>BNJS01001339.1_pt1 | contig 1239728 bp, 2266 predicted proteins | sample 8540461 | NCBI WGS metagenome assembly BNJS01 (sample SAMD00202454, study PRJDB9452) | human saliva metagenome | isolation source: human saliva | place: Japan
ATGATCAGCGTGTGCCGGTTATTGAACGCAGTATTCGCTCTGCACGTGATGCGTTAGATGCGCAAGAGCAGGGAAAAACGTCAACAAATCACACCTAGTAAGGATAAATAGCGACGCGTAACGTCAATGAATTACGCCATTTGGTATTTCAGATAATGATATTTTTAAAGTGCGGTGGATTTTTTTCATTAAAAATTAATGTACCTTGTAAGTCAATCTGAATGGATGAATTGATGGGAAGATAATTTACTTTTTTTCTGCGATCCTGATAATTTGCTAGTTGAGATTTATACAATTCTATTATTTGTTTTTTTACTTGGCTATTATGCTTTAAGAGGTCTTTATCATGATTTTTAAAAAAACTTACTGTAGGGTTGGCGTTTATCTTTTTGTTCTCATGTTACCCTTGCTGACTCTTGGAGTATGCATATTTCGGAAGAGGGTGTCACTAAAAAGTTGCTGAGCAATCTAACCAATCAAGACAAGCAGGTACGTCAGAACAATATTTTTTCCTTTTCCGATAATAATGAAAAAGGAAAAACGACCTTTATTAATAAAAACCAATAATAAAAATTAGATCCAAGTAATACGGCAGATGTGAGCGAATTAGGCAAAAAGTATTTCATTTGAAGTATTTGAAATTAAAGAAAATAAAGACTCACATTCGGTGTTTGAGTCAGGTGCCGGAATTTGTTATGGTTTTTAAATCTAAGGAAGGCGTAGCATTTACTGATTCGACGACCTATTATTTGGATAAAAAGCAAGCAACAATATTATGCTAGCATTATCGGCGCAACGGTGTCTTCCGGTGTAGAGCCGCAAAATGTGCAATATGCACCGGTATTTAATATTCAGGATCCGAATTTAGATCGTGAGGTTAAGTCGGAAGAACAACGCAATGGCAAAAACTTTGCTGAATAAAAAAATTAAAAGAAAAAAACAAAGAGATTTTTATCTAACGTAGTGTGTAAATAAGTAGAAGGCAATTATGCAAAAAAATTACTCTCCATTGTGTGTGTCACTTTATTTTTTTGAGTGCGTGCACTTCACCGAAACAAACAACAAATAATGCTCCTTTAGATATGCAGGCAGTGAATGCTTATCAGGCAAAAAGTTCATAGTGGTAATACGGTTTCTGCAAAATATAAAGTTGTGAATCCGAAGCCTACAGATAATGTTTTTGGATGCCAGTGATTCGACGCCAAAAATGAAGGTTTATTATAAGCGTCAACCAAGCGTTATTGTGGAACCTAGTTTCGGTTATTACCGTGGTTGGTATTGATAATAAAAAAACATTTTTATTTTTTTGACCGCACTTTTTGTGTGTTTTTATTAGTAGAAGGCTAAATTTCAGTTGATGAAATTTAGCCTTTGCCATTTTTCTTTTTCCGCTTTTTTATGTTACATATTTTTGGGGTGTTTATACCTAAAAAAATTGTTAACTGTAATTTATTCTTTTTGACTTGAACAAAATTACGATAATATACTCATAAATAGGGTATAAAAAAATTTCCATTGTATTAACCTACCTAACAAAACTATCACAAAATAATCAGTTAAATTTAAAAAAATTGATCAAACGCAAAAGAAACGTTAAATACCCATAGAGAAAATGCAGTTATTTAGATATGGTACAGCCGTTATTTAGACTTTTTTTAGTCTTATATCATATTGTTTTTTTAATGATAAAAAAATTCTCATTATTAACACTATGGTGGTAGGCCTTTATAACCTTCTATTTTTTTCAGAAGCATTTAACTTTACTGGAGTGATTATCGTGAACGCATTGAGAAAAAAAGCCTGATTGTGGCAGCTTCTTTCGTCGCTTTTTGGCGTGTTTAACTCGGCCATGGCAGAATTGGTTTATAAACCATTGAGCAACCTGTAGAAGCCCCTAACCCTAATTTAAAAATCGAAGCGGTGAATGAAAAATTCGCTGAGAAATATCCTAGTCAATTCAATTCGTGGAAAGCGACTGAAAAAGGCGACAAAAATCATCTATGCAGATGAGCAAAACCCACGTCTTATCGTATTATGGGGCGGCTATGCGTTTGCGAAAGAGTATAACGCACCTCGTGGTCACGCTTATGCGGTCAAAGACGTACGCGATATTTTACGTACTGGCGCACCAAAAACAGCAAACGATGGCCCACAAGCAATGGCGTGTTGGACGTGTAAAGGTCCGGACGTTCCACGTTTAATCGCGGAATGGGGTGAAGATGGCTACTTTGGTGCTAAATGGGCTAAAGGCGGCGCAGAAATTGTAAACTCAATCGGTTGTGCCGACTGTCACGATACGACCTCTAAAGACTTTTGCTGAAGGCAAACCGGCATTACGTATTGCTCGTCCACACGTACTTCGTGCTTTGGATCATCTAAATAATGCGCTTCAAGCCAAAGCGAAAGCCGCAGGCAAAGAGCAAGTAGATTTAAGTTTTCAATACAGCAGCACGTACTGAAAAAAACGCGCTGAAATTTGTGCTAACTGTCACGTTGAGTACTATTTCGCAGGCGATTCTAAAAACAAGTGACCTTCCCTTGGAACAACGGTCAAACTGTAGATGACATCGAAAAATACTACGATGACATCGGTTTCACCGACTGGACTCACTCTCTTTCTAAAGCACCAATGTTAAAAGCACAACACCCTGACTTTGAAATCTGGTCTTTAGGTATGCACGGTAAAAACGGCGTAACTTGTATCGACTGCCATATGCCCTAAAAGTGCAAGGTGCGGACGGTAAAGTTTACACCGATCACCAAATCCAAAAACCCATTTGATGCCTTTGATACCACTTGTGCGAACTGTCACGATCAAAGCAAAGAGAAGTTAAAAGACATTGTTGCCTCTCGTAAGAAAGAAGTGAAAGACATCATGGGTCGTTTAGAAGATCAAGTTGTTCGTGCCCACTTTGAAGCGAAAGCCGCATGGGATGCCGGCGCAACAAAAAGAAGAAATGGAATCGGCTTTAATGGATATCCGCCACGCACAATGGCGTTGGGATTACTCAGCAGCAAGCCACGGTGGTCACATGCACGCACCTGATGTCATGCTTCGCGTGTTAGGTTCTGGTTTAGACAAAGCTGCTGATGCTCGTACTAAACTTGCCACAATCTTAACTAAACATGGCGTGAAAAACTCCGGTTGAAGTACCTGATATTTCTACTGCAGAAAAAAAGCATGGAAAGTCATGGGTATTGATATTGAGAAAGAACGTAAAGCGAAAAAAGAATTCTTAGAAACTGTTGTACCTCAATGGGTTAAAGAAGCTAAAGCCAATGGCAAATTAGCTGAAGATTCCGCAACAAAACAATAGAAAAACGTACCGCACTTTTGTGCACTTTATAAAAGTGCGGTCATTTTCAAAAACAAATTTGAGGTAATCAGAATGAATTTAACGTCTCTATTCCGCAAACCGGCAAAAGCCCTTACATTGCTTGCAGTATTGGTCGCCGCACCGATGCTCGCACAAGCAGAAGGTCAGCCGTCTGCAGCGGACAAGTTTACTTACGAACCGCAATTGGATAATCAACGCGATCCAAACCAATATTGTGCTAAATGCCATAAATTCGACAAAGTCGATAAAAATCAAACCTTGGATCAATCCGGTGGTGAATTACACTTCGGTAAGTTTCATGGTGCGCACTTAAATCAGAAAAATCCGAATAACGGTAAACCAATTAATTGTGTGAACTGTCATGGCAATATTTCTGAAGATCACCGTCGTGGTGCAAAAGACGTGATGCGTTTTGACGGCGATATTTTCGGTGAGAAAAAACCGATGTATAGCGCACAAGAACAAAACCAAGTCTGTTTCTCTTGTCACCAACCGGACAAACTTCGTGAAAAACTTTGGGCGCATGATGTTCATGCAATGAAATTGCCTTGTGCAAGTTGCCACACATTACACCCGAAAGATGATGCGATGAAAGGTATTGCACCGAAAAATCGTGTGAAACTTTGTGTGGATTGCCATGGTGAACAACAAAAACGTAAAGCACAAAAAGAACAAACCCAATCAACCGAACAAAAAGGATAAACAATGACAACTTGCTCACGCCGAAACTTTGTTTCCGGCATGGGGGCGTTGATCCTGATGACGGAATATCAGTGACCTCTTTAGCGAAAGAGGAAAAGGCGGATAAACCGAAACGCTACGCGATGGTGCACGATGAAACTGCGTGTATCGGCTGTACTGCGTGTATGGATGCTTGTCGTGAAACTAACCACGTGCCTGAAGGCGTTTCACGTTTGGAAATCCTACGTAGCGAACCTTATGGGGAATTCCCGAATCAAGAGTACGAGTTTTTTTCCGTCAATCTTGCCAACATTGTACGAATGCACCTTTGTGTGGCAGTTTGTCCAACCGGGGCATCATTCATCGATCCTGAAACCGGTATCGTGGATGTGAATAAAGATCTTTGCGTCGGTTGCCAATATTGCATTGCCGTCTGTCCATATCGCGTACGTTTCATTCATCCGGTACACCGTACTGCAGATAAATGTAACTTCTGTCGTGATACAAACTTAGCAGCTGGTAAACAACCGGCTTGTGTAGAAGCCTGTCCAACCAAAGCATTAACCTTTGGTGATATGAATGATCCGACAAGCGCAGTGGCACGCAAGGTAAAACAAAGTCCTGTTTACCGCACGAAAGTGGAATTAGGTACACAACCGAATCTTTACCATATTCCATTCCAACACGGAGAACCAAGAAGATGACATTAGATTATCCTGTTCCGTTTCACACACCTAACTTGGTGTGGGATTCAACAATCGCTATCTACTTGTTCTTACTTGGTATTTCTTCCGGTGCGGTACAATTAGCGATTGCGTATAAACGTAGTAACAAACTTGAAAATCCAAACAAAAACTGGATTATTCGTGCCGCTGCCGTATTGGGGAGTGTGCCGACATTAATCGGTTTAACCTTGTTGATTTTCCACTTGGCGCGTCCTGGACATTCTGGAAATTGATGTTTAACTATCAATTTAATTCCGTGATGTCTATGGGGGTTATGTTATTCCAAGTGTATATGCTCTTCCTCGTGTTATGGTGCGCAGTGATCTTCAAAGATGATATTGCTGCCTTGCTCAACCGTTTCATGCCAAAATTAGGTTTCTTAGTGAAATGGATTGGTGCGTTTGAACGCTTGGTTGGTGCATGTGAGGTTATCCTATTCGTTTTAGCTGCCGTGTTAGGGGCTTATACCGGCTTCTTACTTTCCGCGTTGATTAGTTACCCGATGTTGAATAACCCGGTATTACCGGCGCTATTCCTAGCCTCCGGTACATCATCAGGTATCGCAGCCACCTTCTTATTTATCCTTATTGCAGGTAAATTAAAAGGTGATTCCCATGAATCTCACTTCATTCATAAATTTGAAGTGCCGATTATGGTTACCGAGCTTGGTTTATTAGTATGTTTCTTCGTTGGACTTTACTTCGGTGGCGGTCAAAAAGTCGTTGCATTAGAGAATGCGTTATCCGGTTTCTGGGGCGCGGTCTTCTGGATTGGGGTATTCTTTTATCGGTATCTTAATCCCACTGGTTGCTAATATGTTTGTTAGTGATCGTTGGAAATTCAACAAGAACTTTATCATCCTAGTGTCGATTTTCGACTTAATTGGGGTATTGTGTTTGCGGTACTTTATTTTGTACGCAGGACAGATGACCGTAGCGTGATAAAGGTTTTTATTTATACTAAAAGGCGTAGTAAAATACGCCTTTTTTGTTTGTCGTTACTTTTCTTTGCTTTGCCAAAGAAAAGTAATGAAAAGAAGGCAACCCTGCTTTTGCTTTTGTTTATTCGCAACTCAGCATAGCTGACTTGCTCACCCTTTTCGGGGGCGTTGGCTATGCCAACGCTCAAAATGCGTTGCATTTTGTCCTTTGTTCCATTGAATTTGCTTCACGGAAATTTTTCGAACTCGCCACCTGGGCGGTTCAAACAAAGCGAAAAATTTCCTACAAATTCAACTCCACAAAAGGCGGCAAAAGAAGGAACCTGATTTGTTCTTTTCTGCGAGTAAAGTGCGGTTAAAATTTTAAACGTTTTTATCTAACTTTCCCTCTTTAGCAAAAGAGGGAAGGGGAGATTTGGCAGAAGTGATTTCAACCTTATAGGTTATTCAATATCGTCAAAATCTCCTCCTAGCCTCTTCTTTGTTAAAGAGGAGGTATAAAATGCAGGCGAAACCTGAAGTGATCATCCACAAAACCAACATAACAACCTAAAACACACGAGATTATTTTTATGATCCCCGAACTAGGCTTTATCTCTTCTTCTCGCTATGATGAGCGCGCTTCTTCTCGCGGTCGTTCCACAACTCGGGCTTTGGTTTCGTAAGCCCGCATTGACCCAATTAGCTTGGGGATTAAGCTATTGCTTCGGCTTATTTACGTTAGCCGCCATTTCTATTTTTGGCGTATTCCTTTGCGGTGGATGATTTTACGTTGGAATATGTCGCGGCCCATTCGAATTCTCAATTGCCGACTTTCTTCAAAATTGCGGCAACTTGGGGCGAGCATGAAGGCTCCATGTTGTTTTGGTTATTTTCACTTTCTGTTTGGGTTGTGCTGTTTGCATTATTTAATCGAAAAAAATGACCGCACTTTTTGTGGCGCAGAGTTTGGTGATTTTTAGGCTTAATTTGTTTTAGCTTTGCTGTCTTTATCGTTTTCTTTTTCTAATCCGTATGGACGTCTCTTTCCCGCACCGTTGGAAGGACGTGATCTGAACCCGATGTTGCAGGATGTGGGGCTGATTTTTTTCATCCGCCGTTGTTGTATCTCGGTTATGTTGGTTTTTGCAGTGAATTTTGCGTTGAGTATTACTGCATTGTTGCATCAACATTTAGAAAGCTAAAATTGCCCGCGTGATGCGGGTTTGGGTATTGGTCTCTTGGTTGTTTTTTTAACATTAGGTATTGTGCTAGGGGCATGGTGGGCATATTACGAACTTGGCTGGGGTGGTTGGTGGTTCTGGGACCCGGTAGAAAACGCGTCATTAATGCCTTGGTTATTAGGCTTAGCGCTGTTACATAGTTTAATTGTCAGTGAAAAAAACGGGGCATCTTTAATTATTGGACAACGCTTTTTCTCACTGTTAGCATTCGCTTTTCAGTGTGCTCGGCACCTTTATTGTGCGCTCAGGTGCATTGACTTCTGTACATGCTTTCGCAGTCGATAGCCAGCGTGGTACGGCATTGCTTGTGATTTTCTTCCTGTTGGCTGTCAGGGGCGCTCGGTTTGTTTGCTTTCAAAGCGAATATGCAGCAACAACCTGTGAAATTAAAGTTGCTTTTCCAAAGAAAGTGCGGTGCTTTTTGAATGTTTTTATTGAGCATCGCGACCGTCAGCACGTTTCTCGGCACTTTCTATCCAATGTTATTCCAAGCCATGAATTGGGGTTCTATTTCTGTTGGTGCTCCTTATTTCAACAGTATTTTCCTTCCGCTGATTGTGTTAGTGTTAATTGCCATGGTGATTTCCCTCGGCTTGCATTGGGCAAAAAGCGGATAAACGCATTTTATTAAACCGTGCCGTGTTATTGTTGCTGTCTTTGTTGCTTTCCTATTTGGCCATTCACCACTTTATGCAAAATGACGCTGCGTTACAGTTTAAATGGACAGCCTATTTCCTACTAACCTTAGCGATTTGGTTGTTATTGGCAACATTATGGCAAAAACTGGCGTAAGTTAGGTCTTTCTCACTATGCGATGATTTTTTTGCACATAGCGGTGTGGCCATTGCAACGATGGGCGCCGTCATGAGCAGTTATTTCGGTAGTGAAATTGGTGTACGTTTATCGCCACAACAAAGCCAACAACTTGGTGCCTTTAATTTTTCAATACGAACGGTTTTCCAATGAAATCGGACCAAATTTTTACGGCTGAAGTGGCGACCTTTAGCGTGACGGAAAACGGCAAGCCGTATGCCGATTTACAACCGGAACGCCGTTATTATGATGTACGCACCATGACCATGAGTGAAGTGGGACTTGCGGGGGGAATTTTGGGTGATTTGTATGTTGTGATGGGCGATCCGCTTGGCAAAGGTGAGTTTACTTTCCGGTTACATTACAAACCGTTGATTCGTTGGTTGTGGTTCGGTGGTGTATTGATGGCATTGGGTGCATTGTGTTCTGTACTGACGACGAAGCGAAGAGGAAAACGCGATGAATAGAAAAGTAATTTTCTTCCTGCCATTAGCATTGTTACTTGGAGTATGCGTTTTATTGTTGGCGGGATTGAATCAAGACCCGAAAAAAATCGCTTCTGCGTTAATTGATAAGCCTGTGCCTGAATTTTATCAGGCAAATTTATTGGATAATCGTCAAACGCTCAGTCCAAAAGATTTTCCGAAGCGTCCATTTTTGATCAATATTTGGGGAAGCTGGTGCGGTTATTGTCAGCAAGAACACCCATTATTGCTTGAGTTAGCAAAAGAGATTCCTATCGTGGGTGTGGACTATCGTGACAAACCGCAAAATGGTATTGCGATGCTGCAACACATGGGCAATCCTTATACTTTAGTCATCGATGATAGCCGTGGTGAATTGGCGTTAAAAACTCGGTGTAGATGGTGCGCCGGAAACCTATCTAGTGGATGCCAACGGCATTATTCGTTATCGTCATTCCGGCTTATTAGATCGGGAAACTTGGCAAAAAAACTTTCGCGCCTCAACTTAACCAGCTATTACAACCATGAAACGATTTTTTTCGCGTTAATTTTTTTATTTATCAGTGTCAATGCCATTGCTGAAATGGTGGATACCTTTGAATTTCATAACCAAGCGGATCGTACCCGCGCCGTGGAATTGGCGAAATCTTTGCGTTGTCCGCAATGTCAAAACCAAAACTTAGTAGAGTCTAATTCACCTATTGCCTACGACTTGCGTATTGAGGTGTATAACATGGTGAATGAAGGCAAAACGAACCAGCAAATTATTGAGTCCATGACATCGCGTTTTGGTAACTTCGTCAATTATAAGCCACCGTTCCAATGGAATACCGCATTGCTTTGGTTATTACCGGTAGGCTTGTTGCTGGCAGCATTTGGGTTGATTTGGTATTCCAGTCGCAGTTCATCACCGCTTGAACCAGAAAAACAGGCGGAAAAATTTACCGCACTTTCAATCCTTAAAAAGAGAAAAGTGCGGTCAAATTTGAGCTTAAATCGACGCTCCTGGTTTTCGCTTTATTACTTGTCATTCCTTTTCGCGTATTATTTTTTTCTCTGGAACGCTTTTTCTCGCGTACAGCAAGGTGAGCAGGAACAAATTGCACAACATAATCAGCAACTCGAAACGCCGGAAGAAAATAAAACCGAGGCGATTATCGGCAAAATTCAGGATAAATTGCGCCAAGATCCGAATAGCGCGGAAAACTGGATTACGCTGGGTGACGCGTATATGCAGAATAACGATTTTTGATAGCGCTCTTGTTTGTTATGGCAATGCCGAAAAAAATTGATGGTCGCAAGCCGACCACGCAAGGCTTGATGGCGATGGCATTATATCTTCAGGCAAATCAACAGATTACACCACAAGTTCAACAATTCTTGGATGAGGCGTTAGCACAAGATCCGAAAGAAGTCTCTGCTTTATCGTTGTTGGCAGCAGAAGCGTTCAAAAACGCGCGATTATTCCACCGCACTTGATTATTGGCAGCAAATTTTAGATTCAGGCAACTCTGCGGTGGATCGTCGTGCCACCATTCAGAAAAATGAAAATGGTTGATTTTTATGCAGAAGGGAGAGTTGCAGTGAGCCAGCATGCCATTGAAACGCTGATTATCGGCGCGGGCGCGGCAGGCTTGTTTTGTGCGGCGCAATTGGCAAAAGTGCGGTGGCAAAGTCAGAATTTTTAGATAACGGTAAAAAAAGTTGGGCGAAAAAAATTTTAATGTCCGGCGGTGGTTTTTTTGTAATTTCACCAATATAGAGCTTTTCTTCAGATCGTTATCTCAGCCAAAATCCGCATTTTGTGAAATCTGCCTTTAAAAACGTTTTTACCCAATGGGATTTTTATCGGTTTAGTGGCTGAGTATGGCATTCCTTATCACGAAAAAGAGCTCGGTCAGCTGTTTTTGTGATAACGGCGCGGAAGATATCGTCAATATGTTACTAGCGGAATGTCAAAAATACGGCGTGGAGATTGCCTTACGACAAAGTATTTCTGCTGTGGCAAAAACAGAAAACGGATTTTTCTGTTGTGGCAAAACGGCGAAACCTTTGATTGCTCTCATTTAGTCGTTGCTACCGGCGGTTTGTCTATGCCGGGCTTGGGCGCAACGCCTTTGGGTTATCAAATCGCTGAGCAATTTGGCATTCATGTGATTGCACCACGGGCAAGTTTAGTGCCTTTTACTTGGCGTGAGTGCGATAAGTTTTTATGCCGCGTTATCCGGCATTTCCTTAGATGTTGCAGCGACTAATCAACACAAAACCTTTACCCATCAAATGCTGTTTACTCATCGTGGGTTATCCGGACCGGCGATTTTGCAAATTTCCAACTATTGGCAACCGGGTGAAAAGCATTCATCTTAATTTATTGCCTTATAACGATATTCGTCATCATTTTAAACGAACTGCGCCAATCTTCACCGAAATTACAGTTAAAAAAACCGTATTAAGCCGTTTATTACCTAAAAAAATTAGTGGAGTTATGGCTTGAAAAAGGCTTTATACAAGATGAAGCCATTGCCCAATTAAGTAAAGTGCGGTTAGAAAAATTTGGTGAATTTAATCCACCACTGGCAGTTTGTACCGAATGGTACGGAAGGTTATCGCACTGCCGAAGTGACTATGGGGGGCGTGGATACTCATGACATTTCCTCCAAAAAAACATGGAAAGCAATAAAAGTACAAGGCTTGTATTTTATCGGGGAAGTGTTGGACGTTGCCGGCTGGCTTGGCGGTTACAATTTCCAGTGGGCGTGGAGTTCTGCCTATGCCTGTGCGCAGGCGATTGGCTTGAAAAGAGAAGAAATGCCGTCATAATTGACGGCATTGCTGTATTTAAGGTTATTCGGCAAGCTCCGTTTGCTGATGAGACATCAATTCTTGTCCCACATCGGCTAATAAACTCAAATAACGTTCATATTGCTTCAAAATATCGGCAATCAATTCCGAGCTATTCATATATTGCACGTCATAACCCGTCCGTCCGTCAAAGAAGTAGGTGTAAGGCTCGTAGGTCATGTTGTGTTGAATATGTGGCAGGTGATCGTCGTTAATTAATTGTGCGGACACCTCGCGCCCCACGGATTTAATGCCATACATAAAATCACGCAGCGATTCTTTCTGAATAATGAACTCTACGGCAGGTTCGGTTTGTTCAAAATAGGTGTTGATATGTACGCTTAACCCATATTTACCAATCAGTTCCTGACGCAATTCACGCATTGCCGGGAGTGCGGTACGTTTAAGAAATTTCAAAATATCCTGTTCTTGGGTTTGATTAAGAATCTGTTCCAATCGTTCTTGCCAATTCTCACCGCTCCAATACACACTGGTCGGCGTCACTTTGGTGGTGAAGTATTTTTGATCGGCATTCAAACCTTTCCATAAGCTCACGCACATGATGAGCATTAATAACATGAAAGGTAGTACCACAATGAGTGTCATGGTTTTGCAATATCGGAAGTCCGCCCGAGCGCATCAATACAATGGCCACAATGGACATTAATAACCCCCACATAATGGCTTTGCCAGCGGGGCGCCGATAAACTTTTATCCCGTGAGGCGATATTGTTTTAACACATAAATACCCGAATCCGCCGAAGTAATGAAAAACAGCGAGATGACCACCAGGCTAAATAAGCCGGTGAGAGTTGGTAGCGGTAGGTAATTCAGGAATTTAAATAATAGTTTTTCCGGTACGTTAATTAATTCGCTTAATGCGCCATTAGCCAAACGCTCGTTAATCCAAATAGCGGTATCACCGAAAATAGTGAACCAAATTACACAAAAAAAGAGACGGAACCGCCAACACGCCGAAGATAAATTCACGAATGGTACGACCGCGTGAAATACGGGCGATAAATAATCCTACAAATGGTGCCCAAGAACACCACCATGCCCAGTATAAAAACCGTCCAACCGCTAAACCATTCGGTGTTGTTCTGTTCATACACATAGGTTTTTAAAGCTAAGTTGGAGTAAATTACTTAAATAAGTACCGAGATTGTCATTAAAGGCGGAAAAGTAAGTACAGTGTCGGGCCGCTAAGCAACACAAATATCATTAAGAGTAGTGCCAAACTGAGGTTTATTTCACTCAATATTTTTACGCCTTTTCCTACGCCGGAAATCGCTGAGGTCATGGCCATCGCCATGACGACAAAAATAATTGCAATTTGAATCAGGAAGCTATTTTCTGTAATCCAGCCTAATTGTTCTAAGCCTGCGCCCAATTGTGCCGACCCGAAACCAAGGGTAGTGATAATTCCAAAGAGCGTTGAAATTAAGGCTAAAATATCAATAATATCGCCCATTTTTTTCCGTTAATGCGATCTTTTAACAGCGGGTAAAAGCAAGAACGTAACGCCAAAGGTAATTTATAGCGGAAAGCAAAATAGGCCAACGCCAAGGCAATAACCGCATACACTGCCCACGCATGAATCCCCCAATGGAATACCGTATGTAACAGGGCTTCCTGCTGTTTATGTTCGCTTGCGCCCGTAGTGATAGAAGATAAATAATGCGTGAGTGGCTCTGTCACCCCAAAGAACATCAGTCCCACGCCCATCCCGGCGGCAAATAGCATCGCAAGCCATGCCCAAAAACCGAATTCCGCTTCTTCCTCATTCATGCCTAACTTGATACTGCCAAAACTGCTGATGGATAAGGTCAACAAAAAGAATAAAAAAATTGAAAAACCGAGGATATAAAAACCAACTGAAGTTCTTAAAAATGCTACTTTTGACCATATTCAACAACATATTGACCTGCTCAGGCATTACCAAGGTGATGCCGACCACCAATAAGACAATGAGTAACGTTACGCAAATCACTAAGGGATTAAACGAGGAGTTCTGTTGTAAAAATCGTGACAAAGCCAAAAGCATACTCTCCTACAAAAAGTCAAAATAACAAAAATAAGTCGTTAAAATTGGTATAAAAAAATAAACGTTAATGCTAACGAATGGATAGCTCATGGAATGAGCAATTTGAGAGAAATAAATTGTGGAATATAAAGGATTATTTCTTTTTAATTGAGGTAATTCTATCAAAATATACGAATTGTTTCAATTTGGAAAATATTGGGTGATTTTACCCTACTTAATGTGAGCTAATGAATATTGCTTAAAGTATTTAGCTAGTAGATAATTAAATGCGAACTATTCTTATTTCATTTTGTCTGAGGCGCGCTTATGAAACCACCTTTCCTCCAAACTCGGATCGCATTATTTATCACCACCACTTTTTGCCTGCCATTAATGGCATCTGCTGATGAATCAGCAGATAACCTCCCCAGCGAAACATTAGAGACGATTGAGGTGTCGGGAACCCCTTTTTAGTCAGCAGATCGGGACACAGAAAATAACCGAAGATGAGATTGCTCATCGTCCTGCAACAAACCCGAGTATCACCAGTTTATTAAAAACGAATCCTGCCGTTAGATTTTCCAACAAAGACGATACTTCCTTATCTGCCGGTGAAATTTCTCCTCCCGAAATCTCATTTCATGGCGAAAAATTCTACAATAATAATTACACCATCGATGGATTTTCCAATAATGACAATATTAACCCGGGTTCCGGTGCGGGGAAAAAAATGATGATGTCAACCCGGACGGCGTAAACCCGTGGGAACTGCCGGCAGGCGGTACGCAATCCTTATGGATTAACCCTGATTTATTGAAAAAAATGTAGAAGTATTCGACAGCAATATTTCGGCAAAATACGGGCGTTTTACCGGTGGTGTTGTCAATGCGGAAATTAAAGATCCTGATTTAGAAAAAAATGAAAGGCAAAGTGTATTATCGAACAACCCGTGATAATTGGGCGAAATACCATATTTATGAGCCTGATCAAGAGACATTTGAACAGGCTAACCGTTTTGTCGATCAACCTCAGTTCACTAAACATTTCTATGGCGTACAACTAAACCAACCGTTTGCCGATAAAAAAGGCGGGATTTTATTTGCCTATGATCGGGCGGAATCTTCCATTCCTTTTAATCATTCCGTTTTTACGTGATGCCAATGTTGCAAGAGCAACCGACGGCACTTATTCCGCTAAACAAAAAAAGAAAAAAAGCGAAACCTTTTTATTAAGTGCGGTTTATCTTCCTGATAACGGTGATCTATGGCGGGCAAAAAGTCATTTATGCGCCCCATGAATCTTTTTATCCAAAAACGAAACGTCTATAACGGCGGAATGACTAATAAGGGCGGTGGCATTCAAACAAGTTTGGAATGGGAAAAAGAATTAAGCTGGGCGAAAAATGAAAACGGCTGTGGGCTATAAGAAAACCGGTAATGAGGTTGAGCATGACGGTGATGTTTATCGTATCTATCGTTTAACGCCAAGTATTCCTTATCGTGCTAACGGCACCACGGTAAATAGTGGCGGTTATGGGACGACCGAGACAGAAAGTGAAAGCTATACGTTAAAGCAAAATTATGAATTATTGCCGTTCACGACGGGAAGTGTTGATCATAAAGTTATTTTTGGCTGGCAAATTGACCGCACTTCTTCCAAATATGAGCGAAAAAAACAGCAACGGCAGGCTATAACTACGTTACTACGGGCATTAATAATCTCACGGAATGTGCAGATGAATGTATTCTTGGTGAACAGTACGCAAATCGGAGAACGGTTTATGATGCGCGTAGTGTGAAAGTTAACGATTCAACATATTCCGTCTATGTTCAAGATAATTTGAAATGGAAAAATTTAGAAACGACCGTCGGGTTACGTTTTGATCGTAATCAGTATCTTAAAAATAATGATATTGCCCCACGTTTTTCTGTTACTTATGACGTGTTTGGTGATTCAACAACCCGCCTTTTTGGTGGCTTGAATCGTTATTATGCAGGTTCTATGATTGCTTATAAAATTACGCCAAGGCATCGGCTCTAACTATACGCAAACCCGTTCCATTCAAAACGGTAGGTTAACCGAATGGGGAAATCCAACGGAAGGCACCGGTGGCTCAACCCGTTATGATGCCTCCCATGTGAAAACACCATATAGCGATGAAAAAGTGCTTGGTTTTGGCGCAAAAATTCCAAGGGATGCTTTTGGACGGTGAAATGGGTTCATCGAGATGGCAAAGACCAATTTACCCGCACAAAACGGGAAGATAATGTTCGGGTATTAAGTAACGACGGTTGGAGTAAAAACGATACGTTCACGTTATCCGTTTCACCGTTAGAACCTTATAACTTTAAATATGCTACCGTCAGATGGGATTTAGGGTTACAGGCAAGCCGCAGCAAAACCAATAATACGTATTATGATCAATCCACCGTTGCGGAAGAAGAACGCGTGGATAAAGTCATTTATCGCGGAAAACTGATCGATATTGACGACTTGCCGCCGAGCGATTTCAATCAACCTTGGCGCGGAACGTTAACGATTGATACGACATTCCCACAACTTCGATTAAATTGGACGCAGATTTTTAAGTTATACCGCAGGACAATATTCCAGAGTCGGAAAAAGTGACGTCGTTTGCCCGGGAGGTCATGAATTATGCGGTGGTCATGTGGGTAATATTATTGAATATAATGATGAAAAAAACATAGCGGCGCGTTGCTGTTGGATTGGCGTTTTTTCTTATAAGCAGCCTACCTTTAAAGATCAATATTTAGAATTCACCTTAGATGTCAACAATGTGTTGAATAAACGTATATCCGTATCTTCAACCAGTCGAACCAAAACTTACAAAATGGGTCGCAACTTCTGGTTCGGCGTGAGTTACAACTGGTAAAAACACCGATAAAATCCACTGCACTTTTTCCAAAAGTGCGGTTTCCTTTTCTCTTATTTCGGAGCCATGATGACATTTCGAACTTTTTATTTTTTTAGCCTTTTTCCGTGCTTGCATTGAACGCCGGGGCGCAAGAAACACCACAACAAGAAGCGCCGAAAATTGTGCAGGGTAAGCTGGGAAATGGCTTGCGTTACAGCCTTGTGCCGTTGCATGAGCAGAAAAACCGTATCGATATTCGCCTGCGGGTAAATGCCGGTTCGGTGGACGAAACGGAAGCGCAAATGGGCGGCGCGCACATGGTGGAGCACATGGTGTTTCGCGGCACAACGCAATATCCGCAAGGCGTGATGAAAATGTTGCTGGATGCTGGTTGGAAGCGGGCGCAAAGTTATAATGCGGTAACCAATGCGGACACCACCACCTATATGTTCAGCCCGCCGAAAGGGGCGCAAGATCTTGCCTTTACCTTGAATGTACTGGATCAAATGATGTTCCATGCCACGATGAGCCAAAAAGATTTGGATGATGAACGCAAAATTATTCAGGAAGAATGGCGTTCGGGGCAAGGCGTTGGCGCACGCATGAACATGCAACGCACCGCCAGTATTCGCGCCGATTCCCGTTATGCGCGTTGGCCGGTCATCGGTTCGCAACAAAGCATTGAAACCATGCCGGCAGAAGCACTGCAAACGTTCTACCGCACTTGGTATCACCCCAATAATATGCACCTGATGATTATCGGCGATGTGCAGCCTAACGAAGCCGAGGCGCTGATTAACGCGGTATTTTCGCAGGAAAAAATGACCGCACTTCCGCCGCAAAATTACCGTGATCCGCAACTAACCGAGCGTATTCAATTTAATCAGCTGGGCGATGAAAAAAAGCGCTGTAAGCCAAATCGCCTACATTTTCCGTTTTTAACGAAAACGCCGCCCGTCAACATGACGAAAAAGGGCGTAAATTGCGTTTGCTGGAACGTTTGGCACTTTCCGCGTTAAGCCATCGTTTACAAAAATCAGAAAAAAAGATTTTCCACAGGGCGTGAATGCGCTGGTGGTACGCAAATCGGACATCGGCACAAACACCGCTGCCGTAGGGTTGTTTGCCGGCGTGGAGGGGATGCCCACCAGTTGGGTTTGCAACAGATTCTGATTGAAATTGCCCGCTTAAACGCCTTTCCCCTTACGCAAAAAGAATTGGACGCAGAGAAAAACGCTTTATGAACAGCTGGATTTCGCGTTAAAAGGCGGCAAACATCGTCAGTTTGAGGAGTGGGTGAATGTGATGAATAGCACGCTGTTGATGGATAAGCCCCTATTTATCCCAACCGCAAATTGCCAAGCGTTCTAAACCGATTTTAGATGCCATCACGCCGCAAGACGTGCAGCAATTATTGGAACAGTGGTTCAGTGCCACGGATCGCATCGTGCAATATCAATCGCCGCGCATGGCAAAAAAATAGCGCCTATCGATCAAACGGTATTTAATCGGGTACAACAACAGGTCGCGCAGCTCAACATTAGCGCACCCATTGAAAAAGAGACGCTACCGCCCATGGAATTATTACCGATAGAAAATGCGCAGGCGGGCAACATCGTCAAAGAGCAGAGATTCCCGGCGGAAAATGTGGTGTATTGGCAACTGGAAAACGGTGATAAGGTGGTTTGGTTAAAATCCGCCTTGGAAAAAGACCGCACTTTATTCCGCGCCGTGAATTCCGGCGGCTATATGGCACAAGGCTTATCGCCGTGGCAAAGCCAAATGGCGGTGCAAATGATGGCGCAATCCGCGCCGGAAAATTGGCAAATTGAGCAACTTACGCAGTGGAAGAAAGATCGCAAAGTCAATTTAAATCTGGAGCAAAAAGCCGATCATCTCATCTTCAACGGCGAAACGGATAACGCCAATTTAGCGGATTTGTTGCGCTTATATTATGCCCTTGAAATCGACATCGTGATTAATGACGGTGTGGATGAAACTGTGGAAGATATGCAGAAAATGCTGAAAGTGCGGTCAAAAATGTGGCGGATCGCGAAATTAGCGATGCCCGCCAAACGCTACGTTTCGGCAACATTAACGACGCCACCTTGCCGACGGAGCGAGGCGCTGGCACAGGTTGCAGCAGATTCCCTCAATCAACAATGGCAGAGCATTCGCGAATTACCGACCACCTATTATTTTGTGAATGATTTGTCTGCCGACCACATGAAAAAAAACTGGTGCAAACCTATCTTGCGCCACTGCCCCGCAACACCGCGTTGACGGCAAAATTAGACACGCTGCTGAGCGGTTCGCACCGGGCGGTCATCAAAGCCAATGTGGAACCGCGCACGGATTTATACCTTGATTTTTTATTCGCCGCACCCATGGAAAGGCGAAGACGCCATGTTGGTCGCTCTTATTCGTCCGATTATGGCAAATAAACTCAAAAGCGGGCTTGCGTGATGAATCTCTGGGCATTTATCGCCTGCGCCTCGAAAGCACGTTGGATCCCACTGCAAACCGCATTGAAAAGCCAGCTCTTTTTCGGCGCCAAACCGGAAAATATGCCGAAGCTGATGGCGCAAGCGAAACAAATTCTTGCGGATTTACCGCAAAGCATTACCAAGCGGATATTGACCAAGCCAAACAAGGTTTTGCGCAACAAGAAAAAGCCCGCCAAAAATGACGCACGCACGCAGCTTAACCGCTTGATATTAAGCGAAACCCACTACGGCAACCCAAGTTATCTTTCCGAAAGCAAAAACTGCTCGATAGCATCACCTCGGAAAACGTCAAAACCATGGCGAAAAAAAGTGTCGGATTTAACCCATTCAGCTGAATTGGTGGTGGAACCGAAATAATAAAACATCGTCTTTTTTTGACCGCATTTTATGGCGTGGCATGAAAAAGTGCGGTCGTTTTTCCGCGTGTTTTTTAGCCCACGCGTTCCAACAAAAAGGTATTGCAATAAGTATGCCTAAAATATACTATCCTCCACCTATTTTTGGAAGCAGATAAAAAAACAACGAAAAAAAGAGCAAAAAAATAATGATGAAGAAACTGCTTTTTTTATCGTATTGGGGCTGGCAAGTTTTAATGTCTATGCCTATGACGCAACCAAAGGCGCGTTGCAGAACGATCCGACTTTATGTTAGTACGGCTACAATCCCAAGTGTTCATCCCGTTCGTCTCGCCAACAGCAACAACCGGAGGTTGTCAACATCGATGTTCCTTCCAAATACGGTGCATGGGCGGTCAATCTTAAAACCGGTATCTCAGCCGGTGCACTCAATATGGATTCGTGTGAGGCAGCAGAAAAATTGGCTGTTAAAACCTGTGAACAGGACGGACGCAATGCGCCCTGTGTAGTTGGTGCCTGGGTCAGAAATGGCTGTATCGCCGTTGCCCAAGGGAAATCCGGCAAAAAGTTGAAGACTTTCTACGGAAACGAAGCCCACCCCGGACAGGCGGAACCGGCAGCTTTAGGAAAATGTCAGGCTTCGGGATCTACGCAATGCAAGATCACCACCCTTGAAGGCTGTTCGTTACCTGTATATTAACAGACAAAGGTTGTCTGAAAGTTTTCAGGCAACCTTTGAGTTTTTAAAGTGCGGTCGAAATCCCAAACGTTTTTCTCCTGAAAAAAATAATCTTGGAATACATTGAGCTTGTGATGGAAATTCATTAGTATAGCGCCATTCACTTCGGTGAATTTATGTTAAGTTTAACTATAATTTCAAATAAGGAGTCTTCAGGATGAAGCATCTTATCGCCACCGCGGTACTTTCCGCGTGTTCAATGGCTTATGCCAATACCCACATTTCAAATTACAACACCGATTCCCATCTGTATGAATTTACCCAAACCTACGATTTAATTGCGCCGAAAGGTTCGCAAGGTCAGGCTAATTTGTGGGTGCCGTTGCCGTTTAACGGGGAATATCAACAAGTTAAATCTATTCGCTTTGAAGGCAATTATTTGGATGCCTATGTGACGGAAAACAACAAATACGGCGCAAAAACCTTGTTTGTAACTTGGGATAAAGAGACACAAAAACGTGATTTAAAAGTCACTATGGTGATTGAAACCAAAGATCGCGAGCCGATGGCAAAAGGTGCGTTGGATAATTACAACCCACCGAAAGACATTCAGTATTCTGTGGATGTGCAGGAATATTTGAAACCGACGCAACACATTAAAAACCGATGGCATTGTGACACAATTCGCCGATAAGATTGTGGGCGCAGAAACGAATCCGTTGAAAAAAAGCCGAGCTGATTCACCAATGGATTGTGGGTAACATGGAACGGGATAATTCCGTTTTAGGCTGTGGTGATGGCGATGTGGAAAAAATCTTAACCACCGGTGTATTAAAAGGCAAATGTACCGACATTAACTCCGTTTTTGTGGCACTTGCCCGTGCAGCGGGGATTCCTGCCCGTGAAGTTTTCGGTATTCGCTTAGGTGCGGCGGAGAAAATGGGTAAATATTCTAAAAAGCGCATTCGGTAGCGCAGATGAACATGGCGTAGCGAATGTGAGTGGCGGTCAACACTGTCGTGCAGAATTCTACCTTGCTGGCTTCGGTTGGGTGCCGGTGGATTCTGCCGATGTGGCAAAAATGCGTTTAGCAGAGAAAAAATCCGTGGAAGATAAAGATACCCAAGCCGTGGCGAAATATTTATTCGGTAACTGGGAAAATAACTGGGTAGGCTTTAACCACGCACGCGACTTCGAGTTGTATCCACAACCGGAATTGGCGCCAATCAACAACTTTGGTTATCCGTATGCCGAAGTGGGTGGCGATCCGTTAAATTCCTTTGAACCGAAAGAATTTAAATATGACTATGTCTCTAAAAAGCTCCAATAAATCCTTTTGGATTGCCATTGCCACCGCGCTGAGTGCTGCGGTGGCTTCTACCTTGTGTTGCATTGCACCTTTGATTTATTTGCTCTTTGGTGTGTCATCTACATGGTTGATTGGTTTTGGCGAGTATGATTATTTACGCATTCCAATGCTGATTATTTCACTATGTGCCTTTGCCTATGGTTTTTGGTTACTGATGTTTTCCAAAAAGAATTATTTGCAGCAAATACATTTCCCGTAAAAAGCTCATTGTTTTATATTGGGTCGTATTTATCGTGATGTTATTTTTTTCTTAACCTACCCAACACTGTTGCCGTGGATATTAGAATTAACTGATTAGGAACAAAAAAATGAAAAAAATTATGCACCGCACTTGTGTTTTTCTTTTGTTTGCCCTGTCTTTTTGCGCATGCGGAAGAGGCACCTGTACAAGCAGAAAAGAAAAATTGTCTTGAAAGTGAAAGAAATGAATTGCCAGCTTTGTGCTTATTTGGTGAACAAAGAATTGCGTAATATTGAGGGCGTGATTTCAACTAAAGCTTCCATTAAAGATGGTACGGTTACTGTGGTGGAAGATCCTAAAGTGCCTGATGAACAGTTGATTAATGCGATTCATAAATTGAATTACACGGCGGAAGTGGTGAAGTAAATCCTTTGAAAATAAAAAGTGCGGTTAAAATTCTCAACGTTTTTTTAACCGCACTTTTTTTGTTTCTAACAATCAACTTATTTAATCACACCACACGCCATACGTGCACCGCCACCGCCAAGTGGAGCAGGGTGGTCAGAATGGTTGTCGCCACCGACATGGATCATGATGGAATGACCACGAACTTCATCAAGGTGTTTGATACGTGGTGCAAGAACCGGATTGGTGGCTGTGCCATCGTGTAATACGGTTAATGCAGGTAAATCGCCCTAAGTGTGCGTCATCTTGCCATGGGAAGCCGTGTTTTTAGTCTCTTTTTGATCCCAGTGACCGCCGGCGCCTAAGCCTGCAGTAAGTTTACCGTCTTTTTCTTTCGGCTCACAGCTTGGGTTTTTGGTGGATGTGGAAGCCATGTAAGCCTTCAGCTAATCCGCTTAAGTTTGGTGTAAAGACCAACCCGTAGTTGGATTCGGTAATCGTTACGATACCTACATCTTTATTACCATTAACCGGGTCAAGTTGTTGCACTTTTCACTTCAATGGAAGCACCGGTAGGTGCCATATGGTCATGTTTGTGTTCATGCGCATTGACCATTCCTGCAGCACAGATTGCACTGATGCTAACAGCTAAGAGTGTTTTAAATTTCATTTATTGACTCCTTTTTTTGTGTTAAAAAAATCTCTTTTATTCTAATCAAAATAGGGAATAAAGCGAGTATTTTTAGGATGTTATTAGCTATTAAAGTCATTTGAATTTTTTTATCTTTTTTTCTTTAATCGAAATAATATTTATTTATAATAGGAATCGTTACTGTTTTATTAAGGAGAAATCAGATGGGTAAAAGAAGAAGTCGGTCATAATTTTTTTGGCACGTTTAGGCAAAAACCCGCTTGCGTCCGGGCGGTCGTAAAAGCCACGGATTGGTTAATTGCGAGCGGTGACTTTAATAAAGAGAAAAAAAGTGCTCGAAGTGGCTTGCAATATGTGTACCACCGCCATTGGTTTGGCAAAGCAATATGGTTGTCAGATTGAAGGTGTTGATTTAGATGAAAACGCCTTGGAAAAAGCCAGAGCCAATATTGCTGCAAATAATTTACAGGATAAAATCCATGTGCAACGCGCCAATGCGATGAAATTACCTTTTGAAGATAATACGTTTGACATTGTGATTAATGAGGCGATGCTCACCATGTTGCCTATTGAAGCCAAAAATGAAGGCCGTTGCCGAATATTTTTCGCGTATTGAAACCGGGTGGCTTTTTGCTGACTCATGATGTGATGTTAGTGGGGGATGACCATAAAAACCATTTTGGAAAAATATGCGTAATGCCATCAATGTGACGGTCACGCCATTAACCAAAAGACGGTTGGAAACAAGTGTTTTTAGACAGTGGTTTTCGTAATATCGAAACCTTTTCCGGTGAGATGACACTGTTGTCGCCAAAAGGAATGATTTATGACGAAGGCGTGTTAGGCACATTGAAAATCATTAAAAATGCCATGAAAGCGGAAAATCGCGAGCAGTTTAAGAAAATGTTTAGAACCTTTAATGACCCTGAACGTAAATTGCATTTTTATTGCGGTTTGTAGTCAAAAATAACTGATTTTTCTTATGATTAGCCTCCAAATTGGAGGCTAATTTCTTTATAATGATTCAATTTTGCCTGACTCGATCTTAAAAAGTGCGGTGCTTTTTCGGTTGCATTTCGTTGAGCTGATTTTGTGTAATGGCAGTGACAAAAAAACTTGTGATCCGTTGTTTTGTAGGCGTTCGGCGAGAAGACTACGTTTAGTTTGATCCAACTCGGAGGCAAAGTCGTCAATGAGGAAAAATACAATGGCGCTGTTTTTGTTGCATCAAATGCTCGCCCTGAGCCAAACGTAATGCACACATTAATAATTTCAGTTGACCGCGTGATAAAATATCTTCCACCGGTAATCCGTTAGCTTTAAAGCGAAAATCGGCTTTTTGCGGACCGGAAACCGTATAGCCTAATGCACGATCACGTTCAAAATTACGCGCCAATAATTCGGCATAATTTTTGATCTTTTTCCCACCCTTGATGAAAACTTACGCTAATGTCTAATTCCGGCAGGAATAAACGGCAGGTTTGTTCAATTTCCGGTTGTAAGGCTTTGCGCATATTCGGCTCTTAGCAGGCTTTACCTGTTCTGCAAGTTTTACCAATTCTACGTCCCAAATTTTCATTTGTTGATAACCGGAAACTTGCTGTAAGGCCGCATTTCGTTGTTTGAGTAAACGACTTAAACTCGCCCACAGATTATAAAAACTCACGTGATGATGAAATAAGCCCCAATCCAGAAAGGCGCGACGATAGCTTGGGCCGCCATTGAGCAAATTTAAACCTTCCGGCGTGATGATTTGCATGGGTAACAGGTGTGCGAGGTTGGAAATTTTATTGCCGTCTTCGCCGTTGATTTTCACGAGCGTGTTGCCTTGGCGTAGTTTTTGCAAGCCTACTGACCATTGGTGTTGCTGTTCTTGAATTTGTCCGAAGAGGGTAAAGTGCGGTTGTTCGTAAGAAATAATCCGATTACTGACCGCACTTTTTAAAAAGAGCGTCCGTGACCTAAATAGAAAATGGCTTCCAGCAAGCTGGTTTTGCCGCTACCGTTGTTGCCAACCAAAAAGTTAAAGCCGTGATCCAATTCCAGATCCACGGCTTGTAAATTACGAAAATTTTCAACGGTTAAACGTGAAATCGCCATAGATTATAAGCGCATCGGCATAATCACATATTCTGCGCTGGCGTCTTCACAATCTTCAATTAAACAACTGGAAGAGGCATCGGTTAAGCGCATACGCACTTGGTTGCATTTCAATGCATTCAACACGTCGAGAATATAGCTGACGTTAAAGCCCACTTCCATTTCTTCGCCGCTGTAAGAAACATCGATGATTTCTTCCGCCACTTCTTGTTCCGGGTTGGTGGCGGTGATTTTCAGTTGGTTTTCACTGAGTTGTAAGCGTACGCTACGGAAACGTTCGTTAGATAAAATTGCCGCGCGTACAAAGGCTTGTTTTAAGGTTTCCCAACCGGCTTCAACGATGCGGGTTGCATTGCGTGGCAACACACGACGGTAATCAGGGAAACGGCCATCAATGAGCTTTGACGTGAATGTGATGTTATTTAATTGAATACGTAGGTTATTGGTGCCGATTTGCAAACGCGCTGGTTGGTCGCTTGGTTCCAATAAACGTGCCAGTTCTAACACGCCTTTACGCGGTAAAAATCACAGAATGGGTTTGTAAATCTTGTTCTAATGGAATAGTACAAACTGCCAAACGGTGGCCATCGGTTGCGACGGTGCGTAATAAATTACCTTCCGTTTCAAATTTCATACCATTTAAGAAATAGCGCGTCTTGATTTGCCATGGAAAAATTGAGTGGCTTTCAATTAAACGGCGTAGCGTCGCTTGCTCAGCGTGAAATCCACTTCTGATTGCCAATCTGTGAGGTTCGGATAATCTTCCGCGGGCAACGTGGATAAATTAAATTTACTGCGATCAGAACGCACAATAGCGCGATCTTCTTCAAAATGTGACGGTAATTTCCGCATTTTCCGGCAAACTACGACAAATATCTAAGAATTTTTTGCCGGAATCGTGAATTTGCCGTCTTGTTCTGCATGAAGCAATGGCGTTTTTGGTGGAAAGCTCCACTTCTAAATCCGTGCCGGTAATGTTTAATTGATTATTTTCAATTTGCAATAAGACGTTATTTAACACAGGAATATTCGGGCGACTATTTAATACGCCACACACTTGCTGTAATGGCTTTTAATAAATTTTTCTTAGAAATAATAAATTGCATCGCATGACTCCTATACGGATAAAATTCGAATTAAATTAGCCCAATCTTCTTGGATATCCGGCTCTGTTTCTCGTAATTCTACAACTTTGCGACAAGCGTGTAATACCGTGGTGTGATCGCGATCACCGAAGGATTTACCAATTTCCGGTAGGCTGCGGTTAGTCAATTCTTTGGCTAATGCCATAGAAACTTGACGAGGGCGTGCGATAGAGCGGGAGCGGTTTTTGGATTTCAAATCAGACACTTTTAATGCGGTAATATTCAGCGACCACTTTTTTGAATATTATCTACGGTCACTAACTTATCTTGTAACGCTAACATGTCTTTGAGTGTTTCGCGTACAAAATCAATCGTAATTGGTTCGCCTTTAAACTCCTGCATAGCTTTTTACCCGGTTTAACGCGCCTTCCAATTCACGCACATTAGTGCGTAATTTCTGACCGATAAAAAAACGCAACATCGTGTGGCAATTCAATGTTATTTTTCATCCGCTTTTTCATTAAAAATGGCGACGCGGGTCTCTAAATCAGGCGGCTCAATAGCCGTGGTTAATCCCCAGCCAAAAACGGGATTTTTAAACGTTCTTCAATTTTTTTCAATTTCACGCGGATAACGGTCAGAAGTCAGAATGATTTGGCGCCCGCGTTCAAATAAGGTATTGAAAATATGGAAAAACTCTTCTTGGGTTTTTCTTTATCGCTGAAAAAAATTGAATGTCATCGACTAACAATGCATCTAAAGAGCGGTAGAATTTTTTTGAATTCCTCCATTTTTATTGTCGCGGATGTGGTAACGACTTGTTGTACGAAACGCTCGGAGTGAATATATACCACGCGCGCATCGGGGTTATTCGCTATGATGCCGTTGCCAATAGCGTGTAACAAGTGGGTTTTTACCTAAGCCTGTGCCACCGTATAAAAAAATAACGGGTTGGCCGTTTGTTCACCTGGGTTATCCGCCACTTTTTGTGCTACCGCGCGGGCAAGTTGGTTAGATTTCCTTCTACGAAATTATCAAAAACTAATTTAGTATTAAGATTTGAGTTGTAGTGGATTTATTCGAATTCGCGCTTTTTTTCTTCAGGTGGCGTATTAGTTGCTTTTAGATTTTGCGACCGCTTTTTGGAGTTTCAGGCTTAATGCCTTCGATAATCGATACGGTCAGGTTCGGGTTTGCACTGGTTTGTTGGGCAATATCGGTAATTAACGGCAAATAATTATCGATAACCCATTTTTTTGCACAAAAAGCATTTGAAGCATAAAGTAAAATACTATTTGCCGTCACATCAGCCTGCAATGGATAAAGCCAAATTTTGAAATCGTCAGCAGGAATTTTGTCTTGAATTTGCAGCAGGCAGTTTTGCCAGAGAGAATTAGGCCGATTTTCCACTTTACGTATCCCTTGTATATTGGTTTATGATTTTCCGTAGGTTACTTGCCAACCGGCTATATCTTTGTTTTTTATATAATTTTAAATCGTAGGAAAAGATCGTAAATATTAGATCTTTGGCTAAAAGTGCGGTTGGAAAGGCGATCATTTTACAATAAAGGAAAAAGATCTTTAGCCCGTAACCAAAAAAAGCAAAAAAAGGTTGCTTGCCATTTTTAACCAAAAACGTATAATTCCGTCGCTTTCAAATGCGGCAGATGAGGAAAAATTAAGCAGATTTCCAAGTTTTTTCCTTATCTCATTTGACGAACGATGAATTTATGATTACAATTCCGTTCCTTATTTTCTGATAATCCTTGTTTTTTTGAACGTTTTAGAAAACGTTTAAAATAGAAACAGTTAGTTAACTATTTTCTTAGGTACACCATAATGAAACGCACATTTCAACCTTCTGTATTAAAAACGTAGCCGTACTCACGGTTTCCGCGCTCGTATGGCGACTAAAAATGGCCGTCAAGTTTTAGCCCGTCGTCGTGCTAAAGGTCGTAAAAGTTTATCTGCCTAATCGCATATTAATGTGGTTAAGCTAAACTTTCCTAGGGAGTTACGTTTGTTAACTCCCCGAACATTTTAAATACGTCTTCCAACAGCCGTTCCGTGCTAGTTCACCTGAAATTACAATTCTTGCCCGTAAAAATAATCTTGAGCATCCACGTTTAGGTTTAACTGTCGCTAAAAAAAGCACTTAAAACGAGCGAATGCGCGTAATCGCATTAAACGTTTATGCCGTGAGTCTTTTCGTTTGAGCCAACATCGTTTACCGTCTTATGATTTTTGTCATTGTCGCGAAACAAGGAATCGGTCGTTTAGACAACCGCACTTTTATGGCAAACCCTTGATAAATTATGGCTACGTCACATTCACTTGGCGCAAAAATTCTCATCGGATTAATTCGCGTTTATCAAGTTGTTATTAGTCCGTTAATCGGCCCTCGTTGTCGTTTTTACACCAACGTGTTCCTGCTATGGTGTTGAAGCGTTAAAAACCACGGCCTGTTAAAAAGGTGGTTGGCTTACGATAAAACGTATATTAAAATGTCATCCTTTAAGTGAGGGTGGATACGATCCCGTTCCACCAAAGATCAATAATAACAAAACAGAGAATAAATAATGGATTCAAGACGCGGCCTGTTGGTCATCGCATTACTCTTCATGTCTTTTTATTGTTTATCAGCAATGGCAGCTTGATTATCACACACCAAAACCGGTTGTTACCGAACAAGCAAAAACAGTCGTTTCTGATGTTCCGTCTTCTGCAAATTCTAATGCCAACGCAGTAGTCAACGAAACTCAAACCAAAGGTAATGTTATTACTTTTAGAAAATGATGTATTTCGTTTGCAAATCAATACTGTTTGGTGGTGATGTTGTTGGTTCCGAATTGTTAAAATATGACGCCGAATTGGATTCCAAAACACCATTCGTGTTATTACAAAAACACACCACAACATACTTATGTCGCACAAAAGCGGTTTAATCGGCAAAGACGGTATCGACACCAAATCCGGTCGTGCCGTGTATCAAGTGGAAGGGTCTTCTTTCAAATTAGAGGAAGGCCAAAATGAATTGGTTGTTCCTTTCACTTTCCAACGCGATGGTGTGACTTATCGTAAAGTGTTCGTTTTTAAAACGTGGTCAATATGATGTTGTGGTTAACTATGAAATTAATAACCAAAGCGATAAAGCCATTGAAGTTGAGCCTTATGGCCAATTAAGACACTCTTTAGTGGATAGCTCCGGTAGTGTGGCGATGCCAACTTACACCGGTGGTGCTTATTCTTCTTCTGAAACCAATTACAAAAAAATACAGTTTCAGTGATATGGAAAAATGCAAATTTATCTATCAACACAAAAGCAGGTTGGGTAGCGATCTTACAACACTATTTCGTGTCTGCTTTGGATCCCGAATCAAGATGCGGATAACCAACTTTATACATTAACAGATAAAGCCAATAATATTGGTTCTATTGGTTATCGTGGTCCGGTTACCGTTATTCAACCAAATACCACTGAAACCTTGACCAGCAAGTTATGGACCGGTCCAAAACTGCAAAATGAAATGGGTGAAGTGGCAAATCATTTAGATTTAACGGTTGACTATGGATGGGCTTGGTTTATTGCGAAACCACTTTTCTGGTTGCTTACTTTCATTCAAAAAAATTAGTACACAACTGGGGGCTTGGCGATTATTTGTGTGACTTTAGTGGTAAAAGCGATTTTATATCCACTGACCAAAGCGCAATATACTTCCATGGCCAAAATGCGTATGTTGCAACCGAAATTGCAAGAGATGCGTGAACGTTTCGGTGAAGACCGTCAACGCATGAGCCAAGAGATGATGAAGTTGTATAAAGACGAAAAAGTAAACCCTTAGGCGGTTGCTTTCGCCGTTGTTATTACAAATGCCGATTTTCATTGCCTTGTACTGGACGTTTATGGAGGCCGTTGAATTACGTCACGCGCCATTCTTTGGTTGGATTCAAGACTTGTCTGCGCAAGATCCGTATTACATCCCTGCCGATTTTAATGGGCGCCTCCATGTTCTTGTTACAAAAAATGTCACCAACACCGGTTGCTGATCCAATGCAACAAAAGATCATGAACTTCATGCCGTTAATCTTCATGGTGTTCTTCCTTTGGTTCCCGGCAGGATTGGTACTTTACTGGTTGGTGTCCAACTTAATCACGATTATTCAGCAACAATTGATTTATCGTGGTTTAGAGAAAAAGGGTTACATACCCGTCATAAAAATAGTGAAATTTAGAGAATTAAAAGGCACGCATTGTGCCTTTATTTTAGTTAAAAAAATGCATGAAAAATGACCGCACTTTTGCGTCATAAAGTGCGGTCACAAAACGCAACGCTTTTTGAATGTTGGCTCTGCCAACGGTACTGTGAGGGATGAACAAGCGAGCTTGTGAAGAAAAATCAAACGTTTTTGAGAGCAGACTTATGAAAAGAAAACAATCGTAGCTCAAGCCACAGCCCCGGGTCGAGGTGGTATTGGCATTTTACGTATCAGGCCCCCAAAAGCTATTGACGTAGCGCAAGCGGTGTTAGGGAAATGTCCAAAACCGAGAATGGCAGATTATTTGCCGTTTAAAGATGAAGACGGCACTCTGCTCGATCAGGGCATTGCACCGTATTTCAAAAGCCCGAATTCTTTTACCGGTGAAGATGTGCTTGAACCCAAGGGCACGGCGGACAGGTGGTATTGGATTTACTGCTAAAACGGATTTTTGCGTATCGACGGCATTCGTTTGGCACGGCCGGGCGAGTTTTCCGAACAGGCCTTTTTGAACGATAAATTAGATTTGGCGCAAGCGGAAGCTATTGCCGATTTAATCGATGCCAGCTCCGAACAGGCGGCACGTTCCGCATTGAAATCCTTTGCAGGGCGAGTTTTTCCAATAAAGTGAATCAGTTAGTAGATTCTGTTATTTATTTGCGTACTTATGTGGAAGCCGCGATTGATTTCCCTGATGAAGAAATTGATTTTTGGCCGATGGCAAAATTGAAAGCTATTTGAACGACATTATTGCGCAACTGGATGGTGTTCGAGCCGAAGCAAAACAAGGTTCCATTTTGCGGGAAGGCATGAAAGTGGTTATTGCAGGCCGTCCAAATGCGGGCAAGTCCAGTTTGTTGAATGCCCTTGCCGGACGTGAGGCTGCCATCGTGACAGACATTGCGGGTACGACGAGAGATGTATTGCGTGAACACATTCACTTAGATGGCATGCCCTTACACATTATCGATACCGCAGGTTTGCGTGAAGCCACTGATGAAGTAGAACGCATAGGGATTTCCCGTGCATGGAGTGAAATCGAGCAGGCAGATCGTATTTTATTGATGCTTGATGGTAGTGATACGGAGCAAGACTTAAGCTAAAGTGCGGTCGGAATTTTTAGCAAAATTACCAAAACCATATTCCTGTCACGATTATTCGTAATAAAGCAGACTTAACTGGTGAGCAAGAGGGGCTGTATGAGGAGCAGGGATATACAGTGGTGAGCTTGTCGGCAAAAACGCAACGTGGCGTGGAAATATTACGCAATCACTTAAAAACAATCCATGGGCTATCAAACCGGTATGGAAGGCGGTTTCTTGGCCCGTCGTCGTCATTTGAAGCCTTTGGAACAGGCGGCACAGCATTTGCAAAATTGGCCACGTCCAACTCACAGAATTCCATGCCGGTGAATTGTTGGCGGAAGAACTCCGTTTGGTACAAAGTGCTTTAAGCGAAATTACCGGGCAATTTACTCCGATGATTTATTGACGAATATCTTCAGTTCGTTTTTGTATCGGTAAGTAATTTACTACATCAAGTGCGGTCGAAAAAATATGGTTATTTTTCACCGCACTTTTCGAAAATAAAAACACCGCAGGAGACTTCTCTGCGGTGTTTTTATCTATATAAAAACCATGTAAATTCCACAATACTTTTGAAATAGCTGTATTTAAATTTTAAACCGTTGAATGAGATCCTGTGTTTGATTGTGAGCCAATCGGCTTGGGTTGACCTGTTTAAAGCGATGTATCACTTGATTAGCTGAACCACGCCAAAACCAAGCTGGGATCCGCCTGTTCTTGAATAAACTTGCCATCAATTAACACATCAATATAAGGCAACATTTGACGTTGATATTCATCCAACTCCTCTAATTTGTAGCCAGTCCAGACCCAAATGTCTTTGTCGGGACATTCCCGTTTTTACCTGTTGAACCAAAGGAAGCAGGGCTTCTACGTTTCTTGGATGCAAAGGGTCACCACCGGAGAGGGTCAAACCTTGGCGTTTTAATACGGGTGTCTTTGAGATCCTTGAGAATTTGTTCTTCCATTTCACTACCAAACGGCACCCCGGCGCTAAACGACCAGCTTTTTTTGGTTATAACAACCCTTACAGCCGTGAGTGCAGCCGCTAACAAAAAGCGTACAACGCGTGCCTTCACCGTTGACGATGTCGACAGGATAGTATTGAGGTAGTTCATTTTTGTTTTGTTTAAATCAAATTCGCTTTTTTTAAATATCGGATTTCGCCGATGGCGACTCACTTTCTTTTGCTTGCACAAAAGAAAGTGAGCAAAAAGTGCACCCGGATAAGCCGCTGTTCTTCGCTTTTATTGCAATTTCCTAAAAATTGCAAGTCGCTCAGGCGTCTTATACGGGACCCCATTTTATTTGAGCGTTGCAGAAAAGTGCGGTCAGGTTTTTTTCGTGTTTTTAACGGTATTATGTAGCAAATGCACAAAACGCTTGCTGAGCTTGTCAAAGCATTTGTTTTGTGTATCGGAGAAGCTGAAATGACTTACACTTCGACAAGCTCAGTGACCGTCATTTCAGCTTTGTGCAACTACGATATAATTTCAGTTTTAAATTGAAAATCTCCCGCAAAAATGACCGCACTTTATCATGATAACGGTCTCAAATCCCCTCTTTAGCAAAGAGGGGGAGATCTGGCATAGCCTTAAGATTACATGTGTTTAACCCGACGCTTAACCTCTTCCTGTTTCCCGCATTAAACGGACGGGCATCCGGGCTACTGAGATAGCCGCAGACGCGGCGGGTAACAGAGACTTTTTCACCGTCGTGGTTACCGCATTTCGGGCAGGTGAAACCTTTGCTGGTGCATTCAAATTCACCGGTGAAACCGCATTCGTAGCATTCGTCGATTGCGTGTTGGTGCCGTAGTAAGGCACGCGGTCGTAGCTATAATTCCACACATCTTCCAATGCTTTCAGGTTGTGTTGAATGTTCGGGTATTCGCCGTAGCAAATAAAGCCGCCGCTGGCGAGTGGCGGGTATACCATTTCAAAATCCAGTTTGTCGTATGGATTGACTTTTTTCTCTACGTCCAAGTGATAGCTGTTGGTATAGTAGCCTTTGTCGGTGACACCATCGATCACGCCGAACTGTTTGGTATCGAGACGGCAGAAACGATCGCACAGGTTTTTCACTTGGCGTGGAGTATAAACTGAACGCATAACCCGTTTCGGCGCGCCATTGTTTCGCAACCTTGCTCATATACTCCACGATAGCCTGGCCTTTTTCACGTAGTATCTCGTCATCGTAAATATGTCCTTGGCGATACAACGCATTGATGGTTTCGTAAATTCCGATATAGCCGAGAGAAATAGAGGCGCGCCCGTTTTTTGAAAAATTTTTGCCACATTGTCATCCGCTTTCAAACGCACACCACAGGCGCCTTCCATATAGAGAATCGAGGCTACGCGGGCTTTGGTATGTTCCAAGCGGGCGATGCGGGTCATCAGGGCTTTTTCACTAAAGGCAAGCGCTGATCCAAAAATTTCATAGAAACGTTTTTTTCATCGCCTTTGGCTTCAATGGCAATACGCGGTAAATTGAGACTTACCACGCCGAGGTTGTTGCGTCCCTCATGGATTTGCTCGCCATGCTCTTCGTATGCACCCAAGAAACTGCGACAACCCATCGGCGCTTTAAAGGAGCCGGTGACTTTGACGACTTGGTCGTAGTTCAGGATATCCGGATACATACGCTTGCTGGCACACTCCAACGCAAGCTGTTTGATGTCGTAATTCGGATCGTTCGGCTCTAAATTTACGCCTTTACGTTGGGTGAAGACCAGTTTCGGGAACACCGGTGTTTTGTGGTTTTTACCCAAGCCACGAATCCGATTTTTGTAAAATGGATTTTTGAATCAAACGTGCTTGCCAACTTGTACCGAGGCCGAAACCAAAGGTAACAAACGGTGTTTGACCGTTGGCGGTGTGTAAGGTATTCACTTCATATTCAAGAGACTGGAACGCATCAAAAACATTCTTTTTCAATCAATGCTTGTGCATATCCTTGCCCATCGGGAACATTCCATTTTTTCGGCGTTTTTCAAGTGTTTTTTTCATAGCTTAACTGTACATAAGGCGAAAGTACTTCATCAATTCGGTTAATGGTGGTGCCGCCGTAAATATGGCTTTGCCACTTGCGCAATGATTTGCGCTGTAACGGCAGTGGCGGTGCTGATGGATTTTCGGCGGTTCGATTTCCGCATTGCCTATTTTTAAAACCGTGGGTCAACATGCCTTTTAAATCTACCAGCATACAGTTAAACATGGGGAAGAACGGCGCATAATCCAAATCATGATAGTGAATTTCGCCTTTTTTTCATGGGCTTCAACGACATCGCGTGGCAGAATGTAACGTTTGGCATAGTGTTTAGCCACGATGCCTGCTAATAGATCGCGTTGTGTTGGGATCACTTTGGCGTCTTTATTGGCGTTTTCGTTGAGTAATTCCACGTTGCTTTGTTCAATCAGCCCCTCAATTTCTTTTTGTCAATTGGCTACGTTTCTCACGCGCCATATCACGCTCGTGACGATATTCAATATAAGCGCGGGCAATTTGCGGATATCGGCTCGCCATCAAGTGATCTTCTACAATCTTTTGAATGTGGCTAATATCAATTTCCTGCTGATGACGTGCAAAAATGTCATTGCTAACTTTTTGTGCAATGTCATGACAAAAAGCGTTCATCTTGAATGCCCACTGCCTGTGCCGCTTTTTTTAATGGCGTTAATAATGCGTTGAATTTCAAACCCAATGCGTGAACCATCACGTTTAATGACGAAAAAATGTACCCATGTCAGCCACCCATATTTAGTGTGTTATTAAAGTAGATAATACTATATATAGACATTTTTTTGCAATTTCAACACACAATATGTAGTGTTTTTGTGGGTTTTGATGGAGTCGAAATATGATGAGAACAGTTAGTGATTGGTTTTTACTGAGTATTCGTAAGAAAATAAAAAAATTTTGTTGTTTTTGTGATTTTGATCACACTTCGGATGTTTGATGTTCAATATAAAAAGAGCGGTCAAAATATAAATATTTTTTTGACCGCTCTTTTTAGTATCACCGTTTAATCATACATTGCTTCAATTTGTTCCTTATAACGTTGCAAAATGACTTTTCGGCGTAATTTTAGGGTGGGTGTGATTTCTTCCAACTGCGTACTGAATGCTTGGGGTAACAGCGTGAAACGTTTGATTTGTTCCCAGCCGGCTAATTCTTTTTGTAGATCATTAATTCGACGCTCCAACATTTGGATAACCTCTGAATTTTTTTAACAATTCTAAGCGATCCTGATATTTGATATTGACTTGTTTGGCGTATTCTTCCAACGCGGTATAGCAAGGCACAATAAGGGCGGAAACGTATTTTTTCGCATCAGCGATGACGGCGATTTGTTCGATGAATTTATCTTTGCCGATTTTGCTTTCCAACACTTGTGGTGCGATGTATTTGCCGTTGGATGTTTTCATCAACTCTTTAATACGGTCGGTGATGTATAAATTGCCGTTGGCATCAAATTCGCCTGCGTCACCGGTTTTCAAAAAACCATCGGTGGTGAAAGCCTCGGCGGTTTCTTGCGGTTTTTTGTAATAACCTTTCATGACCATACCGCCGCGTACGAGGATTTCGTTATTTTCGCCGATTTTGACTTCTGCCCCCGGCATTAAGCTGCCGATAGAATTGGCGTTAAAGTTGACGTCGTCCCAGCAGGAGACGGTCGCGGTGGTTTCCGTCATGCCATAGCCCAGCTTTAATGTTCAGTCCAATGCTGTGGAAGAACAAGCCGATAGTCGGTTCTAATTTGGCGCCGCCACATGGCATCATGCGAATGCGCCCACCGAGTAGAGCGCGCACTTTGCCAAGTACCAGTTTGTTGGCGAGGGAATATTGTTGTTTTAACAGAAAACCAATTTTTTGTCCTTTTGCAAGGGCATCGAAATGTTGACGTCCGATGGCCATCGCCCAATGGAAAATCCATTGACGTAATTTTGGTGCGTTGTGCACTTTGTCTAAAATTGCCGTATAAATTTTTTCGTAAAAACGCGGCACGGCACACATTAACGTCGGACGAATCTCCGTCAAAGCCGACCGCACTTGATTGGTGTCTTCAATATAACAGTTGGTGGCACCACGATGGAGCACGTAAGCCACCCAAGCCCGCTCAAAAATATGAGATAGCGGCAGGAAGGAAAGGGACACATCGCTATCATCTACTTTCAGCGCCTGATCGTGCGCTTTTAGTTGATGTGCCAAATTGGCATAATCCAACATGACGCCTTTCGGCTCGCCGGTGGTACCGGAGGTGTAAATGAGTGTAAATAAATCCTCTAAGCACTTGCTATCCAACCGTTGTTGTAATTCCGCCTGATATTGCTCGTCGGCCATCTCAATAAATTCTTGCCAGTGGCAGGCTTTGGCGTGTTCATGCAAATGAATGGTGTTTTTTTCATCGCCACGATTTTTCTGCAATTTTGGGCATTCATCGGCAATGTCGATGACCTGATCATATTGTTCTTGATCCCCCACAAAAATGATCTTCATATCCGCATTATTAATAATAAATTGCGCTTGTTTTGCCGTGTTGGTGGCGTAAATCGGCACAGTGACGGCGCGCACTTGCAATGTACCGATGTCGGTAATCGTCCAGCGCGGCATATTGTGCGCGAAAATACCAATTTTATCTTGAATATCAATATGATTAGCCAACAATGCGAGAGAGATTTGATCGATTTGTTGTTGCAGTTCCGCCCAGGAAATATCTAGCCAGTTATTGTCTTTGAAATAGCGAAGTGCGGTGCGATTTGCCAACGTTTTTGCTTGGCTACGAACGCGGTGAATAAAATGAAAATTGAGGTCCATGGTTAAAAATCCAAAATCAGCTAACAGTTGTGCGCTAATATAGCCGATTGAAAATCAAAACTCTAGCAATAAAAGCTGTGTTTTTGTGGGGATTTATTATACGTTTGCTCAATCTGATAAACAGCGGCAAATTATCCCTATAATTCCCCTAAAAATACCGCTAAAATTACGCATAATCGCTGAGACGATTATTTATGGTTTTTGCTACCGTTAGTTAGTGAAGCCAACGTTCAAAAATCCTTTGGATTTTGTGACCGCACTTTTTTGTTATCTTAAGGATTTTTATGTCGCAGCCACGTTTTGTTCATTTGCAGGTTCATAGTGATTTTTCCATGATTGACGGTATCGCCAAGGTGAAACCGTTGGTGAAAGCCTGTGTAGAAAACAACATGGTGGCGATGGCGTTGACGGATTTCACCAACTTTTGCGGTTTGGTGCGCTTTTACGGCGAAGCGTTGTCTTCGGGGTGAAACCGATTATCGGTGCCGATGTGTTGGTGAAAAGCGAACTATGTGGTGATGAGCCTTTCCATTTAACCCTTGTTGGCAAAAAAATAACGAAGGCTATAAAAACATCACATTATTACTTTCCCGTGCGTATGAGCGGGGCTATTCCGATTTGCCATACATCGATCAACAATGGTTGGTGGAGCACAAAGATGGCATCATTATTTTTATCCGGCGGTGTTCGTGGGGATGTGGGCAGAAAAACTGTTAAGAAATAATGCCGACGAACTGAAAAAGTGCGGTGGATTTTTACCGTGAATTTTTTCCCCGAACATTTTTTTATTTAACGCTCACCCGTACCGGTCGCCCGGATGAAGAAGAATATATCCAAGCGGCATTAACCTTTGGCGGAGCAAACCGATCTTCCCGTCGTGGCCACCAATGATGTGTGCTTTTTTTGCAGGCGGATGATTTTTGAAGCCCATGAAATTCGCGTGGCCATTCATGATGGCTATACCTTAGAAGATCCGAAACGTCCTAAAAATTATACCGGCCAACAATATTTCCGTTCCGAACAAGAAATGTGCGATTTGTTTGCCGATGTGCCGAGCGCACTGGAGAATACGCTACTGATTGCACAACGCTGTAATGTCACCATTCGATTGGGTGAATATTTCTTGCCACAATTTCCAACCGGTGATTTAAGCACCGAAGATTATCTGATTAAGCGTGCCAAAGAGGGCTTGGAAGAGCGCCTTAAGGTGTTATTCCCTGATGAAAAGGTGCGTGCAGCACGCCGTCCAGAATACGATGAACGCTTGCAGGTGGAACTGGATGTAATCAACCAAATGGGCTTTCCGGGTTACTTTTTGATCGTGATGGAGTTTATCCAATGGTCAAAAGATAACGATATTCCGGTGGGGCCGGGACGGGGCTCCGGGGCAGGATCATTGGTGGCTTATGCGTTAAAAATTACCGATTTGGATCCGTTGGAATTCGATTTGCTTTTTGAGCGTTTCCTCAATCCTGAACGGGTTTCCATGCCTGACTTTGACGTGGACTTCTGTATGGATGGGCGCGACCGCGTGATTGAACACGTCGCCGAAATGTATGGACGTGGTGCGGTGTCGCAAATTATTACGTTCGGTACCATGGCGGCAAAAGCGGTGATCCGCGATGTGGGGCGGGTGCTGGGACAACCTTATGGCTTTGTGGATCGCATTTCTAAATTAGTGCCACCGGATCCCGGCATGACACTTGCCAAAGCGTTTGAAGCCGAGCCAAAACTGCAAGAAATTTACGATGCCGATGAAGAAGTCCGCGCCATTATTGACATGGCACGCAAGCTGGAAGGCGTCACACGAAATGCCGGTAAGCATGCCGGTGGAGTGGTGATTTCGCCAACGCTAATTACAGATTTTCTCGCCGCTGTACTGCGATTCGGAAGGGAAACATCCGGTCACCCACTTCGATAAAAATGACGTGGAATATGCCGGTTTGGTGAAGTTTGACTTCTTAGGCTTGCGTACCTTAACCATCATCAAATGGGCGCTGGATATGATTAACGCGCGCATGGAAAAAGAAGGCAAACCGTTGGTGGATATCAACACTATCCCATTGGATGATCACCAATCTTTTGAAGTGTTGCTCAATGCTGAAACCACGGCAGTGTTCCAGTTGGAATCGCGCGGCATGAAAGATTTGATTAAGCGCCTCAAAGCCGGACTGTTTTGAAGATATTATCGCGTTGGTAGCCTTGTTCCGCCCCGGCCCATTGCAATCGGGCATGGTGGATAACTTTATCGACCGTAAACACGGGCGCGAAGAAGTGTCTTACCCGGATGCCAACTATCAACATGAATCCCTTAAACCAATTTTAGAGCCAACCTACGGCATTATTTTGTATCAAGAGCAGGTCATGCAAATTGCCCAAGTGTTGGCGGGTTATACGTTGGGTGGTGCGGACTTATTGCGCCGTGCGATGGGTAAGAAAAAACCGGAAGAAATGGCGAAACAGCGTTCTGTATTTGAAGAGGGTGCCATCAAAAATGGCATCGACGGCGATCTTTCCATGAAAATCTTTGATTTGGTGGAAAAATTTGCGGGGTATGGCTTTTAACAAATCGCACTCTGCCGCCTATGCGTTGGTTTCTTATCAAACCCTGTGGTTGAAAGCACACTATCCTGCCGAATTCATGGCGGCAGTCATGACGTCGGAAATGGATAATACCGACAAAATCGTTGGCCTGTATGACGAATGTATGCGCATGGGATTGAAAGGTCGTTCCGCCTGACATTAACACCGGGAAACATCATTTTTAGCGTCAATGAAAACGGCGAAATTGTGTATGGTATCGGTGCCATTAAAGGCGTGAGGCGAAGGGCCAATTGCGGCGTTAGTGGAAGCCCGTGAGAAAGACGGTATTTTTCAAAAATCTGTTTGATTTATGTGCCCGCGTGGATTTAAAGAAAATCAATCGACGCACGTTTGAAAGCCTGATTAAATCCGGTGCTTTCGATAAACTCGGTCCACATCGCGCTGCCTTGCAGCGAAAATCTGGAAGATGCACTACGTGCCTCCGATCAACATGCCAAAGATGAGGCTTTAGGGCAAACGGATATGTTCGGCGTGTTGACGGAAACCAATGAGGAAGTGGAACATTCTTATGCCAACATTGCGCCTTGGACGGAAAAGACCATTTTAGACGGTGAACGGGAAACTCTAGGATTGTATTTGAGTAGCCATCCGGTGAGTCGATATTTGAAAGAATTGTCCCATTACAGTCCGGTTCGCCTGAAAGAATTAACACCGAATTATCGTGGACAAAATGAGCACCGCCAGCGGTTTAGTGGTGAATACCCGTATCGCCGTGACCAAAAAAAGGCAACCACATTGGCATTGCTACCATTGATGATCGTTCCGGTCGTTTGGATTTGACCTTGTTCGGCGAAGCGTTGGATAAAGTTTTGGCGAAAAAAATTGCAAAAAGACACGGTGATCGTGGTGTCGGGGCAAGTCAGTTTTGATGATTTCTCGCAAAGGCTTAAGAATGTCTGTGCGGGATTTGATGACGATTGACGAAGCCCGTGCGCGTTATGCCAAGAGCTTTGGCGATTTGTCTGAATCAAGAGCAAATTAACACGACATTTATTAAACAGTTCAAGGCCATTTTTAGCGCCTTACAGCGGCAACACACTTCCCGTCCACATTTACTATCTCAGCCCGCAAGGCCGCGCTTTAGTCAAAAATGGGCGTGCAATGGTCGGTCAATCCTACCGATGAACTCCTCGGCGAGTTGGTCGAGTTTTTAGGTGAAAGTGCGGTGGAATTGGAGTTTGAATAAACGATAAATCGGAAGAAGAAAAAAAGTGCGGTGAAATTTTACCGCACTTTTTGTATCATTTTATGTATTGATTAGCCGAGATTTAAGCCGCTTTACTTTCACCTAGTGTGCCGTCATCAATGATTTCCGTTCTCGGCGTGCCGATGATTTCCCAAATTTTGTCGCCGTTTTTTGAAAAAGACGAAACCGCCGTTTTTCCATTTTTGTCCACACTTCGTCTTTGGTGAGCGGCGCTGTGGTGATGATGGTGACCTTGTCGCCGTCTTTAGCGTAATTACTAAAATCAATCACGCCGTCGTCATCAATGCGTTGCGCCTTGCCGAAAGGCGCTTGGCGGGTGATGTAATGTAAGTTGGTAGAACAACGGGCGATCATCCATTCGCCGTTGGATAAAAATAAAATTAAATGTGCCGCGTTCCGCCAGTTGATTAGTGATTTCTTGGATTATGGCGAAAATTTGTTCTTCGCTTGGTTTTTTACGAAAGCGACTTTTCAATTGTTCCGCAATATAGCAAAAGGCGGTTTCGGAATCGGTGGTGCCGATTGGTTGGCATATGGATTCGCTCATATCGGGCACTCGGTTAAGTTGCCATTGTGTGCGAACACCCAGTTCTCGCCCCAAATTTCGCGAATAAACGGATGTGTGTTTTTCGATATTCACATCGCCTTGCGTCGCCTTGCGAATATGGGCAATGACATTGAGGGATTTGATGTTGTATTGTTTGACACAATCGGCGATAGGGGAAATATAACCCGGTTTGTTGTCGCGAAAAACGCGTATGCCTTTGCCTTCAAAAAGCAATCCCAAAACCGTCGGAATGGGTATTGGTTAAACCGGCACGATGGCGGAAGCCTTCAAAGGAAAAAACGATATCTGTCGGGACGTTACAGTTCATTCCTAATAATTGGCACATGATTTTTTTACCTGATATTTTGATAACCTTAGATTTAGTGACGATTTAACACGATAATCGAACAAAATTCAATATGGAAGCGCCTGCATTTTTAGAACAAAATGTTTGGTTTAATAACAAATTTCACTGAAAAAATAACCGCACTTTCATCTTGATTCGACAGAAAGTGCGGTGGGATTTTATGATGTTTTTCTATACGATTTTAGTATACGCCTTGCGCCAACATGGCATCGGCAACTTTCACGAAACCGGCTACGTTTGCACCGACAACATAGTTGATATTGCCTTTGCCGTCAGAACCGTATTTTTTTACAGTTCTCGTGAATGGCCAGCATGATGTGGTGCAGTTTTGTATCCACTTTTTCACGGCTCCAGCTTAAACGTTGGGCATTTTGTGACATTTCCAAACCGGATGTTGCTACACCACCTGCGTTGGCGGCTTTGCCCGGGCCGAATAACACACCGGCTTCAATAAAGGCGCTGGTCGCTTCAATAGTGGTTGGCATATTCGCACCTTCCGCCACCACTTGTACGCCATTAGCGATAAGAGTTTGGGCATCGGCTAATTCTAATTCGTTCTGGGTGGCGCATGGCAGGGCAATGTCCACTTTCAAATACCACGGGCGTTTGCCTGCAACATACTGCAAACCGAATTTATCTGCGTAATCTTTCACTCGACCACGTTGTGCGTTTTTGATGTCCATTAATGCAGCTAATTTTTCCGGCGTGAAACCTTCTTCATCCACTACTGTACCGTTGGAGTCGGAACAGCTAATCACTTTTGCGCCAAGCGCCATCGCTTTTTCAATGGCATATTGTGCTACGTTGCCGGAGCCGGAAACTGCTATGGTTTTGCCTTTTAGATCCAGGCCTTTTTCTGCCAACATGGCTTGTACGAAATACACTAAGCCGTAGCCGGTGGCTTCGGGACGAATTAGCTACCGCCAAAGCTCAACCCTTTGCCGGTAAACACACAGCCGGTTTGATTGGAGAGTTTTTTTCATCATGCCGGTTAAATAACCCACTTCACGCGCGCCAACGCCGATATCGCCTGCCGGCACGTCGGTGTCCGGACCGATGTGGCGATAAAGTTCGGTCATTAAGGCTTGGCAGAAGCGCATAACTTCCGCATCACTTTTGCCTTTTCGGATCAAAGTCGGAACCGCCTTTGGCACCGCCCATTGGTAATGTGGTTAAGGCATTTTTGAAGATTTGCTCAAAGCCTAAGAATTTTTAAAATGGATTGGTTGACGGACGGGTGAAACGCATACCGCCCTTTGAAGGGCCAATAGCGCTGTTAAATTGATTCGGAAGGCTCGATTGACTTGCACTTGGCCTTTGTCATCAGTCCATGCTACACGGAATTGAATGGCGCGTTCAGGTTCAACTAAAGCGTTCCAATAAGGCTTCGGAGCGGTATTTCGGGTTTTTCTCAAGGAATGGCCAAATGGAGTTAATACTTCACGTACGGCTTGTAAAAATTCCGGTTGGTGACCGTCACGTTGTTCGATTTTTGCTAAGAATTCTTCAAGGGAGGCAACTGCGTTCGACATAAGAATATCTCCTGTTGGTAGTGTGTTTGTGTCTGCATTATTTGTTTTCGCTTGGCTATATTGCTAAGTCAGAATTACTATGCAACAGGAAATCATACGGTTTTCAAATATTTTTTTACAAAATAATGAAATTTTTTTCTTTTGTTCTATTTTATATTTTTTCTAAAAACGCTTTTTTAGTTATATGGAATTTATTTCATTTGGGGTTTTTGAAGAAAAGTGCGGTCATAAAAAAATAAACTTTTTATGACCGCACTTTAGAAGAGGTGTTAGGCGAATCTTGTTTTTGCTTCTGCAATGGCTTCCGCGATACGTAACGGTGATACCCCGCCTTTGGCGGCGCGTTTATCTAAGCAAGATTGTAAGGAAAGAATGTCGTATACATCGTCCGACACTTTTTCACAGAATTGACGAAATTCAGGAATCGTCAATTCTTCTAAGGCTTTGTGTTGCTTGATGGCATACACCACGGTTTCGCCCACAATATGGTGAGAATCGCGGAACGGTACGCCTTTGGCAACCAAATAATCGGCCAGTTCGGTGGCGTTGGAATAGCCTTTGAGGGCAGATTCACGGGTGCGTTCCACGTTCACTTTGATGTCGTCTAACACCAATGACGCCATATCTAAACAATCTTGCCAAGTGTCCAATGCGTCGAAAATGCCTTCTTTGTCTTCCTGCATATCTTTGTTATACGCCAACGGTAATCCTTTTAAGGTCATTAACATACCGTTTAGTGCACCAATGACACGTCCCGCTTTGCCGCGAATCAATTCGCAAGCATCAGGGTTTTTCTTCTGCGGCATGAGGGAGGAACCGAAGTCACGCGATCGGAGAGTTCCACGAAATTAGATTCGCCACTGTTGAAAATAATCATATCTTCGGCGAAACGGGATAAATGCACCATGCTCAGCGAGGCGGCAGAGAGTAGTTCAACGATATGATCGCGGTCGGATACGCTGTCCAAACTGTTACGGGTAGCAAAGGCGAAATCGAGATCTTTGGCGAGCTGTTCGCGATCGATAGGATACGCCGTGCCGGCAAGGGCACCACTGCCTAGCGGACAGCTGTTCATGCGGCGGTAAGCATCGGCTAAACGGGAATAATCGCGATCCAACATTTCCACATAGGCCATGCACCAATGCGCAAATGTGATCGGTTGGGCACGTTGCAGGTGCGTGTAGCCCGGCATCACGGCATCTTGGTTATTTTCTGCGGTGAGCACTAATTTGCGTTGTAATTCGCGAAGGGAATGTTGCAATTCGGCCACCCGTTCTTTACACCACATTTTGATGTCGAGCGCCACTTGGTCATTACGGCTACGACCGGTGTGCAGTTTTTACCCAAATTGCCCTACTTTATCAATGAGTTTACTTTCCACCCAACTATGAATGTCTTCGGCATCATCTTGCAAAATCGCCTGAGAATTTGACCGCACTTCGATCAATAATTCGTTCAGTGCCTGTTCTAATTGTTGTTGTTCCTGTACCGTTAAAATATTGACAGAAACCAAGGCTTTCGACCAACCCTATGGAGCCTTCAATATCTTGCTCGGCAAGGCGATAATCAAAACGTAATGAATCGTTAAAATGTTTAAAAACGTTTGTCCGCCGCCTGTGTAAAGCGCCCACCCCAAAGTGCCATATTATCCTCTGATTGAAATTACAAAAATTGGTGAAAAATATATCACATAACGAAAAAAATGCGATCAACAAAAATTCGTTTTTGCGATCGCATTTTTTTCATTTCATTGACGATTATTTTTAATAAATCTTCGTTTTTGGCGTGAATCCATTTACCGCGTTTTTATCCATATATTGGAAATATTCATTGGCAAAGGTCCCTTGAGCGCAAGTAAGTTTATCGCGGCGGGTATTTACTTCCTTGTTTTTCTAAAGGCTTTTATTTAATGTATCCGGACCGGTTAAAACAAACACCCCCTATCAACGCGACGATTCTCGATATTGTCCACGATAATATCCAAGGTTTCTTTCAAAAACGGATTGCCTTTGCGACTGGCTAAAAAGAAGTTGGTGTAACGCCCGCGACGGGTGATGAGGACTTCGTCATCTTCCGGGTCGATCATATTATCCAAACAACCCACGAGATGTCCGTCAATATCCATATAAATGCCGCCGTCTTGGTAGAGCGTGAATAAGCGCCAAAAATCCGCTTGTGCGGCGCCATCCGTGAGTTGGCTATAAGCGGCGAAGGTGCGTGGATCGGCATATTTTTCAATATAGTCGCTACGCGCTTCAGTGCTCACATAGCGATAATCATAACTTAAGGAAAATAAGCGGTTGACCAAATAGTTGCAGTAAATCGGCAACGTCACTTTATTGCTGTAGTTGGTTTGCCAAATGACGCGATTAATTTTGCTTGGTTTGTCGGATTGGCGTTTTGGCCGGGCTGAATTCAGGAATCGTAAAGCGCTTTTTGGGGAAAAAAGGGCGTGGAAAAGGGTAACTTAAGGTTTTGACAATGTTCCCGACTAAACGTAATAGGCCGTTTGAAATTAAAAAGTGCGGTCTGATTTTTAACTGTTTTTTTGCATTAAATGAATCCGTTTATTCCATTGAAAAAAAGTTGCTGTACTTTATCACTTTATATCAAAAAGAATAAACTTTCGGAAGTCTTTGAAAGAAAAAAATCATTAATGGAAAATAGAGTGGTGGGCGATACCGGTCTCGAACCAGTGACCCCCTCCTTGTAAGGGAGGTGCTCTCCCAACTGAGCTAATCGCCCGACGAATCGGTATTTTAAGATTTTTAAGTGGTGGGCGATACCGGTCTCGAACCAGTGACCCCTCCTTGTAAGGGAGGTGCTCTCCCAACTGAGCTAATCGCCCACGTTAGAATCTTAAAATAGGGAAGTATGTAAAGAAGTGGTGGGCGATACCGGTCTCGAACCAGTGACCCCTCCTTGTAAGGGAGGTGCTCTCCCAACTGAGCTAATCGCCCACGTCGTTACATTGACAACATTGAGAAACCTTGAAAGTGGTGGGCGATACCGGTCTCGAACCAGTGACCCCCTCCTTGTAAGGGAGGTGCTCTCCCAACTGAGCTAATCGCCCTCAATGTTGTGAGCGTGCATTATAATTGCTCAATGATTTCAGTCAACAAATTTTTGTCAAAAATCCGTCGGTTGTTTCAAAAAAATAGGCACAAGCCGTGATTTTTTCCCTTATGAATTCAAACAACTCGTAGTACAATACCGCACAATTATTTTTGCACATAAAAAGGTTATAACATGAAATTAGAAGCATTATTTGATTTGGATCCAAGCGTGAAAGTGCGCACCCGTTTTTGCACCGAGCCCAACCGGTTATTTGCACGTTGGTGGCGCGCGTACTGCACTTTTATTCCTGGTTATACGCCAAACACAATCACGGTGAATTTGTGTTGCGTATTGAAGATACCGATTTGGAGCGCTCCACACCGGAAGCTACAAGCCATTTTTAGAAGCGATGGAATGGTTAGATTTGGCTTGGGGAGCACGGTCCATATTATCAAACCAAGCGCTTTGACCGTTATAATCAAGTTATTGATCAAATGATTGAGCAAGGTTTGGCATACCGTTGTTACTGTACCAAAGAACGTTTGGAAACATTACGTCATACACAAGAACAAAATAAAGAAAAACCGCGTTATGACCGTCATTGTTTGCACGAACACAATCATTCTGCTGACGAACCGCATGTGGTACGTTTTTAAGAACCCAACAGAGGGTTCTGTGGTATTTGATGACGCGGTACGTGGACGCATTGAAATCAGCAACAGCGAATTGGATGACTTGATTATTCGTCGTACTGACGGCTCACCGACTTATAACTTCTGCGTGGTGGTGGATGATTGGGATATGGGCATTACTCACGTCGTACGCGGTGAAGACCATATTAATAACACCCCGCGTCAAATTAATATTTTAAAAGCCCTTGGTGCGCCGATTCCTGTATATGCACACGTTTCCATGATTAACGGGGACGATGGGCAAAAAGCTTTCCAAACGTCACGGCGCCGTGAGCGTGATGCAATACCGTGACGAAGGTTATTTGCCGGAAGCGCTTATCAACTATTTGGTGCGTTTGGGCTGGGGCCACGGTGATCAGGAAATTTTTACCCGCCAAGAAATGATTGATTTATTTGATTTACACTCCGTGAGTCAAATCTGCCAGTGCCTTTAACACCGAAAAATTATTGTGGTTGAATCATCACTATATTCGTGAATTGCCAGCGGACTACGTCGCGAAACATTTAGCATGGCAATATCAGGATTTAGACATTGACACTTCCAACGGGCCGGCATTAACGGAAATCATCACCATGCTTGCGGATCGTTGTAAAACCTTACGTGAAATGGCGCTTGCCAGTCGTTATTTCTTTGAAGAATTTGAAGCTTTTCGATGAAGCCGCAGTGAAAAACATTTCAAAAGCGGGCGCGGTAGAAGCGCTTGAAAAAGTAAAAGAAAAAAACTGACCGCACTTTCCACTTGGGATTTGCATTCTACTCACGAAGCTATTGAACAAAACCGCTGCCGAATTAGAGGTTGGCATGGGTAAAGTCGGTATGCCGTTACGTGTTGCGGTGACCGGTGCAGGGCAATCGCCTTCTATGGATGTAACCTTAGTGGGAATCGGACGTGAGCGCGTATTAAGCCGAATTCAACGTGCTATTGATTTTATTAACGGTTAAAATGCTTAATATTTAATCTGATAGCGACGAATTGAAAATTTAATATTGACAGACCAAGGGGCGGAATTTATCATAGCCGCCACTTACGGGGATATAGCTCAGTTGGGAGAGCGCTTGAATGGCATTCAAGAGGTCGTCGGTTCGATCCCGATTATCTCCACCAAATTCCAAAAATCCTATCAATGTAAATTGATGGGATTTTTTTCTTTTGAGTGCATATAGTTATATAACCCGCTGATCGGACAAGAGACGATATTTCCTAAAATAGGTTGTTTTTCCTTGGCCGGGCGTGTTCTAATGCGCACCAAGCTAGACAATCACTTCAGTAAAGTTAGTTATTTCGGTTCTTCCTCATTCAAGTTTTTTTAATTTGTACTTCGAAGATTCTATATATATCCATCTCTGTTTAAGTTAAATACCTAGTGTTTCGTGCTTGTTGAAAGCACATAATTTCATTATTTAAGAAGAAGGAAGACAACATGTCTAAATTAAACGGCACCGTAAAATGGTTTAACTCAACTAAAGGTTTTGGTTTTATCGCTCCGGCGGACGGCACTAAAGATGTTTTTCGTGCATTTTTTTCCGGTATTGTCGGTAACAATTTCCGCACCTTAAATGAGGGTGACCGTGTGGCGTATAACGTGCAGGACTCTCAACGCGGTCCGACAGCGGTTGAAGTTGAAGTGATTTAATCAATCTTTTCCCAATAAAATAAGCCCTTTAGTTAAAGGGCTTATTTTTTATCTACGGTTTTTAATATTAAAAACGCAACGAAAAAGCACCGCACTTTTTATCCTTGTTTTTCCAAGAAATCTAACGTTTCCGCACGATTTGGAATAGACGGTTGCGCGCCGGCACGGGTGACGCTAATGGCTGCTGCGGCATGGGCAAAACGGATGGCGTCCGAGAGGCTTTTGCCTTCTAATAAACTCACCACTAATGCACCGTTGAATGTATCGCCTGCCGCTGTAGTGTCTTTGGCGGTTACACGAAAAGCCTTCGATAATTTGTCCTTGGTTGTTTTCACTGACATAAACGCCTTTGGCGCCAAGGGTAATGAGCACAATTTGTACTCCCCAATGATGCAATTTCTCTGCTGCCCGTGCTGCACCGGCTTCATCTTCCACTTTAATTCCCGTCAGGATTTCCGCTTCTGTCTCATTTGGGATAATCATGTATAAATTAGCAAGTAACGTTTGCGGTAACGTGTTTGCCGGGGCGGGGTTTAGAATCACTTTAGTGTGATGTTGTTTAGCAATGTCGGCAGCGTAACAAATGGCGGCGAGCGGTGTTTCCAGTTGTATTAATAAAGCATCTGCCTGCCGAATATTTTCAGCTTGTTCTTCCACCAACGACTCATCTAAATAAGCATTGTGCCGGCGGCATATCAATGCTATTTTCCCCACTCTCGCCACTTGGATCATGGCTATCCCGCTCATTTCATTTTCAATTTGGCGAATAGGCGTTACATTGATGCCGTCTTGCGCAAAGGCATTTTTCATGGCCTTACCAATATCATCATGGCCAATGCAAGCAATAAAAATCTACCTGCGTGTTTTTGCGCTTTTAAGCGTGCCGCAGCCACCGCCTGATTCGCCCCTTTTCCACCATAAGCAATGCGATAATGGGATCCGCTTTAGGTTTCACCGGCTTTTACGAAGCGCGGTACTTGAATAACATGATCGACGTTAATGCTGCCGAGAACAACGAGTTTGGCGCACATATTTCCTCCTGAGCAAAAAGGAACGCATTTAGCGTTCCTTAAAAACGTTTGTAAAATTATTCGCAAGTTCTCCGGTTCACTTGTTCAGCCCCAACGAGGTTGTCGCTAGAGCCGATATTCAAAAATCCATTGGATTTTATGACCGCACTTTTGTGCGGAAAGCATTACTCGCTAATCACTTTCAAATCAACCGGAATTTTTGGCCTCGACTTTTTCGCCTTTTTACGAGCTTGTCGGCAGTGACCACGCCAAGCTCACCGATTAATGCAGGCTGTTGTGCAATCGTGGCGGCCATTTTGCCGCTTTTTACGGCTTTAATACCATCATCGGTACCGTCAAAACCTACAACCAGAACCTTTTTATTGGCTGCAGAGAGTGCGCGTAGGGCACCTAACGCCATTTCGTCATTTTGTGCGAAGACGGCTTGTACCGCGCCTTTTGAGGCGAGTAAGTTTTCCATCACGTTCAAGCCTTTAGTACGGTCGAAATCTGCCGGTTGGCTGGCGAGTACGTCAAATTTATGTTCGGTAACGGCTTGTTTAAAACCTTCTCCACGTTCACGGGCTGCGGATGTGCCGGCTAATCCTTCCAATTGAATCACTTTGGCATTGCCACCTAATTTTTGGGCAATAAAATCGCCTGCCATTTTGCCGCCGGCAACGTTATCGGAAGCAATGTGACTTACTACATCGCCTTTCAGTGCACCACGATCTCAAGGTGATAACCGGGATTTTATTGCGATTGGCAATCGCCACCGCATTACTGACGGTCTCGGAATCTGTCGGATTGATTAACAGTACTTTCGCGCCGCATACAATTAAGTCTTCTACGTTAGCCAGTTCTTTGGCTGGGTCGTTTTTGTGAGTCCAATACCACCAGTTTATAGCCTAATTCATCGGCTTTTTGTGCGCCGTCTTTTAAGGATACGAAGAACGGATTATCTAAGGTTGAGATGGTTAACGCGATAGTGTCTTTTGGCCATGGCGTTTGTACTTAACGCGAGTAATAACGCTGTTGCTAAGGTAGTTAATTTTTTTCATTAAATTCTCCTTGAATATAAAGTTAGAGTTTTTTTACTGCCTAAATAGTTATCTGCTAAGACCGCCACCAGAATAACCAATGCTTTTGCTATCATTTGATAGTAAGAAGAAATATCCAATAAATTCAGTGCATTATTTAAGAATCCGATGATCAATGCGCCGATTAATGTTCCCATTACACGCCCTTTTTCCCCCATTAAACTGGTACCGCCTACGACCACAGCGGCGATAGCATCCAGTTCATAGGTAACGCCTGCGGTAGGTTGGGCGGAAGATAAACGGGAGGTGACAATTAAGCCGGCAAGGGCGGAGAGAAACCCACTGACTGCGAAGACAAAAAAATTTTTGACTTTGTCCACGTTAATGCCGGAAAGCTGGGTTGCCGCTTCGTTGCCGCCTAAGGCATAAATATAGCGTCCCATTTTTCGTATTCTTTAACACATACCAAGAGATTAAAAAGACGATCGCCATTAACCAAATCGGCACCGGAATGCCGAATAAATAGCCCGTACCAAGGAAGGCAAAAGCATCCGCCGTATCGGAAAAAGCCGGTACTGATAGGGCGCCCGTCGGTGTAAAACCATGGTGACGCCCCGCAACAATGTCATGGTGACTAAGGTGGCGATAAATGCCTGTACTTTACCTTTTGCGACAATAACTCCGCTGAGGGTGCCGAGTAATGTGCCGATCAGTAACACGGCGGGAATCACTAATAAAATGGACAATTCCGTGCCGACCATGCTGGCTGCAAAGGCTCCGGTGAGGGCCAAAATTGAACCGACGGATAAATCAATGCCGGCAATTAAAATGACAAATGTCATGCCTACTGCAATAATCGCATTGACGGAGGTTTGGCGCAGAATGTTCAGAATATTATCCACGGTAAAAAAATTGGGATTAATTGCCGACACCACGCCAATTAACACCAATAGCGCAATGATTGAACGCTGTTCCAATAAAAATTTGCCTAATGTGACATTACGTTGTGCATTCATGTTGACCTCTTATCAATGTGATTTGCCGATAGCGGCGGCCAATAATTTTTCTTGCGTGGCGTCGGCGCGACTAAACTCGGCGCGGATTCGCCCTTCATGCATGACTAAAATGCGATCGCTCATGCCCAATACTTCAGGCATTTCGGAAGACACCAAAAATAATGCTCATGCCTTCTCCTTTGAATTTGTTTATTAGCTGATAAATCTCCTTTTTGGCACCGACATCCACGCCGCGTGTAGGCTCATCTAAAAATCAACACCTGTGGGCGTGTCATCAAACCTTTGGCGATAGCGACTTTTTTTGTTGATTGCCACCGGAAAGCAAACCGATAGGTTGCTCACGGCTTAGCGTTTTTATATTGAATAGTAAAAATAAAAATCGTCGACCGCCATGCGCTCTGCTGTTTGATTAATGTGCAGGTGTTTGGCGAAATAATCTAACGCGGTAAGGGACATGTTTTCTTTTACCGACATCCCTAAAAATCAGGCCGTCACCTTTGCGATCCTCGGAAATATACACAATGCCGTTGCGTAATCCGTCTTGCGGGCAACGATTAAAAATCTCCCGATTATTTAACCGCACTTCGCCCGATTCGCGTGGCAATGCACCATATAAGACTTTCATCAGTTCGCTACGGCCTGCTCCCATCAAACCTGAAATACCAAGAATCTCGCCGCTACGCAACGTAAACGACACATCATGTACGCCGCTTCCGTTAAGATTTTTTTCACCGCCAAACGAATGTCGCCCGGAGGCTGTTCCAAATGTGGGTATTGTTCTTCCAAGCGACGACCGACCATCATTTCAATCAAGCGATTTTTCATCTAAATTTTCTACCGCACTTTCGCCAATAAATCGGCCGTCACGTAATACAGTCACATCATCGCAGATATCGAAAATCTCCTTAATTCGATGAGAAATATAAACGATGCCTCGATTTTTCTGCTTTGAGTTCACCAATGACATTAAACAGCGCGTCTGTTTCCGTATCGAGTTAAGGCATCGGTCGGCTCATCCATAATGATCACTTTCGATTCAAAAACTGAGCGCTTTTGGCGATTTCTACCATTTGTTGTTCGCCAATGGAGAGTTCGGCGCAAAGTGTGTGGCTACTGTGGGTGACGCCTAAACGGGCGAGAAGTTTATCCGCTTCCCGATACATTTTAGGCCAGTCAATGGCGCCCCAAGGGTGGGTGAATTCCCGGCCAAGAAAAAAATATTTTCCGCAATAGTCAAATTGCCCACTAAGTTTAGTTCTTGATGAATAATGCTAATACCGGCCTCTTGTGAGGCTTTGGGTCCATTGAATGAAACTACCCGACCAAGGTATTCAATCGTGCCGGTGTCTTTTGTCATAAATCCCGGTGAGGACTTTCATTAAGGTGGATTTACCGGCGCCATTTTCACCCATTAGAGCCATCACTTTGCCGGGATATACGTTTAAACAGGCATGACTTAAGGCCTTGACGCTGGGGAAGGATTTGTCCACATCCTTAATGCTTAAGAGAGGTTGTTCCATAAAAAAACACTCCTTAAAATGGCACGCCGGAATATAAAAATGATATTGGCATAAGGTGAGCATTCGCCGCTGCGCACAATGGCTTTGCTGTGCTTCGTTGCTTGTTTGAAGGCTTCGTGGCTGACGTATTCAACGGGAATTTGATTGCCTTGTTGTTGCTCAAGTTCGGTAAGGCGGGCTAAAAGTGCGGTCAAAATTTGGGGATTTTTTTAATTTAATCTCTTGAGCGAGCAAGACCCGTTCTACAAACATTTCGCTGAGTATGGCATTCAGGCAGTCAAGAAATGTGGGAATATTTGGCGTGAGTGCAAGGTCGATGCGTTCAATATCATGCGGAATCGGTAGCCCCGCATCACAAAGCGTTAAGCCGTCAGTATGACCGAGCGTGGCGATGCAGTGAGAGAGCCGTGCATTGAGAATGGCAGTTTTTCATTATTCCTCCTCGTTGGTAATGTGATTGTCGAACCGTTCGATGAGTAAAAACAGTGTAGAAGAAAACGTTATAAAGGGAAAGAAATAAAGTCGGTTTTGTGAAGCGGATCAACAAATCACTCTTTTTGCTTTTAAAGGTATTAAGCAGAATAAAAGTTGTGCTAAGGGTCAGTTTATGAAACAATTTGCCGTTATTTAGCATGAAAAATGAGACAGATTAAGGGATACGATAGTGATCGATTTCGATGGCTACCGTCCGAATGTAGGCATTGTCATTTGTAACGACAAAGGGCAAGTGCTGTGGGCGAAGAGATACGGACAGAATTCTTGGCAATTTCCGCAAGGGGGAATTAATGATAACGAAACACCCGAGCAGGCCATGTTTAGAGAATTATTTGAAGAAGTGGGGCTGACGCGTAAAGATGTGCGTGTGCTATATGCGTCTAAACACTGGTTACGTTATAAATTACCAAAGCGCTTATTGCGCCATGATTCCAAACCTATGTGTATCGGGCAGAAACAACGTTGGTTTTTTTATTGCAACTGGTTGGCGATGCCAAGAATATCAATATGCAATGCAGCAAAACGCCGGAGTTTGACGGATGGCGTTGGGTGAGTTTTTGGTATCCGGTGCGTCAAGTGGTGTCTTTTAAAAAAGAGGTTTATCGTAAAGCCATGAAAGAGTTTGCTGCGGTGTTATTTGATGAAAATAATAAAGCGTTGTTGCATAGCGAAACAGAGACTTACGACGAAAAGAAATCCACCTTTCTCATCTCATAAACAACATTATTCTAAACAGCCGAAACGCGCGCCGCACAAATACAAAGGATAATTATGTTAACCTTCTTTCTTTTCTGCTTGCTTGGCGGTTGCGCCGCCGGTTTCTTAGCCGGATTATTCGGCATTGGCGGTGGCATGGTAATTGTGCCGATGATGGTTTATCTACTGCCGATTGTGGGCGTGCCGGATTCACTGCTCATGTCCACCGCACTTGGCACGTCTTTTGCGACCATAGTGATTACCGCATTTTTCTTCCGCACAACGACACCACAAACTCGGCAATGTGGTTTGGTCAACGTTGAAATATTTTTGCTCCTGCCTTAATGATTAGCGCATTTATTTCCGGACAATACATCAGTAAATTACCCCTGAAATTTCCGGTAAGTTATTTGCCTGCTTGGTCGTTTATTTGGCGGTTAAAATGATTTTTATCTATTAAGCCGAAAAACGTCGATCCGAACAAAAATTACACCGTTATCATCTATTATTGGCGGTTCTTTAATCGGCATGATATCAAGTGTTGCCGGTATTGGCGGCGGCGGATTTATCGTGCCGTTTTTAAATTCACGCAATGTGGACATTAAAAAAGGCCATCGGTACCTCCGCATTTTTGTGGAATGTTAATGGGCATTGCCGGTATGTTGAGCTTTTATGGTGAGCGGTTGGGGACGCCGGGAATGCCGAATTATTCCATCGGTTTTTGTGTACCTTCCTGCCGTGTTAGGCATTACCATCACCTCATTTTTTTACCTCCAAACTCGGCGCCAATATGACCAACCGATTACCGGTGTCGACCTTGAAGAAAGGGTTTGCTGCCTTTTTAATTGTGGTGGCGATTAATATGTTATTGAAATAAGGAAAGTTATGAATTCAGGCTATTTGGTTTTTACCGCAATTTAATCCGGCTATCTTTTGAATTTGGCCCTATCGGTTTGCGTTGGTACGGCTTTAATGTATTTACTTGGTTTTTATTTTTGCCCGTTGGCTCGGCGTGCGTCGTGCTAAGCAACCAAAACAGCGGCTGGACGGTAGAACAAGTAGATTCCTTATTATTTAACGGCTTTATGGGCGTCTTTTTAGGCGGTCGAATTGGGGATGTTTTCTTTTATAATCTTGATCGTTTTTACAGGATCCGCTGTATTTATTCCGCGTTTGGGAAGGTGGAATGTCCTTTCACGGCGGTTTAATCGGTGTGATTATCGCCATGATCATCACATCGAAGATACAAAAAAACGCAACTTCTGGGCGACAGCAGACTTTGTGGCACCGTTAATTCCGTTTGGTTTGGGGATGGGACGTATTGGTAATTTCATTAATCTGGAGTTATGGGGGCGTCAAACCGATGTGCCTTGGGCGATGATTTTTCCCAACGGATCCTCTGCTATTGCCACGCCATCCGTCCCAATTATATGAAGCGGTATTGGAAGGTTTGGTGTTATTCCTCATTCTCAATTGGTTTTATTCGTAAACCACGTCCAATGGGGGCCGTGTCAGGCTTTGTTCCTAATGGGTTACGGCATTTTTCCGTTTTATGATTGAATATGTGCGCGAACCTGATGTGGAGCTTTTTCCTGATGTCATAACGCGCGGTCAATTACTTTGCTTTGCCAATGATTCTCGGCGGCATGTTCATTATGCTTTGGGCATACAACAAAAGTGCGGTGAAAAAAATGAAACAATATTTAGACTTGTGCCAACGCATTGTTGATGAAGGCGTTTGGATAGAAAATGAACGCACCGGAAAGCGTTGCTTAACGGTGATTAATGCGAGTTTAACCTACGATGTGGCAAACAACCAATTCCCGTTGATTACCACCCGTAAAAAGCTATTGGAAAGCCGCTATTGCCGAATTTCTTGGTTATATCCGCGGTTATGACAATGCTGCCGACTTCCGCAAACTTGGCGCCAAAACCTGGGATGCTAATGCCAACGAAAATCAGGGTTTGGCTTAATAATCCGCACCGCAAAGGCACCGATGACATGGGACGCGTATATGGTGTGCAGGGCAGAAATTGGCGCAAACCGAATGGCGAACATCTCGATCAGCTACGCAAAAATCGTCAATAACCTCAGTAAAGGCATCGACGATCGTGGCGAGATTCTCACCTTTTACAATCCCGGTGAATTTGATTTGGGTTGTTTGCGTCCCTTGCATGCACACGCATACGTTCTCGTTATTAGGCGACACCCTCTATCTCACCAGTTATCAACGTTCCTGCGATGTACCGCTTGGCTTGAATTTTAATCAAATCCAAGTATTTACGTTTTTGGCGTTAATGGCGCAAATCACCGGTAAGAAAGCCGGGCAAGCGTTCCATCACATTGTGAATGCGCACATTTATGAAGACCAGCTGGAACTCATGCGTGATGTGCAATTAAAACGCGAACCGTTCCCGTCACCGCAGTTAGAAATTAACCCGGACATTAAATCCTTTGGAAGACCTGGAAACTTGGGTCACGATGGATGATTTTAAAGTAACGGGTTACCAATGCCACGAACCGATTAAATATCCGTTTTCCGTATAACGAAAGTGCAGTCGTTTTGGGGACTGTTTATTTTCTTTCCTTCCCCTGCTTGCGGGGGAAGGTGCCCGAAGGGCGGAAGGGGGCAAAATTCTCCCTGCTTTTTTGTCGTTCGCCCTCGTAAACGGAGACAGAAAGGCTTTTATACAATGAAAATATTTCAAAAATAACCGCACTTTTAACCTCAAACCAAACAATGACCGAATCCCAAAACATCCTCGATGAAAAATTCATGCGCCACGCCTTAATGTTGGCGGACAAAGCCGAAGCCTTAGGGGAAATTCCTGTTGGCGCGGTGTTGGTGAGCGCTGAAGGCGAAATCATCGGCGAGGGTTGGAATTTATCTATCATTGATTCCGATCCTACGGCGCACGCCGAAATTGTTGCTTTGCGTCAAGGCGGGCAACGCTTGCAAAAATTATCGTCTATTGAACGCCACGTTATATGTCACCCTTGAGCCTTTGTACTATGTGCGCCGGCGCGATTTTTGCATAGTCGCATTAAGCGCTTGGTGTTTGGCGCGGCCGATTATAAAAACCGGTGCGGTAGGTTCCCGTTTTTCATTTTTTGATGATTATAAAATGAACCATGTCATCGAAATTACCGGCGGTGTGCTGCAACAGGAATGCAGCGAAAAACTCAGTGCCTTTTTTTCAAAAACGCCGCGCTCAGCAGAAAGAAGCAAAATTGGCGTCATCCTCTATTCAGGAGCAACCCTGAGGCATAAAAAGTGCGGTTGTTTTTGTGAACGTTTTTAATACTTCTCGTTAAATCCCTTGCAGAGTGGTACAATCGCCGGTCAATTTGATTCATCACAAGAGATAAGTTATGTCCCGTCAGAAAAAGACCCGTCGCGTGACGGATATTATGCCGACCCGTAAAACCGATAAAAACCGTCACCACCGCGTTCAGGCCGTCAGGCAACCCGTTATGAACTCGATGCTAAAGCGCGTGAAGAGAAGAAAAAAACGTAAAACACAAAGGGTTAGCTTCAGGCTCCCGCCACAGTGCGGTGGATGCCAAAACCGAAAAACCAAGCGTTGGATGTAAAAAGATCCGCGTATTGGTAGCCGTAAAAAAAGTGCCGTTAATGGTGGAATTTGTCAATAAACCGGAAAAAAAGGTCAAACTATTCCGGTTCCGCAAACCGAGTCAAAAAGCCAAATTGGATCCGATGGTGGAATTGGAACAATTGGAAAATAACGAATGTTTGAATCAATTATTGGATCAGTTGGATGAAGGCAAAAAAATTATCTGCCGAAGATCAACAATTTGTTGATGAGTGCTTGGCGCGTGTTGAACAATTGATGACCGAATTGGGTATTGCGGAAGAGGACGAAAACGACGAAGATTTATACCGCACTTTCGAGAAAATCGACATCAATCAATTCAAATAAACACCTTATTTATCTATGTGGAAGACAATTTTTATTCATTGCGGCAGTTTGTATCATTGTGGGGATGGTCGGCTATGCCGCATATTTATTGCTTGCCTTGCAAAAGCAAAAGAAGGCTTTGCAACAAGCCCGTCGAAATCGAATCAATCGCATTAAGGAAAGTATTGAAATCATTGCAAAAAGCCATGTTGAACGGCGATTGCAACTTTTCTGAAGGCGTGTTGCGTCTGAAAATGTTGTTAGAACCGGTGGGGATGAGCATCAAAAAAACTACGTTACCATGCTGCAGTTGTATGAAGTGGTGGGAAGATATGCCGACCCATGAAGCGCGTAAATCATTAAAAAGAACGAACGTATGCGTTTGGATTTGCGCCGTGAAAGTGCCGAAGCGGAACTTGAAAAACATTAAGTTGGAGTTACGTCAGCTGTTGGCTGATATTGAAAAGTTATAAAAATATTTAGGGGAAGTTGAATGTCCGAAATTATTTGGGATTTGGCATTAATTCAGAAATATAATCAATCCGGCCCGCGCTATACGTCTTATCCGACTGCGTTGGAATTTAATGAAAATTATACAAACGACGATTTTTATCGCCGCCACGCAACGTTATCCCGCCCGCCCGTTGTCTTTATATGTTCACATTCCGTTCTGTCACAAACTTTGTTATTTCTGTGGCTGTAATAAAGTGATCACCCGTCATCAGCACAAGGCGGATATCTATTTGGATTTTCTTGAAAAAGAAATCAAAGAGCGGTCGAAATTATTTACAAATCGCGTAGCGACCCAGTGCATTGGGGCGGTGGCACACCGACCCTATTTAACGGAAGAACAATCTGCCCGTTTAATGAATATGCTGCGTGAACACTTCAATATCGCCGAAAATGCAGAAGTGAGTATCGAAATGGATCCGCGTGAAATCGAGCTTTCCATGCTGGATCATTTGCGCAATATCGGTTTTTAACCGTATTAGCATGGGCGTGCAAGATTTCAATAAAGACGTGCAAAAAGCGGTAAATCGCGAACAAGATGAAGCATTCGTCAATGCCTTATTGATGCGCGCCCGTGAATTGGGTTTCCAATCTACCAATCTGGATTTAATTTACGGTCTTCCGTTGCAAACCGTAGAGAGCTTTATGTTCACGTTGCAAAAAGTGATTGAGCTTAATCCCGATCGTTTAAGTATTTTTAACTATGCCCACCTGCCGCCGCTTTGCCGGACAGGCGAAAATCAAAGACTGGCAATTACCAAAACCGGAAACTAGTTAGACATTCTGCAAAAACCATCCAAACCTTGGGAAATGCAGGTTACAAATTTATCGGTATGGATCATTTCGCCAAACCGGATGATGAACTTGCCATTGCCCAGCAAAAAGGCATTTTGCATCGTAATTTCCAAGGCTACACCACGCAGGAAGAATGCGATCTATTAGGGTTGGGCGTGTCTGCCATCAGCTTGCTAGGCGACACTTACGCACAAAATCAAAAAGATCTGAAAACCTATTATGCTAACGTGGATGAAACCGGCATTGCTTTTACACAAAGGCTTGGCCATGACGGAAGAAGATTGTCTGCGCCGTGATGTGATCAAAGCAATTGATTTGTAACTTTTAAATTAGCGTATGCCCCATTGGAAAAACAATATCACATTGATTTTAAACAACACTTTGCAGAAGATTTGGCATTGTTAGCGCCTTTTGGCAGCCGACGGTTTATTAGAGATTGGCGACGAGCAAATGGTTGTTTCCGCTAAAGGTCGTTTGTTGATTCGTAATATTTGTTTGTGTTTCGACACGTATTCCCGCGCACAAGCAAAACAACAGCAATTTTCGCGGATTATTTTAATTCATACTGATGGCGTGCATCTTCCGATGTGTGCCAGCCGGTTATCGTAGAACAAACAAAAAGTGCGGTTGAAATTCACAACAAATTTCAACCGCACTTTTTATTCTTATTAATCGGCCAAATTCAATTCAAACACCGATTTCTTCGGATTCAATTTAAAAGCCTTCATTTTTCCAACAAATGATGTCGTTGAATGTCCTGTTCTACAGTTAAACGGGTGGATTGCGTGTAGCTGACGAACTCTTTGGCTTTGGAGATAAGCGCCGTGTAAACGTCATTTTTGGCTGATATTACGCACGAAAATATCCGTTAATTGCCAGTAGCGTTGCAGTTGCAATGAGGAAAGGCGAGGGTAGAGCTGAATGAAACCAACGGCTTTTTTTGTCCTCATCTAACGCTAAGAAAAATGCTTTCGCTAAAACGGATTCGGTTGGTTAGGAAGGTTAAGGTGCGCTCGGGATTTTCCGCCATGCTGTGAGAAAGGCGATATTCTTCAAATAACGGCAGGAGAATGTCTAAATTCCATTGTTCTGCTTTTTTAAAAATTTTTTTATCATGAGGCAATCGGTTATTTTTTTGTTAAATTTATACAGTAGATTGTATCTTTTTACCCCAAAAATAATCATCTGTTGCAAAGAAAATTTTTTTACGACGATGATTTTTACCGAAAAAAGAGTGATTTTTGTTATAGTAATAGCAATTTTTATTCAATCATATTAAGGAGAAACAAAATGGCTCGTCGTCCTTTAGTTATGGGTAACTGGAAATTAAACGGTAGCAAAAGCCTTCACTCGTGAATTAATCACCGGTTTAAAAAGAAGAATTGCACGGTGTGACCGGCTGTGACGTGGCAATTGCCCCACCGGTAATGTATTTGGCGGAAGCAGAAAAAAATTATTATCCAACTGTGGTTGCAGCTGTGGCGGTGAAAATATCATCCAATTAGGTGCACAAAACGTGGATGTGAACGTGAAAGGCGCCTTTCACCGGAGACATTTCCACAGAAATGTTAAAAGATTTCGGCGCGAAATATATTATTATCGGTCACCCGAGCGCCGTACTTATCACAAAGAAAAGCGATGAATTCGTGGCGAAAAATTCGGTGCGTTAAAAGAAGCGGGCTTAGTGCCGGTGTTGTGTATCGGTGAATCTGAAGCGGAAAACGAAGCAGGCAAAACCGAAGAAGTCTGTGCGCGTCAAATTGATGCTGTAATCAACCTATTGGGCGTAGAAGCCTTCAACGGTGCGGTTATCGCTTATGAACCAATTTGGGCTATCGGTACCGGCAAATCTGCGACTCCGGCACAAGCGCAAGCCGTACACGCATTCATTCGTGGTCACATTGCGAAAAAAATCCCAAGCGGTTGCTGATCAAGTGATCATTCAATACGGCGGTTCTGTTAACGATGCTAACGCGGCAGAATTGTTCACTCAACCGGATATTGACGGTGCATTAGTGGGTGGCGCGTCCTTAAAAGCCCCTGCCTTTGCGGTGATCGTAAAAGCAGCGGCAAAAGCGAAAAACTAATTTTATTTTGTCTTTGAGGGTCGGTGAATACCGACCCTTTTCGTTTTCAGATTTCAGAAACTTCCGCTATAATGACCGCACTTTTTTAACCTTAAATTAAAGGAATTTCTCATGCAAAATCCAAAAGATGATGTTTTATATGCGCCGGTTGAGTGGGTTGATCACAGTGCGGGTTACACCGACATTCGTTATCACAAATCCACCGACGGCATTGCCAAAATCACCATCAATCGCCCGGAAGTGCGCAATGCTTTCCGTCCGCAAACCGTTAAAGAAATGATCACCGCTTTTGCTGATGCCCGTTTTGACGAAAAAAATCGGTGTTATCGTGCTAACAGGTGAAGGCGAAAAAGCCTTCTGTTCCGGCGGTGACCAGAAAGTACGTGGCGATTACGGCGGCTATAAAGACGACAGCGGTGTGCATCATCTCAATGTGTTGGATTTCCAACGTGATATTCGTACTTGCCCAAAACCGGTGGTGGCGATGGTGGCAGGTTATGCTATTGGTGGTGGCCATGTGTTACACATGATGTGCGATCTTACCATTTCCGCAGACAACGCCATTTACGGCCAAACCGGCCCGAAAGTAGGTTCTTTTGATGGCGGTTGGGGTGCAAGCTATATGGCACGTATCGTCGGTCAGAAAAAGCGCGTGAAATTTGGTTCTTATGCCGTCAATATAATGCACAAGAAGCCTTTAGACATGGGCTTAGTGAACACAGTCGTGCCTTACGCTGAGTTAGAAAAAAAGAAACCGTACGTTGGTGCCGTGAAATGCTACGTAACAGCCCGATTGCTTTACGTTGCTTGAAAGCCGCATTAAATGCCGACTGCGACGGTCAATCCGGTCTTCAAGAACTTGCCGGTAATGCTACCATGTTGTTCTACATGACAGAAGAAGGCCAAGAAGGTCGCAATGCCTTCAATGAAAAACGCGCGCCGGATTTCGGTAAATTTAAGCGCAATCCTTAAGATAAAAAGTGCGGTCGTTTTTAAAAATGTTTTTTTAAATCGACCGCACTTTTGCCATTTCGCACACAACAATTTCTTCTCTGCAATTGATATAGGTAAAGACAATGGATTTTCGGTTTAACAGAAACAATGATTAAAAAAATTGGTTGGCATTTGCGCCATTTTTCCGAATGTTGAAACAGCGATTTTGTTTGGCTCACGCGGAAGGGAAATTTTCGTGAAGACTCGGACATTGATTTAGCCTTAAAAGGCGATGGCATTACCGATGACATGTTGCACGACATTCAGCAAACCCCTGTCGCAAACTACCATTCCGTATAAATTCGATGTAGTCATTCATAACAAGATTACCGATCCTGATTTACTGGAACATATTCAACGGGTGGGCAAAATCTTCTATGAAAAGAAAAAAATTGCGCTATTCAACATCGTCGCTATCAACTTTTCCGTTATTCCATTCCGGTAGATTCACAGCTGATTTTGCGCAATCGTTTTTTTGAAAAAAAGCGCGAAGGCCTTTTTGGTGAAAAGTGTGCTGTGGGCAAAATGAAGGTTGGGGCGAAATTGCGCCATTGCCGGAGTTTAGCCATGAAACCTTAGACCAAGCGCAAGCCCAAGCGATCGAATGGCTGGAAAAATGGGATCAATCCCGCAGTTGCAATGTGAAATTGGATTTAACGGCGGATTTATATCCTTCTGTGGCGTTCGGGCTCAGTTGTGCATTGATGGAAATGAAAGGTCGCTTGGATGATGAAGGCAATTATCGAACCGCGCCTTTATGTTATGGCGACCCGGATGAGCTTTTATGAACCGCTGGATCAAATGCTGGGTGAAAAGGTCGCGAAAAGTGAAAGTAGGCATGTATGAAGCCAATCGTGATGGTCTCATTGCCGATATGCTGTTAGAAGCGATTCCGGATTTGCAATTACGGCTAGATGCTAATCGCAGTTGGACGCCTGCTAAAAGCGCAAATGTTCGCCAAATATGTGAAACCTGAGCATCGTGCGCGTATTCAATTTATTGAAGAACCTTGCAAAACCCGTGAGGAAAGCCGTCAATTTGCGGCAGAAACCGGCATTAACATTGCCTGGGATGAAAGTGTACGCGAGCCGGATTTTCGTGTAGAAAAAGAACCGCACTTGGCGGCGATTGTGATTAAACCGACGTTGGTGGGCTCTATTGAACGTTGCGCTGAGTTGATTGCGCAGGCGCATGCGTTAGGTATAAAGCGGTTATCAGTTCCAGCATTGAAAGTAGCTTCGGTTTAACTCAACTGGCCCGCATGGCGCAACAATATACGCCAAAATGTCACGCCGGGCTTAGACACACTCGATTTAATGGATTATCAAGTCGTCAGAACCTGGCCGGAGTCGGAGTTACCTGTCGTTGGCTTGGATTCGAATTCATTACCGAAGTTATTTTAGATTAAAAAGTGCGGTCTTTTTTCTGATGTTTTTATAGTTTAGTGTTTACAGATTAGACCAGCCGAAAGCGAAAAATCATTATAATGCGCGCAATAAAAGGAATGTGATATGTCATCAAAATACAACATTTTGCTGTTAAATGGCCCGAACTTGAATATGTTAGGCGTGCGTGAGCCAGGTCATTACGGGCATTTATCCTTGGGCATGATAGAGGGCCAAAATGCATCAATTGGCCGGGCCGCAAGGCGTTGAATTAACGTGTTTTTCAGGCCAATAGCGAAGAAAAAGCTATTGAACGAATTCATCAGAGTTTTGAAAAAGTCGATTTTATCATTATTAATCCCGCCGCTTATACCCACACCAGTGTGGCGTTGCGTGATGCGTTACTTGCCGTTGGCATTCCTTTCGTTGAAGTGCATTTATCCAATATTCATAAACGAGAACCGTTTCGTCATCATTCCTATTTTAGCGATGTGGCGGAAGGGGTGATTTGTGGTTGTGGCGCGCAAGGTTACGAGTTTGCTTTGCAATTTGCGCTGAATTATCTGGCAGAAAAAGCGAAATTCAGCGAAAATTGACGAAAAATAACAGAATTTTTATCGCCAAAATGATTATTTTCAGGTAATCTCTCGTGCGAAAATTTAAAGTTAATCCGTACCGCACTTTTTCTCAAAAAGTGCGGTTAAAAATTTGAGTCTTTTAGGAAACAATTATGGACATTCGTAAAAATTAAAAATTGATCGAACTTGTAGAAGAATCCGGCATTATGGAACTTGAAATTTCCGAAGGGGAAGAGTCCGTTCGCATTAACCGTGGTTCTCCGGCGTCTGTTCAATACACCGTACCAATGGCAGCGCCTGCTCCGATTGCCAGCGCACCTGCACCGGTAGCCGCCCCGGCTGTTGCCCCTGCACCAAGCGTTGCCGCATCGGTAGCGGAAGATGTCTCCGGCCATAAAATCCGTTCTCCGATGGTAGGTACGTTCTACCGTAGCCCAAGCCCTGAAGCAAAAGCCTTCGTTGAAGTGGGGCAAAGCGTGAAAGTGGGCGATGCACTTTGTATCGTTGAAGCGATGAAAATGATGAACCGCATTGAAGCGGATAAAGCAGGTGTGGTTAAAAGCTATTCTGGTAAATGATGGTGATCCTGTTGAATTTCGACGAGCCGTTAATTGTTATCGAATAATTAACATCTAAACCATAATTTAAGCAAAGAATGGATTTATTATGTTAGAAAAAAAGTTGTTATTGCCAATCGCGGTGAAATTGCACTGCGAATTTTGCGTGCTTGCAAAAGAATTAGGGCATTAAAACCGTTGCGGTGCATTCTACCGCCGACCGTGAACTGAAAACACGTTCTGCTTGCCGATCAAACTGTGTGTATCGGCCCTGCTCAATCTGCCAAAAAGCTACTTAAATATTCCTGCCATTATTGCTGCTGCGGAAGTGACCGGCGCTGATGCAATTCATCCGGGGATATGGATTCCTTTCCGAAAACGCCGATTTTGCCGAGCAAGTTGAAAAGCTCAGGTTTTTATCTTTATCGGACCGACTGCGGATGTGATTCGTTTAATGGGTGACAAAGTATCTGCCATTAACGCCATGAAAAAGCCGGTGTGCCTTGTGTGCCGGGGTCTGATGGTCCGTTAAGTTCCGACATTGCGAAAAATAAAGAAATTGCCAAACGAATCGGCTATCCGATCATTATCAAAGCCTCCGGTGGCGGTGGTGGTCGTGGTATGCGCGTAGTGCGTAGCGAAGACGCTTTGGAAGAATCCATCGCAATGACAAAAGCCGAAGCCAAAGCGGCGTTTTAATAACGACATGGTTTATATGGAAAAATATTTGGAAAAATCCACGCCATGTAGAAATCCAAGTGTTAGCCGACACCCATGGTAATGCCGTTTATCTTGCTGAGCGCGATTGCTCCATGCAACGCCGCCACCAAAAAGTGGTGGAAGAAGCTCCGGCGCCGGGTATCACCGAAGAAGTTCGTTGCGACATCGGTTCCCGTTGTGCGAAGGCTTGCGTTGAAATCGGTTATCGTGGTGCGGGTACGTTCGAATTCTTATATGAAAAACGGCGAGTTCTATTTCATTGAAATGAATACCCGTATTCAAGTGGAACATCCTGTTACTGAAATGATTACCGGCGTGGACTTAGTCAAAGAGCAACTACGCATTGCCGCAGGCTTACCGATTTCTTTTAAACAGGAAGATATCAAAGTAAAAGGTCACGCGATTGAATGTCGTATCAATGCGGAAGATCCAAAAACCTTCTTGCCTTCACCGGGTAAAGTTGCACATTTGCATTCCCCGGGTGGCTTTAGGTGTGCGTTGGGATTCCCCATATTTATGCGGGCTATAGTGTTCCACCACATTATGATTCTATGATTGCTAAGCTCATTACTTACGGTGATACCCGTGACGTAGCGATTCGTCGTATGCAAAATGCGCTAGCCGAGACGATCATTGATGGTATTAAAAACCAATATTCCGTTGCATGAGCTCATTCTAGAGGATGAGAATTTCCAAAAAAAGGTGGTACGAACATCCACTATTTGGAGAAAAAAATTAGGCATGCATGAATAATAAAAGCGTCAATAATTAATAAACTTATTAAAAAGTGCGGTAGAAATTTAAGATGTTTTTACCGCCTTTTTAATTGCTTTCAATAAAGGCGGATGTCCGTTTATTGTAAGTTACCGTGCAAGCGGTTATTTCCACTGAGTTTAGTTTAATAAAAATGAGTGGTTTTTGGTATTTTTATACCATTTTTCTTTTTATCTTAAGGGAGTATTTTTTTATGAGTCATTTTAAAAAGCTCAATTTCAAAATTAAGTCTTATTGTATTAACTTCATTGGCCATTACGGCTTGTGGGAGTGGTGGAAATGGAGGTAATTCTTCTGAACAACCACAGCAACCACAGCAACCACAGCAGCCACAACCACTGCCAAATAACAATGCTGTGGGGGCAGCGTTAGCTTTTTCAGTTGGCAATGATGGTGAACAAGTTATTAAACATCTTACAATAACGGATTCAAATCTTGCCGAGTTAAATGTTGACGGACAAAAAGATCGGTCTTAGTTCGGAATTAGATCAGCTAGTGTGTTGTCGTGATCATTCTGATTCTAGATTTGGTGTCATTAGTGGAAATCACGGTACTGATTATGCGTTTTATTATGGAAATCCAACGAAGAAAATGCCAATTAGTGGAACTGCTGAATATTTGGGAGGCGCTGTCTTGTTAGGCGCCTCTGAAAATGTTGAAACAGGAAAAGCCTCATTTAAAGTTGATTTCGAGAATAAAACATTAACGGGTACGCTTAATGTTCCGAGATTTGCCATTGCAGTAGATGGCCATATTGCAAATAATAGTTTTACCGGAACTGCAACACCCTAAAGATTCTGCAGTTTTTGCCCGGTGTTGCTAAGGTAGAAGGAAAATTTTTATGGTGATCAAGCAAAAAGAAATGAGCGGGTTATTTAACACCGATGATGGTACTTGGGGGTGGCGTATTTGGTGCACAGAAACAAAATTAATCAGGTTTATTGATATTTTGTGTAGTAAAAAGTGAGCATTAAGCTCACTTTTTATTCGCTTAGTTAATCTTCCATATACCCCAAACTGCGCAAGGCGCGTTCATCATCAGCCCAACCGGATTTTACTTTCACCCAAAGTTCCAGGTGTACTTTTATTATCAAATAAGCGTTCCATGTCTAGGGCGGGCTTCGGTGCCGATTTTTCAGCTTTTTCACCTTTGCGTCCGATCACGATTTTTCTGACCATCACGTTCTACTAAAATTAAGCCATTAATTTCGTAAGTGCCACGTTCGTTAACTTTAAATTGTTCAATTTCAACGGTAACGGAATAAGGCAATTCTTCGCCCATAAAACGCATAAGTTTTTCACGGATAATTTCTGAGGCCATAAAACGTTGGGGAGCGATCGGTGACATAATCTTCCGGGAAATGGTGAACACCGGGGCGCAAAGATTTTCGCACGATTTTTTCAATAGCGTCCAAATTATTCCCTTTTTCGGCAGACATCGGCACGATATCGGCAAAATTAAATTTTTGGCTAATTTCGGTGATGAATGGTAGTAAGTCATCTTTTGTTTTTGATGTTATCGATTTTATTGATGGCAAGTACCACCGGCACTTTTGGTTTTGCGTAGTTTGTTTAACACCATTTCATCGTCATCATTCCAATGGGTACCATCTACCACGAAAATCACCAAATCTACATCAGTAATCGCACTGCTGGCGGCACGGTTCATTAGACGATTGATGGCACGTTTTTCTTCAATATGAAGCCCCGGGGTATCCACATAAATCTCTTGGTATACCCCTTCCGTTTTTATACCAACAATGCGGTGGCGGGTGGTTTGTGCTTTGCGCGATGTGATGGAGATTTTTGTCCGAGGATTTTATTGAGTAACGTTGATTTCCCTACATTCGGGCGCCCTACGATAGCAATAAAGCCGCAATAGGTTTCGGTTTGTTGTTCTGTCATTTAATTTTCAGCTCTTGAAGAATTTGTTCTGCCGCGGCCTGTTCCGCTTTTACGACGGCTGGAGCCTTTGCCGATAAAAGTGCGGTCATTATTTTGAATGGAACATTCCACAGTAAATAATTGGTTATGGGCTTCCCTTGAATATCCACAATATTATAGGTTGGCACCGGCAGGCGATTGCCTTGTAAATATTCTTGTAAACGGGTTTTAGCATCTTTTTGGTTATCGCCCGGCTGGATATCTTTTTAATAATGGTTGATACCAACGGGTGACAATTTCGGTGGCATTGGCAAGGCTACTATCTAAAGAAATAGCACCAATAAGGGCTTCTACACAATCTGCCAAAAATAGACTCACGACGAAAACCACCGCTTTTTTAATTCGCCCTGACCAGGGAAAGATAATCGCCTAGTTGGAAAATCACGCGCTAAAATCGCTAATGTCGGCTCACGGACTAAGGTTGCCCGCATTCGACTTAGCTCGCCTTCATTGCACTTTGGGAATTGATGAAATAAGGCTTCGGCAATCGTTAAATTTAGAATTGCATCTCCTAAAAATTCTAAACGTTCGTTATGTTTATGTCCCGCACTGCGGTGGGTGAGGGCTTGTTTAAGAAGCCCTGTATCTTGAAAATTGGTAGTCAATTTTTTTCGTTGTAAACGATCTAAATTATCTGTTCGCATATCATTGAATTTTTTTGGAACAAACGTTCGGTACGAACACCTGTCGACCATTCGTCCTGTTCTTTCTTTAAGCTAAGCCAAATGTAAGAGGCTTTTGCCTACAATATTTTTGTTCCGGTACGAAACCCCAGAAACGGCTGTCTTCACTGTTGTTGCGGTTGTCTCCCCATAACAAAAATAGTGTTTTTTTCCGGTACAACCCATTCGGTAACATAATTGTCTTGTTTATCATAGGCTTTGTAACGGAAGCCTTCGTATCGACTTTCCGGTGCCCAATGGATGTGGTGCGTTACATCACCGCTTTCAATTGTTTCTAACGGCGACGGACCATAGACTATTTTACCGCTGTAATCACGCCCCTAAAATAAAGCGAAAGTTTTCATTCGGTTGTGGTTGGGTGTAGCTAAACTCTTTGATTTCACAGTCAGTTAAGCATTCTTTTCCGTCTTTCCCATAAACAAGGGTTAAGTGGCGATTCACATCATTATGAGATCACGCGATCGCCGGGTAGCCCGATAACCCGTTTAATATAATCTTTGCTCGGCTCTTCCGGTGCTTTGAAAAACGATAATATCGCCCCGTTTAGGGTTGATTAACCTTGATGAGGGTATTTTTGAAAGACAGGATCTTTAATGCCGTAATCGAATTTATTTACCAAAATAAAATCGCCGATGCGCAGGGTAGGCTCCATGGACGAAGATGGAATCTGGAACGGTTCAAAAACAAAAGAGCGAATTACTAAGACGAATGCCAACACCGGAAATAAAGAGGAAATAAATTCGGAACTTTCGGAAATCGGTTCGATTTTGCTTTTTCTTCATCCGTTAATGACTTGCCACTACGTTGTTCCAAACGGGCAATTTGTCTGGCGCGTTTCGGTAACACGCCAAAGCGCAAAATAACACCAAACGGCACCGGAAAGTGCGGTGAAAAATAATGAGCAAAATTGAAAAGGTATTAGGCAATTGAAAATGATCCAATACTTTCCACAAACCATATCCGACAGCGATTAAAAATAATCGTAAATAAGTTCGACATGAATACTTTCCTTACTTGTCTTTTCCTACGTGTAAGATAGCTAAAAACGCTTCCTGCGGCACTTCAACGTTGCCGAGTTGTTTCATTCGTTTTTACCCTCTTTTTGTTTTTGTAACAATTTCTTCTTACGGCTTACGTCACCGCCATAGCATTTTGCCAACACGTTTTTACGCAATTGCTTCACTGTAGAACGGGCAATAATGTGGTTTGCCGATCGCGGCTTGAATCGCAATATCAAATTGTTGGCGAGGAATCAGCTCACGCATTTTTTCTACCAATTCACGGCCGCGATACGGTGCGTTGTCTTTGTGTACAATTAACGCAAGGGCATCCACACGTTCGCCGTTAATCATAATATCCACGCGTACCATATCCGCTGCTTGGAAACGTTTGAAACCGTAATCTCAAAGAAGCATAACCGCGAGAAGTGGATTTGAGGCGGTCGAAGAAGTCCAATACTACTTCACCCATTGGAATTTCATAGGTCAACGCCACCTGGTTGCCGTGATACACCATGTGGGTTTGCACGCCACGTTTTTCTACACAAAGAGTGATCACGTTGCCCAAATAGGGTTGCGGTAACAACATGTTACATTCTGCAATTGGTTCACGAATTTCTGCGATATTGTTTAACGGTGGTAGTTTCGATGGGCTATCTACATAAAAGAACTTCACCATTGGTCAATTCGACTTCATAAAACTACCGTCGGTGCAGTAGTAATTAAATCTAAATCATATTCACGTTCTAAACGTTCCTGAATAATTTCCATGTGCAACAGCCCAAGGAAACCACAGCGGAAACCAAAGCCAAGTGCGGTGGAATTTTCCGGCTCATAGAACAAGGAGGCGTCATTCAGACTTAATTTACCGAGCGCGTCACGGAAGGCTTCGTAATCGTCAGAGCTGATTGGGAATAATCCCGCGTAAACTTGTGGCTTCACCTTTTTAAAGCCCGGTAAGACAGAGCTTGCCGGATTATTGTGTTGAGTTAAGGTATCTCCCACCGGTGCACCTAAAATATCTTTGATAGCACAGACTACCCAACCTACTTCACCACAGTTTAATACCGTAGTATCCACTTGTTTCGGAGTAAAAATCCCCAAACGATCCACGTTATAAGATAGACCGGTGGACATCACTTTAATTTTGTCGCCTTTGCGTAACGTGCCGTTTTTAATACGCACCAAAGACACCACGCCTAAATAATTATCGAACCAGGAATCGATGATTAAGGCTTGTAACGGTGCATTCGGAGCACCTTCCGGTGCCGGGATTTTTGCCACGATTTCTTCAAGCACATCGTCAATCCCTAAACCTGTTTTGGCAGAGCAACGCACCGCGTCAATGGCATCGATACCTACAATGTCTTCAATTTCTTCCGCCACGCGTTCCGGTTCGGCGGCAGGCAAGTCGATTTTGTTTAAAAATCGGCACGACTTCCAAGTTCATTTCAATAGCGGTATAACAGTTCGCCAAGGTTTGCGCTTCCACGCCTTGCCCCTGCATCAACCACTAATAACGCACCTTCACAAGCGGCAAGGGAACGGGACACTTCATAAGAAAAGTCAACGTGTCCCGGCGTGTCGATAAAGTTAAGTTGATAGGTTTCGCCATCTTTGGCTTTATAGTTCAGGGTTACGCTTTGCGCTTTAATGGTAATTCCACGTTCACGTTCTAGATCCATGGAATCTAACACTTGTTCGGCTATTTCACGGTCGGACAAGCCGCCACAAGTTTGAATTAAACGATCCGATAAGGTGGATTTACCATGGTCAATATGGGCAATAATAGAAAAGTTGCGAATATTCTTCATAAATAAATAGTTTTTGCTCATTAAAAATCATTAAATTTAACTGGCGGATTGTACCTGAAAAAGCACGGGAATCGCTAGAAAAGAAAAGGAAAAGTGCGGTCGTTTTTTCCAACGTTTTTATAAAAACAAAACCCCGAATTGCTTCGGGGTTTCTTTTTCATTCAACTTGAAATTATAGGCTTTCAGTGAAAGTACGGGTAATAACGTCGCGTTGTTGTTCCGGTGTTAAAGAGTTGAAACGCACAGCGTAACCGGAAACACGGATAGTTAATTGCGGATATTTTTCCGGATGTAATACAGCATCTTCCAATGTTTCACGACGTAACACGTTCACGTTTAAGTGTTGACCGCCTTCAACTTTAACGGTTGGTGCAACGCTTACCGGTAACTCGCGGTATTCGATTTGACCTAATTCGCTTACTGCTACGATTTGATCTTCCGCATAATCACCTTTTGCACATAAACAACGTGCTTCACCTTTTCGCTGTCCAACAACCAGAAAGAGTTAAGTAGATTGTCGTTAGCTGCTTGGGTAATTTGAATACCTTTTAATCATAAATGCCTCCTAAATTTGGCGCTTTTTGTATATTAATTAAACTGCGAGGATTTTTATCAAAAATTTTGAAGTTTTCAAATAAATTTGACATAGAACCAAACTCTTTTTTTAATTAATTTGAGGTATTTGATTTTAATCAATGATATTCTGAAGTTTAGTTTGTTAATTTAATAATATAGATACATTTTCGTTACCATTGAGAAGCAAATGGGGTAACTTATGACTATGAATTTTTGCCCTAGGTTCTTTATAATTTCCTCAATTCAAAATTGATTGGGATCCCATGATGAAAAACTTGGACAGATGTTATCGGACAAGAAAAACAGCAACCTTATTTTTCAGCAGGTTTTTGCAGCGTGTACATGCTGAACGGGATGCGGGCAAAGTTATTTATCCGCCGGCTCATGATGTGTTTAATGCCTTTAAATTGACGGAATTTGATCAAGTAAAAGTGGTGATTTTTAGGACAAGATCCTTACCACGGGCCGAATCAGGCGCATGGTTTGTCCTTTTCCGTCAAACCGGGCGTGAAGCCACCACCATCGTTGCTTAATATGTATAAAGAACTTTCCACTGATATCGCCGATTTTCAAATTCCAAATCACGGTTACTTAGTGGAATGGGCGCAGCAAGGCGTGTTATTGCTCAATGCGGTGTTAACCGTACAGCAAGGCTTGGCACATTCTCACGCCGGTTGGGGCTGGGAAATTTTCACTGATAAAGTCATTGAAGCATTGAATCAACATCAGGGAAAATTTGGTGTTTTTTTATTGTGGGGTAGTCCGGCACAAAAAGAAAGGACAATTTATTGATCGTCAAAAGCACTGTGTTTTTAACATCGGTGCATCCATCGCCTTTATCGGCACATCGAGGCTTCTTCGGTTGCCGTCATTTTTCTAAAGCAAATGCATACTTACAACAACATCATATTGAGCCGATTCATTGGCAATTAAGCGCAATTTAGCTTTTATTTTACTGATTAGGAAATTTTTTTATGTTAGCTATTATTTCTCCTGCGAAGACATTGGATTTTGAAAACGCAGCACCTAAAAACTCCCGAATTTTTCAACCGCACTTTTTTTGAAGCAGAGCCAACAGCTTATTGATATTTGTCGCGAACTTACACCGGTAGAAATTGCATCGTTAATGTCTATCAGCGACAAACTGGCAGGCTTGAACGCGGCGCGCTTTGCCGAATGGCAACAAACACATAATGAACAAAATGCCAAAGTTGCCGTTTATGCGTTTAAAGGAGATGTTTACACCGGCTTGGACATTGAATCGCTAGGTGATGATGACGTGTTATTTGCTCAACAGCATTTACGCATTTTGTCCGGGTTATATGGATTGTTGACGCCTCTTGATCTTATTCAGCCTTACCGTTTGGAAATGGGCACAAAATTGGCTAATCCTAAAGGTAAAGACTTGTATGCTTTCTGGCAGGGTGTGATTACCCCTGTTTTGCAACAAGCGATTGATGAACAAAATGGCATTTTAATTAATTTAGCCTCTGATGAATATTACAAATCGGTGCAAGAGCAAAAGTTAAAGGCGCAGATCATCAAACCGATCTTCTTAGATAATAAAAACGGACACTATAAAGTGATTAGTTTTTATGCCAAAAAAGCTCGCGGGTTAATGTGTCGCTATTTAATTCAAAAATCGGGTTAGCGAAGTGGAGCAGTTGAAAGCATTTGATTTCGGCGGCTATTGGTTTGATAGTGCCTCTTCTACAAACACGGAATTTGTCTTTAAACGGGATTTGGTGGACGCATGAAAAAAACACTCGTCATTTTGACCGCACTTTTTTTGTCGGCTTGCGTCAGTCAGCCGCAGCTTAATGCACCGACAAGCGTAACACATAATAAGAAAACCTATCATTTGGCGACAGAGCAGGATCTTGGCTCGGTCGTGCGTTATCTTTATGTGTTACCGGGCGAAAATACACAGAACTGGCAAAGTGCGGTGGAAATTTTGTTGAGATCGTAATAAACAAAATCGCACCTTGCAGGAACGCATTGATTGGCGTAAAACAAGTTTATAACAATAGTGGTGTGAAAAAAATTTCAAGTTATATGACAAGAAAGACACCTTGTATTCCTACGTGATTTATGAACCCACCGCAGGAAATAAAAATTGGCAGGTAGATGTCGCAAAGGGCATGAATGTGCCGTATTGCGGATTTGTGCAATATCAATATTCCGTAAAAATCCCGAAAAAGCATAAATTCACTAACATGAGCAATAAGAAAGTGCTTAGCCATTTGAAAAAAATATCTGATTGATAAAGAAATCAACAAGCTCGGCAAGGCAGATTGGGCGTTAGGATGTAAACATTAATGGTAGAATCTGTCGCTTATTCCGTACAGGTAAAAAGCCTCTCATTTCGCCATTATTACCGCGTTTAGCTTAATCATTGTGAAAGGCGTTGCGTGGTGGCAAACCGGTTCGGTGAGTATGTTGGCCTCTATCACCGATTCCATGTTGGACTTATTGGCTTCTTTTTATGAGTATGTTGATTTTGCGGTTTGCATTGATGCCTGCCGATCACAACCACTCTTTTGGTCACGGCAAGGCAGAATCACTGGCTTCATTGGTGCAGAGTGCGTTTATTTCCGGTTCGGCGATTTTTCCCTGCTATTACAAAGGTATTCATCGTTTTAATTCTCCGCAAGCATTAAAGCAATACGGCTCTTGGCATTGCGGTAACGGTGTTTTCAATTTTTGCCACCTTATTATTGGTGTGGTATCAGGGACGAGTGATCAAAGCAACGGACAGCCCGGCGATTAAAGCGGATCGGCTGCATTATCAAACCGACTTGCTAATGAACGTGGTCATCATGATTTCATTAGGTTTGAGTGCCAACGGCATTTTATTAGCGGACGCCATTTTTGCGATTTTTAATTTCCCTTTATATTTTATTGAATGCCGTTAAAATGCTGTTTGAATCCGTGCAATTGTTACTCGATAAAATGTTGCCGGAAGATGAAATTGCCTTGCTTAGTCGCGTGTTAAATAACGAAATTGCCAAAGATCCACGGGTTGTCGGTTTTCATGCTTTACGAACCCGTCGTTCCGGGGCCATTCGTTTTATTCAATTCCATTTGAATTGACTGATGAGCTTTCTTTTTATTGAAGCTCATGACATTACCGAACATTTAGAAGATTGCCTGCGCAAGACTTTTCCGCGTAGTGATATTGTGATTCATCCCGAACCCACATTTGTTGTGCAACAGGAAATGCAGTCAGGCAAAAAAAGTGATATAATTCGCTCATTTTCTAAAATCAATCGTCTTAAATTTTAAACTTTATAGGAATAACTCATGATTAAAAAAATTGCAGTGCTAACCAGTGGCGGAGACGCACCGGGAATGAATGCGGCACTCGTGCAGTAGTACGAGCGGGCTTGTCGGAAGGATTGGAAGTTTATGGTGTCTATGATGGCTACCATGGCTTATATCATAATAAAATCAAACAATTAACCCGCTATAGTGTGTCCGATATTATTAACCGTGGCGGTACATTCTTAGGTTCTGCACGTTTTCCGGAATTTAAAAATCCTGAAGTACGTGCCAAATGTGCCGATATTTTACGTTCTTACGGTATTGACGCTTTAGTGGTTATCGGCGGGGACGGTTCTTACATGGGGGCAAAATTGCTTACCGAAGAGCACGGTTTCCCTTGCGTGGGGATTCCCGGCACTATTGATAATGATGTTGCAGGCACCGATTACACAATCGGCTACCAAACCGCCTTGCAAACTGCTGTTGAAGCTATCGACCGTTTACGCGATACCTCAAGTTCCCACCAACGTATTTCTATCGTTGAAATCATGGGGCGCCACTGTAGTGACCTTACTATCTCCGCAGGGATTGCCGGTGGTTGTGAATACATCGTGGCATCGGAAGTAGAATTTAACCGTGAAGAACTCATTCGCCAAATCGAGCGCAGTATCATCAAAGGCAAACGCCACGCCATCATTGCCATCACTGAATTGATTTGTGATGTTAATGAGTTAGCGAAAGAAATTGAAGATCGTGTCCATCATGAAACCCGTGCAACCATCTTAGGCCACATTCAACGCGGCGGTTCCCCATGCGCCTTTGACCGAATTTTTAGGCTCCCGTATGGGCGTATATGCCATTGACTTGTTACTTCAAGGCAAAGGCGGTTACTGTGTAGGTATCCAAAATGAACACTTGGTTCACCATGATATCATTGATGCCATCAACAATATGCGCCGTGAATTTAAAAGCGGACTGGTTAACGATGTTCAAACGCTTAGACTAAATCATCCTTTCTCAAAATAAAAAGTGCGGTCAAAATTCATTGTGTTTTTTGACCGCACTTTTTTATTTATTTCGTTAGAACTGCCAATCAAATTTCATCATGACAGTACGCGGACGTCCGTAGAAATTATTCATCCCGCGAGTACGATTATAGTTATTTTTCAAAGTAAGTTTTATCCGCTAAATTCGTTCCAATCAAACTGAGTTTGGCGTGGCGATTAAACTCGTACTGAATATTGGCATCAAACAGAGCATAGCCTGCTTGTTTAATGCCATATAAGCTACTTGTCGGGCTCTGTGCAGAGATACCGGCACCAATCGTCCATTTGCTACTTGGAATTCGGTAACTGGTGGCAAGTCGAAACATCTGAACAGGTGTAAAATTACTAAAGTTGTAAGGATCTTTAGCGCCTTTTTGCCCGTTCATTATTAATTTCTTCTGCATTTTTATATTTACTTTTTATTGTAAGTATAGCCTGCAAAAAGTTGCCAATTTTTCTGTTATATTTCCAGCCAACTCCAATTCAAACCCCTTGCTAACAACGCGTCCGATTGGTTTTGCGATGGTCTGGAATGATCCAACAGCACCATTTTTGCCCGGTATATATCCAAAATCGACAACAGTACGATTTTTTTGCTCAACAGAAAATAAAGCTAAAGAGCTATTTAATTGATTATCAAAGAAGGAGCCTTTCCAACCGATTTCATAGTTTGTACCAATTAACGGAGGTAATACCGTTTTACTGGTAATATCTACGTTGTCTTGCTGTTTAAAAATCTTAGTATAACTTGCATAAAGGCTCTGCTCATTCGTCAAATCATAAGTAATACCGACATACGGTGTAAAATGATGCCCCTTCATTTTGGCAGTATAGTGCTCATTATCCTTATCAATATTTGATTGCGATTGATAGCGCGTCGCTGGCTCACCATTATAAACAGGCGTTTCTTTGCGTTGTGAGGTCTCAAAATGGGTAAACTGCACACCACCTAATAAATGGAGGCGTTCCGTTGCATTAAAACGAGTGCTCAAAATAACTGCATGCGTTTCATTTTTATTGAAATATTTAGCATAGTTATAACGAGCTAAAACATGGTCATCCGGCTCCTTCAACATCTTATAAACAATTTCATTTGGATTTCCATAAGCACCATTTTTTATACTTAATGTCACCGTTGCTGTCACGTTCCGGAATTTTTTTGCCCATTTTTATCTAATTCATACAAAAAATATGACCGTCTTTATCGACTTTAATTTTTATAAGCATGTTGGCAATCTGGTGTATAAAGCATATGGTCACCTTTTTTTCATCATGCTTGTCCCAATCCGGTTCAGGAAGATTTTTTTATCGGTTGGAGAATAATAATTTCCTTGCTCATTAGGGAACACAACGACCGGCTAAATGCTGATGCACTTGACCAACCTCATCAATAGTACTTATACGATAACGTTTCTGAAAAAAATTTCAACAAAATCTGATTGAATATTTTTCATGGTTATAAGCATAACCTACATAAAAAAATCATGGTCTCGTTCAAAAAGATTATAGTGCCCAGTTAAATTCAATTTAATCCCGTATTGTTCGTCCTTTTTTTAATATGTCGAATTGGTGCGAATGTAAAATTTTTCGATTAGTTGTACCTTTATTGTTATAAGCCCTATTATAGAGATAGTTTGAAAAAAACGGTTTTTCTGCGTCGTTAGCAATACCTGCTTCTTGTAGTTTTTGTCAATATATTCTTGTTTATCTTTATCAATACCAGGATCTGCCCAGTCATTACATAAAAAAATCAAGACCAATATCATTCATGCATTGATCAAACCCTTTTTACGGGCAGCAAGCCGATCGTTTCTATATTGATTAAAAGTCGCCTTGGTTAAATTGATTTTTGAGCATAATCTGCCTTACGTTGCTCGTATTCTTTCGTTGCTTGATCACGATATTCTTTTAATTTTTTTAAGTGCTTGGTCTTTTTGGCTCAAAAGGAATAATTTCACCTTTCTCGGTTAGAAATCCTTGCGCGTCAGAACCGGACAAACCGGCAGCATGTTCATCTTTTGATAAAAAAATTGCCCAACTTTTGCATCTGAATTATTTTTGTATAGGACGCCTCAATACTAAACTCCCAATCGTTATCAAAAAAACAAATTTGGTATTAGCAAATAAGTTATATTTATCACCCTTCAAACAGAGACCAACTCTGTCCTAAATAGGTATTTCGAGGAAGTTTTACTGGATTATTACATGCCGGGCGGGAGGCAAAAGGAGCAACTTGGGGATTTTCACAAGGTAATATCACGCCAGAAAAATCCGGCACTTCATTAATTTTCTGATACATACCACCCTAAAGTTAACACGCCAACATTGCCTAAATCTACGTCAGCGGCACCATAAATTAGCCCTTTTTTTACCATGCACATTATCTTTAAAAGACTTTTGCTTTTTCCCCTACACCAACTAAACGGGCACGAATACTATTATCTTGATTTACGCCTCCGGAAACGTCCAGTACCGTACGGGTACTGCCTCGGTGATCGACCGTTATTTCGCCTAGGTGTTGGAATTTGTCTGTAGGCCGTTTTCGAATCAAATTAATTGTGCCGCCAGGCTCAGAGTTAGACTGGGTCAATCCTGTCGCACCACGCACAACTTCAATATGATCATAAATAGCTGAATCAGTGCTAGGGAGAAACGTCTATTTTGGCGGTATAACCTGAACGCCCACCTACATTAGTCGTAATACCATCTTCACCAATTTGATCTACATAAAAACCACGGGAAAGAAAAACGAGTTTGTAACCCTGAATCACGTACAACATTAACACCTGTGGTATTCTTCATTGCTTCTTCAAGAGTATGAATAGCTTTGTCATCTAATTGCTTTTTGGTAATCACACTAACAGATTGTGGCGTATCCTTACTGGAAACTTTTAGTCCAGTAGCTGTTTTCATCGACTTAATTGTATAGCCACGGCTACCCTCAGTGGTATTAGTATCAGTTTCTTCAATAACATTAATCTGCTCTAAACTGTCCTCCGTATACGCGGTTTTGGCAAGTACAAAATAAAGAAATAGAAAGTAGGCTAAGGCGAAAAATAAGATGGGGTGAAAGACGAGATTGATGCATTTTTGGCTCCTAAATAAGAATTATTTTTGTTAAATAATAACAATTATTATTCTTATAGAAAAGAAAAAGATAACCAAATGACTATTTATAAAATATCTTTTTATATAAAAAGGACAGTATGGCCTATAGAGCAAAAATATAGCTAAAAGTACCTGCAACCTCCACTTGTGAGCCTAAAAACGGTTTATTTTTTCAGTAATACTAATAGTCAAATCAACAAAACATTACGTTAAGGCATCAATCTCAACAACACCAACACTTCATAATGCGAAGTATGCGGGAACATATCGAACAATTGGATTTTTTTCATGTGATAATGGGTCAGGGATTGCAAGTCTTTGCCCATGGTTTCAGCGTTACAGCTGGAATACAGGATAAAGTGCGGTTGCATTTGATTGAGAAATTCGGCGAGTGATTTGCCTATGCCGCGACAGGGGTGGGTTAACAATAACCAAATCCGGCTTGTCCGCGTGGTTTAAGGCAAAATTGGCGGCATCCAGGGATTGGAAATTCACTTGTTCGTGTAAACCTAATTCTTCGGCGGATTGCGTAGCGGCCGCAATGGCGGAAGCGGAGATTTCAATGCCGGTAAGGCGAATGGTTTTTGCTGATTTTTGCTGTTGCAACGCTTGTAGGCAATGTGGCCCGAAACCGCCTACCCCGCAGAATAAATCCCAAAGACTCTCGATTGGCAGATGTTTTATCCATTGTTGTGCCGTGCCGTATAACCCTTCAGCGACCTGCGGGTTGGTTTGAAAGAACCCCTGCGGACGAATAAAAAGCGGAATGTTATTAAACTTTTTCGGGTAAGGTGTGTTGTTCCGTCAGGAAAATCTCTTTTGAACCTTCCAAAATCGCGGCATTTTGCGGTTGAATATTGACGCTGATGACGGCAAGTTGTGGCAATTTTTTTGCGCAATTCGGGCAATTCCGTTGAATCAACGGCAGTTTGTTTTTCCGAACGTAACACAAAGCGTAGCATGAGTTGGTGACTGTGTTGACTTTCCGTGAGCAGAATATGTTTTAATTCGCCTTTTTTTGTTTTTGCCACGTTGTACGGTACAAGACCGGCGCGGGCAATGAAATCTTTGAGAATGGGAAAGAGGGCTTGGAAACGTTGCGGATAGAGCGGACAATCACATAAATCTACCGCACTTTGCTGATCTAACGGATTCGGCAAGATGCCGAGAATCGGGCGTTCTACTGCGCCACTTACCACCATTTTCGCTTTGTTGCGAAATTGGGCGACAGGCGATTGGAAGGGCTCAAACCACGTTAAATGGGACTCATCCAAACCGTGCAGTTGCTGTTGCAGATGCACGGTTTTTGCTCAGTTGAATGGCGTAAGGCGTTTCGAGCCACTGACAGGAGCGACACTCCCCGTTGATAATGTTCGCAATGAATCATGCTAGCGCATATCCCTAATCTTTGGTTGCCAACCATTGCTGTTGAAGTGCGGTCAGTTTTTTTACGATTTTCTAACCAACGTGGGGCATATTCCAGTTCCGACCAAGTAAGGTTTTTTGCGTTTGAATAGGCTTTGTAGGCGCTGTTGGCGTAATAAAAAGGACTCACAATCAAGACTAGCTGATTGTTCACCCCTACGGGGCTGTCGGCATAGCCTATGTTCAAAAAGCGTTGCTTTTTTTGTGCGGTTGTTTTTTTCCAAGAGTTTTAAGTTATCCAATACCTGAATCACACCGTCCCGTTCGTTACAAAGCAACAATAAGTCACAGCCGGCATTTTAAAGGCTTGTTCGCTGCGTGCCACAAAATCCCCCATGAATCCCGCTCCTTTCATGCCGAGATCGTCAGAGAAAATGGCGCCGCTGAAATTTAGTTGACGGCGTAAGACGTCCTGTAACCAATATTTGGACCCACTTGCCGGTTGGTTGTCGCATTGCGAATAAATCACATGTGCCGGCATAATGGCTTGCAACAGATTTTTGTTCGATAAGTTGTTGGAACGGCTGAATATCCTGATTGAAAAATGTCTTCTTGGCTTCGTTCGTCATAGGGCGTTTCCAAATGAGAATCTGCAATCACATGCCCATGCCCCGGAAAGTGTTTTCCTGTCGCCGCCATGCCGGCTTGGTGCATACCGCGAATGAAATTAGCCGCCAAATCCACCGCACTTTTTACTTCGCAACCAAAACTGCGATCGCCGATGGCTTTGCATTGGTGTCCCAGATCCAACACGGGCGCAAAGCTCAAATCAATATCAAGTGCGGTCATTTCTGCCGCCATTTGCCAGCCGGCTTCAAATGCCATTTCTTGTTGTTGAACAGGGTCTTGAATTAGCGCAGAAAATGCCTGCATAGCAGGTAATTGGGTGAACCCTTCGCGGAAACGCTGTGCCCGACCGCCTTCTTGATCCACGGTAATCAGCAACGGTTTTTGACTTTTTGTCGCACGGATTGAATTAACGCTTGCAATTGAGCTCGGTCGTGAAAGTTTCGGCTGAATAAAATTAACCCCGCAACCAAGGGGTGTTCAAGCAGTTCAATTTCTTCCTGCTCAAGGGTTAAACCGGCTAAATCAATGAGTAAGGTGGACATAGGGCGTTAGTTCAAACGTAAATATAAACGGTAGTTCACGCTATCGGCGCTAGGGCGGGTAAGCGTTAATATTTGTTTTTGTTTCGGTTGCAATGACAGGCGGTGCCAAGTCGGTTGTTCTTGCGAAAACGAGGTAACCCCGTTTTTGTCATACCAAAACAGGCTGTAAGCCAAGTTTAAAGATTGTTCGGTTTTATTTTTCACCCACGCGCTATCGGCATTCACCCCCGCATCGGCAACCGCTGTTACAGGCGCTTCGATATTTAGGATAGGGCGTTGCGTATCCAATAAATTTGGCACTTTTGCGCTACATGCGGCTAAAAGCGCGCTCACAAAAAAAGAGAGAAATAGATTTTTTTCATTATTTACCCAACATTTTGCCGAGGGTTCTCCACCCACAAGGTGCATATGTAAATGGAACACTTCTTGTCCGCCGTGTTTGTTGCAGTTGACGATCAAACGATAACCGTCTTGCGCAATGCCTTCTTGTGCGGCGAGTTTGGCGGCAACGGTAAACAAAGCGACCTAATGTCACTTCATCTTGTTCGGTCACATCATTTACGGTTGGAATGAGCTTGTTCGGAATGATCAAAATGTGGGTTTTTCGCTTGCGGTGAAATATCACGAAAAGCGGTAACCAGCTCATCTTGATAGACGATATTGGCGGGAATTTCTTTGCGAATGATTTTTGCTGAAAATAGTTTCTTCTGCCATGGGAACCTCAAAAAGTCACGTTAAAAATCATGCGCGGCCAAAACATAAAATTCGTTTCCCTCCCGTGTTGGGTTCCGCGCGCCATTAAGTGCGTTTAGTGTAACTTGAATAGGTCGATTATTATAGCAATAAATGCGATCGATATAGTTGCCATTTTTCGGTGCACAACCGGTCAGCTGTTTAAACAGTTTGGCGAAATGGCTGGGGCTGTTAAAGCCAAGTGCGGTGGAAATTTGGATTATTTTTTTCGCCTTGTTCCAATAGGCGGCAAGCGTGTTCAATGCGGATTTGGTTACGGTATTGGCTTACGCTTTGATTAAATAATAAATGAAAGCCCGATTGTAATTTTTTTCTCGCTTAACCCGCTGATTTTTGCATAAGGTTTTAATGCCACAGTCGTAGCCTTTTCTTTCTTGAATAGTTTGCTGTGCCTGCAATAGTTTTTTTGGCGATCGAGGGGCAATGGGAAGCTGATGCTCTTGATGTTCCAAATGAAATTGCTCGAGCGATAACGCCAGCACTTCTAACGCTTTGGCTTCTAAAAATAGTCGTTTGACTTCTTGATTTTTCATTTTTGCACTGCAGAACTTGATTGGCAATGCGTAACAATTCAAGGGTGGCGGGCAGTTTTCCCCATGAATTCATTACACTGATAGCGGCTGCAATCGGAAAGCAATTTTTCCTTTGAAATTGAATTGCGTGCCGATTAGGCGGTTAAACATACCCGGGCTAAAGCGAAAATCGACAATCCGAATGGATTGGTTTGCCGCAAAATAATTAAAACCGTTTACTTGCCCGTTATTTTGCATAAACACCACCGTATTCGGGGCTAGGGTTAAATAGGCCCCTTGCGCAAATCTTACTTCGCCTTTGCCTGCTAAAATAATGCTCACCGAAACGGAAGATTGCCCTGAATTTTTGCTTTGTAAGGCTTGAGTTGGTGTGCCGTCTAAACAAGAAATGAGTAAATTATCATTAATTTGATGCAGTTGCGTTATCGCTTGCCATTCCGGCGGCACTTGTGCCAAGAGCTGTTGATAATGTGCGAGTGGCGTATTTTGTTCCGTTGAGATCATAGAGAATTACCTAAAATCATTCATTTTTTCCGAAAATCGGGCGTTTTAGCCTAGCAATGTTTTTATATGATAAGCAATATCATTTTGTTAAAAGGAGAATAAAATGAGTGTTAAAACAAGATATTATTTCACCGGGTTGGCCTTGTGTTTATTTACGCCCGTATTAATGGCGGGAACCGAGCTTGATCCCATTGTCGTGAGCGGTAAACGGGTCGAGAAACTGGATCAATTTAACGGTTCGGTCAGTGTAGCGGATCGTCAGACCTTATCCGATAAACATATTCTCAACAGTTATCATTTGGATCGAATTTTTTTCCGAATTTGCATATCGCCTCGGCTTCCAGTCGGCTATTTCCGACGCTCAGTTTGCGTGGCGTCACCTCGGCAAATGATTTTTATACGCCGGCGGTTACGCTTTATGTGGATGGTGTGCCGCAATTGCCGGTTGCCGCAATGCAATCTTTATTAAATGTCGAACGGGTTGAGTTATTAAAAGGTTCGCAAGGTACGCTGTATGGCAAAAGCGCCATTGGCGGCGTGTTAAATGTGATAAGCCAAGTACCGGACAACCAAACCAAAGGCAGCATTCAAGCAGGCCTAGGTAATAAACACGTTTACAATCTACAAGGCAATATTAGCGGCGCTTTGCTAAAAGGATTTGTTGTACGGCACGTTGGCGTTAAGCGGCGATAATCAAGCGGGGGCATGACCGGCCGTTATGTGTCGGACAAAACCCTCGGCGGCATGCGAAATCGGGCGGTGAATGCCGGTTTATTGCTTGCGCCGAGCCATCAACCTGGAAAGTGCGGTTGAATTTTACGCAGGATCGGAGTTTCGGCAAACAATATGCCTTTGTTAATTTTGCGCAAGAAACACGGGAAGCGATAACGCTCGATCCTTCTCTTTTACCTCATGTGCGATTTCGGCAGGGGCGTGATTTAAAAGCGTTTTCGTTATCCGCCGATTACACCTTTGAACATTCCATGTTAAGCCTTATCTTAAATCAGCAAAAAGCCAACATCGATAACTTTATTCCGTATTACAATTTTTTTACAGTACACAGCCTGAAACATGGCGACAAAATAGCCAAGAACTCCGTTGGCAAACAATAGGCGAAAATAACAATATCGATGCCGTATTCGTGCTTTATCGCCAGCAGTTAACACGCGATCGGATTTATTTGTTCTTAGGTAATATTCCGACCAATCCGACGGCTTATGCAGACATCGAATCCCGTCACAAAACCCTTGATTATGCCGCTTATGCGAATTTGACGTGGCATATCACACCGCATTTTGATTTAGGCGGCGGCGTGCGCTATGGACGGGATCACGCCAAGGTGCGTTATGCACATAATGTGCAAGGCGAGAATAAGAAAACGCAATCCGTCGTATTAGGCAATTTAACCGCCGGTTGGCAAATTACGCCGAATTTGCGTTGGTTTGCCAATATCGCGCAAGGCTATAAACCGCACGGTTACAATTTTGCCCCGACCAATGCCGAAGATATAAACGGTTTTCAACAGGAAAAAAATCTATTAGCTATGAAAGCGGGTTGCGTTTTAACACCGATAACCTACTGGCGAACCTCGCCGTATATCAAATTCGTAGTCGCAACGTACAACTTTATGACGGTGTGCCGCCGACCTTAATCATTCACAATGTAGGCAATAGCCGCTCGCAAGGCGTCGAGTTCGATATAAATTGGCAACCGATTGAACAACTTGCAGTCGGTTTTGCCGGGTTTGTGAATCAGGCGAAATTTACCCGATACGACGCTACGCAACATTGTGCGGATTGCAACCATAACCGCGTGCCGTTTTCACCGAAATACGGCGCAAGCCTAACTTTAACCGGAAATATTGTCTTGGGTGAGCAATTAATTCGCCCGAGTGTGAGCGTAAAACGGGTGGGGGCGCACTATTTCGATGTGGAAAATAAACTGCTCCAAAACGCCTATACGCTACTTGACGCACAAGTCGGTTATAGTCCGTTGGCGCGCACGGAAATTCACTTTTATGTGCATAATTTAACCGATAAATATTACCGCACTTATGCCTTTAACAATGCGGTGAGCTATGCCCAACCGGGTGTCGGACGAACATTTGGGGTGAATGTGAAATATGAATTCTAATTTTAGCCAAAATCATATTGGTTAAATATTGTCCATTTGCCGATTAAAGCGTACACTGCGTTTAGCACGCGAAAAGTGCGGTCAAAAAAATGAAAAAGGATTTTTGCGATGGCAGAGACTTCTTCACATTGGGCGATTATTCGTCCTGTTCGTCGTCAGATTTATGGGGCGATCGGCTTATCTTTCATTTCTTCAACGGCAAGCGTCGGTTTTCTTTTTATTAAGCGAAACCCTGATTGCGCTTGCGCAACATCAATCTTGGCAGTGGTTTGCCATCGGTGCGGCGGCTTGTTCGTTCGTGGCGCTGTTCGCCCGGCGGGCGGCGTTTAACCAATCCCATTATGCTTCTTTTTCGATTAGAACGTTTGTTGCGCACCGAATTAAGCGAGCGGGTGGCCTTCGCGCCGCTTGGCATTATGCAGGAATTGGGCAGCGGGGCGGTGGCGAAGATTTTGCAGGAAGACGTGCGTAATTTGCATATTTTTCGTGGCCGATAGCACGCCTTTATACGCGCGGGTTTATGCCGTTCCGCTTTTGGTCTTTTTGGCGTTGTTGGCGTTAAATCCGTTTTTTTGCTTTTTGTGCTGCTCGGTTTTTTCCGTGGCCGGTTGGCTGGTGTTGGGCTGGGTGTTGAATAATCTTCATCGCCCCGAATTAACGCAGCAATATCATCTTTCGCAAGAGCGGGTAAGCAATAAAATCATTGAATTTATGCGCACCATGCCGGCGATTCGCGCCTTTGGCGAAACGGAATATGCCCAGCGACAATATCGACAACTTCTTACCGCGCAAAGCGATTTTTTTAACCCAATGGTATCAACTGGCGGGCAGTTCGGCAAAACTGGCGATGTTGTGGCTTAATCCGTTAACCACGTTGTTATTGATTTTTGTGGGTCGGCGTGCTGTTTTTGCCTTATGATTTTTTTCACGCTGACGCAATGGCAAGCGGTTTTATTATTAGGCACGGGCATGGTAGAAACCTTAATGCCTTATGTCAGCCTGTTCCATTTGATTGATAAAGCGAAACTTTCCATCGAGCGGATTCAACGCTTACGGCAAATTGAGCCGTTGCCGCAAGCCGCCGAGCCGCAAACGCCCGTCCGTTATGATGTGGATTTCCGGCATGTCACGTTTACTTATCCCGCGCGACAAAGTCGAGCGTTGGACCATCTTAATTTTCATCTGCCGCAAGGTTCCTTTAGCTTGGTGGTGGGGCAATCGGGGTCGGGCAAGAGCACCTTATTACGGCTATTGCTGCGCTTTTGGGATCCGACGCAAGGCAGTATTTGTATCGGCGGGGTTGATCTTCGCCGGATCGCCACGACCGATTTGATGTCGATGATGTCCGTTATGCAACAAGAAAACGTGCTGTTTTTCCGGCACGGTGCGGGAAAAATTTGTGTTTGGGGTTGGCGGAAATTGATGACGACACCTTGGTGAATGCGGCGAAAAACCGCCCAAATTCACGATTTTTATTCAAACCTTGCCGCAAGGTTACGACAGCCCGATAAACGAACGGGGAAACAACTTTTCCGGCGGGCAAATTCAGCGTTTAGCCATTGCTCGGGCCATTTTACAAAAACCGCCCGATGATTTTGTTGGACGAACCCACCGCCTATTTTTGATTACGACACCGAACGCAAACTCATTCACGCCATCGGGCAATTAGCGCAACACAAAACCGTGATCATGGTTGCTCATCGCTTAAGTTTCGCCGAGCAAGCCGATCAGATTTTATATTTGGAACAAGGCAAATTGGCGGAATTTGGCTCTCATCATGCGTTGTTGCGGCAACAAGGCAAATATGCCGCGTTATGGCAGGCCTACCAACAAGCCCGAGCGTGGCGCTATTAACAAGCGCGTCAAAGTGCGGTCAAAATTTAAGGAGTTTTTGCACATGTCTCAATTTTCCTTATTTCACCTGTTTAAAAGCATCGTTTCCCTTGCCGACGACTTGCGTAAGCCGCTCATTCGCAGTTTATGTTTGCTGGCGTTTGCCGCGCTGTTGCAAGGCGTGGCGTTTGCCTTGTTGGTGCCGATTTTTTTGTTGCGTTGGCGGCAGGCAACGTGCCTTATTTAGGCTTATCGCCCTTGACGGCGTTGTTGCTATTGGTGAGCGTTTGCCGTTGGTTCGGGCAGAATTTCGATTATAAAGGTTACGCCGCAAGGCTGAATCTTGCCTTACAAATTCGCTTGGGCGAACAACTGTGTCAAATGCCGCAAAAGCGAGCTTGCGGCATTTCATTCGGGGGATATTAATTACAAGCTGTCGAGCAATGTGCAACAAGCCTTATCTTATTTCGGCACGATTTCTATTATGTTGTGCAATGCGGTATTAACGCCGCTTGCCTGTATGCTTGCCTTATTATGCTTTTGAATGGCGCTTTTGCCTTGTTGCTGGCGGCGCTGTTGTTGTTATTGATACCGTTTTATTTCCGCCGAAAAACCGCCGTCAGCCAAGTGGTGCGACAGTTGGCGGACGCCGAAAACCGGCTTAATCGGGAATTGATTGAATTTAGCCAAGGGTTAACGGAATTGCGCACGGCACAAGCGATTAGCGGAAAAATTTAGCCGTATTGAAAATGCCTTTCGTTATTTGGAAACCTTTCAACGGCAAACCCAACAACACAGCAATAAACCGGAGTTAATTTTAGGCGGCACGGTCGAGTTGGCGTTGCTCGTGAGTTTTGCGGCGGGCTTGATGTGGGTGTTGGGCGGTTCGTTACCGCTCATTGTGTTGGGCGCTGTCATGACCATTATCGTGCGCTTTAATGAGCCGTTAAGCGGGTTGATTTCCATGTTCGCCATTTATCAACTCATTCATGAAAGTTTGCAACAAATCACGCAATTTTTAGCCATTCCGCCGTTGCCGCAAGGCACGCCGGAACAATTACCGAACGGGGCGGATATTGCTTTTGAACGGGTGACGTTTCAATACCCGCAGAGTGCGGAACCGGCAATCAGCGAGTTTTCTTTGCAGATTCCGAGCAACAGCCTGTTTGCCATTGTCGGGAATTCGGGCTGCGGCAAAAAGCACCTTAATTCGGCTGCTGACACGTTATGCCGACCCGACGCAAGGGGTTATTCGGGTCGGCGGTGCGGATATTCGGCATATTCCGCCAAAAACCTTGAGCCGAATGTTTTCGCTGGTTTTCCAAGAGGCTTATTTGCTGCAAGACAGCATTTACAATAATTTATGTATGGGCGAAACCTTTTCGCAGGAAGCGATTGTGGCGGCGTGCCAAAAAGCCAACTGCCACGATTTTTATCAGCAAGCTGCCGCAGGGCTATCAAACGCAAATCAGCGAACTCAGTAGCAACCTTTCCGGCGGCGAAAAAAACAACGAATTGCCATTGCGCGTGCGTTGTTGAAAAATGCCCCGATTATTATTTTAGACGAACCCACCGCCGCGCTGGATGTGTTTAGCGAGCAGGCGGTGCAACAAGCCTCAAGCCATTTGGTAAAAAAATAAAACGGTGATTGTGATTGCCCATCGTCTTAGCACGATCGTCAATGCCGATTGGATTGTCTTACTGGAACACGGGCGGCCAGTGGAACAGGGAAATCATCAGACGTTGTTGGCGTTAAACGGTAAATATAAGGCGCTATGGGGACATTAGTTTGCTGTTGTTTCATGGCATTAGACGTTCCTTCGTTTTGCAAAATCCAATGAAAAAAACGTTGTTATTTTTAACCGCACTTTGCCGCCGAAAAAGCAAGGCAATCGCGCGTTCGACGTGCGTTTTTGAGGACGCGCGTTGACTTGTTGCCAACTACTCCTATCTAATTATTGACAAATAACAAAGTTCTCTCGTGAAAACCAAGAAATATTTTTTTACTTTGCTATAGAAAGAAAAATATAATTAACAAAAATTATAAATTTTTCAAATTTTTTTAAGTTTTTTTGCTGCTATGCAGTGTACTACCTGTTGTAAATTAGCATATTTACGAGGCAAAAAAATTGTAAAAAGGGGATTTTTGACATGGATACCGAAACTTCCAAAACAACTGTATGGTCTCTCCGGCAGAAATGAGTCAAATCGGTGAAGATGTTGGGGTATATAAGGCATCTAAAAGACAGATTTTATCGTTTTTTTCGGCGATTCCGGCGGGCGCGTTTATTGCTTTAGCGTTTGTTTTTTATACCACGACGCAAACAGGAAATGTAGGGGCTTCGTGGGGCTTAACCAAGCTGGTCGGCGGTATTGTATTCTCGTTGGGTGTGATTATGGTTGTCGTCTGTGGCTCCGAGTTATTTACATCTTCCACGATGACAACAGTGGCACGGGCCAGTGGTCGAATTAGTACTTTTCAAATGTTGCGAAATTGGGTAGTGGTTTACTTTGGTAATTTCGTCGGCTCAATTTTTATTGTTCTCATTATTTGGTTTTCAGGTCAGACAATGGCGGCTAACGGTCAGTGGGGCCTCACCATTTTAAAAACCGCCCAACATAAGATTCATCATATGTGGTTTGAAGCTTTTTGTTTGGGTATTTTTGTGTAACATTATGGTGTGTATTGCCATTTGGATGACTTACGCAGGAAAAAAACCTTGACAGATAAAGCTCTCATTATGATTTTACCGATAGCTTTGTTTGTTGCGTCAGGATTCGAGCACAGTGTGGCGAATATGTTTATGATTCCAATGGGTATCATTACCGCACACTTTAGCACAGCGGAATTTTTGGCAAGCGATTAATATCGATCCTCAACAATTTGCAGATTTAGATCTTTATCATTTTTTTGTGAAGAATTTAATTCCGGTGACGTTGGGGAATATTGTTGGCGGTGGTTGTTGTATTGCATTGACCCTGTGGTCAATTAACCGACCTCATTAATCGGTTTGTGTGGGAAGGAAACCAAAGCCGTTCGTTTCTTTCCTAAAAAGGCTTATTTTTATCAATAATCTAAAAGAGGAATGTTATGACTCAATTAACAGAAGCTCAACAAAAAGCTTGGGAAGGTTTTTGTCGGTGGAGATTGGCAAAAATGAAGTTAACGTACGTGACTTTATCCAAAAAAACTATACGCCGTATGAAGGAGATGAATCTTTCTTAGCTGATGTAACGCCTGCAACAACAGCGTTGTGGGATAAAAGTGATGGAAGGCATCAAAAATCGAAAAATAAAAACGCACGAGCCGTTAGATTTTTGATACGGATAACCCATCAACAATCACTTCTCACAAACCGGGTTATATCAACAAAGATTTAGAAAAAAATCGTTGGTCTTCAAACCGATGCTCCGTTAAAAACGCGCCATTATGCCATTTGGCGGTATCAAAATGGTCAAAGGTTCTTGCGAAGTTTACGGTCGTCAATTAGATCCGGAAGTAGAACATATTTTCACCGAATATCGTAAAACCCATAACCAAGGTGTGTTCGATGTTTATACACCGGATATCCTTCGTTGCCGTAAATCAGGCGTGTTAACCGGCTTTACCGGATGCTTACGGCCGTGGTCGTATTATCGGTGACTATCGCCGTTTAGCGGTTTATGGTATTGACTACTTAATGGCCGATAAGAAAAACAATTCGATTCACTACAAGCAAGATTAGAACGTGGTGAAGACATCCAAGCCACCATTCAATTACGTGAAGAAATTGCCGAACAGCATCGTGCATTAGGCAAAAATGAAAGAAATGGCAGCCTCTTACGGTTTACGATATTTCTAACCCGGCGACTAACGCACAGGAAGCCGTTCAATGGACTTACTTTTGCTTACTTAGCGGCTGTGAAATCACAAAACGGTGCAGCAATGTCCTTCGGTCGTATTTCTTCCTTCTTAGATATTTATATCGAACGTGATTTGAAAAACGGCAAAATTACCGAACAAGAAGCACAAGAATTAATTGACCACTTAGTCATGAAACTTCGTATGGTGCGTTTCTTACGTACGCCTGAATACGATCAATTATTCTCCGGCGACCCAATGTGGGCAACTGAGACCCTTGGTGGTATGGGCTTAGACGGTCGTACATTAGTGACCAAAAAAATAGCTTCCGTATTTTACACACCCTTTACACCATGGGCCCATCTCCGGAACCAAACTTAACTATCCTTTGGTCTGAAAAATTACCTGATGCATTCAAACGTTACTGTGCCAAAGTGTCTATTGATACTTCCTCCGTACAGTATGAAAACGATGACTTAATGCGTCCTGATTTCAACAGCGATGACTACGCGATTGCTTGTTGTGTATCCCCAATGGTTGTAGGTAAACAAATGCAATTCTTCGGTGCCCGTGCGAACTTGGCAAAAAAACCTTGTTATACGCAATCAACGGCGGTATCGATGAGAAAAACGGTATGCAAGTCGGTCCGAAAAACCGAGCCAATCAAAGATGAAGTGCTTGATTTCGATACCGTAATGACCCGCATGGACAGCTTCATGGATTGGTTGGCAACACAATATGTAACTGCCTTAAACATCATCCACTTCATGCATGACAAATATGCTTATGAAGCGGCGTTAATGGCATTCCACGATCGTGATGTTTTCCGTACCATGGCTTGTGGTATCGCCGGACTTTCCGTTGCCGCCGACTCTTTGGCTGCAATCAAATACGCGAAAGTGAAACCGATTCGTGGCGACATTAAAGATAAAAACGGTAACGTTGTAGCGTCTAACGTAGCAACAGATTTTGAAATCGAAGGCGAATATCCGCAATTCGGTAACAACGATGCTCGTGTAGATGATATCGCATGCGACTTAGTTGAACGTTTCATGAAGAAAATTCAAACGCACAAAAACTTATCGCAATGCGACTCCGACACAGTCTGTACTTACTATCACTTCTAACGTGGTATATGGTAAGAAAACAGGTAATACACCGGACGGTCGTCGCTCTGGCGCGCCATTCGGACCGGGTGCGAACCCAATGCACGGTCGTGACCAAAAAGGTGCGGTAGCGTCTTTAACTTCTGTGGCTAAATTACCATTTGCTTACGCGAAAGACGGTATTTCTTATACCTTCTCCATCGTACCAAATGCGTTAGGTAAAGAATACGAAGCGCAAAAACGTAATCTTGCCGGCTTAATGGATGGTTACTTCCACCACGAAGCGGAAGTGGAAGGCGGTCAGCACTTGAACGTTAACGTGATGAACCGTGAGATGTTGTTAGATGCGATGGAAAATCCGGAAAAATATCCGCAATTAACCATTCGTGTTTCCGGTTATGCCGTGCGTTTCAACTCGTTAACCAAAGAGCAACAACAGGACGTTATCACCCGTACATTTACACAATCAATGTAATTTCGTGATAAAACTGTGTTAATATTTCAGCCGCTTACCGTAAGGTAAGCGGTCTGATTTTTAGGGACATATCCATTTTACGAACGTTAAAGAAGTCACTCAAAAAAACACTTACGAAAACGACCGCACTTTTTAACGATACCATGGCAAATTATTGAGGAATACATGTCAGTTGTAGGAAGAATCCACTCTTATGAATCTTGCGGCACCGTTGATGGGCCGGGCATTCGTTTTATTCTGTTTTTTGCAAGGCTGTTTAATGCGTTGCAAGTATTGCCATAACCGCGATATTTTGGGATCTCACACGGCGGCAAAGAAGTCACCGTGGAAGAATTAATGAAAGAAGTGGTGAGTTATCGTCATTTTATGAATGCCTCCGGCGATGGCGTGACGGCCTCCGGTGGTGAGGCAATTTTACAGGCGGAATTTGTGCGAGATTGGTTCCGTGCCTGTAAAAAGAAGGCATCAGCACCTGCTTGGATACCAATGGTTTTTGTTCGCCATTATGATCATGTCATTGATGAACTCATGGATGTCACCGACTTAGTGTTGTTAGATTTGAAAGAACTTAACGACGAAGTACATCAAATTCTTATCGGTGTACCTAATAAACGCACCCTTGAATTTGCCAAATACCTGCAAAAACGTAACCAACGGGTATGGGTTCGCTATGTGGTAGTGCCGGGTTATACGGATTCCGATAATGACATACATTTATTGGGAAAATTCATTGAAGGCATGACCAATATTGAAAAAGTGGAGTTGTTGCCATATCACCGCTTAGGCGCGCATAAATGGGCAGCTATGGGCGAAAAATACGAATTGGAAGACGTAAAACCACCGACAAAAGAATCCTTAGAGCACATTAAGACTATTCTTGAAAGTTACGGTCATGTTGTTAAATATTAATCGGAATAACTATTGTCTGAGCTAAAAAAACTGATGGCGCGTGTTTCCTAACGCGTGCCTTTTTATTTTTATATCAATGTATTACAAGCACAGTCTAGAAAGTGTGTGTGACCAAGCGAAATCTAATAAGTGCGGTCAAAAAATACTTAAAAAAATGACCGCACTTTTCTCAAAAAATAAACCCTTTTCCCTCGTTTACGCTACCTTAAAAGCGCACTACAATAGTTATTTAACCCCCTCTGTTTTATAAGGAATCCCATGCGCTACATTCTCATCGCATTATTTTTATGGAGCAGTTCTTTCGTTGCCGGTAAATACACCCTACACCATGTTGGATCCGGTGTTGATGGTGCAATTACGCTTATTAATTGCCACCGTGATTGTGTTGCCGATGTTTATGCGCGTTTGGAAACGTGTGCCAAAAAGAAGTACGTCCGCAAGTGTGGTGGCTCGGGTTTTTGAATTACCCTGCGATTTTTTTGTTGCAATTTATTGGTTTAAGTCACACTTCCGCATCCAGCGCGTCAACCATGCTAGGGTTGGAGCCTTTCTTGGTGGTGCTTATTGGGCATTTTTTTCTTTGGCGACAAAGCCCAAAACCCATCACTGGATTTTTTTGGTTTGATCGCATTCCTCGGCGTGGTCATGTTGATTTATGGTGGCGAAGAAACGGGCAATATCAGCCTGTTCGGGTGTAGTTTGGTGTTGCTTGCCGGCGTGGTATTTGCTTCGTGCTTGCGTTGGACGCAAAAAGTTATCATACAATTAACCGCGCAAGTTTATACCACCAGCAGCATTGTGTTTGGCACGATAACCTGTATTCCTTTTCACCCTTTTGGCTTACCGAAAGCTGGCAAATTCATTGGAATTGGCAAGGTGTTGCAGGTTTGCTTTTATATTGGTATCGGTTGCAGTTGGTTGGCGTATTATTTGTGGAACAAGGGGATTAATAGTGTGGATTCCAACCTAGCGGGGATTTTGGTTTCTCTAGAACCGGTATTCGCTATTATTTTTGGCGGTATTATTATTGGGCGAAAACATTAGCCCATTGTCTTGGTTGGGAATTTTAGCGGTAATCGCCACCACATTAATTTCGAGTGTTTATCCGCGTTTGATTCGACGCGCAAGCTAACAAAAAGACAGAAAAAAACCGACCGCACTTAATGCTTGAATATCAAAGTGCGGTCGGTTTTTGTTATTTTTATTGCACCAACATCAATCCTATGCAACCTTTATCGGCTAACATTAAGTCGGAAGCGCCGAAAGTGAACGGGTAATTGTTGGATGAGGTGTTTTCAAATTTTTACTAAAATGGACACTTTGCCGTTGATTAATACGCTGTCCTTCCAACCGATTTCACTTGCTTCTAAGGCCTTGCCATTGACAGATTCAACAATAAATTTGGCACCCCTGAATAGCAAAGCCTACAGGTGAGGATGCGCTTAAGGTCCAGCGTTCCACACTGCCTAATTTGGCGGAAACATCCAAACGGCGAGGATCTAAGCGGGTTTTTGTTGATGGTGGCGTTGCCGACATCAATATGAAAAAGCGCGTTCTTGTTGAACTTTAGCCGATAATAGGCTCGGTGCGTCTGTGTTAAATTTCCACGTTTGTTCTTTTTTTCTCAAAAGCACCGGCGAGACCTTCCGGGCGTAATTCCAAAATGGTGTTATCAATTAATTCACCATCAGAACCAAAGAAGTGACTGATTTTTATCTAAAATGCCCCGTTTTTTTGCCGGTGATTAGGCTGACGTTTTTCACCGTCATTTAAGTCCACCAAAAATTTCTACACGCTCACTTGGTGCAAGCATGACCACATTACGTTTTTTTGGCCTTGCGGCAGGAAACCGAGATCTTGTGCGATAAGGGTGAATTCCCGCTCATCATCAAAACGTAATTCATAAGTACGGGAAAGAGAAGCATTGAGTACGCGCAATCGTACTAACCCGCGAGGCACGGTGAGATAAGGTGCTTCTTGGCCATTCACGAACAAGCGTTCACCAATAAAACGGCCTTGATGTTGTTGGAACAGTTGTGCGCCTTCGGTGTTCAACTGCATGTCTTGGAGAATCAAGGGAATGTCGTCTACGCCGTATTTTTGCGGTAGACCGAGTTTAGTACTTTCTTTATCTTCAATCATCCATAATCCGACCAACCCGCGATAGGTTTGATAGGCAGAATTGGCGAGGGTACAAGCGTGATACCAACAGGTGGATGGCGCTTGGGTGATGGGAATGATTGGTGCCCAAGTTTCGTCTTTTTGCAAATTTTTGGCGATGCCACCTATGAGTTCGCCGGAGGCCTGTAACCCTTGAATGTTCATGGCAACAAATTGTGGCAAGTTATTTTTCCAGTTAAGTTTGGCAAAATCATCTTTTTTTAATTTTTTAATGGTCGGGCCTAAATATGCCCCATTAAACCCCCAAACCTCTGTACGTTTTTCCGGGCAATAACGGCGCTTGCGTATTTTTGTAAATTGAGGAAAATCGGTTTCCCCGTCGCGTTTCAAACAACGGCGGAATCGTCAACGAGGGGCGTGTTGCTGCTAACAAGGGGCCGGCACACTGAAAAAGTGCGGTAGAAAATAAAGTTGTTTTTAACAGCTGACGACGGGAACAGTTTTTTTCATTTAAGCCTGCTTATTCTCTGAGCATTGCGTTTGAGCGATTTCTTGATCTCAACTCGTTAATGCGTTTTTTTGCATCAGATCGTGGCAATATTCCGCCAGTTCGCGCACATTGTCACGGGTATAGCCTGATACATCAATCGGTTCCAACATTTCACAAATAACTTTACCGTTATCCCAACGATTTAAAATCGATTTTTATTGTGTGTTGTGGAGCAAACCACAGGTACAATCGGCACGCCGGCGGCAATAGCAGCATGAAAGGCGCCGGTTTTAAACGGTAACAAACCACGTCCGCGACTACGGGTACCTTCAGGGAACATCCAAATGGACAGATTATCTTCGTTAATGCGACGGGCGAGTTCGGTCATGGTGTTATGCGCTTTAGAACGATTATCGCGATCTAAGAAAATGTTACCGGTTGCCCAATATAAAATGCCGAAAAATGGCACCCAAATCAGGCTTTTTTTGCCTACGCTGACGGTGCGTGGCATAACCATGTAGGAAATGGTGACCATATCGTAGTTATTTTTGATGGTTACCGATATAAATACAACGTCCGATTTGATTCACGTTAGCGGGGTAGCGGTGTTCGACTTTTAAACCGAATAATGGATGCAGGCGTCCGAACCAACGGGCAAAAATGCCTACGTTACTTGGGTTACGGAAACGGATGAAAGAGTAGATTGTGCCTAAAACACAAATCAGAATACAGCAAATAATAATAATGAAAATTCTGGCGATTTTTTTAACATGATAAAAGCCCCTAAAAATTTGCCTAAGTATAGCTAAATTAACGGAATATGTGTATTAATAACTGCTAAATATGCTAATCTAGCTAAAAATTTTTTTGAATGATATTCTTATGCAAAAACGTATTTTATTGCGGATTTACATCTCACCGAAAATCGACCGCACTTAACGCAGCTTTTTCCGTCAATTTATGTTGGAACAAGCACCGCAAGCGGAAAAAAACTCTATATTTTTGGGCGATTTATTTGATTTTTGGATTGGTGATGATGAGAAATCCGAGCTCATCAGTGAAGTACAAGAACTGATAAAAATCTGACAGAACAAGGCGTACAATGTTATTTCCAACATGGAAACCGTGATTTCTTAATTGGTCAGGCATTCGCCCAGGCTTGCGGTTTAACAATTTTACCGACATATCAAGTGATTGATTTATACGGCGTGCCGACGTTGTTGTGTCATGGTGATACATTGTGTGTGGATGATGTGAAATATCAACAGTATCGCAAAAAGTCCATCAAAAATGGCGGCAGTGGTTATTTTTACATTTGCCGTTAAAAAGTGCGGTTAAAAATCGCCGAGAAAAATTCGGGCGAAAAAGTCGGCAGGATAAACAATATAAACCAACAGAAATTATGGATGTCAATGCAGATTTTTGTGTTGCAAATCTTTCATAAATTTAATGTTACACAAATGATTCACGGGCATACTCATCGACAAAAACGCCACGAAATTCCACCGCACTTTACCCGCATTGTGTTAGGGCGATTGGGGCGAGACATCTTCTATTTTGGAAGTGACTCCGAATGCGATTCAATTTATTAATGATAATTTAAGGAGAGAAAATGGCTGATCCACATATTAAATCCCCTATGGATGTTTGGGATTATATAACGGTAATTCTATATCGCTCGGGTTTCTGTTTGGCGGCACCGATGTTGTTTATATTGCCGTGGTATCCGGAAACGGCGCAAATTGGGCTATTAATTGCGGCGACATTGTGCGCTTCCTGCGTGCATCTATATATGAAAAATTTTCGTTTCATTTTTCAATTTGCCATGTGGCTTGGTCTGCTGTGTCAAATTTTGGGCTTTTCCACTGTTGGCGTTGGGCGCGGCATTTTTAGTGTTGGGCGGATTGAGTTATAAGGAATATTTTTGTTTCCGCGTATTTGCGTTGAATCTACAACCGATTTTTTTCGCATTATTGTGGTTTAGTTGGGTTTTTCACGTCATTTGGCTTAGCACGTTACTGTCTTTTATCACAGGTATTCTTATTTTAGTTTTAAGCATCCAAAAATGGCGTATGCCATTCCACTTTGATATTGGCGATAAAACAAAATATCAGGTTTGATGAGAGGCCGATACTTTTATTCATTATTTGCGATTAAATGGGATGGGTATAGAATAAATTATTGGCGATTATTGGGGTGTAAGTTATGAATAATGTTCAAAAGAAATATTTTATTGGTTTGACACATTTTTTAGGTAATGTGTTGGGGCCTAAATACGAAGTTGTTTTTTTCATTCCTTTGAAAAGAATAAAGCCTCAATGGAGGCTATTGCCAATAGTCATGTGAGCGGCCGAACATTATCTTCTCCGCTCAGTTCTTTCGCTTCGAATATGTTGCAGGAAAAAGTGTATTTGGATAAGGATTTTTATCTTTAACTATAAGGCGGTGGCCGATTCCGATAAGATGATTCGCGGTTCTACATTTTTTTATTAAAAACGGCGATAAACTAGAGGGGATATTGTGTATTAACCACGATACTTCCGAGCTGGTAGAAACAATGTCGAAATTAATCTCACTGGAAAATTTAGGCAGTTTTGTGAATGCGCTAGGTATCGATCCCTGCATTAAATAATAGTGAAGAGTCAGAAATCACCAGTAAAGAAAAAAATTAGAACATTCCATTGAGGAAATTTTTATCGGAATATATCGATTTAATGTCACTGGATACTGACAAAAACTTAACCTTAAGACAAAAGGAACATTCAATTAAGGTGTTATTTGACAAAAGGTATTTTTTTAATATAAAGGGTGCTATTCCTATTGTAGCGACATTTTTAAAAAAATGTCGGTGCCAAGTGTTTATCGGCATTTGAAATTAATTAAAATAAAGAATAGAAAAAAATTGACATCCCTAAAGTGCGGTTAGAATGTCAATTTTAACCTACCACAACCGGTAAATAACCCAGCTTAATTAAAAAAATGGGATGCTGACGATAATAACACCGAGAATAGAGACCAAAAGAAGAATGCCTGAACCACCAGGAACCCGATATGGTAAATTTGGATGTTGTTGTCGTGCTTTCCATACTAATGCCGCCGGTAAAACCACCGCATAGAATGCAAACATTTGCCCTGCGTAACCCAATGCTAGAATGAATCCTCCGGGTAGAAAAAGGCGAAAAGCAATGGTGGAAGGAAGGTTAGAAACCCAAAAATAGTCTGTTGGTATTGATGTTGAAGGCGCGTTTTAATAAGTCTTCAATACATTCAAGCAAACCTAGCGCTACGCCTAAGAACGAGGTGATTAAGGCCAGAGCCGAAAACACTTTTACAACCGTGGCAATCATGCTACTACCGGTGATGACCCGTACCGCCTCAACCAATCCATTTAACGTTGGGTCATTATTTAAAATTTCTAGGAAACGGGTTTGGCTGAGTACACCATGGGTGGAGAATTGCCAAAGAAGATAGCCGATCAAGGTGATTGCCGAACCTGCAATAATGGATATTCTTAATGCTTTTACGTTGCCTTCCAAATAGTTGTTTAAGCAAGGAATGGAACCGTGGAAACCAAATGCGGTGAAAAAAATACCGGGCTGGCGGAAATGAGTAGAGCATTGTCAATTGGCATCGCCATTAAGTTATCTACTTTAATTTCCGGAATCATTAGTCCCAATACGATGAACAACGCGGCAATCATGGTGAAGAATAAAAATACGGTTAAAAACCATCAACAATTTTTGTTCCGATAACCACAAACATGCCGAAGAAAAACAGTAAACACCAAAATAGAACCTTTCATTTTGAGTTCCGGTGTGGTGAAATCCGGTAAGGTTGAGGCAAGTATGCCACCACCTCCGGTAACATAAGCGGCAAGTAAGGCAAATAGGAAAACCATTAACACGGTTGTCGCCACATACGCCCCGCTTTGCCGAAGTACTGGGCTGCGAGGGTTCCGATTCCAGCATCATATTCTGCCGTTTGATATACCTCGACGAAAAAGTAGTGCACTGTAAGTTAGTAATACCCACAGGGCACAAAGTAGAACCACTGTAAACGTGAAACCGATGCCTGCCGAAGTCAGTGGCATGGCAAGCATCCCCTGCGCCGATCATCGTGCCTGAAGTGATCAGCGTACTGCCTAATGTTTTGTTCATAAGCTTTTCTCCTTTCTTATTCAAGTAGAAAGGCTAATCACTTCCTTATTTGACAATACATCGAACAACAATGTCTCATTAGAATGTTTTCGCATTTTTCTTCGTTAAATATTATCCGGAATATAAAAGCCCCTCACTCCGCTGTCGAAGTGAGGGCTTTTATGATTATTTCTGTTCAAAGCGTGCAGTGAAGAAACGGAGTTGTTTCGGTTCATACACGAAACGAAGACCTTTAATGTCTTGTTTATGGTTGAATAGATGGATAATACCGTCAGCCACTAAGTCCATGTGGGCGTAAGTATAAACACGACGAGGAATCGTGATGCGCACAGTTTCCAATTTCGGACGATGGTTTTCACCGGTTTTTATATCACGACCGGCAGAAATAATACCGCGTTCCATTGTACGTACACCGCATTCAATATAAATTGCGGCAGCCAATGCTTGAGCCGGGAAGTCTTCTTCTTGTTTCAAATGTGGGCAGAAACGACGGGCATCTAAGAACACAGCATGACCACCGATAGGTTCTACAATCGGTACACCGGCGGCTTTTAATTTTTCACCAAGGTAACGGACTTGTTTAACACGGTGTTCAATGTACTCTTCCTGAGTTGCTTCTTTCAAGCCAATAGCCATCGCTTCCATATCACGACCAGCCATACCACCATAAGATGGCATACCTTCAAATACCACGACTAACTCTTTGGCTTTCATGAATAATTCTTCATCATTCATACACAAGAAACCACCGATATTGGTTAAGCAGTCTTTTTACCACTCATGGTAGCAGCCATCAGCATAGCTGAACATTTCGTGTACGATAGATTTAATAGAACGATCTTTGTAGCCTTCTTCTTGCTCTTTAATGAAGTAAGCATTTTTCTATACAACGGGTGGCATCGTAGAATACTTTAATGCCATGTTTTGGCAGTGAGTTCGCGCACGGCTTTCATGTTGGCGATGGAAACAGGTTGACCTCCGGCGAGGTTTACTGTGACAGCCAAGCACACATAAGCAATGTTTTTCAGCCCCTTTTTCATTAATAAGATTTTTCTAATTTTTTTAACATCGATATCACCTTTAAATGGAATATCTAATGACGCATCGTGCGCTTCATCACGGATAATATCATAGAAAATACCGCCATTGGCTTCTTGGTGATAACGGGTGGTGGTGAAATACATATTACCCGGTACATATTGTCCCGGTTTAATCGCAATACGTGAAAGAATGTTTTTCTGCACCGCGACCTTGGTGGGTTGGTACAATGTATTTGAATCGAATAATTCTTGAACGGTTTCTTGTAGATGATAGAAGTTTCGACTACCGGCATAAGCTTCGTCACCCAACATCATACCGGCCCATTGACGGTCACTCATCGCGTTGGTACCACTGTCGGTTAAAAGATCGATATACACGTCTTTTTGAGTCAAGTAAGAAGGTATTATAACCCGCTTCTTTCATGGCTTTTTCACGTTCTGCTTTCGGTAAAATGGAAACCGGTTCAACGCTTTTGATTCGGAACGGTTCTGCTGGATAGTATGCCATAATTTGTCTCCTATACTATGATGAGTTTTTAAGGTCCATGTTTTTTCATAACTCGTTTTCTCAAACATCTATCATCGAGTTGTGGCTATACTAATAGAAATTTTTCTCAATAACTGTGAACATTATCACAAATAATAAAAATTATTAAAATTTATTTATTTTTGTTCTAAATAATAATTTTTTTATACGATTGTGTGTGATTTGTGAACAAAATGGCCATTTAATCAAGAGAAAAGTAATGAAAAACGGCAAAAATAGACCCGCTCAAATGGCGGGTCTAAGTGATGTGTTGTGAAATATGAACGCGATTTTTATTTCACGCGGGAAACGTATTCGCCGGAGCGGGTATCTACGCGAATCACTTCACCGATTTGTACGAATAATGGTACTTTCACCACAGCACCGGTGCTTAAGGTTGCCGGTTTGCCGCCGGTACCAGCAGTATCACCTTTAAGACCCGGGTCGGTGTCAACGATTTCTAATTCAACGAAATTTGGCGGAGTTACTGTGATTGGTGCGCCATTCCATAAGGTAACGATACAATCCGCTTGGTCTAATAACCATTTTTCCGCATCGCCTACGGCTTTAGCGTCAGCAGAGTATTGTTCAAAATGTTTCCGGATGCATGAAATACCAGAATGCATCGTCTTTGTATGAATAAGTTAGTTAAGATCCATAACATCAGCGGCTTCAACAGAAGTACCGGATTTGAAGTTCACATCCAATACTTTGCCGGAAATTAATTTACGAATACGGGTGCGTGTAAATGCTTGGCCTTTCCCCGGTTTAACAAATTCGTTTTTCAACGATAACGCAAGGCTCGCCGTCTTGCATAAATTTTAGACCTGGTTTGAAATCACTGGTAGTATATGTAGCCATATTATCCTCAAGAAAAAGATTGTTTTTTTAAAAAGTGGCTATTCTACATCAAAAACATCCCGATTAGAGAAGAACAAAGTTGGTTAGAACATCTCGCAAACGGAATTTCAGACCCGAAAAATTTTTATTGCAACACTCGAACTCCCTTTCGAACCATTCAAACAAGACATTGAAGCGCGAAAAATTATTTGCTATGCGTGTGCCGATGCCTTTCGTAGAAAAATGGAAAAAGGTAACCCGCGCGATCCCTTATTTTTACAAGTCATGTCTTCCGCCGATGAATTTTTTTGCAGGCTGAAGGGTTCTCAAAAGATCCTTTGGAAGAGCAAGATGACAAAAAAATGTGGTGCCGAATATATTGCATAAATATCATAACCGTTTGTTATTTATGGTAAAAGTTGGATGTGCGGTGAATTGCCGTTATTGTTTTCGCCGCCATTTTTCCTTATGAAGAAAATAAGGGGACGAAGCAAAATTGGCAAACGGCATTGCAATATATCGCTCAACATCCTGAAATTGAAGAAGTAATTTTTTTCCGGCGGTGATCCGTTGATGGCAAAAGATCGCGAGCTTGACTGGCTGATAAAACACTTGGAAAACATACCGCACTTAAAACGACTACGCATTCATTCCCGTCTGCCGGTGGTCATTCCGCAACGGATTACCGATGCTCTTTGTTCGATATTGGCTGAAACGCGTCTGCAAAAATCTTAGTGACCCATGTCAATCATGCCAATGAAATTGATGAGGATTTTTCTCATGCCATGGATAAATTAAAGAATTGCGGTGTCGTATTATTAAACCAATCGGTTTTACTGAAAGATGTGAATGACGATGCCTACATTCTGAAAGCATTGAGTGACCGTTTATTTTTCAGTGGGAATTTTTGCCTTATTATTTGCATTTGCTGGATAAGGTGGAAGGTGCGGCGCATTTTTATCTTGATGATGCGCAAGCCCTAAGTATCTACAAAACAACTACAACGTATTACCTCCGGTTATTTGGTGCCGAAATTAGCCCGTGAAATTGGTGGGGAGCCGAATAAAACCCTCTACACAGCATGATTCCGATACCAAAAAGTAAAAGATGCTTTAAAATAAGCAGGATTTTTTACTTATAAAATTGTGGCGTAACAAATTCGGTCGATATGTTTTTCATAATATGAAAAAAACTCTCGTAAAAATGACCGCACTTTATGACACATTGTGTTATTTAATTAGAGGTATATCGTGATTCTGAATATAGAAAACCCTGAAAAAGAACATAATCCGGCACAAAATGAACTGGATTTAGGCTTTAATCAAATGGAACCTATCACCCCGAAAAAAAGTGATTAAACCGGAACCTTCTTTATTTGAGAAAGCCAAAGGGCTGTTTGCAAGAAAGAACAGAAGAATATAGAAAACCAATTTGCCGCCCGCAAAGAACCTGTATTCAGCAGTTCCGGTGTTGTTGGAGACACCACCATGACAAGCGAAAACCAAACTGAAAATACCAAGACCGAAAATGACTTAGGGTGCGACACACAATAAAGCGAACGAAGCTGAGGCATCTGTCGAGGAAAGCCTATCTGAAACGCTCACCGAGGAAACAACGGAATCCGTTGAATCGCCACAGTCCGACAGCCCGGAATTTACAGAAAAACCAAAAAGCCGGTTTAAAGAATCCGGAAAATTGGGCAATTTTAAGCATCTTGCCACAAAAACATCGTCGCCTTTTTCGTTGCGATTTTTTTGCAGTAGTTCTCTTGTTGATTTTTTATCTTATGGATGAAACCAAGTTCCGACACCGTGCAATCTTATGAGCAACAAAGCAATAACGATGTACCGATTCAATTCCAACAGTTAGATCAATCTCAAAGCGTTGAACCGACAGTGTTGGATAATCCAACACAGCCTGCGCAATCAACAGAAGCCGCGACACAATCGGCTACAGGAAATACGGGCGCGGAAACTCAAAAATATAACCAATGCGGCACAACAAGCCGAGCCGCAAACGCCTCCTGCAATGGAACAACCTACCGTAGCAGAAAATAAACCGACTGAAGTTAAATCGACAATCGAAGGAACCGTATCTGTTGAGCCCGCTAAACCGCAGGAAGTTGTTAAACCACAGGAAACTGTGAAAAAAACCTGAGCCGGTAAAAGCTGAAAAAGCCAAGGCGGAGAAAGTGTCAAAAACCGAACACAATGCAGCCAAAAGCGCAACAAGGTAAAACACAACAAAGTAAGGCGCAACAAGCAGCAAAAACGGAGAAACAGGTGGTGGATATTCTGGAGGGACGTTCTTCTGGTACTAAGCCTGCGCCGGCCGGTAGCAAAACCTTAACCGTGCCACAAGGCGTCACTTTGATGCAAGTATTCCGTGACAATAAATTACCGATTGCCGATGTAAATGCCGCGACCAAAAGCCAACGGCGTAGGTAATGCGTTAAGTCGCTTTAAGCCGGGAGATAAAGTTCAGGTGTCTCTGAGTTCTCAAGGTCGGGTAAGCGAAATGCGTTTATCCAATGGCAGTCGTTTTGTTCGCCAGCCTGACGGTAGTTATCAATTTAAAAATAATCAATAAGAGTCATTCAATAAGCGTAGCGCCAAACTACGCTTATTCCATTTAGAAGAGTAATTATTATGTTAAGAGCGAGCTTTATAGTATTAGCACTCATTGGACTAGTCGCTTGTACGAGTAAACCGGTAATAGAGAAAAACCGGTAAAAACCAGTAAAAACACAACCAAAAGTTTTACGAAAAAGCGACTCAAAAAGTTCCGTAAGGCAATACGTTTGCAAAGAAGGCAAGGTTCTCCCGTGTTGTTCGCTACGCTACAAAAAACAAAAAAAGGTAAGCTAAATTCCATCAGCTTAACTTTTAATAACGTCACCCACAAAACTCGCCGACGATCGCCGAAAAACGGTCGCAACTATTCTAATATCCATTGGGTTTTGGTTAGAGCGTAAAGAGTTTTTCTACATTAAAATCCAACACCGGCGATGTGTTGGCGGAACAATGTGTTCCTCATTACGCCCTCGGTAAAAAGATAATTTTCACTGTACTTTTCATTATCATGGTTAAAAAGTGCGGTGATTTTTTCGCTGTTTATAGGCAATAAAAAAAGCGTTTGGTTCTCCCCAAACGCTCCCTATAAAAAAACGCTAAAAATTATAACCGCTCTTTTTCGCCACCGAAGTCGTGTAGCAGATTTTTCGGTGAGCTTGCTTAAAATCCCTGTCATTAATACAAAATCCGCATCAAAACGTTGCGCATAATCTTCTTTCAGAATATCGTCATTTTTTCTCGAATTTGATCGGCAAATTTCAGACGTTTTTAAACTGCAATCTTCGTTCAACACAAAACTCAAAATGTTCTTCCCATTCCAGTGCCAGTTTAGTGACATATTTGGAATTGACTAAAGAGAATTTCATCGCTGTCGAGGGCTTGTTGTTTGCAACGAATCACGCCGTTATTGACATCACGCAATTCGGCTTCTTCTAAAGAAACCAACCATTGCGGAATACTTTCTTTGGCAACCCATTCTTGCATTACTAAACTTGGTTCGTTGGCGAAGGTGAGAGGGACAACTGGCAGTGAGCCTAGTGATTTACGAAGCAATGCCAATGCCTCTTCTGCCCGTTTGGCTGAAGCGGCATCTACATAAATCAGATTATTTTCCGCGTCAATCCAAAGGGCGGTTTGTTGGTATTTGCTGAAGGCGCGCGGCAGTAGTGTGGCAACCACATCATCTTTTTAAGGTTTGTTTTTCCACTTTTTTCAGTTTGCGATTTTTCCGCTTGTTCCAGTTTTTTTCTACGCGGACATCCAATTCTCGTTTAATCACATGGGCCGGTAGGATTTTTCTTCTTTTTGGGCTAGCAGTAAAAATCTGTTTGCCAACAGTGAAGTAAAAGCAATTCGCTGCCTTTTAACGGTGTTGACCAACCGAATTTACTCATCTCCGATTGATTGCAAGGATGGTATTGATTATTTTCTAGTGCGTCAGATAGGGTTTTTCTCCGACCAATCCAAGGACTTCGTGAGACGGTAAATCATGGCGTTTTTAAACCAAAACATAGTGAGATCCTTATTCTTCGATTCAGGTAAAAATGTGCGCTATTGTAACTTATCTCAAGGTGAAATATGCAACATAAATTCATAACCTTTGTCGGCGGTGGCAACATGGCGCAAGCCATTGTGTTTAGTTTGCTTAAACGTGGTTATCCGGCGGGGAACATCACAGTTTGCGATCCGAGCGAAGAAAAACGGCAGTTATTTGCCGAAAAAGGCGTGCAGGTCGCTACGGATAATGTCGCGGTGGTGGGCTCGGCGGAGGTGGTGTTGTTGGCAGTGAAGCCGCAAGTATTGGCAGAGGTTTGCGCGCCCTTAAGTGCGGTGGATTTTTCCGATAAAGTTGTGATTTCTATTGCCGCAGGGATTTCACTGGCTCGATTGACCGCACTTTTTACCGACAGCGACGTCTATTGTACGTGTGATGCCGAATACGCCGGCCTTAGTTGGTGAGGGGCATGGCCGGTTTTGTTTTGCTGCCAAAACACCTCAGAAAACGACCGCACTTTTTGCGCAGGATCTATTGTCCGCTGTGGGCAAAACCCTTTGGGTTGATTCGGAAGAGCAAATGCACGCGGTTACTGCGGCTTCCGGGAGTGGCCCGGCCTATTTTTTCCAATTTTTGGAAGCCATGCAACAAGGCTTGATTGAAATGGGGTTATCCGCTGAAAACGCGCGAGAATTGGTGCAACAGGCAATGTTAGGCTCGGCCAAAATGGTAGTGGAAAAATCCGCAGGTGGATTTAGCGACATTGCGCCAAAATGTAACGTCCAAAGGCGGAACGACGGCGGCGGCACTGAATGTGTTTAATCAACGTCAATTTAGTGACATCGTGCAACAGGCAATGCGTGCTTGTGTAGCACGCTCTAAAGAAATGGAAACCTTATTCTAATGTCTGTTCGCCCTTTTACTTGGCTTGCCTTAAGCTTTTTCGGGTATTACTGCGCGTACGGCGTATTCATGCCATTTTTCCCTGTTTGGTTGAAATCTCAACACTACGGCGAGGAGTTGATTGGCATGGTGTTGGCAAGTGCTTATGTGTTCCGTTTTGTAGGCGGTTTGTTTTTCTCCGGTTTGATTAAACGGGCATCGCAATTGATCAACTCGCTACGCTTATTAGCCTTGGCCAGTGCGTTGATTATGGCAGGATTAAGTTTTACCGCTGAGAGTTTTTGGCTGTTATTCGGTGCGATCGGTTTATTTGCCATGGTAAATTCCGCCGGTATGCCGATTACGGATTCTTTGGCGAGCACTTGGCAACGCCAGATTCAGTTGGATTACGGCAAGGCGCGCTTAATCGGCTCCATGGCTTTTTGTCGTCGGCGTGACGTTATTCGGTAATGTGATCAGCTTTTTCGGCGAGCAAAATATAGTTTGGATTTTGACCGCACTTTTATTGGTGTATTCAATGATGCAGTGTGTGACGCCCACTATTCCGCCACAAGATGAGCCATCGGAACAGGCAACAGCTGAAGTGCGTTATTGGGATTTATTGAAAAATAACACCACGTTGCGCGTGCTGATCGCTTCTTCATTAATTCAAGGTTCTCATGCCGCGTATTATGTATATAGCGTGTTGTATTGGACAAGCCTTGGCATTCCCGTGTCGCAAACTAGTTTGCTGTGGGGCGTGGCGGTAGTCGCCGAAATTTTATTATTCTTCTTTTCTCGCCGTTTATTACAAAATTGGAAAGTCACCACCATTTTCTAGTTAGCGACGTTCGCCTGCATTGTGCGTTGGCTTGGATTGGCTACCGCTAATACGATTTGGTTGATTGCAATTTTACAACTTCTGCATAGCTTAACTTATGCCGTGGCGCACTATGGCATGGTGCGTTACATCACCATACAGCCACAAGCGCATATTTCCAAGTTACAGGCTTTTATATAATGGTTTTTTTCCAACAGTGCTATGGTGGCGATTTTGACCGCACTTTCCGGCGTGATTTATCCGTATTCTCCTGCGTTTACCTTTATTCTTATGGCGATAGTTGTCGCGCCGGCGTTTGTGGTTACGCCGCGTAAAGTGGACGCTTTTTGCTTAAACAGGGGTAAATATGAATAATTTGGCGCTGATGGATTTATTCATTAATGAATATTGGATAGAAAAAGGGTTATCACCCAACACTGTGCAATCTTATCGTTTAGATTTGACCGCACTTTGTGATTGGCTGGAGGCGCATAAGTTATCCTTGTTGACACTGGATGCGGTAGATTTACAAACTTTTCTTGGTGAGCGTTTGCAACAAGGATACAAAGCCACCAGCACAGCCCGTTTGCTGAGTGCTATGCGGAAGTATTTCAGTATTTGTATAAGGAAAAATATCGCGCTGACGACCCCAGTGCGGTGCTAAGTTCGCCCTAAATTACCAAGCCGTTTGCCGAAATATTTAACCGAACAACAGGTAACAGACTTGTTGAATGTGCAAAGTTTGGAACAGCCGATTGAACTACGCGACAAAGCGATGTTGGAGTTGTTGTATGCCACAGGGCTGCGGGTAACGGAGTTGGTGACACTGGGAACCGATAGCATTAATTTGAATCAAGGTGTAGTGCGGGTGATTGGTAAAGGCAACAAAGAACGCATTGTGCCAATGGGCGAAGAAGCTACCCACTGGATTAAACAATATATTTTATTTGCCCGTCCGATTTTTATTGGATGGACAAAGTTCTGACGTGCTATTTCCGAGCCGTCGCGGTACGCAAAATGACACGGCAGACTTTTTGGCATCGGATTAAACATTATGCGGTGCTGGCGGAAATTGACAGTGATATGTTGTCGCCACACGTTTTGCGTCATGCTTTTGCTACGCATTTGGTAAATCACGGCGCGGATTTGCGTGTGGTTCAAATGCTACTGGGGCATAGCGATTTATCCACTACCCAGATTTATACGCATGTAGCGAAAGAACGCTTGAAACGTTTGCACGAACGCTATCATCCGCGCGGCTAATTTCATGTGAATGAATAGAGTGTTTTTTTAATCAATTATGCGCTTTTTATGGTGCATTTCCTCGACTGAAAAGCCTTTTGTCCCGTTATAATTCATCGTCTTATTTTTCTATTAATAACGTGTTCGGTGTGAGCATTCGCCGAGTGCATCAATTTGAGGTAACATCATAATGTCATTAAATATTGAAACGACTCAAGGTTTAGAGCGTCGTGTATCCATCACTGTTCCGGCTGAAACTGTTGAACAAGCTGTGCGCGAAGAATTAAAAACGTGTAGCAAAAAAACGCACGTGTTGACGGTTTCCGTAAAGGTAAAGTCCCTCCGCAAATTATTGAAAAACGCTTCGGCGCTTCCGTTCGTCAAGATATTTTAGGCGATTTATTACAAAAACATTTCTTCCAAGCGGTTATCGAAAAACAAAGTTAACCTAGCAGGTCGCCCAAGTTTTACCGTTGAACAATTTGAAGACGGCAAAGAATTAAAATTCAGCGCAACTTTTTGAAGTGTATCCTGAAGTTGAATTAAAAAGGTTTAGAAAAATATCAAAGTTGAAAAACCAGTTGTTGAAATCTCCGAAGCAGATGTTGACAAGATGGTTGAAGTGCTACGCAAACAACAAAGCAACTTGGTCTGAAAGTCAAGATGCTGCGAAAGCAGAAGATCGCGTTACCATCGATTTCGTGGGTTCTGTTGACGGCGAAGAATTTGAAGGCGGCAAAGCAGAAGATTTCGTTTTATTCATGGGCCAAGGCCGCATGATTCCGGGCTTTGAAGAGGGTATCGTTGGTCACAAAGCCGGTGACAAATTCACTATTGATGTGACTTTCCCGGAAGAATACCATTCTGAAAAAAATTGAAAGGTAAAGCGGCTAAATTTGACATCACCTTGAAAAAAAGTAGAAGTGATGGTATTACCGGAATTAACCGATGAATTTGTTGCTAAATTTGGTCCTAACACCAAATCTGTAGCGGATTTACGTGCTGAAATTCGTAAAAATATGCAACGTGAATTGAAAAATGCGTTGACTACCCGCGTGAAAAACTCAAGTTATCGATGGTTTAGTAGAACAAAACCCAATTGATGTACCAAGCGCAGCGGTTGAACAAGAAAATTGAAGTATTGCGTCAACAAGCGGCACAACGTTTTGGCGGCAATGCGCAACAAGCTGCACAATTACCACGTGAATTGTTTGAAGATCAAGCAAAACGTCGCGTATTGGTTGGTTTATTATTAGCACTGAGTTATCGCTTCCAATGAATTAAAAGCCGATGAAGAACGTGCCAAAGCCGCGATCGAAGATATCGCTTCTGCTTACGAACAACCGGCTGATGTGGTTGAATACTACAGCAAAAATAAAGAATTAATGAATAACATTCGTAACGTCGTATTAGAAGAGCAAGCGGTTGATGCGGTGTTGGCGAAAGCACAAGTTACCGAAAAAGCGGCAACTTTCGATGAGATCATGAATCCACAAGCTTAATAATTTCCCGCCAAGTGCGGTTAATATTTTTAAGTGTTTTTTTAACTGAATACCTCGATGAAAGTCGAGGGTATTTTTTTGCCTTAATGAATTGTTCCATGAGCTTTTTGATAGGCAATAAAAAGGGTATCTGCAGATACCCTTTTTTTCATATTAACAATTACTTACTTGGTGATTGCATAAAACGGAAGAAATCACTATCCGGTTTAAGAATTAACAAGTTATCAGAATTAGCGAAACTGCTTTCATAGGCTTTAAGACTACGAATAAAGCTATAAAATTCCGGTTCTTTACCAAAGGCATCTGCAAAGATTTTGGCTGCAGTGGCATCACCGTTACCACGCAATTCTTGTGCCGTTTTTTCTGCATTGGCGATAATTAAGGTGACTTTACGATCCACATCGGCTTGGATAAACGCCGCTTTTTCTTTACCTTGTGAACGGTGTTCACGGGCAACTGCATCACGTTCTGCGCGCATACGTTGGTAAATGGAAGAAGACACTTCATCCGGCAAGTTAATTTGCTTAATACGCACATCAATCACTTCAATTCCCAGCTCAGCCGTGCTGTCTTGTCCGGTATTTAAGGCTTTTTTTGCGCCTGCCATTAATTCGCCGCGTGTGCCGGATACAATGTCTTTAATCGTACGTGAACCGATTTCGGAACGTAAACGGTCATTGACTTTACGACGAAGTAAGTTAGAGGCTTGTGCATAGTCGCCACCGCCGGTAGTCGTGAAAAAAACGACCGAAATCGTTAATACGCCATTTTACGTACGAATCCACTAATAGGTCTTTTTTCTCCACAGTGACGAAACGATCTGCTTGTCCGTCTAAGGTTTGAAGACGCGCATCAAGCACTTTAATGTTGTCAATAAATGGAATTTTAAAATGTAGCCCCGGGGTATAAATAGCCACTTTGTTGTCAGCGTCACGTTGCACTTTACCGAAACGCAACATAATGCCGCGTGAGCCTTCAGTCACCACTACAATACTGGAGTAGACGATAGCGACAATAACTAAAATCACAGGTAATAACAGTTTACGCATTAGTTAAATCTCCCTTGGCGACTACTTTCATTTTTTGTTTCCGTCTGGCGACTTGGTGTATTTGTTCGGTTGTCAGTACGGGAAACAGGCGTAGGATTGACCGCACTTTTGTTGTGCTTCCGAGCCGGTATTATTACTTTCCGTGGAGGAGGATTGTTTTCCCTTTGAGTAATTGTTCCAACGGTAATACGGTTAAGTTATTGCCGTTAGATGAATCCAACATCACTTTTGGCGTATTTGCCATGACTTTTTCCATAGATTGAATATACAAACGCTCACGGAATACATCCGGTGCCGCTTTAAATTCAGGTAAGAGCGGTTGGAAACGTTCTATTTCCCCTTTAGCATCTAATACTACGCGATCTTTGTATGCCGTCGCTTCTTCCAAGATACGTTGTGCGTTACCACGCGCAATCGGTTCTTTCTCACGGGCATAGGCTTCTGCTTCGCGAATATAACGTTGTTCGTCTTCTTGCGCTTTAATCGCGTCATCAAAAGCGTCTTTTACTTCTTCCGGCGGACGGGCGGATTGGAAGTTCACATCAATCACTTCCAAGCCCATGTTATACGGTTCAATAATTTGATTTAATGTTTTCCATGTATTTTCACGCACCACAGAACGGCCGGTAGTCAAAAATATCGTTCATGGTCATATGACCAATCACATAACGTAATGCACTATCGGTGGCTTGGTTTAAACTGTCATTGGCGTTTACCGCACTGAATAAATATTTTTCGGATTTTTGTACACGATATTGCACGGTCATTTCCACTTTCACCATATTTTCATCTTGAGTGAGCATAGAACCTTGTGTTTTTAGTTCCTGTACGCGTTCCACGTTCACCGGAATGACGCGATCAATAAAGGTTGGTTTCCAGTTCAAACCGGGTTGTTCAATCGAATGGAATTGTCCCCAAACGTAACACCACACCGCGCTCGGCTTCTTTTGATGGTATAGAAACCGCTGGCGCCCCATAAAATTACACCCGCAGCAATAGCAATAGGCAACAATTTACCTAAGCCGCCCGGGAGTTGGTTTGATGAGGATGAATTATTTCTGGAACCTTTACCACCGAGTTTTTTCAATAAATTAGTGAAAACCTCTTCCAAATCCGGTGGAGATTGTTGTTTGTTTTTTTGTGAATTGGAAGAACGATCCCAATTGGACTGACCTTCGTTATTATCGGAAGAATTATTCTCCGATGATTGTCCGTTCTGCTTTGGTTTGCCCCAAGGATCTTGATCTGAACCGTTTAACGACATTGCTTTCTCCGTTTGTGAAAAAATAGTTACAAGTCTAAACAAAATCGAGTGTTAAGTCTAATTATTAATGGGGGTAATTAACGGATTTTAAAGGGGTAAATATTCATCATAGTGAATTTTATGTAAAAGCGATTGAGGTTTAAGGCGATCATCATGCCAAGTGAAATATTGAATATTTGTCGGTATATTTTGATTCACGAAAAATGCCAAATAAAAAGGCAAATTATCGCTGAAAATAAGCTGTCCGCGCGGGCAATAAGCCGAATGAAGTTGTAAGGTTTCAGGACAATGCATGACTTCTGATAATTTTTATGATGCCAACACCTTGAGATTTCAGAATAGCTTCGCGTAAACACCAAATGCGATAAAACGCCGATTGCGCGTCAAGTTGTTGTTGAAACCAACAAATTTCTTCGGGATCGGCAAAGTGCGCTAAAAGTGCTGAATAAGGGCGAGTTTTGTATGGAAATTCGATGTCAATTCCCACCGCACTTTCTTCGCCGTTTTCATTCACGTGTAAGATGACGGCGACCCAATCGCCGGAATGGCTAATATTGAAATCCATGTCTGAAATCGGAAATTGCGGACGTCCACTCTGTGTACGGGAAATTCGCCCTAAAAGTGCGGTCGGTTTTTGCGACGTTTTTAATAGTTGCCACAACAGAAAATATGCCAAGCGACGACATTGCCAACGTTGTTGTACGCGCGGATTGTCGTTATCGGATACGATTAAATTTGCCGGAACAAGTTCCGTAGGTATTTCGTGAAAAAGGGAAGGCTGTATGAATATTTCCCCAAGCGATTAGCGTTGTCATAGAGATAAGAAAAGTGCGGTCAAAAATCCATTGAATTTTGTCACCGCACTTTTCGTATTATTTCAATAAATAGGCTTTTAACTGCGCAAAATCGTTTTCCATTTCATCGGATAACAATGGCAGTTTATTGTGTTTATCCAAGGCTTCCGGCAATGGCAGAGTTAAATCCAGAATACGTTCGACGGATTCTTTTAAATTTTTGCCGGATGTGCGGTGCACAGGAATAAGCCGGTTTCGCCTGCTTGCAAATCCTGTTTTAACACTTCATAGGCCACAGCGCCGTGCGGTTCGCATAAATAACCAAGTTGGTTCATGGCGCGCAAGGTGTCTTCCGTTTGCGCATCGGAAATCGCGGCAGAATGTAACTCGCTTAACGCCCAACCGTTGCGTTTGAACAATTCTTCCACGCGTGGCCAGTTGTTCGGGCGGGAAACGTCCATGGCGTTAGAAAAGAGTGGCTACGGTCGCATTTGGAGACCAGTTTCCGCTGTGCAAATAACGCGGCACGGTGTCGTTAGCGTTGGTGGCGGCGATAAAGCGTTTAATCGGCAAACCGAGGGTTTTGGCGATTAACCCTGCAGTGAGGTTGCCGAAGTTGCCGCTTGGCACGGAAACGACTAAGTTTTTCACGTTTTTCTTTCGGCATTGTGCCGCCGCTTCAAAGTAATAGCATACCTGCGCCAATAAACGGCTGATATTGATGGAGTTAGCTGAGTTTAAACCAATGGCTTGACGTAGTTCTGCATCGTCAAAGGCTTGTTTTACTAAAAGCTTGGCAGGCATCGAAATCGGCATTGATTGCGATAGTGCGAATATTGCCGCCAAAGGGTGCAGAAGAGTTTTTCCTGTAACGGGCTGATTTTACCTTTTCGGGTATAAAAATCACCACATCGATATTTTCTAAGCCGTAAAAGGCGTGTGCAACCGCTGCGCCGGTGTCACCGGATGTTGCCGTTAAAATAGTGATTTTGCCATCACCACGTACGGTGGCTAAGGCTTGGGCCATGAAGCGTCCGCCGAAGTCTTTAAAGGCGAGTGTTGGGCCATGGAACAATTCCAGTGCATAAATATTATCTTCAACCTGTACAACCGGCGCAGGGAAGGTAAAGGCGTTACGAACCATTTGTTCAAGTTGTGCCTGAGGGATTTCCTCACCGATTAATGCGCCGAGAATTTTTGGCTGCGCTCAACCAGCGGCAATGCCAATAGCTCATCGATATTGCTTAAGTGCGGTATGTTTTTCTGGGAAAAAAACAAGCCTTGATCTTTGCCTAACCCTTGGCGTACGGCTTGGGCAAAAATTAACCTGTTCTTCGGGATGTTTGATATTGTATAAATTCATATTTAATTCCGTTACGGTGAAATTATTGGCAGATTACAGTTGCCACTTTGAAAAATTATTTGATCCGATTGTATGGCATAACCTGTGGTGGATTAGTCACCAATGTGACCATCACATAATCTGTTTTTTTATCTAAGGTTAAACCACAAAAGGCGAATGCCATATTATGAATGCAACTGACATCAGTATTACTTAATACATGAGGATATTGTTCAAAAAGCCTTCAATATCCTCTTTTGCTGGAAGTGACTAGCTTACATTCGCCGGTGGCTTCACAAACTGGCGACCAGCTGACTCCTGCATTTTGTGAGCCATCGGCAATCCACTGCTTGCCTTTAAGTTTTAAACGAAATTGCACATCGGTGTTTTTTTGATGTGCATCCAATAATCATAATCTCCGGCAGCTTGCGGAGCCAATCCATTAGAACAGTGCTTCGGCGTTGGCTAATGGAGAAATAAAAATACTACAAAAAGTGCGGTAGAATTTTTCATTTTTAAGCCTATCAATTTGCGCGGTTAGCCTAGTTCTCTAGCACCGGCATTATCGACCTTGCAGATGTGTACAAAGCCCTCATTGTTTTGTAAATAATGGTTTTCTAAATAAGTTGACAATTTGGTGGCGTGGATTAAATCCGGCGCGATAGCAAAAATTGTCGGGCCGGAACCGGAAATACCGGTGGCTAATGCGCCTAAATCACGGGTTGCTTGTTTTTACCTCTGCGTAATTTGGTAGCAACGCCTCCCGATAAGGTTCGGCAATCACGTCTTTCATCATCATTGCTGCCAAATTTTCCTGCTGGGTATGACAAGCGTGTACAAAACCGCCGAGATGGCGACCATGAGCGATAACATCTTGTCGGGTATAACTTTTTGGTAAAATAGCGCGGGCTTCGGCGGTGGATACTTCGATGCCCGGGTATGCTAATACCCAATACCAATGATCAAAAACGGTAATTTTTGACAAATGTTGCCAAGAGATTGCACCATGAATTGTACACCACCTAAGTAGCAAGGCGCCACATTATCATAGTGAATTGAGCCGGAAATACGACCTTCCAATTCCCCCATCATGCCCAGCAGTTCCATTTTGGAGAACGGTTCGTTGTGGTATTTGTTTAACGCCACTAGCGCCGCCACGATAGAGCAGGCGCTAGAACCCAGACCGGAGCCGATAGGCATATTTTTTTCTAGGGTTAAACGCAAAGGAAACGCTTTTTATGTTACGTAATTTGAGCTGTTCACTAAATAACACATAGGCTTGGTAAACGATATTTTTTTGTGGTTCTTTCGGTAATTTACGCACAAAATAACCCGCACTTTCCAACTCAAAGCCGCTGGCGATGGGCTCAACTTGAACCACATCACCTAATAATGAACCGTTAATTGGCGAAATTGCCGCACCTAGCGTGTCAAAACCAACGCTGATATTGGCGCTGGATGCCGGCGCATAAATTCTAAAGCATGAGACTCTCCGTTTAGTGCTTTAAGGGTTCTTAAAAATATCGGCAAAGATACCGGCGGCAGTCACTGCGTTGCCGGCGCCATAGCCGCGTAATAATAACGGAATTGGCTGATAATAACGAGTATAAAATGCAAGCGCATTTTTCGCCATTTTTCACTTTATATAATGGTTCGTCTTTATCTACGGCAACAATGGACACTTTGCATTTGCCATTTTCAATTTGTCCCACATAACGTAATACCTTGCCTTCTGCTTTGGCTTGTTCTACTCGCGTAGCAAAATCGTTATCGAGCTGTGGCAACATAGCCATAAATTCATCGGTGGATTTTTCCTTCGGCAAAAACATTTTTGGCAACACGCCTTCCACTTCCACATCTTCCAACTCTAATTCTAAGCCGCTTTCACGGGCGAGAATTAATAGTTTGCAGGGCAACGTCCTGACCGGATAAGTCATCGCGCGGATCCGGTTCGGTGAACCCCTTTTTCGCGGGCAAGTGCGGTTGCTTGGGAAAGCGTAAAGTCTTCTTCAATTTACCAAAAATAAACGAGAGAGAGCCGGAGAGAATGCCATCAAAACGTTCCACTTCATCACCGGCTGCGAGAAGATTTTGTAAATTTTTCAATTACCGGTAAACCTGCGCCCACATTCGTTTCATATAAGAATTTACGTTGGTTCTTATGTGCCCAGATCACGCAGTTTGTGGTAGTAATCTAATGCACGGGTATTGGCTTTTTTTATTCGGTGTAACCACATGGAAACCTTCCGCCAAAGGCGCGTTCGTATAAACTGGCCAAGGATTCGGCAGATGTGCAATCAACAAAGACCGGATTAACCACATGATGTAACTTGATGAAAGAAAGGGTACATCAAAATCGGAAGGTTGTGTGGCATTTTCCAAATCTTTTTGCCAATTATCTAAGTTTAAGCCATTTTCGTTTTAATAGCATTTTATTTGAATTTGCTAATGCGCAGACGCGAATTTCAATGTCCTTCTTTGCTAAATAGTCCTTTTGATGTTTGATTTGCTCGATTAATTCACCGCCAACACCACCAACGCCGACAAGAAACACTTCCACGATTTTTGTTGTTAAATAACGCTTGATGTGTCGCTTTTACTGCTTCAATGGCTTTATTTTTGAGCAACCACGGCAGAAATTGAGCGCTCGGAGGAACCCTGTGCAATAGCGTTAATGCTGATATTAGCTTGAGCTAGGGCTGAGAAGAAGCGGGCGGCAATGCCTTTGGCTTGACGCATTCCATCACCAACCACAGAAATGATAGATAAATCTTTAATGGTTTCGATTGGATCTAATTGGTGGGCCTTTAATTCTTGCTCAAATTCTGCCTCTAACGCTTTGAGTGCAATCTCTACAGATTTTACCGGCACGCAGAAGCTAATGCTGTATTCGGAAGAGGATTGAGTGATTAAGATGACTGACACATTGGCGTTGGACATGGCGGAAAAAACACGCGCTGCCATGCCGACCATGCCTTGCATACCCGGGCCGGAGATGTTAAACATCGCGACGTTATCTAAATTTGTGATGCCTTTTACCTGCAAGCCTTCGGATTTGATGTTACCCGCAATAATGGAACCTGGTGCGCTTGGATTCGCGGTATTTTTTTAATTAAACAAGGAATATTCGGACGAACCAATGGGCCGATAGTGCGAGGGTGAATGACTTTGGCGCCAAAGTAGGAAAGCTCCATGGCTTCGCGATACGACAGGCTTGGTAATAAACGCGCATCCGGTACTAAACGCGGATCGCAAGTATAAACACCGTCTACATCAGTCCAGATTTCACATACGCTGGCGTTCAAGCAGGCTGCTAAGCAAGCAGCAGAGTAGTCTGAACCGTTACGTCCTAATAAAACCAGTTCACCTTTTTCATTACAGGCAGTAAAACCGGCCATTAACACGACCTTATCTTTAGCAATTGCACCTGCATTTACGCGCTTGGTGGATTCATCAATATCTACGGAAGATTCTAAATAGCTGCCTTGGGCTAATAATTGTTTCACAGGATCGACAATGTGTACGCTATATCCATTGGCTTCAAACCAGGCTTTCATCATCGCAATAGATAATTTTTCGCCACGACAGTCGATGGTGGCTTTTACTGAATCTTCCAGTTTGCCGGCTTGGCGAATCTGTTCTAATAATGAAGCGATTTGTTGAAATTCTTGATCAATAATTTGTTTGGTGCCTGCAAGGTCAAAAATTATTATTTTGGGCGTGTAATCCGTTGATGATGTTGTAGAAAATATCTAATGCTTCGTTGAAGTGGGTGTCTGTTGGTTGATTTAAACTGGCTTTTTCTGAAAGGGCAACAAGATGATTAGTGATTTTGGCTGGTGCAGATAGCACGCCCGCCGCTTGTTCTTCCAAATGAGCTTGCTCGATAAGCTTCGCCGCCTGTGAAAACCGTTCCGGATTGGCTAAGGAAGTGCCCCCAAATTTTTAATACGCGCATGATATTCTCCTGATGATAGTTGTATTTGAAAATTTTTGCATAAAAAAACCCGCTTCTACTGCTAAGAGGCGGGTTCATGAATTCTGTTCTTTAACGTACTAGCCCGCACCATTAATCATAGTAATGGTAATCATGGTGGTTGGCATAATGAAAGTGCGGTTGTTTTTTTCATGGTGTTTTTACTTGAAAAAAAGAATGTGCTTAGAAATACAGAAATTTGTTTTTCTTGTCAAGCGCCTTCTCAATAAAATTAAAATGGTTAGACATGATGTATAAATAATAAATTTTGCAGAAACAAAAATTCATTTTAACTGGTAAAGTATATGCTACAATGACTGTGATTTTTATTTTGTGTGAATGAGGGTTAATGTAAAATGTACACTTCAAGTTTTGCTAATTTAATTCTCAATACTGACAGTTATAAAAGCCTCTCATTGGTTGCAATACCCGCCTAACACCGAATATGTATCTTTTTACGTTGAAGCGCGAAAAAAAGTGAGTTGGATGTCGTGTTCTTTGGTTTGCAGGCATTTCTTAAAGAGTATTTAAGCAAGCCCATTTCTTTACAAGATATTAATGAAGCGGAAACGTTATTGAAGGCACATGGTTTGCCGTTTAATCGCCAAGGCTGGTTACGGGTTTTAGACAAACATGCCGGTTTTTTACCACTGAGTATTCAGGCGGTTGCAGAGGGCAGTGTGCTGCCGTCGCGCAATGTGGTTTGTCAAATTGTTAATACGGATTCCGAGTTCTTTTGGTTGCCTAGCTATATTGAAACTGCCATTTTGCGTAGCATTTGGTATCCATCTACAGTGGCCGCTTTGTCATATTATTGTAAACAGCTTATCAAAAAGCATTAGAGAAATCCGCTGATGATCTTTCCGGATTACCTTTCAAATTACATGACTTTTGGTGCAAGAGGCGCTTCCAGTTTAGAAACTGTTGCGTTAGGCGGTTTGGCCCATTTAGTGAATTTTCACGGGACGGATAGTTTGAGTGCGATTATTGCCGCTTCCCGTTGGTATGATGCAGAAAGGATGCCGGCTTTTTCCATTCCTGCGGCGGAACATAGTACCATCACCGGTTGGGGCAGAGAAAATGAACGTGCCGCCTATGAAAATATGCTTAATTGCTTTGCCAATAAGTATCCTGCTTTTTCTGTGGTATCCGACAGTTATGATTTATGGCAGGGTGGTGAGTGAGATATGGGGCGGGGAACTTAAACAGCAGATTATGAATATGAAAGGCACTTTGGTGGTTCGCCCCGATAGTGGTGATCCTGTTCAGGTTGTTTGTCGGGTATTGGATCTATTGGCTCAAAAATTTGGCACGATAACGAATAGCAAAGGCTACAAATTGTTACCAAATTGCATTCGTTTGATTCAAGGTGATGGCATTAATCGTCATTCATTAGCAAAAATTTTAGATGCCATTTTAGAACGAGGGTTTAGTGCCGATAATATTGCATTTGGTATGGGCGGCGGGTTATTACAACAAGTGGATCGGGATATGATGGGATGGTCAATGAAGGCGAGTGCAATCTGTATTGCGGGTAAATGGCGGGATGTTTATAAAGATCCTATTACTTCCGGTGATAAACGTTCCCAAAAAGGGCGTTTGGCATTAGTTAAGCAAAATGGTGAATATATTACCCTGCGGGAAGACGCATTGGGCGAGCAAGAAAATTTGTTGCGCACCGTTTATTTAAATGGAAAACTATTACACACAGAAACCCTTGAACAAATTAGGCAACGTAGCAATGAATAATATTCCGCAACAGTTACAGCAAATTCATCAACAAATCAAGCAAGCCTGTCACGCCGTTGGACGTGAGCAAAGTGCGAGTCAAATTATTGGCCGTTTCTAAAACCAAGCCTGTTGAAGATATTCTTATAGCCCACGCTGCGGGACAGGTGGCATTTGGCGAGAATTATGTGCAGGAAGGCGTTGAAAAATTCAATATTGTCAACAACATGATGTGTCGTTGGAATGGCATTTTTATTGGGCCGTTACAATCTAATAAAACCCGTTTGGTGGCAGAATATTTTTGATTGGATGCAAACTCTTGAGCGTGCCAAAATTGCCGACCGCTTAAATGAGCAACGTTCGCCGTATAAAGCGCCATTAAATGTGCTTATTCAAATTAATATTAGCCAAGAAAGCAGTAAATCCGGAATTCAGCCCGGTGATATGTTGACTCTCGCAAAACACATAGAAAAACTTACCGCACTTACGTTTGCGTGGTTTGATGGCGATTCCTGAGCCGACGAATGATGTGGCTCAACAGGAACAGACGTTTTGCCAAATGAAAACGTTATTTGAACAGCTGCAACAGGCATTACCGAATGCACAAATTGATACCTTGTCCATGGGGATGACTGATGATATGCAGAGTGCGATTAAATGCGGTTCAACTATGGTGCGTATCGGTACGGCGATTTTCGGCACTCGGGATTATGCCAAATAACCAAGCGGTTTCATATTGAACAAAAAAGCCATTTTCAACGGAAAATGGCTTTTGTTTTTTAAGAAAATTAGCAGGGCTAGCACATTTTGTAAGGCTTGATAAATAATTTGGGCCTGTTCGCCGGAAAGTGCGGTCTTATTTTTCATCTGAAATGACCACCGCACTTTGTTTGCCAAGGGCAGCTAACTGCATTTGATAAGTGCCGTTTTCTAAGTTTGGCATTTGCATTCCGATACGTTGCCATTCTTCTTGCGACAATGACTTATATTTTAATTCACGAATGCCGCGGCTACCGGTTTCCTCTTTAATTTCAAAGCCCAGTTTCGGCAATGCGTAGGCCAATTTGGACCATGCACTATCGAATGATGCGCCCAACACTAACGCTGTTCTGCCGTTTGAGTCGGTGGCAATAGCAGATTGTATCGGGGTAGATCCTGTGCCACTGAGTTCCTGCTGTTGTTTGGTGTATGCGGTATTTAATTCGCCCACCAATTGATTTAACCGATCGGAAGCGTAACGCTGTTTATCGGTAAAATTTGGAGTGTAAATCGTATCATTCCGTTTCATTTGTAACACGGAAACAGCCAGTGCATTGGCCTGTTGTGCGTTGAACTCTTCAATTTGATAGCGAATTTTGGTGTTTTCCAGATCATCGACACGACCTGTATTTGCCCAGTTCGTTAATAATTTATTGCCTTCAAGGGTATAGTCGATACCTTGTTCTTTTAGCAAACGTTCCACTTGTTTTTAAATTATAAACATTTTGTTTATCGGGCGTGTAAGCGATTAATGCGCGTTCACCGTCAAACTGTGTAATAGAATTACTGATAATGGCTAAGGGAATGGATGGCGGACGAATATCTACTGTCTCGCTTTTGTTGATTTTGACTTGTGGTAATTGATATTCGGGACTTTGTGCAGGTAGGTTGACACCGCCACTGGCTAAAGGGTAAAGGATGGTAATTCGGCATTGGATTTTTGATAAGTATCTCTGGCTTGTTGTTTGCTTTCATTACTAGTAGAACAAGCGCTAAGAACGGCGATCATTGCAGCGGTTAACAACCATTTTTTTCATAAATTACCCTTTTTGGTTCATAATTAGGATTTTGTTTAAAAATTGTGTGTTTTCGACACAACATAGCGTGAAAAGTTCAGGGTCTATAAACATAGACCCTGATGACTTCGGCATTAAATTAAGTTTGCCGATTTTTAATGCGTCTAATACTTTCGGTTGAGCTTGTTCACTTAATGTGGTGAGCGGAAGACGTAAAACCGGCTCCGGAATTAAACCTAATTTGTAACATGCCCATTTCACCGGAATCGGGTTGGATTCTACAAAGAGGTTTTTGTGTAACGGCATTAAGCGTTGATTGATTTGTTCTGCTTCATCGAATTTACCGGCGCGGGCTAGATGGCAGATTTTCGCCATATCCGCTGCCGCTACGTTATTGGTCACGGAAATGACCCCTTCTGCACCTAATTTCATCGCTTCTAAACCGGTGGCATCGTCACCGCTTAGAATAATGAAATCTTCGCCGGCGAGTTGTTTGATTTTTTTGTACGCGACTGACATCGCCGGTAGCTTCTTTAATTCCGACGATATTGCTGATTTTTTGCCAAGCGACCGATAGTCTCCGGCAATAAATCGCTACCTGTACGTCCCGGCACGTTATACAGAATTTGCGGAATGTCCGTACATTCGGCAATGGCTTTAAAGTGTTGGTACATACCTTCTTGGGTTGGCTTATTGTAGTAAGGCACGACAGATAAACAACCGGCAATGCCGCTGTTGTTTAATAATTTGGTCATTGTAATGGCTTCGCTGGTGGCATTTGCTCCGGTGCCTGCAATAACCGGAATGCGACCTGCGGCAAATTCAACGGTTTTTAAAATAGTTTTTTTACGTTTTCATCAATGCTTAGGGTAGCTGATTCACCGGTCGTTCCAACAGAAACGATAGCATCGGTGCCACTCTTAATGTGAAATTCTACTAATTTTTAAGGTTTCAAAATCCACTTCACCATGGCTGTCCATTGGTGTAACGAGTGCAACGATACTTCCTTGAAATAAAGAATGATTTGACATAAAAAGCCTCCATTTTATTGTTATTTTTCCTTTTTGCCCGCAATGAAAAAAAGCGATTGAAAAGGCTGTGTTTGCTTGCTAATGGTTATTTAAGATCGCTAAAATGGATTTAATTTGCAAGCATTTTTCTATTTTTCAGAGGATTCTAAATGAAAAACATTAAAAAGTTGGTGAAAACGCACCGCACTTTACGTTACCAAATCAAAAATAATGAAATGGTTTCTTTGACGCAATTTCAAGGAAAGAAAGTCTTAGTGTACTTTTACCCGAAAGCGCTCACGCCGGGTTGTACTACACAAGCCTGTGGTTTACGGGATAGTAAAGCAGAATTGGAAAAAAACTAGGCGTGGTGATTTTAGGAATCAGTCCCGATAGCCCGAAAAATTGGCACAATTTATTGAGAAAAAGAATTAAATTTCACGTTGTTATCAGATGAAGATCATTTGGTAGCAGAACAATTTGGTGTATGGGGTGAAAAAGAAATTTATGGGGCGTACTTTTTGATGGTATTCATCGCATTAGTTTTTGATTGATGAACAAGGCAAAATCGCTCAAGTATTTGATAAATTTAAAACGACAGATCATCATCAAGTGGTGTTGGATTATTTAAAAAAATAATTAAAAATGACCGCACTTTAATTTTTTTGAAGATCAAAGTGCGGTCATTTCTTGCTGATATTTTTACCGGTGTTTTTCTTACCAATAGTAGTTGAGTTTTTACACCCAATTGATTTTGTTTTTTTCACCATGTTTACCATGATTAAATCCGGCATAGGCTGACACTTTCCAATCTTGAATGCCAACACCTAAGCTGACATCATTGTAGAAATAGGTTCCTACTTTTTGTTGGAATTCTTGTCCATTAATATTTTTGTCCGTAAGATTTGCTCTAAGGTTGTTACATAGTAAGAGGAGAAGGTAGGCGTGACTTCTAATCCTTCTACGTCAAAGGTACTGCTTATTTTTTACACCGGCGTGATAGGGCTACTAAACTTAAGCTAGGGCTTCTCACCGTAATGCCATTGACTTCACCACCGGTCGCACTTACGCGATGATAACGAAGACCCCAAATTGGTGTGACTTTAAAATTATCAAATTCAAAGTCATAAGCGAAATTCATACCTACACTGATGATCTTACGTTTAAATTTGCTGTCTGCAATTTTACTGCTTGACCAACCATAACTAATATCAATTGCTTTGCTATACTCATCAAAGTTTTGTTTAGCATAGGCTGTTAACATGGTGAGATGGCCGGAACCATTTAATGAACCATATTTATTGCTGTTTTTCGCATGAGTCAAGGTGCCGCCCAAAATAACACCGTTATCTAACTCGGCCTCATCATTACCCAACGTAATTTGGCTACTTTTGCTTCTATAATTACGGTAGTCTCCATTATGTGCATGCACGTCATTGTTGGCGTATTCAACCCACACACCACCTAACGGACGATAGAAATTAGTTCTATCTAAACGTCTATCCATACGGCCTGCAAGATCTAAGTTTAATGCGGTAATGATGGACATGTCGGAAACCATAGCATTTGCTGTCGCCATCTCTTTTTGTCTGTTGGCTAATGCTTGAGTTTGTTGAGCCTCATTATATTGTGATGTTTCTTCCGGAGATAATTGTACGGTTAATGCCTCTCGATCTTTAGTAATTCCGATGGCAGTTGCGCTTCCAAGGCAACGTCTTCAATAATACCGGCTTCCGTTTGTGTGTTTTTCCGGCGAGTCATTAGTAGAAACCGTCGATTCTTCTACCACGAGGGTAGGCTGTTTGTTACCGACCAACTCATTGACAGTTTGTCCTTCACTTTCAGGTTGAACGGAGGCACTTTGTACTTCTTTCACCGTCTCTGTTATTTCAGGATGTTGCTCAGCGCTAAGTATTTCACCATCACTGCCCATTTCTGGAATGGCGTCTTGTGCTTTTGCAATCTGATTTACTTCTTCTGCTTGTTTACGCTCTTCTTCGGCTTTTTGACGAGCGATTTCTTGTTCGCGAGCGATACGTTCTGCTTCGACACGTTGCTGTTCAATACGCGCGGTTTCTTCTGCTTGCTTACGCTCTTCTTCGGCTTTTTGACGGGCGATTTCTTGTTCGCGAGCGATACGCTCCGCTTTGACACGTTGTTGTTCAATTCGTGCTGCTTCTTCCGCTTGCTTACGCTCTTCTTCGGCTTTTTGACGGGCGATTTCTTGTTCGCGAGCGACACGCTCCGCTTCGACACGTTGTTGTTCAATTCGTGCAGTTTCTTCTGCTTGCTTACGCTCTTCTTCAGCTTTTTGACGGGCAATCTCTTGTTCGCGAGCGACACGCTCTGCTTCGACACGTTGTTGTTCAATACGGGCCGTTTCTTCCGCTTGCTTGCGCTCTTCTTCGGCTTTTTGACGGGCGATTTCTTGTTCGCGAGCGATACGTTCCGCTTCGACACGTTGTTGTTCAATTCGTGCTGCTTCTTCCGCTTGTTTGCGTTCTTCTTCGGCTTTTTGACGGGCGATTTCTTGTTCGCGAGCGACACGCTCTGCTTCTATGCGTTGTTGTTCAATACGGGCAGTTTCTTCTGCTTGCTTGCGCTCTTCTTCAGCTTTTTGACGGGCAATCTCTTGTTCGCGAGCGACACGCTCTGCTTCGACACGTTGTTGTTCAATTCGTGCAGTTTCTTCTGCTTGCTTACGCTCTTCTTCAGCTTTTTGACGGGCGATTTCTTGTTCGCGAGCGACACGCTCCGCTTCGACACGTTGTTGTTCAATTCGTGCTGCTTTTTTTCCGCTTGTTTGCGTTCTTCTTCGGCTTTTTTGTTTAGCCAGTTTTTTTCTTCACGGGCAAACACGTTCAGCTTCCTGGTGTTCGCGTTCAATGCGAGCGGCTTCTTCTTTTCTACGTTGATCCTCAAGCGCGCGTTGACGATCTTCTTCCTCTGCTTTTTGACGGGCGATTTCCTGTTCTCGTGCTAGACGTTCACGCTCACGGCGAGCCATTTCTTCTGACTTTTTGCGGGCTTCTTCTGCTTTTTGGCGGGCAATCTCTTGTTCACGAGCAACGCGTTCCGCTTCTAATCGCTGTTGTTCAATACGGGCTTGTTCTTCTTTCTGACGCTGTTCTTCGATGGCTTGTTGGCGCAGTTTATTGTTAGTGTCTTGTTGGACTAAATCTTGTTCACGGATAATTAGCTCCCGTTTAATACGGGCAACCTCTGCTTTTTTATGCTGTTCGTCAATTGCTTTTTTGTAATGCAGCTGCTTCAATTTTTGACGTGCAACTTCTTGCTCGCGGGCTATCATTTCATTCTTAACTCGGGCTAGCTCCGCTTGTTTGTATTGTTCTTCCGCAGCGCGTTGACGGGCGATTTCTTCTGCTTTTTTATGGGCAAGTTGTTGTTCTAGCACCACGCGCTCATGTTCAATCCGCGCGGCTTCTTGTTTTTGCGTTGCTCTGCAAGAGCTTGCTGACGGGCTTCTTCTACTTGTTGACGGGCAATTTCTTGTTGTTGTGCTACGTGTTTCGCTTCTTGGTATTCACGTGCGATAAGAGAGGCTTCTTCTTGTGCTTTTTGTTCTTCGGCTAGCGACGTTGCTGTTCTTGTTTTACTCGGGCGATAGCAATCGCTTCAGCCTGTTTGCGTTGTTCTTCAGATTTTTGGAAGGCGATTTTCTGTTCATAGGCAATTCCTTCAATTTCTGAACGTTTACCTTGACACTATTTGTCTTTGTAGCGGACTTTTTATTTTGCTGTTGGAGATTTGTCGCTGGTTTCCCTTTATTCTTATTCAGATTCCCGGGATTGTTGTTGAGCGGTGTTGTTCTGAATATTCGATGCAAACACGGGCTGATTGAAAGCCATTGCGATTGCAGAAGCTACGAGCGATGTAGCTAAAAAGGTTTGAGTAGAGTTTTTTTCATAAAGGTCTTAGGGTTATAAAGTTGTTATTAAAAATAATTTTTCTAGCATTATATATGAAAAATGCGGCAAAATTTTGCAGAAATATCTGAAAAATTCACCGCACTTTTTATGCGAAATAATTAATGTGTGCTTGTACTGGTTGTTGTTCTATTGGCACGTTTACGATCCGTTTCTGTTAATAATTTTTTTACGGATACGAATAGATTGTGGGGTAATTTCTACCAATTCATCATCATCAATAAATTCAATTGCCTGTTCAAGGCTGAATTTAATTGGCGTGGTTAATGCAATGGCGTCATCCTTACCGGAAGCACGCATATTGGTGAGTTTTTTCCCTTGTAAGCAGTTCACGGTTAAGTCGTTAGAACGACTATGAATACCGATGATTTGACCTTCGTACACTTCGGCACCGTGATCGATCATCAGTTTACCGCGCTCTTGTAAGCCCCATAAAGCGTAAGCCAAGGCTTTTCCGGTGGCGTTGGAAATCAATACACCATTTTTACGCTGACCAATTTCACCCGGTTTCACATCATCGTAATGACTGAAACTGGAGTAGAGCAATCCGGTACCGGAAGTCATGGTCATGAATTCGTTACGGAAACCGATTAAGCCACGGCTTGGGATCACATATTCCAAACGTGTACGACCTTTGCCATCCGGCACCATGTCTTTCACTTCGCCTTTGCGGATGCCTAAGGCTTCCATCACCGCGCCTTGGTGTTGTTCTTCAATGTCGATGGTGACTTGTTCAAACGGTTCTTGTTTGTGTCCGTCAACTTGTTTGAAGATCACTTTCGGGCGGGATACGGCTAATTCGTAGCCTTCGCGACGCATATTTTCGATTAATACGGATAAATGCACTCGCCACGGCCGGAAACACGGAATTCATCCGGGTTTGGGGTTTTCTTCCACACGTAATGCCACGTTATGTACCAGTTCTTTGTTTAAGCGTTCCAAAATCTGACGGGATGTCACATATTTACCTTCTTTACCGCAGAACGGTGAGGTGTTAACGCAGAAGAACATCGTTACGGTTGGTTCATCAACGCTTAATGCCGGCAAGGCTTCTACGTTGTTGATGTCGCAAATCGTGTCGGAAATATTGAGTTCGCCAAGACCGGTAATCGCCACGATGTCGCCTGCACTGGCGATGTCTTCTTCGTAGCGTTGTAACCCTAGGGTGTCCCAATACCTGACCGATTTTTACCGTTGCGGGCTTTTACCGAAGCTGTCAATGATTGTCACGCTTTTGGTTTGGTTTTACCGTACCACGTTTAATACGACCGACACCAATAACACCCACATAGCTGTTGTAGTCTAATTGGGAAATTTGCATTTGGAACGGTGCGTTAAGTTCTACTTTTGGTGGTTCTACGTGTTCGACGATGGCTTCAAATAAAGGGGTCATGTCGGTAGCTAAAGCATTGTGATCTAAGCCGGCAACGCCGTTTAAGGCAGAAGCGTAAATAATCGGGAAGTCTAATTGTTCATCAGTGGCACCAAGGTTTACGAATAAATCGAACACTTGATCCACGACCCAATCAGGGCGTGCGCCGGGGCGGTCAACTTTGTTGATGACCACGATTGGTTTTAAACCGTGGGCAAACGCTTTTTGGGTCACGAAGCGGGTTTGTGGCATTGGGCCGTCAAACGCATCCACCACTAATAATACACAGTCCACCATGGATAGTACGCGTTCTACTTCGCCGCCGAAGTCTGCGTGTCCCGGGGTGTCTACAATATTAATACGGTAGCCGTTCCAATTGATGGCGGTATTTTTTGCCAAAATGGTAATGCCGCGTTCTTTTTCGATATCGTTAGAGTCCATAACTCGTTCATCCGCATCACCGCGGGTGGCATCGAAGGTACCGGATTGTTGTAATAATTTATCGACTAATGTGGTTTTGCCGTGGTCAACGTGGGCAATGATTGCGATATTACGCAGTTTGTTAATGTCTATTTGATCTGTCATTGAGAATTCTTAAGCCTAAGCTAATGATAAAAATATTTGATTTTTTGACCGCACTTTTGTTGCCAAAAATGCGAAGGGCGCAGATTATACAACTTTTTATTGGGGGCGGCTATGAATAAATGGAGAAAAATTCGAACAATAAAAAGTCATGCTTTTATGAGGGGATTAAAAATTTGTTGTATTAAATAAACCAAATTTAAGAAATAAAATGATTTTTGAGAATTGTATTTTAAATTAATTAAAATATTGATTTTTATTTAATTATTTATTTATCTTTTTTTGTTTTTTTATTTAAATTTTTATTGAATTTCCATAGATGGTATGCTATTTTTATACGCGCTTTTTTTCATTATTAACTCACGTCTATTTAGAGGATTTACTTATATGTCCAATGCGATTGCGAATGTATTTAAGCTCATTGAAGAAAATGACATCAAGTTTGTGTTACTCCGCTTTACCGATATTCAGGGTAAAGAACATGGTGTTTCCTTGCCGGTAAATCTAATTGATGAAGATTTGTTTGAAGATGGCAAAATGTTTGATGGTTCATCTGTTGAGGGCTGGAAGGCGATTAATAAGGCGGATATGTTATTAATGCCGATTGCCGAAACTGCCGTAGTAGATCCTTTTGCACAAATCCCAACCCTTTCTTTGCGTTGTAGCATTTTTGAACCGACCACCATGCAAAGCTATGATCGCGACCCGCGTTCTATCGCACTTCGTGCAGAAAATTATATGCGTTCTACCGGCGTAGCGGATCAGCCTTTCTTCGGACCGGAACCGGAATTTTTTTCCTCTTTGATGACGTGCGTTTTGATGTGTCAATGAACGGCAATTCTACCAAGTGGATGACATTGAAGCGGCGTGGAACACCAACAAACGTTATGAGAACGGTAACAATGCGTATCGTCCGCTGAAAAAGCGGGCTATTGTGCGGTGGCGCCAAATGATACGGCACATGATATTCGTTCTGAAATGTGTTTGTTAATGGAAGAAATGGGCTTGGTGATTGAAGCGCATCATCACGAAGTGGCAACTGCCGGTCAAAAATGAAATTGCGACCAAGTTCAACACTTTAACGTTGAAAGCTGACGAAACTCAAATTTATAAATACATCGTACATAATGTGGCGTATGAGCACGGCAAAACGGGTTTGTTTCATGCCGAAACCGATTACCGGTGATAACGGTTCGGGCATGCACTGTAATATGTCCTTGAGCAAAGACGGCAAAAATATTTTCCAAGGGGATAAATATGCGGGCCTTTCCGAAACTGCACTTTATTACATCGGCGGTATCATCAAACATGCGAAAGCCTTAAACGCATTCACTAACCCAAGCACCAACTCTTACAAACGTTTGGTGCCGGGCTTTGAAGCACCGGTGTTATTGGCGTATTCCGCAAGCAACCGTTCAGCGTCGATTCGTATTCCTGCCGTGACCAGTCCGAAAGCCATTCGTGTGGAAGCTCGCTTCCCGGATCCGTTGGCTAACCCGTATTTAGCTTTTGCTGCGCTGTTAATGGCGGGCTTGGATGGCGTGGTAAATAAAATCCATCCGGGCGATGCGATGGACAAAAACCTGTACGATTTACCGCCGGAAGAACTGAAAGATATTCCATCTGTCGCGAGTTCTTTAGAAGAAGCGTTAAATGCATTGGAAAAACGATTTTTGAATTCTTGACCCAAGGCAATGTATTTACTAAAGAGTTTGTACAAGCGTTTATCGGTATTAAGCGCAAAAGAAGTGACTCGTTTAAATATGACACCGCATCCGGTGGAATTTGAAATGTATTACTAATTGAATAAAAGAAAAGGCGGTTTGATACCGCCTTTATTTTTGTTAAAAAGTGCGGTCAAAAATTCATTTGTTTTTTGACCGCACTTTTACGTGGTTAATTCAACTGTTGCTTCGCTAAATTTTTTCGCATTTTGGTGTTTAAGGTTTCCACAAATACGGAGAAGCCCATTGCGAAGTAAATATAGGCTTTCGGCACATGGATACCAAAACTTTCGATGATTAATGCCACACCGATTAAAAATTAAGAAGGCAAGCGCTAACACTTTAAAAGTTGGGTAACTTTCGACAAAATCGCCAATCGGTTTGGCGGCAAACATCATCATACCAACCGCAATAACGATTGCGGTAACCATTACCGGGACTTGGTTTACCATGCCCACGGCGGTGATGACGGAATCAAGGGAAAAACACAATATCCAACAGGGCAATTTGAATCAATACGGCAAAAGAAACTGACGTTTTTCTTACTGCTGTGTTCTTGGTGTTCTTCATGATTGGCTTGAATGGCTTCGCGTAGTTCACCGGTGCTTTTAATGACAAGGAATACCCCTCCGAAAAATAAGATCAAATCGCGCCCTGAGACACCTTTGCCAAAGAGTGAGAATAACGGTTCGGTAAGATGCATCATCCAAGATAGGGTAAGAAGGAGTAAAATGCGAGTTCCCATCGCAAGGGATAAACCGATAATTCGCCCTGGTTGGCGTTGTTTTTTTCCGGTAAACGGGCAACTAAAATGCTGATTAAAATAATGTTATCAATGCCCAGCACGATTTCCAGTGCAGTTAGGGTTAAAAAGTGCAACCAATGATTCCGGGTTGCTCAGCCATTCCAACATATGTTTTCCTCAAGAGAATAATAGGGGCGCAATCATATAGCTTTGTGAGGAAAATGAAAAGTGCTAAATCGTTTGTTGAATAAATTGCTGTAAAATTTCATGGGTGAATGCTTTGCGCAAGTAAAACCCAAGGGGAGAGTATCGATAATTTCCCCATTTTTTGCCAATGCCTTTGGTTAAGGCTTTGCTATTGGCGCCTTTTGGGGCGAAGTTGTAACACATCACCCTAAACGGGCGGTGATCTGATCTAACTTGCCTAACACGATGTAATCCATCAATTCTTCCCAATCTTGCCGTAAACGTGCTTCTTGTTGTGGGCTGGGTTGCTACAGGATTGGCGCACCGATGTGGCGTTCTGCTAAAGGAATTTGGCGTTCTCCTTCAATCGGGAGCCATAGCACCTTGGATAATTTTATGTCTCACATGTGAGTTTTGCCAATTTACGCCACTATTTTGAATCAACGGCGCAAGGCTAACGAACGTGGTTTCCAACGGAAAACCTTGTGCGTTAATCGGAATCGTTTTTAGCTCTATGCCTAAATGTGCAAAAATCCTGCTCGGCTTTGCTACCGGCAGACGCGCCAAGAGCCATTTCAATGAGAATCCCTACCCAGCCTTTTATCCCGTTTTTAAATTTGGTGGTACGGGGATTTGTAATTGTTGCGCTAATTCGCCAAAGGTCATACCGGCAATGGATTGGGCTCGGGCTAATAATTGTTGTTCGGTTTGGATCATTTAAGTGCGGTATTTTTTTCAGTAATTTTTTTGTTTAACGTATTCTACACCTTTATCGACAAAAAGGAATTCCTTCTAAGTTGAGTAAATAACGCTTGGCCGGCAGACCACCGCCAAACCCCGTAATAGCACAACTTTTTGCCCAATACGCGATGACAAGGAATAATGATACTAATCGGATTGCTTTCCCACTGCACCACCTACGGCACGCACTGCTTTCGGGTTGTTAATTAACTCTGCCAAGCTACTATAACTGGCCGTTTGTCCGTAAGCAATTTGACGTAAGGCCTGCCAAATACGTTGTTGAAAAATCAGTGCCTTTAGGCGCTAATGGGATAGTAGAAAAGGTTTCTTTTTCACCGTTAAAATAACGATCTAAGGCTTGTTTTATTTGGATGAATAACGGTAACGCATTATTTTCAATCCATTTCGGATTTAGTACGGTTTGTTCTAATTCCAAGTCTAAATTGGTGAGCATATCATTCTCCGCCAGCATTAATAACTTACCAATGGGGGATTGATAGTATGAGTAAAAAATATCAGCCATTATGCCGCCTCATTTTTGTTACAAAAAAAGCGCGTTTGATTTTACCCGACGCGCTTATGATGTTCAATTTTCGTTTAAATTAGAAACGATAATTTAGGGTTTAAACCGTAGAGGTTAGCACTTGCTTTTTGATTGATAATCTGCTTCAACGACAACTAAACCTCTGGTTAGACTTTGATTTTCTTTGAAGTTAAGTTTTTTGCCATGTAAATGCGCAAAGCCGAAATCCACTGAAAGATTAGGTGTGAATTTATAGGTTGCGCCAAGGCTATACCAAGTGCGGTCAGTATCCGGAATAGATGCGGAATGATGTTCGCCTGCGGCACTTTCATCGTAAGCAATACCCTGCACGTAGCGCTAATTGTTCAGTTAAATCATAAGTGGCACCTAACGCAATGCGTGAGTTATTACGGTAGCCTTCATCCTTATGGAAAGCAAGTTGGCCATCGTTATAAGTGGCGTGAAGGTCTTTTAAACGACTCCATTCCGTATATTTATAGCTATAGTGCATAGCCAATTTATCGGTGAGTTGGTGGAAACCTGAAACTTCCCAATAACTTGGTAAATGCAATGTCAAAACCACCTTCGCCTACATATGCGGCAGTACCACGAGGAACATAACTTAATGCTGTATTGTCTTTAAAATCAATATCAACTTTCGAATGATAAGCTACACCAATACGGTTTTTTTATCATTAAACTCATAAAGCAAACCTGCATTCCAACCGAATGCCCAAGCGTTACCTTGTAAGTGTGTTAACGAGGTATTTTTTTCTCAATTTGAGCGCCTAAACCACCTAAACGTTGCATTAATCCCTGTTGCAGGAATATTTGCAGCAGCGACTCGAGCGGCAATTTGTTGTTGCAATGCCGGGGTTGTTCTCACATTGTCAATAGCGGTATCTAAAAATGCCGGCCGTACGTTCTACTTTTTGCTTTAGCATAATGGCATTTAAAACCCAAACCTGCGCTCCAGCCTTCAGAGATTCGGTAAGAACCGCTTAGGTTTAGGTTGATAGAGGTTAAATTAGTGTTCCCACCGAATAAACCTGCATCATAGTTGTCCTCATATTTGCTTTTTTTAAACCAAAGTTGACATTCATACCGGTAGTAATAGCAAATTTGTCGTTAATTGGCGCAACAAAATACATATTTGGAATAAAGGAACCGGGAACAACATTTCTCTGTTTAGCGGAGCCTTGAGCGACTTCTACGCCCTAAAACTTTTGGCTTTAACTTGGCCATCCATATGAATTTTTGAGTCTCATATAAACGCCACCGGCAGAGAATTCATTTTGTTTAAATAGGCTCATTAACGCCGGGTTGGTTGCGACAACAGCCGCATTATCGGCTATAGCAGCTTCACCGGCATAGGCGCGGCCTAAGCCTGAAGTGGACACTTCTGCCAATTGGAATGCCGCAGCGGATGCTCCGGTAGCCGCACCAAGGAGAAGGGTAGAGAGGAACATATTTGTAAATTTGTTGGTTTTCATTTTGTTACCTTTTTGTTACTTTTTAATTGGTTGCTGTTTCTTAGGAAAGCGCGTCATTCTAAAAACAGACCATTAAGGAGCAACGCTCTTTTGGTGTTTAATAAAGTGCTCTGACCAGTAAAGTAAGAAAAAGTGCGGTCGAATTTTTGTATTAAATTTTAATAATGTTAAAATAGTTGAATGTTTCAACTGATTTTTATAAAGGAGAGAGTATGAGCACCTTTAAAATGCCAAGCGGAAGAAGCCAAAGTGTGTTGTTGTGTAGATGTGGGTACCGTGATTGATGGTTCCGATTGTACTGTTGATTTCGAACAGGTTTACGCTACAGAAGAATTAGCCAAAGAGGCGTTAAGCTACTTAACGGAGAAAGCCAAAGCGGCAGAAAGTGATCCTTGCCACATCATTAGTGACATAAGTGCAATGGAAAATGGCTACAAATTAAAAAGCACAATTTGAGTTTAGCTGCCAGGCTGAATCCATGATTTTCCAACTTTCTACGCGTTAATTGATTGATTTAACGTAAAAAGGCTTAAGTTGAAAAACTTAAGCCTTTTTATGTGTGTAAGAAGTTGGTAGTTTATCTAACTCAATTCGACGATCCGCTGAGTCAATAGTAGATTGTCTGTGGGCTACTATGATTCGTGTAATATTTAATTGAGAAATTGAGGCATTAATTGCTCTTTCATTTTTCTTCGTCTAAATGGCTAGTTGCTTCATCCATAAATAAAATTTGTGGTTTTTTTATATAGTGCACGGGCAATAAATAACCTTTGGCGTTGACCTCCGGAAAGGTTATTTCCTAGTTCTCCCAAAAGGGTTTCATAATTCATTGGCATTTCCATAATTTCGTTGTGAATACTAGCTAATTTTTGCACATTCAATCGCAAAATCTCGGTCATATTGATCTTCAAAGCTAACAATATTTTTCAATTATTGAACCTGAAAAATGTATCCTCTTGTAAAACCATAGCAATTCTTGAACGATAATTTGGTAATCCCATTTGATTAATATTTATACCATCAAAGTAGATTTCATCCCGATGTAGGCTTTTAATAAGCCTGACATTAGTTTAAGTAAAGTTGTTTTCCCAAATCCTGACGGAGCTGTAATAGCCACACTTTCACCAGCAGAAATTATTAAATTGATATTTATTAAATTGATTATAAGAAAATATGACATTTTTTTAAGCTCTATTGTTGCAGCATTTTGAGGATTTTTCCAAAGTCTGACTATAAGTATCTTCTTCTGCTTCACTTAAGGCTATGTCTTCAATTCGTTCTCTATGTAGAGCTAAGATTCTTATATTGAAGAAAATATTAATTAAGTTTGCCATACGAGAGGAAAAATGCCCCCGGTAAGAATTAAAAAGCAAACATACATACCTAATGTCATTGTATTTTTCTATTACTAGGGTTGCACCAACCCATAAAATGAGTATTTGCTCTAAAGTCGCAATAAAAAGTATGAATGCCGGAAAATAGCATATTTAATTTTTGTGATTTTTAATTGATGTATTGAATACATCAGCATTTAAAGACATCCATTGCTCTTGTCTTTTCTTCGTTAATGAAAGAGATTTTAATGTAATAATCCCATAAAGTGTTTCCATAAAGTGAGAATGGGCTTTAGCATTCCCTAATAATTTGCTCTTCCGAAATTTCTCTATATGTCCAATACGTTACTATTCGTAGCATAAAATAAATGAAAATGTTAAAACTAGTACGAATAGCCATCCGCCATAAAGAATCATCATAATAGTTAGTTGATTATCATAATTGAATCAATTATGCTTGAGATTATGCTTCCAGTTAGAGTTTGTTGAATAGTGTTTAGAGATGAGAATCTAGAATGAATATCTCCTACCTGCCTCTTCTCAAAGAAGTCTCAATGGTAATTTTAATAGATGAGAAAAGAAACTTGCAGTCCATTGAAAATTAATCAAATAATCCATTTTCAAAGAAACCCATGCTCTTAACATGCTAACGGAAGAACGGAAAAATGTGAATAAAAAAAGTCCTAAGCAAATTACCAATAGTAATGATTTATCTTTTGCTACCATTACATGATCCATCACAAGTTGTGTGCCTACCAGCATTAATAATCCAACTAACTCAATTAGTATAGAGAATGAAAATATCTTAATTAATTCTCCTTTAACTCCCAAAATATATTTTAGGGTTTCATATAAGCTAATTTGGGTTTCTGACTTTCTTTCTTTAAACTTAACTTCAGACCATACCTCTAAAGCAACACCTGTAAATGAATTAGATAATTGTTTTTATCGAAACTTTCCTTTTTACCCATCGCTAGGTCATGGATAATTGAATAATTCTTAGTAATTTTAGTTAGAACAATAAAATGATTAAAAATTCCAATGTAAGATACAAGGAAGCTTTTAATTGACAAATTTCCTCTAACTCTAATGAGAGTGGTTGGGTAATTAACCCAAGGTCATGAGAAATATTTAATAATGTTTGTAGCGTAGTACCTCTGGAAGAAACACCGTATTTAGACCGTAAATCAAATAAGTTAGACTCACCGCCGTAATAAGCAAGAATCATTGATAGACATGCTAAACCACATTCCCCAGTTTCTGTTTGTAATGTAACAGGAATTTTTTTAAATAAGTTAAAGTTAAGTGGCTTTACTTAATTTCATCAAGGCTCCGTATTTTTTAGTAAGTTGATACGCGGGAAATAACATCCATTCATATAATTTGCGTTTTTTTCTAGAAAAAAATGTCGCTTCTGCTTTCATGCCACTTACTAGGTGTAGCGTTCTATTATTGTGATTAATAGATTGTTCTTCAATTTCTACAATAGCTTTATATAGTGGAATTATTTGGTCAGTAAATTGAGGAAAAATTCTTATAAAAAAACTCAGTTCTTGTTGTGAAACCGGTAGAGTTGAAATTGCCTGGATTTTTTCCTTTGAACTGACCGAATTTTTTTCAAAGGGAAAGGCTTCATAACGAATATTAACTTAATCATCCTGCTTTATAAAAAGATATTGCGCTATTAGGGAACCAGAAAACAATTTGATATTTTTCCTTTATTTTTCTGGAAGGATTTGAGCAAGAACATCATTTTCTTTTAACTGTTTGCCCTTCTGTTACACTGATAGATTCAATTTTTTTCCATCAATAGGAGAGTTTACAATTAATTCAGAAGATAGTTTATAATCCATTAGACGAATTTTCAGATCGCTTTTGTTGAATTTCATAGCGTAAAAATTTGGTTATCAAAATCAATACGCTTGCTTTCTATTTCATTTTCTAAATTTAGAATAGTCGATTCAACCTGAATAAGTTCAGCTTAAACGTCACTATATTGGGACTTTTGCTGTAAATAACGAGATTTTTTTGCAACGTCAATTCCTCTAGACTTGAATATCCCTTTTTTAAAAGTTTTTCATAACGTGAAGAAAGGTCTAAGTGTTCCTTTATATTTCTATTGATCTCAGTTAAATAGGATTCTTTTTTTCCATATATATTTTTGATGATTTTTCTTTTTTTGTTTTATTAAGCTCTGAATTGTATCCAGTTTATTTTTATTCAAGCTAGAAATAACTTTGTCTAAATGCTGAATTTGGTTTGCCAGGGATCGGATAGGGTTTTTGGCTGACATCACCACTTTGTGTTGTTTTTATTAAGCGTAATTTTAAATAAAGGCCCCTTTTTATATTTTGGTTAAGTTTTATATAGCTATCAGATATGTGTCCCGATTTATTTGAAAAATAATAGTAGGATGAGATTGCGTAATAACTTCACCAATAATGTTTTTCTCGGCGAGTATAACTTCCTAGGAAAAATATAAAGGATAAAGAAAGCAATAATGATGAATGAGATTGAAAAACTATCCAAGTGGGATAGAAGAGAAGAGTACCGCTGTACTCTTCCATTTTCGACTTTCTAGGACTTCTTGCCTAAAACATAGGAAATTTTTTTCTGCTTAAGATTATTATTTATTTAAATTTTTTTATTAAGTAAATCAGTAGTTTTTCGATAAAAAAATCAAGTAAGAAAAACTAAGCAGATTACTATGATCCTAATCAATAAGTTGTCTATTGGGAAAGTGAGATAGAAAACAATAGGTATGGAAACGATCCTAAAAAAATATTTACAACCATTTTACTCATCTTAATACCCAAGTTTATTGTTTATGATATTACCTGTAGGGCTATTATAATCAGGGTGTTCGGCAGCACTTGGATTATCATAGATAATTCCTGCAACTCTGCTGCTGCCATACCTGTAGCCCCGCCAACAATTCTTAAACCCCATGGACCAAGACCTGCCATACTAGCTAACCCTCCTCCAACAATAGATCCTGCGGTGAGTGCTCCTCTTTGAAGTCTTGCTTTTTTTCTGTTATTTCTCTTTCATATTCCTCAGGAGCGCAAATGGGGCAATACTTGCTACTGCCATAATAATCTCCTCCAGAAACATAATTTAAACAGCAATCTCTTTAGCTCTTTCATAAACTACACCTCATTAAAGTTAGACGATTTAAATATCCTAAATTAGGATTTAAGCGTTTTTTATCAAAAAAATTATTTGATAATTATTATCATAAACTTTGTGTGATTAATAAGAGTGTGTATGAATAAAACATATCTCATCCTACCAGTATATAAAATGGATATAAAAAAACACCCTAAAATCATTTTAGGGTGTTAGTTCATTTTTATTGTATTGTTTAACCTTCTTCGCTTTCTTCGGTAAAACGCTCAATGCGCGCACCTAAGCTGCGTAGTTTTTCTTCAATACGTTCATAGCCCTCGGTCGATGTGGTAAATACGATCGACGATAGTTTCACCGGTAGCAATGCAACCTGCGAGAACCAAGCTGATGGAGGCACGTAAATCGGTTGCCATCACTTCTGCGCCGGACAAGTGTTCAACGCCATGGCAGACTGCCGTGTTACCTTCGATTTCAGCTTTACCACCCATACGAACCAGTTCAGGAATGTGCATAAAACGATTTTTCAAAGATGGTCTCAGTGATGATGCTGGTGCCGTTTGCCACCATGTTTAATAAGGTGAATTGCGCTTGCATGTCTGTTGGAAAACCCGGGTAAGGTGCGGTGCGAATATTTACGGCTTTCGGGCGGTTTCCAAGCATATCCAACGTAATAGTGTCTTCAGCTACGTCCACTTGAGCACCGGCTTCGCGTAACTTATCAATAACGGCATCTAAGGTTCCCTGCTTGGTGTTTTTGCAGAGAATGTGCCCTCCGGAGATTGCTGCAGCGACAAGGAATGTGCCGGTTTCAATGCGGTCAGGAACAATGCTATGTTGACAGCCGGTTAAGCGTTCTACACCCTCAATAGTAATTGCATCAGAACCCGCACCGCTGATTTTTAGCACCCATTTTATTTAAGAATTCTGCAGTGTCGGCAATTTCAGGTTCGCGCGCAGCGTTTTCAATTACCGTTGTGCCTTTTTGCCAGAGTTGCAGCAATCATAATAGAGAGTGGCACCTACGCTGACTTTTTTTCCATCACAATACGGGTACCGATTAAGCGACCGTTTACGTGGGCTTTTACATAACCGTCTTCAAGGACAACTTGAGTTCCGAGGCGTTCTAAACCGCTAATATGTAAATCCACCGGGCGAGCACCGATAGAACAACCTCCCGGCAGGGAAACTTGTCCTTGGTTAAAACGGGCAACTAATGGCGCGAGGGCCCAAATGGAGGCGCGCATAGTTTTAACTAATTCGTAAGGTGCGACAAAGTGATCGATTTTAGACGCATCTAAATGTACGACACCTTGTTCGTTACGTTCAACCACAACACCCTAATTTACGTAAGATTTTTTTATTGTGGTTTCAATATCTTTAAGATCGGGGACGTTGGTTAATGTCACGGGTTCTGTGGCTAAAATTGCGGCGAAAAGAATCGGTAATGCGGCATTTTTTTAGCACCGGAAATCTCTACTGTACCTTTTTAAACAAGATTGTCCGTAAACACGAAATTTTTGCATGGTAATTTCCTATTGGGAATTAGGCAGAATGATTAAGTAAGCGTTCACGTTTCCATTTTTTTCAACGGTGTAAGTACGGATGGAAAGCGCATGGATTTCATTGCTGGAAATATGACTTAATAATGGTGCATAAATCATTTGTTGCTGTTTAACCTTAGATAAACCGGCAAATTGATCGCTTTACTGCAATCACGCCGTAATGGGCGTTTTCACCTTGGACGTAAACTTCATCAAGGTTGAGGGCTTCTTTTAAAATTCGTTCGATTTCTTGAGTTTCCATTAAGTATTTCCATTTTGCGGGATAAATTGTGCGATCCAGTCGGATAATCCGAAAAGATCAGCTAATGTTAGTAATTGTGATGGTGGGTTTTGTAAAGTTTGTATCTGCTCTTTTGCTAACAGAGTTTGATTATGCTCTAAAAAGTCACAGAGTAATGCAAAACCGGCGGAATCGATACGGGTTATTTGAGTTAAGTCCCAAAGAATAGTTTGCCCTGTCGATTGTCCTTCCAATAAAGAAGCACGTTGTTGCCAAAGCGGCAACAACGTGTTACGAGATAACTCTCCTGATAATTGGAGCGTCATTTTTACCATCATTTACCTGTGATTCCCAATGTAAACTTTGTGTCTCTTGCATGGATTATTTGCTCAAGGTAATTGGAGTATCGGCAGATTTTTTTGTAGCTGCGCAGTCAATGCATCGAGCCCTTGTTTGCGAATAATCGGACTCCATTCTTGCTGTTTAGTATTGACCATGCTGGCACCACCGGCAGTCATATCATACACTTGCCATTGACCGGTTTTACTGTTTTTATACCAATAGAAGTCAACATTTAAAGGCGGTTGATTATTTGGCTGAGCAACTTTTACGTTCACGATGGCAAGAGTGGGAGATTCTTCTTTCATTTTCCCGATTTGGATACTTTGATCGCTATACATGGTTAACACTTGTGCGTAAACCTGTTCGATATATTTATCCAATACCGCAAAAGTAACGATCCCGTTCTTCTTGTGTCACAGTTTTTGTAATTTTGTCCTAAGATTTTTAGAACCGGCGTATTTTCACGTGAACATACGGCATTAAATCTTGGCGTACAATCGTTTTTAGATAGTTTGGATTTTTGTTTAATTTTGCTTTGGCTAGCTTTAATATTGCTAAACAATTTATCGGAAACCCTGCTTTGGTTAAATCGTATGGCGTATTTTTCTGCCATTACTTGTTGCACGGCAAAAAGTGCGGTGAAAATTACCAATGTTTTTTTGCTAACCAGCGTTTTTACATTCAGTTTTAACATACATCCTTCTCCTGTAGGTTGTTTGAATTAATTACTTGTGGCGGCGCCGTTTTCTTCGCCTTCCGTTTTCTTATCTTTATCGCCATATAAGAATTGACCGACCAGATCTTCCAGCACCATCGCAGATTTTGTATCGACAATTTTGTCGCCATCTTTCAACTTTTGCAATATCGCCATCATCAAAAGCCGATGCTTAATGCAATGTACTGTTCACCCAATAATCCTGATGTTTTAATTGATAATGAACTGGTTTCAGGAATCTTGTTGTATTCTTGGTTAATCGCAATAGTCACTTTTGGTAAATAGGTTTTCCGGATCCAATTCAATATTGGATACACGTCCAACGACTACGCCACCCACTTTTAAGTGGAGCACGCACTTTTAGTCCGCCGATATTATCGAAAGTTGCATAGACTTGGTAAGATTTTTGTATCACTAAAGCCTTGTACATTGGCTACTTTTAGGCCTAAAAAGATGAGGGAAGCAATGCCTAATAGCAAAAAAATAAACCCTACCCAAAATTCATATTTGATTGTTTGTCGCATAATATTTCCTTACAAACAGAGTTAATTTGCGCCGAACATGATAGTTGTCAGCACAAAGTCTAAACCTAATACCACTAATGATGCGTGAACTACCGTTCTGGTCGTGGCTTTGCTAATGCCTTCAGAGGTTGGAATGCAATCATAACCGTTAAATAATGCAATCCACACAACGGCGATGGCAAAAAAATAAACTTTTAATTGAGCCGTTTAAAATGTCATGGCTCCAAGTTACCGAATTTTGCATTACGGACCAAAAAGCTACCGGCATCGACACCTTTCCAATCCACACCGACTAAAGAGCCACCCCAAATTCCAATCGCGATAAAAAAATAATGGAAAGGATTGGCATGGCGATAATGCCTGCCCAAAAACGCGGTGCAATTACCCGACGCAACGGATCTACCGCCATCATTTCCAAGCTGGATAATTGTTCGGTGGCTTTCATTAAACCAATTTCGGCAGTGAGTGCGGAACCGGCTCGACCGGCAAATAAAAAGTGCGGTCACAACCGGGCCTAATTCTCGAAGCAGAGATAAAGCGACTAATTGCCCTAAGCTGGTTTCTGCAGCGAAATCGACTAATACCACATAGCCTTGCAAACCAAGTACCATGCCGATAAATAAACCGGAGAGCATGATGATCAATAACGATTGCACACCGAGAACGTGTAATTGTTTAATAAAAAGCGGGAAATGCTTGCGTACTTGCGGTTTGCCAACCAACGCACCGAATAATAATAAACCTGCGCGGCCTAATGCTCGACCGAAAATTAATGGCATTGCGTCCGAGGGCTGAAATGAAATTGACTAACATTTAAACAACTCCTCAAGATAATTTTGTGCCGGATAATGGAAATGTACCGGGCCGTCCGCTTGTCCCTGTAAAAACTGGGTGACTTGTGGATCTTGGCTTGCTAACAGTTGCTCCGAAGTACCTTCGGCGATAACGTGCTTGTCTGCAATAATATAAGCATAATCGGCGATACTTAACACTTCCTGTACATCATGCGAAACCACAATAGAAGTGAGATTTAATGCTTCGTTTAAGCGTTTGATTAGGCTAAGAATGACTCCCCATACTAATAGGGTCTTGGCCGGCGAAAGGTTCATCGAACATCATTAAATCGGGATCCAAGGCAATAGCGCGGGCAAGTGCGGCACGTCTTGCCATCCCACCGGAAAGTTCGGAGGGCATTAATTCTGCTGCGCCGCGTAAACCAACGGCTTCTAGCTTCATTAACACGATTTTACGGATCAATGACGGCGGTAAATTAGTGTGTTCGCGAATGGCGAATGCCACGTTGTCGAAAGGTGGATATGTCAGTAAATAATGCGCCGGACTGGAACAACATTCCCATGCGTTTGCGTACTTCATAAAGTTCACGATTCGATAGTTTGCAAATGTCTTGCCCATCGAACAGAATTTCCCCCTCAGTCGGCATAAGTTGTCCACCGATGAGTTTTAAGAGCGTGGTTTTACCAATACCTGATGGCCCCATGATGGCGGTAATTTTGCCTTTGGGGACGCGCAGGTTGAGATCGTTATAAATAACTCGATTACCACGCTTAAATGTCAGGTGTTTAACTTCAATTAAAGATTCGTTCATAAAATCTAATCTAGGCAAAGAGTTAGGTGCCTTTTCAGTCAATAAAAAATAAGTTGCGATATTCTATTAATTTCCAATGAATGTCAAATAGAATGTTCTGCCTTGGACTGCTTTTTCAGCGCAAATGTTCCCCACAATAAATACTTGGAAAAACTCACCGCACTTTTTTACGTGTTTTTTTAGCAAAACTGTGCTATGATTGCGCCCTATTATTAATTGAGGTGACTTAACATAGGCTTATGAATATTCGTTGGAATATTATTTTTATCGGTAATTGCGCTTTGTCTATTGGCTTGGTTTTTATAGTTTGAATCAGGAAGATGAAGGCTTGAACGCGTTAATTAAACAAGCGGATAGCCCTGAGTATAGCGGGCAAAAACATGAATACCACCGTGTATTCTCCTACCGGTAAAAAAACAATATTTGGCCACATCCGATAAAGTGGAGCATTATACTTCTGATGGGCATACTGACTTCCAAAAAGCCAAAAAGTTCGGTTGTTAGATCTTGAAATTCAAAAACCCGGTTCAACAGATAAAGAAAGCTGGGAATTAAGTGCCGATAAAGCGAAATTGACTAAAGATAATATGTTGTATTTAGAAGGTAATGTGGTAGCGCAAAGTCTCTCCCCGTTATCCAGGCTACAACGTATTGAAACCGAAAAGTGCGGTGGTGAATTTAACAACACAGGATATTCGTTCGGATAAAATGGTAAAGCTAAATGGGCAAAATTTTTCGTTCGACAGGTTTAAAATTAACGGGCACTTTGCAACAGCAAGTGGCTAATTTAAAAAGAACAGGTGAAAACACATTATGAAATCAGTAAGCAGTAAAATTCTTCTTGCTTCCGCATTAACCTTTATGTCCTTATCTGCATTGGCGTTAAAAGACGATACCAATCAACCGATTAATATCGTATCCGATAATCAATCTTTTGGATATGAGCAACCGCGTGGTAACGTTTACCGATAACGTTGTAATTACACAAGGTTCCATCGTGGTAAAAGCCAATAAAGTTATCATTACCCGACCGGAAGAGAATTCTAAGAAGAAGGATACCGTTGAGGCTTTTGGTAATCCGGTGACTTTCCATCAAGTGATGGATAACGGCAAACCGGTGGATGGCAAAGCCAATAAGGTATTTTACGATTTAGGGACGGAATTTTTTTAACCTTGACCGGCAACGCGGAATTAAAGCAATTAGATAGCAAAATCAACGGTAATGTCATTACTTATGATGTGAAGAAACAGCAGTTGAAGGCAACCAGTTCTTCCGGTTCCCGTGTAAAAACCGTATTAATTCCAAATCAATCTAAATGATGCCAAAGGCAAGAAATAGGATGAGAAATGGCGATTCTGTATGCTGAAAATTTAGCGAAAAGCTATAAAAAGCGCCAAGTGGTTTCTGATGTGAGTTTAACTGTGAAGTCCGGTGAAATTGTTGGTTTACTTGGGCCGAATGGTGCGGGAAAAACCACAACTTTCTATATGGTCGTTGGCTTAGTGAATCATGATCAAGGCAAGATTCGAATTGACGATGAGGACATCAGTTTGTTGCCGATGCACAATCGGGCACAAAAAGGTGTAGGCTATTTGCCACAAGAGGCATCTATTTTTTTCGTCGCTTAAGTGTGTATGAAAATTTAATGGCGGTATTAGAAATACGCAAAGATTTGACCGCACTTCAACGTCGCGAGCGTGCGGATGAGTTAATTAATGAATTCAATATTGGTCATATCCGGGATAGCTTGGGACAGTCGTTGTCCGGTGGTGAGCGTCGTCGCGTAGAAATTGCCCGTGCGTTGGCGGCGAATCCAAAATTTATTTTTATTAGACGAACCTTTCGCAGGGGTTGATCCTATTTCGGTGATTGATATTAAGAAAATCATCAAAGATTTGCGCGATCGTGGTTTGGGCGTGCTGATCACCGATCACAATGTGCGTGAAACACTGGATGTGTGTGAACGCGCTTATATTGTTAGTTCCGGTAAAATGATTGCCACCGGGACACCAACCGAAAATTATGAATAATAAATTGGTAAAAAGACGTGTATTTAGGTGCGGATTTCCAACTGTAGCTTATGAAATTTACAGAATTATTAACGCCTCAGACCATTCGTCAGGGAATGATTTCTTCCAGCAAAAAAACGTGTGTTTGAATCTATCGCGCGCATTGTAGACGAACAGTTGCAAAATGGAACATGGGGAAAAAAATGCTGTTTTTGATTGTTTGGTTAATCGCGAAAAAAATTAGGCAATTCCGGTTTAGGCGGGGGTAGCGATGCCCAAAGGGCGTTTGCCACAAGGTACAAAAAGCTGTTGGCGTATTTATTCAATTAGAAAGTGCTATTGATTACGATGCTGCCGATAAACGGGACGTTGATTTGATTTTTGCAGTGTTAGTACCGGAAAATATGTGTGATCATTACGTGCATTGTCTTCCGAAATTAACTGAACATTTAACGGATAAATTGTTGTGTAAGCAGTTGCGCGCCGCCAAAAGCGAGGATGAAATTTGGCAAATTTTTCTGCATCATGATCAATGTGAGGGTGAACGGGTAGAACCGACAGAGCTAGAAATACCGACATCAATACAGGATGCCTCGGAAGAATAAGTAGAGTTTGAATTAATTGGGGAAACATTATGGAAATTATTATCATCAGTGGACGTTCCGGCGGAGGTAAATCCGTGGCATTAAGAGCGTTAGAAGATATGGGCTATTATTGTGTGGATAATTTGCCATTGGATTTATTGCCGAAACTGATTGAAATTCTGTCTGTTAACCAATCTGCTGTGGCGATTAGTTTGGATATTCGCAATTTACCCACTTCTCCGCAAATGTTGGAAAGTACCATTAGCGATATCCAACAGCAGCACAATGTCAAAATTATTTTCTTGGATGCCGATAACAGCACCTTAGTGCGTCGTTACAGCGATTCCCGTCGTTTACATCCGCTTTCCACCAAAGATCTTTCTCTTGAAGCCGCTATTGAAGAAGAAAGCAAGCATCTTGAACCCTTGATTCAACAAGCTAATTTGATTATTGATACAGGCTCTTTATCCACCCATGAATTAGCGGAACGTTTGCGCGAATTTTTACGCGGACATTCTGATACAGAGCTTAAAAATTGTGGTGGAGTCTTTTGGTTTTAAATATGGTATTCCGCTTGATGCGGATTATGTGTTTGATGTGCGTTTTTTTGCCGAACCCGCATTGGAATCACGCCTTACGTCCTATGACAGGCTTAGATGAACCGGTCGTAGAATTTTTAAATAAAACATAATGAAGTCCATCAATTTATTTATTTAACCCTGTTCTTATATTGAAACGTGGTTGCCTTTGTTGGAACAAAACAACCGGAGTTATTTAACAATTGCCATTGGCTGTACCGGTGGAAAGCATCGTTCAGTTTATATTGCCGAGCAGTTGGGGAAATATTTCCAAGATAAAGGTAAAAATGTCAAAGTCTTACACCGCTATTTAGAAAAACATAAAGGATAATCCTTTACTTTCTCTCTAATTGACTGATTTGGCTGATGATTTCTCCATCGGCTAATCGGGTTCTGATTTGCTCACCGACATTCACTTCTTTGATCGAACGAATCGTCAAATTTTGTTGGTTTTGTGTAATAGAGTAGCCACGTGCTAAAACTTTTAACGGGCTTAAACTATCCAACTTACCACACAGATGTGCTAACTGCTTTTGTTGAAGACTTAGGTTTAAATTCATTTGGGAATTTAACCGCACTTTTAGCTGAGAGAGTTGTTGTTCGTGTTGTTGTATACGTAATGGTAGCGGGTTTTTATAGCCGCATAGAAAGTGCGGTCAGATTTTCTGATGTTTTTTGCCAATGATGACGTAAGCTTTGTTGCAATCGATGGCTTAACTGCGTTATTAGCTGTTGCTGAATGCGGAGTTGTGCCTGAGGATGTTGATTTTGCAAGCGCAAAGACAGATGCCGTAGTCTCTGTTGTTTCTCCACAAATAGACGATCTAAGGCAATTTCAATACGTTGTCGGCGATATTGAAGCTGTTGCAGTAATTCCGTTTGATTCCGACTAACCAATTCTGCCGCGGCAGAGGGGTTGGAGCACGTAAATCGGCAACAAAATCTGCAATGGTGACATCGGTTTCATGTCCTACGGCGCTAATCACCGGAAGATTAGAATGAAAAAAATAGCACGAGCTACAATTTCTTCATTGAAACACCATAAATCTTCCAATGAACCCCCGCCACGGCCAATGATCAGTACATCCACTTCTTGGCGCCGATTGGCCAATTCGATCATCTGAGCGATTTCGACCGCCGCATCTTTGCCTTGTACGGCAGTTGGATAAATAACAATCTGAAGACTCGGATCACGACGTTGCAAAATATGTAAAATATCCCTGCAATGCCGCACCGGTTTTTGACGTAATAATACCTACTGCTTTACTAAAGTGCGGTAGGTTTTTGAGATGTTGTGCAAATAACCCTTCTGCCGCCAGCTTTAATTTTTAATGCTTCAAATTGCTGCATTAATAAACCTTCACCGGCCAGTGCATGCTTTCAATAATCAGTTGATAATCACCGCGAGGCTCATACAACGTTACATTAGCATGTACCAACACTTGCATTCCGTTGGCCGGACGAAATCCCACGCGCATATTTTTCATGCGAAACATGGCACAACGCACTTGGGCGTTTTCGTCTTTCAGACTTAAATACCAGTGGCCGGAAACCGGTTGGCTAAAGTTGAAATTTCACCGGTCAGCCAAACAGGCCCCAGTTGATTTTCCAACATTAATCGCACGGATTGATTGAGTTGGCTGACAGAATAAATATTACCAGTCGACTTCATTCACCTTCTCGTGTAACAACACCAAAGCATCATCCAGCCAGTTGCAAATGCTATCGATTAAAATATCCAAGGCTGCTTGTTTATCTTTGGCATTTTCAATTAAACGGGTTAAAAACGCATAATCAACCGCTTCGCCATCGGCTAATTGTTTTAAGATTTCCGCTTCGGTATCAGTGAGTTCATCCATCCATTCGCCGTTAGCATAAACGCGCAATGGGCTTTCAGTGTAAAGCAGTTTGCAGTTATTATCTTGCACCAATGTTGCTCCGCTTTCGAAAGCGTCAAAGAACATCACTAGGATCCGCCATTTCCGGCATTTCCCAAAGGTCGTAACGTCTGCGACTGACTGTGGTTGCAACGGCTTGTTGGAATAACTGATCAAATTGTTCAGACTCAGACAGCTGCTGTAAGAACTGCTGTTTTAGCTGTTGAACCATTTGCGGATCCAGTTTACCGGTTTTCTGTACGTTTGGATTTAAGCGGAACGGAATTGCTAATTCGTTAGTTTCTAAATTTGGATGACGCAAATTTTTCGCTAAGATTTTTCAATTAAATCTGTCGTATTTGGATAACGTAAAACCAAAGGAGAACGTTAAACTGTCACCTTGTGCAACGCCATAGTGCGATAAGCGGGATGGTACATAAAGCACATCACCAGGCGCCAATACTTCATCAAAAATCAACTCACCCATGTCATCAAAAAAATACGAATTGGTTGATTTGGCTTGAATTCGGTTGACGGATCACACCATTTACCCAACTGCCAACGACGATGACCATATGCTTGTACCAAAAAAATACGTCATATTCATCATAATGTTTTCCGACAGAGCGCCATCCGGCGCCATGGAAACCATGATGTCATCACGTTGCCATTGTGGGATGAAACCAAATTTGTTCCATAAACTGCCCAATGACGGTGACCACTGTTCCAAATTTTTGGATCAGAATAGACCATCTATCAGGTAAATTTTTCAAAGTCATCTAAGTCAAATGGGCTAGTAAACAATTCCCAGTTGTCTTCAGAATGCTGTTTGATTAAGCGCGCGGTAACATCTTCCGACTGTGCTAAATTCATAATTTCCGATGCATCAAGCTCATCGATAATTTCGGGTAGGCCGTTACGAATGAGTAATGGTTTTTGCCAGTAATCACGTAAAAAGATTTCCGGCGTTATTTCTGGAGGTAAACAGTAAGTATTCATGATTATTAATAGATGTGGGTTAGGTTATTTCTTCTTTGCCTGTTCTTCGGCACGTTTCCGACGAATTTCTTTCGGATCGGCGAGTAACGGACGATAAATTTCAATACGATCGCCGTCTTTTAATTGGTCGGTGAGTTTTACAGGACGACTGAAAATACCGATTTTTGTTATTGCGTAAATCAATATCGGTAAATTGCTGTAATATGCCTGATTGCAAAATAGCGGTTTGTACCATCGTGCCTTCATCTACACTAAAAGATTTTTAGATAATGATGATCAGGAAATGCATAAGCAATTTGAATTTTTAATCTTATCAACCATAAATTTGTTTTGCTCTCTGTTTAAAGGCATCAATCATTTTATTGGTTAAATGAGTAAAGATCTGACCGAACGCAAATGCAACCAATGGATTAGAAAAATTCAAATTCTAAATAGAGCTGAATTTGACAGCTTGTTTCATCTAATTCAACAAAACCGCCATTCGCCTTGTAAAAAAATTTGAATGGGCCATCGACCAATTGCATCTTAATAGATTGATTCTCCACCATTGTATTACAGGTAGTGAACTTTTGTCGAATACCCGCCTTACTTATTTCTAATTCTCCGGTTAATTGCACCGCACTTTTTGTTAAAGTTCTACCGCCAACACAACCGGGAAGAAATTCGGGATAGCGTTCATAATTGTTCGCAAGCTGGTACATTTGGGCTGCACTGTAAGCAACCAGTGCTGATTGGTTAACGATAGTCATGTCAAGGTAAATTTCTTTGTCGAAAAACGTGGTGTATTATAAAGGAAATTGTGTAAAAAAACATTAAGGAATAAATATGAATTGGGTGTGGTTTGTGATCGGCTCCGCATTTTTTTGCAGGGTTAACCGCCATTTTGGGAAAAATTAGGTGTGGAAGGATTGAATAGTAATTTGGCCACATTTATTCGTACTGTGGTGATTTTTATTTGTTGTGATGGCCATTATTTCAATGCGAAATGAGTGGCAGTTACCGCAACATATTGCGGCTAAGCCGGTGATTTTTTTCTAATTCTATCAGGCATAGCAACAGGTCTTTCTTGGCTGTGTTATTATCGTGCGTTGCAACTTGCCCCTGCGTCTTGGGTGGCGCCGATTGATAAACTCAGTGTGGTTATTGCCATTATTTTAGGAGTAACCGTATTAGGTGAGCCTATCAGCGCAAAAATTGTTGATTGGTGCAGGCTTGATTTTTATCCGGCGTGTTGGTGTTGGCGTTTTAAAAAAATACCCGAAAAAAACGACCGCACTTTTCATTTATTTTCGTTATTCTCAAGCAAAAAAATAGCTCCTAAAAAGGAGCTATTTTTTTATCGTTGAAAACTCAGGATTAGCCTTTGTAGTTGTAAACGTGAGCAACTAAGTCTAATACTTTGTGAGAGTAACCGGTTTCGTTATCGTACCAAGATACAAGTTTCACGAATGTATCGGTTAATGCGATACCAGCAGCTGCGTCAAACACAGAAGTGAGTGAACAACCGTTGAAGTCGGTAGAAACTACTGCATCTTCAGTGTAGCCTAAAAACGCCTTTCATTTCGTTTTCAGAAGCGCGTTTTAATTCTGCACAGATTTCCGCGTAAGTTGCAGGTTTTTCAAGGTTAACGGTTAAGTCAACAACAGACACGTTTGGAGTTGGAACACGGAACGCCATACCGGTTAATTTGCCGTTTAATGCAGGAATAACTTTACCTACAGCTTTGGCTGCACCGGTAGAAGATGGGATGATGTTTTGTGCCGCACCACGACCACCGCGCCAGTCTTTTGCAGATGGACCGTCAACAGTTTTTTGTGTTGCTGTGGTTGCGTGAACAGTTGTCATTAAACCGTCTTTGATACCGAATTTGTCGTTGATAACTTTTGCTAATGGCGCTAAACAGTTAGTTGTACAAGACGCGTTAGAAACGATGTCTTGGCCTTTATAAGCATCAAAGTTTACACCACGTACGAACATTGGTGTGCTGTCTTTGGATGGACCGGTTAAAACAACTTTTTTTGCACCGGCAGTGATGTGTTTACGAGCTGTTTCGTCAGTTAAGAATAAGCCGGTTGCTTCAACTGCAACATCAACACCGATTGCACCCCAGTTAAGGTTTGCAGGATCACGTTCAGCAGTTACACGGATAGCTTTTGCCGTTTACTACTAGGTTTCCGTCTTTCACTTCAACTGTGCCATCGAAACGACCGTGAGTTGAGTCGTATTTTAACATGTAAGCCATGTATTCAACGTCGATTAAGTCGTTGATACCGACTACTTCGATGTCATCACGATGTTGTGCTGCACGGAATACGATACGGCCGATACGACCAAAACCATTGATACCAATTTTTAATTGCCATAAGATTTCACCTTATATTTTTTTAAGTTAAAACGAAAAAGGTTAAATAGAAGTGGACGTTTGATTTTCCCTTCTACCAATTTTTGAGGGGGATTATAACATGCTTTCTTGAATTTGAGAATGTATCTCTTTTGGGGATGAGTAAAAAAACACGATAGTTCACCGAATCAAAAAAATTCTGTAAAAGATGACCGCACTTTTTGCTGATTTTTTTATTGGCTTAGGGCATAATAGCGAAAATCATTAACGAGAGAATCATTATGTTACAAGGCAATTTATACATCATTTCCGCACCAAGTGGGGCTGGCAAATCTTCATTAATTAGCGCATTACTAAAAAGAGCCAACAGCCATAAAATGATGGTTTCCGTATCTCATACGACCAGACCGCCTCGCCCTGGTGAACAAGAAGGTGTACATTATTATTTTGTGTCCCATAGCGAATTTGAAGACCCTCATCGCACAACATGCGTTTTTGGAATATGCCAAAGTGTTTGGTGGCAATTATTACGGCACTTCTTTGTTTGCTATTGAGGAAAAATTTAGCCAAAAGGTATTGATGTGTTTTTAGATATTGACTGGCAAGGTGCACAACAAATTCGTAAAAAGGTAGCGGGCGTAAAAAGCATTTTTTTATTCTGCCGCCGTCATTAAGTGAGTTGGAAAAGCGCTTAATCGGACGCGGGCAAGACTCCGCAGAAGTGATTGCCAACCGCATGGAAAAAGCCATGAGTGAAATTTCCCATTATGATGAGTACGATTATGTGGTTGTGAACGATGATTTCGAACAGGCACTCTTTGATTTGCAAGCAATTTTGCGTGCCGAACGTTTAACACTAAGTCATCAACAACAAGAAAATAAAGGCTTAATTGAACAATTACTGGCAAATTAAAAGGTAGTTTTAGTATCATATTGCCCCTTTAGATTCATTAGATTTAGCAAACTGGAGTAATTTATGGCTCGTGTCACCGTGCAAGATGCAGTGGAAAAAATTGGTAACCGTTTTGATTTAATTTTAACTGCGGCTCGTCGTGCAAGACAATTGCAGTTACATACCCGCGAACCGTTGGTGCCGGAAGATAACGATAAGCCAACAGTTATCGCTTTGCGTGAAATTGAGAAAGGTTTAATTAACAATGAAATTTTGGATGCGCAAGAACGCCAAGAACATTTGGCGCATGAGCGTGTTGAAGTGAGCGCTGTTTCTTTGTTGTCCGACTAAAGTGCGGTTAATATTTACAACTTTTTTTAGTCGGTTGGGTGTGTTTTGTATCTATTCGAAGGCTTAAATCATATTATTCAGGAATACTTACCGCCTGAACAAGTTGAATTAGTTAAACGTGCATTTGTGGTTGCCCGTGATGCACACGAAGGACAGTCTCGCTCTAGTGGCGAACCTTATATCACCCACCCCTGTCGCGGTAGCGTCCATTATTGCCGAGATGCGTTTGGATCACGAGGGCAGTATGGCGGCTTTATTACATGATGTAATCGAAGACACGCCTTATACAGAAGAACAATTGAAAGACGAATTCGGCGCCAGTGTGGCGGAAATCGTTGAAGGTGTTTCTAAATTAGATAAGCTCAAATTTCGTACCCGTCAAGAAGCTGAGGTCGCCAATTTCCGTAAGATGATCTTGGCAATGACCAAGGATATCCGCGTCGTTCTTATCAAACTTGCTGACCGTACCCATAATATGCGTACACTTAGCGCATTGCGTCCTGATAAACGTCGTCGAATTGCCAAAGAAACGTTAGAAATTTATGCCCCTTTGGCTCATCGTTTGGGTATCGAGCATATCAAAAATGAACTGGAAGATCTTGGCTTTGAAGCCATGCATCCGCAACGCTATGCCGTTCTGCAAAAGGTTGTGCAAATCGCCCGCGGCAATCGTAAAGATATGATTGAACGTATTTCTGCAGAAATTAAAGGGCGATTAGAAGATGTGGGCATTCAAGCGCGCGTGTTTGGGCGTGAGAAGCATCTCTATGCCATTTATCAAAAAAATGCGCTTTAAAAAGATCAACAGTTTCATTCCATTATGGACATTTATGCGTTCCGCACTGTTGTGAATAATGTGGATACTTGCTATCGCGTTTTAGGACAAATGCACAGCCTTTATAAACCACGTCCGGGGCGAGTTAAGGATTATATTGCGGTGCCGAAAGCCAATGGCTATCAATCCTTACATACCTCTATGATCGGTCCGCATGGTGTGCCTGTTGAAGTGCAAATTCGTACGGAAGAAATGGATCAAATGGCGGAAATGGGCGTAGCAGCACATTGGGCGTATAAACAAGGCGGCAAAAATGACAGTACGCCGGCGCAAATTGCGCTCAACGTTGGCTACAAAGTTTGGTAGAACTGCAACAAAGTGCGGGTAATTCTTTCGAATTTATCGAAAGCGTGAAATCCGAATTTTTTTCCCGAAAGAAATTTACGTGTTTACGCCAAAAGGTCGTATTGTGGAATTACCGAAAGGGGCTACTCCGGTAGATTTTGCGTATGCAGTACATACCGACGTGGGTAAAAATTGTGTGGCGGCTAATGTCGATCGCAAACCATACCCGTTATCCCAAGCTTTAGAATCCGGACAGACAATTGATATTTTAACCTCACCCAATGCGCGTCCGAATGTGGCTTGGTTAAATTTTTGTAGTTACCGCAAAAGCCCGTTCCAGCATCCGCCATGCATTAAAAAGATTTACGCCGTGATGAAGCTATCGAATCGGGTAGACGCCAATTAGCGCACGCCTTAAGCCCGGTAAAACTGGAAGATCTTAATTTAGAATATACACAAAACGTACTGGCGGATCTCAAATTAGCTAGCCTTAATGATTTATTTATGGAAATCGGTTTGGGCAATCAAATGAGTACGGTAATTGCACATCGTTTGTTGGGAGAATCTATCGAAATCGACACTGATGGTAATCCGGATAATAATGCAACTCCATTAGAAATTAAAGGTAATGGCGGTTTATTAACCACCTTTGCGCAATGTTGTCATCCTGTGCCGGGCGATCCGATTATTGCATATGCCAGCCCAGGAAAAGGCTTAGTCATTCACCACGAATCTTGTTCTAACTTAAAAAACCGCAAAGATGATCCCTAAACATTACATGTCTGTGGATTGGGAAAAAAAGCGATACGCAAAATTGAATTTGAGACCGAATTGCGTATTGAAATGATTAACCAACAAGGTACTTTGCCACATTTGATGTCCACCATTTCTTCCATGGACAGCAATATTCAAAGCATTTGGACGGAAGAACAGGAAGGCCGTTTATATCAAATTATCGTGTTATTAACGGTAAAAGATATTAAACACTTGGCAAATATCATCCGTAAAATCAAACAGATGCCTGAATTGATTCATATTGAACGTAACATCAATCAATAATGCACGCCCAATTATTAGATGCCATTCCACTCACTGCCATCTCCGGTGTTGGGAGCTGCAATTGCAGAAAAAAACTAGGGCAAATTGGGTATTTTTAAATCTGCAAGATCTTCTATTTCATCTTCCTCTGCGTTATGAAGATCGTACCCGCATCACCCCCATCATTGATCTCCGACCTGAACAATATGCCACTATAGAAGGTGTAGTGCAAAGCACGGAAGTGCAGTTTGGACGCCGTCCAATGTTAATGACATACCTTTCTGACGGCTCAGCAAAACTCGCGTTACGTTTTTTTAATTTTAACGCCGGGATGAAAAACAGCTTACAACCGGGGGTAAGGGTAAAAGCCTTTGGTGAGGTACGTCGTGGGCGTTTTATGGCAGAAATGCACCATCCTGAATATCAAATTATTCATGACAATAAACCTTTGGTTTTGTCGGAAACGCTAACGCCGATTTATCCTACAACCGAAGGTTTAAAGCAAACTTCTTTGCGTAAACTTATCGCTCAGGCTCTACAGGTATTGGAAAAAACACCATTAGCGGAATTATTGCCAACGGAGTTTAATCCGCACCCTTTGATCTCAAATCAGCAATTCAGTTTTTTACACAATCCGCCACCGGATGTTTCGTTGGAGACGTTAGAAGAGGGTAAGCACCCCTGCCCAACAGCGCCCTCATTTTTTGAGGAATTGCTGGCGTATAATTTAGCTATGCAAAAAGTGCGGTCAGGAATTCAGGAGAATTTTGCAGAACCATTACGTGCGCAATCGGATTTAAAACAACGCTTTTTAGCAAAATTACCTTTCACTCCGACCCATGCACAATTGCGTGTAACCCAAGAGATTGAAGAGGATTTGCAACGAAATTATCCTATGATGCGCTTGGTGCAGGGCGATGTAGGATCCGGTAAAACATTGGTCGCCGCGTTAGCTGCGTTGACGGCAATTGATAATGGTAAACAAGTGGCGTTAATGGCACCAACAGAAATTTTAGCCGAACAGCATGCCACAAATTTCCGCCGTTGGTTTGAGCCGCTTGGAATTGATGTCGGTTGGCTGGCCGGCAAAGTCAAAGGCAAACAACGCACTGTTGAATTAGAACGGATTAAAAACGGCGGTGTACAAATGGTGGTGGGGACGCACGCCCTATTCCAAGATGAAGTTGCATTTCATAATCTGAGTTTGGTCATTGTTGATGAACAACATCGTTTTGGCGTACACCAACGTTTAATGTTGCGTGAAAAAGGCAACCAAGCAGGTGTTTATCCTCATCAGCTTATTATGACCGCCACGCCGATTCCACGCACATTGGCCATGACTGTATATGCCGATTTGGATACCTCAATTATTGACGAACTGCCGCCCGGACGCACGCCAATAACAACAATTGCCATCTCTGAAGATCGCCGTGCCGACATTATTGCGCGGGTTAATCGGGCTTGCACCGAAGAAAAGCGGCAGGCTTATTGGGTCTGTACCTTGATTGATGAGTCAGAGGTATTGGAAGCGCAAGCTGCTGAAGCCGTTGCTGAAGATCTTCGTAAAATTCTACCGCACTTACGTATCGGTCTGGTACATGGGCGAATGAAACCCTGCTGAAAAACAAGAAATTATGCAAGAGTTTAAGGATGCTAATTTGGATTTACTGGTCGCGACGACAGTGATTGAAGTGGGCGTGGATGTGCCAAATGCCAGTTTAATGATTATTGAAAATGCCGAACGCCTAGGGTTATCGCAACTTCACCAATTACGCGGTCGGGTTGGGCGTGGCACCACAGCTTCTTTTTGTGTATTAATGTATAAACCGCCATTAGGCAAAATTTCGCAGAAACGCCTGCAGGTAATGCGGGACACGCAAGATGGCTTTTGTCATTTCGGAAAAAGATTTAGAAATTCGAGGACCGGGCGAAGTGCTTGGCACTAAAACAAACAGGCATTACCGAATTTAAAGTAGCAAATTTAATGCGAGATCGTAAAATGTTACCGACCGTGCAGTTTTATGCCAAACAACTCGTACAAAAAAATATCCACAGCAGGCAGAATTGCTCATTCGTCGCTGGCTGAATAATCGAGAGATTTATAGCAATGCCTGATTCGATTTTTTTGCTCGTTTAACTTGGCAAACCCGAAGATGCGCCAAAGGTTCAGAACATTCCCCTTTCCATTCAGCATTGGTTATTTGAAAAAGGCTCGCTAACTGCCAAGTTGAAGCAACATTGCCATCAATTTGAGGTGAAAGTGCGGTCGGAAAAATGGATAGAAAAAAACATTTGAAAATGAGACCGCACTTTTGTCCGAGGGAGTTTACTGGTGTCGTGAAGTGGTATTGCATGGTGACGGAAAACCTTGGGTGGCCGCTCGCACGTTAATTTCTAAAGATTTGCTCACACATTATCAATCTTTGTTCACATTAGGCGATAAACCGATTGGTGAATGGTTGTTTTTCATTATCAGCGCAAAGGGTTGGGATTCAATGGGCGAAAAGATCCTGAAAGCGGATTATATGCGCGTCGGTCCTTATTTTTAGTTCAAGAAATGCCATTGCTTATTAGTGAGCTTTTTTCCTTGAGAACAGCTTGATAAGCGAATAAAATTACGCAAATTTTTTTACATAAAATGACTCATGAATATTCAATCAAAACCCACCATTCTTTTTTTGATTCCGGCGTTGGGGGCTTTTAGCGTATATCAGGAAGTTAAACAGCTTTTTACCTGATTATCATTATTTATATTGTTTTGATAATGCGTATTTCCCTTATTCTGAAAAGCCTGAGGAAGGCATTGTTGAGCGTACGTTAAAAATTTGCCAACGTATCGACAACATGTATCCTTTAGATCTTATTGTTATCGCCTGTAATACGGCAAGTACGGTGGTTTTGCCAGTATTGCGTAAACATTTTTCCATTCCTATTGTTGGTACGGTACCTGCGATTAAACCTGCGGCAGAACAAACGCAAACTAAGCATATCGGATTGCTTGCCACTAAGGGAACGGTAAAACGTCAATATTTATCTGATTTAATTGATAAATATGCCTCTTTTTGTCAGGTTGAGAAAATTGGCAGTACAAAATTAGTGGAATTGGCCGAACACAAGTTGCATGGTTATCCTATTGATTTAAATGAGATAAAAGTAGAATTAAGCGAATGGGGAAATATACCTGATTTGGACGCTGTCGTACTGGGCTGTACGCATTTCCCGCTTATCAAATCTGAAATTCAGCAATGTTTACCGCAAGTTAAGTATTTTTATTGATTCCGGCGTAGCGATTGCAAAAGCGGGTGAAATCCTTACTAAAAAGAAGTAAAAGTGCGGTCAAAAAAATCAAATGAATTCTCAAGTGTTTTGCACCAAGCCGCTTGTGAAAAAAAAGATAGCTTATTACAACGTATTCATTCATTGGGTTTTGAAAAATTAAGTTTACTGGATATTGATAGCGAAATTTTTGTGCGAATTTGATAAAAAAATAATCAATTGAAAAAAATATTTTGCAAAAAAAATTGCAAAAAGGGGTTGCAAGGTTGTGATAAAAACCTATATTACGCTCCCACAACGACGCGCCGTTGTAAAGCACTAAACAGCGCGTCGTTTTTTTGTTCTTTAACAATCAATCAGACAAACTGTGTGGGCACTTGAAGATTCGTTTTTAAAAAGAATTTTTAAAATTGAACTGAATAGTGCTACGAAACAATCGTTTATTTATAGATAGATTAATTAGCTAGCAGTATTGAGCGATTAAACTTTTTGAATTGAAGAGTTTGATCATGGCTCAGATTGAACGCTGGCGGCAGGCTTAACACATGCAAGTCGAACGGTAGCAGGTAAGTACTTGTACTTATGCTGACGAGTGGCGGACGGGTGAGTAATGCTTGGGGATCTGGCTTATGGAGGGGGATAACGACGGGAAACTGTCGCTAATACCGCGTAGAATCGAGAGATGAAAGTGTGGGACCTTCGGGCCACATGCCATAGGATGAACCCAAGTGGGATTAGGTAGTTGGTAGGGTAATGGCCTCACAAGCCGACGATCCCTAGCTGGTCTGAGAGGATGACCAGCCACACCGGGACTGAGACACGGCCCGGACTCCTACGGGAGGCAGCAGTGGGGAATATTGCGCAATGGGGGCAACCCTGACGCAGCCATGCCGCGTGAATGAAGAAGGCCTTCGGGTTGTAAAGTTCTTTCGGTGACGAGGAAGGCGTGATGTTTAATAGGCATCACGATTGACGTTAATCACAGAAGAAGCACCGGCTAACTCCGTGCCAGCAGCCGCGGTAATACGGAGGGTGCGAGCGTTAATCGGAATAACTGGGCGTAAAGGGCACGCAGGCGGACTTTTTAAGTGAGGTGTGAAATCCCCGGGCTTAACCTGGGAATTGCATTTCAGACTGGGGGTCTAGAGTACTTTAGGGAGGGTAGAATTCCACGTGTAGCGGTGAAATGCGTAGAGATGTGGAGGAATACCGAAGGCGAAGGCAGCCCCTTGGGAATGTACTGACGCTCATGTGCGAAAGCGTGGGGAGCAAACAGGATTAGATACCCTGGTAGTCCACGCTGTAAACGCTGTCGATTTGGGGATTGGGCTTTGAGCTTGGTGCCCGTAGCTAACGTGATAAATCGACCGCCTGGGGAGTACGGCCGCAAGGTTAAAACTCAAATGAATTGACGGGGGCCCGCACAAGCGGTGGAGCATGTGGTTTAATTCGATGCAACGCGAAGAACCTTACCTACTCTTGACATCCATGGAATCTTGTAGAGATATGAGAGTGCCTTTCGGGAACCATGAGACAGGTGCTGCATGGCTGTCGTCAGCTCGTGTTGTGAAATGTTGGGTTAAGTCCCGCAACGAGCGCAACCCTTATCCCTTTGTTGCCAGCGATTAGGGTCGGGAACTCAAAGGGAGACTGCCGGTGATAAACCGGAGGAAGGTGGGGATGACGTCAAGTCATCATGGCCCTTACGAGTAGGGCTACACACGTGCTACAATGGCGTATACAGAGGGCGACGAAGCCGCGAGGTGGAGTGAATCTCACAAAGTACGTCTAAGTCCGGATTGAGTCTGCAACTCGACTCCATGAAGTCGGAATCGCTAGTAATCGCGAATCAGAATGTCGCGGTGAATACGTTCCCGGGCCTTGTACACACCGCCCGTCACACCATGGGAGTGGGTTGTACCAGAAGTAGATAGCTTAACCTTCGGGAGGGCGTTTACCACGGTATGATTCATGACTGGGGTGAAGTCGTAACAAGGTAACCGTAGGGGAACCTGCGGTTGGATCACCTCCTTACCGAAAGACGAACTTAAGTGTCCACACAGTTTGGCTGATGATTGTAGACAGAGTCAGAACACTATAGAAGACAAAAAATCCTGTTGGGTCTGTAGCTCAGGTGGTTAGAGCGCACCCCTGATAAGGGTGAGGTCGGTGGTTCAAGTCCACTCAGACCCACCACTTAGACTGGTGAGTTTGGTAGATTAATTTCATTGTGAGTTAACTTTCAATATATCAAAAGCACTATGTATGAGTGAAAACCAAAGGATATGATTGGGGATATAGCTCAGCTGGGAGAGCGCCTGCCTTGCACGCAGGAGGTCAGCGGTTCGATCCCGCTTATCTCCACCAATATCGTCATAGTTAAGTTTATTGCATACACGTTATTAAGAAATGCCATTCTTATCTTCTTTTTACTTAAAGTAGATAAGTTATTTGTGGTCCAAATAAGTAGATGTAAGGGTATCAAGTCAATAAATTTAACTATGATGATAAAGAAAGAAACTTCTTTATAAAACCTGTTCTTTAACAAACCGGAAACAAGCTGAAAACGAGACTTTCAAGAAAGTCTGAGTGAGAGTAATTGATAAAAAGGCGATTGCTCTTAATAAATTAACTGTTACTGCTTAGCGACGTTAAGTGTTTTTCGATTCAATGTTGTGATTTTTAAGTGGATTTTAGATTTAAATTAACTTTTTAAGTTTATGAAAATTGAATTAATTATAAGAATACTTGAGGTTGTATGGTTAAGTGACAAAGCGTACAAGGTGGATGCCTTGGCAATCAGAGGCGACGAAGGACGTGCTAATCTGCGAAAAGCTTGGATGAGTCGATAAGAGGCGTTTAATCCAAGATGTCCGAATGGGGAAACCCAGTGGGTGAAGAACCCACTATCATTATCTGAATCCATAGGATAATGAGGCGAACCGGGAGAACTGAAACATCTAAGTACCCCGAGGAAAAGAAATCAACCGAGATTTCGTTAGTAGCGGCGAGCGAACGCGAAGGAGCCTGTTAGTGATAATGACAGAGACAGAGGAATGTGCTGGGAAGCACAGCGACACAGGGTGATAGCCCCGTACTCGAAGTCCAGGTTATGGTACTAAGCTAACGACAAGTAAGGCGGGACACGTGATATCCTGTTTGAAGATGGGGGGACCATCCTCCAAGGCTAAATACTCCTGATTGACCGATAGTGAACCAGTACTGTGAAGGAAAGGCGAAAAGAACCCCGGTGAGGGGAGTGAAATAGAACCTGAAACCTTGTACGTACAAGCAGTGGGAGCCCGCAAGGGTGACTGCGTACCTTTTGTATAATGGGTCAGCGACTTATATTTTGTAGCGAGGTTAACCGAATAGGGGAGCCGAAGGGAAACCGAGTCTTAACTGGGCGATTAGTTGCAAGGTATAGACCCGAAACCCGGTGATCTAGCCATGGGCAGGTTGAAGGTTGGGTAACACTAACTGGAGGACCGAACCGACTAATGTTGAAAAATTAGCGGATGACTTGTGGCTGGGGGTGAAAGGCCAATCAAACCGGGAGATAGCTGGTTCTCCCCGAAATCTATTTAGGTAGAGCCTTGAGCGGACACCTTCGGGGGTAGAGCACTGTTTCGGCTAGGGGTCCATCCCGGATTACCAACCCGATGCAAACTGCGAATACCGAAGAGTGATACTCAGGAGACACACGGCGGGTGCTAACGTCCGTCGTGGAGAGGGAAACAACCCAGACCGCCAGCTAAGGTCCCAAAGTCTATATTAAGTGGGAAACGAAGTGGGAAGGCTTAGACAGCTAGGATGTTGGCTTAGAAGCAGCCATCATTTAAAGAAAGCGTAATAGCTCACTAGTCGAGTCGGCCTGCGCGGAAGATGTAACGGGGCTCAAATATAGCACCGAAGCTGCGGCATCAGTAGCAATACTGTTGGGTAGGGGAGCGTTGTGTAAGCGGAAGAAGGTGAATCGAGAGGTTTGCTGGACGTATCACAAGTGCGAATGCTGACATAAGTAACGATAAAACGGGTGAAAAACCCGTTCGCCGGAAGACCAAGGGTTCCTGTCCAACGTTAATCGGGGCAGGGTGAGTCGGCCCCTAAGGCGAGGCTGAAAAGCGTAGTCGATGGGAAACGGGTTAATATTCCCGTACTTGGATAAATTGCGATGTGGGGACGGAGAAGGTTAGGTTATCGACCCTGTTGGATATGGTCGTTTAAGCTGGTAGGTGGGGAGTTTAGGCAAAATCCGGACTTCCTTAACACTGAGAGATGATGACGAGGTGCTACGGCACTGAAGTAACTGATACCACGCTTCCAGGAAAAGCCACTAAGCTTCAGATTTATCTAAACCGTACTATAAACCGACACAGGTGGTCAGGTAGAGAATACTCAGGCGCTTGAGAGAACTCGGGTGAAGGAACTAGGCAAAAATAGCACCGTAACTTCGGGAGAAGGTGCGCCGGCGTAGATTGTAAGGGCTTGCCCCTGAAGGTTGAACCGGTCGAAGATACCAGCTGGCTGCAACTGTTTATTAAAAACACAGCACTCTGCAAACACGAAAGTGGACGTATAGGGTGTGATGCCCTGCCCGGTGCTGGAAGGTTAATTGATGGTGTTATCGCAAGAGAAGCACTCTGATCGAAGCCCCAGTAAACGGCGGCCGTAACTATAACGGTCCCTAAGGTAGCGAAATTCCTTGTCGGGTAAGTTCCGACCCTGCACGAATGGCATAATGATGGCCAGGCTGTCTCCACCCTGAGACTCAGTGAAATTGAAATCGCCGTGAAGATGCGGTGTACCCGCGGCTAGACGGAAAGACCCCGTGAACCTTTACTATAGCTTGACACTGAACATTGAATTTTGATGTGTAGGATAGGTGGGAGACTTTGAAGCAGTCACGCCAGTGATTGTGGAGTCGTCCTGAAATACCACCCTTTAACGTTTGATGTTCTAACGAAGATTACGAAACGTGGTCTCGGACAGTGTCTGGTGGGTAGTTTGATTGGGGCGGTCTCCTCCCAAAGAGTAACGGAGGAGCACGAAGGTTTGCTAATGACGGTCGGACATCGTCAGGTTAGTGCAATGGTATAAGCAAGCTTTAACTGCGAGACAGACAAGTCGAGCAGGTACGAAAAGTAGGTCATAGTGATCCGGTGGTTCTGCATGGAAGGGCCATCGCTCAACGGATAAAAAGGTACCCGGGGATAACAGGCTGATACCGCCCAAGAGTTCATATCGACGGCGGTGTTTGGCACCTCGATGTCGGCTCATCACATCCTGGGGCTGAAGTAGGTCCCAAGGGTATGGCTGTTCGCCATTTAAAGTGGTACGCGAGCTGGGTTTAGAACGTCGTGAGACAGTTCGGTCCCTATCTCGCCGTGGGCGTTGGAGAATTGGTTGGGGCTGCTCCTAGTACGAGAGGACCGGAGTGGACGCACCGCTGGTGTTCCGGTTGTGTCGCCAGACGCATTGCCGGGTAGCTAAGTGCGGAAGAGATAAGTGCTGAAAGCATCTAAGCACGAAACTTGCCAAGAGATGAGTTCTCCCAGATTATAAATCTGTAAGGGTTGTTTAAGACTAAGACGTAGATAGGCATGGTGTGTAAGTGGTGCGAGCCATTGAGCTAACATGTACTAATTGCCCTGAGAGGCTTAGCCATACAACGCTCAAGTGTTTTTTGGGGAGACCTGAGGCATGAGAGCGGAATTGGGTGGGTAGCAGTTAAGAGAGAATAAAGAGAGACTGTAGGTGATTCACCGGGAATAGAGGTGATGATACTAAGAGAAAGTTGAGAGTCAGCTTGTTTTGGTTTGAAGGATAGAGAATACGAGAAGACGGAAGTAAAGTCATCGACCGAATTTTGGCGGCGATAATGCGGTGGGCCCACCTGAATCCATACCGAACTCAGAAGTGAAACGCCGTAATGCCGATGGTAGTGTGGGATATTCCCATGTGAGAGTAGGTCACCGCTAGTTGAATATAGACCCCTGATGTGCATGCATCGGGGGTTTTTTTGTTTTTGGGCAAAAGCGGACAAACAGGATTAAGTTAAAGGTTGAAGAAGGACTAAAGGCCAAAAGAGAGAGAAAAGGGAAAAGTAAGAGAATGACAAGTTATCACTTAAAGAGATAACGGAGAGATAACCGGGAAATTTAGCGAACAAGAAAACCGCACTTTGGAAGTGATTGAAAGTGCGGTTGGTTTTTGGGATGCTTTTACTACAAATTTGTTATCTAACTAGTAGAAGGAGGATTACCTCTTCATTTTGCGTAACCCATTACTTTCTAGTAGGTCATTTAATTTTTATTAACTTTTTATTTTTCTCTTCTTCAGAGAGTAAACTTACATGTTTGTTTTTTTAATGCCGCAATAAAGGTCCACAATAATTCAATATTCGCAGGAATGCCGAGTTTCTTTTTAGTCTAATAAAACTATGATATGCACCCTAATTTCGATATTCAGTTACGGTATGAATATTGACCTTGGCTAGAAGCCTTTCATGTTTTATTGAAAAGTTTGCTAATTCTTTAATGCGCTCTTTCTTAGATAACTCATCAGAAAGTTTTTTTGGCTTTTTGCCTGCTTTTATAGCGAGAGTGAGAACCTCTTTAAATTTTTTTCCTTGTTTCTCCGGATAGAATTTGGTAGCTGATAATAATTATACAGTGCTAGCTTCTTCATACTATCTTGGTTGATTGCATAAGCTACGGCTCCCAATTTTTTTCTAGATAGGATACTAAACTCCCTCTGCTTTTTACGTAAATGCTCCCATTTTGATGTAAAGCGAACATAATATCCTGATGGAAAATTCCATGGCCATTAAATAAGTTTTTTTAACTTTAACATCACCAATGAGTTCAGAAAACTCAAGTTGTAGTTGTAATATGATATCGCTCATAAGTTTCCTTTTTAGGTTAGGTTAGTTATAATCAGGGAAGTAGTTATATCATTAAAAAAATTTATATAACAAAAATTTTAGTTAATTATATGTTAAAAAAATGTGATCTCAGATCGAGATATTCATAAATAAATCATGAAAAAGTTAATGTTTTTTTATGATGTTTTGAGATTTTGAGGTGTTTTATCCGAAAAAAATCCATTCTAAGGATTGTTGTAGAATTGTTTTTTTGTCTATATTATGATCAAATAACAACTTTATTTACTATAATTGAACAGTTAACTATTAGTTTTTTTAAGTAATAATATATAAACTTCTTTGAATAGTAATTTAAATTGTAATAATTTTCTTGGGTTTATATTTAGTAAGAGTATTTCGCAATAAAGCAAAAAGTTTGTTAAGTTTTGGAAAAAAACGTATCTATATCCTATTTGCTGTTTTATCTTCTCTTATCAATAAAATACATGATAACCTAAATATAAATAAAATATAGAGTTAAAAAAATTGCTAGTATTAAATTGGGCTAACAAGATTTATCTTTTCCCTATACAAATCTTTTTCTACTTGTTAGACTTAACGCAGTAATTACCTATATCCTAAGGAGAAATTATGTATTTTTTTAGATGACTTACCTGTTGCTGCTATTATCTTTTGTGATTTTTAGCCGGTTTTGTTCTTTACTCTACACTGAAGACCGTGCCTCAAGGGTATAACTGGACTATTGAGCGTTTTTGGTCGTTACACCCGCACGTTAATGCCCGGGTTGAATTTTTGTAGTTCCGTTTGTTGATCGTGTTGGTCGTAAAATTAACATGATGGAGCAGGTTCTTGATATCCCTTCACAAGAAGTCATTTCAAAAGATAATGCTAATGTGTCTATTGATGCGGTGTGTTTCGTACAAGTGATTGATGCGCGAAATGCCGCTTATGAAGTGAACCATTTAGAACAAGCGATTATCAATTTAACCATGACTAATATTCGTACAGTTTTAGGTTCCATGGAATTAGATGAGATGCTATCCCAACGTGATTCTATCAATAGCCGTTTGTTATCTATTGTAGATGAAGCAACGAATCCTTGGGGAATTAAAGTAACCCGTATTGAGATTCGTGATGTGCGTCCTCCGCATGAGTTGATTGCTGCAATGAATGCGCAAATGAAAGCTGAACGTAATAAGCGTGCCGATATTTTTGGAGGCGGAAGGGGTCCGTCAGGCGGAAATTTTGCGGGCGGAAGGTGAGAAACAATCCCGTATCTTAAAAAGCGGAAGGTGAACGACAAGAGGCATTTTTACAGGCAGAAGCGCGTGAACGTGCAGCTGAGGCTGAGGCGAAAGCAACTCAAATGGTATCTGATGCGATTGCCAATGGTGACACGAAAGCCATTAATTATTTTATCGCACAGAAATACACGGAAGCCCTAAAAAGAAATTGGTGGTGCAGATAACAGCAAAGTGGTGTTAATGCCGTTAGAAGCGGGTAATTTAATGGATCTATTGCCGGTATTGCAGAGCTACTCAAAGGCGATAAAAAAACCCTAATTAATTAAAGGTGTAGAGGTAAATATGGAATGGTTTGTTAATTGGGGCGTTTGGCACTGGCTTGTTTTAGGGTTTATTTTGCTCATTGCCGAAATTGCAAATGCCGGGAGTGTTCTTGCTATGGTGGGGGCTTGCGGCAATTGTTGTTGCGGGAATAATGAAACTCTTTCCGGATTTACCTCTTTCTTCTTTAGCCGTGATTTACGCCATTATTGCTATGATTTTGAGCGTAATTTGGTGGCGTTATCAGCATGGTAAAGATCAAGCCGACCAATCCAACCGTGCATTAAAACCAGCGGAATCATGCAATGATTGGTTCGCGTGGAAAGTATTAGAAATTGCTGAAAACGGCATTGGGCGAGGCGCTTTCGGTGATACCACTTGGCGTATTAAGGGGCACGGCTTATCGGTGAATGACATTATTGAAGTTACTGGTGTTGACGGCATTACGTTGAACGTTATCAAAATTAAGGAATAATATGAAACATTTGATTATTTCTGCTCATCCGAATCCACAGAGTTTTAACCGGGCTTTAGTTGAGGAAGTCATAAAAGCCACCCGACAAGCTGGGGGAAACGGTCGTTCGTGATCTTTATACATTAGATTTCAACCCGAGTATTATCTTGGCGCGAACTAAATGCCTCGATGGAAGGTATTGTTCCCGCTGAAATTAAGTTTGAACAAAAACTTATTACGGAAGCCGATTTAATTACGTTTATTTATCCGCTTTGGTGGATGGGATTTCCGGCAATATTAAAAGGTTATTTAGACCGTGTTTTTAAGTTATGGTTTTGCCTACCAAAAATGAAAAATAATATTTCCGTAGGCTTACTTGAACATAAAAAAATACAACAATTTATTACCATGGGAAATAGTATTGAAAAAAATACCAACAACTTGGTTTTGATAAAGCTTTTAAAATCTTGTTTGGTTGACGGGTTGTTTAATTTTTTTGTGGAATAACAGATATTCAACATGATATTTTTTTGGAAATATTCATTTATTAGATGAAACAGATCGTCAAACTATTTTTAATATCCGTCTTTGAAAAAAACATTTAAAAAAATCTGACCGCACTTTTTATCTTTTTGAGAGTGGAAATTAATGCAAGAGAAAAATTCAATTAAATTATTTTTTTCTTTGATTAGCTGATTATTTGGTAATTTATTTTATCGTCAACCCACCGATAATATACTTTCCGGTATATTTATTTGGTTGCAACAAAATAAATTGTCTGAAAGTATGGCCATTAAAATGAAGATATAGAAAGTAAACAAGCTTTTGGTTGCATTACAAATGCCGATTGATTTAGATATCTTGGCTCAAGAATATCAAAAAGTTATTTGGTGAGAAAGGCATGGTGGCAACTCAAATTTCTGCCTATGATATTTCAGTAGATGCGTTTGATGATTTTCGTCAAGTTCGAAATTTACCGTCAAGCGATAATATTGATCATTTCGCTATGTTGTTACTAACGGCGTCATGGTTGGAAGATAATTCGGATTCGTTGTCTGCACAGCAGGAACTGTTTGAACACTTTTTTTATTGCCTTGCGCAGCCAAGTTCTTAAGCAAAAGTGGAACAATCGGCCAGGTTGCCGTTTTATCGTTCTCTGGCTTATCTTACTCGAGAGATTTTTGTCTGCTATGGCTGATGAGTTGGATGCTGTAGAGTTATAACGAATTGAGTTCAAAAAAATAAAAAGGTGAGTTTTAAGCTCACCTTTTTTTATACCTATATATTGTACAGATCCGTTTTTTCATCAGGCTGTGTTTTGAAACGGCGGTGTAACCACATATATTGTTCAACCCCTTTCATAATTTCCTTTTCAATTACTTGATTCATTCGGGTAGCAATCTCGGTTTCATCGTGCAAATCGGAAAAATCTACCGGTGGCGAGATGGTAACCGTATAGCCTGAATTATCTGCGTTTTCTGAGTGGCGCAAAAGGGAATAACTTTGCTGTTTGGTGAGGATTTTAATAAATAATAACTTCCTGTTGTGGTTGCTGCATGAGGCACGGCAAAAAACGGTACGAATACAGCGTTTTTTCTGCCGTAATCATGATCGGGTGCGTACCAAATAATATCGCCATGACGAATAGCTTTAATCATGCCGCGTAAATCTTTGCGATCTCAGCATATCTTTGTTGGAACGCAATCTGCCTTGAGTTTGAATCCAATCAAATAATGGGTTGTCGTTCGGTCGATAAACGCCAATGCCCGGTTGATGTATTCCAACGATGCGCGCGCCTAATTCTAACGTTAAAAAGTGCACTCCAACGAAAATAATGCCATCTTTCAGATTGTCTTTTAAATATTCCAATCCTTCGATTTTTGACCATTTCTTTATTCGTCGATCCGACCAAAACCATGCTATACCGGTTTCAATGATCGCCATACCGGTAGCTCGCAAATTAGCCTGTAAAATCGTTTCAATTTTTTGTGTGGAGTAATCGGGAAAGCACAATGTTAAGTTGCGTCTGGCAATTTTGGCCCGTCGTTTTCCTATGCCCGTTTTCGCAAATAACTATCCCAGCCCATTACCGATTTTTGAGTAATACGGAATAGGGTAAAAGCAAAATTAAGCGAAAAATGCCGAGAGCGAACCAAAAGCCCCAATATTTCGGGTGGAGAAATTCAGTTTTAAAAGTAGGGAGAATAGATTTTGACATAAGGCGTTAAGATAAGTCGTTAATAGGGTACTTCAATTGACTTTTAGTTTAACGGAATTTTTTTAGGAAATAGCATTTCCACTGTGGTAATATTAGCGAAAATTTTTTTGTTCCTTATTTAAGAGAAAAATCAAATGGCTCAATATTCTGCACAATTTAATCATGCAAAAGTTTTGGTTCTTGGCGACGTCATGTTGGATCGTTATTGGTTTGGGGCGACGAATCGTATTTCGCCGGAAGCGCCGGTGCCCGTAGTGCGCGTGCAACAAAAATGAAGAGCGAGCTGGCGGTGCGGCAAACGTGGCAATGAATATTGCTTCCTTAAATGTACCTGTAACATTATTGGGTTTAACCGGTCGGGATGAGGCTGGGGCAGCGTTAACGAGCTTGTTACAGAGGCAAAAATCGATTGTGATTTTTGTTCAATTAACTACTCATCCGACTATTACGAAATTGCGTATTTTTGTCTCGCCATCAACAATTGTTACGTCTTGATTTTTGAAGAAGATTTTCAAAATGTGATCAGTGAATCCTTGTTGGGAAAAATTAGAAAGTGCGGTCAAAAAAATTACGGTGCTTTGATTCTTTCCGATTATGGCAAAGGTACTTTAAATGAAGTGCAAAAAAATGATTCAAATTGCCCGCAATGCCAATGTTCCCGTGTTAATCGATCCGAAAGGTACAGATTTTTGAGCGCTATCGTGGCGCAACATTATTAACGCCGAATATGTCTGAATTTGAAGCGGTTGTCGGCAAATGCTATTCTGAGCAAGATGTCATTGATAAAGGTTTAAAATTAATTTCAGAGATAAATTTAACCGCACTTTTTAGTAACTCGTTCGGAAAAAGGTATGACGTTATTACGTCCGAATCAGCCGGTTTATCACTTGCCAACAGAAGCGAAAGAAGTGTTTGATGTGACTGGTGCAGGCGACACGGTAATCAGCGTGCTTTGCAACCGCCTTGGCAGATGGTCGTAGTTTTGAAGAAGCCTGTTATCTCTCAAATGTGGCCGCCGGCATTGTGGTGGGCAAATTGGGTACATCCACGGTTTCTAGCGTCGAATTAGAAAATGCGATTCATGGTCGAACCACCACCGGTTTCGGCATAATGACAGAAAGTGAACTTAAGGACGCGGTTAAATTAGCGAAAGATCGTGAGAGAAAATCGTGATGACTAATGGGTGCTTTGATATTTTTGCATCCTGGTCATGTGTCTTACTTGGAAAATGCACGCAAGTTGGGTGATCGTTTAATTGTTGCGGTGAATACGGACAATTCGGTAAAAACGCTTAAAAAGGTGAGGAACGGCCGATTAATCATTTAGACTCAAGAATGGCTGTGCTTGCCGGGCTTTTCTTCTGTGGATTGGCTGGTTGCGTTTGATGAAGACACGCCGCAACGCTTAATTGGTGAAGTATTGCCTGATTTGTTGGTGAAAGGCGGCGACTATAAACCGGAAGATATTGCCGGTAGTAAAGAAGTTTGGGCAAATGGCGGCGATGTGAAAGTGCTTAACTTTGAAAAACGGTTTTTTTCTACATCAAATGTGATTAAGAAAATTAAACACTTGGAAAAAAATAATGACCATATAGAAAGTAAAAGAAAGCGTGGAAAGTGAAATTTCACGCTTTTTTTGTTAGTATTTATTCCATTATTTTTGCTAAGCATTGTGCATAGCTATCTGCTGTAAATTGGAGGAATGCAGCATAAGAATTAGCTCCAAGTTTAACGGCATCTCCCATCGGATCAAGGCGGCCGACATTCACTTTAGTGCCTTTACTTAAGCTCTCAATCACTTTTGGCGTAAATTGTGGCTCGGCAAATAAGCAGGTCACTTTATGTTCGGCAATTTCTTCTTTAATTTTCGCTAAGGTTTTTTTGCACCCGGAGCAACCAGCGGATTAATCGTGAAATAACCGGTTTGTTTTAATCCGTAGGCGTTGTTGAAATAGCCATAGGCATCATGGAATACATAGAAACCTTTGTCTTTCACACCTTCCAATTGTGTTTTGATTTTTGGCGCTTTGTTCATCCAAAGTGCGGTTAAATTCCGCAACGTTTTTCAATCAGATCTTTTTTTCTCCGGATATTGTTTGAGTAATTTCGCGGCAATACGTTGTGCTACCGCTTTGCTAATGTCCGGAGAATACCAAACATGCCAATTCACACCCAAATCTTCATGTTCGTGATCATGATGGTGCTCGTGCCCTTCGTGTCCATGTTCATGTTTGTGTTCGTGTTTATGATCGTGCCCCCTCATGCGCGTGCTCATGCCCCTTATGCTCATGTCCTTTGTGTGCATGATCATGACCTTCATGTACATCGCCTTCGCCATGATGATGGTGATGATGTTCACCTTTTAATAAAAACGGTTCAATGGCGGCAATATCTTTGATTGTCAGTACTTTTTTTATAATCAAGATCATCAATAGATTTATCTAAGAAAGCATCGACATCTTCACCGATCCATATCAGCATTTCAGCAGATTTTTAGTTTTTGTACATCGGAAGGTTTTTAAACTGTAATCGTGTGGTGAGGCGCCGGCAGGCACTAACACCTCGGTGTCGGTAATGCCATTGGCAATGGATGAAGCAATAAAACCCTAAAGGTTTAACGGAAGTGACGATAGTGGCGGAAGCCGCGGCAGAAAAAAAGAAAGAATGGCAGCAGCAATCGCAGTAGTTTTCAAGTGTTGAGCTAACATAGTCTTGTATTTCCTTCTATTATTGGAATATGAATGAGATAAAACTAAGGTAGGTTACTCTTTTTTTCATTTGAATTTCTATCTTTTTTTATTTTTGAAAAAAATAAGTGGATTGCTATTTTTGTAATAACTTTTTCTAGTACCCGAGACACCGCAAAAACCAAAGGTAGCGGTAATCATTGTCGCCGCACCGAATCCATTGGCACAGTTCATGGTGGCGGAAGTGGTGCAATTATCGCCCACTTGCGGAAAAAAATAATGGGTTGTGTGGAAAATACGCTATCGACAGCAAATTTTCGTTTTGGATTTTTGTGTAAAATGAAAATCCTTGCGTAAAACCGACCGCACTTTTTGCCAGCAAAGGATCTTGAATAGTGCGGCTTAAATCGGCTATTTGAATCTGGCTAGGATCTGTTTGTCCGCCGGCACCGCCGACCGTGATAATTTTGATTTTATTCCGTTTACAGTAGGCTATTAGTGCAGCCTTGGTTTTTACGCTATCAATGGCATCTATTACATAATCATAGTCTGGATGGATATATTTGGCCAAATTTTCGCCAGAAATAAAGTCATCAATTATTTGCACGTCACACTCAGGGTTAATAAGTTTAACCCGTTGTTGCATGACTTCGGTTTTGAGTTGACCGATATTACCGGTTAGCGCATGAATTTGGCGGTTAATATTGGTGACACAAATGTCATCCATGTCGATCATGGTGATTTTGCCTACGCCTGAACGGGCAAGGGCTTCCACCGCCCATGACCCCACACCGCCAATACCAATGACACAAATATGCGCTTGGCGCAAACGGGCTAAGGCATCTGCACCATATAAGCGCCCAATGCCGCCGAAACGCTGTTCGTAGTTGTCAATGCGTGCCATTAACGTAACACCCAAACGCGACCATAATGTTTAGATAACCCTGCAATGTGGCCGGCTTGATCACCGATACCACGATATAAATCGAAGTGATGTCCGTTCACGGCGCCCCCACATCTAATGCTACCATCAAATGTAGCTGATGTTGTTTTGTCCAATTGCCCTCATTATCAATTTGTGGCACTTCTACCAATACGCTGCCCATCGGAATGACACTGCGATCCGATGCTACGGAAAGCCATTGGCACCAACGGTACGCCGGCGGCGCCTTTCACTTTGCCGTAAGGATCATTTTTAAAGAAAACATAAGATGGGTTACGTTCTAATAGGCCTTGGGCGCGGGATGGATTCGCTTTGACCCATTCTCGAATAGCCTGAATAGACATTTTTCTCTTTTGGAATTTCACCGTCTTCTACCAACAAACGGCCTACCGATTGATATTTATAACCGTTTTGGCCGGCATAGGCGAAATAGTTTAAATTGCCTTCACCAAAATCCACATAACCGCTCCCTTGCACGCCCAATAAGAAGTTATCAATCATGGAGTCGCTGTAAGCCAGTTCCAAGCCTTTACCTTTCAATGCGCCTGCGTAAATTTCTGCACGAGAGAAACGTTTTTGGGCCGGTAAGGCATAAATAGGTTGAGTTATATTGACCTTGTGGTGTGCGGCGGGCATGAATGACCGGTGAATAGTAACCAGTCATTAACACGTTTTGATAGCCGTCAAAACCTTTTCATTACTTGCGGATTAATGCCGAAATTGGCAAGCTCGCCTACATTCGCTCCGGCTAATACCCACGCTGTAATTTTTTCATAAGTGGGCGCAAAATTGCTACTGAGTTTACTGGAGTAAGTGTTCACATTAGAAAGTTGTGTTAAAAAATCACCTTGATTTATGACCGCACTTTGGTTCTCGACGCGAGTTACCGGGGTAAAAATAGCCTGTTGATAATTGCGTCCGTTATACACCGCACCGAATTTTTGCGGATCGGCATCGGTTGCGTTCGGACTGCTACTTGGCGTTACGGTATTTTTATTGGTGTTCGAAGAACAAGCTGTTAAAACCGCCATGGCGGAAAGGGTCAGAAATTTATAAAGGGAGGTTCGATTCAGTAGCATACAACGTCCTAAGAAAGAGTGGATAAAACAAAGAAAGGCGAATTTTACACCAATTTACTGTGGATGAATATGAAATTCATGCTCGTTGGCATCAAGTGCGGTCATAAATAATGGTGTTTTTTTGTGTTAAGTATTATGGGTTTTATGTTTTAAAAACAACGTATCGTTTATTTTTTACAACGAATAAACAAAAATTTTTACACTTAAACTTGCAATTGATTTTTCAAACGGGTATATTAGGCGCCCTCGAACGCGGGGTGGAGCAGCTTGGTAGCTCGTCGGGCTCATAACCCGAAGGTCGTCGGTTCAAATCCGGCCCCCTGCAACCATTTTAAGAAAGGCATTCGTTATAAACGAATGCCTTTTTTTCTTATCTATTAAATGCTTTTTCTTTCGCAACGCGTCTAAAAATTTTTCTGATGAATACCGCCAAAGCTACCGTTGGACATTACCAAAATATGGTCGGTTGGTTTCGCTTCGGTTGCGATCATATTGACCAATGCCGCCAATTCATCACTATGTGCAGCAGGTTGTGTTAGTGCGTCTGCAATGTCTGCTACTTTCCATGGAATAGTTTCCGGCTGGAACAAAAATACCACATCGGCTTTTTTCCAATGCCGGAGCGATTTCATCTTTATGTACTCCCATTTTCATCGTGTTAGAACGAGGTTCCAGCACCGCTAAAATGCGGGCATTGGCACTGACTTTGTCGCGAAGTGCGGTCAATGTTGCGCGTATTTCTGTAGGGTGATGGGCAAAATCATCGTAAACGGTAATGTCATGTATGTTGCCTTTGACTTCCAAACGACGTTTGGCATTGATAAATGTTCCCAAGGCCTCGCAGGCTTTTTGAATGCTCACGCCTGCATGATGGGCTGCGGCAATGGCCATTAAACCGTTACGCATATTGTGTTCGCCCACAATATTCCAGTGTACTTCAGCGACTTTTTCACCTTTGTGGAACACCGCAAATTCTGTGCAATCATGGGTAATGCGTTCAGCATACCATTCCTGATCTTTGCCTACATATTGGCATTCTGACCAACAGCCCATGGCGAGGGTTTGTTCCACGCTTTGTTCACCGGCAAAAAGACAAAAATGCGGCCATTATTTGGAATCGTGCGAATCATATGATGGAATTGGCGCTGAATGGCTTTTAAATCCTCAAAAATATCTGCGTGATCGAAACCAATGTTATTAATAATCAACGTGCGCGGGTTGTAATGTACGAATTTTGAACGTTTATCGAAAAAAACGCGGTGTCATATTCATCCGCTTCAATGACGAAATAGGGACTTTTTCCTAAACGTGCAGAAATGCCGAAATTCCCTGCGATACCGCCGATTAAGAAACCCGGTTCTAAATCATTTTTGTTCTAAAAATCCAAGTGAGCATACCGGTAGTGGTGGTTTTTACCGTGTGTGCCGGACACTGCCAAGACCCAGCGATCACGCAATAAAATGATCATGTAACCATTGTGGGCCGGAGGTGTAAGGAATGTTATTTGCCAGCATATATTCAATGCAAGGATTACCGCGTTTCATAGCATTGCCCACAATGATCATATCAGGTGCAGGTTGCAGTTGGCTCGGCTCAAAGTGCGGTATGATTTCGATGTGATTTTTCTGCGAGGAAGGTGCTCATTGGTGGGTAAACATTTGTGTCAGAGCCCGTTACATGATAGCCCATTTGTTTTGCAATCATTGCTATACCGCCCATGAATGTGCCACAAATACCTAAAATATGAATGTGTTTAGTTGTCATCTTGAATCCTTTTTAATATTGCATTATTTGCCGCTTGATATGAAAAATGTGTTGTGAATCACAGAAATAGGAATCTTTTCTATCAGCTAGAATCTAAGCTGTTATAATAAAGTATGTTCGGAATTGAGTAAATTCATTAATCAAACAAGGAATAAAAACATGAAAACGTTAGGCGAATTTATTGTAGAACGACAAGCTGAATATCCCAATGCTAAAGGTGAGTTGAGCGGCATCTTATCTTCTATTCGATTAGTGGCAAAAAGTGATCCATCGTGATATTAATAAAGCGGGGCTGACCAATAATATTATCGGTAACAGCGGAGTGGAGAACGTGCAGGGCGAGGCGCAGATGAAGTTGGATTTATTCGCCCATAACACGATGAAACAAGCACTTATGAGTCGTGAAGAAGTCGCCGGGTTCGCTTCTGAAGAAGAAGAAAATTTCATTGCATTTGATACGGAACGTGGTCGTAATGCCAAATATGTGATTTTAACTGATCCATTAGATGGTTCATCAAAATATTGATGTAAACGTTGCAGTGGGAACAATTTTTCTCCATTTATCGTCGTGTATCACCTATTGGTACACCGGTAACACTGGAAGACTTCATGCAGCCGGGCAATCGTCAGGTTGCGGCAGGTTATATCGTGTATGGTTCTTCCACTATGTTAGTTTACACTACCGGCCATGGTGTTAACGGTTTCACTTACGATCCTTCTCTTGGTGTGTTCTGTCTTTCTCATGAAAAACATCAAAATCCCACAAACAGGCAAAATTTATTCCATTAATGAAGGGCAATATCTCAAATTCCCAATGGGTGTAAAAAAATATTTGAAATACTGTCAAGAGGAAGACAAGGAAACCCAACGCCCATATACATCCCGTTACATCGGATCCTTGGTATCCGATTTCCACCGCAACATGTTAAAAGGTGGTATTTACATTTATCCAAGTGCCACTAACTACCCTGATGGTAAATTACGTTTGTTGTATGAAGGCAATCCGATGGCGTTCTTGGCGGAACAAGCGGGTGGTGTGGCAAGTGACGGCTATAATAGGATCTTAGATATCCAACCAACAGCTTTACACCAAAGGGTGCCTTTATTCATTGGTTCCAAAGAAATGGTTAAAAAGCCGAGCAGTTAATGCGTGATTTTAAAGATCAATAATGGATATTAAAGTGCGGTTAGAAAAAAATAGGTATTTTTTTATATTATTCTTGCTCACTTATTCTCTCCATTTGGAGCTTTTAGTGCACTTGTTTTGGTCTATGAATAAAAAAATATCATTTTTTTCTTCATAAAAATTTAGCGTAATAATTATCAAATGACCAGTTCCTCCTCAGGTTTTTAATTTGTGGAGGAATTTTTTTATGAAAAATTTTTTTATCCGATAACCTGTATTAATTTGTATTTTTAATGTTTATTAAATGGTTTTTAGTGTTTTGACATATAAGAAAAATTATCCGACGGTTTTTACTGGGGTTTTACATGTATTTGATGACATGTTGACAGGTACTTTTGTTTTTAGTTCAAGAAAAAAACAAAATAGGTCTATTTTTTTATACTAAAATATTATTTATAATTCGTATTGGAGTAATCTATGTTGTATTTAGATGATTCTTTTTATTATTTTAATCCCACTTATTGTAAGGATATTTTTTTATGAATAAGACTTTTAAAGTTATTTGGAACAGTTCCAAACAAACCTGTTCGGTTGCCTCGGAGTTATCAAGAAGTCATGCTAAATCCAGTTCAACCACTAGCGCACTCAACCTTTTCTAAAATCTTTAAACTTAGTGCAGTAGCTACATTGCTTTCTTCTGTTTCACTTTTTGCTAACGCTGAATCGTATCAAATTGTTGCTGGCGAAATTCGAGCTGAAGCTAACAACGCAATGGCTATTGGTAATGGTTCAAAGGTAACGAAAGAAGATGGTGCTAATCGTTATGGGCATGCATCTATTGCGATTGGTAATAATGCACATGCTAATTCTGATAGTAGCACCGTGATTGGTACTTCATCCACCTCTAAAAAAACTCTTCAGTCACTGTAGGTACAGAGTCTAGTTCTGCTGAGAAAGCGATTGCAGTTGGTGTTAAAACAAATGCTTCAGGTGGGTATTCTGTTGCAATTGGTCATAAAGCGGAAACAACAACAAATAATGCTATTGCTACCGGCTATAATGCAAGAGCAACCGGGGAAGCAGCCATTGCCCACGGTGAGGTGGCTAATGCTTCCGGTGACCATTCCATTTCTATTGGTGGACGTTCTAACGCTACAGGTTCCCAAGCAACAACTTTAGGTTATAAAAAGTACTGCAAGTGGTGCGAGCGCTTTAGCCGCCGGAGTTGGAGCAAATGCTTCAGGCGCGTCTAGTACTGCACTAGGTGTTGCTACACAGGCGGAAGGTTTAAGAGCTACTGCAGTGGGGGGTTCAGGCTGTGGCTAAAGGTTACGGAACAAGTGCTGTAGGCTATCACTCAAATGCTGAAGGTTCCGATAGCAACGCGTTTGGTAACTCGGCAAATGCTACCGGTGATCGTTCTTTAGCGGCAGGTACAAATTCTCAAGCTAGTGGCACAAATGCAACGGCAGTAGGTGGCGATGCTAATGCGAGTGGCGTGGGCTCATTAGCTACAGGTTCTCATGCAACAGCTTCTGCTGATCGTACCGTTGCTGTTGGTTCAGCTTCACAGGCAAGCGGCGAAAACAGCACAGCTGTAGGGTTATAAAGCAATTGCAACTACTAACGGTGGTACCGCTCTTGGTTATACCGCTACCTCTACAGGTGCTGTTGGTACAGCGGTCGGTCTAGGTGCAAAAGCTGAAGGCTATAGTTCTTTAGCTGCCGGTGCGCTATCTACAGCTTCAGGTCGAAATGCTGTTGCAGCAGGTCGCGGCTCTAATGCGAGTGGTGGTTACTCTGTTGCTATGGGTACTGGTGCAACTGCGTCAGAATTAAACTCTGTTGCGCTTGGTAGCGGTTCAACAACGGCAGCTGCTGTAGGTACAAATGAAGCGACTGTAAATGGCGTAACCTATGGTGGTTTTGCTGGCAATAACCCAATCGCAACTGTGAGTGTGGGTTCTGAAGGTAAAGAAAGAACCATTACTAACGTCGCTGCAGGCCGAATTAACAAAACTTCCACAGATGCCATTAATGGCTCACAGCTCTATGCGGCATTAGAAAGAAATACGACAACTATTAATAATAATACGACTTATCATATTAATAGATTAGAAAACAAAATGGATAGAGAAGACAAACGCTTACGTGCGGGGATCGCCGGCGCAACAGCAACTGCTGGTTTACCACAGGCTTATACGCCAGGTAAAAAGCATGGTAGCTGCTGTGGGTGGCTATCGCGACCAAAGTGCGTTAGCGGTAGGCGCTTCCCGCATTACCGACAACGGAAAAGTCATTTTGAAATTAACCGGTAACGTTAATACACGTGGTGATTTCGGTGGCTCTGTTGGTGCAGGCTATCAATGGTAAGATAAATTTACCTATGCAGAAAATAAAAACCTCCTCAGCATTGAGGAGGTTTTTATTCCTAAAGCTTTAGAGGGTATAAGCAAAGTTTGCCCATAGTGGCAGGCTTGCACTAATAAATAACAAAATAATTAAAGTGTTATAAGAGAGTTTCCACTGTTTAAAAAAATATGTACGGTAAGCATGGCGGCAATGACAAAGTGCAGTAAAACATACAGCAATAAGGCAAATTCATTGTAAAAATGACCGCACTTTGTTGGGCAAAATAGAACAAATTTGCCACTACAAAAATCGCATTCAAAGCAAGGATAACGATGGCCGACAACATTAACAATGCGATAAAACCTTGCAGTCGATTACGGGAAATAACTAATGCTAAATTGGCTAAAATAATGCTTAACAGGATTTGTGCTACAGGGTTAAATTGGATTAAATTTTCCGTGTCAAAGAGAACTATGCCATAACATATTACGCCTAAGGTGCCGATCAAACCGGCTATTTTTAAGTAAACTATCACGTAATTCCTCTTCCTGCGGTTGTCTCCACGTGGTGAGAGCCAATGCTAAACCACAAACGCTTACAAAGTCTGTCAGAATATAATGATAATTTGACCAAAAACTCAGTAAAACCAAACTACCCAAAAAGATAGCAAAATACATATTTACCAAACTGAGGCGGGAGCGTTGTCCGTTACAAATTTCGCCTTTAAGAAAGACAATCAGACAAATCAGTTGTGCCGTTAATACACCAAGAGCTAAGTGTGAAATGGCTTTTTGATTGTGGTTGTAGCCATAAAGCGAAAAATATCAATGACGAGCAATAATAAAACAGGAAATAAAAGAGGCAAGTGCGGTTAAAAATTTGGGTTGTTGTTCGGACATAATGTTTCCTAGACATGAACAGAGTCAATTTTGTGGTGCATTATGCAAGAATTCACGGAAGGGGTCAAAAGTGCGGTGGAAAAATCCGGCTGTTTTTTTATGCGTTAAATATAGTATTTTGATTCTTCTCTTTCTAAAATAACGCCATCAACAAATAGGAGAAAATATGTCCGTGAATTTAATTGAAATGGGAAAACAGGCTAAACAAGCCGCTTTTGTGCTTTCCCAACTTTCCCAATGTGAAAAAAATAACGCCTTGGCATTGATAGCCGATCAATTGGAACAAGAACAAGAATGTATTTTAGCCGCCAATGCGCAAGATATTGCGGCAGCCAAGCAAAATGGCTTGTCAGATGCGATTATCGATCGCTTGCTGTTAACGCCAGCACGTTTACAGGGCATTGCGAATGATGTACGTCATGTGATTTCTTTAGCGGATCCGGTAGGTAAAATTATTGATGGTGGTTTACTGGATAGTGGCGTGAAAATTGAGCGGGTTAGGGTACCGTTAGGGGTGATTGGCACCATTTATGAGGCGCGCCCGAATGTTACTATTGATGTGGCGAGCCTATGCTTAAAAACCGGTAATGCGGTGATTTTGCGCGGTGGAAAAAGAAACACAACATTCCAATCAGGTGCTGGTGGAAGTTGTACAAAATGCCTTATCCCAAGCAGGCTTACCAAAAACCGCGGTACAGGCGATTACTGATCCGGATCGTGCGCTAGTGATGGAATTGTTAAAGTTAGATCAATATGTAGACATGATTATTCCTCGCGGTGGCGCAGCACTACATCAATTAGCCAAGGAACACTCCACGATTCCAGTAATTGTGGGTGGGATCGGTGTTTGTCACATGTTTGTTGAAGAAAGTGCTGATTTGGAAAAAGCCCTACCGGTGATTTTAAATGCTAAAACCCAACGCCCAAGTACATGTAATACATTGGAAACCCTTTTAGTGCAACGCAGTATTGCGGATGCATTTTTACCAAAAACTGGCGGAGGTATTGAAGGAGAAAAATGTAAAATTGCACGCCGATTCGACCGCACTTTTCCTCTTACAAAAAAAGCCGGGGCGAATGTTGTGCAGCTACGGGAAGAGTCGCTTAAGCAAGAATGGTTGTCGCTAGATTTAAATGTCGTTATCGTGGATGATTTGACACAAGCGGTGGCACATATTCGCCAATATGGTAGCCAACATTCCGACAGTATTTTGACCTCCTCGCAAAAATTGGCCCAACAATTCATTGCTCAAGTGGATTCTGCAGCAGTTTATGTCAATGCCAGTACGCGTTTTTACCGATGGGGGGCAATTCGGCTTGGGGGCGGAAGTTGCTGTGAGTACGCAAAAACTCCATGCCCGCGGCCCTATGGGGTTGGAGGCGCTCACCACCTATAAAATGGGTTTGTGTTGGTGATTATTTGATTAGATCTTGATTTTTTTCATTAAAAATTTATAAATTATCTAAAAATTATAAATTAATTGTTTGACAAAAACTCCGATAAATGAGTAATTGTATGGTAAAAATACAATTCATACTTATTAATCGGAGTTTATTATGTCCTATCTGTCAGTTGCTAAATTTGGTGGCAGTAGTGTTGCCAACTATCCTGCCATGCAGTCTTGCGCCAAAAATCGTTATTGCTGATCCGAACACCCGCGTTGTGGTGCTTTCCGCTTCCGCCGGCGTCACCAATTTATTGGTTGCCTTAGCAAACGGTTGCGAAGAGCCTGAACGTAGTAAATTATTAGGCGAAGTGCGTCAAATTCAAGAAAAATATTTTTGAATGAATTAAAAGATGACAGCACTGTTCGTCCAAAGATTGAAGCCTTATTAGACAACATTACTTCCCTTGCAGAAGCTGCTAATCTTGCGACGTCACTCGCATTAACCGATGAACTCATTAGCCATGGCGAAATGATGTCTTCACTGATTTTTTTGTGGAAGTTTTGCGTGAGTTTGAAGTTCAAGCCACTTGGTTGGATGTACGTCAAATCGTAGCCACTAACAGCCATTTTGGCAAAAGCCGCACCTAATGATGAACAAACCCGCGCCAATAGTGAGCGGGTGTTAAAAGCCGTTAATTGATCGTGGTGAACTGGTGATTACGCAAGGGTTTATCGGCCGTGATGAACAAGGCAAAACGACGACATTAGGTCGTGGTGGTAGTGACTATTCTGCAGCCTTGTTGGCAGAAGTGCTTGATGCGGAAGATGTGCTTATTTGGACGGATGTAGCCGGTATTTATACGACGGATCCACGCATTGTGCCAAATGCACAACGTATTGATACTATGAGTTTCTCTGAAGCCGCGGAAATGGCGACCTTTGGTGCGAAAGTGTTGCATCCTGCAACCTTATTACCGGCGGTGCGTAGCAATATTCCGGTGTATGTCGGTTCTAGTAAAGCCCCGCAAGATGGAGGTACTTGGGTCACCCGCGATCCTCAACCGCGTCCGACTTTCCGCGCTATTGCACTACGCCGTGATCAAACATTATTAACGTTATCCAGTCTCAATATGTTGCACGCTCAAGGTTTCTTGGCCAATATTTTTACTATTTTAGCAAAATACAAAATTTCTGTAGATACCATCACCACCTCAGAAGTGAGTGTGGCGATAACCCTAGATAAAACAGGTTCTGCTTCTTCCGGAGCAACATTATTGTCTAACGAATTGATTAGTGAGTTGAGCGAGTTCTGCACGGTCAAAGTGGATACCGATTTATCCTTGATCGCGTTGATCGGCAATGCGTTACATACAACTTCAGGTACTGCAAAAACGTATTTTTGACACCTTAGAGGCCTATAATATCCGTATGATCTGCTACGGCGCCAGCACTAATAACGTTTGTTTATTGGCTGATAGCGACAAAGCTGATGAAATCGTATGCGCTTTGCATAAATCATTGTTCGAATAAAAACGATAAAAAATATGACCGCACTTTGAATTTGTAACATTAAAAGTGCGGTTATTTTTTTCTTGAATATCATAATGTTGGAAGGGATGAAAAATTAGGCCGATTTTCAAAATATTCTGCCAATGAGTATCCGGACTTCTTATGGATTCACCTACAATAAAAATAGCATGCATGGTAAAACTCATTACCCCAAGTCATTTTGAGAATATTCCTAGTTTTGTTAAGTATTAGATGGTGCCCGAGGCCAGACTTGAACTGGCACGCCTCGAAAGGCGAGGGATTTTAAATCCCTTGTGTCTACCGATTCCACCACTCGGGCATTGAGTGATTAGCTAATTGCGTTTGGGGGTTATGGAGGCGTGTCCCGGAGTCGAACCGAGCTACATGGATTTGCAATCCAGTGCATAAACCGCTTTGCTAACACGCCATTAGTTTTGGAGCGGGAAACGAGGCTCGAACTCGCGACCCCGACCTTGGCAAGGTCGTGCTCTACCAACTGAGCTATTCCCGCATTTGTTGTTAGTGCGGTGCATTTTACTGACTTATGTCCAAGTGTCAACAAACAATTAAAAAAATAAGCGTGTTTGTTGAAAAAAATGCAAAAAGATTTAAATTCAAGGGGTAAAAATTTTTAATCTGTTCAATCAAGTATTTATAAAAATCTCTTTTAATAACACAATGGTTTGTGCCAAAATGAGCCTCAATTTTTTTATAAAAAGTGCGGTATAAAAATTTTGTTATTTTATCGGAGGATTTATGACGCAAGAATATGAGATTGATACTTTATTAGCTCAAGCCGGTAATCGTACAGATGAGCGAACCGGTGCGGTTTCCACTCCCATTTTTCTTTCTACAGCCTACGGCCATCAAGGAATCGGTGAAAGCACCGGTTTTGATTACACCAGAACCAAAAACCCAACCCGTAGCGTATTAGAAGACACCATTGCCAAATTGGAAAAAAAGGTGAACATGGATTTGCTTGTTCTTCCGGCATGGCAGCAATTCAATTATTGATGTCATTATTTACTTCACCGGATGAATGGATCGTGTCCAGTGATGTGTATGGCGGCACTTATCGTTTATTGGATTTTTGTTATAAAAACACCAACGGCGTGAAACCGGTATATGTAAATACCGCCTCTGTAAATGAAATTGAGGCAGCGATTACGGCGAATACCAAAGCCATTTTTATTGAAACGCCGTCTAATCCGTTAATGGAAGAATGCGATGTGGATGCCATTGCGAAGGTAGCGAAAAAACATAATTTACTACTCATTGTTGATAATACATTTTTAACACCGGTGTTATTCCGCCCGATGGAGCATGGCGCGGATATTGTTATTCACAGCGGTACGAAATATATTGCCGGTCATAATGATGTGTTGGTCGGTTTAATTGTTGCGAAAGGGCAGGAATTGTGTGACCGTCTAGCTTATATTCAGAACGGTGCTGGTCCGGTGCTATCGCCATTTGATTCTTGGTTAACCATTCGTGGCATGAAAACCTTAGCCTTGCGTATGCAACGTCATGAAGAAAAATGCAAAAAGCCATTGCGGAATTTTTAAAACAACAACCACAAGTTAAAGATGTGTTATATCCCTAACAAAGGTGGAATGTTATCGTTCCGTTTACAAGATGAAAACTGGGTGAATACTTTCTTAAAAATCCATTAAATTGATTACTTTTGCTGAAAGCCTTGGTGGTACGGAAAGTTTTATTACTTATCCGGCAACCCAAACTCACATGGATATTCCGGAAGCTGAGCGTATTGCGCGGAATTACGAACAATCTGTTACGTTTCTCTGTGGGGTTAGAAAATGTTGAGGACATTAAGGCCGATTTAGCACAAGCATTTGCACAACTTAAATAAGTGATTAACGGAGGGCAAAATGAAAGTTGCGGTGTACAGTACGAAAAAGTTATGACCGAAAATATTTAGAATTGATTAATGCTAAATATGGTTTGGCGTTAGAGTTTTACGATTTTTATGCTTAGCGAGCGAACGGCAAAAAAATGGCGGAACATTGCGAGGCTGTGTGCATTTTCGTGAATGATGACGGTAGTCGAAAAAGTGTTAGAAAAAAACTGGCCGCACTTGGTGTGAAAAATTATTGCATTACGTTGCGCGGGTTTCAATAATGTGGATTTAAAAGCGGCGAAAGAATTGGGTTTAACCGTTGTTCGCGTGCCGGCCTATTCACCGGAGGCCGTTGCAGAGCATACTGTTGGGTTGATGATGACATTAAACCGTCGTATTCACCGTGCTTATCAACGTACTCGTGAAGCGAATTTTTCTTTAGAAGGGCTGATCGGCTTTAATATGCATGGACGCACCGTTGGTGTTATCGGTACCGGTAAGATTGGTGTTGCCGTTATGCGTATTCTAAAAGGATTCGGTATGCATATTTTGGCTTATGATCCGTTCAAAAATGCGGCTGCAGAAGAGCTGGGGGCGGAATATGTGAGTTTAGATGAGATTTATCGTCGTTCTCACGTTATTACTCTGCATTGTCCGGCCACACCGGAAAAACTACCATTTATTAAATCGTGATGCTTTTGCCAAAATGAAAGACGGCGTGATGATTATTAATACCAGTCGTGGTACTTTAATTGATACCCAAGCTGCCATTGATGCGTTAAAACAACGTAAAATCGGCTCTTTAGGGATGGATGTGTATGAAAACGAAAGAGATTTATTCTTTGAAGACAAATCTAATGAAGTGATTTTAGATGACGTTTTCCGTCGCTTATCTTCTTGCCATAATGTGTTATTAACCGGGCATCAAGCCTTTTTAACGGAAGAAGCGTTAACCAGTATTGCCGATGTAACGTTATCAAACATCTACGCGGTAGGCAAAGGAAAACCTTGCGATAATACAGTGCAACCATCTTAGTTTTTAGCAATTAAACTAATTTGTGCGAATAGCATCACGCTATGCTATTATGCGCGAACATTTAAACAAAAAATGCCAGTGAAATGGCATTGTTCATCAAAAAGAAATAAGGACAGAAAAATGAGTGAAGTATTACATTCCAGCGATGCAACTTTCGTAGCCGATGTTGTTAATTCAGACGTTCCGGTATTGTTAGATTTTTGGGCGCCATGGTGCGGTCCGTGCAAAATGATTGCCCCTGATTTTTAGATGATTTAGCAGTAGAATTTGCCGGTAAAGTGAAAAATTGTAAAAATCAACATTGATGATAACCAAGCTACACCGGCACAATTTGGTGTTCGCAGTATCCCAACATTGCTGTTATTCAAAGACGGCAAACCGGTGGCAACCCAAGTTGGTGCATTACCTAAAAATCAATTAGCGGCTTTCATAAACCAAAATATCTAATTGAATCAAACAAAAAACGCCGAGCTTTATGCTTGGCGTTTTTATTTTAGACAAAAAGTGCGGTGGAATTTAAAAACATTTTTAAAACCTACCGCACTTTTTATTTCATATCGCGTAACCGCTTTTAAAAATTCCTTTCATATAATTATCCAACTGCGCCGTCAATCGCAAGGTTTCGCCGGTATGTGGGTGTTCAAAACGAATTGAGTAAGCGTGCAAAAAGAGACGTGTTAAACCTAATTCGGCCATTTGTTGATCGAATACTTTGTCACCATATTTGCTATCTAAGGCAATCGGATGGCCGGCATATTGGGTGTGGACGCGTATTTGATGGGTTCGCCCGGTTATCGGCGAAGCCTTAACCAAAGTCGCATTAACATAACGCTCCTCCACGGAAAAACGGGTTTCCGACGGTTTACCCTGTTCGTTGACTTTGACAATGCGTTCGCCGCTAGATAGTTCATTTTTTTAATAACGGAGCCTGCACTACTTTGCAATGAGATTGCCACTGCCCACGCACAAGCGCTAAATACTCTTTTTGTACTGTTTTTTTCACGCAGTTGTTCATGAAGATTGCGCAAGGCTGAACGTTTTTTTGCCACCAATAGAATACCCGAGGTGTCACGATCCAAACGATGAACCAATTCTAAAAACGGGCTTCTGGACGTAGCGCACGTAATGTCTCAATCACGCCAAAAATCGAGCCCGCTCCCACCATGCACGGCGATACCGGAAGGCTTATTGAGCACCAATAAGTAATTGTCTTCAAATATAATTTGTTGTTCTAGTTGGGCGACTTTGGTCAGCTTATTGAAATTGTCTCCTGTGCTTTTTTTCTGCCACGCGTACCGGTGGAATTCGTACCACATCATCAGCTTGTAATTTATATTCCGGCTTGCTTCTGCCTTTATTCACCCGTACTTCGCCTTTACGCACAATGCGATAAATCAGGCTTTTAGGCACGCCTTTTAAGCGCGCAAGGAGAAAATTATCTAATCGTTGGCCAGCTTCGTCATCATTTATGGTGAGAAATTGCACGTTCGAGTTAACTATTTTTTTCATTCATCTTGTGTTTATTACGATCTTTTACAGAAAAATTGACGTGCATCATAGCATATTGCACGGCGAGTTTGAATGTTGCAAAGAATCGTCCCCAAAGGCTGAAACGCCTTGCTAAAAATCCCCATTCAAGCGATAATAATGCGCCTTTTTGAGTCATAAAAAAGGCTTTAAAATAAACAGGTTATCATTGATAGAATACAATGCAGCATTCGGCATAAGACGTTGTTATTGCAATGATTTTTAACCATCAATATGAGCGACAGCTTGCAAAACCATTTTTTTAACCGGTTTTGTTTTTTTATTCACATAAAAAGATGATATGAGTGTGAATAAGGTTGCCAATGCACCCAGCAGATGACCGTCGGGAAGACGGACATTCTGCGACAGACACGAGGTCGGCGACTAAGCAAAGTGCAGTCATTTTTGATGACGTATTTTTAGGGCATAACCCCTTTCGATAAAAAGAGAAAACGAATGAAAAGAATGTTAATCAACGCAACTCAAAAAGAAGAGTTGCGCGTTGCGTTAGTCGATGGACAACGCTTATTCGACCTGGACATTGAAAGTCCTGGTCACGAACAGAAAAAAAGCCAATATTTACAAAGGGAAAATCACTCGCGTTGAGCCGAGTTTAGAAGCCGCTTTTGTGGATTATGGCGCAGAACGTCACGGTTTTTTACCGTTAAAAGAAATTGCACGCGAATATTTCCCGGCAGATTATGTCTATCAAGGTCGCCCAAATATTCGCGATATTATTTCTGAAGGACAAGAAGTTATCGTTCAAGTGAACAAAGAAGAGCGTGGCAATAAAGGTGCTGCGTTAACAACCTTTGTTTCCTTAGCAGGAAGTTATTTGGTGATCATGCCAAACAACCCTCGTGCGGGTGGCATTTCTCGTCGCATTGAAGGCGATGAGCGTTTGGAATTAAAAGATGCCTTGAGTTCTTTGGATGTGCCTGAAGGTGTCGGTTTAATCGTGCGTACCGCCGGTGTGGGTAAATCGCCGGAAGAATTGCAATGGGACTTAAAAGTGCTCTTGCACCATTGGGAGGCAATCAAACAAGCCTCAGAAAGCCGCCCTGCGCCGTTCTTAATTCACCAAGAAAGTGATGTTATCGTGCGTGCGATTCGCGACTATTTGCGTCGTGATATCGGCGAAATTCTGATTGATAGCCCGAAAGTCTATGAAAAAGCGAAAGCACATATTAAATTAGTGCGTCCGGATTTCATTAATCGGGTAAAACTTTATCAAGGCGAAGTGCCGCTGTTCAGCCATTATCAAATAGAATCACAAATTGAATCTGCTTTCCAACGTGAAGTGCGTTTACCTTCCGGCGGTTCTATCGTCATTGACGCCACTCGAAGCGTTGACAGCCATCGATATTAACTCCGCACGTTCTACCCGTGGTGGCGATATCGAAGAAACCGCTTTAAACACTAACCTTGAAGCCGCAGATGAAATTGCGCGTCAATTACGTTTACGTGACTTGGGCGGTTTAATTGTGATCGACTTTATCGATATGACGCCGGTGCGCCATCAACGTGAAGTGGAAAACCGCATTCGTGATGCGGTGCGACAAGATCGCGCGCGTATTCAAATTAGCCGCATTTCCCGCTTCGGTTTGTTGGAAATGTCACGTCAACGTTTGAGTCCGTCATTAGGTGAATCCTCTCATCACGTCTGTCCCGCGTTGCCAAGGCACCGGCAAAATCCGTGATAATGAATCTCTGTCTCTTTCTATTCTTCGCTTGTTAGAAGAAGAAGCGTTAAAAGAAAATACCAAACAGGTTCACACAATCGTTCCGGTAAAAAAATCGCGTCTTACTTATTAAACGAAAAACGTAAAGCTATTCATAGCATCGAGAAACGCCATGATGTTGATATCATCGTGGTACCAAACGAAGCAATGGAAACCCCAAACTTCAGTGTGTTCCGCGTTCGTGATGGCGAAGAGGTGAATGAGTTAAGCTACAATTTGGCAAAAATTACATCAAGATCAAAAATGAAACTTTTTGCTGCAGAAGAATCTTTAGTTTTTCCGCAATATGGATAGTGCAGAAACTGAAACACCGGCAGTTGAAAGTGCGGCAGTATCTTTGGCCATTACAATGCCTGCGCCTGAACCGGTGGAACATAAAGAAAAAAGCCGCCCATCTTTGCTCTCTCGCATACTGTCTGCGCTAAAAAGGCTTGTTTGCTTCTGAACCGAAACAAGAAGAACAGACTAAGAAAGCACGTAACAATAATCGCAATAGCAATAATCGTAATCGCCGTAATCAAGAACGCCGCAATAGCCGTCGTCAGCGTAATGATAACGCCGATAATGTTGATGTACAGGTAACGGAAAGAACGGAAAAATCTGAGACCAAAACCGTAATCAAGAGCGTAATGCAAAACGTAATCGTAAAGCAGAAGTGATTGAAGAGGTTATTAATCAGAATGTTATTGAATCAGCAACGAATGAAACCAAATCGGAACAGGTAACGCAACGTCGTCAACGTCGTGATTTACGTAAGAAAGTGCGCGTTAATGAAGAGGTTGCAGAAACGAATGTTGTAGATGCAGAGACTATCGCGTTCGCAGAACAAAAAAGCGTAGAATCAAAACCTGCAGTGCAACAAGTTGATGAAAATGTTGTTGTAGCAGAATCCGTTGAAGTGGTAGACGTTGAAAACGAAGCTGAAAAATCCCGTGATAATTCACGCCAACGCCGTTTGCCACGTCATCTGCGCGTGAATAATCAGCGTCGCCGCCGTAGTAATGCTCAAGAGAAGTCACCGATGCCATTATTTGCGGCAGTAGCTTCTCCTGAATTGGCAAGCGGTAAAGTTTGGATTGATATGAATCAGCTTAATCAACCTAAAGAAAAATACATTTTTGTCTGTTGATGAGCTATTAGAACAACAAAACCAACGTGTGTCGAATGAACCGGAAATTACGGTTCCGGCATTAGACATGATTGTTGAGAAAAGTAAAAGCGATGTACAACCTTTGACGGAGTTTATTACCCAACCGGCAAAATGATTCCGTTGAGAAAAAGTACAGGCTTCTTTACAGCGTTTGAATCTCAATAATGTGGTTTCTGAACCAACCGCAACCAAAGTTGAAGAGAGCGTTTCTGCACCTATTGCCGATGCTGTAAAATGTATGCCGGAAACTGACCGCACTTTTAGCTTTAGCGGTCGTTTAGGCACATTTTCTTCCGTAACCCATACCAAGGCTGAAATGACTTGTGCCAAAGCCTCGAAGAACCGATCACTGCGTATCCTATTCAAGAATGGAAAGAATCCCGTTACTATTTTTTTATGGTAAAGGGGCAGCAGGGCATCATATGGCAATTAGTCATGTGTATTCCGAACCGACAAAAGCATAATCGTTGGAAAATAAAGCAGTTAAATAATTTCTTTTTATTTAACTGCTTGACTTAGGTGGGTAAAGTCCGTATTATTCACCCTCGCTCAAAACCACGGAGGAATGGTCGAGGCGGTTGAAGGCACCGGTCTTGAAAACCGGCGAGGGTTTGCGCCCTCCCTGGGTTCGAATCCCAGTTCCTCCGCCATATTTTCAAAAAGCGCTAAGTTTATAACTTAGCGCTTTTTGTTTCTCCGTTATCTGTGGTTTTTGTGTACTAAAATGATGATTAATTAAATTTGTAGTATGAATTTTTAATGTTACTGATTTGCTGAAATTACCACAGACTTATCAGAATGGAGAGCTTATTCCATAAGCCGATTAAGTTAAAAAAACATCTGAATAATCCACCGCACTTTGTGTCGATTTCTTTTTATAAATACAAAAAGGATTAGGTGCTAAACCTAATCCTTTATTTTTTTATCATGTCTTAAATTATTTCTTTTGCTATTTTGTTATCTAATGCAAATGCTCCGCTCCTGCAAAAAAACAAAGTATAAGAAGATAAAAACAGTATAAAATTGCCGGCTCACCGCCATTCATAAGTGGGAAGAAAAAGCCTTTTAGGGGCATGGAACATAAAGTAGGCTACAGCCATTTGACCACTTAATAAGAAGGCGGATACGCGGGTAAATAAACCTAGCGTTAACAAGATGCCGAAGACTAATTCGATCACACCACCAATGCCCATTAAAGAAGTGAGCTCTACGGAACCGTTACCGCCTGTCATCGACATCGGGAATTCCCAGAATTTTGCGGTGGCGTGTAACACGAAGGCGTAACCTGAAACAATGCGTAATAAGCCCAAAAAGTAATTACTGTATTTGTTTAAAAACATAAATTTTCCTTAAATAAAACCATCATGAATGAATTATATGGCGTATACTAATATAAAATTTAAGGAACAAAAATATCAAAAACAGAAAATGATTTTTTTACTTTTTTTGTTAATAATTAGCGCTTTTTGGCGGCGTTTAGTGTTGCGACAAATTCATCCGCAGGTAAAAAAACCGGTAATACGTTGCGATTGAATTTCTTCTCCTTGTTTATTAAAGAAAATGATGGTAGGCAAGCCGGTCACGGCCAGTGCTTTCATCAAAGTGCGGTTAGATTCGCTGTTATTTGTCATATCAACTCTTAATAATAAAACTTCTTTCAAGGCCGTTTGTACTTGTGGGTCTACAAAGGTTTTATGTTCAAATTCTTTACAGGCAACGCACCAATCCGCATATAAATCTAACATGGCAATTTTATTCGGATGCTGTTTTAGCACAGTTTGTAATTCGTCATAGTTTGAAATTTGTTGAAAAACGAGCGAATTTTTGACCGCACTTTGTGTATTCGCGGTTTGTGAGGTAACGGCATTGTCTTGCCACACCCAGTTTTGTAATGGTTGTGCTAAAGCAATGGCAGCAACAAAGAACAAAATACGGAAGAATAAACCGATGCCGTTTGAGCGCATTTGTGTTGCTAACCAAATAAAGAAACTCACGCCGAGTAATGCCCATAAACGAGGCTCCCAAATGCTTGGAATAATGCGCGAAATCAGGAAAATCGGTAGGGCCAGCATAACAAAGCCAAAGGCTGTTTTCACGTTTTCCATCCAAGCTCCGGATTTCGGTAAGATTCTATTGCCAAATACGGTGATTAATATTAACGGTAGGCCCATGCCCTAATGCCAATAAATAAAGGGTTAATGCGCCGATGACGAAATCGCCGGATTGTGCGACATAAAGTAGGGCACCAGATAACGGCGCAGAGGTGCAAGGGGAGGCCACTAAGCCGGCAATCGCTCCCATGGCAAAGACACCGAAAAAAGCGCCGCTTTTCTGTTGTTGGCTAAATTGAGTGAGTTTGGTTTGTAAAGATGATGGCAATTGCAAGGTGAATAAGCCGAACATGGATAGTGCCAACAATACGAAGATGATAGAAAGTCCAATCAAGACATAAGGGCTTTGCAAGGCAATCTGGAACGGTAGGCCGATCAACACGACAATTAATCCGAGCAACGTATAGGTTAAGGCCATGCCTTGCACGTATACAAAACTTAGCGCAAGTGCGCGCCAGTTGCTGGCATCTTCTTTTCTACCGCCAATAACAATAGCGGAAAGCAACGGCAACATCGGTAGCACGCAAGGCGTAAAGGCCAATCCGATACCTAATACAAAAACCACAACATGGCATATTTACTTTGTGACAGACTATCTGCCAGTTGATTTTTGCTGTGATGAAAAACGTTGGAATTTTTCTACCGCACTTTGGGATTCCTGATGGGAAACGGCCGTGTTTTTGTTTCATATCGGCAGTTGAGGTGTTGGGTGAGATGTCGCCAATTTTGGAATTGTTTGGTTTCCGGCGGATAACAAAAAGCCCTGAGTGCACCCTTGATAAGTCACTTCAAGCAGGTCCTGCGGTTGTGCGTTTTTCAGCGGTAAACTCAGGTTAAGTTCATGTTTAAAGATACTGACTAAACCAAAAGTAAGGATCTTTATAGTGTTCTGCTTGCGAGAGAAATTTAGGGCGTGCTTTTCAACAGGTTTACCATTCACGGCAAACTCAAGTTTATCTTGATATAAATAGTAATTTTTCACCATTTGCCAATGCATTGAGAGTTCATTATCAGCTCTTTGCACTTGAAGTTGGAAAGCCTGATCCACGGGCAAGAATTTAGGCTTATTATTAAATAAATCTGCTTGTGCGGCCAAGGCGGTAAAGAAAACAAACCAGTAAAATAAATAGTCTTTTTCATCATAAAATTGTGTGTAATCCTAAATAAAAATGGCATACATTCTAGCATTAGAGCAAGAATTTTGCTGTAAAATATCATTTTTAAAAATTTATCACTATGATTTATAAAAATGTATTGTTGAATCGGCATTAAAGACATAAGTAGGACATAAAGATGATATTACCGTTTATTGCGGCGCAAGTTTAGGCAATCAGCCTGAATATCAACAGGCCGCTGTAGCCTTAGGACAATGGATTGTACAAAAACAACATACCTTAATTTATGGTGGTGGCAGAGTCGGATTGATGGGGGTATTAGCTGATACGGTATTAGCCAACGGCGGAAAGGTTATCGGTATTATTCCTGCCTTTCTGCAAGCGCGGGAGTTGACACACTCAGACTGTACCGAGTTGATTGTGGTGGACTCTATGGCAGAACGAAAAGGTTGCATGCTCAAATTAACCGATGCCTGTATTGCTTTGCCCGGCGGGCCCGGCACATTAGAAGAAATCACTGAGGTTTATTCTTGGACAAGACTTGGTAAAAACCCACATCCTTGCATTTTATTCAACACCAACGGATTTTATGAACCGTTAAGAGCAATGTATCAACGTATGGTCGAGACAAATTTTCTGACCGAAACCTATTTCAAAAAAATTGCTATTCAGTGATAACTTCACGGAAATTGAACGCTTTATCGCCGAATATCAGCCACCAGAAATCCGGACTTACTAAAGTGCGGTCAAAAATTTTCTCATTTTTCCATTATGAATTAAGTTATCTCAAATCTATTGTTAATGGTTTATTTTTTTGCGTGATTTTTCATCTAAAGATATGTGGGTTAGGGTTCTTATTTTTTTAATTAAAAATAAGTTTGCGTGAAAAATGTTTTGGTGTAGGATAACGCGCATTGTTATTTTTTTCACTAAGAAATAAGGTTGCAAGCAAATGAAAAAGGTATTCACCCTGAAAATTATCGAACAGTGCTTTTTATGATTCCAACGCCAAGCAAGGCTTTTTGATTCGTTCTTGTGCCCGAACTACCAATACCATGAAATGGGAAGATGGCAAACGAGTATCCGGTGTTTATGTGCGATACATCTTCTGCGTCACATCCATTTTATACCGGTAAAACAAGACAAATTGCCAGCGAAGGTCGTGCGAGCGAATTTGCGTCTCGTTACGGAAAATTCGGTTCGTTAAAATCAAAATAAGGAAGCGAAAATGCAAGTGTTATCTTCATTAAAAAGCGCAAAAACGCGTCATCCAGGTTGTAAAGTCGTGCGTCGCCATGGCGTGGTGTATGTGATTTGTAAAGAAAATCCTCGTTTTAAAGCTCGCCAAGGCGGAAAAAGAAACGTTAAAAATAATATTATTGTTTTGTGTGTAAATTTTGAGCGATTGCTCAATTTATCCTCCGACGGTACTCAGATCATCGGAGGATTTTTTATTTTGTCAAAAGCGGTTTAAACCCGGTTAATTTTATGACCTAGATCATAAAACTCAACGCTAATACCCATAATGTTGTATTTTTTTATTGTTACAATAATGTTGCAACTATAAAATGGAACTTATTAAAAATCTAACAGCCCTATAATAAAGGAATAACTAAGAAAATTAAGGATTTGCCAATGCAAACACCACAAATTTTAATTGTTGAAGACGAAACTATCACCAGAAACACGTTAAAAAGCATTTTTGAAGCGGAAGGATATGATGTATTTGAAGCTTCCGATGGTTCTCAAATGCACCAAATTTTTGATACGGAAATTATTCATTTGGTGATCGTGGATATTAATCTACCGGGAAAAACGGTTTAATGTTAGCCCGTGAACTGCGTGAAAATGCCGACATTGCGTTAATGTTCCCTCACCGGTCGTGATAACGAAGTCGATAAAATCCTCGGATTGGAAATCGGTGCCGATGATTACATCACCAAGCCATTTAACCCTCGTGAATTAACTATCCGTGCACGCAACTTGCTACAACGCACCATGCAGGAAAATCAACGCACGCATCATGTAGAACAATATAAATTTAACGGTTGGACGCTAGATTTAAATAGTCGTGCATTGATTACCCCGGAAGGTGAAGAACGCAAGCTGCCGCGCAGTGAATTTCGTGCTATGTTACATTTCTGTGAAAATCCGGGCAAAATTCAAAGCCGTGAAGAGTTATTGAAGAAAATGACCGGTCGTGAACTGAAACCGCAAGATCGTACTGTGGATGTGACAATTCGTCGTATTCGTAAACATTTTGAAGATCATCATGATACGCCGGAAATTATTGCGACTATTCACGGCGAAGGTTATCGTTTCTGTGGTGATTTGGAATAAATATCAGCGTTTTGGCGCTGATTTTTATCTCTTAAAGCTTAAAGTGCGGTCAAAATTTACTTTTAAAAATCGACCGCACTTTAGTTTTATGTCACTTTCAAACAGGCTACAAAATGGCTGTTATTCTCGCTATTAAATGCCGGTTTCTGTTGGGCACAACACTCATCGGCAAAGCACGCAACGGGTACGAAACACACAGCCTGATGGCGGATTAATCGGTGAAGGCAACTCGCCTTCCAGTAGCTGGATGGACTTATTGCGTTCTAATTTAGGATCGGGAATCGGTACGGCGGACATGAGGGCTTTGGTATAAGGATGTTTAGTATCTTTATACACTTCCCTCATCGGTGCCAAGCTCTACAGCGTTGCCGAGATACATCACCAATACGCGGTCGGAAATGTGTTTTACGATCGCCAAATCGTGGGCAATAAAAATCAACGACAAGCCCATTTCTTTTTGTAATGATTTTAATAAATTCACTACCTGTGCCTGAATTGACACATCCAGTGCAGATACCGGTTCATCACAAATAATCATTTTCGGTTCAATGATTAAAGCACGAGCAATGCCGATACGTTGACATTGTCCTCCGGAAAACTCGTGCGGATAGCGGTTAATCAAGTTTGGCAATAAACCGACTTTTTAACATCATTGCCTGCACTTTTTCTTTGACTTGCGCTGCCGTTAAATGCGGTTGATAAATTTTTAGCGGCTCGGCGATAATCTCACCGATATTCATGCGTGGATTTAGTGAAGCCAAGGGATCTTGGAAAATCATCTGAATATCTTTACGGGTGTGTCGCCACTGTTTTTTGCGATTGCTTCCGTAAATCTTTACCAAGCCACACACTTTTCGCCCTCTGAGGCTTCTACTAGCCGATAATGGCGCGCGCAAGGGTTGATTTGCCACAGCCTGATTCGCCCACTACGCCAAGTGTTTCTCCCTCATAAAGTTTAAAAGACACGTCTTTCACTGCTTTTAGGGTTTGCGGTTTGGCAAAAAGAAGGATTTATCGTTCTTAATTTTGAAGTTCACGCCGAGATTGTTTACTTCTAACAGTAATTTTTCTAATTTATCGCTCATAGTGATAATTCCTCCGGCGTGAACCAGCAATTACGCAAATGTCCATTGGAAAGTGCGGTGAGTTTTTGGCGGTGTTTTTGCATTGCTCGGATGCAAATTGACAACGAGGTGAGAACGGACAACCTTGTGGCAAATGTAATAAATTCGGTGGATTGCCGGAATGGTCACCAAATGTTCTTCATCAACATCGAGGCGCGGAATGGCGTCCATTAAGCCGATAGAATACGGATGGGTCGGGTGATAGAAAATTTGTTCCGCGTTGCCGTATTCCATCGTACGTCCGGCATACATCACCAAAACATGATCACAAATGCCGGCGACTACGCCGAGATCGTGAGTAATCATAATAATCGCCGTATTAAATTCATGTTTCAGTTCATTTAATACAGGTCATGATCTGCGCTTGCACGGTGACGTCCAAGGCGGTGGTCGGTTCATCGGCGATTAATAATTTAGGACGACATAACAAGGCCATGGTAATCATCACCCGTTGGCGCATGCTACCGGAAAACTCGTGCGGATACATACCCATGCGCTTTTTCGCTTCGGGCATTTTTTACCGCATCGAGCATTTTTTTACCGATTCATTAAAGGCGGTTTGTTTGTCATAACCTTTGTGCAACATTAACACTTCCATGAGCTGTTCGCCGATTTTTCATGTAAGGATTTAACGATGTCATCGGATCTTGGAAAAATCATAGAAATTTTTCCGCACGGATTTTATTCAGTTTGGATGTCGGTAAATTGACTAATTGAATACCGTCAAACAAGGCTGAACCGGAAACAATTCCATTTGCTGCTAATAAGCCCATTAAGGCGAATGCCGTTTGAGATTTCCCGAACCGGATTCTCCTACGATACCTAGCGTGTGGCCTGCGTCTAGGGTAAAGTTTAGATCGTTTACTGCCGTGACAATGCCGTCCGGTGTTTTAAAACTGACATGCAAATTTTGCACATCCAATAAGTGCGTTGAGTTTGTCATGAACAGCTCCTATCGGTCTTTTCGGGTCAAAGAGCATCGCGTAGCCCGTCGCCGATAAAGTTAAAAACAAAATAATGTTAAACATAAAAAGAATGCCGGAAAAATTAGCAACCAAGGTGAGACCTCCATTTGTGCCGCACTGTCGCTTAATAAAGCGCCCCAACTACTCATCGGTTCTTGCGTGCCTAGACCTAAGAAACTTAGGAACGATTCAAACAGAATAAATCCGGGCACTTCCAGTGAAGCATATACCGCCACCAGTCCCAATACATTCGGAATAATATGTTTGAAGATAATTTGCCGACGTGGCACACCGCAAACGATCGCGGCTTCCACGAATTCTTTATTTTTTAGACTGAGGGTTTGCCCGCGCACAATACGTGCAAGACCAAGCCAGGCAATAGCGCCGATAGCGACGAAAATCAGGAGAATATTTTGTCCGAATAAGGTCACTAATAAGATAACGAAAAACATGAACGGAATGAACTTAAAATTTCCAGAAAACGCATCATTACCATATCGATTTTGCCACCGAAATAGCCGGAAATGGCGCCGTAAATTGTACCGATACACACGGAAATCAATGCGCCGGCAATACCCACCATTAACGAAATACGGCCGCCAATAGCGGTGCGTACCAATAAATCACGACCTGAAGCGTCTGTGCCAAAGAAATGGTATCCTTCCAACGTTGGGGCGGTGCTCATCATATTCCAATCCGTATCTTCGTAAGTAAAAGGGAAGAATAACGGTGCGAACGAAATAAATAACAAGATGAGAAATAAAATCACCAAACTGGCAACCGCCGCTTTATTGCGGAAAAAACGGCGTTTAGCATCTTGCCATAAGCTACGACCTTCCAGTTGCATATCTTCCATACGATCGGCAACCTGTTCCATAAAAATCCGCATTTTTTTGATTGATCGGTTTACTACGTTTAATTGTTGTCATACTGCATCCTTAGTAACGAATTTTCGGATCAATCACCGCATATAGAATATCGACGATAGCGTTAAATAAAATGGTTAATGTACCGACTAAAATGGTTAGGCTTAGCACCAAAGAATAGTCACGGTTTAATGCGCCATTGACGAATAATTGGCCCATGCCGGGCAAACCGAATACACTTTCAATGACCATAGAACCGGTAATGATGCCGACAAACGCGGGGCCTAAATAGGTAATAACCGGCAACAGAGCAGGGCGTAATGCGTGTTTTAAAATAATGCGGGCGGTAGATAGCCCTTTGGCTTTAGCTGTGCGGATAAAATTAGAATGAAGTACTTCAATCATAGAACCGCGCATAATCCGTGCAATGCCTGCTACATAGCCAATCGTTAGCGAGGCTACGGGCAAAATCATATACAGGGCGGCGCCACCGTTCCATCCGCCCGCAGGCAACCAGCCTAGGGTTATGGCGAATAGCAAGACCAATAACGGAGCAAACACAAAACTCGGCATGACTACGCCGATCATGGAAAAGCTCATGAGAATGTAATCCCATCGACTATTTTGGTTTAGTGCGGCCAAGCTGCCGGCGAATATGCCGATAAGCACGGCAAAAAGCAAAGGCGGTCATCCCTAATTTAAACGAAACAGGAAAAGCAGAGGCGATCAAATCATTCACTGATTGATCTTTATATTTAAAAGACGGACCAAAATCTCCTTGAGCCAGATTTTTTAAATACAGGATGTATTGTTTATGTAAGGGTTCATTCAGGTGATATTTGGCTTCTATATTGGCCATAACTTCAGGCGGATAAGCGCGTTCCGAGGTAAACGGACTACCCGGCGCCAATCGCATTAGAAAGAACGAAAAGGTGATTAAAATAAACAGGGTTGGCAAGGCTTCCAACACCCGTTTAAGGATAAACTTGAACATAATTGCCCCAACAGACCTAAAAACAGGGAAAAAGAGCGGTCGAAATTTTTTTAGCGTTTTTTCGAGCCGCTCTAAAAAGGCTAACACAAGGTTAGTGTTTAATAATATAAAGGTTACGTAATAAGATGTGATCTTGCGGATCTTTGCCGGAATAACCTTTACATAAGATTTTACTAAACGCGGATTGACATAGTTAAAAATCGGCACGATAGCAAAAATCATTCGCTAAAATTTCTTCTGCTTTGGCATAGGCCTCAGCACGTCCTTTTGCATCTGCGGCAAGGTAAGATGCCGCGATAGCTTTATCGTACTCCGGATTTTTGTATTTTGCCGTGTTATTGCTGGAGTTAGACAAGAAATAGTTACCGAACGTGGTCGCTTGGTTATAGTCCGCATTCCAACCTGCGCGGGCTACATCGTAGCGTTGTCCGCGGCGGTTATCAATATAGGTTTTTCCATTCTTGGTTTTCCAGTTTTACGTCCACCAAGCCTTTGGTGTTGGCTTTCCACATGGAGGCTGTCGCAATTGCGACTTTTTTGTGATTTTCGTTGGTGTTGTAAAGGATAGTGAATTTCAACGGGTTGGCTTTGCTAAAACCGGCTTCTTCCAACAATTTGATGGCTTCTTCATTTCGTTGTGCCATTGGTTCTTTAGAATAGGCAGGTTGTTGAATCAATTCACCTTCCGCAATATAGGTTGGGGTAAACACATAGGTTGGTGTTTGACCTTGGGCAAGCACTTTGTCGGTGATAACATTACGATCCAATGCCAAGTTCAAGGCTTTTCTGACCCGAACATCATTAAATGGCGCTTTAGTGTGATTGATTTCATAAGAATAAGTGGCCAAGGTTCTGGTGATAAACACTTCCTCCGGCAATTCTTTTTCAATTTGGCAAACTGTTCAGGTGGCAGTGCGTAACTTGTAATATCCAAATCACCGGCGCGGTAACGCGCTACGTCTGTGCTTGCGTTTTCAATCGCTAAAAATGTTGCTGAATTAATCACGGTTTCTTTATCGTTCCAATAAAGCGGGTTACGTTCAAATTCAATTTTTCATTAATTACATGATTTTTTTAATTTATACGCGCCATTGCCTACGATATTGCCTTTTTACCCAAGCGTCACCAAATTTTTCTACGACTTTTTGTGGCAATGGTAGTAAAGATTGGTGAGTGGTTAATCCGACAGCATAAGGTACAGGATTGTCGGTGTGCACTACAAAGGTGTAGTCATCTTTTGGCTTCAACGCCGAGTTCTTCAGGTTTTTCTTGCCGTCAATAATGTCTTGGGCATTTTTGTACTTGTAAATAATCCAAAAACTAGCATAAGGTGAGGCGGTTGCAGGGGTGACTAAACGACGCCATGAGAATACAAAAATCATTAGCGGTAACAGGATCGCCATTTGACCATTTGGCATCTTTACGTAAATGGAACGTCCAGGTTTTTATAGTCCGGCGTATTTTTCCCAGCGTTCAGCCACGCCGGGGATTAAGTTTCCGTCGGAATCCATGCTGATCAACCCTTCAAATAATTGATAAGCAACAGCAGATTCCGGCACACCTTCGGTTTTATGAGGGTCAAAACTTTGTGGTTCGAGCCGTTATTAATCACAATATTTTGTGTTTCGGCCAACTGTGTTCCTTCAGGTACTTTGACGGCATAAACGCTACCGGATAATGCAATGGCGAGAGCCGTGAGAAGTAGTTTATGTTGCATCTGAATCTCCTTGTTATTAACAATTAATTGTTGTTTGTTTCTAGAAAAATTGTTTATCGTAAAAAAATAAGTTTGTAAAGATTAATTAATAAAAACATCTCTTTATTCATTTTTTTATTATTAAGTCGAAATCACGAAAAATGAAATAAGCTTAAAGAATACCCAAACTCTGCCAAATATCATCAATACGTTTTTACTATCTCAGGATCTTTTTGATCGGCGTTCCCCATTCCCCGCGTAGTTTCACCTGTCCACTTGTTGGTGGCATCAATGCCCATTTTGGAACCGAGCCCTGCAATTGGGGAAGCAAAATCCAAATAATCAATTGCTGTATGTTCAATCATTGTGGTGTCGCGGCCCAGGATCACAACGAGTCGTCATCGCCCAAATTACATCTTTCCAATCGCGGATATTAATGTCGTCATCACATACGATGACAAATTTGGTGTACATAAACTGTCGTAAAAATGACCAAACTCCCATCATCACCCGCTTGGCATGGCCGGCATATTGTTTTTTCATGGAAACCACTGCGAGGCGGTAAGAACAGCCTTCCGGCGGTAAATAGAAATCGACGATTTCAGGAAATTGCTTTTGTAGAATCGGGATAAACACTTCATTTAACGCTTCGCCCAGTACAGCCGGTTCATCAGGCGGGCGACCTGTGTATGTCGAATGATAAATCGGCTTATGGCGCATAGTGATATGGGTGACGGTGAATACAGGGAAATATTCCTGTTCGTTGTAGTAGCCCGTGTGATCGCCATAAGGGCCTTCAAGTGCGGTCTCTTTTGGATCAATATAACCTCCAAGACGATTTCCGCACCGGCAGGCACTTCTAATTCGTTGCTGATTGATTTCACCACTTCTGTTTTCGTGCCACGCAATAAGCCTGCGAAGGCATACTCCGATAAACTGTCCGGCACCGGTGTTACTGCCGCTAAAATGGTTGCGGATCTCGCCCTCAATGCCACGGAAACCGGAAATGGCTCATTCGGATGAGCTTGCTGCCATTCCTGAAAATCTAATGCACCGCCACGATGGGAAAGCCAACGCATAATCAATTTATTTTTTTGCCAATTAACTGTTGACGGTAAATGCCTAAATTTTGGCGTTTTTTTATTTGGCCCTTTCGTGATGGTTAGCCCCAGGTGATTAACGGCGCAACATCGTCTTTCCAACATTGCATAATCGGTAATTGATATAAATCCACTTCATCGCCGCTTAACACAATTTGCTGGCAATCCGCCTTGCTCAGAACCTTGGTTGGCATATTCAACACTTGTTTATATTGTGGCAATGTTTGCCATAATTCTTTAAATCCTTTTGGCGGTTCGGGTTCCTTTAAAAACGCCAATAATTTTCCGACTTCACGTAACGCAGATACCTCTTCTTGCCCCATACCCTAACGCGACCCGTTTCGGGGTGCCGAATAAATTGCACAGCACCGGAATATCAAAGCCTTTCGGATTCTCAAACAGCAGGGCAGGGCCACCGGCGCGTAAAGTGCGGTCGGAAATTTCAGTCATTTCTAAATAAGGGTCGATTTCTTGGGAAATGCGTTTAAGCTCGCCTTTGCTTTCCAAAAGAGCGAGAAAATCGCGTAAATCTTTATATTTCATTTTGTTAGCCTGAATTTATAGGAGGGTAAGCATTTCGGTTATGTTATAGTAATCTGATGCGTTTTGCTATCTTTTGAGCGGATTCGGTAGAATGAGCGCCAATTTATTTTTAAATATCAAACAGATTATGACGAAGAAAAAAGCAAAAGTGGCGTCTAACACCATCGCATTGAATAAACGTGCCCGCCATGACTATTTTATTGAAGACGAAATCGAAGCCGGCCTTGAATTGCAAGGTTGGGAAGTGAAATCCATGCGTGCGGGTAAGGCCAATATTAGTGACAGTTATGTTATTTTCAAAAACGGGGAGGCTTTCCTCTTTGGCGCTACAGTACAGCCATTGAGTGTTGCCTCTACGCATGTGGTCTGTGATCCGACCCGTACCCGTAAACTGTTATTAAAACAGCGCGAATTGGATTCTTTATTCGGCAAAGCAAACCGTGACGGGTTCACATTGGTTGCCCTTTCGCTTTATTGGAAAGGCGCATGGGCAAAAGTGAAAATCGGTTTGGCGAAAGGGAAAAAACAACATGATAAACGCGACGATATTAAAGAACGGGAATGGAAAGTGGCGAAAGATCGTATTATGAAAAACGCGGCGCGTGGATAGGCTTAAAGCTAAAAAAGTGCGGTCAAAAATTCTCTGTGAATTTCGACCGCACTTTTTTGTTTCTAGGGAAGGTTAAGGCTTATAAATAATTTCTACGCCTTCCTCATCTTCTTCTGACCAGTCATCCCAATCATCGTCTTCATCATCAAAATCGGCATTTTCCAATTGCTCCTGATGATATTCTTCCCATTTGAATTTCACTTCTTCGTTTTCAACCGGAACCGCTTCGGTCTCACGTGGGTTGGCTTCCAAGAAGTCCATAATATCACGGCAAAGCTGCGGCACGTTTTTGCCTGTGGCGGCAGAAATTAAATAATAATTCTCCGTCCAGCCAAGGCGTTCGGCGATAGCTTCGGCACGTTCATGGGATTCTTCATCGCTCATTGTGTCGATTTTATTAAGCACTAACCAGCGTGGCTTCTCTGCCAAGGATTCGCTGTATTGAAACAATTCCGACTCGATAATCGCCACATTATCTGCCGGATCGGATTCATCGATAGGGTGAATATCCACCAAGTGAATTAATACGCGGCAACGTTCTAGATGTTTTAGGAAGCGAATGCCTAGTCCCGCACCTTCGGAGGCGCCTTCAATTAAGCCCGGAATATCGGCTACCACGAAACTGCGATTGTCATCCACTTTCACTACGCCCTAAACTTGGCACCAAAGTGGTGAACGGGTAATCCGCGACTTTTGGTTTGGCGGCAGAAACGACACGGATAAACGTAGATTTACCGGCGTTGGGTAAGCCCTAGCATACCCACATCGGCAAGTAACATAAGCTCTAACAATAAATCGCGTTTTTCTCCTTCCGTGCCCATGGTTTTCTGGCGTGGAGCACGGTTGACGGAGGATTTAAAAGCGGGTGTTGCCGAGCCCGTGATAACCGCCTTTGGCCACTAATAATTTCATGCCGTTTTGGGTTAAATCACCAATGACTTCTTGGGTGTCGTTATCAATAGCGCGGGTGCCTACCGGCACGCGTAATGTGATGTCTTTGCCACGGTGTCCGGTGCAATTAGCGCTGCGTCCGTTTTCCCCGCGTTCGGCGGCATAACGTTTTTCAAAAACGGTAGTCAATTAACGTATTTAAGTTTTCATCAGCAATTAAATAAACATCGCCGCCATCACCACCATCTCCACCGTCCGGTCCGCCCTTAGGGATATATTTTTCACGACGGAAACTGGCACAACCATTACCCCCGTCACCTGCTTCGACGCGAATCAAAGCTTCATCAATAAATTTCATTAAACTTCTCCAAAATACTGAAAATTATCACCGCACTTATTGGCGGGCAGGGAATAACGTGCCCGATGGCGGATAAAATTGCTCCGCATACTACAATAAACGCACCGATATAGCTAATAGTATTTAGTTCCGGTGCGGTAAAATCTGTCGGGTCGATGTAGTGAGCGATATGAGCAAATAAAATGGTAAATAACGGCACTAAAGGTGATAACCACGCTCACTTTCGACACATCCCATCGGTTTAGGGGCTTCCGCACAGGCGCCATAGCCGAAAAGCGTGTTGAGGCAACAATAAATAAAGCAACCTAGGGCAAATGGGGTTAGATTTTCCACTTTGGAAAATTCAGCAAAAAGGCGTGAATACAAGGGCGCAAACCCAAATAGATCATTAACAGGATTTGCTGCGAGCTAAATTTACGTAGCATTAATTTTTGTGCCATGCCATAGGCTACCCAAACTAAAGAGGCGCTAATACTGATCAGAACGCCGGTAGAATAGGCGTTTAACCCGGTAAAAATATCTAACCGATCGTTGAAAAATAATCCTAAACCGATAAGCAATAAAAACTAAGCCGATTTTTGATGCATGCCGAGCTTTTCTTTAAAAACGAATATGCCACAAATCAACATTCCGAAAGAAGATACGTGAATAAAAAAATTTGCGCAACGGAAGGCTCGATGTAATTAAGCGAGCTGTTGAATAAGAAAAAGTTACCGGCTAAGCCAATAACGCCGACGACAACCAACCAACCGTAATACCCGAGCTTGGCTATTTGCGGCAGTTTGTTTTTATATCCGAGCAAAATAAATAAGACGAGGCTGGCGGTGACGAAGCGATACCACACAATGGTTTGCACGCTCATACTGGAAAGCACTTGTTTCAACGCAACAGGTAAAGACCCCATGCCATGGCGGTGATTAATGCAAAGAGAAAAACCCAAGACAGGCTGTTGTTTCATTAAAATTACCTATAAAAAAACCCTGCTTTTTGCAGGGCTTTTTATTTTTATTCTGTGAGTAAAATTATTCAGTTACGATACTTACGTATTTTACGATTTTTTTCGCCTTTCACTTCAAATTTTTACTTTACCATCGGCAGTTGCGAATAAGGTGTGGTCACGTCCCATTCCAACGTTGTTGCCTGCGTGGAATTTAGTACCACGTTGACGAACGATGATGCTGCCTGCTAATACAGATTCACCACCGAAACGTTTTACACCAAGACGTTTAGCTTCAGAATCACGACCGTTACGAGTTGAACCACCAGCTTTTTTAGTTGCCATCTACTTGATCTCCTCTGAAATTATGCTTGAATCCCAGTGATTTTCACTTCTGTGAACCACTGACGATGACCTTGTTGCTTACGGCTGTGTTTGCGACGACGGAACTTAACGATTTTAACTTTATCGCCACGACCTTGTGTAACTACTTCAGCCACTACTTTCGCGCCGGCAACGACCGGTGCGCCGATTCTTTAACATCTTCACCATTAACGACCATCAACACTGAATCGAACTCAACTGTTGCGCCAGTTGCAAGTTCAAGTTTCTCTAAACGAACTACTTGACCTTCGCTTACTCGGTGTTGTTTACCGCCACTTTGGAAAACTGCGTACATAAATACTCCGCTATAATTGTGCTCTAATGTTGTTTCATTTCGCACATGAAATTCATATAAATAGGGCGCAAATTCTACGGAAAAATTTACCCTATGGCAAGGGTTTATTTGAAAGAAAATAAAAAAATTTCGGAATTTCGGCGGATTGATTTCAGAAAGCCTAAAAAAATCAGGTAAAATCGACCGCACTTTATGTTCCCGGTTTAACCTAACCAGTCTCAGTTAGTCAAAATTAGATGAAATGAATACAACAAATTTAATGGATATGAATGCAATCCAGGCGCTAAGCCACACGGATATGCAAAAAAAGTGAACGAATCAATTTTAGCCCAACTCAACTCAGACGTTGTTTTAATTAACCAATTAGGCTTTTATATCGTGCAAGGCGGTGGTAAGCGCATTCGTCCGTTAATTGCCGTGTTGGCGGCAAGAGCCTTGGGTTTTGAAGGACCGCAGGCGATTACCCGTGCAACCTTTGTGGAATTTATTCACACCGCGTCCTTACTGCATGATGATGTCGTAGATGAGTCCGATATGCGACGCGGACGTGCTACGGCGAACGCGGAATTTGGTAATGCGGCTAGTGTGTTGGTGGGGATTTTATTTATACCCGCGCCTTCCAATTGGTTGCTCAGTTGGAATCCTTAAAAATTTTGCGCATTATGGCGGATGCCACCAATGTGTTGGCAGAAGGCGAAGTGCAACAGCTAATGAACGTTAATGATCCGCAAACCAGTGAAGAGAATTATATGCGGGTGATTTACAGCAAAACCGCCCGTTTATTTGAAGTGGCGGCCCAGGCAGCGGCAATTATTGCCGGCGGCAGTGAGGCGCAGGAACAGGCGTTGCAAAGTTATGGCCGTTATCTCGGCACGGCATTCCAGTTAGTGGATGATGTGTTGGATTACAGCGCCAATGCCAAGGCCTTAGGGGAAAAATGTGGGCGATGATTTAGCCGAAGGCAAACCGACCCTTCCTTTATTACATGCGATGCACCACGGTAATGCAGAACAAGCCGCGTTAATTCGCGAAGCCATCGAACAAGGTGGGAAACGTGAGGCCATTGATGAGGTGTTAGCTATTATGGCAGAACATAAATCCCTTGATTACGCGATGGATCGCGCTAAACAAGAAGCACAAAAAGCCGTTGATGCGATTCAGATTCTGCCGGAAAGCGAGTATAAACAAGCGTTGATTTCCTTAGCGTATTTATCCGTGGATAGAGCATATTAATGAAAAAGCGACTCCTAACATGTTTGTTGTGCTTTTTTAACCAGTCAGTTTTATCAGCCGATTTTTTTCCTGCGTAGAACCAAATGGCGCATCTAAAATGGTGACGTTTTTCAACCAAATTGATAAGCATCACATGGAAAGCGGTTTGCTACCGCCCAACGAAAAACTCGTTCGAACCGATAATTCACAGATGTGGGAATATACAAATAAGGCGAATACAAAGGCTGTACTTGAAGTAAAGTCTGCCGATACGCCAAAGTTTTTTGTGTTTTCACTTTATAATCCAAAAGGTTCAACAATATTTGTTTATAAATGTATCGAAATTCTTCAAGCTAAATAGTCATGACAGAACAACAATCTCAAAGTGCGGTCAGTTTTTCAACATAAAACGCGCAAACAAAAACTGCGCAAAGATCCGAACGCACCTTTTATTCGTGAAAAACTGGAATTGCCCGAAGGGCACAATAAACTGCTTTTTTGCATTCCTGTTGCGCGCCTTGCTCGGGTGAGGTGATGGAAGCCATTTTGGCGTCCGGTATTGAATTTACGATTTATTTCTACAACCCGAATATCCATCCGTTAAAAGAATATTTGATCCGCAAGGAAGAAAATATTCGTTTTGCACAGAAATTTGGTATTCCGTTTATTGATGCCGACTATGATCGTCAAGAATGGTTTGATCGTGCTAAAGGCATGGAATGGGAGCCGGAGCGCGGCATTCGTTGTACCATGTGTTTTGATATGCGTTTTGAAAAAGCGGCTGAATACGCACATGAGCACGGTTTCCCGGTGTTCACCAGTTGCCTTGGCATTTCCCGCTGGAAAGACATGGAGCAAATTAACGGTTGCGGTCATCGTGCGGCAGAAAAAAATATGACGATGTGATCTATTGGGATTATAACTGGCGTAAAGAAGGTGGCTCACAACGGATGATTGAAATCAGTAAACGTGAGCGTTTTTTTATCAGCAAGAATATTGCGGTTGCGTTTATTCTTTGCGTGATAGTAATAAATGGCGCGAACAAACCGGTCGTCAAAAAAATTGAAATCGGTAAACTTTATTATTCGCCGAATCAATAAGTTATTCAATGTATTCATCAACGGCAGATTATAAGCCCAAGGCGTAACGCAATGCCTGTTTTTCAATATCGGGGTTTTTATCTGCCGCTACCAACGCCAAATTACGTAACACCTTCAATGGCAAAATATCTTCCTTAAAGGCCTTATAAAACAGATCCATACCTGATTGCATCAGTAAATTATCAGCCTTGCGTTTTTGTTGGTAACGCGCAGTACCTTATCATCGGCGATATTTTCCTGTTGCGCTAGTGCCGAATGAATCACCCTCAATCAAGGCTTTCACATCTTTAAAAACCCTAAATTTACACCTTGCCCCGCCAGCGGATTAATCGTGTGTGCCGCATCGCCTACTAGCACAATACCTTGGTTAAAGTAACGTTGTGCATGGCGGCGGGTGAGCTCAAAACTGTTGGCGTTTTGTACCGTTATCTTGCCCAAGCGGGACGGAAATGTCAGCGCAATTTGTTCTGCCAGTTTTCTCTTGCTCATTTGTTTTAATGCACGAATGCGTTGTGGTGCGTCATACCACACCAAGCAGGCTTCATTGCCTAATAATGGCAAAAAGGCCTTCGGACCGGAAGGCATAAAGTGTTGCTGGCAATATCCTGCTCGCCCAGTTCCGTTTCCACCAAAATCAGCATACAGCTTTGACGATATTGCCAACCCGTTAAACCAATACCGGCGATGTCGCGTAACTGTGAATTGGCACCATCGGCAGCGATAACTAACGGAGCCTCGTAGCATTCACCGTTCGTTAAAAAACACTGCCAATGTTGACCGCACTTTTGTACGGATTGAATGGCAATATTGGTGCATGTTTGGAGATTCGGATAGACGTCAAAAGCTTGCCATAACCCAAGCTGAATCAGATTGTTTTTCGATCATAAACCCCAGTTCGGGCAGATTAAGATCCCGGCTCTCGAAACGGGTGGAAAAAGCCTTCGATTTCCCAGGTTTCTAAAGTGCGGTAGGGATTAAGACGCATTTTTCGATGTGTTGCCACGCATTCAGTTGTTGTAATAATTTCACGGAGGTGGCACTGATGGCGGAAATGCGTAAATTATAAGGGGAATCAGGGCGAAAAATTGTGGTAGAGGAGCACGTTCAATCACTTGAGTTTGTAAGCCTCAATTGTGCTAATCCTAAGGCGCATGCTGCAACCGATCATGCCACCACCGAAGACAATAACATCTTTTTTTGAATATTTGCCATTTTTTTCCTGTTTCTCCTCCTGTTTCAAACGGGCTTTATTCTACCTCAATAGGTAAAATTCTAAAGAAAATCTGCTTTTTGGCTAGTCAGTAAAAGCGCAAAACTGTAGAATAGCCAGTCAATTTTTATGATTAATTAGAGTGAATTTCAAACCCATATGACGCAAAAATTACATATTAAAACCTGGGGCTGCCAGATGAATGAATACGATTCATCCAAAATGGCGGATTTGTTGCATAGCACGCATGGACTAGAATTAACGGATGTGCCGGAAGAAGCGGATGTATTGTTATTAAACACTTGTTCCATTCGTGAAAAAGCGCAGGAAAAAGTATTTCATCAGTTAGGCCGTTGGAAAGAATTAAAGAAAAGCAATCCTAAATTATTAATCGGTGTAGGTGGTTGCGTAGCATCGCAAGAAGGCGAGCATATCCGCACCCGCGCACCTTATGTGGACATTGTTTTTGGGCCGCAAACGTTGCATCGCCTGCCGGAAATGATTAACCAAATCCGTGGCGGCAAAAGCTCCGTCGTGGACATTAGTTTCCCGGAAATCGAAAAATTTGACCGTCTGCCGGAACCGCGTGCGAAGGTCCGACAGCGTTCGTTTCTATTATGGAAGGTTGTAATAAATATTGTACTTACTGCGTAGTGCCTTATACGCGCGGTGAGGAAGTGAGCCGTCCGGTGGATGATATTCTGTTTGAAATTGCGCAGTTAGCAGAGCAGGGTGTACGTGAAGTGAATTTACTTGGTCAGAACGTGAACGCTTATCGCGGACCAACATTTGACGGTGAAATCTGCACTTTTGCGGAGTTATTGCGTTTAGTGGCAGCCATTGACGGCATTGACCGTTTGCGTTTTACCACCAGCCATCCGATTGAATTCACTGACGACATTATCGATGTATATCGTGACACGCCGGAATTGGTGAGTTTCTTACATTTGCCGGTGCAATCCGGTTCTGACCGAATTTTTAACGATGATGAAACGCGGTCATACGGCGATTGAATACAAATCCATTATTCGCAAACTGAAAGCGGTGCGTCCACATATTCAAATCAGCTCAGACTTTATTGTCGGTTTCCCGGGTGAAACGAAAGAGGATTTCGAGCAAACCATGAATTTAATCGCACAAGTGAATTTTTGACATGAGTTTCAGCTTCATTTATTCCGCGCGTCCCGGTACGCCGGCGGCGGATTACCCTGATGATGTGACCGAAGACGAGAAAAAAACAGCGTTTATATTTGTTGCAGCAACGCATTAACAACCAAGCGGCACAATTCAGTCGTGCGATGTTAGGCAGCGAGCAACGCGTGTTGGTCGAAGGCCCGTCCAAAAAAAGACATTATGGAATTGACCGGACGTACGGAGAATAACCGTATCGTCAACTTCAAGGTTCGCCGGATATGATCGGTAAATTTGTGGACATTAAAATCACGGACGTGTTCACTAACTCCCTCCGCGGTGAGGTAGTGCGCACGGAAGATGAAATGGGCTTGCGTGTATTGCAATCGCCACAAGCAGTGATTAACCGTACCCGTAAAGAAGATGAGCTTGGCGTAGGGCGCTACGTTGGCTAATTAGAACGCATCAAAATAAAAACCTCGCAATGTATTGCGAGGTTTTTTTATTGCGGTTATTTCTGTTTTTCCAGGAAAACTAAATATTCTTCCAACATTTCAATGGCTTCTAAACAACGGGCGCGGCGTTGTTCCAGCTGTTCCAATTTTTGTCGATTCAACGGCAATCCTTCTCTTTGCGTTTTGCTTAAATCATCTTGTTCACACTGAATTTTCTCATTAAAAAGAGGCTAAATATTCATAGTATTTCGCCAAGCGTTCTCGTGGTGGTAGGGTGTGAACGGGATGATGGCGTTTATCCGCCGGTTTGCTTTCTTCTTGCGCTTTTAATGGGAAAGAGTTGCGCATTTTGCTGTTGACGGGTTAACGCATCCGAAAGTGCGGTACATTGTGCCGATAGTTTTTTGCGTGTAGAACTGCAAGGCTTCAAGATTCTCACCTTTAATCTGCTCAATCTGAGAGAATGTTTGTTCAATCTGCTCAAAATAAAACGCTGTTTTTTTCGCCAGTTTTCCGTGAATAAATTTTCTGAAAATTTGGCGTAAACCGTTTCTTCTTTCTGCGTGTCATAACGCGCGAAGAAATGCTGAAGGCTTTGTTTTAAACGTTGGATAGAAATGTTGTTCATTATTGTTCATAGGGTATAGAAAATAAAAAGTGCGGTGAAAAAAATTTACGTGTTTTTTTCAACCGCACTTTTAGACTTACAAATACATGGCGGCAATCCAACCGAAGACTAACAACGGAATGTTGTAGTGAATAAAAGGTCGGCACAACGGAATCCCAAATGTGGTCGTGTTTACCATCCATATTCAAACCGGATGTCGGCCCTAATGTGGAGTCAGATGCCGGCGAACCTGCATCACCCAAGGCTGCCGCAACACCGACAATAGACACGGTAGCAAGCGGGGAGAAGCCGAAAGATAAACAAAGCGGCACATAAATGGAAGTAATAATCGGCACGGTAGAGAAGGAAGAACCGATCCCCATAGTGATAAGTAAACCGACGAGCAACATCAGGAACGCGGCGACACCTTTGCTTTTGAATGATACCGGTGCTTAATACATCGACCAATTCTTTTACACCGCTCGTAGTATTAATCACATTGGCAAAGCCGGAAGCGGCGATCATCACGAAACCGATCATGGCCATTAAACGTAAGCCTTGTTGGAAAATATCGTTGCTTTCTTTGAGTTTGAAAATGCCAAAGGCGGCAAAGATGATCAAACCTACCAAGCCTCCGATAATGGTGGAACTGGTCACTAATTGCACGGTGAAGGTGGCAACAATAGCGATTAAACTGGCCGTGATTTGTTTTGGTGTAATATTGGCGACCTGTTGTTTGATCTCCTCACTTGTCGGTTCGGCTGTTAGCACCACATATTCTCGCGGTTTTGCGATAGGTGATAAAGATGGCGGTGAGTAATCCTAAAATCATGCCGATAACCGGAATAGTCATTGCCAACGAAACTTCCCCTACACTGGTTTGCAATCCTAACGCTCCGCCTACGGTATTAATATTTTTCACCAAAATGCTCTCAATAAAGATTTTCCCGAACCCTACAGGCAATAGCATATAGTGGCGGTTAAACCGAATGTGAGGACACAAGCCACAGCACGACGGTCAATTTTCAGTTTATTGAAGATGGCAAGCATCGGCGGAATAACGATAGGAATAAAGGCAATGTGCACCGGCAATAGGTTTTGTGAGGAAATGGCGAACAGCGTTAAGATACCGAGCATGGCATATTTGAACATGGCGAGGCTATTTGCAGTCGGCACTTTATTCATGCGGGTGATGATTTTGTAAGCGATTAAATCCGTAATACCCGATTTGGAAATCGCAATGGCAAAAAGCACCGAGCATTGCGTAGTTCATGGCGACTTCGGCACCGCCACCAAGTCCGCCCGTAAAGGCTTCGATGGTTTTGGTTAAACCTAAATTTCCGACTAAACCGGCGGTTAAGGCTGACATAACCAGTGCAATGATCACGTTAATGCGTAACAAGCTCAGTGCCAGCAAAAACGATGATCGAAATAACGACGGGGTTGGTTAACATGTGTTTATCCTTATAAGTTAAGTTATTGATAATTTACTCGAAATACAAAATTTGTCTAATAAAATTGCCATTTTTATTTTTGTGGGGATTAATTTGATGTAAAAAGAAACCCCCTCGAAAGCAGACTTCCGAGGGGGCGATATGCAATGATTTATTCGTACCTGCTCGGAAGTTATCTTCCAGCACACCAAATACCTGAAAGATCATTCAGTTACATGGTGGTGATGGTGACGAATAAAGTTCATTTTAAATCTCCTGTGTGAATTGCCTTTTTAAAACTACTGGAAAATGTTTTTGGTCGCAAGTGTTTTTTTCAAAAAAATTAGCAAAGTGCGGTCAATATTTGTGGTGTTTTTTTAATCTTCCGCCACGATATGTGGAAATCCACCCAGTGTTTTTTTAAGTGATTCACCATATAACAAAAATAATTCTGCAGTACGTTCCGTGTCGTAAAGGGCAGAGTGTGCTTGTGAACCATCAAAAGGGATTTTTGGCCGCTTGGCAGGGCTTTTAACTAACACCGTTTGACCAAACATAAAACCGCTTAGGGTTGCCGTATCAAAGGTGGAAAAAGGGTGAAATGGGTTGCGTTTGGCGTTGGTACGTTGGGCTGCTGCCATAATAAAGCCCTGATCAAAGGCTGCATTATGCGCCACAATAATCGAGCGTTGGCACTCGGCGTCTTTCTGTGCGCGGCGTACCATTTTAAACATTTCGCTGATGGCAATGTTTTTCACTGATGGCACCGCGCAGCGGGTTGTCAATGTCAATGCCGTTAAATTTAATGGATTCAGGATCGATATTTGCGCCTTCAAAAGGTTGAATGTGGAAATGGCATTTTTTTGATCCGGTACCAAATGACCATTGTCATCCATTTTTACCGTAATTGCTGCCACTTCTAACAATGCATCGGTTTTAGCATTCAAGCCTGCGGTTTCCACATCAATAATTACCGGTAAATAGCCACGGAAACGATGTTTTAAGAGATTATAGTTTATGGTTTCTTGTGTTTCAGACATACATTTTCCTAAAAATAAAACGTGGATTATCGTTCATAATCCACGTTAAAAACGTTGCTTTTTTAACCGCACTTTACATAGCAAATTTAGTTGCCTAAGCCGGCCTGTGCGCTTTGATTTTCGATGAATTCGATTTTGTAACCGTTCGGATCTTCTACGAAAGCGATCACGGTTTTACCGCCTTTCACCGGGCCCGGTTCGCGCGTAACATTGCCGCCCGCCTTGCGCACCGCTTCACAAGTGGCGTAAATATCGTCCACGCCAATGGCGATGTGACCGTAGGCATTGCCCAAATCGTATTTATCCACGCCCCAGTTATAGGTTAATTCCAATACGGACGCTTTGTTTTCATCATCGTAACCTAAAAAAATGCCAGAGAATATTGGTATTCCGGATTTTCACTGGTACGCAATAAAACGCATGCCCAATACATCTTGATAAAACTGAATAGAACGTTGTAAATCGCCGACGCGCAACATGGTATGTAAAATTGCATGATATTCTCCATTAAATAAAATCTCGGCAATTATGCCACAGAATCATGGGCTTTTCTTTGGAAAATAAAAAGGATTAAGCCCAGTTGAACTTAATCCTTCAAAATAAATTTAAAAAACGCAGTAAAATCTCACCGCACTTTTCAGGTTTAGAACGTGTAGTTTACACTTAAACGAACGTCACGACCCGGCTCAGGCAAGGTGGATACGCCTGCGCGTTGGCTGTGGCTGCGATAGTATTTGTTGAATGCATTGTTTAACGCAAGGTTGATATTTACGCTTTCAACCGGTTTCCATGTGATATAGAAATCGTTGACGCCATAGCCCGGACGTTTTGTGGTGGTTGCACCACCGCCACGGTTTTGGGTGGTAGAATCATAGCTGGTATGTTGTACAAAGCGGCCTTTCCAACCGATTTCAACGTCAGGTTGTTCGAAGTGGTAAGACACACCGGTGGTCCAAGTACGACCGATCGGAATGGCGGTTACAGTGCTATCCACGGTTCTGCCGTTTAATTCCGGTTTGCTGTAAGCCACGCCGGCACGTAAGGTTAAGCCTTCGTATTTATAGGCTGCACCTAATTCATAACCATGATTTCTTAATTTGCCTGCATTTTGGATTTCATAATAACCCGGTCTGATTTGCGTAAAGGCGTGCGTATCTTGGATTGTTTGCCAGAAATAACTTCCGTTCAAAGAAAGGCTGTCGGCTAATTTATAGTTGAAGCCTACTTCCGCGTTGCGCGATCTTTCCGGTTTAATGTTATTGGCAATGGAATACACTGCAGGTTTTCCTCGAGTCGATCCTGAAGAAAGCATGACTTCAAAGAAACGAGGACTTCGCAGCGTAGTTTAAGCTGGTATTAAAACTGAGATCATTGGTGACTTCATAAATCAAGCCAACGCTTGGATTCACGCTGCCTTTATTGGATTTTGAACCGTCCATTGCATGGAAATTGAAGTGGTCATAACGCAAGCCGGTCGTTAATGTAAACGCCCCTAAGCCCCAAATGCCCTCGGCATAAACACCCACATCACGTTTCTTTTGGGTCTTCATTTGGACGCCGTTTTTGAACGGTAAGTGAGTTAGGCTTACCTTCTTGATCGCGGTAATTGATACCGTATTTGATTAAGTGAGATTCACCAATTGGAGAATCCAAGTTTAAGTTTGCACCATTGGCAATTAAACGGGTTCTGGAACGTTCGCTTGGCTCTTCACGGCTAATTACACTGCGCCATACATTAGCCTTAGCATTGCTAATAAAGCCCATGTTTTTTTGCTGGTCCATTCAATTTTGCTGGTGTCGTTAGTAGTGATGCGATAACGTGGGGAATTATTAGTCTCATTATTGTCTTGAGCAAAAATCGAACTCCTCGCGTAATGCTCGAACACCATAGTGGCGTTCTTGGCGATGACTTAATTCAATTCGGTGATCTTTCGTTTAAATCCACACCGACTTTCGCTAATAAACCACGTTGACCCAATGCACTATTTTTTTGATTTTGTAGCCATTGCCTGCTTTATAGTCGCTTTCATTTACCCAATTGCCGGAAAGTAATACATCCATCGCTTGGGCACGTGAATAAACGGTTGCACCTTTGCTCCAACCTTTGTTTGAGCTAACACCGGCATTTACCTTAAAACCAATGTCTTGACCTTCTTTCAGAAGATCTTTTGCACTCACGGTTTCCGCAACGATAGCTCCGCTGGTTGCACCAATGCCGGCACTGGCTGATCCTGTCCCTTTTTGCACGCTCACTTTCTTGAATAGTGCCGGATCAAACATGAAACGGCCTTGGTGGTGGAAAAGTTGGGCATCGGTATAAGCATCATCCACTTTTTACATCCACTTGATCTTGCCCCATCCCGCGAATGGTAAACCATTGTGATGTACCGCGACCACCACCGAAGTTAATCGCCGGTTCATCTTTTAATAAACCTTTTAATTCGGTTTCCGTGCTGCGATTAATCGATTCAGTTGTAATCACATTGGTTTTTACTTTTTGGCACCGGTATTTTCAGACACCACGTTAATGATCTCTAAATTTTCCGCATAAACTGCGGTGGTAACTAACATTGCGAGGGGAAGCAATGAAAAATGTTTTGCGCATAAATGCTCCTATGGAAGTTAATAACGATAAATAAACTGCGGGAGAATTTAGCCTATTTGTTAAATTTTTACAAATGATAATTATTATTGTATTTATTTTTGATATAACGAACGCGGTATTTGTTCTTTAAGCAAAAAGTGCGGTGGATTTTTACGGTGTTTAAAAACAAAAAGCCATCAAAAGATGGCTTTTTAAGGGAGATAAATTAGGCAATATTAGATTTTTGGTTAAATCGATATTTTTGGTTTCCTTAGAAAGCCACAAGGCAATCATTGTTAAGACGGCGTTAACAGCGAGGTAAATTCCTACGCCGATGATGCCATAGTAGGCGTTGATTTTTAAGGTCACCATAGTGGCGACAGTTGCACCAATAATAGAGGAAATGTTATAGGCCAAAGAGGCGCCTGAGTAGCGTACTTCCGTAGGGAAAAAAATTCCGGTAATAAAGCCGCCATTGGACCGAAAGTCATACCCATAAAAGCCATTCCAATAATAAGGAATAAGAACACGCTGGTCGGAGTACCGCCGGTTAGGAATAACGGCATGCATAAACCTAACAACGCAATACCGATAGTGGTACCTAATAACCATTTGCGACGTCCAATTTTATCGGCATAGATACCGGAAATACTGATGAAAATCCCAAAAACGATGGCACTGATAAGCAAGAAGCCGGTAAAAGTATTTGGTTGAATACCTAAACCCATTGCATGACCTTGCTCGAAAGCGTCACCGGACTCTTGGAATAGACTTGTGCGAATGCCGTCATGATGTAGAACAACACATAGGTCGTAGTCATCACGAACGTGCCTAAAATTAACGGTTTCATATGGTTACGGAATACGGCACTAACCGGGGTTTCCACTTTTTTACCTTTGGCTTCCGCTTCGCGGAATACATGGCTTTCGTGCAAGGTTAAGCGTACATATAAAACCTACTATAACTAACGCTACGGAAGAAAAGGAATGGAATGCGCCATGCCCATTCAACCAAGGCTTCTTTACCGAAATAATAGCTCACCAAGAAGAATGCGCCGTTGGCTAAGAATAAACCGATCGGTGCGCCTAACTGTGGGAAAGTGCCATACCAAGCGCGTTTGCCTTCCGGGGCATTTTTCGGTGGCAACCAATGCTGCGCCCCCATTCTCCGCCAAGTCCTAAGCCCCTGACCGATACGACATAGGCAAAGCAAAATTGGAGCCCAAATGCCAATGTCGGCATAGGTTGGTAATATGCCGATCACCATGGTGGAAATACCCATTAATAACAAGGAGGCGACCAAGGTTTTTTTACGCCCGATTTTATCGCCGAAATGGCCGAATAATGCCGAGCCGATAGGGCGCACGAAAAAGCTAACGCCAAAGTGGAAAGAGAGAGTAATTGATTGGAAACCGGATTGTCAGCGTTAAAGAATTGTGTGTTAAACACTAAAACGGCCGCAGCCGCATAAATGTAATAATCGAAAAACTCAATTGCCGTGCCGATCATTGAGGCGATAGCGACCTTGCGAGGATCGTTACGCAAATGCGTTTGTTGATGAGTTTGTTCAATGGTTTCGGCATTTTCAATATCTACGATATCTGCCGCAATGCTGTTAGTTGACATATTTGCCTTCCTAATAGGTTATAGATCATGGAAAAAAGGCCGAAATGTTATCATTAAGTTTGCATGCAAACAACAGGGAAAAACCTTTAAAAATAAGCGGAGAAAAACGATTGTTTGGTGATTTTTGGATAGTTTGATTTTGTTTAAAAATGGAGTTTTTCGGCTGAAAATAAGGGGGTGTCAATAGATTATTTTGTTGCTTGTTATTTGATTTTTAGCATGAACTACGCCGGAAATAACAGGACAATGATCTTTTATGCTAATTTGAAGGCTTCATGTAGATATATTAAATAATCTATTGAATAGGGTAAAATTAAATGTATATAAGCGGTTAATTTATCTTGCGAAGTTGTTGATTGACTTCTGGTCTAACCTGTTTTTTTATTAACTTGGAAGAATAAAAATACCTTTATTTATCAGATGCTATAAAAAGGTTGTGCCAGCTTTCCCAAAACTCCCATTTATTTTATGGTTTTTTCCTAAAAATGATCTTTTGATATTTTGTAAAAATGTTGTTATTGAAGGTCTTTCATAGCAATCTTCATTCTATTTGCCGGCGTTAATCGCCATTGTGTTAGCTTTCATCATGTTCTATTTATCGCATGATACGGCGGAATCTGAAGATTTGCCGCCGGTGGATGAATGGAAAGGCGAAAAGGTGGTACAGAAGGTTGAATCTGCCCCTCACCCTTTCATCCAAAGATATCTTTATGAAATATATCTTAAATAACAAATTCTTATGGGCAATTGCCATTGCCAATGTTTTTTTGTTTATTTCATTCGTTACGGCATTATCAACCGGCACCGCAACAGGGTTAACCGGATTATTCGGTTATTTGCTCGGTTCCGCTAGTGCGGGTTATGTGATGGGTAAATTAGTAGATTTATTCGGTTGGGACGGCGGTTTTCTATGTGCTGATTGTTTCCTGCTTCTTAGGTTTTTGGCTTTATTGCCGTCACTTTATTCCATAAACCTAATGCGACGAAATAATGTTTAGTTGCTTTTAAATAATAAAGTGCGGTCAAAATTCATTACGAAAACCGACCGCACTTTTTGCTTTCTTTTTAATTTAAAAAAATTGGCAGAATACATTTGATTTTTTTAATTAAAAAAATTAAAAAGGAAAGCGTATGAATACTTCATCTTTGTTCAATTTATCTTGGCCTCGTTATCTTAATTTACTTTTTCTTATTATTAAGTTCCGGGTTTCTTACTAGCGGCATTGTGACTTTAATTGCCGCCAATTTGGATTATTTTTCCGATCTTGCAAAAATTTATGGCTTGCAAGCTGTGTTGCTACTTTCTATTGCATTGGGTTTTTATTTTTTCTGCGTGAAAGCCGTAAATTGGAAAAAGACAAATTAAAAACTACTGTCCGTCACTTTCTTTTTTTATTACCTCTGTTCTTATCGGTGCAGTGTTCGCCTTGGTGGGACAAACCTATCAAACGGGGGCCAACGCATGGGAATTATTTGCTATTTGGTCGGTATGTCAATTGCCGTTGTTATTACTGTTACCCTAATGTGGCTTCAGCGTTATTGTTGGTCGCAACTACCAATATTGCCTTTATTTCTATTTAATAACAACAACTATGAAAATGATGTCGCGCTTTCTGCGGTAAGTTTAAATTTTATTTTCTTGCTGTTAAGTGAATTATTTATTCATCGATTGCATGATGCGAACTGGCGACTTCTGCCTAAGTTCCTTGTATTCTTAGTGCTAGTGAATCTGTTTTTTTGTCAGGATTTTGACAGATTTTTCTAGGTAATGACGTTGATTCCAGCGTTTATTTCTTTTATTCTTTTTCTTGCAAGTGGCGTTCCCTGTCTTTGGCGTGTATTTGTTTTTATAAACAGTATCGCGTTGACTTTATGAATTTAATTACTGCCACCGTGAGCTTAATTACTGCCTTTGGTTTTTCTCTTTTCCCATGTGAATTCTGCTGATTTTTGCCGTACTAAGCGGTTTAGTCTTATTTATTATTACCATCAGTGCGGTTATGCAATTACACGGTTGGTATAAACGTCATTATCCACAACGGAAAAGCATTTCTTGGGCGTTATCTATTTTTACTTATTTTTCGCCATTTTTATCGGTATCGTTACCTGTCTTATTTGGATTTTTCTTCGCATTAAATGTATCTGATCCACGCATTAACTTATTGGTGCTAAGCGTTATCGTGTTGTTTATTGCCTTGGGGATGCATTTTTGGTAATCCTGATGCGGAAAAATCATATATCAATTATCATCGGTATTTTTCTTCTTAATGGGCTATTGCTTGTTGGGCGGTTATTTTCTTTCCGGTATATTTGATGGATACGATAACGATGTATTAAAGATAACCACGCCGTTATTATTTACTGTTGTGGTGGGGATATTTTTATTTTTTTACGTAAAGAAATTTGGCTACGTACATTAACCATCATAACCGTGTTGGTGATGTGGCATATCTATTTTAGCGATTTCCATCTCATTGGCCTCGATTATGCTAACCAAGTGGAATATCACTATGTGCCTTTCTACATTGTGACCATGCTTGGTTGCGTAGTAGCATTTTTAATACAAAAGATTTACCTTGAAAATGAAAAGCTTAGTGCACAGATTGTGCCTTTTGCTTGGGCGTTTTTGCTGTTTAGTATCGGTGCTTCTTTACTGAATTCGATCTATATTTTGTTTCGTTTTAGTCAAATGGCCGATGAATTACCGAAAGTCATGACTTTTGCCGAACTCTTTGATGTGGTGACTGCGGGCGTATTTTACCCAAGCTGATTTCGTGCCAGGTTGGATTATTCCGTTTTTAGTCGGTCTTACCCCGTTGATTGTTTTTTGGCTATTCGTCGTTTCTTTGTGTTAGATAAAGCTGAAACTATCTTGATAGGGTTGGTTTTTTCCTTATTTATCATTGGATTTATTTCTCAACCGTCAATTTTATTTCTCGTGACATTATTGTTACTGGCATATTTGATGGATAGCCGAATGTTATTTTTTATCGCCGTTTTCTTTTTAACGGTGAATTTGAGGCTTATATTATTATTCCTTGACCATTCCATTACTTTATAAAGCATTGTTATTGCTTCTCTTTGCCTTCATATTTAGCGGTATGGCTATTTATCTATTGCGAAAATATAAACCGCAAACCCAAAGTGCGGTCGGTTTTTGCCAATGTTTCTAAAGTGAAGCCACTGGTGGCATTGGCAGTAGTTTTGCTGATACTGATTCCGCTGAATTACAAAAGTGCAACAGTTTGAAGATGTGTTGGCGACAGGGAAACCGGTAGTGTTAAAAATTGCGCCGGTGGATCCGCGCTCCTTGATGCAAAGGGAGATTACATGGCATTGAGTTATTCGATTTTAAATGACATTCGTGCTAATTTGAATGAATCTGAAGATGGCGTATTCACTATTGAGACAGAGAAAAACGTCCAAGTAAAGTTTATGCGCTGATTCATCAAGACGAACAAGGCGTTGCTACCTTATGTCGGGTGGAAGATAGTCTGCCGAACGATTTTAAAGATTGCGCCGCCGATGTGTATTTGCCGGTGAATAATTTCAAATGGTTGCCTGAATTACCAAGCCAAGAATATTTCTTTGCTGAAGGTAAAGGACAACATTATGCTCAAGCAGAATACGCCGAATACCGTTTTAAGAATGGTATTTTGTTGTTGGCTCGCTTGTTGGATAAGGATTTGAAGGCGTTATAGAAAAAAATGGAAAAGAAAAGTGCGGTAGGTGTCGTTTAAAAACGAATTAAAAACCCACCGCACTTTTTTATTTTAGTCGATTATTTTTATCGCCACCATAGAACCGAAATTAAAACACTGAAACCAAAGTTCCACATGAGAAAATCCCACGTTTTTTAACCGCACTTTGTGAGAGTCAATGGAGTCGGTTCGCATCACATTTTTCAAGTGCGGTGCGTTTTTTTGACTCACTTCTAATTCGCTATAGCCATTAGCACGTTTAAATTGATGGTGTAAATCAATGAGCAATTCATCAATGGCAGTATCTTCAAAACGAAATTTTTCCGACAACACTAATACACCGTTTGGGTTTAACCCTTGATAGATTTTTGTCAGCAATGCCACGCGATCCTCCGGAGGCAAAAATTGTAGGGTGAAATTTAAAATCACCATGGACGCGTTTTTTTGATTTCAACTTGGCGAATATCGTCGCATAAAAATATCTACCGGGATGTCGCTATGATAGGCCGCAATGTGCTGACGGCAGCGCTCTACCATCGGTTGGGAATTATCGATGCCGATAATTTTTACATTGGGCTGTTGAATATGACGACGGGCGGACAATGTTGCCGCACCACGGGAACAGCCGAGATCGTAAACATTGCTGTTGGGCGTGACAAAACGTTCGGCTAACATGCCTATGGCGGTGATGATATTGGAATAGCCGGGAATGGAGCGTTGGATCATGTCCGGAAACACTTCGGCAACGCTTTCATCAAAAAGTAAAATCCCCAATTTTTTTCGATTGGGGCAGAGAAAATGGTGTCTTTCATTGTGAGATCGGATGGAAATAGAATCGTTACATTTCTGGTTAAAAAAAGTGCGGTCATTTTTAGAAGAAGTTTTTATCTCAAATAATTGTTATGCATTACGGATCCATAGGTGTTTCCCTCTTTATCGTTTGCAATTTTCAGCTATAATTAGCGCAATTTTTTTATAATATTTACAGAAGATTAGAAGATAAGGAATAAAAATGATGCGTTCACACTATTGCGGTGCATTAAACCGTACAAATATTGGTCAGGAAGTGACGTTAAGCGGTTGGGTTCATCGCCGTCGTGATTTAGGTGGTTTGATTTTTATTGATATGCGTGATCGTGATGGTGTTGTGCAGGTTTGTTTTGATCCGAAATTCCAAGAAGCCTTAACTGCAGCTGCCGCTTTGCGTAACGAATTTTTGTATTCAAATCAAAGGTGAAGTGATCGCCCGCCCGGACAACCAAATCAATAAAAAAACATGGCGACCGGTGAAGTGGAAGTCTTGGCAAAAGCATTGAAAATTTACAATGCCTCCGATGTGTTGCCGTTAGACTTCAACCAAAACAACACGGAAGAACAACGCTTAAAATACCGTTATTTGGATTTACGTCGTCCTGAGATGGCGCAACGTTTGAAAAACCCGTGCGAAAATCACCAGCTTTGTACGTCGTTTCATGGATGACAACGGTTTCTTAGATATTGAAACCCCAATGCTAACCAAAGCTACACCGGAAGGTGCGCGCGACTATTTAGTGCCAAGCCGTGTGCATAAAGGCAAATTCTATGCATTGCCACAGTCCCCACAGCTTTTCAAACAGCTTCTAATGATGTCTGGTTTTGATCGTTATTATCAAATCGTGAAATGTTTCCGTGATGAAGATTTGCGTGCGGATCGTCAACCGGAATTTACCCAAATCGATGTGGAAACCTCTTTCCTGACAGCGCCTGAAGTGCGTGAGATTATGGAACGCATGGTGCACGGTTTATGGCAAAACATCATTGGTGTGGATTTAGGCAAATTCCCGGTGATGACTTGGCACGAAGCGATGAATCGTTTTTGGTTCCGACAAACCGGATTTACGTAACCCACTGGAACTAGTGGACGTTGCAGACATCGTTAAAGAGGTAGATTTCAAAAGTGTTCCAAGGCCCGGCCAATGATCCGAACGGTCGTGTGGCGGTCATTCGCGTACCAAATGGCAGCGAAATTACCCGTAAACAAATTGATGAATACACCCAATTTGTTGGTATCTACGGTGCGAAAGGTTTGGCTTGGGCGAAAGTGAATGATATCAATGCGGGACTTGAAGGCGTTCAAAGCCCGATTGCGAAATTCTTAACTGAAGATGTATGGAAAGCGTTAGCAGAACGTGTAAAAGCACAAAACGGTGATATCTTGTTCTTCGGCGCAGACAAATGGCAAACCACCACAGATGCCATGGGCGCATTGCGTTTGAAACTCGGCCGTGACCTCGGCTTAACCCGTTTAGACGAATGGCAACCGCTTTGGGTCATTGATTTCCCTATGTTTGAGCGTGATGATGAAGGCAATTTGGCGGCAATGCACCACCCATTCACATCGCCACGTGATTTCACACCGGAACAATTGGAAGCGGATCCAACAACTGCGGTGGCGAATGCTTACGATATGGTCATCAACGGCTACGAAGTAGGTGGCGGTTCTGTACGTATTTTCGATCCGAAAATGCAACAAACGGTATTCCACATTCTTGGCATCAACGAACAAGAACAACGCGAGAAATTTGGTTTCTTGTTGGATGCATTGAAATTCGGCACGCCGCCACACGCAGGTTTGGCGTTTTGGTTTAGACCGTTTAACCATGCTTTTAACCGGCACTGAAAATATCCGTGATGTGATTGCGTTCCCTAAAACGACGGCTGCAGCGTGCTTAATGACCGAAGCGCCAAGTTTTGCAAATCCGCAAGCCTTGGCTGAGTTGAGTATTCAAGTTGTTAAAACAGTTAAGGAAGATGAATAGATTAATAGCAACAAATCTACTCATGAAATGGATTGGGTAGATTTGTACCTTCTGATGTTACAAATCGTTTTGTTTACGACACGGCATCAGTCAGTGGTTAATTAGAATAAGAATAATATATGAAAAAGACCGATATCTATTCCTATCATTTGTTGGGCAAACATTGCCATTAATTATCTTATTGCGTTGGTTCTTACCTTAGTAATTTTTGGCGGTTGGGATATCTTTTATTAACATGGAGTATTATTTGGCGTTAATTTTTGCCTTATCTCAACCTTATTTTTAGTGATTTACTTGAATAAGATGATTCTCTGTGGGCGACGTTGGGCAAGAGAGATTTTTATCGCTTGGTGTATTGTTCTTAATATATTGGGGCATGTTCTTTTTGAGGACATACAAGTTACGCTAGTCAGTATTGTATTTTCCATTGCTAATATTATTTGTTTGTATCACTCTTCTGCCAATCGTTTTTTGTTCGAAAGGATGCTTAACGGCTGATGGGAATTTTAATAGCAGGCTCAATTGAAATATAAAAATAACCAATCCGTTCTTGTTGTTATCTATGCGGAAAGTACCCGACGGGTACTGATGTTACAACGACAGGATGACCCTGGTTTTTGGCAATCGGTGACCGGTTCTTTAGAAGCTGATGAAACACCAAATGAAACAGCTATTCGTGAATTATGGGAAGAAGTGCGGTTAAAAATAGAATCAAAATCAACCGCACTTCTTGATTGTAATGAAAGCATAGAATTTGAAATTTTTTCCGCATTTCCGCTATAAATATGCACCGAACGTCACCCATTGCCGGGAGCACTGGTTTTTGTTGGCAGTGGAACAGGAGTTTACGCCTGAATTGACCGAACATCTCGCTTTCCAATGGGTTTCGCCGACTCGGGCGATTCAAATGACAAAATCTCCAAATAATTCGGAAGCAATCCGAAAGTATTTATTATAGGACACCATTTATTCGTCCATTCTTATTATATAAATTAAGGTGCAAAAAGTTGCACTCTACGTTAGAAGGAAAACAACATGGCAGGCCACAGTAAATGGGCAAATATTAAACACCGTAAAGCAGCACAAGATGCACAGCGCGGCAAAATCTTTACAAAATTAATCCGTGAATTAGTTACTGCAGCAAAAATTGGTGGTGGCGATGTTGGTGCTAACCCTCGCTTTACGCGCGGCGGTAGATAAAGCTTTAAGTAGTAACATGACCCGCGATACGATTAACCGTGCCATTGAGCGTGGTGTTGGCGGTGGTGATGACACCAATATGGAAACCCGTGTTTATGAGGGCTATGGTCCGGGCGGTACGGCCGTTATGGTAGAATGTTTAAGTGATAATGCCAACCGTACGATTTCTCAGGTTCGTCCAAGTTTTACTAAATGTGGCGGAAATTTAGGAACGGAAGGTTCCGTCGGTTATCTTTTTCAGTAAAAAGGATTAATTCTGGTGAATCAAGCCGATGAAGACGCATTAATGGAATCTGCTATTGAAGGCGGTGCGGATGATGCAGCCACAAGATGACGGTTCTTTTTGAAATTTATACTGCTTGGGAAGATTTGAGTTCCGTGCGTGATGCCATTGAGGCGGCGGGCTTTAAAATCGAAAGTGCAGAAGTCGACAATGATTCCATCAACAACCGTGGATTTAGATGCGGAAACCGCGCCGAAACTACTTCGGTTAATTGATATGTTGGAAGACTGTGATGACGTCCAAAACGTCTATCACAATGGTGAAATTAGCGATGAAGTCGCTGCAATTCTATAAAGGAGCATTTATGAAATTAGTTAAAACATTATCAGCTATCGCAGCAGTTGCCATTTTGAGCGCATGTTCTAATGCAACAGCAAATGTGGAAGAAAAAGCAGTCGAAGCAGTGGCACCGATTACCGATAAAACGGTAGTGTATTCTTGTAACAAGAAACCGGTGACTGCCGTATATCAATTCGAAGGCCAAGAACCGACAGGTGCAATGGTGATGGTCGGCAATAAAGTGATTGCAAAAGACTTTGTTCGTGATACGACGCAAAAAGACTTCACTGTATTTACTTCCGGCAATTATGTGTGGAATGTGGATAGTGATTTAACGTTGAATAAATTTGATTCTGTATTACCGGTAAAACCTTTTTAGAAAAAAAGGCAAAAATCAGACAGAATCATTGTGAAAAACTGTGATGTAAACGCTAAAGCTACTGCAAAAAGCAAATCAATAAAATCTCACTTAAAAGTAAAAACGGCTAGATGTTCTAGCCGTTTCTTTTATTTCATAGATTATGACGATTATTTTAGGTATTGACCCCGGTTCGCGCGTGACGGGATATGGGGTGATTCGACAACATGGCCGCCAATTGGAATATTTAGGTAGCGGCGCTATTCGCACTCAAGCGGATGATTTGCCAACCCGTTTAAAGCGTATTTATGCAGGGGTAACGGAAATTATCACGCAATTTCAGCCGGATATGTTTGCCATTGAGCAAGTATTTATGGCAAAAATGCCGACTCGGCATTGAAACTGGGGCAGGCGCGTGGTACTGCCATTGTTGCGGCGGTAAAATCGCGATTTGCCGGTATTTGAATATGCCGCACGATTAATTAAGCAAACTGTTGTGGGGATTGGGTCAGCAGATAAAAATTCAAGTACAGGATATGGTGACCCGTATTCTCAACCTTTCCGATAAAACCCCAGGCAGATGCCGCAGACGCTTTGGCCATTGCCATTACGCATGCCCATTCCATACAGCATTCTTTTCTATGTCGCCGGTGCGGCAGAACAGCATAAAATGCAAGAAAAAGTGACCGCACTTTTGCGGACAAGATATAGCCGAGGGCGATTTCGATTAAAAATTTAACTGGATATTTATCCAGTTTTATTTTATCCTAAGTTCAATTTTTACTCAGTCATCAGGATACTTTGATGATCGGCCATTTAACCGGCATTTTAATGGAAAAACAGCCACCGGAAATTTTTATTGGATGTGCAAGGCGTGGGGTATGAACTTTTATTGCCTATGACCAGTTTCTATAACTTGCCGGAAGTGGGCAAGCAAACCAGTCTATTTACACATTTGGTGGTGCGAGAAGACGCCCATTTGCTTTTTGGATTCTCACAAAAACTGACCGCACTTTATTTCGTGAACTCATCAAAACCAATGGCGTAGGACCGAAGCTGGCGTTGGCGATTTTGTCCGCGATGTCAGTGGATGAGTTTGCCTATGCTATTGAGCGCGAGGAATTATCCCGTTTGGTTAAAATTCCGGGGATTGGCAAGAAAACAGCAGAACGTTTGTTGGTTGAATTAAAAGGTAAATTTAAAGAAGTGAAAACCCATGATTTCTTTGTACAGGCCGACCACTTGCCAAGTGTTAATGCTGAAACCGTGGCGACAATTGAACCTTCAAATGAAGCGGTAGCTGCATTGATAGCCTTGGGTTATAAACCATTGGATGCCGAAAAGATGGTGAAAAAAGTCTCCAGACCGGATCTTTCCAGTGAACAATTAATTCGCGAAGCATTGAAAGCCGCATTGTAATTAGAGATAGTCAAGATGATTGAAACAGACAGAATTATCAGTGCTACTGCGAAATTAGACGAAGATGTCATTGATCGTGCCATTCGTCCGAAATTGTTGGCGGATTATGGGGCAGCCACAAGTTTGTGAACAAATGGAAATTTTTTTATTGAAGCGGCTAAATTGCGTCAGGACGCTTTAGATCATTTATTAATTTTTGGTCCACCGGGGCTGGGGAAAAACCACTTTAGCTAATATTGTCGCCAATGAAATGGGAGTCAATATTCGTACAACCTCGGGCCCAGTGCTGGAAAAAGCCGGCGATTTAGCGGCAATGCTAACAAATCTTGAGCCGCATGATGTGTTGTTCATTGATGAAATTCATCGTCTTTCGCCTGCGATTGAGGAGGTTCTTTATCCTGCAATGGAAGACTATCAATTGGATATTATGATTGGTGAAGGCCCGGCTGCTCGTTCTATTAAGTTAGATTTACCACCGTTCACATTAATCGGTGCAACAACTCGGGCAGGTTCTTTAACATCGCCATTGCGCGATCGTTTTGGTATTGTGCAGCGTTTAGAATTTTATTCTGTGCCGGATTTAACTTTAATCGTGTCTAGAAGTGCGGCCTGTTTACAGCTTAAAATTGATGATGCCGCCGCTTATGAAATTGCCCGCCGATCTCGTGGTACGCCGCGTATTGCTAATCGGTTATTACGCCGTGTGCGAGATTATGCTGATGTGCGCAACAATGGCATAATCACCGAAGCAATTGCCAAAGCCGCATTATCAATGTTGGATATTGATGACGCAGGGTTTGACTATTTGGATAGAAAAATTACTAATGGCTGTGTTGGAGCGCTTTGATGGTGGGACCGGTTGGATTGGATAATTTAGCCGCGGCCATTGGTGAAGAGAGAGATACTATTGAAGATGTGTTGGAGCCTTATTTAATTCAGCAAGGTTTTTGCAAAGAACCCCAAGAGGGAGGATTGCGACATTGACAACGTATCGCCATTTTGGCGTTGAAAAAGATTACTCGAGATGGATAAATAGAGGCTTTATTGAGATTCAATAAGCCTTTTTGTTAGAAATTATCTGATTATTGTGTTTGTTGCTTCATGCTATTTAATTTTGCCAAGGCAACATCACAACTTTTTAATCTGTGTTGCTAGCTCCATTTCTAGAATCTGCTTTTTACTTTGGTTGAGTTTACTTCGATTTTATTTACTTGTGGATGTGTTCCCGGTTGTTTTTCTGCTTCGGCAATTAAACTTTTCGGTCTCACTGAATAAATCTTTGCATTGTTGTGGCATCTCAACCGTTGCTTTTTACGCTTTTTTCTTTGACGGTTTCTGTGGCACCGGCCACATTAGAAAAACTCGTAAACCGCCATTGTTGCGAAAAGTGCGGTTAGAATTTGAGTTATGTCATTAGAAAGCCTTTCAATTGTTCAAGTTGTAATCAGCACATAAGTTGTACGTGAAGTTATCAGAATCTTTTTCTTTATGTCTAGCGCCTTTTTCGTATTTTTGTGATTTTTCGTGCAATAAAATGAATAAATGTTGCAAACCCCGTTAATAAAGCATATAATTTGACCTAGATCAATTTATTCTGAATTATTCATTTTTAGTTATTTTTTTGATTTAGTTCCAAAAATGTGAGCTGTACGGCATATTTTACTATTCTTTATCCCTATATTTAGTAGTAGAATATGCGCTTTACTTGGGTTATCTATGTAATAATCGACTCAAACAACTGCAATTAGCGGTCATTATAAAGATAATTCTATATACAAATTCAAAACATTTTTGAGTTTATGGGGTGATTACTCAGTAATCATAAAATTTAAGAACTTGTAGCATTTACAAGGAGTCGAGATGTTAGACGTTGTTGAACTCTCAAGACTGCAGTTTGCTTTTAACTGCACTATATCACTTCATATTTGTGCCACTAACATTGGGTATGTCATTTGTCCTCGTGATTATGGAAACCCTTTATGTGGTGACAGGTAAAGAAGTTTATAAAGATATGACGAAGTTCTGGGGTAAGCTATTTGGTATTAACTTTGCATTAGGAGTTACTACCGGGATTACTATGGAATTCCAATTCGGTACCAACTGGTCATATTATTCTCACCACGTAGGCGACATTTTTGGTGCGCCTCTTGCCATTGAAGCATTGTTAGCCTTCTTCTTAGAATCAACCTTTGTGGGTTATTTTTCTTTGGTTGGGATCGTTTAAGTAAAGGTAAACACTTATTAGCTACTTACTGTGTGGCTTTTCGGTTCTAACCTTTCCGCCATGTGGATTTTTGGTGGCAAACGGTTGGATGCAGGCACCGGTTGGCTCTGAGTTTAACTTTGAAAACTATGCGTATGGAAATGACCAGCTTTATGGATCTATGGTTAAATCCGATTGCGCAGAGTAAATTCTACATACATTATCTGCAGGTTATGTTTCAGGTGCCTTCTTTGTATTGGCAATTAGTTCATATTACTTATTGAAAGGACGTGATATTGGTTTTGCTAAACGTTCTTTCTCTGTTGCCTCTACCTTCGGTATTATTTCTGTCATTTCCGTGTTGATTATGGGAGATGAATCCGGCTATGAGATTGGACATGCGCAACCGACAAAATTAGCGGCAATGGAAGGTGAGTGGCATACACAGCCTGCTCCGGCAGCTTGGAATATGGTTGTAATTCCAAATCAAGCGGAACAGAAAAATGATTTTGAAATCCAGATTCCGTATATGGCGGGGATGATTGTTACCCGTTCTATTGATAAACAATTCAGTGGCTTAACGGATTTGCAAGCGCGTAATGTTGATCGTGTGCGTAGCGGTATTCAGGCCTATGCGTTGTTACAACAACTTAGAGCGGAGAAAAAGGCAAACGGTCAGGCTAGCGGAGAAACAAAAGCGAAATTTAATGAAGTTCAAAAAGATTTAGGTTTCGGATTGTTACTAAAACGCTACACCGATAATGTAGTTGATGCCACAGAAGAGCAAATCAAAACAAGCAGCAGCGGATACGATTCCCTAAAGTCGCACCGACTTTCTGGTCATTCCGTGCCATGATGGCTGCCGGTGGGGCAATTTTTGTTATTAATGCTTTTTGCTTTTGCACAAAACGTGCGTAAAACCGTTGGTCGTAGTCCATTATTGTTAAAAGCCATTCTATGGGGCTTACCATTGCCTTGGATTGGGATTGAGTGTGGTTGGTTCTTGGCTGAATATGGTCGTCAACCATGGGCAATTTATGAAGCATTACCGGTCGGTGTATCTGCATCTAAATTAGCGCCGAGCGATCTTTTGGTTCTCCATTGGTTTAATTTGCGCTTTATATACCTTGTTCCTCGTGGTTGAAATGTACTTAATGTATAAATACAGCCGACTTGGTCCAAGCGCATTAAAAACCGGTCGTTATTATTTCGAGCAATCTTCTAAATAAGCAGGGAGCTTAACTATGATGGATTATGAATTTCTACGTTTTGCATGGTGGATCTTAGTTTGCGTACTGCTTATCGGATTCGCCGTAACTGATGGTTTTGATATGGGTGTTTTTAAACTTATTACCATTTACCGGTAAAAAAAGAAGTGGAAAAACGCATTATGATCAATACTATCGCTCCACACTGGGATGGTAACCAAGTTTGGTTGCTTTACTGCCGGCGGTGCGATGTTTGCTGCATGGCCAACGGTTTATGCAACATCATTCTCCGGCTTTTTTTCATCGCGATGATTTTAGTCTTGGCTGCGTTATTCTTTCCGCCCGGTGGGGTTTGAGTATCGCGCTAAAATTGATAGCCCAACTTGGCGTAAGGCTTGGGATTGGGGCTTATTTATCGGTGGGTTTGTACCGTCTTTAGTTTTCGTGTGGCATTTGGTAATCTGTTACAAGGTGTTCCATTTGAGTTTAATGAGTTACAGCAACCGCAATATACCGGTACATTCTTTTGAGTTATTAAATCCGTTTGCCTTACTTTGCGGTGTTATCAGTTTTACGATGTTAACAACGCATGGGGCCAACTGGCTACAAATGAAGACAACAGCAGAGTTGCGTGAGCGTGCTCGTACGATTTCTCAAGTAGGCGCATTGGCGACATTAATCATGTTTGTTCTTGCCGGGTGTATGGTTATCTTTCAAAGATGGTTTTGTAGTGACCAGTGTTATTGATCATAATGCCCCGTCTAACCCAATTGGTAAAGAAGTGGCGATACAAGCAGGCGCTTGGTTTAACAACTATAAAGAAATGCCAATTTTATGGTTATTCCCTGCGTTAGCGGTAGGTAGTGCTTTGCTTAATATTGTCTTCTCTAAGACAAATCGTTGTGGCTTTGCCTTCTTATTCTCAGCATTAACTATGGCAGGTGTTATTTTAACGGCAACTATTGCGATGTTCCCATTTGTTTTGCCTTCAATTTCCAATCCGGGAATGAGCTTGTTAATGTGGACGCTACGTCAAGTAAATTAACCTTAAACTTGATGTTCTTCTTAGCATTATTCTTTGTAGTCATTTTGCTTTCTTACACAATTTGGGCTTACTATAAAATGTTTGGTCGAATTGATAGTAGCTTCATCGAAGAAAACAAAAACTCATTATATTAAGGAGATAGTATGTTTTATGTAGTCTGGGTATTGGGTGTTTTGTTAGCAATTATGCTAAGTGTAGTTGTCACTATCAGTATCGAAAAACGGGTAAATTTGACGAGTAATTGAATGATTAACTCATTGTATCAATTAGCAAATAAGGGTTCGTTACGAACCCTTTCATTTATTTTGGCTTTAACGTTAACGATTTTTCTTTTTTAACGTGAATCAGTTTTGCAAACCCAATTAAGAGCGGTCGAATTTTTATTATGTTTTTTTGCACTAATCTGGGGAACTGTTGTTTTATGGATTCATGGCATCGGCTTTGATATTCGTGCCGTTATTTGGCGGGCTGTTTTCATGCCGTGGGTGGGGTATGTTGCCGGTGTAATTGGTTTACTCAATCAATCTATTGACATAAAATCAATAGGTTATTATTTTTAATAAGTGCTATTTTCAGGCTTGCTAATCATTTTGAGGCGCTCTAAAATAGCCAACTTCCTCTATTCTTAATTCCCGAAAGGTAAGGAAGTTAATTTGGGACAGCATATTTTTCATTATTCTGCCCGCGTTTATTATGAAGATACGGATGCAGGCGGAGTAGTTTACCACGCACGCTATTTGCATTTTTTTAGAGCGTGCTAGAACGGAATATTTAAGAACATTTAATTTTTCCCAACAGGAATTGTTAAGGGAAGAAAAGGGAGCTTTTTGTGGTGAAATCAATGAACATTGATTACCGCATTCCGGCCAAATTGGATGATTTATTACACATTGAAACCATTGTTACGGAAATAAAAGGTGCCTCGATTATTTTTTCTCCCAAACAATTAATCGGGATGAATTAACGTTATGTCAGGCTACCGTGAAGGTAGCCTATGTTGATCTTGGAAAAATGAAACCTGTTGCAATTCCACAGGTAATCAAGACAACCCTTGTCAGTTAACTATAAATAAGTTGTTTTCGGAGTATGTAATGACTGCAGAATTAAACTTTTTAGATTTGTTTCTAAAAGCCAGTATCGTTGTTCAATTGGTGATTTTGATTTTTAATTATTTTTCAATCACATCTTGGGCAATCATTATCCAACGTAGCCGTGTGTTGACTAAAGCATTAAAAGAATCAATGGCGTTTGAAAGATCGCTTTTTGGTCCGGTGAGGATTTAAATAAATTGTACGAAGGCTTATCTAACCGCCGTGATGGTTTAAGCGGTAGCGAACAGATTTTCTATGTGGGGTTCAAAGAATTTTCCCGTTTGAAACAAGCCAATCCTGATGCGCCGGAAGCGATTATTAAAGGTAGCACTCGCGCGATGAATCTTTCCATGAACCGTGAAATTGAAGATATTGAAACCCGTGTTCCATTCTTGGCGACCGTAGCTTCTATTAGCCCTTATATCGGCTTATTCGGTACCGTATGGGGGATCATGCATGCATTTATGTCGTTAAGTGGCGCGAAACAAGCCACATTACAAATGGTGGCGCCGGGTATCGCCGAAGCGTTGATTGCAACTGCAATTGGTTTGTTCGCAGCAATTCCTGCTGTAATGGCTTATAACCGTTTAAGTTTGCGGGTGAATAAACTTGAACAAAATTACGGTAATTTTATTGATGAATTTACGACCATCTTGCATCGTCAAGTATTCGGTAAAAATCATCATAACTAAACGCTAAATTTTTTAACCGCACTTTATGTAAAAAGTGTGGTCACAAAATCTAGTAGATTTTAAAGATTGGTGTTGCCAATCAACGAATAGTATTTTTAAGAAGTTTTTGTAAATTTAGAAGGTGGATATGTCTTATCGTCGCCAGCGTCGTGATATAAAATCTGAAATTAATATTGTTCCATTTTTGGATGTGCTTTTGGTATTGGTTTTAATTTTTATGGCTACTGCGCCTATTATCAGTCAAAGTGTGAAGTTGAGCTGCCTGATGCAGTGCAAAAGTCAAAAACGTTTCTACCGAAGACAAAAACGCCGGTTATTTTAGAGGTGTCGGGTGTTGGTCAATATGCCATTTCAATTGGTGGCAATCGTACGGAAAAATTTAACCGAAGATATGGTTACCCAATTATCAAAACAAGAGTTTGATAAAGATAACAATACAATGTTCTTAGTCGGCGGTGCCAAAGAAGTGCCTTATGAAGAGGTGATTAAAGCGCTTAATTTGCTTCATCTTGCCGGAATTAAGTCAGTTGGGTTAATGACGAATCCAATTTAATAAAATAGGTAAACCATTGTGCAGAATAAGCGACAGAAAAGGTGATGTTGATGCAGTTGTGATTTCGATCATAATGCACGTGGCTTTGTTTGGATTATTAATCTTGAGTTCGTTCTATCATAATATTGATATTATGGGGGCGGTGAAGGTGACAACGGCGAAGTGATTGGTGCAGTGATGGTTGATACCGGCTCTGCAGCGCAAGAATGGGGCCGAATTCAACAACAGAAAAAAGGCCAAGCTGAAAAACAGAAAAAACAAGCGCTAGAAGATAAAAAACGGGAAGAACAAAAGCAGGAAGAACAAAAACAACAAGAAGCCCTAAAAGAGCAACAGCGCCAAGAAGAAATTGCCCGACAAAAAGAATTAGAGCAGAAAAAAAGAACAGCAAAAAGAGCAGGAAAAAGCAAAAAGTTGTTAGCTGAGCAGAAAAAAACAGCAGGAAGAAAAAGTCCCGCTTAGAGGCGCTCGAGAAACAAAAAAACAGGCAGAGGAAGCGAAGGCTAAAACAAGCCGCTGAAGCGGCTAAATTAAAAAGCGGAGGCTGAAGCAAAACGTTTAGCCGCAGCGGCTAAACAGGCGGAGGAAGAAGCTAAAGCGAAAGCCGCCGCTATTGAGAAGGCAAAACAAGACGCCAAAGCAAAAGCTGACGCAGAGGCCAAAGCAAAAGCTGACGCAGAGGCTAAAGCCAAAAGCGGATGCAGAAGCGAAAGCTAAGGCTGATGCAAAAGCAAAAGCGGATGCTAAAGCGAAAGCTGACGCGAAAGCCAAAGCGGATGCAGAAGCGAAGGCTAAAGCTGACGCTCAACGTAAAGCAGATCAAAATGCCTTTAGATGATTTCTTTAATGGCGGTGATGTTGGTGGCGGTAGTGCAAACGCAAGGTGGCAATGCTAATAAACAAGGAAGCCAAGGCTCCGGTGCTTCAATGGGAGCAGGTGATGGAGGTAAAACAGGATCGGCTTATGCCGGCGTGATTTATTCCTCCGTTAAACCGTATTTTCCGTGGAGATACTCGTTTCATCGGTAAAGTTTGCGATATTAGAATGGAACTTGCCAGTGACGGAACCATTTTATCTTATACGAAAAAAATCCGGCCCGAATGATTTATGTGCTGCCGCATTGAATGCGATTGAACAAACGAAGAAAAATGCGTAGAGCACCAACACCGGAAGAATATGAAATGTTTAAGAGTTTTTACTTTAGGTTTTGACCCAAGAAAAAGTGCGGTAGTTTTTTGTCGTATTTTTTAAACAATAGGAGAACAAATGAAAGTAGTTATTCAAATTTTTAGCTTATTTATTATGCTATTAGGGACTAACCTCGGTTTCCCGAGCGGAAGTTCGTATTGTGATTGATGAGGTGATGGATTCTGCTCGTCCAATCGCAGTCGTACCGTTTAAGTGGAATGGTCCGGGTAGCGCACCGGCAGATATTGCAAAGATTATTTCTGATGATTTGCGTAATAGTGGAAAAATTTAATCCGTTAGAAGTCGGCAAAATGCCCTCAACAACCAACCTCAGCCGCGGAAGTGAATCCTCAAGTTTGGTCTGCGCAAGGTATTGAAGCTGTTATTGTGGGGCAAGTAACACCATCAAACGGTGGTTTTGATATCGCCTATCAGCTCGTTGACACGATGGGAAGTGCGGGTTCAATTCTTTCCCAAAACCAATATACCGTAACACAAAAAAATGGCTTCGCTATGGTGCTCATACCGTGAGTGATGAGGCTTTTGAAAAAGCTAACCGGGATCAAGGGGGCGTTTAGAACCCGTATTGCGTACGTTGTACAAAAATGGAGGTTCTCAACCTTATGAAGTACGCGTGTCCGATTATGATGGTTTCAACCAATTTATCGTAAACAGAAGCTCTCAACCGTTTATGTCTCCGTCATGGTCTCCGGATGGTAAAGAAATTGGCTTATGTTTCTTTTGAAAACAAAAAGCACAAATTATTTTGCAAGATCTTGGATCTATGGCGCGTAAAGTTGTTGCTTCATTCCCTGGGACATAATGGTGCACCGGCATTTTTCTCCGGACGGTTCAAGATTAGCATTCGCTTCTTCAAAAAGATGGTGTATTGAATATTTATGTAACAAATTTGGGTAGTGGACAGGTTTCTCAGTTAACCAGCGGTGCCGGTAATAATACCGAGCCATCTTGGTCGCCTGATGGCCAATCAATCGTGTTCACATCCGATAGAGGCGGCTCTCCGCAAGTTTATCGTATGAGTGCATCCGGTGGTGGTGCGTCTTTGGTCGGTGGACGCGGTAGTGGTCAAATCAGCTCAGATGGTAGTACCTTAGTAATGATCGATGGAAGTAATAACATTGTGAAAAAAGATTTGGCATCAGGTAGTGCCGAAGTACTAAGCTCAACTTTCTTAGACGAAAGCCCGAGCATTTCACCGAATGGTATTATGATTATTTATAGTTCTACCCAAGGCTTAGGAAAGGTGCTACAATTAGTATCCGCCGATGGACGCTTTAAAGCACGTTTACCTGGAAATGATGGACAAGTGAAATTTCCAGCTTGGTCACCATACTTAACTAAATAAATAAGGAGAAATCAATGAATAAATTGACTAAAAGCATTATTAGTTGCCGGTTCAGTAGCTGTATTAGCAGCTTGTGGATCTTCTAACAAAAACTGAAAACGGTAATGGTAGCAACCAAACTTTTGGTGGCTATTCCGTTCAAGATTTGCAACAACGTTATAACACCGTATTATTTCGGTTTTGATAAATACGATATTCAAGGTGAATATGTTCAAATCTTAGATGCTCACGCTGCATACTTAAACGCAACTCCGGCAACAAGTGTACGTGTTGAAGGTCATACTGATGAACGTGGTACACCGGAATATAACATGGCATTAGGTGAGCGTCGTGCACACGCAGTACAAAAACTACCTAACTTCTAAAGGTGTTCAAGCAGGTCAAAGTTTCTACCGTTTCTTACGGTGAAGAAAAACCGGCTGAGTTAGGGTCATGACGAAGCTGCATACTCTAAAAACCGTCGTGCAGTGTTAGCATACTAATTTATTAGATCAGCATAAAAACCGGGTAGTATCCCGGTTTTTTGTTTTTATGTATGTAAATGTTATTTTTGAGAAATACTGCCTTAACGGCTTCTTCTCATCGGTCTGCAGAGAAAATCAATACTAAAAATTTGATGAATTTTTGACCGCACTTTATTGATACAATATCTATAGTTCTGGTGAGTATTCAGACAAATAAGTATAAAAATTTTTTTATTGATTATTAAATTAAAAATCAGTATTATAGGCGCTCGTTGTTAAAATATTACTTGGGTCGTTAGCTCAGTCGGTAGAGCAGCGGACTTTTAATCCGTTGGTCGAAGGTTCGAATCCTTCACGACCCACCAATTTAACAATATACCCCTTCAAAGGGTCGTTAGCTCAGTCGGTAGAGCAGCGGACTTTTTAATCCGTTGGTCGAAGGTTCGAACTTCACGACCCACCAATTTAAAAGCTGTATTTCCCAAATGGGTCGTTAGCTTAGTCTGGTAGAGCAGTGGACTCTTAATCCATTGGTCATAGGTCTCGAATCCTATACGACCCACCAACTTCTTATCTCTACTGTCTAATTAATCAATTTCAATATCTTTATGTTGTAATTTCGTATTCCTTCTAATTTATTTCTCTTACAAATTTTTTTATGTTTTACGATCCGGATCGCGAAAACTCTCCTTGAGCATTTCTTTTCTTTATCCGCCTGATTAAAGTGCGGTCAAAAAGGAACGTTTATGCAAAAGGGATTTACCCTGTTAGAAATCTTGATCGCTCTGCTGATAATAAGTGTATTGCTCACATTGTCGCTTCCCTGCATGGCAGCAGTATCGTCAGCAAAATATTTTGCAGAAAGAACAACAAAAGCTGTATATCTTTTTGCGTCAAATTCAGGCTCGAGTGGAAAAATTCATCTGACATTTTGGTTTTTAATTGCCAACCGCCATCAAATGACGCAACGTTGGTGCCTCACTGCGCAAATTAAGAGTGACAAATTATGTGATTGTCTCAACCCGCAACATTGCCCGCAAGAGGTTTCCGCACATTTTTACTACCCTACATTTGAAGACACCATGTTAATCAGCAAGCGTTACTATCCTTTTGAATTTACTCGCTTTGAGTGGTATTCGGAACACGGCGTCAACAGCTTGTTTTGTGTTACAAGCGAATCATCAACAAACCCTATTTTCATTTTTTAATGTGGGTAGTTTGAAGTTAAAAGATAACCAATCCTTAAGCGCCTGTGTTAATGATGAAGAATAGAATTAGGTTAAAACAAAAATACCATTCGGGACAAAGTTTGGTGAGCTTAATGCTTTCGGTGTCGCTTTCTTCGTTTTTTACTCTTGGTAATTTTGCAGTTTTATAGTCAACATCAGCAACAGAATCAGGAGATTCTTTTACGTTTGCAGTTACAAACGGAGTTACAAACGCGTTGTTCAGCTTATGGGAAAAGATTTGGCGCGTACCGGTTTTCGGGCAGTAAGCGATAAGTTAACAAAAGATAACTTGTCCTTATTTGAACAACCAAATCAGCCCTCAGCAATCACTATCGCTCAAATGAATGCAGAGAAAAACAACAGTTGTGTTGTATTTTTATAGATCTTGATGCTAACGGTTGTGTGGGAGGGCAATATAAAGGCGATACTTGTCTGGCGAATGGGCGAAATGCAACCAAAAGAAATTGAACGCGAATTATTCGGTTATCGGCTCAATAAAAAATGCTGGAAACCCGTTTAACGTATAAAAGTGCGGTGAAACAAAATTGCAGTTTAGAAGATTGCCAACGATATACCCAACAATCTGCCTGTAATCATGGTGGTTGGGTGGATTTGTTAGATAAAAAGAATATGAAATCTCTCATTTAACCTTTGATTGAGCTGGCGGAACAAAAAAAGGCATTGAAGTGCGTTTAATTGAGAATTTAAAGCAGAATAAAAATTTCCTACGAAACCGCCATCGTTGTGCCGTTATTAAACGGGGAAGTGCCATGATAAAGGCTCAACGGGGCATGATGACAATCACCTTGTTGGTGTTGCTCAGTGGTGTTTTTGCTTCGCCATGCTATTTAACGATGATTTACTTCGTTTGTATTCATCCATTGTCTCTCAGCGACATTTTATATGTGGAACAACACCTAACCTTGCAACATCTCAGCTTTACGGAGAAAAATGCGCGTTGCAGAACAGCTTCCACGCAGGAAAGCGGCGATACATTTTTATTGACATTCCGCTTGGATAACAATCGATTCGTTGATGGTGTGAGGCATTATGTGTGGTGCCGCCGGGATAAATGTGTTTCAAAAACAGCCGGTGCGAAACAATCATGAAAATTGTTTGATCAGTTTATTTCCGAAGCGGGGCTTGTACTTTTTCGTCAACAACTGCAGTCGCCACCGTTAATCTGTAGCTAAGTCTCCCTCTGTGGCATTGTATTGGTTCGGTGTAGGTGAAACTGAATGGGAGATTGACAAAAACGTGAATGCGGTGATTGTCGCTGAAGGCGAGTTTACATATTCGCGGTCAAGGCAAAAGTAGCGGTTCGATTATTACGAAAGGGCGATTAACTTTAGATGAAAATATCAAGGTGACTTATTCAAAAATCCGTTGCAACACAGATTGTGCAACAATACAGCCGTTGGCGTTTAGCGGAGAAGAGTTGGTATGATTTCACGCCTTAATTTTATTCGACAGAAAGGCATGAGCTTGCTGTCGTTGTTGGTGGCATTAAGTTTATTTAGCGGCATTTTTCTCACGTTTTGAACCAATGGGGGTAATGCACAACGTAAAAAGTGCGGTGGAAATTTACCAACGTTTTCAAGGGATCCAAATTGCCGAAAATCAACGGCAACGCCAGTTTCTTGGTTTGTCTTGTGAAAGTGAGATTTACCAAAAATCATATTCGTTTTTCAGGTGGTTTGTCGGCAAAAATCAGGTGACGGTGAAATATCCTCGCGGTGAAATTAGTTTATAATAGCGCAACTTATATTTGGCGAATTCTCGGAGGTTGTGTGTTTACCGTTTATCATTCCAATCAGCTTGAGGTGCAAAAAAGCATTCTGGTTGAGTTAATTCAACGTCAACCGCTGAGTAATTCGCTCCAATCGGAAATCGTTTTTAGTGCAAAAGCCCGGGCATGGCGCAATGGTTACAATTGCAAATAGCCGAGCAAAAAGGCATTGCGGCGAATTTTTGCTTTCCCTGATGCCCGCCAGTTTTATTTGGCAGCTTTATGCCGACAATTTACCTGATGTCTCTCAAAGCAACCAATTCAACAAAATGCCATGATGTGGCGCTTAATTCGCTTGATTCCCGCCTATTTACATCAACCTGATTTCCAAACCACTCACGGCATTATTTGGCGCATTCCGCGCAGTCGGAACAGTTTAAACTCTACCAATTGGCAGGGAAAGTCGCCGATTTATTCGACCAATATTTAGTTTACCGCCCCGATTGGATTAGCGCTTGGGAAGAACATCGGGACGTTGAAATTTGCCAACAAATCGAAAGCCACCAAGCGTTGATAATGATCGTTTACTGGCGCAGATTCAACAGAACATTGTATGGCAGGGCGTATTAGGCGCGCTTTGGTGCAAATGGTAAAAACCGATACCGGGTTGATTTGGTACAACACCGCGCCCATTTACACCGGTTACCGTTAGAAAACTCCGCGAAAATCGACCGCTCTTTTTACCCGAACGCTTATTCATTTTCGGTATTCCTGCCTTGCCAAAAGTCTATTTGGAAATTTTTCAGGCGATTAGCCAATATTGTGATGTGCATTTGTTCTTCAATAATCCTTGCGAGGAATATTGGGGCCATATTGTGGATCCGACATTTATAGAAAAATTAGCGTTACGTCGGCGCACCGACTATCGCAATCAACAGGAAAAACCGTTACTGTCGGCGGAGCAAGTTGAGCTTGTGCAGCAACAATGGGACGTGACTTACGATCAGGAAAAATTACAGGTAGGGAACCCTTATTAGCTTCATGGGGAAAAATTGGGACGGATTTTTCTTATTTATTGACACAGTTGGAACCGCAGGAAATTTCAGCTATGTAGAGATTGCACCGCGTAATTTATTATCGCAATTACAACATCAGATTCTGCATTTAATGCCAAGTGGCACCGAACCGTTAAATTATGTGGAAAATGACCGCTCTTTAACCTTCCATTCTTGCCATAGCGTGATGCGCGAGGTGGAAACCTTACAAGATTATTTATTGCATTTGTTCCAAATGGATCCAAACCTTACGCCGAAAGATATTATCGTGATGGTGGCGGATATTGACAAATATACGCCGTATATTCAGGCGATCTTTGGGCAAAACAGTGCACCGAACAGCGCCATTCCGTTTTCTATTTCCGATAACAAATTATCGGAAAATGATGTGCTGATTGCCGGGTTCTTGGCATTGCTACAGCTAAAAGAAAGCACATTCAGCGCGGAAGATGTATTGGCGTTTTTTTGGATATTCCGGCAATTCGTGAACGTTTTGCCATTGAATTGCAGAGATCTTGCTCAAATTCGTGATTGGGTAAAAATGCGGGCGTGCGTTTCGGGTTGGAGAAAAATGCCGACGGCGAAACCAATTATAATTCATGGCAGGCGGGCTTAGAGCGAATGTTGCTTGGTTATGCGTTGCGTGAGGAAAAACGGCATTTGGCAGGATAGCCTTGGGTTAGATAACAGTTTTGGGTTGAAAGGACAGTTAGTCGGGCGATTGTCGGAATTTATAGAACGCTTGTTTGCGTGGTATCAAACTTTACAGCATTCCTTCAACATCAAGCAGTGGCAACAGTATTTAACGGCATTGGCAGATGATTTTTGCGGTCACAATCGAAACCAATGAAACCTTGTTTTTATATAAAAGACGTGATTCAACAATTTGCCGAACAGTTGCAGGACGTGCATTTTGAGCAACCTTTTAGTCATGGATGTTGTGGCAGATGTGATGAATAGTGCTTTGGAAGAAAACCCAAATCACTATCGCTTTTTGGCGGGCAAAGTGAATTTTTGCACCTTATTACCCATGCGTTCTATTCCGTTCAAAGTGGTGTGTTTGTTAGGGATGAATGATGGTGAGTATCCTCGCCAACAACAAGCCAATAGTTTTGATTTAATGCAATATCATCGCATCAAAGGCGATCGTGCACGCCGTGATGACGATCGTTATTTGTTCCTTGAAGCACTGCTGTCTGCGCAGGAATATTTGTACATCAGTTACATTGGGCGTTCCATTTCTGATAATCAAGAACGTGAGCCCTCCGTATTGGTGAGCCAGTTATTGATTACATCGTGGAAAATCTGCCGGATGGAGGCAAAGATTGTCGTGCATTACTGGTGCAACAACATGGCATGACGGCATTCAGTCGAAAAACTTTGAAAAACGACCGCACTTTTAGTCAATCTTTTGCGCAACAATGGCTACCGTTGGCCAATTCACAAAGCCGATCGAATCTTGCAAGATTTTTATTCAACCCATGGATTTCGATGCTTGGGAAGAAGAGCGCGACATTGAATTTTTCCCGTTTGGTGGCTTTTGTAAAAATCGGTGAAATTTTTCTTTGAGCGTCGTCTTGGCGTGAATTTTTCCGAACAGGAAGAAAGCATTGCCGATAGCGAAAATTTTGCCTTGATAACGCCTTGAGAAAAATACGCTATTCATGCGGAATTGGTGGAGTTTGATGGCGACCAAACAAATGCGTTTTTGCCCGCCAAAAAGTGAAAGGTGTGCTGCCACGCGGTGAGTTTGCTACCAGTATGCCAATCAATTATTGGCGGAAACGAACGCGTTTAAAGAGAAAAATTATCGATTATGTGTCACAACTCCGCATAGCCTTTTTGCTCAATTGGCGGTGCCGACCAAAAACGGTGAAATTACCTTGGCAGGTAATGTGGATCGCCCGTATGGCGAACCTTCACAGCGGGTAACTTGGCGTATGGCGACAGTGAAAGACAAAAGATCGCATTGAGGCATGGCTGTATCATCTATTGTTATGCGCCACGCAGCCACAGCCGACGGAATCCATTTTTCAAGGCAAGGACAAACGCGAGATTTTTCATGTGGTGCCTCAACCGGAGGCCGTTGCGCAAACTGCTAAATTTATGTCGAAAGCTATTTAGCCGGATACGCACAATTACAGCTGATTCCGACAACAGGCATTGACGCGTATTTGGAACTGATTTCCAATGAAAGTGCGGTCGATTTTGAACAATGTTTTGCGCGGCTAACCAAAAATTGCCGGGTGATGATTATTCCTGTGGCGATTTATAGTGGCAACGCGTGTTGGTGCAAACGCAGGAATTAGATTTGAATTGGATAAATCAGCAGGTGAAAGCGTGGTTTGCACCGATGTTGCAAGCAATTAAGAGGGAAAGATAGTCTTATAAATAGGCCCGCCATGACCACGGCATTCTCCCGTTTGCCATCGGGCGTCGGGTAATAGTTTTTTGCGGATGTCCACTTGATTAAAGCCCAGCGAATCATAAAGCGCTTGGGCTTTTTTATTGGATTCGCGCACTTCTAGCCACAATGTCAAAAATGCCTTTTTGTCTGAGTTGGGTGATGAGTTCGTTTTAAGAGTTGTCGTCCGAGTCCCAAACCTTGTTTTTTGGGATCGATAGCAATATTAAATAGGGTGGCCTCATCTAGTACGGTCTGACAAATAGCAAACCCGTAAATCTGATGGCCTTCGGCGATCTTTAAATTGAGATAACGCTCGCCTTGGTTATTTTTCAGTGTACCTAAACTCCAAGGCACGGCGTGGGCCGCCTGCTCAATGGTATAAAGTTCGTCAAAAGTCTTGTTCTTCAATCAGCGAAATGGTTATCACGACAGATCCTTGTTATTCGGCATTTATGGAAGGGGATTGTTGAATGGTTTGCCAAAATTGACGCTTTGCCTGCGGATTTTGTTTAAATTCCTCAAGATCACCTGACTGCCACACATTTAACGGTTGTTGGAGAGGTAAAGTGCGGTCGTTTTTCGATGTGTTTTTGAAAGCAACCAATAACTGACTTCGTGGTTGACTTGCAAATAAGTAAGCTGCTCAAACGTGATGTTTAATACTTGCTCGCTATTAAGCGTCAAGCTGCGTAACACATCCTGCACAACAGCCTGTTGCAACAGATTTTGCTGACTGACGATAATCAAACGAATATGCTCCGGCACGGCAATATTGATAGCGCCCAGCAACACATCAGGACGATGGAGCTGCCATTGGCTGATGCCCATTTGTTGCAGTAATACATCTCGACGGGAGTATGGTTGGCGCGTTTCTTGCATATCTAAAATCAATTCAATCCAGTATAATGGGCGCCCATTTTAACCAATAAGGCAGAGGATTAATAGCGTGATTTGTGCAGAAAGCGAAGTGTTGGAACGGCATTTAGATTTTTTTAACTGGGAAGTCGTTGTTGCTTTACGGGAGCCGTGAACGATGATTTTCTTTCCGATTTACGACGCCAGGTTTTAACGCCCGTGCTTGAGTTGGTATTTTGATTACGCCAACCGAGAAAATCAAAAGCAACAAAGTGCGGTGGATTTTTCCCTCAATTTCAACGCCAAGCCGATTTGATCCTGTTTTTATTGGACGAAGAACAAGCAGGAATGCTATTTCAATTAATGCAAATTCTCGCCAAAAAGCCCGGTGGGGCAAGAAATACTCATTGTCGGCGAAAATCGTAGCGGCGTACGTTCTGTCGAAAAATATGCTTGCGGACTTCGGCGATATTCACAAAATCGACTCTGCCCGCCGTTGTAGTCTTTATCATTTTCAGCTAGAAAAATCCACCGCACTTTGAGCTGAATTCTTCTGGAAATCCTACCAATCACCACAACTTGCCGATTTAACCGTGTATGCGTTACCGGGCGTATTCAGCGCCGCCGAACTGGATGGCGGCACCGCATTATTGTTGTCAACGTTAAAAAAATGTGTCGGGCGATGTACTGGATATCGGTTGTGGCGCAGGCGTGATTGGCAGTTACATTCAAAAACATCATCCGAAAACCAAGCTTGTAATGACGGATATTCACGCCATGGCGCTTGAATCGGCACAGCGAACGTTGCGAGAAAAATCAGTTGCAGGCACGGTGCTGGCAAGCGATGTGTTTTCTCATGTGGAAGGTAAAGGGCTGACCTGATCATTTTCCAACCCGCCGTTTCATGACGGCATTGATACCGCCTATACCGCCGTTAATGAGTTGATTAAACAAGCAAAATGGCATCTTAAGTCCGGTGGTGAATTGCGCATTGTGGCGAATGCCTTTTGCCTTATGCAGATTGGTTGGATCAACATTTCGGCGGCCATGAGGGTATTGGCGAAAAATAATAAGTTTAAGGTGTATTCAGTGCGCGGATGAGTGAATGACGCAGTAAATTCTACTGGCTTAGCAAAAACCTTTTAGCTAGAATTCTACCTATTATTTACTACTTCGGGAGAAGACTATGAACTTTCCTAAAATTGCGCAGCAAGTCATTGAGAAACTTGGTGGAAAAGAGAATATTGCAACCGCCGCACATTGTGCTACACGTTTGCGTATTGTATTGCACGACGAAAGCAAAGTGGACAAGGAAGGTGTTGATAACATTGAAGGTGTTAAAGGTCAGTTTGCCGTGGCAGGACAATATCAAATTATTTTTGGTTCCGGCACAGTGAATAAAGTCCACGCCGAATTAACTAAATTACTCGGTATCGGCGATGTGAGCAAAGCGGAAGTGGCAGAAGCCGCGAGCGGTAACCAAGGTTTATTGCAACGTTTGGTGAAAGGTTTAGCGGATATCTTCGTACCGATCATTCCGGCCATTGTGGCAGGCGGTTTGTTGATGGGTATTTACAGCATGCTCACCGCCAAAGGGTTCTTTGTGGATGAACTCAGCGTCATTGACATGCATCCTGAACTCAAAGATTTAGTGGATTTCATTAATACCATTGCGAACGCACCGTTTGTGTTCTTGCCGGTATTGCTTGGTTTCTCTGCCACCCGTAAGTTTGGTGGTAACCCATTCCTTGGGGCCGCATTAGGGATGTTATTGGTTCACCCGGCACTGGCTGACGGTTGGAACTATGCTTTAACTTTGGCAGAAGGCAAAATCCAATATTGGAATGTGTTTGGTTTGGAAATTGAACGTGTAGGCTATCAAGGCACTGTGATCCCAACCTTAATTTCCGCTTGGGTGTTGGCAACGTTAGAAAAAACGTTTCGTAAATTTGTGCCGTCTTATTTAGATAATTTGGTCACACCGTTATTTTCTTTGTTTATCGCCGGCTTCTTGGCGTTTACCATCATCGGCCCAATCGGACGTGAAGCAGGTTCATTAATCGCGGCAGGGTTAACCTGGTTATATGACACATTAGGTTTCATCGGCGGTGCGATTTTCGGTACCTTCTACGCACCAATCGTGATTACCGGTATGCACCAAACCTTCATTGCGGTGGAAACCCAATTATTGGCGGAAATGGCACGCACCGGCGGTACCTTTATTTTCCCAATTGCGGCAATGTCTAACATTGCGCAGGGCGCCGCCTGTTTGGGCGTGGCATTTGCCTTAAAGATCCGAAAGTACGCGGCTTGGCCATTCCTTCCGGCATTTCTGCGTTGCTTGGTATTACTGAGCCGGCCATGTTCGGGGTGAACTTGCGTTATCGCCAAGCCTTTATCGCAGCCATGGTTGGATCCGGTCTGGCGAGTGCGTTCATTGCCTTCTTTAACGTAAAAGCCATCGCCCTTGGTGCGGCAGGTTTCTTAGGTATTCCATCTATTAAACCGGACAGCCTTGCCATGTACAGCATCGGTATGGCCATTTCCTTTATTGTGGCGTTCAGCCTTTCCACGGTTTTAGTGAAACGCGCACAGGCTAAGGCCTAAGTTTATTTCATTTTGAAAAAAGCACGAATCGGCGAAAGTCGGTTCGTGTTTTTTATTTTTCCCTTTTTAAAATGTGCTACATTTTTCCGTCCATAACACATTAAAAAAATAAAGGATTAAATATGCCATTGTTATTGGGTTTAAGTTTCCTAATTGCTATCTATTTCGCTATTCATGCGGTCAGAACAGGGCAGGACCGTTATTGGCTATTCATTATGTTTAGTTTTCCTTTCCTTGGAAGTGCGGTCTATTTTTTTGCGATTTTTCTTCCTTCTTTCCGTAGCGGTTATTCCGGTCAAATGCTTGAAAGCAAATTGCGCAAAAGCCTGGATCCGAAAACGTGAGTTACGTGAAGCCGAACAAAATTTTTGAGCAGTCGGAAACCGTGGCAAATCGTTTAGCCTTTGCCAAGGCCTTGCTTGATAATAACCGCGTGTCAGAGGCCTTATCTCATTATCAAGCGGTATTGGCATTAGATTTATATAAAACCAGTCCTGATATTTTATTGGCATACGCTTATGCCTTGTATTTGGCAGATGACGCGGCCTCGGCTAAGCAACAACTGGATTATTTACGTGCGGAAAATCCGGATTATCAATCTAATGAAGGGCATTTGTTGTATGCCAAAAATTTTAACTAAATTAGATGATCGAACAGGCGCCATGCGGGAGTTTAATGCGTTGGTGGAGTATTATCCGACTCTTGAAGCGCATATCAGCTACATTGAAATTTTATTGCAGTGGAATGAGACACAGAAAGCGAAACAATTACTGGATTTGGCAGAGTTACACATTAAACGCCAACCACCCTCATGTTAAACGCTTGAATGCAGAGTGGATCAAACAAGCAAAACAGTTACGCAAACAGTTACTGCATAATAATAAGTAAAAGTGCGGTGTGATTTTTAATTGTTTTTAAGGGTGCTTCGGCACCCTTCATTATTGAACCCTAAGTAATTGTATTTCAATCAATGCTACATAAACGCAAACGTTTGCGTTATAATACGCCACCCTCAAATTTACTTCATAAATCAAAGGAAATTATTCATGCAATCAATCTCGCCCCATTCGCCAAGCATTGCTTAGCGTGTCCGATAAATCCGGTATTGTAGAATTCGCCCAAGGCCTTGTAAAACGTGGTGTTAAACTGCTTTCTACCGGCGGTACGGCAAAACTTTTAGAACAAAACGGCTTGCCGGTAACCGAAGTGTCCGATTACACCGGTTTTCCGGAAATGATGGACGGTCGCGTGAAAACCTTACACCCGAAAGTGCACGGCGGGATTTTTAGGTCGTCGTGGCACTGGATGATGCGATCATGCAGCAACACGGCATTGAAGGCATTGATATGGTGGTGGTGAATTTATATCCTTTCGCCGCAACCGTGGCTAAGCCAAACTGCACGTTAGAAGATGCCGTGGAAAAATATTGATATCGGCGGCCCAACCATGGTGCGCTCTGCCGCGAAAAACCATAAAGATGTGGCGATTGTCGTGAACAATCAGGATTTTTGATGCCATTCTTGCCGAAATGGATCAACACCACAACAGCCTAACGCTTGAAACCCGTTTTGATCTTGCCATCAAAGCATTTGAACACACCGCGCAATACGATTCCACGATCGCCAACTATTTCGGTCAGTTGGTGAAAACCTTATCATGTTGCTGCTGAAGAAGATGCGGAGGCGAAGTGCGGTCAATTCCGCGGACTTTAAATTTGAACTTCGTGCGTAAACAAACTATGCGTTACGGCGAAAATGCCCACCAAAATGCCGCGTTTTATGTGGATCTCAATGTAAAAAGAAGCGAGTGTGGCAACGGCAAACCAACTGCAAGGTAAGGCTTTGTCTTATAACAATATTGCGGATACCGACGCAGCCCTTGAATGTGTAAAAGAATTTGATGAACCGGCCTGCGTGATTGTTAAACACGCCAATCCGTGTGGTGTGGCTTTAGGCAAAGACATTTTAGAGGCCTACAACCGTGCCTATCAAACAGACCCAACCTCAGCCTTTGGCGGCATCATTGCTTTTAACCGTGAATTAGACGAAAAAAACGGCAAATGAAATTGTAGAACGTCAATTTGTGGAAGTGATTATCGCACCGAAAGTGTCTGCGGAAGCTGTTGAAGTGGTGAAACGTAAGAAAAATGTCCGTTTGCTTGAATGTGGAGAATGGCAAGCACGTACCCAACGTTTAGATTTCAAACGCGTGAATGGTGGATTGTTAGTACAAGATGCGGATTTAGGCATGGTGGGCTTAGATGATTTAAAAGTGGTCAGCAAACGTCAACCGACCGAACAAGAATTGAAAGATTTATTATTCTGCTGGAAAGTGGCGAAATTCGTGAAATCGAATGCTATTGTTTATGCCAAAGATAACCAAACCATTGGCATTGGCGCAGGCCAAATGAGCCGTGTATTCGGCTAAAAATTGCAGGCATTAAGGCGCAAGATGAAGGCTTTGGAAGTGGCCGGTTGTGTGATGGCATCCGATGCGTTCTTCCCATTCCGTGATGGCATTGATGCGGCGGCGAAAGTAGGCATTCAATGTGTGATTCATCCAGGCGGCTCAATGCGCGATCAGGAAGTGATTGATGCGGCAGATGAGCATAATATGGTGATGGTATTGACCGGAATGCGGCATTTCCGTCATTAATTTATGTCATAACTTCGCTCAATGAACGACTTACTTTTTTACTTTATCCCCCTCTTTCGTAAAAGAGGGGCTAGGGGGAGATTTAAACGATACTAAAATGTACTATGAGGTTGAAATAACTTCTGCCAGCTCCCCTACCCTCTTTGCTAAAGAGGGGATTAAATTCAAAAAGACACAAGGACTACAACATGAACATCCTCATCATCGGAAACGGCGGTCGTGAACACGCTCTAGCTTGAAAGCTGCACAATCTCCATTAGCGAATAAAATTTTTCGTTGCACCGGGCAATGCCGGGACGGCGTTAGAACAAAAAGGTTGAAAAACGTGAATATTGCCGCAACGGATGTTCCTGCGTTGGTTAAATTTGCCCAAGATAACCACATTGGTTTAACGATCGTGGGGCCTGAAGCGCCACTTGTGATTGGCGTGGTGGATGCGTTTCGTGTAGCCGGTTTAAACATCTTCGGACCAACGCAAGCGGCGGCGCAATTAGAAGGTTCCAAAGCCTTTACCAAAGATTTCTTTAGCCCGTCATAAAATCCCAACAGCGGAATATCAAAACTTCACCGAAGTTGAACCGGCATTAGCTTATTTGCGTGAAAAAGGCGCACCAATTGTCGTTAAAGCGGATGGCTTGGCGGCAGGCAAAGGCGTGATTGTGGCGATGACGTTGAAAGAAGCGGAAGACGCGGTGCGCGATATGCTTTCCGGCAATGCCTTTGGTGAAGCTGGCAGTCGAGTGGTCATTGAAGAATTTTTAGATGGCGAAGAGGCGAGCTTTATCGTCATGGTAGACGGCAAAAATGTCGAGCCTATGGCGACCAGTCAAGACCACAAACGTGTGGGTGAAAAAGACACTGGCTTGAATACTGGCGGTATGGGGGCCTATTCTCCTGCGCCTGTGGTGACACCTGAAATTCATGAGCGCGTGATGCGTGAAGTGATCTCATCCAACGGTCAACGGCATGGCGGCAGAAGGCAATGTTTACACCGGTTTCTTGTATGCCGGTTTGATGATCATGCCGAATGGTCAGCCGAAAAGTAATCGAATTTAACTGCCGTTTCGGTGATCCGGAAACCCAACCGATCATGTTGCGTTTAGAATCGGATTTAGTGGAACTTTGCCTTAAAGCCTGTGATGGCAAATTGGACGAAGTGAAATCTCAATGGAACCCGAAGGCTTCTTTGGGTATCGTATTGGCAGCAGAAGGCTATCCGGGGATTATCGTAAAGGTGATGAAATCTCCGGTTTGCCACAAAAGTGCGGTCGAAAATGAAAAAGTTTTCTTGGCGGGCGTAGAATCGAAAGCGGGCAAGTTAGTCACCAACGGTGGCCGCGTGCTGTATGTGACCGCATTAGGTGAAAGCGTATTTGAGGCACAACAAAAAGCCCTGAAACTTGCAGAACAAATCCAATGGAACGGCCGTTTTTATCGTCGTGATATCGGCTATCGCGCCGTGGCTCGTGAACAATAATTAATGTTAAGGATTATATGGATTATAAAAAAATAAGGAATTATGTCGCATTCGCACAATTAGTTTTTTTCTGACATTGCATAAAGATAAAACTCAATGGGAAGCCGCTCTTCATGCTGTAAAACGTGATGTCGATTTATTATTGCCGGCTGTGCAGAAAGCCGGTTATACTCTGCAATCAATTCGAGTGATTACTAATCCTTTTGGTGAATATTTAGATTTAACCAATTTGCAGACAGCAAAAAGCAGATTTGCAATATTTAACGGAGTTATTGAATAAATTTAATGAAAGTGGGATTCGTATTCGATTTGCAATTGGTGCGGCCAGAAATACAGAGGAAATTGCTTTATTGCCTGAGTTAATCGCTGCTTATGGCGATTTGTGTAATGCCTGTGTTAATGTGCCATTAGATGAAAATGGCGTGTTAGATAATGAACTTATTGAGCAATCTGTTTATGCCGTACAACAAATTGCGAACATCACACCTCGTGCGAAGGTAATTTTAACTTTTACTGTGAATTTTAACTGCAAGCCATTTATTCCTTATTTCCCGGCAGGTTACCATCTAAGTCATTTGCCGAACAGTTTTTGTCATTGGTTTAGAAACACCGGATTTATTAGTCGAAGTATTAAAATCTGTACCAAAAATCGCCCTCATAATCAATTTTATGCTGATTGCTATCGAGCTATGTTGCAGGCTCTGCAATATCATGTAGATCAAGTATTAGACATGTTAAGTGCGGTCAAATTATCGGGTGAATTTGAATTTGCAGGCATTGATAGTTCGGCGGCTCCATCAAAAATTGTTCATCTATGACAAAAGTTTATGAATTAATGGGATTGCCCTATTTTTGGTGCGGCTGGTTCAGTAGAGGTTTCTGCTTTACTGACAAAAAGTGTTTAAAATCAATCCAAGGTGTGCCATTGGTTGGTTTTTCTGGGTTAATGTTGGCGGTGACAGAAGATTTAGGTTTAGCCGAAGGGACACAAAAACAATATTTTTGATATTCGTGCTTTTACTGATGTATAGCGCCGTATGTGGTATCGGTTTTAGACACGGTTCCCGTGGCTGGAAATGTTAAGGCAGAAAGCCTCGCAGCTATTATGCGCGACACTGGGACGATGGCATTTCGCTTAAATAAACCACTAACTGTGCGTTTATTCCCAACTCCGAACAAAAATGTTGACGAAATGTCGGAGTTTGAGAGTGATGATTTGTGTAATTGCCGTGTTTTGAGATTCCTTTTTAGGAATAAAAAATAGTTAAAAAAATGACTGCACTTTGAACTTAAACGTCCGGTTTATCATTGTGAGAAAAAGGAGCGTGTTATGAAAAAATGTTTGTTGAGTAGTATGGCTATCTTATTGGCAGGTTGCGCTTAGTGCTTCCGGCGACACACAAGGTTCAGCATTAGCAGGCGAGTGGATTTGTCATTCTATACCGACGAAAGATAGATTAACCTACGATCGCTTGGATCACTTTATCTTTAAAAATCCAATGGCTCCGGTTCGTTGGGGAATTTCCAGTATTGCGATGGATAAGGAGACAACAATTCGTTATTTGACAAAAGGCAATGTGAAATGGCAGAACAAAAATGATGTCTTAAGTTTTGATTTCACCGATCGTTCTATGGTGCCTGCTCACAGTAAAATGCTGCTAAAGCCATCAAACAGAATAAAAACTCTGCAACAGCAAGAAAAAAAGAACAATTGGATGATTTTTATTGCAAGTGTAACGATCACGTTGAAATGCCAATTGAGCTTAAACAGGATGGCAATAAGCTGATTTTTAGGCAAAAGACTATGCGACTTGCCGACAAGTGACGGAGAATGATAAAGACATTAAATTACTAAATCAGTGGTTTAATACGAAGAAATAGCCAGTTGTTATTCTAGGGTTTATAAAAACGCATGTGATTTTTGACCGCACTTTTGAACGGTATCGTGTGATTGTGGTATCTACTTTCAGTCTTAATAAATGAGTCAACCATTTTTAGAAATAGAAAAAAATTCTTTTTACCCCATTAACTTTAGCATTTGATGCTGTTTTTTTATTCATTAGGGGCATTACAACTTTAATGGATAAAAGTACTGAAAAATAGTTTAGTAACATGTTTAAGCTGTTTGCAGTAGAATAACAATGCGTAGGTTCTGTATTTGTTTTATAACGTTTTAAATGACTTTGGCACAAATAGTCAGTACCCTTATGATTTAACTTTTTGTAAGTACAGAGGATTTTTACATGAAAAAATTAGTTTTACTCGGATTAACCGCATCACTATTAGGTGGTTGTACCTTGGTGAATATCGAGGATGACGGCAAAATCACCCATCGTAAATTAACCGGCGAATGGCAATGTACCGCCAGCTATCCGGAACATAACACCAAGACAGTGAGCCGTTTGAAACTTATTAGTGACGGTTCGTTGGTAAATAATAGTTCGATTATTGAACCTATTGATAAGCCGTTTTTTGTGTATGATTTAAGCAGCACGGGAACCTGGAAATTCGATGAGCAGACTCACAAATTAACTTATACCCTCACCACCAATTCGGTGCAACGCAACCACACCGAAGACGCCTTTGGACGCAATGGAAAAGGATTCGAGATATAAACCTTACGAAGAAAATCTGTTTAAGAAATACAGCAAACGCATTAATAAACAAAACACCATTAATTTTTACGATTACGTCATTAACACGTGATCCGAAAAATGGACAATATACACTTGTTTTAGAACAAAAAAACTGCACAGAAGAGCTACACCAGTTCTTGCGTGCGTTAATAACAATGAGTCCGGTGAAAATTTTTTTCATCATCATGGTGACACATCCGGTTTTATTAAGAATTATCCGCGAAATTGAGTACAATAACGCGTATTCCAATTAACTACCAAGAAGGAAAACACAATGTTTAAAAAGAGCATGAATATTGCCGATTACGATCCGGTTTTATGGCAAGCCATTCAAGATGAAAAATCGTCGTCAAGAAGAGCATATTGAACTTATCGCTTCCGAAAACTATGCCAGCCCGCGCGTCATGGAAGCACAAGGTTCACAATTTACCAATAAATATGCGGAAGGCTATCCGGGCAAGCGTTACTATGGTGGTTGTGAGTATGCCGACATTGTGGAACAGCTTGCTATTGATCGTGCAAAAGAATTATTTGATGCAGATTATGTGAACGTACAACCGCATTCCGGTTCACTAGCTAATGCGGCGGTATATGGCGCGTTAATTAATGCAGGTGATACTATTTTAGGGATGGATTTAGCCCATGGTGGTCACTTAACCCACGGGGCGAAAGTAAGTTTCTCCGGTAAAATCTACAATTCTGTGCTTTTATGGTATTACTGCTGATGGTTTAATTGACTATGAAGACGTACGCCAAAAAGCCTTTAGAGAGCAAGCCGAAAATGATCGTGGCCGGCTTCTCTGCGTATTCTCAGTGGTAGATTGGAAGAAAATGCGTGAAATCGCCGATGAAGTGGGCGCGTATTTGTTCGTGGATATGGCGCACGTTGCAGGCTTAATTGCGGCAGGTTTATATCCAAATCCATTACCATACGCCCATGTTGTCACTACAACGACTCATAAAACCTTGGGTGGTCCGCGTGGTGGTTTAATTCTTTCTTCTTGTGGTGATGAAGAAATCTACAAAAGTTGCAATCTTCCGTATTCCTGGCAAAACCAAGGTGGCCCATTAGTCCACATTATTGCGGCAAAAGCGGTTTTGTTTCAAAAGAAGCATTAGAGCCGGCGTATAAAGAGTATCAAGCGAAGGTAATCCAAAATGCCAAAGCCATGGTGGAGGTGTTTAAACAACGCGGTTATGACGTTGTGTCTAACGGTACTGAAAACCACTTGTTCTTGGTAAGCTTTTATCAAACAAGGTTTAACCGGTAAAGCGGCAGATGCGGCGCTTGGCAAAAGCTAATATCACTGTGAATAAAAACTCCGTGCCAAATGATCCGCAAAAACCGTTTGTTACTTCCGGTATTCGTGTCGGCACCCCGGCCGTGACCCGTCGCGGTTTTAACGAAGCCGATGTGAAAGAGCTTGCAGGTTGGATGTGCGATATATTAGACGCGCTTGGCAAAAGAAAACGAAGAACAAGTGATTGCCGCTACCAAAGAAAAAGTGTTGGCAATTTGTAAGCGTCTTCCGGTTTACGCCTAAGTTCAATTAAACGAATAAACAAAAGCGGCAATGAAAATTGTCGCTTTTTCTTTATGGGTATTTTATTGATTTTTCACTATTTAATTTCTCTTGGTTAGTTGAGATGTTAGTGGATTGGGATATTATGCTGCGCAATTTTTCATTAATTTTTTTATTCCTAAAAGTGCGGTGGCTTTTAATCGTATTTTTCTTTATAGAGGACAAATTATGTTATCAAATCTTGCTTTTATTATTGCGGCAACTGTGTTGGGGTTACCACCGAATTTAGCCGATTATCCGAAAGGTCTTGAAACCGCGCAACAGATGGTGAAACAAGGGGAAAATGCCGATAAAGGAGTCGCTTTGTTTGAAGAAGCTTTTGATTATCGCTATGGCATGAAACAGCCTAGAAATCTGGGAAAAAGCCAAAGAGCTATTTATTGCCGCTTCCGAGGCAGGGAACGCTGATGCGAAATTATTTCTTGCCGATTTTGCTATTAACAATGGTGATAACGCATTAGCCATTGAGCTTGCTAATGAAGCCATTGCGTTAGGCAATGAAAAAGCAAAAATTAATTTTTATTGAAGCAGAAGAGGAAGAAAGTGAACAGGCTAAAAATACGCCAGAGAAGGCTTTTAATGCGATGAAAGCTGCTGCAGAGAATGGCAACACGCATTATATTAACTGGTTGGGTTATCTTTATGATGAAGGAATCGGAACGCCACAGAATTTTGGCGAGGCATTGAAAATATTTCAAACTGGGCGCGGAATCGGGCAATGTGGTTTCTATGAAAAACCTTGCCTTAATGTATCGAAATCAAGAACACACCAAACAAGCGATGACCTTATTTCAACAAGCTGCAGAAAAATGAAGAAGAAGCGCAATTTTATCTCGCTCAGATGTTTTATGATGAAGGCAACACAGAAAAAGCCCTTTATTGGTTTTGAGCTGTTCTGCCGCGAATAATGACATTGATGCCATTGAATTTTTTAGGTGATTTCTATAGTGAAAAGCGATCTCACGCAAAGCGGAAATTTATTATCAAAAAGGTGTAGAGTTAAATAGCGCTTATGCCATGCTTCAGTTAGCTGATTTTTATGCATTCGGTATAGGTGACATTAAGAAAGATGAGGTTAAAAGCTGTGGAATTATTACAGAAAGCGGCTTTATTTGAACTCATCTGCGGCAATGATGCGTTTGGCGTCATCTTATGAAGAAGGCAAAAGGTGTACAGAAGGATTTTGATCAAGCGGCCTATTGGTACACATTGGCATATAACACGGAAAAAAAGATCAAAAACGATGAAGATCCGGCGGAACTTTATTTAATTCTTGCCATGATGTATGAGGAAAAAGCACAAGATCTCAGCAAAGCATTAGATAATTACAAAATGGTTAATTTATTACGGGATAAAAAGATAAAATTATTCTGAAAAATTAAGGAGTTAGAGAAAAAAATTAAAAATAAATAGTCCATTATCGGCATATTTGCATGATGGCATTTATTACTATCGTGGTGCGGTCAATCTGTTTCCGTTGATTTAATAGCATCCAATTTAAATAAAAGCGATAATGAAAAATTGTCGCTTTAATATTTAGCTCGAATCCTTTGAGGTAAATATGCAACACGAAAATTTTTTGAAGAAAAAAAGAACTCGCATTAAAAGAAAACAATTTGCGTGGCGCTGTAAAATCTTGCTTTCATCAGGATTGGTTGGTTCGTGAGAAAAAAAGGTGAGCTCATTTATCGTGATTGTCTTGACCGCCATTTATCGCTATTTAATCCTGCAAGGTTATTTGGCCGCGAAAACGTATTACTCCATCGGCAAAAAAGTGTGCAAAAAGCCGTTAAATGAAAGAATTACGTTTAAGGTGAGTTGCGAATATTTAGACGGCACCCATATCACGCGAAAAACCACCACCAATAAAAAAACGGCAATAAAGTCATTTACTTAAATGAATATGAATACGATGACGAAAAAGAGAGTGATTCGGGAATATCACTTTATGGGCGAACATGATGGCTATTCGCAACGGGAATTTGAATATCGTTATGAGTATTTGGTAACAGGATGCAAGCGGACCATAATACGCCAGGGTGGCACGATTGAAAACGGAGACCTCTTTATTGGATCACAAAGGTCGGGAAATTGCAAAATCTACGTTGGCGGAAAACGGAGAGCAAGTTTGGGAAAAATCGGAATGGGATTATGACGATGTAGCGTTAACTGAAACGCTTTATTGGTCTGAAGGCAATTTCCTTCGCAAAACTTATGATGAACAAGGGCGCTTGGTGGAAACATTAAGTATGCGCGAAGGGAAGCTGTATGAAAGACAGTGTTATGAATACAATACCGAAAGCTTGTTGGTGAAAGATATTTATGAAAATGAAGATGGCTTTTGCGCTTCCGGTGAGTATTTTTTATGACGAATACCAAAATTTAATTCGAGTGAAACACACAAAGCAAAGAGCCGAATTTACAGAACAAGATGAAAGAACTATGGTGTATGAATATGATAAGCGTGGTAACTGGCTTTACTAAGAAATTCTATGAAAATAAAAAAACTCCAAGAAATGATCAAAAGAGAGATTGAGTATTTTGAGTAAATACACGCCAAATAATTCTTTTCCATAATATAAAAAGTGCGGTGGTTTTTCCGAGCGTTTTTCATATCACCATAAAAACAAAAAGACCTGAAGATTCAGGTCTTTTTTTATACTCAAAACGTGTATTAAGCAATTTCCGCCAGTTTTACCGGGCGTCCTTCATCTAAAGAACGTTTGGCGGCAAGTGCGATAATCACAGGTTGTAACCCGTCATTGCCGTTCACTAAAGTTGGTTTGTCGTTCACTACGGAATCCACAAAACACGCCATTTCATCGGCGAAAGATTGCATATAGCGTTCTAAGAAGAAGTATTTCGGTTTTTCGGCGATAACACCGGCTTCACAGGAATATACGGCGGTAGAATCGGTATCATTACGGGTTTGTACCGCGCCTTTGGAGCCGAACACTTCTGCCCGTTGGTCGTAGCCGTAAACCGCTTTTCGGCTGTTATCGATCACACCGATAGCACCGTTAGCGAGTTTTAACGTGATGACGGCAGTGTCAATGTCGCCGGCTTTTGCCGATTTCCGGATTCACCAACACGCCGCCTGCCGCATACACTTCCACCACTTCGCTACCGGATAAATAACGGATCATATCGAAATCGTGGATAGTCATGTCGAAGAACATCCCGCCGGAGACTTTTACGTATTCAATCGGCGGTGCATCCGGGTCGCGGGAGGTGACGCGAATTAAGTGCGGTTCGCCGATGTCGCCGTTTTCTACACGGGTCTTGATGGCTTTAAAGTTATGGTCAAAGCGACGGTTAAAACCTACTTGGAATTTCACGCCGGATTTTTTTCTACTTCAGCCAAGACTTCTTTAATGCGATTCACATCGGCATCTACCGGTTTTTCGCAGAAAATGTGTTTGCCGGTACGGGCGGCTTCAATAGAAATCGGTGCGTGGGTATTGGTGGAGGAACACACCAACACGGCGTCAATTTCAGGATCCCTGCAGAATTTGTTTGTAATCCCTCATAAACGTGCGGAATGCCCATATCTTTCGCCCATTGCTTGAGCTCATCAGTGACGCGAACATCGGAAATCGCTTTGATTTCAGCCCCTTTGACATATTTTTGTGATGCTTTCAGAATGCACGCGACCGATACGACCGGCGCCGATAATGCCTACTTTAATCATGATTAAATCCCCGCTGTTTCTTTAATGTACTTACGGCCTTTAACGGCATATTCAAACGGATTGGCGATGGCCGGATCTTGTTCCGCCTCAACCACCATCCAGCCTTTGTAATTGTGTTTTTCGAGAATGTCGAAAATCGGTCTGAAGTCGATAACGCCGTCTCCCGGCACGGTAAATGTACCTTTGCGTACGCCTTCCAAGAAACTTAAATCATTGGCTTTGACTTCCGCCACGACATCGTCACGCACATCTTTCAAAATGAACGTGGCAAAATACGGTCGATGTATTTTTCCAACACGTCCAACATGGCTTGTTGTGATCCTTCGGAATAATAGAGGTGACCTGAATCGAATAACAAATACACGTCATCGTTAACGACTGTCATATATTTATCAATTTCTTCCGGCGTTTGAATGCCGGTGCCCATGTGGTGATGCAGACACACTTTCATGCCTTTTTTTCGGCAGCAAGTTTAGCCAGTTCGTTATAGCCTTCCGCTAATTTTTGCCATTCATCTTCGGTGAAGATGGTTTTCTCTTTGAAAACGGCTTTTGTTGTGCCTTGGATACTACGGCTTTTGCTCAGAACAGCCGATGACTTTGGCGCCCATAGCATGAAGGAAATCACGATGTTTAATAAACTCTTGAATGGTTTCTTCTTTTTGCCGTCCACGAAAAAAACGTACTGAACCAGGCATTACAAATTTGAATTCCGCGAACACTTAGCTTGTGTTTTTAGCACTTCCACATCGCGCGGATATTTATTTCCAACTTCACATCCGGTAAAACCTGCCAGCGCCATTTCACTGACACATTGTTCAAAGGTATTCTCTTTACCAAGATCAGGGCATATCATCGTTTGTCCAACCGATTGGCGCGATACCCTAATTTCACGTTTTCAGCTTTCATAGTTTTTTTCCTTCTCAACAGAATGGTTAAATTGGAGATAATCAATTGAATCACGAATTAATAACGACGTGCTTCGTTAATATGTTTCACACTGCGTTCATGCGCTTTGCGGATTTTTCTTTTTCCGAAACTTCTGCCACGCCAACGTGCCACCAGCCGCCATAGCCGTGAATCATCGTTTTTTTGGCAATACTTTAATATCAATTAAAGTAGACACATTTTTGCTTTTTGGCATCGGCTAAGGCCACGTGCAATTCTTCTTCTGTCGTGACTTTATAGGGTTTTTGCATCCATAGGCCGCCGCATTCATCGCGAAATCAACGGGCACAAATCCGCCATCCAATTTGTCGGTTTGCGGATTTCTGAAACGGAATTCAGTGGCGAAACTGTCCATACCGTTGCCGATTTGCAGGTTGTTAATGCAACCGTTGGTCATGTTGTCTCAGTAAAATCACGTTAATCTTTTTATGTTCCTGCACTGATGTGACGAGCTCGGAATGGAGCATCATGTAAGAACCATCGCCTAGTAAGGCGTAAACCTCTTTTTCCGGTTGGGCCAATTTTGCTCCTAACGCGGCGTTGACTTCACAGCCCATGCAGGAATAGCCATACTCGAGATGATAGGTATTTTTCGCCCTTGGATTGCCAAGCACGTTGTAAGTCGCCCGGCAGGCTACCAGCAGCGCCCACAATAATGTCATTGGCACCCAGGGTTTCATTGAGAATACCCAGAACGCGGCTCTGTGTCAGACAGGATTGGGTGAGCTTGATAAACTCCGCATAAACTTTTTCGCGATCCAATGCGTCATTGACTTCCGGTACGAAGTCGGTTTCAGTGTAGGTGGCGTGATAAATACGATGGAGTTCTTGAGCAAACTGCACTTTGGCTTCTGCAACGGCGTTGCTCCACTGTGGTTGATAGGCGCGCGGTGCTAAAAGTGCGGTCAGTTTTTCTAACGTTTCTTTGGCATCGGCAACCACTTGAACGCCATCCAGTTTATAAGCGTCAAAACGGGCAATGTTGATGTTTAGGAATTTCACATTCGGATGTTGGAAGATCCATTTTGAAGAGGTGGTGAAATCCGTGTAGCGTGTGCCGATACCGATAATCAGATCTGCCTCTTTCGCTAACAGGTTGGCTGCTAAACAACCTGTTTCTCCTACGCCGCCCACATTCAAAACGTGCTCAGAAACGACCGCACTTTTACCTGCTTGTGTTTCGGCAAAAGGAATTTGGAAGGTTTCGGCAAACTGTTTGAGTTGTTCTGCCGCTTCGGAATAACGCACGCCACCGCCGCAAATCATTAACGGCTTTTTCGCACTCATAATAAGATCAACGGCCAATTTCAACATTGGCTCGGTCGGTAACGTACGCTCAATACGATGAATCCGTTTTTGTAGAAAGTATTCCGGGAAATCATAGGCTTCCGCTTGAACATCTTGCGGCAGGGCGATTGTTACTGCGCCGGTGTCCGCCGGGTCCGTTAATACCCGCATGGCATTAATACAGGCGGTCATCAGTTGTTCCGGGCGGCTGACTCTGTCCCAATATTTGCTTACGGCTCTGAATGCATCGTTTGTACTGATACTCAGATCGCGAAATTGTTCGATTTGTTGTAACACCGGATCCGGTTGGCGGGTGGCAAACACATCGCCGGGTAAAAGAAGAAGCGGAATACGGTTAGCGGTTGCTGTTGCGGCTGCGGTAATCATATTGGCGGCACCGGGGCCCACGGAGGAGGTACAGGCATAAATCTTTTACGCAAATTTTTGTTTGGCAAAGCCGATTGCCACGTGCGCCATGCCTTGTTCATTACGTCCTTGGCGCACAATCAGATCACCACTGTCTTGTTCCAACGCCTGACCGATTCCAAGCACATTGCCATGACCGAAAATACCAAAGATACCTTCAACAAATTTTGTTACTTTGCCATCAAATTCGATATATTGATTATCAAGAAATTTTATAAGCGCTTGTGCAACAGTAAGTCTTACGGTTTTCATCAGAATCTCCTTTTACGGGTAGCTAGCATTGAAACCAGTATATAAGCATTCTTTTAATTTTAAATATTTTTTTGAAACAAAAATTTCATTTTTTGAGACATAGATCAAATTTTTCCCGAATTTATATTTTTATCTTTAAAAAAACACTTAAACAGCCTATTAACAGTATGAATCATAAAATACCGAATAGAAAATCGGATGATGTTTGTTTTTGTGATTAAGGTCTAAAAATTAAATTTCAATATTGATTTTTTGAAATATGTGTTTCAATTTGTGTGGGTGAAACAATTTTTACTAAGTAGAAGGAATTGCATTATGAAAAACGGTAGAAAAAAACATTAGACCTTATCTGTCTTGGTCGGGTGGCTGTTGATCTTTATGCACAACAAATCGGTGCCAGATTAGAGGACGCTTCTTCTTTTTCCAAATATCTGGGCGGATCCTCCGGTAATGTGGCCTATGGTACGGCGGTGCAAGGCGTGAAATCTTCTATGTTGGCACGCGTTGGTGATGAGCACATGGGACGTTTTTACGCGAGGAATTACAACGCGTCGGAGTGGATACCAGCCATTTGATTACGGATAAAGAACGTTTGACTGCGCTTGTGATTTTTAGGCATTAAAGATCAGGATACTTTCCCGTTGATTTTTTTACCGTGAAAATTGTGCCGATATGGCGATTACTAAAGCGGATTTTTGATGAAAGCTACATTGCTTCCGCCAAAGCCTTAGCCATTACCGGCACGCATTTGTCCCACCCGAAAACCAGAGAAGCGGTGTTGACGGCGTTGGAATATGCGGGCAGAAATAACACAAAAACGTTTGTTGGATATCGATTATCGCCCGGTGTTATGGGGACTGACCTCCTTAGGGGATGGAGAAACCCGTTTTATTGATTCGGAAGCGGTGACGAAATCATTGCAAGAAGTCTTACACCATTTTGATGTGTTGGTGGGAACAGAAGAAGAATTCCATATTGCCGGCGGTTCGACAGATACATTAACCGCACTTAAAAACGTGCGTAAGTTCAGCCACGCCGTTTTTAGTTTGTAAACGTGGTGCATTGGGTTGCTCGGTATTTGAAGGTGAGATTCCTGATGATTTGGATGGTGGACTAAATGTTTATGGTGTCAGAGTGGAAGTGCTGAATGTGCTTGGTGCGGGTGATGCCTTTATGTCAGGTCTGATTCGTGGTTACATCAATAATGAAGGTTGGGAGCAGTCTTGTCGTTATGCCAATGCTTGCGGAGCATTGGTGGTTTCCCGCCACGGTTGCGCTCCCTGCAATGCCAACTAAAGCGGAGTTAGATAATTATCTTGCCCGTGCAGAATCGGTACCTCGTCCGGATTTGGATGAACAACTTAATCATTTACACCGCGTGACTACTCGAAAAAGCCAAATGGGATAACTTGTGTATTTTTTTGCCTTTTGATCATCGTAAGCAACTGGTCGATATGGCAAAAAAATACGGTGCGGATGTCAAACGGATTCCTAAATTGAAACAGCTTTTATTGCAGGCGGCGGAAAAAACGGCGCAAGAAGAAGGTATTTATGATGGTCAGGCGGGGATTCTTGCGGATACAACTTTCGGACAAGCCGCATTGAATGAAATTACCGGTAAAAAGTGGTGGATTGACGTCCGATTGAATTGCCGTCTTCCCGTCCGTTACGCTTTGGAACACGGCGATTTAGGTAGCCAATTAGCCGGTTGGCCACAAGAACATGTAGTGAAATGTTTGGTCTTTTATCATCCGAAAGACAGTGTTGAAATGAAAGCGGAGCAGGATGCAACCTTAAAAACAGGTGTATCAAGCCTGCTGTCGAACCGGTCATGAATTGTTATTAGAAGTGATTTTGCCTGCAGATATGGAACAAAACGAACAATATTATGCAGACATCATCGCACACTTCTATCAGTTAGGCATTAAACCGGATTGGTGGAAATTGCCGGGCGTATCGGCACAAGGCTGGGCGAATATCAGTGAAGTGATTCGCACAAACGATCCATACTGTCGTGGTATTCTGATTTTAGGTTTAGATGCACCGGAAGAACAATTCAAAAGCCGTATTTGACGCATCAGTAGGTGCGCCTTTAGTCAAAGGCTTTGCTGTTGGACGGAGCATTTTCGGACAACCATCGGCAGACTGGCTTGACGGAAAATTAACGGATGACGAGTTGATTACCGAAGTGGGCGAAAGATACAGAAGATTAATTAAACTGTGGCAAGCCCGCAAATAAGCATAAACGTAAAATGCCCCATTATGGGGCATTTTTTTGTTACTTAGTGTTTTTCTCTTTCTCTTTCTTTTTTTCCAATCCCAACACAATTGCCAACGTTTGAACCAGCGTCATGGTAGAGCATTGTGAACGAAATCCCAGCACCTGGGCTTCTTTTTATCACAAATGCGATATCGCTAAACGCAAGTAGCGGGCTGATTTGGCTGTCGGTGATAGCGATTTGTTTAACGCCTTTCTTGGCGCTAGTGTTCATAATGTTGACGGTTTCCGCCGCATAAGGTGAGAAACTAATCGCGACGACCACATCCCCTTCTTTGACCTGACTAAGCTGCTCATCAAACATGCTGCCTAAGCCGTTGATTAAAAAAAGCACGACAGTCCAAATGATGTAGTGCATAGTTAGGTAGCAGGCTACGCTAAAAGAACGCTTTAACCCAATAATAAAGATATTATTTGCCTCTTTTAGTATTTTTTAGCGGCGGTATAAATTTGTTCATTTGTGGTTTGTTCCGCTAACTGATGTAATGCCTGACTATTGGCTTGCGAAAAAGATTGTTAAAATATCTTCCGGCGATTCTTCCCCTCCGATTGTGCGATTTTATGCGAAAGTTGTAGCCTTTCTGTGTAATTTGTCGTTTTTTTCCATGAGATTTTCGCGAAAGATTTGTTTCATTTCGTTAAAACCGGAAAAACCGAATTCGGCGGCAAAACGGATTAATGTAGAGGGAGGGACATCTGCTTTTTTTCTGCGATCGTGGCGACTGTATCAAAAACGATGCTATCGCTGTTATCTAAAATGTATTGAGCAACCTGCTTAAGCCTTTTTACTTAAACTGTCGTAGCGGGTTTGAATTTCTGTTTGTAAATTGGTTAATTGAGATTTTTTTCTTTCATATTGTTATATCCATAAAATAAATATTTCTAGATCTTATAGAGACGAATTAAAAACCCTCAAGAAAAAGCGGCCATTTTGCTTGAAAAATCGGTATTGTATAGGAAATGCACAAAACGGTTGTTTAGCTTGTCGACGCATGAGTTTTTATGCTGCTCAAACGCAGATATTACTCAAGATGAGACAGGTTACCAATCGTCATTTCAGCTTTGTGAAACTACATAAAAATACCGGAAAAAAATGACCGCACTTTTAAGTCGATTTTATGGATTTAAACTTTCGTTATTTGAATTTATCGGCGTATTTTTTTCACTGTTGATCCAGGCGTGATCCTGTTCCCAAGTAAAGCGCCATTTTTCGACCGGTCCCGCCATGACGTTTAAGTAATAGTTGTCATAACCGGCAATGGTAGCGACCGGATGATAACCTCTCGGTACCTGAACCATATCGCCGTCATACACCGCCATACATTCATCTAATGAACGGTCGTCAGTGTAGACTCGTTGTAATGCAAAAACCTTGCGATGGCGAGAAACGGTGGTAGTAGGTTTCTTCCAAATAGGTTTCTGTTGGCGAGTTTTTATCGTCATGTTTATGGCTAGGAAATGAACTGGTATTGCCCTCATCAGTAAACACTTCTACGACCAATAATGCGTCTGCGGTTTCGGTCTCCGGCAATATATTGTGTACTAAACGCTTGTTATTGCCATATCCCCGTTTTTTTCCACGCCCACGTCTTTCGGTTCAATTAAACGAACCGGCAAATTGCCTTGACTTGGTGCGCGACAAACAGCCAGCTCCAAATAGCTTTCCGCTTTTATTTGAACCTGTTGTTGATGTGGAACATACACGGAATAAGGTGGGACCCGTTCAAACGGGGAGGCTCTATTTCGATATGCTCAAAGGTCGCTTTGGGCAGTCGTCACGGTCGCTTTACCTGCCACCAAAACAAAACAAGTCTCGGTATTTTTCTGTGTCGAAGGTGAGTTCTTGGTCTTTTTGTAAGTGGTACATCTCAAAAACCGACGTACTCCCAATTGGCCGTTTTGGGTGTGATTTTTGTACTTCGCCGTTCTTTTTCGGGATGATCTTTTCTTGATTTGGATAGTAAATAACTCATCGCGTCCTCCTAAAAATAAATAGCTCAAACCCCCTTTGGATAATACTCCCTTAGCTCAATTAATCTACTAGGATTTCGTTAAAATCAGATACAGATCACAAAAAGTGAAACAAAAATCATTTTGTATTTATGTGTATTGAATTTTTTCAAATTGGAGAGTTAACGTAAATTGTCTATAAAATAAACAAGGAGGGATTATTCAATTTAATAAATTCAGGCTGTAAATCTACAACGATGTATTAATCAGGAGAATATATATGGACATTGAACTACGAAATAGATATTTATTTTTCTCAGGAGTTAGTCAAAGAAGTTGGGAAAATTGCGCTGGATTTTTATCTCAATCGTAAGGAGTTAAAAATTGAGTGTAAAAAAAGGTGATTTACAGGATCAAGTTAGTATTGCAGATAAAAACCGTCGAAGCGAAAATTAAAGACGCATTAAAACAGCATTTCCCTGCAAGATGGTTTTTTAGGAGAAGAATCCGGTGCAGAAAAACTTAGCCTGTGAATATTGTTGGGTGGTAGATCCTATCGATGGTACCAGCCCTGTTTTTTTATATGGATTAAATGCTTGGTGCATTTCCATTGCAATTCTACACAAAAAAATCAAATTGTCTCCGGTGTGATTTTTGACCCCGTCCACAATGAGTTATTCAGAGCAATGAAAGGTGATGGGGCATTTCTTAATGATCATCCTATTCATGTTTCCTCTTCCACCTCATTAAAAGAGGGATTAATGGGATTAGGCGTGTCTCACCGCGTTCATCCTAATACTTTTACTCCCGTGCTACATCAAATTTTTACTTGATGGCGGAATGTTTATTCGCAATGGTTCCGGCGCATTAATGTTGGTTTATGTGGCGGCAGGTCGTTTGATTGGCTATTTTGAGCCGCATATTAATGCTTGGGATGTTTGTGCTGCAATCATTATTGTTCAGGAGGCTGGTGGATGTGTGAATAATTTCCTTGAAAATGATGGCTTATTAAAAAGGAAATTATATTTTAGGTTGTTGTAGTGAAGCTGTGTTTACAAGACTAAATCACATCAAAAACTCACATGAAACACAATAAAAGTAGAAAGGAGGCTATATGTCAGTTCTCAGCTTTTTTAAGGCCGGTTCGGCAATCCCCTTGAAAGATTACACGGAGAAAATGTTTAAGAGTACTCGAATGAAAAGCTTTTGGGCGTTTTTCATTTGCTTATGCCATTTATTATGTCTGCCGTTTATCTTTTAACGTAGCCAAACCTATTTTTGGTGAATAACGGAATCTTAACGCCAACAGAACTCGAGGGTTATAGGTTCCGCAACCTTTATTACTTATGCTGTTGGTAAATTCGTCAATAGTGCTTTGGCCGACCATTCCAATATTGTTCGTTTCTTTTCCGTCGGATTGTTTTTCCGCGCTTGCTAACTTTGCCATGGGAATGAACACCAGTGCGATTGTGCTTACCATTATTTGGGGTTTCAACGGCTGGGTGCAATCTATGGGGGTTGGGCCTTGTGTCGTGGCATTATCCCGTTGGTATGATGATAAAGAGCGCGGCTCCTATTATGGTTTTTTTGGTCTGTAGCCCATAATGTCGGTGAAGGTATTACTTTTGTTGTCACCGCTGCCGTGATTACCACATCTCGGTTGGCGTGCAGGGTTCAATTTTGCAGGGATTGCCGGGTTGCTAGGGCGTACTTGTGACCATCATGTTTATGAAAGACTCGCCGGAGTCCCTGTGGATATAAACCGATTATTAAAACCGAATCAAAAGATGAAGTTTTTTTGATAATAAGGAAGTGTTAAAAGCACCAATGGGACGTCATAAAAAATCCGGCGATTTGGATTTTGGCGGTTGCCTCTTGTTGTATGTATATCGCCCGTTACGGTGTGAACAGTTGGGGTGTGTTTTTCCTTGAAAACGGCAAAGGTTATACCACTATTGAAGCCGCATCCATCATTAGCGTGAACAGCATCGTCGGTATTTTAGGAACGGTCGTTTCAGGATGGTTATCCGATCGTTTCTGCATGGCAAACGAAATATTATGACCATCGGTGTCAGTTTGTTGAATGCGATTTCCTTGGCCGCGTTTTTATTTGCACCGAGCGGCAATACTTGGTTCTCCATTATCGCCCTTTCCGTATTTGGTATTACGCTTGGCATCCAATTGTGCTTCTTAGGTGGGTTATTGGCCACGGATATTTCCCATAAATCCGCTTCCGGCATAGCATTAGGTATGATGGGCGTCTTCGGTTATGCAGGGGCTGCGGCAGGTGAATTTTTTTAACCGGGTTTATGTTGGATAAAACGACCGTAATTAATGAAGCCGGTAAGAAAAATTTATGATTTTGACAGTCTGTCTTACTTCTGGGTTGGTGCAGATCTTTGTTCCGTTTTGGCATCCATTCTATTTGCTATCGTCGTGTACTATCAAACTAAACGAATCACTAATTGATAATGAATGGTAAAAAGTGCGGTGGATTTTTGACCGCACTTTTTATATGATTAGAAAAAGGAGTTTTTATATGAAAGACTTTCTTTATAAGTACGGGTTTACCCCTGCTTCGTTCTTCCAACTTATTCTTATTACTGTAAATGCTCAACTCATTTATGCATTTTTGGGATATTCGAAACAGTGTCCCCGGTGGTTTTCCCTGCTGCCTTAGGTGTAAACCGATCAACAAGCCGGCTATTTATATTCCATGCAAGGTTTAGTTATTATTCTAGGCACGATTGCATTAGGTTGGGTTGGTGATCGATTTTCTATCCGAAGTATCATGTTGTTATCAACGATTGGTGTCGGCGGGATCTCATTATTTCTGACACTGGCATCACCAGGCTTAAGTATGTCTGTTCTGCTTGTGTGCTTTTTTTCTCCATGCTATTTTTTTAGCGAAGTTTTTATTTAAACCTGCAAACTTTAAAGCACTTAGAATTTCTACTTCTGAAGAACACCAAGGCGCGGCTTTTTGGTCTATTTGAATTTGGCAGAGGATTGCTCGCATTTCTTATATCGTTATTATGGACAGCCATGCTTTATTACAAAAGCCGGTCCAAAAGAAATGATGATGACAAGCTGCATAATTGTTATTGTGACAGGGTTTGCTGTCTTTTTGTTGTACCCTAAAGGACAAAAAGTGGGTGATGATGCCCAAGTGGAAACAACGAAAGAAGCATTACAAGGTGTATGGCACGTTGCGAAGTTACCTGTTGTTTGGATTGTCGGTATTAATGTATTTTTGTATTTATGGTGCATTTGTTGCGGCCGGTACTTATTTTTGCCCGTTTCTTGCAGGGAGGATATGGTACAAGTGCCGTTGCGGCCGCCGTATTTGCTACCGTAGTCATTGCTTTACGCATGCTTCCATTGGTCTCAACGGTTTTTGGTTGAGAAAATCTTTGATTCTACAGCTCATTTTATGCGCGTAATGCAGGTGATTCTCACAATAATATTGTTGGCGATAGCATTTATATTTTTTTAGTAATCATCCGGATATTTCTTTGTATGCAAATGGGTATTTACCGGATCAACCACCGGATAATCTCATTTCCACTTCAATGTTCTGGACCTTAGTGGTGTTAATGTTATTAGCTTCTGCATGTATTTTTATGATTCGAGGTGTTTACTATGCACCTATTGGTGAATTAGGAGTCGATAAAAAAACATTCTTCTGCCGCCATGTCTTTTGCAATTACTATTGGTTATTTTTCCTGCGTTATTAACCCCTATTGTGTTGGGTTCCCTGTAAAATCACCTGAGAAAGATGCAGCGGGTCAAATTATTCGTTCCTATTTGACAGATACTCAAATTTTAGGATGGGCATTTTTAGGTCTTGCATTATTAGTTGTTCTCTCAATCTTCATGTCTCACACTTTTAATTAAATTAAAAACAGAAAAAAATCTTAGTATTTAAATTATAAGGTGGTATTTTTATGGATAAATTAATTAATCGGGACAAATTGGATATCGTTTTGTGATCCGGAACGTTATATTTCGAGTTGCTCATACCGGGAACGCACGACACGATGACTGCGGATTGTCAGCAACGATATTATAAAACTCAAACTTTATCACTCGAAGAACAGCTATCTTGTGGTGTAAGGTTTTTAGATATTCGACTTCGAAAAGAAATGGTAGCTGCTCATAGGGAAATGGATAAGCCACATTACTTTTTGATCAAATTCTTAAAAAGTGCGGTGATTTTTTTACAACAAAAATTCTGATGAGTTTATTCTCATGCGCATTCAAAATGCTAATGAGAAAAAAAGACGATTTTTAATGAGTATGGAGCTGCGTTATTAGAAAAAAATTAGCCAAAAATTTATCGCTTTTTATTTTTTTGGTCTTCGAACGAATTGGGACATGAAGGAAAACTCAATGGCCAAAAACTCAAAGAGGTAAGAGGTAAAATTATTGCATTGGAGTGTTCTCCGGTTCAGTTTAAGTTTAGTCAATTAGAAAATGGCTTTTTGGGCAGCAATTGGCATCAAAAACCCAAATATTGTGTTACAAGATTTATGGGATGGTCCTAATTTAAACCAAAAACAAGAAGTAATTCAGCATCTTATTCAAGATAGTGTGAATATTCAGAGTGATAAGTTGATTCTTAATCATATTAGTGCAACGAACGGTAGGTTAGGTTTTTCCTGATGTTTATGCTGAATATTTAAATCAATATACAAAAAGTATTTTTGGAAAAAGTCAGGAGTGAAAGGTGTTCAGATTTATGATTTTATTACCCTGATTTAGCTAGAGAAATTTTTATGCTAAACCACTAGAAGGAGACATATGTTTGTAGAGTATTTTTAAGGTGTACTATTCTAATGAGGTTAATATCGGCAGATATTTAAAAATTAAATCCAACTACTGTAGTTTGAGGATTCCTTTGATTTGCAAATAGCGCCCTTGCTCTTGGGGTTTAGTCTAATTCTATAGGTCTTCTAACTCAGTAGCATAGTGAGTTCTTATTAGTCTGAGCGATACAGAATGGTTTCTGTATCGCTTTTTCTTGTCTGAAAATCAGATACAGATCACAAAAAAATGAAATAAAAAAATTCAAATTAAATAAAAATGATTTGAAAAATTTTATTTTTATTTTCCTACTCTATAGCTACCTTTGGGTGATGAGCATCGTTGTTTTTATGTAAATTGCCATTCGTTTATCGCATGTTAATTTCTTAAATCATAAGAAGGAGTTCGTAAATGGAAACTGTTTATAACTTTATTAATGGTAAACAAGTGCCAAGCAGAGGGACAAAAGCGCATCCGATTTATAATCCTGCAACAGGCGAGCAAATTCGCCAAGTGATCGCGAGTTCGCCTGATGATGTCAATGAAGCGATTGAGGTTGCGCATAAAGCCTTTTGCCGATTGGTCGGCGACTTCTCCGCTACGTCGTGCCCGTATTATGTTTAAATTTAAAGAATTATTGGAAAGAGACTGGGATTCATTGGCGCGTTTAATTGTTGAAGAACATGGTAAAGTTTATTCCGATGCCTGTGGTGAATTGACCCGTGGTTTGGAAGTAGTAGAGTTTGCATGCGGTATTCCTCATTTATTGAAAGGTGAATTTTCAGAGCAAGCAGGGCGTGGCATTGATATTCATTCTTCCTTACAACCGTTAGGGGTAACTGTTGGTATTACGCCATTTAATTTCCCAGCAATGGTGCTGATGTGGATGTTCCCGATTGCATTAGCCTGCGGTAATACCTTTATTTTTAAAAACCGGCGAAAGCCGATCCTTCTTTTGTCCATTCGTTTGGCTAAGTTGCTAAAAAGAAGCCGGTTTGCCTGATGGTGTATTTAATGTGGTACATGGTGACCGTAATGACAATGAAATTTTTATTACGTGATCCGCGCGTTCATGCGGTGAGCTTTGTGGGCTCTACACCGGCTGCTGCCCATGTATATAAAGTCGGTTCCGAGTTCGGCAAACGCGTGCAAACTTTTGGTGCGGCGAAAAACCATGCATTGATTATGCCTGATGCGGATATTGAATCCACGGCGAACGCTTTGTTGGGAGCCGCATTTGGTGCAGCGGGTGAGCGTTGTATGGCTCTGGCATTAGCTGTGACGATTGATGATGAAACCGCAGATAAATTAGTGGCGGCCTTAAAACCGAAAGTAGAAGCGCTTCGTTATGGTCCGGGTATTCCGAAAGACGGTGAAAAAGAAATGGACTTTGGTCCGTTAATTACTCAACAACACCTTAATAATGTGACGAATTACATTACAACCGGTGTGGAAGAAGGGGCAACACTTGTTGTTGATGGTCGTGGTAAAAAAACCGGCTGGTCATGAAAATGGCTTCTTCATCGGGGGCTCCTTTGTTTGATAATGTCACTGGCGACATGGTGATTTATAAAGAGGAAATCTTTGGTCCGGTGCTTGGTATTGTCAGAGCGAAAAGTTTTTGAAGAAGCGATGAAATTGATTAATGAACATCCTTATGGAAACGGTACGGCTATCTTTACCGCTGATGGTGGTGCAGCACGTGAATTTGCGTATCACGTTCAAGCGGGTATGGTGGGCATTAATGTGCCGATTCCGGTGCCGATGTCATTCCACTGTTTTGGTGGTTGGAAACATTCTGCTTACACCACCTTGAACGTTTATGGTCCGGATGGGGTTCGTTTCTACACGAAAATGAAAAACTGTGACTACGCGTTGGCCGAATAAATATGTGATTGAGAATGCGGCATTTAGTATGCCAACATTGTAGTCGGCTTCGTTTTTTAATCATCGGGAGGAGATATGGAACATTGGAACTTATCTCCTCTTATTTTTATGCAATAAATGGTAAGGATAGGGTATGAAACAAGTTCGTATCGGTTTAGTCGGAACAGGGTATATCGGACGTTGTCATGCAATTGCTTTATGCGCAGGCACCAACGGTTTTTTTCCGCTTGATGCCGAATTAGTGTTGGAATATTTGGCTGAAGTCACGCCTGAATTAGCAGAAAAGAAAGCAAAGGAATTCGGATTTAAAACGATTTACGGGCGATTGGCGTGATATTGTGCAGGATCCGAACGTGGATGTCGTAGATATATGCACCCTAATTTTCTTCATAAAGAAATCGCATTAGCCGCCATTGCCAATGGTAAACATGTCTATTCTGAAAAAGCCACTTGCATTGACAGCGGTTGACGCCAAATTGATGTATGAGGCGGCAAAACAAGCGGGATGTTAAAACATTGGTAGGGTTCAATTATAAAAAAATCCAACAACCCAATTAGCAAGAGAAATTATTGCAAACGGTGAAATCGGTGAGGTGATTCATTTTTATGGCACGCATAATGAAGATTATCTTGCTAATGAAAATACACCATTGGATTGGCACTGCGTAAAAGAAAAAGGCGGGTCTTGGTGCACTCGGCGATCTTGCCGCGCATATTGTTCAAATGTCCCAGTATTTATTAGGACAGGATATTCATTCCGTTATCGGCGATATGCAAACGGTAATTAAAACTCGACCGAATCCTAATAATCTGCAAGAACGGTTAGCGGTGGAAAATGAAGATCAGGCAACTGCTTTAGTTCGTTTTGCTAACGGTTGCATGGGGAACGATTGAAACTTCCCGCATCGCTTGCGGGCGTAAAATGGGGCTAAGTTATGTCATTACGGGGACGAAGGGGACAATCACTTATACCCAAGAAAGAATGGCGGAATTAAAGCTTTATTTACATGATGAAAAATCCTGCAAGACAAGGTTTTAAAACGATTCTTACCGGGCCATTACATCCGGATTATAAGAATTTTTTTGTGTAAGTGCCGGTCATGGCATTGGGTTTAATGATCAGAAAACCGTCGAGATTCGAGATTTAGTTAACGGCTTAGCTTCGTCGGCAAGTCACGCTGTATCCGGATTTTGAGGAAGGCTATAAGGTTTCCAGAGTATTAGACGCTATTGCGCTTTCTTGTGAACAAAAAGCGTTGGATAGACGTGGAAGATATTGCATAAATAAACTGTGCAAATGGATTTATATAGGCATCGAACGATGCCTATTTTTTACTTTAAAATAAAATATTTAGTTTATTTTTGCAGTAGTTAAATTTTTCCTTCCAAAAAAATAAGATCTATTTCACACTTTCAAAAAAATGGCTGTTGCAGGAAAATCTTCTTTTTAATGATATAGATAACAAACGGATGATTTGTTTCAAATTGTTCACTGGTGAAATTTATATTCGCATGTGTTGTTATGGTAGGGTATAGCTGTATTTCAATTTTTTTGTTGTTATTCATTTAACCGATAAAAGGGAGTAGCATTATGAAAAAAACACTACTTGCGTTACTTTGTGGTGGAATCCTATTAACGTCTCAAGCCGTTAGCGCTAAAAATGTTGTTATTGGCGCTCCAATGGTTGCCTTCTCCGATAAATGGCAAACCTATCTTCAAGATGCGATTCGTGAATTTGATAAAACACATGATGATGTGGAAATCAAACTTGCTGATGCTAATGGCGACCCTGCCCGCTTATTAAACGATGCGGAGACTTTTATTGACCAAAAAGTTGATGCATTACTTGTTGTTCCAACTGATCCGAATATTGTGAAAGTGATTGGTAGAAAAGCCAAACGAGCCGGTATTCCTCTCATTATTATTAATCGCAAACCATTAGATGAAGATATGCAGTATGTTACCAGTTATGTGGGATCAGATGAAATTGAGGGAGGCCGTATTCAAGCAGACTTTATTGTTAATACTTTAAAAGGTCAACCTGCTCAAGCCGCTATTTTAATGGGGCCTTTAGGGCAAGATGCACAAATTAAACGTACTCAAGGTAATAAGGAAGTTTTTTGCGCAGAATAAAAACATCAAAAATTTTTTTACTGAACAAGAAGGTAAATGGGATAGAGCGAAAAGGATTGGAAATCGCAGAAAATCTATTGGCTGCAAATAAAAAAATCTGAATGTTGTAGTGAGTAATAACGATGAAATGGCGATTGAGCCGTATTGGCGGGCAGAAAATTAGGGTCTTAAAGACGAGGACTTAATTATTGTGGGCTTGGATGCAACACCTGATGCATTAGATTATTTAGGTAAAGGTTTTGGATGCCACCGTGTTCCAATCTGCTGCCGGTCAAGGTACGGCAGGAGCTAAAATGGCATATCTTGCTGCAAAAAGGCGAGAAGGTTCCATCCGTAGAATGGGTTCCTTTCGAACTTGTGACGCCTGATAAGAAAGAGGAATACCAAGCGAAATACAAAAATAGTTTTCAATCAATGACAACGGAAAGGACGATTTTGTCCTTTCCTGTTACTCAAAAGACATCTATTCATAAACGGAGGATAAAACAATGTTAAAGAAGATATGCGTCTTGGTTTTTTTAGTCTCTTTTTCACTCCGCTCATTTTTGCTAAATCCATTGTAGTTGGTGTCTCCATGTATAGCCTCGCTGATAAATATCCGACGTATTTACAGGATTCAATGAATAAATTTGTCAGTTCGCAGTCGGATCTTAAATTTAAATATGCTGATGCTAATGGCGATCCCGCCAAAAATGCTGAACGATGTAGAGAATTTTATCGATTCCAATGTGGATGCGTTAATTATCATGCCAACGGATCAAAAATTGTCAAAAGCCATCGGATTAAAAGCGAAGAAAGCCAACATTCCTTTAATTGTCGTTACCGTAAAACCTAATGAAGAAGATATGCAATATGTGTCTAGTTATGTGGGATCGGAAGAAATTAAAAGCGGTGAAATGCAGGGAGAATTCATTGTTAAGTCACTCAATGGTAAACCGGCCAAAGCAATTATTTTACTTGGTCCATTGGGTTTAGAAGCGCAAATTAAACGTACGGAAGGTAACAAAAAGATTTTTTTGCACAGCATCCTGAAATTAACGTGGTGGCAGAACAAGAAGCTAAATGGGACCGCTCCAAAGGTATGGAAGTGGCGGAAAACCTATTAGCAGCACACCGAGATGCAAATGTGATTCTGAGTAATAACGATGAAATGGCAATTGGTGCCTTGTTGGCAGCGAAGAAATTGGGTTTTAAAAGATGAAGATCTGCTTATTGTAGGGATTGATGCGACCCCCGGACGCTTTGGAATATTTAGGTAATGGTCTTGATGCCACGGTGTATCAATCTGCATCAGGGCAAGGGCGTTTGAGTGCTGAGATGGCATACAAAGCCGCGCTAGGTGAAAGCATTCCAAAAATATAACTGGATTCCTTTTGAATTGGTAACACCCGATATGAAGGAACAATATATCAACAAATATAAGGAGTAAATTGACCGCACTTTATCACGATTATTTCAGTATTCGTTCTTAACCGATTTAAGGAGTTAAAAATGACCAACAGTTCAAATTCTCCCTATATTTTAGAAATGAGAAATGTATCGAAAACATTTCCGGGGTGAAAGCACTGGATCGAATCAATCTTAGAGTTAAACGCGGAAGTGTTCATGCCTTAATGGGTGAAAATGGCGCCGGAAAATCTACGTTGATGAAGGTTCTTTATGGAATTTATATTCCTGATGAAGGCGGTGAGTTAATTTTAGATGACAAGCCGTTTAAGCCTAGCCGTCCTATTGATGCCATTCGTAGCGGTTTAACCATGGTGCCGCAGGAAATTTCCCCGCCGCTAATTTAACCATTGCCGATAATTTTTTTATTTAGGCCGTGAAATTACCCAGGGTAAATTTTTTCTTAATCAAAAGGCCATGGATGAGCAAGCCTCAGCGATTTTAAAAGACCTTGGCGTGCCGATGGATGTGACGGAAAAAATGTCGGATGTATCCGTTGCGAAAGCGCAATTAGTTGCTATTGCCACGGCTGTGTCTAATGATGCGAAAAATCATCATTATGGACGAGCCGACAAACCGCCTTGACCGAAAATGAAGTAGAGCAGCTTTACCGCATTATTGACACGGTAAAAAGCAAGAGGCATTGCGATTATCTTTATTTCTCATAAGTTAGATGAAGTTTTTCGTGTATCGGATGAGATCACCGTAATTCGTGATGGTCAGTATGTGGATACCAAACCGACCAAAGAGGTAACCAAAGAGCAACTTATTTCTATGATGGTTGGTCGATATGTCAGAAATGTTTCAGCGTGAACGCTTTGAGTTATCAGATGAAATCATTTTTGGAGATCAAAAATTTTACTCGCGAAGGAAAAATATAAAGACATTAATTTGGCTGTGCGTAAAGGAGAAATCTTTGGTATCGCAGGGTTAGTCGGCGCTGGTCGTTCAGAAATTGTAGAAGGATTATTCGGTTATAAACCGGCGGATAGCGGTGAAATTTATATTAAGGGCGAAAGAGCAATTATTAATAATCCGTTAGATGCCATGAAACATAAAATTGGTTTTTGTGACAGAAGATAGAAAAACTGACAGGGTTGTTTTTAAATCTGAGCATTACTGACAATATGATTATGCCGGAGATGTCGCCTTATTTAGAAAAACTTTCTGGTATCTGTCGCAAGAGCACAAAAACCGCAAATGAACAAAAATAAAACTCAAGATAAAAGCTCCAAATGTGGAAGTTATCACAAATAACCTTTCCGGAGGCAATCAGCAAAAAGGTATTGCTTTGCACGTTGGCTATTGTTAGAGCCCGATATTCTGATTTTTGGATGAGCCGACAAAAGGGATTGATGTTGGGAGCTAAGGCAGAGCTGTATAAGTTGATGGTTGAGTTATCAAAACAAGGTAAGACCATCATTATGATTACATCGGATATGTTGGAGCTTTTATCAATGAGTGACCGTGTGATGGTAATGCATGAAGGACATCAAGTGGGCATTATTCTCATACAGAGCTAACACAAGAACGGGGTTCTTGAATTAGCTTCCGGTTAGCTTTTTATTCATCACAAACGGTTTATTAATTAAAAATGAGAGGTTTACTATGGGAAACGTGACATTGAAGAAAATTATCAATGCGTATGGGATGGTATTAATTTTTAATTCTTCTCTTTTGGGATTATCAGCTTTCAATTGACGGCTTTTTTCGGCGAGAACCGTGTGGAGTATTATAGAGCAAGTCTCCATGTTCGGTATTATTGCGATTGGGGTGACATTCATCATTATCACGACCGGTATCGACTTGTCATCGGGTTCTGTGGTGGCGCTTACTGCGGTAGTTTCAGCTTCGATCGTTACTGGTGGTGATACCGTTTCTGCCGCGTTACTTGCATTCGCTGTTTCTATTTTTAATCGGTGCCGGATTAGGTTTGATTAATGGCGGACTTACGGCCTTGGGAGGTATTCCTCCATTTATTGCAACCTTGGGAATGATGATCATTGCGCGTGGTGCAGCACAACTTTATTCTGATGGTCGTCCTATCGATGCGTCCTCAGAAGCATTTACTTGGATAGCTGATGTGAATATTCTAGGGCTTCCTGGACTAGTAATGTTGTATATCTTAATTGTGATTGCATCTCATATTCTACTCAGTCGTTCTACATTTGGCCGTCATGTTTATGCGGTTGGTGGTAACCTTTAACGCAGCTAAAATTTGTGGTATTAATACCAATAGAACATTAATTTGGGTATATGTTCTTGGTGGCGCACTATCAGGCTTAGCTGGCGCGTTATTGGCATCTCGGACATATGCGGGGAACCCGTCTTATGGTTTGGCGTGGGAGCTTGATGCCATTGCGGCCGCGGTTATTGGTGGGGTTTCCTTGAGTGGTGGGTTCGGTACCATTCCGATGTGTGTTATTGGCGCTTTGATTATCGGTACGACCAATAAAGGATTAAATATGCTTTGGTGTTGACCCCTACTGGCAACAAAATTGTTAAAGGCGGAATTATTGTTGTTGCCGTGTTGCTTGACACCTTTAAAAACGTCGCAAAAAAGGATAAATTTGCCTCATCATTCTTTAGCAATTTATTTGCCCCTTTAGAAGCCGTTGAAAAGCCAATGTTTAAAAATCCTTTTAGATTTTTTTGACCGCACTTTTAGTTGAAAAAGAAAAGCCTAGAAATATTTCTAGGCTTTTTTGTTAAGGCATAATGAGGAATTAATAATCCTTTGGATCATACCCATAATAAGCGCGAGTCAGGATGACTTGCATATCTTCTACCATCGGTAAGCGAGGGTTTGCCGGGGAGCATTGATCTTCAAAGGCAAGGAGTGCCACATCATGGCGTGCATCCATCCAAGCTTTTTCATCCAAGCCTTGTTCTTTGAAGGACATCTTAATACCACAACGTACTGCTAAATCGTAACAGGCTTGCGCGTAAGAACGAACGCCTTCTTCCGGTGTTGCGCAAAGGCAAACCGAGCATACGGGCGATGTCTTGGTATTTCACGTCCGCTTTGTAGTAGTTGTATTTCGGCCAAGTTGCAGTTTTTTTCCCGGACGAGTGCCGTTATAACGAATGACGTGCGGCATTAAAATCGCATTCGTACGTCCATGTGGCGTACGGAATTGACCACCGATTTTGTGGGCAAGGGGTGATTCATACCCAGGAACGCATTGGCGAACGCCATACCCGCCATGGTGGAGGCATTATGCATTCTTTCACGTGCTTCGGATCTTTTTTCGTTCACGGATTTTTCCAAGAATTCAAATATCAGTTTAATGGCTTTGCAAGGCAAGACCATCAGTGAAGTCATTGGCAAGAATGGACACATAGGCTTCGGTGGCGTGGGTTAAAACGTCCAAGCCGGTATCGGCAGCAACGTGTGCCGGTACGGTCATGACTAATGCGGGATCCACAATGGCAACGGTTGGGGTGAGCGAGTAGTCGGCGATTGGGTATTTTTGTTGCCCTCTGTGATAACCGCAAATGGTGTCACTTCAGAACCCGTACCGGATGTAGTCGGAATACCGATAAATCTCGCTTTTCGACCTAATTGTGGGAATTTGAAAGCACGTTTACGGATATCCATGAATTTTTGTACCAAGTCGCGGAAATCCACTTCCGGTTGTTCATAGAATAACCACATTACTTTTTGCCGCGTCCATTGCCGAACCGCCGCCTAAGGCGATGATGGTATCCGGTTTGTAGCTACGGATTAATTCCGTACCGCGACGCACGGTTTCAATGGACGGATCCGGTTCCACATCGGCAAATAATTGGTAAGTCACATGATTGCCGCGAGCTGTGATTTGGTGGGCAATTTTTCCACAAAAACCTAAGTCCAACATGGTTCGGTCTGTGACGATAACCACACGCTCCATGCCGCCCATAGATTGAAGATATTGAATTGAATCCCGTTCAAAATAGATTTTTGACGGCACTTTAAACCATTGCATATTGTTTCTCCGTCTACCTACTCGTTTAATGTTAATTAAATTGACCGCACTTACGTTGTTGCCTACGGAGTTTTTTTACCGTAAGAACCACAACCTAATGTGAGGGATGGTAGGGAAGGCATTATACACATCACCAATACCGCTGAAAGTGGATGGAGAATTCCAAATAACGCGAATGGCTTTGACCCGTTTACCGAATTCTCTAGCCAATTCAGCATCGGATGTGTGAATGGCTGCGGAGTGACCTAAACCGTGGAATTCCACCATTTGCTCTGCTTTGGTTAAACCGTCTTCACGAGATGTGGATTTTAATAATGCTAACACCGGAGAAAAGTTTTTCACGGGTAAGAGGTTCTTTTTCGCCGACTTCTTTACATTCAACCAATAAAAATATTTGTGCGAGGCGGTACTGTAAAAGCCTGCTTGTTCGGCAAACCCAAGAGGCAGGTTTACCCACCACATTAGCATTCAGTTTGGCACCGGCGCAATTTTTACTGTTGGCTTTCACACCGAACATGAATTCTTCCAACAGCGCTTTTTCTTTCTTATTGATCAAATAAACACCGTAAGAAAGCATTTCTTTCACAAAATCGTCATAGATTTCTTCATCAACAATAGCGGCCTGTTCGGAGGCGCACACCATGCCGTTATCGAAGGATTTAGACATGACAATGTCGTGTACCGCCTGTTTTAAATTAGCGGATTTTTTTCTACATAGGCAGGCACGTTACCGGCGCCTACGCCCAATGCCGGTTTACCACAGGAATAGGCAGCTTCCACCATAGCGTTCCCACCGGTGGCGAGAATAGTAGCAATGCCAGGATGTTTCATTAAAGCGGATGTGCCTTCCATGGATGGTTTTTCGATCCATTGAATACAATTTTCCGGTGCTCCGGCGGCGACAGCCGCATCATAGACGATTTTTGGCAGCGTGCAGAAGATTGTTGTGCGGAAGGGTGGAATGCAAAGACGATAGGATTACGTGTTTTGAGTGCGATGAGTGATTTGAAGATGGCGGTGGATGTCGGGTTAGTGGTTGGTGTGATACCACAAATAACGCCAACAGGGTCGGCAATTTCAGTGATTCCCGTAACATCGTCTTCACTTATTACACCGACGGTTTTTAAATGCCCTCATGTTGTTCACTACATATTCGCACGCAAACAAATTTTTAGTGGCTTTTATCTTCAAAAACGCCGCGCCCGGTTTCTTCATAAGCATGCATAGCCAAGACGCCGTGTTGATCCAAGGCGGCAACAGACGCTTTTGCTACGATGTAATTGACTTGCTCTTGATTTAGTTGGCAGAACTGCTCCAAGGCAACCAAACCTTTCTCAACCAATTTATTCACTTCAGCTTGAGCCGGGCTTAGGGTGTTTTCAACATTACTCATAATGCTTTCTCCTAAAGCTTAAAAATTAAAGACTAACTATTTATGATTATATAGTATTCATTTCGTGAGCACGATCACATTTGCCCGATTGGGAAAAAAATTCTCATTAAATGTTGAAATAGGTCAAAAGTGCGGTAGATTTTTGCGATGTTTTTTGAAAGAGGTTTTATCGGTAAAAAATAAGGCCGCATATGCGACCTTATTGAAAATTGGTTGAATTATGGCATTTCATCAATGTCATCTTTATTCACCTTGGCTTGCACCATGTGTTCACGGCTTAAACCTAAGTCATAAGCGATGGCAATCGCAATAAAGATGGAAGAGTAGGTACCGAAACCGATCCCGATGAGCAACGCTAAGGAGAAGTTATGAATGGTCGGACCGCCGAAAATATAGAGGGCGATGACCACAATTAACGTTGTTACCGAGGTCATAATAGTACGGGACAAGGTTTGGGTTAATGAAATATCAATAATGTCGATAGCGGAAACCCGTCTGATCTTGCGGAAGTTTTCACGCACTCGGTCGAATACCACAATACTATCGTTTAAAGAATATCCCACCACGGAAAGAATTGCCGCGATGAAGGTGAGATCCATTTCAATTTGTAAGTAAGAGAATGCGCCTAACGTCACAATCACGTCGTGAGCCAAAGAAAGCACACCGCCCGTTGCTAAACGCCATTCAAAAACGCATACCTACATAAAGTAACAACATGATAAGCGTTGCCAAGGTGGCGTAAATGGCACCTTGGGTCAACTCTTCACCTACATTCGGCCCCACAAATTCAATGGAACGAATTTGAATATCGCTATCCAATGTGCTCAACATTTTTTGACATGATCGCCGATTTGGGCGTCTTCTGTTGCCGGTAGGCGAATCATCACATCACGTACGCCACCGGTAGTTTTGCACTAGTGGGCTTTCGATGCCGTTTTTGGGTAAGAGTGGTACGTATTTTTTCCAAATCTGCCGGTTGGGAAAAATGCGTATCCACTACCACGCCACCGGTGAAATCCAAGCCCCAGTTGAACCCTTTGGTAAACACAAAGAATAATGACACCACGATAATAACCACGGAAGCAAGATAGCCCCAAATACGGAATTTCATGAATTCCACTAAACGGAAAGGGAGTTTAATGCCTTGAATTTCTTTAATTGGCTGACTTCTGTTTTCTAAATTCACAATATGTTCCTCACCGTTAAATTGATAATTTATCAATTCGTTTGCCGCCGTATAAGAAATTCACGATTGCGCGTGTTCCGGTGATTGCGGTAAACATTGAGATGGCAATACCCAAAGATAAGGTGATTGCAAACCCTTTAATCGGACCGGTTCCTACAGCGTATAGTGCTACGGCGGTTAAAATGGTCGTTAAGTTAGCATCAAAGATGGAACTGAACGCACCGCTATAACCTTCGTTAATGGCCTGTTGAATCGGACGTCCGTTACGTATTTCTTCTTTAATCCGTTCAAAGATCAACACGTTCGCATCCACAGACATCCCGACCGCCAATACGATACCGGCAATTCCCCGGCATGGTAAGCGTGGCGCCCGGTAATAAGGACATTAAGCCGACCAATAAAACGATGTTGGCGATTAAGGCGACATTGGCGATAAGACCGAATTTACGGTAGTAAATGACCATAAACGCTACTACGATCATTAAGCCCCAGAAACTTGCTTGCAAGCCTTGTTCTACGTTTTTGCGCACCAAGAGACGGGCCGATTGTACGTTCTTCCACGATTTGAATCGGCGCAATTAACGCACCGGAACGAAGTAACACGGCAAGATTTTGTGCTTCGGCAGGGGAGTCAATACCGGTAATTTGGAATTGGCTACCAAAACGGCCTTGAATAGTGGCGACGTTAATGACTTCTTCGTGTTTTTCTAAAATGGTTTTGCCATTTTCGTCTTTTTTTGCCGCTATCTTTGTATTCAACATACAACGTGGCCATCGGTTTTTGGATGTTGGCACGGGTGGTTTGTGACATGATTTCGCCACCTTCGCTGTCTAACGTCACGCTAACTTGCGGTCTGGACGTATTTTGATCCACGCCGGAACTCGCGTTAGTAATGTGTTCACCACCTAACACCGCACGTTTATATAACACGATAGGACGATTGTTTCTGTCATATTTTACTTCGGAATCAGAAGTGACCATGCCGCGAGCGGCTGCTTCTAAGTTTGCGTTGCCGTTGACTAGACGGAATTCAAGAGTGGCCGTCGCACCAAGAATTTCTTTTTGCGCGGGCGGTGTCTTGCACACCCGGTAGCTCAACCACGATACGTTCTGCGCCTTGACGCTGAATCACGGCTTCTGCTACGCCAAGTTCCGCCACGCGTTTACGCAAAATACTTAAGTTTTGTTCAATAGCACTTTCACGGGATTCGTTCAATGCCGCTTCAGACAAACCAAGGGATAATGTATTGTCGGAAATGGCTTTTTACTTCCAGATTTGGGTGTTGGCGACGCAAATAACGTTGCACATCGGAAAGTTGTTCAGGACGGGCTAGCGTAATGGTTGTACCAAAATTTTCTGCCGATTTGATGGCTGTGTACTGATATTTTTCTTTACGCAATTCTGTGCGTAAGGCGTCTTGTAATTGTTCCTGGCGTTTGCTTAAAGCAGAATTCATATCCACTTCCATTAAGAAACGCACGCCACCGCGCAAATCCAAGCCCCCATTTCATCGGGTTGCCGCCAATGCTGCTTAACCATGCCGGTGTTGCCGGTGCAAGGTTTAAGGCGACAGAATAATTTGTGCCTAATTTTTTTCAGTGATTTTTATCTTTGGCGAGTAATTGCGCATCAGTGTTGTTAAAACGCACAAGAATAGATCCGTTTTCCAACACGATGGATTTGGTTTCATGATTATTGTCTTTTAGAACAGTTTGAACTTCGCTTAAAACGCCGGAATTGGCTTCCTGGCCACGAGTTCCTGAAATTTGTACGGCAGGGTCTTCACCGTAAAAGATTTGGAAGAGCGTATAAAATACCAATGGCGACCAAAAAGATCACCATTAGATTCTTCCATAAAGGGTAACGATTTAACATAGATTTCCTGTTCCCTTGAGGAATAGATTAAAAGAGTTTCGATTGTGCCTTTTTGGTAATACGGCTGCAATGTAATTACGGTTAATGGTAATTTCGGTTTTATCGTTTAATGCGATAACGATAACATCGCCTTTTTCCGGCACTTTGGTGATTTTACCGATGATACCGCCGGCAGTGAGTACTTCGGTGCCTTTGGTTAATTCGGACATCAATTTTTTTATGTTCTTTATTTCTTTTTGCTTTGCGGACGATAAATCATGAAATAGAAAAATCAATCCGAAGATGATGAAAATAAATAACATTGACATTGGGCTGCCTTGTTGCGCTTCCATTCAAATTTCCTTTTAGTTAATGACAAAATATAAAGACGCACATATGGCGTCCATAACCTGATAAAAATCGCCGAGTAAAATACCATAAATCCGCCTAAAATGTGAAAAAAATAAAACGAAAAAGACCGCACTTTGGCGGTCTTCTCACTAGTCTCTATCGAAATCTAAGTCGGCTTTATACTCAATTCGGCCTCTGCTTTTCAGTTCGATAGAAACATCTAATTCTCGGTTTCCCCGTCTAAATTTTAAATCCGTATCATCGCGTCTAATTTCAGACTCTACTATACGGAATCCACGGCTTTGGGCATGTTCGATGACACGCTTGGCAAGCGGACGTACATCATCGCCTTGCAAGTAATATTTCACTTCATATTCACCGCGTCCTTGATACTCCGCTTTTACCAATTTAGCATTGTTTGGTTTGTAAATATCCGCAGGAAGGGATCTTTGTGCAAATACGGTAGTTGAAGTTAAACCAAGAATGGCCGCCAATAACGTGGCTTTTTAGAGTATGTTTCATAGAAATCCTTATGGATAACAAAATATTATGTAACATCAGCGACTATTTGCAGATCTTACGTATTTTGAGTTGGCGATTTTGCTCATCCGCTTCAAAAGTACAATGCGATTTTTCACATAATAAGCGAAATTCCTCAATGGTACTTTCTGTTGAGAGTAACACGGTCAACTCGTCATTTGCCGTTAAATTTACTAACGCTTTTTCGTCATCAGCAAAGGTAACGGGCAACGATAATGACGGGTATCAGTTGATATTCCATGATTTTTCTCAATAACATCTATCGTTGCACATGACGACGATTCGACATAATTTTTCCGATTGAGTTCAGTTCCTGCTCGGATAAGTGTTTTTTTACCAAGCTCAAACAACGGTTCTTCCAAGGCAATATGTTTATCGTAGCCCGATACCACATTATTGATTAATGCAATATCGACATTATCCCGTTCGCCTTTTAGCAAGTCTGTTAACTGTTCGGAGAGTTTCGCCCAGTTATCATGCAAGGACACGTGCTGTCTTTCCAACTCATCAATGTCTTTTTGCGCTTCCGGCACATGTTTCACCAAGAGCGGGAAAAAATCTTTTTCCTCGTCATCATGGTGCAATGGGGCGAGACTGATTGAAGTAATTCAGAATTTGTTGAACGTCATTTTTTTCACTGCCTGATTACAACCGTGTTTTTGCCAAATAATCGGGCAAAATAGTCAGTTGCCGACAAAAACGTTTCACTTTGCTATGGCAGGCATACAGCATTTCAATGGGTTCATTCCATGTGGCAAATTGTTGAGGGATAACTCAATCATATTTTTCTCCAATAATTAAATAGTTATTAGTGTCCGCATCTATCTTCACAAGGTTTTGCCGTCGTTATCTCCATCCATTTTTGTATTCGGACAATTGCGAAGAAAATAGCGGGCTTCTGCACAAGAGTTCATTTCGGAGCAGTATTGACGACCATCACACGAGAATCTTTGATTTGGTTTTTTGAATACGAAAGGTTATTTTTGGATAAATACAGTTTTATTTGTATGGTCTTTAAAAACTTATTTCAGAAGGTCCAGTATACTCCTCTTGTTTTTGGTATTTTTTTGAAGTACATTTGTGCCTTGCCTATCCAGTATTTACTTTTTCCAAATGAATTCCTCAACGGTCTCTCTGACAGGGGAGCGAAGTATTGAACATTGCCATATTATAAATCCAACACTAGAAAACAGGAGTGTAGCGACTATAAATTTTGTTATTTTTAGAATTTAGCACTTTGAGGTTCCTAGTTAGAAAATTAATCTTAAACAAAAAGTGCGGTTGAAAAACAGTTAAATTTTTCCACCGCACTTTTAACCGATTATTTTTCTGTTTCTGCAAGTTGTAGCGACGGAACAGAGCTTGCCGATTCTCGCATAAAAACTCCACTACGAAAATCATCGAAGCGATCTTCTTCAATCGCTTGGCGAATTTCCGCCATTAAACGTTGGTAATAACGTAAATTATGAATGGTGTTTAGGCGCGCACCGAGGATTTCACCACATTTATCCAAATGATACAAATAGGCTTTGGTGTAATGCTTACAGGTGTAGCAATCACAGTGTGGATCCAATGGACCAGTGTCGTCTTTGTATTTGGCGTTGCGGATTTTCACGATTCCGTCGGTGACGAATAAATGACCGTTACGTGCATTACGGGTCGGCATGACACAGTCGAACATATCGATACCGCGGCGTACGCCTTCCACTAAATCTTCCGGTTTACCTACGCCCATTAAATAACGTGGTTTATCGGCGGGGATTTGCGGGCAAATGTATTCTAAAATGCGGTGCATATCTTCTTTCGGTTCGCCCACGGCCAAACCGCCCACGGCATAGCCGTCAAAGCCAATGTTCACCAAGCCTTCCAAGGAGACTTTGCGTAATTCTTCAAATGTACCACCTTGGATAATACCAAATAGTGCGTTTTTGTTACCTAATTCATCAAAACGGTTGCGGCTACGTTGTGCCCAACGTAAAGACATTTCCATGGATTTTTTTGCATAGTCGAAGGTTGCTGGGTAGGGCGTGCATTCATCGAAAATCATCACAATGTCGGAACCTAAATCATATTGGATTTCCATGGATTTTTCCGGAGATAAAAAAATGCGTTCGCCATTGATTGGGTTTTGGAATTTTACACCTTCTTCGGTAATTTTTCGCAACTTACCTAAACTGAACACTTGGAAACCGCCGGAATCGGTGAGAATCGGACGATGCCATTGCATAAAGTCATGCAAATCGCCGTGTTTACGCATCACTTCTTGCCCCCGGACGAAGCCATAAATGGAAGGTGTTACCAAGGAGAATTTCTGCGCCGGTGGCGCGCACTTCTTCCGGTGTCATGCCTTTTACCGTGCCATAAGTGCCCACCGGCATAAACGCCGGTGTTTCAACCGTAAAGGTGCCTTGTGGACGTTCAAATACCAAGCGACCACGACGGGCGTTACCACTGGTTTTATCTAATTCATACTTCATTTCATTTCCTCAACGAATAAACAGTTCGAAGATTTTTTTGTTCAATAAAAAAAGCCTGTTTAAATACACAGGCTTCATGCTATGGTTTTTTGCTCTGCTCTTTGAGCAGAGAGGGATTATATTAATAATGGTCCCCCCATTATTTTTGTTAATTTAGATCAGTAAATCCTTGTCTTTTTATTTTATGACTTGCTCTAAAAATAAGTCAAATTTCCACTTTTTATTCTTTCTGAAATTTGTTGCAATTTTTTCTTTTATTGTGTCGAAGATTTGATTATGTATTTGAAAGCAAATGTTATTTAAAGGAAGTGTATGCAACGTAGAGATCTACTGAAGTTAAGCAGTTTGGCATTGGTAGGGATGTCGGTTACGCCATCATTAATGGCAGAAAAAGAAGCGTAAAAACAAGACCGATGAAACCTTATATTTGAATTTTAACGAAAATTCTTTAGGTATGGCAGAGAAAGCCAAACAAGCTATTATTAATAGTTTAGCTGTCGGTTCTCGCTATCCCGATGACCAACGTGCCGAATTAATTACTCAACTGGCCAAAAAAGTATGATGTGCAAGATCATTTTTATCTCTTTGGGGAATGGATCTTCGGAAAATATTCAAGCCATAGTGCAATGGTTGGTTCATAAAGCCAGACAGGCGAAGCAAGCAGTACAGTTAATCGTACCGGAACCGACCTTCGACTATACCGAATTGTATGCTAGATTTCTCAATGTCCCGGTAGCCAAAGTGCCATTAACCGCTGACTTTTCATTTGATTTGGCCAAGTTGCAGGAAACCGCCGAGCAATTTAGCGGCCTTAACATTTTTTTATTTATGTAATCCCAATAATCCGACTTCAGCCATTACGTCGGCAAAAAGCGTTATTCCCATGGATTAAAAATCAGCGGAAAATTATTTCTTTTTTTATTGGATGAGGGCTTACGCTGAATTTGTGCAAAATCCGGCCTTTGAAAGTGGTATTAGTTTAGTAAAGCAAGGATTTAAAAATGTTGCGGTAACCCGTACGTTTTCCAAATTTTATGCGCTAGCCGGTTATCGCGTCGGTTATATGTTGGCAGATCCTGACGTGGTGTTGGATGTGGAGAAATTTATGTCCATAGACAATACCAATGTTGCCGGTGCCGTTGCTGCTACTGCTTCCTTGCAAGATCAAACCTTTGCACAGTTAAGCTTACAAAGTAATGCCGCATCCCGCCAAATTGTGCAAAAATGCGTTGAATGAGTTAGGATTAAAAATTTGTGCCCTCTAATGGCAACTTTGTTTTTCATGAAATTAAAGGTGATATAAAAACTTATCAAGAACGTATGAAAGCAAATGGTATTCTTGTAGGGCGTGAATTTTTACCAATTCAAAGCTGGAGTCGTTTGACTTTGGGTACGCCGGAAGAAATGCAATATTTTTGTAAACGTATTAAAAGAGTTCAGAAAGAAAGGTTGGGTTTAGTCCTAACAGTAAAAAAATAAGGTGGGCATTTAACCCACCTTATTTTTTTATTCTAATCCTTCACATTCGGATTCTTGTTAATAAACATCGCATCACCATAACTGAAAAACGATAGCGATTTTCTACCGCACTTTTATAAGCATTCATGGTGTGGCTAAAAGCCTGCGAAAGCAGAAACCAACATAATCAATGTACTTTCCGGCAAATGGAAGTTGGTGATTAAACAATCCACCAATCGGAATGTTTTGCCCGGATAAATAAAAAAATGGATGTGTCGGAAAAATAAGGTTCAATTAACACCGCACTTTGTTTTTTCTTCTGCGGCTAATGCTGCGCTTTCAATCGAGCGAACTGATGTCGTGCCGAAACCGCATGACCCGTTTGCCGGCTTGTTTGGTGGCGAGAATAGCATCACAAACCGACTGTGGCACTTCCACATATTCTGCGTGCATAACGTGATCTTCAATGTTTTCCACTCGAACCGGTTGGAATGTTCCCGCGCCCACGTGCAAGGTAACGAAAGCAAAATTTACACCTTTCTCTTTTAATTTCTCCAAGAGTTCATCATCAAAATGCAAGCCCGCCGTCGGTGCCGCCACTGCCCCCGGCACTTTGTTATAGACGGTTTGGTAACGTTCCTGATCTGCTTCCTCATCAGGTCGATCAATATACGGTGGCAACGGCATATGCCCAATTTGCTGCAACACATCAAAAAGTGCGGTCTGTTTTTCGGCTATTTCGATCTCAAACAAGCTATCTTGGCGACCAAGCATTATTGCTTTCACACCATTGCCTTCGCCCTGGTTTGTCTTCACCTAAAATCAATTCAGCCCCCGCTTTCGGTGCTTTGGATGAACGTACGTGGGCTAAAAAAACGCGATTCACTCAGTACACGCTCAACTAACACTTCAAGCTTTCCGCCGCTAGTTTTTCGCCCTGAACATCCGAGCAGGAATTACTCGGGTATTATTAAACACCACCAAATCGCCAGGCTGAATTAAATCTAACACATCGGCAAAAGTGCGGTGAAAAATTTCCCCGTTTTCACCATTTAGTTGTAATAAACGGCTGGCTGTCCGCTCCGGTTTCGGATAACGGGCAATCAGCTCATCAGGTAAATCAAAAATTAAAAATCGGCAACACGCATAATTGAAAAATAGGTTTGAAAAAAATAGGGTCGTAGTCTAGTGCGAATCGAGGCGAATCTCAAGAGAAAACGACCGCACTTTTAGCGTCTTGCTTCAAATTCAACTAAAGCTTCATCGAATTGTTCCATCACTTTAGGGTGAACCGGTGCGAACACGGAGGACGTAATCGTGATGAAAGAACATACCAAGAAGCCCGGAATGATTTCATAGAGGTGAGATAAATCTTCCCAACCTAAATATTTCATTAATGGACTCCAAGCAACCACCGTGATGGCACCCGATAACATTCCCCATAGCGCAGCTTTAGAACTGATATTGCGGTTGAACAAAGAAAGAATCACCACCGGACCGAATGCAGCACCAAAACCTGCCCACGCATAAGAAACCAAGCCCATCACTTTGGAATTCGGATCTTGTGCGATAGCGATGGCAACCACTGAGATTAACAATACCATTAGGGCGACCGACCCAGACCAATTCAAGACTTGAGGCCTCTTTACGGAAGAAGCCTTTATAGAAATCTTCCGTAATTGCCGCGGAACACATTAATAATTGGGCGGATAAGGTACTCATCACCGCCGCTAAGATAGCGGATAAGACTATGCCGACAATCCAAGGATTAAACATCGCTTTGCTTAATTCGATGAAAACTGCTTCTGCATTGCTTAATTCAAGATTTTTTTGGTGGTGAAATAAGCTAATCCGAAATACCCTACGGCAACAGCACCGCCAAGGCAGAGGAACATCCACGAGATCCCGATTCGACGGGCTTTGTCTAGAGATGCTACGGAATCCGCCGCCATGAAACGGGCAAGAATGTGTGGTTGTCCGAAATAGCCCAAGCCCCAAGCCAACGCAGAAATAACACCAATGCCGGAAACATTGTGTAACCAGTTGCTGTAAGGGATGCCGGTGGCTGCTGATTTGGCTTCCAAAGACATCGTAATTTCATCCCAGCTGATATTTAATAACACCATGATCGGTGCAAAAATTAGAGCAAAAATCATTAATGACGCTTGGATGGTATCGCTCCATGAAACCGCCAAATAGCCACCGATAAAGGTATAGGTAATGGTCGCTAATGCCCCCTAACCAAAAGTGCGGTGGAATATTCCAACCCTAAGAAGCTTTGGAATAACTTCGCCCCTGCAACCACGCCTGAGGCGCAGTAAATGGTAAAGAAGAGAGAATAATGCCTGAAGAAATGATCTTTAACGCTTTTTTTCTGGCGTGGAAAACGTTGTGCAAAAAATTCCGGCAAGGTTAATGCGTTGCTATATTTCTCGGTGAAAATTCGCAAACGTCCTGCCACAACACGATAGTTCAAATAGGCACCGATGGTTAAGCCGACGGCAATCCATGCTTCGGTAAGACCGGATAAGAAAAATCGCGCCGGGTAAGCCCATTAATAACCAGCCGGACATATCAGAAGCGCCGGCAGACATAGCAGTCACGAAACTTCCCATTTTTCGTCCACCCAAAATGTAATCATCAAAATTTTGAGTGGAGCGATAGGCGTATAACCCAATACCTAAAATGATCGCTAAATAGAGGCCAAAGGTGATGTAAATTTGCATAAAACGCTCCTTTTATTCTTCTTGAGAGGACATTAATGAGGTGTTTCCACCGGCTGCAGTAGTGTTATAGCTGCGGGAAAACTCATCATATAATGGTAGTAAGTCTTGGGTGTTTTGCCAGTCGTAACATTTGAAAATTGCTTTACTGTTTTCAGCCAACCATTGACGATTAGCTTTATCAAGTGCAGTCAAATAAATGCCTTTTTGGCAATGACCTAACTTCGTATCAACACGAATGCCCGGTTTCGCTTTGGCGGCTAATGGATGCTTTGGTTCCACCAAAATGCTAAAACCTTTGGCAAGCAGTTTCTCAGCGGCTCTTTCTGCCGCAGGTAAGTCACCATTTAGAATAGCCACTTCACAAGGCAGATAAGCTAAGGAGTTATGTTCACCGGTGATACTTTCCAATATCGGTTTGGTTGTGCCTAGCGTATTTTCATCGCCAAATTGGCTGTAATAGCGAGGCGTACGGGTTAAGCGTTGCAGATAGAACTCACCGCCGGCTTTCGGCCCTGTGCCGGATAATCCGTGTCCGCCGAACGGTTGAACACCAACCACCGCCCCTACAATATTACGGTTGATATAGAAGTTACCGCAGTTTAAGTGGCGTTCCACCATATCCATCTGTTTGCGAATACGGGTATGGCAACCACCGGTCAGTGCATACCCTTTTTCATTTACCGCTTTAAGGACATTGAGCAAGTTATCTTTTTATAACGTACGATGTGTAAAATCGGGCCGAAGACTTCGCGTTGGAGTTGATCCAGGTTATCCAACAAATACACACTCGGCGCCACGAAATGCCCTTGGGTCGGTGTATCGATTTCCGCATAAGCACGGGCGACTTTGCGCATGCTTTCTTTGTGGTTTTCAAGATTTTGTTTGGCTTCTTCATCAATCACCGGTCCAATGTCGGTAGCCAATAAACGTGGGTCGCCTAAACTCAATTCTTTAATAGCTTCGGTGATCATCTTGTAATAGTGATCCGCCACATCCTCTTGTAACAATAAGATGCGTAATGCGGAACAACGTTGACCTGCCGAGTCAAAGGCCGAGCTGAGAACATCGGCAACGACTTGTTCCGGTAAGGCTGAAGAGTCAACAACAAGGACGTTTTTGACCGCCGGTTTCCGCAATCAACACCGGATCGTTATCTGCCAATGCCAGACGTTGTTCAATGAGTTTGGCCACTTCTGTTGAACCGGTAAATACCACCCCATCAAAAGCTTGTTGGACTAACGCAGCCCCCAAATCCCCCGCACCTAAAACCAGTTGTAGGGTTTCTTTCGGGATGCCCTGCTTGGTGTAACAGTTTTACGGCGGCATACGCAATTAATGAGGTTTGTTCTGCCGGTTTTGCAATCACTGCATTGCCTGCCGCTAAAGAGGCGGCAATTTGCCCAGTGAAAATGGCTAACGGGAAGTTCCATGGAGAAATACAAAGCACTTTTCCACGAGATTCGGCGAGGTGATTTTTGTGTTGCTAACTGTTCTAATTGAACGGCGTAATAGCGTAAGAAATCCACGGCTTCACGCAATTCGGCAATGGCATTTGGCAAGGTTTTGCCTGCTTCAACCACAGCGAGTTTCATCAACAAGCCGAAATGTTCTTCATATAAGTCGGCGGCATTGCGTAAAACGTTGGCTTTTTCCACCGCACTTTTAGCTTTCCATTGCGTATTGTCGGCTGCGGCAAAAGCCTTTTCCGCCTGATTTACGGTTAAAAAGGCGACTTCTGCGACAGTTTCATTGAGATTTGCCGGATTAGTGATTTGATGGGCAGGGGCATTTTCGCCATTTTCAAATGCGACTAAAGACACAGCATTTTCAATGGTTGCCGCATTAAGCGCTTGTTCTAATCTTGTTAATTCCAGTTCATTGTTCAGATCGAAACCGGCGGAGTTTTTACGGTTTTTAAATAATTCTAACGGCTTGAGAACAGACTTATTCGGCTCACCATGAGATTTGGCATAAAGTTTCCACGGTGGTGTGACGAGTTGTTCGACCGGAATGTTTTTCATCAACCAACTGGTGGACGAAAGAGGAGTTGGCACCGTTTTTCTAAGAGACGGCGGACTAAATAGGCTAATAATGTGGCGTGCGTGCCCACAGGCGCATAGACGCGGACTTGTCGATTCAGATTTTCTTTCCCCACAATATTGTCATAAAGGGTTTCTCCCATGCCGTGTAAGCATTGGAATTCAAAGTTTTTATCTTGTCCTAATTCGTGAATCGTGCACATGGTTTGCACGTTATGGGTGTCAAATTGCGGATAAATGACATCTTGCGCGGCAAATAATTTTTTCGCACAAGCAATATAAGAAATATCGGTATGATTTTTGCGTGTGTAAAGCGGGAAGTCGTCCAAACCATCCGCTTGTGCCCATTTGATTTCGCTATCCCAATAAGCCCCTTTAACAAGGCGGATCATTAAATAGCTTTGTTTTTTCTCGGGCTAAATTAATCAAATAATCCAACACAAATGGACAGCGTTTGGAGTAAGCTTGTACTACGAAACCAATGCCTTTGTAGCCTTGTAATTCCGGTTCATCTAATAATTTTTCGACAAGATCGAGGGAAAGCTCTAAACGACTGGCTTCTTCCGCATCAATATTGATACTGATGTTGTATTTTTCGCTAATAAGAAGAGTTCTTTTAGACGAGGGTAAAAGCTCATTGATGGTGCGATCGTATTTAGCTCGGCTATATTTCGGGTGAATCGCAGAAAGTTTGACGGAAACACTGTTGCCGTTATAAATGGTACGGCCTGCTGCGTCTTTGCCTACTTCTTCAATCGCGTGTAAATAGTCGTTGAAATAGCGTTGTGCATCAGCTTCTGTCATGGCAGCTTCGCCCAACATATCAAAAAGAGAATGTAAAACCTTTTTCGTAGCGTGGTTTAATATTTTTGTAACGCTTCTTGCATGGTCACGCCGGTAACGAACTGTTTACCCAAAATCTGCATGGATTTGATAATTGCCATACGCATAATGGGCGCAGACAAACGGGAAAAAAACTACGGGTGAGCGCATTCTGATAAACTGTTTTCATCCAAACTTTCGCTGATTTTTACCAAACAGTAGGCCGTAACTGGCTGCATTGATGAAGAATGAATTGGAATTGCCAATGTGAGATTTCCAGTTCCCTTCCTGCAATTTCTCATAAATCAAAATCATCACGGGTTTTGTGCATCTGGAATACGCAACAAAGCTTCAGCCAAGCACATTAACGCCACCCCTTCTTCACTGCTTAATGAAAATTCTTGCATTAAAGCATCTGCGCCATATTGTTTTTGTTTAAGTTGGCGTAATTTTTTTAATTAACTTAATAGCATTGTCAGTGATGCGTTGTTCTTGTTCAGGAGAAAAAAATCTAATGTTTTTCACTAAAGAATCGACCGCACTTTTCTCATCTAAACGATAGTTTGCTGTGATAGCTTGGCGAATCGTGCTATATTGTTTTGCTAATGTGAATTGCATAAGATGCCTCCTTTTGTTATCTAATTGTTACCAAAATATAGATGCTATGTTTATTTAGTAAATGACTTTTTTTGAGGATTTGTGATTGAAGTCACATAAAAAAATAGGGATTTATTGTTTGTATAGGTACGGATTGAATGTTCTACATACTGAAGAGCGGTTAGAAATAAAAACTCCCTATATTGAGGGAGTTTTTATTTGAAATGCGACTTTAGATATTACATACGGCAAATAGCACGATAATGCTGTAAAAGCGTGGCTAGAGCCATGAAAATAAATCCGCCGGCAGGCACATGGACTTTAACATCGTGCATACCGTGATGGACGCGGTGTAAGCCTGCCCACATTGGGAAAAATGGTAAGAGCCAGAATAACCAATTTACCCACCCAGTGGTGTGCAAAAGGCGATGATGTTATCCGGGCTGACAAGGCCCAAAAGGTAATAGCAAACCGAGGATAAGAATTAATACCGGGAAAGGCAAGTCCGCTTATCATGCCACCTGCACTAAACATTAACCAGACAGGTGGTTCGTTTGAGCGTTTTTGGATTTTGATTAACCATGTCTTCCCCTAAATGAATACTAACACTAAAGCCAATACGGTGACACCCACAAACATTCCGCGCAAAAGCGTTTTTTTAATTAGTTTTGCGGGCAAGCCTGTCGTGCCGGACATCACTTCACCCGTCATATCGAATAGTGTGACAGCGTGGAGCAATAAAGGCGGCCAGTGAGATAATGTTCAGAATAACCACGATTGGATTTTGTAAGAACGGAATGAAGTTCATAACAAATCCGTCCGCTTTGCCTAAGCAAATGACGCCATAAAAGTAATACTAAGCTGAACCAAACTGTTGGAACGGCAGTAGCTTCGCGTAGCATATAGAACTTGTAGAAATCCCAACTTTTTCCACCAAGTCGGGGTCATTTCACGGACATATTTTTTTACGTTTACTTACTGTTGTTGTCATAATCTTTCCCCTTACGCCTTCGGTTTAAGCATAGAAATGAGATAATCTTTGGCACTTTCTAATTTGCCCTGGTTAATGGCAGTGGCCGGGCCAACGTGTTTTGGACACACTTCGGAGCAAGCACCTACAAAGGTACAAGACCAAACGCCGTTTTCACCATTCATGATTTTCATCCGTTCTGCCTTGCCGTGATCACGGTTATCTAAGTTATAACGATGACCTAAAGTTAATACGGCCGGACCGACAAATTCAGGGTTTAAACCGAATTGTGGGCAGGCGGCATAGCATAAAGCCACAGTTAATACACATAGAGAACTGACGGTATTTTTCCAATTGCGCAGGCGTTTGTTTAGTACGGCTTTTAGCTAATTCTTTAGACGGATGCGGTTTACCGTCTAACTCAGGCGCTTGGTTACCGATCACATAAGGTTTGATGGCTTCCAAACTTTCAATGAAGTGACTTAAGTCAACGATTAAGTCGCGTTCAATCGGGAAGTTTGCTAAGGCTTCAATACGCATATGACCACTGTAGTCACGCAAGAAGGTTTTACATGCCAGTTTTTGGAATGTTGTTTACCATCATGCCACAAGAACCGCAGATCGCCATACGGCATGACCAACGATAAGAAAGCTCAGGTTCAAGTTTATCTTTAATATAGCCTAAAGCGTCAAGTAATGAGGTCTGGCTATCGTAAGGCACTTGATAGGTTTTTCAAGTGTGGCTCTTTGTCAACTTCTGGGTTGTAACGTAGAATTTCAACGTTCATGATTGATTGTTCGGCCATGTTATTACTCCTTACCCTGCTTGAGCTTGTTCTTTCGCCTTAGCTGCAGCTTCGGCTGCTTCTGCTTCCGCACCATAAACACGTTTTGCCGGTTGAGATTTGGTGATTTTTACCGGGCTGTATTCAATGCGTGGTGCGCCGTCTTCGTTATAGAACGCCAAGGTGTGTTTTTAAGTAGTTCACATCGTCACGCTCAGTGTAGTCTCAAACGTTGGTGTGCACCACGAGATTCTTTACGTTCAATAGCAGAGTGGCAATAGATTGTGCTACGTCCAAAATGTAGCCTAGTTCAACGGTGTATAATAAGTTGGTATTAAATACGCTGGAGCGGTCGGATACATGAACACGTTTAAAACGCTCTTTCAATTCAGCAATTTTATCAACGGCTTGTTGCATACTTTCTTGTGTACGATAAATACCGCAGCCTTCTTCCATTGCTTGACCCATTTCATCACGAATTTCAGACCAAGATTCTGTACCTTCCTGGGCAAATAAGTCATTTAAGCGTTTAACAACATCTTGTGCTTGAGCGTCAATTGCACTTTGGTTGCCTGGTTTGGCTTCCACTGCACGTTGTGCTGCATATTCGCCGGCAACACGACCTAATACCACTAATTCGGCTAATGAGTTGGAACCTAAACGGTTAGCGCCGTGTAAACCGGAAGAGGCACATTCACCCACGGCAAATAAGCCTTTAATACGGGTTTCACTGTTGAAGTCTACTTCAATACCACCCATGGTGTAGTGCACTACAGGGCGCACAGGAATCGGGGCTTGAGCCGGATCCACGCCTTCATAGGCTTTTGCCAATTCACAAATAAACGGTAAACGTTCGTGTAAATATTGTTCTCCAAGGTGACGCAAATCCAAATGTACTACATCAACGCCTTTGGCGGTTTTTAATGTATTACCTTTGCGCCATTCTTGCCAGAACGCTTGGGATACTTTATCGCGCGGGCCTAATTCCATATATTTATTTTTGTGGTTTACCAATTGGCGTTTCCGGTCCCAAACCGTAGTCTTGAAGATAACGATAGCCGTCTTTATTCACCAAAATACCGCCCTCACCACGACAACCTTCAGTCATTAAAATACCGGTGTTCGGCAAGCCGGTTGGGTGATATTGCACGAATTCCATATCACGCAACGGTACACCGTGGCGATAAGCCATTGATAAACCGTCACCGGTAACGATACCGCCGTTGGTATTGAAACGGAATGCACGACAACCACCGCCTGTGGCGATAACAACAGCATTGGCGTTAATTTGTACTAAAGAACCTTCCATCATATTCATGGCAACCATACCGCGGGCATGGCCATCATCAACTAAAATATCAAGTACGAAGTGTTCATCGAAACGTACAATTTGCGGGAATTGAATAGAAGTTTGGAAGAGAGTGTGCAATAAGTGGAAACCGGTTTTATCGGCGGCGAACCAAGTTCGCTCGATTTTCATTCCGCCGAAACGACGCACGTTTACGTCACCATCAACTTTACGGCTCCAAGGACAGCCCCAACGTTCAAGCTGGGTCATTTCTACCGGTGAGTGTTCAACAAAATATTCTACAACGTCTTGTTCACAGAGCCAGTCACCACCGGCAACAGTATCTTGAAAGTGTTTGTCGTAAGAGTCTTCTTCTTTGATGACGGCTGCTGCACCACCTTCTGCCGCAACGGTATGACTACGCATTGGGTAAACTTTTTGAGACTAATGCAATTTTAAGGTTAGGATTAGCTTGAGCTGCAGCAATCGCCGCTCGTAAACCACCGCCACCGGCGCCAACAATGGCGATATCGACATTAACAGTTTGCACGATATTCCTCCAAGTAAAGAGATAAATTTGAGTGAAAATACCGAAATAAAGTTATTTGGTACTGTTAGGGTAAGATTATTTTGCCATTATTTTTTTATTAAAACTATTTTTTGTGAAATTTGTCACGATTTCGTGATCTACCTCAAAAAGTTACTGTAAATAATGAGTTGTTTACATTTTGCTTCATAATTAACATTCTCTTAACTAAATTATCACGAAAAAGGTACAAAAAGTGCGGCGGAAAAAAATAAGGCGTTTTTCGGGTTTTGCTATCGGCCTTTAAAACAGACATCTTGTGCCGTCAGGACGAACAATAACTTTATGTATTCCTCGACTTTGCTTTTAAAAATAGCGACAAATTCATTTCTCCTCATTTTCTAATGAAAAGGCATTTTTATGTTTGAACAAGAACAATGGCAACCTACCGCCTCCGTTAAAAATTTATTAACCCGTGCCAAAATTACTGGCGGAAATTCGTCGATTTTTTTCACCGATCGCGGTTTGTTGGAAGTGGAAACGCCGGTGTTAAGCGAATTTGGGGTTACGGATGTGCATCTCGCAACATTTAGTACGGAGTTTATTTCACCATTCGGTGAGCAATCGAAAACTCTGTGGCTTTCTACCAGTCCGGAATATCACATGAAACGTTTGCTGGCGGCAGGGTAGCGGGCCTATTTTTCAAATCGGCAAAGTGTTCCGCAATGAAGAGGCGGGCAATCGACACAACCCTGAATTTACTATGTTGGAGTGGTATCGACCGCACTTTGATATGTATCGCCCTGATTAACGAAGTGGATGATTTATTACAACAAATTTTGGAATGCCCGCCGGCGGAAAGCATGAGCTATCAATTTGCCTTCCAGCAATACGTGGATTGGATCCATTATCGGCAGACTTGTCCGAATTGGCGGAAAAAGCGAAAAAAACATCAGTTAATCGAGGGCGGAAAAATGAAAATCGTGACACCTTATTACAATTTTTTTATTTAGCACGGTAGTGGAACCGCAAATTGGGCAGGAGGCGCCGGTAGTGGTGTATCATTTCCCGGCAAGTCAGGCGGCTTTTAGCGCAAATCAGCTCGGAGGATTTGCGTGTGGCGGAACGTTTTGAGTTTTATTATAAAGGATTGGAGATGGCTAACGGTTTCCACGAATTGTCTGATGCGCGCGAGCAATTAAGACGCTTTCAGCAAGATAATCTGCAACGGGAAAAAAATGGGGTTGCCTGTGCGCGCTATTGATACGCGCCTATTGGCTGCATTACAGGCGGGAATTCCGAATTGTTCAGGGGTGGCTTTTGGGCGTTGATCGTTTATTGATGATTGCCATGGGCACGGAGAGCATTAAAGACGTGATTTCTTTTTGCGATAGATAACGCTTAAAAGTGCGGTCATCAATGGCGATGTTTTTAAATGTTAAAAGTGCGGTCGAAAAAAATAAAATGTTTTTTTATGACCGCACTTTATTTACTTCAAAATAAACATTGGTGTTTGGCTAATCGGATCGCGGTGAATCACCACCTCTAAATCAAACACCTCTTTTAACAGCCGCTCTGTCATCACTTCGTCAGGCGTTCCTTGGGCCATAAGGTTGCCGTCTTTGAGAACGATTAAATAATCACAATAACGACAAGCCTGATTTTAAATCATGGAGTACTGTAATGACGGTTTTGCCGTTTTTGTTGCATTTGGCGCATCATGCCCATGAGTTCCGCCTGTCGGTTGAGATCCAAATAAGTGGTTGGTTCATCCAACAGAACAAGCTCTGCATCTTGCGCTAATGTCATGGCTAAGAAAACCCGTTGTTGTTGTCCGCCGGATAAATCCGATACCAAATGTTCCGCCAGTTCCGCGGTGTGGGTTTGTTCCATAGCCCAAGCCACTAATTGCTCATCTTTATCACTCAATTTGCCCCACAAATTCAAATAAGGCGAACGGCCGTAAGCAATTAATTCGCGTACTTTAATGCCTTCCGGCACCAAATGTTGTTGTGGCAAGAACGCTAATTGTTTGGCGTATTCTTTCGGGGTGCTTTGCCAAATATCTTTGCCTTTGTGAGTAATTGTGCCTAGGCGAGGCTTGAGCAAACGGGCCACCGCTTTTAGTGTTGTGGATTTGCCACACCCGTTCGGGCCAATTAAGGCAATAATTTGGTTGCTCGGAAAGGTGAGAGATAAATCCCGTACGATAGTTTTATCTTGATAGCCTAATTGTAACTTATTGATCTCAATGCTCATTATTTCGTTCTCATCAATAAATAGAAGAAGTAAGGGGCGCCGATAATGGCGGTGAGAATACCGGCGGGCAGTTCTGTCGGCGGATCGATAACCCGCGCTAAAATATCGGAAATCTGTAATAACAACGTGCCGATTAGCATGGCCGCCGGCAATAATGTGCGGTGACGTCCACCGACCAATTTGCGTGCTAAGTGCGGTGCAACTAAACCGAGAAATGCGATGGGGCCGCAAATGGCGACGGCTGTGGTGGAAAGCGCAACAGCCAGCACTAATACCAAGATTTGCGTTTTATTTACGCTTACTCCCAAGGTGGCCGCTTTGTTTTCACCTAAACCTAAAGTGTCCAAATCTCGGCAGAAAATAAACGGTAACGGCAATAACACCAACAACCAAGGCAAAACGACATTGACATAAGCCCAACTTCTGCCCCACAAACTTCCGGTTAGCCAAAGCATAGCCGTGTTGATTTCTACCGGATTGGTTAGCATTAAATAATGGCTGATTGCCGCCCATAGGGCAGAAAGTGCTACGCCGATAATGGCCATTTTTGATCGGGCGGAAGTTAAAACCACATATCATCCATAACAAAATGAAAGACAGAACACCGCCGATAAAGGCGAAAATCGGTAGCCAGTAAAAGGCTAAATTCGGTAGGAAGATTAATACGGTAACGGCGACTAAACCGGCGGCGTTATTGATTCCCTAAAATATCAGGAGAGGCCAACGGATTACGCACGACACTTTGCACCAACACCCCGGAAATGGCCAATGCGCCGCCGATAATAATGGCGAGTAGCGCGCGTGGCAGACGGTATTCCATTAAAGTGAAATAGTTTTTATCGTCAGGATGAAAGGCCTGGCTAATTTCATCAAAGGATAGCGTGTAAGTGCCGTAGCGAATGCTTAATACAAATAATATCGCGACCGTACAGAGTGCCGATAAGTAAAAGCCGATTGCACGGAATCCTGAATGAGAACGGCGCATTAGTGTTTTTCCTCTGGCAAATAATACAAAGATTGGCGCACCGATTAAGGCCAAAAATGGCGCCGGCAGGCACTTCACTTGGGAAATCAACAGCACGGGCAACGGTATCAGCCCCCAACATTAAAATGGCGCCTAATAACATGGACATGGGTAATGATTTTCGTAAATCATAGCCGATCCAATAACGTGCTAAGTGTGGAATTAACAAACCGATAAAGGCGACCGGGCCGGCTACACTAACGGCTGAACCCACAATTAATAATGCCATGATATTGGCATACCAACGCAGACGGAACAGGTTAATTCCCAAGGATTGAGCGGATTCGTCGCTTAAATTGAGTAAATTTAATCGGTTGGCAAAGAAGAGACAAAAGAGAGCGCTCGATAGCAGAAACGGCCAAATAGTGTGCCATTCGTTCCAACGGGCGTGAGAAATGCCGCCGGCAAGCCAACTCATTACGCCAAAGGCATGATCTTCCGACATAATTAACACTAATTTGGTAAGAGCAGTACATAATAAGGAGACGGCAATCCCCGCCAAAATCACTCGACTGCGATCGCCACTACTGTCTTTCCACGTGTTGCTGATCAACATTACAACCAACCAGCTGATTCCACCGCCGATACTTGCCACTAAGGCAATGCTATAGCCTGATAATAAGGCCGGGCTAATGGCACTCGCCGTTACCATAGCCAAACTTGCGCCGGAATTGACGCTTAGTAGCGTTGGTGAGGCTAGTGGGTTGCGGGTGATGGTTTTGTAATAATGCCCCGGCTACTGCCAAATTGGCGCCTAATGCGATCGCCACTAACGCCCGCGGAAAGCGTAAATCGACCACGGTGATCTTGGCCAATTCATCGCCATTGGGGAAAAAGGCGTTTAGCGCATCTAATGGTGAAATTTCAATAGGGTAGTATAAAAACAGGCTTCCCCATAACAAGAAAGCCAGTCCTAGCAGGGGAACGCCCCAACGAAAAGCTTTGCCAAACATTATTTTTGATTAACGAATTGTTCAACTTGTTTTGCCATGATCTCACTGGCCGTAATGCCGCGTCCGCGCGCCCACATATCTGCATTGACACTAAATACATGTTTGGCTTTTTACGGCAGGAATGGCTTGCCATAAAGGTTCTGCTTCCCATTTGCGGGCGATACTTTCTTGGCGATAGTGGGCGATAAACATATAGTCCGGTTTTTCCATCACTAATTGCTCAAGATTGATTTCAGCAAAAGGCTTGAGTGGCGTTTGGTAATTTTGGCGAGTTAAAACCCTAGAACACCAAGGAAGCTGGCGACATAACCACTGTCATTTTGTAAATTGAATTTGTCTTCGCGGGAGGTGCCGAAAATCCCTTTTTTTGCCTTTCACATTAATATTTTTGCGCAATGCTTTCGATAGTTTTATTGTGTTTATCAATTTTTCAATTTCATTTCACCGCCTTTTGCCCACAACATCGCCGATTTTTTTGTGCCGTATCAAGATTCTCCTGATAGCTTTCATGGCGCGAATCAAACATCATGGTCGGGGCGATCAATTCTTCATACACTGCTGTGTGACGGGAAGGATCAGCGATAATTAAATCGGGTTTTAATGCGGCAATGGCTTCAAGACTTGGTTGTGAACGGGTACCGACAGATTGCCAAGGTTGAATCTTATCGCGCACTTCCTGCAAAAATACGGGTTTTATCGTTGTCATCGGCAACGCCGACCGAGCTAACACCGACTTGAGCAAGGGCATCAACGAAAGAATATTCTAACGCGACAATGCGACTTGGGGTTTTGATCAATAGTGAATTCACCTTTTAGCATCGGTGACGGTCACAGCACTTGCCGTCACAGATGTCATAAGGAAAAAGAGAAGTAAGGGTTGCTTTGACGAATTTTTTCATTTCTGAGTCCTCTGTCATCATAAAAAAACATAAGCGTAAGAGGTTCAATTATACACAGGACTCGGTATTGAGAATAGTTCTTTTTAATGTCCGACCACATCAATGATCATCACTTCTGATTGTGAGCCCAAAACGCATCGGCACCCCCCAGAAGCCATAGCCGGAGGTCACGAAAAAGTGACCTTGATTGATTTGTTCATAACCATAACTCAAACGATAAATAAATTTTACAATGAGATTTGCCGGAAAAAAATCTGTCCGTTATGAGCATGGCCGGAAAGCTGAATATCAATGGGCAAATTGGCGTGTTGTTCGATATCCGTCGGACGGTGATCCATTAAAATCACAGGGAGTGCCGTATTCACTTCTTTTAATAATTGTGCGGTAGTTGGGCGATTCGTCACCAAATCATCGTTACGCCCAATTAGCGTAAAGCGATTATCAATCACAAAACTTTCATCCATCACAGGAACAATGCCTGCTTTGCGAATTTCCTGTTCAATACGGGCTTGATCACCAAAGAAATCGTGGTTACCCAACGTAGCATAAACGCCAAGAGGGGCTTGTAGTTTGGCTAAGTGCGGTTGCATTTTCTCCGCTAAATAGGCGTTGACGTTATCATCCATAATATCGCCTGGCAGGAGGATAATATCCACCTTTTCCTGTTGCATAATGGCAGCCAGTTTGTCCAATTGCTTGGCGCCAAAGAGCGTCCCTAAATGTGTGTCGCTGGCCATCCCAATACGCAACGGCTGCATCGGTTTGTTCAATCGCACTTGATAATGATTCACCATGGGGGTGTAAGCGTTATACAAGCCAAGCCCGATGAAACCAAGAAAGATGATCGGATAGAGCAGTTTCAGCGCCTTATCCCATTTTTTTAAAAAAAGATATGTAATACGCCCACAATGACGCTACTAAAGCCCGAAAAAGGAGCAAGGTAAGCGTAAAGGCACTTACGATAAAGGTTTCGGTAAATACAGCGTAATGGCGCGCTTAGCACCACGCAATTCAGAATCACAAAGATCCAAACGGCTAAACGGCGACGGCTTTTTCCCTTCTAACTTGAAAAATCCAGCTTAATGTACGGGCGAAAACCCAAAGCATAAGCTGCAATGCTACAAGAGAGATTTCAAAAACTTAGGTAATGTCTGGCTTCCATAGATTTTTCCTATATTTTTTTGTATTTCTAATGTCTAATCAAATAACATAAAGTGCGGTCGTTTTTCCGGCACAAATTTGAAAAAGGCGTAATAGTAATACGGATTAAGATATTGAAACAACCTATCAATGAATTTGATTATTTCCAAGGGCTAAAAATTCCGTTAAAATGCGTCCACTTTTTTTACTCAAATAACGGAAGAAAAATTTATGTTCGGAAAAGGTGGCTTGGGCGGCTTTAATGAAACAAGCCCAACAAATGCAAGAAAAATGCAGAAAAATGCAGGAAGAAATTGCTCAATTGAAGTGACCGGCGAATCCGGTGCCGGATTGGTGAAAAATCACCGTAAATGGTGCGCACAATTGTCGCCGCGTAGAAATTGATCCTTCTTTAATGGAAGACGACAAAGAAATGTTGGAAGACTTAATTGCTGCGGCGTATAACGATGCCGTGCGTCGTGCTGAAGAATTACAAAAAAAGAAAAATGGCTTCTGTCACTGCCGGTATGTCATTGCCACCGGGCTTTAAAAATGCCATTCTAAAAAAATATCGCTAAAAATCGACCGCACTTTTCGTTAATCGATTCTTAAAAGTGCGGTTTATTTTTTATCAAATCCATCGAGAACGCTATGCAAACCAGTCCATTGTTAGAGAATTTAATCGAAAGTTTACGCGTATTGCCGGGGGTCGGGCCAAAATCCGCACAACGGATGGCATACCATTTATTGCAGCGTAATCGAAGCGGTGGAATGCGTTTGGCGCAAAGTTTGACGGAAGCCATGTCGAAAAATCGGACACTGCGAACATTGCCGAACTTTTACCGAAGAAGCGGTTTGCAATATTTGTAACAATCCTCGTCGTCAAAATTCAGGGCTTGTTGTGCGTGGTGGAAATGCCGGCAGACATTCTTGCTATTGAACAAACCGGTCAATTTCTCAGGACGTTATTTTCGTGCTTATGGGGCATTTGTCGCCGTTAGATGGCATTGGTCCGCGTGAAATCGGCTTGGATTTACTGCAAAAACGATTGCAAACGGAATCGTTTAAAGAAGTGATTCTTGCCACCAACCCAACGGTGGAAGGCGATGCCACTGCAAACTACATCGCAGAACTTTGTTTGCAACAGAAAGTTAAAGTCAGCCGTATTGCCCACGGTATCCCGGTGGGCGAGGAGCTGGAAATGGTGGACGGCACCACATTAACCCACTCTTTCTTGGGCCGTCGTGAAATCGGCTAACCTTGATTCTCATCTATGCGACTGTTTATAGCGGAAAAAAACCGAGTCTTGGACGTGCCATTGCCGATGTTTTTGCCCAAGCCACACCAACGTGGTGATGGCTTCATTAAATGTGGCGATGACGATTATGTCACTTGGTGCGTAGGGCATTTGTTGGAACAGGCGGAACCTGATGCTTACGACGCAGGCTTCAAACAATGGCGCTTAGAGGATTTGCCTATCGTGCCGCAAAAGTGGCTGCTCATTCCGAAAAAAAGAAACCCATAAACAACTGAAAACCGTTGAAAAACTGGTACATCAAGCCGATATTTTTGGTCAACGCAGGCGACCCGGATCGAGAGGGGCAACTGTTGGTGGACGAGGTGTTCAGTTATCTGAATTTGCCTGCCGAGAAGCGTAATGCCATTCAACGTTGTTTAATCAGCGATTTGAACCCAAGTGCGGTAGAAAAAAAGCCATCAAAAATTACAACCTAACCGAGATTTCATCCCGCTAGCCACCTCCGCATTAGCCCGTGCCCGCGCCGATTGGCTTTATGGCATTAATATGACTCGCGCTTATACCATTCGAGGCAGACAGGCTGGCTATAACGGCGTGCTTTCCGTTGGGCGTGTACAAACACCGGTGCTGGGCTTGATCGTACGTCGTGATTTGGAAATTGAAAATTTCCAACCAAAAAGATTTTTTTGAAGTGCTGGCTTGGGTGCGAGATCCGAAAGAGGAAAAAAACATCTCAAAAATCGACCGCACTTTTTTTCCGCCTTATGGCAACCGAGCAAAGCCTGCGAAGATTATCAGGACGACGACGGACGTGTACTTTTCCCGCGCGCTTGCGGAAAATGTCGTCAAACGTATTACCGACCAACCGGCAAAAGTCACCGATTACACGGATAAGAGGGAAAAAGAAACGGCACCGTTGCCATATTCCCTTTCTGCATTGCAAATTGATGCCGCCAAGCGTTTCGGGATGTCGGCGCAAGAGGTGTTAGACACTCTGCCAACGTTTGTATGAAACACACAAACTGATTACTTATCCACGCTCCGATTGTCGTTATTTGCCGAAAAGAGCATTTTGCCGATCGTATGGCGGTGATGAATGCTATTTCTACTCATTTAACGCCATTTCAACCCCTGCCCGAAATTATCGATCCTGCACAGAAAAATCGCTGTTGGAACGATAAAAAGTGGAAGCGCACCATGCCATTATTCCTACAGCCAAAAATCGAGCCGTTAGCTTAACCCAAACAGAACAAAACATATATTTTTCTTATTGCTCGCCAATATCTCATGCAGTTTTGCCCTCGACGCGGAATACCGTAAATGCAAAATTACCTTGGATATTGCAGGCGGAACTTTTCGTTGCCCAAGCGCGCAACTTACAAATTGCCGGTTGGAAACAACTTTGGGGAAAAGAAGATAACGATGATGAACAGCCTGATGCTTTGTTGCCGGTGGTGAAAAAGGACAGATTTTACATTGCGAGAAAGGCGACATTGTCAGTAAAAACACAACCGCCGAAACCCTTTACCGATGCGACGTTGCTTTCTGCTATGACGGGTATTGCCCGCTTTCGTGCAAGACAAAGGAATTGAAAAATTCTGCGAGAAACCGATGGATTAGGCACCGAAGCCACTCGGGCGGGGATTATTGAATTGTTGTTTAAGCGGGGTTTTCTATATAAAAAGGGCGTAATATTCACAGCACCGAGGCAGGGCGTATTTTAATCAATGCTTTGCCGGACGTGGCTACCCAACCCGATATGACGGCACATTGGGAATCTCAACTGGACAGCATTAGTCGCAAACAGGTGAGTTATCAGCAGTTTATGCAAAATCTTACCCAGCTTTTGCCTGAGTTATTGCACTATATTAATTTCTCCGCATTGCGCGAGTTAAGTCGGCATAATCAAGGCGTGAAAAAGACCGCATCGAGAACAAAGAAAAATTAACGAGAGCTAAAAAGTGCGGTCGTTTTTCAAAAATGTTTTTACTGATCGAATTTGCACCAAACAGCCTAAAAAAATAGATAAAAACGACTTGCGAAAGGCAAAGATATCCGGTAATATCTGCGCCGTTATTTTTCATTAGAATTTGCTAAATCAGAGAAGATAAAATGTACTCAGCTTTATTAATCATTTACTTGGTCGTTTCCATTGCACTCATTGCGTTTATCCTGTTACAACAGGGTAAAGGTGCCGATGCAGGCGCGTCTTTTTGGTGGTGGCGCATCTGGTACGGTTTTTCGGCTCTGCCGGCGCAGGTAACTTCCTATCCCGTACGACAGCTGTGTTAGCAATAATCTTCTTTATTATCAGTATCGTTATTGGCAATCTAAATTCACATAAAAATAATGTAAAACAAGGTGCGTTTGATGATTTATCCGGTACAGCGGAACAAATCCAACAGCAACAACAAAAAGCACCGGCTGTGTTAGATACAAAAATAGCGATATTCCTCAACAATAAAATTTATCAAATTAAGCTCTGGTGGTGGAATTGGTAGACACGCTATCTTGAGGGGGTAGTGACCGTAGGTCGTGCGAGTTCAAGTCTCGCCCAGAGCACCATTAAACTAAACATAGCCCCGCGTAATTAATCGCGGGGTTTTGTTTTATCTAGTATTTACAAGGCTTTATAGCACTTTTTACCCTATCATAGCCCCTCGCATTCAATCGTCTCTAATCTCGTTTTTAGTAACACTGGTAGTAACACTGGCTTGTTTTAGTGTTACTATGCGCCCAATCTGGTGTTACTACGATCGGGAAGAAGCCTTATGCCACGCGTTAAAAAGCCTTTAACAGATACAGAAATTAAGAAAGCAAAGCCGAAAGAAAAAGAGTATCCATTATCTGATGGCAACGGACTTATTCTGAGGGTTAAACCGAATGGATCTAAAAATTTGGCTGTTTAATTATTATCATCCGGTTACGCAAAAAGAACGAATGCGGGGCTTGGTATGTATCCTCAAATTCAGTTAGCGGTTGCCCGTGCCAAGCGTGAAGAATATCGCGCTTTGCTTGCTCAAGGTATCGATCCACAAGAACATAAAAAAAGAAAGCACTAGAAGCTACCAATGAACAAATAAAAAAATAGTTTCTTGGCCGTTGCTGAAAAAGTGGAAGAGGTTAAGGAAGTAGAGGCATCAACCTTAGAAAAGAATTGGCGCCGATTAGAACTCTATGCTTTCCCTAAATTCGGTCAAATACCTGTTACTGATATTTTTACCGGCACTTATTATTCAAACATTGGAACCATTAAACCAACAAGGGAAAGGCGATACATTAAAGCGTACGATTCGCTTAATTAACGAGATTTTTAAATTATGCCGTGAATTATGGCTTAATACAGTTTTAATCCTTGTCTTAACGTGAATGCCGTTTTTAATTTCGGCAAGAATGAAAACAATCCTACAATTCGTCCTGAAGAATTGCCCGCACTTTTGAAAGCAGTTAGAGATTCGCGCTTAACTTTGTTTACTCGCTGTTTGATTAAATTCCAACTTTTTAACCTTAACTCGCCCTGTTGAAAGCAGTGGTGCGGAATGGTCGGAAATTGATTTAGATAATCGTTTATGGTCGATTCCGGCGGAAAGAATGAAAACAAGAAAAAGCTCACATTGTGCCACTTTTCTACTCAATCTATAGAAGTGCTGCGTATTATGTTGTCGTACACAAAGAATGATAAATATGTTTTCCAAAGTGCCCGCACTAAAGATAAACCAATGAATAGCCAATCAGTCAATAAAGCGTTAGTCGATTTAGGGGTATAAAGATAAATTAACTGGTCATGGATTGCGCGCTATAGGTAGTACTTATTTGAATGAATATGAACCTATGATTTCCCCTGATGTGATTGAGGCTTGTTTATCTCATGGTATAAAAGATTCTGTGCGCCGCGCATACAATCGTTCTGATTATCTAGAACAACGCAAGCCGGTGATGCAACTTTGGGGCGATTATGTGGAACAATGTGAACGTTAAAAGTGATGTGCGTGGAAAATATTTAAAAACTGCCTTCACTCGTTCACCGATTGCTTTTCCTTTGTTTTTCAATTGGTTATAAGGTGAAGGGGAAGTCGGTGTTGTTCACCTTGGCATTCACCTTTTTAGGTAAAAAAAAGCGCGGTTTTTTTATGCCGCGCCTTTTCACTATCTATTTGATTTTTATGTACTCATTATAAAAACTCGTCAAAGTCTTTAAAGTGTACATTAGTGATATATCTTCCTTTTTCCGCACCAGAAGTGATTCGCCTGCGAGTGTATGGATATTTATTTTTGTGCTGTGCCAATCCTTGTCTTAATGATTCGGTAAAGTTATTCAGTGTTAAAGCATTTTTGAATATTATTGGCTTCAGTAAATACCAAGTAAGCCGGGTAAAGGTGCGTTCTTGGAAGTCCGGTTTTCGCGTTGCCAATTCCTAGCCCGTTACTTTCTTGAGAGGTTAGGAAATAACTACAAAACACCGTTAAATGATCTGAGTTCATTTTGATTTCTAACGCTTCGGCGCTTTCTTGTTGTTGAATTAACGCTTTTTTCGCATCTAACGGATTTTTAAAAGCCTGAATCAGTTTATAAATAATTCCACCTGCTTCGGCTTCTATCTTATCCATTAAGTGCGGATCGCGTTTACTTTCCGGCACCACTTTATCAAAGTGAAAAATCACTCGGCGGCGTTCGATACCTCCGTTTCTTTCTGTGAAGCGTGTTGGCTCATTGTTGACGATTAGCACAATCGCGGGAATGACTGCTTTAAACTTGCTTTTGTGCTTCGGATCGATATTAACTAAATCCCCCGCACTAATGCTTTTTAGTCCACCACCATCACCACCATAGCGGGATTGTTCCGGGCATAGAATGAGCGTTTTATTCACAAAGTTTTCACGCCCGCGCGGTTCGTCTAAATCAACTAATCGACCGCTTTCCGTGTTTTGTTCGCCTGCTAACATTGTGGCAATTTGCGCAAATACCGATTTCCCGCTACCACCATCGCCGGTTACTTCAAAGAATAATTGCCAGTTATGGCGATTCGTTAAAATCGCGTAAAGTGCGCCCAAGATTGCTTGCTTTTTATCTTCCTTACCATCAGCAACAAAATTCAACCAATTATCAAAGTGCGGTGTATTTTCTTCCTGATTCGTGTAATCGTGCGGAATAAAAGAGGTTAGCCAGTTTTCCCGACAATGCGGGTAAAATTCCAAGGTCGAACGATTTAATACGCCGTTTTTAAATGCTAATAACTCCTTGGATTGTTCCCCCATTTTGGCCGCTTGAATCTTCGCTGTATCAATCATTGAATCAATAGAACGGGCACTATAAGTAAATTCCTGTTCATCGTAAAACTGAACGGCTTTAACCTCTAATTCCGATCTCGGTAGAATCTCCCAATTTGCGCCGGTGTAATGATAAAGCTCCTTATCTAAACTGTGTTGAGCAATATCTAGATTCAGCCATTTTACGAATGCCCGGGCTTTTACGTTAGTTCCGTCCTTTTCTTTCAATTTCGGCGGCGGAGCAATTTTATCCGCAATTTCTACCGCACTTTTATCCGTGCGTAGGCGTTGAATGTAACCACTTAGATTTTCCTTCATCTGCGCAGCGCCATCATATAAAACGACATGATCAGCTTTAGTATGCTTTGCTAGATTGTGACAAATACCGGTGATTTCTGTCTGATCTAATTCTCCACATTGGAAAAGCATGATTGTGTGTTGCTCCGAATCAGCTATTTTTATTCCTGAAATATCTTCAAGCTGCTGTTCGCCAAGAATCACCGGCTTTTGTTTGGCATCTATACCTTCCACCAACGAACACAACAATAACCATTCTTCACCTTTTCCTTTGTTCCATGCTTGCCAAGCCTTACGCCCGGCAAGAATGATTAACGCTGAATAAGGTTCTTTCGGCTGATCCGCTAAGTGTGGTGCATTAATTAAGCGTGCCATGATTTACCCCCTCAACTGCGCCGTTCTCAATTATATTGATACGCATGGCAACGACTTCCTGAAAATATGAAAATGTGCTTACCAAGGAGTTCACTAAGCTATGCTTCAATAAGCCATCTATAAGTTCATCATTGGATAGCATTGCTGCGGTTTCCTCCGGCGCTAAAGAAGGCGGTTTTGGTGCCATCTGTAGTAAATGCTTATTGATCGTGATTAATTCATCACGAAGAATTTTTTTAGCCCACCGAGATATTCAGCGGGATAATCAATAAACTGTTCGGCTAATGCCAAAATTGCTTCGGTTGTGTAAGGGAAAGACGAATTAAAAGGCTTCATCTTTAGGTTTTTCCCATGTTCTGATGACTGATTGAAATAGCATTCAATTCAACGGCATTTAGTTTGGAATAATCCATTTTTTTGATTGAGATCCATTATTTCACCCCCGTGATTTTTCAATCCTGCTGTAGTTGCTCGTTTAATTGATTTCAGCGCGTCTGTTGCGCCTTTTAAATGTCCGTTGTGAATGTAGTCTTTGGCAAAGCTAAGATAAAATTCAGTCTGTTTAATGGCTTTTTACCAACTGTTCCCAATCCGGCAAGCGTTCTTCCTCAAATAGGCTAGGGCGCTTCTTGCTTACTTTGGTTTTTAACTTACGCATTTGCCACCACCTGTAATTGTTCAATTTGTGTTACTACTTCGGCAAATTTAGAAATTAAATAGCCGTTTGCCTGATTGAAGTCCTTTAAAATTGCGGTCTGTTCCTTTGTTAAATCGGCAGCTTTCGCCAATTCGTTAAATAACTTTCCACCACCTTTTAACCGCTCTACTAAATCAACACATTCCCCACGCATTTTTTTAGTTTGTGATGGAAGTCGTCCGGGTAAACTTCAAGGCATTTGCGGTTACTATCATGGATTAACTTAAATTGGCGGCTGATTTGCGCATATTCCGCGTGTAAAGGATTGAATGAGAGTTTCCCCTTATACTGGTTACTTACTTTCATTATTGCCCCCTCCCAAAGTACATTCACTGCGTCTTTAGTCCGCACAATCAGATCTCGCACTGCCCAAAGTGAATCGCTTAATGCTTTCTCCCTTGTGTTGTTATCCACCATCAGCAAAATAGCTTCTGCTTGAGCAAGATTTTTGTGATTTCGTCCATCGCGTCTAATTTCTTCATGATTTTTGTCCCTCCCTAAAGCTCTTCTTCTAACGACATTACAGAAGTGAGGATTAATTTTTGATACGGCACGGAAGGCGGCTTCATAGGTGGCGCACTCAACCTTATCAATCGTTCCATCGCCTTTGCTAATTAGTTCTGAAATTGCTTGAGCTTCCCACAATTCTTCAAGTGCTTTGGTAATTTCTTCATTACGCATGAGCCACCTCCATAGAATCACGAGAGTTGCCGCAAAAGTGCGGTCGTTTTTCACGGTGTTTTGAAGATTGATTTTGCCGGTAAGTACAAGAACAAAATCACGGGCGAATTGGGCGCGCGCGGCTTGTTCAGTATCAGCGGTGATACGGATTTTTGAATCTGATTAGATAAATCGGTACGGCGAATAGCCGCAAAAATGAATTGATACATTTGCGTAGATTCCTGATGTTGATTTTTCAGAATCTACCGCTAGACTTTCCACGGTCGGGCGGTAGAGCATAACAGGGTGGAAAACTGCCACATCAGGAGGGCAGCCAGTCAAAGACTGCCTATTACGCTCTACCATTGAATGAATTTTTTTAGATTAAATAAAAACAAAATCCGCAAATTCTTGAGGTGTGCGAATGTTACGAACAAAAAGCACGGTTAAAAGGCGTGCTATCGTTCGCCTGATGTAAATAATTCAGCTTTCCACGGCTGACCTTAGATTTTTGCTAAGGCGTGGACATAGTCGCAAATTTGACTGCACTTTGTAAAGTAAAATGTATTGTAATTATTTTCATATTGTTTATAATTAACGTGATTTAAATTCATATTAATTCCTTTTTATGGATTTGAGATCGGGAAACGTGGCGTGTGCTTTGTGTTTGGCTCATGGTCGCTAAAATCATTCATTAGCGTTCAAAGTGTGTTCCGCAGTTTCCGCTCTCATGTAATTTAGGTTATCTACCTTCTGAGTGATTCTTAAGGTAGGGGAATGCGCCGCTTGGGTTGAGCCTTGCGGCGTTTTTTTCTTTAACGGAATCGAAAGTAGGCTTGCTGTTCTTCATGCGCAGTAAGCTCACCTCCCTTAGCCTTATAAATGGCAATCACCTGTTTTAACTGTTCGGCATCTGCGATTTCATAGCGGTAATATTGCCCCATTCCATCTGCAGTCTTTTCCGTTGTACGTTTCACTTTGCCGATTAAATGATTGCGTTCAAGTTCACTGATATAGTTACGCGCTGACGTCATGCCCATTGAATAACCATCAATGCCGCTAATGCTAGAAAGAATTAAACGGTGTAACACTTTTAAGAATTGTGTTGGTTTTCTTGCTTCGTTCATCTTCCACCACCTTAAGCGCGTGCGGCTTTTTGTTCTTCAATCCACGCATTCACTTCTTCTAAATCCCAACGGACAAAGTTTTGTGAAAAGCGGATCGGTTGTGGGAATTGTTTAGCTTTTACAAGCTCATTGAGTTTGGTGCGTCCAAAGCTTACGCGTTGGCAAACATCGGCACCGGTGATAAGTTTTTTAGATTGGGTTTGAGATTGGCTCATAAAAAAATACCTCTCGTAGTTTAACTATGTGGAATAGCGTTCTATTCCGTTGAGTTGTTCGAACGGGAGGTATTACAAATGATTTAGGTGGGATTATAGCAATAGGGTGATAGTTAACTTTTGCTATCACCCTTTGCTATGAGAGCTTTAAAATCAATTAGTTACGATTGATAGGACAGGCGACGATTTCTATCGCGGTTGCTTGTTTTTGAGAAAGGTTATATTTTTTTCTTGGATTTCTTTTGGCTGTTGCTTCTGCTTTAGGGGCGTTATTTAAGTTTGGATCGTAGTTCGCCCAATATTCCTTTCTGGCTTGAATGGCTAATGCTAAGCGGTCATTCTCCATGAACTTATTTAATTGTATTGGATAATTCATCTTATCAAGTGCGGTCTGTAATTCAGTTATTTTTTTGTCCTTTTTCCTCTAACTCGGATTTTTAATCTTTCTATTTCTTGGAGAATATCTGAATAGTTTTCTTGAGATTTATCAGAAATACCCAAGAATGCCATCAAGTCGGAATGTAACACTTCAATTTGCTTTGAAATGTATGGCAAGTGTTGGCGCCGATGATAATTTCAATGCTAAATTAATAAGAATGGTTTTTAATATTAGTATTTTTCTAGTAGATAAAAAAATTATCATCGCTAAAATTAATAGGTATTATATGTTCTTTTTAATAATTTTTGTATTTGTATTATAAATTGCTTGAGGTAGATAGAAATCAGCAGAAAAAAATATAATTAAATTCTTTTTGGTCTTAGTAATAGCTGATACTCATACTCAGGTAGAGATTTTTGAGCTTTCTATAAATTCATTTATGTTAGTTTTAATCTTACTCACTATATTATTATAATCTCTATTGCCATCCTTAACTTGTTGATAAAAAAATAATCTAACATAGGCAATCTTGCGCCAAAATACACATTGTCATCTTCTAAATGTAAATCATGTGGCAGAAAGAATTTTTTTGGCGGTGCTATTAAAAAAATATCGTAGTAGGCGGTGTGTGAATTTGTAAATAATCTTCTTCATTCATCTTAATTCTGCCAATAGCATAAACACCCTTAGTATTGCCTTCTAATCTGATACATGTTTTTTAATTTTTCCTTCCCTGGCATAGGTAATCAGATCATCATGTACTATATCTAAATTGTATGTTTTTAGATAAGAATGAAGGTAATTCTTCCAATGAATAGGAATTTTTTTCTTGGGTAACGATATTTTCATAAATGCCCCTTTCGCATTTGCCCTTATGATAGGAACGCACCAACAAGATAAGGTTTCTTGCTTTCGGGGATCAGCCTAGGTGCGCTTTATTCAGTTACTTGTTTTTTTATATCAACACTAATATCTATTAAAGTGGTTTCTTTTGCCGGTGCTGCCGTCTATCCAGTTTATCGTGCCGGTAATAAGTGGCTTATTTTTCTTTTCTGCTTCTGTAAAGTCTTTTGAATAATCGGACGATTAATTTCATGTTCTACCCAACTATTCTTTCTTTTTCTCGCTCGTCCACCAACCGTTTATTTTTCTTTCCGGCGCTTATATTCATCGTAAATAAGCCAACCGATAGTAAATGAAAGCCCGCCAGCTAAACCAAAAGCCACAATAAACCACCAGTCTTGAAAGGTAACTATTGCTAATACGACAAAAAAAGCAGCAACCATACACTTTATTGTAACTAGTATCAACCCCATAGTTCCCCCTTGTTTTTACTGGTTATTATAATAAATAACATAGTAACAAAGGAGAAAAAGATTCAATAGTATAAAGGGAAATATTTTTATTCTTCATCACTTACCGGCATTGATTCTTTTTTTGCTGTTTTTAGCATGGTATCAAGCTGTTTCTTGGCAATAAAAGTAAATCGTTTCTAACGCGTCCATATTCGGGCTATTTGGTCGGCTGTCTATTTCTCGCTTGGCCGCATTACATTTACATTTTAATGCGTGAATAACTTCACTTATTGGATAGGGTTCTTCATCATCGTAAAAGGCTGACAAAGGTAAAAAAAGTGCGGTCGATTTTTTTATAGTGATTCACCGCTGAAAAGAAGTAAGTTTTTGTTTTTGCCTGTTTACATCTCATAAATCAATCCCGTTAAATTGTTCCAATGCGTGTTTGTGTTCGTCTGATAGTTCGAAAAATTAAATCACCGTATTCAAGTTGATAAGTGCCGAAAGACATTAGGAAGGCGACTGCTGGGTCTATCTTGTTTGCGGCTTTCTTCTTGTTTGGTTTAATATTGGCGTTCGCGTCTGTTTCCATAACTACATTTGATAAAGCCCACGCAAGCACCGGATCGCCGTTGTGTTCTATCATCTGTCTGTTTATTAAAACTTCCGCACTTTTTGCCACTGGACTAAATCGTTGGTATGTTTGCAGGGAATGGCTCTACTTCAAGCCCCGCCGCTTGTAATTGTGTTCGTAAATGGGTTGCGTTCCATACATCAAAGCCTGTCATTTTGATATTGAAACGTTCAGCATCTTTCAGAATATCGTCTCTGATTTTTGTCGTAGTCGATGCAATCCCCTTCCGTTGCTATTAGCCAAACCACTGCGCACCCAGTTTCGATACATTGCGCGGTTTTTATTTGCCACGTTGTTAAGTTGGAATTCGGGAATGTAGTGCCGTGTAAGCAAGCGCACTTTGTTTCCGTGTGGGAATGTATAACAAAGGCTTGTTAAGTCGTTGGTACTTGATAAATCTAGCCCTAAATAGCAATCTTGATGAAGTAAATCGCTTTCCGTGTACTGCCGTTCACATTGCGCCCAGTTTCCATCACCCTAGCCACGGCGTAGAGCCTTGACACCATACATTAAAGCGCTTAGTTAGCATTTCTACCCATTCGGACGGAATACCCCTAGCCTTCTTGATAGTGTTCTCAAAATCAAGGTAAGGAATGGATTTACCTATATTCGGATTTGCTTTTATCCAGTTCTCTTGATTGTCGATTTCATTTTTCTTCGTCTAACTCAAAAAAATCAACACAAATAGGCTTTTCATTCTGCTCATTTCCTTCAAGGATTTGAGCGCAATAATCATAATGCTGTTTACAGGCTGAAATAACGTTACTTCCGGCTGTTGTAATAGCAAAGAGTAAACCTTCAGGGCGTGCGCCTTGCCCTAGCTCTAACGCGCTATATACGCTGTTGTCTGCGTGTAGGTGATATTCATCTACAATAGCTAAACTAGGGTTAGTTCCTTCAATCGTTGAAGATTTAGCGGCAAGCGGTCGCATAATGCTATTGTTCTTCGGATTGATTAGCTTGTGTTGTTGAATGTTAAGGCGTTTTTTCAATGGAGCTGAAAGTAAGCACATTTGACGAGCATCATCAAAAACAATTCTTGCTTGATCTCGGCTAACGGCTGCGGTGTATATATCCTGCTGTCCGCCTTCCATCACTAGAAACCAGTTAGCTAAAACGGCTGCTATCGTTGATTTAGCGTTCTTTCTTGCTACTTGAACGTAAGCGGAGCGATATTTTCTTAATCCTGTGTCTTTACGCTTAAAGCCTAGAATATTGGCAAAGAGAAAGACTTGCCAATCTGAAAGGATAATAGGCTGTCCGCGTAAGTGTCCTTTAACGTGTGGGCATAGTTTCGAGAAAGCTAGAAACTTATCAACCGCGCTTTTATCAAAAGAAATAATCAGGATTGTTTAAATCGTTAAAAATAACGCTCTACGGCTTGTTTTTATCTTCTTACAAGCCACTAACTCACCGATTTGATTTTTCTCTGCGTATGCTTGCCATATTTCCATATTTCGCCTACATAGTTAGGATTTCATCTAAGATATCGTTTTCATCTACTTCAATAGGATTTTTTTCTGCGGCTTACAGGGTCGAAACCTAGCAATGATGACATCTTAATCATCACCTTTTTCGGCATCTGCTTTCGCTGACAAAGCTGGATTTCTTGATTGAGTTCCTTGACTATTAACAATAATGAAGCCATTTTTTTGCTAAATCTGCTACGGAATGACGCCAAATTGCGTAGTTTTTCGCAATAAATTTCAAGGTTCGTTAAATCTTCTGCTTTAATATCGCCACGCTCTGAAAGTTGTTTAATTCGGCTTTTCCATTGGGTTTTAGCGATACCATCTAAAAAAATCAGGGGTTTTATAGTTTCTTCTCTTGCTCATACATTTCCTTATTTTTCAAAAATTGCCTTGCGTAAAAAAATTGAGTTGGGCGGGCGGTTCCGAAGGGTTGCCACTTTCTTTTTAAAGTGCCCCCACCGGTCTAATCAATTTTCTTCGCACCAAATCACGTTGGTCTATCACTCGTGTTTTTATAGCTGTGACAATCACGACATAAAGGCTGATGATTGCTTGCTACCCAAAACAACGGATCGGCTTGTCCGTTCTCTACCGGCTTAATATGGTCTATCACTGTTGCCGGTGTATATTTGCCTTTGCTCTAAGCACATCACACAAAGGGATGATGCTTTTAAGTATTGTTCGCGGTATTTGCTCCACTTGTGGTCGTAACCGCGTGCGCTACTGTTTGGGCGGTTGTCCTTAGGGTTTATGCTCCTCACATCTACCGGACTTTTACTTTGTTTCTACATTCGGGATAGCTACAACGTCTTAACGGTTGGTATGGCATCGGTTACTAAATCCTTAGTAAGCGCACGGTTCTCTATACACTTCCCACAATGCGGAAATCGTCATAGGTGCCGGTTTAAGGTTGGCTAAGTCTGTGACGGCTTCTCGGTTCGTGTAGAGATAGGCGATATACATTAAGCAACCAATCTTAATAGCCGGGGTAAAAAGGTATGGTCTTTTTCCGTTTCTTCTTCCCCAAATGTTTTTACCAATATGTTTTTTTGACATACTTCTAAGGCGGCCACCTTATAGGCTTCCAGTAACTCATCATCTAAATCATGATCAAGATTTAAGTGCGCCTTGATTTCATCAATCGTTAAATTAATTTCCGCCATTGCCAGTCAACTCCTTACAGATAAGCTGTAGTTCTTTGTGCGCTTCTTTACTATCAATAATGTTGATTATCTCTAGCGAACGGTTCCCATATTTCACACGCATAGTGTTATCAACATTAGTTCCGTAACGTATGCGAATGCGCACAGTATTTTTCATTTAATGGCACCGCACCGGAGAAGAACTCTCTACCTTGTAATGGTTCAACCGCCGCCCGGATATTGGCAACGGTTTTTCCATTTACTCACAATACCGCCGTAGTCGTTCTGTTCGTTCACTTGCTTTTGTAGGCTAATCACCTTGTTATACTTTCCGGCCTTAATCATGATTGCCATCGCTTACCCCTGATTCTTGCTCATCACCGCGTTTTACTTCTACGGTTTGTTTCCATGCTTGGCTAAATTCTTCTCCACCCTCATAAGGCGATAAACCTTCACGGCGGCGAACTTCATTCGGGCACATTACACCGGCTTTAATTGCCACATCGTAACTCTTGAAGCGTTCGCTTTTGACTTGTGCGCAATAAGTCGCTTGTATCAAATTCGATTAAGTAACGTTTCTTGCTGTTGCTACCTAAATCAATCATCAAGGCATCTTTTTAGCTGCTGTTCAAAATTGGTTAGCCATGGGCGCAAGGTTTGCGATAAAAGGCTCGACTGGCTTCACTAAAGTTTGAATAACTGCTATTGGAATAGTCTTGTAAGAAAATCAGGGCTAATGTTGTAGATTCTGGCAATATCGGAAATTGTGAATGTACGGCTTGCTAACCATTCCGCGTCTTGGTTTGTCATGCCTAGCTGTTTATATTCCATTGAGCCTTCAAGGATTGGTGTTTTCCCGGCGTTCTTCGCCCCCTTGTAACGTTCAAGGGCTTTTACGGCTTTTTGTGCTTTGGCTTCGTCTAACCATTCGGCGGTAGTAATTAAGCCACTTGCCATTAAGCCATTTTTCATCATTGCCGATCCATGTTTCTGTTGAGCAATGCCTAAGCCTACGGTTTCACGGCAAATCGTAATTGGCGAACGCCCCATGAAGCCATCAAGGGAAGAATGGCGTAAATGTAGGATTTCATCTTGAAGATAGTTTCTGGTATTGCCGTCTAAGTCCGTAATTTGATAGATATACTCACCACCAACTTTGCGATAGATATTGACCGCACTTGGTTCGTACGGGGTAAGGCTGATTGGTTCGCCTTTGTTGTTCCATTCAATCACCGCATAAGCGTTACCGTTTAATAGGCAGTGACGCATCATGGTGTATTTGAATTGATACGGTGTTTGGCTACGGTTTGGCATCTCGTTTAAGAGATAGTCCACCGGGTGACGATAAACACGCTCGCGGCCATCATCTTTTAAAGTTGATACAAATAACAAGGCATACTGGCCACCGCTTCTGAAATAACGGTAACGGCACTCATCACTGCCGGTAAACTTTCCGCCGTGTTCGGGCTGACAAATTCCCCCGCACCGGTGTTTGATACGCCAAGATAGAAAAGCAGTTCATTAATTGCCATCGGTGCGCTGCGTTGTTCTTTTTCGTCTGAACGGGTTCCACATATTACGCCTCCGCCACATCAAGCCACTGTTTCAAAAGTGCGGTGGATTTTCTTTGCGTTTTTCCTTCGCGGTTGCCATTGATCGTTTGGCAATCTCAACGCTACTTTCAGGATAGGCAGGGAATGCTGGTAACGGTGATTTCAAATAATTCCGCTTTGGCCACTGTGCGTTGGCAAGGCTCTACATCAAAATTCCATGTTTCTTCTTTGGCCCAAAAAGCCGAAAGACATCCCGCTAATATCGCCGCGTTCAACACTTACCAACAAATCACGCCCTAAGGTGGTATCAGGTGGCATTAATTCAAAAACGTAAACCCTATTGCGTCTTCTTCTAGTTTTAGGTTCCCGCACGGGTGCGCCCTAATAGTTTGGTATGATCGTGTTCAAATAATGCCCGTACATCGGCACCGCTGCTTAAACTTTCACTAAACGCATTCGCACTGAATTGTTCTACAAAATCGCAATAAAGCACTTCAGAAGGGCTGTTCCACTTCACCACATAGCCAACCAGTTTTTATTCTCGCTGTCTGCGGTGATTTCGGATGAACGGATTTCAAATTCTTTATTCATACTTTCCCTTTTAACAAAAAGGGGCTTAGTACCCCATTGGAATTTGACGATTAAGCCGTAACTTCAATGAACTTGATTGCGTTACTATCTACCACGCCACCACCAAGATATTTATCGGTATGGACTTTGTAGAAGCCCGGTTCGGTAATGTTATCAGGGCGGGTTCTTACGCCGGTTTCGTGATCTACAATGAAGTAACCGCGTTTGAAGTCACCAAAGGCAACTACCGGTTTATTGGCACCACTTGCCGGCATGGTCTCAAGGAAGTAAACCGGACGACCTAAAAGGGTAGAAAGGCGCATCTACGGTTAAACCATCACGCCAAAATAAAATCGCCGTTTTTGTTTTTGAGTTTTTGTAATGCCGCCGCAATGGTAGAAGACATCACCCAAACGGCATTTTTACGGTATTTGCTGTGTAAGGTGTAGAACAAATCAATTAGCGTATCGGCGGTGATTTTGTCGGCACCGGCAACGTCTAATTTTTGCAACTTACCAAAGGCGCGTACTTTGTCCGCTTCGGTAGAGCGTTCATAGGATAAGAAGCCTTTTGATTTCTTCGTGCCGTCACCATCGGTTAAGTCGGTTTCTTCGGTTTCGGTGAAGCTTTCGGAAATTTCATCAGTCAACCAACCTAAAACATCAATACTGGAGAAGTCCAAAATTTCTTGAGTGGTTTTTCGGATAGGCATAGATAGGGTTTAATGCAATAGTGACTTCATGGAGTTTCGGTGTGGCGGTGCCATTGCGAGCTTGACCTTCCTCACCATGGGCCACCACCGCACCACCGGCGGAAACAAGTTTTTTTGTATTCTTTCGCACCAACCGGCAAGCGGACCACGTTACAAATTTGACGCATCACGCTATCATCGGTTAAGCGTTTCATTACGTCTTTATCCAATTGTGGGATCACGGTATAACCGCCATCTTCTTGACCGGTGGTGGAAAGATTCCGTAATTCACCCGTTTTTAATATAGTGGCGTAGTTCGTCATTGCTGAAGGTTTTACCGCGTGTTTCTACCGGTTTGCCTTTGTCGGCAATGTTACGTTCTTCATCTGCCACCGTTTCACTAACGGGCGATTTCATCGCTCAATTGTTTAACCAAATCTTTCAACTTTTTCAAAGTCAACGTTTTTCGGTTTCGGTCAATGAGCGGTTTTCTTGTTCCGCTTTTATCTAACATAGCGCGCATTGCTGCGACTTTTTCCGCTTTTTGTTGGCGTAGTTCTAACAGTTTTTTTAAACATAGTTAATCCTTTTAAAATCATCTTAATTAAGACGGCTTATAAAAAGCCCATAGAACAATATATACACAAAAACAGGAAGTAAATTGCTTAAAAAAATTAATAGTTTAGCTACGTTAGGATACGTTGAGTGGGTGAGATTTGATTGCTTGTTTTTATACAGGCATAAATAGGAAAATATAATTTAGATGGGGGTTTTTAAAGAGTGAACACTAGTGAATACCTAGTGAACACCCTATTCACTATATAAGTATATAATAAATAAAGAAATATAATATATAGTGAACAGGTGAACACCTTTTTATATAATTTTGAACGTTGATAGAGTTTTTGCCTTGTTTTAATATCTGTCGCTTTTAATTCTTTGGGTATCAAAGAATGGCTAAAAATACCTAGTAAAAATTTTTAGTAACACCGGTAGTAACACTGAGTTTTTAAATTGTTTGTTAAGTTTGTTTTTAAATCAATGCTTTATGTGTTTAATTCAAGTCTCGCCCTAGCCATTAAACTAAACATAGCCCCGCGTAATTAATCGCAGGGTTTTGTTTTATCTGGTATTTACAAGGCTATAGCACTTTTACCTATCATAGCCCATCGCACTCAATCGTCTCTAATCTCGTTTTTTAGTAACACTGGTATGTGCTTAATTTGAGTGTTATTGCGATCAGGGAAAAAGCCTTATGTTACGTGTTAAGAGACTTTTAACAGATATCGCATCAAAAGAATAATCCAATACTTCTGCGAATTTTTTTGCAATGCGAAAAACACTGTTAATTTTGACCGCACTTTGTCTGGCTTTGGGGGCTTATGGCTAAATCAAAAGTAAATCATGAAGAATTGAGTTGTGGTGAGAAGACGTATTGCAAGGAAATGCTTTCTTGGGCTTAAAAACAAAATTCATCTTAATGTTTACTATGGGAAGATTGGATCGAGATAAGCCTTGTGAGAAGGTTTGCTGTAAGTAATAAAAAAAGCCTTGCTGATTTGCAAGGCTTTCTTTTCTAACGATATTAATTCGATGTTGTTTTTCTTAACAAAAATATAACCCACAATCGCTGATACGCCTGAGCCTAATAAGATACCTAAGCGGGAGAGTGTGTCGAAACTGTTATTTGGCGTTTCCCCAAAAGCGAGGCCTGCAAGGAACATGGACATTGTGAACCCTATGCCACACAGCACGGCAATAGCGAAAATTTGTTTGAAATTAATGCCTTGTGGTAGTTTGGCAAGATTGCATTTAACCGAGAGGTAGCTAAATAGGAAGACACCAAGCGGTTTTCCGATGATTAAACCGAGCATAATGCCGAGGGTGAGCGGTGAACTTAAGCTGGAGAATCCTATGTTTTTCCAAGGATACGCCGGCGTTGGAGAAGGCAAATAGCGGCAGAATTAAATAGCTGCACCACGGTGTCAAAATATGTTCGAATTGATGTAATGGTTTTTCACCCTTGCGACCTCGCATTGGGATGCAGAAACCGATGATTACGCCCGCAAAAGGGTAGCGTGTACGCCGGATTTTTAATACGGATGCCCATAAAATCAAACCAACCACCATGTAAGCGCATAATGCGCCTATTTTCATGCGATTCATGAGTACAAGAATAGTAATTGTGATAGCGGCCAAAAATTAGGGCTTGGGTACTGAGTTCATGGGAATAAAAAAACGGCGATAACGATAATGGCGCCAAGGTCATCAATGATGGCAAGCGCTAATAAGAACACTTTTTAACGGTAATGGCACGCGCTACCTAATAACGCCACAATGCCTAAAGCAAAGGCGATGTCAGTTGCCATGGGAATTGCCCAACCGGATTGAATTTCCGGGGAATGTTGTGCAATCAAGAAATAGATTAAAGCAGGTACGATCATGCCTCCTAGTGCAGCGATCGCGGGGAAGATTGCCTGTTGATAGCTAGAAAGGGAGCCTTCTAACATTTCACGTTTGACTTCCATGCCTACCAAAACGAAGAAAACCGCCATAAAACCCATCGTTTACCCACATTAATAACGGTTTGGCAATGCTGAATGCGCCGAATTGTACACTGACCGGGGTGTCCAAAATTGAAATAGCTTTCACTAAGAGCTGTGTTGGCGAGAATGATGGCCATCAAAGCAAAAGATGAAAAGCAATATGCCACCGGTAGCTTCGGACTGAAAAATTTTTGAAAACGTTGCATAAAATAAGAGTACTCCCTTAGATAACGCCTTAAAAAGCAAGGCATAAATACGAAAGCTAAGAAACTTACAGGAAATTGATGATATTTTTCAAGAAAAGTAGGATTTTATTAATGTAATAATCTGTATATTTTTTTGGTGATTCGTTTATTTTTGAAAAAGTGAAATAAATCACCATTAATCTAATTTTTGTAAATAGGATTTTTCCCAGTTGATTCATTTGATGCTGGATCCAAAATTGTCTGCGTTTGGTATAAGCGCTCAGCGCATTGACTTTATAAATAATGGGGTTAGGCAACACTGCCGCCAAAAGTGCGGCTTCATTTTGCGATAAATTTTTAGCCGGCTTTTTGAAATAAAATTGGCTGGCTGCTTCCACGCCATAAATCCCTTCACCAAATTCCGCAAGGTTTAAATACACTTCCAAAATGCGTTTTTTTGACCATAAGGTTTCCAACAACAGAGTTGCAGGCACTTCAATTCCCTTACGTAGCCAGCTTTGCCCATGCCACAAATAGAGATTTTTTTGCCGTTTGTTGGGAGATAGTGGAGCTCCACGCGTGCGTTTACTTTTTGATTATGTTTGAATGCTTTTTCAATGGCACTGAAATCAAAACCGTAATGTTCGGGAAAATTGCTGATCTTCGGCGGCAATTACCGCTAGTTGCATTGGCCAAGCAATATCGTCAATGCTTACCCATTGGTGGTGGGTGGTGTACTCAAAATCACCGTCTAACAAATGGGCGATTTTTGTTGCAACATATAAGCAGAGCAGGGGATTGGAACAAAGCGAAAAATGAAAGTAATGGCTACCGTGGCCAGAAAAAACGGATTAAAAAAACGCACCGCACTTTTGTAGGAGAAATGAAATCTGCGTAATTTGAATTTACGCAGATTTAATCGATTCAAAATGATGTTAGTCAGCTTTTTTATTGCGCATTAAGTTGATTTTTTATCCAGTCGATAAATTCAGGGATCCATCGTTTTTTAACATATTGGAACCTCGAGTAATGGTTGCCGCACTGGTATTTAGGTTTTGTTGAATTTCCCGCTGTGGTAGGTTTTTATCCAATAATTGTGCGATAATTTGTAAGCGTAACCCCACGGCATCCCGTTCATCGGCAGTCAGTAATAAGGTTAATACATCTTGTTCTTTGCCTTGTTCAAATGCGGTTTTTAGCATATTGAGAAAGGCGTTCCATTGTTCTAAATTGCGACTAATATACATATCAACAATCCTATACTATTAAACTAGTGCGGCTAGTATAGCCGATCATATTCCTCATTGCTAAAGGTTTGTGGATCTTCTTTTTCTTGCAATATTTGATAGTAAAAATCGTAAGTCAGCACATTTTGAACATAACTACGGGTTTCATAGAACGGAATGGAGGCCACAAATTCATCCATTTCCAACTTACCATTGGCACGCGCCAACCATTTTTCCACGCGATGAGCTCCCGCATTATAAGCTGAGGCGATCAGAATGCGGTTATTCGGATATTTGGCGTTTAGCTCCGCTAAATGTGCCGTGCCTAACAAAATATTATTGAGCGGCTTAAATAAATCCGCCTCGCCCGCATAAGGCAATTTGGCATTGTCTGCTGTTGCTTTTGCCGTGCTCGGCAGAAGTTGCATTAAGCCCCGCGCATTGGTGGAAGATTGTGCTTGTGGGTTCCAGGCGCTTTCCTGACGAGAAATCGCCATGGCGAAACTTTTTACTGACATTGGTATTTAGCGCGGCTTGCGGTTTGGTTTTGCTTAATGCCGGGCGGCTTTTTGAGAGCAATATCATAATAATCGCTATAAGCAATTGGTAAGCGCAACTGAATGTAATCAAACGCTTTAGCAATGATGGAGCCATCCACACCTAAATCAAACCAGTTTTGTTGGTTGGCATATTGACTAAGCGCCATTGTTTCTCTTTTTGGCATCACCAGATAGATTTTCCAACAAGAAACGCCAACGCTGTTTAGCCGGGCCAAATCTTTCGAGTTGACGTAGTTCGGCAATTTCTTCCAATGCCGGTTTTACTTTTTGAATTCATCAGCCCAATAAGGATCGGAGATACTCAGGGGCAATAAGTAATTCAGGTTGACCGAAATCATAACCGTTGCCACGGGTTTTTGGATGTAATTTGGCGGCTGCCAACATTGGATAAAAACCGCGTTCGTCAGAAAGTGCGGTCAATATTTCTTTTTGTTTTTGCTATCGCGTTTTGCTATTGTTTTGGCCTGCCAATAACGCCATTCCTGTTTTTGCTGACCTTCTGCTGAAAGTGCGTTGAGCCATGGGGTTAAATCGGTTTTTTGCCAAATGGCCATACGCAAACGGCGTTCGGTAAGGTTATCTGCTTTTAATTTGAGAATTTCCGCATCCCGCCATTGTTGAAAAATTCGGGCTTTCATTGTCAAAAACGACCAAGAAAAGCAATTTCCCACTCACGAATTTGCGTATCTGTTAATTGCCAATTTTTTGCCCATTGTTGATAGAGGGCAAAGTTAGGCTCTTTCATTGTTTCCGATAGAGTGCGTAAATAACGAGGAAAGGTCTGCACCACTGCAAATTTTGTGACGATTTTGTTATTTTCTTCAATCAGCGGTAGTCTATCAGCCAATTCAGGCAGGGTTGCCGGATTTTTTAATAGGGATTCAAAGCGTTTTAAATTCGCCAAAACCATTTCGTCTTCCTTCGCACTATCAATTTTATTTAATTCCGATGATAGCAACGCCATCCCGTTCGCATCATTTTGGGCAAAGAGTTCCTCGGCTTTTTGGTAGATTTTATCTTGTGTCCGTTTGCCATCGGAATACCATTTTGCCCAGAGTTGCGCGTCATTAGGGAGTTTACCGTTGCTTAACCAAAGTTGTTCATAGCGGGAAATAATGTTTGAGTCGCTGTTGGCGTTTTGTTTTTTATTTGTTTCGTTTTTTGTGCGTTCAAGCTGAAGTTCGGCATTTAATACGGCTATTTGCATCTCCAAGGAACTTGGCTTAACGAGTTGTGTATAATGGACTAATCCTTCCGTATCATCAGCATTTTATTAATAGTGTGAAAATGCCTTGTTCCCATCGATTACGTAAAAATGCGTAGGATTTTGCGCGATAACTTGTTCGATTTCGTGTTTTAATGCCTTTACCTCTTCAGATGGCGTATCTTTACTAACGCTTTTAATGCGGGCATCAATGTAGATGGTTGTAGCATCCATTTGCAATGGATAGTCTTTTAAAAGACTCAATGAGGTTAAGATATAACTCGGCGTTATCGGAAACGTTGTTATTTTTTTCACCGCACTTTTTAACAGATTTTCCAACTGTAAAAATGTTGCCCGCTGAGCTATGCGCTTGAGTTCATCCGCATTTTTGGGCTTTTATCCATTTGGCCTGCTCATGGGCTAAATTCGGTTTATGCTCAGCCTTATGAGCCGATTGATTGCCTGATGCTGAAAATGAAAGTGCGGTCAAAATCAGTAGAGAAATGGAGGCTTGTTTCAAATATCGCATAGTCATTTTTCTTGTATATGAGTTGAAAACGGCAGTGTTTTTATTGATGACACTCGCCCGAAGCGGCATGTGTCATCAAATTACATCACCGTATTAAAACACCTTTTTAAATGGTTTAATCGTTACATCGCCATACACGCCGGCTTCTACATAGGATCCTGCGCAGCCCAATCTTTAGCAGCTTGTAAACTGTCAAATTTGGCAATAACGGTAGAACCGGTAAAACCTGCCTCACCCGGATTTTCATCATCAATCGCGGGATTTGGACCTGCAGTGAGCAAACGATCTTCGGCTTGTAGTTGTTTTAAACGTGCGAGATGTTGTTCACGTACGGCTAAACGTTGAGCCAAGGTGTTTGGTTTGTCTTGTGCAAAAATAACATAGTACATTTGTGAGTCCTCTTCTGATCATTGAGTGTGAATAGGGGGAAATACAGCTTCTAATTCGTGATTATTTTCACGCGGAATGGTTCGCGGTTTGCCAAATTGATCAACCGCAACGAAGGTGAATTCTGCGTCAGTTACACAATAACGCTCGCCAATCGGTTCGCTGGAAACTTTTTCACCCAAACTTCCACTTTAACTTTTAATTGAGCTACGTCCAATGTGTAAACATTGTCCATAGCAACATACCACATCGCCTACGGTCACCGGGCGAATAAAAATTCATGCTTTCTACCGCCACGGTCACAACACGACCATGGGCGATTTCTTTTTGCTAAAATGGCGCCACCCATGTCCATTTGTGACATAATCCAACCACCAAAAATATCACCATTGGCGTTGGTGTCTGACGGCATGGCTAAGGTTCTTAGCAATAGTGTGCCCTGTGGTTGTTGTCTGGTTTGAGTATCTACTAATTGATGCGACATAAGATTATTCCTTGTTTTTGTTCTTGTTCGCTTTTTCGGTAAATAGCGATAAATATAAAGGCCGGTGATGATGGTGGCAACAAATGTCATCCCGATAATACCGAAAGATTTGAAATCTACCCAAATATCGTTCGATAAATATCGGCTGATATAAATATTGACCAACATGCATAAAAATGAAAAAGCCGCTCCAACCAAGGTTTAGATTCTTCCAAACTTGTTCAGGTAATGCAATTTCTTTGCCAAGTAATTGTTGAATCAATAATTTTTTTGAAGCCGAATTGTGCGATCAACAAAACTAACGCAAATAGGGCATAAATAATAGTGACTTTCCATTTTAAGAATTCAAGATCGTTGAAAATAGGCGGTGAGTGTACCGAAAAAGACAACCGCACCGGCCATCGAATTTTTGCTGGGTTTCAATTTTGCCGTATTTCATTTTTTAAAATAATGAATTGCACTATAGTCGCAATCACTAATGTGATTGCGGCTTCACGAATACCAACTAATTTGTAAACCGCAAAAAGAGGATTAGGGAATAAATTCAAGTAATTGTTTCATAAAGAATTAAGCTTTGCTAACGAATAGGGTATAAAAACGATAACTGATGATCAAGGCAAAGACATTAATAAATCCAAGTAAAACCATCATGATTATCTCTACAAATGCGTTAATGGATAAACCTACCAAGATATTTTTCTATCATCGGGATAACAACATAAATAAGCAGACAAAAATAAATAAAAACGGAAAGACGTCCTTTGCCGGCGTGCCAAATGGTTTTCCAACTTTCAAAAAGCGAGTTTTCGGTCAGTAAATAATGAATCGGGGCCAGGCATAAGCGAATGTACAATGCGATACCGATAATCATGGCAAACATGGCGAGAGGCGAAGGGGATATGTTTTGTTGATTGGCGAGAAAAAAACTCCCGTTAAGCCAATCATCAAAGGAATAAAAATAAAACAAACTAAGGAGGATTGTTCCCAAAAATCCGTTTTTAACGTAGTGACAAAACTGCTCGTCAAGGACATGAAAGCTCGTAGGCTCACTTGGTGAATCGTTACTAAACACCACGCGCCAATGAACAAATTCAGAAATTGTTTGCTTAAGAAAAATACGATGATGTTACTAATTAACTCATCGGGAATATTTTTGGCAACCCATTTTGATTCAGTACAATTGAGGCGATTTGTTCCGGCAGGAGGACAGATTGTAAAAAGTACAATTAAAAAAGAGGCGGCAACATAAAGCCCGATCAGTTTTTATGAGGATTAGCTTTTCATTTTGAATAAAATTCCAGCTGTCTTTAATAATTTGGGTAAAATTTATTGGCATTTCATTTACTCAACTTAAGATAAAAATAAGTGCCCAATTATACTGTCTTTAGGACTAAAAAGCATAAAAATCTGCATATTGACCCATCACAAGAAAAAGCACCTCAAATTTTTTTAGTCACAAATTTAGCCCGTAAATTAGTGTTTTTCATAGCGCTATCGGCATAAGCAATGTTCAAAATCTATTGCTTTATTTCACCGCACTTTTCTCTATCTTTATTCCGTGTGGCGATTAAGCTGCCGCATCTAACATTTCCTTTGCATTGGCCAATACGGCGTCGGTAATTTTGCTACCGCCTAACAGTTTAGCCAAGGCGTTAACCCTTTGTTGAGCTGAAAGTGCGGTCATTTTTGTTTCCGTTTTGTGATCGACGGTAGATTTTTCTACGGAGAAATGATGTGTTCCGTGACAGGCAACTTGTGGTAAGTGGGTGACACAAATGACTTGGCATTTTTCGCTGAGTTTTTCTTAATAGCTTACCCACCACATTCGCCGTGGCGCCACTGATGCCTGCATCGATTTCATCAAAAATTAACGTTGGAATTGCCGTTTGATTGGAGGCTTGCACTTGAATAGCCAATGCAATACGGGAAAGCTCACCGCCGGAAGCAATTTTGGCGAGTGGTTGTGCGGTTTGCCCTAAGTTACTTTGCAATGTGAAAATCGCATTGTCCGCACCATTTGCGCCGATCTTGTCATAGTCACTATGTAGCTCAATAAAAAATTCTGCGTGTTCCATGGCCAACTGTTTACTGGATCTTGTAACCAATTGTGCTAATTTTTGTGCACCGACTTGACGACTTTGATGAAGTGCGGTTGCTGTTTCCAACATTTTTCACGGGCAATCTGTTCTTGCGCGATCAGTTCTTCTTCACTTTCAGAAAAAAATTCACTAATTGGGCTAATTCCTGCTTTAGCTGACGATGAAATTCTACTAAATCTTGCGGTTTTAATATTATGTTTGCGTGCCAGTTGTACCGCTGTACCCATGCGCTGTTCGATTTCGGCTAATAATCGGGATCTTGTTCAATATGACTGCTTAGCGATTGTATTTCATTGGTAGCTTCTTGTACTTGAATTAAGGCCTCATGTAGCAGATTTTGCACCTCGGCATAACGATTATCCAATTCACACAATTCGTTTAAATGTTGTGTAGTGCGATAGAGTAAGGAATCCACACTCACCGTTTCATTCTCACTTAACAATTGCAAGACCGACTGTGAAAGTTGGGTAAGCTCTTCGCTGTTGGATAAGCGGGTGTGATCTTCTTCTAATTCCGCGTATTCATTCTCTTTTAAATTAAACTCATCCAGTTCACTGACTTGATATTGTAAAAGCTGTTTTCGAGCTTCATTTTTCCGCGCATTTTTGTTGGAAGGTTTTCACTTGATGTTGCAGGTTTCGCCATATTTGATAGTCGGCGCTCATTTGCTGCAAAAGTACGGTGTGGTGACAAAAATTATCAACGAGCTGGAGTTGATATTCGTTTTTTAATAACAATTGGGAGGCGTGCTGGCCGTTAATTTGAATCAGATGTTGCCCAATATCTTTTTAGTTGCGCAGCAGAAACAGGAATGCCGTTAATAAAGGCTTTTGACCGTCCGTCACTGTTAATGATACGCCGTAAAATACATTCTTCCGGATTATCGGCGTCTTGCAGTTCTTGTTCCTGCAGGAATTGATAGGCAGGATTGTTTTTGTTGATATGAAAGGTGGCGCAAATATCGGCGCGCTCTTGTCCTTCGCGTAACATGGAAATTTCCGTACGCTGGCCGAGACATAGCCCTAAGGCATCAATAGCAATGGATTTTCCCGCGCCGGTTTCACCGGTAATTACGGACATTCCCTGCATTAATTCAATGTTTAAATGACGAACGATAGCAAAATTATTAATTGTGAGTTGGGTCAACATAAGTAATCCTCTTTACTGTATGTTTGTCAGTATATTACTGTTTTAATGTACAGTAAATAGGCTTTGTTGATTTTTAAGAAAAGTGACGTAACCAGCCTAATTTTGTACTTAACACCTTTGTAATAATTGTAACTTTTGAGGTGCAGTAAACGGAGCGGATAATCACATTTTTGAATATGCACAATATCATCAGGCCCAAATGGAAGGGCGACTTGGCTATCACAACCTAATTCCAATTTTGAGGTGTTGTATTCTGCAAAGCGAATGGAAATTTTGCTGTTACCATCCACCACCAGCGGGCGTGAAGACAATGTGTGCGGAAACATCGGCACCAACGCAATGGCGTTCAGTTGTGGTGTCAGAATAGGGCCGCCGGCAGAAAGGGAATATGCCGTTGAACCGGTAGGCGTTGCAATAATTAATCCATCGGAACGTTGGGAAAAAGCAAATTGATCGTTGATATGCACATGAAAATCAATCATGTGGGCAATTTTGGCCGGGTGAATTACCGCCTCGTTAACGGCAATGCCACTTGCAATGATTTCACCGCTTCGCTCGATACAGGCATTAAGTAAAAACGTTCCTCTACAAAAATTCACCGTTTTTCAAACAAGCTTGCAATTGGGAATACGTATTTTTAGGATCAATATCCGTCAAAAACCTAAATTGCCACGGTTAATGCCAATTAGTGGAATATTATATTTCGCTTAAAATACGCGCACGTCCCAACATATTGCCATCACCGCCAATTACAATGGCCAACTGAGCGGATTCGCCAATTTCTTCTAACGAAGCCAAATGTTTGGGCGGAGCTCGATTTTTGCCGATGTCCTGTTCAACTAAAACGTGATAACCATGCTCCAACAACCAAAAATAGGTTTTTGTGCATTTGCAGGTTAATGTCATGGTGCGGTTTTCCCACAAGTCCAATGGTTTGAAATGATGTATGTAAGGTTTGGGGTTTGGCCGTATTTGGCGTATTCATATTTCTTTGTCGTTACTTGAATTCAATAAATTGGGCACTATATTACACCAATCACCCTGACTTGCCAGCAAGTGCAGGGGTAAGATTTTTGTTATAATCGTCCAACTTTTATTTAATGGAGAATGACAATGGCAGACGAGCAAAAACAGATAACAACCCGGAATTAGAACAGGAAATTCAACAAGAAGAACCCATTCAAGAACAAAACCAAACTGAAGATCCACTAGAAGAAGCTATTGCCCGGGTACAAGAACTGGAAGCACAATTAGCGGAAACCGCTAAAAAGAACAGGACTTGTTATTACGCACCCGTGCTGAAATTGACAATATTCGTCGTCGTACTGAACAAGATGTGGAAAAAGCCCACAAATTCGCGTTAGAAAAGTTCGCCAAAGACGTTTTAAACACTATTGATAACTTTAGAACGCGCGCTCGCAACGCCCAGAAATACTGAAGATGAAAGCGTCAAAGCCTTGATTTGACGGTGTTGAACTCACCTTAAAAGAACTATTGGCAACGGTAGCCCGTTTCGGCGTAGAGCCTGTGGAGCTGTCGGCGAGACCCTTTTCAATCCGGATTTACACCAAGCCATTTTCTATGCAATCGACAGATGGTTTTGAAAGCAACCAAATTACCACTGTGTTACAAAAAGGCTACTTGCTAAACTGGTCGCGTGATTCGCCCGGCAATGGTGATGGTGGCGGCGTAAGTTAAACCAACGCAGAGCAAAGTGCGGTCGTTTTTAAAAACGTTTTAAAAATCTGACCGCACTTTAGAAATAGAAACAAAAGAGACGTTTTTAAACGTCTCCTTGCTCAAAGTTCAGATGATGAGACGTCCTTTCAGCAATTTACGCGTCCAACTACGACTTGCGGATAGGTGGTGAATTAAGTCTTCGCTCAGCGGCAGCGGTTCGTTATAGATAAGCGAAGCTAAAGTTTCGCCCAATATCGGGGCGGAGGTTAAACCGCGTGAGCCGAGTGCACCGATGAGATATAAATTCGGAAATACAGCGGCAGAGGGAATTGGTTGTTTACGACGGCGTAAGTTAAACAGATTTTTTTATAATCCACGCATTGCTGTTCAAAATTCGGCACATTGCCCATCATCGGGATACGATCGCGCACGGCGCAACGCACGCCGATTCGCGCCAGATTGGCAGAGGTATCCACCTCTTTCACCCAAGGCATACCCTCTAGGTTCTTTTGGATTTTTCCTGATTTTTCCCGCTGTTCCTGCTCGCTAAAGGTGCGATCAGCGCAATCACGCACATGGCTGGCGCCAATGCAATGGCTGGTTTTAGCCCTGATCGGCAGGGCGTGAGGTAGCCGTCGTAACAGGTACGGATTTCAGTTTCAGCAGATGCTCTGACGTGGGAATCTGGCTGACTTGCCCACGCACAGCATAAAGCGGTAGCGACTGCGTTTGAGAAATTCATGCAGTTGATGACCCGTTGGCGAGGACGACGATTTGATGATAGAACGCGTCGTTTTCAGCATTTGTCACCAGCCAGCCGTTTTCTGTGAGGGGAAAGTGCGGTCACTTTTTGCGATGTTTTTATGATGAGCCCGTGCTCGCTGCAAATAAGCAAAACAGATTCTGCACAAATTGTTGTGGTGCAAGCCATCCGCCAGTGGAATAAATCCGCCACCACAAGGTAACGGGAGACCGACTTTAGCGCTTAATTCTGCTTGGCTTTGAGGCGTTGATAAAGGCTTTTCAGGCAGCTGAAGTTGCGAAACTTTCTGTAATTTGACCGCACTTTTTTTCGTTATATCCGCACAGTGCCACACCACAAAATTCATGTTCAAATTCAATGAGGTTTTTCGGCGTTACGTAATTGTTGTAAGCCGTAAGCGAAAGCCTGTATGTAAAGCAGAATGTTGCGTTCGTCATCGTCGCTCAGTTGCGGATAAAACGCGCCTTGTTTGTTGCCGGAGGCGTTCATCGCCGGCTGTGGTTCTTCTAAATAAAGGGTGACGTTCGCGCTACGTTGCATTAAGGCGAATGCGGTAAATAAGGAGGCTATGCCGCCACCCACAATGGCAACATCTGCCACGCCTTCAAATTGGGCAGGTTGTGGCAAATACCATGGGGTGAAAAGTGCGGTCGGTTTTTCAAGTGTTTTTTCGCCCACCAAGCATTCCCGTTTTTTGCCGTAACCTTTGCGCTTTTTGAACGCTGAAACCGGCATTTTCTAAAGCCTTTGCGCACCGCGCTTGCGGCAGTGAAGGTGGCGAATGTCTGCTGCGGTTTGGTGTAACGGTACATTTTGCGTATAAAAGCGCGTCATTCCACATATCAGGATTTTTACTCGGGGCAAATCCGTCTAAAAACCACGCATCGATTTTGTCACGCATATAATCGCCGAGCTGTGGCAAATTGTCGTGAATATCACCAAACCAAAGATCGAGCGTGGTTTCCTCAAAATGAAAACGATAGCAACCTTCAATGGGATCCAACCAATGCTGCTGTAATTGTGCGGAGAGGAGGCAAATTGCGGATAATGTTGATGAGCACGCGATAGGGCTTCTGTGGTTAGCGGATATTTTTCAAAGGAAATAAAAAAATAGGCGTTGTAATGTTGCCTGTGGAAATTGTTGTCGAAACTCACGAAACAGCGTGGTGACAGCCAAAAAAATTTAGCCCGGTACCAAAGCCCGGTTTCGGCAATAATAAAAGTACGCTTGTTCATGTTTCTGCCAACGTTGCCACAGTTGATTGCCCTTGTTGGAAAAACATAACGGCTTTCCTCCAAACCGTCTTGGTTAGAAAAATAAACATCGTCAAATTGGTTTGGAAATTGGCGTATTTTTCTTGATTGAAAATGAATGTCGGCATGAGTCACTAAGCGCATTGAGCGTGATTCCTTTGGTTAGTTTTTCGTGTGTCTAATATGATACGCTGATTTTGCTCTAACTGGTCTGAACGTTATAATTAATGCTTGCAATATTTTGATTTCATAGTAAATTGCGTTCAGCTAACAAATGTAAGTCGAAATCAATTTTTCCCAACTCATTAAGGAATAACGAAATGAAAAGAGCAGTAATTACAGGATTTGGTATTATTTCCAGTATTGGTAACAACAAAGAAGAAGTATTGACTTCATTAAAAACAGGTAAATCCGGTATTGAAATCGTGCCTGAATTTATTGATATGAAAATGCGTAGCCATGTGGCAGGTACCGTTAAATTAAATCCAAGCGAGTTAATCGATCGTAAAGTATATCGTTTCATGGGCGATGCCGCAGCATATGCTTACCTTTCTATGAAAGAGGCTATTGAAGATGCGGGTTTAACCGAAGAACAAGTGTCTAACGAACGTACCGGTTTGGTGATTGGCGCCGGCACAGGTTCTGCTCACAACCAGTTAGTGGCTTGTGATGCTGTGCGTGGTCCGCGCGGTGTGAAAGCGGTTGGTCCTTATGCGGTAACCAAAACCATGGCGTCCAGCGTATCTGCGTGTTTGGCGACACCATACAAAAATCAAAGGGTGTAAGTTACAGTATCAGTTCCGCTTGTGCTACTTCAGCACACTGTATCGGCAACGCGTTAGAATTAATCCAATTAGGTAAACAAGACATTGTGTTTTCGCCGGTGGGTGCAGAAGAATTATCTTGGGAATGCGCTACCGAATTTGACGCGATGGGCGCAGTGTCTACCAAATACAATGAAACCCCAACCAAAGCCTCCCGTGCGTACGATGCAAACCGTGATGGTTTCGTGATTGCCGGTGGCGGCGCAGTGGTTGTCGTAGAAGAATTAGAGCACGCGTTGGCGCGCGGCGCGAGAAATTTATGCGGAAATCGTCGGTTATGGTGCAACCTCTGATGGTTATGACATGGTGGCGCCAAGCGGTGAAGGTGCAGAACGTTGCATGAAACAAGCCATGGCAAACATTGACACACCAATCGACTACATTAACGTGCACGGTACATCGACTCCGGTAGGTGATGTGAAAGAATTGGGTGCGATTAAAAACGTATTCGGCGATAAAATCCCGGCGATTTCTTCCACCAAGTCATGACAGGTCACTCTTTAGGGGCTGCCGGTGCGCACGAAGCCATTTATACCTTGTTAATGTTAGATAACGATTTTATCGCACCGAGCATTAACATCGAAACGTTGGACGAACAAGCCGTTGGTTGCAACATCGTGACTGAAACGAAAGAAAACGCCGGTTTACAAACCGTGATGTCCAATAGCTTCGGTTTTGGCGGAACTAACGCGACTTTAGTCTTTAAACGTTACAACGGTTAATCCTTCAGGTTAATTTCTCTTAGAAGTGCGGTCGAAATTCAATGTGTTTTTCGACCGCACTTTTTTGTCTTTGCAAAACTTTCCCGCTAGGGCTGTACAGATTAAGGTACAATAGCCATCATTTTCTTTTGTCACGGAATGCTATGAAAAATATCAAACATTTTTTGCCCGTCGTTATGTGGATTGGGTGATTCGTCTAGGGAAAATTCGTTTTTCCGTTTTTAGGTGTCACTGTGTTGGCCGTGTTGGCGCTTTGCACCAAATTATCTTAAGTGTCATTTTCGTTGGAAAAATTTATTGGCAGGATCTTTTCCGTTCTATCGTGTTCGGTATGATTTCCGCGCCTTTCGTGATTTATTTTTACCTTATTAGTGGAAAAAAATTGGAGCACTCCCGTTTAGCGTTGTCCCATTCCGTTGAGAATTTGCAAAAAGAAATCGAAGAGCGTCTTTTTGGCGGAAAAAGCGCTTGTCCGCGGCTTTAGACAAAAGTAGAAAAATTAACCGCGACAAAAACCACGTTGATGACGACCATCAGTCATGAGTTGCGCACGCCGTTAAACGGTATTATTGGCTTAAGCCGAATTTTATTGGAAGAACAACCCACCGAACACCAACAGAATTATTTAAAAACTATCAATAGTAGTGCCGTTTCACTGTCACATATTTTTCAGCGACATTATTGATTTGGAAAAATTGACGCCCGCCGAATCGAATTACATCGAAAAGAGACGGATTTTTACGCTTTGCTTAATGATATTAGCAATTTCGCCTTATTAATGGCGGAAGAAAAACGCCTTGAATTTCATTTGAATTGCCCGTCAACCTTGCCAAACTGGCTGATGTTGGACGGTGTTCGGCTTAATCAGATCTTATGGAACTTGATTACCAATGCGGTGAAATTTACGCAACAAGGTAGCGTAACGTTATCCGTTGAACAAAACCACCGACAATGAATTTGCCATTCGGGTAACGGATACCGGCATTGGTATTGATGAAGCGGATTTAGAAAAAAATCTTTGAGCTGTATTATCAGGTTAATTCTAATCGCAATAAATCCCTGGGTAGTGGCATTGGGTTGTCGATTTCAAAACTATCGCACAGCTAATGGGGGGCGATTTAACCGTTACCAGCGCGATCGGCCATGGTTCTACCTTCCTGTTGACGTTTAAGGCGGAAGAAGCTTTACCTCCATCGGATGAAAACAGCAAGTTACCATTAAAAGCTGAATATCTTGTTGGTGGAAGATATTGAAGTCAATGTGGTGGTGGCAAAATCCTTGTTGGAAAAATTGGGTTATCAAATTGATGTCGCCATGACCGGCGCGCAGGCCATCGAAAAATTTGAGCAAAACTATTACGATTTGGTGTTTTTGGATATTCAATTGCCCGATATGTCAGGTTTTGATATTGCCACCTACCTGCGCCAAAACTATGAAAACGGCACCTATGATTTCCTCCCGCCGTTAATTGCATTGACAGCTAATGTGGTGCAGAAAAAGAGGAATATTTGGCGCAAAGGTATGGATGATGTCATCCATAAAACCGCTTTCTTTGGACGAATTGAATCAGTGTCTGTTTGATTATTTCGGTGAAGAAATTACCAAGTTTGAGCTTACTGAAACCAAACAGCTGCAAGTATCTTCCGATTTTGATACGAAAATGCTGGGCGAACTGGTGGAAATGTTAGGCGTGAATTTTGTGCAAAATAACCTAACATTATTTGAACAGACTATGGATGGGTATATTATTGAATTACAACAAGCCTACCAAGCCTATTTGCAAGATCCCAAACAGCAAAGCAATGTACTTTCCTCAGCCCATAAAAATCAAAGGCGCCTGGCTTCCGTTGGCTTAAAACGCTTACAGGAAATTGCCTCGCAGGCACAAAACGCCGATACAGAACAATGGCAGGATAATATCGCAACCTGGGTGAATCTGTTGGCGACTGAATGGCAAGGCGAGGTAGATAAATTGCGGGTATGGTTAAGTGAATGTAAATAGAAATCGCTGTTTTGTGACCGTATCCAGGCTTTTTGTAGGGACAACTTTATTCGTACCCTTTGTGGTCTAAGCGTGGAAGCTTGAACCATCAGATGACTAAACATCATCGGTAAGTTCTCAAAGAGATTTTCAAATGACAAAAATAACGACCGCACTTAATAAAGTGCGGTCGTTTTTCTATGCTGTTTTTCAATTTTTATGAATCGGAAGATTATTTTTCTTCGCGTATTTCCAAGGAGTCGATAGCCACAGCAAGAATGATGATGCTACCTTTGATGATATATTGCCAGTAAGGGTTAACGCCGATGTAAGTTAAGCCGTAGTTGATTACGGTGAAGATAATTACCCCGGTGATAACGCCGACAACCGTTCCCACACCGCCGGCAAAGGATACGCCACCCACTACGCAAGCTGCAATAGCATCCAATTCATACATGAAACCGAGGTTGTTGGTGGCGGAACCGATACGTCCGGCTTCTAACATTCCACCGAAAGCATAGAACATACCTGCGATGATGTAGATAACAACAAGGTTGCGTGCGACGTTTACGCCGGACACTTTGGCTGCTTCAGGGTTGCCGCCGATAGCAAAGATATTTTTACCGAAACGGGTTTTTATTCCACATGACCCAGACGAAGAAAGCACAAATTGCCGCATAAATAGTGATGTAAGAGAGCTTAAACGATCCTAGACGAATAAAGCCTTGAGCGAAGGTAGAGAAGTTTTCGCTGAAACCGGCAATTGGAGAACCGCCCACGGCATCGTAGTAAAGGGAGTTGAAACCGTACACGATGATCATGGTGCCCATAGTAGCGATAAACGGTGTTACTCTTAAGTAGCGATAACCAAACCGTTGACTAAGCCGATGACAGCGCCGACGGCACAAACGGCGAGGATCACCACCGGAATTGGAATTTCACCGAGATCAGGGAAAACACGGTTCATGTTTTTCCATGGATTGTAACATGGTCGCAGAGATTACCGCGGCGAGACCGACCTGACGACCGGCAGACAAGTCGGTACCTTGTGTCACCAATAAGCCTGCAACCCCCAAGGGCGATAATTAAACGCACGGAGGATTGGGTCAGAATGTTACTGAAGTTAACCAAGTTAAGAAATGTCGGATCTTGTGCGATGATGATGCCAAGTAAAATCAACAACTACAAAATAAATCGCATTTTTGTTTTAGGAAATCGAATGATTTATTTTTCTAAGGCACTCATAATTTGTTCCTTTATTATTTATAAATATTTTTGCGGCGAGTTGCAAAATTTCTTCTTGAGAGGTTTTTGCAGTTTCAACGATACCGGCAACTTTACCGTTACTCATCACGAGAATACGGTCGGTTACCCCAAGGAGTTCAGGCATTTCGGAGGAAATCAGCGATGATACCTTTATCCTTTTTCGCCAGTTCCTGAATTAATTGGTAAATTTCAAATTTCGCACCGATATCAATCCCACGGGTCGGTTCATCGAGCATTAAGATTTCCGGTTGGGTGAGTAACCAACGACCGATAATCACTTTTTGTTGGTTCCCGCCGGAAAGTGAACCAATGGAGGTTTTGTGTGACGGGGTTTTTCACATTCATTGAATCGATAACCCATTGTGTGTCGCTACGCATTTTTTTGTTGCTCAATAATTTCCATGGTGTGAGATAGGATTTCATGTTGGAAATTAATGAGTTGAATTCAATGCTCAAGTTGGAATAAATCCCGGTGGAGCGACGTTCTTCAGTCACTAAAGGCAAAACTATTGTTAATGGCTTCAAGTGCGGTGTGATTTTTCACTGTTTTTTCCATTCAGTTTAATGGTGCCGTTTTTCACTTCACGCACACCAAAAATCGCTTCCACTACATCAGTACGTTTGGCTCCTACTAAACCGGCAATACCGAGAATTTCGCCTTTACGTAAATCAAAACTGACATCTTGGATAGAAGGTTGATTAAGTGCAGTCAGATTTTCCACCTTTAAAATCACTTCCTTCGGCACATTCGTTTTTTTCCGGGAAGCGTTGGGTGAGTTCACGGCCTACCATCATGGACACGATTTGTTCCATGGTGGAGGTTTTCACCGGTACGGTATTGATCCATTTGCCATCGCGTAGAATGGTGATTTCGTCACAAATTTTGAAGATTTCATCCATTTTGTGAGAAATGTAAATAATACCGCAACCGCGATCTTTTTAATTTTTGAATAATTTTAAACAGATGCTCCACTTCTTTTTCGGAGAGTGAGGATGTCGGTTCATCCATAATCACGATTTTAGCGTCATAAGAAAACGCTTTCGCAATTTCGATCATCTGCATTTGTGAAACGGAAAGTTTGGCCACTTTTTCTCTTGGATCAACGTCAATGTCCAATTCATCAAAAATGGCTTTGGTATCACGGTACATTTTTTGCGTGATCCACAAAAGGCCCTTTAAGCGGGTAACGACCAAGCCATAGGTTATCCATCACGCTGGTTTGACGCACGAGGTTAAGCTCTTGGTGCACCATGGAAATACCGTTTTCTAAGGCTTCTTTTGAGGTTTTAAAATTCACGGGTTTGCCTAAAAACAAGATTTCACTTCGTCTTTAGCGTAAATGCCGAATAAGCATTTTAACAACGTGGATTTACCCGCACCGTTTTCCCCATCAATGCGTGTACAGAATGCGAACGGACGCTTAAGTTTGCGTGATCTAAAGGCTTTTACGCCCGGAAAGGACTTGCTGACATTAGTCATGGTAAGCAGGACTTCGCCGTCTTGATTTTTAGCTTCCGCTTTGACTTTGAATTTGCGCTGTCATATCCAACCTCATAAATAAAGGGGAAGGGACATAAGTTCTGTCCTACGCTTCCCTTACATTAATAAAACAAATTTATTTTTAAGAATTCTGATAAGTTATCTTTATCTACACCAACATAAAGGAACGCGTACAACACGATCTTTAAGTTCCCATTTTGTGCCTTCGGTAGCCGGTTTGCCGTTTGCCAAGTTGTTAGATAACTCAACAACCGCTTTACCTTGGTTTACACCGTCATTTAACACAGTACCGGCAAGGTCGCCTTTCTTGATCAGTTGTAATGCTTCAGGTAGGGCGTCAACACCGAAAAATCGGTAATTTTTACCGTGTGCTTTGGTTGCTTCTAATGCGCCTAATGCCATACCGTCGTTGTTAGAAATGATCACTTCAATGTCATTCGCTTTAGAGCTGGATAACCAAGCATCCACTTTATCTTTCGCCAATGCTGCATCCCACATACCGGTATCAATGAAGAGTTGTTCGGTTTGAATGCCTTGAGCGTGTAATTGTTCTACCACATATTTTGTACGCGCTTCCGCATCCGGGTGGCCCAGTTCGCCTTTTAATAAAACATACTGGATTTTTACCGTCTTTGTTTAAGTCTAATGCCGGCATTGCTTTCCATTGTTTTGCAATTCAGTCACCTTGGATAATACCGGATTCTTTCGGATCGGGTCACCCTACAAAGTAAGCGTTATCATAAGATGCGATAGCTTTGCGCCAGGATCTTTATTGAAGAAAACAACAGGAATATTATCCGGTTTGGCTTTGCCGATGATGGTTGGAGCTGCAGATGGGTCAACTAAGTTAATCGCAAAGGGCTTTTTACGCCTTTGGAAAGTAACACGTCAACTTGGTCGTTTTGAATAGACTGCGCGTTTTGGGAGTCATTCATCAACAGTTTCACGTCTTTTAATTGATCTGCACCTTTTTGAATTTCTTTACGCATTAAAGACATAAAGTTATCGTCATATTTGTAAATGGTTACACCAATACGGGTTTCTGCTTGTGCGGCGCTGATGCCTGCGCCCCAAAGCGACTGCTAAAAGCAACTGCACTTAAAACTGTTTTTCATAATGCATAGTCTCCATTTAACTATATTAAAATTGGATAGAGGTATTTAAGGTGATAATTTTTAAAGAATTATTATCAATTCTACCTTTTACACTGCAATCGCTACTCAGGTAATTGCGCGTAGGATACAGTCGACTCAAGACTGTGATCATATTCACATTTATGAAAAACGATTACATCTTTAGCACAAAAATAATACAATTTTTAGCTCTTTTTCACTGCTGTGATAGGGCGTTTTCCACAGAAAAACGTCTGACCAACGTCGGATTAAACTGCGGGTTAATCGGCAAAGAAAGTCGTTTTATCTACCAGACTAAGAGCTAATTTGGCCGCATAGTTTGCCATTAAATCAATAGGGTAGCGAATGGTTTGTTAATTTAGGCACCAAATAACGGGCGATAGGCATATCGTCAAAGCCAATAATAGAAAATTGTTTTGGCACTTTTTATGTTATTTTCATTTAGCACTGGATAAAGCCCTGCAGCCATAGAGTCATTGTAGGGTGACAACGCAGTTAAATTATCGTCATAACTCAACAGATTAATCATGGCTTCTTCGCCACCTTCAAAATCCGGTGAGCTATGTACGATGGCGTTTTTCAGCAACAGGGATGTGATGTTTTTGTGAGGGCATCTAAATAGCCTTGTTTACGATCCGCTTCATCATTAATTTGATGATTAGAACCGATATAAGCAATATGCCGATGTCCCGCCTTTATTAAGGTGGTAGTGGCGATGTAGGTGCCTTTTGGTTATCTAAACTCACACAACGGGATTCATAGTCTTTTAATACAACGATTAATAATCACCATGCCGGGCACACTTTCTAAGTAAGCCGCCAAGGTTTGATCATCTAGGGCCTTGAATGCACCACTAAACAATTACAACGTTTGCGCAGTAGCGTATCAATGGCTTCTTTCTCTTTTTCTGCCTGATGATATCCCATGCCGATCAAAATATTTTTGCCGTGTTCCATGGCAACGTGATCCACCGATTTTACTAAAATAGCAAAAAATGCGTCCGTTACATCCGTCACCACGACACCTAAAGTATCGGAGTTTTGAGAAGCTAACGCGGGCGTTAGCATTAGGGCAGTAATCCAGTTGCTCAACAGCACTAAGCACCGCAAGACGGGTGTCTTCTCTCGTGGACGGATGGTTATTTAGCACTCTGGATACTGTTGCAACCGATACGCCGGCCTGTTTTGCGACATCTCGAATCGTTACCGTGGCCATAAAACACCTTTTGATTTTCAATTGAAATTTGCAAATCATAATCTTAAATAATGTTATTTGAAAAACGCTTACTTTTTAAAATTGCCGGGTTCGTCACAAATTTTTATATTTATAGAAGGTTTTTAGTATAAAGCACGAATAAAAATCTGTTTTTGTGATCTTGTTAACAGTTTATTTTTGCTCAATGTGGTATTTTATGTCATATTTTTGTAATCGTTTTTCATAAATTAAATACAACTGAACAGAGGTACATTATGACAACTGTTTTTTGACCCTACCGAACACCCACATCGCAGATATAACCCGTTGATTGACCAATGGGTTTTGGTTTCTCCTCATCGCGCTAAACGTCCATGGCAAGGGCAACAAGAAAAAAAGTGAGCGAAGAACAAAAGCCAAGTCATGATCCGAATTGCTATCTTTGCCCGCGTAATAAACGCATTACCGGTGAGCCTAATCCGATTATCACAAACCTTATGTGTTTAAAAATGACTTCTCCGCGCTGTTAGAAGACACGCCAGCACCGCAGCAGAATGACAATCCGTTATTCCAAAGCTCGCAAGCGCGCGGGGAAAGTCGCGTGATTTGTTTTTCACCCGACCATAGTAAAACGTTGCCATTATTGACCGCACTTGAGATCGAAGAAGTCAGTAAAGTCTGGCAAGAACAACTCCGTGAGCTTGGTCAAAAATACCAATGGGTACAAATCTTTGAAAATAAAGGCGCCGCGATGGGCTGTTCTAACCCACATCCACACGGACAAATCTGGGCAAACAGTTTCCTGCCGAATGAAGTGGCGAGAGAAGATAAAGCACAACAGGAATACTATGAAAAATACGGTTCCGTGCTGTTAGTGGATTACGTTCAACAAGAATTGGCCCGCAAAGGAACGTATCGTTGTGGAGACAGAACATTGGGTTGCCGTGGTGCCGTATTGGGCGGTTTGGCCGTTTGAAACCTTTGTTGTTGCCAAAAGCACAGGTTAAACGCTTAACGGAATTAAGTGACGCTCAAGCGAAAAGATTTGGCGGTGATATTGAAAAAAACTCACGACCAAATATGACAACTTAGTTTGAAAACCTCTTTCCCGTATTCCATGGGTTTTCACGCTGCACCGTTTAACGGCGAAGAAAATGAACATTGGCAACTGCACGCTCATTTCTATCCGCCGCTTTTACGCTCCGCCACTGTGCGCAAGTTTATGGTGGGTTACGAAATGCTCGGCGAAAGCCAACGTGATTTAACCGCTGAGCAAGCAGCAGAAAGACTGCGTGCGTTGAGTGAAATTCACTATAAACTGAAATAATGCGCCAATTCCCTCTTTACAAAAGAGGGGAGCTGATTGAGCAATACTTGAAGATAAAGGACACAAACATGACCCCCAATCCAAAAATCCCAACACATTTTCAACCAAAAATATAATCAACAACCTGAGTTGACCGTGTATGCTCCCGGTCGCGTTAATATCATCGGCGAACATACTGACTACAACGATGGCTTTGTGATGCCATGCGCCATTAACTATGGTACGGCGATTGCCGGTGCGAAACGCAACGATCATGTTTGGAATGTGTATGCCGCCGATTTGGATCTGTCTGATGAGTTTTCATTAGATAAAGACATCCCACAAAGTGAACAAAAATGGGCGAACTATGTGCGTGGTGTGGTGAAATTTATTCAAGAACGCTGCCCTGATTTCAAACAAGGGGCGGATTTGGTGATTTCCGGTAACGTGCCGCATTCTTCCGGCTTGAGTTCTTCTGCTGCGTTAGAAGTGGCAGCAGGAAAATTCTGTCAGCAGCTGAGCGATTTGCCTTTTAAGCCATACGGAGATTGCGCTTATCGGACAAAAAGCGGAAAACAAATTTGTTGGTGCCAACTGCGGCAATATGGATCAGCTGATTTCTGCGCTCGGACAACAAGATCATTTGTTGATGATTGACTGCCGCAGTCTTGAAACCCAACCAACACCAGTGCCGCACGATGTGGCGGTAATTATCGTGAACTCTAATGTGCCGCATGATTTGGTCACCGGCGAATACAACACCCGTCGTCAGCAATGTGCAGGCGTGCAGCGGCGTTTTTCGGCGTGAAAAGCCTTGCGTGATGTGTCTGTGGCACAATTTAAAGAAAAAGAAGCAGAATTGACCGCACTCGATCCGCTGGTCGCAAAACGTGCGCGCCATGTGGTCACGGAAAATCAACGTGTGTTGGACGCGGTAGAGGCCTTGAAACATAACGACTTAACCCTGTCTTGGCGAATTAATGGGGCAGTCGCACGATTCCATGCGAGATGATTTTGAAATCACAGTGCCACAAATTGACTATTTAGTGGAATTGGCGCAGTTGGTCATCGGTAAACGGGGCGGTGCACGCATGACCGGAGGTGGTTTCGGCGGTTGTATTGTTGCTCTTGCGCCACACGATAAAGTGGAAGCCGTACGTAAAATCGTGGCAGACAATTACGAAAAACAAACGGGCTTGAAAGAAGACTTCTATGTTTGCACCGCTTCGCAAGGAGCACACGTATGCTAGAACATCATGTTCAGGTACTGCGCCGGACGGCTTGCCATTTAATCTTTTCACCTTGCAAAAATGCGCAAGGAATGCGAGTGCGGTTTACCGATTGGGGAGCGATGTGGACGTCTTGCCGAGTGCCGGTCAAGGGTGTATTACGTGAAGTCTTGCTGGGTTGCAAATTGGAAGAGTATCCCGTTCAGCAAGCCTATTTAGGCGCAAGTGTCGGACGCTATGCCAACCCGTATTGCCAATGCCCAATTTACGCTTAATGATAAAACCGTGATCTTAACCGCCAATCAAGGAAAGCACCAACTTCATGGCGGTGTAAACGGCTTTGATAAACACCGTTGGGCACTAGAAAAGTGCGGTGAAAATTTCGTGTGTTTTTCCTTGCATTCCGCCGACGGCGATCAAGGCTTTCCCGGCAATGTGGATGTGACGGTGGCTTACACATTAACGGAAGAGAATTCGGTAAAAATTGAGTATGCAGGGAAAAGCGATCAGGATACGGCATTGAATTTAACTAACCACGCTTATTTCAATTTAGAAAACGCTGACGAAGGGACAGATGTTCGTCATCACCGCTTGCGCCTGAATGCAGATTTCTATTTGCCGGTAGATAGCGAAGGCATTCCAAATTCGCCGTTAAAACACGTTGTCGGCACAAGTTTTGATTTTCGCGTTGCCAAAGCCGATTCAACAAGATTTTATGCAAGGCGAACAGCTAGCCACCAAAGGTTATGATCATTCTTTTATTGTGAACAAGGCCTGGCAAAAACCTTGTGTCTTGTTGAGTTCACCAAATGACGATTTGCATTTGGAGGTGCTGACTTCACAAGCCGCATTACAGGTTTACACCGGTAACTTCCTCGCCGGCACACCCACTCGAAAGGGCACACAATACGCTGATTACAGTGGCGTTGCCTTGGAAACTCAATGCTTACCGGACACACCAAATCACCCGGAATGGCAAAATTACGGAGGCATTTGTGAAAAGACGATGAGGAATATTATCAATGGACGGAGTATCGTTTTAAAAACTAATGCGTTCTAAAAATGTACCGCACGGATTGGTTAAAAGTGCGGTGCATTTTTCACGTTTTTACGGTATTGTGTATCGGAGAAGCTGAAATTACTTACACTTCGACAAGCTCAGTGACCGCAATTTCAGCTTTGTGCAACTGTTACACAATGTCGGTTTTTAGACCGCGTTTGATTGTTGCGCAATAGCTAAAAATTCCCTTGAAGAATGTCGGGAAGGTTTTTGGCCGTGCAGTTCGGATCCAAAAATCGTTACCGGCGTGTCGGATAAGCGCCACTAAGGCGAAACACATCGCCATGCGGTGATCGTTATAGGTTTCAATTTCTGCTGCCTTGAAAATCCGTTAATTTTAAGGGTTGAATACGAATAAAAATCTTCGCCTTCTTCCACGTCAGCGCCCACTTTGCGCAGTTCGGTTGCCATGGCGGTTAAGCGATCCGTTTCTTTCACCCGCCAGTTGTAAATGTTACGAATCACGGTTTCCCCTTCGGCAAACAACGCAGTAGTGGCAATGGCCATGGCTGCATCGGGAATATGGTTCATGTCCATATCCACACCGTGTAACGGGGCTTGTTCCGCCTCAATGAAATCCTCGCCCCAGGTGATTTTTTGCCCCATTTTTTTCTAATACGTCAGCAAATAAACGGTCGCCTTGAATGCTGTTTTTGCCGATGCCCGTGACTTTCACTTTGCCTTTAATGGCGCCTGCCGCTAAGAAATAAGAGGCGGAGGAGGCATCGCCTTCCACCAAAAACGAGCCGGGTGATTGGTAAGATTGTTTACCTTTCACGAGAAAAGCGTTGATAGTTTTGGTTTTCAACTTCCACACCGAAGATTTTCATCATGTTAAGGGTGATGTCGATGTAGGGGTTTGAAACCAAATCGCCAACAATTTCAATTTCACTGTCGCCTTCTGCAAGGGGGCTGCCATTAAAAGTGCGGTCAAAAAATTGTGATGAAATGGAGCCGTCGATTTTAATCGTGCCACTACGTAAGCTGGTGTTACGAATGGCAATCGGCGGGTAGCCCTCGTTTTTCTAAATAACGAATGTCTGCGCCCGCTTGCAACAATGCATCTACTAAGTGCTGAATCGGGCGCTCTTTCATGCGCGGCTCGCCGGTTAAAATCACTTCATTTTTGTGCGGAAGCGCCTTCACGCGCCAAACAAAGTGCCGCTGCCAATGGACGCATGGCGGTGCCTGCGTTACCTAAAAATAACGCTAAACCGTCATGCCATTGGAAAGGCGCCACCTAAGCCCTGCACTTCGCAGACGGATTTATCGTCAGATAGGGAATATTGCACGCCGAGCTGTTTTAAGGCGTTAAGCATGTGGCGGATGTCGTCGCTGTCCAACAAATTAGTGACTTTGGTCGTCCCATGTGCCAATGCTGCCAACAATAACGCTCGGTTGGACAGACTTTTTCGAGCCGGGCAGGTTGATCGTGCCTTCACATGATCGGATCGGGTTAAGGGTAATGGAAAGTGGCGTGTTGCATAAGTCGTCCGTTATAAGCCTAAGATGTCGCTAAGTGCGGTTAAAAAACGCTGATTTTCTTCCGGCAAGCCGATGCTGATGCGCAAATGGTTCGGCAAACCATATCCGGCAAGCGGGCGCACGATCACACCTTTGCGTAACAGTGCTTGATAAATCGGTGCGGCAGGTTGTTGCAAATCCAACATCACGAAAGTTGCCCTTGGACGGCACATAACGCAAACCTTTTTTTCATCAAAGAAATGTTGCAATAATTGTAAAACCGACGCGATTATTTTTCCGCCACTTTTGGCGACAAATTCGTCGTCTTGAATGGTGGCAGTGGCCGCGGCAAGTGCCAGGCTGTTGCAGTTAAACGGTTGACGTACACGATTTAACAAGCCCGCAATTTCCGTAGAGGAGACCGCATAACCGATCCGCAAACCGGCTAATCCATAGGCTTTGGAGAGGGTTCGGCACACAATAAGGTTCGGATATTTTGCTAACAAAGCCGAAAAGAATCCACGCGTTCGCTCGGCTCGGTAAATTCCACATAGGCTTCGTCCAGCGCCACGATCACTTGCGGAGGCACTTGGGCCAAAAAGTCGGCAATTTCTACCGCACTTGAGAAGGTGCCCGTCGGGTTGTTCGGATTAGCAATGTAAATTAATTTTGTTTTTGGCGTGATCGCTTTCAGAAAAGCAGTCAAATCATTGCCGTAATTTTTCGCCGGAATTTCTACACGTTTGGCATTCAAGGCTTGGCTAATCAGCGGATAAATAATGAAGCCATATTGGGAATAAATGATTTCGTCCTGGTCGGAAGCAAAGGTGTGGGCAATGAGTTCAATTAAATCGTTGGAGCCGTTGCCAAGGGTGATTTGTTCCGGCTGTAAACCCGAATTTTTTTCGGCAACTGCCTGTTTGAAATAAAATCCGTTGGAATCGGGGTAAAGATTAAGGTTGTCTAATTGCGCCTGAATGGCGTGGCGCTGGGCGGTAAACCGAACGGGTTTTCGTTTAGAAGCGAGCTTTGATGATGTTATCAATGCCCAATTCGCGTTCAAGTTCTTCAATGGTTTGCCGGCTTGATAGGTGAAAAGTGCTTTTTAACGCCCTTCATTGGCGCGATCAAGATACTGCATGAGTTGCTCCGAGTAGTGATGAAGGAAAAGAAAAAGTGCGGTAGATTTTTTTACAATGAATTTCAACCGCACTTTTTAAGAGGGTTACGCGTTTTTCTTCGGCAAATTTTTGCATGAATTGAATCAATGCTTGTACGCCTTCAATCGGCATGGCGTTATAAATGGACGCACGCATACCGCCCTAGCACTTTGTGGCCTTTTTAATGCTTGTAGTCCCGCTGCGGTGGCTTCGGCGACGAAATTTTGCGTTCAATTCGTCATTGCCCGGTGTTGAAGGTCACGTTCATTAAAGAACGGTTGGCTTTTCGCCACGTTATTTGTGGTAGAAATCGCTACCGTCTAAATAATCGTACAAAGCAATTTGGCTTTTGGCCTGATTGCGTTGTTCGATTTCCGGCAAAACCACCGATAGACAATAAATGTTTGAACACTAAGGCACATAAATACCACGCAAACGTTGGTGGCGTATTGATCATGGAATCGCTGTTTTTCTGCGTTTCATAATTCCAAATAGACGGTGTAGCTTTGCGTGCTTTGCCGATTAAATCATCACGCACGATAACGAGGGTGATTCCCGCCGGTCCAAGGTTTTTGAGCGCCTGCATAAATTAAGCCGAATTTGCTGATATCTATTTTGCGGGAAAGAATAGTCGAGGAGAAGTCACCCACCAATACAGCGTTGCCCACGTTCGGCACATCAAAAATTTCCACGCCGCTGATCGTTTCGTTCGGGCAGTAGTGAACATAATCGTATTGTTCGGCGATGTCGCTAAAATCGAGGGATTTTACTTTGAGTTCATCACCCGGTTCTAAGATATTGATTTCATCGATTTCACCGAAGAAACGGGCTTCTTTCGCCGCCGTAGCTGACCAGTGACCGCTGTTTAAATACAACGCCTTTGCCATTTTTCACGCAATAAATTCATCGGAATCGCCGCAAATTGCCCGCGCGCGCCACTTGTAGGAAAAAGAACTTGGTAGTTATCAGGAATGTTATAGAGTTTGCGAAAATCCGCTTGAGATTGGGCGATTAATTCCATAAACAATTTGCCGCGGTGACTCACTTCCATGACGGAGGTGCCTTGTCCCCGCCAATTTAATAATTCTTGTTGTGCTTGTTCCAAAACTGCTTTAGGCATCATTGCCGGACCGGCACTGAAATTAAATACGTTTGCCATATATATTTCCTTTTATTAAATAAATTATAGCTAGAGTTTTATCACCTCGCTGTTTTCTAATCAATGACTTTTGCGGAAATTTTTGACATTTGCCGCGAGATGGGAGAATGCACCCTGGAAAATGCGTGAATACTTTTGACGAAATAGGGAGGCTACATTATCGCTATTCATTTTTTTAAAATAAGGAGCAAATCGATGGACAAACGTCAACAAAGTCTTTTTCAGGATGTTTTTGGAGTATGTGCGTATGTATCGCTTAAAAAATAAACTGTTACGCGATATGGACGATAATAATCGTAAAATTCGTGATAACCAAAAACGGGCTTTGTTGTTAGAAAACTTAGATCAATATATTCGTGACGACATGACGATTCGAGATGTGCGTGCCATCATTGAAAACATGCGGGACGATTACGAAAATCGTGTTGACGATTATATTATTCGCAATGCCGAATTATCCAAACAACGTCGCGAAATCAGTAGCAGAATGAAATCCCAAACGAAATCTCATAGCGAAAGCGGCAAAAAAGGCTAACGCAATGATTTTAGAAACTGACGGCAGCCTTGGCTGCCGTTTTTGATCCCTAAAATACCGTATATTCATTTTCTTAATCAAAGTGCGGTAAAAATGAAATGTTTTTATCACAGACGATTAAGCATTGAGAACAGTATCAATCACGGCAAGCACTTCTTCTTTGGTTTTGCAGTCGAGGAATTTTTGGATGTTTACGCCGTCATCGCTTTCCGGATCATCAAAAATTTGTGTGATTTCAACAATCCCTTCGATGTGAGTGTCGGAATCGCTACCGGCCAAGGTGACTAACACTGAAAACCAATTCACCGTTGAAATCCACCGGTTCGCTTAAGGTGGTTAAACCGAAAGCGAGTTTTAATCACGCCATCCTCCGGGCGAGAATGAGGCATGGCAAGGCCGGGTGCTAACACGATGTAAGGACCGAGTTCTTTTTACTTTGGCTATGATATTGTCGTAATAACGCGACTCAATGGCGCCTGAAGCAACCAATGCGTCAGTGCCGATTTTAATGGCATCTTCCCAGTTGGTAGCGGATTGATTGAGTTTGATGGAATTGTTTTCGATAAGCGATTCTTTTTAACATGAACGACTCCTTTGAAAGATGACTTCTCTTGTGGTATTAGAAAAATCGACTACATAAATTTACTATCTTGTTAACTCCGTTCAGATTTGTAATAGATACAACAAGAATTATTAGATAAACATTATCTACATAGGCATGGAAAAATGTGTATGACGGATGAGTAAAAGTTTACTCATATCTTCCCAAAATTAAAAATAATGTCGTCTGAGAGTATTGATAAGTATTTCAGGCGACTTTTTTATATAAGAAAGCCTCTTTGTAGTGCTAGAAACAGGGAAATCTTAGGTGATTTTACCTTTGAAATCTATATAATATCCGCCACAAAGGAACTCAACTAGATAGGAAACATCATGTCCCAAACCCACAACGAAAACTCCCGCGTCAAAATCCCTGCAGTCTTACACCTGATGCGGTTGGGCTACGATTACCTCTCGCTCAAAAAAACGAAAATTGGGACAAACCAACTAACATATTTCCCGAAATCTTTATAGAAAGCCTCTGTCGCATCAATCCCGATTTATCGCCGGACGATGCACACCGTTTGCTGACCGACATCACTATTGAGCTGGATAACGAAGACTTGGGGCAAAATTTTTACGAACGCCTCACCAATCAATCCGGCGGCAAGAAGCTGATCGACTTCCAAAATTTTGATAACAACAGTTTCCATGTTGCTAACCGAATTGCCCTGCATCAATGGCGACGAAGAATTCCGCCCCGACATTACCCTGCTGGTAAACGGCATGCCTTTAGTCTTTATCGAAGTCAAAAAGCCCTAACAACAAAGGCGGAATCGGCGAGAGCGGGGAGCGCATGGGCAAACGTGCGAAAAATCCCAAATTCCGCCGTTTTATCAACATCACACAATTCATGATTTTTCCAACAACATGGAATACGACGACGGCGCAACCGAGGCCGGCGCAAGGCGCGTTTTTACGCTTCGTCTGCTTACAGCAAGCCCGTGTTCAACTACTTCCGCGAAGAGCATAAATTAAACCTTGCTGAGGTTATTGAACACGCTTTCAGACGACCTCGAAAAACAACGTCCTACAAGACAACAACCTGCCCGTTATCAAACACGGTCCCGAATTTATCAGCAATAAATCGCCCGAAACACCGACCAACCGCATCCTGACTTCGCTGCTTTGCCGCGAGCGCCTCGCCTTTATCCTGCAACACGGGCTGACGTACGTTAAAAGTAACCAAGGCGCGCTGCAAAACACATCATGCGCTATCCGCAGCTATTTGCCACCCTCGCCATTGAAAAACATTTGTGCAAACGGCGGTAAAAAGGCGTAATTTGGCACACCCAAGGCTCCGGCAAAACCGCGCTTGCTTATTACAACACCCGCTACCTGACGCACTATTACGCCAAACAGGGCATCGTGCCGAAATTCTATTTCATAGTGGACAGGCTCGATTTATTGAAACAGGCGCAGCGGAATTTACCGCCCGCGACTTAATCGTCCATACCATCGACAGCCGCGAAGCCTTTGCTGCCGACATCAAATCCGCCCAAACCCTGCATAATCACGCAGGTAAAGCGGAAATCACCGTTGTTAACATCCAAAAATTCAAAGACGACCCCAATGTCGTCGCCCGTAATGACTACGACCTCGCCATCCAGCGCGTTTATTTTTCTTGATGAAGTACACCGCAGCTACAACCCCAAAAGGCTCGTTTCTTGCCAACCTCAACCAGTCCGACGTAAACGCCGTCAAAATCGGGTTGACCGGCACGCCGCTTATCAGCGTAACCGCGAGGCAACGTCAACACCCGCGAGCTCTTCGGCGACTACATCTACAAATACTATTACAACGCCTCCATTGCCGACGGCTACACCCCTGCGCCTGATTCGCGAGGCCATCAGCAGCCAATACAAAGCTCAATTGCAGGCTGCGTTGGCGCAGCGAAGTCGAAAAAGGCAGCTTTGACCGCAAAGAAATCTACGCCCATCCGCACTTCGTCCGCCCGATGCTTGATTACATCTTGGACGACTTCGCCAAATTCAGAAAAACCAACCAAGACGACAGCCTCGGCGCCATGGTCGTTTGCGACAGCGCAGAACAGGCACGCCAGCTTTTTGACCATTTTCAGACGACCTCAGACCACAATCTCACCGCCGCGCTGATATTGCACGATGTCGGCACTAAAGACGAACGCGACCAATGGGTTAAAGACTTCAAAAGCAGGCAAAACCGACATCCTGTTTGTGTACAACATGCTTTTGACCGGCTTTTGACGCGCCGCGCCTGAAAAAAACTTTACCTAGGGCAGACTAATCAAAGCCCGCAACCTTTTACAAACCCTGACCCGCGTCAGCCGCACCTACAAATCTTACCGTTACGGCTATGTTGTCGATTTTTGCCGACATTGAACGCGAATTTGACAAAACCAACCGCGCCTATTGGGACGAACTTTCGAACGAATTGGGCGACAGAAATCGGCAGCTTCAGCCAGCTTTTTCAAAAACGGCAGAAGAAACCGAACAGGAAATTGCAGACATTAAAAACGCCCTGTTTGATTTCGATACCGAAAACGCCGAAGAGTTTTGCCGCCAAATCAGCCAAATAGAAGATAAAAACAGCTTCTTGCCCTAAAAAGCCCTGCAAACCGCCAAAGAGCTGTACAACGTCCTGCGTCTGCAAGGCAGCCACGAATTTCTCGCGCATCTGGATTTTGACAAACTCAATCTCCTGTACCGCGAAAACCGCCGCCCGCTGGATACCTTAAACCTTGCCGAAAAATTGCAGCAAGGCGACGCCGCCCATTTGCTCAATGAAGCATTGGAAGACGTTTACTTCCAGTTCGTCAAAATCGGCGAAGCCGAACTCAAACTGCCGACGATTTAAAAGACATCATGCGCAAAGTACGCGAAGGGCTGGCGGGCAACTTCGACCAAGAAGACCCCGAATACATCAGCCTGCGCGAAGAACTGGAACGCATCTTCAAGAAAAAGAACCTCGCCGAAGTTGGGCAAGAAGAAATGCGGGCAAATATTGACACACTCGAAACCGTTTATGCTCAAATCAAAGAGCTGAATCGACAAAACGACCTTTTGCGGCATAAATACGGCGGCGACGCCAAATATGCCCGCCTTCACAAGCGGCTTATGGAAAACGCCGCCCTCTACGGCGACAAACTCAAAGTCTTTAACGCACTAAACGGTGTAAAAACCGATGCCGACCAAAAAAAGTGCTGGATATGGAGCAGATTTTTGGACAACCAAAATTACTTTGAAAAAAACAAATGCAAGGCATCGTATTAAAACGCTTTAGAACGGAACAGCAATTTCCTGTTCAACCCGCAGACATCCAAGCCATCAACCGCCTATTGGTGCGGGAATACTTAAAAAGAAAGCGGGCGGATTTAAGGAAGTGGTTTCAGGTAGCCTTTACGGGCGTATTGCATACGTCCAGACGTGGACAATAAAAAAAGTGCGGTCGGATTTTTGAAATGTTTTTCAGACGGCATTTGAAGAGTTTTTGAGAGATAAAATCAATATGAATAGTGCATTAAAGAATTATGCAACATATGTAAATAATAAAATTGATGTATGTGAAATTTCGCTTAACCAATATATTTCAACAGATAATATCTTGCAAAATAAGCAAGGAATAGAGTGTGCAGCATCTTTACCGATTCAAGGTGGAAAAAGTAACTGCATTTAAAAAGGGCGATATTTTATTAGCCAATATACGACCATATCTAAAAAATTTGGTATGCCCAATTTGATGGGGGTTGTTCTGCTGATGTTTTGGCGATTCGTGCTAATGCAGAAACAGATAGTCATTTTCTTATTTTATGCTTTGTTTCGTGATGATTTTTATCCATGCAATGAAAAGGTGCAAAAGGGTACAAAGATGCCACGGGGCGATAAAGCACAAATTATGGAATTTAAAATTCCAGTTTTTGACCTCAAAACCCAACAATCCATCGCCGCCGTCCTATCTACTTTGGACAAAAAAATTGCCCTGAACAAACAAATCAACGCGCGCTTGGAAGAGATGGCAAAAATCCTGTACGACTACTGGTTTGTGCAGTTCGATTTTCCCGACGCCAACGGCAAGCCCTACAAATCCTCAGGCGGCGAAATGGTGTTTGACGAAACCTTGAAACGGAAAAATTCCGAAGGGTGGGAGGTGAAGAGTTTATGGAAAATAGCGAAGTATTTTAACGGATTAGCTTTGCAAAAAAATATCGTCCTGAAAAATGAACTCGATGATTTTTGCCAGTTATTAAAAATTAGAGAAATGAATGAAGGTGTTTCTTCAAATACTGAAAGAGCTAAAACAAATATCCCAAAAGAAGCAATTATTGATGATGGGGATATTTTATTTTTCTTGGTCTGCGACTTTAGAAATCAAAATTTGGTCTCAAGGTAAAGGGGCTTTTAAATCAACATATTTTTAAAGTAACTTCTTCCGAATATCCAAAAATACTTTTTTTATTTTGAATTATTAAACTATTTGAAGCATTTTAAAAATGATTGCTGATTTAAGAAAAACGACGATGGGACATATTACTCAAGACCATTTTAAAACAAGCATATATTTGTATTCCTTCTCAACCATTATTAGAAAAAAATTGGAAAAAAATTGTTACTCCTATTTTTTTCAAAAATGCTAATAACTCAAAAAAACAAAACCACCAACTAACCCAACTACGCGATTTCCTACTGCCCATGCTGATGAACGGGCAGGGTATCCGTAGCGGAATAAGCCGGTTTCAATAATCCGAGCGATACAATAAAAAGAACGAGATAAAAAAATGACCGAACAACACTTTACCGAACAAAACCAAAGCCTTGATTGACAGCTTAAAAACCATTTGCGCCAACTGATGGCTTAGGCAACGATGGCAACGAGTTTAAAATCATCAGTCAGGCTTTTTGTATAAATTTTTTAAACGACAAATACGATTTCGAAGTTAAACAAATTCGCAAAAGAAAAGCCAGACGAACCAATCGAGTTCGTCAATATGGATATTGAGGGAAAAACGGCCGTTTTGAAGCCCGAGCATTCCATCAAATATTTATCGGAGCGACAAAATGGCGCGGACTTTGCCAAACTCTTTGACGATACGCTCACCGATATTGCCGCGCAGAATGCGGAGCTGTTTTCGGTGAAAACCGAAGGCGGGGCGAAAATTGTGTTGTTCGAGCGTATCAGTCAATACATTACTGACGAAGGTCGCCGCGATGATTTCTGCCGAGCGCTGATTTCCAAGCTGGCGGGTTTTAGTTTCGAGGCGATTTTTGCCCAAAAATTCGATTTTTTTGCGACAATTTTTGAATACCTGATTAAAGACTACAACAGCAATTCCGGCGGCAAATATGCCGAATACTACACGCCGCATGCGGTGGCGCGGATTATGGCGGATATTTTTGGTGCCGGAGGCGGTGCGCGAGCAAATCCGCAGCGTGGACGTTTACGACCCGTCGGCTGGTTCGGGAACGCTGCTGATGAATGTTGCCCATGCCATCGGCGAAGACAAATGTATGATTTATACGCGAGGATATTTCGCAAAAATCGTCCAATCTTTTGCGGCTGAATCTGATTTTGAACAATTTGGTGCATTCTTTGAATAATGTGGTTCAGGGCAATACGATTTTTGTCGCCCGCCCATAAAGACGCTTCAGGTCGTCTGAAAAATTTGATTTCATCGTTTCCAATCCGCCGTTTAAATTGGATTTCAGCGATTTTTCGCGACCAATTGGAAGGCGAGGAAAACTCGCGAACGCTTTTTTTGCCGGAATCCCGAAAATCAAGGCGAAAGATACGGATAAGATGGAAATCTACCAGCTTTTTATCCAGCATATCCTGTTTAGCCTGAAAGAAAACGGCAAAGCGGCGATTGTGTTGCCGACGGGCTTTATCACTGCCCAATCGGGCATCGACAAAAAAATCCGCGAATATTTGGTGGAAAACAAAATGCTCGCCGGCGTGGTTTCCATGCCTTCCAATATTTTCGCCACGACGGGAACCAACGTTTCTATTCTGTTTATCGATAAATCCAATAAAGACAAAGTGGTATTAATCGACGCATCGGGCTTGGGCGAAAAATCAAAGACGGCAAAAACCAAAAACCGTACTCTCCCGCGCAGAAGAACAAAAAAATCTGCAATACTTTCACGCACAAACAGGCAGTAGAAGATTTCAGCGTGGTGGTCAGCTACGATGAAATAAAAGCGAAAGAATTACAGCCTGTCGGCGGGGCAGTATTTCGAGGTAAAGATTGATTATGTGGATATTTCCGCCGATGAATTTGCGCAGAAAATGGCGGGATTTTTCGGCGGATTTGGACAAACTCTTCACCGAATCTGCCGAATTGGAAAAAGAGATTAAAGAAAATCTGCAGTTGTTGAGATTTAACGATAGAAAGCAATAAATCTACAAGTACTTAATCTGCGCGCATTAAAATAATCTACATAGAACCAATATTAAGAACACAATGAAAAATAACAATACTCTTATTCCTTTTTGAAAGGCAGGAAATCATCCGTCGTGAACGTCATTTGGCTAAATATGCTAACACGATGGATTGTCTCTTCTGTATTCCCTTTACTAAACAAAGGGGTTGGCCTCGATGCTATCCTTTCGCTCATTCCCTTCATCGGTGACATTGCCGGCTTATTGCTGACTTTAAAAGCCTTCCGCATGGGCAAGGAGTTAGGCGTACCGGAACATAAAATGCGACCGGCGGTGTATTTAGCTTTTGCCGATATGTTATTGGGTATGATTCCGGTGTTGGGCACACTTATTGACATCTTCCTACAACCGACTTATCGCACCATGAAAATTATTAATGAGCACGTTCGGAGCGAGTATGGCATAGATAGTACCTTGCATTTGGAACGCCCGTTCATGCACGCCGGTCTTGAAAAGAAACAGGAAAAATCTGCCTTTTGGCGCCATCCTGTTGCCGCATGGATTTATCTACACCTGCCAGATTTCTTTGGTCTGATTATGCTAATTCTGATGGGATGGGCTGCAGTAGCGTTAACAAAATGGGCTTGGGGGTGGTGTTACCTATTTGTTTAACGCAGTGATTGGTTTTTCTAAGCTAAAGGAAATTGGAAGGCGGGATTTATTCTGCCTTGATTAGACATGGTGAAAAATAGCCCAAGCGTCCATACCGCTGTTTATTTGATCTAACTGTGAACCTGTTCTCCATCAAATTGATGTAAATAAACGCACAAAAAAATGACCGCACTTCAATAAAGTGCGGTCATTTTTAGTATTTTATCCCACCACAAACGGTAGATAACCTGCTCGAATGGCAAATGGAATGGAGGTGATAATAACACCCTAACACTAACACGATGAAAAGTGTCAAATTACCGCCCCAAACTTTATACGGTAGGTTCGGATGAATTTTACGCGCCTTCCACACGAGAGAGACCGGAAGAACTACGGCGTAGAAGGCGAACATTTGACCGGCATAGCCTAAGGCAAGGATGAAACCTTTCGGGTAGAACAAGGCGAAGACGATAGGCGGGATGAAGGTCATTAAACCAAGGGAGAAACGACCTGCGTTGATGTTAAAGGAACGTTTTAATAAGTCTTCGATACATTCTAACAAAACCGATTCCCACGCCTAAAAATGAAGTAATTAACGCCAACGTTGAGAAGATTTTTCACCGCATTTGCCATGATGTTGCTTTGCGTAATGGTTAAGGTGGCGGTGACCAAACCGTTTAAGGTCGGATCCTTTTGTAGAATTTGCAAAAATTCATTTTGTGTGAGCAAACCGTGGGTGGAAAGTTGCCACAAGATGTGAGGCGAATAGGGTGATGCCGGAACCGACCAAAATGGCTATGCGAAGGGCTTTTACGTTACCGTCTAAGTATTTGTTCAAGCTTGGAATGGAACCATGGAAGCCGAAGGCGGTGAAAAATACCGGACTGGCGGAAATAATCAGGGCGTTATCAATCGGCATGGCCATGAGGTTATCCAATTTGATTGCCGGTAACATGAGGCCCCAATACTACGATGAACGTAGTGATCATGGTGAAAAACAGCAAGCGGTTGATTTTTATCCACGCTGTGTGTGCCGATGACAATAAAAGCGCCGAAGAAAAACGGTGAAAATTAATACGGCGGTTTTGCCGGTAGTTTCATCATCGATAATCGTAGGCAGAGTATCGGCCAATAATGAGCCGCCTCCGCTGATATAGGCGGCGATTAAGGCGTATAAAAGATGATTAATACAGCGGTGGAAATGATGCGTCCCGGTCGACCGAAATATTGTTCGGCCAAAGGTGCCGATGCCTGCGTCGCTTGGTGCAGTTTGGTAAAGTTCAACAAAAAAAGTAATGCGGTAAATGTTAATAATGCCCACAAGCCTAATAATAAAAGCAAGGTGGCGCTAAAGCCGATACCGGCGGAGGTGAGCGGCATAGCCAACATACCCGCGCCAATCATTGTACCTGCGACTAGCAGCGTACTTCCCACTGTTTTGTTCATTATTGTTCCTTAGTGTGTATTTAAAAATTGACAATGATTGTATTTTAAATTTTACAGTCTGTAAAATAAAGATCGTGATATAAGTCACAAAATGTTAATTTTTATCTGAAATTTATGGCTGAGACTGAGTCTATTTACCGTCAGATTCCTTGTCTTAAAAGTGCTTTTATGTTATTACCTAACTATTTTTTAAGCTCTTTATATACCATACATTAACGTCACGCCGCAGAATCATGGTCTCCGATCCTAAAAGTGTGGTGGAAAAATCCACGCAATTTTTCGCCTATATGTGTCACAAGAAAACTTGCGGGCTGGAATTTGATGTAACGAATAGTTTACAGTTGAAGTTATTCAAGAAAACGGTAGCCATTTCGGGGAAAGGATGTTCATGGTAGAGGAGTGTTCGCTGTTTTTTTCGTACAAAAGCAATGCACCGTTTAGCTTCAATCTGCCGCCTTATACGTAAGAAGAATTAGATACCACGAAACATTAATATGACTTGATAGAAAGTGGCAGCATGATATTGTGCATGGATTACAAAATGAGCAACATAGACGTTCCTATGCGGGAAATTTAAAGAGGTTTAGAGTAAAAATGAAACGGTATTTAATTTTTACGTTGCATTTTTGCTTGTAATCCGCCTGCGTCGTTAGGTGTACTCTGTCTAATAACCGATATTTTTTACTTGGATTAATAGGTTTTTTTATGTATTTTTGGGGTAAAATTCCGCGTAGTTAACGCTTTGATAAGTAGCGATTTTTCAACTTGAGGACAAGTGTATGTTAAGCACTCTTTTAAGAACCGGCGATATAAAAGACTATACCGCTTTAGGGCAAGACGGCCAGGCCGTTTATTCTGTGGCATCTCAATTACGCGATACGATTCGCTTAAAGCGTGGCCGAATATTTTTCCGATTATTTGGCTATTCCGCAACGCAATGATCAAGGCAGTAAAATCGATTGGTATGTGCCGTTTGAATCGGAACGCGCCGATGGCAAATATATGATTATTCCTTGGTCTTCCGCCACCGAAGAGGAGCGCCAACAAGCACTTGCCGAATTAAAAGTATTTGAAAAAAATATGGCGGATTTAGGCTTAGAAATGAGCAAACAAGCCAATTTAAAAGGCGATCAATTACTCTTTTTCCCGTCTATTGTGGGCGGAGCCGAATAATCCGGCTTCGGTCGAAAAACCTCAAAAGCCTTGCGTTTCCCAAACCCTGAACACGTCTATTTGGTGAATAACCGTCCGGTAATTACCTTCTGGGGCTTTATTGAAAAAAATACCAATTTACATGGTGATCCATTCTTAAGTTTAAAACCTGCCGCCCCTTTAGTGGCCGCTACACCAATTCCTGAAGCTAAACCTGAGCCGACGAAGAAAAAAATGTCTTGGTTGTGGTGGTTGCTTCCGTTGTTATTGTTGCTTGCGTTGCTATTGTGTTATTGGTTTGACTGTTTTAATTTTTCTAACAAGAAAATTGAATTGGATCCGCTGGCGAAGCATGAAGTGCAAAAAAACAGAGAAAAATCCACCGCACTTTCAGAAGATAAAAACATTAGAAGAGAAGAAAGAGGATAAGAAGGACGATAAGAAAGAGCCGGTAGTTGATGATAAAAAGAACGAATTGTTAACCTCAACGGCACATCGTATCGTTATGTGAACGGGCAATGGATTGATTCAAACGGCACGGTGGTTTCTGATCATAATTTGTTAGGGCAGTTAAACAAAGAGACTGAAGTAAAAACAACCGATAACACGGTAGGTGTAGATAATGTCAATGGGGTTGATAACACAACGTTGAACGATAATACGGCGGCAAAAAGCCGATGTTAATGTGGATAACAAAGCTGATTTGACCACTCCACAAGATCCAAAAGCCTTAGGCAAAGATGAGTTGGAGAAAAACCAGATTAACCCTGAATGATCCGACTTTGCCACCGGTGGATCCAAAAATTAAATGAAAAGGATAAAAACGCGGTTGATCCAAACAATCCTGTCGATAAGAAAGGGATAACAACACAAATCCGAATGACCCTAAAGGCACTGATCCTAAAAAGCATTGACCCGAAAGGCGTCGATGCAAAAGGGGTTGACCCAAGCGTAAACAGCGCTCAGCAAAAACTGCAAATTCCGGCAAATAGTCTAAAAAGAAGGCAAAGTTGACTTCTTAAACGGCGCATGGAACGCAGGCGGTGGTATTCAAGATAAAACCACCGGCAAGCCGATGCGCTTGAGCTATAACTTTGACGATAAAGGTAAAGGACAGGTCACGTTACAACGCGGTGACGGGGTAAAATGTGAGGGGATGTAAACGCCAGCGTGAGCGGTAGCGGATTGACTATTTCAATAAAAAGATGGCGAACTGTAGCGATGGAACCACATATCAACTGCCGGAAATCAGCTGTAAACCAAATAGCACTTCGGCCGATTGTGACGGTTCTTACGGTGATAATCGGTTCCCGATTACTATCAAGAAATAAGCATTAATGAGATGAAAGAGAGATAGCACATGTTTCCTGAGTTACATAATTTTGGTAAAGAACTTTCGTTAGTCATGAATAGCGGTGTGCAATTCATTGATTTTGCGTTGACAATTAATTGGAAAGCCAAAGAGTGGCGTGAAAAAGGCAATGGCAATTTCGTTTCCTCGGCGGTTAATGGACCGTTGCGTCGTCTGATTGCCGATAAAAACGGCGAAGGTTTTTGTGATCCAAGTCGTCCTGGCATTTTGGTGCGTACCGAGCAAGAAATTAGCGTAGAGCAATCTTTTAAATTATTTGACGGTGTTTGGTTGCCGATTCCTGTGTTGAGAACCGTGCCGCCCGATCGTTTTGATGAAGGTCCATATAACTGGGCTCAGGTGCGCATTGTGGAATTGGCGGAAGGCGCGGATCCTGATGGGCATACTCATCGAGTGACTTTTGCTTTCGATACAAAAATTTTCCCAAATAGCCAAGACACCGCTTATTTGGCGCCTACTCACGAGGATGTGCGTTCCGGCGTGTTATTCGGCTTGGCGCATCAATCCGATCAAATGTCTTGGTTCTTGGATTTTCAATTGGGTAAATAATTGGTTATTGGAATTATTTAAAAGAATTGGCGCCGGAAGCGAATCGTTTGAAAAATTCATCCGGAAGACTTAGTGCAAGAAGTCGAACGTAAAGCGCACCAAGGGCATTATCTGAATATTTTGGCGATTTTGGGTAGCGAAGTGGCGTTGCCAAGAATTAAAGTGGTCTCCAATAAAACCGATGACATCATGAAAGCGATTCCGGTGGATATGGTGTTGGATGTGGGAAACTCCCGTACTTGCGGCATTCTGATTGAAGACCATGTGCAAGAAAAAGACGGCTTGAAAAAAACGGTATGAACTGGAATTGCGGGATTTAACCAATCCGGAACGGATTTACACCGAACCCTTTGAAAGCCGTGTGGAATTTGCGCAGGCCTTTTTCGGTAAAGATCATTGGTCGCTACAAAGTGGACGTCGTGATGCCTTCCAATGGCCAACCATTGCGCGCGTAGGTAAAGAAGCGGGGCGCTTGGCAAGTCGTCGTAACGGTAATGAAGGTTCCACCGGGTTATCCAGCCCGAAACGCTATTTGTGGGATTTGGATAAGTACGAACAAATGTGGCGTTTCAATTCTGCTTATGTGAAAACCGATCACGAGCCTTACGCCACTGCCGAGCCACTTTCCGGCTTAATCAACGAGTACGGCGAAGCCTTACATATTTTACGTGATGATGTTGAAGAAGAATTCGAGCGTAAAATGCCGGTGTTCCAACCGAAATATTCCCGTAGTTCTTTGATGACATTTATGTTGTCGGAAGTGTTAATGCATGCATTAATGCAAATTAACAGTCCGGCACAACGTGCTAAATTAGAGCATTCCCGTACGCCGCGTTTCTTGCGTTCTATTATTCTGACCATTCCGCCGGCAATGCCGAAACCGGAACGGGAAATTTTTCAAAAAAATGCTATGTATCAAGCTATTGGCTTAGTTTGGAAAGAGTTTGGGATGGGATAAATCGGACGATAATGTTGATTTCGCTACCGAAGAAGGGCGTCAAAAATATTGGCCGATGTTGCCGGAAGTGCATATTCAGTGGGATGAAGCGACTTGCGGACAAATCGTGTATTTGTTTAACGAGACTCAAAATAATTACGGCGGTCGCCCGGAAGAATTTTTTGCTGCCTTATCCCGCCCGGATAAATTGGCAAAAGATAAATCCATTACCATTGCCAGTGTGGATATTGGTGGTGGCACCACGGATTTGGTGATTAATAAATACAAAATGGATTACGGCGAAAACAGCAACACCAATAGCAGTAATGCTTATATCGAGCCGGAACAACTGTTCCGAGACGGTTTCAAGGTGGCCGGTGATGACATTTTGTTGGACATGATTCGCGATATTGTTGTCCCTGCGCTAAGTAACGGTTTAAAACAAGCAGGCTTACGCGATCCTGAACCTATTTTGGCACAATATATCGGCTCCCAAACCTTAAAAGTGCAAGACGCATTGTTACGTCAACAACTGACCTTGCAAGTGTTCAGTCCGATCGGTTTGCGTATTTTGAAAGAATATGAAGAATTTGATCCGTTTAGTACGGAAAACACCTTAGCCGGTGCAACTTTCCGTAGTTTATTGGCGCAGGTGGACGAGCCGACGGAAAATGTATTGAATTATATTAATACACCGATTGCCCGTGAATTAGGCAATCCAAACTTCAATATTTTAGATTTGCCGATTCATGTGGATTTGGCAGCTATTCATAAATTATTCATTCGTGGGCATTTTGATATTTGTAAAACTTTTAATGCCTTATGTGAAATCATCAATTTGTACCAATGTGACGTGTTGTTGTTAACCGGCCGTCCTTCCCGCCTGCCGGGGTACAAAGTTTCTTCCGTAGCCGCTTGCCATTGCCTGTGGGGCGGATTATGCCGTTGCATCATTATCGTACCGGCAACTGGTACCCGTTCCATAAACAAGGGCGCATTGATGATCCGAAAACCACAGCAGCAGTAGGCGCTATGCTGTGTTTCTTAAGTAATAATATGCGTTTGCCGAATTTCTATTTCCGTGCGGCATCCATGCATTCTTATTCTACTATTCGTTATATCGGTTTGTTGGATAACAACAACGTGATTAAAGACAGTAACTTATATTATTCTGAAATTGATTTGGATAATGAAGATTACGATTTCCCGGATACGGAATTTGAAGTACGTGGCGCAATGCGTATTGGTTTCCGCCAGCTAAAACGTAGAACGCTGGGTAGCATCGCCGATTTATTTATTGACCATTGAAAACGATGATATTAAGCGCCGTTTAGCCATTGATGGCACGGTTTTAAAAGTGGTGCTTGGTGTGAAAAATAAGAGCAGTTCAAGCAATAGCCAAGAAAGTGCGGAGAATTTTTACATTAAATCCGTTTCCGCCTCTGATGGACGTTCCTGTCGTCGTAACGAAGACATTAAATTGACCTTAAATACAATGGTTGATGCAGGGTTTAGGCGAAACTCAATATTGGTTAGATAGTGGATGTGTGAAAAAGATGAGTGTAGAAAATCAATTAGCGCAAGCATGGCAAAATATTTTTGATGGTTCCCAACAGGCGATTGATTGGGTTAGTCAGGTTCGTCCGAATGTCGCCCGTTTAAATAACGAAGCCGATGGACTCATTTTGGAATTACGCCGCTTGCGTAATACCGCCAAAACGTCTTGGTGCAGTGTCCGAGCGTCCGATGACAACAGGCTTTTTGGCTTATCCCAAGCGGGTAAATCCTTTTTAATTTCAGCGTTGGCGGCTGATGCCAACGGTAATTTAGAAACGCTTTTTGATGGTCGTAAATTAGACTTTTATTAAGCATGTTAACCCACCGGGTGGCGGTAAAGAAGCCACCGGTTTGGTGACCCGTTTTAGTCGTACGGCAAAGGGCGGTATTCAAGGCTATCCGCTCGAACTTCGATTGTTCCATGAAATTGAAATTGCCAAATTATTGGTGAATTCTTATTTCAATGATTTTTGATAAGGAAAAAGTTGATTACAAACTGGATCAACAAAACGTCAATGCGCTATTAAGACGTATGACGGCAAAAATGTCGGCGCAGCGTGTAGCCGGTGTAACGGAAGATGATGTAGTGGATTTGCAAGATTACGCCACGGAGCTTCGGAAAATCCTTAGCCATGTTGCAAGGAGAGGTATTGGGCGAAGGCTACTTTAATTGCCCCTTATTTGAGCATTAATGATCGTGCTCAATTGTTCTCTATTTTTATGGGGAGAGGAAGCGGATTTAAGTGCGATTTATGTGCAGTTTGCTCACACTTTGGCCGCTTTAGGCAATGCAGATCGTGTTTATGCGCCGCTAACCGCAGTGGTAAAAAGAAGTCAACGGCGAGCTATCCCAAGCGGATAGTATTATGAACGTGGATATGTTGGAGCGATTGAATACGGATAAAGACGAATTGCTTGAGGTGCGCCCTTATTTTTTCGGAAGACAATATTGGCGAACCGGTAAAAATTTCTCTCGCACAATTGACCGCACTTACTGCTGAACTTGTGTTTCCGTTGATGAACCCAACCCGTGTACCGGCAGTGGAAAGTGTTGATTTACTTGACTTCCCGGGCTATCGCGGCCGTTTGGCGATTTCAAGTCTTAAAGAAATTCAGGAAGGCAATCCGGTTTCCCAGTTAATTTTGCGTGGCAAAGTGGCGTATTTGTTTGAGCGTTACACTGACAGCCAAGAAATGAATTTATTGATCGTGTGTACGCCATCCGATAAACAATCCGATGTTAACAGCGTAGGCCCCTGTGCTTGAACGCTGGATTAATAAAACCCAAGGCGATACGCCGGAGGCCCGCTCACAACGGAAACCGGGTTTGTTATGGGCGATTACTATGTTTGATAAACGAATTAGTGCTGATCTGACCAAAGATGAAAATATGTTGAAAAATCAGCTGGGGTTCCGGCGGGTTGTTGAAACAAACCATTTTGGAGCGTTTTGGTAATTATCCATGGTTAAATGATTGGTCGAACGGCAAACCGTTTTAACAATACTTTCTTAGTGCGTAAACCGGGCTTTAAAGTGTCTTTCTTAGATGTGGAAGACGGGCAGGGAATTACGCGTGCGTCCAAATGAAAGTGCGCAATTGGATTTGTTACGTCGCACATTTGCCGATGATCCGGATATTCAAAACACATTGCCAATCCTCAAGAGGCTTGGGATGGCATGATATTATTAAATGACGGTGGGATGCAACGGATCAGCGATTATTTAAAAAAACAGTGGCGATGCCGCAAGTGAAGCAAAAGCGTATTGCAGAACAGTTAAATCATGCGATTCAACATATCATCGAAAACCGTTTTGCCAGTTGGTATCAAAGCGATGGTGCGGAAGAAGTGCAACGTAAACAACAGTTAGCTAAATTGGTCATTGGCGAATTACAAAAAGCGCATTAATTGTGGGTGAGTTTTTACGTAGCCTTCAATTACCGGAAGAAACCATTCATTCTTTATATTTTTGCCGACAATGATGATGATTTGTTATCGCCTTCTGCCAAAGATTCCGAGGAGGTAAATAAATCCAATGCGTTTGCTTCCGGTTTTGGCTTTGATGACAGCTTTGATTTGTTTGATGAGCCACAAAGTGCGGTCAAAAATCCAAACGTTTCGGAAGAGAAATTGCCGGAATCCCGTTTTGCCCAAGCGGTGTTTAAAGCATGGATTGAGCATTTACGCGGTATTTCTATGGATCCGCGCAATACACGATTTTATCCGTTCTCGGCACAATGTATTGAAGGCATTGTTGGCGAATTGATTACCGGTGCGAACCGTCTTAATTTATTAAATCAGCTTAACCAAAGTGATTAATCGTAACGAAGTGGGCGCCAGTAAGCGTGATCAGATTGTGGAACGTCAAGTATTCTCCGTGACCACTGAAATTGCTGATTTCCTTGCTTGGCTTGGATTTGATCAAATGCCTGTGGCGGAGCGTCCGGCTAGTCGTGTGCGCGATGGACAGATTTTTGAAATCGCTGAAGTGGAAAAATCAATAATTTACCAAAATTGAGCAATTACACGGAGATTACACCAAAAATTATCTCACCGACTGGTTTATTGCCTTTATGGAATTCACCCAAAGCAATGCAGGACACAGTGCCGGACGTGAAATTGACGCGGTACAAAAATGCGCGATTAGGTGAAATTTTAAATGTCTTCAGAAACTCAGCGGTGGCGGAATAAACCGAAGGATAAGTTATGTTAAGAATTGAATTGAAAGCCGTACGTCCGGGATATGCGGAATTCACCGCCGGTAACTGGAAAAGGCGGCGTTGAAAATATTGAAATCAGTGTGCAACGGAGTCAGGATTCCTACTATTTTGCCGAAGGACAGCATTGGAATATTGAGCCCGTTTGGTTTGAAAGTCAGTGAGCAATTAACCTTACAAGATAACGTGCTAAGTGGCGTACTTGGTCCCTTTGGTTAATTGATGCTTTGGTACAACAAAGCAGCACCATGCAATATCGTATGATGGTGCGCGATGCCAATACAAAAGATATGGGCGTGTTAAAACTTTCCAATGACGTGTTAGCCTCTTCTGCCAGCGGCACATGCAGCACGTGCGGATGATGTGCGCTCTATTGATAACACCGTGAATCATGTAGATGACCAAGTTTTGGTGAATATTCCCGATCTTGAGCCTGAACCGATTATTGACGAGATCAAATTGCCGCCGGAGGAAGAAATTATTATTGAACCGGTGGTGGAAGAACCGGAGGTTGTACCTCCGCCTCAACCGGCTCCGAAAAAGAAAAGCAAACTTGGTTTGATTATTTTATTGCTTCTTTTATTGGCCATCGCCGGTGCAGCAGCTATTACTTCTTGAATAAAAAATAAAACGGAAGAAAAAAAGCGCAGTCCGCCGATGAATGTAGTTTAAGCCAAAATAAAAATGATGAATTAGCCTTTATTCAAAATTGTCTAAAAACCAAACCTGACAGCCAGCGCATTTTTGGCCGTGATTAATCAGGCCAAAGCAGAAAAACAAATGTGCCATAGCACAGCGTTTATATGCGAATCAGGCTCAGAGCGGAAATGCCGATATTGCTTTGGCATACGCAAAAGAATATGAAGAAAAATGCCAACAGCAGTTGTTTTCAAAAGCCGACAAAGGCACAGCCATTTATTGGTATGAAACCGCATTGGAGGCTAACCCGAATTTAGCCGAGGCAAAACAACGTTTAGCGGAATTGAAAAAATGATGAAGTCTTTTAAAGTCACCTCAATTGCTTTATTAATGGGATTTATGGCAAATGCCGCATTGGCGGATGAGCCGTTAAAACAGGAAGGTAAAAACACTTTATCAACGGGTGTTAAGCACGCCAAGTTGCCAATTGGTGGATAACGCGGGTGCAACGGCAGGTAAAAAACAGCCTGCTTTTTCCCGTTTTTATGTGTATCAGCGCCAAACGACAAATGGTAAAGAATGGTTAAAAGTAGGGCCGGACAGCTTTGGTAAAACCGTGGGTTGGTTGGATGCCGATTGTACGGTCGCTTGGAATATGCAGATGACTTTGGCTTTTACCAACCCGGTCGATCGCCAACCGTTATTGTTCTTTAAGAACAAGGAAGACATTGAAACCGTGGTGAATGCCGATGATGCGAAGAAAATCTTGGAGCCGATTCGTGCCGACTTAGCCAATAATAAAACACCACCACAAATTGTTGCTCAAGAGCCAAAAGAGTTTATTGATTTTCCAAAAAGAATTTCTATCTTTTGCCGATTTTGCAAGGTGAAGAAGTCATGAACTCACAAGGTTTCTATGAGCGTATTTTGAAGTGGCGTCTGTGAGTAAAACGGATCCTGTGGTTCAACAGGCAACACAATCAAAAACCGATCCGAAAACCAATAAGTCTGATCCGAAAAAGTGAACCGCAAGTGTTGACCGGGTTCAGTGCTGCGGTGGTATTTGTGGTGGATGCCAGTATTTCCATGGATCCCTTACATCAATCGTACCCGTGATGTGATTAAACAAGTTTCCGAACAAATTGAAAAAGAAAACCTAGGGCAAACAGGTTAAGTTTGGTTTGGTCGAGTTTCCGTTCCAGCACCAAGGCGGTGCCGGGATTGGAATACGTCTCTAAAATGTTTGTTGACCCAAGTACGGTGAAAGATACGCAAGATTTCTTGCAAAAAGCTGTTGAATTAAAACAGGCGAAAGTATCCAGTAAAGAGTTTAGCGAAGATTCATTTGCCGGTATTTCACAGGCATTAAATGAAATTAACTGGAACAATTTCGGTGGTCGCTACATTGTGTTGGTGACCGATGCGGGGGCATTAGACGGTAATAATCCATTATCCTCCACCGGAATGGACGCAAAACAATTGCGCTTAGAAGCACAACATCGTGGCGTGGCGATTTATACCTTGCACTTAAAAACTCCGGCTGGGGTAAAAAAATCACGAACAGGCGAAAACCCAATATAGCGATTTATCTTTCAATAACTACTTGAACAAGCCCTTGTATTATGCGGTGAATGCCGGTGATGTGAATGAGTTTGGTGAAAAAGTAGGTGCTTTGGCTCGTGCCTTGACATCGCAAGTGAAATTGGCATACCAAGGGGAAAAATGCAGCAGGCACGATCGTTGATGAGCCTAAGCAAGAAAAAAAGCCAAAACTGAAATTGAGCAAGATGCGGAATTATTGGGCAAAGCAATGCAGTTGGCTTATTTAGGTGATAAAAATGGCGCCAAAGCGCCGCCGGTATTTAAAGCTTGGATTAGCGATAAGGATTTCCTTAAACCAACCATTCCGACGGCAGAAGCCCGCGTATTGATGACTAAAGCGCAATTAAGCGATTTAAGTGATGTGGTGAAAAAAATTGCCGATGCCGCGAATGAAGGGTTAATTTCACCGGATTCGATGTTTGCCCAATTACGTTCTGTTGCCGCGGCAATGGGACAAGACCCGAATAAATTAAAACAAGAAAACTCCACCAAACTGGGCGAGTTAGGCTTGTTAGGAGAATATTTGGACGGCATACCGTATAAAAAGCCAAGTCACCGGATTGGACGAACAAATTTGGAAAGGCATGAGTGCCTTAGAGCAAGAAAAATTTATTCGTGATTTAAACAGCAAGTTACGTCATTACCGCGTGTTTAACGAGGACCAATCCCGCTGGATTTCTTTATCGGAAGGCAGCGATCCACGCGATTACGTTTATCCTGTACCGCTTGAGGCGTTACCATAATTTATTCATTTACATAACAGGAAAAAGTGCGGTGTTATTTATTGAAGAAATGGCGATTCGGCGTGGCCAAGGTAGCCAACAATTCAATGTGTTGCTGCCTAAACTTGAATTGCAGGATGGCGAGATTTTTGGCCATTCAAGGTGCCAGTGGTTGTGGCAAAAGTACCTTATTGGAAATGATCGGGTTGATTTTTGCAGCCCGATCGTTTGGTTCGCTATCAATTAGGGGATGCCGGTGATGTAGTGGATTTGCAACCGTTAATTTTACAAAAATCAGACCGCACTTTCTAAGCTACGGGCAGGAAAGTTAGGTTTCATGTTGCAAACGGGAGGCTTGTTGCCTTTTCTGTCGGTACAACAGAATATTGAATTGCCTTGTTCAATGTTAAATAGCGCCATGGATAAAGACTGGTTTTTGTATTTAACGGATGCCTTAAATATTCAATCATTGCTTACTAAATACCCGCGTCAGCTTTCTATTGGAGAGCGGCAGCGGGTTTCTTTTATTCGTTCGGTGATTCACAAAACCAAGTCTGTTATTGGCAGATGAGCCTACCGCCGCGCTTGATCCGAATAATGCACAAATCTTATTTTCATTAATGATTAAATTGGCGGAAGAGCAAAAAAATTACGGCGCTTTTTAGTTACCCATGATTGGGATTTGGTGGAAAATAATCATTTGCCAAGTCTGTATGCAGATTTATCCACACCGGCGCAAGCGGTGTTTTTTTACCGAAGGAAACGCATTATGCAGCAAGTTAATCTGTCTTATATGTTCCTGGGCAAATTAGCGTTGCGGGATTTGTATTACGATCGCAAAAGTGTCTTTTTGCATCATTGCGTCTCTTATTGCGGTAATTGCGCCGTTATTGTTGCTTTTCAGCTTGAAATTCGGCGTAGTTTCCCAGTTACGCCATCAGTTAATTAATGATCCGCGCAATCTTGAAATTAAAATTATCGGCAATCTCAATTTAGATAAGAACTGGTTTGATTGGTTACAACAACAGCCGGAAACCCGTTTTGTGGTGCCGTTGACCCGTTCTTTAAATACCATTGCCGATTTGTCTGCCAATCAAAATGGTGGTAAGAAATTTGTGCAGGATGTGGAAGTGATTCCGACAGCCGTTAACGATCCTTTAACGGAACAAGCACTAAGTAAACCCAATGGTGTGTTATTAAGTGCCTTAACCGCAGAGAAATTAAATGTAAAACAAGGCGATAAAATCAATTTGGTGGTCACCCGTTCGCAAAATAATCAGGTGGAAAAAGCCATTAGCCAATTGGCGGTGGAAGGTATTGTGCCTGAAACCCGTTTTGCCCGTTCGGGTGCCTTTGTGCAGTTGGACACCTTATTGGCAATGGAGGATTTTCGGGATGGTTACCAAACCGCTATTTTTTTGCCAATCAACAGGATCCTGACCGTCCGCAACAGCGGGAACACTTCGCCCGCGCCCGCATTTATGCCAATAGCTTAGATGATGTAGCACCTTTGGCGTTAAAATTACGGCAGAAAAATATTGAAACCTCAACAGAAGCCAAAGCTATTGAAAACGTCAAAGCCATTGACGGTGTGCTCAACGTGATTTTTATGGTCATTGCAGCGACAGCGGTGTTGGGTTGTGTATTATCGCTGATAGGTGCGTTCTTAGCCAATATCGATCGTAAGCGGAAAGAAATTGCACTGCTACGTCTATTCGGTTTTCAAAGCGGCGCGGTGATTTTATATTTAATTATGCAAGCGCTGTGTTTGAGCAGTTTCGCTTTTGTACTGTCATATTTCTTATTCTTATCAGGCAGTCAGGTATTTAATTTCGTATTAGGTCAGAATTTATCCAACGATATTTTTTTATCAGTAGCTTGAATTTTTATTCATTTATTCATCGCTTTTTGCGATCGCCTTATGCCTCGCTGCCATTGTGGCGGGAATCGGTGCGCGACAAGCGGTGAAAATCCAACCGGCGGAGAGTTTACGAGATGTCTAAAAATAACCCCAAAATGCAACAGCCACGGCGTAAGACAAAAATAGCTATTTTTTCCACCGCACTTTTGACGCAATTGGTAGCGCAGTCTGCTTATGCGGCTCCATGGGAAGAGAAATTTTATAATCCAAAAACCTTTGGAAGGCGATGTGATGTTACCTATGCCTTGTGAAGGCAGTATGGTTTTTCGCATGGTAAAAACGGAAACCCATTCGCCGTTGGAAGAAAAAAGCATCATTTTGGGCAGTGACAATTCTGCCGACCAAATTGCCGAACATTCTACCCCAAATGCCATTGCCGGCAGTTTTGGCGACAAGTCTCAGGGCCGGTATTTTTTTAATGGCCAAATATGAAGTGTCACAGTTGCAATATCAATCGGTAATGAACGAACAATGCCCGTCAGCCAACATGAAAGGGCGTTTGCCGATGACAGAAGTGAGTTGGTTTGATGCCGTGGAATTTACCCGCAAATATAATGAATGGTTGCTAAAAAATGCGGCAGATAAATTACCAAGTGAAGACGGCACAAAAAGGGTTTGTCCGTTTACCGACCAATGCGGAATGGGAGTACGCGGCGCGCGGTGGTGCGGCGGTGTCTTCTTCCGAATTTCGTGAACCGCTTTTTCCCAATGAAAGATGGCGCGGAGAAATATGTATGGAGCAACAAAAAAATGCTAACGGCAAAAATTCAGCTCACCGGGCAGTTGGAGGGCAATCCGCTAGGCCTGTTTGACACTTTTGGGTAATGCTGCAGAAATGATGTTTGATGCTTTCAAACTCAACCGTTTAGATCATTACCACGGGCAAAGTGGTGGTGTCACCGTGCGTGGCGGCAGTTATTTAAATTCGGCAGAAAGTTTAACTAATGCTTATCGTATTGAGCGTCCTTTATATCACAATGGCAATGCGGACAAAGCTAAAAGATATCGGTTTTCGCGTGGCGATGGTAGCACCCGTATTAACCTCCGCACAACGAATTAAAGACTTGAAAGAAGAATGGGCTAAGCTGGGTCGTGATGATAACAAAGATGATAAGCACGGCGCGGGTTCCAATGTGGTTGGGCAATTGGAAAAATTGGCACAAGACGTGCAAAATCAAACCATTGCCAAGGAACAGTTGGAAAAAGAACTGAAAAAAATTAAACGACACTTTGCGGCAAGCCAACCAAGCCCGTGATGAACAGCGTGATTCGGCTATTCAAGCCTCATTACGCTTGGGCGGATTCTTGTGTAGCAATGTGGTCGATTTGGATAATACTTACCAAAACGCGTTGAGTTTGGCGGAAAATATCAAACAAAACCTGTGACGGTGCACCGAAAGAAGGTTTGTGTACCGACGATCAAATCAATAATCTCAATGAGAAAAATTGAAAGCGGAAAATGCGTTGAAATTCACCTTAAAATATTACGCAGATACCTTAGTTGATAATGCAACTTTATATAATGTGGCGATGATCGAGAAACAAGTGGAGGCGACTAAACAACGCTTACAAAATCGTGAAAAAAATAATGCCGCACAGTTTATTCAATCTTATTGGGAACAATTATCCCAATATAATAAAGATGGAAAAGTTGACCGTGACGCTTGGTTAAAAACGTTGCCGTCAAGTAAAATAACCCACCTCACTAAAATAAAAAAAGGAAGCATCTTATGTTTAATTTTCAATCTAAAAAAATCTATTGTCGGTGTTTTGACTTTATCCGCAACATTGGCTTTTAGCCGGTTGTGAAAGTATGTCCAATCTCGGTTCTTCTAATGTGGACAAGCGTTTAACCTCTGGCAATCAAGCAGAATTCTTTAGTAAATCCGGATTAACTGCCTGTGCAGCCGGTGCGGCTGCAGGTGTGGGGGCGTGTTTATTAAGCGGAACCGATAATGCCGCGCTATGTTCTGCGGTGGCTGCGGTGGCCGGTTGCGGTATCTTAATGGGCGGTAACTATTATTTGGAACAACAACGTACCAGTTACGCCAATAAAGAAGAACGTTTAAATGCTTATTTGAAAGATTTAAACAAAAACACCCAAGAAGCCAGAACTTTGGCGAATTCTGCGAAAAACCGTGTTGACTCCAAAAATCAACAAACGTTGGCGAATTTGAATCGTAAGTTAAAAGATAACAGCATTCAAAAAGACGAAGCCAAACGTCAGTTGAAAGAAATAGATGGTAACATCGCTTACTTAAATGAAAAGTTGAAAAAAATGAAAGAAAGCGAGAGAGATTGGAAAGAAGTGGCGAAGAAAAGAGCGTGGCAGCGGTATGAACGTGGCGAAATTAGACTCGCAAATCGCGCAATATCAAAAACAGATTACCGCCTTGGAAAAACAAGTTGCTGTTGTATCACAACAACGTAATGCGTTAAATGTCGGCTAAGGAGATGCTATGAAAAAAACATTGCTAAAAACCACCGCACTTTTAGGTGCTGCCGTGTTGCTTTCTGCCTGCACCAACACGCCGGAAGAGTGCGATCCGAGTGTTGAACTCAATATGTTCAGTAAAAGCGACCCTGTCAGTTTTTCGGGCAGTTATGACAAGCGTATTGAACAAAAAAAGAAAAAAATTGGTGTTAGACGCGAAGACAGAAAAATGCCAAATTTAATAAAATTTATGCCGATATTAAAGCGCAACAAAAATCTGTTAACCAATCTATTGCACAGAAAAAAGCGCAACAGGCTAAACTCGACCAGTCTGTGGGTAAACTCACAGCCGAGTTAAAACAAAAAAAGCCAAAGGCAGACAAGATTTGCAGGCGGAAATTGCCGAAGTAGAGAAACAAATGAAAGCCGTCAATAACAGCAGCGGTTCTGAAATGGAAAAACAAGCGGAATTAGAACAATTACAACGCAAGTTATCTAATCTACAAAAAGCATTAGGCTTATAATGCGAATACTGAGGGCTACCAACGATGTTGGTGGCCCTCTTTTTACTTTTTGTGATCCTCAAAGTGCGGTGATTTTTGGGGATGTTTTTTAAGGAATACTATGCAACGTCTGGCACGGGTTGGTTTGGATCAATACAACCGGGAAGCGATCGAGTTATTTCACCATTACGATGACATCGTAGCGATATTAAATCGCTATTTGCCACCCTAGCACGGCAAGCATATTGGCGCGCCCTGAAGTGAAGGGCAATATGGTGGAATGGTATTCCGAATTGCAAGGGCAACCACAATTATTAGACGTCCATTCAAGCCACTATGCAGAAGCCAACGCGCTTGTTGTGCAACGTTTGACTTCCATTGATGCATTGGTATCCGAGTTATTGCAAAAAGAGGCGATTGAACCCACTATTGCTGATTATTTAAAAACAATTCACACATATCGTAAAAACAACACGATATTCAAATTTACAGCGTCAACCAACAACCTGTGATTATCGGTTGGGGGCAGAAAAAAGATATCACTGCTGAGCAGACACCGCCAGTGACAGAGACAAAAACACCCCATCGTTGGTTATTGCCGCTATTACTTTTCCACTTTCACTATTTTGGCCATTCTTGGGTGGTTGTTTTTAATGTCGCCTGTTACTAAAACTGTAAAAATTGAGTCAATTGTGCCGAAAAATTGCCGAAAAGTGGAGAAAGCCAGCGGATATTCCACAGTTAGCGATTGTTTTTAATAACGCTACCGGTATGAAATATACTTTGTTGGAAAGTAAAGCCGCGATCAATGCATTTGATGAAAAATTGCAACAACAAATCCTGCCACAATCCGAAATTGATTATATGGATCGTCAACCGAATCGCTCTGTAGCTGCCAAGGAGGCAGTGACGCACTTGATTAATGATGTTCCGAATGCCGTAGATATCGGCTTGATTGAACTACAAAGTTGCGTCAGCAAATCGCCTGATGTATCGGCTGCGATTAACCATGGTATTTTTACCGGTGCACAACGTACGGAATTAAAAAATAAAGTACAAAATATGACGGTGCGTGACCATCGAGTACCGGGCACGCCTATTTATGAGGGCATTGAAAAAGCCTTAACATTGCTTGATGGTAAAAAGCGGGAAGCCTTGATTGTGTTGATTACCGAAGGTAACGGCGATTGCACCGAACGAAAAAAATCTGTGCATTAATGGAAAATGTGGCAAAAGAACGGCCAAAATTGAAAGTGAATATTGTGAGTATCAATTCCCCTGGAATGTCACAGACTGCTTTGGCAAACCGCGACAGGCGGGCAGATTTTTGATCATGACATGACCAGCCAAGAAAAAAATTAACCGATGCGATTAAACAAGCCATGAAGCCGGTACAACAAGAAATTTGCGAATAAAAGTGCGGTCGTTTTTACTGCGTTTTTGACTTTGGAGAAGTTATGCAACGCCTAACAAGAATCAATTTAGAACAACAAAATATAGCAGCCGTTGAGTTATTTCATCACTACGATGACATCATGACGATTTTACGCCATCATCTGCCGCCGAGTACAGCGGCTATGTTTGCGCGTCCAGAAGTAAGTGGGAATATCGTGGAATGGTATTCTGAGCTACAAGGTCAGCCATATTTATTAGGTAATTCGGAGCGCGATCAACATCTCCGAAAACAATCAGAGGCACTCATTTCACAACGTTTGACGGCAGTAGATAAGTTATGTGCAGAGCTATTACAAAAAGGTGGCATCAGCGTAGAGCGCGCTACATTATTAGCTCGCTTAGTTGATGCAGCACAGCATGATTCCATTCAAATTTATGTGGTGAATAAACAGCCCGTAATAACAGGTTGGGGCTTAGGCAAAAAGCCGATTCCTGTTCCGCCATCAGTTGTGCCTGTACCAAGTAAATCCCGCGTGTGGCTGTGGTTGTTACTATTATTATTGCTATTACTAGGTGGTTTTGGCATGGTGGTTGTTCTTCCGCGCTGAGCCTATTCAGCCTGAACCGATAGAACCGGTGAAAATTGAAATTTCTAAACCGGAGCCACCGAAAGAAGAACCAAAACCGGAACTACCAAAAGAGGAACCGAAGCCGGAACCTCAACAGCTTGAGTTTATTCCTGAGCCGGAAGAACCATCGAAAGTAGAAGAACCACCGAAAGTGGAGGAACCACCAAAAGTGGAGGAATCTCCAAAGGTTGAGGATCCTCCGAAAGTGGAAGAACCTCCTAAACAGGAAAAACCAAAAATATTGCACTAAAACTATTACGCCGGCTCAACGTCCGCAAATGGTAATTGTATTTGATGATTCCTTATCTATGTTGGCTAGTTTAAATGAAAGCAGTGCAGTAATTAACGCATTTTGGGATCGTTGGCGTAATAATGAGATAATCTCGGAAGAGGAAAAAGCACATATGTTCCGTGAACCACGTCGTCTTACTACAGCAAAAAAAGCGGCTACAGATATTATTGATAAGATTGATCCTAATATTGATATTGGATTGGTAAGTTTAAGAAGATGCCCTGGAGCCAGAAATCATGGTATGTCTCGGTCCGAGTAAGCGTAAAAGCACTAAAAGCTCAAATTAGAGGATTGTTTCCGAAAGAGGGCGAGGAGAATATAGGTACGGCGCTTCATGGCGGTTTGCGACAAGCCGCAGCCATGGTAGATGGCGTTAAACGTGATGCTTTTATTTTAGTGTTGAGCGATGGTGAGGAAAGTTGTGATAAAGGTAATACTAATGTGTGTGCTATAGCACAAGAATTAGCCAAACAAAAACCAAAAACTGAAAATTAATGTCGTCGATATTGGTGGTGCGAAAGCCGCAAACTGTTTGGCAACGGAGACCAAAGGCAAAGTGTTCACCGCTAACAGTAAAGCACAAGTTACTAATATGATTAACCAAGCCATTAAACCAATGGTGGAAAAAGAAGAGTGTAAATAATGTGATAAAGTGCGGTCATATTTCATCGTATTTTTGAGGTTGGAGAGATTATGCAACGCTTAGCAAGAGTTAATTTAGATCAACAAAAATAGCGCAGCCGTGGAGTTGTTTGGCCATTATGATGAGGTCACGACAATTTTACTTCGTCATCTTCCACCAAGCACAGCCACTATGTTGGCGCGACCTGACGTGCATGGCGAGTTAGTGGAGTGGTATTCGGAGTTACAAGGACAACCATATTTGTTAGGTAACTCCGAACGGGAACAGCAGGCTAGAAAAACAGGCTGAGGGCTTGATTTCACAGCGTTTGGCTACGGTAGATAAACTGCGTGCGGAGTTGTTGCAAAAGGGCAGTATCAGTGCAGAACAAGCGACTTTATTGGAGCGCATGGTTGATGCGGCACAGCATGATTCCATCCAAATTTATATCGTCAACAAACAACCCGTGATTACCGGTTGGGGCTTGGGTAAAAAGCCGATTCCAGTCCCACCACCTGTTGTGCCTGTACCAAGTAAATCCCTGCGGGTGGCTGTGGTTGTTACCGTTATTATTGCTATTACTAGGGTGGTTTGGCGTGGTGGTTGTTCTTCCGCCCTGAGCCGGTTCAATCTCAACCAATGGAGCCTGTAAAAGTTGAAATTTCCAAACCGGAGCCACCAAAAGAAGAACCGAAACCGGAACCGCCAAAAGAGGAATCGAAGCCCGAGCCACAGCGGCTTGAGTTTATTCCGGAGCCGGAAGAGCCAAAAGTAGAGGAACCGCCAAAAAGTAGAGGAACCTCCAAAAGTGGAAGAACCGCCAAAAGTCGAAGAACCACCGAAGGTTGAGGAGCCGTTGAAAGTGAAGGAGCCACCTAAACCGGAAAAACCGAAATATTGCACCAAAAACCATCACCCCCGGCTCAACGTCCGCAAATGGTGATTGTATTTGATGATTCCTTTGTCGATGTTGTTTTCATTGTTGGAAAGTCCGGCGTCTATTCAACGTTTTATTGATTCGCAGTATTCCTCCGACGCAGATTTCGATTATATGCGCCGTGAGCCAAACCGTATTAGTACGGCGAAGAAATCTGCTGCGGCAATCATTGATAAGATTGATCCGAATATTGATATTGGATTGGTGAGTTTAAAAAGTGTGTCCAGGAGCCAGAAATCATGGTATGTTCGGCCCAGGTAAGCGGAAAGCACTAAAAGCCCAAATCAATGCATTGCAACCGAAAGACAGTGATCAGGGCACTGGCACCGCGCTCTATAGTGGTTTACAGCAAGCGGCATCAATGGTTGATGGTGTTAAGCGTGAGGCGTTTATTTTTAGTGTTAAGTGATGGTGATGATTTCTGTAACGGAGTAAAACACGACGTATGCGGCCTCGCCCGTCAAATCGCGAAAAAAATAAACCGAAAATTGAAAATTAACGTAGTGGATATTGGGGGCACTAAAGCCGCAAATTGTTTGGCCACCGCGACCAAAGGCAAAGTGTTTACCGCCAATAGCAAGGCACAAGTCACCAGCATGATTAACCAAGCTATTAAGCCGATGGTGGAAAAAGAAGAGTGTAAATAATGTGATAAAGTGCGGTCGTTTTTTTCACCGCGTTTTTTTGAAGTTGGAGAGATTATGCAACGTCTTGCACGAGTCAATTTGGAACAGCAAAATCTGACTGCTGTCGAGTTATTTGGCCATTATGATGAAATTGTCAGTCTGTTAAATCGGCACCTACCGCCCAGTACGGCTTCTATGTTTGCACGTCCTGAAGTCAATGGTAATGTGGTGGAATGGTATTCCGAGTTGCAAGGACAACCATATTTGTTAGGGCAATACCGAACGGGAACAAGCAACCCGCAAACAAGCTGAAACGCTGATATCTCAACGTTTGGACGCAGTGGATAAATTGCGTACGGATTTGTTACAAAAAGGCACGATTACCACCGAACAAGCGACTTTATTGGAAAGCTTAGTCGAGGCGGCGCAACATGATTCTATCCACATTTATGTGGTGAACAAGCAACCTGTGATTATCGGTTGGGGCTTGGGCAAAAAGCCGATGCCTGTTGTAGCCGCCTGCACCTCTGGTGAAAAAGCCCCGTTGGTGGCTGTGGTTGTTGCCATTATTATTGTTATTGTTGTTAGGCGGGTTAGCATGGTGGTTCTATTTCCGTCCGGAGCCGATTAAAGCGGAACCGACAGTGCCGGTAAAAATTGAAATTGCCAAACCGGAGCCAAAAACGGAACCGCCGAAAGAAGAACCAAAACCCGAGCCTATAAAAAGAAGAGCCAAAGCCCGAGCCGATGAAGGAGGAACCCTAAACCGGAGCCTGTGAAAGAAGCGCCTAAACCTGAACCGGTGAAAGAAGCGCCTAAACCTGAACCGGTGAAAGCAGCACCAAAACCCGAACCGGTGAAAGAAATGCCAAAATCGGAACCGAAAAAAAGAGGTGAAAAAGCCTGAGCCGATGAAGGAAAAACCAAAAGAAGAGAAAAAGCCGCCTAAGCCGAAAATTGATAATAGCATTGCGGAAAAAGTCAAAAGCCTCCGGTGGTAACCCGAACGGTGATTTCCGGGCTTCTTTGGCATGGCATAATGGCGAGGATTTGGACTTACAATTAAATACGTTAAACGCCCACGCCAATAAATGTTCTAATGGCTATGCTGTGCTTGACGTGGATATGAATGGTGTAGGTTGCGGCAGCAAAAACGGAATTTCACCTCGCCGGTGGAAAAATATTGTGGCGAAGAGTCGTAACCAAATGCCAAACGGCAGTTATGTTTTTCACCGTAGAACAATTCGGTGCGCACCAAGTGCCGGGCGGTTATATGTGTAAAATGCTTGATAGCGGTCATGGATTTGAGCTACAAATTAAGCTCAATGACAGAATGCGAACCTACGCTTATCGCAAGCCGATTCGGGATTGCCAACACAAAATCAAAAATGCTGGAAGTGGTAAAACAAGGTGATGATTTCCGTGTGGTTTATGTGAACCCGGATTTGAAATTGATTGCCGATGTGACGGTGCCTAACTGATAAATTGGTGAAATAAAAAGTGCGGTTAAAAATTTATTTGTTTTTTTAACCGCACTTTTTGTTTTATCACACTGAAAAAAATTAGTCAATGCCAAATTGTTCACGCACGAAGGCTTGGAAGTCAGTACAGCCGCCAATGTGTTTTTTCATCAACTAAAATTTGCGGCACGGTTTGTACCGGTTTGCCGATAATTTTGGCAATATCGTCTTTGCTTAGACCTTGCTCGATAATGTCGATATAGCGATAATCAAAATTATCCACCGAAGTTTTTTAATTTTTCCGCTAAGGCTTTAGCGCGTACGCAGTATGGGCAGCTTAGGCGGCCATAAATTGTCACAAACATCATTTTTTTCCTTTTGTGTAGTAAATAAACGCGCTGATTTTTACGGCGTGCACGAAAAAGAATAAAGTGATTTTTGAGGCGGTTGGTGTAAAAATACAGCGAATTTTAACGCCGTCGTATGAGGAAATTTTTATGTCTGAAAAATATACGTCTTTCACTTTAGATTGCATATTATCCCATCGTTCTATTCGTTGTTTCACGCCTGAACCAATAGAAGAGAAGGTCATTGAGCAATTAGTCAATGCGGCCCGTTTTGCGTCCACCTCTAACCATTTGCAATGCGTTTCTATTGTGCGTATTACCGATCCTGCGTTGCGTGAGCAGATGATGGTGTATAGCTCTAATCAGGAATATGTGAAAAGCGCACCGGAGTTTTGGGTATTTTGTGTGGATTTTTCATAAACATAAACAAATTTGCCCAACCGCGCAGTTAGATTATGCGGAAGTGTTGCTCATCGGCGCGGTGGATACCGGTATTATGTCGCAAAACGTGTTGTTGGCGGCGGAAAGTTTAGGGCTTGGCGGAGTGTATATCGGTTCTTTGCGTAATGAAATGGAAGCTGTCGGCAAATTGTTAAACTTGCCGGAACATTGCTTACCAATGGTCGGCATGTGCTTGGGCTATCCTGATCAAGAACCGCCGAGTAAACCACGGTTACCAAAAAGAAACCTTATTCTTTGAAAAATGCCTACCAACCGTTGGATACCACCAAATTGGACGAATATAACCAAAACCGTGGCGGAATATTACCGTCAGCGTAGTAATATCGACATGGATTGGTCGCGTAATGTGATTAAGAGTTTGGATAAGCCGATTCGCCCGAAAGTATTGGCTTATTTGCAGCAACAAGGTTTTTATTAAAAAGTAATATATCAATGAAACTATTAATGTTGTGCCGTGAACCGCGTTTGTATAGCTGTCGGCGTTTAAAACAGGCGGCGGAAGAAAACGGCCATCAAATGGATATTCTCGATCCGAATCGTTGTTTGATAAAAACTCCGTAAAAATCCACCGCACTTTGCTTTGTATTATCAGGCGGATGTGGAAAGTGAAGCGCAATTATTGCCGCAATATGATGCCGTGTTACCCCGCTTTTGGCACAGGCAGTATGCTCATGGGCTGTCGTGTATTGCATTATTTTCAAGCCTTGGGTGTACCTTGCTTGAATAATGTAGAAGCCTTTTTGCAATGCGCGAGATAAATGGCTGAGCTTGCAAATGTTGTTGCAACACGACATTGCCGTGCCGGATTCTATACTTGCCGGTATGGAAGTGGATGCCAATCGTGCGGTGCAACACATCGGTGCGCCAACTATCTTGAAAAACCCTAAGCGGCTCGCAAGGTATTGGCGTGATTTTTGGCGGAACGGCCACAAAGTGCGGTCAGTATTTTAGAAACATTGAAGCAGGCGAATGTGCCGGCATTAGCGCAGGAATTTATTGCGGAAGCCCAAGGCGCCGATTTACGTTGCTTTTGTGGTGGGCAACCGCATTATCGCAACCATGCAACGCATCGGGCAAAATGGTGAATTTCGTGCTAAATTGTCACCGTGGTGCCACTACAGAAAAAAAGTTGTATTAACCGAACAAGAAAAAACACATTGCCTTAAACGCAACGAAAGTGTTAGGCTTGGACGTGGCAGGGCGTGGATTTAATCCGTTCAGCCAATGGCCCGTTGGTGTTGGAAGTCAATGCCAGTCCGGGGCTTGAAATGATCGAGAAAAACCAGTGGTATTGATATTGCCTTGCAGATGATCTTACATTTAGAACAAAAGATTCGTAATCAGGTTGGAGTAATAAAATGATTATTTATTTACACGGTTTTGATTCCAGTAGCCCGGGCAATCACGAAAAAAAGTATTGCAGCTGAAAATTCATCGATGATGATGTGCGTTTTATTAATTACAGCACATTGCACCCGCGTCATGATATGCAATTTCTTTTTAAAAAGAAGTGCATAAATTGGTATCTGAATCGAAAGATGAGAAACCGTTAATTTGTGGCGTAGGGCTTGGCGGTTATTGGGCGGAACGCATTGGTTTTTTGTGGCATTAAACAAGCGATTTTTAACCGAATTTATTTCCCGCAGGAAAATATGGGTGGCAAAATCGATCGTCCGGAAGAATATGAAGACATTGCGACCAAGTGCGTGGAAAAATTTCCGTTTGAAAAATAAAGCCCATTGTTTGGTGTTTTTTGTCCGTGGAAGACGGTGTTTTAGATTCCCAACGCAGTGCCAAGGTTCTATCGCCTTATTATGACGTGATTTGGGATGCCGTAGAAACCCACAAATTCAAGCAGATTTCCCAGCATTTGCAACAAATTAAAGCCTTTAAAGAGGCGTAACCTCAATAAAAAGAGTCGTTAAATACGACTCTTTTTTTGTTAACTCGCCCGCCTCAGGATCTAACGTATTCAGCGGGAAATTCGGTGGCAGTTGAGGGCTGGCATCATCTTCACCCATCGGATCAATTTCCGGCTCGGTTTTTAAACTCATTCGGCGAAGTTGCCCCTTTTTCTTTGCCTAATAATTGCGGTTGTAATTTGATGAAATTACTTTTCCGGCGATAACCAGATGTTGATAAGCATTTGGCTAAATTCCGGTTCAAACTCATGATCCAAAATGGAATCATTCAAAATGAAATAACCTTTGTCGGGCAAAAGCAATATAGCGCAATACGGCATTTGGCGAGAAATCGGGGAAAATCTCTTGCATTGCTTTTAGCCACAAATCCATTTTTGGCTTTATCTGCTTTCAAGTGTTCCATTTCTTTAATTAAGCTAATGGCAAAATTTTTGCCTTCAACAGGTTTTTCATATTTGAACGAAAGCATCATCGGGAGTTGGTTTTCTTTGTATTCGCCATTTTCTGTCGCCAAATTGATGGAATACACCAAAAACGGTCCCCAGTTATAATCGGCATTCCCCACATTCACCCACTGCGCGGAAAGTGCGGTCGGTAGTAAACTTAAAATAAAACAGTAATGATTTCAGTTTCATAAACAATCCGTCAGAAAAATGTTATGTGGGCGATTATAACAAAAAGACGAGAAAGCGATCTCGTCTTTTTCATTTTTGCTTTTGGGAGGCTTATTTTTAAGCTGCCCACCATGTCTTCAGGGCGCACCCATTTGTCGAAGTCTTCGGCTGACACCAAGCCAAGATTAATGGCTTCTTCGCGTAAGGTTGTCCCGTTTTTGTGTGCGGTTTTCGCAATTTTTGCCGCATTTTCATAACCGATATATGTATTAAGTGCGGTCACTAACATCAATGAATTTTCCAATTGTTGTTTAATGCGAGGGTAGTTCGGTTCGATGCCGACTGCACAGTGTTCATCAAAAGGATACGCAAGCATCACCCAATAATTGCGCAGATTGTAAGAAATTTCGCCACCATAACCGGATTGAACACGTTTAATTGGAAGTGGCCTTGTGAGCCAACGAAAGCAATAGTAGTATCGTTACCGAATACTTGCGCACACACCATAGTTAACGCTTCGCATTGGGTCGGATTGACTTTTGCCCGGCATGATGGAAGAACCCGGTTCATTTTCAGGGATTAAAGATTTCACCGATACCGGAACGCGGACCGGATGCCAATAAACGAATGTCGTTAGCAATTTTGAACAAGCTCATAGCAAGCTGACGCAATGCGCCGTGGGTTTCCACGATGGCATCATGCGCGGCTAAGGCTTCAAATTTATTTTCTGCGGTCACAAAAAGGATGTCCGGTGAATTTTGCAATATATTCCGCCACTTTCACATCATAACCTTTTTGGCGTGTTCAAACCGGTACCTACCGCTGTGCCGCCAAGGGCTAACTGACTTAAATGCGGAAGAGTGTTTTTAACGCACGCAAACCGAAAGTCCAATTGTGCCGCATAAGCAGAGAATTCTTGACCTAATGTTAATGGCGTCGCATCCATTAAGTGCGTACGACCGATTTTTCACCACATCTTTGAATGCTTCAGATTTTTGCCGCAAAGGTTTTTTTGTAAAGCGTTCTACACAAGGAATAGTGTGTTCAACCACTTTTTTGTATGCTGCAATATGCATAGCGGTTGGGAAGGTATCGTTAGAAGATTGGGATTTGTTCACATCATCATTTGGGTGAACGAAAGATTTTTCTCCTAATTTGCCACCATGTAAAACGTGCGCGCGGTTTGCCACCACTTCGTTCACGTTCATGTTGGATTGTGTACCGGAACCGGTTTGCCAAATCACCAACGGGAATTGATCGTCTAATTTGTTGCTAAAAATTTCATCGCAGGCTTGTGCGATCAAATCACGTTTTTTTCAGCAGGTAACACGCCTAAATCATGGTTGGCAAATGCTGCTGCTTTTTTCAAATAACCAAAGGCTTCGATAATTTCATGAGGCATAGAAGCTGCCGGTCCGATTTTAAAAATTATTACGAGAACGTTCGGTTTGCGCAGCCCAGTATTTATCTGCAGGAACTTGAACTTCACCCATCGTGTCTTTTTCAATGCGAAATGCCATTGTAATTACCTCTTATTGATTATTAATGAAAAAGTTAGTCGGATTCTAACACCGGCAAACCAATCTATGAACTGAAATCATAAACAGAAAAACAGTTTTTGTGACTTGAGATCATAAAAGTGCGGTCGGTTTGCAAAAATGTTTCGGAAATTAACATTTTCTATTTGGGCTGATTTCCGCTAAAATCTTGCGGTTAAAATTCTCAATTTTGAACTTTTTATGCCAAAAAAACGCGCAATTTTACTTACTTACCGACACCTCGCCCGTCCGACCAAATTTATCCGCTATGGAAAGTTTGGCGTGTGATCTTGCCGCCTCTGCATGGCGACTTGGCAAGCGAGTGTTGTTGGTGTGCGAAAGTGAGGCGCAGGCGTTGAAAAATTGACGAGGCTCTGTGGCAACGGGAACCCGATGAGTTCGTCCCACACAACCTTTCCGGCGAAGCCACTACGTATGCCACGCCCATTGAAATTAGTTGGACGGGCAAACGCAATGCACAAAGTCGTGATTTGCTGATTAATCTGCAAACCGCAACTGCCGGAATATATTAATAGTTTTAACCAAATTATCGATTTTTGTTCCTGTGGAAGAGCAACCAAAAAGCCTTGGCGCGTGAGCGTTATAAACAGTTGAGACAGTTAGGCTGGACGTTGAGTACGGAGCAGGTATAACGATATAAAAAAACTCCCCTCTTTAGAAAAGAGGGGCAGGGGGAGACTGATTACAAAGCTTGAATTTCTTTATGAGGTTGATATAACTTCTGCCGAATCTCCCCTAACCCCTCTTTGCCAAAGAGGGGTGGATTACAAAAACACTTAAAAAAATTGACCGCACTTTTATGAACGACATCACTTTTTATCAACGCTTTGAAGCCGATATTCTCGCCGGGCGAAAAACCATCACTATTCGGGACAAATCCGAAAGCCATTTTAAACTGGGCGATATTCTGCGAGTGGGACGGTTTTGAAGATAATCAATATTTCTGCACCATTGAAGTGTTAAGCGTGTCGCCGATTACTCTTGATGAACTGACGGAACAGCATGCCAAGCAGGAGAATATGGGATTGGATGAATTGAAAGAAGTGATTCGGGGATTTATCCAAGTGAAGAACGATTTTATGTGATTGAGTTTATACTACAATTTAATAAATGAATAAATTTGTAAGGTACATTTTACAGGTCCCAATCAATTTGGGATTTCAACAGAACTTTTGTGAGCGGAAAATTAAAATGAAAAATCGTTCTTGTATTATTAAGTATGTTTCTTTATGGATGTGGAACCTTAACTACACTGAAGGATCCTTGCCCTTATATTGGAACTCGATACGATTACAATATGGTTACTGGCAATTTTTTTATGATGGTGTTGGGTTTAAACACATGACCCAGTCCATTCTATTTTAATTGATTGGCCTGTGTCTTTTTTTGTTGATACAGCATTATTACCTATCAATATTCCTCGTTACTATTCATCGGATGAAGAAGTAAGAGCATCATGCGGACAATATGGCGATCCGAATAACAAGCATCCTTGGATAAAAAGAAAGAAGAAAAATTAATCAGTTGTTGGGTGCGTGTATAAACGTGCCAAGTATTTAATATAACGGTGTGTTTATACTCACCCTACTAAAGCAAGAGAAAAATAAATGACACAAAAATTCGAAATGGCAGACCGTTTTAATCCGTCTGCGGTAGAACAAGCCCTTTATCAACATTGGGAAGAGAGCGGTTATTTTAAACCGTCTGAAAATGAAAACGTGCCGAGCTATTGCATTGCGATTCCGCCGCCGAACGTCACAGGTTCTTTGCACATGGGGCATGCTTTCCAGCAAACCTTAATGGATACCTTAATCCGTTTTAACCGTATGGAAGGGCATAACACCTTATGGCAAGCGGGGACAGACCATGCGGGTATCGCAACCCAAATGGTGGTGGAGCGTAAAATTGCCGCAGAAGAAGGCAAAACTCGCCACGATTATGGTCGTGAAGCGTTTATCAACAAAATTTGGGACTGGAAAGCTTATTCAGGTGGCACAATTAGCCAACAAATGCGCCGTTTAGGTAACTCCATCGACTGGGAACGTGAGCGTTTCACTATGGACGATGGTTTATCTAACGCGGTAAAAGAAGTGTTTGTTCGCTTGCACGAAGAAGGTTTGATTTACCGTGGCAAACGCTTGGTGAACTGGGATCCAAAACTTCACACTGCGATTTCCGATTTAGAAGTGGAAAACAAAGAGAGCAAAGGTTCCCTTTGGCATTTCCGTTATCCGTTAGCAAACGGTGCAAAAACGGCAGATGGTAAAGATTATTTAGTGGTGGCAACCACCCGTCCGGAAACTATGTTGGGCGATACGGCGGTGGCGGTGCATCCGGAAGATGATCGTTATCAATCTTTAATCGGTAAAACTGTGGTTCTACCGTTGGCTAACCGTGAAATTCCGATTATTGCCGATGAATATGTAGATCGTGAATTCGGTACCGGTGTAGTGAAAATTACCCCTGCCCATGACTTCAACGACTACGAAGTCGGGTAAACGTCACAGCTTGCCGATGGTTAACGTGTTAACCTTAAAATGCGGATATTCGTGATGAAGCGGAAATTATCGGCACAGACGGCAAACCACTTGCAGGTTATGAAGCGACAATTCCAGCTGATTTCCGTGGTTTAGAGCGTTTTTGCTGCACGTAAGAAAAATCGTGGCAGATTTTGAAGCGCTGGGTTTATTAGACGAAATCAAACCGCACGATCTCAAAAGTCCCTTATGGTGACCGTGGTGGCGTGCCAATTGAGGCGATGTTAACCGACCAATGGTATGTCAGCGTGAAACCGCTGGCTGATGTGGCGATTAAAGCGGTGGAAGACGGCGAAATCCAATTCGTGCCGAAACAATACGAAAACCTTTATTTCTCTTGGATGCGTGATATTCAAGATTGGTGTATCTCTCGCCAACTTTGGTGGGGACACCGTATTCCGGCGTGGTATGACGCAGAAGGCAACGTTTATGTTGCACGCAACAAAGAAGAAGTGCGGTCAAAAATATAACTTAGATTCTGCGGTTGAACTTAAAACAAGATGAAGATGTGTTAGACACCTGGTTCTCATCAGGCTTATGGACGTTCTCCACCTTAGGTTGGCCGGAGCAAACCAAAGAACTCAAAAATGTTCCACCCAACGGATGTGTTAATCACAGGCTTCGACATCATCTTCTTCTGGGTTGCCCGTATGATTATGTTTACGATGCACTTTGTGAAAAGATGAAAAACGGCAAAACCGCAAGTGCCATTCAAAAACGGTGTACGTAACGGGTTTAATCCGTGATGAGCAAGGTCAAAAAAATGTCGAAATCGAAAGGGCAACGTGCTTGATCCAATCGATATGATCGATGGTATTAGCCTTGAAGATTTACTTGAAAAACGCACCGGTAACATGATGCAGCCGCAATTGGCAGAGAAAATTGCCAAAGCGACCCGCAAAAGAGTTTGCAGAAGGTATTGCAGCGCATGGCACAGACGCATTGCGCTTTACACTAGCTGCATTGGCTTCAAACGGTCGTGATATCAACTGGGATATGAAACGCCTAGAAGGCTATCGCAACTTCTGTAATAAATTGTGGAATGCAAGCCGTTTCGTTCTTACGAATGAAAAATTAGATTTAAGCCAAGGCGAAATTGAATTTTCCGTGGCAGACCGTTGGATTCAATCAGAATTCAATCGCACAGTAGAAACGTTCCGTAGCGCATTAAGCCAATACCGTTTCGACCTTTGTGCCAATGCGATTTATGAATTCACTTGGAACCAATTCTGCGACTGGTATTTAGAACTTACCAAACCGGTATTTGCCAACGGCAACGCTGCGCAAATTCGTGCAACAAGCCAAACCTTGGTTCAGGTGTTGGAAAAAAATTGTTGCGTTTAGCTCATCCCGCTCATGCCATTTATAACCGAAGAAATTTGGCAAAAAGTGAAAGGTTTTATGGGTATCACCGCGGACAGCATTATGTTGCAATCTTTCCCTCGCGTGGAAGAAAAATGCGTTTGATGCTGAGGCTGAAACCGATATTAACTGGCTCAAAAGAAGTGATTGTTTCCGTGCGTAACATTCGTGCTGAGAGTAACATTGCGCCAAGTAAAGGCCCTCGATCTGTTATTCCGTAATATTCCAGCCGACGAGCAAAAATACTGGAAAAACAGACCGCACTTTTACAAGCCATGGCGAAGTTAGACAATGTCAGCGTGCTTAAAGAGGGCGAACAAGCGCCGTTAGCTGTAGCGAAGTTAGTCGGTAATACCGAAATCCTCGTACCGATGGCTGGCTTTATCAACAAAGAAGCCGAGCTTGCCCGTTTAACTAAAAGAGATTGAAAAAAATATCAAAACGAAGTTAAACGTATTGAAAAGCAAACTCAGCAACGAAGCCTTCGTCGCTAAAGCCCCGGAAGCGGTTATCGCCAAAAGAACGCGAAAAAAACAAGCCGAATACCAATCCGGATTAGAAAAATTCGTGAGCAGTATAAGGCGATTGAGGCGTTGTAGTTTTTGATATTAAAAGCAGCTAATCTATGAAAATGGGTTAGCTGTTTTTTTATACTTGGAGAATCAAATGAATGACAAACGTAAAAACTGGACGAGAGATGAAGTCATTGTTGCACTTTTATCTCTATTTTACGATTCCTTTTAGCAAGGTTAATAAGTTTCATCCTTTAATTAAAGAATATGCTGCCTTAATAGGACGAACGCCATCAGCATTAACAATGAAGATCGGTAATTTAGGGAGTTTTGATAAGACGTTACGTGAAAAAAATATTGGTGGTTTATCTAACGCAAGCCAATTAGATAGAAATGTCTGGCTAGAATTTGAAGGTAGGTGGAACCTACTTGATGAAGTGTATCAGCATGTTGTCAATCAATTCTTAAATAAAAGAGCAGAAAGTACCGGACGCATCATTAATGTCTGGGATATAATCTTTTCCATGGGAAAGAAGAAAAAAAGAGAAGTAAATGTGCGCATGAACCAATCTTTTTAGAGATAGTGTTTTAGCTGCTTATAATTATCGTTGTTGTATCACTGGTATTGAAATTCTGAACTATTAATTGCGAGTCATATTAAGCCTTGGAAAGATGATGTGGAAAAATCGCTTGAATCCACAAAATGGATTGTGTCTTAACGCCCTTCATGATAAAAGCCTTTGATAGAGGATTGTTTACGTTAGATGAAAATTTTAGAGTTACCTTATCTCATCAACTCTATTCCTCAGAAAAATACTATGCAGTGGTTTAAGTCTTATGAAAATAAAGAAATTATTTTTGCCAGAACGGCTTATACCAAGTTTAGATTTTTACAATTTCATAGAGAAAATATTTTTTAAAAGGATAGAAAGTTATTAGATGTATAGAGTTATTAGATCAGGATTGATATTTTTTAATGATGGTATAAATACTAGTTTTATTTTTTTAAAATAAAGAGCCTTGGAAATAATATTGAATGTATTAATTCTCTTGATGGAATAATGGATAGAGTAAAAGAAATTTTTCTCAAGGCGGTAAATTAGAATTTGTTAAAGTTGAAAAATTGTAAGATTTTCTAATAATCTTACATTAATAGATACCAAGTTACCTGATATTTTTGCTGAGATGATATTGGTTTACTATTCTTCTAAACTAAATAAAAATAGATGATGTGACGGAGCATATTAGTAGATTAAATCCCTTAAATTATAATTTATCCTGTAACCATAATTATTATGAATATAAAGTAAAACACTTTCTTAATGATGTCGCTTTAGGTATGCGTCCCGATGATGTTTGGTTAGGGAAATATGATGCAATAGGCGGATATTTGGTAGTAAAAGAGGATGGAGAAATTCTTTGTTATCATATTTATAGTAAGAATTCTTTTTGAAGACTATTTATACCATAATACAAAATTTGATACACCGAGTTCGTCAAGACATGATTTTGGTTATATTTATGAAAAGAAATAGCGAGTTTTTATTAAGTTAAATATACAAATTAGATTCTTATAGTAAAAAGTGCGGTGAATTTCCACCGCACTTTTTTTAACTATCTTTTTCATCTGCATTTCTAATCCCATTAAAATAGGCTCGACAATTTCATCAGGCAATCCATGGGTATTTATTTCACTTACTCTTGGATATAGAGTTCTGATCTCATGCAAAAATGCCTTCTACGGTTTCCTTTGCCAAGCCTGTGAGTTTGGCGGTGTTGAAAAATGTGGCGGAGCTGTATTTTATCCCATAAATAATGTTTATTTTCTCCGTGCCACGCCATTGCCATTTTGACTTTTTGCTTTTTGTAGTCCGTTGTGTTTGATGAGCGGATAGGCGGACATCACGTCATAAAAAGGCGTTAGACGATAGCGATTCTCTTGTTCCAAAAATAAACTGAAATTTTTTGCCATGACCGTCAATAGCACAAAGTAACCAAAAAAATAATTTGCGCTTTTAAAAACTGCTTGCGATCTGCTTGGGTGTTGGATGAACCGTTGAGAAGCGACATAATTTGAAGAATACTCGGCCCGCCGTCATTTTCATATTTTTCGCGCAGGGGCAATGTTGAGTGCTTGGCACATATCTTCCTGTGGTAAACGAATTAGCCAACTTCTATTTTTCAGACCAACGGCGATCGAAGCGCTCCACAATCAGCACTTTCATTTCACCGAAATACTGAATTTGGCTTCGAGGAACCGGCAAACCGAAGGCTTTCATAATATTCAAGCAAAGCCATTCATTTTTCACAGCTACCGGAAAGATCAAGTTGCCCTTGTGCCACCATACCAATCAGGGAGTTTAAAAATATGGCTGGTCGCGGTGGAATGCAAAAGGGCGCTGCCATTGATTCTGATAATAAAGGAGCGCTGTTTTTCCTGAGCGCCGGCTAAAGAAATTCGGAAATCCTCGCTTTCTTCCATGCCGAGAGGAAAAGTGCGGTAGTTTTTCAGCACGTTTTCCACCTCTTTGTCATTTAGCGGTTCTGCATAAATTTGGCGTACTGAGTGGCTTTCTCCCTGATAAAAGCTGAATTGCGCCGATACAATCCTGTCCAATTGCCGAAAGTAAATCAAATGGGGATTTCGTAGAGGTTTGGAAACGTTGTTGAATGCGTGAACGAATCTGCTCGTTGTCTGGAAGGAGATTATCGAAGAAATTGTAAACGGAATCTCCTCGATAAATTTTTATGCGACAAGGGCAGTGACAATGAAATAGGGCGTGAGCGAACAGATTCAAGCCATTTTTTTCCGCATACTGAAATTCGGTTGCGCCACTGGTGAGTTTTCGCCATTCACCGACTAACAAACCATTCATAGCAACGTTTAGAATCGAGTTACTCATCACCATGCCTCATCGTCATCGTATGTTGCTGTTGGCTCTTTGATTGAATGGGCAGTATCAGATGACTTTTTGCGTGGTTGCACAATAAGCTCTAGTTCTAGTCCAGCCAGAATTTTTAAATAGTGTTTCTAATTTAGTACGCTCCGGCTCATTCTCAAACGCTGAAATTCTAGCTTGGGTCGTTCCGGCGAGTTTAGCAACATCAGTTTGTGACAGATCGCCTTGATAGCGAAAATTCCCGAATGACATGAGAAAGCATTTTTGCGGTGGTGATAACCATTGTGACTCCTCATACGCTATAGCGTATAGAAATTATTTTATACGCTATGAAGTATAAAGTTTGTTTTATATCTTGTAAAGTATAATTTATGATTTATATTCTATGTAATATAAGCTGTAAACGATTAAAATTTCCACCGCACTTTTCTCTCTGCTATTTTTCTCCTTTGACTGTTTCAACCCAACGCTCAATTAAGCGTTTGCTTTCTGCGTCAGCGCCAAAAGCGGATGAAGTCAATATCCAATAAATTTAATTTGGTTGGATCGCTAGATTTAGGTGACACTTTTGCATAGATATTCGTTGGAAGTTGGTAAGAGTCGGATTCTCTCCATGGGATTTCTTGCGCTTCGGTGTCAAGGACGAAGTCCACGAAGCGTTTAGCATTTTCAAGATTGCGTGCGCCTTTGATGATGCTTACCGATCCTAATGTGTAGCCTACGCCTTCACAAGGCAAAATGCCTTTTACCGGCGCGCCTTTGCCTTTTTCACGTACATAGCCGTGCATAAAGGCAATATCAACGCCCACTTCGCCGGTGGCTAAGTTACCGGTGGCTAAGCCGCTTTTAGAATATTGTGCCACGTTAGCGTTGAGTTTTTTTCAAGTAATCAAACGCTTTTTCTTCGCTCCCAAAGCTGCACTAATGTCGTCAGAAGAGAATAGCCCGTACCGGACACGCGAGGATCGGCATATTGAATTTGATTTTTGAATTCCGGTTTGAGCAAATCGGCAAAAACATTTCGGCTCCGGAATATTGAGCTGTTTTAATTTTTCCGTATTCACGCCGATGGCAACTTCCATTAAATAAATGATCGACGTGTAATCGCCTCGTTTATCCATTAATTTCTTAAATTGCGGCATGATGTTTTTTGTAATGGCGAGCGGTACGTCGCGAGTAAAACCTTGGTCGGCGGCTTTGTAAGTGCGGCTCAAAAGTACCGCCAAACCACACATCCGCCTGTGGATTCTCTTTTTCTGCTTTTGATTTTTACCGAGCACGGTGCCGGTGCTGTTTCGTACAAATTGTGCATCGACATTGTATTTTTCGGCAAAGCGTTTCGTGACTTTTTCGCAGGTCACATTTTGTACGCTGCAATAAACGGTGAGTTTGCCTTCCGCTTGGGCATTGTGCGTATAAAACAGCATCGGAAGCAAGCAAAGTGCGGTCGTTTTTAAGGATGTTTTTTTAGTGGTGAATAATTTTTAGAAAGATTGGTCATTGATTTAATCCTCGGTTAGATTGAAAAACAAAACCAGTCAACATCTAAACGGGGAAAAACGGGCTTGAAAATAAACCCATTGAAAAGCAGAGTGAAGTGCATTAGTTTCCTACGTCAGTGCTAACTGTATCAGGTTCACGGGTATTTCTCAGCTCCGCTATTTGAATAACGGAGCACCCCGACTAACGGGCATTACTATAGGTGTTTGTAATTGATTTGTAAATAAAAATGAAAAAAATATTTCTTTTTGACCGCACTTTATTGACGGCTTCCGAAAAGGTGGTTTGGCAAACCAGACCAAAATGAACAACACTAAAAAAACATAATGGCAGATAACCAGAAAATTTCATTGGCACCGATGATAAAACCTTGCGATGTGATATTACGGGCAAGCATGGAGGAAGTTTGTTCTTCACTTATGCCGAAACGTTCCATTGTTTGATAGTATTGTTGGACGATTGGATTGTAATTTGTCACGATTTCAGTCAGTTGGCTATGGTGTACGGCTTCGCGGTTGTACCATAAGAAAGTGGTTAATGATGTTCCAATAGATCCTGCCAAGGTACGCAAAAAGTTAAATAAACTGGAGGCGGAGGCCATTTTATCAGCCGGTAAATTGGAGAGGGTGATTGAGGTTAACGGCATAAAGAAACAAGCTGCAGCCAGGCCTTGCACAAGTTGCGGTAATGCCACATCGGCGAAGGACATTCCCGGTTCAAACGTGACGGCGCGCCAGTAGAATGTAATGGCATAAACAATGAAGCTGACGGTGACTAAAATTCGCATATCGATTTTATAGCCGTATTTACCGATTAATGGTGATAATAAAATCGGGAATAAGCCCACAGGTGCTGATGCTAAACCTGCCCAAGTGGCGGTATAACCATAAACTTGTTGCAACAGCAAGGGAATGAGCACCACAGACCCCAGATAAACCAAAAAGGCAAGGCTGGTGGACAGACAGCCGACGCTGAAATTGCGTTGCTTGAACAGGGAAATATCCACCACAGGGTTGTCGTCCGTGAGTTCCCCAAATGACGAGTGCGATTAACGTCACGGCGGAAATGACGGCAAGAATGATGATTTCAGCGGAGTTGAACCAATCTTGTTCACGCCCTTGATCTAACATTAATTGTAAACAACCGACACCAAGTACTAATAGCACTAATCCAACTATATCAATTGGGTTATGTTGAATTTTACTTTCCCGAGGCATCAAAATTTTCCAACTGGCACCAATAATAATGATACCCACGGGGACGTTAATAAAGAAGATCCAACCCCAATGTAAATTATCACTGATCCAACCGCCGAGAATGGGCCCGAAAATCGGCGCGACAACGACAGTCATCGCCCAAAATGCCAATGCCATGCCCCGTTTTTCCGGTGGGTAGTTATTGAGTAGTAAACTCTGTGACAGCGGAATAATCGGACCTGCCGCCAAGCCTTGGAACACACGACACACAATGAGCATTTCCAAGCTATGGGAAATGCCGCATAACCAAGAGGCGAAAATAAAAAGTGCGGTGGCAATTAAAAACAATTTTACTTCGCCAAAACGTTTGGCGAGCCAACCTGTGATGGGAATAGATATGGCATTTGCTACACCAAATGAGGTGATAACCCAAGTGCCTTGGCTTGATGAGGCACCAAGATCACCTGAAAATTGTTGGGATGGCAACATTAGCAATAGTTGAATCTAACACTTGCATAAAAGGTGGCAAGTGATAGTGCTAATGTCATTATGCCGAGAGCGACACCTTCAACCGGTTTTTGCATCATGCCAAATCCTAGTTTGTGTTATCGCGAATAATTTTTTTCGATCAAATTTTTCCACCGCACTTTCATCATAGCTGAGCGTGTTGGTAGCATAAAGTGGCGCCGTACGTTTTTGCTGCGATAACATTTCTCCCTTTGTATCGGCAATATTGACTTCCACTAAAGGTGGATAAGCCAATGCGTAGCGGGTAGCGGGTAATTTGTTGCGGATCCAAACTAATGCGAACAGGGACACGTTGTACCACTTTTGATCCAGTTGCCAGTGGCATTTTGTGCGGGTAACACAGAAAATGCGCTACCGGTGCCCATTTCGATACCTTCTATTTTGCCATCAAATTTCACATCATGGCCGTATAAATCAAAAGATAACTTCACGGGTTGCCCAATTCGCATATCTTTTGAGTTGGGTTTCTTTAAAATTGGCATCCACCCACATTTGGTCGTTGGCAATGACCGCCATCAGAGCACTCCCCACGGCGACTTTTTTTGTCCCACTTGCGTGCTTCGGCGTGCCACATAGCCATCAATCGGGCTGGTGATTTTTAGTGCGTTGTAAATTGAGCCACGCCTGTTTTACGGAACTGATGGCTTTTTGAATTTCCGGCTGTTCTTTCAGTGGTACATTCATTAATAAGGATTTATTAGCAGCAAGTTGGTTTTTAACGGCTTTTTAAGTTGGCTTCCGCTGTCATTACCGCTTCTCTGGCGTGTTGTAGCGATTCTTTATCAATCGCTCCGCTTTTTCCCTAACTGTTCACGGCGCGCTAAATCGCCTTGTGCTTTCGTCAACGCCGTTTGGTTGGCTTGAACAGTTGCTTCCAGTTGTTTAACGGTGTAGCCAAGCTGCGAAATTTGGCGTACCGCACCGGCTAATGTGTTTTTGTGCTTGGCTGAAACTCAGTTGGTAATCCGTATCATCCAACTCAAGTAACACATCTCCCGCATGCACAAAATCCATATTTTCAACATTAATTTGACGCACATTGCCTGCGACTTGTGATGAAATCATTATTTGATTGCCATTGACATAGGCATCTTCCGTGCTTTGATAATCTTTAAGAAAAAAAAGAACCAATATAAAGCAGTAAGTGCAGTAGTGATGATTAGGATGAAAAAGAAAATGCCGAATGCTTTTTGCGTTTTGTTTTTTTGCTCGGAGGCTAATTCTGTTTCAGCGTTATTTTCCATGGAGTGTCCCTTTGATAGGTTTTGTTGTTGGAATTTTGATTATTCTATATGTATAAACTATCAATTCTATTGAATGTAACAATTTCCGCTATTATCTGCTTTTTTTCTATACTTACGCCAACAAAAACGAGAAACACGGCATTTGTTTTACTCGTTTTATTTTCAATCAAACATAAATCACAATCCTAGAGGAGAAATATTATGTCAAAAAAACATCTATCGGTTTAGATAAAGCACAATCAGAAGTATTAGCAACCAAGTTAAATGAATTATTAGCCACTTATCAAGTTTTTCTACACCAATGTACGTGGTTATCACTGGAACATTAAAGGTGTTAACTTTTTTTGAACTTCACGCAAAAATTTGAAGAAATTTACACGGATCTTGTAGAAAAAGTTGATGAAATTGCCGAGCGCATCTTAACATTAGGGTCACACGCCGGCAAACGGATTTAGTCAATATTTAAGCCAATCTCGTATTAAAGAAGAGATTGCGGTTAGCACGGCGGCAGATTGCTTAAAAGGCATATTGGACGGTTTTAAAGTATTACTTGGCCAACAACGTGAAATTTTAAGCTTGGCATCTGATGCTGATGATGAAGGTACCTCATCACAAATGAGTGACTACATCAAAGAACAAGAAAAATTGATCTGGATGTTCCAAGCTGCTTGCCAAAGCTGCCGCGGTTAATTAATCCTAATCAAAAGAAAATCCTGCTTTAACGTATGTTAGGGCAGGATTTTTTTAGTTAAAAAGTGCGGTGAATTTTTTTATTGTATTTTAAAGAATAAAACATCCCAAAATTCAACCGCACTTTGGCGTTATTTTAAGACGGTTCCGATAATACTTCGCGTGGTTTCTTTTACCTCGGTTAGTTGCACACGGATAAGATCGCCGATTTTATATTGGCGCTGATCTTTAATGTAGAAGGCTATTTCATCATTATTTATGGTGATTTCCTCTCGGTTGTCATGGAGTGTGGAGGCCGGAATAAACATGGAGGCTCCGTTTTCCAACAGCATGACACGCAAGCCGCCGCGGGTGACGTCTTGTACTTCGGCTTCAAATTCGACTTTGCTTTTCCACCTTATCCGCCAAATAACGACAATATAGCCAATCGGCAATATCACGTTCCACCAAACGATTTTGGCGACGAGCTTCTTGCAAACGGGCAAGTACCGTTTCTTCCGGTTTGGCAAAATCGCGGTTGGCTAAATAGGCTTTGATTAAGCGATGGTTTACCATATCGGAATATTTGCGGATTGGCGATGTCCATGTGGCGTAGCCCTTTAAGCCTAAAACCAAAGTGCGGTGCCAATTCTGCTTTAAATTCTGCGAAAGTGAGGAAACGGCGCAGGCGGAATTCCAAATAATCCCCTTCAATCGGTTCTATATCATGGCGCATTTGGCAATAGCCGTTTAAGGTTGCAAGATTTTCTAGCGCATAACGGGTTTGTAAGTCCGCTTTGTTTTTCATCATTGGCTAAATTGGCTAACAAGAAATTGTGGGCGTTTTTCCAAGAATTTTTTTATCGAATCCGCTGTGCGTGTTGAAAATACCGCATTGCAGGTTTTCATGTAAAAAAATTGGGCGGCGCAGATATTCGCGATAATCATGGATTCTTCCACGATTTGGTTGGCAATACGGCGATACTCCGCCTTAATATCTTGTACTTTGCCATTTTCTGCCAGCACGAAAGAATAATCCGGTTTTTTTCTTTAAAAAGCAGTGCGTGGGTTTTGCGCCATTGCGTTCTGGTTAGGGTGAATTGATGCAACCGCTGAATTTGCTGTGCCGTTTCCGGATTTTCCGGCTGCCAAGCATTGTCTTTGCCTTCTAAGTAATCGGAAACTTGGTTGTACGTCAATTTATCTTTTGATTGCACATCGGCTAACACAAATTTTGCCGGTGCACTGATGTTGCCCTGTAAGTCTGTTTGAATGTAGCAAAACCAATGCCGGACGGGTTTCATGAGGTTTTAAGGAACAAAGCTCATCAGAAAGTTCCCGTGGCAACATCGGAATATTGAAGCCGGGTAGATAATTGGTGAAACAACGTTGTTTGGCGTCTTTTTTTCGATTTGTGAATGCAGAGCGATATAAGCAGTTGGATCGGCAATTGCCACCACTAATTGCCAGCCGGTTTGTTCACCGTTTGAGGCAATAGGCTCAATATACAAGGCGTCGTCCATGTCCTGCGTGGTTTTAGAGTCGATAGTGACGAAGTGAAGTGCGGTCAGATTTTTCGCGCGTTTCTTGATCCTGCATTTCATAGTGATCTTGTCCTTGTACCGGTTCACGCGGTTGTTCGTGACGCGCAAGGGTCACCCACCAAGGTGCCAGTTCATCATCAGCGTGGCAAATAAATTGAGTGATTTGCGCATAGAAAAACGATCGTCGCGCAAAGGGTGGGTTTTTAAGGTTGCCACAACCCAATCGCCTTCCTGTAATTCTTCTTTGACGGCTTTGCTTTTGCGCGGCGCCAATGGGCTGATTAATGTTAGGGTGATCAACAAGCACCTGCAATTTCTTGTCTTTATTGAACCGCACTTTCGCGATAAAACGGGTAAGCATCGGCTCGATTAAGGCTTCCGGTTCCGCTTGTTCTTTATCGCCTTGTTTTTCGATAGTGGCGCTGATTTTTGTCGCCGTGCATCACTTTTTTTCATAGCGACAGGGGAGATGAAATAGCTTTTTTTGTCGCATTCCAAAAAGCCATAAGCCTTATCGGTGCTTTTTACTATGCCTTCCACGCGTTCTTTGCTATCGTGAATTTGTTGTTTGAGTTGTGCGAGTAATGGATTATCTTGGAACATAATTATTCTTATCGTAGGGCAGAGTGGAGTCCGCCAAAGCCGTCATAAAATGGCGGATTAAAAATCCGCCTTACAAATAGAAAAAGGCAGGTTAAAAACCTGCCGATAAAATAAAGGAAGAAAAAAATTATTCTTCGCCTAACTCGCCCATGGCGGTGATGCTGAAGCCTGCATCAACATGGACGATTTCACCGGTGATCCCGGAGGCTAAATCAGAGCATAAGAACGCTGCGGAGTTGCCCACATCTTCAATGGTCACGGTGCGGCGTAATGCAGCAGTTTTCTCGAAGGTTGCCAACATTTTCTTGAAGTTTTTAATGCCGGAAGCCGCTAAGGTACGAATCGGGCCTGCGGAAATGGCGTTCACGCGAATGCCGTCTTTGCCTAAATCTGCTGCCATCACACGGGTTGCCGCTTCAAGAGAGGCTTTGGCTAAACACATCACGTTATAGTTTGGAATAGCACGTTCTGCACCTAAGTAAGAAAGGGTTAATAATGCCGCGTTAGGATTCAAATATGGACGTGCTGCTTGCGCCATTGCTACAAAACTGTATGCGCTGATGTCGTGGGCAATGCGATAACCTTCACGGGTTGCTGCATTGACATAGTCGCCGTCTAATTGATCGCCCGGTGCGAATGCGATGGCGTGTACGAAAACCATCAAATTTATCCCAGTGTTTGCTTAATTCTGCAAAGCAGTTTTGAATGCTTTCATCGGTGGCAACGTCTAACGGAAGAACGATGTTTGCGCCAAATTCTTTGGCAAATTCTTCAACACGCGGTTGTAATTTTTTTCATTTAAATAAGTGAAGGCTAATTCTGCACCTTGTTCTTTCATGGCCTTAGCGATACCGTAAGCGATAGAGCGGTTGCTGGCGAGACCTGTGACTAAAATACGTTTACCTGTTAAGAAACCCATAGTTATTCCTAATTGTTTGAGTTAAAAAGTGGCAAGATTATACTTGTTTTTGCCGGTCTTGAGCAATGTGGCGGTTTTTGGTTTAACCAGTTAAGCCGGATTATCTATATCCTTAAATTCCACGTCAAAACCGTGTTCTTTAGCCAACCATTCGCCGAGCGCCTTAATGCCGTAACGTTCGGTGGCATGGTGCCCGGCAGCAAAGAAATGAATCCCTTGCTCTCTGGCGGAGTGAATGGTTTGTTCAGAGACTTCACCTGTGATAAAAGCGTCACAATTTTGTGCTGCGGCAAGATCGATATATCCCTGTCCGCCGCCGGTACAAATACCGACTTTACTAATAAAGTGCGGTCCGTTTTCCGTGCAAATTAACGGCTTGCGGTTTAACACACGTTCAATGCGTTCGGCAAATTGTTCGGCGGTTAACGGTTCTTTTAAGGTGCCCCACACCGGAATGCTGACGGCGTTTTTGTTCTAACGGTTGAAGATTTTCAATGCCAAGTAAGCGGGCAAGTAGGGCGCTGTTGCCGAGTTCGGGGTGAACATCTAAAGGCAAATGATAGCCATATAAATTGATCTCATTGACTAATAAGGTTTTGATTCGCTTGCCTTTCATGCCGCGGATACAAGGATTTTCGCTCTTCCAAAAATAACCATGATGAACGAGCAATGCATCGGCTTTTTTTGCTCAACGGCATAATCAATTAGGGCTTGGCTGGCGGTGACGCCGGTGATGATTTTTTTACTTCGGCTTTGCCTTCCACTTGTAAAGCCATTTGGTGCGTAGTCGTTAATAGTATCGCTATTGAGCTTTTGATTAAGCAGATTTTTCTAGGGCTAAATTTTTGCATAAACGTTCTCTGAATAAAGAAAAAGAATGGCGTAATAATAATGGCTTTAGCGTGGAATAAGAAGAAAAAAATGGCCGATGCGAAGATCTTTTAACAAAGACGTGGGGGAGTTTTTGCACCGGCCACTGTGTTTAAGAATGACGACTATCTTAAATAAAAAAACGACTTCATTATACAATTTAATATATAACGATCAAGCTAAATTTAAGTTTTTTTCGACAAGAAATTTATGCTATGCCAATTAATTTATGCGTTTGTACACTTAATAACCACTTGGGCTTGTTGGGGCGTTGGTTTAATAAACCCTAATTGGGTAATGGTTTCCAGCAAATTCATTTTACCGTTGATTTCACAAGGGGAAAGGTAGTAGCGAGTCGCCTGAATGTTCTCTTCAATTAACGCACAAAAAAATCACGGACATCGCCGTCTGCAACAATGCGTACTTCATCGGCAAATTCAATACAACGCTGTTCATATTTATGTTGATATAACCGTTTCGGACTGGTGGCGATATAGTCAATTTGTGTGGGAATCGGTTTCAAGCCGTTCGTCTCAATGGCAAGAAAATAGCCCTCCGATTTCATTTGATCCAGCAGAAGCTCAATATTCGGCACAATGGTCGGCTCGCCACCGGTGATAATAATATTCTTTGCGGAAAATGACCGCACTTCTTCCATGATTTGCGCTAAAGTCATGCGTTCAAATTGATTGTAATTAGTGTCGCACCAAGGACAGGCGAGGTTACATTTACCGAAACGTACAAAAATGCTTAGCATACCGGTGTTAAAACCCTTCACCTTGTAGGCTCTCAAAAATCTCAACGATATTGTAAGAAGGCGTAAAAACGTCAATTTTTTGCACTGTACTTATTCCTCATATTCACAAAATGACGTTGGGGTTTCCCATAAACGGATGGCAGAAACCGGCAGATTTTCTTCGTCTTTCAAACGACGATAAATAAACTGTGCCAGCTGCTCGGCCGTCGTGCGAAACGGTACACCAAAGGTTTTGGAATCCAGCTGTTGTAACAATGTGGCGATTTTGCTTTCCCGCTCGCTGGTTTGATCGTAAATGAAAGCATGATCCATAGGGTCTAAAACGGCACGTTTTACAATGCTTTTGAGATCGCTAAAATCAATCACCATGCCCTGTTTGGCACCGCTTGCATATAAATTACCGCACACTTCAACTTGTAATTTATACGTATGCCCGTGCAGATTTTGGCATTTCCCGTCATGCCCATCCAACAAATGAGCCATATCAAAACTAAATTCTTTAGAAACTTTTAAACATAATCAGCCTGTTAATGTGGTTAATAATGATCTAAACCGTCCGCCAACATAAAAATATCATCGGCAATCACAGAGGTGGTTGGAAAGAAAAAGAGGAAATGTCATGTGATACCTAGTTTTTATGTAGGAGGTTTGCGAACTACAAATTGAAAATCGGGCGTATTATACAATGCACGGTGGCTTTTTATGTGATTTATTTATATTGCGTTGATAACACAATGAATTTTTTTATTTGATACATGATAAATCGCTTGCGCATGGAGGGCGTTGGTTGTAGGATTCGCAATATTTTTGAGGGGGTATAAGTGTGGCACTCATCTCACCCCATGAAAAAAATATCAATATCTTGACAATTCTTTTTCATTTTATCGAAGGCTGTACGCTTTTTTAGTTATGGTGTAAAGCGACCATCTTGCAAACTTGGTCTGCAGTTATCATTGAATAAATTAGATTTTTTTATGTCAGCTAAATAATATTAAAATAAATTAAAGTGCGGTGAAAAATTAAGGTGTTTTTATTGCATTCTTTCCTTTTTTTGAGGCTTTTTATGAAAAAAATATAAAAAACTATCTTTTTACTCCCATCTTTGCTTTTGTTGAACCCGTTAAATAGTCTTGCCGATGTAAAGACATCTTCTGATACCTCAATATCAATGCACTATCTATGCAAAAACAGCTTTTAAAAAGAAAGCGGATTAATGCTGGATATTGCAAGGCACTTTTTATCCGCCTGAAGTTATTAAATCTTTTATTGATACTATTAGCCAGTCGGGCGGGACATTTCTGCATTTACATTTTTCCGATCACGAAAAATTATGCTTTAGAAAGTCGGTTGCTGAATCAGCGTGTGGAAAATGCGATTCAAGATAAAAGAGGAATTTATATTAATCCTTACACCAATAAGCCATTTTTGAGTTACCAACAGCTTGATGATATTAAAGCATATGCAAAATTAAAAGGCGTTGAGCTAATTCCCGAATTAGATAGCCCGAATCACATGACGGCGATTTTTACGTTATTAAAAAAAGAAAAAAAGGAAAAAAATTATCTTCAATCGTTAAAATCACCACAAAATGATGAGGAAATTAACATTACCAATCCGGATAGTATTGCCTTCATGCAATCTTTTATTAGCTGAGGTAATTCATGCCTTTAGCGATAGTACCAAAGCATTTTTCATATTGGCGGTGATGAGTTTGGTTATGATGAAAATAGTAATCATGAATTTATTACCTATGCCAATAAATTGGCTGATTTTTAAGAGAAAAAGGATTAAAAACCCGAATTTGGAACGATGGTTTAATTAAAAATACCGTTGATCAATTAAACTCTGACATTGAAATTACCTACTGGAGTTATGACGGTGATACGGAAGATGAAGGCGAGGCAAATCGACGTCGTCATTTGCAGGGTGAGTTTGCCGGAATTGGTCGAAAAAAAGGTTTTACCGTTTTTAAATTATAATTCTTATTATCTTTATATAAATCCTAAAACCTCTTCAACACTTTCTCATGATGCGAGCTTTGCTCAAAAAGACGTTTTAAATCATTGGGATCTTAGTGTTTGGGATGGGCAAAATACGGAAAATAAAGTGCAAGACACCCATAAAATTGCCGGTGCAGCCTTGTCTATTTGGGGGAAGATGTCAAGGCCTTGAAAAGTGAAGCCATTCAGAAAAAAATACAAAAAGGCTTACTGGAGGCGGTGATTCAAAAAGACGAATAGTGAGATTAAATAAAAAGTGCGGTCGGTTTAAAAAAACATTTTTTTCAAACTGACCGCACTTTTTATCAATTAACAAATGCAGCTTGATGTGCCATTAATTCAGTTTTTGGTGAGGGCAAACACGCCGAGGCCACCATTAGGGAGATTCAACCAATGGAATGGGACATCGGGGTATTGTTCCATTAAATGCACCATGCTGTTGCCGACTTCGCAAATCAATAGACCGTTGTCGGCGAGATACTTAGGTGCCATGCGTAAAATTTCTTTGGTAATGTCCAGGCCGTCATTGCCCGAACCAAGTGCCATTTCCGGCTCATAATGAAATTCTTCCGGCATATCGGAGAGGTCTTCCAAATCGACATAAGGCGGATTAGCAACGATGAGATCGTATTGTTCTTCCAATAAATGAGAGAACAAATCCGATTGAATCGGGAAAACACGGTGGCTCAGATTGTGGCGTTCGATATTCATTTCCGCCACATTGAGTGCATCAATAGACAAATCAACCGCATCTACATCAGCTTGTGGGAATTGTTCGGCGCAAGCGATGGCAATGCAACCACTACCGGTGCACATGTCTAAAAATTCGTTTTTGGTTCGTAGTTTAAGAGTCCTGCAAAGCGCTGTTGAATGAGACCGCCAATCGGTGAGCGTGGAATGATGACCCGCTCGTCCACATAAAATTCTAAACCGCAGAACCATGCACGATGAATTAAATAAGCAATAGGGACGCGTTTTTTTCCAAACGAATCATGACTAAACGAATTAATTCTGATTTTTTCCGCCATGGTTAAACGGGCATCGTACAATTCGCTTGGAAAATCTGGCGGTAGGTGTAAGGTTGCCAGCACGAGTTGTTGTGCTTCATCCCAAGGGTTGTCATAGCCATGTCCGTAGAAAATATCGGCACGGTTGAAAACAGTGTAAGTCCAGCGTAGAAAATCTTTAATGCTGTGTAGGGTCGTTTTTGTACGCTGGAGGAATAAATATCGTCAATCAATTCCTGATTAAAGGTAATTTCGTTCATGATTTTTCTCTTATCAATGTTAAAATTGGGGCTAGTTATATCATATTTGAAATAGGAAAGCGAAAATGTTGGATGAAGACGACATTTCTCTTTTCGCGCCGAAATGAAAGGCGTTAAAAAGTTAAAACAAGATACGTTTTTTTGTCGCCTCGGCAGAATAAAAAAAGAAAGCTCAAATTACCTTGAAGGATATGCGTGAACAACAGGACACGCTGTTTTATTTTTCTGATGAATATGAACCGCTGTTAAACGATGAAAGTGCGGTCAAATATTTGCGTGAAAATGAAGACTCCCATTTATTGAAACAATTGCGGCGAGGGGATTTTTTTCGCCCGAGATTTTTTTGGATCTCACACGGCTTAACCCGCGAGCAGGCGAAGCTGGAATTGGCGGCATTAATTCAGACTTGTGAGAAAGAGCATATTTATTGTGCCAGTGTGATGACGGGATACGGCACTTACACCTTAAAGCGTCAAATTCCTCGTTGGTTGGTACAACACCCTAAAGTACGCGCCTTGCACCAAGCCCCAAAAAGCGTGGGGCGGTGATGCGGCAATTTTGATGTTAATTGATGTTTAGTCAAACTGCCGAATCGCACGATAAAGCGAGGGCAAAATCTGATTTATCATGTTGAGCTGTTGCATGGGAATATGGGACGATTGTTGCGTGGCTTTTATCTTTTTGCGCTAAGTGGTTTTGCGCCTCTTTTAAGGCGGTTTCAATCGCTTGTTGTAGCTTGTCAAAAAAATTGCCGGTGGCAACTGTTCAATATGTTCCAAAATATAAATAATTTTTCTTCGCCGCCGGGTAAAATTCGGCTAAAAAAAGAATGTGCTTTGTTGCTGTCGCTTCATTTTGCTGCGATAAGCGCCGAGGGTGGAAATGTAACTAAGCAAAGAATAATTAATTTTTAATAATTCAAACCCCGCCTGCAAATGTGCTTGGTATTTTTTTGGTTCGTGGTTCATGTTGGATATTGTCGCGCTTAATGCCGCCGCATATTCATGGGCATAACGGCGGGCAATGCGATATTTTTAAATTATCTCCTTTACCAAATTGTAGTTGACTGACGATATGCAACAAATATTTGGCATTGCTTTTTATCGCTTGACGACTCACTTTCTCCAATTGTAAATATTTCCAATCCGGCCACAAATAAGAAACGGCAAACCATGAAATGGTGGCGCCAATGAGCGTGTCAATCACCCGTGAATATAGCGCTTGTTCCACATCGAATCCCATCACGTCAAAACTGAAAAATTACCTGTAACGTAATGAAAAAGGTGGAAAAACTGTAATTATTGGTACGGAAAAAGAAGAATAGGGTGCTAGTGAGGACAATGAGCCCTAATTGTAATTCTAAGGTTGGGTTGGCATAGGGGAGTAAAGAACCGAACACTACACCAAGAATAGTACCGAGGATTCGTTGCTTAAGTCGCAATTTGGTGGCGGTGTAGTTAGGCTGACAAACAAATACTGCAGTGAGTAATACCCAATAACCGCGATCTCAACGGTAAAAACTCACCGATCGTACAACAAATAAAAACCACAATAGATAAAACGTACGGCATGGCGGAACAGTTGTGAATTAAAATTAAAATGGCTACGAATGGTGAATAAAAATATTTTTTCAGGCCGGTAATTTGTTCCGTATAAATTTGAGCCGTGTCGGTTTGTTCAAGCTCGTTTATTTCTTGATCGATATGGCGTAATTGATAGTCCACGCTTTTTAAATTATCCAACAAGGTTTGGATATTAATCAGGATCTCGTTTTTCTGTGCCGTGTGTGTTGTAGTAAAGCTCAAAAGATTGGTTTAAGCCATTAATGGCTTTTTTTCCACGCGGGAGTCGTAACGATAGGTTTTTGTTTTGTTGCAAGCTGAGCGCAATATCACGACACGCCTGTGCTTGTAGCTCCAGTAGGCGTTGAATGCGGAAAAATCAAATCGGTATTTTTTTAAGTGTTCAGCCAGCATTTGATAATTAAAAATGGCTTGAACTGATTCGCTCGTGAATATCTTGTGCGGAGAAATAATAGCGAATCATTTTTCGTGGTACGACTGTGACGATGTTGCCCCGAATACGATAAAACAGAGCGGTTCTGGCGTCATTAAACGCATTAATGAGCTCGCTGTTTTTCATTGCCATGGTGATATGCTTATTCTCAATCTGATCGATATCGTCAGGATCGAAAAAGGTGGATTTCGCATTAAGGTAATTTGCTAACGCAATAAACGATTTTTGCTACGCTTTCCTGGACGGGGCGGTTAGGGGAAAAATAAATGCACACATAGGGTTGTTACGCTATACAGCAATGTTCCGCACAAAAATCATCAGCGGATTCATATACCAAACGGTTTCAGGCAAATAGGTTAATGTCGTGTATAACGCCACAACCAAGGTGCCGAACGCGATAGTACTATAACGTTGGCCAATAGCGCCGATCATTGTAAAGGCAAAGGTCATCGCCGTCATTAACAGCATAAATTGCCAGTTGTGATTAATGCTGAGTTGAACGCTGATAGAAGAAATAGAAAAGGCGAGAAGCGTGTAAAAACACATTTTTAATTCGGCCGGTTAAGCGGTTATCCAAATCCACCAAACCACCGGCGATAATACCCAACACTAGCGGCATACTTTGCTCGGAAATGTTGAAATACCAAATGGCAATCATTGCCAGATTCACGGCAATAAAAGATAGGAATGGAGGCGATGACTTTTTGCATTAAACCAATGATTCATGCTTAACCTTAGCTCTTCTGCACTATTTATAAAAACGATCGTATTGTGTTGCGTTTCGTTGACGAATTAGCTCTGCCATGTCTTTAGGGATGACCCGTTGCCCCACCGGAAATAATGCGATTCTGGCAATGTTGAAATGAGCCAACCCGGTCGGGATGCCGATAATCGTAAGGCATTGGGAAATGCCACAAAAGAATATGGAAGATAAACAGCCACCAACCGAAAAACACAAAACCAAATAATATTCAGCAACGATCCAATGGAATTTCCCACCGCACTTTTTGGGTTCTAAATATTTAACATGAATCAAATCATTGCCGAAGGGAGCAACGACATTTTACAAATTTCCCAACAACTACGGGTGTAGGGAAGCGTGATAATCAATGCGGCACTCATGACGGTAGCAAATAACCAACCTAATGTCGTTATAAAGCCCCCGAGGACAAAGCTCAGAATATTTAAAATTAAACTTAAGTTCATAAGCATCACTATTTCAAACGTTCAGCTAAATAACCTTGATAGTCGGGAATACGGATATCGCTGTTACTATTAAATAATGGCGAGGTGATTAAAAAAATCCGCACTGGCAATATTCATCGCCACCGGAATATTCCACACCGTTGCGATTCGCATAAGCGCTTTCACATCGGGATCATGTGGCACCGCATTCATGGGATCCCAAAAGAAAACCATCAAATCAATTTTATTTTCAGCGATTAATCCGCCCAATTGTTGATCACCACCCATAGGCCCGCTGAGCAAACTGTTTACCGTTAAGCTAGTTTCCCTATGAATGAGATTACCGGTGGTGCCGGTGCCATATAGAGTGTGATTGGCCAATAAAGTGCGGTGGGTTTTTACACCAGTTTATGAGGTCTGCTTTACAGTGGTCATGAGCCACTAATGCGATGTGCTTACTTGCCGGTAATGTGCGATAGGTTGTTTGCATAATTGCTCCTAAAATAAAAAGTGAGCGGGCGGGCTCACTTTTTGCAAAATAAATGTAACGGAATAGATCACCGATTATTTTTGTTTTTTAGCCCAATCAATGAAACGCGCTTGTGTTTCTTTATCGGCTTGTTGATACCAATATTGCAACATTTGTTCTGCGACGTTTCCACCTTGTAAAGTCACTTTACCTTTATTAACTTTACCGCTTGCTGCACCACCGGCAACAACAGCTGCGGCAGGTGCTGCGGTTGCACTTTGCGAATGCCGGTACGGCGGCTGGTGCGCCGGAGGCATTATATTCACTCTAAGTCTTTGATTAAGCTCGTTGCCGGGAAGAAACCTTCCTGCTTTTAAATATTCTTGTTGATTAGCAACATTCGCGCCTGATTGGGTTTTTACGCTGATAACAGGGGATTTTTTGAAAGCATTAATGTCGCGTTCATTTTGCAAACGCGGAGCAGAAATCGCGATGTCTTCATTTGAACCTTGGAAGGTCACCACAATTGGATCTGATTCAAATAAAGAGCGGTCAGAACCCATTTGAACAATTTCGGATACACGTACCACCACTTGGTGTTTTTTTGCATATCGTTGATATTGAAAGAGCGGGTTTCTTTTTAAGAGGGATTTGCTCGGTTTTTTTGGCCGTCAATGGCTAAGAAATCAATGTTTGATGAACCTGTTACCACACCTGCAAAGCTCGCAGTACTGGCTAAAAGTGTTGCAGCTAATGCAGCGAAACGAAATTTCATATTTACTCCTGTTTTGAAGGACATTAATTAAAATTAGATGACACTTTATAGCATAAAGCGTAGCCTGTATGCTATTCCAAATTAGGCAAAATGAAAACAGAAAATTCAGATTAATCAGGGATTTTTTTGCTTTTGTACAACATTAAGGAGACAAAAATGCAGAAAAAAACGCTTTCTTGTTTATGGTCGGGTACAAGGTGTTGGATTTCGTTATTTTACTTGGAACGAAGCACAAAAAATCGGTGTGTTAGGTCTTGTGCGAAATTTATGGGATGGCTCTGTGGAGGTGATAGCTTGTGGTTCCGAGGAGCAAATTGAAACCTTTTCTGCATGGTTGCATCACGGGCCGCGTACCGCTAAGGTAACGCAAGTTTTTGTGGAAGATTACCTTAGCGAACGGGAATTTACCGAGTTTCAGGTGCTACATTAAATCTGAGTTTTATTTTGCTATACACAAGCGCAATTAAGAATACTGCTGCTTGGAGCAAGATGATACAAGGACCGGTTGCGCCGTCAATATGATAACTGATAATCGTGCCTAAAAATACTTGTGCTGATTGAGGTCACCAATGCAATGGTAATCATGTAATCAAAACGTTTGGTTAAAAATAAATGCCGTAATGCCCGGTGAAATTAACATAGCAACGACTAAAATAACCCCAACAACTTGCATTGCACTGACGATGGTTAAGGCGAGGAGGATCAGTAAGCTGTAATGCAAGAGTCGAGGTGATAGACCAACGATTTTGGCTTGCGTAGCATCAAAACAATAAAGTAAAAAAATCTTTTCGACGCAAAAACAACCAGAAAAATGACCGCACTTATGACCAGTGTTTGAAGCATTTCTGCATCGCTCACGCCAAGCAAGTTACCAAATAAGATATGGGTTAAATGTTGATCCGTTTCAATTTTGGTAAACAATACAATCCCAAGAGCAAACATCCCTGAAAAGACAATACCCATGGCGGTATCTTCTTTGATGCGGCTATTTTCTTTTTAAATATCCCACGCAGACAGAACAGAGCAATCCCGCGACAAAAGCGCCGAGAGCTAAAGGCAAACTTAACCAGAAGGCCACCACAATGCCCGGTAGAACGGCATGAGAAATCGCATCTCCCATCAACGACCAGCCTTTCAACACTAAATAGCAAGATAGCATGGCGCAAATAATGGAGACTAATAACGCTGTGATTAATGCGTTTTGCATAAACGGATAGGCGAAAGGCTCGGTGAACCACTGATAAATGGCGGTCATTGTTGCACCTCTTCTTGCGTAATCGGTTTACGTTGACGTAATAAGCCGTATTTTTGGTGAGAAAATGAAGGCCAATAGGAAAAGTGCGGTCTGAATACAGACAATGACGGCACCGGTCGCACCATCTAAGAAATAGCTGATATAAACCCCAATGGCGCTGGAAAGGATACCCTAGGATAGTCGCGATGATAGCAAGGGTTTTAAATCGATCGGTAAGTAAATAAGCGGTTGCGCCCGGTGTGATGACCATAGCGATAACCAAAATAGCGCCGACGGTTTGTAAGGCGGCAACGACACAAGCGCTGAGTAAAGTAAAAAAACAGCACTTTGTAATAAATCGGTGTGAGGCCTACGAAGTGGCATGGACTTCATCAAAGAAAAATTAATAACAGATCTTTCCAAAAAAATGAGTAATAAAATCAGACTAATACCGATGATAATCGCCACTTGAATAATATCTTCATCCGCAATGCCCAGGATGTTACCTAACACAATATCTTGTACATTGACAGAAGTCGGGTTGAGGGAAATGATCAGCAAGCCGAGAGCAAAAAAATGTGGTAAAAAAATAAAGCCGATGACCGCATCTTCACGTAGTTTGGTAATGGATTTTACCCATAAAAATGGACACAGCAGCTAAAATGCCGGAGAAAGCGCCTAATGCATAAGGCAGGGAAAGCGCATAAGCGATGGCAACACCGGGAACAACGGAATGGGAAAGGGCATCGCCAATGAGCGACCAACCTTTTAGCATCAAATAGGCAGATAAAAAGCACATACGCCACCTACTGCGGAACTGAGCAAGATGGCTTTTCACCATATAATCATAGGAAAAAAAGGTTCCAGTAAGAGATCTAACATTATGGTTTTTTTCCTCTGATTTACAGTGTTTCCAATCGGCGCAGGTGGATCGACTTTGGTTTTACCATAGAACACCGCCGCCCGTTCATCATCGGTAAGCACTGTCACTGCTCGCGGATCTTCGTCATCGTGTAGGTCTGAACCGAGCAACTTAATGTGGCGCAATACGCCACCAAAGGCCAGTTCAAATTATGTTGGTTGAAGGTCGTGTCCGTTGAGCCGGCTGCAATTACGGTACGATTAATCATCACCACCCTGATCACAAAAATCCGGTACAGCACCCAAGTTATGGGTAGAGACCAAAATGAGATGGCCTTCGCTACGTAATTGCCCGAGTAAATCGACAATGGCATTTTCTGTTTGCACATCAACGCCGGTAAAAGGTTCATCCAGTAAAATAATCTTACTTTGTTGAGCAAGCGCACGAGCTAAAAAAATACGCGCTTTTTTTCTGTCCACCGGAAAGCTCGCCGATTTGACGATGGGCAAGGTGCTCAATGTTCACCCGTTGCATGGCTTCCCGCACTTTTTGTTTGTCGGTTTCACTTGGGCGGCGCAGGAAATTCATATAGCCGTAACGTCCCATGAGCACCACATCATAAACAGATACCGGAAATTGCCAGTCCACTTCTTCCGATTGCGGGACATAAGAGACAAGGTTTTGTTTTTAACGCCTGTTTAATCGGCAAATGACACAACTTAATATTGCCTCGTTGTGGATTAATCAACCCCATTAGACTTTTTAAATAGGGTTGATTTTTCCGCTTCCATTTACACCCACAAGAGCGCAAGTGGTGCCGCCTTCTAAGTGAAAGGTGACATCGTGGATGGCGGTGTGACCGTTGTTATAGCGAACGGTCACGTCTTCAACACAGATCGAGGCAATATTAGATGACATTATTTTTCAAATCCTTTTTGCGATAGTGGAAACGGTGGTATTTAACAAATCGATATAAGTCGGTACCGGGCCCTTTTTATTGGAAAGCGAATCAACATAAAGCACGCCACCGTATTTAGCACCGGTTTCTTTCGCCACTTGTTTTGCCGGTTTTGGTGAAATGGTACTTTCACTGAAAACTACCGGAATATTGTGGGCTTTTACGGTTTCAATGACTTTACGAACCTGTTGTGGTGTACCTTGTTGTTCGGCATTAATCGGCCATAAGTAAGCTTCTTTAAAACCGTAGTCGCGGGTGAGATAGCTAAATGCGCCTTCACTGGTAACCAGCCAACGTTGGGTTTCCGGCACTTGAGCTAATTTTTTCACGTAACGGTTTATCCAACTCTTTGATTTTTTTGTGCATAAAGTGCGGCGTTTTTTTCGTACGTTTCTTTATTTTGCGGATCGTATTTGACCAACGCATTTTTAATGTTTTCAATGTAAATCAATGCATTGGAAGGAGACATCCAAGCGTGCGGATTCGGGTTGCCGGTATAAGGACCTTCATGAATGGATATCGGCTCAATGCCGTCGGTAACAACAACTGCCGGTTTATCTTTCACATTTTGGAAGAATTTTTTTCAAACCAACGTTCAAGATTTAAACCGTTCCATAATACTAAGTCGGCAGATTGGGCTTTCACAATATCTTTTTGGTGTCGGTTCATAATCATGAATTTCCGCTCCGGGCTTGGTGATGGACTCTACGGTAGCAGCATCACCGGCGATATTTTTTTGCGCCATGTCTTGAATGATGGTGAAGGTGGTAACTACTTTGAATTTTGCATAAGCCAAGCTACTACTTAAACTTAATGCCAGTACGCTGATGAGGGTTGCGAGTAAACGCATGATTTTTTTCTCCTTAGTTTTTAAATTATAGAATAACAACATAAGTTGCGAAGGCATTATATGCTTTTTTTGTTTTTAAATGCAAATGATTATCAAATAAAATGTTTTGAATTTTTATAAACATTTTTGCCGGTTTTTGGCAGTCCTGCCAGTTTGGAGGCCTGTTTGGCAGGACCTTCAGGAAACAGACGCTGTAAATAACGGCTATTCCCTTTGTCTTCACCCAGTTTTTTTGTGCAGTGGCTTTTACTAGCATTCGAATAGCAGGAGAGGTTTTATATTCTTGATAAAAATCCCGCACAAAATGGATAATTTCCCAATGCGCTTCGGTGAGTTCTAAATTTTCTAATGTTGCAATAGCCAATGCCACATCCGGGGTCCAATCATTAATATTTAATAAATAGCCTGACGCATCAGTTTCAATTTGCTTATTATTTACACTCAACATCGTGATAACCTTATTGTTTTCATGGGTTTGATTATACAAAAACGCCCCAAAGAAGGGGCGTTGAATTTATCTATCAAATTAATAATTAATCTCTAGAAGAGAAGAATGAAAAGCAAGTTTAATAAGCTGATAAACAGGTTATAGATAGACACGAATAAACTTACGGTCGCGCGAATATAGTTGGTTTCTCCGCCGTGGATAATGTTGCTGGTTTCATACAAAAATCCCCATGGTGGAGAATACGATGAATAGCGCGCTGATACCCACATAAAGTGCCGGGAAGTGGAAGAAGAAACTCGCTACCATGCCAACTAACAATACAACGAATAACGCCAACATTGTACCGGATAAGAAAGACATGTCTTTCTTGGTGGTCAACACATAAGCGGAACAAGCAAAGAAGGTAATTGCCGTACCGGCTAACGCTAACACGATAGCATCACCCAAACCCGCGCTTACATACATATTCAAAATTGGCCCAATGGTGTAAACCCAGAAGCCGGTGAATGCAAACGCAGCCAAAATACCTAACCCACTATTCGCCAAGGCGTTCGTTAAGAAAAAGCAAACCATAGAAACCCACAAGCAGAACGATTAACCCCGGGCGAGGTAAATCCATTGCCATAGAAACATAAGCCACCACGGCGGAAAATGCTAATGTTAACGCCAATAAGAAATACGTGTTGCGCAGTACTTTGTGCGTACTAAGTAACGATTCTTCTCTGCTGTCAACAATAATACGAGATTGCATAAAAAGCTCCTTTTAGTGTAAAGAAAATAATAGGTTGAAACCTTTGTGTAAGGTAAGGGCTAGGACACTAAATGTCAATTATTCCGCATAAATATTTTTTTAGATAGAGGAATAAAAAGTGCGGTCAAAAATGATTGTTTTTCTGACCGCACTTTCTATGTTTGCGCGAAGATGGAGCAACTATTTTTCTGCCTTGAAAAATCCCTGAAGATCCTTCGGAATAGTCTTTCGGCTGGTCGTCTGAATTTGTCGGCAACGGATTCCCTTTGTCATCCAATAAATTATGTTGGAACAATGCCTTGTCAGTGAGTTCCGGTAATAACCGATTAGAGGATTGTGCAAGGTGTTGATACAGTTTTTTGATAATCCTGCGCAAGGGATTTCAACAAATCGGCACTTTCCGAAAAAAATGTTTCTCAATTGTTGTTTTTGATTTTTCCAACTGTTCTTTTGCGGCGCGTAATTTCCGCTTCGGTTTTTCACTTGTTTTTGGCGGACTCTTTGGTTAACCGCAATAAAAAAATAACCGATAACAAAACCAACCACTAAACCGATTAACGCAGCTTGCCACATTTCAGTTGTCCAACTTTGCATAAATAACCTCCTCTAAATTTATGTGAAACAATTGGTTGAGATCATAGCTTGAACGTTTTTGTATTTCTATGTGTTAGATCACAGAACGAAAATTTTTTCATAAAAATGACAACTTCGTTTTTAAACGGTCATTTTGGGTTATTGATGAGGTGGCACATCCGAACGTTGAGTTTTATCTTCTTCATCGCCACTAGCTAAAACTTGAATGGTTTTAATTGGTAAAAAGGCAGTATCGGCTACAAAGCTAAATGGTAAATCTAGTAAATACAACGGTTTTTATGAATGCATCTGCTAAATCAGCCGATGTTCCGTGAGATCGAGAACGATCATTAAGCGCCTCAATATCCGTTCGTGTACCACTGTAAAATTTAGGTTTATCTAAGGTTTCAAGAGTGGAACAAGCATTTAATAATAGTGTTATTGATATTGTTGCAAAGTATTTTTTTCATAAAATTTTCCTAGGTTATTGAATATGTGAGGCGTTGTGTAGGGTTTGCGATTATAGTATTTTTTTCCTTTTTAATTCAATAAGTTGATGGGTTTTTCTACATTCCCTTAACAGAAATAAAAAGGGTGAATTGCTTCACCCTGATAAAAACGCTGAAAAATGACCGCACTTTACTGCCAATTTTTCACGTTTTGCCTTTTTGCAATTTAGCATAGGCTGCTAATAATTTTTGATGTTCACTAAAGTTAGCGAGAGTTTCGTCGCTGGCTGGCAGGTTATAGAACGGATTTCCACCTTGAATCGCACCCCACGCAAATTCCACCGCGTCTTTGCCGTACATTTTTTTCGAATACCATGCGGTATTGTTGTGGCGTGCGTTTGCTGTCCATAAATAATTCAAGGCTGCTGATTAAGCAACGATAATAGTTGGCGCGTTCGGCGGTGAATACGGAGCTATTCATGTTGTATGTCCAGTTCGCCCAGTCTAACGCCATTGCCAAGTCGCCCTAAAAGCGAGATAAAGCATGGATTTTTAATTCACCGATGCGCAAGGTCGTCCAACCGCTGGCTTTTCGGTGCCACGATGCCGATAAATTCGCGTACGCGGGTGGCATCGTCAACGCCTTGTTCATCCAGTTCCTCCAACAGTTCTTGATAGGGTTTCTTGGTCGTGGTGGAAGTGCGGTAAATCTAGCAGGATTTCGCGCCAGTCCATGCCCATGTTACTGTTGGCGTAAATTAAGTCGTCCGCCGGATAAATATCGGACATGCCCGGCACGATGATGCGACAAGCGTAAACACCTAAGTGGTTATAATCCATGATGTAAACCTCTTTGCTTTCCTCGCGGAGAATCGTCATGAGATTATCATATTCTTCATGGGTATCTTTGCCCGAGAAGTTCCAATCGGCGAACTCGTAATCCGGTGTGTCTTTGAATAAATCCCAAGAAATTAAACCGCTGGAATCAATAAAAGTGGGTTTCCAAATTGGCGTGTTCGGCCACATCATCGTTGTTGAATGATGGCGGGGCGAAAACGTCCAACTCTTTTAGAGCTGCGACCTTGTAATAATTCGGTGACGGTGCGCTCTAATGCCACTTGGAATTTTTGGGTGTGCACCGAAAGAGGCAAAGCAAGTGCCATTGGTCGGGTTGAGCAAAATGACACAAATCACCGGATATTTACCGCCAAGAGAGGCGTCATACGCCAAAATCGGGAAACCTTCCTGTTCCAGTTTGTCGATAGAGGCTTGAATGGAAGGATAACGCGCCATCACGTCTTGCGGAATTAACGGCAGACTGATCGCTTCTGCGATGATTTTATTTTTCACATAGCGCTCAAACACTTCCGACAATCCCTGTACACGGGCTTCAAATTGGCTGTTGCCGGCAGACATACCGTTGGAAACATAGAGGTTAGAGATAATATTTTTGCGGAATATACACCGTCTGTTGATCCGATTGGCGTACATAAGGCAGCGCGACAATACCTCGCTCATAGTTGCCCTGATTGCAAATCCACTAAAAAGTTCAGGAGTTAGCTCCTGATTCGGATCGAAATGTTCAAATAAAATGATCGTCTAAAATACCACGGGGCAATAGGGCTTCATCTTCAATAGGGAACCATTTTTTCGTTCGGATAGTGCACAAAAATCGCTGTTGGCAATATCTTGCCCTAAATAGAAATCCGTCCAGAAATAGTTGGTGGAAAGACGCTCAAAATATTCGCCTAATGCGGAAGCTAATGCCGCTTTTTTACTGGCACCCTTGCCGTTGGTGAAACATTGCGGGGAGTCTTTGTCACGAATATGTACCGACCACACGTTTGGCACGGGATTTAACCACGAGGCTTCTTCAATGTTAAAAGCCAAGTGCGGTCAGTTTTTGCTGAAATTTTTCAATACTTTCCTCAAGGGCGGCATCTTTGCCGGGAGTAAAGGTTTGTTTGGTCATAATGTTCCTTTTTGACGTCTTTTTCTTGAATAACCAATAAAAATATGAATTTTTCCCCTCTTCCGTAAATGGGCGAGGGGAAGATAAACTGAATTTAAAGCGGCAGCCCGGCGAGCACGGCATAACCTTCTTGCATGCCATGCACGCGATAGTCTGTATCAGCTTCAATAAACGCCGCTTGTCCTTGTTTCAAAGTGAATTTTTGTTGTGTGGCTTCCAATGTGATTTCGCCCGCCATCACTAAGAGAATCGTGCCGTTTAAAGTGCGGTCGGAAAATCTCGGTGTTTTTGCGTAAGGCATATTGCTCAAGGCAAAATCGGCAATGGGCGTCGGGTAGGTGTAAACCTGATTTTTAGGTGCCGGCGCGATAATCTGAGGGACAATTTCACTGTAATCGATGATTTTTAGCAATTGTTCGATATCAACGTGTTTCGGCGTTAGCCCGCCACGAATCACGTTGTCGGAACAGGCCATCAGTTCAATATTTTGTCCGCGTAAATAAGCGTGTGGCACGCCGGCCGCTTGGAAAATACCTTCGCCAACCTGCAAATTCACAATATTGAACAAGTAAAAACTCATTAACCCCGCATCTAACTTGTCTCGGGAAATCTTCATGGCGTGCAATGTGTAAAGCACCCAGTAGTCAGGATCCTGCATGGCAAGTTGATTTTGCTCGTAAGCCTCCTGTTGGTCATCAATAATCGGCAAGAGCCATTGTGCTAATTGCTCTTGTGTTGCCAACATAATGTCAGCATAAAAATCCGCTAAATTCTGCGAGGCCAATTTTGTTGCCAGATCCGCAAGTGACGGGCGTTGGCGTAGGGTGTCGAGAATTTTGGCTTTGGTTTTAAAAAGCATGTAAAAGCCAAAAATCGGACAAAGCAATCATCATTTCCGGCTTATGGTTATCGTCCTTATAGGTGCGCTTCGGATCATTTAACGGGATGCCGGCGGCATTTTCTTGCGCAAAGCCGATTTCAGCTTGTTCTTTGGTTGGGTGCAACTGAATGGAAAGGGATTGGCAACATCTAAAATTTTCAGCAAATAAGGCAAATTATCACCAAACAATTGACGGCTTTGTGTACCAAGTGCGGTGGGATTTTTGTGTAAAAAAATCAAGTAATGATATTTCACCGTTGGTGATAAGTAATTGTGACGGGGCTGAGGTGTGTGCGCCTAACCAATATTCAGCGTATGGTTCTTGAGCATTTGTGACATTTAGCAAGTTCGCAATATAATGTTTTCCACCCCAAACATAAGGTTGAATACAGCCTTTCAGTTGATAAATACCGGCCATGTTAATTTCCTCCGTCAGTGTTTTGTCGCGTTATATTGGGCGCGCATTTTAGCATCATTTTCACTCTTGACTGTTGCTATAAACGTTCTTTTTATACATTTAACGATGTCTAAAATTCCTATTTTTGCAAAGGTATTTTTTTCTCCTTTGTCGAATTAAATTTTTAGACGGTTAACACCATTGAATTAACCCTAGGAGGAATAAAAATGGCACAAGGACATTATGAATTAAAAATAGCAAAAAGACGGTCAATTTATGTTCAACTTGATCGCCACTAACGGGCAAGTCATTTTAACCAGCGAGCTTTATAAAACCAAAGCTTCTGCGCAAAATGGTATTGCTTCTGTGCAGAAAAACGGTGTAGATGAGAAAAACTTTGAGTTTCGCACTACCAAAAGCGATCAACCGTATTTCGTATTGAAAGCGGCCAACCACCAAGAAATCGGTCGTAGCCAATATTATTCCTCACAGGCGGCGGCACAAAAGGTATGGAATCCGTGATGAATAACGCGTCTAGCGAAGATATTCGGGATCTTACCGCATAACATACAGTAATAAATTGAGACTATCGGCACTTCGGTGCCGATTTTTATCTAAAAACAGAGTGTTAATTAGAAAACAGGTTTTCTTATTCTTCTAAAGATCTTCCGCTTGTTTCAACGCTTCTGCCGGTTGTAAAAACGCTGGGATTTTTGACCGCACTTTTTGCGGATTAAGCGTTAATGGGTAGGTGCGTTTTTGCGCCACGATAACCGTTAACGGGGCAAACCAACCGGTGGTTTGATGGGATAGCGCCAAATTCCGCTGTTCCAAAATATCAAAGTTTAATAATTCCAACCAATCAATGATCCGCCAAATACAATAATGACGTGAAGGGAAGTCTCCCGTTTTTGATTTAAAAAAATAGGCCGTTAAGCGGATTAAACAGACTGAGAAACAAATAGCCGTCATCGGTGAGAACGCGGTGGGTTTCGCGCAAAAACTTGATGGGGATCTTGGACAAAATTCAGCGTGTTAGTCAGCACACAAGCATCCAACTGCTGTTGAATAAAGGGAGTTCGGTGAGCTTGGCTTGCACAATAGAATGATGATCGTCTAAAAGTGCGGTCAAATTTTTCCGTTATTTTTCACTGAGGCTAATTTGGTGGCGCAAAGGGCAAATCACATTGAATTTCTGCGCTAAGCCCGCCAATTTTTCAGAATCTGATAACCACAAATTTTTTGTAAACCAAGGGGCAAAATAAGCGTTTAATGCGTTACAATAAGCGCGCCCATTTGGCAGTTGTTGCCAACCGGTGGGCATCGCCAGTGACTTTTTCATATTTAGCACGCCACATCATGGTAACTCTGAGGTCCTATGTTAATTCCGATTCCTGCGTTAAACGATAATTATATTTGGCTTTATGCACGGGAAAATTTACCGTTGCTCATTGTTGATTTGCCCGAAACCGACAAGCTGTTTCACTTGTTGGAAGAACAACATTTTTCCGTTGAAGCATTGTTGCTCACGCACAACCATGCGGATCACACGGACGGTGTTGCGGCGTTTAAACAACGTTTCCCGCAAGTACCGATTTATGGTCCGGCAGAGTGTACTGCTTGTGGGCTGACGCGAGTGATTAATGAAGGCGACCTTATCACCGAACATTACCAAATTCAAGTGCTACCCAGCGGGGGCATACGGCGCAGCATGTGAGTCATTGGGTGGATGGGCATTTGTTTTGCGGTGATGCCTTATTTTCCGCCGGTTGCGGACGGGTGTTTACCGGTGATTACGCGCAAATGTTCGCCACCATGCAGCGTTTCGCGGCGTTGCCTGAGGACACCATTGTTTGCCCGGGGCATGAATATACGTTAAGCAATTTAGCGTTTGTGCAAAACGTTTGGGCAAAACAAAAGTGCGGTGGAAAAATCATCGCGTTTTGGTGGCGCAGTTACGTGCTGAAAATAAACCAAGCCTACCGACCACGATAGGCTTGGAAAAACAAATTAATCCATTTTTAACGGCAACCAACTTGGCGCAATTTACCCCAATTACGCCAGGCAAAAGATAAGTTTTAGCGAATTGAGGGTAAATAAAAATTTAGGGGCGGATAAGAGGCAAATACCAACCTCAAAAATGCCTTAATAGATTAGTGAATTTTTATAACCAATCACCGTGTTAATCGGCTTTTTCTGTTTTGACCGTGCCCACTTATTTGATGGTACGCAATAAAATTGCAGATTAATGGCTTTTTCTTACATCAATTTGCTCAAAAGTTGGCAATTCAGCTAGAATATGCCCGTTTAAATTTCTATCTTTTTATTTTTCTGTGGGACAAATTTCGCCGCATTTGTATTTTTAAAGAGAAAGTGCGGTGATTTTTCATGTATTTTTTTATGACGATTTTTAGTTCTGGGTATCAATCACAAAAACCGCTTCTGTCGCGTTACGGGAAAAAGTTGCGTTTTCTGACGAAAAGCGCGCTTTTGCCTTGCGTAATATTCAGCAAACCGAATTGGCGGAAAGTGCGGTTATTTTGTCCACTTGCAATAGAACAGAAGTCTATTTACACAATAAACGTGTTTCACCGCAAGAAGCACAAAGTTGGATTACACAGGCAGTGCAATGGTTTTCGACGATCCATCAGTTGGATTTAGCTGAGCTTAATCGTTGTATTTATATTCATGAAAATCTGCCGGCGGTAAAATCATTTGATGGAAGTAGCTTGTGGCTTGGATTCGCTAATTTTAGGCGAACCGCAAATTTTAGGGCAGGTGAAACAAGCCTATCAAATGAGTGAAGAGTATTATCAAGACGAACATCAGTCCATTTCGGCGAACTCTCCCGTTTATTCCAAAAAAACCTTTGCGACGGCGAAGCGGGTACGCACTGAGACCAATATCGGCGAAAGTGCAGTGTCCGTTGCTTATGCTGCGTGTAGCTTGGCGCGTCAGATTTTTTTGAGTCTTTACGCGAGCTAACGATTTTTGTTAGTGGGCGCAGGTGAGACGATTGAATTGGTTAGCCGCCATTTGTTGCGCCATGGTGTAAAAACATTGTTATTGCTAACCGCACTTTAGCCCGTGCGGAGACCTTATTGGACAAATTAGAGCGGCCGCAAAATGTTCAGGCGATTGGTCTGGAACGGTTGCAAGAAGGATTGAATCAAGCGGATATCGTGATTAGTTCAACGGGTAGTCCAACCGTGCTCATTACGCAAACAATGGTGGAAATGGCACAACAACAGCGGGATTATAAACCGATGTTGTTGGTGGATATTGCGGTGCCCCGTGATATTGAAGAAAGTGCGGCGGAATTAGACAGCGTTTATCGTTACACTGTGGATGATTTGCAAAAATATTATCCAACATAACTTAAGTCGGCGGGAACAGGCTTCCGAGCAAGCAAAAAGAGATTATTCGGCAGGAATGTCAGGATTTCTTTGAGTGGTTAAAATTGCATCAATTTTTCTAATTTGATTCGCAAATACCGTGAAAATGCCGATCAAAACCCGACAAGTTTTATTGGAAAGAGCCCTTGAACGCAATACAACAGGGTGAAGATGCCGAACTGGTGGTGCAAGAATTAAAGCTATAAACTAATGAATAAGTTAATTCATTCGCTGACGCAAAGCCATGCAGACGATGGTAAAAAAACGGCAATGCTACCGGTTTACAAATGTTTTCCAAAGCTCTTGGCATGGAGCAGGAATAGCTATTTCCTATTTATGAAATCCGCTTTAAAATAGTTCAATTCATATTTTGTGGGAGAATAAAATGCGAGAAAATCATCAAATCGCAAATGTTGATTTAGTGAAACAGATGAATAGTGCGGTGGTCTATAAACTTATCGATCAACAAGGACCTATTTCTCGTATTCAAATTTCAGAAACCAGTCAACTTGCACCGGCAAGTGTGACTAAAATTACCCGTCATTTGCTGGCACGTGGTTTGATTAAAGAAGTGGAACAACAAGAGTCCACCGGCGGTCGTCGCGCAACCTCTATCGTAGCTGAATATAAAGCTTTCCGTGCCGTTTTAATCAGCTTAGGACGTGAACACTTAACTTTAGCGATTATGGATTTATCCACCAAGCTACTCAAAAAGAGGTGTTTGATTTACCTGTCCATCAGTCTCCGAAAAGAATTTGAAGCGTTTTTATTCCAACATTTAGAAGCGTTCATTCAAGCTAATCAAAAACGGAGTAGCGAATTCATTGCTATCAGGGATTACTGTGCCGGGATTTGTGGACATGAAAAGTAATATGATTGAACAAGTACCGCATTTTGAGCTCAATGAGCCTTGGGATTTGGCCAATCATATTACGGCACGTTTTAACTTACCAACATTTATTGGCCATGATGTGCGCAGTTTAGCCCTTGCCGAGCATTATTTTGGCGTGACAAAAGATTGTTATGATTCTTTGTTGTTGCGTATTCACCGAGGCGTTGGTGCGGGAATTGTGATTAACCATGAAGTTTTTTTGGGCTATAAGAATAATGTGGGTGAAATCGGACATATTCAGGTAGATCCATTAGGCAAGCGTTGTATGTGCGGTAATGTGGGCTGTTTGGAAACGGTTGTCAGTAATTCTGCAATTGAAAATAAAATGTCGGAGTTATTGGAAGATGGCTATCAAAGCAAATGGCTTTCTTTAGAGGCTCATGATATTGAAGCGATTTGTAAAAAGCCAGCAATAAACAAGACGCGGTGGCAACAGAGTTAATTGAACATGTTGGCGTGCAAATCGGGCGTGTGTTGGCGATGAGCGTAAATATGTTTAATCCGGAAAAATTGTGATTTCGGTGAAATTACCCGAGCGAAAAACGTGTTATTTGCTGCGATTCGTCGCACTTTAGAAAGTCACGCATTACCTGCATTTGTGCAAAATACGCCGTTAGAAGCATCCGAATTAGACAATGAAGATGTCATCGGTGCCTTTGCTTTTGGTTAAGCGTGCATTGTATGACGGCAGTTTGTTGCGTCGTTTGATTGAGGAATAAAAACACTCAGGCTGTAAAGTGCGGTCAAAAAAACAATGTTTTTTTGAATATTGGCTTTATCAACAGATCCAAAGGAATGAGTAGGTTTCTATGCGAGCTTGTGAATAAAATTAATACGATTTGTTTAATCTCTATTCGAATGTTCCGAAAATATTTATTTTTAATAAAAATGGTTGACGAGTAGGGTCGATATCCGCATAATACGCTCCGCAAAGTCAATGAGATGATTGCAAATAAATGGCTATGTGAGCTCAGTTGGTTAGAGCACAACACTCATAATGTTGAGGGTCACAGGTTCGAATCCCGTCATAGCCACCATATTGCGGGACTGGCGAATTGGTAGACGCACCGGATTTAGGTTCCGGCGCCGCGAGGTGTGTGGGTTCAAGTCCCTCGTCCCGCACCATTCATTTCATTGATATCAATATAGTAGTTGGGGTATCGCCAAGCGGTAAGGCACTGGTTTTTGATCTCGGCATTCCTAGGTTCGAATCCTAGTACCCCAGCCATACTATTCCAAATTCTATTTTTCAGTACACTTTCTATTGGGGTATCGCCAGCGGTAAGGCACCGGGTTTTGATCTCGGCATTCCTAGGTTCGAATCCTAGTACCCCAGCCATATTCCCTATTAATAAAATTAAATTTTTTTGTTTTTTCCTTGTTTTTAATGACAAAAAGCCATTCCTTTGGGAATGGCCTTTTTTATTTCTTGTTGATTAAGCTAAAATTTTATCTAATTCTTTGCTGACATCTTCTACTTTTTGGGTGCCGTCTAAGCGGAAATATTGGGTGTTGCTCGCTTTGGCTTCTGCTTGGTAGTAATCCACTAATGGTTTGGTGGTGTTGTGATAGACTTTCGAGCGATCTCAACACAGTTTCCGGTTTTGTCATCGGCACGGATGATTAAATCTTCACCGGTGACATCATCTTTACCTTCCACTTTCGGTGGGTTGTAAATAACATGGTAAGAACGGCCGGATGGTTGGTGTACACGACGACCGCTCATGCGTTCTACGATCACTTCATCCGGCACATCAAATTCCAATACATAATCAATAGCGATGCCGGCAGATTTTAAGGCGTCTGCTTGCGGAATGGTGCGTGGGAAGCCGTCAAGTAAGAAACCTTTGGCGCAGTCAGGTTGGGCTACGCGTTCTTTCACAAGAGAAATGATTAAATCATCCGGTACGAGCTGACCCTGCATCCATTAAGGTTTTGGCTTGTTTGCCTAATTCGGTACCGGCTTTAATGGCGGAACGTAACATATCGCCGGTAGAAATTTGCGGGATGGCAAATTTATTCATGATGAATTGTGCTTGTGTGCCTTTTCCTGCACCCGGCGCGCCTAATAGAATAATTTTTCATATTGTCCTCTTTTTTAAATGAAAAAAACAGTTTCAAAAAATGACCGCACTTTTTGTTGAATGGTAAGAAAAGTGCGGTGAGTTTTGAAGATGTTTTTATAAATCGCCGTGTATGGTTGCCTAATTCCCCTGAAAAGTCAACCTTCTAGCCGGAGAGTTATTCTTTCTCATTCCACGGAGCTACCCAGAATAAACAAAGCATTCCGGGTACAGCAAGTAATAAACAGATCCAGAAGAAATTATAGTAACCCACCGCTTTGACCAAATAGCCCGACAACATACCGAATCCCTTGCTTGGTAACGCGGAAAGACTGGTGAACAGCGCCAATTGGGTAGCGGTGTAAAGCGGATTGGTTTCCCGTGCCATGAACGCGACGAAAGCGGCAGTTCCCAAGCCCACACCGATGTATTCGGCGGCAATCACGAAGCCGAGTTTCCACAGTTCGACCGCGGTAATTTGTGCAAAAATGTCCGAATCCTGCCAACCAAACAAATCCGCCGATGGTGATTAATTGTACGAAACCAAAGACCCACAGCGCACGGTTAATGCCGAGTTTTTATCATGATTACGCCACCTACGAGTCCGGCGGAAATGCTGGCCCAGAGTGACGTACTTTTTACTACGATGGCGATGTCATCTTTGCTAAAGCCCATATCATAGATAAATTTGGTTTTGTAGCGTGGTAGCGAAAGAATCACCAAATTTATATAAAAATAGGAAAAGCAAAAAGCCCAAGGCTTGTGCCACACCTTTGCGCTGAAAAGAACTCCTGAAGCAGGGATCCAAAAGGCAAGATAGAATGGTTTGTCGCGATCTTGAACAGCAATTTTTCGGTTCTTTGGCGAGAAATAAGGTCATAAACAAACCGAATAGCATACAAAGTGCGGTCAATAAAAACCCTTTCCCAAGGGAGGCGGGTGGCGAGATAAAGAGACAGCCCACCGGGGATTAAGCCCGCGACACGATAAGCATTAATGTGGATGGTGTTGCCCAAGCCAAGTTCTTTATCCGTTAAAATTTCACGTCGATAGGCATCAAGTACAATATCTTGGGTTGCTGAGAAGAAAGCAATGAGAAAAGCGATATTCGCCACAATAGTTAATTGTGAACTTGGATCGAATTGGCTAATGGCATAGAGCAAAATCAGTAAAATGATTTGTGAAATAAGCAACCAGCTCCGCCGCCGCCCTAGAAAGTTTGGAAAATAGCGATCCAATAAGGGGGCCCATAAAAATTTTTAAACCGTAGGGGAGGGTGACCCCGTCACTACGCCGATCAGTTCAACGGAAAGCCCTTTATCCGTCAGCCATACCGGCAACATTTGCAATAAAACAAATAGAGGGAGACCTGAGCTAAAGCCGGTAAAAACACAAATCAGCATGTTACGGCTGAAAATTTGGCTTGCAAGGGTTGGGTTAGAGGCTGGAGTTGTCATAGGTTATTCAACGGCAATTTCTTTGATTCGTAGTTCATCGCCACTTTGGCGTTGCAAATGTACACCGCCGCAATTTGGGCAAGTACTGTTATTGGCTTGAATTTCAACGAATTGTTTGCAATTCCAACACCAAGCCTTAGCCGGGATAGGAATTAAATGCAGTTTGCAATTTTTCGGCAGGAGTGCCTTTAGCGGTCATTTCAAAACTAAATTCCAAGGCGCTCGGTTCAATGCAAGAAAGTGCGCCGACCTCAAGCCAGAGGTCGGTCACTTTGTTGACATTATGCTGTTTGCATTGTTGCTCAACAATTTCGATGATGTTTTGGCACAAAGAGAGCTCGTGCATGGCGATTAATCTCTATAACCTTTCGGGTTATTTTTTTGCCAATTCCATGTATCTTTCATCATTTCTGTTAATCCTCGTTCCGCTTTCCAGCCTAATTCTTTCGCCGCTAAACTCGGATCGGAATAACAAGTGGCAATGTCGCCCGGACGACGATCAACCAATTTATACGGAATTTGAATATCGTTCGCCTGTTCAAAGGCGTTTACCATATCCAACACGGAATAACCCACACCGGTGCCCTAAGTTATAAATGTGCAAACCGGCATCGTCTTGATGGCGATCCAGCGCTTTTAAGTGACCGATAGCCAAATCCACAACGTGAATATAATCGCGCACACCTGTGCCGTCATGGGTGTCATAATCGCTACCAAAGATGGAAAGTTGTGGTAACTTGCCGATTGCCACTTGGCTGATGTAAGGTAAGAGATTATTCGGAATACCATTTGGATCCTCGCCGATTAAGCCGCTTGCATGCGCGCCCACGGGATTGAAATAGCGTAAAATGGTCATGCTGAATTTTGGCTCCGCTTTGGCAATGTCACGCAGGATTTGTTCTACCATAAACTTAGATGTGCCATACGGGTTGGTAGTGCCGCCTACTTTGCAGCTTTCTGTAATTGGAATAATTTCAGGATCGCCATAAACGGTGGCGGAAGAGCTGAATACAAAATTCCACACGCCGGCTTTTTTCATTTCTTGTACCAAGACGAGGGAGCCGGTGACGTTGTTTAAATAATATTCGGCAGGTTTTTGCACACTTTCTCCAACTGCTTTTAAGCCGGCGAAATGAATGACGGAATGAATGGTATTTTCGGCAAAGATTTTTTGTAACAATGCACGATCAATACATCCCCTTCATAAAATTTCACAGTCTTTCCGGTAATTTCTTTAACCCGCTCTAACGATTTCGGTGAGGAGTTGCAAAGGTTGTCTAAAACTACCACTTCTTTGCCCGCATTTAATAATTCAACGACTGTGTGTGAACCGATATAGCCGGCACCGCCTGTTACTAAAATAGTCATTCTATTTCCTTTTAAATAATGAAGATTAAATTGCCCGTCAGTATAGCACCGATTGATTTTAATCAGAAAAAAATTATCCCTATCCAAGGCATACAAGTCTTTTGGACTACACTGGTTTGCGAACGTTTCGAAATAACGTAAATTTTTATGCAAAAATATTTGCGCAAACGTTTACTTCTCGCCTGCTTTCGGTAAAAATACGGCCTCCTTAATCTTCCCTTCATTTTTAAAGGTAATTTTCATGTCATCTTCACAATCCAGTGCGTTAGAACAACGTTTTGAGTTGACTAAACGCGACTCCACCGTGCGCAAAGAAATTGTTGCCGGTTTAACCACTTTTCTTGCCATGGTGTATTCCGTTATTGTCGTGCCGAATATGTTAAGTGCGGCGGGATTTCCGGCGGAATCCGTCTTTATCGCCACCTGTTTGGTTGCGGGCCTTGGCTCCATTTTAATCGGCTTTTTGGGCAAATGCGCCGATGGCAATTGGTTGTGCCATTTCCCTTACTGCGTTTACTGCTTTTAGTTTGGTTATTGGGCAAAAAGTGAGTATTCCGGTGGCGTTAGGTGCGGTCTTTTTAATGGGTGTTTTTTCACTCTGATTTCCGCGACGAGGGATTCGTGCTTGGATTTTGCGTAATTTACCGATAGGTATTGCACATGGTGCGGGCATCGGTATTGGTTTGTTCTTGCTTTTTAATCGCCGCCAATGGCGTAGGCTTAGTGGTTGGCAATCAAAATGGTTTTGCCGGTGAAATTAGGTAACTTCACCGCATTTCCTGTCATGATGTCATTAATTGGTTTAGCGTTGATTATTGGGTTGGAAAAAAGAAAAGTTAAAGGTGGTATTTTATGGGTAATTATTGCCATTACCATTATTGGTTTAATTTTTGATCCGAATGTGACTTTTGACGGTAAAATTTTTAAAATGCCATCGTTTGGTGATGAATCCTTATTCTTAAAATTAGATGTGCTTGGCGCGTTACAACCGGCAATTTTACCTGTCGTATTCGCCCTCGTGATGACTGCTGTTTTTGACGCTACCGGCACCATTCGTGCGGTGGCAGGCCAGGCAGGTTTGTTAGATAAAAGCGGTCAAATTATCAATGGCGGAAAAGCCTTGACCTCCGATTCCATAAGCAGCTTATTTTTCCGGTATTTTTCGGCACGGCGCCCGCCGCAGTTTATATTGAATCTGCCGCGGGCACTGCCGCAGGCGGCAAAACTGGCATTACCGCTATCGTGGTCGGCGTATTGTTCCTGTTAATGTTGTTCTTCCAACCGTTAGCCTTTTTAGTCCCAAATTACGCTACCGCACCGGCGTTGATGTATGTGGGGTTACTCATGTTAAGTAACGTGAGCAAGTTAAACTTTGATGATATTGTCGGCGCTATCAGCGGTTTAATTTGCGCGGTGTTCATCGTATTAACCGCCAATATTGTCACCGGTATTATGTTAGGGTTTTGCAACGTTAGTTATCGGTCGAATTGTGAGTGGCGATGCAAAACGCTTAAATGTCGGCACAGTGGTGATTGCCGTTGTTTTTAGTGGCATTCTACGCTTGTGGTTGGGCGATTTAAGTCATTTGATAAAGACAACAAAGGCGCATGAGTATGCGCCTTTTTGTTTGCCTTAATCTTGGGAAACGATAAAAAAACCGACCGCACTTTGCAACTTATCATCGTAGAAAATCAGCGGAATCCGTTGGCGCTGCCAAGGCGGAACGTTCAAATTCTGCCACACTTTTTTTAATATCCTGATTCATACCCTTTTGGGGTTAATTTCACTTTGCCCGAATAACCGAAACGAATCCAAACTTTCATTCCCTCTAACGGTAACGCTAAGGTTTCTTTATATATGTTGCCGTTTTTCATCATGCCAAAGTGCGGTCATTTTCTGCGGTGTTTTTGTGCAACTGAAGCGTTCCAAGATTATCGGGCAACGCTATGGGTTTATCCAATTCCGCTTCAATATCGTTTGATGAAATATCGGCAAAAAAATCGGTGTGAGAAACAGCTTGTGTTGATACCGACGTACAATGTTATTTTTCTAATCGAAATTGTGGCTGTGTATCAGGCTTGGCAAAAACCACATCGGAAATTAGGGTGTTCTAATTGCACTAATGACGGCATGGCAACGCCGCATTCTTGTAGCCACAAGCGCAACAGGGCACGTTGTTTAATTGCCGAATAATCGGCAAAGTGTTGCACTTTAAAAAGTGCGGTCAGTTTTATCAACGTTTTTTTGATATTCCTCTGCCAGTAATTCATTTAACAGTTGCTGTTGTTCGTAACAATGTTGTGCACAACGTTGCACGGCCGAATCAAAAATGCCCCCAACGTTGACGTAGATCGGGCAGAATCTGATTGCGTAAGAAATTGCGATCGTATTGATTGTCGGCGTTGCTTTCATCTTCGATCCACGTGATTCCCTGTTGTTGCACAAAATTGAGCAGTTGCTGACGACTAAAAAGATAACAGCGGACGAAAAAAATTGGTACGTTGTAAACCGTGCTTTGGGCTTGCATTGCGCTTAAGCCTTGCAACCCGCTACCGCGTTTTAAGGCAAGAAAAAGTTTCCGTCTGATCTTGCAGATGATGTGCTGTGGCCAACCACTCTTGGGGCAAAAATATGTTGTGCAATGGCTTCATAACGCGCCTGACGGGCACCGGCTTCAATGCCGTTCGCCATATTCACGTTGACCCGTTGGATCAACAACGGTATTTGGAATTGTTGGCAGAGATTTTTCACAATGAGTTGCCCAAGCATCGGCGTTTGAACTTAGCCCGTGATGAATATGAATGGCGCGCAACTGAAAGTGCGGTTGATTTTCACGGAGTTTTGCGAATAAGGCGAGGAGTGCAGTGGAATCCAGTCCTCCACTGAAACCGATAAGAAATTGTGTTTGGTTCGGGGCGAGTTGTCGAGGTCTCTGTGAGAATTGTTCAAGAAGCATAGGCGGATAAAATTTCCTCCCGTTCCACGGGAGGAAGTTGAGCGTTACGCGATTTTTTGTGCTTTGTAGTGGCTACGCGGATTGATGATGTGATCTCTGGCGGCAATGATTTGTAATTCATATTCGCCACGTTCTAACGTGGTTTGCATGACTTCATTGACTGCGTTTTGCCATGTGCTCAAAAGCGTCCACATCTGATTTTTCCGTTCAGCAAATTGGCTAAGAATAAACCGGCGGTTAAATCGCCCACGCCTACCGGCTCACGATCAAACGGGTGTAATGGACGGGAAAGATGCCACACACCTTGAGAGGTTGCCAGTAGCATTTCAAATTGAGACGCGTCTTTTGCCTACTTTGCTCAAATGTTTCACTAACACTTTTTTCGGACCTTTCGCCAAGATGGCTTGAACGGCAGTCAGTGCCTGTTCAAAAATTTTCTACCGGTAAACCGCTTAATTCACGTAGCTCCACCAAGTTCGGCATAATGATATCAGCTTCCGATACGATGTTAATTAAGCCTTCGCGCACACCATCGGCAACGATACAACCTTTTATCCGGATGACCCATAACAGGATCGCATAAATAAAGCGCGTTAGGATTGATGGCTTTAATTTTTATGCACGGCTTTGATGATTTCATCGATTTGTTCTGCAGAGCCTAAATAGCCGGAAACTACCGCATCACATCTTTTTCAACGCATCAATTTCATCAATGCCACGCACAATTTCTGCAATTTGTTCTTTCGGAATGACGATTCCCGTCCATTTGCCGTATTGCGTATGATTAGAAAAATTGCACGGTATTTAATGCCCAAACATCTACACCAAGGAGCTGCATTGGGAATGTTGCCGACTTATTACCGGCATAGCCGTAAACCACATGGACTGAATTGAAAGTACGTTTTTCATTGTTATTTTTCTCCTTTTAAATCCCTTTAAAAACAGCAAAATACGGTTTATTTTTTTATTATTTTCTATACGTAACCGTAGCTCATTAAACGTTGATAACGACGATCCAACAGATTTTCGGCATCTAAGACTTCCAGATCTTCTAAATCAGCAAGCAGACGTTTTTTCAGATTTTTGTGCCATTTCTGCATAATTGCGATGAGCACCGCCTAGTGGTTCGGTAATGATATTATCAATCAGGCCTAATTCTTTTTAAGCGCGTGGCAGTTAAACCCATAACTTCGGCTGCGGTTGATGCTTTGTCGGCACTTTTCCATAAAATAGATGCACAGCCTTCAGGCGAAATAACGGAGTAGGTGGAATATTGCAACATATTGACTTTATCGCCCACACCAATAGCCAATGCCCCACCGGAACCGCCTTCGCCGATCACGGTACAGATTACAGGTACTTTTAACATGGACATTTCACGCAAGTTGCGGGCGATTGCCTCAGATTGGCCGCGTTCTTCCGCACCCACACCCGGATAAGCTCCCGGGGTATCGATAAAGGTAATAATCGGCAATTTGAAACGTTCAGCCATTTGCATTAAGCGCAACGCTTTGCGATAACCTTCCGGTGCCGGCATACCAAAGTTGCGTTTCACTTTTGTCTTTTACCGTGCGACCTTTTTGGTGGCCGATAACCATTACCGGTTTGCCATCTAAACGGGCCAAACCGCCGACAATGGCTTTATCATCGGCAAAGGCGCGATCGCCGGCAAGTTCTTCAAATTCGGTAAAAAAATATGTTCAATATAGTCAAAGAGTATAAGGACGGTTTGGATGGCGGGACATTTTTGAAACTTGCCACGCATCTAAATTTGCAAAGGTTTTTTCTGTTAATTCAATACTTTTTTTCTGTAAGCGGGCAATTTCATCATCAAGATTAATTTCGTTATCTTGGTCAACTACGGAGCGTAAGGATTCAATTTTTCGCTTCGAGTTCGGCAATGGGTAATTCAAAATCTAAGTATTCTTGACTCATGTGTGATTCCTAATTTTGTGAAAAATTTGTACCGCACTTTAACAAGATTTCAAAGGCGGTGCAATTAGACCGATTATTTTATGTGTTTTTTTTATAAAAGTCATAAAAATTCATCTGGTTACACCAGGTAACACTCTGTAATCACAGTAATTTATTGTTATTATTCAAAAATAAACTATGAAAAATTAACAAAATATATGTTAAAGCGCAGATTGACAATCGGCTAAAAACGATTTTTTATGATGTAGTTGCTTTTTAAAGTAAGATGTTTGAAAGTCAGGATTGGTCTCCTGAAATAAGCGGCTAAAGGTATAAAAAACGCTTTTTGGTATGAGTTTTATGTCGCAAACTACAAAACCATCATCAGTCAATGGTGGACTAGGTAGAAACCCGCAGGGATGCGACGCAGTATACCGCTTACTGTTAAGACCAATTCTGCTTAGTTCACCACCCAATCCTAAGTTTCATTTCTAGTTAATCTTAATTTCGATATTTATTCTGACAGATGTTGGAACCGTTATTTTTCTATTCTTGAAAAAGGTATTTTTATAGAAATAAAAAGCCCTGAAAATTCAAGGCTTTTTTTAATAAGTTTCCCACTCGATTATTGATTCAGAAGATAACATATTGAAATAGAAAAAGAGTAAAGGTGGTGCTATTGGGTTTTTTACCGTCATTTTTACCGTCAGTAGAAAGAAGTGCTTTTATGTGCGTTCGGCTAGCCAATTATCAATGTCAGATTTGCGCCATGCTACACGACCCATAGACGCTTTTTACGCTTTTTGGAAATGTTCCGCTTTTCATCATACGCCAAATTGTTGTGTGGCTCAAGGTGGTAATTTCAATCACTTGAGCTTTGCTTAATAATGCTGGTTGTTGTTCCATTATATCTATCCTTTCAATATGTCGGGCACTTCAATTACTTTTTAACTGTTCGGGTTTTACATTCTTGTATTTAATCCAATATTGGACGATTTCTAATGCCTCGCCTTGTGTGACCGTGTGCTTTGATTCTCGTACTACAGTCCATTCACGCTTAAATTCACACTCAAGCACGATGTAGCGTTTACCGTCCATTACTTGTAATTCGTTTCTAAAAACACCTGTGCCACCTTGTTTCAAACACCACACCCGGATCTGGAAAAAGCATTTCTTTTTTTCGCGCATAGATAAGCCGGATAATTTATCCATCCACATTGCAAAATAAAGTAATCCAAGACTAAAAATAAACACCCAAAAATATCTACAAATCTTGAGTATGGGATATTGATATTAATTTCGTTCATTTGTGTTTGCCTTTTCTTTTTACGTTTACTAAAAAAATACGTTCTTGTTTTTATCGCTCTAAGCTCAGTTTCAAGTATCGTATTTTTCTCGTTTTTAGTTGATTGTTCTCAGCTTTCAGGCTTTTTAATTAATTCACCCAATTTTCGTAGCTCCAATTCATGGAGTTCGATAGATTTATCAATATGTTTATCTAATCGACTAAGATCTTCCATTAGGACTTTTTCAGCTAGCCGTTTAAGTAATCTCATAACCTATCCTTGAGCTCACCAAATTCTTTTTATTAGGCTATCCACTGTTTTTGCCAAGCACGTTTACCATTAAAAACAAAGTCTGCATCAAAACGAGCTGTCACATTTTTCTTTTACAATGTCATCGTTCTTTTTCGGTGATATTGTCGTCAAACTTCAAGCGTTTCAGCGTACCGTCTTCAACCAAGATAAATTTAAGGTTGTTTTCCCACTCAAGCGCGAGTTTTGATACTGAGCCATTTTTCGCAAGCTCGATTATTTCTTCATCTTCAATATCTTTTTGCTTACAGTGGATAACACCCAAATCTTCTTTTTCCCGAATTTCTACTTCTTCGCGCAAGATGAGCCAATTGGGCGCAGTATCTGTAACCCATTTAGTCATCACTTCACGGCGCACAGTTAAACGCCAATGGTACTACTGGCAAACTGCCAAGCGATTTGCGCAAAAGTGCGAGCGCGTCTTCAGCTGTTTTTACTTGATGCTGCATCAACAAAAGATAAGTTGTTCTAACGTGTCGATGTAAAAGTGCGGTCGTTTTGATGCGAGAAAATGCCTGCGGAAGTAGGGTGGCTATCACATCATCTTTTAGGGATAATCGTTCTACTTTCTTTAATTTTTCGCTGTTCTTTTTCCTTCTAGCGCAGTGATTCGTTTATTGAGTTCACGATTCACAACTTCTGTTGGTAAAATCTTCTCTTCACGTTTGGCTACAAGTAATATTCTTCCATCCGCTTGATGTGCTAAATCTCCGTTGGTGACGAGCGGAGCAGACCAACCGAAATGGCTAACATCTGCCGAACCACACGGAGTAAATTCACATTCTTTGAGTTGTTTTTCGATATTCTCAAAGTCTATTTGTTTTTTGTTAATTGGTAAATAATTGCATTTTTTGAACCAAAACATAGATTTCTCCTGTTGTTTGTAGATAAAAGAAAACCCGCCTTTGGAGCGGGTTGATTTGAGTGTTTGTGACTTATCCTGATTAAGCCTTTTTCTACTTTAAAAAGAAATTTGTGGCAATGAAGCTATCCACCTGTTGTAAATCTTGTCAATGTCAGAGTCGCTATATCCAACCTTATAAATCTCAAAAGACATAGCTATCTTATGGTGCATTTCGCCCACACTGACCTCACTTACCCAGTTCTCAGAGAAAAATTCGATATAGGCGATGTTTTTACGGGCTCTAGGACTTCCAGAATAAGCAAATTTATTATTTCCTCTCATATCAACAAAATCTTCATAAACAAGATTTAGCTTTTTCTTCTTTTGTCATATTTAGCCCTTATACGCTTTCAGCGTTTTTAACAAATTATGGGATATGTTCGTCAAACGCTTTCATTAATTTTTCATCGCGCGCGGCGGTGAACAGATAAAGTGTTTGTTTTTTTGATATTCAGGGGCAGTAACTTACAAAGTCCCAAGTTTTCGTAGCCCGTTACCCATAAATTCGCCTGCACCTGTATGACGTACTCAGCCGGCACGCCACCCTCAAGCAAATAGCGGATATGGGTACTCATTTTCGGGCATTTGATTTCAAGCCCTTTTTTGAGATTTGGAATTAATCCGTCTGGACTAACCATAACCTCGCGGTCTTCATTGAGATACACGCCACCGACCTGTATAACGTCATTGCCGGTTAAAAACTCGTAAGCGGCGCGCGCCTGCGGTTCTAACTGATTGCCGCGCTCCATAAAGCCGGATTTAAACGTATCGCCACCGCCTAAAAATGCTTTCTTCGATCAACTCCGCCATGTATTTAATATAGCTTGCCGATTTCTTGCCGGTGGCGGTGACGATATTTTTCAAAACCGGTTGCGGTCGGAATGCCTAACCTTGCGGCTAGCCATTCTTCCGAGCCTTGTTCGCAATCCAGCGTAATTAATCCGTCGATCATAGCGGGATGTTTTCCTCGTTGTCGTCAGATTGCGGTGCCGGTTTGTTTTTCTCTTGATAACGCTTATTCAAGATGCCAATAGCATTTTTCGGCATTAGCACTTGTTAATTCGTCAAGTCGCGATTTACCGTAAGCGGACAACAATTTCTGCTCGTCGGTGCCAGTTAATCCGATTAAAATCCGACAATTTATCGTACTGCTTATCGGTAATCATTGGGGTTTTTAGTCGCAGTTGTATCGATTACATTCGCGTGATTGTCGGGTGCTGCTGGCGTTGGATCCTCCGCGATTTCATCAGCGGTAATTACTCCGCCCAACTCGTCAGGAAATGCCTTACGCAACGCGCCTGCTTCTGCGCATTTTGCCAACTGTCCGCGCGGGCGTTTGAGTCCACATTGAATTGACTTTTAGTCTGTCGGTCTTTTTTTATTGTCTTCATAAACGCTGGTTGTTGCACAAGCTTCGGAAAAATACTCCGTGTGTGAAAACGCACAACGAACACCATTAATAAAACGATAAACTGTTACACGGCACCATTCGGGAGCGGTTACACCTAAATGATAAATTAACTCGCCAAATACAGGTTCATCTTGTCCTGCCATTTGACCCGTACGGAAAGCTGTAATTCGTTGTTCGTAAATGCCCGGCATAATGACATCGCGCCATTCTTTTTTTATCGTTGCCGTATTTATCTTTTTGGTCTTTAATGGTGACCCTGCATTGGTACGATATGACACGGCTTTTTTTGAGGATATCTATTTTTCGCGCTTTACAATAATCAATCGCAAGTAAAAATGCTTTCGGATTTCGCACCGGGAAAAACACTATTTTGTAGTGTTGTCCATGTGGCTGAATCAATATTTCGTTCGGTAAGTGCAGATTGAATTTCAGCTGGTAAAGTTGTCATTTTTCCCTTATTTTTAAAAAGTGATAGTGTTACGCCATCGCCGAATTGTGCTTTTAATCTGTTTAGCAAATTCGATCGCCTGTTCTTTTTGTGCCTGTGAACGGTATTTTTACAACAAAATTAATTACCGATTTATTGACTTCTGCCGGTGGAGTTTGCGCTTCAATTTCCTGCGCGACCGCCGCCGCTTCCGCCTGTACTTTTGCCTGTTCTTCTGCTTCTGCCGCGCGTTGTGCTTCGCGTTGTTTTTCGTCTTCGATACGCTGCGTGACAATATCTTCCAAGTCGTCTTCACCGGCAATCAATTTCACCGTGTCGGAGAATAGATATTCATGCGAGATTGGGATAAGTTTTAAACGCGATTGCAGGGCGTGCGATTTCCGACATTAATTCAGCAAGTACCAACGCCTTTTCGGCATTTACCGCTTTAGTCAATCCGTCAATAGTGCGTTTGTTTTTGTCGCCCATTGCATACGTTGGTTTATTTCGTTCTTTGGCGTGGTAATTTCCAAGGCAAGTGAAATTGTGCTTTCGGTGCAAGTTTTTATTGCGCACGTCCATGATTTCCGCTATTGCATCCTCGGCGATACGTTGGCGTACTTCTGTTTCTTTGGCTTTTACCAACTTATCGCGACTTAAACGCTCGTCGCGGAATTTGTAGGCAATCGCTTCTGCCTGTTCGATCAGCTTGTTAATGTCGCCTTGCTGTGCGTTTTTAATCGCCGCGCGGGTTTTATCTTCCAATTCTTTAAGGATTTTTACTTCTTCCTTTGCGCGCCCGAAATCTTCGTCCGTTTCAAAGGACTGCGTGAGAGTAGATAAAAAAATTGGTCCGCTTGTTTTTTTCAAAGTCGGCGATATTACACGTCAGCACTTTACTTTCTGTGCTGATAATTAATTCAAATTTTTTGTTCTTGGTTTTCCATTTTTAACCTCTGCTATAGCAATTACTTTTTCCAATATTCGCAATCGTCGTCCGCCGGTTCTTCGTCATCTTCCAGCGGTTCGTCGCGTTGCGGTCGTTCTTCCAGTGATTCGTAGTAGTCGTCCGGATTATCAAAGCTCCACACGCTACCGCGTCTCACTTTTCGCATTTCGTTGTTCCTGTAAAAAGTGCGGTGGTTTTTCGCAAGTATTTTTTTCGGTGTCGGCATCTAAATTCGGTTGCCATTCGCCGTTTTCTTCGATCCATTCCGCTTTCGCAATCGCTTCCGCGCTGATTTGCTCACTGATTCTGTTGTCGTTGTAATCGGTGGCGTATTGGGTTGTTTGTGGTGTTACGTCCGTTTGAGCAATGTTGAAATAAGCCTCGGTGATGACTGCCCCGGTCAAAAAGCCACCGCAACGGCGAAGTGGAGCTTGAATAGTTTTTCATTTTGTAATCCCTTAATTGAGTAAGATTAGTGCGATCACCGGCGGAAGATACGCCGCAACCACCAGCACAAATAAAGCAATGTCTTTAAGGTGTTTCATTTTTTGTTGTTCCTCATTCGGGAAATAAAAACCGCACAAAAGTGCGGTGCTGATTTGATAATTTCTGTGATGTCACGAAAGCGATAAAGCCATATCAATTAATTCTTGGGCGCGCGCAGTTTTCTTCTAGCGTTTTTGTCGGGAACCGCGCACATCTTGCTATTACTCCGTCGAATGTCGCCAAGGCAACACGCTCAAGCCCTACGACGAAGAAGTATTGCGGATTTCTTTTTCCATTGCTTAACATGACCGAGCTTTTCAAGCTCAAATAAGCCGGGATTAATTGGGTTTTTATCCAAAAACTTTTTGGCTTTTCTTGGTCTGCGTGCTTCTATACGCAATCCGGCTTTCCATTCTCTGGATTTTTCTTTTTGCTCCTTAATTGCTTTATCTTTGGCGGTCAATCTTTCTTCGAGCTTGGCAACACATTTCGCCATTCGCCGTCCCTTTGAATTATCAAGTATATTCGGCGTGCCACCGTGACCGATTCGCGGGTCTTCTGCTAAAATTGCGCTAAATTCTTCTTCAAGCCGCTGTAATTTGGCTTTCATTTTTCAACATTGCTTCGCTCATATTCAATCCTCGTAAAAAATGCCCTCCGAAGAGGGCTAACAACCTAAGGAACCAAACAGAACAGCACTCGATCCTCTTTCTTACTACCAACAACACACAACGTTAATTAATCACAAGACCAAATGCCGTTTTGTTTTCTCCTTTCTTTTCCATTAAAAACAGCACTCTCGATTCATTAGTGCGGTTAATTTGTCATATTGGGTAACCTTGTCACCGTCTAATTGATTTCACGTTCCTAACCGTCTGGAATGCCGTTTTTAATGGCGCGCTTTGCGCCAATCCCCGCTTGAATCCACTTGCCTTAACGTAGGCTTTTCACTGGCTTCATCTATCGACGGGCTTTCCACTTATCGCCATTAAGTAGGGTAGGGGCTTTCAATCTACGCGACCGCTTAATGTCGTTTCGATAAGTTTCTTTAACCAAATTGTCTAAAATTCAAAAACAGGTTAATGATGAGTGCCTTTCTTTATACTTGTAAGGCTCAAGTCCTCTTGTATGCGACTACATCGAGGAATATAATGTTTTCTGCGACTACAATTTAATCAGAGGAAACATCATGGAAGAGTACGCCAGGTTACTTAATACCATACTTACCAAGGTAGTTTTTAATCACATGACTATGTTCTTCGTTTTCTTGTTTGTTGGCTTTACGTTCATTCCGCCCGAATTAACGTTGTATCTCGACACAAAAACACCGGCATTCTTTTCCTGATTGGTTCACGCTTGCCAATTTCGGTTCTTTAATTTTTGCGTTGGTTTCTACCATGATTTGGATTCTTATTTCTAAAGCGACCAAATCAATTATTTCAAAACTGCGTGAATCATTAAAAACTAATTCAGAGCAAGCTAGATTAATCAATCTACTTCATAATTTATCAACAGAAGAGCAACATGTTCTTGCAATGTCCTGCCTTAATGAGCGAATTATTTTCCCAGATAACAGAACTCAGCTAGCCATTGAAAAAAACTCTTGTCAAAAAGAACTTATTTCGTACGGCTGGACTAATGATAAATATGAGTTAAATCCACTTATTCGCAATGTTGTTCTTGCTGAGCTTGATAAACAGATGAATTCCCATCATTAACCTGTTTCAAATTTTTAAAGAGCGTCGAGGTTATCTCGTTTTTGATGGACGCTATTCTACTTAAAGTAGAATTAAATGCAACTATAAATTGCATTTGAGTAGTGGAATAATCTACTTTAAGTAGTATATGATTGATTTTTAATGAAGTTTATTTTTAGGTAGTTGTTTGATTGGGTGTTTTTAACCTTTTAAGTTATTGAGTTGGGTGATTTGAGAAATTGATCACGGAATAAAAAGTAGGGATTATGTGATAATTCCGCCATATTTTTTATGGAGGTTTATATGAAAAAAATTACTTGTTGGCTTATGTCTTTTGCCTGTTTTTGCTGTTGCAAATGAAACCGGGGAATCTTGCTCTAAGTTGGAAGATAGCAGCAAGCGTCTAGAATGTTATGATTCAGTGTTTTTGAAAAAAACAGATGTGGTAGATGAAAATAAGGCTATTCAATCCAAGTGGGAATATTGGCAAAATAAAAGATGAATTACGAAATGCCACCACTTATAAAGCAATGCTTTCTTCTAATAATGCGGTTAATTTTGGCTTTCCTTATGAAAGTTCCTTTATGTATCTAGGCTTGCGAAAAGATCCGAAATATGGCAATGATGTTGTTTTTACCGTAAATGGGCAATTTAATAGTTGTTATGACAGTTGCAAGATCACGGTTAAATTTGATGATAATAACCTCGAAACTTATCGGATGGTTGGTTCTGACGGTGGAAGTAATGACACGATATTTATTGAAAAGCCAAAAATCTATGAAAGCCTTTTGTGAGTAAGCTAAAAATCGAAAAAAATTGATTGTAGAGGCGAGTTTTTATGATCACGGAAAGGGCAATTTACTTTTTGATACACAAGGGTTAGAATGGAAGCATTTTTAACAAAACATAAGCCACGCAATGCGTGGCTTTTTGATACTTATTGAATTGCAATGGTAGGTATAAGTGCGGTAGAAAAAGTGCGGTGTTTTAGGTCTATTTAAATCTAAATCAGATCTATATAGATTTACATGAGGGCGTTTTGGTGGTAATGGGGTAAAAAGAAAACCGCCTCGAGGGCGGTTTATCTATTTATTCATATCATAGCTAAAATGTAGGAATTTCAAATATCTCATTTAGTCTATATGCAGTGTTTTTCGTTGTGTCTGATATAACGGAATTTATAGCTCCTTGAATATATTTAGTAAAAGTAATTTTTCGTTGTCATTTACTAAATTTTTTTAAATTCATTTATTTCTTTAATTCCTGCGTCATTTGCATTAAACCCCACATCAAGCCGGCATTCTAAGAAGAACGCCTCCTCGCTAGATAGTTTGAATTTCAATGGGATGATCGCTAAATTATTATCCTTAATATAACTTAGTTTTTGGTTGAGAATAGCCCAGTTCAAGATCAATTACATTGAGTTCTTCTCTTAGCTCTCCTTCGTATTGTTTGAAGGAAAGCTCTCTGATCACATATTTTATGTATGATATTCTTTTTCTCAATCTGCATAACGTACCTCCACTATTTTAGAATTAATGCGTGCAGCAGTAGTACTGCTATCAAAAATCATTTGCCTTAGTGGCCGTTATAGTTAATTGTTGTTCCATATATCTGTATGTTGTAGGAATTTCCCGCTCGCAGGCAGCGACTTGATGACTAATGGCATCAGTTACAAAAGCATTTAGATTTATTCCTTGTTTTGCTGCCATAGTTGCAGCTTTCTTGTGCAATTCAGGCGGAATTCTTACATTAAATTTACCAGCGAAAGAACGAATCGCATTAATACCATTTTTCTTGACACATTTCCAAATAATCATCAACTGCATCTTCAAACTCTTTTTCTTAAGTCTCTTAATGTTTCCGCTTCATAGGTTATCAGCGCGTTAATAAATAGAATTTTACCGAAGAGAATGCCATCTTCAATGGATGTTTCAACGCTTCCGATGAAATCTTTATATTCAAAAGTTTGTGACATAACGTTTAACCTTATCCTAGTGATAATTCATCAAGAGCATCTTTCACCTGCTCAATAACATATCTTTTTAATTCATTTCCTGGTGGGCGATGGAGGCTTATTGGGTAGCTCAAGTCAGGGTGAATAAACTTAACCCTTGAACCATTACCTTGTTTTGACTCAAACCCAATAGAACATAAAAAGAACCTTCAACTCGTCCCAGGTGAAATCCTTTGGCGGAGGTTCTTTTTAACTTTTGTAATAATTTGTCAGCGTTTGACATTTGTAACTACCTTTTAGTGGCACTAAGTATAACATTAATAGATAACATATAGTCAATAAAAACTTTAATTATAAATAAGTTATTTATTGTCAATATTTACAATCGAAAAATTAACCCATTGACAATAAATAGAAAATTTCCCCACCACCCAGCCGCTACAACAACACTGAGTACCAAAAACACCTTACCAATCACGGAAACATCATCAAGACTGGCTATTTCGTCGTCGTACTCGTCAGTGTTATAGCTACGGATTTTTATTTGATTGTTTGGCATATTGTAGAGCAGTTTGATCCGCACAGCCCACCGTGATTTATTGCGTATATTTTTTTCCATCTCGGATTGTTTTATTACCAAGATCAATACCAACTGTTGTTCCATCCGGAATAACCGGTTCCATTGAATTTCCGTCAGCAATCACACATACCGCGTTTTCGTACTGTACGCCTTGTTTACGTAGTGTTGCTTTGGAAAAACGCAATTTGAAGTTGTTATAGTCCGCTATGTCATCAGCAAAGCCGTTTCCGGCAGCAAGCCTAATATCTTGATAAAACGGGACTGCGTATTCATCGCTATTTAGTGGAGTATTGCGATCCCATAAGTCGAATGAGCCAACGTCTTTCACATTAGCAGTTACTTGATTTTCTAAAGAATCGGCTGTTCCGTATTTCAAATGAGCAGGGCTAACTCCAAAGTACTTCGCCATAGCTTCAATTTTTTTATCTCTCGGAGTCGCAGTGCCCAAAGTGTAACGTCTAGCCATTTCATAGGTTACGCCAATAGCTTTTTGTAAATCCACAATATTCTTGCCTTGTTTAGCCATTAATTCATTAAGCCGGCTTGCTAAATCTGTCATAGACTCTCCTTTATTCTACTAAAGGTAGAAGATACAAAATTAAAATAGTTGATTCAATTCTATTTTTAGTAGTAGAATAACTCTACTTTAAATAGAATAAAAGAGGTTAAAATGCTACCAATCGAAAAAGCTTATGAAATCGTGGGCGGTATTTCGGCTATGGCTCGACATTTCAATCTTACCCCTTGGGCTGTTTCAAGTGGCGTGAAAAAGTTCCTGCGGAACGTTGCGCAAAAGATTGAAGAGCTTACCGCTGGAAAAGTTAAGAAATCCGAATTACGTCCTGATTTGTGGGATTAATTTACCAACCTTACCCAAAAGAAAACCATAAAAACAAGGCAAAAAAATTATGGCAATGAAGAAAGTCATTATCGAAATGATAGAGAAGATACCGGGCGGTAAAAGTGCGGTTGCGGGATTTCTCGGATTTTCGAAGCGGAGCTGAACAATCGGCTTTTATCAGACGAAAGGACAACGCTTTTAAAAACGAGGAATTGATCGCATTGCAGCTTGAGTATGGCTGTACTGATTTTATCGAGGAGCTTTGCCGAAGTGCTGGTGGCCATTTTGTACCGACACCAGTCGCAAGCGAATTGGACTCGGCGGAAATCTCAACCTTGCAACTGCGTGAACTGTCCGCTCGCGGGTTGTTGTTTGAGGCTTTGGAAAAAGCGTTAGCAGATGGCGAAATCACAAGCGCGGAAGAAGATTTAATCCGCAAATTGTTAAACAAGCATTTAGCAGCGACACAACACTCAATCGAGTGCGTGATCTCGCTAAATAAACGGTAATAAAAACCACGGCGGCAACCGTGGTTCTGTACGAAGGAATTTTTATGAAAACCAAAAATACAGCTTTATGATACACAAATTCGCTAAGATGAACAAGGGCGTTTTTTTGCTTAAATGATTTACATCAAGCAAGTGGCGGTGAAAGTCGTCATCGTCCTGCTTACTGGTTATCAAATCAGCAAACGCAAGAGTTAATTGGCGAAATTTCAAAAAGACGGAATTCCGTCTATCCTTACAAAACAAGGACTTGGAACATTCGTAAGCAAAGAACTTGTTTACGCTTACGCAATGTGGATTAGTCCGAAATTCCACTTATACGTTATTCGCACATTTGACAGCTTGGTAAGTCATCAAAATCCGCCCGTACTTTTACCACAAAACTACTCCGCAGCATTGCGTGAGTTGGCGGAATCTGTTGAGCGGGAAGAGGTTTTTAAAGTTGGAAAACAAACAGCAAGCCGATCGCATTGAAGCGATGAGTAATTACTTCCGGGCGGGAATGACCCGCACCTCAATTCGTTAAGAGCTTAAACGGCGTAAATTCGACGCAAATCAATGCATTTTTGCAACAAAAGAATTGGCTTTTATAAAGACCAACGCGGTGAATGGCGCGTAACGTCTTATGCTCGCGATCGGTATATGACCGAAGAAACTAGCGAGGTTGTGCCTCACGGAGCGGATCCGATTATCAAATACAAGCCAACGTTACTTAAAAAAAGGCGCTGCGAAACTTTATGAGTGGTACACAAAAAGGGTTGTTGCCGATGAAAGCAACGTGGAACGGCAAATTTATACAAGAGAAGGTGGCGGCGTAATGAGTAAATTTATTCCTAATGCGTTTCAAATCCCCAATTCCGTCATTGACGAATTACTGGCAAAACTCACGTGCGCAGAGCTTAAATGTTACTTGTTTGTGGTTCGCAAAACAAAGGGTGGAATAAAGAATCAGACAGTATTTCTGTTAGCCAGTTTATGGAAGTGACAGGGCTTAGTAATCGTTCGGTTATAACTGCTCGTGAATCACTTGTTGAAATGGGGGTTGCTTGAGCGCTCCGGCGGAGAACGGAAATTAAATACTTACTCGGTTAAAGCCTTTTGATTTTTCCGAAACTGGTGAAAAAAAGTTCATCAGATAAAACTGGTGAAAAATTTTTTCCGAAACTGGTGAAAAAGTTCATCAGATCTGGTGAAAAAGTTCACACACAAAATAACAATAAAAACACTATACAAAAATACAAATATACCCAAAAAGCGAATCGGATTTGCTTTGCTGAATTCGGAATCGTAGGTCAGCTTGCCGATGACTTCATCACTCACCGCAAATCCAAAAAGCGACCATCACCGAAACTGCGCTCAATGGGTATAAGCGCGAAGCTGACAAAGCTGGGATAACGCTGGAGGAAGCAATCGTAATCGCCATTGAAAGAGATTGGCGCGGATTTAATGCGAGCTGGAATTGGCGCGGTGACAGCATAGCAACGGCTACAAACACCCGAAAAACAAGCACTTTTGCCGATGACGGTTCTGGGCTGTTGGCAGAAAATTAAATATCGATCCTGAACTCATTCCGGAGGAATTGAGATGAAAAACGTAATTCAATGGATCCCGCAAAAAGTACGGTCACAAAGTCTGGTATTCCCAGCAACGCCGTTCGCTTAATTGACCGGATGTTTGTGCGATTGAAATCCATCTTCCCAGCATGGAAACACGCATTTGATAGCGAGATTGAGTACAACGAAACAAAGCAAGTTTGGCTCGAAGAATTATTCAAAGCGGGAGTTGTGAATCCTCAATCCCTAAAACGAGGATTGGACTTGGCAGCAAAATCCGAAAGCCCATTTTTCCGAGTGTAGGACAATTTATTGCTTGGTGCCAGTTTGAAGACTATCACGCTTTGAGCTTACCAACTGCCGAAGAGTTAATTCAGCGTTACAAAAACTACATGGGCTATGCGAGATTCAACCAACACGAATTCGAATATCAATCCAAGGCTGAATATTGGGTACTCAAAACGCTTTACAACCAATACTGGAATAAACCACTTGATGACACGCTGAAAGCCATCCCAAGAATTTTGGACGAAGCCGCCGAAAAAGTGCGGTCAGGATTTGAGTTCGAAGACATCCCGAAAATGATTGAGCAAAAAATCGTAAATCTCCCACAAGAAAAAACATTAGCACACATTGCCAACTGTGAGGCGGTATTGAGAGGACAAGCGGCATGACAGAGCAACAATTTGATAAGGATACCTATCCAACATCACTTTCGCTATTTAACCCGATTCATGCTGAATTTGGCTTTACGATTGATGGTGCCTCACTACCGCACAACGCAAAAACTTGAGCGCTATGTAACGCCTGAAATGGATTACTTAACTTACCCACTGCAAAACGAGAGAATTTTTCATTAACCCGCCGTTTAGCAATCCGTTAAGTTTTATCAAGCGTTCCATCGAACTGTTTGAAAAATCACAACTGCTTAGTGGTTATGTTGTTGCCGGTTGACATTAGCACGGAATGGTTTTCGTTAATCACTCAAAAAGCAACAGAAATCCGTTTTATTGTTGGTGGTCGTATAAGTTTTTAAGTCCTCAAACTGGTTTATGGACTGATGTTTGCCGTGGTAATCATTTAGCGATATTTGACCCACGTCACCGCAATATGGGGCAGGTTATCCGTCATGTTCACATTGACGACCTAGGGGATTTCGAATGGCGAGCCAAAAAGCAGAAGAAAACAGTAATCCATGCCGTTAAATACGCGAACGGTGCGGTTGTAGCAGAAACAGACTACGACCGCAATTTGCTGAAAAAGCCTGCCGGTAGGAAGTGCGGTAAAAATTACCCCGATTAACAACAACCGAAACTATCAACATCATAAGAAGTTTTTGCACTACTTGATGTTGGTTTTGAATATTGGCAGCCAGAATTTAGCGTGCTAACACAAGCAGAAGAATGGATAGCCCAAGCGGTCGCAAGGGAAATCGCAGTAGCGGCCAACGATGAAAATCTATATCAGAACGTAACTAAACCGATAGCAGATAGCGTGCTGGCAAAAGTGCGGTCGAATCGCGAATCAAAATTAGATTATGAGGGCATGAAAACCCTTGAAGCGTATCTCGATCATGTGATGAAAAAAAGCGGGATTTTACGACATCAAGCCAGCACAAGATGGAGGAACCGTTAAAGAGCGTTGGTCAATCTCATTCGGCAATATGAGCCAAGAAAAATTCAACGACGTGTACAAGGGTGTGTTTGGCGTTATTTGGAATGAAACCCTTTGTAACGTGTACGAGAACGAATGGGAATTGGAAAACAAGATTAATCAATTAATAGGGTTTGGAAGTTAAGACAAAAATGAAGTGTAAAAACGAAGAAATGTAAAAACTGCGGCAACCCTGTTTTATCCGGCAAATTCTCTTGCGAAAGTCTGTTGTGTTCAGTGCGCTATGGAATACGCCAAAAAACAGGCGGCAGTCGAGCAACACAAAGCAGAAAAGAAACGGCTTAAGGAACGCAAGGAAAAGTTAAAAAGCCGCGCAGAGTGGCTCAGGGACGCAAGCGGTGTTTAATAAATTTATTCGTTTGCGCGACAAAGGCCAACCCCTGTATCAGTTGCGGCAGATACCACGAGGGACAATGGCACGCCGGGCATTATCGCAGTGTTGGAGCTTGTCCTGAATTGCGGTTCTGTGAACAAAACGTACACAAGCAATGCAGCGTATGTAATAACCACAAGAGTGGCAACATCATCGAATATCGGATAAATCTCATCCGGCGCATTGGACAAAGTGCGGTGGAATTTTTGGAAAAGCAGGACCATGACCCAAAAAAATACACAATCGAAGACTGCAAGGCGATCATCAAACATTACAAGGCGAAAATTAAGGAGTTAGAGCATGATGTATAGTGTCGAAAAAAATCTTAGTCAAGTGGGGAATTGTTGGGGCAGAGATAGAATCGGCACAGAATACCCGAGCATTACGCCAAGCATACCGGCACCGATCCCGAAACCAAGAAAGGCATATTTAAAGCATTTGAGCGATGACGAATGCCTTAAAATTGAGGGCGCAATAATGGCATTACACGCGGTTGATTTATTGGCTTATCAAGTGACTATGGCAATGTATGTGCAGCAAGGCTCAGAAAGAGAAATCACGACCGCACTTAATATTTCACCGTCGAAGATGTATCGGTTACGCAATCGCGGGATAGGCTTTTCTACAAGGCGCGTTCTCGATGCTGAAAATTAATTATCATTATATTGGTTAAAAATCAAAAACACTTGATTACTTGCAAGTGAAAGTATATGCTTTTATGCCATAGTGCGGTTTTAGCGCGTAGCGGACGCACAAGATGATTTTGATAGCCCTGAGTAGCAATGCTCGGGGCTTTTTGCTTTTGGGGATTAATAAGCATTTCCACCAAATTATAAGCTCAGTCTTAACGGACTGGGCTTTTTTTATTACCTCGCGGGGCCAGCTTTTAACAAAGTAACACGAGGTGGAGCTATGAGAATGCAAGTATTTAAAGATATGCCCGTTGAATCTCAATTTTTGGGGTTGGTTAACCGGTTTGATTGGCGCGCTGACTTTTGAGTGAGTGGGCGGTATTAATTGGTATTATTGTTACAGTCTGCGGGTACATTCGAGAATCGAGATATAAAAAAAGCGTATGTTAGAGCTTGAAGAAATCCGAACCGGCGTGAGAGATAAAAAGCGGGAAGTTAATCAAAATGAAGCACCTTAAAATGTTAGCTAAATGCAGTGTTGTTGTCATCGCTGGAATTATCCTCGCCAACTATCCGGACGAAATCCGCACTGGTGAAGTTGGGTTGCTGGTTATCGGTAATGCAGAAGATTGTTACCGCGAGCCGTACAAATGTCCTGCTGACGTATGGACCGACGGAATCGGCAATACAAACGACGTAGTGTTAGGGCGTAAGCTATCAGACGAAGAAATAGCGGAGCGTTGGAAAGATAACATCAAGATTGCCGAGAACTGCGTTAATCGTTGGGCAAACGGCAAAGAGTTATCGCAAGGCGCATTTGAAGCGGCGGTATCAATCACGTTCAATGTCGGTTGCTCGAAGTTAAAACAAGCCACGTTATTTAAATACGCCCGCGTAGGTGATATTAATTTAATGTGTAATCAATTCCCCGCTGGGTGTACTCGCAGGGCAAAAGTCCTGCCGGGTTTAGTCAAGCGTCGTAACGTGGAGAAAGCCTTATGTTTGGGATTAATAAAATCACCGGAACAATTATCGGCGTATCGGTGATTGTGATTTTTGGGCTTGGGTGGTTGGTTACGGTACCAGTCAAACACTATTGATAACTTAAGAGCTGTAAAACCAAACTCAAGCCCAAACCATTGAGACGCAAAGCGCAACAATATCAAAGCTAAAAACAAGACGCAGTAGAAAACCAACGCGTCATGTTGGAGTTGTCGAAAACAGGAAAGTGAAGCACGGAGCCAATCAGATGAAGTCATTAGAACAATCCCACAACAAGTTAAGCAAAGCACTGCTTTATAACGCTAACGCTCCTAGTAATGTTATTGAGTTCCCTGCGCAAGTAAGCCACAAACCATTGCTTGTCCAGTGTTGCCGGCTGCTTATGTCGGTTACTTAGATAAGACAGGATTTGACGGCAAGACTTACGGTGATATCACACAGTACGCCGTCATACTCAAACGCGAGCGCGATATGTGCTTGAATCGAGTTGATAAGATTCGCGATTGGCAAGTAGAACATGCTCAGCATTGATATTTTTAACAACACCGCCCGCAGGGCGGGATAAGGTAAGCCATGAGCCGTGACAGTTGGCACTATCTATATAGTCGTAAAGCGTGGAAACAATTACGACTTGACCACTTGGCAAAAGAACCTTTGTGTGTTTACTGCCAGCGCGAGGGCAAGATAACCCCCGCAACAGTAGTTGACCACATCAAAGCACACAAGGGCGATTTAAACCTATTCTATGACCCAAACAATTTACAGTCATTGTGTAAGGTTCATCACGACAGCTCAAAGCAAAAAGCAGAAACAAAAAACGTTAATGAAATTGGTTGCGATATAAACGGATTTCCACTTGACCCCGAACATCCATTCAATAGGTAGGGGCGGGTAAAAAGTTCAGAAAGAAAAGGCTAAATACCGCCTGTGGAACTCTATTTTATCGCTATTACAGTTTTTTTCTACCCTTTTTACAGCTTTATGAGGTGATTTTGTGGGCGAACGAAAAATCAGAAGTGATAGCACAGCCGCTAAAATCTTAGCCGCTAAAGCCGCACAAACCAAACTCCCGCCGCCGCAAAAATTAACAAAAAGCAGAAATGCGGTACTGGGAAAGTATTATCAACAGTCGAGCATTAGATAGCTGGACACCGATCGACAAAGAGCGCGCCGCTAAACTTGCCAAACTCTATGTAGAAATTGATGACTATGAAAAAGGAATTGGCTACACAGGCGCGCCGCTGGGTTAAAACAGATACCGGTACAATGAAAAATGCACCCGCTGCATTATGTAATTGAAGATTTGTATAAGCGCGAAATCCAAATGTGCCGCAGTTTACAAATTCATAGCCGCGCAACGAATGGTGAAAGCCGTGATCAAGTGAAAACCAATCAGCTTTACCAAGATGTGCGCTTATCTATATCAGATGAAGATGATTTGATAGCAAGGGCAATTAACTAATGACCAAAAGCAGAAAAAGTAATTGCGTTTATTGAGCGATATTGCTTTTGTGCCTGAGGGGAAATTGGTTGGGCAGCCAATAAAATTAGAGCCATTTCAGAAAAAAATTTATTATTGATGTTTACGATAATCCCGCGGGAACAAACCACGGGATTTTTTTCTATCGGGCGGAAAAATGGTAAAAACTGCCCTGATTGCTTGTTTATTGCTGGCGCATTTAGTCGGACCGGTCGCAGTACAAAATAGCCAAATTGTCAGCGGCGCATTAAGTCGTGAGCAGGCTTCGATTGTTTTCAACCTTGCGGTAAAAATGGTGCAGTTTAATCCGCGATTAAGCAACATTGTATCAATTAAGCCGTCAGGGAAACGCTTGGTCGGGTTGCCAATGAATGTTGAATATAAGGCGTTGGCGGCGGACGGCAGAACTGCGCAAGGGTTATCGCCTGTGTTGGCGATACTCGATGAAGTCGGGCAGGTGCAAAGGTAGCCAATCGGCATTCGTGGATGCAATCACTACCGCACAAGGTGCGCACAAAGACCCGTTACTGCTCACAATCAGTACACAGGCAGCGAATGACGCTGATTTATTGTCAATTTGGATTGATGACGCGAAAAGTAGCGGCGATCCACACACGGTTTGCCATGTTTATACTGCCGATAAAGATTTGAAAATTACCGATCCGGAAGCGTGGAAACAAGCCAATCCGGCTTTAGGTGTTTTCCGCAGTGAAGATGATATTCGCAAACTTGCCGAAAAGGCTAACCGTATGCCAAGTTTTGAAAACACATTCCGTAACTTGAACTTGAATCAGCGCGTAAGCACTGTTTCAACCTTTGTTAGTCAGGACGTATGGAAAGAAAACGGCGGCGAGCCGGAAAGCCCGAGCGGTTTAACTGTATATGGCGGCTTGGACTTATCCGCGCGAACCGATTTAACCGCTTTTATCCTCACTGCGAAAGATTATAGCGGCGCAGTGAACGTTTATTCGTATTTTTGGACTCCTGAAATTGGTCTTTCAGACCGCGCGAAACGCGATCGTTCGCCTTATGACACATGGGCGAAACAAGGTTTTCTGCGCACAACACCAGGGGCGACTGTCGATTACGCGCACGTCGTGCGAGATATAGCGGAAATATTGCGTGATTTTTGATATTGCCGCAATCGCTTTTTGACCGTTGGCGGATTGATATTTTTCAAAAAGGAAATGGACGCACAGGGAATTAACTTGCCGTTAGTGCCGTTTGGTCAGGGTTTTAAAGATATGTCGCCGGCGATTGACGCATTGGAAAGCGATTTGCTTAATTCGCAATTACGTCACGGCATGAACCCAGTTTTGACGATGTGCGCGGCAAATGCGGTTATTACGCAAGACCCGGCGGGCAATCGAAAATTTGAAAAACACAAAAGCAACCGGACGTATTGACGGAATGGTTGCGTTAGCAATGGCGCGGGGAATTTGTGAAGCAGCAGAAACACCGCAAGACATAGATTCATTTTTTTACAGGACATTATTATCGCATGAGTACATTAAACGATCAGGGCTGGTGGGCGCGATTTTATGACCGGTGGTTTAGTGGTGCAAAGCGTCTTGATAAAGGCTCAACAGCCGAACCATTTGTTAGCCAGTCGAGCGGCTCCGGTAGCAGTGTAGATGTAGAAAAATCACTGAAATTAAGTGCGGTATGGGCGTGCGTTCGTTTACGCAGTCAGACGATTGCGTCCCTGCCGTTACATCTGAAAGACAGCGATCGCAAAATTGCTTCAAAGCACGAGTTATATAAAATAATTCATGATGCGCCGAATGCGGATATGTGTTCAAGCGAGTTTTGGGAAGCGCAAATCGCCAATCTTGATTTATGGGGAAATGCGTATAGCCGCATTAATCGTATTGGCGGGCGCGTTGTATCGCTTGATATTCTCGATCCGCAGTATATGCGCGTGAAACGTAGCGACAGTGGCGAAATCGTTTACATTTACACAAAAAAATAACGTGGACGGCGGCGAATATCCCGAATCAGAAATTTTTACACTTCCGCGGTTTTACCCTTGACGGTTTAGTCGGGTTATCGCCAATCAGCTATCAGGCGCACGTTATGGGGCTGCAAATTGATGCCAATAACGCCGCATCCAAAGCGTTTAAGAACAACCTGAAAGCCGGCGGGTTTTTTTGAAAACCGGCGACCGCGTTTTGAACTCCGATCAACGTAAATTAATGCGTGACGCATTGGCGGATTTTTGGCAAGCCTGAAAATGCTGGTAAATGGATGATTTTAGAAGCAGGCATGGAACCGGCGAATATGTCCGGCGCATGGATCAATCCACACGACGCGCAGTTGCTGGAAAGTCGCTATTTTGGCATTGAAGAAATCTGCCGCGCGTTTGGTGTGCCGCCGCAATTAGTCTTTAGCACGGATAAATCATCGTCTTGGGCGTCAGTGCGGAGCAAATTAACCAAAATTTCTTAACGTACTCGCTCAATCCAATGCTAAAACGCATTGAGCAGACGATTTCGCGCAAGCTATTAAAGCCGGAAGAGCGGTCAAAAATTCTATCCGATTTTTCAGCGTAGAGGGCTGCTCCGCGCGGATAGTGCGGGGCGCGCAAGTTTTTATACCGCACTTTTACAAAATGGCGTGATGACGCGCAACGAAGTGCGAGCGTTAGAGAATTTGCCACCCTGTGGAGGGGGCGGATCAATTAACCGTACAACTGAATTTAACCTCAATCGATAAAATCGGGGAACAACAAAAATGACATTCAAAGTTAAAGATCTCACATTCAAAACAGAAGCCGTCAACGAAGACGGCTTTTTTTCTGGCTATTGCAATGTGTTTGATGTGAAAGATAGCTATGACGAAATCGTCCGTAAAAGGCGCGTTTGATGAATCGCTTAAAGCGTGGAATGCGCAAGGCAAAATGCCGCCGGTGCTATGGAATCACGATCGAAATCAGCCGCTGGGCGTTTGGACACTGCTGAAAGAAGATGAACACGGCTTATATGGCGAGGGGCGTTTACTGGTAAACGATGTCGCTAAAGCAAAAGAAATCCACGCGCTTATGCGCGCCGGTGCGATTGACGGTTTATCTATCGGTTATCGCGTGGACAAATGGGCTTGCGACGAATCGGAAGAAGTGTTGGAGTTGTTGGAAATCGATTTGCGCGAAATCTCGATTGTAACGTTCCCAGCAAACGAAGCAAGCCGTGTCGAAACGGTTAAATCTGCGTTGGCAAAAGGCAGTTTGCCGACATTACCCGAATTTGAGAAAGCTCTGAGAGATTTAGGGTTTTCAAAAACGCAAGCAACGATTGTTGCTAGTCACGGCTTGCGCAAACTTCTTCAGGGCGAGCCTGAAAATAACCAAATTAGCAACGCAATTAACATTCTTAAATCTATCAATGGGGGAAAAATTAATTATGCCTGAACAAGAAAAAGAACGTCGAACAGCTCGCCGCTGAGTTGAAAAAGCCACTGATCAAGTAAAGGGTCTTGGTGAAGAGCTGAAAGGTAAAATGGAAAAACGGCGAAAAAGGCCTTGATGACTTGAAAGGTCGTGTCGATGAAGCCTTAAGCACATTAAACGATACAAAAACTCGTTTAGATGACGTTGAGCAAAAAAATTAGCGCGTCGTGGTGCCGGTGCAACGACTGAAAAATCCATTGCTGAACAGCTTATGGAAACCGAGCAGTTTAAATCGTACGCACAAGACCCACGCGCGAACAAATCTGCGAAATTAATGGTTAAAGCGACCATTACCAGCGCGACAGCCGATGCTGCAGGTTCTGCCGGTGCATTAGTGGTTGAACATCGCGTGCCGGGTGTGGTTGCTACGCCGGAGCGTAAATTAACTATTCGTGATTTGTTGATGCAAGGTACCACCGATAGCAATGCCATTACTTATGTTCGTGAAAAATTATTTACGAATAATGCGGCGGCGCAAGCGTCCGAGGGTGCGAAAAAAGCACAATCCGACATCCAGTTTGAAGAAATCACAACCGGCGTTAAAACTTTGGCGCACTTTGTTAAAGCGTCTCGCCAAATCTTGGACGACGCGGCAATGTTGCAGAGCTATATCAATGGTCGCTTAACTTACGGCTTGAAATTGGTTGAAGACAAACAGCTGCTTAGCGGTGATGGTGCTTCTGGTGGTTTGACCGGCATTATGAATGTCGCGCAAGCGTTCGCGGATCCGGCGAAACTCGCAGCATACACCATTATCGACCAATTACGCTTGGCGCAGTTGCAAGTTATCCTTGCCGAATATCCGTCTAACGGCTTCGTGTTGAACCCTATCGACTGGGCGAAAATCGAGTTAGAAAAAGATGGTATGGGTCGCAATATCATCGGTAATCCGCAAAGTTTGGCGCAGCCTACCCTGTGGGGTATTCCGGTGGTACAAACTCAAGCAATGGCGGCGGGTAGTTTCTTGACCGGTGCATTTGATTTGGGCGCGCAAATTTTTGACCGCCAACAATCAGGTATTGCGGTATCAACCGAAAAACGAAGACGACTTTGTGAAAAAAACTTAGTCACCGTCCTTTGCGAAGAACGTTTGGCGTTAGCAATCTACCGTCCTGAAGCATTCGTGAAAGGTATGTTGGCGGCGAAAACCAAATAATCCATAGCCCCGTTTCCGGGGCTCTTTCGAAATTATTATGCTAATCGATCTCGAACTTATCAAACAGCATTGCCGCCTTGATCACGATGACGAAAAACGAGTTGCTGATTTTTGTACGAATCTGCCGCGAAAGAGTACATCGAAAGCCAGTTAGACCGCACTTTGTACGCGGACAGCGTGCCGGAAGATGTATCAAACGGTTTAGTGATTAATTCGGCAATCAAACAAGCTATGCTGATGACAATCGCACATTGGTATGAACATCGGGAAAGTGTCGCAGTCGGTGTAACCACGAAAGAAATTGAAGAGGGTGTTTGGCGATTGATCCAACCTTACCGAATTATGGGAGTGTAAATGGAAATCGGAAAAATTGCGCCACCGCATAACGCTACAAAAAGCAAATCAACGCCCAAAACGATTACGGCGCAACGGTCACGAAATGGCGTGATGTTGCGACTGTATGGGCGGAAATCAAGCCAATATCGGGGCGAGAGTATTTCTCAGCTCAACAAGTGCAATCTGAAGTGACGACGCAAATTTGGTTACGTTATCGTGATGACGTTAAACCGACAATGCGCGTTAATCACAACGGCAAACACTATGAAATCTTATCTGTTCTCAACACAAACGGACGAAACACATCATTACAGCTGATGTGTAAGGAAAATCCGAATGAGTAGCGTAACAGTAAAAGTAACAGGCTTGAAAGAGTTGGGGCAAGCAATGAATGCTTTGGGTAGGAAAGCAAAAAAATCGCATTGCCGTGAAAGCTATGCGGCGCGGTGGCGCGATTATTCGTGATCGCGCGAGAGCAAACGCCCCAGTATTAAGTCAGCCGTCGCCGTATCGAAAGCCCGGCACTTTGCGTAAAAGCGATTTCGTCGCGCACGAAGATCGACAAAAACGGCAGAGTAAATACTTATGTTTGGGTGAAAAGGGCTGAAAACGAAACAAGTCCTCAAATTCAAAAGATAAAACAGGGAAAGGCGGCGCATATAACCCGCGCGACCCGTTTTTACTGGCTATTTGTGGAGTTTGGCACGTCAAAAAAATGCCGGCAAAACCCTTTATGCGCCCCGCCTTTGAGCAATCAAAGCAACAGGCGGCACAAACCATAATTAACACGTTACGCGATGAAATTATAGCGGAGGCGGGAAAATGACATGATCCAACAACAAATTTATAGCGCCCCTGAAGCCATTGGTTTCGGGGCGTTGTTTTTTATGGCGTCATACCGGACACTAACAAAGACTATCCGGTCATCGTTTACCAGTTTCCGAACATATCTCCCAATTCCGCGCTTGAAGACGGTGATTTAGACGATTTCCAAGTACAAATTGACGTTTACAGCAAAAATCCTGACGACATTTTCAGCCTACGCAAGCAAATTTTTTACCGCACTTTCGGGGGCGTTTGAGTTTGCCGAGCGCGTGAGCGATCACAGTGATTACGAGCCGGAAACGAAGTTACATCGACGCGTTATTAATTATCAAATTGCTTATGGAGAATAAACTATGGCAACACAAACAACCCCGTTTCAGGGGACAAAATTTTATATCGGCGTTGGTTTAACCACCGAAAAAACCATTACCGCCTGCACGGTAACACCAACCGCGACAATTACCGCAACAGGTCATGGTGCGAAAGTGGGTGATTTTGTCAAAATTACCGGTCTTGGTTCGCTTGACGGTTATTTCCCGGTTAAATCCGTTGCGGCCGACACAATTACTTTTTGCCGATGAAGTGGATTGGACATCGCAAGATAAGCCAACAGACTTTAGCGCGGCAAAAGTGGCGGTGGTTAAATGGTCCTCCAATTTCTGTGCGATCAAGCAGATTGAGGGCGACGGCGATACGCTCACGGAAGAAGACATCACAACAATGTGTAGTGAGGGTACTGAAACTGAAGCGGGCGAAATCGAGTATGGTTCAGTAAAACTCACTTTCTTCTACGCGCCTGGAACCGCAATGCAGGCAGATTTACGCAAAAAAATTCTTTGCCAAGGAAACATTCCCTTACATGATGATTTTGCGTAATCAGCAAGGCTCGCTTTTACGGCACCGGTTTTATTCAAACTTCGCCGAATTACTCCGGTGAGACTAAAGGTAAGTTTGAATCGGGCGTCACAATCAAGAAAGCAAAACGCGATTACCATTTACCGGTAGCTGCTTAATCAACGCGACCGCGCCGTAAAAAAAGTGCGGTCATTTTTTTATCTCAACTCAAGGAATATCACAATGAATCTACGCGAACAGCTTTTTAGCGAACAAACCAAGAGTAAAAAAATGCGTTATTAACGGGACCGATTGTTATGTGCGCGAATTTAACATTGGCGAAACAAATAAAGCGATCTACAGGGCAGCAACAAATCTTATTCAAAATCGCGGAAGAACAAGGTATTGAATTAGATTTCAGCGATGAAGAAAAAAATTATCCAAGCAGTTATCAAAAAAATCCACGACCCTTATCAAATCGCACGCACTTTCGCTACACGAATTTGTGACGAAAACGGAAATAATTTATTCGATCCGGACAATATCGAAGACTTAGAGCAAATCTCCAAATTGGATAAAGCCGTATTTGAAGATTTCAGTAAAAGCGATTGTAGAATTTGAAGCAAAAAACTCACCGAGCGTCGAAGATTCCAAATAGTTTTTATCTTTGGCGCTGGGGAAAACATTATCTGAAATTGAGCTGATGCCGGAAAAACATTTCATGGAGTATCAGTTGTTTTTATCGTGATCAGCCTTTCGGACTTTGGCGCGAGGATTACCGCACAGCACAAATCGCACACATATTGGCTATGGTCAACAGCGATCCGAATAAGAAGCCGCCTGAAATTGTCGATTTTATGCCGTTTTATAAAGATAAAGCGGCGCAAGCCGAGGATGATGAAGATGACGGTTCGGAAAGATATTTAGCCAATCGATAGACTCCTGCGAATGCTGGGTTTAATTACAATAATGTGATCTCAACTCTCGGAGATCTACAAAAAGTTGGGTAAAATTTGCCAGACTTTTTAACCTATGGAGATCTAATATGGCTAAATTAAAAATTCATGCGGGGGATATATCATCTACCGCCAACTCAATTAGCACTTTTTTAGGGAGTGTTAGTATTTATGACCCTTTAGGTGGCGGTTTACTAGGGAAAACATATACTTTTGATAAGAATCAAATAGAAGCTATTGAACTCGCCAGTGAGGAAAGTGCTGTTCGTCTTGGCGGCGCAGCAGGTTGGGGGCTGTTGGCGCATTAGCTCTAGGTCCAGTAGGGTTGTTGGCTGGGCTAGTTTTTGGGTGGGAAAAAGGTAAAGATGTAACCTTTATTATGCTTCTAAAAGACGGTAGAAAGATGCTAGCGACCACAGATAGTAAAACATATACTAAGCTTAAAAGCAGTTGTATTCTAAAATAAAAGTCCACTTTACATAGTGGGCTTTTTTAATTTATATTGTGTTTCAAGCTCTCAAAAAGGCGACAGGAAACGGTTAATTCACCCCGTCAGTGTGATTTTTGTATCTAAAATTTCTCTTTTCCTTTCCGATAAAATTTTAGTACAAAAAGACAATTTATTATCAATGATCGGCAGTGCGGCTAATACAATACCGAAAGGGAATACGCCCGCTAGATTTTCTGCTAGTTTTGAGCTGCCGATCACCCTATTAATTAGGGTTTTCCATCAAAAAGGAACAGAAAATGACAACTCTCACTATTTTTCAACTTTGAAAAACACTCAAATTCAAACTATCGTAGAAAACAATGAAGTATTTTTCGTGCCGCACAATTAGCGGAATTATTGCAATATAGAAATCCGCATGATGCCATTAAAAAGCACGTAGATACTGACGACCCTAGCAAAAACGCGAGGTTATGAATTCAGTGGGGAAAAAGACCAAAGCAGTCTTCGTAAATGAAAGTGGAATGTATGCACTTATTCTTGGATCGAAAATGGAAAGTGCCAAAAAGGTTAAACGCTGGGTAACTGCCGAAGTATTACCGGCGATTCGTAAAACGGGAAAATTTGAAGTTGCCCAAACCACAGCAGAAGATCGCACCGGCCTACGCGATGCAGTAAATTTCTTGGTGAGCAAACGCGGCTTGTTATATTCCGACGCTTATAACTTGGTACACCAACGCTTTAATGTGAAAAAGCATTGAAGATTTAAGCCTTGAACAATTACCGCAAGCGATAGAGTATGTACATAAAATTGCGTTAGAGGGCGAATTGATCGCGCCGCCGAGAGACACATCGCAAATGGTAAAAATTCCTCACGCCGGTCGCTGGTTGGTTATCACCAGCGAATATGACGAAAACCGCACCGTCGTTAAGAACATTGACGGCAAAAGCTGTGTTGACGCACGCCCTAAACCGCAAGTTAATAAGCGAAACGCACTTAATGGCAGATATGCTGCTTGAACTGGCGCACAGAATGCGAATTGTGGACGGCGAATGCAACCCAAACATATTCGATACGCCAATCCTACAAAAGTAAGCGTAAAACCATTATCTAAAACACCACAAAATCCGACCGCACTTTTACCGGTGCGGTATTGAATAAAAGCTCAGTAGTTTTTGTACATTATGAGTATGAACAAAGGAGGAACTATGGGAACAATCTTTATTTGGATTATGAAAATGATCGCTATATTTGTAGTCGCTCCGATTTTGGCGCTTTATGTTCTTGGTTCTATCCTATCAGACAGTTTTGCGTGGGGCGGTTTCCGATATATCGCAATCATCGTTGCCGTATCTGTTGTTTTTGGGTTGATTGAATGGTTTAAACCGAGTAATTCGTAATTAGTTTTATATTTTTAGAAAAGCACCTTCGGAGTGCTTTTTATGGGGTTTATTTATGGCTGGCACATTGGGATCGCTGAATATTCAGCTAACGTTAGATCAAGTCAATTTTCAAAATTCATTATCAAAGGCTACAGCAACGCGCGCAGACATTTTTCGGCTAAAACCAAGGGTTATTTGGAAAACATCGATTCGGCGATGACTGCGCTTAACAACTCCAGCAAATTAACTAATTTTTATTATTTAAAGATTCTCTGACGAGTTCAATTAAGGCATTTATCCAGTATGCTGACGCAAAACACAGAATTAACCAATCAATTAAAACTATCAACAAATGGTAATGCTCAACTTTGCTTTGGCGACACAGACTGTTTTTGATATTTCCCTACGAACTAATCAGGCTGTAAGTGCGACGTCGCTTGTTTATCAAAAATTTGCGCAAAATGCCGAAAAGTTAAAAACTAAGCCAAGCTGATGTAGCCGCGTTAACTGAAACCGTAACAAAATCCGTTGCTATGTCGGGTTCCAGTGCCGCGCAAGCCGAGGCGGGGTTAGTCCAATTTGGGCAAGCGTTGGCAACAGGAACGTTAAAAGGGCAAGATCTTAATTCTGTAATACAACAAATCCCTCGGACTTGCGGACGCAATCGCGAAAGGTTTGGGTGTTACGACAGGCGAACTTAAACAAATGGGCGCTGCTGGTAAATTAGATATTCCGCAGGTTGTTGAAGCGTTAAAAAGGTCAAGGCGCAGGTCGATGATGATTTTGCTAATCGCATTAAGTCAGTTTCCGGCGCGATGACCAATTTTTGAAAACGTCATTTATCCAAATGATCGGGCGTTTTGATAGCGCCACCGGGTTACTACCGGTATAGCGAATAGCATAGAGTTCTTGGCGGCAATTTGGAAGATGCCATTAAAATGGCGACATTATTTGCCGGTGCCTTGGCGGTTGGGCAGCTTGGTAATTATTCCGCAAAACTTGTACAAACCGGTGTAGCAGTGCGAAAAACACGTTGTCACATTACAACGAAGCGAAAGCCCTCTATGCTAAAGCCACAGCACTACGGGTAGCAGCTCAAACAGAAATGGCTTCATTGGCTGCACAGTTACAAGTAGCCCAATCTGAAAAACGCGATTTGCGTTGCGTGAACAGATGAAAGCGCAGACGGCACAAATTATTGCGCTGACGAAAGCGGAAGCGACAGCAAAAACAAAATTTAGCAACGGCAAACAGATTCCGCTAGCAGCGGCGGCTGGTTTGCGGGGTGTTATGGGACTGCTTGGCGGTCCAGCCGGTGCGGTGACTATTGCCGCCAGCGCATTGTTATATTTTCACCTCAGGCGGAAGAAGCGCGTAAAAAGCGATTGATACCGCTGCCGCTAACGAGCAACTGAAAGAAAGCTATGAGGGATTGAGCGAAGCTGTACTGACAACCAAGATTTTTTTGAGCAAATCGAAGCGATGAAAGAGCAAGAAGAACAGCTCAAAAATTGGGTTCTACGATGATCTCGACCGAGTTTAGTCATCGTCGCGGAGGTTGGTTTGCTTCAACTGCGCAGGAAGTAGAAGAAGCGTCGGCAAAATACAAAAAGCGGCTTTGGAAGTTGCGTCGGCTAAAAAGTCAGGCATTTGATAACCAACTACGCGCACTTGTACAGTCCATGCTGAATAATGGCAAGTCGTTAGATGATATTCACAAAAAATTATCTGTATTTAATGTTGGCGCAGAAAAAGCCGGTCAAATTATCGCCGATGTAAAAAATGGCATTGATAAAAATAAGGATAGCACTAATCAGGCTATGGCTGTCGTTATCGATCTCGCGAAAGCTCAAAGCGAGCTGACTAAAAAAATCAGATGATTTACGCGCCAAGTTGGAAGTTTTAGAACTGAAAACAAAGGTCATGCCAAAGCGTCTTATGTGCTTGCCGGTCTTTATGAAGTACTTGGTGTTAAAGGTGCCGAATATTCTAAAGTGTTGAATGCAATTGCCAATGGTGACGTAGCGGCCGCACAGGCAGCCGCAACTGCGATCAACTTATCCGCCGAACAATTACAAACCATGCTAGACATGGGTAAAAAGATTGAAGGGTTATTTGATACAGATACTAAGGTAGCCACCATTGAAAACAAATCTCAAAAAAATAATAAGTCGTCAGATAATGCTCGTGAAAAATTGGCTTAACTTTTACGATGAAATTCGCAAAGAAATCGTCATCAACTCTAGGCGAAATTAACCTTGAAGAAGTGCGGATGTTTCAGCGTCTCGATGAACATATGCGCAAAGGGGTTGTATCTCACCAAGAGTATGAAACAGCGAAGACGGCAATTACAGAACGATTTGCGAAACAGCGTCTTGAACTCGCCGGCAAATATGCGCCTGAAAAATTGCTTAAATCAAACCTTACGGAAGATTTAGGGCGGCATTGAAGAATTGCGGTCCGCCGGTCAATTAAATGCTGACGAAGCAAGAAAAGCTGCTCAGCAAATGCAATTTAATTACGCACAGCAGATTTCTCAACAGGCAGTTGATCCATTAAGTAAACTACGGGCAATCTACGACCCCTCAACAGGGAAACGCGAAACAAACAAGCGGAAGAATTGGCGCAGTTGCAGGCATTTAACGAGCAGAAACTGATTACCGAAGAAGAGTTCCAGCAACGCAGACAGCAGATCATCGATAAATACAAAAATGACGAGTTCCAACGCGAAATGGGGCAATACGCCACAGGTCTGAACGATTTGGGCGGGGCATTTGGTAATTTGGCATCTGCTGTTGAACAGTCGGCAGGGAAACAATCCGCCGCTTATAAAGCGATGTTTGCGGTATCGAAAGCCTTTGCGATTGCTGAATCAATGGTAAAAGTTTCTCAAGCTGTTGCTAATGTGATGGTAACAGGTCTAACCCCCGCAGAAAAAAATTTGCCAACATGGCGGCTGTTGCGGCTGCTGGTGCGAATGTTATTTCGCAGATTATGAGCGTCGGATTTGCCACCGGTGGTTATACCGGCGACGGCGGGAAGCATGCGCCGGCGGGTATTGTTCACCGAGGGGAATATGTCATCACAAAAGAAGCCACGAGCCGTTTAGGACGTGGCTTTTTAGATCAGCTTAACTACGGCGCTCCGCGTCGTGGCTTTGCTAATGGTGGCGGTGTAAGCGTGCCTGAATTGCCTAACTATGGCGGAAACATCGGCCGGAGTAGCGGTAACATCACCGTGAAAGTGATCAACAACGGCGAACCAGTTTCCGCCAGCGTGAGTAGCGAGCAAAACGGCGATGAATTGCAAATTACCGTTGAGCTTATGCGGCAAATGGATCGCATTGCGGATATGCGCTATCGCAAAAATCAGCGCGAAGATATGCGTAGTGGTGGGGCGTTTAATCGGACGTAATGAATGAGGTAATAAATGGCACTTGATATTTTGCCTTACTGCCCGAAACCGGGTTAGACAGTCAAAAACGAACCGCGCCGGAAAGTGAACAAGTTCGGCGACGGTTACGAACAGCGTATGGTGGACGGATTAAATCCATTATTGCGCAAATATTCGCTGACTTTCAAAGTTCAGCATAAAAAGCGCGGTCGATTTTTGACAGATTTTTAAGAAATAAAGGCGGCGTAACCGCCTTTTTTATTTCGCGAAAAAGCCAATGATAACCAGTTGATCAAGGTAGTTTGTCCCGAATGGAGTAAAACCGTCGGGAAAGACGCACACTGAATTTAGTTGCAGCTTTGAAGAGGTGGTGTAATGCCAAAGCCAATACCGCGCGATATGCGACAAGAATTACCGAAACTTGAGCAGGGCGCGCTAATTGAACTATGGGAAATTGACTTGCGGCACATTCACAGCGCGAGCAATCCTGCGCAAAAAGGCGAGTTATTGCGGTTCCATAACGGCGTAAATCAAGGCCATCAAAACGTATTTTGGCAGGGCAATGAATATCAAGCCTATCCGATCAGCGCTGACGGCTTTGAATTATCCGGACAAGGTCCAAGTAACCGCCCGACTTTGACTATCTCGAATATGTACGGGATTGTTACCGCTCTTGCCGAAGATTTCGGGCAGGGATTGGGCGCAAAGGTTACGCGGCGCTTGGTGTATGCGCAATTTCTTGATGCTAAGAATTTTTGCTGGTGGAAATACGAAAGCCGACCCGACGCAGGAATCAATCAGTTACTACATTATCGAGCAGTTGAAATCATTAACTGATGACGTGGCGACGTTTGAACTTGCTTTGCCGGCCGAAACAGATAATGCGCGCATACCTATTTTGATGATCACGTCCGACACCCTGCATTTGGCGTTATCGCAGCGCGGAATGTGGCTATACCGGTCCACCGGTGGCTGATGAGTTTGATAAACCGACAACCGACGCGAAAAGGATAAGTGTTCGCACTGTTTGCGTGGTTGTAAATTACGCTGGGGTAATGATACCGCTTTTGCCTTTCGGCGGCTTTCCGTCCACCACACAATACGGTAACTAAATAATGAAAATTCCTGATAATTTAAAGCAAGAAATACTTGATTACGCTAAACGACAAGAGCCGCGCGAAATGTGCGGTTTTGTTGTTTTGGAAGACGGCGAAAAAGTATTTTTACCCTTGCCCGAACATTTCTTCCGATCCGGAAAAATTATTTCGAGATCGACCCGGAAGAATGGATTATGACAAGCGAAATTGGCGAGATTATCGCGTTAGTTCACTCCCCACCCGAACGGTCTCGCCGTATTTGATCAACCGCCGACCGTATGTGTCAAATTCGATGCGCCACGGCGTTTTGCTGGTGGTGGATAATGAAATTTTACAGTTTCGACCTGCGCCGGCGTTACTGGGGCGTAATTTTATCAATTATCACCAAGACTGCTCGCAGTTGGTATTAGATGCCCTATATGCTGGCTGGTTTTGGATTTTTGGGCGACCAAAGCCGCCAGCGGGCTATGATTTTGAATGGTTTGAAAAGCGGTCAGAATCTGATTGAAGAAAATTTAGTGCGGTTGGGGTTTGAAAAGCTCACCGAAGAACCGGCGCAGCTTGGCGATGTGGTGTTGTTGAAAATTTGTAGCCCAGTGCCGAATCATGCCGGCATCTATCTCGGCGATCAAACAATGCTACATCATAGTGTAGGGCGATTATCCGCGCGTGTGCCGTATGACGGAGCATGGCTGCGATCAACGCACTAGCATTTGGAGACATAAGCAATGGCGACAATTACATTTCACGGCGATCTTAAACGATTTATTGATTCCCCTTTGAATTAGAAGCGCGGTCGTTTTCCGAGCTAATGAGCGGCTTGTTGACGCAGATTAACGGACTGCAACAACACCTGCGCAAAGGTTATTACAAGGTGCGTATCGGCAAGCGTTACCTGACGGAAGAACAGATAAAGACTAATCCACAGATGACGCTCACCGAGGAAAGCACGGTGCATTTTACGCCGGTTATTGCCGGCGCAGGCAAGGGGCTTGGTATTGGTCAAATTGTTATTGGCGTGATTTTAATTGCTGCGTCATGGTATGCCGGCGGTGCGGCGGGTGGGGTTATTTGGGAACGCAAATGGGTGCAACATTGGCTTTTTCTATGGGTGCGGCGTTGGTCTTATCCGGCGCAATGAGCCTATTAACTCAAATCCCCTCAATGGATGCTGCAACTGGTAAAGAAAGCGAAAAAGAAACAAAAGTACTTCATTCTCAAACATTAAAAATCTCACGCCGCAGGGGCGACCGATCCCGCTATTGTACGGTGAAATGTTGACAAGTCTTGTGCTTATTTCGCAGGGCGTTGAAAACGTTTGATGATATGGACACGCTAAAGAAAGGGTAGTTTATGGGTGGTGGAAGTAAAGGTGGTGGCGGTCATACACCGTATGAAGCGCCGGATTCGCTGAAATCAGCGCAGAAATTACGCGCGATTGGCTTGATTTCGCTCGGGCCAATCAAAGGCACAGTGAACAAATGGAAAACGACGTATTTTGACAATACGCCGATTCAAAACGAAAACGGCAAAGATGATAACGATACTGATAGTTTCAACTTCAAAAATACCGAAATTCAATTCACTCTCGGTACGCAAGATCAGTTGCCGTTAAAAGGATTTGAAGCAAGCGAGCGAGAAGTACCGGTAAACGCAGAAGTTAAGCACGCGCACCCGTTGACAAAAACGGTTATCGATCCGGATGTGTCACGCTTTGCGCTTGACGCTGGCAGTAAGCGCGCTATTTAGCCAAAACGATCAAGGTGATACGCACGGAACAAGCGTTACGTTTGAGGTATTGATCAATAATTTGCCGCGCAATACTTACACTATTGAGGGTAAATCATCTTCACGCTTTTTCCGTAGCTATATTATCGAAAATCTGCCAGAAGTGCCGTTCACAGTGACGGTTAAGCGCGTTACAGAAGACAGCAAAAGTCAACGATTACAGAACGCGACAAGCTGGGCGAGTTATACGGAAATAATCGACACTAAATTGTCATACCCGAATATGGCGTTGGTGGGCATCAAGACCGATTCGCGTTATAACCCGAATTTCCCGAATATCAATTTTTGTTGCACGGTCGCTTAGTCAAAATTCCGAGTAATTATGATCCGGTTGCCCGCACTTATGCCGCCGGGATTTGGAAGGGCGATTTTAAAGAAGACTGGACGAACAACCCCGCTTGGGTCTTTTACGATTTAGTCACCAATAAACAGATCGGCTTGGGTGAACGCTTAGGCGATTTCGGCGTTGATAAATTCCAGCTTTATCAAATCGCGCAGTATTGCGATCAGCTTGTGCCGGACGGCTACGGCGGGCAAGAACCGCGTATGACGGCGAACCTGTGGATCACCGACCAGCGCAGCGCATATGAAGTGTTATCCGATATGGCAAGCGTGTTCCGAGCCATGGTGATTTGGAACGGTCAGCAAATGACCGCGACACAAGACCGCCCCTACAGATCCAGTTTGCACCTACACGCAGTCAAACGTAATTGACGGCAAATTTACCCGCCAATATGTGGCGCAAAAAGCAATTTATACTGCCGTTGAGGTGGAATATGCCGACAAGCGCAATATGTATCAAAAGGCGATCGAGTATGTGGCGGATGATGATTTAATCCGACGCTACGGCTACAACGTGAAGAAAAATCACCGCGTTTGCCCTGCACGTCGCGCGGACAAGCTCACCGCTACGGCAAATGGATCCTCGAAACATCCCGCCTTGAACAATGCACAATTACCTTTAGCGTTGGGCGTGAGGGATTAGCGCACTTGCCCGGCGATATCATTGAAGTTGCCGACAATCGTTATGCCAACACAAATTTAGGCGGACGAGTATTATCCATTAACGGCAAGACCGTTACGCCAGATCGCCCGATTGATTTTACCCCCGGATAGCTACCTTGGCTATTTAAGCACTGAGGACGTGGCGGAAATTGTACGCGTGAAAATTTTAAGCGTTGACGACAAACAGCGAGTAAATTTAGAACGCGAACCAGCTGGGTTGGTGGAAAATGCGAATTGGACGCTACACACTGCGCAAGTAAAACGCAACTTTACCGGGCGATCGGCATTGCGGAAAAATGAAGACGGTTCGTTCGCGATTACCGCACTTCAACACGAGCCACAGAAAGAATCTATTGTGGACAATGGGGCAAATTTTGAACCATCAAGAAGCACATTACACCAAGGCGGGTTAGTCCCTCCAGTTATCCTGATGTAACCACTGACGGCGGCACAATTAAGATAAACTTCCAACCTCCGCCGAATTTTTGTTGGGCAGGGGCTAAAAATATCAGGTCAAGTTATATCGCAACGGCAACCTTTACAAGGTATACGATGATTTGCAAGATTCATCGTTGGCATTTAACGACCTGCCGGACGGCGAATATGTTGCCGGAGATCCGTGCCAAAAATAGCGCCGGTCAATTGTCAGAGCCGATAACAAAAGCTTTTTAGTGTCAATTTTAATATTACGCAGCTTGTTACCGTATCAAAAGTTTTTGGCATTGATTTGAGCTGGAAAAATCCGCTATTTGCCGCGCCAAACGCATCTATCGAAATTTGGGTAAGTAACGATAATCAGCTTGCCAACGCCCGTAAATTAGTCGCTCTCGCATACCCCTACAAATAGTTACAGCTACACCGGCTTAGGTGCGGCAGAAACTTATTGGTTTTGGGCACGCATGGTAAAACAAGGACGCGGCGGGGCGGTTTACTGTGGCGGCTGAGGGCATTACCGAACGCTCGCCACAGAAACTTGTTGACGCGCTGCACGGCGCGATTACCAAGAGCGAGCTATCGCAAGAGCTGATAAAGCAAATCAACTCAACCGAGGGCGTGGCGGAAGCTAAAGAGTTAGCGAGCGCAGCGAAACAATCGGCGCAAGAAGCGTTAAACAAAGCGCAAGCGGAAGCGCAGGAAAGGGCGAAAGCGTTACAGGCAGAAGCGCAAGCTCGCGGCAATGCGGTTAAACAGCTTGAAAACGTTGATAAACAGCAGGCGCAAGCGATTAGCCAGTTACCGCGAAAGCTGAAAGCGCGGGTTAGCGGGCTGGAAACGGAGAAAACCGCGCGAATAGCCGGCGACCAAGCCGAAGCAAAAGCGCGCGAGACGCTAACAAACCGCGTAGGAAATGCAGAAAGCAGTCTTAACACGCTATCGGAAACGGTCACGCGCGAAAACCAAGCGACAACACAACGCTTTGCCACAATGCAAAGTGCGGTAGATAGTGCGAAATCCAGCATTAGCACGCTTGAAAAACGTCGCGGAAAGTAACCGCACTACGGCAAGCAAGCTATCCGAACTGACCGTGCAGGTAACCGACGAAAAGCAATATGTGTCTAAATCCGTCTATGACGAAAGATACAGCTGGCTGGAATAGCTACATGAAGCGCGAGCAGGTTGGCGGCGAATGGGTCGGTTTGGCGACGGGGCGCGATAACAATTGGCGAGTTTTTCCCCGTGAGTGCGGGTGAAAAATATCATGTGTAAATGCTTGTAAAAAAACAAGGACGCGACGCAGGAAATTACGCTTGGATTGTTTGTTAAAGGTACGTCGAGCTGGTGGCCAGTAGTAACTCGAGTACAGCCAAGTCAGGCGACTGATTGGGTGAAAATCGAGGGAACTATTACGCTTTGGGCTGGTGTACGTGAAGCGCAGTTATTTGTGCTGATCGAGAAAAACAACGCGCAGGCGGGTAGCTGGTACATTAAAAACGTTACGCTTTACCGTGAGGGGAAAGCCTTAAAAGCGCGCGTTGCGGAACTTGGTGCGACGATTGCTGATTTGAACGGCGAATTGTCGGCAACAAAAAGCAGTGTGGCAAGTGTTGAGCGTAGTGTAACCGGTGCAAACGGTGAAATTACGACAATCAAAGCGAACGTGACTGCTGAGCAGCAAGCGCGAATAAACGGCGACAAGGCAAACTCTGACGCAATTAACAATTTAACATCTCGGGTCGGCTCGGCAGAATCGACTATCAACGGAGTTAAATCCACCGTTGCAACGGAAAAATAAAAGCCACCGCACAACGCATTGCGACGTTGCAGACAAGTATCAATGGCGCAACTGCGAGTGTTAACACCTTATCAAAATCAGTAACGGATTTATCAGGTAAATTATCCGCAACGCATACCATTAAAACACAAGCGATCGGCGGCGGTCGTACTGCTATCGCAGGTATTGCACTGGGCGCAAGTAGCGATGGCAAAAACCGCCGAAAGCTCTGTTATTGTTATGGCGGATAAGTTTTCGGTTATGAAAAATGCCGCTGATAATCAAGTTAAGCCGGTCTTTACCATTGCGAACGGTAAAAACTGCGTTAAGTGGCGATATTGTCGTAACCGGGGATTGGTGGGTAATAAATTCACTGGCGGCGAGATTGATATTAGCGGTAAAGACGGCGTGCTAAAAGTTGGGCGCAGCGGGTCTTTTGTTATGCGCTCAAGTAATCAAAACCGCGGTCTCTACATTGATAGTCAAATAATTGTTGTTTATGACGAAAAATGGACGCGTTCGCGTTAGAATGGGGAAATTACGATGATTAAAATCTTTTTTATCAATGGTGGCAGCTTTAGGGCTGCTTTTTATTGGCTCAAAAAGCGTAACAAAAAAACGAAAAGGAGGTGATATGAGCGAATATGGCATACAGGCGTTTTTATCCCGACGGAACGGCGGTATTTGATTCGACGGTGAAGAAATTCAGACTGGTTGCAAGCGAAAATAATTACTCGGATCGTGAGTACACATTTAACTATCCGATACAAAAAGGCGAACAACTAGCCACATGGCTTATCCCTCAAGGGTTGTTACTGGGTACGGTTGGGCGACCTTGGTTTCGACTAATGGTGGTCAAGTCACTTGCAAGCCAGCTGGGCAAAAAGGCGTTACTTACAAATTAATTATAGGAGTATTTTAAATGAGCAACTATGGTATCGAAACCGCAGATATTACGATTGACGCTAAGTACCGGGGTTATGTATTGAAAGCGGTGCATAACTTAACGCAGAATTGCACGGGGGAGCATGACGACGGTTATTACAAGGAATATGATTATGACGGTCATTATGTTATCGACGGTGCGCCCGATGATGTTTACGTTGTAACAGATCTTACGCACAACGATCAGCTTAACCTTAATCATAATCAAGGACTTCGTGGAGTAACTCTGAGTTATGCTGATAATGGTGCTGTTGTTTTCAATTTCTGCCCGCCTGTGGTTGGCACAAAAGCAAAATTGACAGTATACCAATATACATTGGCACATAAGAGTGTAGAAAATTACGGAATTGAGGTTTATGACGAACACGGGAATGTTGTGTTTAATTCGTCGGAAAAACCTTTGTTGATCTTTGATTCAATCAGACTAGGCAATCAATCCCAGGTTATTCCCGCAAGTATAATAAGAGAGTTGGAATTATTGCCACTCCGCTTAATACCATTATGGGGCAGACTTTCGGAGTATATCAAGAGTTGCCACAGTGCCTAAAAAGCTAATGATTCGACAACGGTTTGCTTACAGCTGTTGGACATCGGTAGAAGATTGACGGCGAATATTTCGGAAACTCCGTACTTGCCGTACCGTTCAGCGAAAACTACCACACAATGCTTGTAGCTGACTTGTCTAATGTTTAATTAAAAAAACAGGAGTAACCCAATGAAATTTATTGAAAAATATCGAAGAACCACGCACTGGCGCAGTAGCCAGTCATCACGTTATTACCTCATTTAGCTTGATTACGGCGCAAATACAACCACCGTTACCGTGGCAGCGTATGTGTCGAAAGCGAAAAAGACGAGGGGAAAGAAGCCTTATCGGTTAGCACGTTTACGCTTCAAGCCGTTCCGGACTGGTCAGAAATGCCCCTACGAATGGGCACTGAAAAAAATTAATTGAGCCGCAGCCGGAGGATTTGTGCCGGAAACTTATTACGGTTATGTAAACCCCTTACACTTACGCAGGCGGCAAAATTAAAGACCAATAATGTAATATTTGTGGTGAGAAGAAAAAGCGGGGCCATTCCCGCTTTTTACATCCTCAATTCTCCAAGCCCCCCATTATCAAAAACTCCGCTATAAGTTCGTCCAATATCTCTCGCTCCTCTTGATTGCCTTTAATTAGCTCAAGTTCTGTCATCAATATAAGATAACAGGCTATCTACGCCAAATATATTAATGATTGGGTGATTAAGAGATGATAAACCAAGTTTCAAATTGTTTTTCATTGCCTACTCCTATGTTGTTTTGTTAGCGGTCATAGAGTAGGGCAGATTAAAAGTGCGGTGAATTTTGTTGATGACATTTTGCGATTCTGCTTCGCAAAAATAAAAATAGGTGGGTGAAAAGTGAGGGCTTTACGCCCCTTTTCTATAAATCGTTTCCTCTTATCCATTCATCAACCTTATCAGCCCACCTTTGCAGCATTTCTCTGCGTTGTTCGGCATATTCGGCTTTGTTATAAACCGCTCTCACGCCTTTTTGTTCGTGCGCCAGACTCTTTTCAATCCAATCACTGTTGAAGCCTATTTCGTGTAATAGCGTAGAGCCGGTGCGCCGTAAGTCGTGGACAGTAAACTCATCTATAATTTGTTCGTTGCGGTTAATGTGTTTGATGCAATTTGCGATTACTCGATTTAGTGAGCTACCTGCGATTGGTTGACGGCGATTAATCCGGCCAGGCAACAAATAAAGGGGAGCCCTCAGAGTAAATCTGAAACGCCACAATTAGATCTAAGGCTTGTTCCGACAAACTAGACATTATGCGATCGTTTCGCTTTCATTCTTCCCGCCGGAATTGTCCAAACTTTATTTTTAAAGTCCACCTCGTCCCATGTTGCATTGACTAATTCACTCTTGCGAACCAGTGTAAGCAAAAATAAATTTTTACTGCTTTTTAACGCAAAATCAGATTGAGTTTCTTCAAGTGCGGTGAAAAAATATGAATTTCGCGCGGCGTTAAAAGCCCGTTCACGCTTTTTGAATGTAGCAATAGATGAATTTGCTATTTCGTCCGCAGGATTTGCGAACTTATGGCCGCGTTGAATTGCATAGCGGTAAATGTTGGCGAGCAGATCACGCACCAAAAATAGCCGTAGAGGGCGCGCCTCTGTCTTTGATTTTTCGCAGTGCCGCCGGATTTCGTCAGTTGTGATTTCCGTCATCAGTTTATTGCCGAATGTGGTTTTAATATCGCGCTCATAAGTGGCAATACGTAAGGCTTTGGTGCTTTCAGCCAGTTTCACGTCATCAAGATATTTCTCGGCAAATACACAAAAAGCGATCGGCATTGCGGATTTTATTTCGCTCGTTGCGCTTTTTGGCTCGCCGGGGAAATGCCCTCACTAACCAGTTTTCGCGCAATCATGAGCTTTTCTCGGGCTTCCGATAGATTTATTCCGTCTGCACCATATTTGCCAATAGTGAGCGTTTCCCGTCTGCCGTTTATCCGGTAGTCGTAGCGAAAAGTTACGGTGCCGGTCGGCGTAACGGACACATAAAGCCCGTCCCTATCGGCGACTTTTGTAAAGTTTGTCTTTGGGTTTCAAGGATTTGATTTTTGAATCTGTCAGCATTTTTATTACGTCACTTATACCGTCATGAATTTGACGGTATTTTTGATCTTTTTAACGGTGTGCGCAATACTGTACCGTCAAAAAAATGCTGTTAGAAAATTGAAATACTCTGAAATAGTATGAAATGATATGAAATAGAAAAGCCCCTGTTATAACAGGGCTTATAGCTATTTTTGAAATGATATGAAATGCAAAGAAATGTGGGTTATCATTCCCACTCAATCGTCGCAGGCGGTTTGCCACTAATGTCATAGACTACGCGGGAAATACCGTTTACTTCATTGATGATGCGGTTGGAGATTTTTCCCAACAGATCATAAGGCAAATGTGCCCAATGTGCGGTCATAAAATCAATCGTTTCTACGGCACGTAAGGAAATCACCCAGTCATATTTACGTCCGTCGCCCATCACGCCTACAGATTTCACCGGTAAGAATACACTGAAGGCTTGGCTGGTTTTGGCATACCAACCGCTGTTGCGTAATTCTTCGATAAAGATCGCATCGGCACGGCGTAATAAATCGCAGTATTCTTTTTTCACTTCACCGAGTACACGTACGCCTAAACCCGGGCCCGGGAATGGGTGGCGATTGATCATCTCAGCCGGTAAACCGAGCGCTAAGCCGATTTTGCGCACTTCATCTTTGAACAATTCACGCAACGGTTCGACTAAGCCAAGTTTCATATAATCAGGCAAGCCGCCTACGTTGTGGTGGGATTTAATGACATGGGCTTTGCCTGTTTTGTTGGCGGCAGATTCGATTACGTCAGGATAAATGGTGCCCTGTGCCAACCATTTCACTTTTGTCAGTTTTTTCGATTCATCATCGAATACATCCACGAACACTTTACCGATAATTTTACGTTTTGCTTCAGGATCGGATACGCCTGCAAGTTCACCTAAGAAACGGCTTTCAGCATCCACGCGGGTGATGTTCAAACCGAATTTGTCGCCAAACATTTCCATCACTTGATCGCCTTCGTGTAAGCGGAGTAAACCGTTATCCACAAATACGCAGTGTAAGTTTTTACCGATAGCACGATGTAATAATAAGGCTACCACAGAGGAATCCACGCCGCCGGATAAACCTAAAATGACTTCGTCATCGCCCACTTGCTCTTTAATACGGGCAACGGCGTCTTCAATAATGTTTTCGGCGGTCCATTTAGTTTTCACAACCGCAAATATTCACCACGAAATTGGTTAATAATTCCAAGCCTTTTTGGTGTGTGTGACTTCCGGGTGGAATTGCACGCCGTAGAAATGACGACTTTCATCAGACATTGCCGCAATCGGGCAGGTCGGCGTGGTGCCGGTGATTTGGAAATTTTTGTGGTAAGCGGGTGACTTTATCGCCGTGGCTCATCCACACGTCCAATTTGCTGTCGCCATCATTTAAAATGAGCGAAAAGTGCGGTCGGATTTTTCCATTAAAACGGAAGCATAACCAAACTCACGATGATCTGAGGTTTCTGTTAAGCCGCCAAGCTGCATCGCCATGGTTTGCATACCGTAGCAAATGCCCAGCACAGGAACACCGGCATTAAAGACATATTCAGGCGCACGTGGGCTGTTTTCTTCCGTGGTACTTTCCGGACCGCCGGAAAGAATAATGCCTGTCGGGTTGAAATCACGGATTTGTTGTTCGGTGACATCCCACGCCCAAAAGCTCACAATACACACCGATTTCACGTACACGGCGGGCGATAAGTTGGGTGTATTGGGAACCAAAGTCGAGGATGAGGATTTTATGGTTGTGAATGTTGGTCATGGTTTTCCCTGTTATGTAAAGTTTTTAGAAAATAAACTATCGGTGACAGTCTGATTTTCTAATCGGTATACGTTAATTGAAGTAATTTTTGATGATTTTTTTCTCTATCTATTTTATCTAATATGTCTCTATTTATCATTTTAGCTAAGTTAATAGAAAGGTTTTCGTCAATAGATATGGCTAGCTTGTATAACGTTTTTTTCCTATTATTGTAAGCTCTAGTAGTTCGAGGGATAAACCATCATTATTGTTATCGGTGAAGTCTTCAACATTTAATGTTATGCAGAAGTTATTATTTTGTTGGTAGAAAAATGATAGTTATGGCTATCTTTTTAAATCTCCAGATTTGGGTACCCTAACCGTAATCCTGATTTAGGTATACTAGATATAACGCCAATATCATATAAAAATTCAATTGTTGACTGTTTATTTTCAAGTGGAATGAAATCTATTGCTAAGTATTTATCAAAATAATATATTTCATTGTTTCATTAAATCTTCTAGCATCATCTGATGAAATCATTGATAGCGTATTTAATGCTCTGAGATTGATGGTGTTTGGTTTTGTAAATTTCTCAACTAAGATTCTAGCCCAAAATTCCTTTTAGTGAATCTTCATCAATATATTGTGCTTGCTCTCTCCATTTATTGAAAAAAAGTACGAGAAACCCTCATCATCTGACGGTTCACCTTCTTTAAGTAAGGCTCTCTTACTGCGTATTCTAAACATTGTTGGGCGTTATCTGATTTTACTTGCTCAAAATTAATAAGTTTGTTATTGACGTCTAAACAGGCTTTACCATCGAGAATCAATCGAGTATGTCTCTCTGTTTGTGCGTCTATTAATTTTTTAGTAGCTTCTGTCTTAGCAACCATTTTTCCCAAAAACTAAATCAAATATTTTACTAACACTATTAGGTATACTTTTCACTAATGGTGTTAGGGTCACATGTAATATTAATAGGACTTAAATTAAAATCACCCATAGTATTACCTATAAAAAAAGAATAGTTAATAATTTTTACTTTAGCACATAAAAACCGTGGCGCATTCTACCATTTCCCCATCTAACGTAAACGATTGCAACGTTTTGTGGCATAAAGTGCGGTCGTTTTTACTTGGTTTTTAACGATCCCAAAATAAATTGCGGCTAAGGTTAAAAAAAGGCACCGAGCCATTGCCATGTGTTGATGGGTTTGTGTAATAAAAAGGCGTCGATGACGAGGGCGGCGACGGGTTCGGTGAGTAACAATAATCCTGTTAAGCTTAGGCTGAGTAGAGGGATGTTGTAGGCGATCATACCCCAAGCAATACATTGCATAACCACGCCATAAATCAGGATTAAGCCGATATCAGTGAGCGTGGTTGGGTAGAGGGAATCGGCATTAAAAATAAGCGCAGGAAGTATTAACGCTACGGCGCCGCTGAAGCTGATAAGCCACATTAATGGAAAAATAGAAATCGGTTCAATGCTGTGTGCTTGGCGGATGGCTGCCATGGAGGCGGTGAGACAGGCGCCGGAGAGTAGGCCGATGAAAATACCATAGCCTGCTTTTGAAGTTATGTTGCAACTCGGGACTGGTAATAAGCAGAACGCCGATAGTGGCGATAAACAAACTTATCCGTTGCAATTTACTTTGCCGTTCTTGGAAAAACAACCAACCGATAAATGCCAGAAAGAAAATTTGCAGGCTGTTTAGCAAGGTGGAAATGCCCGGGCCGACGGCGTAAATACTCTCATGCCAAAAGGCTAAGTCAAACGCTAAAATCACACCGGAAGTAGCGGCCCAAAATATTGCTTTTGGTGCTTTGGGAATGGGCTTACGGTAAAGTTTCATTAATACCCAAAAAATCCCCGACGCGATAAGCAAACGCCAAAAAGCGATGGCGTAGGCACCAACGGGGACAAATTTTACGATAAGGCTGCCGAGTCCGAATAAAAATACAGCCGATGACCAACAGGATGACGGCAAAGCGATTTGAGTACTATAGCATTAATGAAAAAGGAATCGAGCGGGGATTATAACAAAAGTGCGGTGGTTTTTCGGCGCGTTTTTAAAAACGTTGCGGTATTATGTAGCAAATGCACAAAACGCTTGCTGAGCTTGTCGAAGCATTCGTTTTGTGTATCGGAGAAGCTGAAATGACTTACACTTTGACAAGCTCAGTGACCGTCATTTCAGCTTTGTGCAACTGCTACATAATTTCGAAAACGCTGCGAAAACTCACCGCACTTTAAGTGCAGGCGATTAAGCCGCCGGAATGAGAAATTCGGTGGCGATAATCACACAAATGAAACCGACAGCCATTGGTACGGACATTCGTTTGACAATTTCAAATGGGGAAATTCTTGCCATACCGGATACGGCAACCACAACGCCGGACACCGGGGATAAGCCACGACCTAAGTTGGAGGCTTGTAACATTGGCACGGTTAAATAGGCCGGATTTGCGCCCATTTGGGTGGCAAGTTTTTGGAATTAATTCGGCGAAGGCATAGAATGCCGCATTGCCCGAGCCGGTTGCCATGGTAGCTAAAATCGTAATCACCGCCAAGACTAACATCATAAACATTCCGCTACCACCGAAGGATTGGGCAGAATTAATCAGATTAGTGATAAAGCCAATGGTGCTTAAACTTTGTGCGAACACGCCGGCGGCAACCAATACATCACCACGCCGGCAAAGGCATCTGCCATGCCGCGATAGGCAATCACTAAATTGTCGAAGGTTTTTCGCACTGAAATTACGTGTGAAGTCGATGACTGCGGTGATCATGCAAAAGCAAAAGAATAATGACGGTGACGATGTGTAATTCAGGTAAGTTAAACCATTTACCGTCAAACAGGATTACACCGATGATAGGTAATAATGGCAAAATAGCGTAAAAGGTCGGTACATCGGTTCTGATTTCGGACATGTCGACCGGTTTTGCGTTCACTTTTTTTCTTTTGCGATCCAAAATAACGTTGCCAGAAGAAATGGGCGGTACCAATACCACAAATCGCTACAATGGACACCGGCAGGCTGGTGGAAAAGGCGAATTCGCTTAATGATTGTTTGGAAATCTCAGCGGACAACACTACATCGCCGGAGGTTGGCGATAAGATGATGGAAATCGGCGATGCACAAAATGGCTGCCGCCGCACCACGAGAAATACCCATATTGACCATGACAGGGAATAAGGTTGCCATTAATAACACGCCCAAGCCTGTTGCAGAGGACACCGCAAAGGACATCAAACAGGCGAGAAAAATACGCGAATACCATGAGAATGTAAGGAGCGGATATTTTTTAACGGCATGGAAACGATTTTTACCACCATGTCGTTGGCGCCTAAGTGGGTCATGTAGGCGGAGAAACCGCATAAGATCATGATCATTAAGCCTAACCCACCACTGCGGTTGGAAAGCAAATATTTCACATATTCAAGAATGTCGAAATAGGCTGAGCCGGTGCTTTTCACATTTTCCGGCAAAATGGAATGTCCCATTAACACAGAAATCAATAACAATACTAAACCGCCGAACATGAGCACGCCCGTCGCGGAATAGCCTTTTCACGATATAGTAAGCGACCAGAATAATCGCCACTAACCCGATGATTAAATCCATAATATCTCCTTAGGTTTTAAATAAGTTACCGGAAGGGTGAATTTAGCGAAAAAATAAAGCGGTTGTAAACGGCTTTATGTGGAAAACTTGAAATAGATCATAGAAAAAGTGCGGTGATAAATCACAACGTTTTTAGATGCTTTTATCACCGCACTTTTATCGTACATTCGTTTATTTTTTTCGGTCAAATAAATACTTTTTATCCTGTTTATCACGCGGCAGAATTAAATTTAACACCACTGCCGTAATTCCGCCTGCCGCAATGGCATTACGGAAGACTTCAGGCAACATTTTGAATACGTCCGGCTCAAAAGCGACACCTAAGCCTACGCCGACGGCCGTTGCGGCAATGACGGCTTCACGACGGTTGATGCCGTGAGTCATGATGATTCGTACACCGGCAATGGCAATGAGACCAAACATTAACACCATAGCGCCGCCGAGTACCGGGCTTGGAATGGTGGTGAAAGCGCGACCGACAATCGGGAATAAACCAAATAACACCAAAATAGCCGCGATAAATTTCCCTACATGGCGGGAAGCTACGCCCGTCATTTGAATCACGCCATTATTTTTGGGCAAAGGTGGTAAGCGGTAGGGAACCCAACGCGGTGGCAATCACAGAAACTAATCCATCAGCAAAAGACCCCGCCGCGTAAACGTTGACGGAATTCTTCGCCTTCATAAGGCTGACCGGAAACCATCGCCGTTGCGGTTAAGTCGCCAACGGCTTCGAAAACGCTTAATAAATAGATGATGGCCGCCACCCAAAAGGCTGACCAATCAAAAGCAAAACCATATTTAAACGGCATAGGGATGGTGAAAAAGTCCACGTCTTTTAACGGTGAAAAATCAACCATGCCTAAGGTTAATGCTACGATGTAGCCTGCAATGAGTCCTACGGCAATGCCGCTCATGCGTAAAAACGGGTTGCGCATACAGTTAAAAAAATGAGTACGACAACCAAGACTAAGGAGGCTAAGCCGATATTTTGCAACGAACCAAACGCGGCGGTGCCTTTGGCGCCAAAACCGCCACCGAAATCGGTGATGCCGATGTCAATCAGGCTTAAACCGATTAATAACACGACCACACCGCTGACGGTTGGGGTGATAACACGCTTTAAATAAGGTAGAACCCAAGCGGCAGCGCACACAAGAAACGCCCCGACAAAAGACACGCCAAGCAAGGTAGAAATCATGGTGTTTTCATCAATACCATTGTCTTTCATACTTAGCCCGACGGCGATCATTACGCTGACGAAAGAGAAGTTCACCGATTGAATGGAAAGCATACCGGAGCCAATAAAACCGAAACGATGCACTTGAATATAGGTGCCAATACCGGATGCTACCATGGCCATGGAGACCAAATAAGCGGTCATGTGGACTGGTAAACCAAGAGCACCACCGACGATAAGGGCAGGGGTGACCATGGGGACAAAAATCGCTAATAAATGCGTAATGGCACTGACTAGGGCATTAAGAAAGGGCGGTTTGTCTTCTAAACGATAGACTAAATCCGCTTCGGCAGTTTGTTGTTCTATGTTCCATGTGAGGATCCTTAGAAAGGGAAAAAAATTATGAGAGAATAATAAGGGCGGAATTTTAGTAGATTTTTAGTTTTTCACGCAAACGATTGCTTTTTGTCTTTTTTACAAGCGTGAAAGTGCGGTGGGTTTTTTTATTATGAATGTTGTCGATAGAGATCTTGAATAAGAAGGGGCTAATAAAATGAAGCAAAAACGACCGCACTTTCGTGTTGTTGTTTAATCAAAAAGGCACAGAAATTTATCTGTGCCTTTTTGCTTTAGGTTGATTAGAAGTGCATTCCGGCGCCTACCGCTACATCAACTTTGCTCTTGCGAATCGCTGGTACCGGAAAGTCGAATAATATACTTGCTATTATCAGAAACTTTCGATACCCCTACCGCGACGGCATTTTGGCCTTGGTAGTTACCGGCAGCCACAGACACCATGCCTTTACCCGGCATGAAGGCTTGTGGCATTGGGATGCCGCTAACGCACTGGCTACGCCGGCATTCACACGTTTGCCCATTTGGTTTACTTGGCCTGCAAGCGCGTTGTATTTATTGCCCACGTCGGTTAATGCTGCGTGTAATTGACCGCCATTGATTGCATCTTTACTATCTTTTGTGACGCGGCCCGGCGCAACATTAGTTACTCGCGTATTGCCTGCATCAATGCCTTTAGCGCTAACACTTGGACTATTTGCCAATTGATTACCGTCTTTATCTACGAAGGTCAAACCATTGTCTCCAATGCGTGTGCCACCTTTGGTCGTGACGGAATCAACGTTCAATTCTTTTCGCCATAGCGACGGTAATTGTGTTGCCTTCCACTTTGGTCATGACATTTTTTTGCCTTTCATCGAATTTACCCCAATCGGAATTGTCTTTGTGACCTTTTACATTCACTTGGGTGTTCAATTTGGCGGAATGTACATCACCGCTATTTGCACCGAATTTCAATCCATCGTTTAGGGTAGCAACATTTTCGTTACCCACTTTCAAACGTGGTTTATTGGCGGTGCCATCTTGCGGATCTACACCTGCTGGCCTTCGGCAACGCTAATAGAGGCTGTGACACCATTCGCACCTTTAAACGCAATAGAGCCATCTTTACCGTTAAGCGCTACACCGTTCTTACCATCTGCGCTATCAACGGTTAACACGCCATCTTTGCCATTAGTACCATCCGTATTTTTACCGCCTACATTGACTGTATCCGCTACGATAGATTTCGCTTGAATATCATCGTTGGTAGCAATGGTAATTTGTGTACCGTTTTGCGTAATAGCAATGTTATTGCCCTGCCGTGTAAGTGACCATATCGCCCGGTTTTTACCGTTGTTACGGTTGTTCCGGAAACGGTGCCGCTACCTGTGGCGGAAGTGGTTACATCCCAACCACGAGCGGCAAGTTCTTTCACTTCGTGTAATTGACTCACCGTTTACGGCTTCCTTGCTGTCTTTATCCACTTTTACCGTTAGCAACATTAGCGATCACTTTGTTGCCCTGCATTAATACCGGTATCTTTATTGATCTCGATATCACCTGCTTTTTAAGCCGTTTTTCAGTGACTTTCACATCATTGCCAACATTTAAGCCATCTTTAGTCACGGAAACTTTGTCACCCACTTTCAGACCGTCTTTATTAACGGTGGTGTCGCCCATTTTCACGCTACCGTTTTTCACCAAGATCAAGGTTCTTCGCTAACTCAACCTGAACTTTGCCATCAGCGACTTTGGTGGAAATGTTATTATCGGCGCCAACAACTTCGATCGGTATCGCCTAAGCCTTTCTTGACTTCGTTACCATCTTCGGCTTTTAAGCCAAAGCCTTTGTTGGTTAAGTCATCTACGGCTTTATGTAATTGTCCGCCATTGACTGCGTCTTTGTTATCTGCAGCAACCTTGCCATCGGCAACGTTAGTGATTTTGTTACCGCCGTTATCTAAAACCGTTATTGGTTAGACTTACCGGCGTACCGCCATTTGCCGGGGTGATAGTAATACCGCTACCGTTGATAACAGTATTGTTATTTCCATCAACAAATTGTGCACTGGTTAAGTTTTTTTCAACTCTTTCGCCAGTTTCACTTTTTAACGTGTCTGTGCCGTCTGCAATGACACCGATATTGCCGTCAACAAGTTTGTTGTCCTCAGTTTCACCACCTTTGATATTGATGGTTTCACCCAATTTGCGTTTCACATTTGTACCGGCATCTCCGGCAAAGGTTAACGGGCTGTCTTTCAGGTTATTTAACTGCTTAACATTGACCGCATCGTTATCTTCGGTACCCTCAGCTACACCACCGATTTTCGCATCCGAACCATCAGCTTTGCTCACTTTCAAACCGTCTGCCGTTGGGGCTAAGTTTACGGCATTATTACCATCAACTAATTGAACCTCTTTAAACTCCGGGTTTTTTTCTGCAATTTGAATTTCTACTTTATTGTCTGTAACAACCGTACGAACATTTTTCGCGGTAGACGCTTTTGCAGCATCAGTTAAACCGCCGTCAATGGCTAAAAGTAGAGCCCAATTTTTGTTGAGTGCCGTTATTGCCGGTGTCGTTATTTGTGTTACCTGTGACAGTCAAGTCTTTAAAGGCTTGTTCTGCGGTTTTATTAATGGCGTCATTAACATTATTCACGATTGTGCCACCAACAGTAATTGGCGCATTGGTAACGGTAATATCACCAACTTTCAAGCCATTGCTATCCAACTTGGTGGTTCCCTGCTGTCACCGTGTTGATGTTCAAGTCTTTAGATAACTTCACTTTAAGTTTTTTTGTTAGTAGCATCGGTTTCATCAATTTCAGTGGAGATGTTTTGATCATCACCAACAACTTCAATGGTATTACCCAATGCTTTCTTAGACTCTTTACCGTCTTGCGCTTTCAAACCAAAAAACCTAAGGTAGTTAGGTCTTGAGTAGCTTTGTCTAATTGCCCCTTATTCACTGCGTCTTTACTATCTACGCCATCAGCAACATTGGTGATTTTGTTACCACCGTTATCTAAACCGTCTTTTGTTAGTGCAACCTGGTTGCCTGTGGTCGGAGTAATAGTCATGCCATTACCATTAACAATCGTTTTTATTTCCCGCTGCATCAACAAATTCAGAGCTGGTTAGATTTTTCAGTTCTTTTGCCAATTTCACGGTTAATGTGTCGGTGTCTGCTACAACACCAATATTGTTATCAGACAAGTTAGCCGCATCTGTCATACCACCTTTCACATTCACTTGCGTACCAAGTTTTACGTGCAAACGCCGCACCACTATCACCACCGAATGTTAATGGACTAAAGGCTTGAGCAGCTGTTTGAGTAATAGCATCATTTAGTTATTCACCGCTGCACCATTCACAGTTGGCGCGGCGTTTGTTACCGTTACATCACCGACTTTCAAGCCATTGGTATCAATCGCGGTACTGCCGGTGGTGACTTTATCAACAGCAATGTTTTTTTGGCCAAATTAAAGGTGACATTGTTATCGGTAGCATTTTTGGTCACTACAATATTATTATCGGTATTGTTCAAATCTACTGTCGCATCAGGTGCAACATTCGTTTTTATTTTGACCGCTAGCTGTTAGATTCCAGCCTTTATTCGCAACCTTTTTCACTTCATTTAATTGACTCACCGTTAACCGCATCTTTTGATGTATCGCTCACATCGCCATCTGCTACCCCGGTTAATTTAGTCGGTTGATTATTGGCATCACTTAAGGTTAAACCATTCGCTGTAGGCGCTAAGTTTACTGTGTTAGCGCCATCAACTAATTTAACGCCTTTAAATTCAGGATTTTCAGCCATTTTCACAGTGAGTGAGCCGGTAGCGTCTGCTTCAACATAAATATTCTTAGCAGAAACATCTGTTGCGTCATGAGCCCCTTTCACGATAAGTTTTTTTGACCCTAAATTACGGTGTACAGTCACAGTATCATTATTACCGGTGAAGTCTAAAACCGGCATTCGTAAGTGCGGTCTCTTTTTCCTTCAATTGTTTCAGGTTAACTGCATCCGTATCGTTTACGCCATCTTTCACATTGGTAATGTTTTGATTACCTGCGTTAATGCCATCTTTTGTGATGCTTGGGCTGTTATTAATTGGACTACCTGAGTTATCAACAAAGGTTAAAACCATTATTGTCAATTTTGGTGCCACCGGCAGTCACTGCATCAACTTTAACGTTTTTTTCGCTAATTTGACTTTTCAATGTGCCGTTATCTGCAACGACACCAATATTGTTATCAGATAATTCTGATTCATTGGTAATACCACCTTTCACATTCACTTGCGTACCAAGTTTACGTGCAAACGCCGCACCACTATCACCACCGAATGTTAATGGACCAAAGGCTTGAGCAGCTGTTTGAGTAATAGCATCATTTAAGTTATTCACCGCTGCACCATTCACAGTTGGCGCGGCGTTTGTTACCGTTACATCACCGACTTTCAAGCCATTGGTATCAATCGCGGTACTGCCGGTGGTGACTTTATCAACAGCAATGTTTTTTGGCCAAATTAAAGGTGACATTGTTATCGGTAGCATTTTTGGTCACTACAATATTATTATCGGTATTGTTCAAATCTACTGTCGCATCAGGTGCAACATTCGTTTTTATTTTTGACCGCTAGCTGTTAGATTCCAGCCTTTATTCGCAACCTTTTTCACTTCATTTAATTGACTACCGTTAACCGCATCTTTTGATGTATCGCCTCACATCGCCATCTGCTACCCCGGTTAATTTAGTCGGTTGATTATTGGCATCACTTAAGGTTAAACCATTCGCTGTAGGCGCTAAGTTTACTGTGTTAGCGCCATCAACTCAATTTAACGCCTTTAAATTCAGGATTTTCAGCCATTTTTCACAGTGAGTGAGCTGGTAGCGTCTGCTTCAACATAAATATTCTTAGCAGAAACATCTGTTGCGTCATGAGCCCCTTTTCACGATAAGTTTTTGACCCAAATTACGGTGTACAGTCACAGTATCATTATTACCGGTGAAGTCTAAACCGGCATTCGTAAGTGCGGTCTCTTTTTCCTTCAATTGTTTCAGGTTAACTGCATCCGTATCGTTTACGCCATCTTTCACATTGGTAATGTTTTGATTACCTGCGTTAATACTGTTATTTTTTTGTCAATCACGGCGCTACCAACAGTCACCTTGTCAAAAAGTCACCTCTTTAGCCGTATTGATCGTAAAGGTTTTATCGTTTTTTTGGTGATATTGATGTTTTTGGCCATCAAGGAATTTCACTGTGTCTCCCGCTTTCACAGGACTGGTTTGCTCATTATTTGAGGTCACATTCCAGAAAGCATTATTAATTGCATTTGCAACAGATTGTGCTGTTGCAGGTGCGGTAGATGTTGCAGCTGCTTGACCGTTAGCTTCTACAGTAACATCCGTGGTAGTTACATTCACTTTAAATGTTTTCTTACCGGTGGTAGCGTCTGTGGTATTGCTTACAACAGTGTTGTCGCTGTTTTCCATATCCACCAAATCGGTGATGACTTTTTTGCCGTTAGGTGTAATGTTGCTTAAATTTTGATTTGCCGCATTATCAATTTTGGCTTTGGTATCAACGTCTAATCCTACTTTGATACCGTTATTGGCTGCAGTGGTGGTAATGCCATTTTCGCCCGTAATGGAAAGAGTAGAAGTAGCTAAGTTCACAGAGCCGGTGCCACTGTTGCCCGCAGTATTCAAATTGATATTTTGAATTGCCGTGTGTACCGCTTTTGCTGGTAACCGCTTTCATCATTAGCAGTGACAGAAGTGGCTTTGTTTAAGCTGAATGTAATATCATCTGCTGTAGATACGCCGCTGATGTCTGTGCCATCGCCTTTGATTTGCAAGGTTTCACCTAATTTTTTAACCGCACTTGTACCTGAATTAGAGGTAAAGGTAATGGCTTTGTTTGCCAATTCGTTTAGTTGTGATTTATTTACTGCGTCAGTGTCATTAACACCAGCAGTTACATTGGTGATTTTTGTGGTTGCCGGCGTCAATGCCATTGTCTTTGCTAATGTTTGTGGTACCAACAGTGACTTTATCAGTTAACTTGTTTTTGCAGTAGCAAAACTGAATTTATTGGCGGTGTGAGTTAATACAAGGTTTTCACCCTGCGTCAAATGTCACAGTCTTGCCGGCTTTTGATGGTATCTGCTACGTCGTTTGTCACGCCATTGCCACTGCCTGCTGCTTTCCAAGCAGCGTTGTTAATCGCAGTTGCTACGGAATCTGCAGTGACCGGTTTAGATGCATCTGTTGCTGCAGGGGCAGTCACGGTACCACTAGTTTTCATCTACACTTAACGCCGTAGTAGTTACATTTACTTTAAATGTTTTCTTACCGGTGGCAGCGTTTGTGGTATTGCTTACAACAGTGTTATCGCCGTTTTCCATATCCACCAAATCAGTGATGACTTTTTGCCGTTAGGTGTAATGTTGCTTAAGTTGTTATCTGCAGCATTATCAATTTTTGGCTTTGGTGTCAGCGTCTATTTCAACGGTTACTTCAGCACCGGATGCTTTTTGTCGTTAAGCCATTAGCACCTTTCACGTTAAATTGTAAACCGTCTTGTTTGTTTAATGTTTGTGCGTTAGTTGTGCCGGTATTACCACCCAATTTTTATGGTGTTATTACTAAGGGCATTTAATTGAGATACATTCACTGCATCTTTGTCAGCCACGCCGTTTGCTACGCCGCTAATTTTTCTTATCGTTTAAGGTAATGCCGCTGGCACTTAAGGCCATTGTAGTTCCCTGCACCGGAAAACGCTCGTAATATCAACTAGAGCAGGGGAAACGGAGAATTTGAAATCTTTGGTTGATTGATCAATCACCATATTTTTCCCGGCTTTTAATTTCACCAAGTCTTTTGGTTTGACATTTACCGTAGCTGGGTTATTAGCCGTACCGCCATCTGCTTCAGAGGTAATATTCCAACCAGCAGTAGCGATTTCAGCCACAGCATAAAGCTGGGAACCATTAATCGCATCGGTTGATGTTTGGCTGACTTCGCCTGCAGCCACATTTTTTTCAATTGGCGTTCATAACCTACAGAACCAAAGGAAACTATATCACCCGGTAAGGTTTTATCGCCGGCAGCCCAGTTTAAGGTAAAAACCATTTTGGGTCATGTTGGTTTGTATTGTACCTTGTTTATCGGTAGTTGAACCGCCACCGATTGCCACAGCGTTATCGCGATTTGCAATCGCACCCGTACCGATTGCAATACTGTTGGTCTTAGCAGCTTCCGCACTAGTACCTAATGCTAAGGCAATATCGCTGGCAATGGCTTTGGTACCCAAAGCAACTGAGGATTCACCGGTTGTGGTATTTCGATATTGCTCTGTTCGGCCATCGCTATTTGTACTCATTTTTGAATGCTTTACCGGTGATGGCGTTAAAGGCTTGTTCAATTGTGTCTTGCGTTTCTCTTCCGCTTGTTGGATCAGTATATTTGGTTTGTGTCTTTGCGCTTTTTATCTACATCATCACCACCAACAGCAACAGAGGAGTTACCCTTGGCATAAGTATTTCCACCAATGGCAATAGATTGATCGCCTGTTGCATTTGCTCCCGCGTTAGGGTAGTTTCCTCCACCAATGGCAATGCTTTGTGAGTTGTCTGCACCATTTGTAGAGGCAAAACGTCCGATTGTGATACCGTCTCTTGCTTCTGCTTTATTTTTCAGAACCCACGGCAATAGAGCCGGCATGACTTGCAAATTGCTTTTATTACCTAGAGCAACAGCGTAATCCCCGGCAGTGGATTCAGGTCCGATAGCAATAGCATCATTGCCGGTTGCTCCCGTGTTGTCTTTTATTGCCTAGTTTTTGCAGAACTCACGGAGAAATAGCGCATTTGGCTCGCTTGAATCGCGTTATAAACCGCATCCCCGGTAACGACTTTGTTATCGCCCTTTGAGTTACTGTTGTTGATTTATTAAGACTAAAGGTGATGTCGTCAGCTGTAGCAACACCATTAATATCGTTGCCATCGCCTTTTACTTTTTAAAGATTCACCTAATTTTTTGACCGCACTTGTCCCTGTATTGGACGTAAAAGTGATTGGGCTATTTTTAACGGCATTTAATTGTTGTACGTTAACCGCATCCGTTGCCGCGGTACCATCTGCTACACCGGTGATTTTTTTATTATTCAAACTTACGCCGTTAGCGGTGAAATTCAAGTTAGTGCCTTGACCACTGATACTTGAAATATCGCTTAAGGTTGGGCTAACAGAGAATGTGAAATCTCTACTACTTTGCGCGATATTCATATTTTTACCGGCTTTTAACGTCACACTGTCTTCAGGTTTGACGCTTTGTCTGGTTTCTCCACTGGAGGTGCCTCCGGCTATATTTCCTGCCGTTACAAAACCAACCACCTGCAACTTTTTCGGCAACAGCGTTTAATTGTGAACCATTTACCGCATCGGTTGATGTAGCACTTACTTCACCGGGAGCAATATTCTTCAATTGGCGTTCATAGCCTTCGGAACCGAAGGAAACAATATCCCCGGGTAAGGTGTTTGCACCACCCGCCCAAGTGAATTTATAGGTCGTACCGTTTACGGTATAAGATTTTTTCAGTTTGTTTTGTCCCCGCGTTCTCTGTGGTTGCACCGCCCCCAATAGCTACAGCATTATCACGATTTGCTGTTGCGCCCTGTGCCGATAGCAATAGAGTTGGTCTTTGGATGCGGTTGCTAATGTACCCATTGCCAATGCGATATCACCCGCAGTTGCTTTTCATCCCTAAGGCAATGGCGGCTTGACCGCTAGTCGTATTTACGTACTGTGGTTGCAGAAGATTTTTGCTGGTTAATGCGGTAAATGCCTGACTTACTGTGCCGGAAACTTCAGCTCCTGTAAGATCAGTATATTTGGTTGTTTGTTTTGCAGCGAGGTCAACGTCATCACCACCGATAGCGATAGACGAGTGACCGTTCGCTTTTTGTGTTTCCACCAATAGCAATAGATTGATCGCCCAATGCACTTGCACCATTTCCTGCAGCACCTGCACCACCAATAGCAATACTTTTGACCTATACCTGCAGTAGTACTATTGGCACCAATAGCAATACCATAATTTGGAACAGCTTTAGCATCTAGTCCTATTGCAACCCCTGACGCGCCGGTTACTGTAGCCCTTGTACCTACGGCTACACTCCTATCAGATGCACTTGATGAAGTACCAATTGCAAGTGCGCTAGCTCCGCCATTTGTTCCCTCAGGAATCGCAGCTATCGCATTTCCTACCCCGATAATAGCGATAGAAGATATCAAGGAAGTTTTTAGAATAGTAGAAATTGATAAGCGTTTATCTTGAGAGGATTTTACTTTTTTGTGGGCTTTGGTTAATTCTGAAACAGCAACGAATGATTGCGTGGCGTGATTCCAAATAACTTTAAATACTTTATTCATAAATTGGCCTTATATCTAGATAATCAGGTGATGAGATTGTATAAAAACATACAGTAAAATTGATTTAGTTCGCGTAATTATAGCGGTTTTATAGGCGAGTTCAATTATAGCCCTACTAAATTACACACTTTTTACATAAATCAGACAACATATTGTTTTATCAGTAATTTTGGCAAGTTTTAAACATGAACTAAAACGATTTAATTTTTATTATAAAGTGCGGTGAATATTTATTGTTACGAGAAAGAATTGACGCGTTTATTTGAGGAATAAAAGTGCGGTCGATTTAAAAACGTTTTTAAAAACCGACCGCACCTTTTTATTATATGCAGAATTAGCTCATGCGATAATTTGGCGCTTCTTTGGTGATGGTGACATCATGCACATGGCTTTCTTTTAATGCCGGCACCGCTGATGCGTACGAATTGGGCTTTTGGTGCGTAATTCGTCGATAGTGGCGCAACCGGTTGCGCCCATACAGGAACGTAAGCCGCCCATTTGTTGATGGATGATTTCTTTGAGCAAGCCTTTTATATGAATGCGCCCTTCAATGCCTTCCGGCACTAATTTATCCGCGGCGTTATCTGATTGGAAATAACGATCGCTGGATCCTTTCGCCATAGCACCAAGTGAACCCATACCACGATAAGATTTGAAAGCACGACCTTGATATAACTCGATTTCGCCCGGTGCTTCTTCTGTCCCGGCGAACATTGAACCCACCATCACGCAACTTGCGCCGGCCGCAATGGCTTTGGCGATGTCGCCGGAATAACGAATACCGCCATCGGCAATCACCGGAATACCACGATCTTTTAAGGCTTCCGCCGCATCGGAAATCGCAGTAATTTGTGGCACGCCCACGCCGGTGACGATACGGGTGGTACAAATGGAACCCGGACCAATCCCTACTTTTCACGGCGCTGGCACCAGCGTCAGCTAGGGCAATAGCGCCTTCAGCGGTAGCAACGTTGCCTGCAATAATTGGTAGATTAGGGTATTTCGCACGGGTTTCGCGCACGCGTTGTAACACGCCTTCGGAATGGCCGTGAGAGGAGTCAATAAGCAATACGTCCACACCGGCTTTCACCAAGGCATCAATGCGTTCTTCATTACCGGCACCCGCGCCAACGGCTGCACCAACGCGTAAACGGCCAAATTCATCTTTACAAGCGTTCGGTTTTTGTTCGGCTTTTTGATAGTCTTTTAAGGTGATCATGCCTTTTCAATTTGAAATTATCGTCCACCACTAATACTTTCTCTACACGGTGTTCGTGCATTAATTGGAAAATTTCTTCCCGTTTTGGCGTCTTCTTTTACCGTCACCAAGCGCTCTTTTGGAGTCATAAAATCTGCCACAACTTTACTGGTGTCGGATACAAAACGGGTGTCTCGGCCGGTGATAATACCTACTAAATTTTTTTGTCGGCATCCACCACAGGGTAGCCGGCAAAACCATTTTTTGCGCTATGATTTTTAAGCTCGCTGATGGTTAAATCCGGTGGCACGGTGATTGGATCGGAAACCACACCGCTTTCAAATTTTTTTCACTTTGCGGACGCGATTTACTTGGCGTTCAATGGTCATATTTTTTATGAATGAAAACCGATTCCGCCTTCTTGTGCGAGAGAAATGGCTAATTTTCGCTTTCGGTTACGGTGTCCATTGCTGCAGATAACATAGGAATGTTTAAGCGAATAGTGGACGTTAATTGGGTGAAAGGTTCGCTGTGTTAGGTAACACGGTAGAGTGAGCGGGAACGAGGAGAACGTCGTCAAACGTCAGTGCTTCTTTTTAAGATGCGTAATGCCATTGCAATATCTCTTTGTATTAGTTAATGATGAAAAATATTGCGGGCGGATTATACAGATTTGCCCTGCTTTTTGGAAAAGAAAAAAATTGTAAAAGACGGGATTTTTTTAGCGTATGATAACCGCCGATAAAATACATTAGCCAACCCAAGTTATAGGAATACACATGGCAAAAATTAATCGAACTTCTTATCTGCGGCGTAGAAAATTCATTAGAAAATTTGACCGCACTTTTAGGCTGTAACCAAAGCGGAATTGTTAAACGAGGTCGCGCAATTGGAACAGCAAGGTTTATGTTTTGAACTGGAAGACGATTATCTTTATTTAATTCCCCTGATTACCGTTACTTAATGAACAGCGCTTAGCTCAAGCCCCTGCAGCCTTATCGTGTCACGTTAAAACCGATGATTTCTCAACCAATCAGTATTTATTGGATAATATCGAAACGCTACAAAAAGGTGATCTTTGTTTGGCAGAACATCAAAGCGCAGGGCGTGGGCGTCGCGGGCGACAATGGATTTCCCGTTTGCCGGGCAGATTATTTTGAGCTTTTATTGGCAATTAGATCCTAGCAAGCCTTTAGATGGCTTTGAGTTCGATGATTGGGCTTTGCTATCGTGCAGGCGTTGGTGGAATTGGATATGTACGGATTTTCAAGTGAAATGGCTGAATGATATTTTGGTTAACGATCGGAAATTGGCAGGTATTTTGGTGGAAATTGTTAATCAACCGAATGGCAAATTGAATTTGGTCGTAGGCATTGGTATGAATGTTTCGCTTGGGCAGGAAAAGCACATCGATCAGCCTTGGGCGGAATTAAGCGAGTTTTTTCCCGATATCGATCGTGAACAGATCATCATCCAAATGGTGAAAACCATTTATCGTTATTTAGCCTGTTTTGAGCAACACGGTATTGACGTGGAAATGCAACAACAATGGTTGGAACATGATGCCTATTTTTGGTACGGAAGTGAATGTGATCACGGAAAAAGGCGTGATTTCCGGTATTGAGCAGGGAATTAATAGTAGCGGTCATTTGTGTTTAATGACGCAAGATGGCGTTCGGTACTTTAATGCAGGGGAAGTATCATTGCGTAAAAAAATAAAAACTTTTTAGCAAAAGATCAGTCTAATTTTGCTGAGTATAAACAAAAACATTACTCATATTATTTTTTAAGCAACTAATGAGGTTTTAAAAATGAAAAATGGTTCAAATTCTCGGCATCGTTACTTTAGCAGTCGCTTTAACCGGTTGCCACAATTTAAGCAGAACGCAGAAAAATACTGCGATTGGTGCTGCAGTTGGTGGTGTGGCCGGTAATGTAATCGGTGGCTCAACCGGCGCAACCCTCGGTGGTGCGGCATTAGGTGGCTTAATCGGTAGCCAAGTCGGTAAGTAATCAGACTATCTACACCAATCAATAGAAAAGTGCGGTCAGAAATAAATATGTTTCTGACCGCACTTTTTAACTTATTCTCTTCAATTGCATTTTTTTCCATGAAAAATTCCGTTGTCCTCTTTGTCACGCATAGGTAAAATCGATAGACTAAAACCCGTTATTAGTCGGGGTGCTTCGTGCTGAGATAATACCCGTGAACCTGATACAGTTAATACTGACGTAGGAAACTAATCGGAGAATCAAATTTCCTTTCTTTTCTCTCATCTTTATTCGTCATTATTGCCAATTCACTCTTTTCCTTAAATAAAGGAACAATTATGCAATATGGTTTATGTGTTTCTCTTCGTTAAATCGCGGAGGATATTATGGAGTAACATCGTTCAAGCTTAACCATTGCCGGCTCGGACAGCGGTGGTGGCGCCGGCATTCAAGCTGATCTCAAAAACTTTTCAAATGCGTGGCGTGTTCGGCACATCGGTGATTACGGCAATTACTGCGCAAAAACACGTTGGGCGTGTTTGATATTCACGCCATTCCCCTGCAAACCATTCAAAGCCAGCTGAAAGCTATCGCCGATGATTTCACGATTAGCGCCTTTAAAATCGGTATGTTAGGCACGGCAGAGATAATCGAATGTGTCGCTGAGGCATTAACACAATATGATTTTGGACCGTTGGTGTTGGATCCTGTGATGATTGCCAAAGGCGGTGCGCCGTTGTTGCAACAAAGTGCGGTGGATTCTTTGGTTAAATTTTTATTGCCGCAGGCGGAGGTGATTACTCTGAATTTACCGGAAGCGATGGCATTAACCGGCATAGACATTGTAGATGAACAAAAGCGCTCAACGAGCCGCACAAATGTTGCAGGCGCAGGGCGTAAAAACGGTGGTGATTAAAGGTGGACATAGCGGCAATTCGCAAAGCGCGGAGTGTCGCGATTGGATTTTTACCCCTAACGAGCATTTTGTTTTGCAATCGCCACGCTATCCGACGCCACACACTCACGGCACAGGTTGCACGTTTTTCCGCCTGTCTCACTGCTGAATTAGCCAGGGCGGATATCTCGATCCGCCGTGCAAAACTGCCAAGGCATATATCGGTGCCGCCATTAGCCACCCGTTAAATATTGGCCACGGACATGGGCCGACGAATCACTGGGCATATCAAGAATAAGGTTTAATTTAACGTCAATTTAATCACACTAAGGACTTATTATGAAAAACAATTTTATTTTTTCACCGCACTTTCACTTTCCACTGCAGTTTTAGGCCAACAGGCGCAAAAACGTGAATATTTATACTTACGATTCCTTCACTTCCGACTGGGGTGCCGGGCCGAAAATAAAACAAGGGTTCGAGCAGAAATACCCGCTGTGCAAAGTGAATTATATGCCTTTTGAAAGTGGTGGTACGCTGTTTAATCGGGTGCGTTTGAAGGGCATAAAACCAAGGCGGACATTGTGTTAGGGTTTGGATAATTTTGTGTTGGAAGAGGCCAAAAAGCAAACTGTTTTGACATCAATCATGTGGATTTAAGCAAACTCAGTTTGCCGACCCAATGGCAAGATAACACCTTCCTGCCTTATGATTTCGGCACCTATGCGTTCGTATATGACAAAGATAAAGTCAGAATCCGCCGAAAAGTTTAAAAAGAATTGGTCGAGCGTGAAGATTTGCGTGTCATCTATCAAGACCCACGCACCAGCAGTGTTGGTCGTGGTTTGTTGGTGTGGATGAATACCGTTTACCCGGCAGAACAAGTGGCACAGGCGTGGCAACAATTGGCCAAACACTCGGTGACTGTAGGCAAAGGCTGGTCTGATACTTATGGTGCCTTTTTGAAAGGTGAGGCGATGTGGTGTTAAGCTACAGCACATCGCCGTTATATCACCAATTATTTGAAAATAAAGAAAAATTACGCAGCCACACAGTTTGCCGAAGGCAATGTGATGCAAGTAGAATTGGCCGCACGGGTAGTAGAGCATAAGAATCAATGTGCCGATCAATTTATGGCGTATTTGATCACGCCTGAAGCGCAAAAACACATCGTCAGCGCCAATGTGATGTTCCCGGTGATTCAAGAGGCGGTGGAACCGCACTTTGATGCCTTAAAAGCGCAAAAACTACAAGAAACCTTTTTGGACACTTCTGGCGGCAACATCGGACGCGTTAAAAAGATGGATCAGCCAATGGCAAACCACATTAACAAAGTAATCCATTAATGTTTGCGTTGTTTTCCATCCCACAATTCCGCCCACGTCATTATCTGGGCGGAATGCTTGTTATTTTATTTATCACGCTGTTTTATACGGGTGCGTTGCGTGCCGTGTTGGTGGAAGGCAGCTATGACTGGCGACTGATTTTTCTCGATGCTTATTTGCACTCATGTTATTGCCTTTAGTTTAGGGCAGGCCTTGCTTTCGGCATTGTTGTCTTTGTTTTTCGGTATGCTGTTGGCGCGTGCATTTTTATTATGTGGATTTTATCGGCAAAGGTTTTTGCTGAAAATCATGTCGCTCACCTTTGTATTGCCGGTGTTGGTCGCCATTTTCAGGGTTAATCGGCGTGTATGGCGCGTCGGGTTGGATTGCGCAAATCTTGCATTTTTTGACCGCACTTGGAGCGGGAGTATTTATGGCTTGTCGGGCATTTTAATTGCTCATGTCTTTTTTAATATTCCGCTTGCGACCAAACTCTTTCTGCAAAGTTTGGAAGCGATTCCTTATCAACAACACCAACTGGCGGCACAGCTAAATATACGTGGATGGCGTTTTGTGCGCTTAGTGGAATGAGTATTATTTACGCCAACAAATTTTTGCCTACGTTCAGCCTGATTTTTCATGTTGTGTTTTACCAGTTTCACTGTAGTGTTAACACTCGGTGGCGGGCCACAATATACTACGCTGGAAACTGCCATTTATCAGGCGATTTTATTTGAGTTTGATTTGCCGAAGGCGGCGTTGTTTGCGTTGTTACAATTTATTTTTTGTCTGTTACTGTTTAGTGTGAGCAGTTGGTTTAGCCGCACAACACAAACCGGTTTGAGCAGTGGCTATCGTTGGTTTACCCGGCCGCAAAGTGCGGTGAAAATTTTCCACATTTTTTTGCTTGCCCTGTTTGTGTTATTTATGTTGTCGCCGTTATTGAATATTATTATCGGCGCACTAACATCGGAAAAAAATGGCTCGCCGCATGGCAAAACCCCGCAACTTTGGAAAGCTTTTGGGCTATTCTTAACTATCGCGCCGGCTTCCGCCTTGTTGGTGTTGCTTATGGCTGTGGCGTTATTGTTGTTATCCCGTCGTTTGCAATGGTTGTATTATGTGAAAACCGCGCACTTTATTATCAACGCAGGCATGGTGATTTTGGCGATTCCTATTTTTGGTTCTCGCCATGGGGTTGTTTTTATTGTTGCGTGAAATCGACTTTAACAACGCTTATTTATTTGCCATTGTGGTGGTTTGTAACGCCTTAAGTGCGATGCCCTTTGTGCTACGAATTTTGGCGTGCTGTTTAACAATAATATGCAATATTACGAACGTCTGTGTAATTCCCTCTGGCATTGTAGGCTGGCAGCGATTTCGTCTGAATTGAATGGCACGATCTGCGCACACCGATAAAATACTGCCCTTGCCTTTGGCATTTCGCGCTATCGTTAGGGGATTTCACCGCCATTGCGTTATTCGGCAATCAAGATTTTACCTCGTTGCCACATTTGTTGTATCAACAATTAGGGTAGCTATCGCAACGCAGAAGCGGCAGTTACCGCAGGTATTTTGCTGTTATTGTGCGGCATAATATTTGCCTTGCTTGAGCAACAAAAAGACGAACAACAAAAGGAACAGTATGATTCGTTTAGATAAGGTATTTTTTTAGCCGATAACATCATGCCCATGACGTTTGATTTGCACGTGGCGGCAGGGGAGCGTATTGCCATTATCGGGCCAAGCTGGGTGCAGGCAAAAGTACCTTGCTTAATTTGATTGCCGGCTTTGTTTTGCCCACCCGTGGCGAGGTTTGGCTCAACGGTGAAAAATCATACGCAAAGCGCGCCTTATGAACGTCCTGTGTCTATTTTTGTTTCAAGAGAACAATGTGTTCCCCGCACTTAACCGTTTGGCAAAATTTGGCGTTAGGCTTAAAAACATCGTTAAAATTGACCGCACTTGAGCAACAACAGCTTGAACAAGTCGCCGCCGCTGTGGGCTTAACGGATTTTTTGAACCGTCAACCAAACAGCTTTCCGGCGGACAAAAACAGCGTGTCGCCTTGGCCCGTTGTTTGTTGCGCGATAAGCCGATTTTATTGTTGGACGAGCCGTTCTCCGCGCTCGATCCGGCTTTTGCGGAGGGAAATGTTGGATTTAATCGACCAACTTTGCCAACGCAAAAAAATCTGACCTTATTGCTTGTCACCCATCAACCTTCCGAGTTGGAAGGCAATGTTGATCGGATGATTCGCGTGGAAAATGGTCGGATAACCCAAGAATAAAAATACGCATAAAATGTACCGCACTTTTAAAAAGTGCTTTCTACTTAAAGAAAACTATGTTAAGCAGTACTCTACAAATTTACTCTATCACTCCCCACCCAAGCGTGGAATATTGGTCTGTGTGCAAAGTGGAAGCGTTGTTTGAAACGCCGTTTTTGATTTGGTCTATCGTGCGGCGCAAAGTTCATCGCAAAAAACTTTCAATCCGCGCGCCATTCAGCTTTCTACCTTAATGTCGATTAAAAACCGGCGGTTGCCCGGAGGATTGTGGTTATTGTCCGCAATCGGCGCGTTATCAAACAGGCGTGCAAAAATCAGCAATTATTAGATGTAGAAGAAATCGTTGCGAAAGCCAAAAATCGCCAAAGCCCGTGGCGCAGGGCGTTTTTGCATGGGTGCCGCATGGCGCGGCCCGAAACCAAAAGATATCGCCAAAAGTGACGGAAATCATCAAGGCGGTGAAATCCCTCGGTATGGAAACTTGCGGTACCTTCGGCTTATTGCAAGATGGCATGGCGGAAGAATTAAAAGACGCGGGTTTGGATTACTACAATCACAACCTAGACACTGCACCGGAACATTACAGTGAAGTGATCGGCACGCGCCGTTTTGACGACCGTATCAGTACCTTAGGCAAAGTGCGTAAAGCTGGCTTGAAAGTATGCTGCGGCGGGATTGTAGGCATGAACGAAACCCGCAAAGAACGTGCAGGACTCATTGCCAGCCTGGCGAATTTGGATCCGCAACCGGAGTCCGTTCCTATCAACCAATTAGTGAAAATCGAAGGCACACCGCTTGCCGATGCAGAAGATTTAGACTGGACAGAATTCGTGCGCACCATTGCCGTAGCGCGTATCACTATGCCAAACAGTTACGTCCGCTTATCCGCCGGTCGCCAAGGCATGAGCGAAGAAATGCAGGCAATGTGCTTTATGGCGGGGGCTAACTCTATTTTCTATGGCGATAAACTTCTTGTTACGGGTAACCCGGAAGAAGACGGCGACCGTTTGTTGATGGAAAAACTCGATTTAGAACCGGAAACGGAAGAGAATAAGCATTTGCGTTGATGCTTGATTGAAACGAATAAAAAGCCACTTTGGATTCAAAGTGGCTTTTTGTTTTGTCAGTATTAAAAATTTACGTCAAAAACTGACCGCACTTTTTCCCTGCGAATCAGCCGAAGAAACCCGAAACGTAAGAATAGATCGTTTTTCCGCTTAATACGCCCATGGCGATAACCACGATCCAACCGATAATTGCCATCCATAACGGGTGTTTTGTAGTTGCCGACAATGTTGTGTTTATAGGCAGCGAACAAAATGAGAGCAAGAGCGATCGGTAAGATTAAAACCGTTTAATGTACCGACGAAAACCAATACGGCTGCAGGTCTTCCGATGGTGGCTAAAATTACAGTGGAAATGACGATAAAGGCAATGATCCAACGGTTACGGTATTTTTGGACATTCGGACATAAGCTGGTTAAAAATGAGACGGAAGTGTAAGCGGCTCCGATCACAGAAGTGATAGATGCAGCCCAAATCACAATACCAAATAACACGACCCCAAAATTGCCGGCAACATATTCAAAAAGGCGTTTCTGCCGGGTTTTTCGGATTTAATGCCACGCCTTTTGCCACAATGCCAAGTACGGCAAGGAATAATACAACGCGCATGGCCGAGGCGATTAAAATGGCGGAAACAGAACTGCGACTGACTTCAGGGAGGGCTTTTTCACCTTGAATGCCCTGCATCTAATAAACGGTGTGCGCCGGCGAAGGTGATATAGCCGCCAACGGTGCCGCCAACGAGGGTGACGATAGCAATAGGGTCAATTTTTTCCGGTAAGAATGTGCGGTGAATGGCTTCACCACAGGCGGCTCGGTTTTAAAGGCCACATATACGGTTAAAAGCGATCGTGACGAAGCCCATTAACTGGGCAAAACGATCCATTAACAGGCCGGCTTCTTTGCGTATAAAAATTAAAATTGCAAATACGCCGCTGATGATGGCACCAATTTCGGGTTGAATACCAAAAATGGAGTTTAAGCCTAAGCCGGCGCCGCCTACGTTGCCGATATTAAAGGCCAAGCCTCCCATGACAATTAAAGAGGCTAGAAAAATAACCCGCACCGGGAAAGACAGCATTGGAAATATCTTGCGCGCGTTTACCGGAGACCACAATGATACGCCAAATATTTAGTTGCGCACCAATGTCCAACAAAATGGAAAGTAAGATCACAAAGCCAAAACTGGCCAATAAGGTATTGGTGAATGTGGCGGTTTGGGTTAAGAAGCCCGGACCGATAGCCGAGGTTGCCATTAGGAATGCCGCGCCAAGCACTGCATTACGGCGGTGAGTGATTGATGCCATAAAGCACCTCCTTTTTATTGTTTAAGTGGATGTTGTGTATTAATTAGTGTTATGCATGAATTTTTATTTGTTGTTTTGTGAGCTCCGCCACAATTCGTTCGGCAAATTACCAAAGCATGTTGGTTATCACCGTGCAGGCAAAATGCTTTCGGCGTTGACTTTCACCAGGCTACCGTCAATGGCCTTCACGGTGCCTTGGGTAACCATTTTGTATCACTTGCGCAATGGCTTCATCATCGGATTCCACCATAGCATCCGAACGGGTACGCGGCACTAATGACCCATCCGGCATATAGTGACGATCAGCGAAAACCTCGGAAATAGTTTGCAATCCCTCTGCTTCTGCTGCCTGTAACATTAAGCTTCCCGCCAAGCCCATCAGTTTTTAAATGTGGATCAAACTGACGAAGGGTTTGTGCGATTAAAAGCCGCCAGGTTTTCATCTTTTGCCGCTTGGTTATACAGCGCACCATGCGGTTTAACATACTCAATAGTCACGCCTTCGCCATCGCAAATGGCCTTTAAGGCCCCTAATTGATAACGTAAATAAGCGACTAATTCTTCCGGTGTCAACTGCATTGTCATGCGACCGAAATTTTCTCGATCGGGAAAGCCGGGATGGGCGCCAATTCGTACATGATTTTTCTTTTCGCAAATTTAACCACACTTTGCATTTCTTTTGCGCCGCCGGCATGTAAACCGCAGGCGATATTGGCGGAGGAGAGAAGTTTTAATAAGGCTTCGTCATAAGGGAAGCCTTCGGCGATATCGGCATTTAAATCAATTTGTTTCATTGACAATCCTCCTAATTTGATTGAGGTAAACCTCGTTTTTGCGCCGTAATTTAGCCGCCTGTTCGAGTGTGACGGCTTCAAAATGTATCGTTGAACCCTAACCGCACTTGCGCCAGACTACCTAAATCTGCGTCAATGATATTGGCTATTTTGGGATAACCGCCGGTGGTTTGTGCATCAGCCATTAAAATAATCGGTTGGCCACTTGGCGGCACTTGAACGGTACCAAATTGAATAGCGTGGGAAAGCATTTCCAACGGTTTTTTTAATTCCAATACTTCTCCTTGAAAAACGATAACCCGTGCGATCGCTGTTGCTTTGTAGCGTCCATTTTTCTACGCCACCAGTAATATTGCGATTTGCGCTTAAAGGCATGATATTCGGAAGAAGGAAGCGCATAAATAATACTTTTTAATGGAATCGGTGCAATACCAAGTGGGCTTAATAATATACCGTTTGAAGCGGTTTTAATTGATCGCCTGTCTTTAAATAACGCCCCTCAATACCGCCGATTTTCGCCCGAATGTCGGTGCTACAAGAATGAAGTTCCGGCGTGACATCAATTCCGCCCGAAACACATAAATAACCATACATACCGATTTTGGCACGGTGCATTTTAAGTATTTGACCGGTGCGTACGGGATAACGCCAGTAGGCACAAACGGGGACGCCATCCAATTCCATGTCATAAAAATGCGCCGGTGACACAAAAATTGGTGTCATGTTGAAATTGCAGGGTGATGCCGCCTAATGGCACTTCAATCGCGGGCAAATCAGAGCGTTACCAAGTAATAAGTTGCCTGCTTGCAATGCCGGTTTATCCATTGCGCCACAATGACTAATACCGAATTTCCGCAAACCGAAACGCCCGAGATCTTGAATAGTGGCTCGAGATTGCACGTCTAATACTTCGATCATAATTCAATTCCTTCCACCACAAATCTCACCGTATCACCTGCTTGCAACAAGGTCGGTTGTTCTTGGTTTTTGTCAAATAATGCTTGTTTGGTGTGACCGATAAGTTGCCAGCCGCCCGGTGAAGAAAAAGGATAAATGCCCGTTTGTGCACCGCCAATCCCCACCGATCCTGCAGGTACTTCTGTGCGTGGCGTTGCTCGTCTTGGCGTATGCAAGGATTCAGGTAGTCCGCCCTAAATAAGGAAAGCCCGGTTTGGAAACCGATCATATGACGGTGTAAATAGGCGCGCTATGCATTTCAACGATATGTTGCGTAGTGGTTTGATGGTATTTGGCCACATCATCACAAATCCTGTCCAAATTCGCCGCCATAAATCACCGGAATGTCAATATGATGCCCTTGGAATTGATTCACCTCTAATGTTTGCCAGCATTGTTCTAAGTGTTGAATGAGCGAGGCAAAATCAGTAATGAAATCAGTGAACACCGTAAGATTATTCATGCCTACGATGACCTCGACAATGTTTTTGTCGGATTGTGATCGACTGGCAAAAAGCCCATAATTGACGTTGTTGTTCAAGCGAGGCCGGGGAGATAAGGTGCAAAACCACAGCCGATTCGCTAATCGGGGTTATTTTCATAGGATACCCTTTCTGATGTTGTGCTTAATTGTTGTTAATTTGTTATATCTTGTTATTGATATTTTTATTTTTGTTATTTTCTTACTTTCGGAGGTATGGAATAGTTTTACCGATAAAAATTATTAACTACAAAGGGTTATTCTATATTTTCAGTGTAATTTTTGAGAGAAGTGATTTTTATTTTTTAGGCTTGTTGATTTAGTTATTTAACATATCAAAAATGAAAGTATAGTGTTTTTCTGATAAAAAAATTATTTTTAGAGGAATTATTAAAAAAATAAAAAGGCTTGAATTGTCTTCAAGCCTTTTCGTGTTAAAAAGCATATTAAATAAAATCTATTTCACTTTCGCCTTAATTGCTTCTGCGACAAGTTCGGCTTCTGGGCCAAGAATCACTTGTAAACCATCGTTGCCGAGTTTTACGTTGCCTTTAGAACCGAGAGCTTTTTAATTGCTCTTCATTGACTTTTTCACGATCAACTAAGGTCAAGCGTAAACGGGTAATACAAGCATCGATAGTTTTGAAGTTATCGCCTCCCCCTAAAGCGTCAATAAATTTGACCGCTCTTTCTTCGCGTGATTGGTTGGTTACCGGTTGCTGCCGCTACAGACTCTTCAGCTTCTTCCGTACGACCAATGGTTTTTAAATTGAACGCTTGGATAGCAAAACGGAACACTAAGTAGTAAATGGTGAAGAAGACTAAGCCTTGTACCAGCAACATGTACCAGTTAACGGCTAATGGGTTGCGTGTAGAAAGCGCCATATCCACTAAACCTGCGCTGAAGCCGAAGCCCGCAATCCAGTGCATGCTAGCTGCGATAAACACGGAAATACCAGTTAATAGCGCGTGTAACACATAAAGAATTGGTGCGACGAACATGAAGGAGAACTCAAGTGGTTCGGTGATACCAGTGAAGAAAGAGGCAAATGCACCGGCTAACATGATTGAAGCCACTTTCACTTTTTGGCTTGGTTTTGCACATTGATAAATGGCAAGTGCCGCACCCGGTAAACCGAACATCATGACCGGGAAGAAACCGGCTTGATACATACCAGTAACGCCTACAGTTGCGGTGCCTTCAGCGATGGATTTTGCACCACCTAAGAAATTCGGAATATCGTTAATGCCGGCGACATCAAACCAGAATACAGAGTTTAAGGCGTGGTGTAAGCCCACCGGAATTAATAGACGGTTGAAGAAACCGTAAATACCCGCACCTACGGCGCCAAGATCTTTGATGGACTCACCAAAGGCAACCAAGGCGTTGAAAATAGATGGCCACACGTAAAAGTAACAAGAAGGATAGGGGCGATCATGACGAAAGAGACCACAATCGGCACTAAACGTTTACCGCTGAAGAAAGAGGGCTTTTGGTAATTCCACTTGATAGAAACGGTTGTAAAGCTCAGCGGAAAGCACACCGATTAAGATCCCGATAAATTGGTTATTGATTTTGCCAAAGGCCGCAGGCACTTGGCTTGGGTCGATATGTTGTAATTGTGCCACACCGCCCGGTGCGAGCAAGGTAGTTACTACATAATAGCCTACTAAGCCTGAAAGGGCGGCGGAGCCATGTTTGTCTTTGGATAAACCGAAGGCCACGCCCACGGCGAATAATAGTCCCATGTTGTCGATGATGGCGGCACCGGATTTGATGAGCAACGCGGCAAGTTGGCTATTTGCCCCCCAGCCATCCGGATCCAGCCAGTAGCCGATCCCCATTAATACGGCAGCTGCCGGCAATACGGCAACGGGTACCATTAAGGCTTGCCCGATTTTTTGGGCATAACTGAGAATACTCATAAGAACTCCTTTAATTTATTGATTCCATAAGATAATTGTTTTTAAGCCTGTGTAGCATAGCGCGATAGGATTTCTCTTTTCAAATGAAAACTTTTTGTATTTTGTGAGAACTATCACGAATCCGTCGATTTTATGTTGAACAAGTTAAAAAAATAACGGATTAAGCGTAACTTAATCCGTTAGCTTAAGGTTAAAAAGAAGGTTATTCTACTTTTAATTGTTTGCCGTCGTAGCTCATGCTTTGTACGGAAGTTAAGGCTTTGCCGCCGTCTGTTTCACCGCCGATGAGCAACACTTTATTGTCATAAGACACGGCAACACCATAACCGATGCCCGCAGGCAATTCACCAATGATGTTCCATTTACCGTTGTTTAACGTATAAATGTCTTTTATGCCATGCTTTGCTTAAGCCTTGGTGAGCGTGGAGTTTTCCTTCTTTAAATTGTTTTACGGAACCCGGGAAGTTTGCACCGCCGGTGACTAAGTAATGACCGTGGCTGTAACCTGCCATCGCACCAGCTAAACCATCTTGGCTTTGACCTTTTGGCGCCGGTAAATCAGGTAAGTTTTTCCATTGAACGCCTTTTGCCGTGAATTTACCGAAATGGGTTTCTGCCGTACGCAAGCCCGGTTTGATTTCACCGTTCACGACAACTAAATCATCACCTTGAATGGTAAATGCCGCACCGGCACGACCGGAGAATGGTACGCGACCCTCGTTGCGCCATTTATTGGTAGATGGCTCGTCAGCTTAACAATTCGGTTGTGAAGAAATAGTCTTCCGGACGTTGTTCAAAATAGGTTTTGGTGATTTCATCTTTTTCGCTTTGTCTTCACCTGCAGCAACGGTGTCTTTGGAAGAAACCGTTGAAAATAGACAGAGTTAGAACCGCCTACGATATACACTTTATCGCCGTGAGAAGCACCGCTTGAACCGACTAAACCACGCGGTGAACGGGTCGGTAATTTGCTCCAAGTGTTGTCGGCAGGGTTGTAGCTATAAGCGTCATTGACTAATTGCAATTCGCCTTTTTCATTTTTGTAATCCGCCGAATACATACAATTTGCCGTCCACAGCAGCCGCAACCGGTTGGTTACGTTCGCCACCCGGGAAGGCCGCAATTTCTTTCCATTGGGCGTTCGGGGTTTTTTAAATCCAAGGCATAGAATTTATCGCCGCCAGTGCCTAAGCCCACATAAACGGTGTCACCGATTAACGCACCGGCCCCACTTTTTAATGCCTACCGGTAAATCAGGATAAGCGGCGGCTTGCGCCGTCGCAGCAAAAAGCAGTTGCAGCAAAGAATAAAGCAGCTAATGTTGTTTTTTTGAAATGTCATAATCAACCTCGTTTTTGAGTTATTGTTTTGCTATTCGTAAACGGCATGAATAGGCTTTATTGTCACTCTTTTGCTCCCTCCTTTTACGGAGGAAGGAAAGAGTATTTATGTTGAAGAAAAGTGCGGTGAAAATTTACAGCATTTTTCAACCGCACTTTTGGCTCCTTAAGGTATTAACAGATTCGGTACAAAGGTAATAATTTGTGGGAAGATGGTAATTAAAATTAACGTAACGAAAATTGGAATTAAGAATGGCAACACGCCTTTCGTTACGGTGGAGACGGACATATTACCCACGCGTGCTACCACAAATAATGCCATACCCATCGGTGGTGTTAAGATACCAATCATCATGTTCAAAGTGGTCATTACACCGAAGAACACAAGATCGATACCAAATTGTACGGCAATTGGAATTAACATCGGTAACACCAAGAATTGCAATGCCAAGGCATCAATAAACATACCGAGGAACAATAGCAAGGCATTGATCATCACCAACACCATTAACGGGGAATCCGCCACAGCAACAAACACGTCTGCAATACGCATCGCTACTTGTTCACGTGCGATCATGTCGCCGAAGAAGGTCACCGTCATAATCATTAATGCAACAACACCGGTAATAGACATGGCTTCCACGCAGCTGTTAAACAGCATTTTCAAGGTTAATTCTTTATACACGAATTTACCAATGATGATGGAATAGAATGCGGCCACTACCGCGGATTCAGTTGGGCTGAATAAGCCGGAGAAGATCCCGCCGATAATCAATAATGGGGTTAAAATTGCCCAGAATGCTCTTTTGAATGACGTGCAAAAGTTCTTCACGGGTCGCTTTTTGGTGTTCTTGGATAACCACGTTTTTGGAGACGTAGTAGTTCATAATCATTAACGCGATGGTCACTAATACGCCAGGAACGAAACCGGCGATAAACAATTTTGCAATGGATTCGTTCGCGATAACACCGTAAATGATCATGGCGATACTTGGTGGAACCAATGGGCCGATGATACAGGAGGCTGCGGTGATACCGCCACAAATGTCGTCATCGTAGCCTGCATCACGCATGGCTTTGATTTCTAATTGTCCCTAAACCGCCTGCGTCCGCAAGTGCAGAACCTGACATTCCGGAGAACAAGAGACTTGCACCGATATTAACGTGTCCCCATACCGCCGGTGTAGTGGCCCTAATAGGGCTTTGGCGAAGTTAAAAGATACGTTCGGTGATACCGCCGGTGTTCATTAAAATCCCGGTAAGGATATAGAACGGTACGGCAAGTAATGGAAAACTGTTCAAACTCATGGTGAGTTTTTCAGAGGCCGCATTCACCACGTTCCAACGGGTCATGGAGAAATAAAGCAGGGTAGTGATAAATAATGACCAACCTACCGGTACGCCCAAGAACATGATGACTAACCAGAAGAGCAACGCCACATACACTGCGTTTGGACCAAATTTCACATATTCGGTAATGCGTAAGACTTTATACCATTCAGGGAAGGCAAATAAAATGCCCAATAAAACGACCGCACTTACAATAAAGAAAAATGGCCGGTAAATAGCTTTTATTTTCTTTGAAATTATTCGCCTGAGCTTGGAAGAAACGAATCAACATCAGCACGGAAATAATTGGCAGTGAAGCGTAAATCCATTTTTCCGAAATGCCGCCTAAGGCATCAATAGGGAAATTCGCTCCTGTGAAGGTTTTGATACCAAAATGAATAAAGAAAATGACACCAGGAAAATCACCAATTGCACAAAGGTATTGGTTACTTTTTTGATGGACGGTGGCATTAAATTGGTGATGAAATCGATATAAACGTGCTCTTGTTTACGAACAGCCACGCTAATACCGAGCATACCAACATAAACGAAGAGTAATTTAGCTAATTCTTCGCTCCAAATCAGCGGGCTTTGCACCACTTGTCTAAAGAAAATCTGAGCAACTAGAATGAGGAAGATGACAAGGAACAGCGCACCGCCGATCCATTCCTCTAATTTATTAAAAACTTTCATACTCAACTCCGAAAAGGGAAAGAGGATGGGTAAAAGTGTCGCGGAAGACCCGCGACACTTTACTTAATTACTAGCGATAGCCTGAATTTGTTTTAACGCTTCTTCACCTTTGGCGCCGGTTTGTTGTACGAATTCGGCGTAGTAAGGTTTCATAGCGTCTTTAAACGGTACAAGATCAGGGTGGGTAACGGTAACACCTTGTTTTTCAAAGAAGGCAATTAATTCTTTTTCACCATCAAAGAATAATTTGCTGTGATATTCGCGGCTTTTTTTGTGCTGCGTCTTTCACCACTTTTTGCAAGTCTTCCGGCAAATCGGCAAAAGTTTCGTTACTCACCAAGTAAAGTTGGTCGTTCAAAATATGGTTGGTGATTGCCAAAGTATTTTTTTGTACTTCATAGAATTTTTTGTGCTTGTACGGTAGCCAATGGGTTTTCTTGACCGTCAACGGAGTTGGTTTGGAGTGCTAAATACACTTCGGAGAAAGCCATTGGTGTTGGGGAAGCACCTACATATTTTGCATACGCTAAGTTGGTTGCGGCGTTTGGTACGCGTAGTTTCAAACCTTTCATGTCGGCAATGCTTTTTGATTGCACGGTTAGACGTGGTTTGGCGTGTACCGTTATAGGCTTAGGATAATAAAGTTAAGCCCTAAATCTTTGTTCATTTTTGGATTAAATCTTTTACCGAATGCGGTGTCGAATAAAGCTTTTTGTGCTACGTTGTAGTCGCTGATGACATAAGGTAAAGCAAATACTGCCGCTTCAGGATAGAACAATTGGAAACGGGCGGATTCTGCAAAGGTGAAATCAAAGCGCCGTCTTTTTAGTTGTTTTTAACATGGCACGGTCGTCACCCAATTGTGAACTTGGATAAAGGGAAATTTCAATTTTGCCGTTGGATTTTTTTCTTTAACTTCTTTGGCAAACATTTCGGCCGCTTTGTACTCATTAGATGATGTGCCTGCGTTCATACCGAATTTTTAAATCGTAGTCCGCAGCGTTAGCGACAGAGGTTACGCCTAGTGCAATTGCAGTGGCAAGAAAAAGTTTGGCTAGTTTCATGGCTACACTCCTGTAGTTAAAAATGAATTAATGTATATAAAGAGGATTAAGTACAACTCGACTCGCATTTTAAAGTAAAAATCATTTTTCAAATAGAGTATGAAGTTTTATTTCAAAAATGAGAGGTTGATCACATCTTTTGGAAATATCACTTCAAAAAAATATTTTTAAATGACGTTTTATTTTCATATAATGATTGGCACTGACTAGAAAGACTGCCAAATGCAGCCGCAAAGAACGCAACAAAAAGGAGTTTCTATGTCACAGTTATTCGATAAAAAAATTATCTCACCAAGCGGTTTTTCGCTCAAAATTCAACATGGTTTAATTGCTTCTTGCCAGCCGGTAGATGATGGTCCGATGGATAAACCGGAAATCGTCGCTGCCATGGCACAGGCGTCCGTTATGGGCGGAGCAGCAGGGTTGCGCATTGAAGGCGTAGATAACCTAAAAGCCGTTCGCCCAACCGTGAATGTGCCGATCATTGGGATCGTTAAAACGGGATCTTCCGGACACCCGGTGCGTATCACGCCGTTTTTGCAGGATATTGAAGATTTGGCTCACGCCGGAGCAGATATTATTGCGGTGGATGGCACCAATCGTCCACGCCCGGTTGACATTGAAAGTGCGGTCAAAAAAATCCATGAAATGGGCTGTCTTGCCATGGCGGATTGCTCCAATTTAGAAGAAGGGTTGTACTGTCAAAAATTGGGTTTTGATATTGTGGGTAGCACCATGTCAGGTTACACAGGCGGTACCGTACCGGACGAGCCGGACTATCAATTAGTTAAAGACTTGAAAGCGGCAGGCTGCAAAGTGATGGCGGAAGGGCGTTATAACACCCCGGAACTGGCTAAAATCGCTATTGAAATCGGTGCCGATTTCGTCACTGTAGGCTCCGCCTTAACCCGTTTAGAACATATCGTGAGCTGGTTCTCAAGTGCGGTCAAATCTGCGAATAAATAATCAAGAGGGAAAAAACGATGCGTTGTTTAGCGTTAGATATCGGCGGAACCAAAATTGCTACCGCCATTGTGTCGGAGAACCGAGTGACACAGCGGAAACAAATTAGCACACCGCAGGAAAATGTGGTGGAAGCAATGCATCAAACGTTGGCACAATTATTGGCAGATTATGCAGGTCAATTTGATTATGTGGCGGTGGCTTCAACAGGCATTATTAATAAAAGGCATATTAACCGCACTTAATCCGAAAAACTTAGGTGGCTTGGCCTATTTCCCTTTAAAACAAAGCATTTCCAAGCATACGTCCAAGCCGGTGTTGTTATTAAATGACGCACAAGCGGCGACTTATGCCGAATATCAACTGCAAGATAAAAAAATAAAATTCAAAACTTTGCTTTTTATTACCGTCTCTACCGGCGTAGGTGGCGGGTTAATTTTAAACCACCAATTACTCACCGAGCCAAACGGTATTGCCGGGCATATTGGACATACCGTTGCCGATCCGAAGGGGCCCGTGTGCGGTTGCGGTCGGGTAGGGTTGTGTGGAAGCTATCGCATCGGGACGTGCCATTGAAGCTGTTTCCAAACAATGGAGCGATCCTTGTGATCCGAAAGAAGTGTTCGCCCGTTTCAGAAAAATGGATGAAAAAGCCACCGCACTTGTGTTCCGCTCGGCAAAAGCTATTGCTAATTTAGTGGCGGATCTCGTGATTGGCATGGACGTACAACAAGTGGTGTTGGGCGGCAGTGTTGGATTGGCGGAAGGCTATTTTACCTTTGGTGAACGAGTATTTGACAGAAATGCCGGAAATTTATCGTTGTCCGTTATATGCCGCTCAATTAGGGCAGGATGCCGGGCTTATCGGTGCGGCCGCTTGGGCTAGGACACAATTAACCGACTTGGAGTGAATTTATGGCAAAAAGTGGAAATGTACTGAATACCATCAGTTCGTTGTATCAAAGTTTAACGAAAACAGAAAAGAAAATTGCCGATGTGATTATCCAATCGCCTGATGTGATTGTGCAGTATTCCTGGCAGAGCTTGCCGAACGTTTAAATGTGGGTGAGGCCACCTTTGTGCGTTTTTGTCGCACATTGGGTTTTAAAGGGATTCAGTGATTTCAAACTGGAGTTCTCCATTGAATTGGCCACCAATAGAGAAGGGCGGGATGACACCGTATTAGACACGGAAATTATGCCGGATGACGATTCCTTAAAAATTGCCCATAAATTACAGGCTACCCTTAACAATGTCATGAATGAAACCATTAATTTATTGGATTTTAGCCAGTTGGAAAACGTGGTAGAGGCGATTCAACGCGCCAATAAAGTCTTTTTATTCGGCGTAGGCTCTTCCGGTGTCACTGCAGAAGAAGCGAAGAATAAATTTATGCGTATCGGCATGCAAGTGGATGCCAGTGGCAATAACCATTTTATGTATATGCAGGCGGCGTTATTGAAGAAAAACGATGTGGCCATTGGTATCAGCCATTCCGGCTATTCCCAGGAAACTGCCCACACCTTAAAAATTGCTAAAAATGGTGCCGTTACTGTAGCATTGACTCACAGTTTGCGTTCCCCAATCACCGAACATGCAGATTTCGTTTTGGTGAATGGTAACAAGCAAGGCAAGTTACAAGGGGATTCCATCGGCACTAAAATTGCCCAATTGTTTTGTATTGGATTTAATTTATACTTTGCTGGTGCAAGCCGAACAAGAAAAGAGCGGTGAAAACCAAGCAAAAAAACATTAGATGTGATTTTAGAACAACGTATTAAATGATAAATCAAGGAGAAAACAATGCGTGATTTAAAAGGTATTTTCAGTGCGTTATTAGTGTCATTTAACGAAGATGGCTCTATTAATGAGAAAGGCTTACGTCAAATTATCCGCCACAACATTGATAAGATGAAAGTGGACGGATTATATGTGGGCGGTTCAACCGGTGAAAACTTTATGCTTTCTACCGAAGAGAAAAACAAATTTTTCCGTATCGCTAAAAGATGAAGCCAAAGACCAAGTGGCATTAATCGCTCAAGTAGGTAGCGTGAATTTACACGAAGCCGTGGAATTGGGTAAATACGCCACCGAATTAGGGTTATGACAGCCTTTCTGCCGTAACCCCGTTCTACTATAAATTCAGCTTCCCTGAAATCAAACATTACTACGACACTATCATCGCTGAAACCGGCAATAACATGATCGTGACTCCATTCCGTTCTTAACCGGTGTAAACATGGGCATTGAGCAATTCGGCGAGCTTTTACAAAAAAACCCGAAAGTGCTTGGTGTGAAATTCACTGCAGGCGATTTCTACTTGTTGGAACGCTTGAAAAAGCCTATCCAAATCACTTAATCTGGGCAGGTTTTGACGAAATGATGTTACCGGCTGCTGCGTTAGGAGTGGATGGTGCTATCGGTAGTACCTTTAACGTTAATGGCGTACGTGCAAGACAAATTTTTGACTTAACCAAACAAGGCAAACTTGCTGAAGCTCTTGCCATTCAACATGTCACCAATGACTTAATCGAAGGCATTTTGGCGAATGGTTTATATTTAACCATCAAAGAATTGTTGAAATTGGAAGGTGTGGACGCCGGCTACTGCCGCGAACCGATGACGGCAAAAAGCCACTGACGCTCAGTTAGCAAGAGCAAAAGAATTAAAGGCGAAATATTTATAATTTAATGGAAAAAAATGACCGCACTTTTACGGTATCGCTATAAGTAAAAAAATTACCCACGGTTACGCATAATTTGGATCCTTTGGGCCTTTAGCCTCCTCTCTGGTTTCTGAAGGAAAAAGATTATGCGTAACTTAGGGTAATTTATTACCCTAAAGTGGAACCGGGATAAAAAGCGCGGCACAATAAAAGGAAGTTTATCATGCGCCTTATCCCATTACATAATGAACAACAAGTCAGCCGTTGGGCGGCTCGTCATATTGTCGATAGAATTAATCATTTTAACCCGACGGCAGAACGTCCTTTTGTTTTGGGGTTGCCGACCGGCGGGACGCCATTGAAAAACCTATCAAGAACTAATCAAACTTAACCAAGCCGGTCAAGTGAGTTTTTAAGCATGTGGTGACATTTAATATGGATGAATATGTCGGTTTGCCGGCAGAGCATCCGGAAAGTTATCATAGCTTTATGTATAACAACTTCTTCAACCACATTGATATTCAGCCGCAAAATATCAATATCTTAAACGGCAACACGGATGATCATGATGAAGAATGTCGCCGTTATGAAGAAAAAAATCAAATCTTACGGCAAAAATCCATTTATTCATGGGCGGCGTAGGTGTGGATGGGCATATTGCCTTTAACGAACCGGCGTCTTCTTTAAGCTCCCGTACCCGTATTAAAAACCCTTACACCGGATACGATTATTGCCAATTCTCGTTTCTTTTAATAATGATGTGAACCAAGTGCCAAAATATTCTTTAACCATTGGTGTCGGCACCTTGTTAGACGCGGAAGAAGTGATGATTTTGGCAACGGGACATTCCAAGGCACTCGCTGTGCAAGCCGCCGTAGAAGGATCGGTGAATCATCTTTTGGACGGTTAGTGCGTTTCAATTACATCGCCACTTTGTGTTGGTGTGTGATGAACCTGCGCTACAAGAACTCAAAGTGAAAACCGTGAAATATTTCACCGAATTGGAAAATCACGCGATTCATAGTGTGTTGTAGCTTTTTAGCTAAAAGTGCGGTGGATTTTTAGATTATTTTTTAGAAGGTAGCATTATGAAATATGCATTGATTAACTCTGTCATTTACACCAAATATGAGATTCTACGGGATTATGCCGTGGTGATTAACGGTGAAAACATTGAGGCAGTGATTCCACAAAAGCGAATTGGAAAGCGACATTAAGACCATTGATTTACAAGGGCATAATCTTACGGCCGGTTTTATTGACTTGCAATTAAACGGCTGTGGCGGCGTCATGTTTAACGATCAAACCAGTGTAGAAACTTTGGAAATTATGCAAGCCACCAATTTGAAATCGGGTTGTACCAGTTTCCTGCCAACTTTTATCACGGCTCCCGATGAAGGGATTAAAAAGTGCGGTTAAAAATCATGCGTGAATATTTAGCCAAACATAAAAACCAAGCCCTTGGATTGCATATTGAAGGACCTTATTTAAGCGTAGAGAAAAAGGCGTTCACCGCCCTGAATACATTCGTGAAATTTCACCTGAAATGAAAGATTTTTCTTTGCGACAACGCTGATGTGATCACCAAACTCACTATCGCAGCCGAAAACCCGACAATCAATTACACCCCTGATTTCGTGAAAAGCGGCATTGTGGTGTCTGTCGGCCATTCCAACGCCAGTTATGAGGTAGCAAAAAGCCGCTTTCCACAAAGGCGCCACTTTCGCCACCACTTACATAACGCTATGTCGCCGATCAGTTCCGGTCGTGCCATGGGCGTGGTGGGCGCGGTGTTGGATTCCGACGTTTACACCGGCATTATCGTGGACGGCGTGCATGTGAATTTCGGTAATGTGCGTGTGGATAAAAAATCAAAGGTGACAAACTTTGTATCGTCACCGACTCATTAGCGCAGCAGGTGCAGGCCCTGAATTGGAAAGCTTCACCTTCGTGGGTAAAACCATTTATGTGAAAGACGGCCGTTGCTATGACGGCAACGGCACTATTGCCGGTGCGTCTATCACTATGATGGAATCCATTAAAAAAACGCCGTGGAATACGTAGAAATCCCTCTCGCCGGAAGCCGTTCGTATGAGTAATCTCTATCCTGCCCGCGCTATTGGCGTGGATGACCGTTTAGGTTCCGTCGAAGCAGGCAAAATCGCCAACCTCGCGGTATTCACCAATGATTACAAGGTCATCGGCACAGTAGTGAACGGAGAGTGGAAGGTAAATTGATAAGGTAGGGGGCGGTAAACGCACCTTTAAGATTAGTATGAGCTTGTTGTCTAATTGGTAGGACCGCGTTTAACAAACGCTCTGTGCGACTTCGATATTCGCCAAGCTCACTATTTTTCTTCTTAGATGGCGCGCATTTCCCTAACGCGTGCCATAAATATCAAAAGGCTATCGGCACACGCTATGAAGCATGCGCCATCAAATATCCTGAAAACAAAAGTGCGGTGGTTTTTGCAAGTGTTTTTAAAACACCGAGAAAAATCCACCGCACTTTTTATTTTTTTCTTTAATGACAACGGCTGCTAAGGTTGTTTGACGTTGGCACCGTAATGGTTGGAATAATGGCGATGTTTGGTGAAGAGCAGTTATTGCATTTCATTTTCGCCATTTGATTGATCACTAATCTGCCTAACATTTCGATGTGTGCCGGAGAGGCATTCAGTGCCGGAATGTATTGATAACTTTCACCACCGTTAGAGATGAAATAGTCTTTATTTTCCTCAGCAATTTCTTCCAAGGTTTCTAAACAATCCACGGCAAAGCCCGGACAAATGACCGCGACTTTTTTAATGCCAAGTGCCGCAGCGTTAGACAAAAACTCATCGGTATAAGGCTGTAACCATTCTTCTTTACCAAAACAGGGATTGGAAGGTTAAGCCCCATTGTTTTTTTCATTTAAGCTCAACCCTTGTGCCACCGCCGCCGCGGTTTGTTGGCAATGTGTCCGGTAGTAATCGCCGGTGTTTTCATAACGTAACGGAATGCCGTGAAAGGAAAACAGTAAAAACTCATCCGCATTTAATCTTGCTTTACAAGAATCAATGAGGGCGGAAATATAGTTTTGGTTGAGCGGATAGGAATGAATAAAATCAAAGGGCACAATGCCACGTTGTTGCTTTAATGCCTCAGCAAAAGAGTCGAACACGGCTCCTGTTGTGCTACTGCTGTATTGTGGATAGAGCGGGAGTACGATGATGTGCTCCACTTTTTATCCATTAATTTTTTGCACCGCACTTGGCATGGACGGATTGCCGTAAGTCATGCCGATTTCGATTTCCACATCCAGTTGCTGTTGTCGGAAAAAGTCGATTAAGCCTTGTTTTTGTTGTTCGGTGAACACCATTAACGGGAACCTTGTTCGGTCCAAATAGAACGGTAGTCTTTTTGCGACGCGTTTAGAACGCAACGGCAAAATAATGGCTTTAAGTAACGGATACCATTTACAACGTGGTAAATCGACCACGCGGGGATCCGTTAAAAATTGCCATAAATAACGGGAAATATCCTTAGGACTTGGTGAGTCTGGCGTACCCTAAATTGGCAAGAATGACGCCGATTTTTTAAATTAGTCATGTGTGATAATAGAAAGAGTTAAACGTGAAACGCAGCACAGTTTATCTTGTGCATCTCGAATGTCAATTTGCCAAACCTGTACATTTTTACCTAAACGAATCGGGCTTGATTTAGCGCAAACATAGCCTTGTTTTTACCGGGCGTAAATGGCTCGCATTGATCTCTAAACCAACGACAGCCTGATTCTGCTTCTACACAGCAAAAAAACCGGCAGTGGAAGCAACGGTTTCCGCAAGTGCTGCGGAAATGCCACCATGTAAAAAAATCCCATGGGTTGAGTAGTGCGGTGATCCACCGGCATACGGGCTTCCAACCAGTCATCCCCCTGTGCGGTGAATTCAATGCCTAAATGTGCTACCGCACAGTTTTTTACAGAAGTCATTGAGCTGTTTTAGCGTTAAATTTTTCCATATCGTCATAATGCACGTCCATTATTCAAATAACGTTAATAACGCTTGCACCGGATGTTTCGGCTGCCAATGTGCCATACGTTTTTACTTGGCTACGGCAGGAATAACCGGTGACTAAGCAGAAGTCAGGATCTTTGCCCTGTAATTTTTTTCTGCCATGAGGAGGCATAAATTTCTTTCGACATGGCAATGTGTTGGGTTTCATGGCCCGAAGACGCCGGCCATGCCACAACAGCCCACGCTTTCCACCTGTAACTGTTGGCTGAAGGTAGCAAAAATGTGTTGCCATTCTTTACCACTGTTCGGCATGGCGGTAATTTCCGTACAATGCGGGAATAAATACCATTGTTGTGGCGTAAAAGTGCGGTCATTTTTTTGTGCGTTTTTTTCAACGCGTTTTGTAAGATTTCGCCATCAAGCTGTTGTTTCAACCATTCGTGGGCAGTGACAACATGGAATTCACCCCGTTCGGCACCTAAGATTTCTTTATATTCGTCCCGATAAGACAACACAATGGCCGGATCTCACACCCACCAAAGGCAAGCCTAATTTCGCCATACGGTTTAAAAATCCGCCTGATTTTTTTCGCCGTTTTGGCAAAACGTCCTAAGAAACCTTTAATATGCTGTACTTTTTCCATTCGGTTTAAAATGGCAGAACCACAGGGTTAAAGCCGAGCTTTTTGGGTTAAGGCCACAAAAATCGGCGACGACTTTGGCGTCATAATAAGAGGTGAACGGATCTTGTACGATAAGCAAAACATTTTGTTTTTTTCTACCGCACTTAGGCTTTCAATTTCTCTAAGGACTCGTTTTTATGACCGAGTTGAATGAGTTGTTGTTGCAGATTTGGATTAGAGAGCAACGGCAAATCCGTCATACCCAAACATTTTTTTCTGCCACTTTTTGACTGAATTGGGGTGCCGTAAAAATAATTGAAGAGCTTCGCTTGTTTTGCCATCAGCGGTGCAACGTATTCCACATTGGATAGCACATAATCTTTGATTGGGCGCAGATAACGCTGGTGGTAAAAATGGAAGAATTTGGCGCGGAAGCTCGGTACGTCGATTTTTAATCGGGCATTGGCTGGCGCAAGCTTTACACGCCAGGCAAGTGTCCATTGCTGCTTTCACTTCATGAGAAAAAAATCGTATTCGCCACGGCGTTTTTTTGGTAGCTGTTTTTTTAATTTTTGCACCAAATCCGTGAGCTTCTCTGTGGATTGTTTGAAATCCAATTGCGCCGGGGTAACTTGCTCGTTCGCCATTAAACGCAACCATTCGCGCACCATTGCCGCGCGGCCTTTCGGTGAAAAAGACGCGATTTTTACTCACTTTCATAGACGGGCACATGGTGCTGTGGACGTCAAAGTTAAAGCATAAACCGTTGCCGTTACAATTCATGGCACCGATAAATTCTTCTTTCATTTGAACGGGAATTTGACGGTCTAGGTCGGCTCGCATTGGCGATAAAATCGAATAAAGTTCTTGTTCGCTGTTTAACGGCGTGCAGATTTTTCCCGGATTGAGGCGATTTTGCGGATCAAATAAGAATTTGATGTAACGTAATTCACGCCATAATTCTGGCGTAAAGAATTTTTCGCCGTATTGCGAGCGCATCCCTTTGCCATGTTCGCCCCAAATTAAACCGCCATATTTACGGGTGAGTTCTGCCACCTCGTCGGAAATCTGTTTGAATAATTTAACTTGCGCTTGATCGCATAAATCTAGCGCTGGGCGAACGTGCAACACGCCTGCATCCACATGACCGAACATACCGTATTGTAGATTATGGCTATCTAATAAAGTACGAAACTCGGTAATGTAATCCGCCAGATTTTCCGGCGGCACACAAGTGTCTTCCACAAAAGGAATGGGTTTTGCTGCGCCTTTGGCATTGCCAAGCAACCCTACGGCTTTTTTGCGCATGGCATAAATTCGTTCAATCGACGGCAAATGATCGCAAACTTGATAGCCGATAATATGATCTTTTCCCTCGGCAATTTTTTGATCCAATTCTGCACATAAATGCGCCACCTGCTTTTTCAATTAATGCCTGATTATTACCGGCGTATTCCACTATATTTAAGCCAAGAATCGGATGTTGTTCGTCTTCCGTTAATAAATCTTGCACCGAATGCCAAATAATATCCTGTTTAGCCAAATTCAGCACTTTGGAATCGACAGTTTCTACGGAAAGCGCATTGGCTTTGACCATAAAAGGTGCGTTACGCAATGCCGCATCGAAAGAATTGTATTTGATGTTAATTAATGTGCGATGCTGTGGTAGCGGCATTAAATCTAACGTGGCTTCGCAAAATAAAAGGCAAGTGAGCCTTCAGAGCCTGTCAGAATACGGGTTAGATTGAATTCGCTTAAATCATCGTTAAACACATTTTTAAATCGTAACCGGTCAGAAAAACGATTGAGCTGTGGCAAATCATGAAGAATTTGCTCCCGCTTTTCTTTACAGCGTTGGAAGATTTCTTGATGGATGTTTTTTTACGCGGGCAGAACCATGGTTTTCTTCAATATATTGAAAAATGTCATCGGATTTGACCGCACTTGTGTCCAAAAATATCGCCGTTGATTAGCACGGCACGCAACCCCAGAACGTGGTCGGATGTCTTTCCGTATTGCAAGGAACCTTGTCCGGAAGCATCGGTATTAATCATGCCGCCTAAGGTGGCACGATTACTGGTGGAGAGTTCAGGGAGAAAAAAATAAGCCGTGTGGTTTTGAGAAATTGATTGAGTTGATCTTTTTACCACACCTGCTTGCACCCGTACCCAACGTTCTTTAACATTGAGTTCAAGAATTTGGGTCATGTGACGGGAAACATCTACAATAATATTATTATTGATAGATTGCCCGTTGGTGCCGAGTGCCGCCTCCGCGTGGAGTGAAAGTGAGAGAAAGGTATTTTTCCTGTTGTGCCAGTTTGGTAATACGTACTACATCTGCCACGCTTTTTCGGAAATAAAATCGCCTGTGGTAATTGTTGGTAAAACGCTGTTATCCGTGGCCAAACTTAAACGATCGGCGTAATTGGAGGCAATATCGCCTTCAAAAATGTTGTAACCGTAATGCGTCTAAATAATTACCAACTAAAGGCGAAAAGTTGAGGGATATTTTTTTAAACGGGGTAGCATTTTGCTGCACTCTTAGATCATTGATCATTATTAGGGTTTAAGGGAGTAAAAAGTGACCGAATTCTAGCATATAAATAGGAAGGAATGTCAGATAAACGAAGTCAATAATGAGGATAATTTCTGAAGAAATACTTAAGATTGGTCAAAAAAATAAACTTTCCCAGGTGTTATTTGTTTAAAAAAATAATCAAAAAGAACGGACATTTGTTTGATTTTTCCATTTTTTTCAGTAGGATAATACCCGCACTTTTGAGCATCCCTTTAAGAAAAGGGTGCGAGTCTGTCAAAAAGGAAGTGGGTAATTCAACCCTATTTGAAACAATATCTTAGGCTGAAAAATTGTAAAAAAATTTCCCTTTTTTTGCATAAACAGTTTAAGATGACAGGTAACACAAGTAATTGTGTTGGTTTTCAGCTATATCAGCTGATACTGTTTTTAAATTAAAGATGACTAAATATTAAAGAGGATCATCAAAATGAAAAAAACTGCAATCGCATTAGCTATCGCTGGTTTAGCAGCAGCAACAGTGGCACAAGCAGCGCCACAAGCAAATACATTCTATGCCGGTGCAAAAGCTGGTTGGGCTTCCGTTCACCACGGTTTAGGTCAATTTACTGACGGTAACGATGGTAAAATCAGACGTAACTCAGAAGCATACGGTATTTTCGGTGGTTACCAGATCACGGATAACTTAGCTGTTGAAGCCGGTTATGAATATTTTGGTCGCGCTAAAGTTAAATACAGCGATGGCGATCAATTTAGACATACCGCTCACGGTACCACTTTAGCCCTTAAAGGAAGTTACCCTGTATTAGACAACTTAGATGTTTATGGCCGTGCTGGTGCAGCTCTAATCCGTAGTGATTATAAACAGGTGAATGACGGGGTTGCTGATAAATATCATAACTTGAAAGTATCTCCTGTATTTGCAGCGGGTGTTGAATATGCAATTCTTCCTGAATTAGCATTACGCGCAGAATACCAATGGGTTAGCCGTGTAGGCAACTTAGGTAAAGCTGTAAGAAAAACTGGTCAAGAAACTGACATTCGTTATTCTCCGGACATCGGCTCTGTAGCAGTTGGTTTATCTTACCGTTTTCGGTCAAGGTGCAGCACCTGCTCCGGCTCCTGAAGTTGTAAAGCAAAACTTTCAACTTGAACTCTGATGTAACTTTCGCATTCGGCAAAGCTAACTTAAAACCACAAGCACAAAGCGTGTTAGATGGTATCTACGGCGAAATCGCACAAGTTAAAAGTGCAGACGTTAAAGTTGCAGGTTATACAGACCGTATCGGTTCTGATGCTTACAACCAAAAATTATCTCAAAAACGTGCTGAAACTGTAGCTAACTACTTAGTTGCTAAAGGCGTTTCTCAAAACGCTATTTCTGCAACCGGTTACGGTAAAGCAAAACTCGGTTACTGGTAACAAATGTGACGCAGTTAAAGGTCGTAAAGCGCTTATCGCTTGCTTTAGCTGATGACCGTCGCGTAGAAATCGCAGTTAACGGTACTAAATAATTAGCATTTTGTTAATTATTTTTCAGATAAAGATAAAAAAAGACCCTAAACCTATGTTTAGGTCTTTTGTTTTTAGCTAAGTTTAATTATTGTAAAGGGAAAAAAATGAAAAATTGCTTATCTTGATTATTGTTGCAGTAATTGCTGCTGTAGCATTGATTCCAAGTTATAACGGCTTGGTTGCAGCGGAAGAGCAAATTAATTCCGTGTGGGCAAATGTAGAATCGACTTATCAACGTCGTTCCGATTTGATTCCGAATTTAGTGAATACCGTGAAAGGACAGGCAAATTTTGAAAAAGAAACCTTGACTGGTGTTGTTGAAGCACGTGCAAAAAGCAACGCAAAACCAAAAATCGATCCGTCTAATTTAACGGAAGAGCAATTAACCCAATTCCAACAAAACCAAAATGCGGTGGGTTCTGCGTTATCCCGTTTATTGGTCAGCGTAGAGAATTATCCTGAATTGCGTGCGAACGAGGGCTTTATGAACTTACAAGCGCAATTGGAAGGTACAGAAAACCGTATTAACGTAGCCCGTAATAAATTCAATGAGGCAGCACGTGAATACAACCAAAAAATTCGTACATTCCCAACCAAATTAGTGGCGATGATTTTTGGTTTTAAAGAAAACCTTACTTCAAATCTGTTGAAGGTGCGGCAAACGCGCCGACAGTGAATTTTAACTAAACGGAAAACAAGGTGGCGACCATGCCATTATTTGCAAAAATCCCGATAGATAAAACACAGCTCGAGGCGGCAGTTGCACGCCTTGAGCAACAAACCTCCGCCGAGTTTTCGGATTTTTATCGAACGAAAAATACCGTCAAAATCGACCGCACTTTCTGCTTACGAACGTGCGTTGGCTGTTTTTTTCTGAGTTGGAAATGCACCAAACGGCGGCGCGTAATGGCGTGTTGATTTATATTGCTTATACCGATCGTCAATGTGCCATTATCGGAGACATTGGTATTCATCAGTATGTGGGCGATGATTTTGGCAAACGGAATGTGCCCGCATGATTGAGCATTTTAAACAAAAAGCAATATACGGAAGGCATTTTGGCTTCTATGCAGCAGATAGGTGAGCAGTTGATACGGCATTTTCCCAGTTCAACCGGACGATCAAAATGAACTGGATAACGAGGTGATTATTCATGATTAAACGCGTATTCGGCTTACTGAGCTTTAAAAAGTGCGGTCATTTTTTTCTGCGTTTTTTTATGGCGACCGCCGTGTCCGCCGTAACCTTTTCCTGATTCTCCGAAACCTTTTCGTTATGTGAATGACTACACCAAAACGTTGTCGGAAAAGCAGTTGAGCGCATTAGAAACCAAGTTGGAAACCTATAGCAAAGAAACCAGTTCGCAAATTGCGGTGGTGATTGTGCCAACGACCGGTGAATATGAGGTTTCTCAATATGCCTTTGAATTAGGTGATAAATGGGGGATTGGGCGAAAAAAACTGAATAACGGTGTGTTGTTACTCATTGCCAAAGACGATCGCAAATTGTTTATTGCCGTGGGACAAGGCTTGCAAGGCGTGTTAACGGATGCCCTTGCTTCACAAATTATTCGTAATCAAATTCGCCCTTATTTCCGCAACGAGCAATATGCCCAAGGCATTAATAACGGCTTGGATTACATTATTGCCGCCACTAAAGGTGAATATTCGGCACAACAGGCGGAAGAAGAGCAGCTTTGGGGGATTTTGTACCGTTTATTATGTTGGCGCTGTTTATTTTGGTTGTGGTGATGGGGAAATCAGTTGGCGCCGACCTTATGTCAGTCCAACGAATAACCATGTCCTGAATGAAGTATTGCGCCAATCTATGTCAAATCGTCGTCGTAATGACCGAGACGGTGGCGGTTTCGGTGGCTTTTGGCGGAGGCGGTTTTGGCGGTGGCTCCGGAGGCGGGTTCGGCGGTGGTGGCTTTTGACGGTGGCGGTGCCGGTGGCAGTTGGTAATACCCTTTTTGGATTATTGGTGGGCCCCATTGTTTGTGATACAATGCGCGTTTTCTCTTCAATGAATACAAGGAACATTATGGAAACGTTAGATAAAAATCAAAAAAACAAATCAGTGAAAAACCCGATTCTGATTTATATGAAAGGCTCACCGAAATTCCCATCTTGTGGTTTCTCTGCCCGTGCAGTAGAAGCGTTGATTAACTGTGGTGTACCGTTTGGCTATGTGGATATTTTACAACATCCGGATATTCGTGCCGAATTACCGGCTTACGCAAATTGGCCGACATTCCCACAATTATGGGTGGAAGGCGAGTTAATCGGCGGTTGTGACATCGTGTTGGAAATGTACCAACAAGGCGAACTTAAAACCTTGCTACAAGAAGTGGCAGCAAGACATCCGCAAGCGTAAAAACGTTTTGAAATACAACCGCACTTTGGTTTTCCAAGTGCGGTTTTTTGTTGTCTGCCTCAGAGCAAATTTTATGGCGTATGCTATAATTCTCTGCAAATTCTTACCGCACTTTAGGATCAATATGTCTCTCAATTCAACATGGTTGCCTTGCTTTTGGTGATTTTAATTTTACTCGGCATTTTCAGCCACAACAGTTCTATTACTATCTCTGCCGCCGTGCTACTGATCATGCAACAAACGCTACTCGCCAAATATATTCCTTTATTTGGAAAAAAATACGGCTTTGAGCATTGGTATTGTGATTTTAACCATCGGCGTCTTAAGTCCCGCTGGTTTCCGGCAAAATTCAGCTTCCGGGCTTATCGGCATTTGTCAGTTGGAAAAATGTTTGTCGCTATTGCCGTTGGTGTCTTCGTTGCATGGCTTGCGGGCAAAAGGTGTTCCGCTCATGGGCGAGCAACCGGTGTTGGTGACAGGCTTTGGTAATTGGCACCATTATCGGTGTCTCTTTTCTGGGCGGCATCCCGGTTGGACCACTTATCGCCGCAGGTATTTTGGCAGTATTAATAGGAAAATTTTAAATGAAAAAAACAAATGGTTATTTATCGCCACCTTGAGCGGTTTTTTTATGTGTGACGATTGGCGCTTTTGCGGCACACGGATTAAGCAAGGTTTTAGATCCTAAAGCGTTAGCGTGGATTGAAACCGGTGTGAAATATCAAATGTTCCACACCCTTGCCATCATGGGTATCGGTATTGCGCAATTGTGTCGCGAATCATTGGTTGCCGGCAAAATGGCTAACTTTTGCCGCAGGTGCGTGGGCATTTGGTATTCTTCTCTTTAGCGGCAGTCTTTATGCACTTGCGCTTGGCGCAGGCAAAATTCCTGGTTTGGGTGACACCCTATCGGCGGTACATTATTTTTTTAATCGGCTGGTTTTTGTTTAGCTACGGCAGCTTAAAAAAAGTAAATTAGTATGAAAAATAGAACGGTCAAGCACAAATTACCCCCTTTACAGCAATCCCTTTTTTTCTCAATTAATTGACATTATGTTGGCGGATAAACGCCGTTTATCCGCCCGCATTCACGGCATTGGCAAAATTAAAAAGCCAAGAAGCGCAGCAAGCCGTTGCAGATGAAATCGAACAACAAATTGAACAAGCAAGATTACGTGTAGAAAAGCCGTAAAAAGTGCGGTCAAAAATCCAATCGTTTTTTCCGGAAAGTTTGCCGGTTAGCCAACGCAAAGCAGAAATTGAAAAAACTGCTTTCCGAGCATCAAGTGATCGTGGTGGCGGGGAAACCGGTTCGGGTAAAAACCACGCAGTTGCCGAAGATGTGTTTGGAGCTAGGATTCGGCAATCTTGGCACAATCGGACACACTCAACCGCGCCGTATTGCGGCACGTTCTGTGGCGGCTCGAATTGCCGAAGAATTGCAAACAGAAATTGGAGATTTAGTGGGGTATAAAGTCCGTTTTAATGATCAGATTAGCGACAACACCCAAATCAAGTTGATGACGGACGGGATTTTGTTGGCTGAAATTCAAACGGATCGTTTCCTCAATCAATATTCTTGCCTGATTATCGATGAAGCCCACGAACGTAGCTTGAACAACGATTTTTATTCTCGGTTATCTGAAACAGCTTCTGCCACGTCGTCCGGACTTAAAAGTCATTATCACCCTCAGCCACCATTGATGTGGAACGTTTTTCTCAAACATTTTAATAACGCGCCGATTATCGAAGTCTCAGGCAGAACTTACCCTGTTGAAGTGCGTTATCGCCCTGTTGCGGAAGAAGACGATCAAGATCAGTTACAAGGCATTCTTAATGCGGTGGATGAGCTGCAAGCGGAAGGGCGCGGCGATATTTTGATCTTTATGAACGGTGAAAGGGAAATTCGCGACACCGCTGAAGCCTTGCAAAAGCAAAATTTAAAACACACGGAAATCCTACCGCTCTTTGCCCGCTTGTCTGCGCAAGAACAAAATAAAATCTTCCATCCGAGCGGTTTAAATCGCATTGTGTTAGCCACCAACGTGGCGGAAACCTCGCTCACCGTGCCGGGTATTAAATATGTGATTGACCCCGGCACGGCGCGCATTTCCCGTTATAGTTACCGCACCAAAGTACAACGTTTGCCTATTGAGCCGATTTCACAGGCTTCTGCCAATCAGCGAAAAGGGCGTTGCGGACGGGGGAGCGAAGGCATTTGTATTCGTCTTTATTCTGAGGAGGATTTTAATAATCGCCCTGAATTTACCGATCCGGAAATTCTGCGTACCAATTTGGCTTCCGTTATTTTACAAATGACGGCATTGGGTTTGGATGACATTGAAGCGTTCCCTTTTGTAGATGCACCGGATAAACGGCATATCCAAGATGGCGTGAAGTTGTTGGAAGAGTTGGGGGCGATTCAACCGAAAAATATAAATCTCGTGATGGCGCGCGTCTCCCGACGCGTGCCCAAAATTTGACAGATGAAAGCACGCGTCAGGAGACGCGCGCTAGCGAATCGACAGAGAAAAAGCAAGGTTGGGAACTTACCCCAATCGGTCGCCAACTTGCTCAACTCCCTGTCGATCCGCGCCTTGCTAAAATGCTTCTAAGTGCGGTCGATTTTTGGCTGCGTTTATGAGGTGATGATTATTGTCTCGGCGTTATCCATCCAAGATCCGCGTGAGCGCCCAACCGAAAAAGCAACAGGCTTCCGACGAAAAACATCGTCGCTTTGCCGATAAAAATCGGATTTCTTAGCATTCTTGAACCTTTGGAATTACGTGCAAGAACAGCAAAAAGAATTAACGAAAAACCAATTTCACCGTCAGTGCCAAAAAGATTTTTTTAAATTATCTGCGCATTCGTGAATGGCAGGATATTTATCAACAAATTCGCCTTGCCGTGCGTGAAATGGGCTTGCCGATTAATTCGAAAAAGCCGAATATCAGCAAATTCACACCGCACTTTTTAAGCGGCTTGCTGTCGCATATCGGCTTAAAAGAAGCGGAAAAACAACAATATCTTGGCGCGCGTAATGCCCATTTTTGCGATTTTCCCCAATTCCGTGCTTTTCAAAAAAACAACCGAAATGGGTGATGGCGGCAGAGTTGGTGGAAACCTCCAAACTTTGGGGGCGCATGGTAGCGGAAATTGAGCCGGAATGGATTGAGCCGCTCGCCGAACACTTAACGAAAAAATCCTATTCTGAACCGCGCTGGTCGAAATCTCGCGGGGCGGTGATTGCCGATGAAAAAGGTGAGCCTGTATGGCGTGCCGATTGTGGCAGCTCGACCGGTGAATTACGGCTCTCATTGATCCAACGGTAAGCCGTGAGATCTTTATTCAATCCGCCTTGGTGGAAGGGGATTGGAATACTAAACATAAATTCTTCAAGCAAAATCAGCAGCTGATTCGTGAAGTGGAGGAATTGGAACACAAAAGCCGTCGCCGCGATATTTTTGGTGGACGAGCGCACCTTATTTGAGTTTTACGATCAGCGTATCGGCACAGATGTGGTGTCGCAAAAACATTTTTGATACTTGGTGGAAAAAAAGGCGGAAAAAAACAAAATCCTGAACTGCTTAATTTTTGAACGTTCCTTCTTGATTAACGATGATGCGGAACAAGTGAGCAAGCTGGATTTCCCGAATTTCTGGCATCAAGGCAATCTGAAGCTCAAACTGACCTATCAATTTGAACCGGGTACGGATGCGGATGGCGTGACCGTGCATATTCCGTTGCCGTTGCTCAACCAGGTGGAAATGACGGGCTTTGACTGGCAAATACCGGGCTTGCGGGAGGAACTGGTGATTGCGCTGATTAAGTCTCTGCCGAAATCTTACCGTCGTAATTTCGTGCCGGCACCGAATTATGCCCAGGCCTTTTTAGGGCGCGCCGTGCCGTTGGAAAAAAACCGTTATTGGATACGCTGATTTATGAATTGCGCCGCATGACGGGCGTCACCGTAGAAGCGGAACATTGGAATTGGGAACAAATCCCGAGCTATTTGAAAATGACTTTCCGTGTGGTGGATGAAAACGGCAAGAAAATCGCCGAATCCATGAATTTAGACGAGCTGAAATTTAGCTTTAAAAGATCGTGTACAGGAAAGCATTTTCTGCCGTGGCGGATGATGGCATTGAGCAAAAGTGGGCTGCATATTTGGAGCTTTTGCGGAGCTGCCGCAATGTTATGAACAAAAAAACAGTGCGGTTTCAGTGTGAAAGCCTTCCCGGCCATTGTGGACGAAAAAGACGCTGTGGGCATTAAACTGTTTGAAACGGAATTTGAACAAGCGGTGGCTATGCAACAAGGTTTGCGCCGATTGTTGCTGCTCAATGTGCCGACACCGATTAAATATTTGCATGAAAAAAATTACCGAATAAAGCCAAATTAGGGGCTGTATTTTTACGCCGTTTGGTCGTGTGTTGGATTTAATTGACGACTGCATCGCCCTGTGCCGTGGATAAACTGATTGCGGATTTTGGCGGCTTTGTGTGGAACGAAGAAGGCTTTGATAAGCTACGGGATTTTGTGCGTGAAAACGTCAATGAAGTCACCGTGGATATTGCCCAAAAAGTGGAGCAGATCCTCACGCTCACTCACCAACTCAACCAACGTCTCAAAGGCAAAATGGATTTCACCATGGCATTCGCCTTGTCTGATATGAAAAGCCAAATCGCCGGTTTGATTTATCAAGGTTTTGTACAAAAAGCGGCTACGCCCGCCTGCCGGATTTACTCCGCTACCCTGCAAGCTATCGACAAACGCATGGATAAACTGGCTCAAGATGTGAATCGCGATCGTGCCGCCATGTTACGCGTGGAACAAGTGCAACAAGCTTACCAACAACTCCTCGCCAAACTGCCAAAATCCAAACCGATTTCGGATGAGGTGGCGGAGATTCGTTATATGATCGAAGAATTGCGGGTGAGTTTGTTTTGCGCAGCAGTTGGGGACGAAGTATCCGGTGTCGGATAAACGGGTTTTGAACGTGATTAGTAGCATGTGATTTTTAAGGTGATTAATTATATGATTGATTTTTATTTCTCATAATTTTATCTCTATTACTCCTATAGTTATATCGCTATTTGCCTTATATTTTTCTATAAAGGTATACAAACATAATGTTTTTAATTCTAAAGTTCAAAGCTATTATCAAAAAGCCTCATATCGTGTTTTTTTAGTTAAAATTAGTTTTTGGGATAAATTATGGGATAACTATAGTTTCAAAGTAAAACTATATAATTCTCTGATAGTTATCCCTTTCCTTATAAAAATTTGTATAATTCCTAATATAGGGTGGAATAGCTAGAGCACAGACATTTGATCTTATTAGCACAGGGAAAAACACTAGGAATAGATAGAACACTACCAATTATTTTAAATAAGTTTTAAAAATTTGATACCCTTCATAAAGGATATGCCTATCATCAAATTTTATCGTTTATAAAAATCTGACAAATACCCTTATTTTTTTGTTTTTTTCTAATGAAGAATTAAGAGAATTTAGTCGCTATCATTTTTGTATTGAAATTACTGACTTTAATAATAATTCTGAAGTATGGTATGTTGGTTTTTCTCTAGTAGTAAAATAGAGATAAAAGATATGAAAGTGACAGATTATGAATTTGAAGATATTAATATTGTATCTCCTAAAGATATAATTAAAAAAATCTATATAGAATATTATCTTTTAATAAAAAGTTTAGATGAAATAAAAAGAGAAAGATTTTTGATAAGGCTAAATATGATTTACAGATTTTTTTGAAATGAAAACATATTTTTTTGTTTCTGAAAAAAATATTAAAAAGGAGTTTATAGCATTAAACTCAAATAATTTTATAAGCTCCATATTATAGTATAGTTGCTTTACTCCCCTACGATACGCGCGTCTCCTCCTAGATAGCGCAAGCGTCCACGCTTGTGCTTATGCGGTCCAAGTGAGGACGCTTGAACCATCGTTCTGTTTTTTAAAAAGTGCGGTCATTTTTCAAACGTTTTTCAACTTCAAAAACACATGTAAAATCCACCGCACTTTTGCTTATCGAAACTCCACATAAACCTTCTTCCCCAATCCTTCAGCAATACGTTGTAAAAGGCAAGTGACGGGGTGTGGTTGCCTGATTCAAAAACGGCTGATGGCACTTTTGGGCGATGCCGGTTTTTTTCTGCTAAACCTTTTTGGGTGAGTTGCTGTTCTTGGCGTAATTTAATGATTTGACGAATAAGTTCGTATTGGGGGCTGAGTTGATCGTATTCGGTTTTTACTTCAGGATTTTTGTAGTGCCTGTTGTTTAAAATCTTCAAATTTCATAATAAATTCCTCGCCTGATAATCTCGTTTATATGCTAGTGCCTTAGCTAATTCACTTTTTCGGCGTTTTTTGTGTTTTTCTTAATGAAACCGTTCGTGATAATGATGTTTTCCCCGACGATAGCGCGCGTCTCCTGACGCGTGCTTGTATCTTTAATTTAAGCGGCACGCGTCAGGAGACGCGCGCCAGCATGGCGAGAATTGTCATTGGGTTAGATAGCTTCTTTGGTAGCATTCTTAACTTTCCAGAACATTATGAAAAGTTTAAGAATGACTACATATATGAGCATTTTTTAAATGGCACTTGCTGTACAAGCACAGATTATGTTTTTCGATCATAAAGAATTAAATATTCCATATGATCAAATCTTCTTTATTCTTACTTTTAATTTTTTTATAATACAAACAACCTTTTTATCACCATTATCACAAGCCTTACCCAGCCATTCTTTGGCTACGGTTCTATTTTTGTTTTTACACCTTCTCCATCGCGATACATAAGACCCAAATTAAATTGAGCCATTGCATATCCTTTATCCGCCGCTTTTTGGTACCATTTCGCAGCTTCAACATAATCTTGTTTTACACCTACTCCATTATAATATATAACGCCCAAACTATATTGAGAACGTAGCCCCCTTGATCCGCCGCTTTTCGGTACCATTTCATCGCTTCAGCATAATCTTGTTCTACGCCCTCTCCTTTCGTATACATCATACCCAAATTATGTTGAGCTTTTTACATCCCCGTTTTCCGCTGCTTTTCGAAACCATTTCGCCGCTTCAACATTGTTTTTGTATATCGTTTTTCATTACGATACATAAGGCCCAAATTATATTGTGCCCTTGCATCCCCTTGATCCGCCAGAGGCTTCCAAAGTTTCAACGCTGTTTGGTAATCACCTTTTTGACCGCTTCAAAACCTTGATCAAGCTGTTGGTCCGGTGTATTTGTCAAACCTGTTGAATGGCAGGAAGCCAGTGAAAGACCTAGAATAGCTGTAGTGAGAAGTGTTTTTGTCAATTTCATGTTGGTTTCCTTATTTAAATTGAGTTAATTTTTTTAATATTCTGTCTTTATTCATAATAATTGCTGTGTAAGACTGAAAAATTTTTCTGTCATTTTTAGCATATAGATGTCTAATAGATGCTCAAGATAGCGCAAGCATTAACGCTTGAGCTTTATTTGGTCAAGCGAGGACGCTTGAACCATCGTTTCGTTTTTAGAAAGTGCGGTCATTTTTTTCAAACGTTTTTCAACTTCAAAAACACTCCCACAATCGCGCATGTTTCCTCCGCGATGGCGCACGTTTCTAACGTGTGCCTTTTTCAAAAATATCAGCACACGCTAGGAAGCGTGCGCTATTAATATCAGATTTTTGCCAAGGTCTCAAGGAATCAGATTTTAGAGTTGGTTTGCAAAAAACATCTGAAAATCTGACCGCACTTTAATTTACTTCACCTCAATCTCACTGCCACCGTTTCTCCCGTTTGGAGATATTCATCAATTCGGGCTGTTTCTACGCATACCATGGTTTGATAACCGTTTTCCGTCATATTGCTGGTGGTTTTATGCCATGGGTTCCATAGCACCACGTTACCGGCATTCAGGTGTTCAATGGTAATGATGCGGTGGTTGCCGATGTCGTGAACCTCGGTTGGTTGTTGAGGGGCAGTATAAATGCAGTCAACGTTTTCGCGAATGGCGCGCGGTGAAGGCACGACTTCCTGCGATTGGCTTAATGAATTAAAAGCATTCTGTCGGGAGGTTGGCGATTTGTGTACGGTTGATGTCAGCAACATTGAAATAACTGTGTAAAGCCACTTGTACGTTTTTCATCGCCGAATCGCCATAATGAGGTAAAACGTAATTCGCATTGTTCGCTAAATTGTATTTCCACTTTGGCCAACACGATATTCAATGCAGAAAACAGGGAAAAAACTAACCGCACTTTGTCGGTACGAATCTCATAATCGCTTAATTGCCAAAGGCTGGTGCGGGCGAAACCGTGCGCCGGTGAGCCGGCATTGCTAAACCACGGATAGCAAATAGGAACGCCGCCACGAATGGCCGTACCTGTTTCAAAAGGTTCAATTTCGCTAAGCCACAGTACATCTTGTTGGCATTGTGTCGGTTGCCAGCTGAATAGGTGTGCGCCTTGCAAGGCAATTTTTGCCGAACCAACGGCGTGCTGTAAATGCAGTACGGGAATGTCGTTGTAGGCATAAAGGCTAAGTTCCGGCGTGATTTGCTGTTGGAGTTGGATATTTACTGTCATTTAGACCTCGTGGATTTAGAAAAAAGGAAATCTGCTATACTGTGCCGACTTTTTGATTTGATGAAAAATAATGGCGTATAAGAAACAAATTAGCAAGGTTTTTTTCTATTGATGGTGAGCTAAGTCAACACATCAAAGGGATTTCGTCCGCGCGAAGAACAGCGCGAGATGGCGACTGCCGTTGGAAAAACCATTGAGCATAGCAGTCCGTTGGTGGTGGAAGCCGGAACGGGCACGGGAAAAAAACCTTTGCTTATTTGGCGCCGGCGTTATTGGCGAAGAAGAAAACCATTATTTCCACCGGCTCAAAAAATCTACAGGATCAGCTTTTTAATCGGGATTTACCCGCCATTCAAAAAGCCCTTGGCTATAGCGGCAAAATTGCTTTGCTTAAAGGGCGTGCCAATTATTTGTGTTTAGAACGTTTTGGAACAGGTGATTGCGCAAGGCGTATTGGGCGATCGCAGCGTGCCGCATGATTTATCCAAAGTACGAAAATGGCGTAATAGCACTAAAAGCGGCGATTTGTCCGAATGTACCGAACTTGCCGAAGATAGCCCGATTCTGCCACAACTCACCAGTACTGCTGAAAGCTGTTTGGGGAGTGATTGTCCCAATTATGCTGATTGTTATGTGGCATTGGCGCGCAAAAAAGCCTTGAATGCCGATTTGGTGGTGGTGAATCATCATTTATTTTTTTGCTGACATGGCCGTGAAAGAAAAACGGTTTTTGGCGAGCTGATTCCCTAACGCAGAAGTTATTGTTTTTGACGAAGCACATCAATTGCCGGATATTGCCAGTCAATATTTTCGGACAATCTATCACCTCCCGCCAACTTTTTGATTTATGCAAAGATATTCAGATTACTTACCGCACGGAAGTGAAAGACATGGCGCAACTTGGTGTGGCTTCGATCAGTTACAAAAATCGTACAGGATTTTTCGTTTGTTGTTGGGAGAAGGCAATACGCGAGGTAATTGGCGTGAAATGTTGCAGCAAAAGTGCGGTCAAAAAGCCTACGATTTTTACTGGAAAAAAACTCAATTTCACCGCTGAAGTTATTAAGCTCGGTTTAGGACGTTCTCAAACGTTGGACAGTATTTTTGAACGCATTGCAGGATTTCAAGGCTTGTTAAAACGCCTGTTGGAAACAGAAATTACGGGATATTGTTATTGGTATGAATGTATTGGTCGCCAATTTGGATTGCATATCACGCCACTCACAGTGGCGGATAAATTCAGTGAGCAAATGGCAAAAACAAAAAAATGCGCGTGGATTTTTACCTCCGCTACGTTGGAAGTCGGCGGCACGTTTGAGCACTTTTTGTCAGCGTTTAGGGCATTCAGCATGCGGAACAAAAAAATTCTGCCAAGCCCGTTTAATTATGCCGAGCAATCCTTGCTTTGTGTACCACGTTACTTGCCGGCAACCAATCACAGCAACACCTTTTCGTCAGCTGGGGGAGATGTTGTTGCCGATTATTGAAGCGAATCAAGGTCGCTGTTTCGTGCTTTGTACATCCCTATGCCATGATGCGTAGCCTGGCGGAGTTTTTCCGTGAAAATAGCGATTTGTCGATTTTGTTACAGGGCGAAACGGCAAAGGCAACTTTACTTGAGCAATTTGTCTCTCAGTCCCATAGCGTGCTGGTTGCCACTTCCAGTTTTTGGGAAGGCGTGGATGTCAGAGGTGACGCATTGTCGTTGGTGATTATTGATAAATTGCCGTTCACGGCGCCGGATGCCCCCTGCTTAAAGCACGTATTGAAGATTGCCGTTTGCAGGGCGGTGATCCGTTTAATGATATTCAAATTCCGGAGGCGGTGATTACCTTAAAACAAGGTGTCGGACGCTTGATTCGGGATGTCACCGATCGGGGCGTGGTGATTATTTGTGATAATCGTTTGGTGATGCGGCCTTACGGCGAAACTTTTTGCGTAGTTTGCCGCATTTTAAACGTACGCGAGACCTTAACAAAGTGGTACAATTCCTTACAGAAACTAATAGAGAAGAATAGAATAAATAATGAAAAACGTCACATTGTTAGCGTTAGATACAGCAACTGAAGCTTGCTCTGTTGCTTTGTTACGAGGTGGAGAAAAAAATCCATTTGGAACAACTTGCCCAACGCGAACACACGAAACATATTCTGCCTATGGTAGATCAGGGTTTTGGCGCAGGCAGGGATTACGCTTAATCAAGTTGATGCCTTGGCATTTGGGCGTGGTCCGGGCAGTTTCACCGGTGTGCGAATTGGTGCGGGCATTGCACAAGGTTTGGCATTCGGTGCTAATTTTACCGGTGATTCCTATTTCCAATTTAGCCGCCATGGCGCAAGCCGCTTATGTGCAATATCAGGTGGAAACCGTGTTAAGCGCCATTGATGCCCGCATGAATGAAGTCTATTTTGCTCAATGGCAGGCACAAAAAGTGCGGTCGGATTTTTGGCACGTTTTTACACTGGCAACCTGTGATTGAAGAACAGGTTTGCAACCCGCAAAATGTGTTGGAACAACTCGCACGGCAGGAACATTCCGGCGCAGTTTTAGTCGGTACCGGTTGGGCGGCGTATCCGCAATTGGCGGAAGCCAATTTAGGCAAAACCACCGATATTATCTTGCCTTCCGCATTATATATGTTGGATTTGGCCTTGCCGCAATGGTTTGCCGGGCAGGTTATTAGCCCGTTAGACATTGAGCCGATTTACTTGCGTAATGAAGTCACTTGGAAAAACTACCCGGACGAGAATAAGTTTTAATTATCTTTTAGAGGAGAATTAAAATGCGTAAAAAAACATGGCTAATTCTGACCGCACTTTCTTTGGGTTTGGTCGGTTGTGTCTCTGCACCACAAGGGTTCGAACCCAAACGGTTTGATGCGTTGAATTTAAAAAGCGTACAGTTACAAGATTATGATTGCCAATGTAAGAAAGTACGTTTAGGCGGTAAGGTGATTTCTGCTACGGCGTTAAAAATCAAACCAAAATCGAAGTGTTAAATCAAACGGTGGCGTATTTTTCCGCCAAACCTATTGTGGATAGTCATAGCGATGGGCGGTTTATTGCCTATTTAAACGGCTTTGTTGAACCGGAAAATTTGAAAGATCAATATGTCACGGTGGCAGGCGTGTTAAAAGGCAAAGAAACGGGCAACATTGATCAAGCAGAATATAGCTATCCCGTAGTGCAGGCCGATCAATATCGTATTTGGAAATTAGTGAAGGAATATTATTACGATCCGGATGATTTTTATGATTACGGTCCGTTCCGTCCTTATGGTTTGGGGATTTTTCCTCCCGCTTTTTCTGGGCTGAACCCCGTGTTCGTTACAATTTATACTAATTTCAACATCATAAAAAATAGGAACAATACTTAAGGAACAATAATGGAAAAACTTTGGTTTTAAAAAAATTATCCGGATGGCTCTGAGCATGAATTGGATACATCGGAATACGATTCCATTTTTAGATATGTTTGATAAGGCGGTGCGTGAGCATCCGGACCGCGCGGCTTATATCAATATGGGTAAAGTGCTGACTTTTCGTAAGTTGGAAGAGCGTAGCCGTGCCTTTGCGGCGTATTTGCAGAATGAATTGAAGCTGGAACGTGGTGAGCGCGTGGCATTAATGATGCCGAATTTGTTGCAATATCCTATTGCGTTATTTGGTATTTTACGCGCAGGTCTCGTGGTGGTGAATGTAAACCCGCTTTATACACCGCGCGAGTTGGAACACCAACTCAAGACAGTGGTGCCAAAGCTATTGTGGTGGTCTCTAATTTTTGCTTCCACGTTAGAAAAAAAGTGGTGTTCAACACAGATGTGAAACACGTGATTTTAACCCGTATGGGCGACCAACTCTCTTTTGGTAAACGCACATTGGTAAATTTCGTGGTGAAATACGTGAAGAAATTGGTACCGAAATACAAGCTACCAAATGCGGTGACATTTCGTGAAGTGTTGAGTGTCGGTAAATATCGCCAATATGTACGTCCGCAAATAGAACGGGATAATTTGGCGTTTCTGCAATACACCGGCGGTACGACGGGCGTGGCAAAAGCGCTATGCTGTCTCACGGCAATATTATTGTGAACGTATTCCAATCTAAGTGGATTGCTTATCCTTTCGTAGGCGATCGCCACCGTGAACGCTTGGCGATTTTAGCACTACCGCTGTATCACGTTTTTGCGCTAACAGTGAACTGTTTATTGTTTGTCGAGTTGGGCATAACTGCCGTATTAATCACCAATCCACGTGATATTCCGGGCTTTGTCAAAGAACTGAAAAAAATATCCTTTCGTCGCCATTACGGGCGTGAATACGTTATTCAATGCGTTGTTAAACAACGAGAATTTTTAAAGAAGTTAATTTTTCTTCGTTAAAACTTTCCGTTGGTGGCGGCATGGCGATTCAACAAGCGGTGGCAACCCGTTGGCATGAAATTACCGGTTGTAACATTATTGAAGGTTATGGCATGACGGAATGTTCTCCGCTGATTGCCGCTTGCCCGGTCAATGTAGTGAAACACAACGGCAGTATCGGCGTACCCTGTACCGAATACGGATATTAAAATTATCAAAGAAGACGGCACTGAAGCAGCAATCGGCGAAGCAGGGGAGTTGTGGGTAAAAAGGCGAGCAAGTCATGCAGGGTTACTGGCAACGCCCGAAGCCTCTGCCGAAGTGATCAAAAGATGGTTGGATGGCGACCGGTGATATTGTCGTTATGGATGAAAGCTACAGCTTGCGCATTGTGGATCGTAAAAAGACATGATTTTGGTGTCCGGCTTTAACGTGTATCCGAATGAAATCGAAGATGTAGTGATGCTCAACTATAAGGTCTCCGAAGTGGTAGCTATTGGTGTACCAAATGAAGTTTCAGGGTGAAACCATTAAGATTTTTGTGGTGAAAAAGACGAAAGCCTGACCCGCGATGAGTTGCGTCAACATTGCCGTCAACATTTAACCGGTTACAAAATTCCGAAAGATATCGAATTTCGCGACGAGTTGCCAAAAGAGCAATGTAGGCAAGATTTTTACGCCGCGTATTGCGTGACGAAGAAATTGGCTAAGCGCCAGGCGAATTAGTCATTAATTTTATCAATCAATAAGAGAGAATGTCGCTTTTGTGAGCAATATTCTCTCCTTCATTTCTATGACGTATCAAATAAAAAGAATGCAAAAACGCACCGCACTTTAAGCTCATTACTGAGGATGAATCCTTGGCAGCGGTTTTGTGCATTGGCCGGACAGCAAAAGTGCGGTGGCTTTAGACACCGAATTTGTCGCACCCGAACTTTTATCCGAAGCTCGGTTTGATTCAGCTCTATGCCGGTGATAAAGTCGCGCTTATCGACCCGACAACGATTCAAGATTTTTTTCTCCTTTCATTGCCTTACTTGCCGATGAACGCGTCACCAAAGTGTTACATGCCAGTGGAGAAGATTTGGAAGTTTTTCAACACTATTTCCAGCAACTACCGCAATCGATGTGCGATACCCAAGTGGTGGCCAATTTTTCTGGGCTTTGCCAATTCACCGGGATTTGCCACATTAGTGCAACATTACTTCCAAATTGAAATTGATAAAGGCGCTTCCCGCACCGATTGGTTGGCTCGCCCGTTATCCGATACGCAATTGCAATATGCGGCGGCCGATGTGTGGTATTTGTTGCCGTTATATCAGCAAATGCAAGCACAGCTGGCGCAAAACCGAGTGGCAAAAGTGCGGCGGAAAATGAATGTGAATTTTTACTCAATAAACGGGCGCAGTCTGCAAGGATCCGGAGGAAGCGTATTTTGCTATTCCCCAATGCGTGGAAACTCAATTCATTAGAATTAATGCGCCTAAAACTGTTGGCAAAATGGCGTATGCAAGAAGCCATGCGACGGGATCTTGCTTTTAAATTTTTGTGGTTCATGCGGAAAAATTTATGGACGGTAGCAAAACATGATCCGAAAAAGTACCTCGGCGTTGTTGGAGCTTGGGTTAAGCACGGCAGAAGTGCGAATTCACGGTAAAAAAATTATTACAGTTGCTTGAACAGGTTAAACGAATTGATCCAAAAGATTATCCGCCAACGATTCAACGTCTAATGGATGACCCACGTTATAAAGCGGCATTAAAAAAACCTTGCAACAGGAATTAACGAAAAATTACGCCTGAAAAAATTTACCAAAAGAGTTAATTGCCGGCCGACGCGGCTTGGAAAGTTTAATGAAATGGCACTGGCGAAAAAGAAGCGGATAATGAACCGCCGGAATTGTTAAACGGTTGGCGTCGACCTTTTGGTGAAAAGCTTTTGAGCGCCTTGAAAGCGTTCGATGCATAATCCTTTTAAATAAAAAAAGTGCGGTGAGTTTTTACGACGTTTAAAAACGTGTTGAAAAATCCACCGCACTTTTTATTGATTGCCGTTATTGCAATTTCTTACCTTCAAATTCACCATTCAGACTTTCTAAGAAGGATGTAATATCATCAATGTCTTGTTGTTGCGGTTTAGCGTTGCTTTGATATTTCAACATAATACGAACCGCTTCTTTCAAGTCTTTTGCGGAGGCATCGTGCATATAAGGCGCAGTTAATGCGATATTACGCAATGATGGTACTTTAAAACGATGCATATCGTACGGATCTTGGGTTTGCGCGAAACGACCTTGGTCTGCATCTGTGATTGGTGTGCCACGATCTTTGAAGTAATCACCGTAAATACCCATGTATTCGTAAGATTGACCGCCCATATTCACGCCCGTGTGGCAGGTATCGCATTTATGCTGTTTAAACAATTCATACCCTTTTTAATTGTTGTGCGTTTAATGCCGTTTTATCGCCTTTTAAGTAGCGGTCGAAATCGCTATTCGGCGTGATTAAGGTTTTTTCATATTCACCGATGGCATGGGTTAATGTGGCTTGGGTGACTTCAGGATAGATTTGTAAGAATTCTTTTTAAATTCTTCATCTTGTTCAAATTTTGCCACAATGTCATTCCATGTGTGGGAACCCATTTCTACCGGATTAACAGGTGGTCCGCCTGCTTGGTCGGCTAAATCAATGGCACGACCATCCCAGAATTGGACGAAGTTAAATGCGGCGTTAAATACGGTTGGTGCGTTAATACCGCCTTTTTGCCCTCAATGCCGGTAGAAACATCTAAATGGTCAACCCCGCCTTTGTCGAGTTGGTGACAGGTGTGACATTGAATGGTGCCGTCTGTCGATAAATGACCGTCTTTAAAGAGCTTGCGACCCTAGAGCCACTTTGGCCGGATCTGTCATGATGACATCCGGAATCGGTTGAACAAGCGATTGTTATCGGTGCCTTTAGTATTTGCCGGTAAAAAGGCTTTACGTTGTTCACGAATCCAGTTTAATAACGTAGTTTTTTTCGTCTTCATCAGGACGACTTCCCCAGTGAATATGACGGAATTTTTGCAATCGGCATTTCGCCATTTTTCAATGACGCGCTCAAGTTTTGCCAAATCCACTTCCGATAATTTACTAGGATTTTTTTAAGCCTTCGAGTAATTTATTTAATAGGAATACGCGGTTGCCTCCTTTAATGTCGTTTTGCATCATAGAATCAACTAACGGAACACGAGCATAAAATGGCAACTCGGCACTTGGTGTGTGACAATACTGACACCCATTGTTAAAAAAAGACTTTGGCGATTTTTTTGTTGTTCGGCAGAGTAATTGCCTTCGGCAAGTAATTTCTCCATTTGTCCTTTGTCATATTGATGAACATATCCAACAACCCCAAGATAACCGGCAATCGCGATGATTGCGGCTTTCAATGCAAAATTTTTTTCATAATCATGCTCCAACATTAAAAATAAATTAAGGCGCGGATTATCAGTTAAATTTAAGAGGAAGTATATGATTTAAGTCAATAAAAATAATTCATAAAAGACAATGGGTGAAATAAATTCTGATGATTGAATGCTTACTTGGGAAATTGGCCATGAATATTTTTTTATATAATATAAGTATTTATTTTTTTCAGTTTGATTTATACACTCCAAAAGATTTTTTTGTAAAAGAATAGGAACTATACCGTTACACATTATGTGTAGGATAATGGTTTTCACTTTAATTCCTATTTAAATAATGAGAAATATTTTTTTATTTTTTAAATGCTATTGATATTAAGTGGTTCGTTGTGAAAAAGAATTACATTGTTAACAAGTTTTCTTGCTCTCACTATTACATCATTAACATTCGCTAATGGACTAAATATGAATTTTCAAAAAAATTGATGAATGGTACAAAAATAGTTTTTTTGGTATAACGCAATAGGATTAGAGCTTCAGATATAAGAAGTTAAACACAAAGCTAGTAACAAATTTAATTAAGAAATGTTAATTGTGAGTGAATTAAATTGGTTGGTGGGTCGTGAAGGATTCGAACCTTCGACCAACGGATTAAAAGTCCGCTGCTCTACCGACTGAGCTAACGACCCAACGATATGATCTAAAAAGAGGATTTAATAAACTAAAGAAGAGTATTAAATGGTGCCCGAGGCCAGACTTGAACTGGCACGCCTCGAAAGGCGAGGGATTTTTAAATCCCTTTGTGTCTACCGATTCCACCACTCGGGCTTGGAGCGGGAAACGAGGGCTCGAACTCGCGACCCCCGACCTTGGCAAGGTCGTGCTCTACCAACTGAGCTATTCCCGCATCATCATTTAGCAGTGCTAAACAACGTGGTGCATTTTACTGATTTATTATGGCGAGTCAAACGGAAATTTTAAAAAAATTTATTTAATTGCTTAAAAATTCAATTCAAGCCGACTCACTTGTGAAACATTTAAAAACACATTGCAAAAGCCACCGCACTTATTTGCGTAAGTCTTCTAACAGGCTCTCTTTAGCGGCGGTTAAGTATTGCAACATAGACCAAATTGTCAGAATAGCTGCGATATAAAAGTAGGACAATGGCGGCCACTTCCATGTAGATGTTATAACGCCACAATAAGCCACCCAGCGCTAACATTTGTGATGTAGTTTTTGACCTTGCCCAACCAAGACACTGCTACTTTACTACGACTGCCTAATTCAGCCATCCATTCACGCAAGGCGGAAATGATAATTTCCCGGGAAATCACCACAATAGCGGGCAACGTAATCCAAAAGGTGTGATTATATTCCACCACTAACACCAACCCCGCCACAACCATCACTTTATCAGCTACCGGGTCTAAAAATGCGCCAAAACTGGTGGTTTGCTTCCATTTTGCGGGCAAGATAGCCGTCAAGCCAGTCTGTGACACCGGCAATGAAAAATAAACGTGGTTAAAAAGGAGCCCAATCAAAGGGAAGATAGAAAGCAATAATGAAAAAAAGGAATTAAAATAACTCGAAATATCGTCAGAAAAAAATAGGGATGTTTAATTTCATGATTCGCGTTCTAGCTAAGGGTGAATTGTGGGGTTATTCTAGCTCAGATTTAGTGATTTTTTTAAATGCCTAATGCGTAAATTTGCATAAAAAAAGAAACTAGTACCGAGATAAAATTAGCGTTAATATTTTTTTATCCGAAAAATGACCGCACTTTTTCAGTAAATTTTTCTCAATTTTTAATAGGATATAATTATGCTCCCAAAAATCATTAGCCACCACCTTAGTTCATGCCGGAAGAAAAAAACGTTACACCCAAGGCTCTGTCAACCCGGTTGTACAACGGGCATCTTCTCTCGTGTTTGATTGTTTGGAAGACAAAAAGCACGCCACGATTAATCGAGCCAAAGGTGAGCTTTTTTATGGACGTCGCGGAACCTTAACCCATTTCGCCTTACAAGATGCGATGACAGAATTAGAAGGAGGCGCAGGTTGCTATTTATATCCTTGTGGTGCTGCGGCGGTGACGAATAGTATTCTTTCTTTTGTGGAAAATGGCGATCATGTGCTAATGACAGGTGCTGCGTATGAGCCAACGCAGGATTTTTGCAATGTGGTATTAAAAAAATTAGGCGTAAGTACAACATTTTATGATCCGATGCTTGGCGACAAAATTGCCGATTTAGTGCAACCGAATACAAAGGTTTTATTTCTCGAAGCGCCAAGCTCTCTCACCATGGAAGTCGCCGACATTCCGGCAATTGTTTCTGCTGTGCGCAACATTAATCCGGAAATCGTCATTATGATAGATAATACATGGGCTGCCGGCGTATTGTTCAAAGCCTTGGAGCATGGCATTGATATTTCTATTCAGGCAGGCACGAAATATTTAGTTGGTCATTCCGATATTATGATCGGCACAGCAGTAGCCAACGCCCGTTGCTGGGACAAATTGCGTGAACATTCTTATTTAATGGGGCAAATGGTGGATGCCGACAGCGCATATACTACCGCGCGTGGGCTACGTACTCTTAACATTCGTTTGAAACAACACGAAGAAAGTAGCATAAAAGTAGCACAATGGTTGGCGCAACAACCGGATGTTAAGGTGGTGTATCATCCTGCATTGCCAAGTTGTCCCGGCAATACATTTTTTAAACGGGATTTTAGCGGTTCAAGCGGTTTATTTTTCCTTCGAATTAAAAGCAAAAATTGACGCAACAGCAGCTTGAAGCATTTATGAATCATTTTCGAATTATTCACGATGGCCTATTCATGGGGCGGTTTTGAATCCTTAATTTTTATATAATCAACCGGAAGAAGTCGCGAAAAATTCGCCCGAATATACAACGAAAATTAGAAGGCACCTTAATTCAGGTATCATATTGGTTTTAGAGAATGTGGATGATTTAATTGAAGATTTAAGTGCAGGGTTTAAGCGTTTAAATCAAAATTAAAAGTGTGCATTTATTATACATTTTTCATCATAAAAGTGTGATCTATATCAGAAAATAGAGAAAAAAACGAAGTTTCAGTTGACACTCCAGTTTTTCTTTGCCAAGATTGCCATGCTTCAAAAAGAAGTAGCTTGGGCTATTCATTTTTTATTGAAGAGTTCAATTTTACCCTAATAACAAATGATTTCTGAAAAGGAATGAAGATTATGAAAAAAGACAGTAATCGCATTAGCAATCGCTGCATTAGCAGCAACTGGCACAACAAGTGCTGCAACAGTTTATAATCAAGATGGTACAAAAGTTGAACTTGGTGGTTCATTACGTATCTTCTTAGGTAAATTAGGCAAAAATGAGCGTGGTAACCTAATTAATGATGGGTCCCGTATCAAAATTAATGCATCTCAAGAGTTAGACAATGGTTTATCTGCATTTGCAGGTTATGAATTGCGTTTTGAAAGAGATGCTCTCAAAAACAAACAAAAAGCTGACAATGACTTTGGCGATCCTACGACCCGTAAATTATTTGTTGGTTTAGGTTTTGAAAATGTCGGTAAATTAAGTTTTGGCCGCCAATCAACTACAGCTGATGACGTTGTAGGCGATAGCTTATACTATGATTCTGGTGCGTTAAACCCATTAATTACTCGTGCAGATAAGTCCATTAGCTTCCGCTCTGCTGAATTTAGCGGTTTTAGCTTCGGCGTAGATTACTTGTTTGGTAATGCTCAGAAACACACTACAAACAATTATAAAAGTGGTTACCAAGTTGGTGCATTCTATAACTATGAAATCGCTGACAACCACAAATTTGATGCCGCTGCAGTTTATACAGTAGATCAATTTGATACACAAGCAAGCTCTGAAACTAATCAGAAGAATCATACTTGGGTCTTAGCAACTCATTATCAATTGCAAGACTTGAAATTAGGCGCTGCTTATGGCCAAGGCGTTCAAAAATATAGATCTGAAGCTAGTGAAAAATAGATCAAAATATATTTTCTTAGAAGCTAAATATGACTTAAATGGTCTTACAGGTATTCCTACAACGTTTGGTTTACAATGGGAACGTTTGAGCAAGAAATATGATACTGCAGCGACAGCGCAAGATGACAGTAAAACTATCAAAAACCACTATATTGCGGTTGTTGATTACAAACTTCACAAAAATGTAGTTCCTTATGTACAATATACTCGTGCAACAGCTAAAAGATAATCTTGGTGAACGTACCAACGAAAATATCTACGGTGCAGGTTTTACGCGTACACTTCTAATTTGAGTTAATTCTCATTGAAAAGACCGACATTATGTCGGTCTTTTTTGTCTAACTTCTTGAGCTTTTAATCAAAAAAAGTGCGGTAGAAATACTAGAATTTCTACCGCACTTTTGCTTTCAAATATTTTATTAATCTTACTTTGTCAAATCATCAAAGAAACGTTTTTACGCCGTCTAGAAAAGCTAGAAGATTTTGGACGCTGTTTGCTTTTGTCCTTCTAGGGCTTTCTTCGAGCTTACGTAATAATTCTTTCTGCTCTTCACTGAGTTTTACCGGTGTTTCTACAATGATGCGACAAATTAAATCACCGGCATAACCGCTACGGGTTGAAGTAACGCCTTTTTCCACGCATACGGAATAATTTGCCGGTTTGGGTTTCTTCCGGAATACGCAGTTTTACTCTGCCGTCTAAGGTTGGTACTTCAATTTCACCACCAAGCGCTGCCATAGTGAAACTGATCGGCACTTCGCAATAAAGATTGCTACCGTCACGCTCAAAAATATGGTGCTCTTTAACGTGAATAACTACGTATAAATCGCCTGCCGGTGCGCCATTTTCACCCTGCTGCGCCTTCGCCTGATAACCGTAATTGATTTCCTGTATCCACGCCTGCCGGGATTTTTACGGAAAGGTTTTTTCGGTTTATTCACTCTGCCATCACCGTGGCAGGTTTTACATGGTTTTTCAATTTTTCTTACCGCTGCCATGACAGAAATGACAAGGTTGTTCAGTCACAAAGAAACCTTGTTGGCGACGTAAGCGAGCCGGAACCATGACAATGTGGGCAGGTTTCTACTTTTAGAGCCTGCTTCAGCACCGGTGCCATGACAAGTTTCACAAGGAGCCAAAGTATGGATTTTTGATGTCTTTGGTTGTGCCTTTACGGCTTCTTCAAGGTGACTTCAAGGTCGTAACGTAAGTCATCACCACGCACGACGCGTTGGCGTCCGCGTCCGCCGCTACCAAAGATGTCACCGAACATATCTCCAAAAATATCACCGAAAATCTGCACCACCAAAACCACCGCCGGCACCAAAGCCTTGTTCGAAATGCAGCGTGGCCGTATTGGTCATAATTAGCGCGCTTTTTGCTTATCACTTAGAATTTCATAGGCTTCTTGAATTTCTTGAATTTCTCTTCTTTTTCTTTATCCCCTTTGGTTCTGTCCGGGTGATATTGCATTGCGAGCTTTTTGTAAGCACGTTTAATTTCTTTTTCATCCGCACCACGTTCAACACCAAGAACGTCGTAATAATCTTTTTTTGCCATAATGTCTCAGTTTTCCGTTTAAAGATATAAAATTCTACTTTTTGTGATTATGTATTGTGTGAACAACATATTTAAAGACAAAAAAATGATGCCGAAAGGCCGAAATATCAAGAGTCAACACATTAATTTATAAAACGTGACCTGGCTTGTTTTCGTTTGTTTACAGCTAAAATAAAGTCAACAAACCAAAAACGAGTCATCTATATTTCCTTTGCGATATTATTTTGTCGTCGTTCAAAGAGGCAGACAAAATTGCCTGCCTTGACGATCGTCATTTTGCAGCCTTGAATGCTTGTTCTAAGTCAGCCAAAAATATCTTGAATACTTTCAATGCCACAAGAAAGACGGATTAATCCTGTGGAAATGCCTGTTTTTTCTAACTCTGTCTCGCTTAATTGGCGGTGTGTTGAGGTTGCAGGGTGTAACGCACAAGTGCGAATATCTGCCACGTGTACCTCGCGTGATACCAGTTGTAAGGCATTTAACCATTTTTGCCGCGGTTTCTTTACCACCTTTAATTTCAAAAAGAGATTACGCCACAAAACCGTTTGGTAAGTACTTTTTGTTTGAGTGTGTAATCAGGGGCACCGGCTAAGCCGGGATAATTGACTTTTGTCACTTGTGGATGTTTTTCTAAAAAAACTCGGCTACAGCTTTGCGCATTTTCATAATGACGTTGCATACGCAGTGCGAGGGTTTCCATGCCTACATTGAGTAGGAAACTGTTTTGCGGTGCAGGCGTTGCGCCCTAAATCACGCATTAATTGCACACGAGCTTTAACAATATACGCTGCAGGACCAAAAGTTTCCGTATAAACCAAGCCGTGGTAAGTGTGGTCCGGAGTGCTTAATTGTGGATATTTTCCGTTGTTCCAATCAAAATTTCCGCCATCTGTAATGGAGCCGCCAAGCGCAATAGCATGACCATCTAAATATTTGGACGTGCTGTGAATTACCACGTTTGCACCAAATTCGATTGGACGACAAAAAAATACGGGGTTGCAAAAGGTATTGTCAATTAATAACGGTGCTTGCGCAGTTTTCGCTAAGGCAGCAAACTTTTTCAATATCCAATACGCGTAATGCCGGGTTTGCAATGGTTTCAGCGAAGATGGCTTTGGTATTTGGACGAATGGCTTTTTTTGAGTTCTTCGAGCGGTAAATCTTGATCCACAAAAGCTCACTTCAATCCCCATTTTTTTGAAGTGTGTGCAAATAAATTATAAGTACCACCGTATACATAAGAAGAGAAATAAAAGTGATCGCCGGCTTCTAAAAATATTCAGCATTGCATAAAAAAACCGCAGATTGTCCTGAAGCCGTACACATTGTCGCCACGCCACCTTCAAGTGCGGTAAGTTTTTTTCTTCTGCGGCATTCGTGGTTGGATTTGCCAGGCGAGTATAGAAATAGCCAGTCGCTTGCAAATCAAATAATTTACCGATTTCTTCCGCAGAGTCATAAGTGTAAGTCGTGCTTTGTACGATGGGTTGAACGCGAGGCTCACCATTTTTAGGGGTGTATCCGGCATGGAGACATTTTGTTGCAAATTCCATTATGTTTTCCTTGGGTTGCGTTGGTTTTGGGGAAGTAAAGTGCGGTCATTTTTTTATAAAATTTTACGCACTTTGAGCTTAGCAATGTGGTACAACAGCGATATAAATTTCTACCAGACCATCAGGGTGGTATTTTTCAACATCCACCGAATAAGCCCGCTTAAGTAAACCTTGTTGTTCTTTTTTTCCAGATCAGTTGCCATGTTTGATAAATTTCATCTACTTTGCAACGAAAAACTTCGTAGAAACTCAAATCTTCAATTTCAATCGCCGGGATATCTGTCTCTAATACTGCTTCACTTGCAATCGCAAAATCATAGTCTGCTTGGTGATTCGTAGCATAATTAAAATAAATGCCATAACAATAGTGACCTTGTGGTAGTTTATCGAGATTATTTTTGCCAAAGGGTTGGGATTATCTCATTTGCTATGTTGTTATTTAAGCGTTGTTGTACGATTGGGTAGAGTTTTAACGCCATTTGTCCTCCTGGTTTATTTTTTTCCTGACTTCACTTTTTTAAATAAAGTCAGGAAAAAAATTGTGGTTGATGAATACACCAAAAGGGCGTATTGCTACGCCCTTCTATTTTAGTGAGGTGAAATTACTTATTATCTTTCACTTCTTCAAACTCAGCATCAACAACATCATCATTTGGTTTGCTGTTGCTTTGAGCTTGTTGTGCATCACCTTGCGGTTGAGCAGTTTGTGCAAGTTTTTTGTGCAACTTCGGCAAGGGCTTGAAGTTTGGCTTCAATCACTGCTTTGTCTTCGCCTTTTGCGGCAGTTTCTAAGTCGCTTAATGCGCTTTCGATAGCTGCACGATCTGCGGCTGGCACATTGTCACCCGGCTTCCTCTAATTGTTTTGCGGGTGCTGTGTACAAGGTGATCTGCTTGGTTGCGGGCTTGTACTAATTCTTCAAATTTACGGTCAGACTCTGCGTTCGCTTCGGCATCACGTACCATTTGTTGAATTTCTTCATCACTTAAACCGGAAGACGCTTTAATGGTGATTTGTTGTTCTTTACCGGTGCCTTTGTCTTTCGCAGAAACATGGATGATACCGTCTGCGTCGATGTCGAAGGTCACTTCAATTTGTGGCATACCACGCGGAGCAGGGGTTGATGCCTTCAGGTTGAATTGACCTAAAGATTTATTGGCAGAAGCCTGTTTACGTTCACCTTGTAACACATGAATGGTTACCGCACTTTGGTTATCTTCCGCCGTTGAGAACACTTGCGATTTTTTGGTTGGAATCGTCGTGTTTTTCTCAATTAAAGGTGGTCATCACACCGCCCATGGTTTCGATACCCAATGATAATGGGGTAACGTCTAACAACAATACGTCTTTTCACATCACCGGCTAACACACCACCTTGTACCGCTGCACCAATTGCAACAGCTTCATCCGGGTTCACGTCTTTACGTGGTGCTTTGCCGAAGAATTCTTCTACTTTTTGTTGTACTAATGGCATACGGGTTTGACCGCCCACGAGAATAACATCATCAATTTGAGACGCTGTTAATCCGGCATCGTTTAATGCAACTTTTACCGGCTCAAGGGATTTCGCCACTAAATCTTCCACTAAAGGATTCTAATTTCGCACGAGTCAACTTGATGTTTAAGTGTTTAGGGACCGGTTGCATCCGCTGTGATGTAAGGAAGATTTACATCGGTTTGTTGGGCGGAAGAAAGCTCAATTTTTGCTTTTTCACCGGCTTCTTTTAAACGTTGCATTGCAAGCGGATCTTTGCGTAAGTCAATGCCTTGTTCTTTTTGGAATTCATCGACTAAATAGTTGATCACACGGTTATCGAAGTCTTCCCCTAAGTGAGTATCACCGTTGGTTGCCAATACTTCAAAGGTTTTTCGCCACCCACTTCATCAATTTCGATGATGGATAAATCGAATGTACCACCACCTAAGTCGTAAACAGCGATTGTTTTGTTACCTTGACCTTTATCCAAGCCGTAAGCTAGTGCGGCTGCAGTAGGCTCGTTGATGATACGTTTAACTTCTAGGCCTGCGATACGACCTGCATCTTTGGTTGCTTGACGTTGCGCATCGTTAAAGTATGCGGGCACGGTAATAACCGCTTCAGTAACCGGTTCGCCCAAGAAATCTTCGGCGGTTTTTTCATTTTTCAACACTTCGGCAGAAATTTGCGGAGGTGCTAATTTGTCGCCTTTCACTTCAACCCATGCGTCGCCATTATCGGCTTTTGTAATAGTAAATGGCATGATGTCGATATCACGTTTTACTTCAGCATCTTCAAAACGACGACCGATTAAACGTTTGATCGCAAATAAGGTGTTTTTTTCGGGTTGGTGACCGCTTGGCGTTTTGCCGGTTGGCCTACTAAAATTTCGTTATCGTTTGTATAAGCAATGATTGACGGGGTGGTACGATCGCCTTCTGCGTTTTTCAATCACGCGTGGTTTATCGCCATCCATCACGGCGACGCAAGAGTTTGTTGTACCTAAGTCAATACCAATAATTTTTTTCCCATTTTGTTTTTCTCCTAAGTGAAATTTTTAAATTCGGTGTAATGGTTTACGGATTGTAAGATGTGGATTGAATTTTCGCATTTCAAGTTTATTTTTAAAAATTTTTTTCAATGAACCTAAAGTGCGGTCAAATCCTGATTCGTTTCTGTAAAATAAGGTTAAAAAGGTGAACTTCAAGGGAGAAAATTAAAATTTTTCATTTTTATTTTTGTTGATGAATTGATCCCTTTTAATTTATGCTAGATTACTCGGATTATTTTTAATACCTATCACTTTGTTAAGGACATATCATGAAAAATCAGCGTTAGCTTTAGGAATCGTTATTGCATTAGGCGCCGCTTGGGGCGGTGGTGCTAGTACACCGGTAAAGGTTGCCGAAACGGAATTTGCCCGTCAAATTAATCTTGCCAATAACGATATTAATAAATCCGCCTATTCTTTAGGCTTGGATATTCGATTTGATAACGTTTCTTTTTGAACGTGGTTTGTTCAGTTCAAAAACCAAATATGAAGTTCTTGTGAGTTCACTTAATGATTCAAGCAAAACTTGGGTGTTACCATTTGAAGGCACGCTATATCATGGCCCATTGCCGTTAAATCAGCTTAGTCGTTTTTAATTTTGCGCCAAGTATGTTCTCCAGTATCGATCAAATCACCAAAAACGACACAACGGCGCCTTGGTTTGATGCTACTAAAGGCAAAACACCGATTACGGTCACCACCTCTGTTAGCTATACCCAAAGCGGCGATTCCAAACTGGAGTTGGTGCCATTTGAGGCTACCATGAAAGATGGTACATTAGCCATCAACGGTTTTGAACTAAAATTCGGTTTTGTACGTGAGGGGATTAATAAACTTGATTTGGCCCTTTCTAAACTTGTGTACAACGAAGCTACTAAAAAAAGCGGTTTTGAACTTGAGAACGTGAAAATTGACGCTAATTATGGGCGGATTCCGGAGTGGGACTATGTGACCACCGGCAAGCAATTTGTTTCCGGAGGTGCGGTTAAAATTACCGACACGGATACTGAAGGCAAGGTAAACCACTTTGGCATTAAAGATTGGAAAATGGATTTTCAATACGGTGCGAAAAGAGAAGTTCCTAGATTCCGCCGCTAAAATAGTTGCTAACGGCTTTACTTATAATCAAGCGGAGTTTGGCGATTTAAACATTGATTCGGCTTTTTAATCATGTTGATGGTGAAACCTTCAACCAATTAATGCATATTTTTACCGAAGCAGCTAAACAGAAAAAGAAGACTTGAGTGATGAGGAAATCGCAGCGGTCAAAAATTCCTTAATACCCAACCTCAATTTATTTTTACACCAACCTTAACCAATAAAAGGTAAACTGGTCGGTAATTTAGATTTTTCCATTGCTAATTCCGATTTTGAGAACTTATTGGCAGAAGGTAAAATCTTCAACTTATTCAATCACTTTATTTTTTAAAGTGGATGTTAATAAAGAAGCGTTAGTTGAACAGGTTGCCACCGGATTGCAGTCACCAAGTTTAGATAAAGAACAAGCAACCAAAATGGCAGCTACGGAGATTGACAAGACATAAAACAAGGCGTTCAACAAGGCATCTTAGTGGATGACGGCAAACAAGTGAAATTGGATCTTGTGTTGGAAAAAGGCGAGTTGAAATTAAACGGTCAAGTGATTCCGGAAGAGCAAGTGGTTTCTATCCTGTTTTTAGCCATGATGTCGATGGGGCAATAATTTAGATTAATCTATTCCCATTAATGGATTAAAAGTGCGGTGAGATTTTTAAATGTTTTGAAAATCGACTGCACTTTTTTTATTTGTAAAGTTAATTTTGGAGTAGGGTAAATTTTATGTAAAACCGTGATTTAGCTCACAAAATTAACCTATAACCATTTGCTTTATGATGGTTTATTCAGTATCCTTGGCACTAATAAAAAAATAAGTGCTATATCAATAGCCAAACATATTTTTGCTTTTCCGAGTAGTGCCTCTTATTGAGGCACTTTTTGGCCTATTTTTCTTAGAATCGACAATTCGGTTTGTTAACAAATAAAAAATCCCGCTCAAAATGAACGGGATATTGTTTGAGCGTCAGATTACATTTTCTCAACGGTTTTAATGCCGAGTAAATCCAATCCCTTGTTTTAGGTTCGTTCTGTTAATAAAGCCAATTTCAAACGGCTTGAATTTCACCTGTTGATCTTCGTTATTTAAAAATCAGGGCAATGCCTCATAGAAAGAAGAGAACACGCCTGCCAACTCATACAAATAAGCACAAAGCACGTGTGGTGTGCCGTCTTTTGCTACTATTTGAATAGCTTCTTCAAATTGTAATAATTTGATTGCTAAAGCACGTTCTTTTTCATCTGTAATGCTTAATTGGGCTTGTTCCACTTCGCTTAGAGCAATTTGACTACGATTGAAAATCGAACGAATACGGGTGTAGGCATATTGCATATAAGGCGCAGTGTTGCCTTCAAAAGCTCAACATATTGTCCCAATCGAACACATAATCCGTGGTGCGGTTTTTGGATAAATCTGCATATTTCACCGAGCCGATACCGACAGCCTCAATGACATCCGCTTTTTTCTTGATCAGAAAGTGCGGTGGATTTTTGTGAAATTAATACGCCCGCCCGTTCAATCGCTTCATCTAATAAATCCGCCAGTTTTACGGTGTCTCCACTACGGGTTTTGAAATGGCTTGCCGTCTTTACCTAACATCATGCCGAAATTTTTTTGTGTTCCAACTGGAAGCTGTCCGGCACATAGCCTGCTTTACGGGTGATGAGCCATGCTTTGTTGCATGTGTTGGCTTTGACGCGTATCGGAGAACACTAACGCACGGTCGGCTTTTAAGGTTTCATAACGATATTTGGCGGCAGCAATGTCGGTGGTGGTGTAAAAGGAAACCACCGTCTTTTTTCTGCACGATAACCCCCATAGGGTCGCCGTCTTTGTTTTTAAACTCGTCCAAATAAACCACTAACGCACCGTCATCTTCAACGGCTAAACCTTGTTTTTTCAGATCTTCGACAATCCCCGGCAACATCGGGTTATAAAGGCTTTCGCCCATGACATCTTTATCCGTTAAGGTGACATTTAGACGATCGTAGTTGTGTTGGTTTTGTTGCATAGTGATATGCACCAATTTTTCCACATAGTGCGACAGTATTCATCGCCACTTTGTAATTTCACCACGTAATTACGGGCTTTTTCGGCAAATACCGGATCTTCATCGTAATGTTTTTCAGCCGCACGATAAAAGGCTTCTAAATCACTCAATTCCATTTCGCTGGCATGTTCATTTTTCCATTTTTCCAAATAAGCAATCAGCATACCGAATTGGGTTCCCCAGTCACCGACATGGTTGGCGCGGATAACATGGTTGCCTAAAAATTCAAGTGTACGAACCACAGCATCGCCAATGATGGTAGAGCGTAAATGGCCAACGTGCATTTCTTTGGCAACGTTCGGGGAGGAATAATCTGCAACAACGGTTTGTTTATCGTGGTTGTGTATGCCTAATTTTTGGATCTTTTACAGCGTTATTGATATTTTCCGCAAGCCAAGCATTTTTCAGGAAAATGTTAATAAATCCCGGACCGGCAATTTCCGTTTTTTTCTGCGATATCTTGTAATTCGGCTTTTTCTAAGACTTTTGCGCAAATTCACGCGGATTTAATCCTAATTTTTGCGGCAGGCATTATGCCGTTAGCTTGATAGTCACCAAATTGTACTTTGCCCGATTGACGTACCAACGCTTCACATTGCGAATCTGCACCGGCAGAAAGCATCGCGTGTTTGATTTTTCGGATAAAATAGATTGAATATTCACGGTTGAACCTTAAATTCTTTTGAGGGATAAAAACAGCTGGATATAATACCGTTGTTTCACGTTTCAGAAAAGCCAAAAAAGGGAAAATTTATGTCGTTTCATTTGCCCCACGAAATGTTTCAAAAATCAGACCGCACTTTTAGCGGATTTTCAGGATTTTCGAGCAAAAAAATTCAGGCGCTTGCGGAAGCGATTCATTTAGATCTCAACCAAATATGAAATCGATCATCTTTCGTTGCGTGTTAATTCCAGAGCAGAAGGCTCGTGAATGGTTGGCATTATTGTTAAACTATGGCTCCGTGTTAAGCGATAATTCGGTGAATGGTAGGGTGATTTATTTAATTGCCTTAACTCAACCGTTATACCTTGCCGGACAGGCAATTGACGTAGTTGAGTTGCCGTTCCCGAAGAATAAACATTATCCGCAAGAAACGTGGGAACATATTGAAGTGGTTGTGCCGTTTTTAACCGGAGAAACCGAGGCGGAATGGTTAGCCCGTATAAAAAAATTTGTTTTTGCGGAACCAATCCGAAGGTTTGAAAGTCAAAACGAGCGAACCGAAAGCTGATGGTGAAAAACTGGTCAATTTATCGGTGGCCATCGGTTTTTCGGACCAGAATCATAATCATACCTGTATTAAAGTTCACCCATACAGCATCAAACAAATTATTGAGGCGGTGTAGTGTAAATTGGGTGGTTTTATTCCCCTAGGTTTGGGCTAATATAGTCATGATAATTTCATTTATCGTTTAAGGAGCATTTATGAAAAAATCGCAGTTGCCGTATTAATGGCATTGGGCATGGTTGGTTGTGCTAACCAAGATATTTATGGCGGTGACGTTTATTCTTCCGAACAAGCCAAAGAAGCACGTTCAATTAGTTATGGCACGATTGTTTCTACCCGTCCGGTGAAAATTCAGGCAGATAACCAGGCGTGATTGGGACTGTTGGTGGCGGTGCTATCGGTGGTATTGCAGCTTCCGGTATCGGCGGAGGTACAGGCCAAGTGCTTGCCAGTGCTATTGGTGCTGTAGCCGGCGCGGTAATCGGTAGTAAAGTAGAAGAAAAAGCCAGCCAAGTGAGTAGTTTGAAATGGTTATCCGTAAAGATGACGGCAAAGAAATTGTGGTAGTGCAAAAAGCCGAACCTAATCTTGTGCCAGGTGCACGTGTGCGTATCGTTGGTGGTTCACGTTTGAATGTATCCGCACTTTAATTTTTATCCATAAAAAGGAAAGGCTTTTCGAGAATTCGGAAGCCTTTTTCTTTGTGTGAACTTCAACAAAATCCCTATTCTGTGCTAGAATGCCCCTGATTTTTTTAGTTTAATTTTCTTTTTCAATTTCTTTTCAAGGTTAAGCAATGAAACCATCTATTATTACCAAATTAGAGAGCTTAAAAGAGCGTTATGAAGAGTTAGAAGCGTTATTGGGCGATGCTTCTGTGATTAGCGATCAAGATAAATTTAGAGCCTATTCCAAAGAATATTCACAACTTGAAGATGTTGTGAAAATGTTTTAGTCGTTGGAATCAACTTAATTCTAACCTTGAAGAAGCAAAAAAATGTTGCTGAATGACCCTGAAATGAAAGAGATGGCACAAATGGAAATTGAAGAATCCGAAGCCGAACTTACAGAGGTTGAACAGCAATTACAGATTTTTATTATTACCGAAAGATCCAAATGATGAATATAACTGCTATTTAGAAATCCGTGCAGGAACAGGCGGTGATGAAGCAGGCATTTTTGCCGGTGATCTTTTCCGTATGTATAGCCGTTATGCCGAACTCAAACGTTGGCGCGTGGAAGTGCTCAGTGAAAATGAAAGTGAACAGGGTGGATTTAAAGAAATTATTGCGCTTGTTAGCGGTGATGGCGTATATGGGCAATTAAAAATTTGAATCAGGCGGTCATCGTGTTCAACGTGTGCCGAAAACCGAATCACAGGGCGTATTCATACTTCTGCTTGTACCGTTGCGGTGATGCCTGAGTTACCGGAATCCGAAATGCCGGAAATTAATCCGTCAGATTTGCGTATTGATACTTATCGGGCATCCGGTGCAGGGTGGACAGCACATCAATAAAAACCGACTCTGCCGTGCGTATTACCCATATTCCTACCGGTATGGTGGTGGAATGTCAGGATGAACGTTCGCAACATAAAAAAACAAAGCCAAAGCGTTGTCCGTGTTAGCTTCCCGCTTGGTTCAGCAAGAACAGGAAAAAAATTGGCGCAAGAGCAGGCAGATACCCGCCGCAATTTATTAGGGTTCGGGTGACCGTTCCGACAAAATCCGCACTTACAATTACCCGCAAGGCCGCGTAACCGATCATCGCATTAACCTCACAATTTATCGCTTGGATGAAGTCATGAACGGCAAAAATTGATGAACTCATTCAGCCGATTATCACCGAGTATCAGGCCGATCAATTGGCCACGCTGTCTGAACAGAATTAACTATTCGAACGAGCTTAACGGCTCGTTCATTTTTATTGACAGACGAACTATCAACAATGGCTACAACAAGCCACGCAAACCTTAAATCAGGCAAATTCCTCCGAAAAACGGCAGAATTGATGCCTTGGCATTATTACAATCCGTTACACAAAAATCTCGCGCCTTTATTTTAGCCTTTGGCGAAACGGCGTTAGAGAAAAACGTTGGAAAAACTGACCGCACTTTTTATCCCGTCGTTTGAAAGGCGAACCTATTGCTTATCTTCTTGGTGAAAAAGAATTTTGGTCGTTGCCGTTGGCAGTGTCGGAAAAACGTTAATCCCTGCGCCCGGATACGGAGATTTTTGGTGGAAAAAGGCGGTGGAGATTGCTATTGAAAAGCTACAAAAGTGCGATCAACATTCACCCTGTTTTCGCATTTTTAGATCTTGGTACGGGAACCGGTGCGATCGCGTTGGCGTTGGCATCGGAATTAAAATCCGTGACACAAAAACAACGCATTCAACTTGATATTATCGGCGTGGATTTCTTGCCTGAAATAGTTGAGTTGGCAAGAACAAATGCGGAAAAATCAATTAAACGTCCATTTTGTGCAAAGTCATTGGTTTGATAATGTTACGGGAAAATTTGACTTTAATCGTGAGCAATCCGCCTTACATTGATAGTAACGATGAACATTTACAGCGAGGCGATGTGCGTTTTGAACCCTTGTCTGCTTTGGTGGCAGAGGAAAGCGGTTATGCAGATTTACGGCATATTATTGAACAGGCGCCGCAATATTTAACGGAAAATGGCTATTTGTTATTGGAGCATGGATGGCAACAAGGCGAAAAAGTGCGGTCGATTTTTCAGATGAATTTATGGCAAAATGTCGACACATGCCGAGATTATGGAAATAATGAGCGTGTTACGCTAGGGCGTTGGGCAAACATTTCAGATAAATAAGGAAAACTTATGCAAAATAAATTAATTCAATTGAGCGATATTCAAATTGCCAATGATAAGCCATTTGTATTGTTTGGCGGTATGAATGTATTGGAAAGCCGTGATATGGCCATGCGAGTGTGCGAAGCATATGTGGAAGTGACGCAAAAAAATTGGGCGTGCCTTATGTGTTTAAGGCTTCTTTTGATAAAGGCGAATCGTTCTTCCATTCATTCTTACCGTGGCCCGGGCATGGAGCAGGGTTTGAAGATTTTTTTGCCGAGTTAAAAACAAACTTTCGGTGTAAAAAGTCATTACCGATGTGCATGAAATTTATCAATGCCAACCGGTAGCTGAGGTGGTGGATATTATCCAATTGCCGGCATTTTTGGCTCGCCAAACCGATTTAGTGGAAGCGATGGCGCGTACCGGTGCTGTAATTAATGTGAAAAAACCACAATTTTTAAGCCCGGGACAAATGGGCAATATTGTAGAAAAAAATTGCGGAATGCGGTAACGATAAAGTGATTTTATGTGAGCGTGGCAGCAATTTTTGGTTACGATAACTTAGTGGTAGATATACTAGGTTTTAGCGTAATGAAAAAAATGTGTCTAAAAGGTTGCCCTGTGATTTTTGATGTCACCCATTCATTGCAATGTCGTGACCCATTTGGTGCGGCTTCCGGTGGCCGTCGTGCGCAAGTGACCGAGTTGGCACGCTCTGGCATTGCCGTGGGGTTGGCCGGTCTCTTTTTAGAAGCTCATCCGGATCCGAATCATGCCAAATGTGATGGCCCATCGGCGTTACCGTTGGATAAATTGGAGGATTTTGTCGGACAAATGAAAGCCATTGATGATTTGGTGAAATCCTTCCCGGAATTGGATACGGCAAATTAATTTGTTCGTGCAACAACAATATATAGTGCATAAATTTTCCTTTATGCACTATATGTACGAAAAAGTCTATTTTTCTTCAAATTAAAAAGCAATTTTAGCTAGATTTTTACATAAATTTACGATAGTATTTGGCACAATTATGTGACTTAAAAACCTTATTTAAAAATAACAATTTAAATTTATGTTCAGAAAAATTATTGATTATCGCGCCTTTTTTGTCTTGACGGCATGTTCAAATAACATTGCTTCCCAACAAGCTCAAGATGAACACCAGCTTAACCAATTAATTGCCGCACAGTTAAAAACTAACAAGCCTCATCAATATTCAGCCATTATGGATAAACGCCTTTCTAAAGTTTATCAGGAGTGGGCCGGCACTCGTTATCGTTTCGGCGGTTTAACGAAAAAAAGGAATTGATTGTTCCGGATTTATGCAAACCACATTCTTAGATGCTTTTGGGGTTACATTGCCACGCTCTACTTCCGAACAACGTTATGTTGGCAAGGAAATCAAGAAACACGAATTAAAAGTGGGTGATTTGGTCTTCTTCCGCAAAAACCATCATGTAGGCGTTTATATCGGTGATGACAAATTTATGCATTCCAGCACAAGTCGTGGTGTAATTATTGAATCTTTGAGTGATAATTACTGGGCAAGAACTACACCCAATCCCGTCGCGTTCTTTAAGATAAGTTTTTAGAAAACAAAAAGTGCGGTCAGAAATTTTTTTATATTTCTAACCGCACTTTTTGTACAATCAATAGGCTATTTGAGAATATTTATGCGGCGAAACGCATTGTGTTTTTACGATGTAATTGATGAATCACATTTGTTACTGTGCCGATAATTGGCAAATTGCGCCAGTTATCGGTTTTTAATATTTTTGTGTTTGGGAATCTAAGGATAAGAATACAAATTCGCCATTGGTGTGGGCAATAAACTCATACACATGGAATTCGTTATTGATTTCTAGCACAACTAACTCTTCCACAAATAATTCGTTACTGTCTTCCACAACCAGCATATCACCTTCTTCAATGCCCCTAGCCAACATATTCGGATTAGTGACTCGGATAAAAACAGGTTTGTTGCGGGCGTCTGATGCAATACAAATTAAGATCAAGTTTTTCTTAAAATTGGTTTTTCCTTTTCATGTCTTCAAAGAAAGGCATAGGCTGATAAGAAAAAGCTTGATGATGTTGGGGGATAATTTGGTTTTGGTAGCTCATATTGATTTCCTTAAATTAACTGTATTTTTATACAGTAATAATATACTGTTGTTATATCCAGTAAGTCAACAAGTAAAAACAAAAATTTTTTTAAGGCTTTCATGATGACGGCATCATGGCGTTGGTTAAATAGAATAAAGTGGATGTTTTTTAAATGACAGCTAAATAAAACCCCATAATCTTTTATAAAGTTAAAAAAATTCCATAGTTCATATTTTTCTTTATCTAAATTTTAAGCTATCTTTACTTCCCTTAGGTGGATCAATTTTTGATTCGAATATCAACAGCAAGTTTATTTGCACAACATGATTAAACCCATTATGAATACTTCTCGTTTAATTTCTTTGTTTTTCCAAGGTAATTTGGTTAAACGCATTGCTATTGGTTTGGTGCTCGGTATTATCGTGGCGCAAGTCAGCCCCATGTTACAAACCGTCTTAGATTTTAACTTGGCGGAAAAAGTCGGTGTGTTGGGCCAAATTTTTGTGCGTTCACTGCGTGCGGTAGCGCTGTTGCTTATTTTTGTTTTGGTAATGGCAGCCATTGCCAATAAAAATTGGCACCAAAACCAGCATGAAGCCAATCCTTGTTTTTATATCTACTCGGCACTTTTTAGCTGCCGTTGTTGCGGTTATCGCCTCCTTCTTGTTCCCAATCGAAGTTGCGCTATCCGTTAAGGAAGATATTACTTCCGCGCCAAAAAGGTGTAGGTAATGTCTTGTTGGATCTTATTTTTTAATATGGTGGACAATCCACTTAATGCGCTATTTAAAGCAAACTTTATCGGCGTATTAACTTGGTCTATCGGTTTAGGTTTAGCGCTTCGCCATGCTTCTGAAAATACAAAAATTGTCATTTCCGATTTTTCCGAAGCCGTATCTAAAATCGTTTATGTGATTATTTCTTTTGCACCAATCGGCGTATTTGGTTTTAGTGTCTGAAACCTTAGCGGATAAAGGGTTAGTGGCATTGCGCGGTTATGCCGAATTATTAGCTGTCTTAATCGGTTCTATGGCATTTGTGGCATTTGTGGTTAACCCGCTTTTTAGTGTATTGGAAAATCCGCCGTAATCCGTTCCCATTAGTTTGGACTTGCTTGCGTGAAAGTGGCGTAACCGCCTTCTTTACCCGTAGCTCAGCAGCAAATATCCCGGTGAATATTAACTTGGCGAAGCGTCTTGGATTGGATGAAGAAACCTATTCTGTATCTATTCCACTAGGCGCCAGTATCAACATGGCCGGTGCGGCAATTACTATTACCATCCTGACCTTGGCTGCAGTACATACATTGGGTATTGAGGGTTTCCTTTGGTAGAGCTATCTTATTAAGCGTAGTGGCAAGCCTGTGTGCCTGTGGTGCATCCGGTGTGGCCGGTGGCTCATTATTGCTAATTCCATTGGCTTGTAGCCTGTTCAACATTTCCGATGATGTGGCGGCACAAAATGATCGGGGTCGGCTTTATTATCGGTATTTTTGCAAGACTCCACAGAGACTGCACTTAACTCTTCAACCGACGTATTATTTACCGCAGCGGCTTGTATGGCTGATGAGCAAAAACAAGTGAACAGCTAAAAAAATTAGCTATTAATAGAGCAAAGGATAGATTTTAATGTCTATCCTTTTTGTTTTATGTAAGTTAATGAAAATTCCGTTTCTTCCCTGGGGGAGATCGAGTAGAATTCTGCCACAAATTCATTATTGTAAAGGTATCACAATGAAATATTTTTAATTTATTTACCTCACTGGTATTGTCTTCTTTTCTTGTGCTAAGTTCGGCAAATGCAGCTGAGCCTAAAGCTAAACCGACACAGCCTGTACAACAATCGACAAAAACGAAAAACACCCAAGAGGCTGCCTTGTCCCAATTTAAAAAGAGTGTTGATATTCATTTTGAGGAGCGTGATATAGTGGTGGATGAAGACAATCAGGCTTATGTTTTAGTGAAAATATTCCGTTGAAAATAAAAGTAATAAATCCATTAAATCCTTGTATTGGATTGCGGCCTATTTATACGATCAACAAATGATTTATTCACAAGATGTGCCGCTAAATTTTGCGCAACCTATGGCGCCTAAAGCAAAAGATTACTGTGAATTTACGTATTCCGTTTAATCAAATTCCGGAGCAATATCGCACGTTATTTACGCATTTGCAGGAGCCAATTCAGGTGTATTCTGTGGCTCGTAATGTGACTTTTGCGGATGGACAACAAATTAATGTAGCTAATTAAATACTGTTTTTTATACAGATTTTTTGTGTTAAAGTGCGGTTAAAAATACATGAAATTTTGACCGCACTTTTTATGTCTGATACCTTAAATACTAAACCCAGAAAAAAATTATTCACATCGACATGGATTGTTTTTATGCATCCATTGAAATTCGTGAAAACCCCGCGTTGGCCGATAAACCTGTTGCGGTCGGTGGGCGTGCTGAACAGCGGGGCGTCTTAACCACCTGTAGCTACATTGCGCGTAAATTTGGGATTACATAGTGCGATGTCAACCGCGCAAGCCTTAAAACTGTGCCCCTAATTTAGTGTTGTTGCCGGTTAATCATGCCGTTGTATCGTGCGGTTTCCCAACAAATTCATGAAATATTTCAACGTTATACTTCTATTATTGAGCCGCTTTCGCTTGATGAGGCTTTATTTAGACGTGACCGATTGTGATAAATGCGCAGGTTCCGCCACATGGATTGCGCAAGAAATTCGTCAGGCGATTTTCAATGAACTTCATCTTACCGCTTCTGCCGGCATCGCGCCGTTAAAATTCCTCGCCAAAATCGCGTCTGATCAAAATAAACCTAACGGACAATTTGTGATTGAGCCCAAAAGAGGTGAGCGATTTTGTCGCTAATTTGCCCTTTAAAGAAAAATTCCCGGTGTTGGCAAAGTGACGTCGGAAAAATTACTACAAATGGGATTGGTGTGCTGTGCCGATGTACAGAAAACGGAGCGTCACCTGTTGCTAAATTTATTCGGCAAAATGGGGCAACGCATTTGGCAGTATAGTCATGGTATTGATGAGCGGGAAATTCAGCCGCACCGTGAGCGCAAGTCTGTGGGAGTGGAAACCACGTTATTAAGTAATATTCATCAGTTGGAAGAAGGCGTTGAAGTGTTGACAACCCCTGTATCCGCAACTGGTTAAGCGCATGCAACGTGCTTGCCCGGAAATGCCTTTTGGCGCAATTAAGAAAAATTGGTGTGAAACTCAAATTTGAAGATTTTCAAGTGACGACATTGGAGAAAAGTGCGGTCGAATTTTCAGTGAAAATTTTTCAACAGTTGCTTGGTCAAATTTGGGCGCGTCGGCAGGGAAGAAGCATTCGATTAATCGGTTTGCACGTCACGCTACCGGAAGAAAAAAAGCCTCGGAACAAATGAGCCTCTGGTAATTTACGTTACAGAATAATTTTGCTTTCCGCCTTAAAGAAATTCATCACAAACTGACTTTTTGTAACCTTTTCACGTGGGCGCCACCGATTAACACTTGATGAATAAAACGGTGGTAGCTTGTCATATCTTCCGTATGTACCAACAGCAAACTAATCATAATCGCCGGAGATTTCATAACAGGCGATCACATCCTTTTCTCCGCGCATTTTGCGTTCAAATTCATCTTGATAATGAGATTGTTGATTATCTAACTCCACTAACACAAATACACTAATGGATTTGCCCACGGCAGAAGGGAGACAATGGCAACTTGTTTGGTGATGACGTGATGTTGTTTAAGTAACTGAATACGACGTTGGCAGGTGGCGATGGTACTGTTGACCCGATCAGCGAGTTCTTTTAACGGAATTGTCGCGTCGGTTTGTAATTCATTGAGAATTGCCCGATCGAGTTTATCTAAGTGGTACATAATTTCACCGTTTGAGAAGTTTTTACCAAATATGATGTGAATTTTTGGGAAATTATCTCATTATTCGCGATTAATTGAAATTGGTTATTTGGCGCTTTTAGTATAATTCTCATAGCGTTAATCTGATGTGGAGTGATAGTTATGCAAACCGATATCCAAAGGTGTGTGGCTGTGTATTTTTGTCGCAAAGTTTATTTTGGCATTATGTATTTATTCAGCGCGTGGATGCTACCTTTAAGCGGCACAGATGTTTTTTTGTCTTGCGTATGATAGGTTCATTATTTGCCATATTGGCCATCTTATTACCGATAATGGGCTTAGCCGGTTTGAAAACATTTATTCGCAACGAATTAGGCTCAAGCTGGAAACGTTGGTTGATCTTTTTGATGGGTAGCGCTTTGGCGGGCAGTCAATTTTGGTTATTTATGGGCGCCGGTGAATGGTGAAGGCGTGAATGTGGCCGTTGGCTACTTTTTTTATTTCCCTTTAGTGATGGCATTCGGCGGTTATTTGTGGTTTAAAGAACGCTTAACCTTATTACAAAAAAATGGCGCTATTTTTTTAGCCGCACTTGGTGTTGCTCATGAACTGTGGGCGACTCAAACCTTCTCTTGGACCAGTTTATGGGTCTGCTTGGGTTATCCTCCTTATTATTTAAGTCGTCGGGCTATGAAAACGCCTGCGTTACAAGGATTGACGCTAGATATTATTTTTTTATTTCGATTCCCTGCTTTATTTATTTGGCGTTTCAGCCGAATGTGACGGATATCATTGTCAGTGATTCGCGCTATTGGTTGTTGGTGCCATTGTTGGGCTTGATTAGCGCCGTTTCTGTAACCGCGAATTTAAAATCGGCGTTATTATTGCCGGTAAGTTTATTTTCAATGATGAGTTATCTTGAACCGAGCCTGCTTTTTATTTTGCCATTTGGTTTTTTGCATACGCCGGTGAACGAATCCGCCTATTTGACCTATTTTTTTCATTTGGAGCGGATTGCTGTTGTTAATGTTAAATAGCGCTTATGCTTGGCGTGCAAATCAGCGATTGCGTCATGCCTAGGACTAAGGGATTTTTTTGGTAAGTGCAAAAATTCGCTTATAATGTACCGCACTTTTAGGCCTCATTGGCTTGCGGATGCGAAACAAATATCTTATGAAATTAACAGCAAAGACTAAAAACTCTGGACCTTTCCTCTCCCCAAAATTATGGGGATTCTTAATTTTACCCCCGACTCCTTTTCTGATAGTGGTCAATTTTTTTCAGTTAGATAAAGCCTTGGTGCAAGTGGAAACCATGTTGCAACAAGGGGCGTCAATCATTGATATTGGCGGTGAGTCCACCCGCCCGATGGCGGAGGAAGTAACGCTTGAACAAGAACTTGAGCGGGTCATTCCCTTGGTAGAGGCGGTGCGTCAACGGTTTGACTGTTGGATTTCGGTGGATACTTCAAAAGCACGGGTAATGCAGGAAGCAGCAAATGCAGGCATGGATTTGATTAATGATATTCGTGCCTTGCGGGAGCCGAACGCATTGCAAACAGCAGTACAATTAGGCTTGCCGGTATGCATTATGCATATGCAAGGGCAACCGCGTACTATGCAACTTAATCCGCATTATGATGACGTGGTGGCTGATGTTTTAAAATTTATGCAACAGAGAACGGAACAATGTTTAACTTCAGGAATCAAAAAGAGAACCTGCTTTGGGATCCGGGTTTTGGATTCGGTAAAAGTGTTCAACATAACTATCGTTTATTGCAACAATTATCCGTTTTCTGTGAACAAGGCTATCCTGTTTTGGCCGGAATCTCCCGTAAATCAATGATTGGTGCGGTGTTGATAAAACAGTAGAACAACGTATGGTGGGGAGTGTTTCCGCCGCGTTAATTGCTGCAATGAAGGGGGCCTGTATCCTGCGCGTACATGATGTAGGCGAAACTGCCGATGCGTTGAAAATTTGGCAGGCAACAGTGAATGCATAATTGCGTATTACGCAATATAAAAATATTTTTTTATTTAGAAGGAATGAAACATGGCTGAACGTAAGTATTTTTGGCACCGATGGGGTCATGAGGCAAAGTAGGAACCAATCCGATTACACCGGATTTTGTGTTAAAACTCGGTTGGGCAGCAGGTAAAGTATTGGCTACACAAGGTTCCCGCGTAGTATTAATCGGTAAGGATACCCGTATTTCCGGCTATATGTTGGAATCCGCCCTTGAGGCAGGGGTTGGCGGCAGCCGGTTTGTCGGCCGCTTTTACCGGACCGATGCCGACGCCGGCAGTGGCTTATTTAACCCGCACTTTCCGCGCTGAAGCGGGAATCGTTATTTCTGCCTCACATAATCCGTATTATGACAACGGTATTAAATTTTTCTCCACTCAAGGTACCAAATTGCCGGATGAGGTAGAGGAAGCAATTGAAGCTATGTTGGAACAACCAATGGATTGTGTGGAATCTGCCGAATTGGGGCGTGCGAGTCGAATTAAAGATGCAGTGGGACGTTATATTGAATTTTTGTAAAAAGTACCTTCCCGGCACATTTAAGTTTGGAAAAATTATAAAATCGTTGTGGATTGTGCTAACGGTGCTACCTGATGATTGCGCCAAGTGTCATGCGTGAATTAGGTGCAGAAGTGATCGAAATCGGTACGGAACCGGACGGCATGAATATTAATGAAAAATGTGGCGCTACCGATATTAAAGCATTGCAGGCAAAAGTACTGGAAGTTAAAGCGGATGTAGGCTTGGCTTTACGATGGTGATGGTGACCGTCTAATTATGGTGGATCATCTCGGGAATAAAGTTGATGGCGACCAAGTATTATTTATTATCGCTCGCGAAGCCTTACGTGAGGGACGTTTAAACGGCGGTGTTGTGGGAACGTTAATGAGTAATATGAGTTTGGAATTAGCCTTAAAACAATTAGCCATTCCATTTGTGCGCGCGAATGTGGGCGACCGTTATGTGTTGGAACAAATGCAGGAGCGCGGTTGGGGCTTAGGCGGTGAAAATTCTGGTCATATTATCATTGCCGATCGTAATACCACCGGTGACGGTATTATCGCCTCATTAGCAGTCTTAACGGCCATGGCGAAACATCGTTTATCTTTAAAATGAATTGGCCGATGCGGTGAAGTTATTCCCACAAGTGTTAATCAACGTGCGTTTTGCCGGTGGAGATAATCCGTTAGAAAGCGATGCCGTGAAAACAGTAGCAGCAGATGTAGAAAAACGTTTGGCAGGCAAGGGCCGTATTTTATTACGTAAATCCGGTACGGAACCGTTAATCCGCGTGATGGTGGAATGTGAAGATGGTGTCTTGGGCACAAAATGTGCGGAAGAAATTGCCGATGCGGTGAAAGCGAACGGATAGGTTGACGTGGTTATGCGCTTATTCGTTATGCGTCATGGGAGGCAGAATTGATGGCGAACTCCGATAAGGAGCGCCATCTCAATGCCAATGGCAAAGAACAACTTAATGCAAGGAACATGGCTAAAATCTACCGTACTTTCATTTGATAAAGTGCTTGTTAGCCCTTATGCCCGTGCGTTAGAGACATTCGCTCAGGTGAACTCCGTTTACGATCAAACACTTTCCGATAAGCTGGATATTTGGGATGCTATTACGCCTTATGGTGATTCGGGAGTTGTGGGGAATTATCTTTCCGTGTTGATGGAAGACGGGCTGCAAAATGTGTTGCTTTATTTCCCATTTGCCCTTAGTGGAGCGATATATGAAAGAATTGTGCGGTCGAAATCCTGCGAGTTTTTTTATCCAGCGACCATTGTGGAGATTCATCTGGATAATGAGCGGGCTGAGGTAAAAAGAAATAAAATATTTGAATAAATTTTGAAATCAATGAACAGTGTGGTATAAATTCCCAATAGTTTTTGTGGCTATTCTAAACTAAAAATAAATTTATTTAATTTTTAATAGATTAGTTAAATTTGACGTAATTCAAACGTTGGACTTTCATAAAAATAAACAAAAAATCATTTCTTTTATTAAAGTTTTGTTACATAGTAGGTACGTCTTTACTTAAATTAATTTTGTAAGACGTTTATTTTTTAATGGTTAATTTAGGAGCAATGATGAAAAATCAGTTTTAGCCGCATTAGTATTAGGCGTAACTTTTATGTGTAACTGGTTGTGACGATGGTAAAACATCTCCGAAAACCGAACAGGCGAAAAGCAAGTGTTTCTGATGCTAAAGATGCTGTCGTAAACGCTGCAAAAGATGTGAAAGATGCTACAGCTGAAGCTGCTAAAGATGCAAAAGAGGCCGCATCTCAAAAGATGGATGCTATGGCGACGAAAGCCGGTGAAATGAAAGATGCAGTAGCAGAGAAAGCTGGCGAAATGAAAGATGCTACAGTTCAAGCTGCTAAAGACGCAAAAAGAGGCTACATCTCAAAAATGGATGCTATGGCGACGAAAGTCTGGCGAAATGAAAGATGCGGCAACAGAAAAAGCTGGCGAAATGAAAGATGCTACAGTTGAAGCTGCTAAAGACGCAAAAAGAGGCCGCATCTCAAAAAGATGGATGCTATGGCAACAAAAAGTCAGTGAAATGAAAGATGCTGCAGCAGAAAAAGCAGGCGAAAGTGAAAGATGCGGCGGCAGAAAAAGTTGGTCAAGCTGCTGATGCCGTATCTCAGAAAGCTGCAGAAGTGAAAGACGCTGTAAAAGCGAAACTGAAAGCAAATAAAAAGCAGACAAAGCTGCTTTTTAGAAGGGGGTAAAAATTAATTTATCCTTTTCCGCAAAAATCCTGACTGAACGATATAAAAATTCAGTCGGGATTTTTCTTGTATAAAAACGGCTATTTACTGCCACAAATTCGGCATCTAAAATATTGTGTGTAAATTGAACCTGAACTGCTGTTTACGCCTGCCATTGCGCGGCCCTAATAATTCGCCGTAAATATGAATGTTGCCATCAGCAGCCACTTCAGCACCATGTTCTACATCACCACTGAATAATCAGATCACTATTTTTGATGTAAATTACCCTGTTTGTCGATGACATTATGCGACACAATTTTGGTGGGTAAATAGCGTGGTTCGGGAAGTATTTCGGAGACGTTATCAACTTTGCCTAGAATTGGTAAATTGGCGGCAAGAATAAGTTCTCTTTGTAGATTATTTTGCCAATCGGCTACACCGATAAGGTGAATGTTGTATTCTGCTAATAAGTCTTTCAATGCAATTAGATTGACTTTTTTTCCAACATAGGATTGAACTGCAAAAATCACCTCAATATTGTGAAATAATGAGGGGGTGTTTTTGGTTTTTGTCAATGCCCGTTTAATCGCGGTTAAAACTTGAACTGTTTATGCTGATAAAAACGGCTGAAAAATTGGCCTGTGCGTAGTTCAATAATATCCTGAGCCATAAGCAAAATTCCGATGAAAATAGTTGCTTAATGATAATGAATTATTGCAAAAATCGGCAACTTGAACCTTATTGAGGAACAATTTTATGCTATGTGCCATTTATAAAAGCCCAAAAAGAAGCGGGCATGTATTTATACATTGAAAAACGTGATCAATTTGCTGCTGTGCGGAGGCATTACTCAAGGTATTTGGTAAGCTCGATATTTGTAATGTTATTCAATTTGGCAGGTAATAAGCCCTTAGTGAACGCGGATAAACTGGATGTGCTACGGCAAATTCGGGAGCAGGGTTTTTATTTGCAAAACACCGAAGAAAGACGATTGGTTGTTTAGTCTTTAAAAAGTGCGGTCAAAAAAAGAAATGTTTTTTTCAATGTAGGCAAAAGCTAATGGCACCAGAGGAGAGAGTAAAATAACGTCAGTGATTTATAAGTCATTTTTCATGGCCTTTTCCTCGTAGGCTTTTTGCGTAATTAAATCTTTGCTATTTTGATAGCAAGCGTCTATAATGCGCCACATATTTCGGACGCGGGGTGGAGCAGCTTGGTAGCTCGTCAGGCTCCATAACCCGAAGGCCGTCGGTTCAAATCAGCCCCGCAACCAATCACAAGTTCTAGTAAAAAGAACCCCAATTTTGGGGTTTTTATACGATAAATTTGCTGTTTGAATATCAGATAGGGATAGTGAATTATTTGATATTTATTGAAAAACTGGGCTTTACGCCCTTTTTACGTCTATTGTTTGAGGAGGTTGTTTTGCAACTTTGGAAACAAAAATTACAAGAATTATTGCAAGGCTCGGTAGAAGATCTTGGCTGTGAGCTTTGGGGCATTGAATGCCAACGCGTTGGTCGTTATCTTACGGTGCGTTTGTTTATTGATAAAGAGGGCGGAGTCACCGTAGAAGATTGTGCCAATGTGAGCCGTCAGGTAAGTGCGGTGTTGGATGTTGAAGATCCGATTGCCGATAAATATAACTTAGAGGTGTCTTCACCGGGGTTGGATCGTCCGCTATTTACCTTGAATCAATTTGAGCGCTATCTCGGACAAGAAATTTTATTGCATTTGCGCATTCCTGTGGCGGATCGTCGTAAATGGCAAGGGCAATTAGCGAAAATTGAAAAATGACATGATAACGCTGATTGTGGATGGAAAAGAACAAGTGTTAGCGTTTGGAAATATTCAAAAGGCTAACGTCGTACCGAAATTTTAAATTTAGAGAAGGATTAAAGCAGACATGAGTAAAGAGATTCTATTAGCGGCCGAAGCCGTATCCAATGAAAAATTATTACCACGTGAGAAAGATTTTTTGAAGCTTTAGAAAGTGCGATTGCGCTTTCTACTAAGAAAAATACGAATATGAAGTTGATGTGCGCGTAACGATTAATCCGAAAACCGAGAGTTTGATACATTCCGTCGTTGGGCTGTGGTGGAAAATGTAATGAGCCCAACCAAAGAAATCACCTTAGAAGCGGCGCGTTTTGAAAACCCGGATATCCAGTTAGGTGATTATGTCGAAGATCAAATCGAATCGATCGCCTTTGATCGTATTGCCATGCAAACTGCACGTCAGGTCATCAGCACCAAAAATTCGTGAAGCGGAACGTAGCAAAATCGTAGATCAATTCCGTGCTAAAGAAGGTCAAATCGTGACCGCGACTCAGAAGAAAAGCAACCGTGACAGCATTATTTTAGATGTCAACGGTGAAGACGGTAATAAAGCGGAAGCGGTCATGTTGCGTGAAGATATGTTGCCACGTGAAAAACTTCCGTCCCGGCGACCGTGTTCGTGGGGTGTTATACAAAAGTCAGTCCGGAAAGCAAAGGCACCCAACTATTCGTTACCCGTGCCAAACCTGAAATGCTGATTGAATTGTTCCGTTTGGAAGTGCCTGAAATCGGCGAAGAATTAATCGAAATTAAAAGTGCAGCCCGCGATCCGGGTTCTCGTGCAAAAATTGCCGTGAAAAGCAATGATAAACGCATTGACCCGGTGGGTGCGTGTGTCGGTATGCGTGGTGCACGTGCAGGCGATTACTAACGAATTGGGCGGTGAACGAGTAGACATCGTGCTTTGGGATGATAATCCGGCACAATTCGTGATTAACGCTATGGCACCGGCTGATGTGAGTTCTATCGTGGTAGATGAAGACAAACACGCTATGGACATTGCCGTGGAAGAAGCTAATTTAGCGCAAGCTATCGGTCGTAACGGTCAAAACGTACGTTTGGCAAACGCAATTAACCGGTTGGACATTAAAATATGATGACCACGGAAGAATTAAGTGAAAAACATCACAGAAGATAATAAAGTTTTAAATTTATTTATTAATGCGTTAGAAATTGATGAAGAATTCGCTCAATTATTAATTGATGAAGGTTTCTCAACATTGGAAGAATTGGCTTATGTGCCGGTTCGTGAGTTAACGGCTATCGACGGTTTTGGAAGATGAGGATTTGGTAGAAGAGTTACAAACTCGTGCGAAAAATGCCATTACGGCGAAAAGCGTTAGCAGAAGAAGAAGCCTTTAAAACAAGCGAAAATTGAAGATCGTTTATTAAACCTTGAAGGCATGAATCGCCATATTGCATTTAAATTGGCGGAAAAAAACAAATTACTACATTGGAAGAATTAGCCGAGCAAGGCGTTGATGATTTAAGCGATATTGAAGAACTCAGTGCGGAACAGGCTGCGGATTTAATTATGGCTGCCAGAAATATTTGTTGGTTCACTGAGTAATAAGGGAGTGAAAAGATGACTGAAGAATTAAAAACGAATGCACCCAAAAACTTAGTTTTAAAGCCGCGTACGAAAACCACTGTGAGCGGTACCAGTGCTTCAGGTAAAAAGCAAAGAAGTTCAGGTTGAAGTGCGTAAAAAACGTACTATCCCAACCGAAGCCGCCCTAAAAGCGGAAGAAGCGGCAAAATTAAAGGCAAACAAGAAGCCGAGCAAAAAGCTGCGGAAGAAAGAGCACAAAAAGAGAAGGCTGCGAAAGAAAAAAAGAAGCCGCTGAAAAAGCGAAACAAGAGCAAAGTGCGGTCAATAATGCAGTTAAATCTGTCGATTCGGAAAAAGAAAAAACGTAAGGCTGAAGAAGCGGAATTGCGTCGTAAAGCGGAAGAGTTAGCCCGTCAAAAAGCGGAAGAACAAGCCCGCAAAGCTGCGGAAGAAGCAAAAACGTTATGCAGAACATTCTGATGATGAATCTCTCAGTAATGCTGATGATTATTCCGACTACAATTTAACTTCAAGCTATGCGCTTGAGGCGGAAGATGAGGAAGAGCGTCGTAACGAAAATCGTGGTCGTGGTAAAAATAAAGTTGCTAAAGCGAAAAAAAGCGGCCGTGATGATGAAAGCAATAAAAACGAGCGCGAGTCTAACCGTCGCAATCAAAAAGATGTGAAAGGCGGCAAAGGCAAACAAGCGAAGAAAGGTAGCGCATTGCAACAAGCTTTCACTAAACCGACTCAAGCAGTGAATCGTGATGTTGTTATCGGCGAAACCATTACTGTTGCCGAGCTTGCCGGTAAAATGGCGGTGAAGGCGACCGAAGTGATTAAAACTATGATGAAAATGGGCGCGATGGCGACCATTAACCAAGTGATTGACCAAGAAACCGCACAATTAGTGGCGGAAGAAATGGGGCACAAAAGTCATCGTACGCAAAGAAAATGAGTTAGAAGAAGCAGTGATGAGCGACCGTGACGTGGATGCCGAATTAGTCACCCGTGCGCCGGTAGTAACCATCATGGGTCACGTTGACCACGGTAAAACCTCTTTGCTTGACTATATTCGTAAAGCCAAAGTCGCCTCCGGCGAAGCAGGTGGGATTACGCAACATATCGGTGCGTATCACGTTAAAACCGATGATGGCAAAATGATCACCTTCTTGGATACCCGGGACACGCGGCGTTTACTTCCATGCGTGCTCGTGGTGCAAAAAGCGACGGACATCGTGGTGTTGGTTGTTGCAGCGGATGACGGCGTGATGCCACAAACTATTGAAGCGATCCAACATGCTAAAGCGGCGGGCGTGCCGATTGTCGTTGCGGTGAACAAAATTGATAAGCCGGAAGCCAATCCGGAACGTGTTGAGCAAGAATTATTGCAATATGATGTTATTGCCGAAAAATTCGGTGGTGATGTGCAATTTGTCTATGTTTCCGCGAAAAAGGAACCGGTGTGGACGAATTGCTTGAAGCTATCTTATTGCAATCGGAAGTGCTTGAACTCACCGCTGTGAAAAACGGCATGGCAACCGGTGTGGTGATCGAGTCCTATTTGGATAAAGGCCGCGGCCCGGTAGCCACCATTTTGGTTCAATCGGGTACTTTAAACAAAGGTGATATTCTGCTTTGTGGTTTTGAATATGGTCGCGTGCGCGCAATGCGCAATGAAAACGGTAAAGATATCGATGCGGCAGGCCCGGCCATTCCGGTGGAAGTGTTAGGTCTTTCCGGTGTACCGGCTGCAGGTGATGAAGCCACAGTAGTGCGTGATGAGAAAAAAGCACGTGAAGTGGCGTTATATCGCCAAGGTAAATTCCGTGATGTGAAACTTGCCCGTCAACAAAAAGCTAAACTGGAAAATATGTTCAGCAACATGGCGGAAGGCGATGTGGCAGAGCTCAATGTCATTGTGAAAGCAGACGTACAAGGTTCTGTAGAGCCATTGTTCAGTCTTTAATGGAACTTTCAACCAACGAAGTGAAAGTGAAAGTAGTGGGCTCCGGTGTGGGCGGTATTACTGAAAACCGACGCCACCTTGGCCGCCGCTTCTAACGCGATTATCGTTGGCTTTAACGTCCGTGCGGACGGATCCGCCCGCCGCGTTATCGAAACCGAAAAATATCGATTTACGTTACTATTCCATCATTTACGAATTGCTTAACGAAATTAAAGCGGCGATGAGCGGTATGTTGCAACCTGAATTCAAACAAGAAATCATCGGTTTGGCCGAAGTACGCGATGTGTTCCGTCATCCGAAATTTGGCGCCATCGCAGGGTGTATGGTGACCGAAGGCCCTAGTGAAACGTCACAACCCAATCCGCGTATTACGCGACAACATCGTGATCTTCGAAGGCGAGTTGGAATCTCTCCGCCGCTTTAAAGACGACGTATCTGAAGTACGTAATGGTATGGAATGTGGTATTGGCGTGAAGAACTACAACGATGTGAAGGTCGGCGACCAGATTGAGGGTGTTCGAGTGGTTGAGATTAAACGCTCGATTTAATCTTGAAGAAAGTGCGGTCAAATTTGACCGCACTTTTTGCCTAAGGTAACGATGTTACTATAGGTTACATATAGCTTGCCCTTTAGGGCGGCATACAAACTTCTCCAAAAGGGAATAATTATGCTTAACCGCGGGTATATTTACCCACGGATAAATAAAAGAGAAATAAAATGGCTCGAGAATTCAAACGTAGTGACCGTGTCGCACAAGAAATCAAAAAGAAATCGCGGTGATTTTACAACGCGAAGTGAAAGATCCGCGTATTGGCATGGTGACGGTGTCTGACGTGGAAGTGTCCAGTGATTTGGCTTATGCAAAAGTTTTCGTCACCTTCTATTTGATCACGATGAACAGGCGATTGCGCAGGGGCATGAAAGGCTTGGAAAAAGCTGCACCTTATATTCGTACGCTGTTAGGCAAAGCCATGCGTCTGCGTATCGTGCCGGAGATTCGTTTTTATTTACGATCAATCTTTGGTTGAAGGTATGCGCATGTCTAACGGTGACAAATGTTGTGCGCGAAGATGAGAAAAACACGTTGAGGACAAAGACTAATGTCCAAACCGCGTAAACGTGGGCGTGATATTCACGGCGTGTTTTTGTTGGATAAGCCGCAAAGGTATGTCTTCCAATGACATCATGCAGAAAGTGAAACGTATTTTTCAGGCGAACAAAGCAGGGCATACTCGGCGCGTTGAGATCCGCTTGCCACCGGAATGTTGCCTATCTGTTTGGGCGAAGCCACCAAGTTTTCGCAGTTCTTGTTGGATGCCGATAAAACGTTGATTTAGTGACGGCAAAAACTGGGGAGAACGCACGGACACATCCGATGCAGAAGGACAGATTGTCGAAACCCATGAAGTGAAGGTCAAAAACGCCTGAAATTTTGACCGCACTTGGAACAATTTCGTGAGGATATTTTGCAAGTGCCGACGATGTTTTTCGGCGTTGAAACACAATGGTAAACCGCTTTATGAATACGCCCGTCAAGGTATTACGGTGGAGCGGGAAGCGCGTCCTATTACGATCTTTGAACCGAGCTTCATCGAATACAATGCGCCCTATTTAACCCTTTGGAGGTACATTGTTCTAAAAGGCACTTACATTCGCACTTTGGTGGATGATTTAGAGAGGCGTTGGGCTGTGGCGCCCATGTAACGATGTTACGTCGAACGGCAGTGGCGGATTATCCGACAGAAAAATGTTGGATTGGAATGCGTTCTGCAAGCTTTTGGCAGAATCACAAGATTTGAGTTTGTTAGATGCTTTTGTTATTGCCTATAGATACTGCCGTGGCGAAGTTGCCGACGTTAACCTTAGATGAAAGCCAAACACAAGGTATCGGATTTGGTCAACGTATAAAATTCGATAATCCTAATAGTCTACAAGGACAAGTGCGGTTATTTTCCCATGAAAATCGCTTTCTTGGTGTGGCGGTGATTGATGAAAATAACGTGATTCGTCCACAGCGATTAGTGGTGTATGAATAAAAAGTGCGGTGAAATTTCACCGCACTTTTTGTTTCTGTGTTAATTCTTATGAAAGTTCATTCAAGCGAACTTTAATCTTGGCAACATTCTCTTCCGTAAAGAAATTATCAATATTTTTCCAAATCGAATGATAGCCATAAGGTGCTTGTTGCATTTACCCATTTGGCTTCGTTTAAGTCCCAACTTTGATAAATCACACGATACATTGCCACGATTAAACCGGTACGATCGGCGCCGTGATAACAGTGCACTAATACCGGACCATCTTTCTGATGTTGGCGAATTTGCCATAAAATATCCGCCACTTCCCGTGTATTAATTGACCACGTTAATAGCGGCGTATTAATCAAATTGATATTTTTATGTCCGAATGCCTGTACGTCATTATTACGATCAAAACGCAAATTGACAATTGTTTTAATATTTAGTTTGTCTAACAGCGGTTCCGCCTGGCGATCTAATTGTTCGCTACGATAAAAATTATCGTCAATGCGATAGCAATTTTCATTTTCACTGATTACCGTTGCCCAGTGTTCCGTGTTGGTGGGTGGTTCGCCGGGAGCGGTTGTGCTACAAGCAACCAAAGCGAATGCGGTTAACGCAAAAAGCGAGTGTTTACAGATTGACCTTAGGGGAAAAGCGGGAAAATATTTTTGCATAAAAGATCCTAATTAACAAAAAGTGAATATTCGGCAAATAGCCAAGAATTAAATCTAATGGATGATGCGTTGTGATTATATTGCTTCTATTGGCAATAAAGAATCGGGATGTCATGGCTTTTTCACCATGATTGAAGAAAATTTCCACAATGGAACGATCAAAGAAAATTTCCACCGTTTGTAGATTGTCAATTTCACAGAAACGTTTGCTATCGAATTTTTCCATTAATTCGGTTTTGCTCGCTTTGGCTACGATCTAAGCAAACCAATCCGTTTTCATAAGAAAGGCGCAATGATTGTCCTTTTTCGTTTTGGAAGAAAGTCAAATTAAAGGCCCGGTTATTTGCCCTCAAATTTTACATAAGCACGATCTAAATCCGCAATCTCGGCTTTTCCATCAAGATGAAGCATCGAAAGTGCGGTCAGATTTTTCATACGTTTTTGCAATCGGGCGTTGATAGATTTTTGGTGCCTTCTAAACGTAGTTCTCTCGGCAGGTTAGAGCCGAATGCCATTTGAATTTGTCTGTCGGATAAGTTAAATCCGGCAAACCGATCAAGCGAAAAAGCACTGCGTGGGTTTTATTATCCAAAACCGCCGAAGGTTTGTGGGGCGTAGAAATCAAAGCCTTGATCCAACTCGCCGATATATTCCGCTTTTAAAAGGTTAAATCCGTTAATTTCCCCACAGCATAAGTCGCATGGTAATTATTTTGGAATTGATGAGCTACGATCTTTTGCCTTGAGGTGACCAAATAAACACATCTTTATCGCCCAGTTTCAGCAAATCAGGGCATTCCCACATAAACACATTGGTATTATCAAACGCCGGCAAGGAAAGCTCACCCAGCAGACGCGGCGTATCTTCAAGATTGTCCATTTCAAAAATAATCGCCGTGCCGGTGAGATTTTCCCGTTGTGCACCGCAGATAAAAACGGATTTTACCGTTTTCGGTGAAATAAGGTTTCGGGTCGCGAACGTGTTCCGTATAGCCTTCAGGCGCATTTTTCAATTAACGGACGTTTGTTTAACAATTTTCCATCAAGATCGAAGATCGCTAAATTTTGATAAGGCACACGTTGATTATCACTTGGGCGACGGGTGTTGCCCGTGTAGAACGATAGCTAATTTATCACCGACTTTTAACGCGCCACCGGAATAACAGCCGTGAGTTCAAAAAGCTCACAAGGAATGAGATCGTCAGCAGATTGATAATGTTGAAATCTTTAGTGATTAAATGCTTCCAATGTTTCATACCGTATGGCATCAAAAAGAAACCATTGATAAAAAGGTGATATTTCTCGCCATCAAAGATGAGACCGTTAGGATCGTTCATCAGTCCGGTTGGAGGCGCAATATGAAAGTGCGGTCGAAAATCCTTGTCTTTTTGCACGGTTTGAGCAATTTCCGCAAGCTCACCGGATTCTGCCGCAAGGATGCTTTTGTATTTCCCGTTGTTAAAATATGCATAAGGTTTCTCCTCCGTGTTTGGGCAGTGAGCACGCGTCAGGAGACGCGCGCTATCAAATTGAATCAATGGGATTAGTTGCCAAAAATTCTGCTAACTGTGCTTTTATTCGGCAGGGCAGACATTGCCCCTTTTGCCGTTGTCGTCAAAGGCACCGCTGGCATTGGCTAGCGGATAATTTGCTCAAGCACAGATATTTCTTTTTCCAATTTGAATGTTGTGAAAGACCGGAAAGGAGACCGCCTACGAACGCATCGCCTGCACCTGTGGTATCAACCGGTTGTAAGGCTTTGCCGGTAATGACATCTTTTTACCGGCTAAATGATAGAGCGCACCGTGTTTGCCCAAGGTCACGATAATCAATTTTTCCTGATAAAGTGCGGTGATTTTTTCAAATGCTTCCAGTTAAAGGTTTGCGTATCCGTGAGTAGCGTCAATTCTTCTTCCGAAAATTTCAATACGTCTGCCAATGCCACCGCCTGCATCACCGTTTCTTTCATGTCTTCAAAACTTGGCCACAGAGATTCGCGCAAATTGGGATCGAAAGAGAAAAATCCGCCGGCGGCTTTTAATACGACGAATCGCTTTCAAAAAGTCGTTTCGCGGGAAGGGTTATTGATTAATGCAATGGAACAGCAATGCAACCATTCGTTAGCTTGGAAATTCGGTAAATCGGCTACCTGCAAAAACTGATCCGCACTTGGGTTTACCATGAAAGGTAAAGCTTCGTTCGCCGTTGTCTAAAACCGACCACGACGGTAGAAGTGCGTTGCTGTGGATCGAGAATCATATGGTTCGTTTGCACATTTTCCTGTTGCAGGGTTTGTTGCATAAATTCGCCCAATGGATCTTTTGCCTACACGACCAATAAACGCACTTTCACCGCCTAAACGGGCAATACCTACCGCCACATTTGCCGGCGCACCGCCCGCACAACGCAAATAATGATTTTCTCCGTCCGGAATTAGATCCACCACGGCATCACCCAGTACCCAGATTTTTTTGATTCATCATGCTCTCCGTTATCAGACTTATAAACTTGAATTCTGTTGATATGTAGGATTTTGAAAAATACTACACAAAAACACCCATCATGAAATGATTTTACGAAATGATACTTTCTCAAATATTTTTTTATTTCATGCTGAATAAAAACCATGACCGACAATACAGCAATCTTGTTGTAGCAAAAGTTGGTATTAATTTTTCAACGCGTTTTCTTTGTGAATGCTATTTTTGCGTTTTATTTAATCCTAGCTAACCACAGTATCCTAGAAAGAATAAACCATAAATTAAGCGTTAGCTTTATTTTTGGAATATTTATTATTTTTTAGATCAAATTCCTTTAAATCTTCCAGTGTAATTCGTTTATTATTCGGGAATAATGCTTCTGCCGTTTTTTGTGCCCTAATTAGGGGAGAAACAAAGACTTTTTCAATTAATAAAAATGTCTTGATATGCTGAGCTTTGTTTAAATGAATTTAATTCATCCAATGCCAAATGTTCGGTTTGGTTATAATTAATCAAACGGTTTTGAGCAACGGTAGAGTCGCATTTACTACCATCGACTAATGGTGTTGCATGTCTGATAAGAACAATTTTAGGCATATCATCAAAAATGACAGAAAAATAACCGCACTTTATGAAGCCATAAGTGCGGTCGATTTTTGTGATGTTTTATCTCACCGTTACCTTGGCGAACTTGCGTTTACCTACTTTGGTAAAACCGCCGTGGAGGCGGGTGATAACGAGTTTGGCGTCTTCGACTTTTTCGCCGTCAATTTTACGCCGCCTTGCTGCACCATGCGGTTAGCCTCTGAAGTGGAAGCAACCAAGCCGGCTTCTTTTTAATAAGTTGGCAAGCCCTGATTTCGCCTTCAAAAGTAAATTCCCGGCATCTCATCCGGCATCGCCCCTTTTTGGAAGCGGTTGATAAATTCTTGTTCGGCAGCATCGGCAGCCGCTTCATCATGGAAACGTGCGATGATTTCTTTGGCTAATAAAAATCTTCACATCACGTGGGTTTTTGCCGTTCGCCACATCTTCTTTCAATTGGGCGATTTCAGTTAATGGACGGAAAGAAAGTAAGTTGTACCAGTCCCACATTAAGTCATCGGAGATGGACATGATTTTGCCGAACATCTCGCCCGGAGCTTCGGTAACACCGATATAGTTGCCAAGGATTTGGACATTTTTCTCGCCATCTGCTCCACCAATAACGGTAGAGTAATGGCTACTTGCGGTTTTTGACCGGCAGATTTTTGTAATTCACGCCCCACTAACAAGTTGAATTTTTGGTCGGTACCGCCTAACTCAACATCGGCTTCCAACGCAACGGAGTCGTGACCTTGCAAGAGCGGGTAAATAAATCATGAATGGCGATTGGTTGATTATTGGTAAAGCGTTTTTGAAATCATCACGTTCCAGCATACGGGCAACGGTGTAGTTGCTCGCCAAACGAATCATGCCCTTCGGTGCCCTAATTTACCCAACCAGTCGGAGTTGAATACGATGCGGGTTTTTGCGGATCCAGAATTTTTGTAGATTTGTTGTTTGTAGGTTTCAGCATTGCGTAATACGTCTCGCGACTAAGCGGTGGACGGGTGGTGTTTTTGCCGGACGGATCGCCCACCATACCGGTGAAGTCACCGATTAAGAAAAATCACTTCATGACCAAATTGTTGGAACTGACGTAATTTGTTTAATACAACTGTATGACCCTAAATGAATATCCGGTGCGGTCGGGTCGGCGCCGAGTTTCACGCGTAATGGACGATTTTTCTTTAAGTTTTTCAATTAAATCCTGCTCGGAAAGAATTTCATCTACACCGCGCTTTAGTTCCGCGAGAACGGTATTCATATCAGTCATGTATTTTTCCTAATGTTATTCAATCTGTAGTAAAGGCTACATTATAGAGGTTATCTCGATAAATTTGAATTATTTTTAAGGGGAGTAGCAAATTTTAGGTACGCCTCTTTGTGGGGGAGGAGGCGTCAAATGTTAGAGTGATTATCTATAGTTATTTAATGTTGAAAAATGATAATAGTTATCATAATTAATGTCAAAATATAAAAATTATTTTTCAAATAGATAAGGTTTATTTTTGTTGCGGAATCGCTATTCATCAGTGTTTATTTACATCCAATACAATAGTTTAGCCGCTATTTATACAGTGGTACGACCTTCGTCAGGTTAAGTGCGGTCGGAATTTTATCTGTTTTTTTCAAATTCGGTAGCATAGGGCGTAAGCCTCAACGCCTTCGCTTAGCGCGTGGAGAAAGAGTTCAGTTATTTTCGGGTCAATATGCTTGGCGATTTGGAAATGGTCAAAACCATCATGTAAGCCACGAGAAAAATGACGGCACGATGGCCGGCTTTTTCATGGCGATGAGTTCCCGTAAGTGTTTTTTTGCCCGCGGGTGGTGACGGCATCGGGAAACATACCGAGCTTTTTGTCGTTATCTACATAAGTGATGGATTTTACTTCCACATAGCAATCGGGCAGATCTTTGCCTTTTAGCAGGAAATCAATACGGCTATTTTCTTCCCCATATTTCACTTCCGGATAAATCTCATCATACATGGCAAGTTCAAGGATTTGTTTTTTTCTGCAAGGCATCCAAGGTAAGCTGATTAGAGCGGTGTGTTAATGACAAAACCAAGCTGCCATTTTTCAACTGAGTCAATTCCCAAGAACTTGGATATTTACGCGTAGTGCTGTCGGAGGTGGAATACCAAACCGTGTCGCTTTCCGCGCCACAGCCGATCATGGCGCCGGTATTGGCGCAGTGTAGCGTCGTGATGTCGCTGTTAGGCAGTTGTACATCAGCTAAAAAGCGTTTGTAACGACGGATTAAGGTGGCGGATTGTAGAGGTGGTAATTGCATTGTATTGCCCTTTGATGCATCAAAGTGCGGTTGACAAAAATCCAACGGATTTTTGAACATCAGCTATGCCGACTGTCCCGCAGGGGAAGTCATCGCTGAAGTGATGACTCATCATTTTTCAGTGTTTCTAATCTGCCGAATGTGAAACGGCGGTAAAAGATTTGCGCGTTAAGATAGCAAAGCGCGCAATGAATTTCTAATTTTTTATGCTATCACAAATTACAATAGGATCACATATTACATAAAAAGCAGAAAAAATTTTTCAGTTTTTAATGGAACAATGGTAGAGTGACGACTAATTTGACAGCTTAAAGGCGTCATTTCGGGCGGGTAAATTTTTACCTAAGTTTTAATCAATCAAAGGGAATCATTATGTTAATTGGTGTACCTAGAGAACTGCTTTGATAATGAAAGTCGTGGCGGCAACGCCGAAAACGGTTCAGCAAATTTTGAAGCTTGGCTTTGACGTGATTGTTGAACATGATGCGGGTTTTAAAGCAAGTTTTGAAGATCAGGCCTTTGCGGCTGCCGGTGCGAAAATCGGCGATGCGGCACAAGTTTGGCAGGCGGATATTATTTTTAAAGTCAATGCGCCGACTGATGAGGAAATTGCCTTAATAAAAGAAGGCGCAACCTTGGTCAGCTTTATTTGGCCGGCTCAAAATCCGCAATTAATGGAAAAATTATCGGCCAAGAAAATCAATGTGCTGGCCATGGATGCCGTGCCACGTATTTCTCGTGCACAAGCCCTAGATGCATTAAGTTCTATGGCGAATATTGCCGGTTATCGTGCGGTGGTGGAAGCGCGCATGAGTTCGGTAGTTTCTTCACCGGACAAATTACCGCGGCAGGTAAAGTGCCGCCGGCGAAAAGTATTAGTGATTGGTGCCGGTGTAGCAGGTCTTGCGGCGATTGGTGCGGCAAACAGCCTGGCGCCATTGTACGAGCCTTTGACTCCCGTCCGGAAGTAAAAGAACAAGTAGAAAGTATGGGCGCCAGCTTCCTTGAAATCGATTTCAAAGAAGAAGGCGGTAGCGGTGACGGTTATGCGAAAGTGATGTCCGAGGAGTTTAACCGTCGTGCTCTCGCCCTTTATGCCGAACAAGCAAAAGAAGTGGATATTATCATCACCACTGCGTTAATTCCGGGTAAACCGGCGCCACGTTTGATTACCAAAGAAATGGTGGAATCCATGAAACCGGGTAGCGTGATCGTTGATTTAGCGGCAGCGACCGGCGGTAACTGCGAACTCAGCAAAGCGGGCGAAGTGGTGGTTACTGACAATCAAGTCAAAATCATTGGTTACACCGACTTACCAAGCCAGCTTACCAACGCAATCTTCCCAACTTTACGGTACCAACCTTGTCAACCTATTGAAATTACTTTGTAAAAATAAAGATGGTCAAATCGACATCAATTTCGAAGACGTGGTATTACGCGGCGTGACCGTGATTCGTGAAGGTGAAATCACGTGGCCGGCACCGCCAATCCAGGTTTCGCCCAACCGCAACAAATCAAAGCGGCAAAGTGCGGTCAAAAAAAGAAGATAAAAACCGACAGATCCGCGTAAAGAAATACGGCATCATGGCTGCGGTTGGTATCCTGTTCTTGTGGCTTACGTCTACTGCAGTCGGCAGCTTTCTTTCTCACTTAACCGTATTCGTCTTGGCTTGTGTGGTGGGTTACTACGTCGTTTGGAACGTCAGCCACGCGTTGCACACCACTCATGGCGGTAACTAATGCGATCTCGGGATTATCATCGTAGGCGCATTATTGCAAAATTTCACAAAGGTAAGGTTTTTATCAGCGTGTTGGCATTCATTGCTATTTTAGTGGCAAGTATCAACATTTTTCGGTGGCTTCCGTGTCACCCAACGTATGCTTTCTGATGTTTTAGAAAAGGCTAAGGAGAAAAACGATGTCAGAAGGTTTTTGGTACAAGCTGCATATATTGTGGCAGCGTTGCTCTTCGATTATGAGCTTAGCCGGTCTTTCTAAACATGAAACTGCAAAAGCAGGGTTGTTGGTACGGTATTATCGGGATGGGTATCGCACTCTGTCGCTACCATTTTTCGGACCGAAATCCGAAGGCACACTGTGGATCATCATCGCCATGATCATCGGTGGTGCGATCGGTATTCAACGTGCATTAAAAGTCGAAAATGACCGAAATGCCGGAATTGGTCGCTATCTTGCACAGCTTTCGTGGGTTTGGCTGCCGTATTGGTAGGTTATAACAGCTACGGCTTGCACGACATTCCAACCATGCCGGGCGGTTTAAGTGATACGGAACAGGTGAAATTCCTGCAGAACAAGCCGCACTTGCCAGCGTGCATAACGTGAAGTATTCCTAGGGTATCTTCATTGGTGCGGTGACGTTCACCGGATCGGTGGTGGCATTCGGTAAATTAAGCGGAAAAATTGATTCTAAAGCCTTAATGTTGCCACACCGCCACAAATTAAACTTAGCGGCGCTTGTGGTTTCTGCGTTATTAATGGTGTCGTTCTTAAATAATCCGGACAATATCTTCCCGGTATTGCTCATGACGGTAATTGCCCTTGCATTCGGTTGGCACTTGGTCGCATCTATTGGTGGTGCTGACATGCCGGTAGTGGTTTCCATGTTGAACCTCTTATTCCGGGCTAGGCGGCTGCGGCGGCAGGTTTTCATGCTTAGCAATGACTGTTAATCGTGACCGGTGCGCTTGTCGGTTCTTCCGGTGCGATCTTATCTTACATCATGTGTAAAGCCATGAACCGTTCTTTCATCAGCGTTATTGCAGGTGGATTCGGTAATGACGTTCAAGTGTCTTCTGATACGGAACAAGGCGAACACCGTGAAACAACCGCAGAAGAAGTGGCGGAATTATTGAAAAATTCTAGCTCTGTGATCATCACCCCGGGGTACGGCATGGCGGTGGCAGCGCGCAATATCCGGTGGCGGAAATCACGCAAAAAATTACGTGAACGTGGCGTGAACGTGCGTTTCGGTATCCATCCGGTTGCCGGACGTTTGCCGGGCCACATGAACGTGTTATTAGCGGAAGCAAAAGTGCCTTACGATATCGTGTTAGAAATGGATGAAATCAACGACGATTTCGCCGACACCGACACCGTTTTGGTTATCGGTGCGAACGACACCGTGAACCCGGCCGCTATGGATGACCCGAACAGCCCAATCGCCGGCATGCCGGTATTAGAAGTGTGGAAAGCGGCTAACGGTGGTATTCAAACGCTCAATGAATACCGGCTACGCAGGCGTACAAAATCCGCTCTTCTTCAAAGAAAAACACCCAAATGCTGTTTGGTGACGCCAAAGAACGTGGATGACATCTTAAAAGCATTGTAATTTGCGTTTGAATTCACAAATTACAACAAAGTGCGGGTCAATTTGGCCGCATTTTTTTATTCTTGTTATAAATTGATTTCAAATAATGAATCTCATGTGTAATGAGGCTATAATTTCCCGTTTTTTGATAAAAATGGAGTAAACATGACAGAACTGGCTTTTGCACGGCGTGCAAGATGAATGCGTTGTAACGGATGACATTCGACTGACCTAATATAGTCACGGCGCAGGTTGAGGTTGCAAAATATCGCCTAAGGTTTTAGGAGGAAATTTTGCATACCGAAATGGCACCGTTTATTGATCCGAATTTGTTGGTGGGTAATGACACCAAAGATGACGCGGCAGTTTATGATTTAGGTAATGGTACATCGATTATCAGTACCACGGACTTTTTTCATGCCGATTGTGGACGATCCTTTTGATTTCGGACGCATTGCGGCAACCAATGCCGTGAGTGATATTTTTTTGCTATGGGCGGCAAGCCGATTATGGCGATTGCGGTGTTTGGTTTTCCGATTAATCAAATTACCCGCCGGTGTGGCGCAACGCATTATCGAAGGCGGTCGATTTGCTTGTCAGGAAGCGGGTATTGCCCTTGCCGGCGGACATTCCATTGATTCTCCTGAGCCGATTTTTGGCTTTAGCGGTCACCGGTATTATTGACACGGAGAAAAGTGAAACGAAATGCAACGGCACAAGCAGGCTGTAATCTGTATTTAACCAAACCGTTAGGCATTGGCGTGCTTACTACCGCCGAGAAAAAAGGTAAATTAAAAGCAGAACACAAGGGCTTAGCAACCCAATGGATGTGCCAAATGAATCTGGTAGGAAGCGAATTCTCAAACATTGAGGGCGTTACCGCCATGACTGATGTGACGGGGTTCGGCTTTGTTAGGCCATTTAGCCGAAATTTGTGAAGGTTCCAACCTCAATGCCGAAGTGGATTTCGTCAATGTTAAAACCTTAGACGGCGTGTATGATTATATCGCTCAAGGTTGCATTCCGGTGGCACTAACCGCAATTTCGACAGCTACGGACACAAAATCGCAGCGATAACCGATTTCACAAAAAGCCGTGTTATGTGACCCGCAAACTTCCGGCGGCTTACTGATTGCCGTTAAACCGGAAGCAGAAAAGCGAAATGTTCACGTGGCACAAAAAGCCGGCGTGGAGCTTTCTCCGGTAGGTAAACTAATCGAAAGACAAGCAACACCGGAATTTATTGTGGTGAAATAGCGTTAATTTTTTTCATAGAAGTGCGGTCAAAAATTTGATAGATTTTATGACCGCACTTTTATTTTTCTTTCCTTTCTCAACATCGCCATTTTTATAATGTGATCCTTATCACGAATCCAAGATTCTCCAGCCTATTTAATTGACACCCCATTCTTGCAAGTTTATTAATACATCAATAAATTCAAATAAGCCAAGCAGGAAGGATGTCAACATGGCAAAGTTAGAAATTAAAAATATCACATTTGGTGATTTTTACGCGGCGAATAATATTACTTTTACTGCCGAAGAAGGCGAGTTTGTCACCTTATTGGGGCCCTAGTGGCTGTGGTAAAACCTCGTTGTTGAAACTCATTGCCGGCTTTCATGTGGCGGATGAAGTAGAAATTCTGATCGGAGGAAAAATGTCAATGATGTTCCGCCGGAAAAAAACGCAATACTGCCATGTGCTTCCAATCTTACGCCCTTTTCCCTCACCTTAACGTCTCTCACAATATTTGCTATGGTTTAAAACAACGTTCCATTGATATTGAAGAACAAAAACAGCGTTTAAACCTCGCCTTGAAACAAATGGATTTAGAGTTTCATAAACTGAAAATTACCAGTGAGCTTTCCGGAGGGCAACAACAACGTGTCGCCTTAGCCCGTGCTATGGTAACCCCGTCCGGATGTGATTTTGTTTGATGAGCCGCTTTCGAATTTAGACGCCAAATTGCGCGAAAGTGTACGTTTTGAAATTAAGCAACTTTCCAAGCAATATAATTTAACCAGTATTTATGTGACTCACGATCAGGCGGAAGCCTTAACCATGTCCGATAAAATTATCGTGCTAAATAAAGGGGCGATTGAGCAAATCGGTTCTCCGCAAGATATTTATCATCACCCGAAAAATCGCTTTGTGGCCGATTTTATCGGTATCGCGAAATATTACAGAAGCTAATGTAAAAATATCGGTGAGAACCTGTATGCGGTCAGTTCTATTTTTGGTGATTTCACCGTGTTTTCTGAGAAAAAGCCGGAATCGGAACGGATTTATATTTGCTTCCGACCGGAAGACATTGAATTGTTACCAAACGCCCAAACGGAAGTGGAAAACCAAATTACCGTGGATATTGTCAACACGGCTTTATGGGCAATATCACGGAAGTACAAGGTGTTATTAAACGTAATGATGAGGAGAAAAATTACGTTTGCAACTGACGAAATGCCCGAGTTTTAGCAATAAACTCACCTTTTACGATTCCTCGCCACGCAATTAAATTTTTGGAGTCCGTAAAATGAAAAATCTGAAAAATGATCTGAAAGCATGGCTCTTGCTGTAGTGGCCTGGGTACGATCTTATTTTTAATGGGATCCACATTCTATATTGTGGTTTCACAAAGCCTCGGTTTTGTACAGCATGGGCGGTGAGGAAAGCCAATTTAGCCTGGAATATTGGCAGGCGGTATTAAACAGTCCCGTATTTCAAAAATTCGTATATTTATTCCGTAAAAGTATCCTTATTAGGGGCGATTTTATCCATCATCGTGGCTTATCCCTATTGCTATGTGGTTGCGTAAAAATTGCCTGCCAAGGTAACGATCATCACCATCTTGCGGGCACCCTATGTTGGTACCGGGATTGGTGGCAGCCTTTTTGTTCGTCAATATGATTTCTTATCACGGCATTCTTAACGAAGTATTCGTTTATTTGGGCATTTGGGACGAACCGAAAACCCTCCAAAATGACGAGATTTGGCTGGGGGTAGTGATTTTACAAATGTGGAAAAACATTCCTTTTGCTTTTAATTCTTATTGGTGGGGCGGTCAATTCGTTGAAAACCGATTTATTAGATGCCGCTGCAAATTTAGGTTCGAGCCCTTGGCAACGTTTTCGTTATGTGATCTTTCCGCTGACCTTAGGGTGCGGTGCAAGTTTCTTTTATTTTGATCTTTATCGGCGCATTGGGCGATTTTTGCCTTTTATAGCATCGCCGGTCCGCGTAGCACTTATTCTTTAGCGCGTTTAATGCAAATGTCCGCCTATGAATTTGAAGAGTGGAATCAAAAGTGCGGTCATGGCATTAACCATTATGCTAACCTCAGCCTTTTTTCACCATTTTAGTGTCATTACTGATTAAACCATTAGCCGTCAAACGTGGAGAAGTAAAATGAGCAGTTCCGCACAAATCACAACGAAAAATGGTCGATTAATCGCACGTATTTCCTTTAACCTTCTTTATTCTTGCCAATTTTATTTGGTTGTTTTTACCGTTTTTGATGGCGGGCCTGTGGTCATTGGTGGATCCGGCAAAGCCTTGGAGTTATCCGGATATTTTTCCCACAATCCTTATCTTTTGAACGTTGGAAAATCGTATGGGAAACCACGTCTTTACCGGAGGCTATGTTTAACAGTTATACCATCGCGCCCTACGGTTTCTTTGATCACCATTTTGCTTTCTCTACCAACAGCCTATGCTTTTGGTCGCATGGAGTTTAGAGGCAAAAAATTAGCGGAATTATTAACGCTAATTCCCTTGGTTATTCCGGGCATGATTATCGCGTTGTTTTTCAGCCGTATGTTATTGGATTTAAATATTAATAATCCGTTTATCGGCATTGTTATCGAGTCACGTCGTGCTCACTTTTACCTTACGCTATTCGGATTTTTATCCGCGGGTTTTTCTTCTGTTCCGCAAGACCTGATTGATGCCAGTCGTGACTTGGGGGCATCTAAATTTACCGTATTCAAAGACGTGTATATGCCGATGTTAAAACCAAGTTTTTGGCATCGATTATTTTCTGTTTGGTGAAAAGTATCGAAGAATTTGCTATCGCCTTCGTTATCGGCTCACCGGATTTCATCACTGTGCCAACGATTTTTATATTCCTTCCTAGGCTATTCTTTCATTCGCTCAAATGCGGCCGTGGTGTCTATCATCTTGTTGGTGCCGAACATCATTTTAATGATGATTATCGAAAAATTACTGAAAGGGAATTATCTCTCTCAATCCACAGGAAAAGCATAATTTTTAAAAAGGAGAAACTTATGCAAAAATATTTGTAAACTCATTTCTATTGGTCTTACCGCTACAGCATTGGCTGTAAGCACGCTTGCCTCAGCCGCGACGGATTTAAGCTGGGAAAATCTTGGGCTGAAATTGAAGAACTGGCGAAAAAAAGAGGAAAGGTCACGGTCAGTGTGTGGTATTTACAGCCGCAATTTCGTAATTTTCGTCAAAGCATTTGAAAGTCAATACGGCATTAAAGTCAAAGGTGCCGGAAGGTACATTGGACGGCAATATTAATAAACTGATTGCCGAGAAAAACTTGGAAACCGGAAAAATGGACGTTATCGTTCTGAATGCAGATAGACTCGGTAACGTGGCGAAAAATGACATTCTTGTCAAACTCAACAATTTACCGAATTTCGATCAAACTGAACCATCATTTGCAAGGGGTAGAATTAGGTGATGTGGCAGTAGGTTATTGGGGTAACCAAACGGGTTTGGCATATGATCCGCTGCGAATTAAAGAAGAGGAGTTGCCACAATCTTGGGCTGATATGGAAAAATTATATTGATAAAAATCCGAAAAAAATTCGGTTATTCTGATCCGAACGGCGGCAGTTCCGGTAATGCATTTATTCAGCGCGCTTTTAGTGTATATCAACGGCGACTATGACTACCGCACCGATAAAATTGATGAAGCCCAAATCGCCAGTTGGAAGAAAAACTTGGGATTGGTTTAGCAGTAAAAAGATGCGTTAATCCGCACAGCCTCCAATGCTGATAGTTTAACCCGCTTAAATGACGGTGAATTGGTGATTGTTTCCGCATGGCAAGATCACTTATTCAGTTTGCAAAAACAAGGTGCGATTACTGACCGCTTGAAATTCTATGTACCAAAATTTGGTATGCCGGGTGGTGGTAATGTTGTGACCGTGGCAAAAATGCCCCGAATCTGGCTGCATCGCTTGTTTTTCGTCCATTGGATTACTTCGCCTGAAGTGCAGCAAAAAAATTAAGCGAAGAATTTGGTGTACGCCCGCTGGATAACCAATCCGGCTTGAAAGACACTATTTTTCTTCTCAACGCCATGGCGCAAAGCAGAAATGGAATCTTTCACAAAAAGAGGTGATTTCACGTTAAGTTGATGAAAATATGATATGAAATATTGGCTCGCGTTTCTTAGGCGAGCCTTTAATCTAAAAAGTGCGGTCAGATATTGTAACATTTATGAAGTCGTACAATGCCTTTGAAATATGATGAAATAGAAAAGCCCTGATAATACAGGGTTTTTCATTATAGCCAGACTTTTGTCTCGCTCTAATGAAAAACCGCCTTCACTGAAGGCGGTTTTTGTTGTAGTTAATTTGATATATTGTCTCTTTATAACCGGATACTTATATTAAAATTAATATTATTTTTCTATTAGGCGATATTTTGACTTCAAATTAGGCCCCGCAAGAATTTGAACCAATACCACTCATTTTATAATCGATACACAATACATCATACCCCGCGCGAACCAATTCATAAGAATGCGTTTTTCTGTGTCAATTCTTCTGGGTATAAGGTGATAAATTAAAACTAAATGGCTGTTCTGATTCAATCTTAATCAGATCATTTTTAACGTAAAAACACCCATAATGGCTACCATTTTTCTTGAGGTTTAAGATAATTAACATGGTTTTTCTCTGCTGTTGTTAAATAAATTCCAAATTGACTTGCTTGATGCTTATCAATATAACTTTCTCCTGCTCCATATCCTAAATAGGTAAAAGGCGTTTTCTGTTTATCTAAGAAGAAACGTAACCCAAAACGAGGTAAAAATGGTAAATGCTCATGGAAAATTGCATCTGTTTTTGATATCTAACTCACCATTTGCAGATAACAAATACTGTGTTTCTAATGTCATGATTTTTGATTTTGCATTCGCTACTAATGCACTTTTCACTGACACCACAACGCGATTTTCTTGCAGATGTGCGCAAATATCATAGACTTTAGAATACATTTGATCATAACCGGCATTTTGCCATTGAGAACGAATTAGGCGATCATTATCTGTTGGAGCCCGCCAAATATTCCAAGCTAATGGCTTATAAATAATGGCTTTACCATTGACTTTAATTTCCTCAATTACCCCTGTGACTTTATTAAATTCATAATAGTATTGGCTATTTTGAATAATAATTTGTCTTTTTGTTTCAGTGATTTCTAACGGTTGCTGCTGAGCTTTATCTGATGTAATAGCAGGCGTATATTCTTTACTTAGGATAATTTGATCAAAAACCAAAACAGTGCTCAGCTTGTAATAAATCCGTCTGTTTAGCAGAACAATAAGATAGGTTTAACCACAACAATCCGCCTCGCTCTTTTAGGAAGTTGAATCGGTAAAAATTGAGAACAATGAGGTTCACAATCAACAGCTAATGTTCCTGTTTCGATTATCTGGCCATTTTTACCCATTCATATTTAATTTGAATACTATCTTTTAAATTAGTGAAGTCAAAATAGTTATGCACTTCAACCTGATCATTATTTAAGACTGCTCTTACAGGCCGATTGACATTTTTCACTTCTAATAAATTACTGTGCGGAATACGTTCAGGTGAAACCAAACCATCCACACAGAAATTTCCATCATGGATTTTTCACCAAAATCACCGCCATATCCTAGTTTTGTTGAGGTAATAAATGGCGCATGATCACACCATTCCCCAAATAAATCCTCCACAACTTCCTGAATATTTATTAAATGTTTGAAAATAGTCTTCCATATCACCATTTGAATTTCCCATCGCGTGAGAATATTCGCACAATAAGAATGGTTTATTCGTTTGTGATACATCGGAAAAATAGGCATCAATCACCTCTGTATCAGAGTACATTTCACTGTATAAATCTAAATGCTCAGTATTATTTTTATGTGCCGAATGTTGGTAAATACTACTTTCATAATGCACTAAACGATCCGGATCCCGTTCTTTTACCCATTGTGCGCAATACTCAAAATTCTTGCCATACCCCCGATTCATTGCCTAAAGACCAAATCAAAAATTGAACTGCGATTCTTGTCGCGTTCCACATTGGCTTTAGTTCGCTCTAATAATGCTGTTTGATACAAAGGTTCTTGAGCAAAATAGCAAAAGTTATCTATCATTTGCTGGCGAATGCGTTGTTCTTCATTAGCGTTTTCTACATTCAAAAAGATACTTGGTTCCGGCTGTGAAATAGCTTGGAATGATGCGCCATGACTTTCAATATCACTTTCACTAATTACATAAAAACCATAGCGATCGCAAAGCTCACAAAACCACGGTGAATTTGGATAGTGTGCGGTACGAATGGCATTAATATTATGTTGCTTCATTAACGTTAAATCAGTCATCGCTTGAGCGACTGAAATAGCATATCCGGTTTTCGGATCACTGTCGTGGCGGTTCACACCTTTAAATTTAATAGGTTGCTGATTCAGCAGCAATACGCCATTTTTAATTTCTACCTTGCGGAACCCCACTTTTTGCGTAATGGTTTTCGTCTTCCGTGTGGAATACTAAAGTATAAAAGCGCAGGGTTTTTCAGCATTCCACAGTTGTGATTTGGTTAAAGGAATATTATCAAGATGGATTTGTGTCCGTTGTTCATCCATTGTAATTTTGCATTCTGTCTGAACAATTTGATCCGTTGTATCAAACAATGTCACTCTAATGTCAGCCGCACATTTTGCGAATTTTAGATCGAGATAGATTTGCCCTAATGATAAATCTTCAGAAAGCACCGTTTTAATATGTAAATCTTGCAGATAATTATGTTCCCTTTCCAATAAATAGACGTCTCGAAAAATTCCCGACATTCTGAATTTATCTTGATCTTCCAGATAACTTCCTGCACACCATTTGAGAACAAAGACGGTTAATGTATTTTCACCATGATGAAGATAATCAGTAATATCAAATTCATTGGTACTATGGCTAATCGAACCATATCCTACAAATTTGTGATTTACATACACATAAAGACAGAATCAACCCCTTCAAAATTCAGTAAATAACGTTTCTTCGGATTTTTATTCAGTTGCACTTGCTTTTGATATACCCCACAAGGGTTCTCTAACAGGATAAAAGGCGGATCAAACGGAAAAGGATAATTAATATTGGTATATTGATGGGTATCAAATCCGTGATTCTGCCAATTTGAAGGCACGTGGATTTGCTCTACAAACGGAATTTCGCTTATCTTTTCAGGCAAATCTTGCATACTTGAATAATAAGCAAATTGCCATTGACCATTCAATGATGTGAAAAATGAAGAGTTTTCTCTAGCAAATTGATCTACCTTATCCTTTTTAGCAAAAGGAATAAAATAGCTATGATGTGGTAATGCATTAATTCGTGTAATTGTAGGATCTTGATAATAATTTGCTAATAACATTTTTCCTGTCCTCTGAATTTTTAAGCGTTGTTCACTAATTTCTTGGTATTTACTAAAGTAAATACAGAAACTGATGTAAATGCAAGAGCAATACAACCTAAGATAAAATAGGTAGATTGAAAACCATACATGTCATATAAAGTCCCTACGGCAGGCGATAAAATCATATTACCAATCTGCTTTGAAAAGTGACAAGAGACTAAATAAATGGTTGCGGAGAAACGGACTTCAAAAACATCAGTAATATATTTAAATACTCCAACCAAATAGAATGGTACTTCAAACATATGTAATGTTTTTAATACAATCACATGCCATGCTTCTGTTGCAAAAAGATGAGCCCATAATGCGAATACTCATAATTGTTCCTGCAATCAATAACGCATTCTTTGCCCCAATACGATTAATCAATAAAGGCACGAAAAACATAATTGTTGCATTTAATAGCTCTCCTCCCGTTGTTACATAACCAAAGAATTTCATTCCTTGTTCTTTAGATTCAAAAACGTATTGAAGAAATTACCAAATTGCTGGTCAAAAATGTCATAAACACAAGCCACTCCAACAACATAAGTTAATAATGCCCAGAAACGAGGTAGAGAAAAGAGCTTTTAAGGCTTGTTTTAGTGTAATTGGACTTTTATTTACACCTAATTGTTCCACTACTTGAACTGTATTATTACCATCTGTTTTTGCAAGGAAAATCAGAACCAATAACACAACGGCAGTGGCGGAACCAAGGCAGAAAACCGCATTCGGTTGAGAACTATACAAATTGCCTGCAATAGAGGCACAGATTGCCCAACCTAACATCCCGAATAGCCGTGTTCTTCCATATTCAAACCCGTTTAAATGGCTGATACGCTCAATGTAGGCTTCTGATGCTGGTGCGCCTGCTTGGAACACAAATCCCATATATGCACCTCCGGCAATAACCCCCAACCATAAATTGGTTTTCAATAACGGAGCAAAAACATAAATAAAGAATGGTGCATAGAAAAGAAGTAATATCGCAAGTAGCCAAAGCAGATGTTTTTCGAATACCTAATTTATCAGATAAAAATCCTAAAATAGGCTGAAAGAGTAAAGCAAAAAGAGAAATGAACGAAAAGACGTAGCCAATTTTTCTCCCCTTTTAATCCGTGAATATCACCGAGCCAAATCCCTAAAAAGGATGACAGGTCGCCATAATGAAGAAAAAGCAAAAATACGCACTAAAAATCCAATAATTACTATTGGTTAAGTATTGCGATTTAGATGAAGTTTGATTGCTCATCTCACACCTCTGCGTCTATTTAACATTAAATTGGCTAAAATGTTAACGTTATCACTCATAATGTAAACACATTTATGATGAAAATGTGAAGCAAGTCACAAATGTTAACATTAACATTTGTTTTTGTGATACAGATCACAAAATAAAAAGTTAACGTTAACTAAAATCGCAAAAAATTTTATGATAAGCAATAAATTCACCAATGATTCGAGAAAAATGACATCCTTAAAAGACGTAGCACAATTAGCCGGTGTTTCTCTGATGACAGTATCAAGAGCACTCAACAACCCGGAAAAGTTATCTAAAAACCTATGACGTAGTCAAAAAAGCAATTGATGAATTACATTATGTGCCGAGTCTTGCCGCGCAAAGTATTCGAGGAAGCTCTGCCAAAAACCATCGGTGTGTTATCTTTGGGAACCGCCACAACCCCTTTTTCAGTTGAAATCTTATTAGGGATTGAGCAAACGGTGCGCCAGTTTGGTTGGCATTCTTTTGTAATTAATTGCATAGAAAAATGAAAAAGAATCACTAAAAACACAGCGTAGAAGCTCTTATTGCACAACGCCCAAATGCGATTATTATTGCGCGAAATGGCTTAAAAAGTCAAAGTACTGAAAGCACTACAACACTTCCCGATAGTGTTGGCGAACTGTGTGACGGACGATATCCATGTTGCAAGCTATATTCCCGATGATTTTCAAGGGCAGTTTGAACTTACTAAATTGATTATTGAGCAAGGTTATCAACAACCGCTCTTTTTACATATTCCACATAATTATATCGCCACGGAAAAACGTAAATCCGGGTTTGAAAAAGCATGGTTTTCACAAGAAAAAGCCAGTGAACCCGTATCTTTTTTTATGGAAACTGATGGCGAAGATTATAAAAGAGGTGCCAAGCTTTTAATGGAAATTTTTAGAGAATAATGAAAAATTTCCGTTTGATGTCGTGATTTGTGGTAATGACCGAATTTCTTTCGTTGCTTATCAACTGCTATTGAGTAAAAGGTTTTCAATTCCTGAAGATGTGGCGGTTGTGGGATACGATAATACAGTCGGCATGTCGTATTTATTTATTCCGTCTTTAACAAACCGTTGAGCTTCCACATTATGAGATGGGTAAACAAGCCGCTTTACATCTTATTGAGCATAGAGCAAATTCTGATATGCATTTATTAAGATGCCCATTAATTATAGGGAAATCTTGTTAACCCTACATAGCTCAAAAAGACAGGGCAATCTATTTTTATAAAAAAATACAACATGGCTTCATTCTCTATTTTGATATTGTGTGGATGATAAAAATATCTTGGTAGGGACTATCGGCATTTATTTGTATCTTTAACAGTTTTAATAGAATTCAAGATATTAGCCATCATTTGGGTTCCTAAAACACAAACATTCCAGCGAAAAATTTTTGCCACAGGTATAAATTCTTACTATTTGGTGCGATGTAGTTGTTGTGCTAAACCTAAAAATTTCTTAGGCATTTTTCCTCTATAATGAGAGCTACAATCGTGCGGTCGATTTTTCTTGGCGTTTTTGAAGTAAAAAAACATTTTTGAAAAATCGACCGCACTTTGATCTCACTTTTCAAAGAGTGGTCGGTTTTAGCCTAACCAGCCGGCTTGCTGGGCAATAAATAATGCGGCAAAGGCAGTTAAATAGAATAAGCCTATAAAGGACAACCACAATAATCCGCCTTTCACGCTATGTTTGGCTTTCATGGTTAAGGATAAGTTTAACCATGCAAATATCGGCGCAGAAACAAAGGAAGCGATCATGGCAAATTTCAACATCAGGGCCAACGGCGTTATTAAAGTAGAAAAATAATCGCCAATCCGGAGGCCGCGGCAAGCACCATGGCAATGTTTAAGGTTCTTACCGAGCTTTCGTGTTTACCAAGTAATAAACGCAAGGATTCTACGTTGGTACGGGAATAGCCGTCGATAACGGTAATGGTCGTACCAAACATACACATGAAAGCGATGACGGCGATCAATAAACGCGCCCATTCACCAATGGTGCTGGCATACATATTGATTAATTGTGCGATATATTTACCGCCCACCATTTCCACGGCTTCAGGTGAACCGAATTGTACCAACGCACCAAGTGCTAAGAACACAACCGCTAAAATCGCCGTGCCGATGTAACCCACGTTAAAGTCAAATAAACCGTCTTGATAAGACACTTTGGTCAAGCGACGTTTTGCCACCACCCACATGGAGTTAATTGCCGAAATCTCAATCGGCGCCGGCATCCAACCCATTAAAGCCACTAAAAAGGCTAATTTACTTAATTCCCACGGGGAAGGCGCAACGAAATCTGCCGGTGCGACACCTTGCATACCATTACGCATGAATGCAATCACCACGGCACTGACTGTTGTCACGGTTAATGCGATCGCGATGATTTTGGATAGACTGTCTAATAAGCGGTATTTCCCTAACAATAAAATGCCGGTAATCACGACAATTACCAATGAACTCAATACCGGCATTGGCAACGGAATAGGGATGATAAAGGTTAAGATCGCGGCGGTTAATAAGCCCACCGCCGCAGTGTTAATCACCGTAGCAAAGATGTTCAGCGCAAGGAACAACCACAAATAGAATTTCCCTTTTTGACGATAACCTTCCAACAAGGTATTGCCGGTATCTAAGGTATATTGCACGCCGAAACGGAAGAAAAGGGTATTTGAATAAATTAGCAAGAATCACAATGCTCACTAATTCTCAACCATAAATCGCACCGGCTTGGGTGGACGCATAATATGCGAACCACCAACGGCAGCCGATGCCATGACGATTCCTGGACCTAAGGCGGCGAATTTACTCGCCCATGTAGATTTTTTTCTACTGAATTTGAAACTTCACTCATAAAATGTTCTCTTTATCAATTGACTATAAAAATACGAAAAAGGACTCATTTATAATAGAATTTAACAACTCAGTAAAGAAAAATAAAATTCTGTACAAGAAGGAATTGTAGAGTAAAAAAACTAATAATTAACGAATTTTTAGATAATGACTTCAAAAATAGGAGAAAATACTAAACAATCGTACCAAAAATTGATTTATTTCAGTGAATAAAAATTTTTCATTTAAAAAGAAAGAGCGGTCAAAAATACCGGCGTTTTTGACTGCCCTTTTCTTTAATCTAATGCTGTAGCGTCTCAAAAAAATCTTTTCTGCCAATGCTTTTTGAGATGCCGGGGACGGAGGCAATTTCATCGAGGGTGGCGTTTTTAACGCCTTGCAAAGCCGCCGAGGTATTTGAGGAGGGCTTGGCGGCGTTTGGCGCCTACGCCTTCGATGCTTTCTAAGCCGCTTTGGGTGAAATGTTGTTGGCGTTTTTGGCGGTGCCCGCTGATGGCGTGGTTGTGGCTTTTCATCGCGGATATGTTGGATTAAATGGAGCGCGAGACTCGTCCGATGGCAAATGCAATTCTTTATCCCATTTGCTTAAAATTAGGGTTTCCAAACCGGCACGGCGATCGACGCCTTTGGCAACGCCAATTAAGTGCGGTCGGTTTTTATTCCATTTTACCTTGAGATTTTCAAACACCTGTAACGCACGGTTGAGTTGTCCTTTGCCGCCGTCAATAAAAATAATGTCGGGGATTTTGTCTTCTTCTAGATCTTTGTCGTAGCGTTTTTAACAGTGCTTGCTCCATAGCCGCGTAGTCATCGCCTTTGGTGATGCCGCTGATGTTGAAACGACGGTAATCGGATTTTAGCGGCCCGTCCTGATTGAACACCACGCAGGAAGCGATGGTTTGTTCGCCCATCGTATGGCTGATATCAAAAACATTCCATGCGTTTGATGGCATTAATGCCGAGTAATTCCTGCAAGGCAGCATAGCGATCATGTTGCAAGGTAGATTGTTTTAACTTAGTCACTACTGAGGCTTTGGCATTCATTTGTGCGAGTTGCAGGTATTTGCTTTTATCACCTTTTGGCATGATCTTGAATGATAACTTTTTCGCCCCGCTTGGTCGCTTAACAAGGTTTCCAAATCCGCTTTTTCTTCCAGTTTTTGATCCACGATAATGGTGTTCGGAATAGTTCTGCCTTTGGTGTGCCTGTAAATAAAATTGCCCAACAAAGGTTTCTGTAAGCTCTGCCAGATTGGTATTGTTCGGTACTTTCGGAAAAATAACTGCGATTACCTAAAAATCTTACCCTGACGAATAAACAACACCTGCACGCAAGCCACACCAAGTTGGTAGGCGATGGCGATAATATCAATGTCATCATGGCGATCGTTGGCGACAAATTGTTTTTCAATCACTGCGCGCACCGCCTGAATTTGGTCGCGAATCCGTGCCGCCTCTTCAAAATTCAGTTGCTGACTTGCCTGTTCCATTTGTTTCACTAAATGATCCAACACTTGTTGATCTTTGCCCTGTAAGAACAAGCGGGCAAAATTCACTTGCTGCGCATAGGCTTCGTCTGTCACACAACCTTTTACGCAGGGGGCAAGGCAACGCCCGATTTGATATTGCAAACAAGGGCGCGAGCGATTGTTATACACGGAGTTTTCACATTGCCGAATAGGGAACAATTTTTTTGCAACAAAGACAAGGTCTCACGCACCGCGCCGGCATTGGGATAAGGGCCGAAATATTCCCCTTGAATTTTCTTTTGAGCCACGATAAGAGGTAATGCGAGGATGCGTTTCTTTGGTTAATAAAATATACGGATAGGATTTATCATCGCGCAACAACACGTTATAACGCGGCTGATAGGTTTTGATGTAATTATGCTCAAGCAGTAGCGCTTCTGTTTCCGAGGTGGTAATCGTGGTTTCAATATGATGAATTGATGCCACCAACGCTTCCGTTTTTTTGCTGTTTAACTGCTTACGAAAATAACTGGATAAGCGTTTTTCAGATCTTTGCCTTGCCTACATAAATCACCGTGTTGCTATCGTCATACATACGATAAACGCCCGGTAAGTGCGGTACGTTAGCGAGGAATTTTTTTGCGTCGAAAGTGATATCAGGCACAGGAAAGATCTCTTTTGATCGCGCACGCTTCCCTAGCGTGTGCAGGTCATTATGTTTATCGATTTTTAGGCACGCGTTAGGAAACGCGCGCCAGCGGTTATTGGGGGCATAATTGTAAATTGCTTAATTGCATTGAGAAATACATTATTTTCTACGTTAATTCCGTCTGTCAAATCCCCCATCCCTCTTTTTTTAAAGAGGGTGAGAGGGCGTGTTAATGCGATTTCTTCGCTAAAATCGACCGCACTTTTTTCCAGATCTTCAGCCGTGTCCACACCCACAGCCGGCACTTCTTTTGGCAAAGTTCTACATGAATTTTTCGCCGTTCCACAGCACACGTAGCTGTTCCAGTTTTTCGATGTGTTCTAATGCGGTCGGTTGCCATTGCACATATTGTTTAATGAAACCGGCGCGATAAGCATAAATCCCAATATGGCGTAGGTATTGTGTGTTCAGTTGCAATTTTGCTACGTCGTCCATTTGCGCGGAATTGATCACGATCCCAAGGAATTACGGCGCGGGAGAAATAAAGCACATAGCCGTCTTTGTTGGTCAGTACTTTCACCACGTTGGGATTAAATAATTCTTCCGGCTCGTCGATATTGACCGCAAGGCTTGCCATGTTGACAGGGTATTTAGAGAGATTTTCCGCCACTTGTTTGACGATAACCGGTGGAATAAGCGGTTCGTCACCTTGAATGTTCACGATGATTTCATTGTCGGGGATTGCCAGTTTTTCAACCACTTCAGCTAAGCGTTCCGTACCGGAATTGTGGCTTTCTGCGGTCATGCACACTTCTGCACCAAAGTTTTTGGCGGCGGCAGCCACCAGGTCGTTGTCGGTGGCGATAATCACGCGGGTTGCGCCTGATTGTTTGGCTTGTTCAAAAACATGTTGAATCATCGGTTTGCCGGCGATATTCTGCCAACGGTTTTCCCGGCAAACGGCTTGAAAGCGTAGCGGGCGGGAATAATAACAGTAAATTGGATCATGTTACTTTTCCTCCGATGGGCTTAATGTTTCCGCTTGTTCCGCCAATAATACCGGAATGCCGTTTTTAATCGGGTAAGCAAGTTTTTCAAAACGACAAATTAAACGTTGATGTTGCTCATCGTATTCCAAACGTCCGTGGCAGGTCGGGCAAGCCACGATTTCTAATAATTTCCCATTCATCATATTGATCTCGATTTGTGTTTATTTTTATTCACAAGCTCTCTCGTTGGCCTGTTTCCCCGAAAGAATCGTTAGGGTAGCCAACGTTGAAAATATTTCACATTTTTGACCGCACTTTTGTAGGATCTTTTGAATAAATTGTTGTGCTTTTTTTCGCCTTGGATTTCTGTCGTTACCGGCACATACCACCAATGTTCTTCTGCAAACGTCATGCATTTTACGGCATCTTTTTCCGTCATTAAGAGCGGTCGATTTTTGTCGAATTTTTGCAAAAAGTTCGGGGCTAAATGATTGATGATCCTGAAAGGCCTGCGTTTCCATTAATTGAATACCATGTTGTTGTAACATCGTGAAAAAAACGCGGTGGATTGCCGATTCCGGCGATAGCGGTAGCTAGCTAAATTCATTTAACGGACGCTGTGCTTTTTGTGACTAAATTCACGGCATATTGCGGTTTTTAAGGTCATTACGGCATCGCTGTATTGGTTTTTCCGAACCGTTAGTGATGATGATGTCCACATTTTTTTAAAACGGCTTGAAAGCTCCCGTAATGGGCCGGACGGTAACAAGAAACCATTGCCTGAACCACGTTCCGCATCCACGATCACCACTTCAAAATCCCGTTGGAGTTTGTAGTGTTGTAAACCGTCATCGCTAATAATGACATCACATTTGGTGTGTTGTAATAAACATTCAATAGCTTGTTGGCGATTTGGTGAAATACAAACGGGAGCTTGTGTACGGGTGGCAATGAGGACGGGTTCATCACCGGCTTCAATTGGATCGCTAGTTGGTGTAACCAACAGAGGATAATTTTTTTGCTTTACTGCCGTAACCGCGAGAAATTACCCTACATTCAAACTGCACTTAGTCAGTTCCTGCACCAACCAAATTACCGCCGGTGTTTTGCCATTGCCGCCTACGGATAGGTTACCGACAATCACCACGGGAATTGGCGCGCGGTAAGATTTCAGTAGATTTAAACGAAACAGAGCGCGGCGAACGGTAGTAATCAACCAAAAACAACAGGGAGAAAGGGCAGAGTAGCCATGCTATCCACGAACGGGAGTACCAAAACTGCATTGTTTCTCCTTAATAACGTTATTGACTGAATTGCATATTGTGCAATTGTTTATAAGCACCGCCTTGTGCCAATAATTCTTTATGGTTGCCGCGTTCTTTGATTTTGCCGTGCTCAATCACCAAGATTTCATCGGCTTTTTCAATGGTAGATAAACGATGAGCGATCACTAAAAACGGTACGATCTTTTTGGATTTCTTCCAATGCCGCTTGAATGGCACGTTCCGATTCCGTATCTAAAGCGGATGTAGCTTCGTCTAAAATTAATACCGGTGAATTACGCAATAAAGCACGGGCGATGGCTAAACGCTGGCGTTGGCCACCAGATAAACTGGCCCCGTTTTTCGCCGATAACGGTATCCAAACCATTTTTCCAATTGGTCGATAAATTCCATCGCGTGTGCTGCTTTTTGCCGCGTTAATAATTTCTTCACGACTGTATTTGTCTTTTTGCCGCATAAGCAATGTTGTTGGCAATAGTGTCGTTAAACAAGTGTACTTGTTGGGATACCACTGCGCAATTTTTCGCGTAAATCGGACAAACGATAATCTTGGATATTGACGCCGTCTAACAGGATTTCACCTTGTGTTACGTCATAGAAACGGGTTATTAAATTGGCGATAGTGGATTTCCCCGAGCCGGAACGTCCCACCAAGGCAACTGTTTTTGCCATGAGGAATGTGGAAGGAAATGTCATCCAAGGCAGATTCTTCTTTGCCTTCATAACGAAAAGTGACGTTTTTAAATTCAATTTCACCCTTCACTTTTTCTGCTTTGTAAGTGCCGGTGTCTTTTTCCGTTTCCATATCTAAAATGCCAAACAGCGTTTGACAGGCCGCCATACCACGTTGGAATTGAGAATTCCATTAGTTAAGGATTTTAACGGACGCATTAACGCAAGCATGGAGAGAAAACAACGGTGAAAGTCCCTGCGCTGAGGTGTTGACTCATGATGGAAGGAAATGTCGCTAAATAAAGCACTGCAGCCAAGGCGAAAGAGGCGATGATTTGCACTACAGGATCGGCGATTGCATCAGCTGCCGTCATTTTCATGCGCTTGCGGCGCATATCGTTACTAACATGATTGAAACGTTCTTCTTCTATTAATTGACCACCAAAAGACAGCACCACTTTTATGCCCTTTTAACATTTGCTCTGCTGTTGACGTAAGTTCGCCCATGGAATTTTTGCATATTGCGACTCAGGGTGCGAAATTTTTTTCGAAACCAAGCTGATTAATATGCCGATAATCGGCCCGATAATGAATAGCACCAAAGAAAGTTGCCAACTGGTGTAAAGCATGATCCCAAGTAATGAAATTAAATAAGCTCCTTCACGCACAATCGTGATTAAAGAACTGGAGGAGGCATTGGCGATCATCTCGGAATCATAGGTAATACGGGAGAGTAATTTGCCGGAGGAATTACTGTCGAAAAAACTCACCGGCATAAACATTAAATGCTTAAACAAGCGACGGCGCATGGTCATGACCACTTTGCCGGAAACCCACGCCAAACAATAATTGGAAATAAAACTTGAAATACCACGAAAGATAATGAGCAATACCACAAAAACCGACATTTGTTTTAAAAAGGAGGCGTCCGCTTTGCCGAAACCGTCATCTAATAAAGGTTTGAGTAAGAAAATTAAGCCGGAATCGGTTAATGCGTTTAAAACCAACGCAATACCGGAAACAATCAAACCTGTTTTGTAGGGGCTAATAGTGGGCCATAAACGTTTAAAGGTTTGCATTGTGGAAAGATCTTGATCTTGCATAATAATTTCTGTCTTCAGGTCAAAAAAATAATGGCGCATTGTACCTTTTATTTCGTCTGTAAGCCAATTAATCTGCGATACCACGGTGAAAAATTCTGCCCGCGCAGTTTGGATTTTTATTTCGTTATCTTGAAATAATAAGCGGATTTGTCCGTGTTCCGCCGTGTTATAAATTTGTGTATTTTGTCGTCTTAAACGGGCAACCACGTCTTTGTGGGGAAAATGCCAAGGATTCCAACGTCCGCTGGAAATCAGCGCGATCTTAGGTTCCGTTTGTCGCACCAATGCTTCACCGGTGGAGGTTTTACTGCCATGGTGTCCCACTTGCAATACATCAATTTTTCCAAGTTTTGGCAAGATCTTATATTCCACCCCAAGATCCGCATCGCCTGTGAGTAAAATTTGATGTTGTCCATCACTTAGTAATAGTGTGCAGAATCCTTATTTTTCCGCCCTCGGAACGATAGTATCGGGAGATAGCACGAGAAACTTAATCCCTTGCCAATGCCATTTTTTTCACCGGTTTGGCACAAAGTGCGGTCGATTTTGCGATCGTTTTTTTCTCCATAGATTTTTTGTTTGACGGGCTAATGAATTTCACTGTCGGGTATACCGCTAAAATATCTTTTGCTCCGCCGGCGTGATCGTTGTCATCGCGGCTTATGATCAACCAATCAAGTTCAATACCTTCCCGCTGTAAATAAGGCAAAATTTCTAATCTTGCCATGCCGCCGCCGTTCCAACTTGGGCCGGTGTCATGAGTACGCCTTTGCCATTTTTAACGATTAATGTGGCGAGCCCTTGCCCCTACATCTAAGGTTTCTAATTGCCAATGAGGGCGTGAAATTGACAGATAAATCAATGAAGTAATGCAAAAATACCACTAATCCGCCGCCAATGGCATACGCCTTGATTGGTAACCCTAAATCAAGTTTACGCGGGGTTTAAGTGAAATCCTTTATTACGGGATTGTTTGGCTAATTCGATGGGGATGCGATAGGTTTTCGGGGCTTTATAAACAAAATGTAATGCGCTTAAAAACGCAATCGTGAGCAAAAAGCGTTAGCTATAAACTTTGTTGGAGTGAAACCGTGAGCCATCCGTCTTGCCCATAAGCCAAAAGTGCGATGATTTTTTCCGATAAATTATCGGCGGCCTGCCATGAATACAAGGCGCCTTGGGTGAATACGGCAAACAACACTAAGGGGACCAACAAAAAGCTGTATATGGGCACGGCGATTAAATTGGCTATAAAGCCATTTAAAGAGAGTCCGTTAAAAAGAAAAGTTGAATTGGGGTAAAACAACCATAACAGCCCCAATTGCAGATGAAACAGCGAAAAAAATCCACCGCACTTTGTGCCATGGTGAATGGGTAGGGATGATTGGCGCCATTGTAATAGCGATAGCGGAAAAATTGATACCAAATCATCAAACTTATGACGGCGCTGACGGACAGCCAGAAACTGGTGGAAAGCAACATAAGCGGATCGATCAAAATCAATAATGCCAATACCCGCCACAATAAACGCCATGGCGTCCAGTATAGCCTTAGGCCTTGAATTACATAGAGTATAACGAGGGCAATCATGGCGCGCAGGGTGGGAATTGCCATGCCCGCCAACTGACTATAAAGCAAGGCAAATAGCAAACCGCATAGTATCGGCAATGTCGGCGTGAGATAACGGGTTGGCAGAAAAATTGCAGTAGGCGTGCCAGCCATATCCTAGTAACATGGCAAGGCCGATATGCAAGCCTGAAATGGCGATTAAATGTGCCGTATTAGTTTTTTTGATAAATTTGCCAAGTTTCGTTGTCTAACCATGCGCGTTCGCCAAAACCAAGGGCTAATAGCAAGCCTTGTTGGGATAGATTTTCCGTTTGTTTTAGGGCGTTATTGAGAGCTGTTTGTCGCCACGAAAAAACGTTTTCTATTTTGACCGCACTTTGCACGCTTGCCCATGCGCTAATGTGTTTGCCGAAATACCATTGTTGGCGGTCGAAGCCGTTAAAGTTTAAACGGGACGATATTGGGCGCAGACGTAAATCGCCCTCATAACGTTCGCCGATTTTCACGATTTGCGGCGCTTTCCACTGGGCGTAAATACGTTGTTCCGGTAAGTCTTCGGCGAGTTTGGCGACAATGACTACAGTTTGAAAAATCTTGTTGGTTCAACACTTCTTGTACGGTGAATTCGGCGTGAAGGATTTTTCGGCAAATTGGCAATGTTGTCCGCTTGTTTGAGCAGTGACAGAGCAGGGAAATGCACATAAACAAGTTGGGCAAGTAACAGCAATAAATAGGTGAGTAGCGTCAATGGCTTGGTTAATCTTAAGCCGTAACAAAGCAATGCCATAAACAGCAACGGAGGAAAACATACAATGCCACCTGCCACGATAAAAGCCATTTATCGGGCAAAAATAATAGTGTTAGCCCACTGAAAATCAGTGTGCCGGCAAATTTATCTAACGAAATATTCACATTTTTAACCGCGCTTTTATCATCCGAAAGAGCGGTAATATGAAAAAGAAATAAACACGTTAGAAAAATATGGCAATAAATAATGCAGGCTGAATCGCAAATTTGAAAAAAATTTCGGAGAAAAACAGTGAAATAATGTGTAAATTCATTTGATCATTTTCGGAAGTTCTGTTATTTATTACGCCTTTCAAAAATTTAGGTCCGTTTTAATTGGTGTTACCTTTATAACTAAAGAAGCAACACTTATTGTGGGGTTTTTAGAAGTATTAAATGGATGAATTTTTATTAGGAGATACAAATGAGTAAAGCGTCTTTGAGTTTATTAGCTTTAGCCGGTGTTGAACCGTACAAAGAGGCGAAGAGATATGAATGAGCACCAAGTGCTACATTTTCAAGAAAATTCTTCAAGCCTGGTATGATCAAATTAGAGATGAAGCTTCTCGAACCGTTGCTCATATGCAAGACGAAGCGTCTAATTTCCCGGATCCATCCGACAGAGCAACACAAGAAGAAGAGTTTAGCTTTGGAATTACGCACGCGTGATCGTGAACGTAAATTAATGAAAAATCGAAAAGCACGTTGAAAAAAATTGGACACTGATGATTTCGGTTATTGTGAATCTTGTGGGGTTGAAATCGGAATTAAGCGTTTGAACGCGCCCAACCGCCGATCTTTGTATTGATTGCAAAACCTTAGCGGAGATTCGTGAAAAACAAATGGTCGGTTAAATCACGACAGAATGGATAAAAGTGCGGTCAAAAATATAATATTTTGTGACCGCACTTTTGATTTATTTTGTAATTAACGGAGATGTCTTATTTTTTTACTTATATTAAAAAAATCTTTTGAGCAAAAATAAAGAATAAAGCTGTCGCTCAAAAATGAATTGAAAGTCTTACCTAAAAAAACAATCTATTATTGAAACTGAACCTGTTAAAAATAAGGCTCACAGTTCTTCCCACAACAAAAAACCTTCATAAAAAAAGATTTTAAATACAGCATTAAAGCCTCAATTCATGGTATTACCCCACGCATAATTAATCGTAATGCGTTAACCGTGGTGGAAAAACTACAACGTCAAGGCTATGAAGCCTATGTGGTCGGTGGCTGTTTGCGAGACTTGTTGCTCGGTAAGAAACCAAAAAGATTTTTGATGTGGCAACAAATGCCCGTCCGGAACAAATTCAGGCTATTTTCCAACGCCAATGTCGTTTGGTGGGGCGCCGTTTCGCTTGGCGCATATTATGTTTTGGGCGTGAAATTATTGAGGTGGCCACCTTCCGCGCCAACCATGCCGAGAGCCACAATGAAAAACATGCCAAACAAAAGTGAAGAAGGAATGTTGTTGCGCGACAATGTGTACGGCACATTGGAACAGGGATGCGGAACGTCGTGATTTCAGCGTCAATGCCTTGTACTACAAACCCGCAAGATAACATTTTTAAAAGATTTCTTTAATGGTATTGAGGATTTAAAAACGGTAAATTGCGTTTAATCGGCGATCCTGTCACCCGTTATCAGGAAGATCCCGTGAGAATGCTTCGCTCTATTCGGTTTATGGCAAAATTGGACATGTTTTTTGGATAAACCAAGCGAAATCCCAATTAAAGATTTGGCACATTTATTGAAAAAAATATTCCACCGGCACGTTTATTTGAAGAAAGTTTAAAATTATTACAAACCGGTCATGGTGTGAAAACTTATCGGTTATTGCGTCAGTATGGTTTGTTTGAATTGCTTTTTCCTCTGTTAAGTAAATATTTTACCGCGCATGAAGACAGCATGACGGAAAAAATGATTCTGCGTTCATTAACGTCTACCGATGAGCGCGTAGTCGATAAACTGCCGCTTAATCCGGCGTTTTTGTTTGCGGCATTTTTTTGGTATCCCTTGCGTGAGCGGGTGGAAGTGCTGAAAAATGAGGGCGGATTGAATAATCATGATGCCTACGCGTTAGCATCAAATGATGTGCTTGAGTTATTATGCAACAGTTTAGCCGTGCCGCGTCGCCACACAACGGTGATTCGTGATATTTGGTCATTGCAATTACAGTTCTTAAAACGCACACAAAAATCCGTGCAACGCGCCATGGAACAGACAAAGTTTCGTGCCGGTTTTGATTTGTTAGCAATGCGTGCGGAAATTGAAGGCGGTGAAACGGTGGATTTGGCTACTGGTGGCATGAATATCAGTTCAGCAATGATGCTCAGCGGCAAAATCTGATGAATGCATTGCCAAATCAACCAAAACGCAAATATCATCGTCGCAAACGTAGCGGTTCAAGCAAGAAGGCAATTCATGAATAAGGTTTATATTGCTTTTAGGTAGCAATTTGTCTGATCCTCAGGCGCAATTAGTGGCTGCGCTACGTGCCATGAACGCCCCTACCGAATACCCGTGTTATTGCCGTGAGCTCGTTCTATCAAAGTCAGCCTCTTGGTCCGCAAGACCAACCGGATTATGTCAATGCCGTTGCCTGTTTGGAAACGGATCTTGCGCCTCTTGTCTTATTAGATGAATTACAACGCATTGAACATGAACAAGGTCGAGTTCGACTGCGTCGTTGGGAGCGAACGTACCTTGGATTTTGGATATATTGCTTTATAGCGATCAGATTCTTCAATCAGAGCGTCTTACCGTTCCTCATTATGATATGCATCATCGTGAATTCGTGGTGATTCCACCTCGTTGAAATTGCGCCGGATCTTGTTTTTGCCCAAAGGAGAATCTGTTTCGAATTGACAAAACAGTTTGCTCATCACCGGATGAGTATTGTGAAAGAGAAAGGCGAAATTCACCTAGAAAAGTGACCGCACTTTTATTCAAATAAGCCGATAAAAAGGTGCATTCAATGCATCTTAAATAAACGCACCGGCGTTTATGTTCATGATGTTCATCTTAAAAATTTTTCCGGCCTTTTTCACCGTATCCATGGTGTCATTTGTGAGCCGTCTTAGAACATTTATGAAAGCAAAGTGCGGTGACTTTTTAAAACGTTTTATTTTTCGGCAATGTGGGTGAAGTAACTCCGGACGATATTCAAAATGGACGGAATCGTAGTGATACCATTTGCCACCCCAGATAAAACCCATGCTTTTTCAAAAATACCGACGATTTGTTTGAGCTTCGGATCTTGAATGAGTTTTTGCGGATAAGCGCAAGGGGCGTTGGCTTTGCAACTGCTCCATTGCCAATAGGTGCCAAGCCCGTTCGGCAAAAGTGAAATCAATAGCGATACCGAAGGCGTGTGCACTACGACGTTTGGTGCCGCTGATGACTCGGTAATTAAAGGTACCGGCAGGTTTCGTGAGATAAGCGGCTAATGAAGGATGTTGCACGATCCTTCACCAACAGCCTGTAAGGTTTGCGCGGCACCGTTTACTTGATTAAATTGCAGATTTTTTTCCCGCTTGGCGCCCAACGTACGGAAACCAAATGTTGGCGAACGGCGGTTTCTGTTTCGCCATACATGGCAGCAAAGAAGGCATCGTTACGAATTCTACCGATCGGCATTTTGTTCGGGAATTGGGAAATCTAGCGGATAAGGTTGGGCAAGTTGGTCGAGCAATTCGCCGTGAGTCAATTTGGCGTTAAAATCGCCACCAAAGGCTTTTTAACGGTAGCTTTTGTCGATTAACGATTAATTCACCCGTTTGATATTGCACGCTGTTCGGGTATGCCGATTGGTAGCAAAGCCCAGCCTGTTCAGGCGTGACGGCATGTGCAAAAGCTAATAATGCAAGTCAAAATAGAGGTAAAGAATAATTTTTTTCATAGTCGAAGTAAATATAAGAAAGGCTTTCATTATTGAAAGCCTTTTATTTTCGCATTTAAAGTGCGGTCATTTTTCAAATGTTTTTATGACGTTTATTTATTGTGTTGCTTGAATTGCAGTTAAAGCAATGGTGTACACAATGTCATCTACTAATGCACCACGGGACAAGTCGTTCACCGGTTTACGCATACCTTGTAACATCGGGCCGATAGACACAAGGTCGGCAGAACGTTGAACCGCTTTGTAGGTGGTGTTACCGGTATTCAAATCAGGGAAGATGAATACGGTGGCTTGACCGGCAACCGGAGAATTCGGCGCTTTAGAACGTGCCACATCTTCCATTACCGCCGCATCGTATTGTAACGGACCATCGATGAGTAAATCAGGACGTTTTTCTTTCGCAATGCGGGTCGCTTCTTTCACTTTTTTCTACGTCAGCACCGCTACCTGACGTACCGGTGGAGTAAGAAATCATCGCTACTTTTGGATCGATACCGAAGGATTTCGCGGATTCGGCAGATTGAATGGCGATTTCCGCCAATTGTTCTGCTGTTGGATCCGGGTTCACAGCACAGTCACCGTAAACAAGCACCTGATCCGGTAACAACATAAAGAAAATGGAAGAAATAATGGAACAACCCGGTGCGGTTTTGATAATTTGCATTGGTGGGCGAATGGTGTTGGCCGTGGTGTGAACCGCGCCGGAAACCAAAACCATCCACTTCGTTGGCTTCCAACATCATGGTGCCGAGTACAACGTTATCTTCCAATTGCTCGCGTGCCATGGTTTCGGTCATACCTTTTGACTTACGCAATTCTACCAAGCGGGCAACATAGTTTTTCACGCACGCTGGCCGGGTCAATCACGGTAATGCCTTTGACTAATTGTACGCCTTGGGATTCGGCAACGCGTTTAACATCATCCGGTTTTGCCAACAGCACGCATTCTGCAATGCCACGCTCGGCACAAAGAATAGCAGCTTTAATAGTACGCGGTTCGTCACCTTCAGGTAACACAATGCGTTTGTTAGCTGCACGGGCAAGTTCGGTTAATTGGAAACGGAACGCCGGTGGTGATAAACGACGTAAGCGACCGGAGGCTTCCACCAAACCGTTAACGAAAGAAGGATCTAATTTTTCACCGGTGTAGCGTTTGATATTTTTCAATGCGTTCTTTGTCGTCAACCGGTACTTCAAGATTGAAACTTTTGTAGATTTAATGCGGTTTGCCATGTGTTGCCTTCAATGCGGAAGACCGGTAATTTTTGCTTTTCAAAGACGTGTTGGCAAAGCTTTTTAATTTGCGGATCTAATTTATAGCCGCCGGTTAATAATAAACCGCCGATTTCGATACCGTTGGATACTGCAAGGGCCGCTGCCACGATCACATCAGGACGGTCGGCAGAAACCACTAATAAGCTACCTGCACGGAAGTGTTCAACCATGTTTTGGCAGGCTTCTTGCGCAGAAAGTAATACCACGAATTCGACGGTTGACATCGCCTTCATTGAGAATGGATGCGCCTAAATGTTTGATTAAATCAATGGCACGGGTAGCGATAAGATCAGCAGACCATGGAATACAAGCTAATAATTTAATTTGGCTTTGAGCGAATAATTTTAACCAATTCGGATTCGCTGTTATGGCTGTGTTGGAAGGAATCGAATATTTCGCTTAAATCAGGACGGGTTCTGCCGGATTCATCAATTGGGGCGTTAAATTTATTGACGATAACACCCAGTAGGTTTTTATTGCCTTTGCCACAAATAGTGAGGCAGCTGCTTCAACACGTTCTTTTAATTGTGTCGGTGTTTCGGTGGATGGTGCCGCTACTAATACGATTTCCGCATCAAGCGCTTGGGCAATTTCGTAGTTAATGCTGTTGGCGAAAGAATGTTTGCGGGTTGGAATTAAACCTTCCACAATCACGATTTCATTGTTTTTTTGGAAAGACGTTGATGATTTTCAACAATCTTTTTCGAGCAACACATCAGATTGATTCTGACCGATCAGGGATTCTGCCACGCTTAACATAAACGGCTCAGCTGTTTCTAAGGCCGTGCTACTACGTACAATAGACGTGGTGCGATCGATAACGTCTTCACCGGTATTCGGCTGGGAAATAGGTTTCATGAAACCGACTTTTGCGCCTTTTTGTTCAAGTGCGTTGATTAAACCAAGACTTACGCTGGTTAAACCTACGCCGGCGCTAATCGGAATTAAAAATAATAGTACGGGACATAACTTTACCCTCGATTGGAATAGATGGTTAAAAGAAACCGCCGAATAAATCGGCAGTTTATAGATTGCGGTTTAGATGCAAAGACGAGCAGTATCTTGTGCAATCACTAATTCTTCGTTGGTTGGAATAACCAGGGCGATTGGGGTGTTGTCGGCAGTAATTACGCCTTCGTTACCAAAACGGGCCGCAAGGTTTTTCTCTTGATCCAATTTGTAACCGAACAGTTTTAAGTGATCTAAGGTGATTTCGCGAACGCGCGCAGAGTTTTTCACCAATACCGCCGGTAAATACGATGGCATCTAAACGTTCACCGATAACGGCCATGTAAGAACCGATGTATTTTGCTAAACGATAGCAGAACACGTCTAAGGCACGTTTTCGCCGGAATTTCTTTATCGTAGTTATCCTCTGAATAACGGCAATCACTGGTGACTTCGGTCAAACCGAGTAAACCGGATTTTTTTGGTTAATGTGGTATTAATTTCTTCTACAGACATTTCTAAAGTGTCGTGCATGTAGAAAACGATTGCAGGATCAATATCACCACAACGGGTACCCATGACCAAACCTTCTAACGGTGTTAAAGCCCATAGAGGTATCGATACATTCGCCATGACGAATCGCGGATACGGAACCGCCGTTGCCTAAATGGCAAGTGATAACATTGACTTTGTCTTCTGCTACGCCTAAACGTTTTTGCAGCCTCACGGCTTACATAATAGTGGCTGGTACCGTGTGCGCCGTAGCGGCGAACGCCGTGTTCGCGGTATAAAGAATATGGTAAGGCGTATAAGAAGGCTTCTTCCAGGCATGGTTTGGTGGAATGCCGTATCAAATACCGCAACGTTTTTTTATCTTTTAAGTGCGGGAATAATTTGAAAGCTTCTTTGATCCCGATTAAGTGGGCCGGGTTGTGTAATGGTGCGAATTGAATAGCATCTTCAATGCCTTTTACGACGTCATCGGTAACGACAACGGAAGAAGTGAATTTTTTTCACCACCGTGTACGATACGGTGACCGATGGCTACAACACCTTTTTTGTAATTCAGGATCAAGAGAGAAAATGTTACTTACGATAAAGTTCAACGCTTCAGAGTGAGCCGCGCCGGCACCTAAATCCGCCTGTCCTTTTTCGCCGTGCAATTTCCATTTAATACGGGCTTCAGGTAAATAGAATGCTTCGGCTAAACCGGATAATTTTTTTCTTCATGGGTGACAGGATTAAGAATCGAGAAATTTTAGAGAAGAACTCCCACAATTGAGGATTAGGACTAATTTTTTTCAGACATAAGCGACCTATCTTAATTTGAGTTGAACAAAATTCGCTCAAGACAACGAGCGAATAGTAAAAATTAAACTGGCATAGGATACACCTTTCGATCGACAAAATAAATTCTCAAGTTTAAAAAAATGCGATATTCATCAAAAATTTTTTGAAGATTTAAAGAAATTTTTATAAGGTATAAATTTTTGTGGATTAAATTTAGTTTAAATTATGTACAGAGTTTACGTATGAAAATGTAAAAAAACTGGTTTATGTTATGGTTAGCGCAGTTTTAACAATTTAAAAGTAGAGTAGTGATGAGCTTTTTGAAAACATTAAAAATCGGGCAGCATTATTTAAAAAACTGGCCGTTAGAAATAAAACTGGGGGCAATTTTCCCGGAAAATCGGGTGATTAAAACGACGATCTTCGCCCAAAGATTTATGCCATTTTTGGCCGTATTTTTCCATTGTATGGCAACAATTTTATGCAAGAAGTGATTATATGGCTTTTGGCAGTTGCCGTATTGACGGCGTTGTTTGCCTTATGTTTACCATTACAGGGGCTATATTGGTTGGGCAAACGGGCTCAGCGCAAATTGCCGTCACAAAGTGCGGTCGCTTTTTGGCATGTTTTTGAATTGCTCAAAGAGAAAAATGAATCCTTACCAAATTTCCCGCAAGACCCGACTTATCAAGATTTAGCCGCATTATTGAATATTGCGCAGAAAAAAATTGGATCCGAATTTTTTGGCAAGAGCTATAAAGTTCATGAATCATCTCACATTTTTTTCTATATTCAAACAAGTAAGAGTGATATAGTAGCGCTCCTTTTTGGCATTTTGCTGAGGGCATTTTTAGCATATAAATTATTACGCAAACGTTTTCGTTTTTTTGCTAGAATAGCGCCCATTGCAAATGAAAATGACTTTTTCAACGCACAGAGATGATTTAATGATTGATTATATTATTGTCGGCATTATTGTTTTTTTCCATTATTGTCAGTTTATTACGCGGATTTGTTCGCGAAGTGATGTCACTTGCCAGTTGGATTGTGGCATTTTTTTGATCGCAAGTAATTTTTTTATATGTATCTTGCCGGTCTTCTAACCTCCATCGAATCCCTTATATATCCGTAACGGCACAGCTATCGCTATTCTATTCGTTTTATCGTTAATTGTTGGTGCGATTGTGAATTATGTGATCGGGCAATTAGTGGATCGTACCGGATTGAGCGGTACTGACCGCGTGCTTGGTGCCTGTTTTGGTTTCTTGCGCGGGGTATTAATTGTCGCCGCAATCTTATTTTTTTCTTGGATACGTTTACCGGTTCGAACCAAACCGATTGGTGGAAAGAGTCAAAATTAATACCGCACTTTCGTTTTGTGGTGGATTGGTTCTTCCAACAGTTACAAGCCAATTCCAGTTTCTTAAATTCAACCTTTAATTCGGTGCTGAATCCGGAGCAAGTTGCCACATCGGTTTCAACACCACCTGTTAATCCAACACCAAGCCAATAGAGAGGAACAACGCGAATGTGTGGTATTGTCGGCATTGTTAGCCAAAGCCCTGTGAAATCAATCAATTTATGATGCCTTAACCGTATTGCAACATCGAGGTCAAGATGCGGCAGGGATAGTGACAATTGACGATGAAAAACCGCTTTCGTTTGCGTAAGGCAAATGGTTTAGTGAGTGATGTGTTTCAACATGAGCATATGTTACGTTTGGCGGGGAATACCGGAATCGGTCACGTGCGTTACCCTACCGCAGGCAGTTCCAGCGTATCTGAAGCGCAACCCTTTTATGTGAATTCGCCTTATGGATTAACGTTGGTGCATAACGGCAACTTTGACCAATTCCACTGAATTGAAAAGAAAAAGCTGTTTAATCTTGCCCGTCGCCACGTTAATACCAATTCCGATTCCGAGCTTTTTACTTAACATCCTTGCCTACCACTTCGACCAACCACAAAAATACGTTTTAGAACCGCAGGATATTTTTCAACGCCGTCAAATTAAACCCATCAAGATATTCGCGGGGCTTATGCTTGTATCGCGATGATTATCGATCATGGCATGGTGGCATTTCGCGATCCTCATGGTATTCGTCCGTTAGTGTTGGGCAAACGTGAAGAACAGGGCAAAACCGAGTATATGTTTGCTTCGGAAAGTGTGGCGTTGGACGTGGTGGGATTTGAATTCATGCGTGATGTGGAACCGGGTGAAGCGATTTATATTACATTCGATGGTCAATTATATGCTCAGCAATGCGCCGAAAATCCGGTATTGACCCCCTTGTATTTTTTTGAATATGTCTATTTTTGCCCGTCCGGATTCCTGCATTGACGGCGTTTCCGTGTATGCCGCGCGCGTTCACATGGGACAGCGTTTGGGCGAAAAATTGCCCGTGAATGGAAAGACATGGATATTGATGTGGTCATTCCGGTACCGGAAACTTCTAATGATATTGCGCTTCGTATTGCTAACGTATTGAATAAACCTTATCGTCAAGGGTTTGTGAAAAAACCGCTATGTAGGACGCACTTTCATTATGCCGGGGCAAGCACAACGTGTCAGTTCCGTGCGTCGTAAATTAAATACGATTGCCTCTGAATTCAAAGGCAAAAATGTCTTGTTGGTGGACGATTCTATCGTGCGTGGAACCACGTCTGAACAAATTGTGGATATGGCACGTACTGCCGGGGCAAAAAAAGTGTATTTTTGCTTCTGCCGCGCCGGAAATTCGCTACCCGAACGTGTACGGTATCGATATGCCGACCAGTAGCGAATTAATCGCTTTCGGTCGTGATACGAACGAAAGTGGCGAAACTTATCGGTGTGGACAAATTAATCTTCCAGGATCTTGCTGATTTAACAGGCGCCGTGCAACAAGAAAAATCCGTCCATTAAAGAATTTGATTGCTCCGTCTTTACCGGTTGTTATGTCACCGGCGACATCAGTGAGGATTATTTAGAACAAATCGCCGTGCAGCGCAAACGATACTGCCAAGAAAAAAACGTGAGAAAGATTCTTCCAATCTTGAAATGTACAATGAAAGATAAAAAAACAATTAGTGATTGGCATAACAGGTGCATCAGGTGCCGTTTATGCCATTCGTTTATTAGAGCTACTGAAAGCTCATCCGTTGGTGGAAACCCACCTAATTATCAGCCAAGCGGCAAAACAAACCATCAGCGCAGAAACTAATTACAGCTTGTCGCAAGTGCGAGAACTTGCCGATCGCGATTATGATGTACGTGACATCGGCGCGGCGGTTTCTTCTGGTTCTTTTCGCATTAGCGGAATGGTTGTTTTGCCTTGCTCCATCAAAACCTTATCGGGCATTGCCAACTGTTATGCCGATGATCTCATCACCCGTGCAGCTGATGTGTGCTTGAAAGAATACAAACCCCTGATCTTATGTGTACGGGAAACGCCGTTGCATTTAGGACATTTGCGATTAATGACCCGGGCCGCCGAAATCGGCGCCCGCATCGTGCCGCTCATGCCGGCGTTTTATCACCGTCCGCAAACGGTGGATGACATCATTAATCAAGGGGTAAATCGTTTGTTGGATCAGTTAGATATTTCTTTGGAACAAGATTTATTCGAACGTTGGCAGGGAAATAAATAGTCAAAAGTGCGGTAGGTTTTTAAAATGTTTTTCAAAACCCATCGCACTTTTTCATTATGAATCCTTACGATATCAATTGAACGACAAATTCATCAGGTGCGAGGATTATATCTTTATCGGCAACAGACAACATATTACCAAAAACAACCTTGCCCGTTTTCTCTAACGTCATCGGTGTACCGGTGCTGTTATAGCTTGCAACAAGCTTAGAACCATGTTGTTTTAGGTTCACTTGTAAAAGCTGATTATCCAGAACCCGAATCTGCCGTTCACCGTAAATAATGTGTTCTTGATACGCCTTCCTGAAAGCAATAAGTTCCTTCATAAATTTACGCATATTTTTGATCTTGTTGCCGTTCATCCCAAGGCATCACTCGCCGACAATCGGGATCGCCACCACCAGCCATGCCTACTTCCGTGCCGTAATAAATGCAAGGTGTGCCACAGTGTAAATACATAAAAGCCAACGCTGATTTCACAGCATTTTTATTGCCTTTTGCCACGGTGAGAATGCGTTCGGTGTCATGGGAATCCAGCATATTGAACATTACTTCGTTGGTTTTGCTGGCGATAAAAACATCGCTTGGCTATTAAGGCGATGTTGCAAGGTTTTGCGCCGAAAATGGTCTTGCTTTAAAAAAATAGTCTTTAATGCTGTTTGCCAGTGGATAATTCATTACGCCGTGAAATTCGTCGCCGTTCAGCCAAGGACGCGCGCTGTGCCAGATTTCCCCAGAATATAAATATCCGGTTTAATCGCTGTCACCGTTTTGTGGAACTCTTTCCAAAAATTGGTGATCGATTTCGTTTGCTACGTCCAAACGCCAGCGTCAATGTCAAATTCTTTGATCCAGTAAGTGGCGATGTCCAACAGATATTGTTTTACCTGCGGATTTGCCGTGTTGAGTTTCGGCATTTTTCGGACGGAATGCAAAGGTATCGTAATTCAGTCGAAGATGAATGTCGGGCGTCCATTCGGTTTCGGTATTAACAGGAAAATGATGAATGTGGAACCAATCACGACAAACGGAATGTCCTCCGTTTTTGATCACATCCTGCCATTGCGGAGAATGGTTTTCCGATATGATTAAACACCGCGTCCAACATCACTTTCATACCGCGGCGATGAGCTTCCTGCACGAGTTTGCGGAAAAATGGCTGTCACCGAAATGGCGGTCGATTTCAACGTAATCGATGGTGTCATATTTATGATTACTCGGCGCTTCAAAAATCGGACAGAAGTAAAGCCCGGTAATCCCTAATTCTGCTAAGTAATCCAATTTATCCAACATGCCGTATAAATCGCCTCGAAAAAAATCTTCATTTGTCGGCGCTGTGTTTTGGGTTCCAAGGCAAACTGCCAACGGGTGAAATATTCGGATTACCATTAGCAAAAGCGTTCCGGAAAAATCTGGTACCAACAGGTTTCTTTCACCCCAAGCCGGCACTTTTACCCGATCGCTGTCATGTAAATAAGGAATGCGAAAGCCGTTAAGCAACACACTATATTGCTGTGGCAGATTTTCCACCACACCTAAATCGCCAAACAGCACATTTTCGCCGTCTTTACCGGTCACTTCAAATAAATACAGCAGCCGACGGTAATCCACCCGTACGTTTGCCAGCCAATAATCATGCAGATCATCGGCGGCGACTTTACGCATTAACGCGCGATACTGGTATTTCCCCGAATCTTCAAAAGATCGTGCTGTCACCGTAATGTAACCACACTTGATCCACATCGTCTTTTTTTGCTGCGGAATCGAATGTGAATTTCATTCGCCGTGTAAAGATAGGCATATTCCGATTCTGCGCGATGATACAGCGCTGCTTTTTCCATGAAAGTGACCTTTAAATTTACCCGAATTTTTGACCGCACTTTTTGTCGGCGCCATTTACCCTTTACGTTTCGCTTTCACTTCTTTCAACAACGTTTGAATGTCTTTATCGGCAAAAATGGCATCGATATTTTGCGTTAAGCGGCGGCGCCAGTTAGCGTATTCCATACTGGTGCCCGGAATGTTGACCGGTTCGGCCATATCCAGCCAGTCTTCCGGTTGGAAACCAAAGAGGGCGCTGCTGACATCGGCGACATAAGTTTGCAATTGATGGGTAAAATTTTTTTCGTAACGGCAGAAGACAAAGTTTCATCAATGCCTTTATCCACTGTAATGCCATTTTCGCTAAGGCGCGCCAAGATTTTTTTCTTTGGCATCCATTCTGCTATGTCGCAATATTTTGCAAGATTTTTCGGATTTGGATACACGCCGTATTTTTGTCCCAATTCAAAAATCATAACCACGCCAATAACCGTTAATGGTTGGCAAATCATGGGTGCTTAACGTAGTCATCGCCTGATATGGATACGCTTGTAGATTGCGACTTTGTCCTTGTTGATCGAATTCAAAGTAGAAAATTTTATAAGACAAAATGCCTGCATTTTTTTGAGTTTGCTGACGATTTCTTTAGGTACTGTGCCTAAATCTTCACCAATAATCAAACAGCGGTGACGTTGACTTTCCAAAGCCAAAATCGCAATTAAATCGTCCACCGGATAACGCACATAAGCGCCGTTTGCCGGACAATCGCCTTTTTGGAATCCACCAGAGACGTAACAACGACATAATATGATCGATACGCAATGCGCCGCAGTGTTTCATGTTGGCGCGAATCAAATCAATGAACGGTTGGTATGCGCGCTGTTTCAGTATATGAGGATTCATCGGGTTAAGCCCCAATTTTGACCTTGCGGACCGAGAATATCCGGCGGCGCACCCACAGAAGCGCGCAGACAATACAGTTCTTTATCATTCCAAGTTTCCGAACCGCTACCGGTGACGCCAACCGCTAAATCACGATACATACCAATTGTCATTTGCTGTGCTTTGCATAAGGCATCGCATTCGGCAAGTTGTCGGTCGGCACAAAAATTGTAACCATGCGTAGAATTCGATTTCTTCGCCATATTGATGGCGGAATTGGGCGACTGTTTCGGAATGGTAGTCACGGAATTGTGGTGCCCAAAAATCCCAACCCCATTGTTCCGCATAGCGGCTACTTAAATGGGCGTGTAACGCATCGAAGGTGGCTTTGCACCTGTAAACTTTCACCGCCATCGCGTACGAAATCGGCAAAGGCTTGTTGTGAAAGTGCGGTCGAATTTTTGCCTAAATTCGTCAAACGCAAAATGCAATCCTTTCAGTTTTAACGGAAGCACTTTTCCATAATTCACCCATTCGGCAGCACGTAAATCACTTAATTGTTGTTGCACTTCCGCGGAAGCAAACCATTTTTGTGCACTGTTGCTTTGTTGGAATTCGGGCAGTTGATTCACATCAATGTAAATCACATTCAGCCATTTACGCGAAGAGGGACTGTATGGACTGGCACCGTCAGGGTTTGCCGGGAAGAGCGCATGAATTGGATTTAGACCTAAAAATCCGCTTGATAAGGCGCTAATTCCTGTAGAAATTGTTTGAGATCACCGAAATCACCCACGCCCCCAGTTTTGCGCCGATTTCAAGGTGTAAAGCTGAATAAAAGGAACCCCACAACTTTTGCCTTGTTTTTAATTCTTGTGGCTGATAACAACGTTGTGGTGCCACAATAATGCGACATTCCACGGTTTTTATGACCGAAAAGCGTTAAATCATGATAGCCGAGCGGTAAATCCGTGGCAGTTCAATATGATTTTTCTTTACTCTGCCTTCAAGAATCTCTTTTGGAATTTTTCCAAACGCAGTTGCCATTTCCCTAACCATGGATGTTTTTATCGGAGGTCGTTAACGGCAAACAGTGCGGTTGATTTTTGATAGAGAATTTTCACCGGCGGCAATGGGTTAGTGCGGCTGCGGAGGTGACCGTCAAAGGTTGCCAATAAGGCTTGCTTAATGTGTAACGGCGCACGTATTTTTGAACCGCGCTCATCAAAAATAAGGCATGATGCCTGCTTGGTCGAAGGATTTTTCTTTGATAGACATAAGGATTCCTAAAGGTTTTCTTATTTTTCGGCTGGTCGGTGGTGCGCATCTTCCGATACGTACCGCTTATTATTTAGCTGAAGGCACGCGTCAGAAGACGCGCGCCATCAATTATCATCAATGCACTAAAAAGTGCGGTTACTTTTTCAGCCAAATTCGTTGTTGATAGTCACGAATTGAGCGGTCTGAACTGAACGTGCCAAGGCGTGCGGTATTTAAAATTGCACTGCGTAACCAAGCGTCCTGATTCAAATAGGCTTTCGCCGACTTTTTGTTGTGCTTTCACATAGCTATCGAAAATCTGCCAACACGAGGAACGGGTCGTGCTTCAACAAGCTGTCCAGCATCAGTTTGAACATGTGTTTGTCGCCGTGGCAAACTTTGCCTTTGGTTAAGAAATCCATGGCATTTTTCAACACAGGATCACGTTTGTAGTAATCACGCGGTTTGTAGCCTTTTGCCAATAATTTACGCACGCTTTCTACGGTATGGCCGAAAATAAACACGTTTTCTTCGCCCACCATCTCGGCAATTTCTACGTTAGCGCCGTCCAACGTACCTAGTGTCAAAGCACCGTTTAAGGCTAACTTCATGTTACCGGTACCGGAGGCTTCTTTACCCGCCATGGAAATTTGCTCAGACACATCTACCGCCGGAATGATTTTTTCTGCCAAGCTGACGCGATAATCCGGCAGGAATGCCACTTGCAGGCGATCTTTCATGGCTTTGTCGTTATTGATCACATCCGCCACGTTGTTGATAGCGTGAATGATGTTTTTCGCCAAATAATAACCCGGTGCCGCTTTTGCCTGCAAAAACAAATACGCGCGGCGTGTAATCCTGATTCGGATTGGCTTTCAACGATTGGTACGTGGCGATAATGTTCAACAGGTTCAAATGTTGACGTTTATATTCGTGGAAACGTTTAATTTGAATGTCGAAAATCGCATCGGTATTGACGGTGAAGCCCAAGGTGCGTTGAATTTCATCGGCTAACACGACCTTGTTATGGTGTTTGATGGCGCGATATTCTTCACGGAACGCAGCATCATCCACAAATTTTTTTCCACGCCTTTGAGCAATTCCAAATCTTTCGTCCAGTCTTTTTTTCAGGGGTTTTATCCAACAACGCGCTTAATTTCCGGTTAGCTTGTTGGATCCAACGGCGTGGTGTAATACCGTTGGTTACGTTGCAGAATTTGGTTGGGAATAATTTATGGTATTCTGGGAATAAATCGCTGACCACTAAATCCGAGTGGATTTGCGCGACACCGTTGACTTTGAAACAAGTCACTACGCATAGATTCGCCATGCGCACGCGATAGTCGAACAAAATCGCCAGTTTTTCCCACACTTTCGGATCCGCGCCGAATTCTGACCGCACTTTTTCATGGAAGATGCTGTTAATTTTTCCACGATTTGGAAATGGCGTGGTAATAATTGTTTAAATAGACGTTGATCCCATTGTTCTAAGGCTTCTGGCAATAAGGTGTGATTGGTATAAGCGAACGTATGGGAGCAAATTTCCCAGGCTTCCTCCCAGCTCAAATCATGTTCATCTAACAATACGCGCATTAATTCCGGAATAGCCAGCGTTGGGTGGGTGTCGTTTAACTGAATGACTTGATATTTTGCAAAGTCTTTCAAGGCGTGACCTTCGGCAAAATGACGCGCCAAAAATGTCTGCAACAGAGCAGGCGCAATGGAAATATTGCTGCATTAAGCGCAATTTTTTTGTCCGGCTTTTGTGGTTGTCGTTCGGGTATAACACTTGGGTAAGTGCGGTGGCATTGACAATCGTTTTGTCGGCGTTGAGGAATTTTCCATCGTTAAATAACGCTAAATCGAAAGATTGCTCGCTGTCTGCCTGCCATAAGCGAAGCGGTTGGATAACCTCATTTTTATAACCGACAATTGGCAAGTCAAAGGCTTTGCCTTGGATGGTCAGCTTCGGCTCCCATGCGTATTTATCGCCTTTAATTGGCTTAATTTTACCGCCAAAGCCGATATTTTGCGTTTTGGATGGGTTGTAACGATGCCATGAATAGCTGTTGCGTGACCACAGATCGGCACATTCTTTTTGCATGCCGTCTTCAAAGGATTGTTTAAATAAGCCGTATTGATAGTGTAAGCCATACCCCGTAGCGTTTTGTCCAAGGGTTGCCATGGAATCTAAGAAACAGGCAGCCAAGCGCCCTAAACCGCCGTTACCTAACGCCGGATCACGCTCTTGTTCCAACACGTCTACCAACTCCACATCATAATTTGCCAAATAAGCTTTGATAGCGTCGTAATAGCCTAAATTCATCAGATTATTGCCTGTGAGGTCGGCCGATTAAGAATTCCATGGAAAGATAATTGACATGGCGACCGCTTTTTTTCGCGGCAGGTTTGCCATAAGCCAGCTCAAGCGTACCTTCGGCGATGACGCGATACCACTGTTCTAGTGTGAATTGTTTAGGGGATTGTACGTCAAAATAACGGCAATATTTTTGTGCGATGTTGTCAAATGCTTTGTCATTTATGCTTTGTTGCGGCATAACGCGGCTCCTAATTGGGGGAATGTAAATTTCTGCGGTTTATTATGTTTAATCAAAGCAAAAAGGAAATCCTCCTTGTTATAATCTTTGCGGTATGACAACAAGGAAGGAATCGGACATGATGGGGAGGATAGGTCATCCCCCGGACTTCGCGTTTAGACAAGACAGTAGAAAATCGTTATGTTAATCCCATCAAAATTAATCTGTTCTTATCGTTTACAAAATAGCATTCATCGTGAACGACTCACACAACTACTTGATAAAGCTTATCTTTATCCGTTAGTTCTCGTTAATGCGCCCGCCGGTTATGGCAAAACCATGTTAGTGTCACAATGGGCTACCGAACAACAAAATGTCGGTTGGTATTCATTGGATGAAGGTGACAATAAAACCGAGCGTTTTGCCGCTTATTTCGGTGCAGCGTTGTATCAGGCTATTGGTATCAAGCCATCTTTAGCGGGTGAAGAGGCGTTTAATCAGCCGAATCTATTGTCTTCATTTAATCAGCTATTAATGAAAGCCTCTGCCTGCAAGGCGCGTTTTTATATGGTGATTGACGATTATCACTTAATTGATAACGAAGAAATTCACGAAGCACTACGTTATTGGATTCGTCATCAACCAAACAAACATGACGTTGATTTTAATCTCCCGTGCTATTCCACCATTAGGCATTGCCGGCTTACGGGTGCAGGAACAATTGTTGGAAATTGATGTACAACAACTGCCTTTTAACCATCAGGAGTCATTAGCATTTTTCCGTTCTCGTTTTGGTGATGAATTGCAGGGAGAATGAAATTATTGCTTTGTGTGACGAAGTGGAAGGATGGCCAACCGCACTTCAACTGATTAGTTTATCCGCCAAGCAGGCAAAACTCGGTTCAAGCGGTGTTTCGCCGTTATTAGGCATGGAAAAACGACTGGCGAAATTAAATAATTTTCATATCAACGAATATCTGAATGATGAAGTGCTAAATCATGTGGATCAAGAAACCCGCACATTCGTGTTGCAATGTTCCATTTTTACGTTCCATGAATGAAAACTTAGTAAAACAGGTGACAGGGTTTGCTAATAGCCGACGTAAATTGGAAGAGTTGGAAAAGCAAGGGTTGTTCATTCAACAAATGGATTCGGAGGATAATTGGTGGCGTTTTCATCCGTTGTTTGCCTCTTTCCTTTCTCATTGCTGTGAAATTGAATTAAGCGAACAACTGGAAGAGTTGCATCGTCGTGCCGCTGAAGCATGGCTCAAACTGGGGTATCTAACAGAAGCGCTATATCACGCCATGAAATTAACGGATATGGCAACGCTATTAACGATTTTTGCAAGAACACGCATGGCGATTATTCCACCAAGGCGAATTGAAATTATTGGAAGAAAGCCTAAATCGAATTGATTACCCGAATTTAATCCAAAAACCGGATTTGGTTCTATTAAAAGCCTGGTTGGTGCAAAGTCAACATCGTCATACGGAAGTCGGGGGAATTTATAGTCAGTTCAAACGGGCATTGGCAGAAAACAACATTCAACTGAGCAAAAGAAAAACCAAGCGGAATTCGATGTGTTGCGGGCGCAGGTGGCGATTAATGCAGGCGATGAAAACACCGCACTTTCTCTTGCGTTAAAAGCCTTAACAGATTTACCGGAAAAATTATTCTTACGCCCGTATTGTGGCCACTTCTATTATCGGTGAGGCTTTATCATTGTCACGGCAACCTCGAACAGGCCTTTAGCTATGTTGCAACGTGCGGAACGCATGGCACGTCAACACCACACTTATCACAACATCCTTTGGTCGTTGTTACAACAATCGGAAATCTTGATGGCACAGGGCTTCTTGCAAGCGGCGTATGATATGCTGGATAAAGCGGAATTTATTCGTGAAGGAAAATCACCTGCAAAAAGTGCCGATGTATGAATTTCTCCTTCGCCTAAAAAGGACAGATTTTTATGGGAATGGTATAACCTGGACAAAGCCGAAGCCATGGCAAATGCCGGCATGGAAGTTTTAACCCAAGCAGAGGATCGCTTACAGTGCGTTGCATTGTTAAGTAAAATTTCTTTAGTGCGGGGCGATTTGGACAATGCTAGGCGTTTACTGCGCGAGGCGGAGCAATTGGAAACCGTCCGCAGTCATCATTACGACTGGCAAGCTAACGCTGATCAAGCCAAGTTATTTTTTTATGGCAAATGACCAATGACGTAGAGTCGGCACGAGCTTGGCTGATTCAAAGCCAACAACCCACAACGGATCGCAATCATTTTACCCAAGTCCAATGGCGCAATATTGTTCGCGCACAAATTTTATTGGGACAATTTGAGGAGGCCAAACAAATTCTGGATAAACTCATCGCCACGGCGGAAGAATTTCATTTAACCGGTGATTTAAACCGCGCGCTCATTTTACGTAATCGTTGGTATTTCCTGCAAAATCAAAAAGACTTAGCGCAAAGAGATCTCATCGACGCCCTGAAACTGGCAAGACAAACCAATTTCATCAGTGCTTTTTGTCATTGAAGGGGAAAACATGGCACAACAAATCCGCCAGTTATTACAGCTAAATGTATTAGATGAATTGGCGTTACACAAAAGCTCAATTTATTTTTGCGCAATATCAACCAATATTACCGCCATAAATTTGCCCATTTTGATGAACAATTCGTCGCCAAATTACTATCCAACCCACAAGTACCGGAGCTGCTAAAAATCAGCCCGCTGACGCAACGGGAATGGCAGGTGCTGGGCTTGATTTATTCCGGTTACAGTAATGAACAAATCTCTGATGAGCTCCAAGTGGCAACCACTACAATCAAAACCCACATTCGCAACTTATACCAAAAAAATCGGCGTCGCAAACCGCAACGAAGCTATCACCTATACACGGGATTTGTTGAAGTTGATGGGGTATGGTTAACCCCTGCGTCTGATAGATGAGCGCTACCAACAAAAAAATGAAATTATGTGGCAGTTGTACAAAGCTGAAACTACGGTCACTGCTCTTGTCGGAGTGTAAGTCATTTCAGCTTTTCCGGTACACAAAACTAATGCTTCGACACGCTCAGCAAGCGTTTTTGTGTATTTGTTACATAACACCGAATAAAATGACATTGAGTACTATCATCACAGATTAATTTCGTTTAGTTTCTTCCAACCCATTCAACGCATTAATCAGCCTCACCTCCTCAAATAAGTGTAAATCCGTAGCCAAAATCGACCGCACTTTTTATGCGTCCTTGTGCTAAGAGTTTTTGCCCGTTGAGTGCCTTCGAGTAGCGGTGTGTCGGGAGTGAACCATTGAGAGTTTTGGCGAAAAATGAGGTTGCCGATGGTGCAGTCTGTGACGTAACCGTTTTTTTGATAATGAGGATTTCGTCGCAGTCGCCTTTTTGCGCTAACAGTTCATTTAACAAGGTGCGGTCGGCGTATTTTTAACCCGTAGTCAATGTGGTCGCAGACAATCGGTTTTAAATGTTCGGTAGGTTTTACGGGTGTAAGGAAAATACCGGCATTGGATTTGCTCGGCGTTGTAATCGATACGGCAGCGAATAAGCGGTTCATTGCATAATTCCGCTGGTACATGAATATGCTCAGCAAGTTGAAAAAAACGTTTGGAAAAAAACGACCGCACTTTTGTCGCCATAAAATGCTTGTAAGCTGCGTTCATAGCGTTGTTGATGACGTTCGATATTGAGGATTTTGCCTTGTTCGATGGCAAGGGTTTCAAATAAAGGAAATTCCATGGTTAAGCCCTCTGTAACGGCACATACACTTTTTGAATCAATTCTTGATATTCTTCCTGTGCGTCACTTTGAATGGTAATGCCCCCACCACTGCGGAAAACAAAGCCTTTTTTTCTGTGTCTTCAATAAAAACGAATTGCCACCGCACTTTGTAATTTTTTCCCCATCAAAAATACCGAATATACCGGTGTAATAGCCACGAGGTTGTTGTTCGGCCTGTTGAATAATGTGTACGGTTTTTTTCTTTGGGGCGCCACTGATAGATCCGGCAGGTAACAGTTTGGCAAGAAGAGAACCGATTTTTTTCTGCCAGTTTTCCGCCAATTCACCACGAATTTCGGAGCTAGTTTGCAAAATGGCGCCGCGTTCTGTTTGGATTTCTTCCACATAACGAAAGCGCGTCACGTGAATATTTTTGCCACGGTGGCTAAGTCATTGCGCATTAAATCCACAATAGTGTAATGTTCCCGCTGTTCTTTTTGGATTATTGAGCAAGATGGCTTGGGCATAGGGCAGCGTAGCGTCGATAGTGCCTTTCATGGGATAAGTAAAAAAATACGGTTATCATAAATATTCACAAAACATTCCGGCGAGAAACACACAAATTGATCTTTAAACAACAATTTATACTTGGCTTGGCTTGCTTGGAACAGTTGGCGCAGAGAATAATTGGTTTCAATAGGCGTTGGATAGGTGAGATTAAGCAAATAGGAATTACCGAAATGTAGCTCCCGTTGCACTAATTCAAAGCCTTGTTGATAGGCGGTAAAATCCATGGGGTGCTTGCGTAAATAAAAAGGCTTCCGTTGGCAACCTTTCCTGCCAATCGAGATTACGATAAGCGGGAAATTGCACATAAATGTCTTGTGTAGCCGTTTCATTTAACGGGCAAAAGCATTGGTTTTTGTTGCTCAAAATCGATTAAAAAGAAAAAAGGGCGTTTGGATTTGCCGAATTGGTTCGCTTGTTGAATAAAATCTTGCCACATAACCTTATCTCGTGAAAAAAAACGACAAAAATTTTAGCGTAAATTAGCTTTAGAATTATATACTTTAGCGCCTTATCAAGCCCAAAACCGAGAGAGATTTCATGTCATTGCTTATTATCAACAACCACGATTCTTTTACCTTCAATTTAGTGGATTTAATTCGCCGTTTGGCGGTGCCCTTTCAAGTGATGAACGTGGATGCGTTGGATTTAAATGCGGTGGAACATTTCTCTCATGTGTTGATTTCCCCAGCCCTGATGTGCCACGGGCGTATCCGCAATTATTTGATTTATTAACTCGTTATCACCGGCATAAATCCATTTTTGGGTGTGTGTTTGGGGCATCAAATGCTGTGCGAATATTTTGGCGCGGCATTATACAATTTGCCCTCGCCGCGTCATGGGCAAGCCAAGCCGTTGCAGTGTGTGGCGGAATCTCTTCTCTTTAAAAATATGCCGCAGACTTTTTCAAATCGGGCTGTACCACTCTTGGGCGGTAAGTGAGGACAATTTTTCCTTGCCAATTACAAATCACTGCGCGTTGTGATGACAACGTGATTATGGCAATGCAACACAAAACGTTGCCTATTTATGGCGTGCAATTTCACCCGGAATCTTATATTTCCGAATTTGGCGAGCAGATTTTTGCGCAACTGGCTACAACTATCGTGAGATTAGCACATAAAAAGTGCGGTTGTTTTTCAGCACGTTTTTTTGAGATCAAGATCACACTAATTACAAAAATCTGCGAATCCCTTGTTTTTGTTTCAAGGCTTCTTTAAGTTATTAGTCCCGTTAAGAAATTGTTAATAGCAAAAGGGTATTTGATGAATATTGTTTTTAGATCGCACAGGTATCCCTGCCACCCACAATATTCCCCGCCCAAGTTTCCCTCATCATTGGATTGAATATGACCGCACCTCGCCTGAAGAAACCTTTGAACGAGCCAAAGATGCGGACATTGTGATTACCAGTAAAGTCGTGTTTGACCGCGAATTATTAAGTCGTTTGCCGAAATTGAAACTCATCGCCATTACTGCCACCGGCACCAACAACATTGATTTGGACGCAGCGAAAGACTTAGGCATTGCGGTGAAAAAAATGTCACAGGCTATTCCAGTGTGACCGTGCCGGAGCATGTGTTAGGTATGATTTTTCGCCTTAAAAGCACAGCTTGGTGGGATATCACCGCGATCAAGTTACCTCCGACCGTTGGGCGACTTGCGGACAATTTTTGTTACACCGATTACCCGATTACGGATGTGCGCGGCGCAACGTTGGGGGTCTTTGGTAAAGGTTGCTTAGGTACTGAAATCGGGCGTTTGGCTCAATTATTGGGCATGAATGTCTTGTATGCGGAACATAAAGGCGCGAGCCAAATTCGTGAAGGTTATACGGATTTTGAAACCGTGCTAAAACAGGCGGATATCGTGACTTTACATTGCGCATTGACCGAGACTACTAAAAATTTAATCAATGCGGAAACCTTGGCATTAATGAAACCGACCGCTTATTTAATCAATACAGGCCGCGGGCCGTTGGTGGATGAAGCAGCTCTGTTAGATGCGCTAGAAAACGGCAAAATTGCTGGTGCGGCGTTAGACGTGTTAGTAAAAAGAACCACCGGAAAAAAAGACAATCCGTTAATCCAAGCGGCAAAACGCCTGCCAAATTTATTAATTACACCTCACATTGCCTGGGCAAGTGATTCCGCCGTTACCACGTTAGTCAATAAAGTGGCACAAAATATTGAAGATTTTGTGGCAAGCGGTAAGTAATTTTTCCCTTTTATGCTATGATGTGGCGCCTGAAAAGAGCGCCATTTTTTTATGGTGAATTTTGTCTTTATATTGGAAAATTTAAAATGAAGAAGAATCTTATTACGACTGCAATGTTATTCAGTTTATCGGCTTTTGCTTTCGCTGATGAACAAACAAAAACCGAATTAGACCCCGTTATGGTTTATTCTGCTTATGCCACGCCGGTTAACCAAGATCAAACCGCCTCATCTGTTACCGTTCTCACTGAAAAAGAGTTTGCCGAGCGTAACGCGACTTATGTGAGTGATGTGTTGAAAACTGTGCCAAGCCTAGCGGTAAGCGCTTCCGGCGGCCGTGGTACATTAACTAATGTGTTTTTACGTGGTGCTGATGCAAACCACACGGCGGTGATTATTGATGGTGTGAAAGTGAACCCGGTTTCTGGTTACGGCTTTGATTTCGGTGGTTTAGCCTTAGCAACATCGACCGCATCGAAGTATTGCGTGGTGAGCAATCAGCCCTTTGGGGAAGTGATGCCATGGGCGGTGTGATTTATATCACCACTAAAAAGGCCTCGAAAAAAAGGCAAAACCTTCAATGTGGATTACGATTTTTGGCACAGGCTCGAACCGTACACTTGATGGTTCATTAACACTTTCCGGTTCAAACAATGGTTTTTATTATGCTTTACACGGCGACAGCCACCACACCAAAGGCATTTCAGCACTCAGCAAACAGCGTTTTTAATTACACCGCGCAGGATGGCACGGCAGTCAGCACTGGCGGTTCAAGCGAACGTGATAAATTCCACCGTGACAACGCTTCCCTTCGTTTCGGCTATGATGATAACCAAAAAGGTTTTGATTTCTTAACCTCTCACAGCAGCCAAACCGCTAATTTTTGATAACAGTGCAACAGATGAAAAAGGTCATTACACCCGCACACGTGACACCTTATTCAAATTAAGTGGTTTCTTAGGTAATAACGATGAATTGCTCAAACACAAAGTTGGTGTAAGCCATATCAAAACCGACAGCGATACGGTTGGCTATGCATCTGCTTACGATGCGAAAAAAATTCAATGCGAACTACCAATTAGATGTCAATTTCGATCGTGAAGGCACCATCACGCAAGGTTTAAGTTTCTTAACTGACTATCAAAAACAGATTTTTAACTCGTCTTATTTCAACAATGCAGGGCAACAAACAGCTTGTTGAGAAAAGTTTAGCGGCAGAATATCGCTTATTGCATGATGCAGATCATAGTTTGAATATCAGTGGTCGTTACACTGACAGTTCCGAATACGAAAATTCATGGACAGGTCGCATCGCGGGTGCTTACCGTTTACATAATAATGTCAAAGCCCACGCCAGCTTAGGGTCAGCGATTCAAAACCCAACGATCACTGAATATTATGGTTACAATGCTCGCTATATTGGCAATCCAGGCTTACAACCGGAGAAAAGTTTTTGGTGGCGATGTTGGCTTTTTATTTGAAACAGATGATAACCGTCACAGCCTTGACGTAACTTATTTTTGCCCGCAACGTGAAAAATGCGATTAGTAGCGAAGTGATCAACTTCACAACCTATACAAGCCGTGCCGTAAACCTTGAAGGTAAGAGTAAAGTGAAAGGTGTTGAAGTCGCCTACAACAGTAAAATTACCGATGCATTAGGCGCTTACGCAAACTACACCTACACTCAAACCAGAGACAGCAAAGGGGCCGAGTTAGCACGTCGTCCAAAACACTTGGCTAATGCCGGACTTGCCTATCAAATTACTGAAAAAAATTGGGTGCGGATATGAATGTTTCTTATACAGGAAAACGTATGGATACCTACTATTCGCCAACCTACAGCACGCATAAAGTGAAATTGCCATCTTATACATTGGCGAACTTAGGCGTGAACTACAAAAGTAGTTGATAACTTGACGATTTATGCAAACTTAAACAACGTATTCAATAAAAAAATACGAAAACGTCCTTGGCTATGGTCAAGACGGACGTCATGTTTATGTTGGATTAAGAGGATCATTCTAATTGTAAGGCGGGCTTTGGTCCGCCGAATTTTTTTAATCATGGCGGGCTAAAGTCCGCCTGACTTATATGAAAAAAATACCCGTAATTTTAACCGCACTTTTTCTTTCCTTTTCTGCACACGCCGAGCAATTTGTTTTCGCTCACCTTGTGCAGCGACCGTCTGCTTGCGGAAATTGCCCGTCCGGAACAAATCGCGGCGATGTCGCCTTATTCTCAAAAATCCACGCATGATGTTGGATAAAAATTAATCGGGACAAACCCACCCTTGAACCACAACTTACCGCGTTATTACCTTATCTGGATAAAACGCTGTTGATTAATGAAACCTTTTATCCGCAATTGGCCGCTGATTTAAAACGCCTTTGGCGTAAAAAAATCGTGCCGATTAATGACAGCCTGCAAACACCCGAAGAATTGTTTGAACTGATGTTACAACTGGGCAAACTCACCGGCAATGAAGCCCATGCGGAACAGTTGGTGGAAAAAAATTAAAATCACAGCACACTAAACTGAACCTGTCGCATACCGATACGCTAATGTTGTCGGAAACCGGCGTGGTGGAACCCTGTTTTCCCGCAATATAACCTGCTGTTAGCGTTACTTGGTTTAACGCCGCTGAAAAAAATACGCTCACGCCACAAAATTTCTCACTCGAAAAAAATGCTGCTTGCACAGCCCAATTGGCTAATAGAAATCAGTGATCAACAAAGTTATAACGAACAGGCGGAATTGCTCACGCATCCGTTGGTGAAAAAAACACTTTGAAAATCGACCGCACTTTCGCATTCCGATGAAATATATTTATTGCTTTGATCATGGCGTGTGGCAAGGGGCGGAACGCATTTATTCTCAGTATCATGCATCTTCACACTTAGGGAATGTAAAATGAAGAAAGTTATATTTACTTTATTGTTGTTTGCCGGAATTCTAGGCGGCATTGCATTTTCAAAACTTAACCCTATGCCCGATGAGATTTTTAAAAGGGGAAAAAAAGAGGCTGCCCCACAGGTGCTAAACACGCAACCATTGCCTCAAAAATACACCTATTACCCGCTTAATTGTGATGAAAAGCGAGCGCCAAATGTGGGCGTATAATCAAGATAAATTAGTAAAGATTTATCCGATTTCTCTCGGTAAATCGCCTATTGGACATAAACAATTTGAGGGCGATAAGAAAACACCGGAAGGCATTTATCGCATTAATGAGCGCAATCCCAATAGCGCTTATCACAAAAATTTAGGCATCTCATACCCAAATGCAGAAGACAAGGCTTATGCGAAATCGCAAGGAAAAATCTCCCGGTGGATTAATTAAAATCCACGGTTTGCCGAATAAATTCGTTAATATCGGACGTCAACATTTGCGTCAAGATTGGACGGATGGTTGCATTGCTGTGACCAATGAGGAAATTGACGAACTATTCAATGCGGTGGTGCATAACGCCGAAATTGATATTCGTCCGTAAACATTCATAAAAAAGACCGCACTTTAAATGAAAAAATATCTTAACGGTTTGCTTTCATTACTTTTAATACTCATTGTCGGATTGGCGCTCTACCACCAACTCGGCGATTTTGCTCATCTCAAAAATGCCGACGGTGTACTGACCGATATGCGTTCGCTTGTGTTGTGGGATGTTCGTGTGCCGCGCATTGGTTTGGCGATTTTAACCGGCGCCGGCCTTGCGCTTGCGGGCAATGCCATGCAGGGAATTTTCCAAAATCCGTTGGCAAGCCCGGGCTTGCTTGGCAGTAGCGCAGGGGCGACTGCGGCCGGCGTGTTTCTTTTGTATTATTTCGCGGTGCCGTTTACGGTGTTGCTGTTCGGCGGCGTGGCAGGGGGCGTTGGCGAGCTTTTTTTAATTGTTTATCTCATCGCCAAAAACCATGGCACAAACCATGATGATTTTTAAGCGGGCTGGCAGTGAATATGTTGCTGGGCTCGGCTATTGCCTTGTTGCTGTCCAACGCCGACAGCCCGTGGGCATTGGCAGAATTATACCGTTGGCTACAAGGTTCTCTGGTGTGGGCGAAGTTAGACACCTTATTGATCTCTTTGCCCATGGCGTTACTTGGCGTTGCCTGCCTTTATTATGAACGCCGTTATGTAGATTTACTCACTTTCGGTGAAGAAACCGCGGCTACCATGGGCGTTGATCCGAAACGCAGTTTTTCATCACCACCTTCGGTGCGGCATTATTGGTCGGCGCCACGATTCCGCAAACCGGCGCTATCGGTTTCATCGGTTTAATTGCACCGCATATTGCGCGGATTTTGCTAAAAAAACGCCCGTCACAGCTTTATGTCACCAGCGCGTTAATCGGCGCATTGCTGTTATTGGCGGCAGATTTAAGCGTGCAATATATTCCGCTTTTTCTCCCATATCTACATTGGCACGCTTACCGCTATCATCGGCGCACCGTGTTTGATTTGGATTTTATTGACGGAACAACGGAAATTGGCAAGGTAACCTTATGATCAAAATCGATAATCTCTCCCAAGCTTATGGTTTAACCAACGTCAGCTGTCAAATTCCACAAGGCAAATTGGTCGGTATTATGGGAGCAAATGGCGCGGGCAAATCTACCTTGCTCAAAAAGTATTGCAGGCATTCTGCCGATTTCAAGCGGTGACATTTGGCTTAGCGAATACAAATTAAGCGCCATGACCGCCACACAAAAAGCCAACAGTTGGCTTACCTTGCGCAAAAGCACCGAGATTCATTGGGATCTCTCCGTGTATGAGGTCATTACGCTCGGGCTGTCGCAGACGTTGGCGCATGCCAAAGAACAGGAAAAAGTGCGGTCGATTTCTGAAACGTTTTTCTGTTACCCATTTATTAGATAAGCCTTTCCAACAACTTTCCGGCGGCGAAAAAAAGCCCGCGTGCAACTTGCCCGTTGTTGCATTAAAGAGGCGCCCCTATTGCTTGCCGATGAACCAATTGCCTCACTCGATCCTTACTACCAAATCGACATCATGGAACAGCTCAAATCTCTCACCCCAACGCATACTTGCGTGGTAGCAATTCATCATCTTTCTTTGGCGTACAAATTTTGTGATGAAGTGATTTTGCTCAATAAAGGCAACGTGGTTGCCTGCGGAGAAACTCAAACGGTGTTAAATGCGGAAAATCTCGCGAAAGCGTTAGGCGTGAGGGTAGAAGTTGATCCTGAGAAACAGGAAATTTTTTTGGAGTAGAGAAGTTGGAAAAACTATCCAAAGGTAGGGCTCAAGAAGCCTCAAAAAAAGATGAAATTTTTACTCATACATCACTTTACTGAGTTATTCGCGCCTTCAGATTTTGTCACCACACTTTAGACAGTTGATTCTTATCCTGGCGTGCGTTTTTCCAACCTGTGCTCTAGAAATTAAATAAAAGTGCGGTTCATTTTTCATGTGTTTTTGTTGAAATAAGGCACACGCTAGGAAGCGTGCACCATCAAGCAAACCAATCTATCCGCCCCGGCAATTCAACCAAGCCTTTCGCGTGCCTTGATAGTTTTTGTAATAAACGGAACTATGTTCACGCGCCACCAAATCAACAGTGCTTCCTTGAATAGGGTTGTACGATTGATAAAGTACTTCAAAACGGCTACCACGCGCATTTAATGCTCTATTCGCAAGATGATCAAACGGCATCGCATTGCCGCCGTCCAGTTGGAAATAAAAACCGAAATTATCTTTCATTCGACTCTCTACCGAGAGAGAAAGTAGGTTGCCAAATATGAGGTTGACCCTGTTTCCGAGTTCTTACAACGATAATGATATCGCTTGTAATTAAGGGCATTATTTAATTCTGCTTGGCTAATATTATCCTTTAAAAATCTGGTCTTCAGCGGTTTTTTGGGCGGCGTTGTTGTACATGCAAATAAACTCACCAACGCCGTAGTGAATAGCATCATTTTAAGTTTGTTCATGGTATCAATTTCAAGAGAAGTATGATTGAAAACACTGTCGGCTACACGATAGTTTAGTTGCTGAGACTGTCGGTTTACAGAATGATTCTTGGAAAGTGTCAGCAATGAAGTTCCAACGATTTTTGTTGTAATTGGAAATCAACTACCAAAAATTAGGCGGGGATTATACCACTCTTTTTGCCAACGCGTGCCCAAGAACATAAATAAAAGTGCGGTGAGTTTTTGAAGTGTTTTTAGTGAAATTAGGCACACGCTAGGAAGTGTGAGCCATCGTGGGGGCGGGAAAGCGTGCGCCAACAGATTGTGCTAATAAGGAAAGATAGCGCCAGCGTCTACGCTGGTGCTGTTTAATAAAAATCATTGCGAATTTTACTCATAGTCTGTTGGCAGAACCAATATTCAAAAATCCGTTGGATTTTTGACCGCACTTTTCAGTTGATAGGCACAAGCGAGGACGCTGGCGCCATCAAGAGGAGAATTATTAACTAAACTTATATGTGCTGGTGCGCGTTTCCTAACCACAGCTGTTCGAAACATTGAAAAATATTAATGTTTTCAATTAATTAAGTTATAAAAATGACTCTTTTTTATAAAAATAAGTCTTTTATAGAAAACTTAAAATATACAAGTAGCTAAAGATTGCTACTTTTTAAGAATTTTGTAATGAAAAAAATCTCAAATTAAATTGGGTATTTTATGATTTTTGAAGAATTTCATAGATTGAATTTTTCCTAAAACAACTTTATAGAAGTCCAATTTAATTAAGTTAAATCAATACATTACAATGTTTCGAACACCTGTGGTTTTCCTAACGCGTGCCATAAAAACTAAATAAAGTGCGGTGAGTTTTTAAAGTGTTTTTTTAGTAAAATTTGGCACACGCTGCGAGCGTGCGCCATTATAAAGAAAATGAAAATATGATAAGTAACTACTTGCCCATAACAGGACCCACCCCTATCAACATAAGGTAGTAAATTGGTGCAGTAATGATGCTTACGGCTTTTTCTATTCCCATCTTGGGTTGATTTTTTTCATTTCATCCCGTTTCTCTGATCGAATTTCTTCGTCTGTTTTTTTAGACGATAATTAGTCAAAGATACGCAGGTATTGGTATAGAGAGTGAGGATTTTTTTCAAAATTTCATCACGGTTATTCAATTTCACGATACGCCCATTGATTATTGGCTTATCTACCCATCCCATATAAAGGGTAATTTTGGTTTCTAGGTCCACCTTTACATTCTGACGGTTCTTGGTGGAAAAAAATCACTTATATGGCAATCACCAGCCATCATAAAATACATTCCAACGTTGCTCTAGTCCCTTTAGGCTTTGACGAAGCGTATTAAGGTATTTCATCGGTAATACTAACTCATAGTATACTTTAACAAGGTTATTACTACGGTCAGCAGCAAAGGAAAGCGCTAGATAAAATTTATCATCACTTCTATTGGATTTTTAAAAAGCTTTTGTCATGTATTCAGGTTGGAACAACGGTTGTAAAGTAACGAGCATCAATACCTGAAAACTCATAATCTTCGTTATCACTAAGCAAATAAGTTTTTATTATCCGGTGTTTTTAATAATACCTCGAATTAATATTTCTTCACCTTCCCAAGCGAGTCATATATTTGTAAAAGGGCGTCGTACTGTCGTAAGCAGGTGGCGTATTGTTACTAGAACAAGCTACTAATAATAAGCAAAGCAAAGAGATAAATTTTTTTCATAAGATTCCTTATAAGTATTTGGATTTTTAAAAATGAGTTTTACTGAATAGAAAAATTATTTTGCTATTTATTTTTTTATAGGAATGGCTAAATGTCGAGAAAGGTATGAGATGAAAGAAAAAAATAGCACCAACACTTGGGGTGGTGCTATTGATAATAGTGTTCTTTGAATTAGCCAATTCTGTTTTTGAAACCAAAGTAGATAACAGGCAGCCATATTGGTGCGGTAATAATCATTAGCGTATCTTTAACCCCGTCTTTAGCAGCCTCTTTTGTATCCTCCCATTTTTCTGAACGTTTTTCTTTATCTGTTTTTAAACGGTAATTATATACATACGATCTTATTGCAATAGGAAGAGATGGTTTTTTCAGAATATCATCTCGGTTACTTAGTTTTACGATTTTCCCATTGAGTCTATCTTTTTTGGCATCTATTTCAAATACGAGTTTTGTTGGGCGTTCTTTTCCTTTGCAATCAGCAGGTGCGGGATAGAAGAAATCGTCCGTACGACAATTTGTACCGCCACTGTAATAGTTAGTCCAACGTGGTTTTAGCCCCTGAAGACTTTGGCGTAACGTTTTCACATGCTTAACCGGCATATCTAAACTATATGTTAACTGGACATTATTATGGCTGCGATCAGCATAAATACTGATGCTAAGGTCGTAATTTTTGTCTTCCTTTTTTAACATCGGCGTGATGTATTCAGGTTGTAACAAAGGTCGAAGATATTCTATTTCAGCCCCTGAAAACTCGTAATCTTCGGTATCACCAAGTAAATAAATTTTGTTATCTGGGGTTTTGATAATATCTCGAATATACACGATATCATTACTAATATGTTGCAGTTCTGAAGATTCTGAAATGTATGTTATTTCCTCAGGGGAAGATGAAGTTTTGTTACTAGAACAAGCTGCTAATACTAAGCAAAGCAAAGAGATAAATTTTTTCATAGGATTCCTTACAAGCGGTCAGATTTTTGGGATTAGTTTACTTAATCCAAAAATTGTTTTTGCTATTTATTTTTAGAATATGCTTTTCACAATGTGAGCGTTAGAGAGTAAAAACTAGGGAGAAAATTATTCACTAAACTTATATGCCGGCGCACATTTCCCAACGCGTGCCCTAGGAATTAAAGTGCGGTGAGTTTTTGAGGTGTTTTTATTGAAGTTAGGCACACGCTGAGAAGAGTGCGCCAACAGAGGGGGCTGGAAAGCGTGCTCAACAGATTGTGCTAATAAGGAAAGATAGCGCCAGCGTCCACGCTGGTGCTACTTTAAGGAAAAACATTGCGAATTTTATTCATAAGCCGTTGGCAAAACCAATATTCAAAAATTCGTTGGATTTTTTCGCACTGTTAGATTAGAGGCACAAGCGAGGACGCTTGCGCTATCATAGGAGGGGCGTCATCGTGGAGAATTTTTTTAATCAAAATACATTTTTGGTACACCATCTTTTAATAAATCTCTTAATTCAAAATAAGGAATTTCAATAGACCATTTCCCCATTGCATAAGAGCTTACTTGATATGGAGGAAACAAAAAAATATGATTCCATTTTTCTGTTATTAAGAAATTTTTCAAAATTATTAGCATTTGGAGATGCTCCGTCTTTAAACCATTTTTATATCTTCGTCACTTGCATTTTTCTCCACTTCTTTTCCCAATATTCTTGACAGAGTTTTTTTAATCGTTAAATCACTAATTCTTTCAAGATAATTTTGTATCATATTTGAATAGATGTTCTAATCTCAATTTAATTAATGAGTCTCTTGTATCAAAAATTAAATGTTTGTAATCCAAAGTTACCATGTGCAGAACCAGAAGAATATAAATATATATCGAATGATAAAGATAAAAAGATTCTTAGAGGCAAAGGCAATTCCAAACCCTTCAGAATACTCATTTTTAAATCTGCATGCCATTCAGTAATATTATCATATTGTTCAAGCTTTTCTTGTCTTAACTCAATAAGCTGTTTGATTGCTCTACCTGAAAAATGAATTTAATTCAGATAATGATTTTTTTATTTACACCATCATTAAATGATGGATAGCTTATATCAATATCATATCCCTAAATTATCATCCCAAGATTCTCTAATTTCTTTATTTTTGGATTAGATACGGTCCAAACATTGTTCCAATATCTACAGATATTGTTTGTTGCTCTGCTGCTGACAACAATGAATTTTTAATATGCTCAAAGTTTTTCATTATTAATATTATCAATAAATTGAATTTTGTTCGATATGTAATCGGGAACATCACATTGTTCTATCTTTATCGGAATAATATAAATATCTTCTGGTCTCTTATATCTTAGATTATCTAAAAGCATCTTTTACTTCTCTTTGTACAAAAACCTCGTTTACTAACACTTGTCGAAGACATCAACAGCATTACGACATTAGCTTTTTGTAATGCTCTATCTATTTCTAATTCCCAATTTTGTCCTCCTTTTTAGTTTCTTTATATCTAACCAAGGAGAAAATCCTTCTTTTCTAACCAACTATAATAGTTTTTCTGCTATGGTTTGATTTTTCTTTTGCATAGCTAATAAATACATTTTAAAGTCATACGCCTTCCTTAATAAGCAATTAATCCTACTTCATCGTCACACCCAACCATTTCATCATCTCTCTCTCATCCCAACCTTTACGTTTGGCATAATCTTGAGCTTGGTCTTCATCAATGCGACCTAAAGTGAAATAGTTACTTGCCGGGTGGGTGAAGTACCAACCGCAGACGGAGGCTGCAGGCCACATGGCGTAGCTTTCGGTGAGTTTCATGCCGATGCGTTGTTCTACTTCTAATAAATCCCAAATCAAGGCTTTTTCGGTATGTTCCGGGCAGCTTGGATAGCCCGGTGCAGGGCGGATGCCGACATAGTTTTCATTGATTAAGCCTTGGTTGTCGAATTCCTCTTGTGTGTAGCCCCAAATGCGGGTGCGTAGCTCAAAGTGCAAGTATTCCGCCATGGCTTCGGCGAGGCGGTCGCCTACGGCTTGTAGCAAGATGGCGTTGTAGTCGTCGCCGGCGGCTTTATAGCCTTCCACTAGCTCCATTTCTTCAATGCCCGCACAGACGGCGAACATACCCATCCAGTCTTTTTTTGCCACTTTCGCGATCAGCGATAAAAGTCGCTCAAGGCAAAGTTAAATTGGCTTTTGCTGTTTTTGCCACGTTCCGTTTGTTGGCGTAAGCCGTAAGCCCGTGCCAATGGTTTGCGTGCGGTCTTCATCGGAGAATAACACCACATCATCGCCCACACGTTCCGCCGGGAAAAATACCCAACACGCCGCTTGGGTTAAGTTTGTGGTTTTGTTCGAAAAGCATCTAACATCGCTTGCGCATCATTCCACACGCGGCGGGCTTCTTGTCCGCTTTCCGGATGATCAAACGCATCAGGATAACCGCCCATCAAGCCCCATACGCGGAAGAATGGTGACCAGTCGATAAATTTACGTAGTTCGGCAATTGGTACGTTTTTAAATTCCACAATGCCCGTTTGTTTTGGCGTTGGCGGCACATAATCCGCCCATTCGCCGCTAAAGCCGTCAAAACGGTTGGCGCGCGCTTCTTCAATGCTGAGCTGTTTACGCAACGGTTTGCGGTTAGCAAAAGATTGTTGGATTTTTTCGTAATCTTTCTTGAATTGCTCCCACAATGCCGCACGGCTTTCCGGGTTCATTAAGGTGGCACAAACCGTTACCGCGCGTGAAGCATTGGATGTATAGAACACGCCATGTTGTTTGTATTTTTGGATAAAGTTTAATGGCGGTATGTTCTTTTGGAGGTGGTTGCACCGCCAATCATCACAGGCAGGCTTAAGCCTAAGCGGGTCATCTCACCGAGGAAGTATTCCATTTCGTCAAGAGATGGCGTAATCAAACCGCTCAAGCCGATAATATCCGCTTTTTTTCATCAATAGCCGTTTGAATGATTTTTATCCGCCGGCACCATCACGCCCAAGTCAATCACTTCAAAGTTATTACATTGCAACACCACACTCACGATGTTTTTGCCAATATCATGCACGTCACCTTTCACGGTAGCGATCACCACCTTACCGTTGCTGGATCCTTTTCTGTTTGGTGGCGTTGATAAACGGCTCTAAATACGCCACGGATTGTTTCATTACGCGTGCGGATTTCACCACTTGCGGGAGGAACATTTTACCGTCACCGAACAAATCGCCCACCACATCCATGCCTGCCATGAGCGGGCCTTCAATCACTTCCAACGGCGTTGGTAGTGTCTGGCGTGCTTCTTCGGTGTCTTCGATGATGTGTGTAGTAATGCCTTTCACGAGGGCGTGTTTTAAGCGTTCTTCCACCGGCCACGTGCGCCATTCGGCGACAGAATCCACCGCACTTTCATCGTTGCCTTGGTTGCGATATTTTTCCGCAATATCCAGTAAACGTTCCGTGCCATCCGGCGTGCGGTTTAAGACGGCGTCTTCAATCACATTGCGTAATTCAGGATCAAGATCATCGTAAATCGCGAGCTGTCCTGCGTTCACGATCCCCATGTCCATGCCTTGTTTGATGGCGTGATAGAGGAATACCGCGTGAATGGCTTCACGCATCACGTTGTTGCCTCGGAAGGAGAAGGATACGTTTGACACACCGCCGGAAATCTTGGCGTGTGGCAAGCTGCGTTTAATACGACCTGTGGCATTGATGAAATCCACACCGTAGTTGTTGTGTTCTTCAATCCCGGTGCCGATGGCAAAAATATTCGGGTCGAAAATAATGTCTTCCGGCGGGAAGCCGACTTGGTTGACTAAGATGTTATACGCACGGGTACAGATTTCCACTTTGCGATCTTCGGTGTCCGCTTGTCCCACTTCGTCGAACGCCATCACGACTACCGCTGCGCCGTATTTACGCACCAATTTGGCGTGTTCGATAAAGATTTCCTCGCCTTCTTTCAACGAGATGGAGTTCACAATCGGTTTACCTTGCACCGATTGCAAGCCCGCCTCAATCACTTCCCATTTGGATGAGTCGATCATCACCGGCACTTTGGCCGCATCGGGTTCGGTCGCCATAATGTTGAGGAAACGGGTCATGCATTTTTTGCCGTCGAGTAAGGCTTCGTCCATGTTCACGTCGATCACTTGCGCGCCGTTTTCCACTTGGTCGATGGCAATTTCAATGGCTTCGGCAAATTTGTCTTCTTTAATTAAGCGTTTGAATTTCGCCGAACCTGTCACGTTATTACGTTCGCCCACGTTCACGAACAGGCTTTTCATCATCAATGTTGAGCGGCTCTAAACCCGATAAACGCATGGCGGTTTTAATTTGTGGCAATTTGCGCGGCGGGATGTTTTCTACCGCTTCGGCAAAGGCTTTGATGTGTTCCGGCGTGGTGCCGCAACAGCCACCGATAATGTTCACAAAGCCGCTTTCCGCCCATTCTTTCAGGTGTGCTGCCATGTCTTCTGCGCCGAGGTCGTAGCCGCCAAAGGCATTCGGCAAGCCCGCGTTCGGGTGGACGGAAACGTAGGTTTCGCTGATTTTTAGACAGTTGTTCAACGTACTGGCGAAGTTCTTTCGGACCTAAAGCACAGTTCAAACCGAATGTCAGTGGTTTAGCGTGACGAAGCGAGTTGTAGAACGCTTCGGTGGTTTGTCCGGAAAGGGTACGGCCTGAAGCATCAGTAATGGTGCCGGAAATCATAATCGGCAATTCCACACCTAATTCTTCAAACACGGTTTCAATGGCGAAAATAGCCGCTTTGGCGTTTAGCGTGTCGAAGATGGTTTCGATCATAATTAGATCGGCACCGCCTTTGATTAAAGCCGCGCGTGGCTTCTGAATAGGCATCCACTAATTCCATAAAGGTGACGTTACGGAAGCCCGGATCGTTTACGTTCGGGGAAATGGACGCAGTGCGGTTAGTCGGGCCGAGAATTCCCGCGACGAATCTTGGTTTTTTTCCGGCGAGCTGTATTTATCCGCCGCAAAACGTGCCAGTTTTGCGCCGGCAAAGTTGAGTTCGTAAGCAATAGATTGCAAGTCGTAATCCGCTTGCGCAATAGTGGTGGAGCTGAATGTATTGGTTTCGATAATGTCTGCGCCGGCTTCTAAATATTTTTCGTGAATGGCGGAAATGAGTAACGGTTGAGTGAGGGTCAGCAAATCATTATTACCGCGTAAATCGACCGCACTTTCTTTAAAGCGTTCACCACGGAAATCCGCTTCGGTGAGTTTATATTTTTTTGGATCATCGTGCCCATGGCGCCGTCTAAAAATGAGAATACGTTCGGCGAGGGATTTTTTTAAGTAATTCAGTTGTGTTTTTTTCACTGTAGGGGTTCCATTAATTATGTGTGATAAATAAATGCGGTGAATAGTAGGAATATGCGCCTGCGCTGTCAAATGTTATCTATATAAAAGTGCGGTCATTTTTACCGAGTTTTTTCTGTTTTTTTGTGAGATAGGGAGAATTCTTTGTCGATTTTTTCTGCTTTTTTTATCTCGGGCTATGTTAAACTAGCCCGCAATTTTTTTCCCTAATTTTTAATTAGTTTTAATCAGTTATGATGTTATCTACCCCTCTTTTTATTGCGTTGCGCTATTGGCGGGCAAAAAGTGCTGATCGTTTTGGGCGATTGGTCACCAATTTGGCCAGCTTCGGTATTGTACTTGGCGTCATGGCGTTAATTATTGTGCTTTCCGTGATGAATGGTTTGGAAGGCCATCAAAAACAGCAGGTGCTTTCTTCATTGCCACATGCCATTGTTAGCCCGGCAAACAGAGTGAATATTGATGAAACTATGCCACCCATGCTGAATTTTGTGCATAAAAGCCGTACCGATTAACATGACCAATGTGATCTTTCAAACAGCCTCCGGCGTGAGCGCGGGGCAGGTGATTGGGGTGCGTGAATTTGATGATGACCCGATGTTAGGCGGTTTGCCTACGCAAGACTTTAATAATGTCTTACCTGCGGGCGGGTTTAATATCATTATTGGGGATCAATTAGCACAAAAAAATTAAACATTTACGTAGGTGATAAAGTGCGTTTGATGATTACCGAAAACAGCCAATATACGCCTTTTGGTCGTGTGCCGTTACAACGTTTGTTCACCGTGAGCGAAATCTATTTTTGACACCGGCGAAGCTTCGGGCTATGAGGCGTTTGCCAATTTAACGGATATTGGCCGTTTAATGCGAATTCAGCCGGGCGAAGCGCAAGGTTATCGTTTATTTTTAACGGATCCGTTTTTGATTACCGAATTACCGACAGCCTTTTCCCTAAACCCTACCAAATCACCGACTGGCGCGCTCAAAAAGGTGAGTTTTTCCAAGCGGTGCGGATGGAGAAAAAAACATGATGGGCTTGCTGGTGAGCTTAATTATTGTGGTGGCGATTTCAATATCATTACATCCTTAAGTTTAATGGTGGTGGATAAACAGGGTGAAATTGCTATTTTGCAAACTCAAGGATTAACCAAAGGGCAGGTGCGCTCCATCTTTATCTATCAAGGCTTATTGGTGGGCATAATGGGCACATTAATCGGTTCGATCTTGGGCGTGGTGGTGACCTTAAATTTGGATCGCATTGTGAACTTATTAGGCTCACAAGCGATGTATTTACCGACCGCACTTGATCCGCTACAGCTTATCGTGATTGTTGCCTTTTCAATTCTATTGTCTTTGTTGTCGACGAGTTATCCGGCCTATCGAGCAGCGAAAGTAGAACCTGCGGAAGCCTTACGCTATGAATAAAAGAGATGAAAAAATGAGTACAGCATTATTATCCAGTCAAAATATCAGTAAATTTTATCAGGAAGGCAACCAGCAAACGGAAGTGTTAAAACAGGTGTCTTTTTCCATGCAACCGAGGAGATTGGTTGCCATCGTGGGAAGCTCAGGATCCGGTAAAAGCACGTTGTTGCACACCTTGGGCGGTTTGGATCAACCGAGTAGCGGTGAAGTGTTTATCAACGGACAATCTTTGCAGAAAATGACGCCGAATGCGTTGGCGAAGTTGCGTAATCAGTATTTAGGCTTTTGTGTATCAATTTCATCATTTAATGGCAGATTTCACCGCACTTGAGAACGTGATGATGCCGATGTTAATTGGTCGACAAAATAAAGGCGAGGCGCAATCCCGCGCAGAACAAATGCTAAGTGCGGTCGGTTTACAACATAGAATTTCACATCGACCGTCCGCGTTGTCGGGCGGTGAGCGTCAACGGGTGGCAATTGCCCGTGCGTTGGTGAATAACCCCGCGTTGGTGTTGGCTGATGAACCTACAGGGAATTTGGATCACAAAAACCACAGAAAGCATTTTTTTGAACTGATACAACAGCTCAACCAAGAAAAACAGATCGCCTTTTTATTGGTAACCCATGACTTGAGCTTGGCGGAAAAACTTAACCGTCGCTTAATCATGCAAGACGGCGTATTGCGCGAGGAAAATGCCTGATGAATACGCCATTTTTTATTAGCTGGCGTTACCAACGGAGTAAGCATAAGAACCGTTTGGTGTCGCTGATTTCTTTCTTTTCCAGTCTTGGCATTGCCCTTGGTGTGGCGGTGTTGATTGTGGGCCTAAGTGCCATGAACGGTTTTGAACGTGAACTCAATCAGCGGATTTTAGCCGTGGTGCCACACGCGGAAATTACTAGAGCACCGGGACAACATGAAACATCTATTCGTCATTGGCAAAATTTGCAGACGAAATTAAAACAGAATCCGCAAATTAACGGCATTTCACCTTTTGTAAGTTTTACCGCGTTGGTGGAAAACGGCGCGAAATTAAAAGTGGTGCAAATTAAAGGGGTGGAAAGTCGGTTGCAAGACTCGGTCAGTACGTTGGGCGTTTTGTGTTAAACGAAGGCTGGCAGCATTTTTGCCAAGCAAGGCGGCTTGATCTTGGGCTCATGGCATTGCGCGGGATTTGGGCGTGCAAGAAGGGGATTGGGTTTTCCTTTGCTGATTTCTCAGCAAAAAGGCTCGGAAAAATTTATCTCAGCCTTTACGCGAACGGGTGCAAGTGACCGGTATTTTACGTTTGGATGTGCTAACTGGATCACAGTTATGCCTTTTAATGCCCGTTGGCACAGGCTCAACAATTAATGGAATATCAACCGGATGAAGTGAGCGGGGTAGAGTTAAAAACCACGGATCCATTTAGCGTACAAACCCATGATTACTCCATGTTGCAGGATTATCCGCAAACCTTGTATTTACAAAACATGGATTAGCAAATTTGGCTATATGTATCGGGATATTCAGCTGATCCGCACGGTGATGTATATCGCCATGGTGTTGGTGATTGGCGTGGCTTGCTTTTAATATTGTCTCCACGCTCATTATGGCGGTGAAAAGATAAAGCCGGCGATATTGCCATTATGCGTACTCTTGGTGCGAATAATCGGTTCATTAAACGGATTTTTATTTGGTACGGTCTGCAGGCAGGCATGAAAGGCAGTCTGATTGGCATTGTATTGGGGGATTATGTTGGCGTTAAATCTCACCCAATTAATTCAGTGGCTTGAAATGGCGCTAGGGCGGAAGTTACTATCCGACGGTATTTACTTCGTAGATTTCCTTCCCAGACAGAATTGCACTGGCAAGATGTCTTGTTAGTATTGCTTTGCCGCTTTGGTGTTGAGTTTATTTCGCCAGCCTTTATCCGGCAAATCGTGCGGTAAAATTACAACCGGCGCAAGTATTGAGTAGTCATTAATAAAATTGCAAAATAAACTAGTTTACTAGTACAAATTATAGTGGTAGAGTGAAACCACTTTTTCGGTAATTTTTAAATTTGTTGTATTTAAGAGAGTGAATCATGAAAACAAAGAACGATATTTCCATTGAGAATGACGATACACGAATTGGCAAAATCGAGCAGGTATACCGCCAATTGCGTTGCTGGAAAAAAATATCCGGCAAGCAATGTTGCGGCGAAAACCGTAGAACAAGCACGCAAAGAAACTCACCAAATTATTCATGGTGGCAGATGATCGCCTGCTTGTCGTGATTGGTCCTTGTTCCATCCATGATCCGAAAGCCGCATTGGAATATGCGCAACGTATTAAATTAATGCGTGAAAAATATAAAGACACCTTACAAATTATCATGCGCGTTTATTTTGAAAAGCCGCGTACTACTGTGGGTTGGAAAGGCCTCATTAATGACCCGCATTTAAATAATTCTTATGCCTTAAACGACGGTTTGCGTATGGCGCGTAAATTGCTATCGGACATTAACGATTTAACCGTACCGACGGCAGGGGAGTTTTTGGATATGATTACGCCGCAATATTTAGCGGATTTCATGAGTTGAGGGCCATTGGGGCAAGAACCACCGAGTCTCAAGTTCACCGTGAATTGGCTTCCGGCTTGTCTTGTGCGGTCGGTTTTAAAAATGCCACTAACGGTTGCGTAAAAATAGCGTTAGATGCCATCGGTGCGGCAGAAGCGCCACACCATTTCTTATCGGTTACCAAGTTCGGCCACTCTGCAATTGTGTCCACGAAAGGTAATAATGACTGCCATATTATTTTACGTGGTGGTGACAACGGCCCGAATTACAGCGAAAAAGATGTTAATGACGTATGCGAAGAATTGGCTAAAAGCAGGCTACAAATCTCATGTTATGGTTGATTTCAGCCATGCCAACAGTAGCAAACAATTCAAAAACAATTGGAGGTTTGTAAAGACGTGTGCGGGCAAATCGCTTCCGGTTCCGAGAAAATTTTCGGTGTAATGATCGAAAAGTCACTTGGTTGAAGGGCGTCAAAACTTGGTTGAAGGTCAGCCGTTGACATACGGACAAAGCATCACCGACAGCTGCATTGGTTGGGAGGACAGTGAAACCGTGTTACAACAGTTATCTGATGCTGTTGCGGCAAGACGAAAATTAAAAGGTGAATTGATCCTCAACCGATTCATTTCTCATATAAAGTGCGGTGGAAATTCTCAACGAAAATCCACCGCACTTTTTCCCTGCCTAGTGAAAAACTTTCCACTTTTTAAGTTAAATCACCCTCGGATTTGGTATATCATATAGCGACTTTTTCTGTTAACCGAGGCAATAATGGCGTCTAAAAATTCTCCTCCAGCAAAAAGAACAAACCACTCTGAATATCCCTCCTCATTCTATTGAAGCCGAACAAGCGGTGCTGGGCAGTATTTTATTGAATGATAAATGCTGGGATGATGTGGCGGAAAATGTCGTAAAGAGGATTTTTTACCGTTTCGAACATCGCCTGATTTTTTGAGGAAATGGAAAAATTAATGGCGCAACAGGCGCCGGTTGATTTGATTACCTTAGAACAAGCCTTAAAAATAGAGAAGTTATAGAGCAAGTCGGTGGTTTTGCTTATTTAGCGGAGCTATCCAATAACACGCCAAGTGCGGCTAATGTTGGCGCCTATGCCAATGTGGTGCGCGAAAAAGCGATTATGCGAGAGTTGATTTCTGTAGGAAATAAAATTGCGCAAAAATAGCTATTCACCAAAAAGGGCAGGATGTTAAACAATTATTAGACGAGGCGGAACGGGAAGTCTTTGCCATTGCGGAAAAGCGCAGTTCCAGTAATGAAGGCCCACAAAAATATCATCAATGTGTTAGAAAACACCATCAGCAAAATCGAACAACTTAGTCAAACCAAAGATCATTCTGGCGTCACCGGGGTTTCTACCGGCTTTAAAGATTTAGATAAGAAAACCGCCGGTTTGCAGAAATCCGATTTAATCATTGTTGCCGCGCGCCCTTCCATGGGGAAAAACCACCTTTGCGATGAACCTCTGTGAGAATGCCGCGTTAGGCAGTGAAAAACCGGTATTGGTATTCAGTTTAGAGATGCCTGCCGAACAAATCATGATGCGTAGCTTGCGTCACTTTCTCGTGTGGATCAAACAAAAATTCGTACAGGTCAAGGCTTGGATGACAATGATTGGGCGAAAATTTCCAGTACCATGGGTATGCTTTGCCAAAAACCGAATTTGTTTATTGACGATTCTTCCGGCTTAACGCCGACAGAGCTTCGTTCCCGTGCCAGACGGGTTTATCGTGAGAATGGCGGGTTGAGTTTAATCATGGTGGACTACCTTCAATTAATGCGCGCGCCGGCCTTTTCCGATAATCGTACTTTAGAAATTGCCGAAATTTCCCGTTCTTTAAAAGCCTTAGCGAAAAGAGTTGGAAGTGCCGGTGATCGCCCTGTCACAATTAAACCGTACATTGGAAAACCGTCAGGATAAACGCCCGGTGAACTCGGATTTGCGGGAGTCGGGATCCATTGAACAAGACGCGGATTTAATTATGTTTATTTATCGTGATGAAGTGTATAACCGTGAGTCGGAAGAAAAAGGCATTGCGGAAATCATCATCGGTAAACAACGTAATGGACCAATTGGACGTGTGAAGTTGGCATTCCAAGGCAATTTTTTTCCCGTTTTGATAATTTAGCGGAACATCATTATTACGATGACGAATATTAGATAACACAACGTAAAAAGAGATAAAAAAATGCACATGAAACCCGCAACAGCCAAAATCAGTTCTGTTGCCTTTAAAAACATAATATTCAAACCATCAAAACAAAAAGCACCGAATAGCAAAAATTATTGCGGTAGTCAAAAGCCAATGCTTACGGACATGGTGTCGTGTTCTTTCTTCCGCCGTAGAAAGCTTAGTCGATTGTTTTGGCGTGGCACGTTTGGAAGAGGCATTAAAAATTGCGTTCCAAACGGTATTACCAAAGCCGATTTTGTTATTAGAAGGCTTTTTCGTCTCAAAGATTTACCGATTTTGGCGGTAAATAACATTCAAACTGTGGTGCACAGCAAAGAACAGTTAGAGGCTTTTGAAAGAAGCCCAAAACACCAAATCCGGTAAAAAGTGTGGTTGAAAAATTGATACGGGAATGCATCGTTTAGGGCGTGCATTTGGATGAGGTTGAGACCTTCTACCAAAAACTAAAATCCTCTCTTGTGTCGATCCGAATATTGGTTTTGTGAGCCACTTTAGCCGTGCAGATGAACTGGAGTGCGGTTACACTGAGAAACAATTAGCCCGATTTTTACAGGCAACGGAAGGGAAATCCGGTGAGCGTAGCATTTCTGCTTCCGGTGGTATTTCTGTTTTGGCCGGAGGCGCATTTAGACTGGATTCGTCCCGGCATTATTATGTACGGTATTTCGCCGAATAATTCGGCAGGAAAAGAATATGGTTTAACGCCGGTGATGAATTTAACCTCTTCTTTAATTGCCGTGCGCGAACACAAGAAAGGCGAACCTGTGGGGGTACGGCGGTGTGTGGGTAAGTGATAAAAGATACCAAAATCGGCGTGGTGGCTATTGGTTATGGTGATGGTTATCCGCGTGATGTGCCGGAAGGCACTCCGGTTTATCTTAACGGTCGCCGCGTATCGATTGTGGGCAAAGGTGTCCATGGATATGTTGACCGTGATCTCGGCGCAGACAGCCAAGATAAGGTGGGTGATGAGGTGATTCTGTGGGGCAAAAGAATTACCGATTGAAGAAATTGCGTCAATTGCCCGGGCATTATCAGCTATGAATTAATTACCAAATTAACCCCGCGTGTTTTAACCGAATACATTGATTAAATTTAACGATTAAGTTTAAGGAGAGCTTATGCAAAACATTAATCCAACTCAAACTAACGCATGGAAAGCATTAACCCAACATCATGCACAACGCAAAAATGCGACGATTCAAGAATTATTTGCGCAAGAGAAAGATCGTTTCAACAAATATTCTTTAACGTTTAACGACGAGATTTTTGGTAGATTTTTTTCCAAAATAATCTAACCCAAGAAACCCTTGGCTTTATTGCGTCAACTCAGTGAAGAATGTGGCTTGGCACAAGCGAAGAAAGCCATGTTTGACGGTGAAAAATCAACTGTACAGAAAAATCGTGCCGTATTACATACCGCACTTCGTAATCGCGCTAATACCCCGGTGTTGGTTGACGGCAAAGATGTAATGCCGGAAGTCAATGCGGTGTTGGCGAAAATGAAAAACTTTTGCGCACGTGTAATTTCCGGCGAATGGAAAGGTTATACCGGCAAAGGCGATCACCGACGTCATCAATATCGGTATCGGCGGTTCGGATCTTGGCCCCGTACATGGTGACCGAAGCGTTGCGCCCTTACAAAAACCACCTCACGATGCACTTTTGTGTCTAACGTGGATGGCACTCATATTGCGGAAACTTTGAAAAAAAGTGAATCCGGAAACCACCTTAATTTTAGTGGCTTCCAAAACGTTCACCACCCAAGAAACCATGACTAACGCATTGTCTGCCCGCGATTGGTTCCTTGCCGCAGCGAAAAGATCCTGCCCATGTGGCAAAACACTTTGCAGCACTGTCTACCAATGCAAAAGCGGTAGCGGAATTCGGTATTGATACCGACAATATGTTTGAATTCTGGGATTGGGTTGGTGGTCGTTATTCTTTATGGTCTGCCATCGGTTTATCCATTGCGTTGTCTATCGGCTTTTGACAACTTTGAAGCCTTGTTAAGTGGTGCGCACGCGATGGATCAGCATTTTCTGAAATGCGCCGTTAGAGCAAAATATTCCGACCACATTAGCATTAGTGGGCTTTGTGGAACACCAATTTCCTTGGCGCACAAACTGAAGCCATTTTACCGTACGACCAATATTTACATCGCTTTTGCGGCTTATTTCCAACAAGGCAACATGGAATCCAACGGTAAATATGTTGATCGCAATGGCAATGTTATTCGTGATTATCAAACCGGGCCAATCATTTGGGGCGAACCTGGCACTAACGGTCAACACGCGTTCTATCAATTAATCCACCAAGGCACAAGCCTGATTCCTTGTGATTTCATCGCACCGGCGCAAAGTCATAATCCGTTATCCGATCATCACGCGAAATTGTTATCTAACTTCTTTCGCACAAACAGAAGCCTTGGCATTTGGTAAAAACCAAAGAACAAGTGGAAGCAGAATTCTTAAAAGCAGGTAAAACGTTGGCGGAAGTGGAAGATATCGTGCCGTTTAAAGTCTTCACCGGTAACAAAGCCGACCAATTCCATTTTGTTACAAAAAAATTACACCGTTTAGTTTAGGCGCGTTGATTGCCATGTACGAACACAAAATTTTCGTACAAGGCGTATTGTTCAATATTTACAGCTTTGACCAATGGGGCGTGGAACTAGGTAAACAGCTAGCCAACCGAATTCTACCTGAATTGGTGACCAACGATAAAAATTGAAAGCCATGACAGCTCAACTAACGGCTTGATTAATCAATTCAAAGCTTGGCGTTAATTCAGTCTAACCAGTAATACCGGTAATACCGGTAATAAAGTGCGGTTATAAAAAACAGCGTTTTTTAACCGCACTTTGGCTTTTTCTTACTGCCAGAAAATGAATTTTATGCTAGAATTCGCGCGCAATTTTTATTAACACAACAATAGGACAGAACATGAAAAGTTTTTAGAAGGTAATATCGCCGCACCAAAGGCTAAAATTGCCGTCGTTATCAGCCGTTTCAACAGTTTTATTAATGAGAGCCTACTTGAAGGCGCCCTAGATGCGTTAAAACGTGTTGGTCAGGTGAAAGATGACAAATATCACCTTAGTGCGTGTGCCGGGAGCGTATGAATTGCCGTTAGTTGCCCGTCGTTTGGCTGAAAGTAAAAATTTGATGCTATTGTTGCTTTAGGTACAGTGATCCGTGGTGGTACAGCGCACTTTTGAATATGTTGCAGGTGAAGCCAGCAGCGGTTTAGGCAAAGTGGCGATGGAAGCTGAAATTCCGGTGGCTTTTGGTGTGTTAACAACGGAAAACATTGAGCAAGCTATTGAGCGTGCAGGCACCAAAGCCGGCAACAAAGGGGCGGAAGCCGCATTGAGTTGCGTTAGAAATGTATAATTTGTTAAATCAAATTCAGGCTGCGTAACTGACAATGGCTGAACAAACAAAAAATCTCTCCACGCCGTCGCGCCCGTGAATGTGCGGTGCAGGCGTTATATTCTTGGGCTATTTCGCAAAAATGCCCTGAGCTAGTCGAATTAAACTTCATGACCGAGCAAGACATGAATGGTGTTGATAAGCCGTATTTCCGCAAATTATTCCGTCAAACGGTGGAAAATGTGGATGCGGTGGAACACACCATGCAAGGTTATTTAGATCGTACCTTAGATGAACTGGATCCTATTGAAAAAGCCATTTTGCGTCTTGCTGTGTATGAATTACAGTTTGAAGCGGATGTGCCGTATAAAGTGGTGATCAATGAAGCTATCGAAGTGGCCAAAGTATTCGGTGCGGATGAGAGCCACAAATATATTAACGGTGTGTTAGATAAAATCGCACCGGTTGTGCGTCGCTAACATTTTGCAGGAGGCAGGATGAGTGAAGGCGAATTTGACATAATTCAACGTTATTTTACTGCGTCCAAACGTTCTCCTCGTAAGGATGTATTACTTTCAGTCGGTGACGATTGTGCCGTCACCGAACTTAATCCCAATCAACATCTCGCTATTACCACCGACACCATGGTGGAAAATATTCATTTCTTACCGAATATCAGCCCAACGGATTTAGCCTATAAAAGCCGTTGCCGGCAATCTCAGTGATCTTGCCTCATGGGCGCTGAGCCTGCGTGGATTTCCTTGGCGTTAACCTTGCCAAAAATCGATCATCCATGGTTGGAAGAATTTAGCAAAAGTTTCTTTTCGATTCTCGATCATTATAACGTGGATTTAATCGGCGGAGACACTACCAAAGGTCCGCTCAGCATCACCATTACCGCGCAAGGGATTATCGCCAAAGATAAAGCCTTGTGTCGTCATAACGCGAAAGTGGGCGATTGGGTTTATGTTTCAGGCACCCTTGGCGACAGCGCCGGCGGATTGTCTTATTTATTGCAAGGCAAAAGTGCGGTCAATTCTGCGCAAGAATTTTTAATTCGTCGTCATTTACACCCAACGCCAAGAGTACTACTTGGCATGGAACTTTCTTTAACAGGCTTAGCAAGCTCGGCTATTGATATTTCCGATGGTTGTGCCGCGGATTTAACCCATATTTTAGAACGTAGCCAATGTGGCGCCGTTATTGAATTGGATAAGTTACCGTTATCCGCCGAGTTAGTAAGCGAATTTCGGCTTGGCGCAAGCCGAGCAATATGCCTTATGCGGAGGCGAAGACTACGAACTTTGCTTCACCGTGCCGGATAGCAACAGAGCCAAAATTAGACAAAAGCCTTATCCCACATTGGCGTGAAATATACTTGTATCGGGCAAATTCAGCCATTAATCCGATGAAGAATAAAAAAACGCATTCAATTCCAACGCAATGGTCAGCCGGTAGAGCTTGAATTGATGGGCGGCTTCGACCATTTTTAAATAGGACAAATCATGACCTCATCACAACATCCGCTTGAGCGGGTGAATTTACGCAATCCTATTCATTTTTTTAGCGCTCGGCTTTGGTTCCGGTTTATTGTATCCGGCGCCCGGCACATGGGGCAGTTTAGTGGGCGTAGTATTGGGGGCGTTATTATTGCCTTGGCTCGGCGCAAAAACATTTTTATTTTGACCACACTTTGTTTCTTCCTCGGTATTTGGTTATGCGAACGCACCAGCCACGACATGGGCGTACATGATCACGGCAGCATTGTGTGGGATGAAATCGTTGCCGTTTTTCGTGCTGTTAGCAGTGCCGCAAATTTCGTTATTTTTGGTGTACTATCGCTTTTGCCGCCTTCCGCTTGTTTGATATTTTAAAACCTTACCCGATCCGCTATTTTGATGAGAAAACTCACCAACGGTTTCGGCATTATGGCAGATGACATTTTGGCAGCCGGTTATAGCATCTTGGTCATTTTTGCATTGGCGCATTTTATTTAGGCAATGCTATGTTACATTTAATGTTCGTACACTTGATGGGATTGCTTTCGCCCGGACCGGATTTCTTCTATGTGAGCCGTGTGGCGGCAATCAGTTCACGGCGCACTGCGATTTATGGTGTTATCGGCATTACGATTGGCGTGTTCATTTGGGCGACTGCGGCTGTGTTGGGACTGGCGATTGTATTCAAAACGATGCCGTCATTGCAGGGTGTCGTAATGGTATTGGGTGGCAGCTATTTATTTTTATCTCGGGGTAAAATGGCGCGTGTCAAAACCAACGCGGTGTTTGATGATTCCGCGAAAGAGCGAAAAACATGGCGCGTCCAAGCATGAAATTATCAAAGGTTTATTGGTGAATTTATCCAATGCCAAAGTGGTGATTTATTTCAGCAGTGTGGTGTCTTTTGTACTAGTGAACATCACCGAAACGCGGCAAATTTTGACCGCACTTTTTGATTATCACGGTGGAAACATTTCTTTATTTTTTTATGTGATTTCCATCTTGTTTTTCACGCTCCCTTTGCCAAAAGCGTTTTTTATAGCCGATACAGTCGCTATATCGACAATGCCTCGGGCGTGATTTTTTTATTCTGTTCGGCGCTTACTTAATTTATGGTGGCGCGTTAAATATTTTGAGTTAGTTTAAATCGGAGAATATTATGGCTTTAAGAATTGCAATCGTAGGCGCAGGCGGACGCATGGGGACGTCAATTGATTCAAGCAGTGCACAACGCGGAAGGTGTTGAATTGGGCGCGGCATTTGAACGTGTAGGCTCATCTTTAATCGGTGCCGATGCAGGCGAGTTGGCAGGCATTGGCAACTTAGGCGTTAAGGTGGGGGATGATTTAAACGCAGCGAAAAGATCAATTTGATGTATTAATTGATTTTCACCCGCCCGGAAGGCACATTGGCGCATTTGGCGTTTTGTTCCGCTAATCATAAAAATATGATTATCGGTACCACCGGTTTTGATGATGCGGGCAAAGTAGCGATTAAAGCGGCAGCTGAAAAGATCGGGATTGTGTTTGCGTCTAACTTCAGCGTGGGCGTGAATCTGGTGTTTAAATTATTGGAAAAAGCTGCTAAAGTCATGGGCGATTATTGCGACATTGAAATTATTGAAGCGCACCATCGTCACAAAGTGGACGCGCCGTCCGGCACCGCACTTTCCATGGGTGAACACATCGCCAAAACTTTAGGGGCGTGATTTGAAAACCCACGGCGTATTCTGCCGTGACGGCATTATCGGTGAACGTAAACGGGATGAAATCGGTTTTTCTACGATTCGCGCTTCCGATGTAGTGGGCGAGCATAGCGTTTGGTTTGCCGACATCGGTGAACGCGTAGAAATCGCCCACAAAGCCTCTAGCCGTATGACCTTTGCCAACGGTGCCGTGCGTGCCGCCAAATGGCTTTGAAGGAAAAGACAACGGCTTATTTGATATGACGGACGTGTTGGACTTAAATACTTATAAAAGTAGGGGCGTGTGATCGCCCCTTTTTGTATTTAATAGTTCGATAAACTTACTTGCGACCAAACGGATCAAAGTGCGGTCATTTTTCTCGCTGTTTTACACCTCAATCTCCAAATCTTCCTCCACCCGACAGCAACACAATAAAATCTCATCTTGTTGTAAAAAGGCTAAAGGGGTTTCCGCGTAGGACACTTTGCCTTTTTTTATTTTTTACCCGGCAGGAGCCGCAATAGCCGCTACGGCATTGGTATTCATGATGAATACCAAGCTGTTTCCAAACGGCTTAACAAGGGAATTTGGTTGTCGTGTTCGATGGTTTTGTTAGGCGATGTAATAAATGGATTTTCATTCTTTTAAAATAAAAAAGAGCAGTTAGGAGGCTGCTCTAAATAGCATTAACATTATTGTAATAAAAATTGAGATCCAGACGAAATATGTAAGTCCGCCGATGATGGCTATGCAGAACATATTCAAGATAAAAGCCGACTTTCGCCATGTCTGCCTGTTTTACATGACCGGTTGCGAACACGATGGCATTCGGCGGTGTGGCGATTGGCAACATGAATGCACAGCTTGCCCCACAGGCGATGATGGCGGCGAGCGCGATTGGCGGTAAATTCAAGGTTTGCGCTACCGAAATCACAATCGGCATAATCAATGCCGCGCTGGCGGTGTTGGAGGTGAATTCTGTTAAGAAAATAATAAAGGCACTAATGGCAAAAACATAACACCCATAACGGCTTTTTCATGTGTGAATTGCACGATACTGTCCGCCATAATTTTGCTGGCGCCGGAGTCTTTCATGACGATACTTAGGGTTAAAACCGCCACCGAATAACATCAACACGCCCCATTCCACCCGTTGCTGAATTTCTTTCCATTTTGCCACCCCGGTGACGCCAATGATAACCACCACGCTCAGGGCGATCACACTGTCGAAGCTGTCAATTTTTCGCCAAGCCCAAAGCGGCGGATAGCCAAGGGTTGATAAGCGAGCTGAAAAGAAGCAATAACGCCATCACGCTGAAGATAATTAAGGTGATGATGTTCTTTTTCGTGAAAGAGACTTTTTCCAATGAAGGAGAGAAGTCAATATTAAAATCCGGACGCAAAATCACCCAAAGTGAGAACAACATGGAAGGCAACAATAACAACATCACCGGAAAGCCATAACCCAGCCATTCAGTGAAGGTGACTTGGATTTGAGACGCCAAGATAGCATTTGGTGCACTGCCGACCAAGGTGCCGATGCCGCCGATACTGGCGCAAAAGGCCATGCCTAATAAGGTAAAACGCATAAAGGCGATAATTTTTTCATGGCATCAATGCCTTTTAACATCCCAACGGTTAACGGCAACATCATGGCAGCCACGGCAGTGTTGTTAATCCACATGGATAAAAAAAGTCGTGACACCGAATAAATAAGCCACGGAGAGTTTTTAAATTCCCTTTGGCAAGGCGCACGATGTAATTTGCGATGATTTTTATCCAACTGCTGAATTTGTAACACCGCCGCAATCACAAAGCCGCCGAAGAACATATAAATAATCGGCGTAGCAAAAGGCGAGAGCGCCTTTTGTGTATTAATCAGGCCTAAAGCAATGGCAAAAATCGGTACCATTAATGACGTGACGGTGATGTTAAAGGCTTCCGTCAGCCATAAAATACCGATAAAGATGAGTAAAACAAGGCCGCGATTTTTCTTGTGGTGAGAAAGGTAGGGTATTTATCAGCACCAACATCAAGATAAAAATCTAAAACAAGAATGGTAAGACTTTTATATTTGGAAAAACGTTGTTTTTTGTTTGCATAATAGACATCCTCCGCAGAGGTTATTTATTAGCATTATTCAAACGTTCTAGAAACAACTTTTTAACAAAATTGTGACGGTTATCAAATTATATTTTGTGTAGGTATTGTGTAGAAATGAAAGTGCGGTGGGTTTTCCGCGTGTTTTTAAAAAAACGCTGACAAAATCTACCGCACTTTTTAGCGACATCAAAGATTACAGATCGAAATCGTCGAAATCTTTAGTGTCCACTTTGAGTCAATTTGACCCACAAGATAAGAACTCACTTCCACTTCTTGCGGCGCCACTTGTACGTTGTCGGAAACTAGCCACGCGTTGATCCAAGGAATCGGGTTGGAGCGCGCTTGGAATGGCAATGGCAAACCGACCGCCTGCATACGGATATTGGTGATGTATTCCACGTATTGCACCAAAATGTCTCTGTTCAAGCCGATCATAGAACCGTCTTTAAACAAATAATCCGCCCAGTCTTTTTTTCTTGTTCTGCTGCCGCTAAGAATAAATCGTAAGCTTCTTGTTTACATTCTTCCGCGATTTCAGCCATTTCCGGATCGTCTTGACCTGCTGCCATAATATTTAAAATGTGCTGCGTACCGGTTAAGTGCAATGCTTCATCACGGGCGATGAATTTAATAATTTTCGCGTTGCCTTCCATTAATTGGCGTTCAGCAAAGGCAAAGGAGCATGCGAAAGACACATAGAAACGAATGGCTTCAAGCGCATTCACGCTCATTAAGCAAAGGTAAAGTTGTTTTTCAAATTACGCAATGTGACGACATTCTTTGCCATCCACGGTGTAAGTGCCTTCGCCGTACAGGCTGTAAAGTTGGCTGTCGCGGATTAAATCGTCGTAGTAAGAAGAAATATCGCGTGCACGTTTGATGATTTCTTCGTTGGTCACGATGTCATCAAACACGATAGACGGATCGTTCACAATGTTACGAATAATGTGCGTGTAAGAACGAGAGTGGATGGTTTCAGAGAATGTCCACGTCTCGATCCAGGTTTCCAATTCCGGAATAGACACCAACGGCAACAACGCCACGTTCGGGCTACGACCTTGAATGGAATCCAGCAAGGTTTGATATTTTTAAGTTGCTGATGAAAATGTGCTTTTTCATGCTCAGGCAACGCCGCGTAGTCGATACGGTCTTTGTGACACATCCACTTCTTCCGGACGCCAGAAGAAGGAAAGTTGTTTTTTTCAATGAGCTTTTCAAACGTCTCATATTTTTGTTGATCGTAACGCGCCACGTTGACGTTTTGACCAAAGAACATCGGTTCTTTTAACTGGTCGTTTTTGTTTTGTGAGAAAGTGGTGTATGCCATTTTTTTGTCCTTTAATCTTATGAGTAAAGTGCGGTCAGTTTTTAAAATGTTTTTTCATGCTGGCGCAAGCGTCTTCGCTTGTGCCTTTAGTTTATTTACTTAGCACAAGCGTGGACGCTTGCGCTATCGGATGGGCTTACTATGCTTACGCTATTTTTTTAAACGGTTAGATCTAATTTTCTTTTCGTGAATGATTCTTCGACTTGTTTATGCCACTCTTTAATAATTTTAGTTGTTTCAACGTTTGGATCTGTGCAACGACTTAATGTGCCACGAGGTTGTGGAATAGTACGTTCTGTTAAAGCCCAGTCTAAAAACTCTAATTGGTCTTCTATGAATAATCCATTTGGTATCTAAGTCTGAATCATCATTTACATCATAATTTCCACCAATAACCTGGACTAATGCAATAAGGCGAGCACCTTGTTTAATCGCGACAATATCATTAACTTTCATATCATCAATAAATTGAGAAATCTGGTTTGATTTTTCTTCCCAATGCCCTAAGCCAATAATTTTTTTATGTTCAAGAATATATTCAACACCTGAAAAGTCCATTTCATCTGGGTGCATTTGCATATGCCAATATTGAATTGCCATAATAATCTCCTGTAATAAATGTTCTTAAAATAAAGAAAGTACAAAATGCGGCTAATTTTTTAAAGTATTTTTAAATACTCAAAAATCTGACCGCACTTTTATTAAACTAAATCTTACACGCTCCCACCTGCACAGCCGTCATCCAAATCTTCTTGGCTGTCTTCTGCACCGTCACGGGTGTTTTGATAGTAGAGGGTTTTTAAGCCGTATTTGTAAGCGGTTAAGAGATCTTTTAACAACACTTTCATCGGTACTTTGCCGTCTTCAAAACGTTTTCGGATCGTAGTTGGTGTTGGCGGAGATGGCTTGGTCAACGAATTTTTGCATGATACCAACCAAGTGCAAGTAGCCGTCGTTACCCGGGATGTCCCAAAGCAATTCGTAGTTTTTCACCCAAGTTTTTCATAATCCGGCACCACTTGTTTTCAAAAATACCGTCTTTCGATGCTTTGACGCTCACATGGCCACGTGGCGGTTCGATACCGTTGGTGGCGTTGGAAATCTGTGAAGAGGTTTCCGACGGCATGAGGGCGGTGAGGGTAGAGTTGCGCAAGCCGAATTCTTGGATGTCGCGGCGTAGGCTTTCCCAGTCGTAATGCAACGGCTCGGAGGTTAAGCTGTCGATGTCTTTTTGTATGTATCGATCGGTAAAATGCCTTGCGCGTAAGTGGTTTGATTGAAATATTCACACGCACCTTGTTCTTTCGCCAGGTTCATGGAGGCTTTCAATAAGTAATATTGAATGGCTTCGAAAGTGCGGTGAGTTAAATCGTTGGCGCTGCCATCGGAATAACGCACGCCGTGTTTCGCCAAGTAGTACGCGTAGTTAATGACGCCGATACCTAAAGAACGACGGGCTAGGGAACTGCGTTTTGGCTGCAATCACCGGATAATCTTGGTAATCCAATAAGGCATCTAATGCGCGAACGGCAAGATCCGCCAGATTGTCTAGCTCGTCTAAGTTGTCCAATTTGCCCTAAGTTGAAAGGCGGAAAGGGTACAAAGGGCGATTTCACCTTCTTCATCGTTAATATGGCTTAACGGTTTGGTTGGTAAAGCGATTTCTAAGCATAGGTTGGATTGACGCACCGGTGCGACTTTTGGATCAAACGGTGAGTGAGTGTTACAGTGATCCACGTTGTGAATGTAAATACGACCGGTGGACGCACGTTCTTGCATTAATAAAGAGAACAATTCCACAGCTTTCACGGTACGTTTACGAATGGACGGATCCTGCTCGTATTGCACGTAAAGTTGTTCGAACTTGTCTTGATCCGCAAAGAACGCTTCGTAAAGTCCCGGCACATCGGACGGACTGAATAGGGTAATGTCGCCGCCTTTGATTAAGCGTTGGTACATTAATTTGTTGAGTTGTACGCCGTAGTCCATGTGACGCACGCGGTTGTCTTCCACGCCACGGTTGTTTTTCAATACTAACAGGCTTTCGACTTCCAAGTGCCAAATCGGGTAGTACACGGTTGCCGCACCGCCACGCACGCCGCCTTGGGAGCAAGATTTCACGGCAGTTTGGAAATATTTATAGAACGGAATACAACCGGTATGGAACGCTTCGCCGCCACGAATTTGGGCTGCCAAGAGCACGAATCGCACCGGCATTCACACCGATACCCGCACGTTGAGAAACGTATTTCACGATGGCAGAGGCGGTGGCGTTAATGGAATCTAAGCTATCGCCACATTCAATCAACACGCAAGAGCTGAATTGACGGGTTGGCGTACGCACGCCTGCCATGATTGGGGTTGGCAAGGAGATTTTGAAGGTGGAGGTCGCATCATAGAAGCGACGGATATAATCCAAACGGGTTTCTTGCGGGTATTTGGAGAACAGGCTTGCCGCTACTAATAAATAGAGGAATTGGGCGGATTCGTAGATCTCACCGGTCACGCGGTTTTGGACTAAATATTTGCCTTCTAATTGTTTCACTGCCGCATAAGAGAAGGTCATGTCGCGCCAATGGTCGATAAAACCGTCCATTTCGTCCCATTCTTCACGGGTGTAATCATCCAATAAGGCATGATCGTATTTACCCATGCGCACGAGTTTCTTCACATGATCGTATAAACGCGGCGGATCGAAATGGCCGTAGGCTTTTTTACGCAAATGGAACACCGCAAGGCGCGCAGCAAGATATTGATAATCCGGCGTATCTTTGCTGATTAAGTCCGCAGCCGCTTTGATAATGGTCTCGTGAATATCAGAGGTACGAATACCTTCGTAAAACTGAATGTGTGAGCGTAATTCCACTTGCGACACGGACACATTGTCTAGCCCTTCTGCCGCCCAGGTGATCACACGGTGAATTTTATCAAGATTGATTGGTTCCAGTTTTCCGTCACGTTTGGTGACCATTAGTGCCTTATTCATGGAAGATACTACTCCTTAGAAAGATACGAAAAAAACACAACATATAGTTGTAGTCATAAAAATTTTGCACAAGATAATGTGTTGAAAAGTGAAAAATTCAAGCACTAAATTTTTTTGTTTGAATTATTGACATAAAATAACTGCTTATAAATTAAGGAAGAATTTTTCGAAGGGTGAATATTGCGTAAGTAAATTTTGTGTAACCACATGAATTTTTTTATGAAATGATAATTTTTGAGGATTGTTGCTCGGGCAAAAGTGCGGTCGAAAAAAACACTTAAAAATTTTTGACCGCACTTCTAGGATTTCAATATGGCTAGATACTTCCCCAATCCCTTTTAAACTTCTCAACAAATGCTGCTATTTTTTGAATATACGTTGTTTTGTTGTGAGGTATTGCGGATTAAGTGGACTCATTTTAGGAAGTACATCATTTAAATCCGTACCTTGCTCGCCAGCATATCCTCGTTTTAAGGACACGTTAATATAACGTTTCGCGGCATCAATATTCAGTCCTTCACTGACATCAATTCATCGGCTTCTTGTTGTTGCTCTTTTTGGGCAAATTGGAAGAATGACTCAATAATGCCAGCTTTGTCGACAATGTTATCCAAGTCAGTTTGATTAATAAAATCCACAATCAAAACTTTTCTTTTTGCTCGGTTTCCTTGGCTTGCTCGGATGATAGACCGAATTTCATCAATGAGTTCAGATTTATTTTTCGTTTTTATTGTGTTCAAAAATCAATTCTAAGATGTAATCTAGATTGATTTCTTGAGATTTTAATAAATCCACTTCAAACACCACATCGTCCCAATCAATGGTCGATTTTGCTTTTTCCTCGCCGTCTTTTGACGACGGAGCCAATCCCGAATATCGTTGTAAGTTGAACGGTAATTTTGAATGCTACGTTTGCTCGGCATATCAATAGGTTGCATTTCAGCAAAAAGCTTCATCCGTTAAATAATATTTTTCTTTAAAGGCTTTCAACGGCTTTTTCATCGCTGGTATCGAGTGATTGAAATGCTTGTAAAGCAGCGAACTCATCATAGTTTTTGCAGAATGTTTTCAACCCGCAAATATTCACCAAATAATTTTACAAAGTCTTTCTTGTCTTTTTCTGTTTGAATTTCATTAGGATCAGGGGAAGCGTTCTTGCAATTCAGCAATAACCTCTAAATACCCACGACGGGCGACACCTGCATCGGTAAAGCCTTCCATATATTCTTGGTAACTTTTTTTCTAACACGATATTGCGCGTATTGGATTTACCGAAAAGCGTAATAGCATCAATGGTGTCTTGTTCCCAAATCGCGGGAAGGTCACGATGTTGCCAAAACTTTTAGTGCTGTTATAAATGCGATTTGTACGTGAATAAGCTTGAATCAAACCATGATAGCGTAAGTTTTTATCTACGAATAAGGTGTTTAATGTCGGCGCATCAAAACCGGTTAAAAACATCCCAACCACAATCAATAAATCCACTTCTTTGTTTTTGACACGTTTAGCTAAATCACGGTAGTAGTTTTGGAAAGATTTACCATCTACATCGTAATTTGTCGCAAAATAGTTGTTGTAATCGTCAATAGCCGATTTTTAAAAATTCTTTTTGGCAGTAGAATTCATCGCTTCAACTTCAAAACTTTCATCGGCAATATCTCCTATTGCGTCTTGCTCTTCATTGGCTGCAAACGAAAAATTGTTACAATTTTTAAGTGGATTTTTGACCGCACTTTGTAAACCGTTTGAACGTTTCGTAATAGATTTTAGCCGCATCGACACTACTTACTGCAAACATGGCATTAAAGCCATTGTTACTAGCATTAAAGCGATGGGTCTTTTTGTTTGAAATTATCTAGAACATATTGGGCAATTTGCAGCAATACGTTTAGGGTTGTAAAAGGCTTGTTTTTCTCGAGTTTTGTTAGCTCTTCAAGATTCTTTTTCAGTTTCAATGCTCTTGAATTGTGGTCGTACATCATTGTAATCCACTTTAAATTTCAGCACTTTTTTCATCACGAATCGCATCGGTGATAATGTAAGAGTGGAGTTGGGTTCCAAATACGCTTTCTGTAGTTTCCGCACCTAGGGCGTTACCTTTACGAATTAATTTTCCATCAATAATGTCATCGCCAAAAATTGGGTGCCGGTAAAACCAAATTGATAGTATTTTTTTAAATTTTCTCGTTAGATTTTTTGAGCTTCACCAAATTGAGAACGATGGCATTCATCAAAGATAAAAACAACCTGTTTATCGTAAATCGGTAATTTATCTTCCGATTTCATCAGGTTATTGAGTTTTTGAATGGTGGTGACAATGATCTTATTGTCATCTTTTTTCGATATTGCGTTTTTAGTCCTGCCGTACTTTTCCGAACCATTCACGCTATCCGGTGAAAAACGTTGGTATTCTTTCATAGTTTGATAGTCCAAATCTTTTCTATCTACTACGAAGAATACTTTTTTTCAATAAAGTCTAATTCTGTTGCAAGGCGTGCCGCTTTTAAAAACTGGTTAAAGTCTTGCCTGAACCGGTGGTGTGCCAAATATAGCCGCCGCTTTCTTTATTGCTCCAATTTTAGCCAAATAAGAACTTTTAATTTTTCCATAAAATACGCTCGGTTGCAGCAATTTGATACGGACGCATAATCAATAGGGTGTCGGAAACATCAAACACGCAATAATTCGCCAGCACATCAAGCAAAGTACGTTTTTGCAAGAATGTTGCCGTAAAAACCTTTAAATCTTTAATCAGAGTATTTTTTTGCCGTTGCCCAATTCATTGTGAAGTCGTAGCTGTTCTTATCGCGTTTGGTGGTATTGGCAAAATAGCGGGTATCCGTGCCATTAGAAATGACAAAAACCTGAATATATTTAAAGAGAGAATTTTCTTTATTAAAACTTTCTTTGCTGTAGCGATGAATTTGATTAAAGTTGCTTTCACGAATGGCTACGCCGCGTTTTTTTCAATTCAACATGTACAAGGGGTAAACCATTGACCAAAATTGTCACATCATAACGATTGTCATAGTTGCCGGTTTGTTCAAATTGATTGATAACTTGCACGGTGTTATTGGCAAGATTTTTCTTATCTAACAAATAAATATTCTGAATACGTCCATTATCAAACACAAAAATCATAAATATAGTCATCATGGATTTTACGGGTTTTCTCAATCAGGCTATCACTGGGTTTATCCAAATATTCCTCTAAAAAACGTCGCCATTCCGCATCGGAGAAAACCACGTTATTTAAGCGTTGTAATTGTGCCCGTAAATTTTTAATCAACGCATCATGACCATTGAGTCCTTGCAAATACTCATAGCCTTGTGCCTGCAAATCACGGATAAATTCACGCTCAAGGCTCCCTTCCGTTTGATAGCCTGCATTAGGGTTCTTCCACAAACTTTTTTGTACTGATCTAAAACGATAAAGTGGTTGGATTCGGCGATGGTTTTGTATTGGATCATGAATTTTCCTTAATTATTGATTTTTTGCTTTTTCAGATCTTTTTGCCATTTTTCTAAAATTTCTAAATCTTCATTATCAGCCTGTATGCGTTTTTGCTGTTTTCTGACTTGATCAAATAAGGCATATTGTTCTTTGGTGAAGGTTTCCATTTGTTTTGAAGTTCGGGTTCCATTGCCGATAAGCAACGGAAAACCGTTAAATTCAATTAAATTATCGACATTATTACGCCAGAAATTTAATGTCAGATCTTGACGGTTTTTAACGCGCAATTCGGCACTTTCTAAAAAGATCATCACTAGACGATTCAAGGAATCTAATTCATCATGGGTTAAATAGTTTTTAGCGGTAATAATATCGCCTTTACGTACAACAGTACCTTTCCAATAGGTGAGGCCCATATTAGGCAATTCAGCATTTGCACGAGTACAAATAAGCTCTGCGGCGGTTTGTTGTGTAATGGCATAGATCAACTTATTTTGTGTTTCTGCAAAAACATTTGAGTGACTTTTATCTGTTTTATCGTAGTCACTGGATAATTTAAATAACTCTCGTACTTTTTGATAAAAACCGCAATCACTGGCTCTAATTTCACGAATTTGTTCCAGTAATTCATCAAAATGATCAAATCGACCTTGCGGATTTTTCAACCGCTCTTTATCTAATAGAAAACCTTTATCTAAATAAGTACGTAATTGCGTATTTGCCCAACGGCGAAACTGTACACCACGAGGGCTACGCACACGGAAGCCGATGGCGAGAATCATATCAAGGGAATAATGTTTTACTTGATATTGCTTTGCTATCTTGGGCAGTTATCAAGTAATCCTTGATAACTGAATTTTCGTCTAATTCATTGTCTTCTAATATATTTTTTTATATGTAAGGCGATATTTTGTACAGAGGTGTCAAAAAGTTCGGCAAGCTGATTTTTAGTTAGCTATGCTTCATTTTCTACGACAAGCAATGCAACATGGGATTTACCATCATCGGTGTTGTAGATGATTAAGTCGTTCATTATTTCTTCTCGAAATTTGTAGGGTGGGCTTTAGCCCACCGTTTGTTATAGTTAATTGGCGGGCTGAAGCCCACCCTACGGTATTGTTATATATCACCTTTAATTTTTTCAAATCTGGATTGCCTCCCCAATCTTCAGGATAAATCTCTGCTTTCACATCACGATGGAAGGAAGAATACGGCCAATCTTTTACTACCTCAACATAGCCGTGTTTCACGGGATTGTAATAAATATAATCTAAATGATTCGCTAAATCTTTATCATCACGAATTAAATGCTCCCAAAATCGGCGTTGCCAAATACCTGATTCTCGATATTTTTTTGTCTATTTTTATTAAATTGTCGGCATTCTTTTGGAAGTTGTCGTAAATTGTGTTTTTAAATATGCGATGCGTATTGCGTAATTATCATCATTTTCAGGTAATTGCATCAGTAAATGAATATGATCGGGCAAAATACAAATTGCTACTGTTTCGAATGGATAATGTTCACAAGTTTGTTTATATGCAGATCTCAAATTCATTGATATAGTCAGTTAGATAAGATTTTTGTTCTATCTTGTAAAACAATTGTGAAAAAAATATAATCCACCTTTAGTAAAATCGCGACGATAATTAGACATATATTATTCCAAATTGTAGTTCGTAGGGTGGGGTTTAGCCCACCATAAAAATATTCTCATTACATTGTAGGGTGGGCTTTAGCACACCGTTTTTATTTATGAGTTGTTAATTGCGGGCTGAAGCCCATCCCTACAGGTTACGAGAAATTCAGTAACAATTCTCTATAATATTCATACCGCTTTTGGCTTTTGCTTAATCGCTAAAGGTAAGCCTTCGGTGATGGAGTTTGTGAGGGTTTCAAATTTATCGAGGATTGAAACGATGCGTTGTTGTTCTTCAAATGGAGGAAGAGGGATTTCATAATTTAAAAAAATTATCAACTCTAATTCTAATTACTTTTTGTGCCTTGGGCATATTTTTCCTTAAATTTATAAAATCTTTCTGTTTGTAAAACATACGTTAAGTATTTCGTATTCACTTTTTTTATTGGGTCTAAAATGCAAACATATCACCTGAAAAAGCTATTTCACTACCAAGCCAACCAAGAGGTTTCATTACATCTTTTACATTTTCACTAGTTCCAGCAATTAATACATCACCATATTTTTGCTTTTTTAATTTTTAGCTAATTCAGCTGAAACAAAAGATTTGGTTTCAGTAGCAAATGTGCCGTAGTAGTATAAATTTGGCCATAATGAATGGCCGGAACACCTGTTTCTGTAAAATCTTTTTCTGCAACCCATTACCACGAATTAACTCACCCAAATCAATCAGTTTTATCCATTGGATTGCCCCCTGATAGCTCTAGACTATCGAAAGATAACAATTTCTCCCGATAGTATTCATACTGCTTCCGGCGTAGTATAAGCTCGCTGGTAAGCTCGCTGGTAAGCTCGCTGGTAAGCGCTGTCAATGCATCCAAAAATTTTTACGATTTCGGTTTGGACGGGGAGTGGGGGATGGGGATTGAAAATCTCCTAAATCCATTCATATCAACGGATGCAAAACTAGACATAGTGGTATGACACCAATCATCAAGCGTAAAACAGTAATGGTATAGAAAATAAATATTAAATTTATCGATATATTCTGGTTTTTAAAAGATAAAACAGTAAATCTTTGATTTGCTAAAAAAATGGTATGGTTATTAAAGCGTGTTCACCAATAGTTGCAGAGGTTGCAATAATAATTGAATTTGCGGGGAAAAGTTTTTCCGCCTTTAACCGCACTTTCTGAAACCTTTTTGTAATGCTGTATTTAAAATGCGTCCATTTTCTCGAATATCTTCCATTCTAAAACCAAGGAATTGAGCCATTTTCCCAATATTCTTTTTATTCCTTTTGATGGGGTGTAGCCATTTTTTTAAATGGAATACTTCATCGAGCGTCTCCCCACTCAACCTCAGCCCCATCCAATAATTTTTCTAAAAAAAGTGCAGTTATTTTTCATTGTGTTTTTTTGTTGTTCCTAGTAGGGTGGGCTTTAGCCCACCGTGAATGTTATCGTAAATTGGTGGGCTGAAGCCCACCCACATTTTATGCTTCAATCTCTGCTACAATTTTATCAATTTCTGCACGCAAGCGGTCGATGTTGGCAACGGTTTGTTTAATTTCAGCGTTGAGTTTATCGATATCAATCACCTCTCGGGTGTCTTTTTGTTCCACATAAGAACTCACCGCAAGGTTGTAGTCATTTTGGGCGATTTCTTCAAGGGAAACCGATTTTGCCAAATGTGGCACATCTTCTTTATAGGCAAACAATTTGAGAATTTGCTCAATATGTTCCTCTTCCAAAAGGTTGTTATTGGTGGCGGATTTAAATAAACCGCTGGCATCAATAAATTGGGTTTGGGTATTGGGTTTATGTTTGGAAAGCACCAAAATATTCACTGCAATACTGGTGCCGAAAAATAGATTTGGCGCTAAGGCAATTACCGTTTCCACATAGTTATTATCGACCAAATATTGACGAATTTTTGTTCCGCACCGCCGCGGTAAAAATGCCGGGGAAAGAGACAATCGCCGCGCGACCTTTTTGCTGAAAAGATAACTTAATGCATGCAAAATAAAAGGCAAAGTCCGCTTTGGATTTTTGGTGCAAGCACGCCAGCAGGGGCAAAGCGTTCATCGTTAATTAGCGTTGGATCATCCGAACCAATCCATTTCACGGAGTAAGGCGGGTTAGAAACGATAGCATCGAAGGGTTTATCCTCACCAAATTGCGGATTCATTAAGGTGTTGCCAAGGGCGATATCAAACTTGTCGTAGTTGATGTTATGCAAAAACATATTCATACGGGCAAGGTTGTAAGTGGTGTGATTGATTTCCCTGCCCGAAGAATCCTTCTTCAATGATGTGTTCATCAAATTGTTTTTCGCTTGCAATAATAAAGAACCAGAACCAGCAGCCGGGTCGTAAATTTTATTAACTTTGTCTTGTCCATATAAAAGCCAGTCGAGCAATCAGCTTGGAAACGCATTGTGGTGTAAAAACTCGCCACCTGATTTACCGGCATTAGCGGCATAGTTAGAAATTAAAAATTCGTAAGCATCACCGAATAAATCGATATGATTATCTTCAAAGTCACCAAAAATCTAACTCGGCAACGCCTTTTAATACGGCGGCTAGACGGCTATTTTTGTCGGCAACGGTATTACCCAAGCGGTTGCTGGTGGTATCAAAATCGGCAAATAAGCCTTTGATATCCTGCTCTGAAGGGTAGCCTATGGCGGAGTTTTCAATATCATTAAAGATTTGTTTTAATTCGGTATTAAGATTTGGATTGGTGTTGGCATTTGCCACCACATTTTTAAATAATTGGCTTGGGTAAATAAAATAACCCTTGGTTTTTACCGCATCTGCTTTAATTTCTGGCGTGATGATGTCATCAGATAAACCGGCATAGTTCACGCTTTTATCACCACCTTCAATATAATTAGCAAAGTTTTCGCTAATAAAGCGATAGAAAAGTGAGCCCAAAACGTATTGTTTAAAATCCCAACCATCGACAGAGCCGCGGACATCATTAGCGATTTGCCAAATACGGCGTTGAAGTTCGGCGCGTTGTTGAATTGCAGCTGCCATTAAAAGCTCCTTTGGAGAATAGAGTATTAAGTTAAGGCGCTATTCTACCTTTCGCTCAGATCATTTATAAACATCAATAAGGCGGTTCAGAGAATAAAAACTCCCCATGGAAATAAATTCATGGGGATTTCAGATTATCTGAATAATGATAAAAATGCCGTAAAAATGACCGCACTTTTTATCTCAAATTTACTTTTTCCAACTGTACAGGTAGGAACAAGCTCAATGGACGTTGTTTGAGGATTTGCCAGACACAGATCCAAATATCGCACCAATTATCCACTTCGGTGTTGAGGGAGCGGAGGCAATCCATAAGGTGAGGGCAAAGCTGACGATAAGATTGACCAAACCGATGAGCAAGACGAAGACAATGCTTTGCGTTAATAATGACCAGCCGAAAATCTCCGCTGACAGCGATGTAGCCTACGTTAGCAGAGGAGAAGGCAACATGACGAATATCCAGTGGAAGACCGGTTAAATAGCCAATGACACCGGTTAAGCCGAGCAACATACCGAAGCACAAATTTCCCATGATGGAGCCATAATTATCGTGCATATAATCAGCAAAATTTGGTGCGGCATTGACTACTTAATATACGTTTGAGCAGTGGATGCTGGCGTAAGCGCATTTTTGAGGTTGAGATAATTGCTGCGGTTGTCGAAGAAACCCGAAATAATACCTGAGCAGAATAGCCATACACCGGCAATAGCGGCAAACCATAAACTTCCTGCCAACGGATCAATGCTGTGTAATTGATACTCGATCATCGCTTTGTTTAATAATGGTGTTCCTGTTTGGTGTTCCACAACAAAAGCAATCAGTGCGGCTAAGCTGATGGCAACCATCACGTTGCCTAACACGGCAACACTTTGTGACCGAAATACGTCCACCAATAATTGAGCCAATTTCATGTTTAAGTTGCGGTCTTGCGGATTACGTTCCACCGCGTCGGCAAAGCGGGCCGCTGTCATGGCAGGCTGTTTGGTGGCAACAGTGAAGTGCAACATAAAAATTAAGGTGAAGCCGAAGCCATAATTTAATCCTTCTACGATACCTTTCCACACTTTGTCGTCAATGACCGTGCCTAAATAAATTTTAAATAAGGCCATTAAGCGATTAAGATTCCGCCCCGCAGCGGAATAAAAAACATGGCGAAATATTCTTTTTCGGTTACGTGTGATGTAATGTTCGCCGTGGTCCCCCGCATTTTGCGTAATGCTTCGCGCTACCAGTTTGTTGCTCTGTTTCCATAATCGGGAAATGCTGTGTTGCTCGGCGGACGCACCGGCAATGCTACCGGCTAATAAGAGAATTCGACGTGGCAAATAACGGTTAGACGCAAAAAAATCGCCATGAGTTTTTCTAAACGTTCTAAGGTTTGTTCGAGACGTTCCAGTAAATAAGTGACATTGAATGAGGTGCCGACAACCGTACCGCGTTTTTGCAGGCGATCAATTAATTCGCGACATTGTTCTATCATGACCTGTAAATGGCTGTCATCAAAAGCGTGTTGAGCGCGACGGGCCTGTAACCAGTCCACCACTTCACGGTGTAGCGCAACAAAAAGGCGAATCGGCATTGAGTAATGTGGGTTCCATTCGCATGAGTTCCGGTTCCATGTCTTCAGCGGCGATCCAAATTGAGAGCATCTCAATAGCAAATAGTCCTTCTGCTTGAAAGTGTTGATGTACCCGCTGTTTATCGCCGTCAGTGGCATAACGACGTAATAAACGGATCAAACCACACCATTCTTTTTAATGGGACGGCATTAATCCAACGGGCGTCGTTTTTTATCACTGAATAACAAATAAAAACACATCGCGCAGATCATTAACGTCTTTAAAAGAAGGATTAATCCGTTCGTATAAACGATTCTTCATTTCACGCCCGAAACCTTCCCGTGCCAAAATGCCACTGCTAATAAATAAGGGATATAAACGCATACTGCACAACCAACGATAAAGCATTGTACTAAGTGCGCGGGCTAGGGGTTTTATTTTTCTTTTAAGTTGTACTTAATGAGGCGTAAGGCAGGCACCACTTGTTGTGATTCACATTGACGCAACCAATAACAAAGTCCTTCTAACAGCTCGAACGTATTATTTGTCGCGGTGTGTTGTTGTAAAAATGTGTTTAAGGTTTCTGGTGTAAATGATGAATATTTCACGAATATAGACCTCCTTGAATGTTTATGATTTATTTTTGAGCAGCGAATTATAAAGAAAATCAAAGGGAAAATGCAAATTGAAGGGTAAAGTGCGGTCGAAAAATATCGCGTTTTTTAGGAATGTTGTGTAGCCAGTGGCCTTAAAGGGGAAAATAAGCGAATGGGTTAGCCTATGAATAATTTTTATGATGGATTTTTAATAGGAGAGAAAAAGCCCTAGTCGCGCTATTTCTTCAGTGTTTTTTAATAAATTATTGGTTGTACCTGTTTCTTTTCCGGGAAAAAAATTTAACGTAATCCATTTAGTATTTTTGTATTCAATAGCATATAATCGCTGACACATCAATGATGATACTAACTTAAAAAGAGGGATCCAAAATGAAAAATGGTTTAAACGCAGTTTAGGTTTAGTTTGTCTTTACACCGTTATTATTAAGTCAACAGGCTTCCGCAGAAGGGCGTTTGACCGTGTATTGCACGGTGCAAAAATGCTTTGTGAAAAAAAGTCACTACCTTATTTGGTGAAAAATATAATGTCAAAAGCGAGTTCGTGCATGGTGGCACGGAAACTATTTTTGGCAAGATCAAAGCGGAAAAAGACAACCCGCAAGCGGATTTTTGGTATGGCGGCACTATTGAACCGCATTTTCAGGCCGGTGAGTTAGGCTTATTGGAAGCCTACCGTTCGCCAAAACAGGCAGAAATCCTACCGCAGTTTAAATCACTCATGGAGCAAAAAGGCGAATTCACTTCCGTGGCATATATGTTGGTGCTGGGCTTTGGCGTGAATACACAGAAATTAGCACAACTTGGTTTGCCAACACCGAAAACCTGGGAAGATTTACTCAAACCCGGAATACAAAGGTGAAATTCAACTGCCTGATCCACGTGCTTCCGGCACCACTTACACAATTATGGCGACGTTAATTCAACTTTTTGGGTGAAGAAAAAGCCTTTTGATTATCTGAAAAACTCAATGAAAACGTATCCCAATATGTGAAAAGTAATTTAGTCACAGCGAATTTGTCTCGCGGTGAAAGTGCGGTGAGTGTCGGTTTTTGTGCATGCCTATGCCACCGAGAAAGAAAAAGGCGCGCCGGTGGAAACCGTAATTCCTGAAGGCAAAACCGGCTATGCATTAGGCGGTGCAAGCATTATTAAAGGGACGCGTAATTTAGATAATGCCAAATTATTTATGGATTTTTGTGCTTTCCAAAGAGGTGCAGGAAATTCCATGGCGTGAATTTGGGTTATATCAAATCCCGAGCAATGCCAATGCGCAAGCCTCGCCAAAATCAGTCGATCCGAAAAACGTTACAATTATTGGATTTTGATTTCGTCAAATTTGGTTCTAAAGACGAAGGTAAGCGGTTAATTAATAAATGGCTTGCAGAAATTAAATTGGCGAAATAGTATGTCATTCTTTTTACAAGACGATTTGAGCTTGAGCGTAGTGAACTAGTGGCACTATCCGAAGCAAGAGTCTTGTTTTTTGGAAGGCTGAAATTACGTATGGTTTTGCAACAAGTTCATCAGCCGTAATTTCAGCCTTTGCCTAACGGTTTATTTCAATATTTCATGTTTAAAAAAACCTGTTCCATCACAATATCACTTGATTTTGCCCGCGTTTTTGGCGTTCGCATTTTTACCTGCGCGCGCCTTGGATTATGGTATTTTTCGGCGCGACTTCCTCGGAATATTTAGCCGCGATGGGATGGTCAAAGATAAATATCAGTTGGCTTTTGGTTTTCCTCTTTATTGATTTTTTTCCCTGGCTTCAACGTCATTCCGACAACCCTTCATTAGCTAAAACAACAGTAATTCTGACCGCACTTGTTGCTTTATTTATTTGGTTTTTCTGCCGAGTTTTTCCGTTTTCGTTTTGGCTATGCGGTCATTTTTTTCTGTTTATTGCATTATGGGCAATATTAACCGATGCGTTAGCCCGCTTACGTGTTATGCAAGGCGATCGTTTTCTTGCTGGCTACGGCTATCGGATTAGTTGTGTTAGTGGTCGGGTTTATTTTTTTATCCTATCAGCAAATTATTTACGATTTTCTTCAGCGGAGAAGAAGGCGATTGGCATACCGTAACCGAATTATTAGGCCATTCTGCCTTGTGGAAGGTAGTGGGAAATTCGTTGGCGGTCTCTGCTTCTGTTGGGCTTTTTCTCCGTTATCTTTGCGCTCATTTTTGCTCTTTACACCACGCGCATTGCCAAACGCAGTTTGTTTGTTAGCAAAGTTTTTTTGCCATTTTGCCGATGGTGACGCCTCCTTTTGTCGTGAGCCTTGGTGTGATGTTAATGTTTGGCCGTTCCGGCTATGTGACGCAATTTTTCGTGCAATATTTTGGTATCAATACCAACTGGTTATACGGCTTTAACGGCATTTTAATTTCCCACACCTTAGCGCTCACGCCCATGGCTTTTATGCTCATTGAGGGTGCCTTAAAAAATCTTTCGCCCAAATTGGAAGAAGCGGGAGTCATGCTTGGTGCAAGCCGTTGGCAAAGTTTTCGTTTTATTGTGTTGCCCTTTATTAAAACCTGCATTGGCCAATGCGTTTTTAATTGTGATGGTGCAATCCTTGGCGGATTTCAGTTCGCCTTTTGTATTGGGTGGAAATTTTGACGTATTGGCGACGCAAATTTATTTTTATATTGTGGGCGCGCAAAATGATTATTTATCTGCCAGCACCTTAGGCATTATTTTTGTTGAGTATTTCCCTCGGTATTTTTCTGGTTGCAATACCGTTTTTATCGGGCAACAAAATTATGTCACTTTATCCGGTAAAGGCTTTGAGGGCAGAGCAACGCCGTTATCCTTCGGTTTGAAAAACGTTGGTTATCGCCATTTTTATACTTTGGGTCGGTTTTAACGCCTTGTTGTACGGCAGTATTTTTCTATGGCAGCTTTATGCAAAATTGGGGCGTGGATAATACGTTTACTTTCCGGCATTACATCATGTTATTTGGGCAGGGCTGGAAAAACGGCGCCATTCCGTCCTTGGTGCAAACTGTGTTATTTGCCGTCATTGCCGCGCCTTTTACGGCTATTAGCGGCTTTTTATTGGCGTATTTTTTTCTCACGTCGGCGTTTTTCGGCAAAAAGCATATTGAATTTTTAACCTTGCTGAGTTTTTGCGGTGCCGGGTACGGTGGCCGGGGTGTCTTATATTCTGGCGTTTAATAATGTACCTTTATATTTAACCGGCACGGGCGTGATTATTGTGCTTTCCATGATTACCCGCAATATGCCCATTGGATTGCGCGCAGCATTGGTAAATTTCAAACAACTGGATCCTCTTTAGACGAAGCGGCTTTATTCACTAAAAAGCGAGCAGTTTTAAGGTGCTACGTTTTATCACGTTGCCCTTATTAAAACCGGCGCTATTGTCTGCATTGGTGACCAGTTTTGTGCGTGCGATGACAACCATCAGCGCGATTATTTTCTTGGTTACACCAAGTACCCGCGTAGCGACTTCGTTTATTTTAAATCGCGTGGAAGACGGCGATTATGGCTAGCGGTGGCTTTACGGCGCCAGTTTAATTGTGATTATGATGCTGATTATTGGTGTATTTAGCCGTTGGATTGGCAATACACCGTTGCCACAGAGACGATAAAATGACACAACATATTGAATTAAAAAAATATTTATAAATCTTTCGGCCAAACGAAAGTGTTGCAGGATTTTAATCTGACCTTTCAAAAGAGCAAGTTCACCACGTTGCTTGGTGCGTCAGGTTGCGGTAAAACCACGATTTTACGCTTAATTGCCGGCCTGGAGGAGCTCGATCAAGGACAGATTTTATGTGATGGACGGGATATTGGTTTGTTGCCACCACAACAACGTGGCGTCGGCATTGTATTTCAATCTTATGCGCTGTTTCCTCATCTTAGCGTGGGTGAAAATGTTGCGTTCGGGTTAAAAATGCAAGAAGAAAACCCCACCAATATTGCCGAAAAAGTCAAAAATGCCCTAAAAATGGTGGAATTAGAAGGCTTTGAACAACGCGGTATCGAGCAACTTTCCGGCGGACAACAACAGCGCGTTGCACTCGCACGGGCATTGGTGATTGCACCGCAAATTCTGCTTTTCGATGAGCCTTTGAGTAATTTGGATACTAATTTGCGTCGAACCATGCGCGAAATGATTCGTCATTTGCAACAACAATTGGGGATTACGGCGCTATATGTTACCCACGATCAAAGCGAAGCTTTTGCCGTATCTGATGAGGTGGTCGTGATGAATCAAGGCAAAGTGGATCAAATCGGCACGCCGAATCATCTTTATCGCTCGCCAAGCTCCTGCTTTACCGCGACATTTATGGGCGATGCGTCGTTCTTCCCGGTGAAAGCCAAGGCGGGCAAACTGTTTATGGGAGAAAGTCCCTTGCCGATTAGTTTGCAAGAACCATTAACGGACGGCGATTATCATTTAGGCATTCGTCCGGAAGGTGTGTTGCTTTGCGGCCAATGGCGAGCCTTCCGCCCGTTGTGATATTCAAACGGCGGTCTTTATGGGGAATTATTGGGAAATTAATGTACTGTGGCATGGGATGCCGTTGTTGGTGCACTTGAATCCAAATGATTATGTTCCGAATCAGTCGCATTATTTCGTGCAACTGCGTCCAATTGGTTGGTTTGTGCTGCACATGGCGGCGTAAATGGAATTCAAAGTGCGGTCAAAAAAACAGATATTTTTTTCCACCGCACTTTTTCCTTTCTCTTCTGCGGATATTCCTACACGTCATCCACAATATCGATAAACTGCGCATTCAATATTTTTGCCAAGTCCTGCGGGGCGATTTCCACGCTTAACCCGCGTTTGCCGCCGGAAACGAAAATCTTCTCAAAATTGAGGGCGGATTGTTCAATGACGGTGGCGACACGTTTCTTTTGGCCCTAGCGGACTGATGCCACCGACCAAATAACCCGTGCTTTTCTGTGCGGCATCTTTATCTGCCATTTCCACTTTTTTCACACCTAAGGCTTTGGCGGCTTTTTTTAAGCTTAACATATGGCTGGTCGGCAACACGAAACAAGCAAGTTTTTTCTGATCGCCGTTTTCGGCGACCAATAAAGTTTTGAAGGATTGGTCAGGGTTTATACCTAATTTTTCGGCGGCCTCGTCGCCAAAGTGAGTATTGTCAGGGTCGTGATCGTAGTGATGTAATGTGAAAGAGACTTTTTGCTTTTTGAGTAAATCAATTGCCGGCGTCATTGTATTTCCTTGTGATAATTCAGTAAAATGTAGCGCGTTTATTTTACTGCGGAGAGAAAAATGAGTACAAGATTAAATGTCGCCCTGGTAGCCGAATTCGATTTATGTGAGAAATTGGCAGAAGCATTAGAGCAGAGTTGTTTAGAAATTGAAAAAAATTATCCGTTGTCGAGCTTTTTCCCTTTCGCCGAAGAACAAGGCATTCGTTTTAACAATAAAAGCGTAGCACAACTCAGTTTAGATGAAACCGAATGGTCGGATTTCGATTACGTTTTTTTCGCCGGCGAGTTAACTCATGCTACACACATTGCCAAAGCCGCTAGCGCAGGTTGTATGGTCATTGACTTGAAAGGCGTATGCGCCACGTTAAATGATGTGCCGGTGATTGTGCCAAGTGTTAACAACGAACAGTTGCTTTCACTACAACGTAACATTGTCTCATTACCTGATCCGCAAGTAACGCAATTCATTTTTCTCCGTGTCACAATTAGCACGTGAAGCAAACTTATCACAAGTGTTAGTCACATCATTATTACCGGCCTCTTATATTGATAGCGAAACCGTCTCAAAACTTGCCGGTCAAACGGCACAATTGTTAAACGGCATTCCGCTCGACGAAGAACAGCAGCGCTTGGCTTTTGATGTGTTTCCATCTACAAAACACACCGTAAATTTGGCGGCGCAAGTGGAAAAAATCTTCCCGCAATTGCCAAATGTGATTTTCCATCAAGTGCAAGTGCCGGTGTTTTATGGCATGGCGCAAACAGTGACATTGTTATCCGACTATGAGTTGGATATGCAATCACAAATTAGTGCATGGCAGGGTAATGAATTGGTGGATTTCAATGAAACCCAATTATTCACTCCAGTAACCAACGGCGAAGCGGAAGCGGGTGAATCTGCCAAATTACATATCGGTGGGTTAACTGCGGTAGAAAAATGGCGTGCAATTCTGGCTGGTGGCGGACGAGCAACGTTTTGACATTGCCTTGTTAGGCGTCAAATTGGCGGAATTGGTGTACCAAAAAGGGTATTAAGGTATAGAGCGGGTAAATTCACCTATATCCTGTTACTAAACTCGGAGTAAATTATGACTTTATTTTCAAAAAAATCAAAAAGAGCAGTAAATAAATTTCACAGAAAAATCCATTAATCAAGAATTAAAAATCGCTTAACCAACCACAATATGTCAGTGATTTCCGCCAATTGCGTTGGCGCATTTATGTTGCATGATTTAGATGAGCCTTTTAATTCACCCTTTTGTGAATTTATATATGAAACCGCGGGATTTTATTCGTTATTTGCAAAATATGGCGCATTATGATCAGCAAACGTTAGTTTTTCGAGCCGACAAATAAGCCTTATCCTGTCGGAAAATTAGGGGATATTTTGATCCATTTTTATGCATTATGACAGTGCGCGAGATGCTCAAGAAAAATGGGAAAACCGTTTTAAAACGGGTGAATTTGGATAACCTGTTTATTATCATGACGGATAGAGACGAGCCTGCTGGCGTGCCTTATGAGGATCTTGTCGATTTTGATAATCTGCCGTTTAAAAAAATAAAGTCGTGTTTACCAATAAGCCTTACCCTGAATTGGCATCTGCTTTTTTTATATCAAGGGTTTGAACAAGAAACTCACGTGGGGGATTTGTTTGCCTTTTTCCGGTTGGAATGGGGCGAAGTATTACGATCAGTTTGATTATGTGGCGTGGTTTAATCAGCCTTAATGCAATTTGCAGTAGCAAGAAAACAAAAAAGTGCGGTAGAAATTCACCGCACTTTTTTATTTCAGTTTATCAATTCCCTGCCAACTGCTTAATTTGTGCCGTACCCTAAATGCCCGGGGACAGTTTTTAGGGATATTTAAATCTGCATCAAGCAATACGCTGGAAGGGTAGCCCCGCACTTTGGCACGTTTGAGGGTTTCGCCTTTTTCATCTAATAATACAATGATGTTTTTGTAATCCAACCCTTTGTACCACTCAATGAAAATCTTGGGTTTCTTTTTCGCCTTTGGCTTCCGGAGAAACGATCGTGATAACGTCAAAGTTTTTGCTTTGATCGGCACTGAGTTCGTTAATTTCCGCCAAACCGGCAAGACAAATCGGACACCAAGACGCCCACATTTTGACGTAAACAGGTTTGCCTTTTAGTTGTCACTCTGATCGAGTGTTACCACGTTATTATTTAAGTCTTTAAATTGAACGTCTTTCAATGAGTTTTTCTCCTTCGGCAAAGCTATTTACGCTGAATGCCATTAATAATAATGCAATGATTTTTTCATAGTTGATATTTCCCTTTTATTGTAAATTATTGGTGATGAGTAAAATGCCCATGACGATAATGAGTAAAACCACCGATAATTTTGAATTTGCCTAAGTGTTTGTTGAGCGCTTTGGTGCGTTTTAGTAGCTCTTGTGAGAATAAAGAGAAGAGCACGAACGGCGTTGCCAAACCCTAATACATAAACCAACATCATAGAAGCGCCATAGAGGCAGAACCTTCGTCTCCGGACAATGCCAGTACGGATGCTAAAATCGGTCCAATACAAGGTGTCCAGCCAAGACTAAATGTCAATCCGAGGAAAAAGGCTTCAAAGGAGGCACTTTTACCTTCGGTTTTCACTTCTACCACTTTGGTTCTTTCTAAGAAATTCAACTTGATAATGCCTAATTGGTGAATCCCTAAAATAATGACGATAATGCCGGCAATGATTCTGACGTTATCATTAAAGAACAAATTGCCTAGAAAAACCGAAGCTAAATCCAAGGCTCACAAAGGTTAAGGATAAGCCAGCAATGAACAAAAAGTATTCAGAATTTTTTTCTGCCACCTTTCGCCAAAAATGCCAAAATAAATAGGAATAATGGGGAAGATACAAGGTGACAAAAAGGAGGCAAGACCTGCAAGGAAAACTGTGCCAATCAATAACTGCTGATCAAACATCCTTTACTCCTTTACTGCATTGCTCAGATAGCCATAGTTTTCTTTTGCCATGTCTTCCAATGGAATGAATTTGATGGAGGCGCTGTTAATGCAATAGCGTAAACCGCCTTTATCTTTCGGGCCATCGTCAAATACATGACCTAAATGGGCTTTTTCCGCTACGGCTAATGACTTCCGTTCTGAGCATATTAAAGCTGTGATCTTCCTGATAAGTCACTACCTCTTTTGCAATCGGTTTAGTGAAACTTGGCCAACCGCAACCGGACTCAAATTTATCTTTAGAGGAGAACAGCGGTTCGCCGGTGGTTATATCCACATAAATACCCGGTTTGAAGTTATCCCAATATTCATTGCTGAAAGAATGTTCGGTATTTTTGTTTTGCGTCACGCTATATTGTAACGGTGTTAATTTTGCTTTTGAGTTCCGCATCGCTTGGTTTTGGGTAATCTTTCTCATCAATGATGACGTTATTGGCTTGTTCCAAATCGATGTGGCAATAGCCGTTTGGATTTTTTTCTTTAAATAATCCTGATGGTAATCCTCCGCCAAGACATAATTGCGTAACGGTTCCACTTCAATTTGAATTTTATTTTTTTGTATTTTTTTCTTGCAGTGCGGCAATTTCTTTGTCTATCAGTGCCTTATCCGCCGTATCCTGATAATAAATACCGGTACGATATTGTCTGCCGCGATCGTTGCCTTGTTTGTTTACACTGGTCGGATCAATAACTTGAAAATAATATTTCAGTAACTTATCTAACGAAATTTTATTGCGGTCATACGTCACCTTTACCGTTTCCGCATGATCCGTAATGCTAATCATTTGGTAACTGGTCGCATTGTTTTTTTGCCGTTGGCATAGCCGGATACGGCATCTTCTACGCCGTAAATGCGCTCCATATAAGCTTCAATACCCCAGAAACAGCCACCGGCCAAATAAATTTCGTGAATATCTTTTGTTGCTTCGGACATGTTGTTTTTCTCCATGGTTGATTGAATGCGATTTTCTGCCATAACCCTTGTCGGGATTGCCGCACAGGATAAAAAGTGCGGTCAAAATCAAGACTAATTTTTGATTTCTTCATGATAACTCCTTCATAATCTTAGAATAATGGAACGCCGACTTCTTTATGTTTATTAGACGCAGTTGATTCATATTTCTTACAAAAAAATTTTTTCATGAACTTAACTATAACGATTAAAAGCATGAATAGAAAGAAGAGGTAATTATAAAAAGAAATTTTTATCGAAAACAATTTGGGCTATACTGAGCACCTTTTTGATTTTTTTGTAGGAAAAGGATTAGCGATGAAAAGAATCGAAGCGCTGTTTGCCAACAATTACAAGTGGGCAATGCAAATGAAAGAGGAAAAATTCCACTTACTTTCAGGAACTGGCAGAGCATCAACAGCCACATTATTTATGGATCGGTTGCTCGGATAGTCGCGTGCCGGCAGAAAAAGTTGACGAATTTAGGGGCCGGGGGAATTGTTGTCCATCGTAATGTGGCTAATCAGGTGATTCACACGGATTTTAACTGCTTATCCGTAGTGCAATATGCTGTGGATGTATTGAATATTGAACATATTATTATTTGTAGCCATACCAACTGTGGCGGTATTCACGCCGCCATGAGCGATAATGATTTAGGCAATTAATAACTGGTTATTGCATATTCGGGATATTTGGTTCAAACACAGCCACTTACTTGGTAACCTTTCGCCGGAACGCCGTGCCGATATGTTGACTAAGTTAAATGTGGCGGAGCAGGTATATAATTTAGGGCGCACCTCCATTGTGAAAAACGCATGGAAAAACGGTAAAAAATTATCGCTGCACGGTTGGGTTTATGATGTAAACGACGGATTCCTGGTCGATCAAGGGGTTGCCGCTACCAGTCGGGAATCCTTAGAAATTTCTTACCGCAATGCGATTTCCCGCCTGTTAAAACTAAATGAAGAGGAAATGCTGAAAAAATCACATAAGCAGGAAGATGAATAGAAAACTTCTTTTGTTATTTGGACGTCCTTTCATGCCCCGAAAAATGTGGAAAAAAATTAGGGGCTGTACTAGATAACGACTAAATCTTTCATTTAGATTAGAATGCTTAAATGAGAAAAAGTCGCTTAAGTCAGCATAAACAAAAATAAACTCATTGAACTGTTTGTCGCAGGTGTTACGGCTAGAACAGCAAGTGAGTTGGTAAATGTAAACAAAAATACAGCCGCTTATTACTTTCACCGATTACGTTTACTCATTTATCAAACAAGCCTGCATTTGGAAATGTTTGAAGGAGAAATTGAAGCCGATGAAAGCTATTTCGGCGGTATTCGCAAAAGGTAAGCGTGGTCGTGGCGCAGCAGGCAAAAGTCGCGGTATTCGGACTTCTCAAGAGAAATGGTAAAGTTTATACCGTAGTTGTACCAAATGCTCAATCAGCAACACTATTGCCAATTATTCGTGAGAAAGTTAAGCCTGACAGCATTGTTTACACTGACACTTACCGTAGTTATGATGTGCTTGATGTCAGCGAATTTAGTCATTTCCGCATCAATCACAGTACGAATTTTGCTGAAAATCATAACCATATAAACGGAATTGAGAATTTTTGGAACCAAGCAAAACGTCATTTGCACAAGTTTAATGGCATTCCCAAAGCGCATTTTGAGCTGTATTTGAAGGAATGCAAATGGCGCCTTAACAATAGTGAAATAAAATCTCAAATTTCCATTCTAAAACAATTGGTTAAAGAGATTCTGGTCTAGTTATCTAGTACAGCCCCAAAAATTATTCATAAATCACTTGCGTGATTTATTCCACCCCTCGCATTTGCAAAGCCAGCGTTTAAAAACGTTGTTTTTTATGACCGCACTTTGATCTAGTCTCAAAAGCAGAAAACAGATCAAAGTGCGGTTACATTTTTTTGGGAGTTTTAATTTATTAAAAACTAGCCGTTAACCCTAACTTAATGGTTCTACCCGGTGCAGGCATGGAGGAACGAGCAAGCGGATCCAAATAATAACGGTCGGTTAAGTTTGTGCCGACAATTTCTAAGGACAGGTTGCTATTCACTTTGTAATTGATATACGCATCAAATACGGATACCGGTTGCCAACGCACTTCATTACTACCATACTCATAAAATCCTGCTTTACGTAATGAGCGCATATAACTGTTTTTTTACTCTGCTGTGATATTGCCAACGGGCACCGATTTCCAGTTTTTTTCATCAAAGAAACGCATACCGAAATTTGCCGTAATAGAATATTTCGGTGCAATAGTATTCTTCAAAAACCATTTTTGTTACCCCCGTTGACACAAGTTGGGTGAGTTCTAAAACTGCGGGTATCCGGATCAACAGTAAACACACCATAATCCATTACCGCACTGTAACGATCACAGAATTTATTTTTTTAATGTTATATACCACACCAAGATCGGCAAAAAAATACGCCCAAAATCATAGCGGGTTTGTAATTCAAGTCCGGATAAAATGCGTTTATCAAATTGGGAAATGGTATAGTCCGAAGAGCGATCAAAAATATTGCGGGTCACATTATGGAAATAATTTAATTTTACATCAGCGGCACGCAATCTTGGGAAGATGCCACGCAAATCATGCACATAACCTATCTCCCAGTTTTTTGCTATGTTCGGGTTTGTGTCGATATATTGGTCTCACAGTCACATTAGAGTAACCAATAGTATCTTCATAGATACTTGGCATCCGTTTAACTTCATCATAACGTACATAAACACGGCTGTTGGGTGTGATAAAGATAGTTGCACCAAAAGAAGGCGCCCATGCATGATCTTTGCGTTCAGCTTTAAGCATTTCTTGATACTCTTCTTCAGAAATGGCCTCTTGGTCAAGCTCGGTGACTCCCGGTAGTGAATAATAATATACGTCTTTACCACTTATTTCGGAGATAACCTTTCGATTTAACATTTCAGAACTGATTCGTCCGTCATAATACGGTAATTTCTCAATAGGTAACCCTTCTCTTCCGGGTTCCCGTCGCCAATCAATAATTACATCCTTGACTCTAATTTCATTATCTTCCGTTCTCGTCATTAAATCATATCTGGCTTGTTCTTCTTCAGAAAGATTGTAGTAGGCCTCCCAATGTTCATCAACGTTAAGTATCCCGCCACCGTTAGGATCTTCAATCATCTCAGGAATAGAAGTAAAAAAGTCTCTTTCTGCTTTTGTAGCAAGACGTCCCATCGTGAAACGCTTACCTTGACTAAGTCTAATATTTTTTCTATCCGTATTGGCTGTTTGCATACTTAGTGTATTATCTTTAGATTTATAATGTGTATAACGGGCACCAGCAGATAATAACAACCAATCGGTAGCCTGATAATCAAACCTAAAACCAGCGTTGAATTCATTGCGGTTACCGTAACGACGTCCATTATACTCTGAGGAAAAATTGGAAACTTCACGGTAACCTGAATCAGGATTATTAGTTAAATATTTATAATCATCCCAGATTGGAAATATGCTAGTGGAATCAACGTTTCTCGTTTATAGTTAGTCATTATAGTCAAATTAAGTTTAGGAGTAATAGTTAGACGATTACTAAAAATTAATTCCCCAGTGTTTATCTTTAGAAAATTGTGCTTGCGCCGGTACCGTATTAAAAATACCATTGATATTAGGCACGGTCTGTTTAATTTGTTTTTAACTCAGGAACCACATCTTTTTAATTTATTTATAATTTCAGTACGACGAGCTTCCATTTTTAGATATAAATTCGGCTTCAGACATTTGTCCATTTAAGTATCTTTCATTTTCTTCTTTGTTTAATATATTATTTGTATAAGGATTTTCACGCCATTCCGCAAATGAAGAGCGGGTTAATGCACCTTCATATTCTGTATTTGCTTTATGCCATTGCCCCCAAGCCATATCAAAAGCGGTGTCACCAAATAATACATCTCCCGGCGAGCCGTTAGAGGTATTCGTCACACCTTTATTAAACACTGCCCAAGCACCAACCTTTAAGTTAATCCAACGGTTATCTTCCGGATTATATTCGTAATCAAAATTTACCGCTTTTTGTTTTTACTTCCGATAATGGCCATTCTAATACTGTCCCAAGAGATTTCTTTGTTTTTTTCCCAAACGTGAGGGCATAATTTCCCCGTAGTTAATTTCACTTTGTCGATAACCCAAATTAAATTTTTTTGTGTCAGGGGTAGGCTTAATTGAGGTCTTAAACAAATAGGATTTAGTTTCAATGGAAGTATTCGGCATTTCATCTCCGGGCTTATATATAGCACCGATAATTTGGAATATATGGGTCATCTAACTTATCAAGATTCATTTTTTCAACATCTTTCCAAGTAACATATCTACCATATTTCTCCGCCCTTTTTACCAGAGAAATAATTACCTTTATTGCGGTAAGCGTAAGCTGCCAAAAATCAAATTTGTCTTCTTTCACCGCTGCTGCAAAGACGATAGGCATTGTCGTTAAAAAGTGATTACGCCCATGAGAACGTGGAGGTAAACCTTCATTATCACGGAAATATATAGCATAATCGCCCAGTTGAACCTCACCAGCATTTGGTAAAGTGCGATAGTCCACGCCTATTGGGAAGGGGTGAGGGCGGCGTTTAATGGAATTATTGGCGGTTTCTGTTTTAAGTTCAAAGCCAAATTTTTTTCGCCCGGTTTTACAATATCATCAACTTCTAACGTTTTTCATTTTCACCGCACCGCCGGTTCCATTGTGCAAATCCGATGTTAACGCAGGCCCTTTTTCTACACTAATGCTGCTAATTAAAAAAACGGGTCAATATAGTTACGATTCTGTATTCCCGCAAATCCCCGCCAAACGGTAATTGATTGCTCCGTGCCATCGATAATAACCGGAATCCTTCCTTGTCCCGAAACGCCGCGAATATTCGGATCTAAGGCGCCACTATTACGGGTATCACCACTATATACGCCATTAATCCCATTAAATAATTCCCCCACGGAATGCCCTTTATAAATTTCAATTTCTTTTTGCTTTTTATATTCAGTGACTTGATCTTTAGAAACACCTCATCTTTGCCTTGTTGCGCTTTTTGTTCCGCTTGACCGCTGACAACAATGGTGTCTAATTTTTTTCCGTGGTTTGTTCTTCGGCGTAAAGTGATTGGTGAACCAACAATGCGATCGGGCAGATGAGTAGTGATAATTTGCTTTTTTAGTCGCCATATATTCCTCTATCATATTAATAATGATTATTATTTGCGTGATTGGAGGTATAATTACGCGAGTTGGTGATAAGTTCAATAAACTTTATTAAGAAATTGCCAAATTGTGATTTAGCTCACGGTTTGGCTGGGTGCGGAATCTCTACGAAACATTTTCAAAAATCGACCGCACTTTGATCGGAAGAACCAAAGTGCGGTCGATTTTTCTTTAGATAGTTTTATCCTCAAAGAAAGAGGAAAATGTCCATATAGAGTACATTCTTAAATTAATATTAATTTAACAAATTAATCACCTTATAAGGTTTAGAAAAACTTCTAAGTTTGAAGTAGGTTTCATTTTTGTTATAGGAATATAACCAATCCACATTACTACGAACTTTTGTGTGTTTATAATTAACACTTGGTACAAAACCCCAGAATTCCCAGTGTGGAATCTTTAAGGAGATATTGTAAATTTGTTCATTATCCTTACGCTTTGCATTAAGCAAAGAATCATAACCACGATAGTGGGTTTGGCGTAAATTGGCAGATACATTGAGATCTACGCCCATATCACTGCTTAAATCAGTACCGATATAAACTCCATAGCGTTGATATTTGTTTGCGTCTAATGCTGTGCCGCCTTTGCGTGAATAATTTACTCCACCAAATAAAGTGACCTTATTACTAAGTGCAAATACTTGTGTTCCAAAACAATGAAAAGAGTTGCCCATCGTAATGGTTAAATTTCTTGTCTTTATAACGCTCATTTTTATACTCTAGAGTCACCATAGAATACAGCCGTTCTAAGTTATTGAAAGCATATTCTAAACGAGCTCCTTTTCGCGTGAGATATAAATGATTACCATAATGAACACTTTCAAACACGGGTAATAAGCTTAAGTTGTGATGTCGATCACGGTAGCCGTAGCCCAGACCAAGTGAGAAATTATGCTCGGTATCAGTAGAGTTATTACGATAAATATCACCGTATCCGGACGCTTTGAAACTTAAACCGTGATGACCAATGAGATTGTGATATTTGTCCAACGTCGCTTCATATTTTAAACTCGCGGCAGAGCGCATTGGCTGCGCTTCACGGGTGTACTGATATTCAAAACCAAACAGCGGATCAGAAACGGTTAATTCAACTTTTTTACGGGAAGTCTGATTGAGGTTGCGTGTATAGCCAAAAACCCTAATGCAAAAGAACCATGCCAAATTTCACGGTTATCCAACTCTGCTTGATAGGTTTTTACTTTTTCCATCACATTCGGATTATCAGGCAAGTCGATTTCGGCAAATAAGCGACGAGAGTTTTTTTCAATTGATAATCGGCAAAAATAAAGACGTGCTAAATCCAGCTTACCACGTGAAAAGTGCGGTTCGTTTTTCCACGAGTTTTTATACTTGTCGATGGCTTGCGTCCAGCGATTCTGATTGAGATCGATATTGGCTTCGGCGAATAAGATCATCCCTTCTTCTGCCTGTGGTTGAATACGGTAGAATTCTAGCAGTTGCTGAATTACCTGCGTATCCTTGTTATTAATCGATGTAAGCAACGCGAGTGTTAGATCTGCAAAGGTATTAATTTCAAATTGTTCTTCTTGTTGTTGCCCGCTGAAGAAATTATCGTCGTTAACAATTTGTTGCTCCTGTTGCTGGCGCTGTAACTCTGCCTGTTGACGCAATTTCACATCCGTATCAACCTCCGCAGCCCACAAGACACTGTTGATACTCAAACCCAATAATAATGCTAATTGATAACGCATAATCTCTCCGTAATGTATAAATTAAAAAGCCCTTTCCACCGACAGATGAAAAGGGCTAATTCGAGTCACTATTCATAAATAGCTATCCTTATTTTTTCGTACCGCCAAAGGCTGTGTTGTATTGGTTATGTGCACCAAAGTCCGCAATACCGGCTAAAGCGGCAGCTTGGTTGCCGTAAAAGTGACCTTTTCGAGATACCGTTCACGCTATTATTGGCTTTTGCCGTACCATTAAATGACGCGTCAGCATTGATTTTTGGAGTTCACTATAACGGATAAGTCGGTTCTGGTAATCGTGCCGTTCAAAGTCTTAGCACCAAAATCAGCTTTCATTTCACCTTTCAACACGGCAGTGTTCGGATCACGATGTTTGTTGATACCGACCACAGTGTAAGTGGCTTGTCCGGATTTTTGGTAATTGTGCGGCAGTTGTAGGGTTAGAACCCTGCATAGTAGACTGTGTATTTAGAGGATTGTGCAGCTGCATTTTTTACTATTACGTGGTACATCTTCCCAGTCACCGAACCAAACATCTTGATTGCCTACTTGTTTGAAGGACATTCTGCCGAGATCTCGGTGTTCAGGAACGCCAGGTATTAAAAGCAATAACTTTAGAAAAATTATACATACGAGCTACATAGACTTGATTACTGTCCTTGGTGATTACATCTTTAGAAGCAAACCATTTTTCCATTCATGGAAGAAATCTTATTAAATGTTTGAACTTTATTATTTACACCTTTAAGACCCGTTTGTGCAATATTAATCCCTGCTTTATTATCTGTCGTACCAATTTCTACATGCTTTATCGCTTGATTGTATTTCCCATTATTTTTGTGGATCGGCATTTTGAACGACTTACTCCACCTATAGTTGCAGCACCTGCAGCTCCAATCATAGAGAATACAGCAACAGCAATTGTAGTTTTAGTTAAAATACTCATAGACTATTCCTTTTATAAAATTGATTAAAAACGAACTACTACCTTTTTGTCGCATAACATCTTATTAACGACAGATTAACTATAGACTAAAGGCTTATTTAATACAAATGATAATTCTTATCATTTAATTAAAAAGCTTGCCGTTAATCCTAATTTAATGGTTCTACCCGGTGCCGGCATAGAGGAGCGAGCCATTGGGTCGAGATAATAGCGGTCAGTAATATTGCTACCGACCAACTCGACAGATAAATTGTCGTTAAACGCATAGCTTGCATAGGCATCTACCACAAAAACTGGGTGCCAACGACGTTCATTACCCAGCTCGCTAAAACCGGCTTCTTTTAAGGAGCGTAAACGGGATTCTTTTACATTGGAGTGATACTGTAGACGGGTGCCGATTTGCAAACGCTCATCAAAGAACCGTAAACCTAAGTTACCCGTAATAGAATATTTCGGAGCGATAGTATTTTTTAAAAAGCCGCCATAATTGCCACCATTGACACAAGTTGGATAAGCCGGTGAATCGTTAACGATAATCTCACTATTACTACCTGTTTCAATTAATGCTGTTGCCGCATCACAGAATTTATTTTTAATATTATAGGTCAATGCAAGATCGGCGAAGAAACGCCCTTGATCATAACGGGCTTGCAGTTCAACGCCGGATAAGGTGCGTTTATCAAACTGTGTGATGCGATAGAAAATATCGCGGTCATACACATTACGGGTCACATTATGGAAATAATTCAACTTAATATCTGCGCGTCGTGAACTTGGGAGGAATCCGTGTAAATCATGAATATAACCGACTTCAATATTTTTTTGCTGTGTTCCGGCTTACGCTCTGTGAGTAGGAAGAGTTCCATACTGGCATAACCCGAAGTATCTTCATAGATACTCGGCATCCGTTTCACTTCATCATATCGCACATAGAATCGGGTATTTTCCGTTGGGAAAACGGTGATACTCAAAAGATGGCGCCAAGCATGAGGCGGTACGTTCGGCTTTTTTTCAGGCGTGCCCATTCTTCTGCCGTAACTGTTCTAATTACTCTACGTAACGAGTCGTCAATCTTATAAACCGGCACATCAGTTTCTTCTGTAATAAGATTTGTTCCGGTTTGAGTTAATTTGTCGTTATATTGATAAGCACGTCCATCATAGTAGGGATAATTTCTTAAAGAATAGCGTCCGAATTCATCAGGTTGCCACGCAATGGGATCTTGTAAGATATATCCGCTACTTGCATACTCCATTTTTCGATAAAACTCTTTATCTTCCAATGTTGTACTTGCCGGTAATTTACCTTGCCCTTGATCATCATAAATCATTGTCGTTTGGAGTTGATAATATTTATCCAACTCTTCCTGCGTAGCAAGACGTTCAACCTTAATCTGATACTCTCTGATCCGCGTATCTTCCCGATTAGCGTTCCGCAAACGATACTGCAATCCTTTATCCACTGATTTATAGTGGGTATAACGTGCACCGGCAGAAAGTAGTAGCCAATCTAACGGTTGATAATCAAATTTAAAAACCGGTGTTAAATTCATTACGCTTTCCCCAGCGATTGGCATCGGCATTATCCGCAATACTATTTAATGCCATGTCATAAGGTTTTCTGCCTAGTAAATGGCGATAATCTTCCCAGAGTTTAAAGACATTATAAGAATGCAGATTTTCTCGTTTATAATTTGCCATCACAGTCAAAAGATAGTTTAGGTGTAAGTTCAAATTTATTGCTAGCATTTATCCCCCAGTGTTTATCTGTGGTCCACTGTGCTTGTGCCGGCATAGTATTAAGTAGCCCGTCGATATTTGGTGTCGTCAATTTAATCTTACTGAAAGCTTCGTCCGCTTGACGTTTTAGTTGAACGAGATACTGAGCAAACTGTTCTTCGGTCATGCCATAATCTGCCGCAGAGCCATACATTGATGCTTGAATATATTCACTACGAGCCTTCCCATATTCTTCGTTAAAGATCGGATCTTGAAACAAAATATCACCGGGTGAGCCATATCCCGTATTAGTACGGGCTTTATTTTCTACATAATAGGCATTGGCATTAAAATTGATCCACTTATTATTCTCAGGATTAAAATCATATCCAAGACTAAACGCTTTTTGTTTTACCTCCGCTTCCGGCCATTCTAAAATCGTTCCGGCATGCTCTAATATTGGCTCTAAACGAGAAGGCATAATTTCGCCATAGACAATATTAGATTGGCGAAAACCCGTGCTGATTTTTTGATTATGCGGTAATTTAATGCTACCTTTTAATAAAGTAGATTTGGTTTCCATAGAGGTATTTGGAATTTCTGTTGCCGGAGGGTAAATAAACCCAATCCAAGGAACAAAAAGGATCTTGTAACTGATTAGCATAACCACTATCACTAGTTATTTGATCTATTTCCTTTTTAGTTAAATTCGCTCCATATTTATCCGCCCCCTTTCTACCGGCAAAATAATTGCCTTTACTTCGATAAGCATAGGCGGCAAGAAACTCATAGTTATCTTCTTTTACTGCACCGGCAATCCGATATGCCTTGTCTTTGAAGAATTTGTTGCGACCATGCGTTCTCGGTTTATAACGCTCATCACCTGGGCGAAAAATACATTGCCCATTCACCCTAATTGGGTTTTGCCGTAATCAGGTAATGTACGGGAATCAACCCCAACCTCATAAGGATGAGGGCGCTTATTTACCGAATTATTGGCGGTTTCTGCTTTAAATTCAAAACCGAATTTTTGTCCCGGTTTAACAATGTCGCTCGGTTCCAATGTGGTCATTCTGATGGTTCCGCCCACGCCGTTACTAGATCTCTCCTAAGGCAGGCCCTTTTTCTGCACTAATACTGCTGATTAAAAAGGGATCAATATAGTTACGATTTTGCACCCCGGCATAACCTCGCCAAACCGTAACTTCCTGCTCGGTGTTATCGGTAATCACGGGAATTCTGCCTTGCCCCTGAATACCACGAATATTCGGCGTTAACGCCCCGGCATTACGGGCATCACTGCTATACACACCATTAATTCCGTTAAACAATTCCCCCACGGAATGCCCTTTATAAGTTTTCAATTTCTTTTTTTGCTTTTTATATTCAGTGACTTGATCTTTAAGAAACACCTCATCTTTTGCCTTGTTGCGCTTTTTGTTCCGCTTGACCGCTGACAACAATGGTGTCTAATTTTTCCGTGGTTTGTTCTTCGGCGTAAAGTGATTGGTGAACCAACAATGCGATCGGGCAGATGAGTAGTGATAATTTGCTTTTTAGTCGCCATATATTCCTCCATGATATTAATAATGGTTATTATTTGCATAATTGACGATATCATTACGCTAGTTGGCGATAAGTTCAATAAACTTTATTAAGAAATTGCCAAATTGTGATTTGGCTCACAGTTTGGCTGGGTGGCGGAGTCTCTACGAAACATTTCAAAAACGACCGTGCTTTGCTTGGAAGAACCAAAGTGCGGTCGTTTTTTTAGAACGTTTTATAAGAAAGGGCGGATATATTGATCCGCCCCTTATGTTTTAAAGCTGATGTGATTAGTTCAAATAATTGAACACTTTGATTACTTTCGTTACGCCGGCCACGTTACGCGCGATTTCTGCAGCGGCATTGCCTTGGTCTTGGGTGACATTTCCCATTAAGAACACTTCATTATTTTCAGTGACGACTTTTACATCGCTGGTTTTTTACTTTGGAGTCTAATAACATTTTGGATTTAATTTGGCTGGTGATCCAACTGTCTTTGCTGATTTGAGCAAAATCGACTTTTTGGTCCGACGCGTACTTCATTGTAAACATCGTTCACATTTTGTACACCTTTGGCTAAGCTACTCGCCACTTCACGCAAATTCTCATTTGGTACTTGACCGGTTAATAAAAATGCGACCGCTGTAAGACGTGACGCTAATGCGGGCTTCAGATTTGATTTGTTGATCTTTTTTGATGGCAGAATTTACTTTGGATTCCAAGGTTTCATCATCAAGTTGGGTTCCCATTGAACGTGGGTCGGTGGCGACTTTGGTGGCGCCTGCAACGCAGCACCACCGATAGCGGCTGCAACGCAACCTTGCAGTAACATGGCACTACCTAATACGAACACAAGTTTCTTGAATGGGCTTGTTAACATAGTCATCTCCTTTATGTTTTGACAATCGGGCGCTAGTGTGGCTTGGATTGTTTGTTTTTTTGTCAAGTTATGAATGCGAAAAATAATTGAAAATCAATGAGTTCGCAAATGCTATTAATGATAAACAAGTGATTTTTCCAGTAGTCGACTTTCCTTAGCACTCGGCACGGCAATGTGTAAATCCTTTTCCGCCAAAAATACCTTGAATATGATCGTTACTGTTACCCGTTAAGACAATGACATTAATCTCTTTGTTCACCGCATGGGTGATGATATTTAATACATTATTTTCATTGCCTAACGGCGCAAGTGCCACCAGCATATCGCCTTTTTTGAGCAAGGGCATTAAATTGGTGTTGATATAACTTTTTCCGGGCAGTTGTCAGAAATGAAGGTGGAACCGACCGCACTATCTAAGCTCAACAATACGGAAGGAAAGCTGGGACGTTTTAATTCGTAGCGATTTAATAAATTCGCGACTAAACATTGAGCATTAATATAAGAACGTCCGTCTCCACAGACAATCACTTTATTGCCTTGTAATAGACAGCTAATCATGCGTTGTGCTGCTTCGACAATTTGTGCGCTTAACAGGGCTTTTTGGCGTAAATATGAGTTTTGATATTTTTCCTCATATAAGTCATTGAGTTTATTTAGCATAGTGATTAATCAAGAAAATTAGGAAACCATTGAATATCTTGTTCCGTTTTGCCGAAAGCGATTAAATCGAAAACGGCAATCCGTATCTTCTAAACTTTGTTCCCGCTGTGCCAACCAAAGGGCGGCTGCATCCAGCCAACGTTGTTGTTTTTTTCCAATCCACACTTTCGACGGCGGAACCGAAATGATCATTTTTACGCTGGCGGACTTCCACAAACACAATGGTGCCTTGATCCAACATAATCAGATCCAGTTCACCACATTTGAAAGTTTGATTGGCTGCGATAAAAGTTAAGCCTTGAGATTCTAAAAAGAGGCGAGCTTTGTGTTCAAATCTCGCCCCTTGTTGACGTTTTTAGAGAGAACATGAGTTCAACTTAGTTTAATACCTGAATGCCACCATTTTGGTATTGGAACCAAGTCATATCACGTTCGATGTTGCAGTTCGGGCCTGCGCTTAATTTACCGGTTAAACCGTCAATTTGATAACCGGGCACTTGGCGCAGTTCATTGAAGTGATTGATTAACAACCAAGCGTCGGCACCCATGGCGTATAAACGCATTAAAGAGTAGTCGCTGTTAGTATTGGTTGAGATTTTTTGATATTGCGCGGAATCCGTGTCTTTGAAGAACGGGATGTCACTAAATTGCAAGCCGTTCATTAACAAGCGGTATTCCGGCCCGTTGTTGGATGAGTTGCTACGGGAGCTGGCATACAATTTAACGTTATTGCCGCTATTATCAATGACGGATTTTACATCGGCCAATTCTTCACTTTTTGCCACAATGTAAAGGCCTTGTACATTCTGACCTTGCAATGCTACGCCCACATCACCGGCTTGGTGGTAATATTTAATGTTAGCGTCGGTACCGGCAAGTTGTTGCCAACGAATGTTAAATGCGGTGGCGGTGCGTTGACCCTAAGTCACCTTTGCGGAACTGCAACCATCGGATCGCGGATGCCGTCTTTCCACATTTTGTTCGCCGCTGATTCCGCTTCATCTTCAGGAGATAAACCGTAGTAGCAAACTTGACCGATAGCACGGGCATTTGGTGTGGAATTTAAAGGCGAGTACATCAATGCCTTGAATTGCGGACGGATTGCTTAATACGTTGTCAACGTTTTGTTTTCAATAATGGACCGATAAGCGCGCGAACCCCTGCTTGTTTGGCTTGTTCGATAATCTCATTCACCGGGGTGGTGACAGTGTCGTAAAACCTGAACTTGAATGGAGGTGTTATCACCTTTGGCCGCATCGAAAACCGGATTTGATGGTGTTACCCAAAAATCTGACCGTTGCCGCTTAATGGTAAAAAGTAATGCCACTTGAGAAAGGGATGTTTGTTGGAAATTAAATAAGCCTTGTAATTCGGTTGGGAACAGGTAGGCTGCAGAGTGATTCGGATAAGACGATTTCCAATTTTTGTAATGCTTGGCTTAATTGTGCCGGTTGATTTAAGTTGTCGTTATAGGCGCGGGATAATGCCAACCAACCTGCTAACGCCAAAATTACCTTCATCCGATGTATTGTTTAACAAACCACGATTTGCACGACGTAATAACGCCCAAGTGCGGTCGTTATTTTCTTGTTTTCGTTGTACGTCGGTGAGTACTTGATCCATTTGAATGCGAGCTTTTACGGCATCAATAATCGCATTTTTTTATTTTTCTGCTACACGGGCTTGAACGGCATAATAACGACCTACTTGGGAAGCGCTTAATTGGGTTAAATTAATGGAGCGCAATAAATTTTCCGCTTCTTGGTTTTTCCCTTTCACTGCCGCAATGTGCGCATCAATAAAGGGATTTATCTAATAATTGCTCCGGATTTAATTCAGTTAATTCATTTAATAAGGACTGGGCTTGTGCCACTTTATTTTTCGGAGACTAATACGCGGGCGGCTAAAAGTTTATAGGTTTGTTGGTCTTCAATATTTTTGTGTTTGCCCAATTTTATTCATATAAAAATTCAGAACTGGCGTACGCGTCTTTTTTTAGTTCATCGGTGAAACTACTACCAAAAAAAGTTGGTAGTACAGCCGGCTAAAAAAACAGCGTGAATAAAAAGGCATTAATCGATTTTTTTAAATTAATGCGTTGTAATAGAATAGACATAATTACTCCATTGGTTGAAACAATAGGAGCGATCTTACTTATCTCCCTAACTAAAATCAAATAAAAAAAGAAATCGTAAATGAGCAATTCAAACGGAATTTTTATATATCGTCGCAACGCCTATCGGCAATTTGCTGGACATTACCCAACGGGCATTGGAGACCTTTCAGCAAGTTGATCTCATTGCCGCAGAAGACACCCGTCACAGCGGTTTTATTATTAAGTCATTACGGCATTAAAAACCGTTTTTTTGCCTTGCATGATCATAATGAACAGCAAAAAAAGCCGGCGCGTTGGTAGAAAAAAACTCTTACAAGGCGTCAATATTGCGTTGATTTCCGATGCCGGTACGCCATTAATCAGCGATCCCGGATTTCATGTGGTGCGTCAATGTCGTCAGGCAGGGAATTCAGGTTGTGCCGTTGCCGGGGGCCTGTGCGGCGATTACGGCATTATGCGCTTCCGGCATAGCTTCCGATCGTTTTTTTGTTTTGAAGGGTTCTTGTCGGCAAAAAGTAAAGCCCGCTTAGATAGATTAAAAAACGTGGCAAAAGAAGACCGCACTTTGATTTTCTATGAATCTACCCATCGTATTTTAGATAGCCTTGCGGATATGCAAACTGTGTTTGGCGCTGAGCGTTATGTGGTGCTGGCACGTGAAATTACCAAAACATGGGAAACGATCCATGGCGACAAATTAGCCGATTTAATCGCTTGGTTGGCACAAGATCCGAATCGTACTAAAGGAGAAATGGTCGTTATTGTTGAAGGCGATACAAAAGAAGACAACAGCGAAGAAATCTCCCCGCAAGCGGTAAAAGCCCTTGAATTGATTAGTCAAGAATTGCCATTGAAGAAAGCGGCGGCCATTGTAGCGGAGCTTTACGGCTATAAGAAAAAAATCAGTTGTATCAGTTCGGATTGGAGTTTTTTTGAGTTAAAAAGTGCGGTCGGTTTTTCAACGTGTTTTTTTATCTCGGAAATCGCTAAATGCTATTTTCGCTTTTCTTCCATATAAATAAGGCGAGAGGAAAATCTCTCGCCCATATATAAAAAGGTGTAGGAAGGTTAAATTTTTATTCCTCTTCCCACGCCAATGCACGCTGAACCGCTTTTTTCCAACCTTGATAAAGTGCGGTGCGTTTTTCCGCTGTTTGTTTCGGTTCAAATGTCCGTTCAACAATAGCCTTGCCACGCAATTCTTCCAAATCCTTCCAGAATCCTACAGCAAGTCCTGCCAAATAGGCGGCGCCTAGTGCAGTAACTTCGCGCACTTTTGGTCGTTCTACTTTCACATCAAGAATATCTGCTTGGAATTGCATTAAGAAGTTATTCGCAACGGCACCACCGTCTACTCGTAAAGTCGCTAGTTTTTCGCCACTGTCCGATTGCATCGAATCTAACACTTCACGGGTTTGGTAGGCGATGGCTTCCAGCGTTGCGCGAACGATGTGGTTGCGGTTGACACCACGGGATAAGCCGACAATCGCACCGCGTGCATACGGATCCCAATATGGTGCGCCTAAGCCTGTAAAGGCAGGAACGACATACACGCCATTGGTATCTTGCACTTTAGTGGCGAAATATTCGGAATCGGCGCTGTCGTGGATTAAACGTAATTCGTCACGCAACCATTGGATAGAGGCGCCGCCCATAAAAATGGAACCCTCTAAGGCATAGCAAGGTTGGCCTTTGGCATTACATGCGATGGTGGTGAGCAATCCGTTTTTAGATTCGACAGCTCTGTCACCCGTGTTCATCAACATAAAGCAACCGGTACCGTAGGTGTTTTTTTCGCCATGCCGGCATCTACGCATAAATGACCATAAAGTGCCGCTTGTTGGTCACCGGCAATACCTGCTACCGGAATCCGTACACCGCCTTTACCCCCAATGTTGGTTTGTCCGTAAATTTCGGAGGAGTTACATACTTTCGGCAACATAGCTTTTGGAATATCCAACAACTCAAGCATTTTGTCATCCCATTGTTTGGTATGGATATTAAATAGCATAGTACGGGATGCGTTGGTGTAGTCGGTGACATGGGCACGACCTTGGGTGAGTTTCAAACTAACCATGTATCCACGGTGCCGAATAATAATTCGCCTTTTTCAGCACGTTCTCTGGCGCCTTCTACGTGATCCAAAATCCATTTTAATTTTTGTCCCCGAAAAAGTAAGGGTCAACCACGAGTCCGGTGGTTTTACGAATATAGCTTTCGTGTCCATCAGCTTTTTAATTGGGTACAAATATCGGCAGTACGACGACATTGCCAAACGATAGCGTTATAAATCGGTTTACCCGTTTCTTTTTCCCATACGATGGTTGTTTCACGTTGGTTAGTAATCCCGATAGCGGCAATTTTATCGGAGGTAATGCCTGCTTTAGCAACGACTTCATTTAACGTAGAGCTTTGGCTGGCCCAAATCTCCATTGGGTTATGTTCAACCCAACCGGCTTGCGGGTAAATTTGGGTGAATTCGCGTTGCGCCACTTCGATGATGTTGGCATTTTTATCTAATAAAACCGCACGGGAGCTTGTGGTACCTTGGTCGAGAGCGATAATGTATTCTTGGGTCATGTGAATCTCCTTACGATATGAAAAAATTATGAATTGGAACAATTACATGGCAAATGTTTGCCGATAAAGCGTTGGTAGCCCCAAGCACCGAGTAAACCACCAATCATTGGTGCAATTAAAGGCACAAGGAAATAAGGAATATCTCGTCCGCCGGTAAGTGCAATCTCTCCCCAACCTGCGAAAATAGGCCAATAATTTAGGGCCGAAATCACGCGCCGGGTTCATAGCAAATCCGGTTAATGGACCGGTTGCACCACCGATTACGGCAATAAGCAAGCCGATTAATAATGGTGCCATTGGTCCTTTAGGGTACGCCATTTCCATCATCAGTTAGGGCTAGGATCAATCCCATTAAAATCGCGGTAATCACCATTTCTACCAAAAAGGCTTTTATAAATACTAATATTTGGATGAGGATAGGTTGAGAAAACATTGGCAACACCAACGGTTTCACCGCGTACGATATTTTGTGCGGCTTCCGTTGCAGCAAAAAGATCTTGGTAAAAGCAAATAGATTAGTGCCGCGGCGACAAACGCACCGGCAATTTGCGAGATGATATAAGGGAGTACTTTTTACCGTCAAAACAGGCGAATTTCCATAACGCAAGAGTGACAGCAGGATTTAAGTGGGCGCCCGATACGCCGGCAGTGCAATATACCGCCATGGCGACACCGATCCCCCACACAATGGAGATTTCCCATAAACCAAATGCTGCTCCGGCTAATTTGGCGGCGGCGACACAGCCACAACCGAAAAAGATAAGCAACCCTGTACCTAAAAATTCGGCGATACAAGCGCCTTTTAATGATTGACTTAAAGCCATATTTTTCTCCTTGCTATAATGGAACATGGTGAGCATTTTGTTTTCATTACCGCGCAATTATCTTTCGCAAACAACTTGTTTTTGGAAAAAAATTGAGCAGGCTATATAACAAAAATGGAATGCCAAGTTAATGAATAAAAATTTCCTCTCGCAAACGGAAAATTCACAAATTGTGAGTGTGATCACAGAATATTTTATCGTTTCAGCAAACGTTTGCTTATAACTTTACGTTAAGCGTGATCAGGATCACAATATCGAAAACTTATGAGAGCTTTTTGTTTCCTTTATTTTTCGTTTAATGTGGTACTATGAGCATAAACGAGCATTTAGTTTTAAAAAGTAACCAAATTTAACTTCAATCTTCGAGGTGGAAAATGCAAAGAAATACAGAACTTGAAAAAGTTAAAAATACTGAAAAATGGGATTTTTATTGTTATCGGCGGTGGTGCCAGTGGTTTGGGTATTGCGTTGGACGCGGCTTCACGTGGCTATAAAACACTTTTTGTTGGAAGGGTATGACTTTGCTAAAAGGTACATCAAGTCGTAGTACAAAAATTAGTACACGGGGGTTCGTTATTTGGCCGCCGGTGATGTTGCTTTAGTAAAAGAAGCCTTACGTGAACGTGGTCGTTTGTCAAAAACGCTTCACATTTATTTAAAAATCAAAACTTTATTATTCCTAATTATAATTTTTGTAGATAGTGTGAAATACCGCATTGGTTTAGGTTTATATGATTATTTATCCGCCGATTTAAGTTTGGGTAAAACGATTGCGATTAATAAAGACACCACAATGGAACGTTTGCCTACGTTAAATGGCACTGGTTTGAAAAACGGGGTCGTATATAAAGATGGTCAGTTTGATGATTCCCGTTTAGCAATTAATATTGCGCAAACTGTGGTAGAACAAGGCGGCACTGTGTTGAATTATGCGAAAGTAACCGAATTGCTTAAAGATCAGCAAGGCAAAGTTAACGGCGTTAAATTTACTGACGAATTAAGTGGCGAACAATACAGCGTACAAGGTACAGCGGTGATTAATGCTACCGGTGTGTTTATGAACGATATTCTATCCATGGATCACGGCACCGATAAAAAATTCGTGGTACCAAGCCAAGGGGTTCACCTTGTTTTGGATAAATCTTTCTTGCCAAGTGATGATGCATTAATGATTCCAAAAACCTCCGATGGTCGTGTGTTGTTTGCCGTGCCATGGCATGAAAGACTGGTAGTGGGTACAACGGATACTTTGGTTAAAGAACCGTCTTATGAGCCGATTGCCTTAGAGCAAGAAATTCAGTTCATTTTGGATACTGCCGGTCAATATTTAACGAAAAAACCGACGAGCGATGATGTGTTGAGTATTTTTGCCGGTCTTCGTCCGTTAGCGGCGCCGGAAAAAGCCGGTCAAAGCACTAAAGAAGTTTCCCGTAGCCATAAAGTTGTCGTAAGTGATAGTGGTTTGGTCACAATTACCGGCGGTAAATGGACGACTTATCGTCAAATGTCCGAAGATACAGTTGACGAAGCCTTGAAAGCGCATTCGCAATTAGTGAAAAAAGCTTGCATGACAACTAATTTGGCTATTCACGGCAAAATCCCGGCAGAGCAGGTGGATCTAAAAAATCACCTTTATATTTACGGATCTGATATTCCGGCAATTAAAGCATTAGAAACCGAAAATCCGGAATTTGCCGCGAAGATTCATCCTCGTCATCCGAATACGGTCGCTGAGGTGGTTTGGGCCGTGCGTGAAGAAATGGCTGAATCAGTGGAAGATGTGTTAGCCCGCCGTGTTCGCTTGTTGTTCTTAGACGCGCGAGCAGCTATTGATAGTGCCGCAAAAGTCGCGAATATCATGGCAAAAGAATTGAACAAAGATGCGCAATGGGAACGCGAACAAACGGCAAAATTCTTAGATATTGCTAAACACTATTTACTTGTTGATTACGCACCACAAGTCGCTTAATTATCTCCATCTCCTGAAATCAAAGGCAGCGTTAAGTTGCCTTTTTTTATTCCTCTTATTTAACTGTAATGAGTTATTTTTGTTGTTTTTTTCACAAATCATCGCTAAACAACAAACATAAACAAGTGTTAAAATATTGTTAATTAAAAAATTACATGATTTTTATTATTTTTTTGTTTAGAGGTATTTATGAAAAAAACATCGTTGTTGTAGGCGGTGGAGCCGGCGGTTTAGAGTTGGCAACTTATTTAGGAAACAAGTTGGGACGTAAAAACGCGCTAATGTGACGTTAATTGATCGTAACCAGACCCATTTATGGAAACCGTTATTACACGAATTGGCCACTGGTGCGTTGGATGATGGCGTAGAGGCATTAAGCTATCGTGCACATGCGCACAACCATCATTTTTCATTTCGAGCAAGGTGCTATGGTTGGTTTAAACCGTCAGCACAAATATGTAGAACTGGCACCGGTGTATGGTGAAGATGGCGATACTATCGTTGTATCCCGCCGAATTCCCTATGATTATTTAGTGATTGCCATTGGCAGTAAATCCAATGATTTCAATACCAAAGGTGTAGCGGAAAACTGCATCTTTTTAGATAGTTCGGCACAAGCCATGCGCTTTCAACACAAAAATGTTGGAGTTATTCCTTAAATTCCGTGAAAACCAAGCCTTGGATGATATTGGGGAAGGAGAAAGCAAACAACAATTAGCCGAAGACGGTCACATTAATATTGCCATTGTGGGCGCGGGGGCGACGGGCGTGGAGCTTTCTGCCGAGCTGTATAATGCCGCAGAGCATCTTTCTTCTTATGGTTATGGCGAAATTGATAGCAGTTGTTTAAAAAGTCACCTTGGTTGAGGCGGGGCCGCGTATTTTACCGGCGTTACCGGAGCGCATTTCTAATGACGCAACGGAAGAATTAAGTAAATTAGGGGTAAAGGTAAAAACCAATACCATGATCGTTGAGGGCGAACAAAAAAATGTTTGATAACCAAAGATGGCAGCCAAATTCCGGCTGATTTAATTGTGTGGTCGGCAGGTATTCGCACTTCGTCTATTACCCAGAATTTTTGATGGCTTGAAGTTAATCGAATTAACCAATTAGTTGTCAAGAAAACCCTGCAAACTACGGAAGATGATACGATTTTTTTGCTATGGGTGACTGTTGTTTCTTTTATGCAAGAGGATGGTAAGCCCGTTCCGCCAAAGGCTCAAAGCAGCGCACCAAAATGGCCGGTTTCTGTGCAAAAAAATATCATTGCTTTATTTGAGGAAAACCGCTAAAAGAATTTAAATATAATGATAAAGGATCATTAGTTTCATTGTCTGAATTTACGGCATTTGGCGCATTAGGTGGCAAATTAACAGGCGGTTCTTCGATGACTATTGAAGGCAAAATTGCACAATGGATGTATGTTTCCCTTTATCGTATGCACCAAGCGGCTTTTACATGGTTGTTTTAAAACCGGTTTAATCATTGTGGTCGGTCACTTGAATCGCTTTTTACGTCCATCATTAAAATTACATTAATCAGACAGCGGTGTATCTCATACATCGCTTTTTCTCTGTAAAAACAACAGAAAAAAAGTGACCGCACTTTTAAAATGCAAAAAGCACCTTTTGGTGCTTTTCGTTTTATCTATCATAACCCTTAAAAGTGCGGTCACAATTTTATCTATTTCTGCTTTTGCCTGGTTTTGTGCTTTGGCAGTAGCTTCAGGTCCGAAGCCGATTCCTTCAACATAAAACGAACTGCACGTCAGTAATACCGACAAAGACCAAAAATCGTTTTTACATACGCCGTCACAAGATCCGTTGGTTGATTTTTGGTGGAAACCGCCAAATGCAACTAAGACAACAGCTTTTTACCGCTTAACAAACCTTCCGGCCCTTTTTTTCTGTATATTGAAACGTGATGCGAGGGCGGGCGATAAAATCAAAATAACTTTTTTTAGTTGTGTTGGTACACCGAAGTTATACATAGGCGCATTAATCACGATGAGGTCTGCATTTTTTATTTCGCTAACCAATTCATCGGATAACGCCAATAACGCTTTTTTTCTTCAGCAGTAGCAGGTTGACCACGTAATGCTGTGGTTGCGGTGCTATCAAAATGAGGTAATGGATTGGTCGCCAAATCGCGTTGTATCACATTGGCTTTGGCTAATTTGCTGAGGAAATAATCAGATAATTGGTTGGTTTTGAGAGTGAGTGCCCAAAATACTGGATTTTAAAACTAAAACGTTGCTCATGCTTTTTCCTTTTGTTGTAATGAATAAAGTGCGGTCAAAAATCGTAATGTTTTTTACCTTGTCAGTGCTAATGATTTTAGTGAAATCTCGTGAAAGATAAAGCCGATTTTCTGAAAAGCAGTATCAACAATGAGTTAATAATCCAATAACATTTTTATTGTGAAGATAGCTTTCAACGCTTTGTTCTTCTATAATTCGGCTTCCATGCATTGTATTAAATTAAGGAAAAATTATGTGGTCAGATATTTTTTTATCGGCTATGGTGTATTCATTTTTGGAAGTGATTACATTGTTACTGATTATTGCCGCTGTAGTTGCCATGATTTTTGGCTATGAAACAGAAAAAAAGATCATATTCATGGTGAATTGGTGATTACCGATTTATCAAAAGAATTTGAAGAAAATAGTAAGAAACTGCAGGATTTTCATTTAACCGAAGAAGAATTGAAAAGAGGCGGAAAAAGTCGAGAAAAAGCTGAAAAAGCGAAAGCAAAAAGCCTTAAAAAGCACAACGTAAAAAAAGGCGAAGGCGGTATGGAAAATGAACAGAAACCAACCCTTTATGTGTTAAATTTTAAAGGCGATATTGCCGCAACAGAAACTGCCGCATTACGGGAGGAGATTAGTGCCATTATTCAAACGGCAAAAACGATGATGAAGTATTGCTATGTTTGGAAAGCCCCGGTGGTATGGTGCATGGTTATGGATTAGCGGCATCACAATTGGCGCGGTTAAAACAACATGGCATTAAATTAACGGTGGCGGTGGATAAAGTTGCCGCCAGTGGCGGTTATATGATGGCTTGTGTTGCCGATAAAATTATTTCAGCACCTTTTTGCAATGATCGGTTCTATCGGTGTGGTAGCGCAAATTCCAAATGTTCATCGTTTGTTGAAAAAAACATGATGTAGATGTAGATGATGACGGCAGGCGAATATAAACGCACCATGACCATCTTGGGGGAAAATACTGAAAAAGGGAAACAAAAATTCCAACAAGAATTGGAGGAAATACATCAACTTTTTCAAACAATTTGTTTCGCAAAAATCGACCGCACTTGGATGTGGATAGTGTTGCCACCGGAGAACATTGGTTTTGGTCAACAGGCGCTACATTTAAACCTGGTAGATGAAATCATGACAAGTGATGATGTGTTATTGCAGGCAATGAAAGAAAAACGTGTTATTGGAATTAAATATTCGGTTAAGAAATCGTTATTACAAAAAAATTTGGCAAGCAAGTAGAGAGAGTTCCGATAACTTATTGTTACGTCTGTTAAACAGAAATGAAAATGGTTTGATGTAATACGTGGTTTTAATAATCTCTTTACATAAATTGACTAAAAATATAAATCTCAGATTTACTTTAATCCATTTTTGCAATTACCATATCCACCTGAAATTGAAGTTGCTTTATTGCTTTATTTAGGCCTTCTCTTTATGTAGATAAGAAAGATGCAGCTAACGATAGCGCTTTTTTTATTATATCTATAGTTCACTTGGATTCTTATTTAACTAACCTAATAAAGGTAAACACATGAAATTATCACATTTTTATTATCAGCAATCGCTGCAACAACTCTCGTTGCTTGTGGTAACTTGAGCAAAAGTATCTAAAGAAGGTGCTCCGGTTGATGGCTCCGAATTAGTATGGCCAAATCTTGAAAAATCTAAATTTAATCACGATGGTAGCCAATTCGGTTCTTGGCCGAACTGGGATAACGTTCGTATGATTGAAAAAGGCATGAATAAAGACCAACTTTATAACTTGATTGGTCGTCCACACTTTGGTGAGGGTTTATTCGGCGTGCGTGAATGGGATTATGTATTCAATTATCGCGAAAACGGCGAACACAAAGTATGCCAATACAAAATCCTATTTGATTCTGATATGAATGCACAAAAATTTCTATTGGTATCCAAACGGCTGTAACGGTAATTCTTCTTACTCCTTAACTGCAGATTTCTTTATTCGATTTTGATAAAGATACATTAACTGCAAAAGGTAAAGAAGTTGTTGATAAAGTTGCTGCACAATTAAAGGAATCTAAAGCAACAGAAGTGAATGTTGCGGGTTATACCGATCGTTTAGGTTCTGAAGCCTATAATATGGATCTTTCTCAACGTCAGAGCAGATCGTGTTAAAGCACGTTTAGCAGAGAAAGGTGTTGATGCACAAATTTCGGCTGTAGGCTGCGGTGAAGCTCACCAAGTTAAGGCTTGTAGCAACGAGAAGGGTAATCAGTTAATTAGTTGCTTACGTCCAAATCGTCGTGTTGAAATTTCATCTTCCGGTTCTGCACTAAAGAAGAAAAACAACTGGCGGTCAAATGGGACCCTGCGCCACTATATCAAAAAAATAGATTAATAAATACAAAGAAAGGGCATGTAAGCCCTTTCTTTTTATCTGCTTTTAAAGATTTTCATAACGTTGTAACACATCATTTACCAACTTATTTGCTAATGCCACATAATTGCCGTGGAAACGACTACCGAAGTTAAGTAGATGATAAAGTTGATAAACGATTTTTTCGCTCCTGATAACCTTCTTCTAATGGAAAAGTGCGGTCATAATTTTTTTATAGAATTCTTTTTGGGAACGGTTCAAATAATTCGGTAAAGGCTAAATCACATTCCCGATCTCCCCAATAGCAAGCTGGATCATAAGTGACCGTATGCTCGTCAATATTCGCGCAATTTTCAATCCATAAATTGCCATGTAAAAAGCGATGGTTTGGGCTGATGTTTTGCCAATAATGCAGCTACGGCTTTGATTATTTCTTCTGTGTCACCAAATTGAAGTTGTTTTTCTGAACAAAGTTGTAATTGCCAACCAATACGTTGCTCACTGAAGAATTTCCCCAATGATTGCACCAATCGTTCGGCTGATATTGTGGGCCAAGCCAAGTGTCGAACGATAAACCGTAATTATCAGAGCCTTGATATTGGTGTAAACGGGCAAGTTGCTTACCAAATTCTGCCATATTTTGTGCATTATTGGGTTTGCATATTGAGGCCTTCAAGCAACAAAAAAACTATGATTTTTGCGAACATCCCTACACCATACACCTCAGGTACGTGAATAGTATTGGTTTTTAGCCAACATGATTAACTGATCTGCTTCCGGCACGGAACATAGAGCGGTAGGATTTTTCATTCATTTTCACAAAAACAGGTTGAATCCCATCATCAATAATCCAAGATTCATGCATTTCACCGGTGTGAATTTTGGTTTTGCTTTTAATGGAATAATAAGCACCAAATTGATCAGCTAAGACTTGAGAAATAGACTTCCACATACCTTGTTCCTTTTGCTAGTTAATCATAGGGATAGTGTAAAAAGATTAGGAAAAATTACTGTAACTCAAGTCAAAATTTGGACATTTGGTTGTCATTTTTAAAATATGCTAGAATTTCGCACCGCACTTGATTTGTCCGCTTGTAAGGATGATAAAAGTGCGATGCTTTTTTAAAATGTTTTTTAATGAAATGAAACAAGTTGCCTTGCGTATGGGCGACCACTGTATAAGGAAAATGTATGCCTATTATTACTTTATTCTGACGGTTCACAACGTCAATTCGATAAACCTGTTACCGTATTAGAAGTTGCGCAAAATATTGGCGCAGGATTCTGCCAAAGCGACCATTGCCGGTCGTGTTAACGGCGAGCGTAAAGATGCCTGCGATCTGATTACCGAAGATAGCTCACTTGAAATTATTACCGCCAAAGATGAAGACGGCTTGGAAATTATCCGCCACTCCACGGCGCACTTGCTCGGTCATGCGATTAAACAATTGTTCCCAAATGTCAAAATGGCCATCGGCCCCGACGATTGACAACGGTTTCTATTATGACGTGGATTTAGGACCGCTCTTTAACCCAAGAAGATATTGATGCCCTTGAAAAACGCATGTTGAATTGGCGAAAACCAATTACGACGTGATTAAAAACGCCGGTAAGTTGGCAAGAAGCAAAAGATACTTTTTGAAAAAAACGTGGCGAGCCGTACAAAATGGCGATTCTAGATGAAAACATTGAACGTACCGCTACGCCTGCGCTTTACCACCACCAAGAATATGTTGATATGTGTCGTGGCCCGCATGTACCGAATATGCGTTTCTGCCATCATTTCAAATTACAAAAATTGCCGGAGCCTACTGGCGCGGTGACAGCAAAAAAATAAAATGTTGCAACGTATTTACGGCACGGCGTGGGCAGATAAAAAAACAACTGGATGCCTATTTGCAACGTTTGGAAGAAGCGGCGAAACGTGACCACCGTAAAATCGGTAAAGCGCTTGATTTATACCACATGCAAGAAGAAGCGCCGGGCATGGTGTTTTGGCACAACGATGGTTGGACCATTTTTCCGCGAATTGGAAACCTTCGTACGTACCAAATTAAAACAATACGATTATCAAGAAGTGAAAAGGTCCGTTCATGATGGACCGCGTGTTGTGGGAAAAACCGGCCACTGGCAAAACTACGGCGATTTGATGTTTACCACACAATCGGAAAACCGTGAATACGCCATTAAACCAATGAACTGCCCGGGACACGTTCAAATCTTTAACCAAGGGTTAAAAATCTTATCGTGATTTACCAATTCGTATGGCGGAATTCGGTTCTTGCCACCGTAATGAGCCTTCCGGTTCTTTACACGGTTTAATGCGTGTACGCGGTTTCACCCAAGACGATGCACATATTTTCTGTACCGAAGATCAAATTGAAAGCGAAGTGACGAGCTGTATTCGCATGGTTTACGATATTTACAGCACCTTTGGCTTTTACCAATATCTTCGTTAAACTTTCAACCCGTCCGGAAAAACGTATCGGTGCCGATGATATGTGGGATCGCGCGGAAGAAGGTTTTGGCGAATGCGTTAAAACACAATGGTCTTGAATATGAAATTCAAGAAGGCGAAGGCGCGTTCTACGGTCCGAAAATTGAATTTGCTTTTACGCGATTGCTTAGATCGTGAATGGCAGTGCGGTACTATTCAATTAGACTTTGCGCTACCGGGCCGTTTAAACGCCTCTTATGTGGCGGAAGATAATGATCGCCGTACGCCGGTAATGATTCACCGTGCGATTTTAGGTTCTATTGAACGTTTTCATCGGTATCATCACCGAAGAATACGCAGGTTTCTTCCCCTGCATGGTTGGCGCCAACACAAGCGGTTGTGATGAACATCACCGATTCTCAATCCGAGTATGTGCAAAAGGTGGCGAAACAGTTATCTGATGCAGGTTTACGCGTAAAACCGATTTGCGTAACGAAAAGTCGGTTTCAAAAATCCGCGAACATACCTTACGCCGTGTGCCTTATATGCTGGTTTGCGGTGATAAAGAAATTGAAACCGGCAAAGTGGCAGTGCGTACCCGTAAAGGTCAAGATCTCGGTACATTCACTGTGGGAAGAATTTTTAGACATTCTGAAAAACAAGTGAGAAATCGTGATTTGAAATTGTTGGGTGAAGAGTAGTTTTTCTTTGTTAAAAACATAAAAGTGCGGTCAAAAATGACCGCACTTTTATCCGTTCCACTAGATGTTAAAAATCCTATTTCCCCCAATGCACAATTAACATATAAGCCGCAATACTCAGCAAAATCAAACCAAGCAATTTTCTCGCAATATCAGGATGTAAAATGCCGCGAATTTTCATGGAAAGAAAACTGGTTGCAAAGGAACTTAGCACCACGATGAGCACGATAGTGAAATTTACGTATCCGATTTGCCAACCGTATTGAATGTGGAATGGTGGGTTTTTTGATAAGTAACCGTACAGACTGCCTAGCCCGCCGATCACCATCATGTAGTTGGTATAAGGGGCGATTTGATATGCCGAGACACTACGTAGTTGCGCGATTAGCGGCGCCATAATGGAACCGCCACTGATGCTCTGTCATGCCGGCAATGCTGCCGCCAAAAAAGCACAAGCCGATACCTTTAAGATTTTCATTTGAGGCAGAGTTGTCATTGCTAACACTCGAGTTACGGAAAAAGGTTCTGAGTGCCAAAAATCGTTAAGGTAATGATAAAAATACTGATAATAATGGTGTCGTGCAGATAAAAGCTGGCTTCAAAACCCAGTTGTACGCCTACAATCATACCTAGAGACCATAACAACATGGCTTTGTAATTGATTTGAATTTTTTGTTTGTAGAAATAAAAAAGATTAATCAGTGATGAACCAATCACAATTGTGAGGGATGTTGCCGCGACCATTTGAAGGGGAAAGTCAGGGAACAGGGTATAGAGGATAGGCACCATCAGCACCCCACCGCCAATGCCAAAGATGGCTGACATTAAATTCGTCAGCATGCCACAAAAGATCAAAATAACAATAAGTTCCAACGCCATAATACAACCCCCTTCATTTTTTTGCGTATTATGGTGTGGTATAAATTCGACGGATTATGATCGTGCTCATAATTTTTATAATTCTTTTTGAATTTGTGATCAACCTCACGCTATCTCTATGACAACTATCATAGTTTTTTGAATTTTGGTGTATTACTCTAACGGCGTATCTAATAATAAAGGGGATAATAATATGTTAGTTACGATCGTTTCTTTCTTACTGGTCACAGGGCTTGTGGCGTATATCTCTTGGTTAAAAAAACAAAGGGAGATGACCTTAGCACCTCCAAGGGGTATTTTTTTAGCAGGACGCGGATTAAGCGGTTTGGTCATCAGTTGTTCTATGGTGTTGACCTCGCTTTCTACGGAACAATTAATCGGCGTGAATGCCGTATCTTATAAAGGCAATTTTTCCATTATTGCGTGGACCGTACCGACGGTGATTCCGCTTTGTTTCCTGGCGATTTATATGTTGCCGAAATATTTTGCGTAACGGTTATACCACGGTGCCCGAATTTTTGAAAGCCGTTTCGACCGCCAGACACGTTTGATCATGTCCACGCTTTTCTTAATCTTCTATCTTTTAATCGTCATTCCGACCGCACTTTATACCGGTGCCATTGCGTTTAATAAAATCTTCAATTTGGAAACTGCATTCGGCTTGAGTTACGGTGCAGCGATTACCTATACGGTGATTGCCATTGGTGTGGTTGGCGCGATTTATGCCATTTTCGGCGGTTTGAAGGCGGTTGCGGTGTCCGATACGATTAATGCGGTGATTTTGGTTGTCGGCGCGTTGCTGGTGCCATTCTTTGCATTGATGTATTTAGAGAAGGCAGTTTTACTGCAGGTTTAAATACCATCACGACGAGCCACATTGAAAAATGGAATGCCATAGGGAGTGAAACCGATGCCACACCTTGGCCGACCATTTTTACGGGTATTATGGTGGTACACTTCTTCTACTGGACAACTAACCAAGCCATCGTTCAGCGTTGTTTTAGGGGGCGAAAGATTTAAAATCCGGTCAAAAAGGGATTTTAATTGCGGCATTATTTTTATTGACCTTACCGATCATCTTAAACTTACCGGGCTTATTAAGTTTCCATATTTTGGGTGATAGTGTGAATCCGATAGACGCCTCTTATCCATTGTTGGTAAATAAAGTGTTGCCGACGTGGTTGCAAGGTTTCTTCATTGCAGCGTTGTTCAGGGGCAATTTTGAGTACTTTCAACTCCTTCTTAAACTCTGCAGCGACTATTTATTGTAAAGACTTACTGCCTTCTATCAGCAAAAAGAGCGGTCAGAACAAGAGCTCATTGTGTATGCGAAAAAAGTCTCTACTATTATGGCGATTGTGACTATGGTTTTCGCACCGTTATTGATGTTCGGTACAGATGGTATTTTCTTGATCACCAAACGTTTTGCCGGTTTCGTGAACATTCCGATTGTGGCTTTATTCGCGGTGGGGATGTTTAACAAAACCGTTTCCGGCAAAGCTGCACGTATTGCCTTACTTGCTCACGTTATTCTGTATTTCTGCATTGTTTGGGTTTTTCAATGTTAAAATTAACTTCGTGTATGTTATGGGTGGCTTGTTTGTATTTGATGTCGTATTGATGCTTTTCTTAGGCCAATTCTTACGTCGCGAGCCTTATGTAGAAAAACAAAGAAAACTTGGGCAACGTGGATTTAACTAACTGGAAATATTTGAAAGTCACCAGCGTATCTTTAATCTTAGGTTTGCTTGCCCTTTATACTTTCCTCTCTCCAATCGGCATGGCTTCCGAAAGCGGTAATCCGTTAATGGTGTTAGGCGTGTGGGCAGTATTGCAAATTATCGTGTTGTTGGTTGTACGGAATAAAGAGGTTAAATAATGAACATTATCTATATTCTATTGGATCAGGTTCGTAAAAGATATGATTGGTGCTTACGGGCACCAAATCGTCAAAAACCCCAAACTTAGATCGCTTAGCGAAAGACGGCATTCGTTTTTAATAACGCCTTCACGCCTGCATCGGTTTGTGGGCCGGCACGTACGTCTTTATTTACGGGTTTAATGCCGTCTTCCCACGGCATTATTCGTAACGGTGAAAAAGGCGGAACCGGTGAGGTTAGCCGAGAAGCGCCGAATATCGGCAAACTGAGCGGATACAACACTTATGTCTTGGGGAAATGGCATGTCGGCACCAAATCCGTGCCGGAAGATTACGGCATTCAAGGACATAACTTTGACGGCTACGGCTACCCGGGCAGTGGTGTGTATAAAAACTTAGTATTCAACCAACCGCCGACACATTCCAACCGTTACAAAGAATGGTTGGAAGAAAAAGGCTATGAAATTCCTGAAGTAAGTCGTGCGTATTTCGGCGATAACCCGCATTTGCGTGTACAAGAACTGTGTGGTTTACTTTCCGGTAGCAAAGAACAAACCATTCCTTATTTCATCATTGATGAAGCGAAAAAAATACCTTCAACAATCTCTGGATGAAGGTAAACCGTTCTTCGCGTGGATCAACTTCTGGGGCCCGCACACTCCTTGTATCGTGCCGGAGCCTTATTATTCCATGTACCGCAAAAGAAGATGTGGTGTTAGATGAAAGTTTCTTCAAACCGCTAGAAGGCAAACCGGGACATTACCGCACTATTTCCAAAATGTGGGGAATGTGGGAAGCCAGCGAAGATCATTGGAAAGAGGTGATTACCAAGTTCTGGGGCTACATTACGCTCATTGATGACGCCATTGGCGAGCTATTTGCGTTCTTGGAAAACAATCAAATTTATGACCGCACTTTTATGGTGGCAACCGCTGATCACGGTGATGCCATGGGCGCGCACCGCATGATTGAAAAAGGCGAGTTCATGTTTGATACCACCTACAACATTCCGATGATCATCAAAGATCCGCGCTCTAATCGGGTTAATCAGCAAGACGACAACTTGGTTTTATTGGCACGACTTAACTTCCACCGTGTACGATTTAGCCAATCAACCGGTTCCGAAGGAATTTGAAGGGGAGAGTATTTTGCCGATTGTGCGGGATAATAAAGATAACGAGCGTAAAGGCGTGTTAGCGCAACTCGCCGGCCATTTCGTGTATTTTTTGAACAACGTATGTGGCACCGCAAAGATTACAAGTTGGTCTTTAATGCCTCCGATGTGTGCGAACTATATGATGTGCGCAAAGATCCGGGCGAAATGCACAATTTATTCTATGATCCGAATTATCGGGAAGTGAAAAAGAAATGCTGGAAGAAATGCGGGCGGAAATGCAACGGCTTAGCGATCCATTGGAAAAACTGGGTCTATCGCATTATTGATGAAATTTAATAAAAGAAAGTTTAATTTTAAGAAGGCGAGTTTATTCGCCTTCTTTTATAATAAGCGTCATAACAAAAACAATTCAAAAAAACAGACCGCACTTTCAAGGAAGATGATTGATATGACGGAAACTAAAAGCAATCCTACCAATGGATTTAAAAAGGCTGCCAATTAACCTATTTGCACCAACTTGCCAAAGGCATGACCGTTTATAACCAAGGGAAAAAGGCGCAAGAGTTTTATTACGTCAAACAGGGGTTAATCGGGCTGTATCATACTCTGAATAATGGTAAAGAAAGCCTTGCCCGCTTATATAAACAAGGTGATTATTTTGGCTTTTCGCACGTTGTTTGACTTTGATGATTGTCGCTATCACTGCAATGCCAAGGTACTGATCGAAGCGGAAATCATCAGAATAAAACCGGGAAATATCGATCGTTTTCTGACCGACAATTTGCACATGAGTAAGCTCCTTTTGCAAACCATCGCTAATGAATTACGAGATGCGGAGCAACGTTTAGCGAAAAGTGCTTATTTGCATACTCTTGACCGAGTGATTGATAGCCTGTGCTTTCTAACAAAAAAATTTCCCTTATTATAATTGGACTTATCGTGAAATCGCCGAGTATGCCGGCTGTGAAACGGAAACGGCGATTCGTATTGCCAAAGAACTCAAGAAAAAGCGGCTTATTTATCGATTTATTGCCTTCTCACAAAGGAAAATAGAGGCAGGTTATGTCGTTTTTCTCTCCTCAAGCACATTTTCATCTTATGGCCAAGCCAAGCAGTTTCCATTGCAATATTCAATGTGAATACTGCTTTTATTTGTCGAAGGAACATGAATTGGGGTCGAAAGCGCCTTTTATGTCCCGAAACACCTTGCGAAATTATGTGAAAAATTACATTGAAGCCCACGCCGGAAATCGGGTTGAGTTTGCTTGGCAGGGCGGGGAGCCGACATTGCTTGGGTTGGATTTCTTTAAAAGTGCGGTGGATTTTTCAACATGAATTTGCTAACGGTAAAACCATCACAAATGCCTTTCAAACTAATGGACTGGCACTCAATCGTCAATGGGCGGAATTTTTTTAAACAACATCAATTCCTTATTGGTTTATCCATCGATGGGCTGAGTGCCGTACATAATCGTTATCGCATTTCAAGCAATGGCAACCCGACTTTTGATAAAGTGGTGAATGCATTGGAATTGCTGAAAACCTATCAGGTGGATTTTAATACGCTGACTGTCGTAAAACGATCAAAACTGGCATAAAGGGAAAGAGACGTATTTAGCGCTGAAAAACGCTCGGCTCAAGGTTTATGCAATTCATCCCGGTAGTAGAACGTAAGAATAGAGCAACCGCCGAGACTACGCATTTTTCCGTTCCGAGCGACGGTTTTGGGCATTTTTTTGGTAGACGTCTTTCAGGAATGGAAAAAGAAGATGTAGGACAGATTTTTCGTGTTGGAGTTTGATAATTTGCTCGGGCAGTGGTTGGGGTATCCCTCAAGCAGTTGCGTACATCAGCCTACTTGTGGCAAGTCTCTGGTGGTCGAAGCCAATGGCGACGTATATTCCTGCGATCATTATGTTTTATCCGGAATATAAAATCGGCAATTTAAATAAACAATCTCTGGAAGATATTGTGTTATCGCCTCGGCAGCAACAATTCGGCATGGAAAAGCTCACACTGCTTACGTCAATTTGTCAGCAGTGCGATGTGCGACATTTTGTCAGGGCGGTTGTCCTAAACATCGCTTTGTTTCGCTGCCGAATGAGACCATAAAACATAATTATTTATGCGCATCATACCGCTATTTTTCCATCAAACCGCCGCCGATATGCAACAAATGTGCCCGGCAGATTCGCGCCGGCAATTCTGCTTAAAAACGCTTTTAAAAACGACCGCACTTTTAACGCTTAAAAGGCGTTTTCCATCATAATTTCACCGTCTTTATGTACCCGATGAAGTGCGAAGCCTTTAGCTTTTAATTTCTCGTAACTTTCTTTTACCATATTCAGGTTGCCACAAATTAAGAAACGGGTATCGGCTTTAGTAAAGGTGATATTTAACGCGTTTTCTAGTTCGCCGTTTTCTAATAATTGCGGAATTCTTTTGGTTTAATGCGCCGTCAATTTTTCTCTCGGGTAATGACCGGTTGATAGATGAATTTGTTGGCATATTTCCCCACTATAGCGTGGTCTTTTAAGTCGGCTAAATACTGTTCAAATACCAAATCATCTACATAAGAAACGGAATGCACTAAGACGACTTTTATCGGCTTTTTTGCCATAATGTTTCGTTTTCTAACATCGACAAAAACGGCGCAATGCCTGAACCGGTGGCGAGTAAAACAAGTTCTTTACCCTGAGGAATGCGGCTAACGGTAAAGAACCCGATAGGTTTTTCTCTAATAATAAGCTGTCGCCTGCTTGCATTTGGTTAAAATGCCCTGACATGATGCCGTCTTCAATGAGGATGGCGTAAAAATCCAGATGATCCGCATTTTCGGTAGAAATCATGGAATAGGCACGGGAAATGTATTCATCTCCTTGCATAAACCCTAATTTGGCAAATTGACCGGCAATAAAATCAAAGTCCTTCGGGCGAGTGATACTGAAAAGAAAGTAGCTTGGGTGTGTTTTTTTAACCCAACGCACTTTCTGTTCGGTAAAAGAATATTCTTTTTGTGCTCGTTCATAAATAGCTCCTGATTCCTGAATTAAAAATAAAAAAGTAAAACGGCAAAAGGCGCCAATCGTTAGGTAGGTGATATTTTATACGACTTGGACAAATCTTGTTATGCTTTTTCGGAGTAGGTAATTGATTGTCGTAAAAGGTTTTTAAAATCAATTTTCCTAAGCATTCGACTATTGCTTAACAAGGTAAAATTCTGTAAAAATACGCCCCGTTTTTGCTCATTATCAGAGCAATTAAATATGAATCTAACTTCTGTTCTTGGCAACAAGAATAATAGTTTTGTGACTTAATTAATAGAGGAATGTCATTATTAAAACCGTAAAACGCGCACCAGCAGTAAATCGCCCTAATCGCATTAATGATGAAATTAGAGTGAAAAGAAGTCCGCTTGATTGACCAAGAAGGTGAGCAAGTTGGTATTGTTCCAATTCAACAAGCATTAGAGATGGCAGAAGCTGCCGCTTTAGATTTAGTTGAAATCAGTCCGAATGCGGAACCGCCTGTTTGTCGTATTATGAACTACGGTAAGTTCCTTTATGAAAAGAGCAAAACTGCCAAAGAGCAGAAGAAAAAGCAGAAAGTTGTGCAGGTGAAGGAAATTAAATTCCGTCCCGGCACAGACGAAAAGCGACTATCAGGTAAAAACTACGCAGCCTGATTCGCTTTTTTTGGAAGATGGGGATAAAGCCAAAATTACACTGCGTTTCCGTGGTCGTGAAATGGCACATCAACAAATTGGTACCGAAATGTTAGAACGGATTAAAAACGATTTGGCTGAAATTTCAGTGGTCGAGTCGGCACCGGGAAAAACTTGAAGGTCGCCAAATGGTGATGGTTCTTGCCCTAAAAAGAAATAATCAGTGCATTTCAAGTAACAAAAGTGCGGTGAAAAATTTAAATGTTTTTCAACCGCACTTTTTTATCGCCTGATTATTATATGATGTGAGCCACAAAGATTTGGTGTGAGAACAACATAGTAATTACATTAAAAGATTGTGGCAGTTTAAAATCTCAAACAATGCGGAGTTATCAAACAATGCCTAAAAATTAAAAACAGTACGCGGTGCTGCTAAGCGTTTCAAAAAACTGCTTCCGGTGGTTTCAAGCGTAAACAATCTCACCACGTCATATTTTGACTAAGAAAACAACAAAACGTAAACGTCACCTACGCCATAAATCCATGGTTGCTAAGTCCGACTTAGTATTAGTAGTAGCGTGCTTGCCATACGCATAAGCACAAACGTACGTCAGTTCATTTTAGTTAAAAATATTACATAGGAGATTAAATAATGGCTCGTGTAAAACGTGGTGTTATTGCAAGAGCACGCCATAAGAAAGTTCTTAAGGCTGCTAAAAGGTTATTATGGTGCACGTTCACGCGTGTATCGCGTTGCTTTCAAGCGGTGATCAAAGCCGGTCAATATGCATATCGTGACCGTCGTCAACGTAAACGTCAATTCCGTCAATTATGGATTGCACGTATCAACGCTGCGGCCCGTCAAAACGGTTTATCTTACAGCAAATTCATCAATGGCTTGAGAAAAGCCTCTGTTGAAATCGACCGTGAGATCCTTGCCGATATCGCAGTATTCGACAAAGTGGCATTTGCTGCATTAGTTGAAAAAGCAAAATCTGCACTTTAATTATTAAAGTTTAGATAAAAATTAGGACGCTCTTGAGCGTCCTTTTTAATGGATTGAAAATGGCATTAAAATTTACTCATAACATTCATCAGATCCGCCATAGTCATTGGCATAATTAACACTAAAAAAACATTATTTTTTTCCACCGCACTTTTTCCTTGAAAAACGATTTTTTTGCTCGCTATTTCCATGTTGGTATGATAAAAATAGCCACGCCTTAACTCTATGGAAATTAACATGAAAACATTATTTTCTTTTCTTCTTACTTTTATTTCGCTCCCTCTTTTTGCAATTAACCCGCAGCAACTGGTGGACGATGCTAAGCAGCAAATTAATGTAACAACAAGCTATGATCCGGCCTATCGTAAACTAGCTTTTTCCTATGGGAGATGTGCCGTTGCATACCGGCGTGTGTACCGATGTTGTTGTGCGCGCTTACCGTCATCAACAAATTGATTTACAGCAGTTAGTGCACAACGATATGAAAAAGGCGTGGAATACTTATCCTAAACGTTGGGGAAATAAAGGTACCGATACAAATATTGATCACCGTCGAGTGCCAAATTTAGAAAATTTCTTTAAACGTCATGGTAAATCGCTTTCGTTAACTGATGTGGCAGATTTCAAAGCAGGGGATATCGTCACTTGGCGTTTACCGCGTAACTTACCGCATATTGGTATCGTTTCCGATAAGAAGAGCAGTGATGGTGTACCGTTGATTATTCACAACATTGGAAGTGGCACGCAAGAAGAGGATATTTTATTTAAATATCAAATTGTTGGACATTATCGCTATTAATGAAATTTGTTAAAAAGATAGTGAAGTATAACAAACTAAGATGCTAAAAAGAAAAAAACCGCTATCCAATTCTGAATAGCGGGAGGTCTTAAATATAAGAAAACTTTAAAGACAACTGCATTTGCAGTGCACTAGCAATTATTAAGACTGAAAATGAAAAAAATAGTTCAGAAAAAAAGTAAAAAACTTGCAATTTACAAAAAGTTTACGATTATTTTTTTGGGGTAAATGTTAATGTATTGATATATAATAATAAAACTTTTTAATTAGAGTAAAATAATACGCTTTGTAAATTTTTATGTATAGGGGTTAAAAGCCATTTTTTATCAACCACTTTTGCTCAAAAACCGCTCTTTTTGTTTTGGAGCGGTTTTTTATTTATTAGTGTTGAGATTGTCTGAAAAAAATCTTCAATTTGCTGTTCAATGCCAATCTCGTCGAGTTTAAGCGCGGTTAGCATTTTCCGCTTACGATCCTGGTGGCACGAAGAAATCCGGAATACCTAATTGCAATAATTTAACATTATGTTGTTGCACATGAAGTACTTCCGCCACTGCACTTCCGGCACCGCCTTGAATGGCATTTTCTTCTAGGGTGACGATAAGCTCGTGTGTTTGGCTATTTCACTAATTCTTGTAACATCAAGAGGTTTAATAAAACGCATATCCACAACAGTGACATTGAGTTTTTCTGCAACTTTCAATGCATTTGGTAGCAAGGTGCCAAAGTTTAAGATTGCAATTTTTGCCCTCCCGAATGAGTTTAGATTTGCCTAATTCTAAAGCATGTAATGGTTCTAACGTCACGCCGACCGCATTGCCTCGCGGATAACGCACAGCTGCCGGTTTGCCACAGTGATAGCCGGTATAAAGCATTTGACGACATTCGTTTTTCATCACTAGGTGCCATGATGATTAAATTTGGAATGCAACGCATGAAACTTAAATCAAAGGCCCCTTGATGGGTTTGACCGTCTGCACCGACGATTCCAGCACGGTCAATGGCAAATAATACGGGCAGGTTTTGAATAGCTACATCGTGAATTAATTGATCATAAGCCCGTTGTAGGAAAGTAGAGTGATCGCAACTACCGGTTTATATCCACCGATGGCTAAGCCTGCAGCGAAAGTGACGGCGTGTTGTTCGGCAATCGCAACATCAAAATATTGCTGCGGAAAACGTTGGGAAAAACTCCACCATGCCGGAACCTTCACGCATAGCGGGTGTAATACCAATAAGTTTCGGATCTTGTTCTGCCATTTCACATAACCAATCGCCGAAAATTTTGGAATAGGTCGGTGTGGCATTCGATTTTTGGTAATTCACCGCTTAAATGGTTAAATTTTTGGTACGCCGTGGAAACCAATAGGGTCTTTTTCTGCGGGAATGTAGCCTTTTCCCTTTTTGGTGACGATATGCAGGAATTGCGGGCCTTTTAATGAACTCATGTTTTGCAAGGTGTTGATGAGTTCTTCAACGTTATGCCCATCAATCGGACCAATATAATTAAAACCTAGCTCTTTCAAACATAGTCCCGCCCGGCGAGACTAAACCTTTAACATGCTCTTCGGTTTTTCACAAATTCTTTAATTGGCGGTACGCCGGAGAGAATCTTTTTCCCACCTTCACGGATGCTGGAATAGAAAGAACCGGATAATAAACGTGCTAAGTGATTGTTCAGTGCTCCTACATTTTTCCGAAATTGACATTTTCATTATCGTTTAAAAATCACCAACATATCGGTGTGCAACGAACCTGCGTGGTTTAATGCTTCGAATGCCATACCGGCGGTAATGGCGCCATCACCGATGACACAAACGGTTTTGCGTCCTGCGTTTTCACGCTCTGCCGCAATGGCTATGCCTAATCCTGCGCTAATTGATGTAGAGGAGTGGCCGACACTTAATACGTCAAATTCACTTTCGTCACGCCAAGGGAACGGGTGTAATCCGCCTTTTTGGCGAATGGTCGGCATTTGATCACGGCGACCGGTTAAAATTTTTATGAGGATACGCTTGATGGCCCACATCCCAGATAAGCTGATCAAAAGGCGTTTTAAATACATAATGTAAGGCTACGGTGAGTTCGACGGTGCCCAAACCTGAAGCCAAATGCCCACTACTTTGACTAACGGATTCTAAAAGATATTCGCGTAATTCTTTTGCAAACTTGAGTCAATTGCTCTTTGGGTAAAAGACGCAAATCCTCGGGGAATTAATTAATGATAAAAGGGGATAATTTTTGCATAATTGTTAGTCAATTCCAACGTGATGAATTCTCATAGTATGTCGATAAAAATACGTAAAATTTTACCCGCACTTTTTTGATGTAACGACACTTAGCTTTGGCGTTTAATGATAAATTCCGCTAAAGCATAAAGTGCGGTGGTGTCAAAAGGTAAATTTTGTAATTCGGCCAATGCGGTTTCATATAACTCTTGGGCTTTTTGTTTGGCGCCGGCTAAGCCTAATAATTTTGGATAAGTGCTTTTTATCCGAATTCAAATCAGACCCTACAGGTTTACCGATAGTTTCGCTGTTGCCCTCGATATCTAAAATGTCATCCTGCACTTGAAATGCCAAACCAATTGCTGTGGCATAACGCTCCAGTTGCTGTGAAAGCGCCTCGTCGGCAAAATGAGGAGAACAAATAAATCCCAGTTTTAGTGCCGCAGTAAGCAATGCTCCGGTTTTATTTAAATGAATATGTTCTAATTCTGCCAAGCTAATGGCTTTTTTTGTTCAGAAATTAAATCCAAACTTTGCCCTAAGCACATTCCTTTTTACGCCCGCCGCCGCACTTAATGTTTTGATGAGTGCAAGTTTTTGTTCGGCCGATAAATCGGGAATATCCGTTAACATTTCGAAAGCAAAAGATTGCAACGCGTCACCGGCCAAAATGGCGGTAGCTTCATCGAAGGCAATATGGCAGGTTTTATGGCCTCGACGTAATTCATCATCATCCATGGCAGGTAAATCGTCATGAATTAAAGAATAAGCATGGATGGCTTCAATGGCCGCCGCTGCGTAGTCAAGATGGGCTAAGTTTGCGCCTAACATACGGCCGGTGGCATAAACCAAAAACGGACGAATGCGTTTGCCTCCGAGCAATAATCCATATTTCATGGCTTCTGCCAATGGTGCCGGGGAGCTGTTAATATGCTCAAATTGACTGGCTAAGAATGGATTAATGCGTTGTTGAACTTACTGTAAATCTAGCGAAAAACTGATACATTGCCGGCTCGTTATTCTTCTGGTTGATAATCGGTAAGTTTTTGCACTTTCGCTTTTTTTGCAACAAAATTTGAATGCGTTGCTCCGCTTGTTGTAAGCGCTCTTGCCCCTGTTGTGCTAATTTGATCCCTTCTTCGAAATCTTTTAACGCGTCTTCCAGTGATAACTCGTTATTTTTCTAAAACGGCTCACGATTGCTTCCAACTGTTTAAGCGTGTTTTCAAAATCAGGTTCATTTTTTTCAACCGGCTTACGGGCCATTGTCTTATCCTTAACGTTAAGCGAAATTTAATTGCGCTATTGTACTTGATTTTTTAGCCCTATTGTTAGGGGCGAATTTAGGTATTTCATCTTGAGAATATGGTGGAAAAACGTTGTTTTTATTACCGCACTTTTTCCTTTAATGCTCGCACTTGGTTTGCGCTTTGCAACGAGCGAATAGCCATTTTTAAGCCATCTAACATAGCAGGCATGACGCTGGTCATGTGGGTTTCTTCAGGATACACTTTTTGCCGTTACGGATAAATTGCCATTTGGAATGGCGTTAAGTTTTTCCTCTAAATTCATCACTTGGCTAATCATGCCTCGTTGTTCCAACAGCTTTTTGTCTTTGTGCATCCTGTTTCATGTAAGGCGCCAATTTTTGTTCGTATTCTCCAACGCTGAAACGTACACCGATATGTTGTTCGGCCTGTTTTTGAGCGTTGTTGGATGAAGCTAAAGCAAGTCCTGCAAAATACGTTGTTGATTCCACCAAACGGAGGGACTGGCGATAAGGTAATTGCGAAAACCTTCAGGGTGATTGAGCAAACTATACAAAACAAATAGGCCTCCATAAGAATGCCCGAAAATATTTTTGTTGTGATTTATTAATGTGAAAACGTTCTGCGAGATCGGTGAGCAACTCTTCTTGAATAAAACGATAAAAAAATGTTCTGCACCACCAAATTGGCGATTCACTTTATCGCCCATATTTTTCATAATTTTTCTGATGGCGGTGTGTAATCTTGCGAACGTTCCTTCGGGTTTAGCAACAGCGTATTGGGATAACCGATTCCTACAATCAAAAAGGGTACTGCGTTGGTTTCTTCTGCCCGCGCCATCATGTTTTGTGCCACTCCGGCGGCGACAGGAAACAAGGCATCGCCATCTAACACATACAACACGGAATAGCCTAATTCTTTTACATTACCTACAGGTAATACCTGAATGCGATAGTCTTTATTTGTGAAATTGCTGTGGAGTTGATATTCCTTGGCGCCCGGCAAAACGGCCGGTTTTAGTTCCCCACCAGAAACTGCCTGATGGGCATCCGCCATATTCATCAGCATCGTGCAAGAAAGGGCAAATAATAAAGGTTTCATAAGATTCTCCGCGGTGTAAACCGTATTAGATTAACAAAGTGCGGTGGTTTTTCTAAAATTTTTTTCTTTGGTAGAAATGCTTAGGGTTTCATTGTGCTTAATGACTAATCAGATTTGTATAAATTGCTATAAAAATTCCTAAAATTATGGTCTAATAGCCGACAATTTTTGTAATTAAGAGAAAAGGTTAAATATGAGCTGGATTGATAGAATTTTTTAGTAAAAAAATACATCTTCTTCCTCACGCAAAGCCAACGTCCCTGAAGGCGTTTGGACAAAATGTACTTCCTGCGAACAAGTGTTATATCGCGAAGAATTAAAACGTCATTTAGAAGTTTGTCCGAAATGTGGTCACCACATGCGTATTGATGCACGCGAACGTTTATTGTGCTTATTGGATCAAGATAGCGTACAAGAGTTAGCTGCAGAGTTAGAGCCAAAAGACATCTTAAAGTTCAAAGACCTGAAGAAATATAAAGATCGTATTACCGCCCATGAAAGACACCGGTGAAAAAGATGCATTAATTACATTTTTACGGTACGTTATACAATATGCCGGTTGTGGCGGCAGCCTCAACTTTAGCTTTATGGGCGGTTCTATGGGCTCCGTGGTGGGCGCGAAATTCGTGAAAGCGGCGGAAAAAGCCATAGAAGAAAATTGTCCGTTTGTGTGTTTTTCCGCCAGTGGCGGTGCGCGTATCGCAGGAAGCCTTGTTCTCTTTAATGCAAATGGCGAAAACCAGCGCTGTGTTGGCCAAAATGCGTGAAAAAGGCGTACCGTTTATTTCTGTTTTAACGGATCCGACGTTAGGCGGCGTGTCTGCAAGTTTTGCCATGTTGGGCGATATTAATATCGCCGAGCCAAAAAGCCTTGATTGGTTTTGCCGGTCCGCGAGTTATTGAGCAAACCGTACGCGAAAAAAATTACCGGAAGGTTTCCAACGCAGTGAATTTTTTTATTGGAAAAAGGTGCAATTGACGCGATCGTAAAACGTGCCGATATGCGTAACACCTTAGCGAGCTTGTTGGCGAAACTAATGAACAAACCTTCTCCATTTGTGGAAAGCGAATTGATCGTTGAAGAAGACGTCGCATAAAACACTATAAGGCATTCATAATGCAAAACCGAATTAAAAAGCCACTACGCCACTCAACGAGTGGCTTTCTTATTAGAAAACAGCCATTTTTAAAGCCATTGATTTAGGGGCTTGAGCAGGGTTAAATCCGTGGCGCAGGAATTGGATTTATTAACGCCTGCGCCTTATGTGATTACGGTCGGCGGCACTAACGGCAAAGGCACAACGTGTCGTTTGCTGGAAACTATTTTGCTTAATGCCGGTTATCGTGTCGGCGTGTATTCTTCGCCACATTTGTTACGTTATAACGAACGTGTGCGCATTCAAAATCAAGAATTAGACGATGCGCAACACACGGCATCATTTGCCTATATTGAAGCGCATAAAAAGTCAGTCTTTAACATATTTTTGAATTCAGCACTTTATCTGCCTTGCACTTATTTAAATGCGCAAAAATTAGATGTGGTGATTTTTAGAAGTTGGGCTCGGCGGACGGTTAGATGCCACCAATATTGTCGATAATCATATGGCGGTTATTACCAGTATTGATATTGACCACACAGATTTTCCTAGGTTCTACCCGCGAACAAATCGGTTTTGAGAAAGCCGGGATTTTCCGTGCTAATACGCCGGTGATTATTGGTGAACCGATGATTCCACAAACTATGCTGGATCGTGCCAAAAGAATTAGGGTAGCTAACACTTTTGCCGTCATCTTGATTGGACGTTTAGTCAACAGGGACAAAGTTGGACGTGGCAAACTACACAATCGGACGAAAAAGTGCGGTGGAATTTTTTAACGGATTTACCGTTTTGTCAGATTCCTTTAGCTAATGCCGCCACAGCACTTGCGGCTGTTCAAAAATTGCCGTTTGAGATTTCCCTTGATGTGGTGAAAAATCTTTAGCGGAGGTAGAACTAATCGGTCGCTTCCAAACCCTTAAACCTGAATGTTTGGCGCATTTGGCACAAAAACTTAATCGTCATGTGTCACAGTTACCACAGATGATTATTGATGTTGGACACAACCCGCATGCTGCGCGTTATTTAGCGGAAAAATTGACCGCACTTAAAGCCCAAAGCAACGGAAAATTCATTGCGGTTTGTGGTATGTTGAAAGACAAAAGATGCCAAGGGCGTGCTTGAGCCCTTGTTGCTGTTAATTGATGAGTGGCGCTGCGTCACGCTTGGTGGTTATCGTGGACAGACTGGAGAGCAATTGTTTGTGACGTTGCAACAAACTGCTCGTCTCTATCAGAAAGTCGTAAAAAGGTAGCTATAGTAATTCCGTGGCGGAGGGCGTGAAAAGTGCGGTGGAAATTTCAAATGAAAATGACACTCTGTTGGTGTTCGGTTCGTTCCACACGGTAGGGAGTTTTTGACGTATAGTCAGGAATGAGATTAAGAGAAATAAAAAAATAGCACCGAGATTGATGTTTCGGTGCTATTTTTTTATGATAGTTATTTTAGTCTAAATGTCTCACATCATTTAATACATCAACGAAAAATTTGCTATCAAAATCATTGGTTTTGTTGATAGCGCACAATATTAATGGCGGTATTCAACAAGCTTTGGCTTTTTGCCTTCGTCGCGATGTTCTTGCCAGCTAATTCCATTGAAGAGCGATAACAGTAAACGCAAAAGTATGACCATGTGAAATAATCAAAAATATTACCTTGATCATGTACTTTAATAATGTCCTGCATGGCTCTCATGGCACGGTCGGCAAGTTGTTCAAAGGTCTCTCCGCCATTACTTTGCGCCTTGTAATGCGCCGGAGCATTCCGCAATTGTTTAAATTCTTCCAATTGACGCAAATCTTCAACAGGTAAGCCTTCCCAAGTACCAAAAATATTGTTCATTAAGTCCTTGGTGTTGAAATAATGGTACAGAGCGTTCACCCAGAATATGTTGTGCCGTATCAATGGTGCGTTGCAGACAGCTGGAATAGGCCGCGACAAAGGGCACATCTTTTAGTGCCACGCCGGTTAATTTTGCCCTTTGACACCGTTTTCTGTTAAATCAGAATTGCCCAATCCTTGTAATAGACCTTGTTCATTCCAAACGGTACGTCCGTGACGAATTAAATAAAATGTTAAATTTTTGCTCATAACTTTACCTTCCTAAATTAAATAAAACAAAAAGAAAAACGACCGCACTTTTAACCGAAGATCTTCGTTACAAAAGCGGGCTAAATAAGAAAAAAAGAGTTTTTCGACGATACGTTGATAAACGGAGCGCGTGCTCCATGTAACATAATCGACTAATTCCGAGTTTTTAATATAACTTTCATGTAATAAAAGAAATTTCGTTCCGCAAATGCCGGATCTTCCACCACCATGGTGACTTCAAAATTCAGCAGAAACTGCGCATATCCATGTTCACGGTGCCGACCAAGGCCAATCGGTTGTCGATCAACATACTTTTAGTATGCAATAAACCCTTGTTGAAATTATAAATTTTCACGCCGGCAGCGAGTAAATCATCGAAGAATGTACGACTTGCCCAATGCACCATGAGGGAGTCGTTTTCTTTCGGTAGAATGATGGAAACTTCCACGCCACGTAAAGCCGCAATACGCAAGGCTTCCGCAATATTGTGGCTTGGCACGAAATAAGGCGAGGTGATCACAATGCTTTTTACGTGCCGAGAAAATAGCAATCGCCAACGATTGCGACATTAAATCGTCGGGAAAACAAGGGCCGGTAGCGAGAATTTGTACTGCATGAGAGTTATTTTGTTCCAACGGCAAAAAGTGGGCAATCAGGCACTTCAGAGGAAGTTTAGCGGCTGTTTCAATTTCCCAGTCCCATGCGTGTAAACCGTTTAATACTGCAGATACCGGACCGTTAATGCGCACCATAATGTCAATCCATTCGCCAACATTGCTATTTTTCTTGAAGAATTTCGGATCCACCATGTTCATGCTACCGGTGTAAGAAATTTGGTTATCGATCACAATAATCTTGCGGTGTTGGCGCAAATCAATGCGATTAAAGAACATACGGAATAAATTGACGTGCAAGGTTTCCGTCACCTCAATGCCATTATCGCGCATGGCTTGGCATTCGGTACTTTTTAAGAAAGGGCGACTACCTACAGAGTCCAACAAAATATGAATTGCCACGCCGCGTTGTTGGGCTTTTGATTAATGCCTGTATAACATCTTTTACCAAGCCTTTGGCAGACCAGATGTAAAACACCATATTGATAGATTTTTTTCTGCCTGATTGATGTCATGAATGATGCTTCGCATAATGCTTTCGGGCGTATCCAAAATATGCAATTCGTTGCCCAAAATGCAAGGTATGCCAAGGCGTTGTTTGGCAAGATCAAAAAATTGGACGGTAGAGCAGGTTGGTTCGTGTATTCACCAAATTATCGCAATAAGAAAGGCGCGTGAACCAATCCATATATTTCGGCTTAAGCTGCTCAAACGCGATAGCGCGACGTTTCCCAAATTGATTTCGCCAAAAATTAAATAGGCGATAATGCCCACCACAGGAAACACATAAATGACCATCAACCAAGACAACATCGCAGGCACGGATTGTTTTCTGATAATTAAACGAATCGTAATGGCGATAGTCAGAATCCAGACGAAAATTGGAATAATGTAAGCAAGAATTTGTTCAAAAGTCATGAAATTACTAAAACCCTATAAAGGAACCGAGGTAAAAAAGACCAATAAAATAGGTGGTGCAATATTGGTAATAAAGCCAAAAACTAAATGCCAACAGTAAGACTTCCACGCCACCGGCTTTTTGAATGATTGGCAAAGTGCAATCAATGGCGGTGGCACCTGTGTAGCCCTATTGCGGTGGAGCGGTAATGTTGCATAAATAACGGCACAATAAATAAACTAATCAATTCACGGGATAAATCATTAAAAACGCAATACTCCCCAAATTGGCCCCCATGCGTTGTTTAAGGTGACACTGGAAAGCGAATACCAGCCTAACCCTGAAGAAACCGCGAGCCCTTGCACGATGGGGACATTGAGCACTTGCGCACCGATAATACCACCAAGTAGTGACGTTAAAACAAAAATGGCACCGGTTATCATGCCGCGTTGATTAAAAAAACACGGAACGAATAGAAATACCGTTATTACGTAATTGTATGCCAACACAAAAAATCAACACGACTAACACATAAGTGCTGGAACCAAACGGCAGGCTCACCCAACCTTTGCCCCATAACCCGATAAAAAAGCCAACAATCACCACCAGACATAATTTCAACGAATCCAACACAGTTCGCCAGCGGGAGGGCATTTTTCCGTTGTTTTGGTTAAAGGCAGTGGGGAAAGTTTGTCATAGATAAATAAACCGAGAAAGGTTAGCCCTTGAATGAAAACAATAAATGTCAGGGCATAAATACCAATTTGCGGCAATTGCTGTGCCAAATTATCTAATTGCCCAAGGGACACGCCCATAATGAACAAGATCATATACAACAGTAGCATGGTGATTTTGCCAAATTGTTGTAATATTTTTGTATTTTTGATTTTAAAGGCGTAACCGATAAGCATCGGCACCAAAATAATGAGCAAACTTTCCAACATAATTTACGACAGCATGAAACAGTATAGTGCGGAAAAGTATAGCACTTTTTCTGTTTTCTCACCTAATTGCAAGCAGTTTCCACCGTTGCTTTCATGGTATAATTCAGCGCATCATTTCTTGAGGTTTTTCTGTCATGACATTTCAAATTGTATTCCAACATCCTGATTTTTATTGTAATAAATAAACCTAACGGAATAAGCGTACATAAAGATCATGCCGATGTGGGGTTAACTCGGCTTGTGGCACAACAATTGGGCGTGCCGCAGGTTTGGTTGGTTCATCGTTTTGGACAAAGTGACGTCCGGCTTGTTGATATTGGCACTAAATGAAAAGGCGGCTGTGACGTTGTCGCGTAAATTTGCCGAACATCAGATTCAGAAAACCTATTTAGCGCTATCCACCCAAAAACCGAAGAAAAAGCAGGGGCAGAATCAGCGGCGATATGCAAAAAGCCCGTCGTGGTGCGTGGAAATTGTGTCAAAAGCAAAGAAAAATCCCGCCATTACCGATTTTGTGTCGCACAGCTTGGCACCGAATTTGCGTTTATTCATTCTGTATCCCAAAACTGGTAAAAACCCCATCAGATTCGCGTTGCCATGAAAAGTTTGGGGAGTCCGATTTTAGGTGACGAATTATATGGCGGAGAGGGTGGCGGACCGCACCTAGTTTGCACGCCTATCAATTATCATTTGACTATTTCGGAGGCGGTTCAAATTAGCACCAGCCCCGAATTTCAAGAGAGACAAAAGTGCGGTGAGTTTTTCAACGTTTTTGGGCAACTATCGAAACCGTTGTTCATACCAATAAGGAAAAACGGTTGAAAAATCTGACCCGCACTTTTTAAGCCATCATCACTAGGACGTCTTCATGTCGAAAAACTCACTGCCACTTCATATCAAAAAGCCATTATTTGTATGGTGTTGGCTTATATCAGCATCGCTTTAATGGGCGTGTTTGTAAAATATGCTTCCGATGAGTGCCATCCAGCGAAATTTTTATTTTTCCCGCTTTTTTGATCGGCTTTATATTGCCGTTTATGATTCGCGACAGTGATTTTAAGGTCGAGCTCAGTCAATGGCCGTTTCTTGTTATGCGTAATCTGCAGGGTATTGCCAGTATGTTGCTGACATTTTATGCCATCAAATACTTACCGATTTCTATCGCCGTTTTATTGATGAATACCTCGGCGTTATTCGTCCCTTTATTGTTGTTTGTGTTACGAACAAGAACCCCGCTAAAAGTGCTGGCGTGTAGCTTCCTTGGCTTTGCGGGCGTCTCCATTATCATGCTGACGGATTCTTTCAAGCATTTTTGAACTACAACACATCGGTTATGCCTTAGGCGCGGCATTTCTCGCTGCCATGGCATTTATCAGCCTACAAGAGCTCAACAAGCACAATTCGCCTAAAAATATCGTGTTTTACTTCCATTTATTGGGTTCCTTTTTGTTACCGCTATTTTTCGTCACACATGGACAATCCCTTCCACTCAGGGTTTTTGTGCTTTTTATTATTGGTAGGCGGTTTCGGCCTCGTATTCAATTATTGCTGACCCGAGCTTTCAAATATGCAGCCAATGTCATCACACCATTTGCTTTTACCGGCGTGATTTTCTCCAGCATTTGCGACTGGTTGTTCTGGCACAACGTGCCGACGCTTAATTCTGGATCGGTTTCATTGGTCATTATTGTTTCCGTTAGCCTATTGGCAAAAATACGCAGATAAAGCAGGGCTAAATAATTCCCCCAAAATGCGTGTTGTTCCGTTACAATAGCGCGCATTTCAATTTTTATTCCACTGTTAAACTATGAGGAAACACATGGACTATCCAATTTGCCCATCTTGCAAAGGCGAAAACACTTATCACGATTCAATCCAATTTGTCTGTCCGGACTGCGACCACGAATGGACCGGCAATGAAGCCGAGGAGCATGATGACGATCAACTCATCGTCAAAGACAGCAACGGCAATCTCCTCGCCGACGGCGACGATGTACTGCTCATCAAAGACCTCAAACTCAAAAGGCTCTTCTGAAGTATTAAAGAAAGGCACCAAATTTAAAGGCATCCGCCTCGCCCGTGGCGACCACAACGTCGATTGTGGCAAAAATTATGCTGAAATCGGGTTTTTGAAGAAGGCGTAAAAATAACATAAAGTCACCTGTCGTAAGCAGGTGGCATTTTGTTTAAGAAAAATAGTTAAAAAAACGACTGCATTTTATTATTTGTCCTTTTTATGGAACCAAAATCATGAAATATGCTTTTATTGATTATGAGAATATTCATTCTCTCGATAATCTGAATTTACATCTTTATGAACGGATTTTCCTCTTTTTTAGGTGCTAATCAGCCAACTATTCAACTTTCCGAAAAAGTTTAATGACGAATTAAATTTCACATTAATCACAATAAAAATATCGCTAAAAATAATCTTGATTTTTCATATTGCTTATTATTTAGGTAAGATGGATATGCAAACGGATAAAAATATTGAGTTTTGTGTCATTTCAAAAAGATAACGGCTATTCGGGAATCTGTGAATTTATTCAGAATCAACGTAACCCGAGAAAATGTATTTTTGCTAAAGCCAAGTCTTCATGATGTGGAAGAAGAGCCGGTGAAATTAATTGAAGATAAATCGGCAAAAACAGCTAATATTAATATTGAGCAATACCTTGAGGAATTTCAGGCTTATATTTCAAAAAGCAAAAAGTAGAACATTTACCAAGAAAAAGATAAGTTATGCAACAGCATTCGTTCCCAAACCGGGATTAAAAGTTTAGATGAAAAGTTAAGGCAGAAGCTGTTGACTGGGTTTTTAATGTGCTATGCAAACAAAAATATAATTGCTATTAATGGAGATAAGTTTCAATATCCTCAATTAGAAAATGAGTCAATTTATATTAAGTATAGAAGCATTTGTTACAACGTGAACAAAAACATAGACCCACATCACTCAAAAAGCCTTAAAAATGACATTGCATCAAAATGCAATATAAAAATGATGTAACTAAAGTGAATGCCATTATTCAACATTTAGTCAGTAATAAAATTATTAAAAACTCATCAGAATTAAAAATAGATTATTTAAAGTAAACCTCTGATAAAGTGCGGTCAAAATCCACCGCACTTTTTTATTTTTCTTCTGCCGAACTCATTTTACAATACGTCTATCTAACCAACAGTATATCTTTGATACAGGAGAATTTTTATGCAAGCAAAAAAACATGGTTGGCTTCGGTGGTGGGGTTGGCTGTTTCCGGTATGGCTATGGCGAATCCGCCACTGGGGAATGATCCATTGGCGGATGCGCCGTATTTCAATAAAACGGACAGTGGCTATGATTTAAAATTCTCTCCGAAAACTTACCGCACTTTAGAGGCTCAAGTGAATGGCGAGACGGTGAAATTCCGTGCGTTTGAAAAGATTGTGTATGTGCAAAACCCGGTTGAGCCGGATTATCAGACACTGAACATTTATGTGCCTGAAGCCTATTTTAACGGTGGCAAAAGTCAATGGCTTTAACACCAAAAGTGCGCCGATTTTCCTGCCGAATGCGGTGGGCGGTTATATGCCGGCAAAAGCGGCGACCTATGATGAAAAAGGTTTCGGCAGTGGTGATAAACCGAATGCAATTTTGACCGCACTTTCTAAAGGCTATGTGGTGGCAAGTGTGGGCGCGCGTGGACGGACGTTGGAGAAAGACGGCAAATATACCGGCAAGGCACCGGCAGTAATTATTGATTTGAAATCGGCGGTGCGTTGTTGCATTTTAACGATGAAGCAATGCCGGGTGATGCCAATAAGATCATTTCTAACGGCACCAGCGCAGGTGGAGCATTGTCCGCGTTGTTAGGCGCGAGCGGTGACAGCATGGATTATGTTGAGTATTTAAAACAAGCCGGCGCGGCAGAGGCGAGTGATGTCATTTTTGCGGTGTCCGCCTATTGCCCGATTACCAATTTGGAACACGCCGACAGCGCTTATGGTGGGAATTTAACGGCTTGAATGATTACCGTCGTATGGACATGAGCCGTTTGAATGCACAAAGTTTTAATGATCGTTCGCAAGCAGCAGCAAAAGCCACAATTGAGGGCACGTTGACGGCTGCGGAAATTCAGGTGTCCGATCAACTAAAAGCCGAGTTTCCATCTTATTTAAATAGTCTGAAATTAGAAGATGAGAAGGTAATGCCTTGACGTTAGATGGGCAAGGCAACGGTTCTTTTAAAGATTATGTGAAAAATGTCATTGTGCGCTCGGCGGATAAAGCCCGTAAAAATGGAGTGTCCTTCGAAGATAAACCTTGGGTGAAACTGAGCAAGGAAGGCGTCAACGACATTGATTGGGAGGGTTATATTCACTCGGAAAAACGCATGAAATCACCACCGGCATTTGATGCGCTGAATTTGAGCTCCGGTGAAAATAACTTATTCGGTACGGAAAGCGTGAATAATCAGCATTTTACAGACTATTCCATGCAACATAGTAGCGAGAAAGGGCAAATGGCAGATAAGCACGTCATTCGGTTAATGAGACGCGATGAATTATGTGGATCACGGCAAAACCGCATATTGGCGCATTCGTGCAGGTACTTCCTGATCGTGATACCTCGCACGCTATCAGTGCGATGCTCGCGATAAAACTGCGTATGGCAGGCAAACAGGTGGATTATGAAACTCCGTGGGGTGTGCCGCATTCGGGGATTATGATCTGGACGAGCTGTTCCAATGGATGGATAGTATCAGCAAATAATTGGTAATAGCTATAAAAGTGCGGTTAGTTTTGGTGACGTTTTTATTTGAAAAACGGTCTGAAAACCGACCGCACTTTTCTCTCAAACAAAAAAACGGCGCTTTATTATTAAGCGCCGTTTTTATGTTTATCCCACCACAAAGTGCGGTGGATTTTTATGATGTTTTTATTAGCGGGAGTAATAACCCGCCATGGAGCTGTAAACGGCGTTTTCGCTTGGATCATATTGTATTTGGCTTGCAGAATAGAAAGCTGTGAGCTTTTTCCGTATTGGCTGCCGTCAACCATTCGCGCAACTCAGACACTCCCGCGTTGTAGCGGTTGCGGTAATATTGTGTAATGCGTTGGTTATAGGTGTGGGTTTGTTGCATGTTGGAAAAAGTGGCTTTGCGCTTGAGTAAACGCGTAGTAGTTGGTGTCACGTCATTTAATGCCGTGGTGATACTTTTTCGTAGTTCAAACGGGCTGTTTCGTAATCCGCTTCAGAAATTTTTCACGTTCCATTTTACGGTGTTCCAATTTAAGAATGGCAGCGTAATACCAACGTTACCGGCGCCAATGAGGAGAACGTAGTCGCTCCGGTTTGATTGAGTAGAGTTACGGCTTAAGCTGCCGCCCTAAGGTAATTTCCGGGAACCAGCTTTTTCAGTGGCTTTGGCATTTTTGAATGCACTGCTTAAACGTGCTTGATAGCCTTTAACATCAGGACGGTTGGCGATCACGGAAACCGGCACGTTTAAATTCACGCCCACAGTTTTTTCACGCTCAAAATATGCGGGAAGTTGATGTTTAATGCGTCATCCGGTTTTAAGTTCAGCAAATTGCGTAAGGTTTTTTTCTGCATTTTTTGCGGTTGGTTTGCAAGGTGATCAAATTATTACGCGCCGTTAATACCGCTTGTTGAGCCTGATCTACGCTGGCACTGTCTGCGACACCTTGTGCCAAGCGATTTTTTTCATGATGTTGCTGATGTCGGTGTAATACTTGATGCTTTCTTGTGTGGTGCTAATAGCGTCATTTAAATATGCAATTTGATAGTAGGTTGTTACCACCGAGTTGATTAAAGAAAGGCGGGTGGATTCCCATATCTTCGATGGTGGCTTTTATGCAACCATTCCGCAGCATCGGCTGTATCCGCTAAGCGGCGCCATAAATCTAACGTATAAGACACATTTAACGCGCCGGTATGTGTGATCGCCGAATTGCCACCATGGTTGATCTCTTTTTGAGCAGAGGATTTTTGCCGCACCGCTGAAGGCTGGAATTAAGTTTGCTCCGGCAAGGTTTGCGCTATACAGTGCTCGGTTTACAGAAACCGCGGCTTTGGCTAAATCTTTGTTGTTTATTAGGGCTTGTTCGACCACTCGGTTTAGTTGCGCATCGTTATAAAGTGCCCACCAGTTGTCTTTAATGTTGTATTGCTTGGTGATGTCTTCATATTGTTTGTAATTATCGAGGCTGGCTTGATAAGAATCGCCAATATTGGCACAACCGGCGAGGGATGTTGCCATCACAATGGCTAAGGTTAATTTTTCATTTTTAACATTGTTTATCCTTATTAAATATAAAAGGGGCTTTTTATTCAGCCAAAAGTGCGGTCGATTTTAACTGCATTTTTGGGGTTTTACAAAAATCTATTCACGTGCTAATGCCGTAATCGGATCCAGTTGCGCGGCGCGTTTGGCCGGCATATAACCGAACACTACACCGATTAAGGTGGAAAATGCGACAGCGGCAATAATTGAGGCAGTCGAAAATGCCATGGCGAAATCGCTCATGAATGTATTAAACAGCAATCCGATTACGCCTGAGAGCAGAATGCCAGTTACCCCGCCGATTAAACAAATAAGCACTGCTTCGATTAAAAATTGCTGCAAGATGTTGGATTGTCTTGCGCCGATTGCCATGCGCACACCGATTTCTTTGGTACGTTCCGTCACTGACACCAACATAATGTTCATTACGCCGATGCCGCCAACGATCAAGGATATGAAAGCGATAGAGGAGATGAGGGGTTTCATCGTGCTTGTGGTGCTTTCGATAGTTTGTTTGATGGTATCGCTGTTCATAATAAAGAAATCTTTTTGCCATGACGCATTTGGAGCAATTCGGTAATGCCTTTTTCTGCGACGGTACTATTGACCGAGTCGGAGACTTTTACCGTGATGGACGCGATTTTGCTGCTGGAAATTTTGTTCATTACTGTAGAGTAAGGCGCATAAATATTTAATGAACTGCTGGCACCGCCCATTTGTCGGTCAGACACTACACCAATAATGCGTAACGGTCGCTTATTAAACATGACGATTTTGCCGAGCGGATTTTCATGGGGAAAAATGGATTTTTTCGCACTTTCATCAATTAACGCCACAGACTGATTGTTACGAATATCCTCTTGTGTAAACGTATTACCTAGTTTTAACGTAAGCCCTTCCACATCAAAAGATTGTTCACTAACGCCTTTTAAACTGGTCGATGAAAAGGTTTGGTTGCCGTAAATCAACGTGCCGCTGGAGGTACTGTTTGGCGTAACACTTTGTACATAGCTTTGATTGCTTAAGGCGTTGGCGTCATTTACCGTTAAATTTTGCATTTGTTCTGCGTCGATCACCAAAGCCGGTACCGTTAAAAATAGTCATGGTGTTTGTGCCGATGCCTTTAATGTTTTCCAAAATTTTTTTGTTGCGAACCGTTCCCTAATGCCCGACGGACACTACGGAGGTAATGCCGATAATAATCCCGAGCATGGTTAATAAAGGGAACGCATTTTTGTGGGCAACAATGGCACTGACGGACATACGAAAGGCTTCCATCAGCTGATCTTTGCTAAAAACCAAAACGCCCTTTAAAAACACTTGAATTTTTGACCGCACTTTTCACCGGATGGGTTTGCGTGTCGCCAATAATTTCACCGTCTTTAATTTTCGATGACACGGTTGGCACTGGCGGCGATCTCGCGGTCATGAGTCACCATAATAATGGTGTGTCCTTCGGAATGCAGTTGACGCAGAATTTCCATGACATTTTCGCCACTTTGCGAATCAAAGCACCAGTGGGTTCATCCGCTAAAAATGATTTCGCCACCGTTCATCAAGGCGCGAGCGATACTGACCCGTTGTTGTTGACCGCCGGAAAGTTGGTTGGGCTTATTTTTGCCATTTATCTCCTAAAACCGAGTTTTTCCAATAACTGTTTTGGCACGCGTTGAGACGCTGTTCTTTGCGACATTTCCGCATAGATTGCCGGCAAGGCCACATTTTTCTGCGGCGGTGAGACTGGAAAAGGAGGTTATAGCGTTGGAAAAATAAAACCGAAGGTTTGGCTACGTAAATCGGAAAGTTGATCGTTGCTGAGTTCCACGGTTTCGTTGTTATGAATTTTTATAAGAACCGCTGGTGGCCGTGTCCAGACAGCCGATGATATTCATGAGCGTCGATTTGCCTGAGCCCGATTGCCCGATAATTGCCACGAAATCGCCTTTTTCAATATTCAAAAGAAATGTCTTTTAGAATATGAACGCGATTTTTCTCCCGTGCCAAAGTAGCGGTTGATATTTTTCATTTCAATAATATTCATTGGAAATTTCCACCGCACTTTAGAAGATTCGTGGGCCGCGCATATTATTGCCAACAGTTTCACCTGCGGCAACTTGTGACACGATCACTTTTTCACCCTCGGCGACCCCGGATTTAATTTCCGTTTGGTAATCATTTTGTACCCCGATTTCCACTTCACGTCGTTCCGGTTGGTTGTTGCCGTTCAATATGTTCACAAAGGTTTTGCCGTGTTGTGTTTGAACCGCCATGTTAGGTACGGAGAGTACGTTTTTGGCTTCGGCAATTTTGATGTTGTTTTTCTGTTGTCATGCCGATACGCAACACCTGGTCAGGATTATCTACAACAATATTGGCGTAATAATACACCGCACTTGAGCTTGAACTGCTCGAGCCGGAACTGCCGGAACTCGAACTGCCGGAGCCGGAGGAATTATCACTGATGGTTGTTGTTGCCGGATCGACAGAATCAATTTTTGGCGTGATAAACTTTTTTATTGTCAGAAAGAATGGTAAAGCTCACCGATTGACCGGCTTTGACTTTGGTAATATCACCTTCAGAAATTTCCGGTTTAATACGCATTTTGCTTAAATCGGCTATTTTGACAATAGTCGGTGTTGTTTGATTGGAGTTTACGGTTTGGCCTTCGGAAACCGGCGTAGAAATCACGGTGCCATCAATCGGCGCGGTGATTTTAGTGTAGCCAACATTCGTTTCGGCGGTATTTACTTCAATTTCTGCTTGCTTAATATTTTCTTGAATAACATTCATTTCCGCTTTGGCGTTATCTAACGTTGATTTGGCGGTATTCAAGGTATCTAACGAAGTGGCTTTTTGGCTGTAAAGTTTCGATAAACGATGGTAATTGGATTGCGCCACATCATAAGCCGTTTTACGGGCGATTAGCTGTGCCTGATAACCGGCTAATTCTGCTTTACGGGTATTTAACGTATTGATTTGCGTTGTGGAATCAATATCGGCGATTAAATCCTTTTTTTACTTGCTGTCCTAAGGTGACATAGAGTTTTTGTGACCTTACCGGAAACTTGCGCCCCCACATCGACGGTATTGACACTTTCAATAGAGCCTGTCGCTACAACATTTTTCAATATCGCCGCGTTGAACGGCTTCCGTTAAGTAACTTGCTTGAGCATCGGTATCTTGTGTAAAAAAATAACCGCCGGCAATGACGGCGGCAGCGACTAAAGCAATAATTAGAGGTTTTTTTGGTCATATTTTTCTCAAAAGGCTAATAAAACAGTACAAACATAAAGAAAAAGGATTAACAAATACTTAATTTAATGAATGAACGTTCATTTAGTTGCGTATTTTAATGGGAAAAGGAATTTTTGCACGAAAAAAATCTCAAAAAGTGAGACAGGGATTTTTCAGCGCAATTCGTTTTTTTCATGGCAAATAACATAGGTGTTCTTTTAGATAAATTTTTAGCTTTCAATGAAAAATGTGTAGAATAGTGGGGTTATTGTTTTTATGTATCTTTATTGAGAAAATTATGACTAATCCAGAAACAAATTTAGAGAATAAGAATCCGGAAAGTGCCCGTACGCACAACTTCATTACCCAAATTATTGATGAAGATTTAGCTTCCGGTAAACACAAAAGCGTTCACACCCGTTTTCCGCCTGAGCCGAATGGCTAGTTTGCATATCGGTCACGCCAAATCTATTTGCTTAAACTTCGGCTTGGCAAAAAGAATATAACGGGTTATGTAACCTACGTTTTGACGATACCAACCCGGTGAAAGAAGATGTGGAATATGTGGATTCCATCAAAGCCGATGTGGAATGGTTGGGTTTCAAATGGGAAGGTGAACCGCGTTACGCTTCCGATTATTTCGATGCGCTTTATGGCTATGCCATTGAGTTAATCGAAAAAGGTTTAGCATATGTGGATGAGCTTTCACCGGACGAAATGCGTGAATATCGTGGCACGTTAACCGAGCCGGGTAAAAACAGCCCATATCGTGATCGTAGCGTAGAAGAAAAACCTAGCGTTATTCGAGAGAATGAAAAACGGTGAGTTTGCGGAAGGCACGCTTAGTCTGCGTGCGAAAATCGATATGACATCGCCGTTTTATGGTGATGCGCGATCCTGTGATTTACCGCATTAAATTTGCCAGCCATCACCAAACAGGCGACAAATGGTGCATTTTACCCGATGTACGATTTTTACGCATTGTATTTCCGATGCCATCGAACGCATTACACACTCAATATGCACATTAGAATTCCAAGACAACCGTCGTTTATATGATTGGGTGTTGGAAAACATCAGTATTGAGCGTCCGTTGCCGCACCAATATGAATTCTCCCGTTTAAATTTAGAGGGCACATTAACCTCTAAACGTAAGTTATTGAAATTAGTGAATGAAGGTATTGTGGATGGTTGGGACGATCCGCGTATGCCAACCATTTCCGGTTTACGTCGTCGTGGTTATACCCCTGCTTCATTACGTGAGTTTTGTCGCCGTATTGGTGTAACTAAACAAGATAACGTTGTAGAGTATTCAGCACTTGAAGCATGTATTCGTGAAGATTTAAACGAAAATGCACCGCGTGCAATGGCGGTGATTGATCCTGTTCGTGTTGTGATTGAAAACTTTGAAGGTGAAGAAACTTTAACGGCACCAAATCATCCAAATCGCCCTGAATTAGGTGAGCGTCAATTACCGTTTACGAAAGAGCTTTACATTGATCGCGCTGACTTCCGTGAAGAAGCGAACAAACAATATAAAACGCTTAGTATTAGGCAAAGAAGTGCGTTTACGTAACGCTTATGTAATTAAAGCGGAACGCGTGGAAAAAGATGCCAACGGTGAAATTACCACGATTTTTCTGTACTTATGATCCAGAAACCTTAGGTAAAAATCCGGCGGACGGTCGTAAAGTAAAAGGCGTTATCCACTGGGTTTCTGCGGTTAATAATCACCCGGCTGAATTCCGTTTATATGAACGTCTTTTCACTGTGCCAAACCCGGGCGCTGCAGAAGAAATCGAAAGCGTGTTAAATCCAACTTCATTGGTCGTGAAACACGGTTTTGTAGAACAAAGCCTAGATAACGCGGAAGCTGAAAAAGGTTACCAATTTGAACGCGAAGGTTATTTCTGTGCTGACAATAAAGACAGTCGTGCAGAACATTTGGTATTTAACTTAACGGTAAGCCTAAAAGAAGGCTTCTAAGCCGATAGCGCATAAGGTGCGGTCGTTTTTTCGTGATGAATTTCGACCGCACTTTTATTTCATTTTTACTATGCAATTGGCCTCTAATTTCTGGCAACACAAACACCTGCTCGACATGAATGACGACGAATGGGAAGCGTTATGTGATGGCTGTGGAAAATGTTGTTATCGTAAATACATTGACGGTTATGGTAAACATGAACGCTTGTATTACACACGCATTGCCTGCAATCTGTTAGATTTGGAAACCGGAAAGTGCGGTAATTATTGTGAACGTTTTAAGCTGGAAGAAGATTGTACCAAGCTGACCAAAGATAACTTACCGGATTTTGAATGGTTGCCTTCCACCTGTGCCTACCGCCTGCTTTACGAGGGAAAACCTTTGCCCCAGTGGCATCCATTAATCAGTGGTGATCCTGATAGCGTGAGAAAAGCCAATATTTTTGATTCAGCACGGTATTCATGAACGTGATGTAATTGATTGGTTTGATTTTTATTCTTGACGGAGATCACTAATTTACATTAAAAACATTGTAATTCTTTTCAACCTTCTCTAAAATACTCATAAATCGTTAGTTTTTATCGCTGTATTTTTGTTGTAGGTTTGTATGCAAGTTTTTGACTCTTTAAAACAATCAGCCGAAAAAGTCGGCATCTCCCTTTCCCATTACGATATTGACGGACATTTAATTTATGCACCGCCGGAAACGGTGCGTTACTTTACCGAGCTGTTGCAGCCACCAAACAATCGACACATAAATAAAGGTGCTTTTCATGATGTGTTTGCGGCCTTCGAAAATGAACCGATACACTATGATTTAACCCGCTTGTCCCTCACTGATGCCTCGTCATTACATTGTTCGATTCTTGATGAGCAAGGCAAAAAATGCTTTGAACAGACGTTTTCTTCTCCCCAATCTCTTACATTACCTTCGTTGCCGTTTGGCTATTATCAACTCCTTCTTGCCTCCGCAGAACAACAATTCACCGTTCGTCTTTTGGTTACGCCGCGCACGGCATACCAACCGGACGTGCTAAAAAATAAAAAAGCTTGGGGCATTAATGTTCAATTATATAGCTTACGCTCTAAAACGAATTGGGGTATTGGTGATTTTGGCGATTTGGCTTATTTAATCGAGCAGGGCGCAAAACAGGGGGCGGATTTTATCGGCATTAATCCGTTGCACATGCTATATCCAGCCGTGCCGAATTGGGCGAGTCCGTATAGTTCTTCCTCCCGTCGTTGGTTGAATTTTTATTTATTTAGATATTCCTGCATTGCCTGAATTTAAACTCTGCCGACGTGTGCAAAAATTGGTTTAATACTGATGAAATTCAGAAAAATCGCTTCTTTACGCGAACAGGCGAGTGTGGATTATACGCAAATAACAGAGCTAAAACTGACCGCACTTGAGGGCTTGTTTGCTTTCTTCAAGCGCAGTAAATCCGCTCAAATTATTGCCCGCCGTGATGAATTTAATGCGTTCGTGAAAGCACAAGGAGCGGTGTTGTTATGGCAAGGGTTGTTTAATGTGTTAGAATCGTATTGAACATCAACACCAGAAGCGGAAGAAAAATACCATCGGTTGGTTAGGTTGGCGCAAAGAATGGCAAGTGTTAAGCGACAGTAAACGCAAAGCGTTATTAAAAGAACATGCCGAACAAGTGGAATTTTTTTGCATGGCTACAATGGCTCACTACAGAACAATTGGCCGAATTGCAAGAGCGTTGTCATCAGGTAGGAATGCAACTGGGGATTTATGGTGATTTAGCGGTTAACAGTTCCCGTGGCAGTGCAGATGTATGGTCGGATCCGGAATTATATTGCGTTAATGCTTCAGTGGGGCGCCGCCTGATCCGCTTGGTCCGGTAGGACAGAATTGGAATTTACCGCCTTATAATCCAAGCGTTCTCAAAGCTCGAGGATTCCAACCGTTTATTGATATGCTACGTGCCAATATGCAAAGTTTTTGGTGTGTTGCGTATTGATCATGTGATGGGGCTATTTCGTTTATGGTTAATTCCGGAAGGCAAAACCGCCGCCGATGGTGTGTATGTGCATTATCCGTTTAACGAATTAATGGCTATTCTTGCCATTGAAAGCCAACGTAATCAATGTTTGATTATCGGTGAAGATTTAGGCACCGTGCCCGATGAAGTGCGGTGGAAATTAAACGAGTTTCGTATTTTCTCTTATTTCGTGTTGTATTTCGCACAACGCAACAAAATGTATCCGCTCAAACAGGATTATCCGCAACATGCCTTTGCCACTATTGGTACGCACGATGTGCCGTCACTACAAAGTTTCTGGCATTGCCGTGATTTAGAATTATTTGGTCAGTTGGGGATTTTACAGGGAGAGGTGTTAACACAAAAATATGAGCAACGGGTGATTGATAAACAAGCCCTGTTAGATAGTTTACACCGCGATAATTATTTATTGCCTGATTATTGGGGCGATGCTTTAAGTATGGCAATGACGACAATTTGAATCGTCAAATTCACCGCTATTTGGCGGAAAGTCAAAGCCAATTGGTAGGCGTGCAATTAGAAAACTTATTAAGCCAAGAGATCTCTTTTAACTTACCGGGAACTTCGACGGAATATCCGAACTGGCGTAAGAAATTAAGTCAATCATTAGAACTGATTTTTGATGATCCGCACATGACGTCATTTCTTTCTTTCATTAATCAAGCCCGCAAAGCTTAGCGAGGATTTATTATGACCCAATTAGTAGCGCAATCCGTTATCAATCAATTTTTGATGGAACACATTCCGATCCCTTTGCCGTGTTAGGGAATGCACGAAACCGACAACGGCATTGAAATTCGAGCGTTGTTGCCCGATGCCAATCGTGTTTTGTAATTGAAAAAGAAAACCAAACGACACTCTTTGAATTGACACGCTTGGATGAACGAGGGATTTTTCGCCGGTGTGGCGCCGAAAACACGAGATTTCTTTTGTTTACCAATTACAGGTGTATTGGGGCAAAGAGTCACAGATTATCGAAGACCCGTATCGTTATCACCCGATGATTAATGACTTGGATCAGTGGCTTTTATCGGAAGGTTCATTCTTGCGTCCGTATGAAGTGCTAGGCGCTCATTTTATTGAATGTGACGGTGTGTCGGGAGTAAATTTCCGTTTATGGGCGCCGAATGCCAAACGGGTTTCTGTGGTCGGTGATTTCAACTATTGGGATGGCCGTCGTCACCCGATGCGATTACATCCATCCAGTGGTGTGTGGAGTTGTTTTTACCGAAAGTGTCATTAGGACAACTTTATAAATTTGAATTAATCGATTGCCATGGCAATTTGCGCTTAAAAAGCCGACCCTTATGCCTTTTTGTTCACAGTTACGTCCCGATACAGCGTCACAGAATTAGTGCGTTACCGGATGTAGTCCCAATGACGGAAGCCCGTCGCAAAAGCCAATCAATGGGATCAACCGATTTCTATTTATGAAGTGCATTTAGGGCTCTTGGCGTCGTAATCTCGAAAATAACTTCTGGTTGGATTACGACCAAATTGGTGATGAACTCATTCCTTATGTACAAGAAATGGGCTTTACCCATATTGAATTTTTACCGCTTTCCGAATTCCCGTTTGATGGCTCTTGGGGGTACCAACCGCTCGGCTTATATTCGCCGACCAGCCGTTTTGGCACTCCGGACGGTTTTAGACGTTTGGTTGAGCGCGCCCATGAGGCCGGGATTAATGTGATTTTTGGACTGGGTGCCGGGACATTTCCCAAAGCGATACTCATGGTTTAGCCGCCTTTTGACGGAACCGCGTTGTATGAACACGCTGATCCGCGTGAAGGGTTCCATCAAGATTGGAACACGCTCATTTACAACTACGGTCGAAACGAAGTGAAAAACTTCCTCTCCAGTAACGCTTTGTACTGGATTGAACGTTTTGGCATTGACGGCATTCGGGTGGATGCGGTGGCTTCGATGATTTATCGTGATTACAGTCGTGCCGAAGGAGAGTGGATCCCGAATAAATACGGTGGACGGGAAAAACTTGGAAGCCATTGAATTCTTAAAACACACTAACTGGAAAATCCACAGCGAAATGCTGGGAGCTATTTCTATTGCAGAAGAATCTACTTCCTTCGGTGGCGTCACCCATCCATCGGAAAACGGCGGTTTAGGGCTTTAATTTTTAAGTGGAATATGGGTTGGATGAACGACACGCTTTCCCTATATGCAAAAAGACCCGGTTTTATCGCCAGTATCACCACAACCAAATGACATTCGGCATGATTTATCAATATAGCGAGAATTTCGTGTTGCCGCTTTCTCACGATGAAGTGGTGCATGGAAAATGTTCTTTACTCGGCAAAATGCCGGGTGATGCATGGCAAAAATTCGCTAACTTGCGTGCGTATTATGGCTATATGTGGGGTTATCCGGGCAAGAAATTGTTATTTATGGGTAACGAATTTGCCCAAGGTCGCGAATGGAATTATCAAGAAAGCTTGGATTGGTTCCTATTGGATGAAGGTATTGGTGGCAGATGGCACATCGGCGTACAACAATTAGTGAAAAGATTTGAATAAAATTTACCGCGAAAAACGCACCGCTCTTTGAGTTGGATTCGGATCCACAAGGCTTTGATTGGTTAGTGGTGGATGATGCGCAAAATTCCGTGTTTGCCTTTGAACGTCAAAGTCGTTCGGGTGAGCGGGTGATTGTCATCAGTAACTTCACCCGGTGCCACGCCATGATTATCGCATTGGTGTTAATGTCGCCGGTAAATATCATGAAATTTTAAATACCGACTCCCGCTTTCATGAAGGTTCTAATGTCGGAAACTGGGGCGAGGTGGAAAGCGAGGCGATTCCAAGTCACAACCGAGAAAACTCTATTTCGGTAACGATTCCGCCATTGGCAACGGTTTATTTGAAGTTAAAAGATGAGTAGTAAATGCCTAATCCGTGGGTATTGATACCCACGGTTAAGAAACGTTTTTCAATTAGAGCGCAATACAACAACCCCAAGAGGTTGGATTATGATTAACCTAAGGTAACTTGTACCCTAGGCAACAGTGAAAAGAGATATGTTTAGAATTCATAATAACGGTACACCAACACCATTAGGTTATTCCCAATTTATCGAACAAGGTGAAACTATCACTAATTTCGCACTTTATTCCTCTGTGGCGGATGCAGTGGAGTTATGTCTCTTTGCAGAAGGCAAAAAGAACAGCATTTTTGCCATGGTGAAGACAGACAATGTCTGGCACTTGGCACTTGAAGGCGTGACATTCGGTGTGCAATACGCCTTTAGAATCTCTGCTGAAAAATGACCGCACTTTGGCTAATCCAAACAAGCTTATGCTTGATCCTTATGCCAAGGCGGTAGTGGGAAAAACCGGATTTAAGTTCAGCAGAAGTGCGGTCGATTTTTTTCAGTTAAATGATCCGCGCGACAATGCTGAGGTTGCACCGAAAGGGCTGATTATTAACACTGAATTTGATTGGAAAAATGATAAAGCCCCTGAATACGCCTTGGTCTCAAAACCATAGTGTATGAAATGCATGTAAAAGGCTTTTAGCCAATTACAAACCGCCTTGCCGGAAACCTTACGCGGTACTTATGCCGGTTTGGCGCATCCCCACAGTTTGGCGTATTTAAAAGAGCTAGGCATTACTGCGGTGGAATTATTGCCGATAAATTACTACGTAAATGAACCGCACTTGCAAGAAAAAGGCTTGCAAGATTATTGGGGATATAACCCGTTGGCGATGTTTGCCGTGGAGCCGAAATATTGCTCACAAGCGAATAGCGAGAATCCGTTACATGAATTTAAAAGTATGGTGAAAGCCTTGCATGAAGCCGGCATTGAAGTAATTTTTAGATGTTGTATTTAACCATACGGCAGAATCAGAAAAACCTTCCCGACTTTTAGTCAACGCGGAATTGATGACCGGACGTACTATTGGCAAAACGAACAAGGGAATACATTAATTGGACGGGCTGCGGCATATGCTAAATCTATCCAATGATGTCACTCGAAAATGGGTAGTAGATTGCCTGCGTTATTGGGTAGAAGAGTGCCATGTAGATGGTTTTCGTTTCGATTTAGGTACGGTGTTAGGGCGTGAATCGCCGGATTTCAACCATCATGCCAAACTGTTTGACGGCATTGCCCAAGAGCCCAGTTTACAACAGGTGAAATTTATTAGCGAGCCTTTGGGACATTGGACATTATGGTTTATCAGCTAGGCAATTTCCCGCATTATTTTTGCCGAGTGGAACGACCGTTTCCGGGATGACATGACTCGTTTCTGGCTATGGAAAAAGCGGTGAAGTCGGCGCCTTTTGCCGAGCGTTTGGCGGGCTCAGGTGACCTGTTTAAACTGGAAGCCCGCCTACCGCACACAACATTGAATTTTATTACCGCTCATGACGGTTTTTACCTTGCGTGATTTGGTCAGTTATAACCATAAACATAACGAAGCCAACGGTGAAGAAAATCGTGACGGTCGAAATGAAAAATTACAGTTACAACCACGGCATTGAAGGAAGTCAATTAGATCTTAATGACGAGTACCAAAGTGCAGTGGAAAATCAGCGTGTTTTAGCGCAAGGCGGATTGTTGGCGAGTTTGTTGTTAGCGAACGGTACACCGATGTTGCTTGCTGGGGATGAATTCGGTAATACGCAATTCGGCAACAATAACGCCTATTGTCAGGACAATGAAATCACTTGGCTTAAATGGCAGGGATTTTAATCAGGAATTATTTGACTTAACCAAGCAACTCATTGCGGTACGCAAACAAATTCAAAGTTTGCGACAGGATGTTTGGTGGTCGGATGAAAATGTCACTTGGCTGAATATTGACGGAAAATCAATGCAGGTCGAGGATTGGCATAATCGTGAAAGCAGAGCGCTGCAGGTAGTATTAGATCAGCAATGGCTTTTCTTAATTAATGCGAAAGCAGAATCACAGTCTTTTACATTGCCACACATGATGAATGGTCAATGGAGGGCAGTAGCAGGTACAACAAACTTAACGATTCAACAACATCAAGTTGAAATAGGCGGTATGGCGTTTTGTGTGTTGCGGAAATATTAATTATGATAACAAAGAATGGAGTTCCCTATGAAAAAGTAGTCTTTCCCAATTACCCAACAAATACGATCTTGTCAAAGATACCCTTGTTCTCATTTTTTAGCCGGAGGCCGTGGCTCACGTCTTCATGAGCTGACTGATAAACGTGCAAAACCGGCACTTTATTTTGGTGGGAATCGTCGTATCATTGACTTTTGCGCTTTCCAACTGTATCAATTCCGGTTTAAACCGCATTGGTGTGGTGACGCAATATGCGGCCCATTCATTGTTACGTCATTTGCAAAAAGGTTGGTCTTTTCTTACCACAAGAACGTGGCGAGTTCATTGATATGCTGCCGGCGCGTCAACAAATTGATGATTCTACTTGGTATCGTGGCACAGCGGATGCGGTGTATCAAAATATGGCGATTATTCGTAATCACTATAAACCGAAATATATTTTTAATTCTTGCTGGTGACCACATTTACAAACAAGATTACAGTCAAATGTTGTTAGATCATGTCACAAGCGGCGCAAAATGTACCGTAGGTTGTATTGAAGTGCCACGTTCCGAAGCCAGTGAATTTGGTGTAATGGCAGTAAATGAAAATTTGAAAGTCAAAGCTTTCGTTGAAAAACCAAAAAGATCCTCCAGCTATGGCAGGCAGACCTGATACTTCGTTAGCTTCTATGGGGATTTATGTGTTTACTGCAGATTATCTCTATGACATGTTAAATAAAAGAAGTGAACACGCCTTGTACTTCTCATGACTTTGGTAAAGACGTATTGCCTAAGTGCTTGGAAGAGGGAACGTTATACGCCCATCCATTTAGTCGCTCCTGTATGGGACGCAACACAGAAGGTGATATTTACTGGCGTGACGTGGGTACATTGGATAGCTTCTGGCAATCTAATATCGACTTAGTATCTGAAAATCCACAATTAGATATTTACGACCAAACCTGGCCGATTCGCGGTAATCCGGTACAAGCCTATCCATCAAAAATTCTTCTATAAAAAAACTCCAATATTAAGCCGGTAGATAACTCCCTTATTGGTGGCGGTTGCGTGATTACCGATGCTTCAATTAGTTATTCCGTGTTATTCGATGGTATTAAAATCAACGAAGGCTCCGTTATTGATCATTCTGTGGTGCTACCGGAAGTTACGATTGGTAAAAATTGCGTGTTGAAGCATTGTATTATCGATCGCCATTGTATTATTCCTGATGGTATGAAAATCGGTGTGGATCGTGAGTTAGACAGTAAACGCTTCCGTATCAGTTCCACCGGTAAAGTCGTTTTGGTTACCCCTTCTATGTTGAAAAATTGGAAGGTGAAGAAGTGTTTTTCGGAAGAACATTTAGACTAAAAAGTGCGGTCGGTTTTTAAAAATGTTTTCATTTTTACTCATAAATCATGGAAGTAATTTATTCGCTCCTTCGCGGCCGTTGGTAAAGCCAACGTTCAAAAATTCTTCAGGTTTTGTGACCGCATTTTGAGAAAAACTAATTCTGGTGCACTCTATGAAGAGTGCGCCAGAGATAAGATTTTTATTACAACATTGTTGATAGCGTGCGTCTCTAGATGCGTGTTTGTGTTAAACAGTTTTTCAGAAGTAAAGGGGCGCATTAAGAAACGCGTGCTATTTAAATAATTATGTGGGTTAAAGAACATGTTTAATTTTTAACCGCACTTTTTAGGGTAGAGCGTATTAACACGCTATAATAAATCAAGAGTTATTGGGAAATTAAATGAAAGTATTACACGTTTGCTCGGAGTTATATCCTTTATTAAAAAAACCGGTGGGTTGGCTGATGTGATGGGTGCATTGCCTTTTTGCACAAAAAGAAATCGGCATTGATACCCGCATTGTATTACCTGCTTATCCAGCCATTGCAGCAGGAATTCCCCACACCAGCGTGGTAGCAGAATTTGATAATTTTGCCGGTCATATTGTTCTACGTTACGGTGAATACAACGGCATCGGCGTTTATTTAATCGACGCACCGCATTTATATGCGCGTGAAGGCAATCCTTATCATGACGCCAATTATCGTGATTATGGTGACAATTACAAACGTTTTTGCGTTATTGGGTTGGGTTGGTGCTGAATTAACCACTGGGCTGGACAGTTGGTGGAGGGCGGATGTGGTACACGCTCATGATTGGCACGCCGGACTTACCGCCGCGTATTTACATCACAAAGGTCGTCCTGCGAAATCCGTATTTACCATTCATAATTTGGCTTATCAAGGACAATTTGATTATCGCCATTTATTTGAAAATTGGTTTACCGCAATCTATGTTCCATGTTGATGGTTTGGAATTATTTGGTCAAATTTCTTATTTGAAAGCCGGTTTATATTATTCGGATGCTGTGACTGCGGTGAGTCCGACATATGCCAAAGAAATTACTACCTCGGAATTTGCTTATGGCTTACAAGGTTTATTGTCTACATTGCACCAAGAGGGGCGTTTGGTGGGCATTTTAAATGGTGTGGATGAAAAAAATTTGGCATCCGCACAGTGATCATTACATTCAACATGCATACAAATTGAAATACATGGGCGGCAAAGCAAAAAAATAAAAGCCGATTTACAGGCTTATTTTTAACCTTCCTCAGCAATCTGAAGCATTATTGTTTGTGATGGTTACCCGCTTAACGGAACAAAAAGGCGTGGATTTATTGTTGGAAAGTGCCGATGAAATCGTTAAACAAGGCGGGCAACTTGCGATTCTCGGCTCAGGTGCACCGCACTTAGAAGCCGGCATTCGTCAATTAGCGGAAACATACCCGCAAAAATATTGCGGTAAAAATAGGCTATGATGAGGCGTTGTCTCATTTAATGGTCGCCGGCGGTGATGTAATTTTAGTACCAAGTCGTTTTGAGCCTTGTGGTTTTGACACAATTATACGGCTTGAAATATGGTACATTGCCGCTGGTTCGCGCCACCGGTGGATTAGCAGATACCGTGGTTAATGCTTCCGTAGAAAACATTCAAACCCGAACAGCAACTGGTTTTGTCTTTACTCATGCAACGGCAGATGATTTTGCGTCACTCCTTGCAGGCGGCATTTGCTTTATGGAAAAAAACAACGCTTATGGGCAACCGTTCGAGTTATTGCAATGGAACAAGATTTTAGTTGGCAAATTTCTGCAACTCATTACCAACATTTATATCAACGAATTTTTATCCAAGTAATGAAATACTTATCTTCCGCATAAAGAAAAAAATGGGCTTTGTGTGGAAGATTGTGGTTGTTTTTTATCTTGAATGATTAAAAATTCCATCCGTTTTACTATTAAACTGAGGACTATTTTTTTATGATAATGGATAATTTTTGATTCTCCATTCCTGTATGATCATCCTGAAATCAATGTAGATTCATTGAAGAAGACGATTGTCTATAAACTTATTTTTTTCTGATTGGCCGTTCTCCAAAAGAAGCAAGCCAACGGGATTGGTTAAATGCCACATTGTATGCTGTGCGTGATTTCGTCACTGAAGGTTGGATTTCCACTGCACGCCAAGCCAGAGCAGAAGATTCTCGCCGTGTTTATTATCTTTCTATGGAGTTCTTAATTGGCAGAACTTTATCTAATGCTATGATTGCAGAAGGTATTTACGATATTGCCAAAGAAGCGCTTTCCGAATTAAACGTAAACTTGGAAGACATTATTGAGAAAGAAGTGGATCCAGGGTTGGGTAACGGTGGTTTAGGGCCGTTTAGCTGCGTGTTTCATGGATTCTATTGCTACTTTAGGATTGCCAGGGATGGGATACGGTATTCGTTATGAATATGGTATGTTCCGCCAAAAAAATTGAAGATGGTCAACAAATTGAACGTCCGGATGCATGGTTAGAAAAAAAGGTGCACCGTGGGAGTTTATTCGACCATCTAAGCGTTTTACAGTACCTTTTGGCGGTAGTATCCACTTTGAAGGTAAAAATGTATTTGGAATAAAGGCGAGCAAGTGGTTGCGTTAGCTTATGACCAAGTGATTCCAGGCTATAAGAATGACTCGGCTTCTACGTTGCGTTTATGGTCTGCTCATGCCGGTGAATTATTTAATTTAGAAGACTTTAACCGTGGCCAGCATGTTGCCGCGATGGAAGGGCGTGCTTCTATTAAAAATATTTCCCGAGTGTTGTATCCTGACGATTCTACTTGGAATGGCCGTGAGTTGCGTTTTACGTCAAGAATATTTCCTTGTTTCTGCGTCATTACAAGACATCATTCGTCGTCATAAACGCTCTCATGCTACCTTGGATAACTTAGCAGATAAAGTCGCAATTCATTTAAATGATACTCATCCGGCACTTGCCATTCCTGAGTTAATGCGCGTGTTAATTGATGAAGAAGGTTTTGAATGGCAAAAAGCTTGGGATATGACTCGTCGTATTTTTCTCTTATACTTGCCATACTTTAATGTCTGAAGCCTTAGAAACTTGGCCAATCGAAATGATGGCGAAAAATCTTGCCTCGTCATTTACAAATGATTTTTGACATTAACGATCATTTCTTGGAATACGTTAAAACTTATGTCACTACCGATATGGACTTTATTCGTCGCGTTTCTCTTGTTGAGGAAGGCTATCAACGTAGAATTCGTATGGGTTGGTTGTCCGTAGTTGGTTCACATAAAGTGAATGGTGTGGCAGCAATCCATTCCGATTTAATGGTGACATCTACTTTCGCTGATTTTTGCCCGTATTTATCCTGAACGTTTCACTAATGTAACCAACGGTATCACGCCACGTCGTTGGATCGCCGTTGCTAACCCTAGATTGGCAGCCTTGTTTGATAAATATATCGGCAAAGAATGGCGTAAAGATTTAGCGCAAATTGAAAATCTAAAATCACATGTGAATAATGCTGAGTTAAAACATGAAATTGCAGATATCAAACATGCGAATAAAGTTAGATTGGCTAATTATGTGAAAAAAAGAATTAGACGTAGACATTGATCCGAATGCCTTGTTTGATGTTCAAGTAAAACGTATTCATGAATATAAACGCCAAATTCTTAATGTATTACACATTATTGCCCGTTATAACGAAATGTTGGAGCATCCTGAAAAAAAGACTGGCAACCTCGTGTCTTTATTTTAGCCGGTAAAGCCGCTTCAGCTTATTATGCGGCAAAACAAACCATTCATTTAATTAATGATGTTGCCCATGTGATTAATAATGACGAACGTTTACGCGGTCGATTGAAAGTTGTATTTATTCCGAATTATAGTGTCAGTTTGGCGCAATTAATTATTCCAGCAGCGGATATTTCTGAGCAAATTTCCTTAGCCGGTACGGAAGCCTCCGGTACCAGTAACATGAAATTTGCACTTAACGGTGCACTTACACTAGGTACCTTAGATGGCGCAAATGTGGAAATTCTGGAAAATGTTGGTAAAGATCATATCTTTATCTTTTGGTAATACCGTCGAACAAGTAGAACAGTTACGCCGTGAAGGTTACCATCCGTTTGATTTTTTATCAACGTGATACGGAATTGAGAACTGTAGTTGATCAAATCATTAACGGTCGTTTTTCACCAAATGATATAAATCGCTACCAACAATTACTACAAGGTTTGCAATATCATGATTTCTATCAAGCTTTTGCGGATTTCCGTAGTTATGTAGATACACAAAAATTAGTGGATGAAAAAAATATAAAAACCGTGATGCATGGATTGATAGTACCATTCAAAACATTGTCAACATGGGATATTTCTCTTCTGACCGTACAATTAAAGAATACGCGGAGAATATTTGGCATGTTGAGCCATTAAAATTAACGCGGTAATTAAGCAGTTAGAAAAATAAACCCCATTCCTAATATTAGGGATGGGGTTTTCTTTTACACGGTAATTTAATTAACAAATTTTGAATTTATTTAAACCTATTTTATTAAACTAAGGAATTTCAATGAAACCAATTTTTACTATTTTATCGTTATCCTCTTTGTTGCATTCTGTCATAGTCTATGCCGAAGTTGGAACAGTGCATACAATGCGGGAATTTTTCTTATCGCAATGAAGCGGAGAAAATACAGGCGGAAGAGATTGCGTTAAAAAAATGTTGCGGTCAGCTTATGATTATTTTCCGGATATCGAAAATTGTTATGCGGGGAGCGTAACCTCTGATCAAAAAGACGAGTGTTAAAAGAGCTTAATGCGATTCGCCGAGCTCACGAATTGGAAGAGGTAAAATATGATGCGTCTAAAGATCGTGCAACAGCCGCATCAGCGCTGATTTCCGCTGCAAATGGAAAAATTGGATCATTACCCAAACAATCGAATGAAATGCTATTCTCAAGAGGGATATAACGGTAGTAGTCAAAGCAATTTACATTTAAGTCAGGATAGTTTGATTTTTTTGTGAGAGATGATTTTGCCGAGCAAGTCGTAGATGGGTTAGTGATTGATGATAACGTGTATTCTTTGGGACATAGGTTATGGTTTTTGGATCCATTTCTAGGTGATATTTCTTATGGACGTTCTACAAAAATAGATCGTAATAAAATAGTGCTGGATGCGGCAACAATTTATATCGGTAACCAACGAAAAAGTGCGGTGAATACAAAGGTTGATTATGTGGCTTACCCATATAAGAACTATAAGGCCAATTGGTTTTTACATGATTGGTTTCACTCTGTTTTCGGTGATTGTTGATAAAAATGAAACCTATTTTAACCGCACTTTAGTCGATTTTTCACGGGCGGAAATTAAAGTCAGCAGTGCCGATGGAAGAACCTTAAAAGTGAGCGAAGTGACTTATTCTACTCATCAATCAAAGAGTGCCGGGTTGGGTAATGTACTTCAATGGCGTGTTGGCGGAACACGGGATAACGAGCGTTATTACGTTAAAATAAAAAAATGTTTTTAGTGAATGGACAAGCCAAGGATTATGAGTATTGGTTCAATATCGAATCTTAGAAAAAGGAAACCCCATTCGTGATTGAATGGGGTTTGGTTTAAATTCATTACAAAAAAAGACCACACTTTTATTTAGCTGATTTTATTTTTCGACTTTTATACCATTTCCATGCTAAGAACAAGGCTAAGATGGCAATGAAAATATAGATAATTGATTGACCTTTTTTGATTTGCGCATGTAACCAATCTAAATTACTTGCACCGAAATCACCTAGATACACCCAAATCGGCACGGAGATAATAGCTGCGAAAAATCCAATAAAAAGAAAACGGGTGAAACTTACCCGACGGGTAATGCCGGCAACCATATAAATAGGAGCACGCAATCCCGGTAGAAAGCGGGCAACAAATAACACACGGTTGCCGTATTGGTCAAATTTACTACGTACCATTCGTAAACGCTCTAAAGTTAAAAAGCGACGAATAGGGCGGAAACGTAGGATTTTTGTACCGTAAATACGGCCGAGCCAATACATGGTGCCATCACCTAACAAAACACCAAATAAGCTGACGGCTAACATAATATGGACGTTGGCATAGCCTAAGCCCTGAGATAACACCGCCGGAAACCAAGGTGATGTCTTCCGGAATTGGAACACCGAAACCACAGATAATCAGAACAAATAGCACGGCAGAAGTAGCCGTAGTTGCTAAAAAGTCAATTAAAAATTCCATTAAATATATGCCCTTAGATAAATGAAAATGGCGTGCTATTTTAGCCTGTTTTACGTTGGAATATCTAGGATAAAAATTACAGGATTTGATTTGCTTTACAATCGGTAATTCACTATAATTACCGACCTCAAAGTTTAGGCTTTGAGCAATATTTGTGAAATCGCTGGGTCGCCTGCGATTTTTTTAATTTTAATCTTTAAAAAGAGAACATTCAAAAATGGCATTTAAATTCAACGCTGAAGTTCGTACAGCGCAAGGTAAGGGTGCGAGCCGCCGCCTGCGTCACAACGGTCAAATTCCTGCTATCGTTTACGGTGGTAGCGAAGAACCTGTTTCTATCATTTTTAAATCATGATGAAGTAAACAATGCACAAGCACACGATGCTTTTTTTATTCTGAAGTGATCACATTAGTGATCGGTGGTAAAAGAAGTTGCAGTAAAAGTTCAAGCAATGCAACGTCACCCGTTCAAGCCAAAACTTGTACACATTGACTTCAAACGTAAGTAATTGTAAAAACTCCGGTGTATTGCCGGAGTTTTTTTCTTTATAAGACATAAATTATTGAACAAATAGTTTTATTCTCTGTCTAAAGCCGCGTATTTTTGCTCGATTAGTTGGGTTAATACTTGTCAATAAATTAATAAAGGACTTTTTTATGAATAAATTCACTAAAATTAGCGCAACTGCTTTATTTGCTCTTTTTTAACCGCTTGTGATAAACCGGCAGACAAAGCGGCGGATACCAAAAACTGATGCAGCAGCTCAAACTCAATCTGCACCGGCAAAAACTGAAGTAGCAAAAGCGGATACTAATACCGATGAAGCGGCTGATTACAAAAAAATTAGTTGATTGGAATAACGGCCAAGAACAAACTCAACTTCAAGCACAACAAAAATTCCAACAAGATTTAGTTGCTGCGGTACAGGCAAAAGATGACAAGAAAGTACAAGAAGCAATTGATACTTTCAATAAATCCGTACAAGACACGATCAAAAGTTTAGATGCGTTAGACATCAAAAGCGGATTCTGTAAAAATCCGTCAAAGAACAAACTAAAAACGTACTTGGTTTAGCCAGCAATTTATTAGTTGAACAAGCTAATGTAAGTTTAGCCAATCCATCTGAAGCTCAACAAAAAAAGCTTATATGGAAAAAAAGCTGAAAAATTGAAAGAAGCAATGTTAGAGTTACAAAAAAACAAAGCGTTGCATTAGAACAAAAATTTAATCCGACTCCGGCTGTGCCTGCAAAAGCGCCAGAAGCTAAATAATTTTTAGTTGATTGCAAATAACTATCGCCTTATTGCTTTTAGCAATAAGGCGATTTTTCTTTTAACGTTATCCCTTGAAAACTGCTAGAATAACGCGTAGTTTTTTTATTTTTGCAGAATATCCTATGTTAAAAAGATTTTTTTCCCTTTCTTCTCGTCATGCCGACGTTTGTCATGGCGCAGTCTTACGTGGTGTATGATTTTACCCATAATAAAGTGTTGGAAAGCGGTACGCCGAATAAGGTACGTCCTATTGCTTCAGTCACAAAATTAATGACGGCAAATGTGTTTTTGGAACATAATAAAAATCCCCGTTGTATGGCATCCATCACTAACGAAGACTACGATTATATTAAAGGTACACATACCAAACTGCCAAAAATATACACCGATTGCCCTGTCGTGAATTGTTAAAAGCGATGTTGGTACATTCCGATAATTATGCCGCTCACGCGTTGTCTCGCTCCGCAGGCATGACCCGCCAGCAATTTATTAAAAAAATGAATGAAAAAGCTAAACACTTAGGGATGCGTTCAACCTGTTTTTAGCGACAGTTCCGGTTTGTCCAACAGTAATGTATCCAGTGCTATGGATTTGGTAAAACTGGCTAAATATTCCTTGGCTAAACCGGAAATCAAAGCTCTATCAAATCTTTCCACCGCCTATATCCAAGCCGGGAAACGCAATATTTTTTTGTGAAAAACACTAATAAACTGGTACGTGATGAAATGTTTAGCGCTGCTATTAATAAAACCGGTTATATTCGTGAGTCAGGCTATAACTTGGTGTTTGTTAATAACATTCCTTGCAATCAGGCTACCATTGGCGTTATTAGCCTAAATAACAGTTCTTCTGCATTTCGTTCTAATTTTACGAAAAAGTAAATTGAAAAATACGGTTGCACAGTGCTAAATGGTCGAAAAATTTAAGAGTTTTGAAGATGATATTCAATATGAAGAAGGCTATGATGAACAAGGCATGGATGAATTAATCAAAAAGGTAGCGGGGTAGAGAAGAAACCGCCATTGTCCAACTTTTATGAATGTGTATTTTTAATAGAAATCTTTTCTTTATCCGGAAAAATTTTTATTTATAAATTCAATTATTCAGATATTCTTTCTTCCCTTTCAGACCGAATCAATGTTGAAAAAACGCTGTATTTTTCACCGCACTTACCACTTTCAAGCTGTTAGAAAGATCAAAATCCTGTATAATTCAAACAATTTTTTGCTTAAATAACGTGTTGTGAGATCCTCTAATGCTTGAAACATCACAAACTATTCCTGAACTGGTTTCATGGGCGAAAGAACGTGAATTTTCGTTGAATTTGCCAACAGAACGTCTCGCCTTTTTACTCGCCATCGCTATTTATAATAACGAACGCTTTGATGGAGAAATGATTGAAACGGACTTGGTGGATATTTTCCGCCATATTTCCAAGGCTTTTCGAGCAATCCCAAGAAACCATCGCCACCCGCGCCAATAATGCCATCAACGAATTGGTTAAACAGCGCTTTCTTAATCGCTTTAGTAGTGAATTTACCGAAGGCTTAGCCATTTATCGTTTAACGCCTTTAGGTGTGGGGGTTTCTGATTATTATATTCGTCAACGTGAGTTCTCAGCGTTACGTCTTTCCGTACAGCTTTCTATTGTTGCTGAGGAAATTCAACGGGCGTCTGATTCCGCCGAAGAAAAATGGCGATGAGCATTATTGGCGTCGTAACGTGTTTGCTCCCCTAAAATATTCCGTAGCAGAAATTTTTGACAGTATTGATTTGTCACAACGCATTATGGATGAAAAATCAGCAGACCATTAAAGATGAAATTGCCGCGTTATTAACCAAAAGATTGGCAGGCCGCTATTTCCAGTTGTGAACAATTATTAGATGAAACCTCCGGTAATTTACGTGAATTACAAGATACCTTAAATGCTGCCGGAGACAAATTACAAGCGCAATTGTTGCGTATTCAAGATTGTGTGATTGGGCGTAGTGAGTTGTATTTTGTTGATGAATTGATCACCAATTTACAGGCGAAGTTAGACCGCATTATTAGCTGGGGCCAACAGGCGATTGATTTGTGGATCGGCTATGACCGCCATGTACATAAATTTATCCGTACGGCCATTGATATGGATAAAAACCGTGTATTTTTCCCAACGTTTACGCAATTCCATTCATAATTATTTTGATCAGCCATGGTTCTTATGGACGGCTCAAGCAGAACGTTTAGTGGACTTGCGTGATGAAGAATTAGCATTACGTGAAGAAGATGCACTGGGTGAATTGCCTGAAGAATTGCAATATGAATCTTTAGCCGATATCCGCGAGCAAATTGTAGAACATATGCAAACCTTATTGGTGGATTTTTCGTGAACATCAACGCCCGATAAATTTAAGTTTGGTTTTAAAACAGCAATTAGAACATTATCCATTGTCACAGCATTTTTGATGTAGCACGTATTATTGTGGATCAGGGCTGTGCGTCTAGGCATGGCAAGCTCTGATTTAAGTGGTATTTATCCAATTTGGGAAAGTATCAATGACAAGGGCGCCGAAGTGCAGGCTAATGTAATTGACGAATATTAAAGTGCGGTCGTTTTTAGGAACGTTTTTTATGAAACACAAAACGCTTAAATTTTTAACCGCACTTATATTGTTCGTTATATTGTTACTTCATTCTTATGTTGGCATCGTCACAATTGAAGGTGAGTTCGGCGATGGTTATGCTTTTTATCAAGAAAGAATTTACAACCCAAGTGATGTTTTTATGCTCCTCTAGTAATGCGGGATTATGGTCCTGACGTATCGAATGAAGAATTTGAAAAAAATTGTCGAATTTTTGTGAAATCGTGAAATCCCCACAGGATTGGAATTGTGATGAGACACCATTTTTATTGGAAAAAAACAAAAAAACGAGAACTAAAACAATAACGGAAACATTATGAAAGAATTACTGAAAATCCGAGGGTTTTTACCTTATCTAGCCATTGCATTTTTAAATGCCAGTGTAGATTTGGCACATAAAATCACTATTCAAAATGTGCTTCTCAAAAAGTTTTGATGGTGATACCTTGGTGGTATTAACCGCATTAGTCAATGCAATGATCTTATTGCCGTTTGTGTTCTTATTTTTCTCCTGCTGGTTTTATTAACGACAAATATTCTCATACCAAAGTCATTCGCTATGCTGCCGTTGTTGGTGTATTCATTTCTTTTTGCGATTTTTTTCTAAGTTATTTGGCCGGCGCTTTTTGAAATTGCTTTTTATTTTTAACGCTGATTTTGGCGGCCCAAAGTGCGGTCTATTCTCCGGCTAAATATGGGATTATCAAATCTATTGTCGGTACGGAGCATTTGGGGGCGGCGAACGGTATTATTCAAGCCTTAACCATTGTAGCGATTTTATTTAGTTCCTTTGCTTTTTTTCGTATATTTTTTTGAAGTCATTTATGTCGCAAGTGATAATCCATCGCAAATTCTTTTTCCAGTATTTATTTCATTGGTTTTCTTATCGTAATTTTTAGCGCTCTGGAAGCTATTTTTGCCTTTTAAGCTGCCATTCTTTGCAGCGGTAGAAAGTGAAGAAGAAAGAACGCAATTTAGCACTAAAAAAATATTTCTCGTTAAGCTATTTAAAAGAAAAACGTCAAACTAGTGCGTTCAGATAAAAAAATATTTGGTTGAGCATTATTGGGTTAAGTATTTTTCTGGGGTGTTTCTCAAGTTATTGTGGCTGCATTCCCGGCACATTATAAAATGCTGTTTAATGACGACAACGCGTTGGTTATTCAAATGATTTTTAGCCATCAGCGGCATTGGATTGATTTTTCGGTTCATACATTGCCGGCGCCATGTCGAAATACCATATTGAATTGGGTATTGTTCCTCTGGGCGCATTAGGATTGTTTTTTTGTCCTTATTTTTCTTAGCGTCTTCCGGTAGCGTTGCCATTATTAGTTTCTGTTCGTTCTGTTTTGGTTTATTCGGCGGCTTTGTTGATTGTGCCATTGAATGCCACTATTCAGTTCTTCGCCCCGAAAGCCAGCATAGGGAAAATCCTTGCCGGTAATAACTTCGTGCAAAACATTGCGATGATTGGTTTCTTGTTGCTCAGCATCGCTTTTGTGTATGCGGATATTTCAACTACCGGTTTATTTATATTCGTTGCCGTAGTTTGTTTTATTGGCTCTTTATATGCCATTTTGCAAGTACCGCATTTATTTACCCGTTTATTTTTTTATTGGTATTTTTAAAAACCGGTTATCGCTTCCATGTAGAAGGATTAAAAAAACTTGCCGCAAAGCGGAGGCGTGTTATTGTTGGGGAACCATATTAGTTGGATTGACTGGTTGGCTTTTACAAGCTGCCAGCCCACGTGCCATTAAGTTTGTGATGTATCGTGGTATTTATAACAAATGGTATCTCACTTGGATTTTCAAGTTCTTTAAGGTGATTCCGATTGGCGCGGGCTCTAGCAAGGAAAGTATCGAAACCATTCGCCAATATTTAGAAAAACGGCGAAGTGGTAGCCTTATTTCCTGAAGGGCATATCAGCTATAACGGCCAAATTAACGAATTTCAACGCGGCTATGAACTCAGTATTAAAGAATGGCAGGATGTCTGTGTTGTGCCGTTTTATTTGCGGGGCTTATGGGGTTCGAGCTTCTCCCGTGCCGATGCTCACTATAAGGAACTCACCAAACAGCGCGGCAAACGCGATATTATTGTTGCTTTCGGTAAACCAATTCGTGAGTTTGTCGATCACGTTGCCATGAAACAGAAAGTGGTGGAGCTATCTTTTTCCTCTTGGGAAAACTTTTATTGCGCGCCAACAACCGCTAACTCATTATTGGTTAGATATGGCGAAAGGTAATTTGTTGGGTGAATGTGTTGTCGATAGCATGGGGACCGAACTTACCAATGCCAAATTTATCAGCGCAGTGTTGGTGTTTAGTAAGCTATTTAAACAAACCCTGACTAATGAAAAAAATGTTGGCATCTTGTTGCCAAGTTCTGCCATAGGGTGCCATTGTGAATATGGCGTTATTTGTGAACGGTAAGGTACCGGTAAATCTAAATTACACCCTGAGCGAACAAAGCATGGCATTGGCACTGAAAAAAAGCCAATATTCAACAAGTGATCACTTCTGAAAAATTTCTTACTAAATTAAGCGGTAAAGGCTTTGATTATCAGGCATTGTTAGCGGATAAAGCGGTGATGATGGAAGAATTAGGCAAAGCCGTTAGCAAAACACAAAAAAACGTTGGCATTTTTGACCGCACTTTTCATGCCTGCAAATTGGATTAAACTATTTAATTTTTGCTGATGTTAGCTTGGATGATACGGCTACTATTTTATTTAGTAGCGGCAGTGAAGGGGAACCGAAAGGCATTGAATTAACCCATAAAAAAACCTGCTGACCAATATCCGCCAAATCAGTGACTTATTAAACTTCAGAAAAGACGATGTGATTTTTAAACTCATTACCGATTTTCCATTCTTTCGGTTTAACCGTGACAACGTTACTTCCTTTATGTGAGGGCGTAAAAATGGTCAGCGTGCCTGATCCGACGGATGGTGCAACAGTTGGGAAAAATGGCGGCACGGCATAACGCGAGCATTTTTATTCGGTACTTCAACATTCTTCCGTCTTTATATTAAGAATAAAAAAACTGCATCCGCTGATGTTCCAGAATGTTCGCATGGTAGTTGCCGGTGCAGAAAAAAACTGAAAACCGATGTGAAAGAAGCATTTCGTTTGAAGTTCGGTTTAGAGATTTATGAAGGTTACGGCACGACGGAAACCGCTCCGGTTGCTGCCGTGAATATGCCGAATATTTTTAGAAAAAAAGAAACCTTAAAAGAACTCACCTTCAATAAGCAGGGCTCCGTCGGTTTACCATTGCCGGGCACCATCATTAAAAATTGTTGATCCGGAAAGTTTGCAGGAATTGGCAACAGGCGAAGACGGTTTAATTTTAATCGGTGGCGGGCAAGTGATGAAAGGATACTTAAAACGATGCGGAGAAAACTGCTGATGTCATTGCCGAAATCGACGGTGTGCGTTATTACAAAACCGGTGATAAAGGACATATTGATGAAAAACGGTTTTTATTACCATTGTTGACCGTTATTCGCGCTTTGCTAAAGTGGGGGGCGAAATGATCAGTTTAGGGCAGTGTGGAAGAGCAAATCGCACAAGTCTTAAAATGACGATGTACAGTTCACTGCAGCCAATGTACCCGATGAGAAAAAAGGCGAAGCCGTTGTGCTTTTAGTGAAAACCGAATTAGATATTAATGAGGTCATCAATATCTTAAAAAAAATTCAGCCATACCGCCGTTAATGCAACCGTCTTTTTGTCTTTAAAGTAGATGAAATCCCAACGTTGGCAAGCGGCAAAGTGGATTTCAAAGGGGCGAAAAAGCTCGCCGTGACATTAGTAGAAAATAACGAATAAAACCCAAAACAGAGAAACAACATGACAGAAAAATAACCTTGAAGTATTTCCCCAAAATTGGCAGCTGCCATTGCCAATCCGTTATTTCCGGCTGTGGACAGCCAGTTGCGTTCCGGTAAGCATATTGGTACGGAAACATTTGGATAACCACGCTTTTTACTTGATTTTCAAACGGAACTGGATTTGTTCTACCGTCGTTATAATGTGGAATTGATTCGCGCACCGGAAGGTTTTTCTATTTACGTCCGAAAGCGACAACACTCATTGCCCGTTCTGTGTTAACTGAATTGGAAATGTTAGTGGGTAAGGTGTTGTGTTATTTGTATTTAAGCCCGGAGCGTTTAGCGCAACAGGGGATTTTTAACACGCAGGAAGTGTATGATGAGCTACTGAATTTAGCGGATGAAGGCAAATTGCTAAAAGCGGTGAATCAACGTTCCAGCGGTTCTGATTTGGATAAACAAAAAAATTGGCAGAAAAAAAGTGCGTGCGGCAATTAGTCGTTTGCGCCGTTTAGGCATGATTTATACCGTAGGCGAACCGAACAGCGGCAAATTTACCATTTCCGAGTCCGTATTCCGTTTTGGCGCGGAAGTGCGTGCGGGTGATGACCCGATTGAAGCACAATTACGCTTAATTCGTGATGGTGAAGCGGCTACGCCACAATCTTTACAAGCAGAAAAAAAGCGGCATTACAAAGTGACGTGGAGAACGGCGAAAATGAGGCTGATGTTGAAGACGAATTCGTAGAAGAGGAACAAGAATAATGACTGAAGAATTATCCCTGGAAAATGAAGTAATGGATACGGCGGCTTCTGGTGTAGCGCCGGTTATCTTTAACCAAAAACAGTGGGGTAGAACGCGGTAAGTTCCGTTCTTTAACGCTCATCAACTGGAACGGCTTCTTCGCCCGTACCTTCGATTTAGACGAATTGGTCACGACACTTTCCGGTGGTAACGGTGCCGGTAAATCTACCACCATGGCCGGATTTGTGACAGCATTGATTCCGGATTTAACCTTATTGCATTTCCGTAACACCACAGAAGCCGGTGCCACAAGCGGTTCTCGTGATAAAGGTTTGCACGGTAAATTGCGCCCGGGCGTGTGTTACGCGGCGTTGGATACCATCAACTCCCGTCATCAACGGATTATCGTTGGTGTCCGTCTGCAACAAGTGGCAGGCCGTGACAAAAAAGTCGATTTAAAAACCTTTTCTATTCAAGGCGTAGAATTGTCTGTCAATCCGACCGCACTTTTCACCGAAACCATTAACGAACGTCAAGCGCGCGTACTGACCTTAAATGAACTAAAAGACAACGTTGAGCAGAGCGGCGCACAATTTAAACAATATCATTCCATCACCGATTACCACGGCATGATGTTTGATTTGGGGATTATTCCAAAACGCTTACGTTCTTCTTCAGACCGTAGCAAATTCTATAAGCTTATCGAAGCCTCTTTATACGGCGGTATTTCCAGTGCCATTACCCGTTCATTACGGGATTATTTATTGCCGGAAAATCTTGGTGTGAAAAAGCCTTCCAAGACATGGAAAGTGCTTTACGTGAAAACCGTATGACGTTGGAAGCCATTAAAGTCACCCAAGCGGATCGTGATTTATTCAAGCATTTAATCACTGAATCGACTAATTATGTGGCAGCAGATTATATGCGAAATGCCAATGAACGTCGTGGCAACATTGAAAGCGCATTGGGTTTCCGTCAAGAATGGTATAAAAGCCAAATCCGAACAGGATTTATCGCAACATCGTTTGGTTGATTTAAGCCGTGAAGCCGCCGAATTGGCAGAAAATGAAAGAATCCTGGAAGTGGATCATCAAAGCGCGCTTGATCACCTGAATTTGGTGTTAAATGCGTTACGTCATCAGGAAAAAATTTCTCGTTATCAAGAAGATGTCAACGAACTGACCGAGCGCTTGGAAGAGCAAAAATGGTGGTTGAAACCGCCAACGAACAATTGGAAGAAAGTCAGGCGCAATTTGAACAAACAGAACAAGAAGTTGACAACTTGCGTTCCCCAATTAGCAGATTATCAACAAGCCCTTGATGCACAACAAACTCGCGCATTGCAATATCAACAAGCAATTCAAGCCTTAGAAAAAGCCAAGACTTTGTGCGGATTAGCCGATTTATCGGTAAAAAAACGTGGATGCATATCACGAAGAATTTGAAGCGCAAGCGGAAGTGTTGACGGATAAAGTACTTGAGTTAGAGCAAAAGATGTCTATTTCCGAGGCGGCGAAAACGCAATTTGATAAAAGCCTATCAATTGGTTTGCAAAATTGCAGGTGAGGTGCCACGTTCTGCCGCGTGGGAAAGTGCAAAAGAACTGTTACGCGAATATCCGACACAAAAGCTTCAAGCGCAACAAACACCGCAATTGCGTGCTAAGTTACATGAGTTAGAGCAACGCTTAAATCAACAACAAAGTGCGGTCAGATTATTAAACGATTTTTAATCAACGTGCGAATCAAAGCTTAGAAACAGCGGATGAATTAGAAGCATTCTATGGCGATCAAGAAGCCTTTAATTGAGGATTTATCTGCTGAACTTTTCTGATTTAGTTGAACAACGTTCAACCCTACGTCAAAAACGTGAAAATTTGACCGCACTTTATGAAGAAAATGCGCGTAAAGCGCCGGCTTGGTTAACCGCTCAAGCCGCATTGGAACGTTTGCAGGATCAAAGTGGCGAGCAATTCGAGGACAGCCAGGATGTGATGAATTTCATGCAATCACGATTGATAAAAAGAACGTGAATTGACCATGGAACGCGACCAGCTAGAACTTCAACGTCAGCAATTAGATGAGCAAATTAGCCGTTTAAGTCAGCCGGATGGTTCGGAAGATGCCCGTTTGAATGTGCTTGCAGAACGTTTCGGTGGCGTGTTGCTGTCTGAATTATACGATGATGTGCCGATCGAAGATGCACCTTATTTCTCTGCCTTATACGGCCCGGCACGCCACGCTATTGTGGTGCGTGATTTGAATGCGGTAAAAGAGCAACTCGCTAATTTGGAAGATTGTCCGGAAGATTTGTATTTAATCGAGGGGCGATCCGGCGGCATTTGACGACAGCGTGCTGTCCGCGCAAGAGCTGGAGCTTGGGTGGTTGTTCAGGTGTCAGATCGTGAATTACGTTATTCCAAATTCCCTGAAATTCCGTTGTTCGGCCGTGCTGCCCGTGAAAAACATTTGGAAGAATTACAGGCTAAGCGTGAGGAAGTGGCGGAGCAGTACGCACAACGTGCTTTTGATGTGCAAAAATGTCAGCGTTTACATGAGCATTTTAGCCAGTTTGTTGGCCTGCATTTAGCCTTGGCATTCCAACCGAATCCGGAACAACTGATGGCGCAAACCAATCAACAACGTAATGAAATTGAACGCGAGCTTAATCAATTGGTGATTGGAGAGCAACAAATTCGTCTTCGTTTAGATGATGCGAAAGAAAGAATGCAGTTGTTGAATAAATTAATTCCGCAATTGCCATTATTGGCTGATGATAGCTTAACTGATCGCATTGAAGAATGCCGTGAGCAATTAGATTTGGCAGAGCAGGATGAATTATTTATCCGTCAGTACGGCGTCACGTTGTCACAATTAGAACCGATTGCTAACACCTTGCAAAAGCGACCCGGAAAATTACGAGCACTTAAAAGCCGATTATGAACAAGCTCATTCAGCTACAAAAAAACAAGTACAACAAAAAGTCTTTTGCCTTGGCGGATGTGGTGCAACGCAAAGCGCATTTCAATTATGCGGAAAGTGTACAAACGGAAACCTCTGAATTAAACGAACAGTTACGCGCGCGTTTAGAACAAATGCAGCAACAACGTGAAATTCAGCGCGAACAATTACGTCAAGTTCAAGCGCAATATGCTCAGTACAATCAAGTGTTGATTCAATTGCAAAGTTCTTTTCAACAGTAAAAAAATCAAATGTTGCAGGAATTGATGCAAGAAATTGGTGAATTGGGTGTGCGTGCTGATGAAGGCGCGGAAGAACGTGCCAAAATTCGTCGTGACGAGTTATATCAACAACTTTCTACTAATCGCCAACGCCGTTCTTATATTGAAAAACAACTCACACTTATCGAAAGTGAAGCGGAAAATCTGACTCGTCGTATTCGTAAAGCAGAACGTGATTATAAAACCCAGCGTGAGTTGGTGACGGCAGCGAAAATGAGTTGGTGTGTGGTGCTTCGTTTATCCCGTAATTCTGATGTAGAAAAACGCTTAAATCGTCGTGAATTAGCCTATTTATCCGCAGATGAGTTGCGCTCCATGTCGGATAAAGCGCTAGGTGCGTTGCGTACAGCGGTTGCTGACAACGAATATCTGCGTGATGCTTTGCGTTTATCAGAAGATAGCCGTAAACCGGAAAATAAAGTGCGGTTCTTTATCGCCGTATATCAACATCTGCGCGAACGTATTCGTCAGGATATTCTGAAAACCGATGACCCGATTGATGCAATTGAACAAATGGAAATCGAGCTTTCTCGCTTAACGGAAGAATTGACCAGCCGTGAACAAAAATTGGCGATAAGTTCTGAAAGTGTGGCGAATATCATGCGTAAAACCATTCAACGTGAACAAAATCGCATTCGTATGTTGAATCAAGGCCTACAAAAATATCGCCTTTGGTCAGGTGAAATCGGTACGTTTAGTGGTAAATATTCGTGATACGCACGCCATGTTGTTGGATGCGTTATCCGGTAATCAGTCGGATTATCAAGATCTGTTCAGCGACAACCGTATGACTTTCTCCGAGGCCATTGCGAAGCTATATCAACGTCTCAACCCACATATCGATGTAGGGCAACGTACTGCGCAAACTATCGGTGAAGAATTATTGGATTATCGTAATTACCTTGACTTAGAAGTGGAAGTTTACCGTGGCGCAGATGGCTGGTTACGTGCAGAAAGTGGCGCATTATCCACCGGGGAAGCCATCGGTACCGGTATGTCCATCCTCTTAATGGTGGTACAAAGCTGGGAAGAAGAAAGCCGTCGTATTCGTGGCAAAGACATCGTGCCGTGCCGTTTATTATTCCTAGATGAAGCGGCTCGTCTTGATGCGAAATCCATTTCTACGTTGTTCGAGTTATGCGAACGCCTGGATATGCAACTATTGATTGCTGCACCGGAAAACATCAGCCCGGAAAAAGGCACCACCTATAAACTGGTGCGTAAAATCTCCGGTAATCACGAACACGTTCATGTGGTCGGATTACGCGGATTCAGCGCAACAGACTAGTTTTAATAAAAAGTGCGGTTAAAAAAATGAAGTGTTTTTTTGACCGCACTTTTACCTAGAGACATCCAATGAAAATCTTCACGATAAAAAGGGCAATTTAGCCAACTTAAAACAACAAAAATTTAAGTTAGAAAAAGATATTCAGCGATTATTTGAGCAAAATCTCTCATTGATAACAGACGACTATCTGTTTATTAGTTCTGAATTTTCTATTAAAAATTCACGTATTGACACATTAGCTTTTTGATAAGGAAAGCAATGCTTTTGTAATCATTGAATATAAAAAAACAACAAAAATACCAGTGTAGTTGATCAAGGTATTTCTTATCTAAATTTGATGCTTGAATATAAAGCAGATTTTTATCATGGAATACAATGAGACACAGAAAAATCTACTCAAACGCAATGAAGTAGATTGGTCTCAATCAAAAGTTATTTTTGTTTCCCCTACCTTTAATGATTTTTCAAATTCAAGCGACTAATTTTAAAAATCTTCCTATTGAATTATGGGAGGTAAACCGTTTTGATGACGAGATTATTACGGTAAATATCATTAATAAGTCAAAAATCGGCACCGAATATTAAATCCGTAACAACAGAAAAATCAGAAGAGTTTGAATCCCTTAAGGAGATTCAAGTGTACGAAGAATCTGATCATTTAAATGATAAATCTGATGAAATTAAAGAACTTTATGAGGAGTTCAAACAAGCAATCTTAAACTTAGATAATAATATCGAGATTACCGCAAGGAAATTATATATCGCATTTAAAAAAAGAGAAGAAATGTGGTGTGTCTACGTGTTCAGAAAAAGCCTTTAAAAATGTGGATTAATCTTCCTTATCATGAATTAGATGATCCTAAAAAGATTAGCGAAAGATGTAACAAATACGGGGCACTGGGGAATGGTGATTGTGAAATCATCGCTCAAGACACGCAACATCTTGAATATATTATGAGTTTAATTAAGCAATCACTTAATAAGGAATAAAAATGCACAACCTCATTATCGCCGTTCTCTGTAGTGTTGCGGTGTCTGTATTATTAAAAGTTGCCCGTAAACGTAATATTGTTATTCAGCAAGCTATTGCTTTTAACTACATTGTTGCATTGTCACTTAGTTGGTTTTTATTAAAACCGGATTTCAAAGGACTTGAGTTTACTGACTTTTATCGCACAAAGCGAAAATACGCCGATTTTCTTAGCATTAGGTATTTTTATTGCCAAAGCGTGTTTATTATTATGTCCAAAGCCGTAGAATTCGCCGGAATTGTACGTTCTGATGCGGCACAACGCTTATCCTTATTTTTACCCATTCTCGCTGCGTTTTTAATCTTCCACGAAACCCTAAGTCAATCAAAAGTCGTTGGTATTGTGTTGGCATTTGTCGGGTTATTTTGCCTTTTAAGTAAACCAAATGAGCAAAAGTGCGGTCGCTTTTTCGAGGTATTTTGGGCTTAGTCGGTGTGTGGTTTGGCTATGGCATCATCGATATTTTGTTTAAAACAAGTAGCGAAAAGCGGGGAGCATTCCCAACGACTTTATTCATTGCGTTTTTCCTTGGCTGCCTGCATTATGTTTATTTACTTGTTATTCAAACGAACTCAATGGAATGTCGCAAGTTTTGTGGGCGGCATTATTTTAGGTGTGCTAAATTTCTTCAATATTCTGTTTTTATATTAAAGCTCACCAGAGTTTTGGTTCGAACTCAACATTAGTTTTTGCCGGCATGAACATTGGGGTGATTTGTTTAGGTACGATTACCGGCGCATTAATTTTTAAAGAAAAAAATCAGCAAAGTTAACTGGTTAGGTATTGTATTCAGCTTGTCTGCAATTTTCTGTTTGTATTATCTAGATAAAATCTTGGCTTAAATTTGAGAAAAGTGATGGCAAAAAACGATTTCAGCTTTTTCATTTACGACTATGAAAGTTTTGGTGTCAATCCGGCTACCGATCGTCCGGCGCAATTTGGCGGTATTCGTACAGATGCCGATTTTTAATATTATAGGCGAGCCCATTGTGTTGTATTGCAAGCAAACCAACGATTATTTGCCTGCTCCGGAGGCTGTGTTAGTGACAGGCATTACACCACAGGAGTGTAATGAAAAAGGCCTGCTGGAACCGGATTTTGCCGCTCGAATTTTACAGGAATTCAGCCAACCAAATACCTGTGTCATGGGCTTTAATAATATTCGTTATGACGACGAAATGACACGCTATACCTTTTATCGTAATTTTTATTGATCCTTATGAATATAGCTGAAAAACGGTAATTCCCTGTTGGGATTTGTTGGATTTAGTGCGTGCGTGTTATGCCTTGCGTCCCGATGGCATTGAGTGGCCTTTGATGATGAAGGCATGCCGAGTTTTCGTTTGGAAAAACTGACGAAAGCGAATGGAATAGAGCATACGAATGCGCATGACGCCATGTCTGATGTGTATGCCACCATTGAAATGGCAAAATTAATTAAGCAAAAACAGCCGAAGTTATTTCAATATTTCTTTGAAAATCGTGGAAAAAAGAGATTGAAAAACTCATTAATACCGCAGAAATGACGCCGTTAGTGCATGTGTCGGGAATGCTAGGAAATTACCGCGGAAATACGACATTAATTGCACCTTTAGCTTGGCATCCAACGAATAAAAAAATGCTGTTATTGTATGCGATTTAACCGCCAATATTGATGATTTGCTAACAAAATCGGCAGAGGAGTTGCGTGAAAATCTTTATACGAAGAAAGAAACGTTGTTAGAGTCTGGAGTGCTTCCTGTTCCGTTAAAGCTCATTCATATCAATAAATGTCCTATTGTAGCGCCGGAAAAACCTTATTGTCTCAAAATGCTGAACGTTTAGGGATTGATCGAGAGTTGTGTGCACAAAATCAACAGAGTTTGTTGGCATCTAAGGATATTCGTCAAAAAAAGTTATGGATATTTTTTTCAGCAAGATCGCGAGTTTGAAGCATCTGATAATGTTGAAACTGAACTTTATAATGGCTTTTTTTAGTGATGCTGATAAAAAAACAATATGGCAATTTTTACGCACTTTAAAGCCCGAAAAAGCTCGCTGAACATAATCTGAGTTTTCAAGACCCAAGAATCTCTCAATTGTTGTTTCATTATCGCGCCAGACATTTTTTTATCGCACATTAAACCGAGCTGAACAAAATTAAATGGCAAAAATATTGCCGGAAAAATTAGATGCTGAAGTTTTGCGATTTGAGCAAAAGCCTTCAAGAGTTAGCTGCACAAAATGAGAACAATGAAGAAAAACCTCACTTTATTACAAAAAGTTTATGAATATGGCAATAAGATAATTGGTTAGAAAGTGCGGTCAAATTTTTTAATGTTTTTTTCAATAGAAGAAAAGAGACAACGTCACTAAATATTAAATAATGAAAAACACGCTGGATGAAAATTCAGCGTGTTTTTTTATTATGTATTTTTAAAAAAATTCAGCATAATGAAGCCTGATAATTACCTCAGATTTCACGTAGCGCGATCTATTTCATATAGTTTATCTATAAAACAGAGTAATTTTTATAGTAAAAAAACATGACATTAAAAATGGATAGACATAAGTTGTGATTTAGGCTCATTAGAATACTTTTTATCGACTTCATTTCTTATTGAAGAATTATTTACATTTCAAATTTAAAGTCCATAACTTCATTTCTTAATTTGTTATATACCTTGCTAAAAGCGAGTTTTTTGTCTAGTTTTACTAGTAAGAGTGACTTGTGCATAAGTCTGTGTTTTTTTATTAAATCGTAGTGTTTGTTTACTTTGTCACTAACTTCGCATAACACATATTATGTTAAATATAAAATTACAAAAAGTAACATTTAGGTAAATGATGCTATGACTCTTCTAATTCATTACCATGTAACGTCTTAAGGTCAGATTTTTGGTTTTTATTAAATGAACTAATGATTAGGAAATATATAGACGCTTCTTTTTCAATGTTGCCACGACGTTCATTGGCATTTACTTTTCATACATCACTTTACAAAATGACTATTTTTGAGATTATTAATAATGATCATGTCTCTTTTTAGTGATAACCCTATGTAAAAAAATCGGAGATAATTTTTGGGATTAAAAGCACGGTTAATCTAAAGAAGGAAAAATTGTCTTTTTGATCTAAAATTGAGTTCAGTGCATATACAATAAAACCGGAAGCTATAACGACTCTTTTATCTACTCTTTTTTTATCCGGTCTATGGGGAAGCGTACTTTTAACAATTTAGTTACAATTGAGAATTTATTTCAGTAACTTTATCTAAATGAGAATTGTTGTTATTGTAAAATTTATTTAAAAATTAATGTGTTACATAAAAATAATTTTAAATTTAGGTTGACTATTCTCAATTGATGAATAAAATGTGCACAGCAAATTAAGTTGTATTGTGATTAATCTTTTAACAAAATCATTAAGGAAAGGTGTTGGTTATGCTTAGTAAAGCGATTACAGCAAAAATTAAATGAACAAATTAATCTTGAATTCTATTCGTCAAATGTTTATTTACAAATGAGTGCATGGTGTGACAACCATGGTTATGAGGGGCGGCAGCATTTTTACTTCGCCACGCAGATGAAGAATTAGAGCATATGCAAAAATTATTCACTTATGTAAGTGAAACTAGCGGTATGCCGTTATTGGGTAAAATTGAAGCGCCTAAACACGATTATGCTTCATTAAAAGAAGTTTTTTGAAACAACATTAGAACATGAAAAAAACTAGTGACATCCAAAATCAATGAATTAGTTGAATGTACTTTTTGCTGAAAAAGACTACTCCACTTTCAATTTCTTACAATGGTATGTAGCAGAACAACACGAAGAAGAAAAATTATTTAACAGTATTGTTGATAAATTTAAACTTCTTGGTGAAAGCGGCACAGCGCTTTACTACATTGATCGTGAGTTAAAAAAACTTTATAAGAATAGGAGAAATAAAATGTTGTCAAATAGCGTGATTAAACTATTAAATGATCAAATGAATTTGGAATTCTATTCTTCAAATTTATACTTACAAATGAGTGCATGGTGCGAACAAGAAGGCTTTGAAGGTGCGGCTAAATTTTTATTCGCTCACGCAGCTGAAGAAATGCAACACATGCGTAAATTATTTACTTATTTAAATGAAACAGGTGCGTTGACAGTGATTAGTCAAATTGATGAGCCACCACATCAATTTACTTCATTAAAACAAGTACTTGAATTGACTTATCAACATGAAAAAAATTAATTACCAGTAAAAATTAATGAGTTAGTAGGTAAAAACTTTTGAAGAAAAAAGACTACTCTGCATTTAACTTCTTACAATGGTATGTGGCGGAACAACACGAAGAAGAAAAATTGTTTAGTCGCATTCTTGATAAAATTAAATCTGCTTGGTGAAGATGGTAAAGGTTTGTTCCTTGTAGATAAAGATTTAGCAGCATTAGCGACAGCAAGTAACTAATCTAATAAACATGAAAAGGCTAAGTTTTATGACTTAGCCTTTCTTTTTATAATCAATTTATTCATCTTGTTGAAAGTGCGGTTGATTTTTAGCGACGTTTCTTGAGAGTTCGTTTCAGGTTGATGGTAAAAAGTGCGATAAAAAGAATGCAATAAGCAATATTATCAACATGATAAGAATCTGAATTAAACGTTTTTTTGTAAGTTTTTTTCGGCTGCCATATTTCCTCGTATGTGTTTTATACTTCTTAAATTTACTATTTAGTGGTATTATTGAGTTAGATCAATTTTACACGATTTTTTGGTGTTTTTTTCTTTGAGTTTGGGGAACAGATGAAAATTCTAACGGCAGACACAAAAATTAGGACGTCGGGTGCAATCCGGTGGCTGTGCTATTCATTGTCAAAACTGCAGTATTAGCCAGTTGTGCATTCCTTTTTACACTCAATGAGCACGAGTTGGATCAGTTAGATAATATTATTGAGCGCAAAAAGCCAATTCAGAAATCTCAAGTTCTTTTCAAGGCAGGAGATGAGTTAAGCTCGCTCTATGCTATTCGTTCGGGCACGATTAAATCCTACACAATTAGTGAAACCGGTGAAGAGCAAATTACCTCGTTTCATTTACCCGGTGATTTGGTCGGTTTTGACGCTATTATGAATATGCAACATCCGAGTTTTGCTCAAGCCTTGGAAACAGCCATGGTGTGTGAAATTCCCCTTTGATATTTTAGATGATTTATCCGGCAAAATGCCGAAATTACGCCAACAAATTATGCGTTTGATGAGTAATGAAATTAAAAGCGATCAGGAAATGATTTTGTTACTGTCTAAAATGAACGCTGAAGAGCGCTTGGCTGCCTTTATTTATAATCTCTCTCAACGTTATTCTGCTCGCGGTTTTTCCGCACGTGAATTTCGTTTAACCATGACTCGTGGTGATATTGGCAACTATCTTGGTTTGACGGTTGAAACCATCAGCCGCCTGTTAGGTCGTTTCCAAAAATTAGGGTATTTTTATCGGTTCAAGGCAAATACATTACGATTAATAATATGGCTGAATTGATCGAATTATCCGCACCAATAAAACCAAAAATCAAAATGGTTATCTAATCCTATCACTAGTGCAGCAAAAAAATGTTGCACTAGATCATCTTTTTAAAAACCGCGCCTTGTTATTTCATCAAATATGTTCTACCCTATTTGAGTAGCAATAATGGAGGTTGTGTATGAAATTCAATAATATACTGGTTGTTTTAAACCCGGAAAATGACAAACAATACGCTCTTGCCAGAGCTGTTCGATTAGCGAAAGAGCAAAAAAAGTCCAAATCCCGTCAAAATTACCCTATTCTTTGCCATTTATGACTTATCTTATGAAATGTCAGCTCTACTTTCTTCAGAAGAGCGTGAAGAAATGCATCACAATGTGATTGAACAGCGCAAGCTGGCTATCCAGCCTTATATTGAAAAATACGCCTCTGACGGTATTGAATTTGCATCTACTGTGGTTTGGCATAGCAATGAAGCAGAAGCCATTACCACCGAAGTGGAAAATCACAACTACGATTTGTTGTGAAGTACACTAATGCGGAAGAAAGCCTGAAATCCTTAATTGTCACCCCGGTGGATTGGCAAATTTTGCGTAAAATGCCCTACTCCGATTTTTGATGGTTAAAGATGGTGATTGGAAACATCAACGTCGTATTTTTGGTTGCCGTGAATGTTTCTGATGATGAAAAATGAGGCCCACAGCACATTTAATGACGAATTGGTTTCATTAAGTATGGATTTAGCCGATTCTTTAGATCGTGGCAATATTCATCTTGTCACAGCTTATCCACCAACACCGATTAATATGGCTATTGACTTACCGGAATTTAGTTCCGGCGAATATAGTAGCGGATTACGTGGACAGTATTTGTTGAATATGAAAGCGTTACGTCAAAAATATGGTATTGATGGCGATCATACACACGTTTTGGAAGGTTTCCCGGAAGATGTTATTCCTCAAGTGGCTGAAAAAAATTAGAAGCGGAATTGGTTATTCTTGGTACTATCGGTCGAACAGGTCTGTCAGCCGCCTTTTTAGGCAACACGGCAGAACATGTGATTAGCAAATTAAACTGCAATTTATTAGCGATTAAACCGTCGAAAAAGGACGATTAAGATAAACTTGCGGAGTAGTTAATATTTTTATTGACTACTCCTTTTTGCATTACTTTTTTATCCTGCGAAATTACTTTTTTACTTTAATTTTTTAATTAATTACCCCCCAAGAAGGAAATAAAGGATGAAAAATCATTGCTTATTACATTATTAGGATTAGCCGGTTTAGCACAGGCACATGAAGTTTGGGTTGTTGCTCCGGCACATATTGAGGCGAAAGACGTACTTAAAGCCGAGTTAGCATATGGCCATCATTTCCCTTATGCAGAGAAAATTGCGGATGATCGGTTACATTTTTTGCTCCGCTTGAAGTAACTGATAAAAACGCTATGGTAACCGCACTGAAACAACAAGGCGAAAAATTATCAATACACTTTTGGAAAAACCGTTAGCAGAAGGTTCATATTGGGTAAGTGCTACTTATAAAACCGACTTTTTGGTCGAAGAATGCAAAAGGTTGGAAACAAGAAAATATGCAAAAAAATGACTGACGCGACTTATTGCGAACAAACTCAAATGTTCGGTAAAAAGCTTGGTCACCGTGGGTGATAAAGCTGATTCAACGGTGTTTAAAGAAAAATTAGGTCAAGAATTAGAAATTGTGCCATTAAAAAGCCCTACCGAATTGAAGGAAGGGGAAATTTTCCCATTGCAAATTTTCTATAAAGGTAAAACCATTGGCGGGTGAAACCGTCATTGCGACCGCAGATACCGTTGTTGTTAAAGACATTGAATCTGCAGAAGAACACCGTGAAGTCCAAGGTTTTTCCAGTAAGACCGATAAAGATGGCAAAAGTGAATTTTCTACCGTTAATTGAAGGGTTATGGAAAGTAAAAAGTCGTACATAAAACTGAATTTAGCGATCCAAAAGTGTGCCAACATTCAGCCAGCTATGCCACATTGGTTTTTACCTGTCGGGGAAAAACGCGCGCAATATACGCCACATGAACATCACCACCATCATTAATGGAAAAACAAAAACACCAATAACGGTGGTTTTTTTAAAGAAAAGTGCGGTCAAAAATTCATTTGTTTTTGACCGCACTTTATTTACTTCTTACGTTCTACCCATTTGCCATCTACAAAATCCACAATCCATTTGGTCGCTTTGCCATTTTTCGGAAGTCACATATTGGCGTTTTTTTCCTTGCGACTAAAACGAATAATTGCTTCATTGCCTTCCGGGTCGGTTTTGTGGAGCTTCGGCTAAATAGCTTAATTTTTTTCCGGTAAACGATCACGATATAAGGCCAATTCAGCAACTTTTGGTGCTCGGGTTTCACGAGATTTCGGGAAATTATGGGCGGACATAAACACACCACCCGCGCCATCGCGCAACACAAAATACGCGTCTGACTTTTCACATCTCAATTCAGGGAAATGAATCGGCTCTTCTTTCGGTGGAGCGACTTCACCGTTTCTCAAAAATCTTTCGGGTGTTGTCACATTGCGTACAAGCCATGTACTTACCGAAACGACCTAGTTTCAAATGCATATCGCCACCGCATTTATCGCACTCAACAATCGGACCGTCGTAACCTTTAATTTTGAATTTGCCTTCTTCAATTAAATACCCGTCACAATTCGGATTGTTGCCGCAAATATGTAATTTGCGATGTGGATCAATAATATAGCTGTCCATTGCAGTACTGCATTTAGGACAACGTTTCCGCTCCATTAATGCTTTGGTTTCGGAAGCATCATCCAGCACGTTTAATAATTCCGCTTCAGGAATCAAGTTAATGGTGGTTTTACAACGTTCTTTCGAGGTAAAGAATATCCGGTACAGCCTAAAAATACGCCGGTACTGGCGGTTCTAATCGCCATATTGCGACTACAAGTCGGGCAATGAATATCCGTCGGCACCAAGCTATTTGGGCGCATACCGCCTTCTAATTCATCTAATTCTGCTTTGCTTAATTGTTTAGAGAAATCTTTGAAGAATTGATTTAATTCTGTTTTTCCAGTCTTTTGTGCCGGATGCAATTTGATCCAACACGTCTTCCATATTCGCGGTAAAAATCATAATTCATTAAATCGGCGAAAGATTGATTTAAACGATCAGTGACAATTTCCCCATTTTTCTGCATAGAAACGACGATTTTCAGTACGTACATAACCGCGTTCTTGAATGGTGGAAATAATTGCCGCATAAGTAGAAGGTCGTCCGATACCACGTTTTTCAAGTTCTTTAACCAACGCTGCTTCAGAAAAAAACGTGCCGGCGGTTTGGTGAAATATTGTTGCGGTTCCACCGTCAATAAATTCAGCGTGGTATTTACCGCTACATCCGGAAGTGCCTGATCTTCAGGTGATTTTCCTGGTTGTGGCAATACTTTCGTCCAACCGTCAAAGCGTAAAATACGCCCCTTCGCAGTTAAGGTGTAATCCCCTGCCCTTACCGTTAAGGTGGTGCTGTCATATTGTGCTGCCGGCATTTGACAGGCAACAAATTGACGCCAAATCAGGTCATATAAACGCTCGGCATCTTTTTCCATGCCGACCAAATCATGCGAACCGATATGAATATCCGATGGGCGAATCGCTTCGTGTGCTTCTTGCGCATTTTCTTTGCTGGAATAGAAATTCGGTTTGGCCGGCAAATAAGGTGCGCCATAATGTTTTTTCAATATAACCGCGCACCATATTTAATGCATCTTGACTCAAATTGGTGGAGTCGGTACGCATATAAGTAATGTAACCCGCCTCATATAAACGCTGCGCCAACATCATGGTTTTCTTCACGCCAAAGCCCAAACGGGTGCTGGCAGTTTGCTGTAAGGTTGAGGTGATAAATGGCGCGCGGGCTTTAGAACTGGTGGGTTTGGTTTCCAAATCGGAAATGACATAATCAGATTTAGTTAAAAAAATCCACCGCACTTTGTGCTTGTTCGGCATTTTTTGGCTCAAATTTTTTTGCCTTTAAATTGCACCACATCCAAACGAATTTGTTCATGTTTCGCCGTGTCGGTTAAAACGGAAACTTCCCAGTATTCTTGTGGCACAAAGGCTTTAATTTCCCGTTCACGCTCAACAATCAATTTCACCGCAACAGACTGGACGCGTCCTGCTGACAAGCCACGTGCTACTTTTTTCCAAAGCAATGGCGACACCATAAACCCTACCACACGATCTAAAAAACGACGGGTTTGTTGAGCGTTAACGCGATCCATATTCAACGGTTCGGGGTGTTCAAAGGCCTGTTTAATGGCGTTTTTTTAGTGATTTCATTAAATACTACGCGGCTAAAGCGTTCGTTATCACCGCCAATTACTTCACGTAAATGCCAGGCGATAGCTTCCCCTTCTCTATCCAAGTCGGTTGCGAGGTAAATGTGATCGGCTTTTTTAGCGAGAGATTTTAATTCGGCAACAACTTTTTCTTTGCCGGGCTAAGATTTGATAATTGGCTTTCCAACTGTGATAAGGGTCAACGCCCATACGTTTGACTAAGGCGTCTTGTTCTTTCTTTTTGTTTAAGCGCCTGTTTTTCTTCTAAACTCAACCCTTTCGTTGAGATTGGCTTTGGCTTTTTCACCATTGCCGGAACCCACTGTCGGCAAGTCACGAATATGCCCTGATGCTGGATTTCACCACTAATTGCTTCCTAAATATTTATTAATGGTTTTCGCCTTTTGCCGGCGACTCCACAATAACCAAGGATTTACTCATTATTATTACCTAATTCTGTTTTAATTTATGTAAAATTGCCCGCTATATTGCTAACTATCTTTAGTCAGGTCAACTACTTTTTTTCCAAAAGGCACAATAAATGGATAAACTCAATGCAATTTCAATTTTTTTGTAAAGTGATCGAAACACAAAGTTTTTACTCAAGCGGCCGCGTTACAAAAATATCTCTGTTGCCATGGCAAGCAAACTGGTATCACAACTCGAAGAACACCTAAAAACCAGATTGTTACAACGTACCACCCGTAAAATTGTGCCTACCGAAGCAGGCAGTATCTATTATCAACGCTGCCAACCTATTTTACTGGAGTTAGAAGACGCCGATTCCAGTATCAGCAACCTTTCTACTTCCTTACAAGGTCATTTAACGGTGTCCGTACTGCGGGATTTCGGCTTGCGTTTTATTACCCCAAACCTCGCCTCTTTTATTAGATCCCATCCGAATTTACACATAGATATTGAGTTTAATGACCGCATTATCGATCTGGTGAGTGAAGGATTTGATTTAGCTTTTACGTATCGGTTATTTGCAAGATAGCTCTCTGGTTGCCCGAAAAGTGGCCACTTCTTCCATGCATTTTGTGGCGTCTCCAGAGTATCTTGCCAAGCATGGTACCCCGCAAACACCGGAAGATTTAGAACACCATGATTGTTTATTGTATAAATCCTCTGGCAACCAAATTTATTGGGAGTCTGATAAGTATAATAAAACTCAACGAGTTAAAATGCGCTCCAAATTGACGTGTAACAACGGATTAACGTTAGCTGCCTTATGTACGGAGGGCTTAGGTATTATCAATTCTCCCCGCTTTTTTTATAGAAGAAGAATTAGCGTCAGGCAAATTGGTTGAAGTTCTTGCAGACTATCGTCAGCAAAGTTTTAGATCTCCATGTGGTTTACCCGAACCGTCGCCATCTCGCGGCCAAAGTCACAGCGTTCATTGATTTTTATTCATCAACTGAATTTATGCCGAACAACGCCTTAAAGTGCGGTCAAAAAAATGACATTTTTAATAACCTTGTTTAACTTTTATTAGGCAAGGTTATTTTTAGGTCTAATACAAACGGAATGTTAGGAGGTAATGGTGCTAATTTGCCCAACTCCAACCAAGTAGATGGAAAATGAAAGTCTGACCTCTACGGAACCGGCCAATTGATTGTCTTCGGCGATTTTCACCAACAATTGAAATTGGTCACGGCTTTGCCCGCAACCCTGAAATCTCCATAGCGTCGCCGCCCCAGGCTTTAAAACTTTCCACTAATTTACGCACCCACTTGGTGGTCATGGTATAACGCAAGGGATGAGCCAACACGGCAATGCCGCCTGCCGCATGAATAATCTCGATAGCACTTGGAATATCAATCCACTGCGGTTTGACGTATGCAGATTTGCCTTGTCCCAAATAACGCTTAAAGGCTTGATTATCACTAGATACTTTACCAATTTGAACCAAAATGGCGGGCATAATGGCACGTGTCACTTCGCCATCACCGGCTAATTGTTTAGCTTCCAAATAGGCATTTACCACACCAGCCTTCGCTAATTTAGCCCCTATTTCCTGCGCACGAATATCCCGCAAACGCGCTTGTTCTGCCAAAAAGTGCGGTCATTTTTCATGTAAAATATCAAAACCCAATCCCACAATATGAATGGAACGATTTTTCCCAAAGGGTGATAACTCCACACCATTAATAAGCTGAATGCCTAACAAATCAGCTTTGTTTACGCGCTTCAGACACACCTGCTACCGTATCATGATCTGTTAACGCTAATACATTTACGCCTTTTTCATAAGCGCGTAGCACTACCTCCTTTGGTGATAACACGCCGTCAGAAGCCGTGCTGTGGCAATGTAAATCGTATTTTGTCATGTGTTAACCTGCGATTCTGTTCTAATTTCATGATTATTTTCTTTAACAATAACCGCTTGATGATTATTGATTGGAAATAAATTGTATGTGGATTGATAAGCACGAATGGTTTCCATTGCACTTTCTTCAAAAAGGAAATTCACCATAATGTGGCACAATGGCAAAAATTAACGAGATTGAATGAAGAATAATCAGTCAATGCTGAAGCAACCATCTTATCATCCATAATTTGACTGTATTTAATATCACCAGCAGTAATCATTGCTCCTGCAGATTCACCGATATACACCATTCCTTCTGAAATTCGTAAGTTAATCAGCTCAAGTAAATCTTTAATTCTTGTAACAGATAAAACGTATTGCCACCTGAAATATACAGACATGGTGTTTGTTTTATTTTTTCCTTGATAATCACTTCAGACGTATTGGCAATATCTAAAATATCTACGGAGAATCCTAATGTCCGAAACAAATATTTCGCTTCATCAATATAGTCTACATAATGCTCTACATTGCCGGCAGTTGGGATAAATAATACCTGCTTGGCTAATGTTTGTTCTTGTATAAAATTTCTAAACAGATTTTCCACACCTGCAAAATAAGAAGTTAAAAAAATAAGGTTTTCATCTAGTTAGTCTCTTATTTAATTCCTTGAACCAATTCTTTAACTAATCTCGGCCCATGATAAATTATGCCCGAATACACTTGTAAAAGCTCTGTACCGGCTTGGATTTTTCTTGTGCATTTTGTATGCCGTCAATACCGCCGCTACCAATGATTGGGATTTGTCCTTTTAGTTCTAGGTGTAATCGTTTAATGATTTCCGTACTTTTATGTTGTAACGGTTTTCCGCTTAATCCGCCCTGCTGTTCGGCATTTTTTTAAATGTGTGACGTTGTCGCGAGAAATCGTTGTATTAGTGGCAATGACACCATCCATTTTTGTGACGAACTAAAGTATCGGCAATTTGCACCAACTCAGCTTCCGTTAAATCCGGTGCGATTTTTCACTGCAATCGGCACATACTTTATTATATTGTTCGGCCAATACGGCTTGACGGGCTTTGATGCTTTGCAATAAATCGTCAAAATAATCGCCGTATTGTAATTGGCGTAAGTCAGGCGTATTTGGCGAAGAGATATTGACGGTAATATAGTCTGCATAGTTATAGGCTTTTATTAAGACAGAAAAGATAATCATCCTTACCTTTTTTTCTAATGGGGTAACTTTATTTTTTTACCGATATTAATTCCAATCACGCCGTCATAGCGGGCATTTTTGACATTTTCAATGAGATGATCAATGCCATAATTATTAAAACCGTTGCGATTAATGATGCCTTCAGCTTCAACCAAACGGAACTGGCGTGGTTTGGCGTTGCCATCTTGTGCTAGTGGTGTCACTGTTCCTACTTCAATAAAGCCAAATCCCATAGCGCCGAAACCGTCGATAGCCTCTCCGTTTTTTTGTCTGCGCCGGCTGCTAACCCGATAGGATTTTTAAATTCAATGCCCATTACTGTTTTAGGTGTGCCTTGTGGGCAAGCGAATAATTGTTTTAACAATGTGCGTATCGGTGCGAATTTGGCCAGCCCAAGGGTTTTAATAGCCAAATCATGGGCGATTTCGGGTTCAAGGGAAAAATCCCTTTACGAATGAAAGAATACATACTCGTTTATCTCTCCGGATAGTTAACTGTGAATGAATAGAAAAAGTGCGGTTAAATTTGACCGCACTTTTTTGTTACTGTAATGCTTTCTCGATTTTCTCAAACAAATCACGAGACAAATCTTCCATTTCACTGATGCGTTCTAACGCCCGTTTCATGAGTGTTTGACGTTGATTATCATAGCGGGCAAAACGGATTAGCGGCTCAATTAAACGGGAAGCCACTTGCGGGTTGCTCTTGTTCAGTTTAATCAAAATATCCGTTAGGAAACGGTAGCCGGAACCATCAATGGCATGGAAGGCTTTCAAGTTCTGACCGGCGAATGTTCCCACCAAAGCACGTAAGCGATTCGGATTATTAAAGTTAAAACTTGGGTGATCCATAAGCTGCATCACGTTTTTGCAATACGTTTTCTTCCGGACGAGTAGCTTGTAATGCAAACCATTTGTCCATCACTCAAGCCGTCATGTTGCCATTTTTTTCTTCAAAATCTGCCAACAAATTATCCTGGCAAGCTCAATTTGGCTTGTGTCGCAGAAGTTAAGGCGGCAAGGGTATCCGTCATATTGTTAGAATAGGTGTAATGTTTATTCACCAAGTTATTGCCAATATTGGTATAAGCCAAATAGCTTAAACATACATTACGCAGCTTGCGTAAGGCAATGTCTTCCCGATTGATTTTATATTCATCCAAGCGAATGGCGTTATAGGTTTTTAACAATAATTCTTGCAAACTGTCGGCGATGGCATCTGCCATAAATTCACGCACAGCACTGATTGCATCGGGGTCGATGGTTTTAAATAACTCGGCGAACTCCGTCGTTTTCGGTAACGTGAGAATTAAACTGGTGAGCTCAATATCTTTTTGATAGTTATCTAATAATTGATATAACACCGCTGCGGTTTCAGCCGATAAATCCAATGGTTGACCTTGTTGATAGTTGGTTACGTTACGGCGTAATTCGGCGGCCAGTAACATTTGTACCGCATCCCAGCGAATAAAACCATTTTCGGAATATTTTAACAGCGTAATCAGTTGGTTAGAGGTGTAATCATAATCCAATTTGACCGGTGCGGAAAAAAATCACATAACAAGGCCGGTACCGGTTTGTTATAAATATTATGGAACTCAAAGGTTTGGTCTTTCTGTGTAATATTTAACACATTGCCCACTACACCTTCCGAATCATACAGGGTTTGCGCCACGCCTTTTTCATCATATAACGCGATTTTCAACGGAATGTGTAAATTCACTTTTTCCATTTGATCGGCGGTAGGCGGTGTTAATTGTGAAATGTGCAACTGATAGACGTGATTTTTTTCGTCATAACGATCACTAATCGTCAATTCCGGCGTACCGGATTGACTATACCAACGGCGGAATTGCGTTAAATCCAAATCGTTGGCACGCTCCATGGCAGAAACGAAATCTTCACAGGTAGCCGCTTTGCCATCGTTTTCCGCAATGTATAATTTCATACCTTTTTGGAAACCGTTTTCGCCTAATAACGTATGGAGCATACGAATGACTTCTGCGCCTTTTTCATACACGGTAACGGTGTAGAAATTATTCATTTCAATGACTTTTTCCGGGCGAATCGGGTGTGACATCGGACCAGCGTCTTCAGCAAACTGTACGGTACGCAAGAACTTCACATTATTAATGCGATTTACTGCACGAGATCCCGTATCAGAAGAAAAATTCCTGATCGCGGAAAACCGTTAATCCTTCTTTTTAAACTTAATTGGAACCAATCACGGCAAGTTACACGGTTGCCTGTCCAGTTATGGAAATATTCGTGAGCAATGACGCTTTCAATAGCCAAATAATCATCATCGGTCGCTGTTTGTGGATTTGCTAAAACATATTTATCGTTAAAAATATTCAGCCCTTTATTTTCCATCGCGCCCATGTTGAAGAAATCCACGGCGACAATCATATAAATATCTAGATCATATTCCAAATCAAAGCGCTCTTCGTCCCATTTCATGGCATTTTTCAGACTTTGCATCGCCCAGTCGGCACGATTTAAATTGCCACGATTGACATACAATTCCAATGCGACTTCACGGCCGCTTTTTGGTAATGAATTTATCTTTCAGAACATCAAAAGTCGCCAGCTACTAAGGCAAACAAATAGCTTGGTTTCGGAAACGGATCATTCCACTCTATCCAATGACGCCCATCTTCCAAATCTCCACTATTAATGCGATTGCCGTTAGAAAGCAAAAACGGATATTTGGCTTTATCGGCGGTAATTTTCGTGGTGTAACGCGCCAATACATCTGGGCGGTCTAACATATAGGTAATTTGACGAAAAACCTTCTGCTTCGCATTGCGTACAAAAAGGCTTCTCCCGATTGATACAACCCTTGCAATGATGTATTCGCGGCCGGATTTAAAATTGTCGTTACTTCCAATTCAAACTGATTGGCATCGATCTGAGCTAAATCTAACGTCAAACTTTCATGATCTTGTTGATATTGAGTAAAGGGTTTTCCGTTTAATTTAATAGCGGAAAATTGGAAATCGCGTCCATCTAAAACGTAATGTCGTGCTGTTTTGGTTAAGACGTTGATATTGACTTTTTAGCGACTACAATGGTCTTTTCCGGCTCTAATTGGAAATCAAGGTGAATATCGGTGACGGTGAAATCGGGGCTTTTGATAATCTTTTTCTGTATTTGGCTTTTAGCGTACATAAAAACGACCTAATTCTAAGGGCTAAAAAAATTGCCGTTAAGGATATGATTTTTCTGCCCTAAGTTGCAAATAGATTTTTCTTCTGCAAAATTATCGCAAACGATTGCGCATTATGCTATTCTAGCGCCACTTTTTTCTATCTAAATAATGAGGAAATCATGCCTTCAACTTCTCCCCAAAATCGCTATTGTCATGGGGGTCTAAAAAGTGACTGGGCAACTATGCAGGAAGCCACGCAAATCCCTAGATCAATTACATGTTTCTTACCATGTTGAAATCGTTTCTGCCCACCGTACGCCGGATAAACTCTTCCAATTTGCCGAAAAATGCTCAACAACAAGGTTATGAAGTGATTATTGCCGGCGCCGGCGGTGCTGCCCATTTGCCGGGCATGATTGCCGCCAAAACCATCGTGCCCGTGCTTGGCGTTCCGGTGAAAAGCTCAATTTTAAGTGGTGTCGATAGCCTCTATTCTATCGTGCAAATGCCAAAAGGGATTCCTGTAGGCACACTTGCTATTGGTTCCGCAGGAGCGGCAAATGCAGGCTTATTGGCCGCGCAAATTTTGGCCATGAATAATGTAGAATTAGCGCAACGCCTACAGCAATTCAGACAAGAACAAACCCAAAGCGTGTTGGATAACCCTGATCCACGCATTTAAAAAAACACCTAAATTTTTTTCACCGCACTTGCCGTGTTTTTTTAAAGGTAGGTACAAAGTGCGGTCAGTTTTTCGGTATTTTCACATGATAGCGCTCGTCTCCCTGACGTGTGCTTATGAAAGAGTAAGAAGAAAAAAATACGCGTTGAGAGACGCGTGCCAGCACACAACAATTGAGAATTCTATGCAAAAATCCGCTCTCTACCCGACTATTTACGTCCTTGGCAACGGACAGCTCGGCAGAATGTTACGCTATGCCGGTGCGCCTTTAGATATTCATGTTAAACCTTTGCCTTTTGACGCGCCGGTATTTGAATTGTCACCCAATGACATTATTACCGCTGAAATCGAACGTTGGGAACAAACCCCACTCACCACGCTTCTTGGTAATCACGCCAACTTTGTTAATCAAAAAGTGTTTGCACAATTAGCTGATCGCTTAAGCCAAAAATCCTTATTAGATAAATTACACCTTCCGACTTCGCCTTGGTGTCTGCTAAAAGAACCATCACAATGGGCAGAGGTATTTCAGCATATTGGTGAGAAAGTTGTTGTTAAACGTCGCATGGGTGGTTATGACGGCCGTGGACAATGGATTGTCACAAATGAAAGCAAAGACCAAATTACCGACGAGTTATTTGGGGAAACCATTGCGGAAAAATTCATTCCCTTTGATTACGAAGTCTCTTTAGTTGGCGCCCGTTTCCGTAACGGTGATACCCGTTTTTATCCGGTCACTCACAATTTACAGCAAAATGGCATATTACGTTACAGTGTCATGGATGTCACTTTTTCCACAACAAAGCGCACAGCAACAGCAAGCTGAAATGATGTTAAGCAAAATCATGAATGAACTGAACTATGTGGGCGTGATGGCGATGGAATGTTTTTGTGGTGGGCGATCAGCTTTTAATTAATGAGCTTGCGCCACGCGTACACAACAGCGGCCACTGGACACAACTGGGCTGTTCTGTTAATCAATTTGAATTGCATTTGCGTGCGTTGTTGGATTTACCGACGCCGCAATTAAAGGTCTCTGCGCCAAGCGTGATGGTGAATTTGATCGGCACCGCGCATAACCTACAATGGCTAAATACGCCATTTGCACAATTGCACTGGTATGGCAAAAGAAGTTCGACCGGGGCGTAAAGTGGGACACATTAACCTTTCGCATACGGATAAACAGGTGATTATCGACCAATTAGATAAATTAGCTACCGAATTGCCGGAAGATTATCAATCCGGTTTGCAATGGGCAAAAAAATAAATTGCGCTAAATGGTGGACGACAGCTTGTCAAACGTCCGTCATGGCAGTATAAATAAAACAGATTTTTACACAACATCACAACAACATCATGAGGATTATTCTATGTTTGAAAATATTGTCGCCGCACCGGCCGACCCGATTTTAGGTTTAGGGAAGCTTTTAAATCCGAAACCCGTAGTAACAAGATTAATTTAGGCATCGGCGTATATAAAGACGCCAAAGGCAATACCCCGATTGTTAAAGCGGTAAAAGAAGCGGAAAGACGCCTATTAGAACAAGAAAATACCAAAAACTATTTGCCGATTGATGGTGTTGCCGATTTCAACGCACGCACCAAAGAATTATTGTTCGGCGCCAATTCTGACATTGTGAAAAACAATCGTGCAAGAACCGTACAAAGTTTGGGTGGCACCGGTGCGCTCCGCATTGCCGCAGAGTTCGTTAAACGCCAAACTAACAGCCAAAATGTGTGGATCAGCACACCAACGTGGCCAAACCACAATGCGATTTTTCAAAGCGGTGGGCATCAACATCCGTGAATATCGTTACTATGATGCAGAACGCAAGGCCTTAGATTGGGACAACTTAATTGCGGATTTAAGTCAAGCCGGTGAAGGCGATTTAGTTTTACTTCACGGTTGCTGCCACAACCCGACCGGTATCGACCCAACACCGGAACAATGGGACAAACTGGCTGAAATGTCCGCACAAAAAGGTTGGTTGCCATTATTCGACTTCGCTTACCAAGGCTTTGCCCACGGTTTAGAAGAAGATGCTTACGGCTTACGCGCCTTCGCGAAAAATCACAAAGAACTTTTAGTGGCAAGCTCCTTCTCTAAAAAAACTTCGGTTTTATACAACGAACGCGTTGGCGCATTCACGGTGGTGGCAGAAAATTCCGATATCGCCGCGACTGCATTAACCCAAGTGAAAGTCATTATTCGTACCCTCTACTCTAACCCGTCTTCTCACGGGGCAAGTACCGTGGCATTAGTGTTGAATGATACGAAATTACGTCAAGAATGGGAAAATGAGTTAGCCGAAATGCGCGACCGAATCAAAAAATGCGTCACCGTTTTGTCGAGTTACTTAAAGAATACGGCGCACAACAAGATTTTTGGCTTTATCATTAACCAAAATGGCATGTTCTCTTTTAGCGGTTTAACTGCAGAACAAGTAGATCGTTTGAAAGAAGAATTTGCGATTTATGCCGTGCGTTCAGGGCGTATCAACGTTGCCGGCATCACTGAAGACAACATTCGTTATCTATGCGAAAAGCATTGTTAAAAAGTGTTGTAATTTTTGACCGCACTTTAAAAAGAAAAACGGCATCGAAATAGATGCCGTTTTTTTGTTTTCTAAAAACAATGTTAAAACTGACCGCACTTTTTTTATCTATTAAAAAAACAAAAGTGCGGTCAGTTTTCCAAGTATTTTTGACTTCCCTACTTATTTTCGCTATATAAAATAAATTACAAAGATATATATAGTTTCATATATAATGAAACACATCGAAAACCAACCGCACTTTCCCAATGAATAAAAACACACTGATTTTTTTATCTTACTTATTTTATTGCTTTTCGGGCTTGCTTTTGTTTTCTTTGTCATGGGGGCGCTTTGCCATTCCTGTTGAAAAATGTGATTCAAACGTTACTAGGCAATAATAGCAATGATGTGCAAAACAACATCATTTTCAACCTCCGATTACCTCGCATTCTTGCCGCCATTTTAGTAGGCTCTGCGCTTGCGGTGGCAGGCGCAACGTTTCAGGGATTTTTCCGCAATCCGTTGGTGTCGCCCGATTTACTGGGCGTTTCCGGCGGTGCTTGTGTTGGTGCGGCTGTTGCCATTTTATTAGGTTTGGGATTGTTTGTTATTCAAGGTTTGGCGTTTATAGGCGGATTGATTGCGGTGCTAATGACCGTGAGTTTGCCTAAATTGGTACGCCGTGATTCTACGATTGTTCTTGTGTTGTCGGGCATTATCATTGCTGGGTTTATGATGGCTTGCCTTGGCTTAATTAAATATCTTGCCGATCCGGAAACCCAACTTGCCGATATCGTGTATTGGCAAATGGGGAGTTTGACCAAAGTGGATTACAAAAAAATCTGAGCCTGCTTTTCACCGATGATTTTGCTGACTACCGGCGCGTTATTAATGATGCGTTGGCGCATTAATGTGTTGTCATTAGGGTGATAGGGAGGCGAAATTGATCGGCGCCAACATTCGTTTGGAACGTAACCTGATGGTGATTTTTGCCACTTTGCTTACCGCCTCTGCGGTCTGTTTAAGTGGTACGATTGGTTGGATTGGTCTCATTATTCCGCATTTGGCGCGTATGTTTTATTGGCGACAATAACCTTCGCACCCTACCGCTTTCCGCGCTGATCGGCGCCATTTTCTTATTGGTTATCGACACCTTGGCCCGCAAACTTATATACCCAAGAAATTCCGCTTGGCATTCTCACAGGCTTTTATTGGCGCGCCGTTCTTTGCTTGGGTATTAGTAAAAACAAAAAAAGTCGCGGAATAAGGAGCTGATATGTTAAAAATCAACCAACTTTATTTTCAACATCAACGTCATGTTCCGCTTTTTAAACGGTATTGATTTAATCCTCCAAAAAGGCGAATTGATGACTATTCTTGGTGCCAACGGACGCGGAAAATCAACGTTACTGAACTGTATTGCAGGGTTGCTTACACCACAACGGGGCGAAATTTATTTAAATAATGCGGAAATCAAAACGTTTTTCCGGTAGGCAAATCGCCCGCCAAGTAGCTTATGTATCGCAACATTCACCGCAAACGTATCAATACAAGGTGTTGGATTATGTAGTATTGGGGCGTGCCGCGCATCTAGGCTTATTCGGCAAACCGAGCGAAGAAGATTATCACTTGGCAGAACAAGCGTTAGCGCAACTGGGTATTAGTCATTTTGCCGACAAAATTTATATGCAAAATGAGCGGCGGCGAAAAAGCAATTAGTGAATTTAGCTAAAATTCTAGTGCAACAGCCACAACTGATTTTGTTTGATGAGCCGACGTCTGCCCTAGATTACGGCAATGTATTTAAAACCTTGAGCCTGATTAAGAATTTTATCCCATCAGCAATTTTTCCATCATTATGACCACTCATAATCCCGATCACCCGATGCTTTTGCATGATGTGATCACGAACAGCAAAGTGGCCATTTTGAATACCCAAGGAAAAATTGCACTGTGGTTTAACCCAAGACATTCTCACGGAAGATAATCTGCGAGAACTTTATCAAACGGATTTGCGTTTAATTGACGTATCTGAATTACGGCGTAAAAATCTGTGCTATCACGCATATTTAAGAGGACATATTTATGACCCTGAAAAAAACTTCCCTAAAATTATTCACAAGTTTGCATACAAACTTGTTCACCCCTATCGGGGCCGTTGGCAAAGCCAACGTTCAAAAAACAGTGTTTTTTGTAACCGCACTTTTTGCTGCTACTATGTTGGCATTTTCCGCACAGGCGAAAATGATTACCGATGTGGAAGGAAACCAAGTGGAACTCGCTGATCGCGTGGAACGCGTCGCCGATCTTTGGCATGCCAATAACCAAATTGTGTTGTTATTAGGTGGTGCCGACAAATTAGTCGCAACGACCACTGCCATTGCGGCGAATCCTTGGTTCAGAGAAGTCTCATCCAAATATTAAAAAAAGTGCCGGTGTTAACCAACGGCGAAACTATTCAAGTGGAAGAATTGTTATCACAAAAGCCGGATGCCGTGTTGTTGTCGAAAAAATCTATGTTAAATGAAGTTAAGAAAGCCGGTTTAAAAGGCGTACACGTGAGTTTTCAAGATTTTGAGGGCTTAAAAGAAAACTGTGCGCATCACTGCTGAGGTTTTTAGGAGACAAAGCGCCTAAAGTAGCGAAAAAGTTACATCAAAGAACTAGAAGGTAATATTCGATTTGTAGAATCACGTATTAAGGACGTGAAGGAAAAACAACGTCCGACCGTATTGCACATCACTAACGGCTCTGATTTACTTAAGATTGACGGCGGAAAATCTATGATCGGAGAATGGATTAGAATGGCAGGCGGAAAAAGCGTGTTACCGGACGAAGCCAATATGGTCACTGTCACTATGGAATCCATTGTGCAAGCCAACCCAGATGTGATTATCATCGGCAGCAGCGGCAATAAATCCCAAGCTGCCATTGAGAAAAATCAAAGCGGATCCGAGTTGGCAGTCTATCAGTGCGGTGAAAAAAATAATCGCATTTATGCCAACCCGACCGGTACTTTCCCATGGGATCGTTACAGCGCAGAAGAAGCGTTACAAATTTTGTGGGCCGCACAATTATTCCACCCGGAACGCTTTGCTGATGTGGATATGGTTACTAAAACACAGGAGTTTTTATAAAAAGTATTACGGTTATGCGTTAAGTAAAGAAAATGCTGAGCAAATCTTAAAAAGGGCTATCACCTCTTAAGTAGTATCTGTTTTTATTGTCATTATCGATAAAATGTAGTCTCTTTTTTTCATCCACCTACTTTTTTTAGGCATCAACACAAGGAAATTTCTATGAAAATTAGTGCAAGAAACCAATTAAAAAGGTAAAAGTAGTTTCAATCGAAAGCGGTTCTGTAAACGCGATTGTTCACCTTGATATCGGTGGCGGCAACATTATCTCTTCTACCATTTCTCTTGAAGCGGTAAAAGAGTTAGGTTTAGCCGTAGGCAAAGAAGCTTATGCAATTATCAAAGCGACTTCCGTTATGGTTGGCGTAGAATAATTACTCGCTTATTTACTTATTTAAATAACGAAACAACCGTACTTGAAAAAGTGCGGTTGTTTTTATATATTTTCTTCTATAAAAAGTGCGGTGTTTTTCTCAACGTTTTACTCAGTCCTAATAACAAACTGGTCAAATACCACGTTCACGTTGTGTATTAATGCATCTCCCTGTGGCATTTCCCCTTTTTCAATAATGTATCTCATCATGCCAAGTGTAATTGTTGCGAACAGGTGACCTTGGAAATCTAAATCCTCTTCAGCGGACACATTTTCTGTTTTCAAATGTTCAATATATTTTTCTTTTACTATTTTATGAATGTCATTATATAAAATGAATTTTTTTGGTGTTTCGATTTGGCTGATGAGGTAAATCAGTTGATGGTACTGCTCAAAAATCGGTCGATTGCTATCGATAAATTCTTTGGTCGGTATAGAAAAACGTTGTTTTAATCGCTCTTTCACTAAGGCCATAAGCTCTTCTACCAAGACTTTCGCCACTTCGTTTTTTGTTGGAAAAATGCTTATAAAAAGTAGAACGATTAATCTGTGCTCTATCCAAAATATCCTGCACTGTCATGGCGTGAAAGCCTTTTTTTCTGCCAATAACGCTAAAAATGCAGTGCGAATTAAATTGTTGGTTTTAATAACCCTCACATCTTGATTATTCATAAAATGCCTTCCAAATTTGAAAAATAAGTCAAAAATTACTGCTTTTTAGCTATTTAAGCAACAAATTGTCGCTTTTTTTGGTGGTTGAGCGATTTTTGTTCGTTCACTATAATCAAAAACATAAGCCTATAAATAAAAAAAGGATATGGATATGAAAATAAAATATGTCATTTTAGGTTTAGGCGTTATTGGCGCCGCGAGTTTTGCAGTTTGGAAGAATCAGCAATTACAAGCGGATGAATTGGTTGGCATTAGTGGTATTAACGGGCGGCTAGAATTAAAACGATTGGATGTGGCTACCCTTTATGCCGGGCGGGTGGAAGCTATTTGGGTGCAGGAAGGCGAGAAAGTAAAAGCCGGTCAAGATTTAGCACGCCTTTCTTCCGATATTTCCCGTACTCAAGTTGAGGCGGCGGTCGCACAGAAAACGCAAGCAGAAGATCGCGTCAAGCGCGCTTTAGCCGAAATTGAAGCGCGCGAACAACAGATGAAAGTGGCTAAATTGAATTGGATAACGCCGTGAAATTGCGTCGGATAATCTTGTTTCTGCCAGTGAGTTAGAGCGTCGTCAAGCGTCTTATCATGCAGCTGTTGCCGCCGTTAATACAGTGCAAGCCGCTAAAGCGGAGGCCGAAGCTGCCGTGTTGTTGGCGCAAGCGCAATTAGCGAAAGCCGAATCGCAAAATGCGGATATGATTATTAAAGCGCCGAAAGATGGGCGGGTGGAATATCAAGTTGCCGACGTGGGAATGTATTGGGCCCGGGTGGCAAGGTGGTGAGTTTTACTTTGACCCGAGCGATAGCTATATCAATGTGTTTCTTGCCGCCAATCAAATGAATCAACTTAACATCGGCGATGATGCCCGCATTGTCGTTGACGGCATTGACGCCGTATTTCCCGCCAACATTAGTTTCATTGCCAACAATGCACAATTCACCCCAAAATCGGTAGAAACTACGGAAGAACGCGCCAAGTTGATGTTTAAGGTGAAATTACAGATTCCCGTAGAAATTGCACTGAAATATAACGGATTGTTAAAAGGGGGCATGACGGCATTAGGCTATGTGAAATATGATCCGCAGGTGCAATGGCCGGAATGGTTAACCGTAAAACTTCCGTAAGGTGAATAACGATGAGCGCTTCCTCTTTGCCGTTGCGGTTGAACATGTCTCACATTTATACGGAAAAACGACCGCACTTTATGACCTTAGCCTGCAAATTTCACGCGGGGCGACCGTAGGGTTAATCGGCCCTGACGGGGTTGGCAAACTCTACCCTGCTCTCCCTGATTGCCGGGGTGAAAATCATCCAGACGGGGACCGTTCGGGTGTTTGATTTAAATGTCGCCGAGAAAAAAAGCCCGTGACGAGCTTTCCCACAAAATTGCGTTTATGCCTCAGGGGTTGGGGAAAAACCTCTATCTCACCCTGTCTATTTATGAAAACATTGATTTTTCATGCTCGTCTGTTCGGCTTTAACCAAACCACAACGCAAAGCACGTATCCAGCGCCTGCTTAATGCCACGGGGCTCGCGCCTTTTGCCGATCGGGCGGCGGGAAAAACTCTCCGGGGGTATGAAAACAAAAACTGAGTTTATGTTGCGCCTTGGTACATAGCCCCGATTTACTGATTCTAGATGAACCTACCACCGGCGTTGATCCACTCTCCCGTCGTCAATTCTGGCAATTGGTGGACGATTTACGACATGAACATGAAAAAGACGGCATGACGGTCATCGTTGCCACAGCTTATATTGATGAAGCGGAACGTTTTGAACGCATTTTAGCCATGGATGACGGCAAATTGATTACTAATCAACCAACCCAACAGCTTATTCAAGAGACACAAAGTCATAATCTGGAAGAGGCTTACATCAAATTATTACCGCCGGAAAAACGTGGGGCGGAAAATGGCTTACGGATTCCTCCGTTCCAACCCATTTCCAATGAACCGCCGGTGATTATCGCCAGGATTAACCAAAATTCGGTGATTTTTATTTCTGTAGATAATGTGACTTTCACCATTCCGAAAGGCGAAATTTTTGGTTTTTAGGTTCTAACGGTTGTGGCAAATCCACTACCATGAAAATGCTTACAGGCTTGCTGGAACCGACGGAGGGTAAGGCTACGTTACTTGGTCAGCCCATTGATGCTAGCAACATCGATACCCGAAAACGGGTGGGTTATATGTCGCAAGCATTTTCGTTGTATGAAGAATTAACGGTGTATCAAAAATTTGGAATTACACGCCAAGTTATATCATATTCCGCGCGCGCAACGGGCGGATTATGTGAAGTCGGCGATGAGCCAATTTGATTTAACCCACCTCGCCGATGAATACCCGACGTCGTTACCTCTTGGTATTCGTCAACGTCTCCAACTGGCCGCCGCCTGTTTACATAAAACCTGAAGTGCTGATTTTAGATGAACCCACCTCCGGTGTAGATCCGGCTGCGCGAGATATGTTTTGGGAATATCTGATTGCACTTTCACGTGAAGATGGCATCACCATTTTTTGTAACAACGCATTTTATGAACGAGGCCGCACGTTGTGATCGCATTTCTTTTTGCGCATCGCGGACGTGTGTTGGCGGTGGGAGCACTGGAAGAGTTGCGTGTTGGCAAACACGCGCCGACATTGGAAGAAGCCTTTATTCTTTATTTGGAAGAACAGGCAGATGATATTACGGAACACTCTGCCTTAACGGAACAAATAACGGAAAAGATGGCAGATAAAAAGTGCGGTCGATTTTTAAAAATGTTTTTGCAACGAAGCCGAGAAAAGGGGGTTGCACATGGTGGTCTTTGGTGTGGACCTTTGCTGCGCAGGAAGGCAAAAGAATTATTACGGGATAAAATTCGTCTGTTTTTTTGCGTTGTTCGGCCCGGTTATCATGTTATTTAGCATGGCATCCAGTATTTCTTTTGATATACATCCCTCAAAAATTTACGGTGTTGGATTATGACAACAGCGTGGAAAGTCGCCGTTTTATGGAATATTTTGATGGTTCCCGCTATTTTTGTACGTCAACCGGATATTCATTCGGCGGCTGAAATCAATTCTCTATTGCAATCTTCCAAAAGTAAAACTGGTGATTGAAATTCCGCCTGATTTTGGCAAAAACTGTTAAGCCAACAAAATGCCGGAAGTCGGATTCTTTATTGACGGCGCGTTTCCCATTACCGCGGAAAATTTAAGAGGTTCGGTGATTGGTGTGCTCACCCAATACGCGCAGGAAACCTTAAAAAGAAAATATTTCCATTTCTGATAATCGCCTTTTAGCAACGCGTTTTGTCTATAACCAAGATTTTAAGAGTATTTTTTTGCCATGACACCGGGTGTCATTATGCTCGCCATGATGTTGATTCCGTCGATGATGACCGCGTTGGGCGTGGTGCGTGAAAAAAAGAAATCGGTTCCATCATGAATTTATACGGTTCTCCTGCCGGCACATTGCAATTTTTTGCTTGGTAAGCAACTCGCCATATATTCTCTTAGCCTTTGTTAGCTATTTAATTATGGTGTGGTTGTCTATTGTGATTTTTGACGTCCCCGTGAAAGGCTCAATGTGGGCAATGACCTTGGGGGCCATATTGGCGATTGCCGCCTCAACAGCTTTCGGATTGCTTATTTCCAGCTTTGTAAAATCCCAAATCGCTGCCATTTTTTTGCCACGGCAATTATTATTATCGTGCCAACGATGAACTTCTCCAGCATGCTCTACCCAACCTCTACATTACCCTGAACATATTTATTTTATTGCTCAACTCTTCCCGGGTTATTGGTTCCTATTGGTTAGTTTAGGCGGTTTCACCAAAGGGTTGGGATTTACCGATTTTTCTCACCGGTTACGGTGTATTACTCACGATTTATGCCGTGTATTTCTTCGGCTCGGTGTGGTTACTCAAGAAACAGGAGAAATAACATGCTGAGATGGTTGAAAAATGTACTTTATTTATCGGGTAAAGAATTGCGCAGCTTGTTTTCCGATCCTGTGTTGGTAGTGCTGATTATCTACATATTTTCCGTTGCGATTTACATAGTTGCTAATGCCATTACCTTTGAAGTGAAAAATGCCTCTGTGGCGATTGTGGATAACGACCATTCCACGCTGTCTTATCGCTTACAACAGAGCCTAATTCCGCCGAATTTTTAGAAAAAGTGCACACGGTGAGTGCCAATCAAGTAGATCGTTTAATGGATGTGGGAGAATACACCTTTGTGTTGGATATCCCGCCAAATTACCAACGGGATATATTGGCCGGGCGCAACCCGCAAATTCAGCTGTTAGCCGATGCCACCGCCATGACACAAGCGGCAATCGGTTCGAGTTATATTTCACAGATTTTTAGCGGTGAAATAAATGAATTTTTACGGATTCGATCTAATACGCAAGCCCTCATTCAACCTACCATTAATGTGCTTTATAACCCGAATTTTACCGGTAATTGGTTTATGGGGAGCATGAACATTGTAGGTTATTTGAATTTATTAACCATGTTATTGGTCGGGGCGGCGGTCATTCGCGAACGGGAGCGCGGCACGTTAGAACATATTTTTGGTTATGCCCTGTACGTTCCAGTGAGATTGCTATGGCAAAAATCTTGGCGAATGAACTGGTGTTATTAACGGTGACTACCTGTAGTTTATACTTTGTCGTACATAAAATTATCGGTACCCCGTTACCGGACGGTGCACTCCCGTTATTTGTATTGGGCTCGGCGATTTTTTTATTTTTTTGCTATCGCCTCCTTAGGCATTCTGTTGGCAATTTTTGCGCCGACCATGCCTCAATTCGGCTTATTGGTTTTGCCTGTGTATATCGTCATGTATTTGCTTTCCGGCACCATGTTGCCCTTTAGAAAATATGCCCGAATTCGTGCAAAAATTGGTTCAGTTCTCCCCTACAACGATTTTTTGGTGCTTACGCTCAAGATGTGTTGTTTCGTGGTGCCGGGCTTGATATGGTGTGGGATAAGTTATTGCAAATGGCAGCGTTAGGTGCATTATTTTTTTAGGTGTGGCATTAGCACAATTCAAATCCATGTTGTTACGCCAATGTTAAAAAAAGGAAAAGCTTATGAAAAATATTACTCCGAAGCTTACTCTGATAGCGATGTTTATTGCATTAACAGGTTGTACGACAAACGTTGATTTATCGTCAAAGGTAGAGGTTCCCACACAATTTGAACAAACTCAAAATGCAGCAACCTCCAAAAATGCCATAGAAATTTCCCGTTGGTGGCAAAATTGGCATGATCCGCAGCTGACTCAGCTCATCGAACAAGGATTAAAAACAACTTGGATATTGAAATCGCGAAAGCCCGTTTATTAGAAGCTCAAGCGATGAGTCAATATACGAAAGCCGAACTCGGCTCGAAAAATAGGGGCACAAGGAACGGCGGGGCTCATGCACACTCATGTAGAAAAATCCCCTAACTCACCGTTCTTATGATCGGGAAGGTAATATCCAATTAGCAGGAATATCTGCAAGTTGGGAATTGGATTTTTTTCGGTAAAAAAACGTAGCGACCGTGATGCTGCGCAAGCTGCAGCACTGGGTGTTCAACAGCAGGTTTATGCCGCCCAAATGTTGGTTACCGGACAAATTGCCGAAAGCTACGCTAATATTGCCGTGCTTCGTCAGCAAAAAGATTTATTAAAACAACAGGAAAAACACTTACTTCAATTAAAACGTTATGCGCAAGGGCGTTTTTAATGCAGGTCAAGCTAATGCCAATGATGTGTTGCAAATCGAAAGCCAAATTAATGCAGTGCAGGCTCAATCATCCACATTAGAGGCACAAATCGCCGGAAATGAACGGGCCATTGCGGTGCTAATCGGCAAGCCTCCTCAGGGGTTCCGCATTGTTAAAAGTGCGGTCGATTTTCTCGGTGTTTTACCGTCAGCCCCACAGGGGTGATTACCCGGTGAAATATTAGAACGTCGCCCCGATTTACGCGCTTATAAAGCACAAGTGCAAGCCTATGTGGCAAACCAGCCTCGGCCAAAGCCGATCTTTATCCGCGCTTTGATATTCAATTTTTAGGTCAAACGGGGCGCATTGACCTGAGTACGGATATTCCCGATTTGAAAGGCTGGGGAAATTTATTGAACGTAAATCTTAACATTCCGATTTTTACTAATGGACGTATTCAAGCTAATATTGATGCGGCCGATGCCCGCTTAAAAACAGCGCTTTTTGCAATATGATAAAGCTTTATTGCAATCCCTTGCTGATGTAGATAACAGCTATCAGGCACAAGCTGCGTTAAATCGTCAAACTCACCTACTACAAAACCGCCTATCAACAAGCGCAAAAAAACAAGCAGGTAATGCAGAAAAATTATTTCAATATGGTGAAAAAACCTTAGATAACGCTTTAACTGCACGATTAATCGCATTAGATTATCAAAATCGGTTGGTGCAAAGCCGTTTAGCGGGAGCAAAGAATTTAATTAATTTATATAAGGCATTAGGTGGCGGTTGGCAGGAATAGCGTTTAAGAAAACAAAAAAAGACCTAAATAAATTTAGGGTCTTTTTAATTTATTAGCAATAGACAGTAAATTATTTATTACCGTTTACTGCGATTTCTACACGACGGTCATCGGCTAAGCAAGCAATAAGAGCTTTACGACCTTTAACTGCGTCACATTGATTGCCGGTAACCGGATTGGCTTTTACCATAGCCTGTGGCGGAAATGGTGTCTTGTGCAACGCCTTTAGATACAAGGTAGTTAGCTACGGTTTCAGCACGTTTTTTTGTGATAATTTTTGGTTGAAAGCGTCAGAACCGATGCGGTCTGTGTAACCGGATACAGCCACGCTAGGCTTGTTTACTTTTTGCGATTTCACTATAAATACCATCTAGTGTCGCTTTTGGCATTTGGTTTCAAGTTTGCTTTGCCAAACGCAAATGTTACATCAGATTTCAGTGTAAACACTTTTGTTGCTACTTCAGGTGCAACAACAGGTGCCGCCCCTGGCCAAAAACGGTAAGATAAACCTAAACTTAAAGAACCGATGTCCGGAGAATAACGTACATCAGGTTCGTCATAATTATTTGGTCCATAATATGCGTCTGCTTTTTCTTTCCGCTTTACCAAAATTACCTACACGAGCTACCCATTGATATTCAAGACGTAATGCTAATTCAGGCAAAATAGCATATTCAAGACCGCCGGCAAATACCGGAGAAACTTTTAAATCATTAAATTTATGTGTTTCGCCATAAGTAGTATCTTTATAGTCAACACGAATTAAAGCCGCTCCTGCGCGTGCGTAAAGATCCAAATTATCTAATACCGGATAACTTGCTTTTAAGAGATAAACTGGAACCGTGAGCTGTAATTCTTTTTCACCGTCACCAAACTCTTTAAACTCTTTTTACTTTTTCCACGACCAAAAATTCATAACCCGCTTCAACGGCGAAATGATCGGTAATTTGATAACCACCGAAAAACACCATACGCTTCTGAATTAATTTTGGCTTTTACCAATTACTGCGCCATCGCTTTGCTTTCATCTCTATATTGATATTGATTCAAACCGTGACGAACGGAAGCCCAGCCTGCTTTTTGCACCGACATAAAAAGGTATTTGCTTGCGGCGCAGCTTGTACCACGGTAGCCACAGTCGCAACTAAACCGGCAACAGCTAATGCGATCGTAGTTTTTTTCATCTTAAATAACCCTCTTTCTATTTAATAGTTTTTATTTTTAATAATCATGTCAGTTATTAACGAATAATAAAACACAATATTCTCAGTGTTTAATACCATAAGTTTTACCTGACTTTTTTTATTTTTGCGGTAAACTCATTTATCCTTAAATGATAACTTAACGCACAGAAATTATCCTACTAAAAAAATATAAAAAGATCAAACTTATAATTCATCTTTGTTTGTTTTTATAAGTAAGCGTTTTATTCCCTATTTTTTTAAAGGGAATTATTTATTTCATTAAAAAGCCCCCGCTTTGATTTTTTTAGGAATTAAAGTGCGGTCTTTTTTAATATTTTTAAATCTGCTTTTTAACGCATATTTTTCTAAAAAAATTTAATAACATCACAGGAACGAGATTAAATAAGAACGTTATGATACTTTCCACAATAAACACAAAAAAATAATGGATTTATGCTATAAAGCCATATTATTTTCATCCTCCTAGGAGTCTGAAGTGCATTTTTTTCCCTATCTTCAACAATTCGTTTATACAAAAACTCAGGCTTCATATATAATGGACAGCTTTCTACCGAACCCAATAATACTGATGCGATAAACACTGTTATGCAAACCGAGAAAAAAACAAACTTACAATCTTAATAAATTACAAAAAAACGCCTACGTCGCAATGTGGGCAATGCCATTGCCGACTTCAATATGATTGAGGATGGTGACAAAGTAATGGTATGTCTTTCCGGCGGCAAAGACAGCTATACTTTTGTTAGATATTTTGCTGAACTTGCAACAAAAATGCACCGATCAAGTTTGATATTGTGGCCGTGAATTTAGACCAAAAACAACCGGGTTTTTCCTGAACATGTTCTACCCAATTACTTACAAAGTATCGGTGTGGATTACAAAATTGTAGAAGAAAATACTTACGGTATTGTGAAAGAGAAAATTCCTGAAGGCAAAACCACCTGCTCACTTTGCTCCCGTTTGCGCCGTGGCATTTTATATCGCACCGCAACAGAATTAGGCGCGACCAAAATTGCTTTGGGGCATCATCGTGATGATATGTTGGCTACCCTCTTCTTGAATATGTTCTATGGAGGCAAAATTAAAAATCTATGCCACCGAAATTGATTTCTGACGATGGCAAACAAATCGTGATTCGTCCGTTGGCTTACTGTAAAGAAAAAGATATTGAAAAATATGCCGTGGCCAAAGCTTTCCCGATTATTCCTTGCAATCTTTGTGGTTCTCAACCCAATTTACAACGTCAAGTCGTCAAAGAGATGTTAAATACTTGGGATCGCCAATACCCGGGGCGTTTGGAAACCATGTTTAGCGCAATGCAAAATATTACCCTTTCTCATTTATGTGACCCAAAACTCTTCGATTTTAAAGGTATAAAACACGGGCAGTTAATCGAAGGCGTGGAAGGCGACACAGCGTTTGATGAAGAAAAATCACACCTATGCAGTTTGATGATGAAGATCAGGCGGATTTTAGTGAGCAAGAAATGATTACGTTTAAAGAAGTGAACTAAAAATACCACTAAAAAAATGCTATTATTTCTGACCGCACTTTTTAGATTAAAAAAACAAAAAAATGGTAGCTTTTTACACTACGATATTGGAATGTGAAAGTTAGATCCGTCTTGCCTGCCAATAGGCTTTTCGCCAATAGTCACTATTTAAGGAGGAATAAATCACTCCTCCCTTCGTCGAAGCATGGAGAAATTTATCTTCTTTCACATAAATACCTACATGATAACCGTTAGGTCCACGCCCTGTCTTAAAGAAAACTAAATCGCCGGTTTGAATATCCGCTTTATCAATATATTGTCCATAATTGGCTTGTTCTTTGGTTTGGCGCGGCAATTTTATGCCAAAGCGATCAAAAAAAGTAGTTTGTACAAAACCCTGAACAATCAACACCTTTACGGCCGGAGCCACCTAAAACATAAGGTGTGCCTGCCCATTCATATTGCTGTTCACTCAACAAGGCAATGGCCATAATCGGATCATTAATTTGACCTTTATAATTAATGCGTGAGTTCTTAGTGCCGCTAGTGGAACAGGCCACTAATGTTGCCATACTGCAACAAACCAGCAAAGATTTTAAAAAAACATCTTCATCTATGAGAGTCTCTAAAGTAAAAAGCTATCAATAAGAGACTACTGATAGCTTAGTTAATTAGGCTTTCGGCTTAACTTTTTTTCTACCCGACTGCGTAATTTTTTTGCCCCGGTTTAAATACCACGACACGACGGGCGGAGACAGGGACACTTTCTCCGGTCTTAGGATTCCGACCCGGACGGGAGGCCTTATCGCGTAATTCGAAAATTACCGAAACCGGATAACTTCACATCATTTCCTGTTTCCAAAGCTACACGGATTTCTTCAAAGAAGCTTTCCACTAAGTCTTTGGCTTCACGTTTACTGAGATGGAATTTCTCAATAAGATTCTCGGCGAGTTCTACTTTAGTTAATGTCATAGTTTAATCTCTCAAGTAAGCATTAAAACGTTGTTTTAACTCAGATAATACCGCTGAAATTACTGTGTTAATTTCATCTTCTTCAAGGGTTTTTCATTGTCTTGAATCACTAAGCTTATCGCTAAGCTCTTATGTCCTGTGTGCAACACCATTTCCTTGGTAAACATCAAATAAATTGACTTGGGTAACTTTATCTCCACCCGCTGCACGACACGCTCCCAACACATCATTTGCCGGCACATTATCCGCAACCACCACTGCTAAGTCGCGACGGTTAGCCGGAAAACGGGAAATTTCTTTTTGCACGAGACACTCTCTGCGAGAAATATGCTCAACAGAAATTTCGCAAACAAATGCTTTTCCGGTAAGACCAATTTTTTTGCGCAATAGTTGGGTGAAGTTGTCCGATAAAAACCAATTTCTTTACCATCTAACATAATTGCGGCAGATTGACCCGGATGTAACGCCGTATATGATTTTTGCTATAAATTTTTGCTCGATTTCCAGCAGAACTTAACGAAAGTAGGTTTTCAATATAGCCTTTTAAGTCGTAAAAATCTGCCGGTGCAGTTTTTTCGCTCCATTGTTCGTTAGCTTTGGAGCCCGTCATTACTGCCGCAAACACAGGTTCTTGACGTACACCAAATTCGGCTTTTTCATCCGGTACAAAACGTAATCCAAATTCAAATAAACGAACACGATTTTGTTGACGATTTTGGTTATAAATCACTGCGCTAAAGCAAACCGGTTAACAAAGAAACCCGCATTGTGGACATTTCCACAGAAATCGGATTTGGTAACACCAACGGTTTGATTTCAGGATGAAGCAAACTTTGAATTTTCGGATCAACAAAGCTATAAGTAATGGCTTCATAAAAATCGCAACTTACTAATGCCGCTTTGATACAGGATAATTCAACATCTGCTTCTTTGTGTTCGCACATACGTAAATGTGCTAACGGTGCATTATTCGGAATGCTGTTATAACCATAAATACGGGCGACTTCTTCAATTAAATCTTCTTCGATTTCAATATCAAAACGCCAAGATGGCGCAACAGCCGTCCAACTGTCGTTAGCGTAAGAAACCTGTAAACCAAGACGTTGTAAAAATATCCGTCACTGTTTCGTTTTCAATATGATGACCGAGTAACGCATCTAATTTGTGACGTTGTAATGTAACTGCTTGGCGTTTTCGGTAAATGCTGTTCGCTCACCGCCTCACAAATCTCACCGGCTTCCCCACCACAAATTTCAAGTAAAAGTGCGGTCGCTCTTTCCATTGCTTTGCGTGGTAGCTCAAAATCGACACCACGTTCAAAGCGGTGAGACGAATCTGTATGCAAACCATACTGACGTGCGCGTCCGGTAATCGCTAATGGCGCAAAAAAATGCCGCTTCTAAAATCACATCTTTTGTGACTTCCACATTCACACCACTGGCTTCACCACCAAAAATACCGGCCATCGCCAATGCGCCACTTTGGTCTGCGATAACCAATGTATTTGGTTGTAATTTCGCCGTTGTACCATCTAATAGCACAAGTTCTTCGTTTTCTTTTGCCATTCTGACTTGTACCGGTTGGGCAACTTTTGCCATATCAAAAGGCATGCATCGGTTGGCCAAGTTCAAGCAAAAATGTAGTTAGTCACGTCCACGATCGGATCAATAGAACGGATACCGCAACGACGTAATTTTTTTCCTGCATCCACATTGGTGATTGCGCTTTAACATTCACATTTTTCACCACGCGCAATAAATAACGAGGACAGGCTTCGGTAGCTTGAACATCAATTTGTACTTTATCAGTGATAGTCGGTTTAACCACCTCAAAGTGCGGTGGATTTTCGTGGAGTTTATTCACCACGGCTAATTCACGCGCCACACCGGCAATGCTTAAACAATCCGCACGGTTTGGCGTTAAGCTAATCTCAATGGCGTTATCATCTAATTTTAAATAATCACGTAAATTGGTACCGATAGGTGCATCTTGTGGCAACTCGATAATACCATTCGCATCAGATTCAATGCCGAGTTCGCTGAATGAGCAAAGCATGCCTTCGGAAGGTTGTCCGCGTAATTTGGTTTTCTTGATTTTGAAATCGCCCGGCAACTCGGCACCTTCTACGGCACAAGCCACTTTCAATCCTTGACGACAATTCGGTGCACCGCACACGATATCTAATAAACGCTCACCGCCAACATTCACTTTGGTCACGCGTAATTTATCCGCATCAGGATGCTGTGCGCATTCCACGACTTCGCCCACCACAACACCAGTGAAATCACCGGCAATCTTTTCTACACCGTCAACTTCCAAGCCTAACATGGTAATTTGATCGCAAAAGTTGCTCCGTAGAAATCGCCGGATTAACCCATTCGCGTACCCATTGTTCACTAAATTTCATACTTATCTCTCACTCAAAATTATTTAAACTGTTTCAAAAAGCGTAAATCATTCTCGAAAAATGAACGTAAATCTGTGACGTTGTAGCGTAACATGGTTAAACGCTCTACCCCCATGCCCACAGCGAAACCTGAGTATTCGTTCGGGTCAATGCCGACATTACGTAACACGTTAGGATGCACCATACCGCAGCCCAACACTTCTAGCCATTTCCCATTTTTACCCATTACATCCACTTCGGCAGAAGGCTCTGTGAATGGGAAGTAAGACGGACGGAAACGCACTTGCAAGTCTTCTTCGAAGAAAGCGCGTAAGAAATCGTGCAACAAACCTTTTAATTCGGTGAAATTCGCATGTTTATCCACATACAACAATTCGATTTGATGGAACATCGGTGTGTGGGTTTGGTCGTAATCGTTACGATATACGCGTCCCGGCGCCATAATGCGAATTGGCGGTTGCTGTTTTTGCATGGTACGAATTTGTACCCCAGAAGTTTGCGTTCTTAACAATAATTCAGGGATTAAACCAGAACGTATCGTGATCGGCACGCGCAGGGTGATGTTTAGGAATATTTAAGGCATCAAAATTGTAATAATCGCTTTCGATTTCAGGACCTGACTCAACAGAAAAACCCAATTCGGAGAAGAATTTGGTCACGCGCTCAATGGTAATGGAAACCGGATGTAAACAACCCATTTCCACTTTACGACCAGGTAAACTCACATCAATACGCTCGTTTTCCAATTGCGCATTAAGTAATGCTTGCTCCCACTCTGCTTTTTTTGCATTTAAAAAAATCTAATGCCGCTTGTTTGGCTTTCGTTAATTTTCGCGCCCATGGCCGGACGCTCTTCCGCCGCTACATTGCGCAATTCTTGCATTAATTGGGTAAAGTGACCTTTCTTTACCAAAAATATTCCACGCGAATTTCATCAAGTGCCGCAAGGCTTTTTATCTTCAATTTTGTCTATAGCATTTCTTGCTTTATCCACAAGATCTTTAAGATGCTGCATAAATATCCTCTGTGATGATGTCTTTAGTCTAAAAATGGTTTCAATAATAATACTAACTGCTTTAGAAAAATCACGCGATTTATCCATATCGATGCAAATTATTCACAAATCTAAATATCTCGTGAGAAAAAATATTCAAAAAAACAACCGCACTTTAAAATCGGTATAGGTGTTTATGCTGAAACTTTTTAGCTGCTTTTCTTTCATGCAAAAATAGAGGCTTAAAAAAAGCCTCTATGATTGAATAGTAAAAAAATATTAGCGATTTTTGTAACGCTTCAATGCGTTTTTTTCTAACGGTGGGTGACTTAAAAATAACTCTTTTAATCCGCCGCCGCGTTTACCGTTAATAGCAAATGCCGCCAATGTAGAACCTTCCAATTCTTGTGGTTCATGCAAACTTTTGCAGGCGTTTTAACGCGTCAATCATTTTTTTGTTTGCCAACTAAATCCGCCGATCCCGCGTCTGCTCTGAATTCGCGTTGACGGGAGAACCACATGGCGATCATGCTGGCTAAGAAACCGAAATACCACTTCAAGCACCATAGATACTAAGAAATAAATACCGGAATTGCTTGAACTTTCATTGCCTTGATTGCGGGAATTCGCAACTACGTTTGGCAATTAAGCGGGACAAGAAAATCACGAAGGTGTTGAGTACGCCTTGTAACAATGCCATGGTCACCATATCACCATTTTTAATGTGGCTAACTTCGTGCGCCAATACCGCTTCAGCTTCGGCACGGGTCATTTTATTTAATAACCCGGTACTCACCGCCACCAAGGAATTGTTTTTTGACTCGCGCCTGTGGCAAAGGCATTTACATCGGCAGAATGATAAATCGCCACTTCAGGGCGTGGCAAACCGGCTCGATCCGCTTGCGAATACACGCTTTCAACCAACCAACGCTCCATTTCATTGCGCGGTTGTTGAATCACTTCTGCGCCCACCGCACGAATCGCCATGCTTTTGGACATTAATAAAGAAATAATGGATCCCGCAAAACCGAATAATGCAGCAAAAATCATTAAGCCGGAGGCATCACGAGCTTGAATGCCGGTTAACGATAAGATGATATTAAATACCAACAATACCGCCATGTTGGTGGCTAAGAAAAGTAAAATGCGCATCATAGATAAAAAACTCCCTAAATAAAATAATAACAAAAAAACACGCTCGGTTATAATGGCGATAAAAAAACGGAAAATCAAGTATGCCGATGAACTTTATAAAAAAATGACAATGTTTGTTAGACATTGTGAGAAAAAAAGTGCGGTGAATTTTTGACAATGTTTTTTTGAAAAGAAAATGGAGTTGGTCGATAAGCCGGGTTCTGTCGTGGACAATCATTCATCTAGGCGCATATTTACACATACGCTCAAGCAACCTACCCGAATCCTGAACGGGCCATTCATTGGATTCCTATTTGGTCTTGCTACGAGTGGAGTTTACCCTGCTACCAACCGTTACCGGCGGCACGGTGCGCTCTTACCGCACCCTTTCACCCTTACCTGATCCCTTGCGGGCCATCGGCGGTTTGCTCTCTGTTGCACTTGTCGTAGGCTCTCGCCTCCCGGATGTTATCCGGCACTCTGCCCTGTGTAGCCCGGACTTTCCTCCCGTCTACTTGTCCCCTAGGTTACGCTTGCGCAAATTTGAGGGCTTCAATAGACCGGCGATTGCCTGACCAACTCGGCGCGCAGTATAGCCTAAATTTAGGCTGAAATATAGGGCTAAAATCGCCTTTAACCATGTAGCAGTAAAAGTGCGGTCGATTTTTAAAACACGTTTTTCGCATAAAAATTTTGTGAAAAACAACCGCACTTTTGGCGTATAAGCATTGAATTACGCCCTGCTAAGGCGTATAACCTACAGCGGAACTTTCACTTAAACATTTTATAAGCTATGACATTTGACACAACGCGCAATGCCACTTTAACGGTAAAAACCCGCTATCCGCAACAAACAACTGATGTCACTTACCAACAGGGTAGCAATGTCATCTTTCACCGAACCTTTGATACCTTTGAATATATGTACAAAAATTTTGATGGCAACTTACTGATTCAATTTTGTCACCGTAAAGGCAGTGAAGATGGCGGAAAGCTGGTGTTTATTGATATGTTAAGCGGACAAACCCGTTTTTTCCGTTAATCCGAATTCGGCCGACAAAAACTTCAAAATGGCATAATAATCAACTCTTTGTGGTTTTCCATTATGGTGAATTTGCCATTAACGAAGAAGGTAAACTGGCGGACAGAAGTGCTTTTCTGCGTGCTTGGGTGAAGACCGGCAGCATTGATATTATCCCACCGCTTCGAGAGTTATTTGAAAACATCGATCAATCGTATGATGCCCCTGCTTTGGTATCAATGCGAGTTGGATAGTTATATTTACAGCCATCAACGTCATCTGCATGCACTCACCAAAAATCAGTGAAGCGCTTAAATTAAAGGGCGAAATTTGTGAATACCAAAAAGATTATTACCGTGCTTTTTCGTTCTTACACCTTAGCGATCAAACTCAACCCGCATTTTAGATATTCAAAAAAATCTGGACAGGGTCGCCAGCCATCTGCATCCCGATTTAATAGATTCTGTGAATATGGCGCTTGGGTTATATGCTAACGCTATGATTCGTATGAATAAAGATGTGAAAAAAATACGGCTTATAAGAAATATAGTGTTAAATAGAAAGTTAGGCTAGAATGGGCGCCATTTTAAAATACATGAAAAAGTGACCGCACTTTTTCCCTTTCCGACAAAAAGGAATCCCAATGGATTATTTACAAATTGCTCGTGAAACCTTGAGCGTCGAAGAAAAAGCCCTCGGGCAATTAAACCAGAAATTAGACCGCACTTTTGCCGATGTCGTAGAATTAATTCTTTCCTGTGAAGGCCGTTTGGTGATAGGCGGCATCGGTAAATCCGGCTAGTGGGGGAAAAATGGTCGCCACCTTTGCTTCCACCGGCACACCAAGTTTTTTTCCTACACCCAACAGAAGCTTTCCACGGCGATTTAGGTATGCTGAAACCCATTGATGTGGTGATGCTCATTTCCTACAGCGGCGAAACCGACGATGTCAACAAACTCATTCCAAGCCTAAAAAAACTTCGGCAACAAAATCATTGCGCTCACTTCCAATAAAAATTCCACTTTAGCGCGTCATGCGGATTATGTGTTGGACATTAGCGTAGAACGGGAAGTCTGCCCGAATAACCTTGCACCGACCACTTCCGTGGTTGTGACCATGGCATTAGGCGATGCGTTGGCAGTTTGCTTAATGCGCGCGCGTGATTTCCAACCGGAAGATTTTGCGAAATTCCATCCGGGCGGCAGCTTAGGTCGCCGTTTGTTATGCCGCGTGAAAGATCAAATGCAAACCCGCTTACCGATCGCCGCCTTAGCGACCTCCTTCACCGATTGCTTAACCATTATGAATGAAGGGCGTATGGGCGTGGCGTTAGTCATGGAGCAACAGCAATTACGCGGCATCATCACCGATGGTGATATTCGTCGTGCATTAACGGCCAACGGTGCTAACACACTGAGCAAAACCGCACAGGAATTGATGACTTCTCATCCGAAAACGATTCATCAGGATACCTATTTATCCGAAGCGGAAAATTACATGAAAGCACACAAAATTCACTCTTTAGTTGTGGTGGATGATGCGCAAAATGTCGTGGGATTAGTGGAGTTCTCAAGCTAATGACAACAGAATTACAAGAAAAATTAAAACAGGTGAAATTTGTTATCACCGATGTGGACGGCGTATTAACGGACGGTTTACTGCACTACGATGCTAACGGCGAAGCGCTCAAAAGTTTTCATGTGCGCGATGGTTTAGGCATTCGGATGTTGATGGAAGCCAGCATTCAGGTCGCTGTGTTATCCGGACGCGATTCGGCAATTTTGCGCAAACGCATTGCTGATTTAGGCATTAAACTCGCTTTTTTAGGCAAGCTGGAAAAAGAAAGCGCCTGTTTTGAATTATGCCGCCAAGCCGGTGTTGAGCCGGAGCAAACGGCTTACATTGGCGATGACAGCGTTGATCTCCCCGCTTTCGCTGTTTGTGGACTTTCCTTCGCGGTTGCCGACGCGCCGGAATATGTCAAAAAAACTGTGCCGATTACACCTTAGGGTTAGGCGGTGGCAAAGGCGCCTTCCGTGAAAATGTCCGATATGATTCTAAACGCCCAAGGCAAAGCCGAAATTTACAATTCAGCTCAAGGATTTTTTGAAAACAGCGAAAAAGATGGCGCAGTAAAAAAACGCCGTAAAAACGACCGCACTTTTTTGATTCATATCGTGGGCGGATATTAAATCCGCCCTACTTCGCTATTCATCCATTCCCACCATTCTTAAACAAAATTTTTTTATTTTTTCTTGACTTTCAATTCTTGTACTAGTTTAATAGTGCAAAATTTATTTTCATGCTTTTAAGGAAATGAGAATGTCTTCTGCTTTTATTCAAACTTTTACACAAAAACGTACCTTATCACAGCGACCCTACCGCCATTTTCGCCACATTATGTGAAAACAAACCGAATACGCTACTGTTAGAATCTGCCGAAATTTCCAGCAAAAACAGTCTGAAAAAGTTTATTACTCGATTAACACAGCCATGAAAATTTCCTGTTTGGGGACAAAGCGTCATTTTTCATGCGTTGACAGACAACGGTGCCACAGTGTTACCGTTAATTGCGCAAAAAGCTTTCGGCACAGGTAAACGTAAAATCCCAAACAAGCACCGAACTGCAAGTGGAATTCAAACCTGTCGACAATAATGCAGACGAAGACAGCAAATTATTGGCGCACAGCATTTTCGACGGGTTGCGTTGTTTCACCGAACTTTATCAGGCAAGCTCGTTGCCGGTTTTTAGGCGGGTTATTCGCCTATGACTTGGTGGCAAATTTTATTCCGATGGAAAACATCACTTTGCAAGATGATGGCATTACCTGCCCTGATTATTGTTTTTATTTAGCGGAACAATTATTGGTGATTGACCATCAATTGCAACAAGCGGAATTACAAACCTTTTGTTTTTGCACAAAAATACGTTGGCTACGTTGCAGCAGAACGCCCAAGAGATTGCCAAAAAAACTCTTGGAAATTCGACCGCACTTGAGCCTCAAATCATCTTCTACCGAAGTCGCCATTAATTTAGATGATGATAAATTCAAAAAATTATTGAACGCCTGAAGCAGCATATTTATTGCGGCGACGTGTTCCAAATTGTGCCGTCCCGTCGTTTCTCCCTTGAATGCCCGAATACGCTGGCGACTTATCGTCAGTTAAAACAAAACAACCCAAGCCCGTATATGTTCTTTATTCAAGACGAGGAGTTCACTTTGTTCGGTGCTTCACCGGAAAGTGCCTTGAAATATTCGCAAACTACCCGTCAGTTGGAGATCTATCCGATTGCCGGTTCCCGTCCGCGCGGCTTTGATGCTGACGGCAATATCGATCCCGAATTAGATTCCCGTTTGGAACTGGAATTGCGTTTGGATCATAAAGAACAGGCGGAACATTTGATGTTGGTGGATTTAGCGCGTAACGACATCGCCCGTGTGTGCGAAAAGTAAAACCCGCCATGTGAAAGATTTAATGCAGGTGGATCGTTATTCGCACATTATGCATCTTGTCTCTCGCGTTGTAGGTAAACTTCGCCCTGAACTGGATGCGTTACACGCTTACCAGGCTTGTATGAACATGGGCACGCTAACCGGTGCACCGAAAAATCAAAGCCATGCAGTTAATTTATCAGTTTGAACAACAAAAACGCCACAGTTAGCGGCGGTGCCGTAGGCTATTTACAGTCTGATGGCAATTTTTGACACCTGCATCGTGATTCGCTCCGCCTTCGTGCAAAACGGCATCGCCCATGTGCAAGCCGGTTGCGGTACGGTGTTGGATTCCGACCTCCAAATGGAAGCCGACGAAACCCGTCACAAAGCCCGCGCGGTCATCAACGCCATCGTACAAAACCAATAAGAAAGCGAATCAATAGGAGTGACATCATGGCAACCATTTTATTTTTAGATAACTTTGATTCCTTTACTTACAATTTGGTGGATCAATTTCGCGGATTGGGACATCAGGTTCACATTTACCGCAACGATTGCGATTTAGCCATTTTAGAAAAAAACGCCTTGGCGCAACCGGATACGATTCTTGCCCTCTCCCCCGGGCCGGGCACCCCGGATGAAGCAGGGAATATGATTCCGTTGATTAAGCGATTAATCGGCAAAAGTACCGATGTTGGGCATTTGTTTGGGGCATCAAGCATTAATCGAAGCCTTCGGTGGTAAAGTCGTTCATGCGGGTGAAATTTTGCACGGCAAAGTGTCCAGAATTGAACACGACAATGAAGCCATGTTCAAAGGTTTGACCAACCCGATGCCGGTTGCGCGCTATCATTCCCTCATGGGAATTAATTTGCCCGATGAATTGATTCCGAATGCTTCTTATAATGGTATTAATATGGCAATTCGCCACCGCACTTTTGCCGATTTGTAGCTTCCAATTCCACCCCGAGTCTATTTTTAACGGTGCAAGGAGCACAGTTATTAGCGCAATCGGTGGAATGGTTGTTGAAACGGAATTAATAATTACGTAGCCTCGTTTCATAACTTGAACTTACAATTTAAAACTTAAGACACGCGTCAGGAGACGCGCCATCAATAAATAAGATAAATAGAAATACAATGATCACAGTATATGGCTTAAAACGCACCCTCTCCCTCGCAAATCCGCTGTGGCGGAAGTGATTTATAACTGCCTGGAACTCGGTTTAGATGTTGCCAAAAGGCAAGCACGCGCTTCGTTTTATTTGTTTTGGAAGACGACGATTTTTACTATCCGCATACCACAAACCGCACCGACAATTACATAGTGATTGAAATCAATTTAATGCAAGGTCGTTTAGAACAAACCAAAAAGCGCTTAATCAAAATGTTGTTCAGTGAATTTGAATACAAATTAGGCATTAGCCCGTTTGACGTGAAATCACCATCAAAGAGCAACCGGCACATTGTTGGGGCTTCCGTGGCATGACCGGCGATGAAGCGCGCGATTTGGATTACGATATTCATAAATAAGGACAAGGATGATGGAAAACCAAGCTCTATTAGAAAAACTTTATGGTGCACAAACCTTAACCGCCGCGGAAAGCGAAGCCTTATTTAACGCCATCATGTTGGGTGAGTTAAGCAATGAACAAATCTCCGCCATGTTAGTGGCACTAAAAGTGCGTGGCGAAACCATCGATGAAGTCAACGGCGCCGTATTAGCCGCCGTTAAAAATGCCAAACCGTTTCCAACACCCGACTACCCCTTTGCCGACATCGTCGGCACAGGTGGTGACAGCGCCAATACTATCAATATTTCTACGGCGTCCGCTATTGTCGCAGCCGCTTGTGGTGCCAAAGTAGCAAAACACGGCAACCGTAGTGTTTCCAGTAAAACAGGTTCAAGCGATTTATTAACCGCATTGGGTGTCAATATCGCTATGTCAACAGAACACGCCCGTAAAGCATTGGACGACATTGGCATCAGCTTCTTGTTTGCACAGCAATATCACCCGGGTTTCAAATATGTCGTGCCTGTACGCCAAGCCTTAAAAACCCGTACGCTCTTTAATATTCTCGGTCCGCTTATTAATCCTGCTCGTCCAAAACGTCAATTGCTTGGCGTTTATTCTCCCGAACTGATTGATATTTACGCCAAAAACCGTTGCCCAATTAGGGTCACGAACACACGATTATTGTGCACGGCAGTGGCTTAGACGAAGTGGCAATTCATGGCGCTACAGAAGTGGCGGAAGTGCGTAACGGCGAGATTGAACGTTATACCTTAACACCGCAAGATTTTGGCTTCCAAGTCAAACCGTTGGAAAGTTTGCGCGGTGGTGAACCGACAGAAAATGCGCAAATGATTACCGCACTTTTTACAAGGCAAAGGCAAAACGGAACACAACCAAGCCGTTGCCATGAACACCGCACTATTATTAAAACTGTTCGGACAAGAAGACATTAAACAAAATGCACAACGGGTATTGGATGCGATTGCACAAAGGCAAAACCGTTTGAAACTTTACAGAAATTAACAACTTATTAATTTAAAGACCCGTTTTTCAAAAATAAGACATAAACATGATCACACAAGACTTTTCCAAACCACTTGAAACCGCCACGGTGTTACAAAAAAATCGTGCTCGATAAAGCCGAATGGGTAAAAACAAAAGAAGCGGAATTTCCGTTAAGTGAATTTGAAAAAAACATTCAAAAATCCGACCGCTCTTTTTTTATGATGCGTTAGCAAAAGGCACGCACCAAAAACCGGCGTACATTTTTAGAATGTAAAAAGCCTCGCCTTCCAAGGGGGTGATTCATGGCGAATTTAAACCGACAGAAATTGCGCAGATCTATAAAAACTATGCCAATGCGATTTCTGTGCTGACAGATGAAAAAAATACTTCCAGGGCGATTTTGCCTATATCAAAACAAGTTCGCGACGTTGTCACACAACCAGTGCTATGTAAAGACTTTATGATCAGCGAATACCAGGTTTATTTGGCGCGTTTTTACCAAGCCGATGCTATTTTACTTATGCTTTCAGTGGTGAACGACGAGACTTATCGAATCTTAGCCGATTTGGCGCATTCTCTCGGCATGGGCGTGTTGACCGAAACCAGTAACGAAGAAGAATTTGAACGCGCCTTGGTGTTAAGCGCGAAAATTATCGGTGTGAATAATCGCAATTTGCATGATTTAAGCGTGGATTTAAACCGCGTGGTGGCATTAACCACCCGATATGCCGACCGCATTCCTGCCGATGTGCGAATCATCAGCGAATCAGGCATTTACCATTATCAACAAGTACGCGAATTGCAACACGTTGCCCACGGCTTCTAATTGGCAGCAGTTTAATGGGCAGTCCGACTTAAACAACGCCGTGCGTGAAGTCATTTTGGCGAAAACAAAGTGTGCGGTTTAACCCGTGCGCAAGACGTAAAAACCGTTTACGAAAGCGGCGCATTGTACGGTGGGCTGATTTTTTTGTCGAAAATTCCAAACGTTGTGTCAGTTTACGCCAAGCCCAAGAATTGGTGACGGCCGCACCACTTCGTTTTTGTGGGCGTGTTTCAAAAATCAAGACATCGATTTTTATCGTGAAAATCGCGCAGCAGTTACAGCTCTATGCCGTTCAGTTGCACGGCGATGAAACACCGGAATTTATCACCGCACTTCGCGCCGAATTGCCTAAAAATATTCGCATTTGGAAAGCCATTTCCGTAGATGTAACCCATAAAAGTGCGGTGGTTTTTGACGACGTTTCTGAGATTGATCGTTTTATTTTTCGATAGCAAGTCAGGCGCACAAAAAGGCGGTACGGGTGAGGGCTTTCGATTGGTCGCTGATTCCTGCGCAACTAAAACATAAAAATCCTTTTTAGCCGGAGGCATCAATCCAAACAATATTGACGCGGCATTAGCACAACATTGTGTTGGTGTTGATCTGAATTCAGGCGTGGAAAGTGCTCCAGGTGTGAAAGATGCCGAAAAAGTGCGGTCGGTTTTTAAGGCAATTTTGTAAAATCGGCAAACTTTAATAAGCATGAGCCACTTTTCAATTCATATCATCCTCAATCAGGAGATTTTTATGAAAAACTTTTTTTAATTTTTTTAATCACGTTTATTCATCCGCATCCTTGCATGTTGGTGATATTTTTGTTGTGGCCACATTGATGTTCAGCAGTGATCTTATCAGTATTGTAAAAGATGATATCCCTTTAGAAAATTATCTAGAAACTAAAATTTATCACAATGTTAACGTAACAGTAGAAAAAGAAAAATTTCAGGCAATTTAAATCAATATATTCAAACTAAAAAAATATAAGCGACCGATGCTATATCGAATATTGCGGTTTTTCCCATGCCGGAAACTTTCAATTATCCAGCATTGAATTCATTCAGGTAGAAAGACATTCTTTCTTAAACAAAAAGCTGTTTAGATGCCGAGGAAAAACATTGCTTTCGTAATGTTTCCGAAGCTTATGTTGAACAGGTCACAAAACAAAGCACAACAAAAAGCATAAAAGAGGCGGAATTTTTATGGTTAATCTATGGTGCTGTCGCTTTGATTTTCCTCCTCCTACTAGGAAGAAAACATCGATTACCAGACGAATATAAAATATAGCCACTGATAAAATATAACATTCATCACATAAAAAGTACGCATCTCCAGACGCGTGCTTTTCTTTTTCACTCATTATTCTTATAAATACGTTTACGCCAATCTGCCGTTCTATACCTGTTTATAGTTATAATAATTTAACAAATGAGAATAACTCTCAATTAATCTATAAAAACAAAAGGTTACATCTTATATTCGGATAAAAAAATAGGGATATTCTTGATGACGATCAAATAAATTCCCATCATCAAGGCATATCATATTCCAATAACCATACGAACAACGTGCCAATTGGAGTGATGATATGCAAAGAAGCGATGGATTATTTTCTGCCTTAGCCGATGTTTCCCGCCGGGATTTCATGAAATTATGTACCGCACTTGCGGCAACAATGGGGCTAAGTAGCAAAGCCGGTGCGGAAATGACAGAAGCATTAACTGCGCCCGCTCGTCCGCCGGTGTTATGGATTGGTGCACAAGAATGCACCGGATGTACGGAATCTCTGCTACGTGCCAATCACCCGACGGTGGAAAATTTAGTCTTAGAAATGATTTCCTTGGAATACCACGAAACCCTTTCTGCGGCTTTTGGCGAACAAGCTGAAGATAATAAACACAACGCCATGAAGAAATATTACGGCAAATATGTTTTAGTCGTAGATGGCTCCATTCCGGTGAAAGACGGCGGCGTTTACTGCATGGTGGCAGGCAAACCAATTGTGGAACACATTCAAGAAAGCCGCCAAAGGCGCCGCTGCCATTATTGCCATTGGTTCTTGTGCCGCGTGGGGCGGCGTACCTTCCAGCGGTGGCAACCCAACCGGTGCAAGCAGCTTATCTGACGTATTACCAAAAGGCACGCCGGTTATTAATATTCCGGGCTGTCACCAAATCCACATAACTTCCTTGCGACCGTCGCTTACATTCTGACTTATAAGAAACTGCCGGCAATGGACAAACTTAACCGTCCGTTATTCGCTTACGATCAGCTTAATTCACGAAAACTGCTATCGCCGACCGCACTTTGATGCCGGACGCTTTGCTAAAGAATACGGTGATTACGGCCATCGTCACGGCTGGTGTTTATATCATCTCGGTTGCAAAGGGCCCGGAAACTTACGGCAACTGCTCTACCTTAGAATTTTTGTGATGTCGGCGGCAATAACTGGCCTGTGGGTATCGGGCACCCTTGCTATGGCTGTAATGAAAAAGGCGTAGGCTTTACTAAAGGCATTTTCCAATTATCCAGCGTGGAAAATCCAACCCCTCGGGTGGAAAAACCTGATGTCAATAATGCGGAAGGTTCAAGTGCCAGCATGACGGCAATCGGTTTATTAGGCGGTGCGGCGGCAATTTTGGCCGGCGTCAGCGTTGTCACCTGCGGGAACTTAGTATTCAGCACAAAGCCCGCGCTGCCGTCAAAGTTGCAGAAAAAGCAGAGAAAAAACAAACAGGTAAATCAAAATGGATAGACGCAATTTTTTAAAAGCAGGTTTGCTTGGTGGCGTTGCGGTAGGTTTGCCTGTCAGTAAAAACGCAGGCAAGCGAAAATTTACCGCCAATTCCGACCGCACTTGGCATGCTGTACGACTCTACCCTTTGTGTAGGTTGCCAAGCTTGTGGCGGAATGTCAGCAAGTCAATAAAACCGCAGTGAATCCTAAAGGCGAACAAACCTGGTCAAACAACGACAAACTTACACCGTTCACCCGCAATATCATTCAAGTTTGGTCGGATGGTGACGGCAAAAAAATAAAGACCAAACAGACAACGGCTATGCTTACGTGAAAAAAAGCAATGTATGCACTGCGTTGACCCGAACTGTGTTGCCGTTTGCCCGGTTCAGGCGCTCACCAAAAGACCCGAAAAACCGGTATTGTGAAAATACGACCCCGACATTTTGCACGGGCTGTCGTTACTGCATAGTAGGTTGTCCTTTTGACGTGCCAAAATACGATTACGACAACCCGTTCGGTGAAATCAGCAAATGTGAGCTTTGCAATCAAAAAGGTTTGGAGCGCATCGACAAAGGCGAACTGCCGGGCTGTTGTCATGTTTGCCCAACCGGTGCCATTATTTTTGGTACCCGTGAAGAGTTATTGGCGGAAGCCAAACGTCGTTTACATTTAATTCGCGGTACGGAATATGACTATCCGCGCCAACATGTCAACAGCACCGACAAATATCGCGCTACCGTGCCGGCGTATCAATATCACATTTACGGCGAAACGGAAGGCGGTGGTACACAAGTGTTAGCCTTAAGTGGCGTACCTTTTTGAAAATCTCGGCTTACCGCCACTAGATGAAAGTTGCCACGGGAACCCGGGCAGCGCATTTACAACATTTTTCTCTATCGCGGTTTGGCATTGCCATTAGTGGCGCTTGCAGGTTTTAACCTTTATGACTTACAAAAAAATATGCATGGCGATAAAATTGCCGAGCGTATTGCAGCCAAAAAGAAGCAATGCGTCAGGCTCGTAAAGAAATCGAAGAAGCGGAGGATGATGATCATGGGTAATCCACGTCCGGTGGGCGGTCGTTTAATTTCCGCCGCTATTCTCTTTTTGCCCCCTTGCCGTACTTTGTATTTTTATTGATTGTAAAACAGTTTGGTGTTCGGGATTGGTTCCGTCACCGCTCTTAACAGCAGTTATCCTTGGGGGTTATGGATTGCCTTTGACTTGCTCGTCGGCACAGGATTTGCCTGTGGTGGTTGGAGCTCTGGCTTGGGCAGTATATATTTTTAATAACGGAAAATATCACGCTCTCGTGCGTCCTGCCCTGCTTGCCAGTTTATTCGGCTATTCCCTCGGCGGTTTTATCTATCACCATTGATATGGGGCGTTATTGGCACTTGCCGTATTTCTACGTTCCGGGACAGTTCAACACCAATTCCGTGCTGTTTGAAACGGCGTTTTTGTATGACCGTGTATATCATTGTGGTGACCTTGGAGTTTGCCCCGGTATGGCTCGGTTTCCTCGGCCCTGAAAAATGGTTTAATAAACTCAATAAAATCATGTTTTTCATTATTGCCTTCAGGTGCCTTGTTGCCGATGATGCACCAATCTTCCATGGGTTCTTTAATGATTGTGGCAGGTCATAAAAGTGCATCCGGTATGGCAAAGTTATGAAGTCTTACCGATTCTCTCCTTGCTACTGCTTTCATTATGGGCTTCTCTATCGTCATCTTTGAAGGTTCCTTAGTGAAAGCCGGTCTTTGGAGGAAAAAAACACCTGACGAACGTCATTTATTCACTCAATTGGCACGAGATTACTGCAGAGCTAATCTTCTGTTTTCCTTGTGGTACGTTTCGGCGAATTGATTTATCACGATAAACTACAACTGGTGTTCGGTTTTTGACAAACTAACCAAATTTGAAGCGTGGATGTTCTGGATGGAAGTTTGGCTAATGGTTTTTACCATTGTTAACCCTCTTCCTCGGTGAGAAAAAATCCGACTCCCGTTGGTTGTTTATTTCGGCACTTAGCATGTTACTCGGCGCCGCATTATGGCGGATGAACTACTCGCTTATCATGTATAACCCGGGCAGCGGCTATCAATATTTCCCATCAGCGGAAGAATTGTTGATCTCAATCGGTTTCGTGTCCATTGAGGGTTTGTGCCTATATTTTAATCATTCGTCTGTTCCCGGTCTTGCCGGTCTTTAAAGAAAAGCACACAGAAGAATCAGAAAAATCATTGCCGAAAAAGCGGCATTCAGTAAAAACTTAGCGGAGCAGAATAATGTCAGAAAAACGTATCTCAATTGACCTGATTACCCGTATTGAGGGTCATTTACGTATTGATTGCGAAAGTGAAAACGGCGTCGTCACCAATGCTTGGTCCTCCGGTACGATGTGGCGTGGTATGGAAAATATTGTGAAAGGCGCGGATCCGCGTGATGCGTGGATGATTATGCAACGCATTTGTGGCGTATGCACTACCACGCACGCCATTGTCAGTGTGCGTGCTGTAGAAGATGCCATCGGTGCTAAGGTGCCGGTGAACGCACAATATATTCGTAACATGATTCTTGCGGCGCACACGATTCACGACCATATTGTACATTTCTATCAACTCTCCGCCATGGACTGGGTGGATATCACCGCCGCTCTGAAAGCAGATCCTGAAAAAGCAGCAGATATGCTAAAGGCGTTTCCACATGGTCGTTAAAATAGCGCCAATGAATTCCGCAATGTACAGAAAAAAATTCAGGCATTGGTAGATAGCGGACAGCTCGGTATTTTTCGCTAACGGTTATTTCGGTCATGCTGCAATGAAACTGTCGCCGGAAGTCAACCTCATTGCTGTGGCGCACTATTTTGCAAGCCCTTGAATGCCAACGTGATGCAAACCGTGTCGTGGCATTGCTCGGCAGTAAAACACCGCACATCCAAAACTTGGCTATCGGTGGCGTGGCGAGACCCAATTAATTTTGGATTCCCAAGCCGTGCTAATCATGAGACGTCTCATGTTCGTGAAAGCTTGCATTGATCAGCTTAGGGCGATTTTATCAACCAAGTTTATAAAATCGATGCTGCCGTATTTTGCGGCTTTCTATCCGGAATAGCTCAGTCTTGGCAAAACGTCCGGTAACTACTTAGCCGTGCCGGAATATCCAATTGATGCGGATAATTCTAAATTTGTGTTGAAAGGCGGTTATGTTGAAAACAGCGATTTATCCACTTTCCGCGCCATTGACAACCAAAAGACGAGTTCGTCGTAAAAGGCATTAAAGAAAGCGGTAAACACGCTTGGTATGAAGACGACGAACCGCTCGAACCTTGGGTGGGTTTAACCCGTCCGAAATACACCGGTTGGCAAGATGACGGCAAATATTCTTGGGTAAAAGCGCCGACCTTCTACGGCAAAGTGGTAGAAAGTCGGTCCGCTCGCCTATTTAATTTGCGGCTTGGCAGCGAATGACAAAACCAACCATTACCCATTTCAACGAATTAAAAAGGCATTTATGAAAAAAATTGACCGGTAATACCTTAACTACCGACCAATTACACTCCACCCTTGGACGCATTATCGGTCGTACCGTCCATTGCTGTGCGCTAAATGACATTCTAGGTACACAATGGCAAATGCTCATTGATAACATCGCCAAAGGCGACACTACCGCTTATATCAAAACCGATATCCCGGCAAGCGGTGAATTCCGTGGTGTCGGTTTCGGTGAAATACCACGCGGTATGCTTTCTCACTGGGTTGTTATTAAAGATGGCCGTATTGAAAACTACCAAGCGGTTGTACCATCCACGTGGAACGCAGGTCCGCGTAACGAACAAAGACCAAATGGGGCCTTACGAGGCTTTCCATTATCGGTACACCGGTGGCGGATCCGACTAAGCCGTTAGAAGTGGTTAGAACTATTCACTCTTTCGACCCTTGTATGTCCTGCGCCGTGCAGTTGTTAACACAGAAAACGGCGATGTGACTGAAGTGAAGGTATTGTAATGAAGCCGTTAATTCTTGGTGTCAGCAATATTTTTGTTAAGCGATGAAGGCGTGGGGGTGCGTGTTGTACAGGAGCTTGAAAAACGCCCTGAAAATTCAACCGCACTTTGATGTCATCGACGGCGGTACTTGTGGCATGGAATTACTGGATGCGATGGCCAATCGCGAGCATTTGATTATTGTCGATGCCGTAGCTTGCTAATAAACAACCGGGAGAAATTGTCGTGTTGCACGACGATCAAGTGCCAACCTTTTTCTCCCGCAAAATTTCGCCACACCAACTCGGCATTTTGTGATGTGCTTTCCGCCATGAAATTAACGGATGAATTCCCAAAACACCTTTGCCTTATCGGCATCCAACCGGAATCGCTAGAATCCGGAATCGGTTTGACGGAAACAATACAAAAAGCATTACCGAAGGTTTTGCAACCTTGAATCAAGTGATTGCTGAATATGGTTTGAATCTAGACTCCCTCTTTAGAAAAGAGGGTAATTAATAGAGACAAGAGTTAAATCTCCTAACCCCTCTTTACGAAGAGGGAACTTTCTTTAAGATTTCACCTGCTATGCTTTTAATCTTTATTAATATTGAAAAAAATAAACCATGTATCGACACGAAAAACATCTGAAAAATTCGACCGCACTTTTAACTCAAATTGACGGTTTTGAAGAAAATCCGACGGATATTTTTCTTACCGAAATACAAAAACATTGTGCCTGAAATGCAAGATCTGCCGTTCTACCACAAAAGGTATTAGATACTTCTGCCCTAAGTTTGTTTTATTTGAAGAACAATGGATCGGCACGGTATTAGCACCGTGGATGATTAGCGTTGTCATTCTGCCCGGCCCTCAACAACAATGGGAACCGCGTGAATTGGGCGATAAACTCACCGTACAACTGCCCTACAAAGCGCTAACCTTCACCGTCAGTGGTGTTGAAAAACGTCCCGCAATATTTAAGCTGTTCTTTACACTCACCCCTTGACCCGAATCTTACCAACGAACAAGCCGTTCAACTCCGCAAGATTGTTTGCGCATGGTTTTATCCATGCCGACAAAACAACCAACATTTGATCCAGATCGCCTGAAACCTGTTTAAGGCCATGATAAAATAGACGTAATTTTTCAAATGGAGTGAAAAAGAATTATGTGTTTAGGAGTTCCCGGTCAAATCGTTCAAATCGGTGACAGTGCTCTACAACTCGCCACTGTGGATGTCTGCGGCGTACAACGCCAAGTCAACATTTCCCTTATTTTGCGATAGCGACCCGCAATCCCTTCTCGGTAAATGGGTTCTCATCCACGTCGGCTTCGCCATGAGCATTATCGACGAAGAAGAAGCCAAACAAACCCAAGAAGCCCCTACTTGCCATGAGCCAGTTGGAACATGAAGTGGGGGATTTTTTTAGGGTTGAATCAGGGGTGATTTAAAGGAAAGTGCGGTCGGAATTTTTGAGTGTTTTTAGAAAAAAATGGTTTGGGAATTTGACCGCACTTTTTAATTGAATAGGCAAACAAAAAAAGCATTTCTAATTAAAGAAATGCTTTTTGTTTACTACTGATTTCTACAACTTTTTGCACCAACTTTGATTTGTTGCAGTACCAGGACTTGTTGTTCTATATCCAAATTTTTCTTGTAACTCTTGCGCTGTACGAGCAACCGTACCACATTTAGGACAAGTATGTGGAAGATGGATTGAACCTGACATATTTACTCCTTATTAGTATATTTTGTTATTTTTCTTTTCAAAGGTTTCTCCATTATTAACTACCTTATGGAGTTTTTCTCTTTTGCTCATCGTTTAAGTTTCTATCATATTTATTTAAAGTATTTTTAGCCATCTCTGGAGCCACTTCAGTAATAATAAGAATTCCAACATTTGCTACTGCTTTTTAAAGTCATTGCACCTAATAGCTCTAATTTAGTTACTACTGAATCAGAAGATAAATTTCTAAGTTCCTTTTTGATATTTAAAATACTTTGACATAATGGTTCCTCTATATTATTACTTAAAAATAATGAAATACTTTTTATATCTTATGATAACTAACCATATATTAGGCTCTTGATTATATATTGTTGTTTTTGTGCAATTAAAATTTATTTTTGAATTATTCTTGTACTCAACAAATATCTTCCCCCCGCTGGCGCAAGCATCTTCCGCTTGTGCCTTTTTATTTCCACGAATCTAAATTTTCAGCACAAGTGTGGACGCTTGCGCTATCATATTAAAATTCTAACCGATGGCGCGCGTCTCCCGACCACAGCTGTTCGAAACCTGAGAAAAAGGTAAAATCACCTTATTAACAGAGAGTGAGGTGAGCGATGAAACTCAGAGAAATCTTAAGCTATATTCCGAAAGAACAGTTAAGAATGTTTGCATTGGAATATCAAGTTGACCGTCAAGTGAAAAAATTAAGCGGTGAAGTCATGTTTTAGTTACTGCTATTTTCATCATTAAATGTACGACATAACAGCTTAAGAACATTAGAGCAATTTTACAGTTCCCCAACCTTTACCGGATTATTTGATAAACCGATAAAGCATGCAAAATATAATTCGATTAGCGACCGATTAAGAACCATTAATGCGGATTATTTTAAAGCAATTTTCGAGTCAGTATTAAGTCGATATAGTGACAGTTATTTAAAACCGAAAGATAACATTATCGCTTTTGATTCCACAATCGTGACGCTTTCAAGTAAGTTATTAAAAACGGGAATGAAAGTAGGGAGCTATCAGGGTGTAAACGGAATCAAGTTCAGTGTGGCGTTTTCTAGCGTACCGGTAAACTCAAAACTGTTTACGCAACGGGTTTATTCCTCGGAAGATGTTGCGCTCAAAGAGCTAATTGTGGAATGTCCGTTGAGCCGGGATAATATCTTATTGTTTGATATGAGAATTCAGTCAAGAAATACGTTTGATGAATTTACCGATAAACATTTTACCTTTGTGACCCGGATTCGTGAGATAGCGCGTTATCGGGTCATGAGTGAAAATCCGGTAGAAATCCGGGAGACGGCAAGTATGGTTATACAATCGGATTATAATGTCAGATTATTTAATAAGGAAAATAAAAAGAAACCCGGCATATTTTTTTCGATTAATTATCGCGAGATTAAAAGAAGGATGAAGAGATTTATTTTTCTGACAAATCATATAAATTATTCGGCAACGGAGGTGGCTGAGTTATATAAGAGACGTTGGGAAATCGAAGTTTTTTTCAAATTTATTAAGCAACATTTAGACTTTAGCCATTTACTTTCACGTAATGAAAACGGCATGAAAGTGGAAATGTATATGACGTTAATTACGGCGATTTTATTAATTGTTTATAAGAAAGAGAACGGTTTATCCGGTTATAAGATGGCGAAGTTAAGATTAGCCATTGAAATTGAAAGCCTTTTAATTAAAGAGATAGTTTTAATTTGTGGCGGAGACCCAAGCGGTGTTGACCTTCTTTGGGTTCCAAGTTAAGGTTTCGAACAGCTGTTGTCTCCCGACGCGTGCTTGTCCCCTTAATTTGTATAAGGCACGCGTGTCAGGAAACGCGCGCCATCAATGCACTCTTGATAATATTTAGCCCACGTAAAAAAACATCTTAAAAATCCACCGCACTTTCCCTTCTCTCACGTTCCCATCTACCCAAATTATGATCTTTATCACGGTTTTACTAAAACGAATCCATTAGAATAAAATCTTCTCGTTTTTCAAACAAATAAGGAAGCAAATGATGAGTCCCACAGAGCTTATGGGTGAAGGAATTAATCTGATGTTTTCAGGGATGGGTTTTGTGTTGGTCTTTTTGCTCATTTTAATTTGGGCAATTGGGCTGATGTCTAAACTTATCAACCGATTTTTTCCCGAACCCCAACCTGCACTAAAAACTTCCCCAAATTCCACCGCACTCCCTGCGGCACCTACCGACGATTTTGAGCGTTTGCGCCCTGTGATTGCAGCGGCTATCGCGCACCATCGCCGTACCAACAGTTCAAATAAAATAAGGATTTTACTATGACTAAAAAAATTAAAATGACCGAACTGGTGCTTCGTGATGCCCACCAATCACTTTTCGCAACCCGCTTGCGTCTTGATGATATGCTGCCAATTGCCCATGAATTAGACGACATCGGCTGTGGTCACTGGAAGCTTGGGGCGGTGCGACCTTTGATAGTTGTATTCGTTTTTGGGTGAAGATCCGTGGGTGCGTTTGCGTGAGTTGAAAAAGCCTGCCCGAAAACCCCGTTGCAAATGTTATTGCGCGGTCAAAAACCTGCTAGGTTATCGCCATTATGCCGATGACGTAGTGGAACGTTTCGTAGAACGTTGCGTAGCAAACGAGTATGGACGTGTTCCGTGTGTTTGATGCGCTCAACGACCCGCGTAATATGAAAGCGGCGTTGCAAGCCGTGCGTAAATTCGGCGGTCATGCACAAGGGACATTAAGTTACACCACCAGCCCGGTACACACCATGCAAACCTGGCTCGATACCACCGAACAACTGCTTGAAATCGGTATCGACAGCTTGGTCATCAAAGACATGTCAGGTATTTTTGAACCCGATGGCGGCAGCAGACTTAGTGCGTGAAATCAAAAAAACGTTTTGACGTAGAATTACATTTGCATTGCCACTCGACTACCGGCATGGCAGAAATGGCGCTGTTAAAAGCCATTGAAGCGGGTGTGGACGGTGTGGATACAGCAATTTCTTCTATGTCCGGCACTTACGGCCACCCGGCAACAGAATCCATGGTAGCGACCTTACAAGGCACCGAATATGACACCGGTTTGGATATTCCGCGTTTGGAAAAATCGCCGCCTATTTCCGTAATGTACGTAAAAATATGCCAAATTTGAAGGTCAACTACGCGGCGTAGATAGCCGTATTTTAGTGGCACAAGTGCCGGGCGGTATGCTCTGCAAACTTGGAAAACCAGCTAAAACAACAAAACGCCTCCGATAAATTAGACTTTGGTATTGGACGAAATTCGCGTGTGCGCAAAGATTTGGGTTACATTCCATTAGTGACCCTGACATCACAAATCGTTGGTACTCAAGCGGTAATTAACGTGCTCACAGGCGAAGCGTTACAAAACCATCGCCAAAGAAACCGCCGGTATTTTTGAAAGGCGAATACGGCAAAACCCCTGGCACCGGTAGATAGCGCATTACAAGCTCGCGTATTAGAGGGTGCAGCTCCGGTGACTGACCGCCCAGCCGATCACATTGCGCCCTGAAATGGCGAAAATTGAAGCGGACGTTGCCGAACAAGCCAAAGTGAAAGGCGTGAAATTGGCAGACAACGCCGTGGACGATGCCTTAATCGTTGCCCTCTTCCCACAAATTGCTTGGAAATTCTTAGAAAACCGCAACAACCCTGCTGCTTTTTGAACCGGCACCGACCGGCACTGAAAGTGCGGTAGAAAATAAACCTGTTTCTAAAGCTGCACCTGCGGCCTCGGTTCTGCCATTTACACTGTGGAATTGGAAGGCAAAAGCCTTTGTGGTGAAAGTCAGCGAAGGTGGGGATATTTCTCATGTGGCTACCACCACACCACAAGCTGCACCGCAAGCGACTTCTGCTCCTGCGCCAACAAGCGGCGGCACACCGGTCACTGCGCCAATGGCGGGTAACATTTGGAAAGTCGTTGCAACAGAAGGTCAAACCGTGGCTGCGGGCGATGTGTTGTTTATTTTTGGAAGCCATGAAAATGAAACCGAAGTGAAAGCCGACAGGCCGGCACCGTGCGCGGATTTGCGTCAAAGCCGGTGACGCCGTCAGCGGTGGGCGACACTGTGATGACCTTAGCGTAAGGAATGGCCTATGGAGAGTATTATTGCGTTAATTAGGGGATGGGCATATTCCATCTGCAATGGGGGCAAGCGGTGATGATCGCCGTGAGTCTGCTGTTGCTATGGCTTGCCATTTCGCGCAAATTTGAACCATTGTTGTTGCTACCAATCGGTTTCGGCGGGTTATTGTCAAATATTCCTGAAGCCGGTCTTGCTATGACGGCTTTTGGAGAATTTGCTTCATCTCAGTTCGCCTGAGCAAATTGCGGTGATTGCCGGGAAATTAGGCGTAGCCTCTGATCCGACACTTATCAAAAACCGCTCTCGCCACAGCGTCCGGTTCCACCGTGCATCAACTGGAAGCCTTGTCTATGGACATGGGCTATAAGCGCAGGTATTTTGGCATTGTTCTATAACGTCGCCATCGGCTGCGGCATCGCCCCGATTAGTCATTTTTATGGGCGTAGGTGCTATGACGGATTTTGGCCCGTTATTGGCAAATCCGAAAACCTTGTTGCTCGGTGCTGCGGCACAATTCGGTATTTTTGCTACGGTGCTCGGCGCATTAACATTGAATTATTTCGGTATTATCGAATTTACGCTACCAAGCCGCTTCCATCGGTATTATCGGTGGTGCGGATGGCCCGACGACGATTTACCTCACCAGTAAACTTGCGCCTGAATTGCTCGGTGCGATTGCCGTTGCAGCCTATTCCTACATGGCGTTAGTGCCGTTAATTCAGCCGCCGATCATGAAAGCCTTAACCACGGAAGAAGAACGCAAAAATTCGCATGACGCAATTGCGCCATGTGAGCAATCGGGAAAAATCTTATTCCCTGTGATTTTGCTCTTACTTGTCGGCTTACTCTTACCGGATGCCGCACCATTGCTCAGGATGTTCTGTTTCGGTAATCTCATGCGCGTCAGCGGTGTGGTAGAACGTTTAAGCGACACCACACAAAACGCCTTGATTAACATTGTGACCATCGTGCTTGGTTTGTCTGTAGGGTTCCAAACTGATAGCCGATAAAATTCCTACAACCGCAAACTCTGGGAATTTTAATTCTTGGCGTGATTGCTTTCCGGAATCGGTACCGGTAGCGGCGTATTAATGGCGAAATTGATGAACAAGTTCAGTAAGAACAAAATCAATCCGCTCATTGGTTCTGCCGGTGTGTCTGCCGTGCCAATGGCGGCGCGCGTATCCAATAAAGTCGGTTTGGAAGCGGATCACCAAAACTTCCTACTCATGCACGCCATGGGGCCGAACGTGGCCGGCGTTATCGGCTCAGCAATTGCCGCCGGGGTCATGCTTTAAAATATGTCGGGTACGTTGATGTAACGTTAAAAACGTTGCGAAAACCCACCGCACTTTTTAAATCAAATCATGGCGCAAGCGTATTTTCGCTTGTAGCCTTTTGTTTGTTAAGCATGCTGAATATCGGCACAAGTGTGCTGACGCTTTCGTCATAGTTTAATTTCCCAACGAGTGCCTTTTTATTTCAGTTAACATCCATCTCAAAAAACGACCGCACTTTGATCGGCTCTCCTTTTGCAAATTTCTTGATAAAAGTTCTATATTTTTGTACTAGTGTAGTAGTATGTTTCGCATTCATGCAAAAGTGCGGTTGTTTTTCTAACTAAATTTCACAACACACTGATTTAATAGAATAAGGAGAGATAATAATGACAAGAATTGCATTGGTTACCGGGGCGACAGCAGGATTTGGCAGCGCCATCTGTCGTACCATATTAAACGCCAGTTATTTGGTCATCGGTACCGGAAGAAGACATGAACGCTTAACACAACTGAAACAGGAATACGGCCAGCATTTCCTTCCCCTCGCTTTTTGACATTTCTGACCGCAACGCCACAGAAACAGCCCTGAAATCTCTCCCTCCGGAATGGCAAACCATTGATTTATTAGTGAATAATGCAGGGCTTGCTCTTGGAATGGAATCTGCCGACAAAGCAAACTTAGACGATTGGGAAAAAATGATCGATACCAACGTGAAAGGCTTAGTGACCATGACACGTTTAGTATTGCCACAAATGGTAGCGCGTAACCAAGGCCATATCATCAATTTAGGCTCTATCGCAGGAAGTTATGCTTATCCGGGTGGCAACGTTTATGGCGGCACCAAAGCCTTTGTTAAACAATTCAGTTTAAACCTACGCGCCGATTTGGCCGGTACCAACATTCGTGTTTCAAATGTAGAACCCGGGCTTTGCGGCGGTACAGAATTTTTCCAATGTGCGCTTTAAAGGCGATGACGCCCGTGCAGATAAGTTGTATGAAAACGTGCAATATGTGACGCCACAAGACATCGCTAATATTGTGTTGTGGCTCAACCAACAGCCGGAACACGTTAACATTAACCGCATTGAAGTGATGCCAACGGCACAAACTTTTGCGCCACTAAATGTTGCAAGAAATTAATAGATAATAGATAGATAAATAAAGGAAACAGAATGTCAGAGGCTATTTTAAACCCTTATTTCGGTGAGTTCGGCGGTATGTATGTGCCGGAGATTCTCGTACCGGTGCTACAACAATTAGAAAAAGCGTTTGTTGAAGCTAAAGATGATCCGAATTCCAATGTGAATTTCAGGATCTATTGAAAAAATTATGCCAGCAGACCGACCGCACTTACCCTTTGCCGTAATTTAACCAGAGGCACAAAAGCGAAAATTTATTTAAAACGTGAAGATTTGCTTCATGGTGGCGCCCATAAAACCAACCAAGTATTAGGTCAAATTTTTGCTGGCTAAACGCATGGGAAAAACGCGTATTATCGCAGAAACCGGTGCCGGCCAACACGGCGTAGCGACAGCCCTTGCCTGTGCGATGTTGGGTATGCCTTGTCGTATTTATATGGGCGCGAAAGACGTAGAACGTCAATCTCCAAACGTATTCCGTATGCGCTTAATGGGCGCTGAAGTGGTTCCTGTACAAAAAGGCTCCTGTTCCTTAAAAGATGCCTGCTGTGAAGCCATGCGTGATTGGTCGGCAAATTATGAAAACACTCATTATTTGTTGGGTACGGCGGCAGGCCCTCACCCATTCCCAACCATTGTGCGTGAATTCCAAAAAATGATCGGCGAAGAAACCAAACGTCAAATTTTAGAAAAAGAAGGTCGTTTACCGGATGCCGTGATTGCAGCGGTAGGTGGCGGCTCAAACGCTATCGGTATGTTTACGGATTTTATTGATGAACCGAATGTGCGTCTAATTGGCGTAGAACCTGCCGGTCACGGCATTGAAAGCGGTGAACACGGCGCGCCGTTAGGCCATGCGAAAGTGGGTATTTATTTCAGGGATGAAATCGCCGTTAATGCAAACGGAAGACGGCCAAGTGGAAGAATCCTACTCGATTTCTGCGGGGCTAGACTTCCCTTCTGTCGGCCCGCAACACGCCTATTTGCAAAGCATTGGTCGCGCGGAATACCCAAGCATTACCGATGATGAGGCCCTAAATGCGTTCCAAGCACTGGCAAAACATGAAGGCATTATTCCTGCATTAGAAAGCTCTCACGCGTTGGCGCAGGCGTTAAAAATGATTCATCTGGAGCCGAATAAAGAACAAATTTTGGTGGTGAATTTATCCGGTCGTGGTGATAAAGACATTTTTCACCGTAGATAAAATTTTAAACGAAAAAGGAATGCAATTATGAGCCGTTTTGAAACCACATTTGCCCAATTAAGCGCGAAAAATGAAGGCGCATTCGTTCCTTTCGTTACCTTATGCGACCCGACCTTTGAGCGTTCTTTTGAGATTATTTGTACCCTCGTCGATAACGGCGCGGACGCATTGGAATTGGGCTTCCCGTTTTCTGATCCGTTATTAGACGGTCCTGTTATTCAGGCAGCCAATAATCGTGCGCTCAACGCCGGGCATAGCACGGAAGACAGCTTTAACTTACTTGCCAAAGTACGATCAAAATACTCCGAGATTCCAATTAGTCTGTTGCTTTGCGCTAATTTAATTTTTGCCAAAGGCTTGGATAACTTTTATCAACGTTGTGCGGAAGTCGGTGTGGATGCCGTTTTAGTGGCGGACATTCCATTATTGGCAAAAGAAGACTATGTCCAAGCAGCCAAAAAACACGGTGTTCAACCCTGTCTTTATTTGTCCGCCGAATGCGGATGCCAAAACAGTGCAAGGCGTGGCTGAAAATAGCGAGGGCTATACTTATTTGGTTTTCTCGTGCGGGCGTTACCAGCGCAGAAAATCAAAAGTCATGCGGCTAACTTAGATACCCTTGTAGAGCAACTCAAAGCTCACCATGCCCCGCCTATCCTGCAAGGTTTTGGCATTGCCCAACCGTTGCAAGTAAAAGAAGCGCTTCAACTCGGTGCAGCCGGCGCGATTTCCGGTTCGGCGACAGTAAAAATTATTGAGCGAAACTTAGATAATCACGCTCAGTGTCTGAGCGAACTTGGCGAGTTTGTTCGCAATATGAAAGCGGCGACAAAATAACGTAAAAAGTCACCGCACTTTTCCTTTCCTCGATCAAAGGCCGATGTTAGATTCGGCCTTTTTTCTTCTACAATTTATTAACTCATTTGAGCTTATTCATAAAACAAGTGCGGTTAAATTTTTTCACATTTTTGATCGTGAGAATTCTATTTTTTAGATGTTGTATAAATAGGATTTATTATCATTATCAATAACATTATAAAAATTAAGGGCTTTTTATGAACGAAACTCAGGTTATTTTGCCAATCACCGATCCTAACCGACCGGATTTTGCTTGGCTTAACGAAGACAGCAAACTGTTTTTGCAGCGTGGTTATCTATTGGAAGGCACTTCTGCCCTAGATCGTATTCGCTTTATTGCCGAGTATGCCGAACAAAAATTGGGCATTGAAGGTTATGCAGAAAAATTTTATCACTACATGGCGCGAGGCTATTATTCACTTTCTTCACCGATTTGGTCGAATTTCGGATTGGATCGCGGGCTAAGTATTAGCTGCTTCGGTTCTTACATCGGCGATTCTATAATGCCATTATGTCCACCGTGGCAGAAATCGGCGTGATGAGTAAGCTCGGCGGCGGCACATCAGGCTATTTTGGTGACATTCGTCCGCGCGGCTCCAACATTACCAATAACGGTAAATCCAACGGCTCCTTTGCTTTCACCAAACTGTTTGAGGCGACCATCGACGCCATTAGCCAAGGCACCAGCCGTAAAGGTGTATGTTCGCCGGTTATATCGACATCGATCACGGTGATATTGAAGAATGGTTAGATATTCACACCGAGGGCAGCCGATCCAACTCATGTATTACGGCGTTTGTGTCAGTCATGAATGGTTGGAAAGCATGAAAGCCGGCGATCCGTACAAACGCCAAATTTGGGCAAAATTGTTACAACGTAAGACAGAAACGGGCATTCCATATATTTTCTTTAAAGACAACGCCAATGCGGGACGCCCGGACGTGTATAAAGATCGCAATATGATGATTCACGCATCTAATTTATGTAGCGAAATCGCTCTGCCATCCAGCGAAGATGAAAGTTTTCGTGTGCTGTTTGTCTTCCATGAATCTACTCTATTTTTGATGAATGGAAAGACACCGATGCGCCGGAAGTGCTGACTTATTTCTTGGATATAGTCATGAGTGAATTTATCGCGCAAAGCGCCAATATTCAATTTATGGACAGAGCCAATAAATTTGCCCATCGTCACCGCGCTTTGGAGCTTAGGGGTGTGTTGGGGTGGCATAGTTATTTGCAATCAAAAACATGGCTTTTTGACAGTTTTGAAGCCATGCAGCACAACAATATGATTTTTTTAAATTGTTACAAGAAAAACCTTAAAAGCTTCTAAGGAACTGGCGCAGCGTTTCGGTGAGCCCGAAATTCTGAAAGGTTACGGCCGCCGCAGCACCACACTTATGAGCGTGGCACCGACAAAATCCAGTAGCTTTATTTTTAGGCAGCGTTTCGCCGTCCATTGAGCCATTTAAATCCAATTATTACGTGAAAGATTTATCCAAAATTAAAGTGGTTTATAAAAACCCTTTCTTGGAAGCCTTGCTTAAACGTAAAGGGCTGGATCGCGATGACATTTTGGGAAAGTATTTTTGCTTAACGATGGCTCAGTGCAACATTTAACGGAATTAACGGAAGATGAGAAAGAAGTCTTCAAAACTTTCTCGAAATCAGCCAGCTTTCCGTGATTCAACAAGCAGCACAACGTCAGAAATATATCGACCAAGGGCAAAGCGTGAATATTATGGTGCATCCCGCAACGCCGGCAAAAGACCTAAATCAGCTTTTACCTCACCGCTGAAGAACTGGGTTTAAAAATCCATTTTATTACCAATACAGCATGAGTGCGGCGCAAGTGTTCAATCGAAACCTATTGAATTGCAGTAGCTGTGAAGGTTAAAAACGCTGAAAAATTTCACCGCACTTTTTCATCCTATTAAAACAACGATGGCGCGGCTTTCTAGCTCGTGCCAAATTTTTATAAAAACAGATTGGTAGCCTGCCATTAATAATATATAAATCACGAGGATTACAAAATGAATGCCACCCAAAAACGCAGCTTGTTTGTTCCACGCTTTGAAATTAAACCTTACGAATATCCGGAACTTTTAGAATTTAAAGATGCCATTCGCCACTCTTATTGGTTACACACGGAATTTAATTTCACCGGAGATATTCAGGATTTTCGTACACATATCAGCGATGTGGAACGTTCCGTTATCACCAAAACCATGTTGGCGATTTCACAAATTGAAGTAGAGCGTCAAACGTTTCTGGGGCAATTTATATAACTACTTCCCAAAAGCCGGAAATTGAAGATGTGGGCGGCAGTTTTTCTTGAATCGAAATTCGTCATAAAGACGCTTACTCGTTCTTATTAGAAAAATTAGGTCTTAATGAAATGTTCCTTAATGTGCGCCAATACACAGCCATCATGGCGCGTATCGAATACATGGAAGCCTTTTATGCGTAAAAAGACGTTAGCCAACAAGACTTCGTATTATCGTTAATCATGTTTTCCCTATTTGTGGAACACATTTCATTATTCAGCCAATTTGTCATCATGATGAGCTTCAATAAACATAAAAATCTATTCAAAGGCATTTCCAACGCCGTGGAAGCTACCTCTAAAGAAGAGGAAATCCACGGTCGGTTTGGTATTACCCTTTATGGCATCTTGCGTGAAGAACAACCTGAATTATTCACCGATGCTTTCTTCACTGAACTAAAAGAACTTGCCGACCAAGCCTTTACGGCTGAAAAAAAGAAATTTTGAACTGGATTTTTGAAGACGGCGAATTGGATTTTCTAAGCAAAGCTACCGTGGAAAACTATATTGCTAACTGATATAACAATTCGTTACAGGCGTTAGGGTTGGAACCGGTTTACAACATTAATCCGGAACAATTAAAAGAAAACGGAATGGTTTTGATATCGAAATTCTGTCTACCAAAGAAACCGACTTTTTCAATAAACGCTCCACCGATTACAGCAAAAAAATGAAACAAATCACAGCGGAGGATTTGTTCTAAAGTAAACGAAAAAGTGCGGTCAAAAATAAATGAATTTTTAACCGCACTTTGGGTTTATACAACACATTGAAAATAGAGCAAAACTAAGTGCTTTTTCCTTTTTTTGCAAGGACTTTTTTTCTAAAATGTGATCTCGATCTAATTTTTATTTTCGGCGTATAATACCGCTCAGTTTTTGTGGGTAATTGATGAAAAAAATTGCTCGCTAATAGAAAGTTTCACAATACAACTATTTACGGAGAATTTTAATGTCTAGAAGACTAAGAAGAACGAAAATTGTATGTACTATGGGTCCGTCAACCGACCGTGGTAACAATTTAGAAAAAAATCATCGCTGCGGGCGCTAATGTTGTGCGCATGAACTTCTCACATGGTACACCGGAAGACCATATCGGACGTGCAGAAAAAAGTGCGTGAAATTGCTAAAAATTAGGCAGAACCGTAGCAATCTTAGGTGACTTACAAGGCCCTAAAATTCGCGTATCCACATTTAAAGACGGCAAAATTTTTCTTAAACATCGGTGATAAATTTATTTTTAGATGCCGAATTACCGAAAGGCGAAGGTACGCAAGAAGCTGTTGGTTTAGACTATAAAACCCTACCTCAAGACGTGGTACCGGGCGATATTTTGTTATTAGACGATGGTCGCGTACAATTAAAAGTATTAGCTACCGAAGGCGCAAAAAGTCTTTACCGAAGTGACTGTCGGCGGTCCACTATCCAACAACAAAGGTATCAACAAATTAGGCGGCGGTTTATCTGCTGACGCGTTAACCGATAAAGATAAAGCGGACATTATTACTGCAGCCCGTATCGGCGTTGATTACTTGGCCGTGTCTTTCCCTCGTTGTGGTGAAGACTTAAACTATGCCCGTCGATTGGCTAGAAGCCGGTTTAAATGCGAAAATTGTTGCAAAAGTAGAACGTGCCGAAGCGGTTGCTACCGATGAAGCGATGGACGATATCATTTTAGCCTCTGACGTTATCATGGTTGCCCGTGGTGACTTGGGTGTTGAAATCGGTGATCCGGAATTAGTGGCGGTACAAAAGAAATTAATCCGTCGTTCCCGTAAATTAAAACCGTGTTGCTATCACTGCAACCCAAATGATGGAATCCGCGATCAGCAAACCCAATGCCAACCCGTGCTGAAGTGATGGACGTCGCTAACGCCGTATTAGACGGTACCGACGCAGTGATGCTTTCTGCCGAAACCGCTGCCGGTCAATACCCTGCCGAAACCGTAGCTACTATGGCCAAAGTGTGCTTGGGTGCAGAAAAAATGCCGGGAGCAAGCGTATCTCACCACCGCATGAACATTGAATTTGACAACATCGAAGAAACCATCGCCATGTCAACAATGTTTGCTGCCAACCACATGAAAGGCGTAAGTGCCATTATTGCTATGACCAGTAGTGGTCGCACTCCTCTATTAATGTCCCGTATTAGTTCCGGTTTACCGATTTTCGCCTTATCCCGTAACCAAAATACATTAAATCTTTAGTGCGTTATATCGTGGCGTAACACCTGTGTTCTACGATGGTGTCAGCCGTACGATGGAAGGCGCCCAAAAAGCCATTGCTTTATTGAAAGATAAAGGTTTCTTAATGACGGGCGATGTTGTGTTACTCACCCAAGGCGCTGAATCAGATCAAAGCAGTTCTAATACCAGTCGTATTCTTATTGTGGAATAATAACGACTAAGAAAGTAACAAAAAGGCTTAGAATGTTCTAAGCCTTTTTGTATTAAAAACATCGGATAAAACGACCGCACTTTGACCTCATTCCTCGTTAACCGTTTCCGGAAAGACCCATTCAAAGATTTTTTTACTTCGACTACCGGTCATCAACGGTTCAAGTTCGGTAACACAACGATGATAATGGACTGTTTTGCGGTGTTCTTCCAGTGCCGCCTCGTCCACATACACTTCATAAGCATAAAAACGGGTTCTTACGTCGGGATCACGAATACGTCAAAACGCAAATTCCCCGGTTCTTGTCGCGTTCCCAGATAATTTCGTTTAAATACTTCTAAAAACTCTTGTTCTTTTTCCTTCCTTAATATTAATTTCCACCAACATTGCAAACATAATAAACTCCTTAATTGCAAAAGAATGAAAAGTAAAAGATGTCCTCCCCGAACAGGGAGGAATCTGGTTAAACTATGCGTTTTTCGTGCAGATACAGATGATAGGCTTTTTCTGCATTTTTCTCCGCCATGAACAATGGCATGAACCGCTTTTTAACATGGCTATCGGCGCTTCGGATTGGAAGATATTACGTCCCATATCCACGCCGGACGCGCCCATGGTCGATGGCTTTTATAGCACATATCCAACGCCTCTTGCTCCGGCAATTTTTGCCGCCGGCAATTACGATTGGTACCGGACAGCCTGCGGTAACACGCTCAAAACCGCTATCTACATAATAGGTTTTGATAATATGTACGCCCATTTCCGCGGCAATACGGCTTTGCTAATGAGAAATAACGCTGATCACGTGCCATATCCTTACCGACCCCCGTCACCGCCATGGTTGGCATACCATAACGGGTGCCTTGATCGACCAATTGGATAATATTTTTGATGGATTGGTGTTCATATTGCGAACCAATATATACCTGCGCCGCCATCGCGGAAACATTTAAGCGCAAGGCGTCTTCCACGCACACCGCCACCGCTTCGTTAGATAATTCGGTAAGAATAGAATTCGCCCCGGAGGCACGAAGTACGACCGGTTTTCGCTGCTGGCGGCACAACGCTGCGCAAAATTCCACGGGTACACATCAACACATCGGTATATTCAAAAAGCGGTGCAATATGCAGATCGATACGTTCCAACCCGGTTGTCGGTCCTTGAAAATACCCATGATCGAAGGCAAGCATAATAGTTCTGCCGGTTTTCGGATTAAAAATATTAGCCAAACGGGATTGCATTCCCCAATCCAACGCCCCCGCGCCTTTTTAAATAAAAAGCCTGATTGGTTTGCGGTCGATCAAACTGAAATCTTTGCCGTCTCTGATATCATCTAAATCAGCCATTGAATACTCTCCTCAACTAGAAATTGTAATTATCGATATTGTCTTTGGTAAACACTACACGTTCAGGCAATAAAATAACGCCGTTGCCATCCGCTTCATATTCACTAGCTCTTGCACTTTATTCGGCGATACTTCAATGGTGCCGATACCTTGTACATTTAATTTATCGCCCACATTTAGTTTTTCACCTTTAAGCAATGCATTGGCGGCAGCCACGGAAATTTTGCCTTGTTGCACCACATCCCATAAGCCGAATTGTTTTACCGTGCCGCGTTTCACATAGGACGCATCACATTCGGCGTACTGAATCCGACGATGACCACAGAATTTACTTTCAGATTTTCTGCAGCTTGTGCGGCCGCCGGCAAGGCGTTGGCGTCCGGTGCGATAATCGCATCTAAATCCGGATAAGCTTTTTAAAAATACCTTCGGCGGTTTGTAGGGATTTAATTGCATCGTTGTAACCGAATTGGGTCGTCACGATTTCCCATTCCGGATAATCTTTGGCAATTTTTGCTTTTGCTTCTTTCACCCATTGGTTTTGGTCGGTTACGGTTGGGCTAGAATAGAAAAATGCCACTTTGGCTTTCGGTTTACTGATTTGATTAGCAGCCATATTCACCAACATAGAACCCAACTGTTCCGGTGTGCCTTGTTAATGTAATAGCTGCGACATTCCGGTTTGGTGTCGGAGTCCCAAGTCAGCACTTTCACGCCCCTGTTTCACGGCCCGCTGTCAGGTGGAACATAACCCATCGGGAGAAACCGCAGACACAACAATGGCGTTATAACCCTGGTTAACAAAGTTATTAATCAATTGTACTTGGTTGGAAACGCTTGGCTCGGTTGGACCATCATAAGTGACATTCACGCCCAAGGTTTTTCCCATTTCGGTAGCACCTTGCCCGCCGCTGGTGAAGAAGCCGACCCCTACCAATTTAGGAATAAAGGCGATACGATCGGCGGCCCGTGCCGTTGTCACCACAGATAAGCCGAGTAATACGGAAAGTGCGGTGATTTTTACGCGTGTTTTTCATAATACGTTCTCCTCTCAATTGAGTTTACATAATTAATCTACTACTGTCTGACGTTCGGTCCGTCGGCGGATCCATTGCATGATGGCAGCGTAATGCAAACTGATAGATTTGCCGATTAACACGATAATAAGTAATGCGCCCGATAACGCACCGGAAATTTCATTGAAATACCAATCATCTGCAAACCTTGTTGCAAATAACCGATAAGCATAGCGGCAATTGCCGTACCAATAATGGAGCCGGAACCTCCATAAATATTTGCTCCACCCAGTACCACAGCCGTTAATACGGGCATTAAGAGCGAACTTCCCAAATCGGAACGGGCAGAACCAAAATAAGACACCAACAGCACGGCAACAAAAAGCGGCAATAATGCCGATAAAAGAATAAATCAGAAACAAAGTGCGACGAATCGGCACAGCACTGTAACGTGAAGTTCGGTCGCTTTGCCCAATTAAAAAAGGTACTTCTGCCAATGGTCGTTTCTGTGCATTAATAACCAAAAATCAGTGTCATTAACAGAAAATACAGAATCGGTGTTGGAATATCGAATAAGGTTTGATTGGCAAAAATCCAGTAAGGCATCGGGAAATCCGCCAATACCTTCATAACCTGTGGCGCCGGCAAAACCGGATAATAATAACGCCCCACCTCCGAACAAATACATGGTACCAAGCGTAATCACCAATGGATTCACTTTGGTATAAAGAATCAAGCTCTGCGTTAATTAAGCCGCATAACACACCGATCGCAAAGGTCAGCGGAATTGCCAGCATCAACGGCACATCCGCTTTAAACAAGACACCCTAAAGTAATAGCACATAAGCCGACGGTGGAACCGAAAGAAATGTCCATACCGCCGCTAACGATAATCATGGTCAATGGCAAAAGCAAGCATGCCGATATAAATAAAATCACTGGTGCTATATAACAAGACATTCAGATCCAGCATACGTGGGTTAAAAAGCGCCAAACCCAAGGATTTCAATGATGACCAAACATAATAGCGCCAATTCCCAACCGTATCTTTTCAATGCCAACATAACCATTCTCTCCCTATTTCGACCGCACTTTTGACTTCAACGCCAGCGGAATTTTTCTTCTTTTTAAGAAACGGGCATAACGTTGTAATTTCAAATTATTAGCGATCATCACGCGAATGCGTCCGTCGAAAACCAACACCGCCAACAGCACAATCCCTGCAACAAAATTATTCCAATACGCCGGCACTTTGAGTAGCACTAAAATCGTATCGATTTGAATTAAGAACAGGCGCCAAGCACCGCACCGATTAGATTACCTGCCCCGCCAAGCAAACTGATACCGCCCACGCAAGCGGCAATGGCTTTCATTTCCAAACCATTACCGGTGGAATTCGGCACAAAACCGATTTGTGAGGCAAAAACAATACCCGCCAGAGCTGCCGTCATACCATTTATGGAAAAAGCGACAATTCTCACCCAATCAATATGCACTCCAAGTTGCATTGCCCTCAGAGATTATCGCCGACCGCATAAAAAATTACGTCCGGCAGGTAACTTGGTTAAGAAGTAATAGGCGGTAAGAATCAGAATAAGCAGTACCCAACTGATGGGGAAATATGTAAAAATGGGTTCGGATAAGGTTTTTAGCTGTTGCGGCAAACCTTCAATCCATTTCCCGCCAGTAATTAACAGCATGATGCCTTTATATAACCCTCAATGTCCCTAAAGTCGCCACAATGGCAGGGATACGTAACGTTGCGACCAATACGCCATTTAGCAGCCCCGCAGTCAAACCGCAGCATAAGGTAAGAAGAAAGGCAGAAGTTAAGTCATCAAACCCGAGTTTAACAGGCTACCGACAATTACCGAGCTCAGTCCCATGGTGGATCCCACGGAAACATCAATATTGCGGGTTAAAATCACAAAAGTCGCCCCAATTGCCAACAGAATCACAATTTGGGCAGAGCTAAAAACCATGGTTATCGTTTGTAAATGGAACCCTGTTGCCTACAAACCCCAACAATAAAAATAACAATCCAATAGCAATGAGAATGGTCAGTTCACGGTTATCTTGAATGAGTTTCAACATTAATTTCACATCCCCTTCTCCTTATGTATGTGAACTGCCGAACGCCATTTGCATAATGCGGTTGGTATTAATCGCCTCACCGATTAACGAATCACTGATTTGTCCATCATGCATCACCAATACCCGTTGGGACATTTTCTCAATTTCTTCTAAGTCGGAAGAAATAAACAAGATTGCGACATTCTGCTTGGCAATATTCTTGATCAATTGATAAATATCGGCACGCGCACCCACATCGACTCCGCGAGTCGGTTCGTCCACGATTAACAATGCAGTGATCCGCCTCTAAACATTTGGCAATCAAAACTTTTTGTTGATTTCCGCCGGATAAGGTTCTGGCCGCTTGCTGCTTATCACTGAATTTAATTCCTATCGCCCGATGATAACGTTCTAAAATGGCACTTTCCTTTTTCGTATCCAACCAGAATCCCATGTTGTTATAGGTCAGCCCACACACATTCCATGTCAGTGGTGAGTCCAAATATAACCCTGAAGCTTGACGGTCTTCCGGCAAACTAAACAATGCCCTGCTCCAACCGTGCTTTTGGTATCGCAATCACTGATCCTCATGAAAATTAAAAATCTGACCGCACTTTTGTTTGCGTAGGCCATACAGGGTTTCCGCAAGTTCGGTACGCCCGGCTCCCCACCACGCCTGCCAAGCCCAGAATTTCACCGGGATAAATGTCGAGGGAAATATTTTTAAACCCCTCCCTGTCAGATTAACGACTTTCAGAATCGGTTTATCATTACGCTTTATTCGATGGTGGCTGGGCAATTCCCAGCCACAATTTTTGGCTTTTCGGTGAGTTGGGCATTTTTTAGCTTTCGGGGTAATCGCGGTGATTACTTTGTCTTTATTTAATTCGGCAGTTTTACCGCTTAAGGCGATGTAACCGTCACGCATAACACTAATGCGATGAGAAATTTTTCCACACTTCAGGCAATTTTGAGAGATGAAAACAATCCCAACGCCTTTATCCAGTAAGGATTGGATTTTTAAATAAATTCTCCGTTTCAACGGGCGTTAGTGAAGCGGTCGGTTCGTCTAAAAATCAAAATAGACGCACTGCGCATGAGCCCGCGCATAATCTCTACCAACTGTTGATCTCGCCACTCTAATAAAACCGGCAGGCATTTCCAACTTCAAATGAGAATTTAATTCGTGCAAAAGTGCGGTCAGTTTTTCCGATGTTTTTCGTTGCGGGGCAAAACCGAACAGAATATTTTTCTTTCACCGTTAAATTCGGAAATAACAACGGTTCTTGCGGCACCAGATAAAATGCCAAGTTGATGGGCTTTTTCGGCGACAGCTTATGTTGCAATGTGCCATGAATGAGCAATTCACCACTATCTTGTGGCTGAATACCGGCAATGATTTTAACCAGCGTGGATTTGCTTGCACCATTGCCGCCCAATAAGGCGTGCACTTCACCTGCATATAAAGAAAAATCAATTGCTTTTAATACTTCCACACCGGAAAAAGATTTACTGATATTTTCAAGTGGAAATTAAACATGGCTGTTCGGAAACTTGAGTTTGCATTTTACCCACTATATACACATGAACAAATGTATTTTCTATAAAACATCAGAATGTTATGTGTAATCTTTAAAAATTTCTCATGAGCCTGATCACAAATTTGGATCGAAAGACAAGAGTATTGCTACTCTAAAAAGTGATCTCTCATCATGCTTTTTACAAAAAGCGAAAGGAACAATTGATAATAAGTAAAAACAAATGAATAATGATGCTCAATCAGCCACAAAAATTAAAAATAAAAACATGAATGAACTAACATCAAATCAACAAGAATTTATTCAAACCATTAGTGAAGAGGAGCTGTTGGCGAGAATCGCGTGGTTCTACTATCACGATAACCTAACCCAAAGCGAAATTGGCGATAAATTAAAATTGCCGCGTTTAAAAGTCTCCAGACTGCTGGAGAAAGGTCGGCAATCCGGCATTATCAAAGTGCAAATTAATTCCTCGTTTCACCGGTTGTTTGGAGTTGAAGAGGCATTGCAACAGTATTTTAATCTGAAACATATTCGTATTTTACCTGCCCTGCCACAACATGAAATTAATGAGCGCTTGGGTGTTGGCGCGGCACAAATGTTAATGTCGTTACTCAAACCGAATCAAATGTTGGCAATCGGATTTGGCGATACCATCATGAAAACATTGAAATATGCCAACGAATTTATTACCCACAATGCCATAAAACTGATTACCTTTATCCGGTGGCGTTGGGCCCTACATGAAAGGTATCGGTCAATTGGACGGCTCTTGTTCCGTCAGTATTATTCCGGCACCGTTGCGAGCCCTCATCAACGGAAGCGGCAAGGCTTTTTAAACGGGAATCTTGCGTCCGGGATATTATGTTGGCGGCCTGTAGCGCCAATGCGGCAATTGTCGGTATCGGAGCCACTCGCCAAAGGGGCAGGCAACACTACTGCGTTCCGGCTATATTACGGAAGAAAAACAACAGATTATCCGTAGCCAAGGCGCAGTCGGTGATATTCTCGGCTATTTTATGCGCAAAGACGGCTGTTTACAGCCCGATATGCCCTTTACACGAGGAATTAATTAGTGTGCCGTTGAAAATCTCAAGAAAAATTCCAAATGTTATTGGGATTGCGGGAGGTGAAGACAAAGTGGAAGCAATTTTAAGTGCATTGTATGGAAAAACATATTAATTCATTGGTAACTGAAGAAAACACGGCTCGGATGATGTTAGCGCAGTTAGTTTAGCGAAAGGTTTTGAATAAGAGCGATTTTCTTCCTAAATAAAGGAGGAAATGATGAGTCATCAAGCAACTTATTTAATGGCATTGGACGCAGGTACCGGCAGTGTTCGGGCAGTCATTTTTGATTTAAATGGTAACCAAATCACCGCCGCACAACGGGAGTGGACGCATTTTTCTGATCCGAACATTCCCGGCTCAATGGAGTTTGACCTAGCCAATAATTGGCAACTAACCTGTGATTGTATTCAACAGTCGTTAACCAAGTTTCAAATTCAGCCGCAACAAATCGCCGCAATATCCACCTGTTCCATGCGTGAAGGCATTGTGCTTTATGACGAACATAAAACGCCGATTTGGGCTTGTGGCAACGTCGATGCCCGTGCGGTGGAAGAAGTAAAAGAATTAAAAACCCTATATAACTATACTTTTGAGCAACAACTCTATTTCGATATCCGGCAAACTTTAGCGCTTAGCGCCGTTCCCCGTTTACTCTGGCTTTGCCCATCACCGTCCGGATATTTATCGTCAGACGAAAAGCCATCTCCATGATTAGCGACTGGTTGTCGTTTATGTTAAGTGGTGAGCTCGCGGTTGAACTCTTCCAATGCTGGCACAACAGGAATGTTAAACCTGAAAAACACGCCAATGGTCTCCCGAATTATTGGATATGGCGGGACTCAATGCCGATATTCTAACCCCGGTTAAAGAAACAGGAACCTTATTGGGTAAAGTCACGACGCAAGTTGCCAAAACAAACCGGCTTGCAGGAAGGTACGCCGGTCGTTGTTGGTGGGGGGATGTGCAACTTGGTTGCATCGGTTTAGGTGTCACCGAACCTGCTCAAGCGGCAGTTATCGGCGGTACATTTTGGCAACAAGTGGTTAATCTCCCCCAAGCGGTAACCGATCCCGAAATGAATGTGCGCATCAATCCGCATGTGATTCCACCATTAGTACAGGCGGAATCTATTAGCTTTTTCACCGGATTAACCATGCGTTGGTTCCACGATGCCTTTTGTGAAGAGGAAAAAGATTGGCCGAGCGCTTAGGCGTGGATGCTTATAGTTTGCTGGAACAAATGGCAGAACGTGTACCGGTTGGAGCCAATAATATCATTCCGATTTTCTCCGATGCGATGCATTTTAAATCTTGGTATCACGCCTCACCCTCTTTCATTAACCTCTCTATCGATCCGGATAAGTGCAATAAAGCCGTCTTATTCCGTGCATTAGAAGAAAATGCCGCGATTGTATCTTCTTGTAATTTGGAGCAGGTTCAAAAATTTTTCCGAGTTAAATTAACCTCTATCGTCTTTGCCGGAGGCGGTTCTGAAAGGCAAGTTATGGAGCCAAATTTTAGCGGATGTCACCGGACTAATCGTTAGTATACCTAGTTGTCAAAGAAGCAACTGCATTAGGTTGCGCCATTGCGGCCGGTGTCGGGGTTGGACTCTACTCTTCTTTAGCCGAAACCGGTAAGAAATTAGTGAAATTTGAGCGACAACATCAACCAAATTGAAAAATCATGCTTTATACCAAGCGCATAAAAAGCAATGGGTCAATATTTATAAAAGACAGCTACAACTGGTAGATAGTGGACTAACCACCCTCACTTTGGAAAGCTCCCGGCATATAATTCCGGCTATTCATAACAAAAATCATAAAGGCAAATCTCTACGATTTTTATTAGGCAATGACTCAGTGTAAATTCATTGCTAAAAATGACCGCACTTTTACCCTCGTTTCAAGCCACCAATTCTGTTTCTCATATAGGTTAAGCGATCAAGATTAGTGATGAAACGGCTTTAGATCCTGTTCTTCCGGTTTATGGATGTAAGATACCTCACCTAACAACGGTGCATCAATTTTTGCTTTTAAAGTGTCAATAATTTCAGCGTAATAACCAAGACAAGGGTTAACACGATTAGCAACCCAACCCTAATAATGGTAAAACCACGATCAAGAATCGCTTTTGCCGTCAGCAATGTGTGATTAATACACCCTTCTTTAATACCTACGACCAACACAACAGGCATATTATGCTCGGCAAACCCAGTCGGCAAAACTATAATCTTTGTTAATCGGCGTCAGCCAACCAAAAGCCCCTTCCACTAAAAACAGACTGATAACGTGAAGATAAACGCGTTAAATCGGCATTTAATTTACTAATTTGTACCTCGTTTACAATTTTCCGTCAGAATTGGCATCGAGTGTAAAAAGGTATAGCTGTTAATGTCTTCATAGCTCACTTTTTCTTTGGTGCTATGCATTAAGGTGAGTACGTCGGAATTATCCTTGAGCATCATAATCATCTGTGGCGAGTTTTTGGTAATCGGATAAACGATATCTTCTTGCCCGTAGTGCAAACAGGCTTATAACCGACAATTTGTACACCGGCTTTTTGAAGTGCCTGCATAATTGCACGACTAACAACGGTTTTGCCGACATTGGTGTCTGTACCGTGACTAAAAACTACTCATTGTCTTCCCCTTTCTCATACTAATGACAAAAATTCTAAGGGAAATTCCAATGAGTAATATTGAGCTAAAAACAAAATTGATAGATTTCTCTTATTTTTATTCGTTTTTACCAAATAAGTCAGCAAAACTCCCATCATAAATACCTTGTTTAATCGCCGCTCCGGCAACAATTGGGCTGTTCCATTCGTATTTGCCGGTAATCACCTCTACCGGAACGGACTTGTTCGGTAAAATAAGTAGCCAGTTTATGATTTAGTTGTTCAAGAAAATGTCTTTAACTAGCAACAGGCCGGAATTCAACATAACTCTTTGTGCAGAGAAAAATATTAACCAAATTCATTAAAATATAAGCAAAACAATCTGTTATATGGTCTAAAATGCGCAATGCATTTTCTTTCGTTTTTGTTTAATTTGTTCACATAGGAATTTTATTTTGTCAGAATTATTGGTGAATATATTATTCGGATATAAAGCGTCCACAAGTTGCACAATGCGCGATGTGTAATTTGATGCTGCACTTGATAGCGTTTAACTTCAGGCAGATCATGATTCATCAGTGCCTGTAGTTCGTTTAGTCTTGGCACGATCAAATGATCAATATTCACCCGCTCCCTGTTCACGATTAAACAAAAACTTCACCCCTGTGACAATACGCCAGATTTATTTCCTCATCCAATTGTATGAATAACTACATCGTCACAATTAATGACATTACCTAAAGTCGATTCGGCTAACAACCAGGTTTTAAAAATATTCGGTACTAAAATCGGCACTTTGAAATAAGGTTTAAATAAGGTTTTTAAATCCAAATGTTCAAATTCCGTATGGCCCAATTTAATTAAACAACCCTCCTTATCCAATTCACCGCCGACAGTAACGGAAAAAGTAATGGGTCTTGCCAATGCATGACTTTCTGCAAGAAATTGTTTCAGACTTCGCACTAAAAACTTATCTAAATGCTGTAAGTCATTTTTAATAAAGGAAAAACGTATTGTTCGATAATCGCACCGTCTAGTTCACTTAGGATAATTTCAAACCGATCTTCCATTAAGGTGGCGCATAAAGCCTGCCAATAAAATGGAGAAACACATAGTGCAATGGCAGGACGTCCGCGTACATCCGTTGTACGCACTGTTTTTTCCATAACTAAACGTTCTTCAATTAAGGTTCGGCTTAAGGAAGTGATGGAGGCCGGCGCCAAGCCGGAAAGTTTTGATAACTCAATGCGGGAAATTTCTTCAAATTGTTCAATTAATCGGTAAAATTTTTACCTAATTGAATTAAACGTAATGGGGTTTTTCTTCCTTTCTCATCAAATAATTCCATATTGTTATAATAATTAATTTACTGAAATTATTTATACCAGTTCGTACTCAAGTGCTTTACATTAAATCTGCGTCTCACATCACAAAAATAAAAACTTCCGATACGCTTTGGCAATTATTCTAACTTGAGGTAAACTAACGCGGTTTATGAAAATGCATTAATTTTGAGGTATATATGACGAAAAATTGCATCAATTGTAGATGTACTACAAGGCAAAATTGCAATTGGCGAAAAAGTGACTGTGCGCGGTTGGGTGCGCACCCGTCGCGATTCCAAAGCAGGCCTATCCTTTCTTGCCGTTTATGACGGTTCTTGCTTCGCACCAATTCAAGCTATCGTAAATAATGACATCACCAATTATGAATCTGAAGTGTTACGTTTAACCGCCGGCTGTTCCGTTATTGTGACAGGGACAGTGGTTGAATCCCCGGCTGAAGGACAAGCCGTTGAGTTACAAGCGGAAAATGTAGAAGTTGCCGGTTGGGTGGAAGACCCGGAAACCTATCCGATGGCAGCCAAAACGCCACTCTATCGAATATCTACGCGAAGTAGCACACTTGCGTCCTCGCACAAATATCATTGGTGCCGTTGCACGTGTTCGTCACTGCTTAGCACAAGCCATTCATCGTTTCTTCCACGAGCAAGGTTTCTATTGGGTTGCCACCCCGTTAATCACCGCTTCTGATACAGAAGGTGCAGGGTGAAATGTTCCGAGTTTCCACCTTAGACTTGGAAAACTTGCCACGCACAGACAAAGGTGCGGTGGATTTTAGCGAAGATTTTTTTGGTAAAGAATCGTTCTTAACCGTATCCGGCCAATTAAACGGTGAAACTTATGCTTGCGCATTAAGTAAAATCTATACTTTTGGGCCAACATTCCGCGCCGAAAACTCAAATACTACGCGCCATTTAGCGGAATTCTGGATGATTGAACCGGAAGTGGCTTTTCGCAACACTCGCCGACAACGCAAAACTTGCCGAAGATATGTTGAAATATGTTTTCCGCGCAGTTTTAGCTGAGCGTCGCGATGATTTAGAATTCTTTTGCTAAACATGTTGACGGTGATGTCATTAATCGCTTGAACGTTTCATTAATTCCGATTTTGCGCAAGTAGATTACACCGATGCTATTGAGATTTTATTGAAATCCGGCAAAACCTTTGAATTCCCGGTTTCTTGGGGTATCGATCTTTCTTCCGAACATGAACGCTATTTGGCAGAAGAATATTTCAAATCCCCTGTTGTGGTGAAAAACTATCCGAAAGACATCAAAGCCTTCTATATGCGTTTAAACGATGACGGAAAAACCGTTGCAGCAATGGACGTGTTAGCACCGGGAATCGGTGAGATCATCGGCGGTTCACAACGTGAGGAACGCTTTAGACATGTTAGATAAACGCATGGTAGAAATGGGCTTAAACCCGAAGATTATTGGTGGTATCGTGATTTACGTCGTTACGGTACTGTGCCGCATTCCGGTTTTTTGGTCTAGGTTTTGAGCGTTTAATCGTGTATGTGACAGGGTTACAAAACATCCGTGATGTTATCCCGTTCCCACGTGCGCCACGCAATGCTAATTTCTAATACTTTTTGAAAAACAAAAATCCCCTTTTCAACTATGAATAGGGGATTTTTATAACGGTAAAAACATATTTAAAACTCACCGCACTTTTAAAACATTTCAAACAACAAAAAGATACCAAAGTGCAGTATCTTTTTCGGTGTTTTTTTCTATTTGATGATGAACAGCTATTTTTACAATGCGTAAATGAGAAGAGGATTTTTCTCCGTACTTTTTGGCTTTTTCCGTTTTATCAACCCACATTCTCAAAACTCGTTGGTTGCTCTTCCGCTTGTTCCGGATGCTCATAAGCGGCTTCCGGTTCAAACATCACGCCGTCGCCATTTTCGCGGGCATAAATAGCTAATGTCGCCCCCATAGGAATATAAATATCTTGTGGCACACCACGAAAACGAGCATTAAATTGAATAAAATCATTGGTAAGCTGCAAATTACCTGTGGCGCTGGCAGACAAATTCAACACGATTTGCCCGTCTTTCACATATTCAACAGGCACCTTCACGCCCCAATAAGTGGCATCGACCACTAAATACGGCGTAAAGTCATTATCAATCAACCAATCGTAATAAGCTCTTAATAAATAAGGACGTTTCGAGATGATTTATATTCCATTTGTCGACCTATTATTTCTCATCCATTAAATTTTTGGTGCAAGCTCACCCACGGATTGCAAGAAAAGAATCGCGCTCAAAACACACGTGACATATAAGCTTTGATCGCTTTTGCTACCGGCGCCGCTGAATTCACACCCTAATTCTTGCATACGCCACAACAATGGTGCGACATAGCAGTCGATAAGACTAAATTCATCGCTCATAAAATAGGTGTTTTTTGATTGAAAATCGAGGAGATAGCAAGAATTTCTTCTTTCAGTTGTTTTTAACGCATTCGCGCGCTCTGCATCAGAAAGGTCATTCTGTGCTTTCTCCAAGGTTGGATACCAGTCTTGTTCAATACGTAACATTAACAAACGGCTTTTTGCCGCGTGCCACAGGATAAACCGGCATTAATGGCGGATGCGGAAAAACGCTCATCCAAATATTCCATAATGATACGTGAATTAAACAATACTAAATCACGATCAACCAATGTCGGTACGGTGCCATACGGATTGAGTTCCATTAAATCTTCCGGTAATGCTTGCGGATCTACAATTTCGTTTCCATAAGCTACGCCTTTCTCTGCTAATACGATTCTTACTTGGTGGCAATAAATATCTGTTTTTATTTGAAAATAGCGTCATTACAGAACGTTTATTTGCAGAACTTGTCATCTATTCCTCCGACGACTCAAAAATAATTAAAATATTCAGTTAGCATTTTATGATGCCAAGAAAAATGGTCGCTTATTCTACCACAAAGCAGGTTACATTTTCCAAGAAAACCATAATCTTTTGTGTTTATCACAATAAAAATATCCGTTTCGTATGTAAAACGGATATTTTTTCTGTTTATTTTTCTGGTAATTTTACAACATGTTATTTCCACTTTTCAGCCGCCACATAATCACTGTCACGTCCTTCAATCCAACGTTCCCCTTTCGTTGTTTGTTCTTTTTCCAAAAAAGGTGCTTGGGTTTTCAAATAGTCCATTATAAATTCATTGGCGTGGTAAGCATCGCCCCGATGAGCAGATGACGTGCCGACTAATACAATTTCATCGCCGGTATTCAGTTGACCGACACGATGAATAATTGAAATCTTTTGTAAATCCCACCGCACTTTTGCCTGTTGGGCAATACCCAATAACGCTTTATGAGTCATAGCGGGATAATGCTCCAAATACAAACTGCTGACTTCATCGCCTAAATTTAAATCGCGCACTTTTGCCCACAAAAATCACCGAGGCACCTACTGAATTTTCTTCACTCAACCAGCGATATACTGCATTTTGATCGAAAGTCTGCTCTTGCACTGAAATTTGAATATTGTTCATTTAGCCCCCGGTCACCGGTGGGAAAAACGCAATTTCATCGCCATTTTGGACCGCACTTTCTAACGGCATCAACGTTTGATTAATGGCGACTAAGAGTTTATCCGATTGCAATGCCAACGCCCATTTGTCCCCTTTGCCGGCCAAATATTGGCGCAATTGTTCAGCCGTGGCAAAAATCGCCTTCTATTTCGAGTTTATCTACACCCACCAATTCTCTGGTTTGAGCAAAAATAAGACCGTTAACATGATGTCTCCTTTTGCAATAAAATGGCCGGATTTTCCACCGCACTTTTCCAACAAACGAACGTTTTCAATGACCATATCTTTTTGCACTGCTTTACACATATCATAAATGGTGAGCGCAGCAACGCTGGCTGCAGTTAAGGCTTCCATTTCTACGCCGGTTTTGCCGGTTAATTTGCATAGACTTTCAATTCGCACCTGATTGGACTCCAGGCATTGGCGTTAAGCTCACTTCCACTTTGGTAAGTAACAACGGATGACATAACGGAATCAGCTCCCAGGTCCGTTTAGCGGCTTGAATACCGGCAATTCTGGCAGTGGCGAAAAACATCGCCTTTGTGATGTTGACCGGAGAGAATCATTTGTAAGGTTTCCGGCGCCATACGAACATAGGCTTCGGCGCGGGCTTCACGAACGGTTTCGGCTTTTTCGGAAACGTCCACCATGTTAGCTTCGCCATTAGCATTAATATGAGTAAATGTTGTCGCGATAATTAAAAAGTGCGGTTAATTTTTGAATGTAGTTTTTGCGTTATCGGCAGCCCTGTTAACCGCCGATACTCGCTAAATGATTGCGCACGCCACTATCGCCGATATGCAAATAGTGGTGTTCACGTTTACCTTGTAACGCAGAAAAAAATTCTTGCTTCTAGAAGGGGTTGTTGTTCATCTGACTGTAACAAATCGCGTAACTCAATACCTTCTTCGCCAAATAAACAAAGATGTAATTTCCCTTTGGCAGAAACCCGTAAACGGTTACAGCTGGCACAGAAATTTTTTTCTCGTAAGGCATAATCAAGCCGATTTCACCCACATAATCCGGATGACGAAAAACTTTTGCGGGGCCATCAGAACGTCCTTTGGCTTGCAATTGCCAACCGGAAAGTAATAATTTTTTTGTTCAAGAACCTGACCGGATAAATGATGTTTTTGGAAGAATGAATCCATCTCGCTGGTTTGCATTAATTCGATAAAGCGCATTTGAATCGGTTTATCTTTAATCCATGCCAAAAAAACGTTCAAAAATCATCGGCATTTAGGTCTTTCATTAAGACGGAATTGACCTTAATTTTTCTGGTAGCCGCATTCAAAGGCGCGATCGATGCCGCGCATAATTTCATCAAATTTATTAACGCCGGTAATACGTTGGAACATTCTTGGATCGAGACTATCAACACTTACATTAATAGACGTCACTCCAGCGCTTTTCCACGCAGCAACATCTTTCAGTAAGCGAAATCCGTTTGTTGTGAGTGCGATTTGTTTAATGCCTTCAATTTGGCTAATAGTTTCTACAATAGGCAGAAAATCTTTGCGCAATGTCGGCTCCCCACCGGTAATACGCACTTTTTTCTGTTCCTATTAAACTCAAAAATTATTCACCAAACGGCGAATTTCATCTAAGGTAAGGAAACTAGGCTTGTTTGGCTCCGGCTGATAACCGTTCGGCAAACAATAGTTACAACGGAAGTTACACACATCCGTGATAGATAGTCGTAGATAATAGTATTCACGCTGGAACGGATCAACAAGTTGAACTGCGCCAACATTTTTTATTGGAATGGATTGCATTTGACACCTTTTCTAAACAACGGAGAGGATAAGCCGTTTCCAACGTATCCCTGAATAATACAAACTGCGTACTATTGGCATTACCACCATATTTTTTTACAAAACGTAGGTTAAGTAAGCTCGAGTTTATGCGATTAACGAATTTTTTTCAGTATTGTAAGAGATTCACGAAAACAAAAGCAATCAATTAATTTGATCTCAGATTATAAAATAACAAAAATTCTTTAAAATCAATTATATATACATTTATATAGCGATAAATTAAATAACGAAAAATTGGTACTTTTTTTAGCCTTTAATCAGGTTCAACTTCTCTATTTAAAATAGATCGCTATAATGTTCTGGACAGAATATGAGAGGAAATATAATGGCGGATTTTAAAGGCTATCAACAACACGAAAATCTCAGTCGGATCACAAAAATCGTGGCCATCGGCGGTGGACATGGATTGGGGCGTGTCATGTCTGCACTTAGTTTTTATGAAAGAACGGTTAACCGGCATTGTCACTACCACCGATAACGGCGGCTCTACAGGTCGTATTCGTACCGCTCAAGGTGGCATCGCGTGGGGTGATTTGCGTAACTGCTTAAATCAAATTATCACCGAACCGAGTACTGCCTCTGCCCTTTTTGAATACCGCTTCAGTGGCAATGGCGAATTAGCCGGCCACAATCTCGGCAATCTCATGTTAAAAGCCTTGGAAGATATGCATATTCGCCCAACGGAAGCGGTAAATCTGATTCGTGATCTGTTACGGGTGAAGTCATTCATCGTGCCCATGTCAGAAGAATCTGTTCACCTTGCTGCTGAGTTAGGTTGCGGCTCCAGCGTTATAGGGGAAGTCAGCATAGACCGCCCTGGCAGACTTGCCAAAATCCGTTTTTCTGGTGCCTAATGTCACCGCCACAGCGGAAGCGATTCAAGCCTTAAAGGAAGCCGAAATCATTTTTATTTGGCCCCGGTAGTTTCTTAACCAGCATTATGCCGCCTATTTTATTACCGGAAATTATAGAACAGCTACAACGCAGCCAAGCGAAAAATCTTTATTGATAATCTCAGTACTGAATCCGGCCCGGCCGCGCGTCTTTCATTAACGGATCGTATTCAATGGATTCATAAAACCGTGGGTAAACCGATTATTGATGGCGCCATTGTACCGAGCGATGCTGCAATTGATAAGCAACTTCATCTCAAAATTCTCGCCGGTCGTCTTAATGCCGACGATTTCTCCTATCGCCACGATCGCACTCTTCTCTGCTCTGCAATTGACGCATTGGTTGGGGAATTGGTTGAAAAGCCGGACATCAGTCAGCAAATCCAAATGGAAGCCACGAATATTTAGTGAAGTGCGGTCATAAAAAAACAACATTTTTTTCACCGCACTTAAATCTCTACACAGATCACAAAAATTCACATTTTTTTGCTTAATAAAAAAATGCACAAGTCAGCATAATGGTGAAGGTTATTTCATCAGGAGATTTTTATTATGCAAAAATGTTACTACTTAGCGGTTCTCGCTATGGCAATACAGGCTATTTGGAACATGCGATTCCATGGTTACAAGATTTTTTTAGCGCCATACCAAGGCAAGAAAATCGCCTTTTGTGCCTTACGCAGGCGTGCGTCAAACCAACGATCAATACGAACAAAAAGTACAACAAATTCTGGCGCCGTTGAATATAGAGATTCAATCGGTACATCATGGCAAACCGCACCGCGCCATTATTGAACAAGCGGATGTGATCGCCATTGGTGGTGGCAATACGTTTTGTTTGCTAAAACAAATGTATGAACATGATTTATTGGACATTATTCGTGAAAAAGTGAAAAGCGGCACGCCGTATTTCGGTTGGAGCGCGGGTGCCAATATGGCGAGCAAATCGATCATGACCACCAATGATATGCCGATCACTTATCCGCCGTCTTTTGATGCGCTTAATCTGTTCCCTTATCAAATCAACCCGCATTTCATTTCAGGCAAAATGCCGGGGCATAACGGGGAAAGCCGTGAAGAACGTTTTTGAGGAATTTTTACTGGTGAACCCAACGGCACAAATTTACGCCATGCCGGAAGGGACCGCGTTTTTTTAATTAACGGCAATCAGGTGAAAATTCTGGGTGAGCATAATATTGTGCATTTCAGTAAAAATATGCAGCGCCGAGATATTCCTGCCGGCTCGGTGTTTGAAATCTGATTATGAATAAAAAGTGCGGTTGGTTTTTCAAAACGTTTTTCACATTCGAAAAACAACCTGAAAAATCGACCGCACTTTTACTGGAACGATTAAAGAGAATTATTTCTTAAACACCCTCACATTATTAAACCCGCTTTCTTTTAAATACAGCGCCTGCAACTTACTCATCACGCCACGCTCGCAATACAACACATAATTCTTGCTTTGATCCAACTCGGCGAATTGACCGGAAAGTTTATAGAATGGCAGGAGTATCATTGCTTGATTTTTTCAATATGTAACGGGTTTTTCGTCGATTTCTTCCGGGCTACGAATATCAATAATCACATCATTTGCCGCCAACACGGACACCGTATCCACAGAAACAACTTCTTTCTCCGCTTGCTCGGCAATTTGGCGGATATCTAAATATTGCGCATTTTCCACCGCACTTTCCAACACGGCAAAATTGAAATTGCCTTCTTCTTGTTCAATTTTCGCTCTTATCGCTTTCACTGTCGGATTCTTGGAAATCACGCCACAAAAATTCCGGCATGGATTTGGCAATATCATCGGTGCCAATGTGTTTTTGCCATGGCGATGATTTGTTCTTTGTCGTGCGTAATTAACGGACGCAACACCAACACCTCAGAGGCTTCATCAATTAAACGTAAATTGGTTAAAGTTTGGCTGGAAACCTGCCCTAGCGCCTCCCCTGTCACAATCGCCTGAATGTCGAAACGTTGCGCGATTTTTGGACGCCGCACGCACCATCATCCGTTTAAGCACTACGCCCATTTGCCCGTTATCTATGTTCTCCAGGATCTCACCTACCACGCCTTCAAAGTTAATCGCCACGAAACGCACTTTGTGGGAGCTACCGTAACGTTGCCAAATGTGATACGCCATTTGTTTTACACCAATTTCGTGTGCTGCACCGCCTAAATTAAAAGAAGCAATAATGCACGTGAACCGCGACGTAACAGCATATAACTGGACACACCGGAGTCAAACCCGCCGGAAATCAGCGACAACACATCTTCCTGCGTGCCGATCGGATAACCGCCGATGCCTTCATAACGGGCTCGCACCAACATCATTTTGTCGTCTTCAATTTCAATACGCACCGTCACATCAGGATTTTTTTCAGTTGCACTTTGGCACTGGCAATATGTTGATTCAACCCGCCACCAATGTAACGCTCTGCGTCTAATGAATTAAATTCATGTTTGCCTTTACGCTTCACACGAACGCAAAAGGTCTTGTTTTTCCAACTGTGACGCCACATCCGATAACGTTTGCTCAAAAATATCATGCAGACTGGAAAACGGTTTTTCTTCCACTTGTAGAAAATGATGAATCCCCGGGATGCGTTGCAGCTGTTCAATCAGCATCGGTAAATTCACCTTAATTTTTGACCGCACTTCGATGTAATTCCAATGTCTCACTACCGCGACCGTGTTGTCATGCTTTATCAATACATTACGGATATTGCTGGTCAGGATTTTTCACGAACCGTTTCCGCACGGATTCGCTTTTTTAATCATAATTTCAGGGAATAATTTAATAATAAATTTCATGTTGGGTTGACTTCTTTGTTCCATTAAAAAAATGCCGTGCATTTTAGCAGATAAAGGGAAAAATGCTATCTATTCATACTGAGTCAACAAGCCTTTTTATGAGTTTATTTGTGTAATTATTTATATAATAAATATTTATATTATTCATTACTTTTTTAAAAAAACGAATAACAAATTGATTATTAAGAGAATACTAACTGTTAGCTTATTTGTTTGATTAAGATCATGGTTATTTTTCATCTCTCCCTCTAGAATTCATCTAACCAATTATAGTTATTATTCTTTCTTGTTATAAAAATAATAAAATTTTTCTTTTGTTAGGGGTGAATTATGAAAACAACAAAAAAATAGTGACCGCACTTTGTCTCATGGGGCTGGGTGCGGGCTTATTGTGGGGTTCTCAGTGGATTATGCACAAAACAAGTACGCCTGAATTTTTGTGTCAGTTGTCATTCCATGGATTATCCGCGTCAAGAATGGGAAGGTTCCAAACATTTTTGCCAACGCGAAAGGTATTCGAGCGGAATGTGTCGATTGCCATATTCCGCAGGAAGGCTGGCATTATGTGAAAGCCAAATTTATCGCTTTGAAAGATTTGTATTTCGAAGCCGTCGGTAAGTTGGACAGCAAAAGAGAAATACGAACAACATCGTGCGAAACTGGCGCAAGCAGTTTGGGATGATTTAAAAGCCACCGATTCGAAACTTGCCGTAGTTGCCATAGTTTTGATGCCATGGAATTGTCACAGCAAACCAAACTGGCCAAACAAATGCATATTGAAGCTAATGCCAACAAACAAACCTGTATTGATTGCCACAAAGGCATCGCTCACTTCTTACCGGTGATGCACGCGGAAGAGTCCGCCGATAAATCGGCTACGCCAAAAAGGTAGCAACATCGTCGAGACGCCATCCCTTTACGCGAGCGAAATGGTGAAAGCACAAGATGCAAAAGGTGGCGAAGTGCGTTTAATGCCATTTACCGAAGTCATACAGTGGGAGGCGCAAGGCGATCAAATTCACGGCACGATACATGGTTGGCAACAAACAGGCGCGGAATCTGTGGTGTATTTGGATTTAGGCAAACGTATTACAGTGGCATTGTTAGATGAAGATGCACGCAACAATGTGCAAGTGTTGCAAACCAAACACGATGAAGTGACCGATTCCGAATGGAAAGAAGTGAATGTTGCCGTAAACGTAGCAAAAGCAAAAATGTCTTCGGATTTGACCGCACTTAGTCAATATGGCAACAACTTAAATCAAAACAATTGTAGCGGTTGCCATGCTGTTATCGGCGCGGATCACTACACGGCCAACCAATGGATTGGCGTGGTCAATTCCATGAAAGATCGCACTTCAATGAACAAAGATGAGGTCCGTGCCCTCACCATTTATTTGCAACGCAATGCCAAAGATATGAAAAACAAAATAATCTATCTTGGCAATTTTTAAGTTTAATGACGACGACAAGACGAGGCTTAAATGAAAAACACAATGATTAATCAACAACGCCGCGATTTTTTTGAAAAAAACGTCTGCGGGTGTTGCGGGCGCATCACTCATCCGGTGGTGTAGTCGGCTCTATGGTTTCCCCAAATGCGAATGCAGTAGAAACCAAAATGACAACTGTTGTCACTGCGGCTCACTGGGGGCCGATTGGTGTGGTATTGGAAAACGGTAAAGCGGTAAAATCCGGCCCGGCAATTGAACCTGCCGTACCCAATGAATTGCAAAGCGTTGTACCCGATCAACTTTTATAGCGAAACCCGCGTGAAATATCCGATGGTACGTAAAGGTTTCTTAGCCAATCCGGGCAAAAAGCGATACTACTATGCGCGGGCGCGATGAATGGGTGCGCGTTTCTTGGGATGAAGCCTTGATTTAGTGCACAATCAACTTAAACGAGTACGTGAAGAACATGGTCCAACAGGTATTTTTGCTGGTTCTTACGGTTGGTTTAGTTGCGGCTCATTGCACGCTTCTCGTACATTGTTACATCGTTATATGAACGCCACCGGCGGTTTCGTGGGGCATAAAGGCGACTACTCCACCGGCGCGGCGCAAGTGATTATGCCACATGTGTTGGGCATGATTGAAGTCTATGAACAACAAAACCAGCTGGGAATCGGTATTAGAAAAACAGCGATATTATTGTGCTTTTGGTCAGCCAACCCGCTCACTACTATGCGTATTGCATGGATGTCCACCGACCAAAAAGGGATTGAATATTTCAAAAATTCCAAGCGAGCGGCAAACGCATTATTTGTATCGACCCACAAAAAGTGAAACCTGCCAGATGTTAAATGCCGAATGGTTGCCGATTAATACGGCAACAGACGTGCCACTCATGCTGGGTATTGCACACACCTTAGTCAGTGAAAATAAAACACGACAAAAGACTTCTTGAAAAAAAATACACCACCGGCTATAACAAATTTGAAGAGTACTTGTTAGGAAAAACCGGTGGTCAACCAAAAACAGCAGAATGGGCAAGCAAGATTTGTGGCATTCCGGCAGACACGATTAAACAACTGGCAAACGACTTCTCCGGCAAACGCACCATGTTAATGGGCGGCTGGGGAATGCAGCGTCAACGCCATGGGGAACAAACTCACTGGATGTTGGTCACGCTTGCTTCTATGTTAGGACAAATCGGCTTACCGGGTGGCGGTTTCGGTTTGAGCTATCATTATTCAAACGGCGGTGTACCAACAGCCACAGGTGGCATCATCGGTTCAATCACAGCAAGTCCATCTGGCAAAGCCGGTGCAAAAAAACTTGGTTAGATGACACCTCCAAATCCGCTTTTCCCATTGGCTCGTATTGCCGATGTGTTACTCAATCCGGGTAAGAAAATCCAATATAACGGCACCGAAATCACCTATCCGAATATCAAAGCCGTGTATTGGGCGGGCGGGAACCCGTTTGTTCACCATCAAGACACCAACACTTTGGTGAAAGCCTTCCAACAACCGGAAGTGGTGATTGTAAACGAAGTGAACTGGACACCGACTGCGCGCATGGCAGATATTGTGTTGCCGGCGACCACCAGTTACGAACGCAATGACTTAACCATGGCGGGCGACTATTCCATGATGAGTATTTATCCAATGAAACAAGTGGTGCCGCCGCAATTTGAAGCTAAAAAATGACTATGACATTTTTCGTTGAGCTCGCTAAACGTGCCGGCGTGGAAGAACAATACACCGAAGGTAAAAACCGAAATGGAATGGCTGGAGGAATTTTATAACACCGCCTTTACAGCCGCCCGCACCAACCGTATTACGATGCCACGTTTTGATAAATTCTGGGCAGAAAACAAGCCACTCAATTTTGAAGCAAGTGATGCGGCGAAAAAATGGGTGCGCTACGGTGAATTCCGTGAGGATCCGTTGCTGAATCCGCTTGGTACGCCATCAGGTAAAATCGAAATTTATTCTGATGTCGTCGCCAAAATGAACTATGACGACTGTAAAGGGCATCCAACTTGGATGGAGCCGGAAGAGTTTGCCGGTAACGTTACCCAAGAATATCCGCTCGCCTTGGTGACGCCACACCCGTACTACCGTTTGCATAGCCAATTGGCGCATACCTCATTACGCCAAAAATATGCAGTCAATGATCGTGAACCGGTGATGATTCACCCAGAAGATGCCGCACCACGTGGTATTAAAGACGGTGACATCGTGCGCATTCACAGCAAACGCGGACAAGTGCTTGCCGGCGCGGTTGTCACGGAAAACATTATCAAAGGCACCGTCGCTTTACATGAAGGCGCATGGTATGACCCGATGGATTTAGGCGAAAGTGAAAAACCATTGTGCAAAAACGGCTGCCCGAATGTGCTTACCCGCGATGAAGGCACCTCCAAACTGGCGCAAGGTAACTCACCGAATACTTGTATCGTGCAAGTAGAAAAATTCGTCGGCTAAGCCCCTGAAGTCACGGTGTTCAAACAACCGAAACGCGCAGCATAAAAACGCCATAAAAATGACCGCACTTTTGATTTTATCAAGCAAAGTGCGGTTTGTTTTTAGGGTATTTTTCTATATGATGTAGTATCAATGACAAGTTCAACGATAAATTAGTTTGATGCGCTAGTTTGTTTATCCCCTGCCACCTTCTTCCATTTCTGAATCTTACTGCGAAAATAAAATTATTTAATATTGATAAACCAGAATTTGTTACTATTTCTTCTTTATCGTGATTCCTACAACCAAACAAAATGATTGTAGGAATACAGAAAAAGATGTGGAAATTACTTTTTGTCTTTATTTACAATATTTTTTGACACCTTCAATTGTTCCTTCTATAGCATCTTTTAACATCTTCAGCGACTTCTTTTAACTTTTGCTGCTACTTGTTCTGCTGCCCTTCTTTTTCTATTTTTTTGTCACCGGCTAATTTACCTACAGTTTTCTTTTTACTGCGCCTTTAGCCTGGTCGATTTTTCTTCAATTGACATAATTAGAACTCCTTTAATTAAAAATTACTTTTTAAACCATATTACGTGAAAAATTACTTATGCTCTTTTTTTCCAAAGAAAAATGATACAACAACAATAACAATTACTGCACCTAAGATAGAAGGAATTAATGCCATTCCTGCTAGGGTTGGACCCCATGCGCCAAAACAACGATTGACCCTACAGATGAACCAATTAAACCAGCAACGATATTAGCAATTATACCCATTGCTCCACCTTTTTTAGTAATTGCTCCTGCAATAAAAACCTATAAACCCACCAATAATGATTGACCAAATCATAATCCTACTCCTTGTACATAATGTTTATTTATCTTGATATGCTTAAACTAAACAGTTGTTGTATATTTAATATACTTTTACGTACCCTACACCATTTTATATTAAAAACTAACAAAAATTTCTCGATTGCCGTATCAAGTTTTTTTAGAGTTTTTCTATTGATAAGCTATAAATGACTTAGCAAAGCTTTATGTTTTTTTCTGCTTCGCCGATGGCATGTAGCAGGATTTATTTTTACGCTGTTGCTATTGAATACCCATCGCTTTATCGAAGATTCTCCAATCCGGTTTGTTTCTTAGATTTTTCTTTGAGTTATCCTCCCATACTATTGCTCATTAGTTCCATACATTGAAAATCTTTACTGGTGACTTGTCTTGCTGTTTCATATAAAAGATTTCATTTTTAATGATAAACAGCTATCAATCTAATTGCATTCGTTACTCTCCATAAAGAACTTAAAATGAGTTTTACAACTTGGGCACTTCATTTATCATCCAAAATCCTTTGTTGTCAGGGGATTTTTATATAGCTGCATAAGGCTTCTGTTGTAACAGGCTTTTTGATGTTTGAATCGCTTCAATCAATTCAATTTTATCCTGATAAATCAGCATGATACCCTCATAAAAACGTCTTTAACTCTCGCTCACTTCTCCACTTAGCATCGCAATTTCCTGTTTTAATGCATACGGCATATGCCGTGGTCCGCGTACGGCAGTGACACCGAACTGTGCCATTTTTAGCGCGGGGGATGAGGGTCTTATCATATTCTTTCAAGCAACGAATTTTCATAACTCTTTTCACCTGTAAATCATCCGTTCGTTTTTTTGTGATACGGAATGTTCACCTCTAATACTAAACATTTATAGCGAATAGCACCCGTAGGTTCAGTAACGTACATATACACAATATCACCCACGGCAATATTGTTGCTCTGCTTCCAATGTATCTCACCGCCTTCGCGTAAGTCTTTCTCCACATCGTAATATTTCGGGTTGGCCGGCACGATCCATTCTGTATAACGGGCGATCCCAAGTTGCTTTTTCACTTGTCGGGTGGCGGTGAGATCAAAGCTGGCGTTCAATAAAAACAGCACGGTATCTTTCTCCACAGAGCCATCCAACAAGACCGTCAACCAATGATTTTTTTGTTCATGTGGATACGCCGGTAGGAAGCCTGCTTGCGGCAGAAATAAACTCAACATTTCAGGAGTGCATTTCACGTTCATCACAGGCAATTTCCTGCACCACTTAGCCCCAAAGATGATTTTTCAACATTCATCACAATGGCATACCACTTACGATTATCAGCATGACGTAATACACCATAGTCAGGGTGATTTTTCCAAAGATATTCCGGCTTAGTGCCATATTGGGTTAAGACATAATCAAATAATTGTCGGGTTAAATTTTGTTTTGCCATGCTAACCTCACTTTTATTGCGGCTACTTTTATTCTACGCCGAAAATTAAGCAATGTATTGCGAGAACACTCAAAAATGACCGCACTTTATTCTCTCAACCTAAAAGTGCGGTCACTTTTTCAGTATTTTTTTAAATTAATCTGCTAGAAATAATGGTCCCATCGGCATTTTTCGGCAACGCAAATCGGTCGGGATAAAGCACCTTCACTAAGTACAACCCCTCCGGTTTAGCCGTTGGTGCGGCGAGAGTACGATCTTTTTGCGCCAACAACCACGATAACCATTCCACAGGTTGATTGCCACAACCTACTTCAATTAGGCTGCCAACAATGTTACGCACCATGTGATGTACAAAAAGCATTTGCTTGAATATCCACGATGATATATTGCCCTTGGCGACTGACGTTTAAATGGTGCACATTACGCCACGGCGTGTTGGATTGGCATTGCGCAGCACGGAAAGAACTGAAATCATTTTCACCGAGCAACGCCCTGCCCCGCCTGGAGCATTAATTGATGATCAAGTTCCAAATGGCAATGGGTCACGCCTTGCTGCAAAATGGCTGAACGCAGTTTATTACAATATAAAAATGTAACGATAACGACGGGCAGTAGCGCTAAAACGGGCATGAAAATCATCATCGACTACTTTCGCCCACCGCACAGCAATATCATCAGGCAAATTAGTGTTGACACCGAAACCCAGGCCTTCTCAGGACGATTGGCTGTTGTTTCAAAATGGATCACCTGCCCTGTGGCATGTACACCGGAATCCGTACGGCCTGCACAGAAAATACCGATTTCTTCATTGGCAACGGTGGAAATCGCCCGTTCCAGTTCAGCCTGTACACTGGCAACTTTTTCTTGTTTCTGCCAACCGAAATAATCTTTTTCCGTCGTATTCCACACCTAATGCAATTTTCATGTTCTGCCCTGATTTTTACTTAAAACGGCGTGCATTATAACAAGGCTTAGCGGATCTCAAAAACATTCTAAAAATCCACCGCACTTTTTGCTGAATTTCGCACATAAAAAAAGCAGAGATTGCTCTCTGCTTTTTGGAAAAACGTATAAAAATTAACGTTTGGAGTATTGTGGACGACGACGTGCTTTGTGTAAACCCACTTTTTTACGTTCAACGCGACGTGCGTCACGAGTAACGAAGCCGGCTGCACGAAGTGCAGGACGTAGGGTTTCATCGTATTCCATCAATGCACGGGTAATACCATGACGGATTGCACCCGCTTGACCGGAAATACCACCACCTTTAACAGTGATGTATAGGTCTAATTTATCAGTTAATTCAACCAATTCTAATGGTTGACGTACGATCATACGAGAAGTTTCGCGACCGAAATATACGTCTAATTCACGTTGGTTGATGGTGATCTTACCATTGCCCGGTTTGATAAATACACGAGCTGAAGAGCTTTTTGCGGCGACCTGTGCCGTAGTTTTGATTCTCTGCCATATCCTAAAAACCTCGTGATTAAATGTCTAATACTTGTGGTTGTTGTGCAGCGTGTTGGTGTTCAGCACCCGCATACACTTTAATTTGCGGAACATTGCACGGCCTAATGGACCTTTTCGGCAACATACCTTTAACCGCAATTTCAATCACTGCTTCAGGACGGCGCGCGATCATTTCTTTGAAAGTCGCTTGTTTGATACCACCCTACATAGCCTGTGTGCCAGTAGTAAATTTTATCGCTTTCTTTGTTACCGGTTACAGCAACTTTGTCCGCGTTAATCACGATGATGTAATCACCTGTATCAACGTGCGGAGTATATTCAGCTTTTATGTTTACCACGAAGACGACGCGCTAATTCAGTCGCCAAACGACCCTAAAGTTTTACCTGTCGCATCTACTACATACCAGTCGCGTTGAACCGTTTCTGGTTTTGCTACAAAAGTTTTTCATTAATTAATTACCAATATAATAATATTAATACCCAGTGCTTAAAAAAAGCACAACCAGTTATCTTAATCTTCACCCCTTCGAGTGCGATCTCGACAAAATAATGCGCGGTGGGAATCCGCAGCATTTACAGGGTCGGGCGATTATACATAAAAACTGTGGGGAATGCTAATTTTTAAGCAAAAAAATTGATAAATTTTCTTTTAAAAATATACCATTCGTCTCCGCCACTAATGGCATGAATAAAAATCTAATCTTTTTATCACACTAAGGAACTTACAAAATGTCTTTTTAAGAAAGCAATTTGGCTTTTTGGCGCATTTTTCTTTACTTTCTAATTTTCACTGCGTTTTACGCTGTATTGATATTTAAATTTTTTACTCTCAAACTTTACCCTCCCCACAGGAGTTGGTGTTTTGAGTAATGCTGCTTTATTTAGCTATACCGTTTTTTATTCCGGAGGCATTTTTCTTTTAATCTACTTTATGCTGATTTGGGGAATATCCACCGGATTTATCCTCGGATTATGCCAATTCAGGAGAAGCGTTAAAGGCGTTCTTAGCGCCACCTTTATCGGAACCCTCATCGCCGGAGTTTCCCTTTTATGTCATACTAAATGATATATCCCTTTACTTCTGTCTTTTCCTCGGCGCATTAACCGCAATTTTTGGCCTAATTGCTTTTTCCGAATAAAGCGGGAATTCTCTAGAATCCCAAATTATCTTTTAAAATGTTTCCGAAAGCCGTCTCAACGGGAGCAAATTTAACAAACCAGGTCATAGAGAAAAAAGGCTTTGCATCTTACCGTTGGTTAATTCCTCTTGCGTTTACTTTGCTTGGAACCGTTATTTTTGGAATTACGTCCATATTATTAGCAGGAGTTACAGGTATAGCAAATATCGTAGCGTTAATGCTCTTGATGATGATTATTGTTGTGTTGCCGATGTTACTTACCGGACTTACCATCATGTTCAAACGATTCCACAAGAATTCTCGCCACATTGTTTTCAGCGTTCTTATCGGTGCGGTTTATTACAGTTTGGTTGCTCTTGTATTTAATGACAGTAGCATTAAAGAACTCAGATTATTTGCAATACCAAACTACGCCGCATTAATCCTTGCTGTCATCTTATCCGCATTGATTTCACTTAAAAAAATTGTGCCGATTAACAAAACCGAATAAGCCCAATAAAAAGCCCTATCACGAAAGATAGGGCTGTTAAATCTAATTCTGTAGCCGTTAGGCAAAAGGGTTGTAATTCCGGATTAATCGGTGTTTCGGCAATATTATTCGCGTAGTTACACAAGGTTGCCAAACTCACACCTAAAATCACATCAATAGCATGTTGTTGTGTATAACCGGCGGCAAAAAAATTCATTTAATTGCGCTTCGGTTAATTTGGCTTTTTGTAGCATTACCGCTAGGTAAAACGGGCTAACGTATCCAGTTTAGGATCCGATTCAATGCGTGCAGTGGCACGAATTTGTTTTACTACGTCCTCTTCCAGTTTAAGCACCTTTAATGCAATTTTGGTATGCCCGGCCACACAGAAACCACAACCATTTACCACCGCGGCAGTAATTTTGCACCACTTCACGTTCTGCACCGGTTAGCTGTTACGACCGTTAATACCGCCAACCGTGCGGTAAGTTTCTAACGCCGTTGGGGCATTGGCTAATACGCCGATTAAATTGGGAATAAAACCGTTCGTGCTTTGTACGGCTTTTTAATGCGTCTTTTGCCTCTTCCGGGGCGGATTCAATGGTGTGGATTTGAAATTGGGACATCATAAGCTCCTGTTGTGAATAAATTGATTATCGGAGGCAGATAATACGCAAAAATTCTTTCGCGTTGCGAAAGACATAATATTTATGAAATATATAAAAAGTTATAACCACCATTCAATACGCCAACGGTAATAAAAAGTGCGGTTGACAAAAAAACAACGTTTTTAAACATCGGGTTTGCTGACAGCCCTTTTGGGGTAAACAAGTGAGCTTAGTGAATAATTTTAGGCTCATTTTTCAAGCAACTGCCCTAACCCACTTTTGTCGTTGTACCGGATTTTTTTCACCGCACTTTCCCACACACTTTGCAACGCAAACACCGTGAGGAAATCCTTGGTACGGGTGATGCCGGTATAGACCACTCTTTAGAAAGCACCGGGCTGTTTTTCCAACGGTAAAATCAAGAAAGTATGCGGAAACTCGGAACCTTGAGATTTATGCACGGTCATCACAAATGCCGTTTCATTGTTCGGCACGCGACTTGCCAATACGGTTTTTGTAGCTATTTTGCCCTTGCTCAAACCACACCCGACCATCATCTAAATAAATACCAATATCACCGTTATATAAACCTACATTATTGTCATTTTGAGTGACCATGACAGGCTTGCCTACATACCATTCCCGTTCGGTATTAAATTGAAGCAAATGTTTTTGACGTAATTTTTTTCCGCAATGGCAAGATTTAATTGCTCTACACCAAACTCCCCTACACGTAATGCCGTTAAAAAAACGAATGGCATTAAAACGCCGCAAAAATCGACCGCACTTTGTCTTCATTTAAAGGAGAATTCAGAGCAATCAATTGCAAATAATGGGAATATTCTTCTGCCGCCCGTTCGACAACGATTTTCACGCAAGCTTTACGTTGTTGGATGTCCTCTTTATTCGCGACATATTGCGCAAAATCCACCAAATACACGCCACTGGCTTTTGTGAGATGTTGCTGATATTGTTGTAATAATTGCCAACTTTCCGCCGCACAGCCTGTATTTACTGCAGTCGCTAATGCGCCCACTTCAGGATTTGCGCCAAAACGACGACTAATTTGTAAATAACAAATGCTGTCGCTAATAGGATTAACAGCTTCGTCAGAAGGTAGTGATATCCCCGTCGTTGCCTTTTAAATATTGCGCCATTGAAGGGCTATAAGTCGGTTGTGTCGCATTCACGAAACGCCCTAATTCCCCCAAAATGGCGCCGGCTTCCACGGAGGCAAGCTGGTCTTTATCACCCAATAAAATCAATTTGGTTTCCGGCTTAAGGGCATAGAGCAATTTCGCCATTAAAGTGAGATCGATCATAGAAGCCTCATCCACCACCAACACATCTAACGGCAATGGATTATCGGTATGATAACGGGTTTCCTCACTGAAAAACGCACACCGAGCAAACGATGAATGGTTTCTGCATTCATCGGAATTTGCAGATTTTCGATAATTTCCCGTTTGTTTGGTTCTCGTGAAAATGTCTGTTTTAAACGATCCACCGCATCCACAATCGATTCCGTTAAACGCGCCGCCGCTTTCCCTGTCGGGGCGACGAGTTTGATGCGTAAGCCGTTTTGATAAAGTTCTTGTAGCGTTAACAGGAGTTTGGTCACCGTAGTGGTTTTTCCCGTACCGGGCCCGCCGGTAATTAAACAAAAATGCTGACGTAACGCCATTGCTACTGCAATTTTTGCCAGTCAATGCCCTGTTCTTCCTGAAAATAGCGATTGAGGAACGATGCAATTTGAGTGAGTTGCTTGCTTGAAAAACAGGCTCAAAACAGACCGCACTTTTGAAGTAATCGGCAATACGAAATTCATCCTGCCAAATGCGATAAAAATATAAGCGATTAAACTGCAACACCAACGGCGCAACTTGTTTCAACGGTTCGGCACTAAAGGCGATGTGTTGAGTATCTAACAGTTTCGTCTGCCACTGCGCAATAGGCAGATAATCAATTTTTTTGCTGAATTTCCGTTAAGTAAACACGCTCGTTGAAATAATCCTGCAAGCCGAATAAATCCTGTTCCGTAGATTGATTCAGCACAATACAGGTGTTGCCTTGGCGATAACTGAAATTGCACAACGCCGCCATCAACACCGCCAGATTCTGAATGGAAGGAGAATATTGAAAAGGTTGCTGTTTGCGGTGAATAAACTCGGCAAAATAATAGTCGGCGGCGTCGATAATGCCTTTTTCTTTGAGTTGGGATAATAGAGCTAACATCAGAATAAATTCTCCAAAGCCTGAATCAACGCATAATCCGGTTTATCAAAAAAACACGCCGTGTTGATTTTCGCCGTTCATGCCGCGTAAGAAACAATAAAACACGCCGCCGAAAATGGGTTTCGTAGTCATAGTTTGCATCGCGCTGTTGCAAAATAACGGTGTAATGCCAGCGTGTAAAATAAATACTGCCAGTCGTAATGGTTAGCCAGCATTGCTTGCTCAAGGCTTTTGCCAACGTAGTTTTGCGGCTCTACACCAAGGAAATTGGATTTGTAATCCAGCAAATAATATTGGCCATTATGATAAAACACCAAATCCATAAAACCCCGTAACATTCCTCGAATAGCGTCAAATTGTAGCGACTCGGAAGGCAGGTGATGGTATTGTTGCAACGCTCGATTAAATGCCGAAACATCAAATAATTGATTCAATTTCAAATAAAATTGCATTTCTTTTCACACAATGGCGACGGGATAAATTCGCCAATTTTAAAGTCGGCTCCTCTGCACTTAACGGCGTGTGTAAAAATAGCGTTCATCCATTGTTGTAACGACGGTAGCCAAGTTTCCTCTAACTGTAACCATTGGCAAAGTTTTTGGACTTTTTCTTCATTCAACGGTTGGCTAAAATCGTATTTCTCTAAGAATCGATGCAAGGCCGTACCGATTTTTAATGCCATGCGGAAAATCAAAAGGTGAATAGCCGAAAGGATAGGCGGATTCACAGCTTGCGGTTTCCGGCAGCGTTTCAGTCGGTTGTTCATTAAAAATCGTAATCCTTGCCGCCATCAAAAAAACACGCTCAAAAATGACCGCACTTTCCGCTGCCTGTTGCGCTTTATAATATTTTTTTATTTTTGATGAATGTTTTTCAATGGCGCTGAAACTGGTGACCGTCCAGTTTTTGTTCAATATGTCCGCTAAATTTGGCAGCCTGCAAGGTGGTTTGAATTTCGGCCTGTCGCCGCAACGGTAATGGTGTTAATGTCTTCGTATCGGTAATCACAATACTATTTGCCGGCGCTTTTGCCACCAATTTATCCAACAACGGCAGACTTTCATACGCGTTCGGCTTGCTTTCCGTTTGAATCCCCCTGCGTCAACACATAAAGCAAAACTACTCCATTTTTCTCAAAGGTTTGAGGCACGCCAATGACCAGCTGATATTTGGCTCGGGTTAACGCGACATAAAGCAAACGTAATTGTTCGGCAAAATCTTCTTTTTGCACCAAGTCGATATGTGATTTATCAAAATCCCTACAGCACCTGTTGCTGTTCTTCATCAAAAATAAGTGGAAAGTTGATTCGGTTTTAAATGAAGAGGCATAACCGATAAACGGCAACCAAACCAAATCATATTCCAAACCTTTGGATTTATGAATGGTCACGATCTTGACCAATTGCAACTCGCTTTCCAACCGCACTTGTTGCTCTTTTTGCCGATCTTCACCCTGAATTTGTTTTTTTCAAACCAACGCAACAACGCCGCCTCACTTTCATTTAATGTTGCCGCTTCCCTGCAACAGTTCCGCCAAATGTAATAAATCTGTGACTATGCGTTTGCCATCTGCCGTTGGGTACCATTTTTTTCCGTGATTTTTCTTGTAAAACAAACGGTGTAACATCACCAACACCCCTTGTTTTTTTGCCACGTTTTTTTGATACTGAATAAATTTCTCCACCCAGTGTTCCCAAAAGCGTTTCATTCAATCTGATATGTTGAATATCGGCAGACGTTTGCGCAAAAATTTCCGTTGCCACGGCATTTAAAATATGGCGTTCACTAAACGGATTCAGGCAGGCTGTGAGGATCAGCAGCAAATCTTTCGCCACATGACTGTCAAACACGTTGCTGTCTTCCGACAAATACACTGAGGCAATGCCCAGTTGGCGCAACTCATTTTTAATCAATTCCGCTTCTTTGCGGCTACGCACCAAGACAGCAATGCTTTCCGGTTTCAGCACTTTTTCTACTGTCTCGACCATCAGTGCTAAAAAAACAGCCTGATTTTCCACCGCACTTTGCAGCCAATGTTGAATAGAAATGGCACAGTTTTTCGCCATATTTTTCTTTTACAGAGGCTTCATCTAGATAAAAAAACGCACGGCAGGCTCAGCCTTTCCGTTTAACCAAAATTGCGGATGATCTTCTCGCGCTTTTACCGGTAAAAATTGAATATCTCGATATAAAAATGGGGGATTTTTCGCTGAAATCAAATAAATGATTGACGCAAGCCACCACATTTTGTTCAGAACGGTAGTTTTTATCTAAATTGAAACAATGTTCGGCTTGGCGGGCGGCTTGGAAATAAGTAAAAATGTCTGCGCCACGGAATTTATAAATCGCCTGTTTCGGATCGCCAATCGCGATAAAACCTTTATCTGACTGGGAATCGGGCTGCGATTGTTCTACGTAAATTTTTGAGAAAGTCTGATATTGCACCGCGTCCGTATCTTGAAATTCATCAATCATGGCAAATGGGAATTGATACCGAATCAGACGGGCAAATTCGGTATTTTGCGGGTGATACAACGCCTCTTTTAACAGGCGCAACAAATCGTTAAAAACTCTTTTCGCTGTGATTGAGTTTGTATTCCACTAATTGTGTATTAAGGGCATTTAAATAATGAAACCACAGCGCTTGTGCCAAACATTCGCGCTGTTGCAACACTTGTAATAATTCATCAATTTGACCAAACACAGCATGGGTCAAAGGTTGTTCACACGCTTCCCCTGCTTGTTCGTTCATCGCCTGTTGCCCAAAAACGATAAAAACAATCGGGGAAATCTGCGGTCTCTTTTTTTCCGCCCATTGTTTCATGGCGGTAAGTCATTTCAGGGCGAGTTGCTGAAGTGAAGCTACGTCGGTTTAATTTTTGTTCTTTCGTGTTTTTTATATTTGGTGTTGACTTCGTTTCAATCAACTCCACGATTTCCGCTTCTTTTTGTAACCATTTTTCCTTTTTACTTCCATTATTCGTGTTGTTAACTGTTGTGAATAATCGGCAAGTTTGGGGAGAAATTCGGATAAAGAACCGTCAAAAAAAGTGCGGTGGATTTTTTTCGGAAGTTTTAATTCCGTACCGGCAAAATTTTTTTGATTCGCGAAATCACATTGGATGGTGAAGTGAGGTTTTGTTGAATAAATTCCACAACGGCATAAGGTTGCGAATAAAAATGTGCACGCCACACATTTTTGTGCTAAATGTAACAACAATTCGTCTTCTTCGCCGCTCAGTTCCAAATTGAAATGAATCCCAGAATTGAAGGCATATTGCACGAGCATTCGGCGACAAAAATCCGTGAATGGTATAAATCGCCGCCAAATCCATATTCTGTTCCGCCAAAGTCAGCCGTTGGATAGCAAGAGGCAGATCGGTGATTGTTTCGGCTAATCCACGTAAAAAAATCATCTTGTTCAAATGCACATAAATCGCGTGTTTGGTAATAAACGATAAATTTTTGTTTTGCATCATAAATTCGTTCACGGATTTTCTTTTTCAACTCTTCCGTTGCCATCTCGGTAAACGTCACGACGAGAATCTGTTCTACATTTAACGCATAAGGAAAAGCATTTTCCCCGCCTGTAACAATAAACGCAAATAAAGCGAACCCATGGTATAGGTTTTTTTCCCTGTACCGGCGGAGGCTTCAATAAGGCTGATGGCATTAAGTGGCGTAGAAATAGGATTGAGTTGTTGCATAGCGTTCGATGAATGAAAAAGATAAAAACAAGGGCGGAAAGTCTCCGCCCTGATGATGCTAAATTAAAAGTTGATAACTTTTATCGGCCCATAACGTCCAGTTAGATACATCATCCAATGTGCCACGGGTAACGCCGTCAATAAGTTTGGCCTCAGACAAGCCGCGGGCTTTTGTACAACTAGTGCAAAGTTTGACTTCTGCGCCTTGTGCAATCAAGATCTCCATAACTTGTTGCACATTAGAACCTTCATTTGGATTTTTGACCAACGAGACCGCTTAAAACTGAATCGGAGAAACAGAACACTTTGATATCCACTTCTTTGCCATGCTCTTCCTGCAAATTGACGGCAAAACGTAAGGCATTGAAGCTTTTTCACTGCCATACGGCGATTCATTTAAGATAAAAAGAATTTTTTTGCATAATGATTAACCTATCCATATAAATTTAATCAAGAACAATACGAAACCACCCAAACCGGCGCGTTAACTTCACGCCAACGTCCTGTTCCTACTTTCATCACACAATAGCTGATGAAACCAAAGGCGATCCCTTCCGTGATGGAGTATGTAAATGGCATCATGGCTGAAGTAATAAAGGCCGGAGTGGCTTCAGTTAAGTCCTCCCACGTCACTTTAATCAGACTGGATGCCATTAAAATACCCACATAAACTAACGCACCTGCTGTCGCATAAGCCGGCACCATACCGGCCAATGGCGAGAAGAAAATGGTTAGTAAAAACAATAATCCGACGACAACCGCAGTCATTCCCGTACGTCCGCCGACAGAAACACCGGCACCACTTTCAATATAAGTACTGATCGCAGAGGTACCGATATAAGATCCGACAACGGCACTCGCGCTATCTACATATAAGGCTTTGTTTCATTTTCGGAAACGCCCTTTTTCATCGCTGAAACCGGCTTTGTCCGTCACACCCAATAAAGTTCCAGAAGAGTCAAATAAGTTCACTAATAAGAAAAGAGAAGATGATACCAATAAGTGCCGTATCCAAGGCACCGGCGATATCCACTTGGCCAACCACTTGAGTTAATGCCGGTGGCATGGAAACGATGCCATGGAACATCACGCTTTCATCAAAATACAATGCAAGTGCGGTCACTGTAGCAATTGAAATTAACACGCCGGAATAAATATTGCGTGCTGCCAACACCACGATAATAAAGAAGCCAAGGATGCCCAATAACACTTGCGGACTGTGTAGATCGCCTAAAGCAACTAAGGTTGCAGGATTTGCAACAACCAACCCCATATTTTTGAAGCCGATTAAGGCGATAAAGAAACCAATCCCCGCGCCGATACCTACACGCAAACTGAGCGGAATAGACGCCATTAACCAATAACGAATTTGGAAGATAGTTAATAGCAACAAGCCGACAGAACCCCAGAAAAATGGTGCCCATGCCCACTTGCCAAGAATAACCAAGTTTACCGACAACCACATACGCAAAAACGCATTCAAGCCCATTGCCGGTGCCAATGCGATAGGTAAGTTACTGAATAACCCCATGGCAATCGTACCGAAGCCTGCAATTAAACACGTAGTCACGAACACAACTTGTTTATCCATGCCTGCATCACCCAACACGGATGGGTTCACGAAGACGATATAGACCATGGTAAAAAAAGGTGGTAATCCCGGCAATAATTTCCGTTTTTGGACGAGGTTCCTTTTTTTCTTTTTAATTTAAAGAATTGTTGTAGAAAAGATTGATTTTTCATTGTTATTTTCAATCAGAGACAAAAATAAAGACGATGAAAAACAAGGTTATAAGAAAGGTGTTTTTTTCCGGCTGATTCTAGCAAAAAGATCAGAAAAACTGCGACGGGTTTGGAGAAATAAAAATGATCGTAAAAAATAACCGCACTTTTCTGAATAATTGTATAAATTTTTAACAGTCATTCATAAAGACGGATAAAAAACTTGTTTTCAACTTAAAAGCTAGCTATTATTGCACCGCTTTTCGTTGCAACCGTAGCTCAGTTGGTTAGAGCACCACCTTGACATGGTGGGGGTCACTGGTTCGAGTCCAGCCGGTTGCACCATTTCACCCTACCGTAACTTCTCCAAAATCGGCAAAAGATCTTGAGAGATCTAAAAATACGAAGTTTTTGAAACGTTCTACTAGCTAATCAAAGTTATTCACCCTTAACTGTACTTTTTAGCAACAAGTTTAGTGGTGCTTCGCAAGATCTTGTTACTAAATGTCAAATATCACTAACCCACTAGCAAATACTGAAGTAAATAATACAAAAATGGGCCTTACATGATGATTAAAAAGTAATAGATTATTTCTATTTATCATGTTTTTACTTCCTAACAAATTATAAACTGGTATTTAATCTCTCAATAAAAGATTCTTCCATATTAAGGCTTATTACAATTATTACTGCCTAAAAATTAAAAAAACATATCTGAATAAATAGTTAAATTTAGTTATCTACTTCCTAGGAACACTTGTTATTTTAGGGTTATAAGTGATTTTTTTACTATGTTAATGGATGCCCGAAGAATATTTAAAAACTCTTCAGTATCTTTCGAATGCTCTTCTATCCAATGCTCGTAAAGTGACTTAGAATTGATAAGTAACTGAATTTGAGAAGATTTATACCATTTTTTAAAAAGAGTTCTTAATGGCTCTTGCTTTTTTTATTTATTCTGTCAGATTCCCTGTATTGTTCAATTGCCTTAACAAGATTTAATTTTTCTCCAGTATTTATATCTAACGTTGTAATAATATCTTGTGAGAATGATAATGAAATAATCGTTGAACGTGGAATTTGGTTATTTACCCAAAAATAAATCATTTTCATCTTTATTAAGTAGATATTCAAAAAGCAACTGATCTGGTGGGATATTTTTAGGTAAACATATCACATTTTTGATAACTATTAAATTCTTGATCGGCACGATTATCTCCATCAAGAATAATGAGCGATTTTTGTAAATTCAGGAATATTATACTTAATAAACTGCTTATAATTTTTACACCCAATATATAATTCATCAAGTATATTTAGATCCTGTTTAATATATGAATTTTTACACAATCTAATAAGAAAATCTCTCGCTTCCTGATCCTCTGTATAGACATTTTACTTTTACTGTAGGCGAGTTAATCATTAATTCCTCAGGAATACAGTCTTTAATATCTGCTTTCATTTTTTTCTATATCTTCAAGTAACTGTATTTTTTTCCATAAGCATTAGTTAAATAATAAACTTTAAAAATTATTTTTCTTGTCCTTTTCTCCTACTTGATTTGTATATACGTTCCATTATATCAACAGAATGGGAGGTAAGAATTATTTGTAATTGCAATTCTTTTGAATATCGCTCTAGTAAACCCATTAATCTAATTTGAGCGGCACAAAAAAAGAGAAGCATCAATTTCATCAATTAATAGCACTCCTCCTTTATATTTATCTCCCATGTCTTTTTTTAATTTTTTTAAATGAATAAAATGGCTTGTAGAATTTGTCCAATATTATCTTCTCCAACAGATACTGACTGATGATCATAGTCATCTGAATATGCAACTATAGAATTAACTATACCTAGAGTCGTTGTAACTTAGCGTGAACTTTTTATGAGTATGTTATTATTATCTTTTTAAAAAAATCGTTTATATTATTTTTTTAATAAACTCTGCATTCTCTTTTTTTCTTCGTATTTTCTTTTCTGAAATGGGAAACATCCTCTTTAAACCAAGATAAATTACAGGATGGGTAATAGCCCTATCGGTATTTTTGATTATTTCTAATACGAGAACGTGGTGTTAAAATGCCATTTTTATTTTTTTCTCTTGAGTTAGGCGAAGCTGTAATTTATCTAAATATATTTGATTTACTGCATCATAGACTTCAATATTAATATCCATTGTTCCTGTTAGATCATGTTTTTCAGAAAGCCGAAAAATGTTCTGTTGCATAAGAAATAAAGCGTTTTTCCTGACAATGTTTTTGTAAGGAAGAAGTAGAAATTTTTCCTGATTCATCTTTTTTTGAGTATAATCAATATAAAATGAGAAACATTGAGCAATAATTCCGAGTATCGTTGATTTGCACGTACCATTTCTCCCTGAGATTAATGTGATATTATCTCCAATAGATAAATCAATATCTTTTTAATCCACGAAAAGATTTTTATGTTTATTCTCTTAATCTTTGTAATATCTCTACCTTTAATCTGCTCTGAGATTTTATTACTTTCCTCTGGTAAAGTACTGAGTGTTTTATCTGTTCCTTTTTATGTCATCTGGCACGGATGATTTCTTATATATCACGAGTATCTCCTTTCTTTTTGAAGAGCTTAGATTCATTTTTATTCTTTCTTTCATCTCTTTACCCATTTTTTTATTACTTTTTTTATAAATTGAGATAATTATTATAACTCTATATAAGATTTACATTTTTATAAATAAGAATACAGATAAACTAAAAACCATATTCTTAAAAAGCAATCTTAGGATTACTAATATATAAAAAGCATAATAAAAAAATATCATGCTTTTTGTTCTTTTAACTAAAAAAATTTAATTAGAAACTTGACGTATCTTGGAATAAACCGACTTTCAAATCCGTTGCAGTATAAATGACACGACCGTCCACTTCCACTTCGCCGTCCGCCATGCCCATCACTAATTTGCGGTTGATGACGCGTTTCATGTTAATGCGATAAACCACTTTCTTGGCGGTCGGCAGGATTTGCCCGGTAAATTTCACTTCGCCTACGCCAAGAGCTCGACCTTTGCCTTTGCCGCCAACCCAACCAAGGAAGAAACCGACTAATTGCCACATAGCATCTAAACCTAAACAACCCGGCATGACAGGATCACCGATAAAGTGACAAGCGAAAAACGGTAAATCAGGATGGATGTCGAGTTCGGCTTCAATGTAACCTTTACCAAATGTACCACCATCTTCAGTCATTTTCACAATACGATCCATCATTAGCATGGTCGGCGCAGGAAGCTGCGGGCCTTCTTTGCCAAACAGTTCTCCGCGTCCGGAAGCTAATAAATCTTCGTAAGAATAACTGTCTTTAATGTTTGGTGTACAAGTGTTCATTATAAAAATCCTATAAAAAAAGTAAATGTTTTGTTGAAATACAAACGCGAAAAAGGATTCTAACAAAGCCTTCCTGTATTTAGAATAGCTAACACTTGTACGCCCTAACTTGTCCGATCAGTTAATTTTTAATGGCAATTTTTGAATTAATGGCTTTTTGCGGAAAAAGAGAAAATCCCAAAAACCATATCGATGTGACTGCCGATCTGCATATTGGTTAATACGTTGATTAATTAAGCGTGACAAGGGCATGGTATCCACCGTGTAGGTTTTATTTTTCCTGTTCCACTAAGTCACGTTGTAACAAAACTTCACAGGCCTGATCCACGGTTTCTACAGGATAGATAAAAAAAATTCCTGATTTTTAACCGCACTTATAACCGTCTCAGATAAACTCAGTTGATTCACCACGGCACTCGGAATAATTACACCCTGTTTACCTGTAAGTCCGCGACGCTGACAAATTGTGAAAAATCCTTCGATTTTTTCATTTATGCCTCCGACAGAATGCACCAAACCAAACTGATCGATCGCCCCGGTAATGGCGATAGATTGTGGCAATGGTAAATCGGACAAGGCACTGACTAGCACACAAAAGCCGGCTAAAGAAGCGCTATCACCATCAATTTCGCCGTAAGATTGTTCAAAAACCAAGGAAGCAGAAAACGGCAACTGAGAAGGCAATTCTAAAATATTCGCCAAACAGGCTTCTGCAATTAAAATGCCTTTGCTGTGAATATTCCCCGCCAATTCGGTTTTGCGCTCCACGTCTACGACTTCACCATCACCATATTGCACAATACAACTAATACGGGAAGGTTCGCCAAAAACTAACGGCGTCCCCGGATATTCAATGACTGACAAACCATTAATCTGTCCAACCATTTCACCTTCGGTCGCCACATAAATTTGTTCCTGCAAAATACTGTCGTAAGTTTGTTCACGCAAAAAGCCGAATTGCTCTGCTTTTATGTAAAAAAATAACGCTCAAAAATCCACCGCACTTAAGGAGGTGGACTGCGTTAAGAGTGCCGTCTCCGTCAATATTTTTTTAACGTCAATGGCGATATATTAATCAATTCGCGGTTTTCACTGTCACGTACCAATAGTTGATAAAGTTTATTAAAGCCGCTTAAATCCAACATCGGCAATTGATGTTGTTGCGCTACGGACTGAACATAACGCATCCATTGTTGCTGTTGCTCCGCATTGGCAACACGGCAATAACTCTCGATTTCCGCATAATCCGCCAAATGATAAAGATCTTCTTCCAACTCTTCCAATGTTGCCAATTCTGCACGATTGCCTAAAACAATGACTTTTAACTGCAATGGATAACTTGGAATGTCACAAGGCAAGGTTTTTAAATGGATGCGCGGAATACCAGTTAAACACGCCGGTATTGAGAATTTGTTTTAGTCGTTGCCATAAATCAAATTGCGCCAATAATGCGCCGGCAGTCACAATTAAAAACACCGCTATTTAATTGATGAACCAAACCGGGGTTAAGCTGAATGTCGTGCGATGTGGCGTGAATTTTCACTGAACCAAATAACTGAAACTGATCGAAAATATAACGCCGTTCCTACGCTTTTTTGCGTAGCAAAATTGTCATCATGAGACTGCGCCGATTCTGCAGAAATGCGTGGAAAAGAAAAAGGAATCGCCTTGTTCAATAATGTATTGCACGCCACACAAATCCGGCATTGGCTTTTGTGATTGAATAAATTGTTCCAATAACGGCGCATATTCTGCCTGATCATCAGCTTTAAGCACCAATAAAAGTGCGGTGGGAATTTTTAATGAAATGACGAATCGCTTTTTTTCTGCGCGAGGTTGTAATGCGAAAAAAATCTTGAGGCTGTGAAGATATTTCCGTCACGCTCAATTCCGGACGAAGTTCCTGCCAAGGCAAAAGTGTTATAAAGGTGAAGTCACGACTACTCTCTAAGTTAAAAGGTTGTTTGCGGCATTATCGCATATTTATGCGTATCGAGTAAAAATTTGCTAGAAAAATCCGTCACAAAAAGCGTATAGTGGCACAGTTACCACGTCACTAAAAATCATGTATAAAAATGAAATATCAAAAGCTAGAAAATCAAGAAGCACATTGAAAATGGGTTTATTTAACCAAAAAGCCCGTGAAGGCGAAAAATATCACCCGTTACGCCGAAAAAAAGTTTACAAGAAGACATCGTAAAAGCAACTCATCGGCTGCCAAAACTATCCGCAACAAAATTGAAGAATGGATAAAAACCCATTTGGCACCGGAGTTGGTCATTAAACTCGATCAAGCCATTCGAGCCAGAAGAAAACGTTTCTTTAACGGTGAAAAACAATCCACCAAGAAAAAAATCCATTGATTTGGAATATGCCGTTTGGCTACGTTTATCCAAATATTCCCGCAAAATGAAAAATGACGTTGTCGGAAACTATTTCTTACATGATCGACGAACGTGAAAAGAAAGCTTTATACGAAAGCCAAATGTCAGCCATGAAGGCTGGGTTGAAAAGATTTACTGAAATAAAAAAAGACAAGACCGAAATGTGCTTGTCTTTAAATTTCAATGACTAAATAAGGAAATTTTTATAGTTATTCTACAACCGGAATAATTTTTTTGTGGCATGAGAACCTTTGTCGCCATGAATGACTTCAAACTGTACTTTTTTGCCCCGCTTTTTAAGGAACGATAGCCTTCCATTTCAATAACAGAATAATGTGCAAAAATGTCGGTATTACTGCCTTCTACAGAAATAAACCCAAATCCTTTTCGCATTATTAAACCATTTAACAACACCAACTTCCATAATTTAAACCTCTTATGGTTTTTTTAGTCCATTTAGAACTACCTTTACTTCAATAAGACATACTGCCCTATCACCTTAATTTGCTGGTGCCATCTTTAAATAAATTTATCACTCATGCAATAAAAAAAGTTTGAAAAATCAAACAGAGATCACAAAAATTAATAAAAATAACGTGCAAAAACCCTTCAGCTTTTCCGGTTTTTTTAGCTGATTATTTATGATTTTGCGTATTTTTTTATTCTGTTCACGTAATTGCTTTTGCCACTAAGGCTATTGCCTCTCCGCTACCAATGCCTTGAGCCATTAATTCTTGAATTTTTCTCAACTGCTCGTTGTTGCTGTTCATGAGTGAGGTTTAATAAGTCTTTATCTAACATTTTTCTTTTCCTTTCTTATTTTCATAAAAAGTGCGGTCATTTTTTACGTATTTTTACCACTGAAAAAGTTTGCATTAAATTCCGCCATTGCGCATCCAATCCTGCCTGAATCGTAATCGGAAGTTGAGTCATCGGATGAACAAAAGGTTAATTTTTTTCCGCGTGTAACATTAAACGGGAACATCCGGTGTGCTCCGTTAAAGCACGATTTTGATGTAAATCACCATATGTGTATCCCCTAAAATCGGGTGAAAAAAATATGCTTCATGTGACGACGTAACTGGTGTTTACGCCCCGTTTTTCGGTACCAAACGCACCAAAGAATAACGGGAAGTGGCATAACGCCCTACATCGTAAGGCATTTCCACGGTCTGCAATCCTTCATAAAAAGTGACCGCACTTTTGTGGCGCTTTATCCTGTTGAGAAAACTTATCGGCAATTTTATCTAACTGAATCTTTAGCGGATAATCAATTTCGCCATGCCCTGTCACATATCCTCTAACTACAGCTAAATACTGTTTTTCCGTTTGTTTTTGCTCAAACTGTAGGCATAACAAATTAGCTATTTCACTGTTTAAGGCAAAAAGCAAAACGCCGGATGTCGGACGATCTAATCGATGAATAGGATAAACCAGCTGCCCGATTTGATCGCGTAAGGTTTGCATAACAAATTGTGTTTCATGGCGATCAAGCCAACTGCGATGTACCAACATTCCCGCCGGTTTGTTTACGGCGACCAATACATCATCCTGATATAAAAATCTCTAACATTGTTGTTGCAACAGCTTTTCAATTTCCATGATCGGGATTAATAATTCCGCTAAATAATCCTCTTCTTTCAAAGCCTCTTCCAAATAAGGGCTAATAGCGATTTGGCGCGGCAATGGCGCTTGGCTTTCTACCAAAGCGTGCATCCGCGGAATAAAAATCCATTGCAACCACTCCGTCGGATTCATCGTATCCAACGCAAAAGGTTGTTCGCTTAAAAAAGCCGCTTCTTGTGGCGGAACACTTTGCCACAACGCCAGACGTTCCATAGTATGCTGTAAATGTTGCAAATGTAATCGGGTTTGTTGATGCATAAAACACCTCATAAAAAATAAACTCGCCATTGTAGAAGATTTCATGCTTTTTGCGCCAGTTGAACAAATTTAGTGTAAAATTCGGTTTTTCATATTAACGTGATCTATTATGTATTTAATCGAAACCTTTTTTTCTCTTCAAAAAGTGATTTTTCACTGGAAAAACAAGCCCATTGCGTCAATCAACTGATTGAGCAATGGCGTTATAACGGACAGATTATTGGACGTGAAATCCCGCAATTGTTGCCGAGCAGGAAAATCAACAAGGCTTGGCCGTGCGTGTGACTTGTCCCGAACAAACCTCATTATTGGCTGAATTTAACAATCAGCCGGTCACCCAAGCCCTTCTAGAAGCTGAAAAAGTGCGGTGTTTTTTTCGAGAGTTTTCAAATCGTAGCGGAAGATCTCAATTCCGACATTACTGCGTCGGAAACACCTTCTTGGCAACTGCTCTACACGACCTATTTACAATCTTGCTCACCATTACATAGCGGTGATACTTTGCAACCGATTCCGTTGTATAAACAACTGAAAAAAACATACCGCACTTAGCAATGGACATCATTAAATGGCAAGAAAATTGGCAGGCGTGCGATCAGTTGCAAATGAATGGTTCCGTGTTAGAAAAAGAAGCATTGGAACAAATTAGCAGTACGGAAACTCATTTGTTTAAACATGGTTATCACTTAGCTCAAGAAATTACCCGCCACAGCGGCATCCCCACATACTATTATTTGTATCGAATCGGCGGTGAAAGCCGAGAAGCCGAATTACATTCCCATTGTCCATTATGCAAACGTGCGTGGACACTGAAGCAACCACTTTTTTGACTTCTTATATTTTTAAATGTGATCATTGCCGCCTCGTTTCCAATCTCTCATGGCACTGGCAATAAGGAATCCCATGCATTATCAAGATAAAAGCCTAAACGCCCTTAAACTCGGTCAACAAACAAAATATGCGGAAAAATATGACCGCACTTTATTACAACCCGTTCCACGTCACTTAAACCGCGACATGCTGAACATTACAACAACTCAACCTTTTACCGTCGGTGCGGATATTTTGGACGGCATACGAAATTTCGTGGCTTAACCCGAAAAGGAGTTCCACAAGTGGCAATTGCCGATGTCAGCATTGATTTTTCGTAGTGAAAAATTTGATCGAATCAAAAAGCTTTAAACTTTATTTAAATAGCTTTAATCAAACCCGATTTGCCAATTTTCAATGAGGTTCAGCAAATTTTGCAGCAGGATTTGCAAGATTGTGCTAAGGGTGAGGTGAAAGTGCGGTTAAATTCCTTAACGGATTATACTCAACAACCCATCGCTGCATTAGACGGTGACTGTATTGATGGGCAGGATATTGAAATTGAGGATTATGCGTTTTAATGCAGAATTATTGAAAGATTGTACAAGCGACAGAATTGTAGAAGAAATGTTGGTCAGCCACTTACTCAAGTCTAACTGCCTTATTACCCAACAACCGGACTGGGGCAGTCTGCAAATTCATTATGTAGGCAAGCAAATCAACCATGAACAGCTATTGCGTTATATCATTTCCTTCCGTCAACATAACGAATTCCATGAGCAATGTGTCGAGCGTATTTTTTTGCGATTTAATGCACTTCGCCGCACCGGAAAAAAACTCACTGTTTACGCACGCTATACCCGCCGCGGTGGCCTCAGATATCAATCCTTATCGTTCAAATTTTGAGCCACTACCGCCAAATTTAAGATTGGCTCGTCAATAATAAAAAGCAAAAGTGCGGTTAAAAAAACGCTGTGGATTTTTGACCGCACTTTTTGATTTATAATTTATAATTTTTCTTATCCAACCCATATTTTTTCATACGTAGGTAAAGTTTTTCTGGGAATATTTAGATGCTTAACCACATCATTAATTTTTCCCCTGATAAAAACCAGCGCATCTTCAATAAGTTGCTTTTCATATTGATTCAGTTTTTTTCATCTAACGAATTCATCTGAGCATCATTAAATACGGGAGGAACCGCCGAAGGAATATGAGAAAGTAAGCCGATTGCATAAAAGTTCCGCGACGCTAATCAATTCTTTCACATTTCCGTGCCATTCTTTATTACGTAAACTTTGCAATATTTTTATCCGGCATTACGACGGATTTATTTAATCTCACACAAATATTTTTTTCACATAATGATTAAAAAAATATCAACTACATCAACAATATGTTTACGCAAAGGAAGCATTTCAATTTGAGTATAAATAAAAAAATAATAAAAACTCGGCACTTATCTGCCGACAGCGAATTAATTCGTTAAGCTCGGTATTGCTCAGTAAAATTAAACGGAATTGACTCTCTTCATGATGTAGAACCTGAATTAAATATTGTTGTTCTTCATCAGGAAGATAATGCATATTCTTAATAATTAAAGTCCCTGATTTTTGTTTCTTTAATTAACTCAATAATATTAATATTGTCATTTTTGTTTTACATTCGTGAAAAAAACCAGCGGCAATGTTTTTTTCGGTCACTTAATTTATGCAGATATGTGGCTGCCAAATGACGACCGGTGCCAATTTCTCCCCAAATAAAAAAACCGGTAAATTTGAATTTGCCAGTTTCTGTAATTGTTTTTTAACTCGTTAATCCAAACACTGCTGCCAATAAAAAAACGTCATTAATTTTTCCATTTGCCATTGGCGCTTTTCAATCACTCTTTTTCGTTTTTCTAAAGCCTTATCTACTTGAATCAGTAATTTTTCAGGAGAAACAGGTTTTTTCAAAGAAATTTGTCGCCCCTTTCTTAACAGCTTCTACCGCCATGGGCACATCCCCATGGCCGGTAATCATAATCACCGGAATTTGGCTATCAATTTCAATCATTCGATCTAATACATCTAATCCGGAAATGCCCGGCAATAATACGTCGCAAATAACAACGCCATACCAATTTTTCCGGGATTTGATGAATAACCTCTTTGGGTTCAGAAGTTGCAAATACAGAATAACCTTCTTGTTGTAATAAGTCGGCATACGATTCCAAAATATCAAAATCATCATCAATTAATAAGACATTATTCTGATAATTAACCATTATTCACCACCTTAAATTCCAAAAATAATAAGCGCATTTTTTTGTTAACGTGGAGGCTATTAATAACTCACCTTGGCATTGCTGCATAATAGATAAACTTATCGCCAACCCTAAACCCAAATTAATGGATTTACTACTGGAAAAAGGTTGTAATAATTTATCTGACAAAGGCCAACCGGAACCATTATCAGAAATCCACAATGTCATTTTCTGCTGTGATATATGTTGTACTTCTATTTTAATTTTCGGTTTTTTTCATGCTGTATGGCTTCAGTGAGTTCAGAAAAAAACATTAACAAATACTTGCTCTAATAAAAATTTCATCACCTAGTACATTTGGTAGTTCACTAGGAAGATATACCTGTGCATTAAGATGCTTATGTTTTGGTTCGAGCAAATCCCAGGCATTATTTATACATTCCGATAAATTAACCTCATGCAATATATTTGTGGTTTGGCGGGAAAAATGGCGCAGCCTTTTTCACCACCAACGCCGTACGTTCCACTAAATGTTCTATTTTCTCTAAATAATTATTTGCAGAAAAACATCATTGTTTTTTGACCGCTCTTTTTGCACTAAAAATATACGCATTCATTGCATTTAGCGGCTGTGTAATTTCATGGTGAATAGATGTTAAGGTTTGTCCTACCACCGCTAATTTTGCCGCTTGAATTAATTCTTGTTGTGTGCTGACCAGTTTTTCCTGGATTGCAATACGTTCACTAATTTCATTTAATAAAATTTGATTCCTTGTTTCTAATTCTTCATTTTTGTATTAACCTCAAATAAAAACAATCGCAATAATTTTGCTATACGCCCTAATTCATCATCACCACAAACTGAAATTTTTAACGGAGGAGTCGCCGTTAATAATTCCTTCAACAGATTGATTAAGAGATTGAAAACGCTCTATTAATCTCCGTCGAATATAATAAAAATTAATCGCTGCAACAAAAAGGACAACAAATAAAATGGCAGACAGAATAATCAAGCCATTTATTCTGGTAGTTTTTATTTATTAAATAATGAAACAATTCTAATTGCTTTTTGATTATCACCGACCTGACTATTAATTTGCAGCCTTAATTTTTGACATGAGCAATTCACTTTCATGCATTAATTGCTGTTGGGAAATATCCAGCTTCTTTCTTTCGGTTAATAAATTAGGTAAAGATTGTTCATTTTTTCTCCGATGGTCAGCAAGGACTCAATAATTTGTTTAATCGTATAGCTTGAAGTATGGTTATCTAAAGACTTAACTTTTTGATCAATTAAATTCTTTAAATAATTAAGCGAATTTGTGAGAGCAACTAATGAATAATCAGAGCGGTTGACAATATGTTGTTTTTAGTTCTGTGACAATTTGTTCTTCATAAGTAAGGGAAATCATAAAGTAGCAATAATTCATACTGAAATTTTTCTAAGTTGCTCAATCTGTTTAGATCTACTTAAATTATCCTTCAGATGGTTCGCTAATGTTGTTTGCTGCCAAATAATTTCCTGTAACAACGCCTTAAATTCATCGCAAAAATCATTATGCAACCAATTGATTTCAGATAATATTTTTATTAAATTTCGTATTCAAGATTAATTGATTATCGATATTTGATGACAGTTCTTGCAGAAGATTGGCTTGTTTAATTACGATAGTGGGAATTTCATCATTCAAATCGTCATTTTAATGATTGAGTCACGTCTTTGAGCGTTTTTAATTTGTTTATGTAACGCATTAAACCATTTAATTTTTTTCTTCCGTATTTCGAATATTCTTTGCATTTAGTAATGTATTTTCCAATACATTAATTTGCTCCTCCATGCGGAAAGCGGCTTGAATCTTTGGAAAAATTTTTGATCAATAGCAAAATCAATTTCTATGCGTTGCTGATGCCATGTATATAAACCGACTGCACCAATAAACAGACAAAACAACGCACTGATAATAAGCGATAGTTGTAAACCTGTGCTGATATCTAAGCGTTTAAACCATTTTTCATAATTTTTCTACTGCATCGACAAATCGCATTTGCTGTAACATGAAAAATTGTTGCCAATCCAGTAACGCCTCATTTGAATTAAACGTTTCCAAATAATTCTCGTCAGCCGCCTGCTTTTTCCGTTACTGGAAGTGCGGTCAAAAATTTCCGCAATTCCGGTAATGTATGTCCTGCTTGTTGTTCTTTTTGATACAGAATTTTTCCAGTTTTTCTTGAATTTGAGCTAAACGGTGAATAATCTGATGCTCAAACATCAGTTTAACCACGTCCTGACGTTTTAACATCAGCTGATAATCAATCGTCGGTTGGGAAAATAAAAATTGTTGGGCTGCATATAGCGGATGGGATTTGGCTAACGGAATAATCGGATATTTTCCCATTTTGCTGTGATACAACGTGCTTTGCCCCGAATTACTTAAGAGAAAATGGATAAATGCCGATGCCTGGCGGCTATTGGCACTATTTGTTGTTATTGCGATAAACGTCGGTGAAACCGGGAAATTCGGAAAATATTTAAACATCAAAGCGGAATGCGGATCCGCATTGTAATGTGTGAGCAAATTTGCGTAATTATCAATGGTAATCCCCTGCAGCACCCTAACCCAGCCTGAACTTTATCAACGACACCAAAACTACGGGAAGAAATGGTTCCGACATTTGCCATAATTTGATGAATTAACGCCCAACCTTGCTGCCACCCTTGTTTCTGTAATAACGCCTCAATCATAATGTGCGTCGTATCGGAACGGCTCGGACTACTCATAATAACCAATCCCTGCAAATTAGGAGAAATAAGCCCTGACCAGTCGGTGGGAACATCCACTTCTGCATTTTCCAGCAGTGATACATTAGACAAAATCCCATACCCCGATAGTGAAAAATGCTACGGTTGTTTTTGTAAAATCTCCGGTACGAATTTTTTCCCTGGCTAAATTTATCCGGCAAAGCAGCCAATCGTTGTTTTTTTCCTGCAAATGATAAAACAGCATAGGAGAGGAACTTAAAAACAAGATCAATATTATCGTTTTTCATCATCAAATAACTTATTTAACGAGTTGCTTGTTCTGTTTAGCATTCTTATCGAGGGCAGCATTCGGTTGTTTTTCCCACTCGGTAATTAAGTAAGATAGCGATTCCGGTGAAAATGTCAGTACCGATGACCAATTCATTGCCATATACTCTTCCGAAACAGGATAACGCCATGATCAGCACCACAAGCAGAGAATTAAAAATAACCTCGTTTTTAGCCCCGACATATAAATCACCTATACGAAATATGTTGAATAAAATGATTCTAACCTTGAATTCCACTCAAATTCTATAAAAATACCAATCCATTCATATTTTTTTGTGATCCATTTCAAATAATTAAAATTTGGTTATTCTCGATATTTTGAGTTACTCATGGCAATTTTCTTAGGTCATATTTCCGATAATGTCCATAAATGAGTCAAAACAGCTAAGCAAAAGGCTATATTTGAGTCAAAAAAATGCCTCATTTCTATTCTTTGAGTCCACTTTTCTTATTTTGTATTAGTGCTATTGTACTTTTTGAATTTCACTTTCTGTTCAGTGAATCGCTCGTCAAGCAGTACCTCTCATACACTCACATCGATAAATTAAGGAATTGATTATGAATAAAGAAATTCACCTCAGGCTTAATTGCACTCAGTTTAGGACTTTCCATCAGCGGCATAGCTGTCGCCCAAGACAAACTCATCGTTTACACCTCAATGAAAGAATCCCTCATTGGGGCGTTAAAAACCAAGTTCAATGAAAAAAATATCCGGACATCGCTATGGACTACCAATCTGCCGGCGCAGGTAAATTGATGGCGAAAATTGCCGCAGAAAAAGAATCAGGACAAATTATGGCGGATGTTATCTGGACCAGTGAAGTGCCTGATTTCTTTCATATGAAAGAAAGTGGTATGTTAGAGACCTATGTTTCATCGGAAGTAGGAAATATTATTAACCCAATTCCGGACTTTGATGGTTCCTTTACGCCAATTCGTTTGGGAACATTAGGCATCGCCTATAACACCCGTTTTGTGAAAAAAGATCCACCGTCACAATGGGCTGATGTTCTCACACCGCAATTTAAAGGCGCATTTGGTATTGCTAACCCGGCTCTTTCAGGTACGTCTTATATGAGCGTATCGTTGCTAAAATCTACTTTCGGTTGGGAATACTTTGAAAAATTAAAAGAAAATAAAGCCAAAATCGGTAAAGGTGCCGGTCAGGTAATCGATGACACTGCTTCAGGCGACTTATTGGCATCATTAGCCGTGGATTACATCACTAATGATAAGATTAGAAAAGGAGCCTCTTTAAAACTCGCTTATCCGAAAGAAATGTTGGTCATTCCCTAGCCCGGCAGCCATTATGAAAGGTACAAAAATCTTTCTAGCGCCCAAAAATTTATTGATTTCTTACTTTCCGAAGATGCACAAAAATCATTGCTCATGAAGGTACTTTACCGGTAAGAAAAGGAATTGAACCAAACCCTGAATTCGGTTTGCCATCCGCTGAAGAAGCAATGAGCCGAGCAATTCCGATTGATTATAAGAGTGTTATCGCCTCCAAAGAAGAAACCGTAAAAATTCACCCAAATTCTGCAAGGTCGTAATTAAACCGCTTGAAGGACGTGCTTTATGGCAACAATTACATTTGAAAATATTTCCAAAAGCATTCGGCTCCCATCAAGTGTTAAAAAAATTTGTCGTTAACTGTAAAAAGACGGTGAATGCTTTACCTTACTAGGCCCTTCCGGTTGTGGAAAAAAACCGTTTTTATTACGCCTCTTGGCTGGATTTGATGTACCGGATTCTGGGCGGATTCTAATTGACGATACTGTTGTCAGTGATCCGGCTGAACATATTGATATTCAGCCGGATCAGCGTGGTTTAGGCGTAGTTTTTCAGGACTACGCCGTATGGCCACATATGACGGTATTTGACAATATCGCTTATCCGTTAAAATTCAAAAATCTGGATAAAGAAACCCTTCGTGCACAAGTCATGGAGGTTGTAGAGTTAGTGAATTTAACCGGTTTGGAACAACGCATGCCGTCGCAATTATCAGGAGGCCAACAACAACGGGTTGCCTTAGCGAGGGCATTAGTTGCCAAACCATCACTAATGCTACTGGATGAACCGCTAAATAATCTGGATGCCAATTTGCGCGAAGAAATGCGCTTTGAAATTAAAGAGTTACAGAAAAAAACTCGGCATTACCATTATGTACGTCACCCACGATCAGAAATCGCTTTAGCGATTTCCGATCGCTTGGCAATTATGGCAACTGACGGTTCTATTGAACAAGTTGGCACGCCTTGGGAAATCTATGAAAAATCTGCCAATGAAACCGTATTTAAATTTATGGGCTTGGCGAATTTTATTCCGGTACGTTACGAGCAAGGTCAACATCTTGTCGGTCAAGGCAGCCAAGCAATTCTCTGGAATGATTTGCCACAAGAATCCGGTAAATTCGGCTGTCGCCCGTCGGATATTATTCTCAGCAAACAAGGAGAAGGATTACACGCCAAAGTGGTGCGTGCCAGTTTTCTCGGCGCAGTAATGGATTATATGTTGGAAATCGACGGCGTAACGCTCCGTACAGAAGTTCCAACTAATAAAGCATTACAACAAAATTTAATGTTTACGGAGGGAGAAAGCTGTTATGTGAATTTCCATGATTTGCTTTGGTTCCCGAATACAACGGATTCGGCAAGGGGTAAGTATGGCCGTAATAACAAATAAAAGTCCGTTCAATATCGCCAATGCCATTCTTGCTCTATCCATTGGGATTTTTAGTTATCGTTGTTGCCGTACCGGTACTGTTAATTTTCATCAACTCTTTCTGGGTTGACGGGCAATTTAACATTACCGATGTAGTACAAATTCTCAAACAGCAGGAAACCTATGAAGCATTATTGAATTCTTTATTCATCGCTTCAGGCGTAACAATCATGAGTACCTGTGTAGGCACATTTTTCGCTTGGTTGGTAACCAGAACGGATCTGCCTTATAAAGGCTTTTATGAAAGTTATGTTTTTAGTGCCGTTCATGTTACCTTCATTTATTGGCGCACTTGGCTTGGAAAAATGCTACTTTCACCACGTGCAGGTTATATAAACCAATTCTTCATGGATACATTAGGCTTTGAAGAACCGGTATTTAACATTTACAGCTACGCCGGCATTATGGCAGTGGAAACCATGTATTTGTTCCCGTTCGTATTCATTCAAGTGTGCGGTGCGTTGGAGCGCATGGACCCTACCTTAGAAGAGTCCGCCCGCATTTCCGGTGCCAGCCTGTTCACGATTACCCGTAAAAATCACGATCCCGTTGGTTATGCCGAGTATCGTTTCCGGTGCATTATTGATTATGCTCTACTCCATGGCGCACTTCGGTACAGTGGCTGTATTAGGTATTGAAAACGGCATTTTCAATATCCCAACCTTAATTTACGAACGAATTCACCAAAGTGCGGGTAGTTTTGATGCCATTCGTACAGGTACGGTACTGGCAACCGTGTTAGTGGTTACCGCAGCCTTTATCATTTGGCTACAAAATAAAGTGTTAAATCGCGGACGTTTCCAAATCATTGCCGGTAAAAAGTTTCCGACCGGTAGAAGTAAAGCTAAGAGGCTTGCGCATGCCGTTATTAATTATTTGCCTACTTTATATCGCTTTCACCATCGTATTGCCAACAGCGACAATTTTCTTAGTGGGAGGCTTAAAAACTTACGGCTTACCGATCACTTGGGAAAATCTCACCATGGAAAACTACAAGTTTATCCTATTTGAATGGCAACTGACCAAAGACGCCATCCGCAATAGTGTTTCCCTAGGTTTAGCCGCTGCTGTCATTACCATGTTCGCAGGGGTGATGATCTCTTACGTTATCGTCAAAATGCGGGTCAGAGGTAAAGGCATTTTGGAATTCCTTGGTATGCTTCCATTCTCCGTTCCGGGTTCCGTTATCGCCTTAGGGGTGATTCTGGCATGGAGTGGCAAATTCGGTATTAACCTCTACAATACTGTCTGGATTATCCTCATCGCCTACATTGCTCGTTATATGGCGTTCTCGTTGAAAGCCAATTCTGCAGCCTTGGAACAAGTGCATGATTCCTTAGTAGAAGCTGCTCGTGCTTGTGGAGCAAGTATGTGGCAATCGTTGAAAGACATCGTCATTCCGTTGGTCAGACCGGGCATGATTGCCGCTTTCTTCTTGATTTTTCTTACCTGCACTACGCGAATTAACGGTCTCCGTTATGCTGTACGGACCTTCTACCCGAACCATCGGGGTTGCCATTTATACTTTAAATGAAGATGGTGAAACCGTTTATTCCGCTGCACTGGCAGGCATTGCGTTAATTATTATCGTGGTAGGTCAAACCGTGATAAAACGTTATGCTGAAAAGAAAACGCAGAAATAGCCGAATATTAAGGAGAATAAGATGAGTTATATTCAACTAAATAACGTCATGAAAAAATTCGGCGATGTGATAGCAATTCCCGATCTAAATCTGTCCATTGAAAAAGGAGAATGTTTTCTATGTTAGGACCATCCGGTTGCGGAAAAACCACAACGTTACGCATGATTGCCGGCTTTGAGGATTTTAGATGCCGGCGAAATTAAAGTAGGTGATAAAGTGCTTTCTTCCAAAGCCACCAACTTTTATTTACCACCGGAAAAACGTCATTTCGGCATGGTGTTCCAAGCCTTTGCTGTGTGGCCGCATATGTCGGTATACGATAATGTAGCGTTTCCGCTAACGCTGAAGAAATTATCCAAGCAGGAAATTGAAAAACGTACGACCGATGCCTTAAGGCATACTAATTTGCTGGACGTAGCTTCCAAAAGCCCTGATGATCTGTCTGGTGGTGGGAAACAACGGGTTGCATTGGCACGAGCCTTAGCCCCTAAACCCGGATGTGATGTTGTTGGATGAACCGTTATCCAGTCTGGATCCTCACTTAAGAGAGGAAATGCGATTTGAAATCAAAGAGTTGCAGCGTAAATTTGGTTTTTAGCATTATTTACGTAACTCACGACCAATCGGAAGCCATGGCATTATCTGATCGAATTATGGTGATGAAAAAAGGCATGATTGAACAAATTGATACGCCACTTAATATTTACAATAATCCGATCAATAAATTTGTGTTTAATTTTATTGGCTTATCCAATCAGTTAAACGTCAATTTATCCGCGCAAGGCGTTAAAATTGATCACTGTGAGGGTGTATTCGACATTCAACCGCCACCACCTACCGAATTACTGGCACAAGGCAAAGCCTTATTGGCAAGTCGCCCGTCAGAAATTGAATTCGTCAATCAAGGCGGAATTCCCGGCATCGTGAAACGCCGTTCTTACTTAGGTGAGGTCATTGATTATAGCGTTCATATCGGTGATCAAGAACTGCGCGTACAAAAAGGACGGCGTGATCCGTTGTTAAACGAAGGCGAATCATGCCAGATTCAGTTTAGCAAACCGCATTGGTATCCCGCCGAATAAAAACGTTTGTAAAAATGACCGCACTTTTGTGAACGATAAGCCAAAAAGTGCGGTGTAAATTTTAACTGTTTTTTAACCTATCAAAGTGCGGCTAAAAAAACGCTGTGGATTTTTTGACCGCACTTTTTCGCGCTCTAAATTCTTGTTACATCAAACTTGGTTAAATCAATTTTATCTTCCGTGCCATAAAACTTAGCTAAGGCTTGACGGAGGGTTTCAGCACGTTTCGGTAGCCCTTTAGTCGCATAAGTTTTAACTTGTTCATACACCGCCAGCTTTAAAAGGTTGGGTATCGCCCGGTTGGCCGTTAAGGTTATCGGAACTGGCAAAATAGCGGAAATTGGCTGCCGTGGCGAGGATCCATTCAAGCGCTTGCGGTTTGACTTCTACTTTTTTTCAAATAAGCGCTGTTGCTCTTCTGTTCTCCCATCAGGTTCATACCAATAACCGAAATCTTCTAATTTACGCCGTTCCTTGCCGGCAACCAACCAGTGCGCAATCTCGTGTAATCCGCTACTGTAAAATCCGCGAGCAAAAATAGATGGCGTTGTAAGGACAATCCTCATTTGCCGGCACATATAGCGGTTCATCTCCGCCTTTTGATCAATTTAGTGTTGTATTCCTGTTCAAAACATTGATTGAAAAATTGCAATTAAATCTTCGATTTTTGTGTTCCAGTTCCATTTTTGTCTCCAAAAAAATAAAACCCACTTCAAAAAGTGGGTTGTGATAATAAAAGCCTTTCTAACAAAGGAGAAAGGCTTTTTAATTAGCATTATAAAGATTCGGAATCGGTATCTTTTTCAACCGCACTTTGTGTATCTTTTGTAGATTCCCCGATCTTCTGTTTTTGGCGTTTCGGCTTTTTGGTTGTTGCGGCTGCGCCTTGTTGCCATTGTCTCTCGGCTCTTCCCAACCTGATGGCGGAGTCACCGGTTCACGATTCATAAGTTGTTTAATTTGCTCTTCTTCGATAGTTTCATATTTTTACTAAAGCATCTTTCATGGCATGTAAAATATCCATATTATCGATCAGAATTTGTCTTGCACGCTCATAGTTACGGTTAACAATTGCGCGAACCTCTTCGTCAATCACGTGAGCCGTTTCATCGGACATATGTTTTGCTTTCGCCATTGAACGACCGAGGAAAACTTCACCATCATCTTCTGTATAAAGAATTGGGCCAAGTTTATCGGAGAAACCCCATTGGGTGACCATATTGCGCGCAATATTGGTTGCCACTTTAATGTCGTTAGACGCACCGGTGGAAATATTTTCCTCACCGTAAATTAAGTCTTCTGCTAAACGTCCCGCATACAATGTAGAAAGTTTACTTTCCAATTGTTTTTGGCTGATACTCACTTGATCGCCTTCCGGTAGGAAGAAAGTTACCCCTAAGGCACGTCCGCGCGGAATAATTGTGACTTTATGCACAGGGTCATGTTCCGGCACCAAATAACCAACGATAGCATGTCCCGCTTCGTGATATGCGGTGGACTCTTTTTGCTTATCGGTCATGATCATAGTGCGGCGTTCAGGTCCCATGTTGATTTTGTCTTTGGCTTTTTCAAACTCAACCATCGTAACGATACGTTTATTGGTGCGTGCAGCAAATAACGCTGCTTCATTCACTAAGTTGGCCAAATCCGCACCTGAATAACCCGGCGTTCCACGCGCTAATGTCATGGCATCCACATCCGGTCCTATCGGCACTTTACGCATGTGCACTTTTAAGATTTGCTCACGGCCTCTAACATCAGGCAAACCAACAACAACTTGGCGGTCAAAACGTCCCGGACGGGTTAATGCCGGGTCAAGAACATCAGGACGGTTAGTCGCTGCGATGACGATCACACCTTCGTTGCCTTCAAAACCATCCATCTCAACCAACATTTGGTTTAAGGTTTGTTCACGCTCATCGTGGCCGCCTCCAAGACCAGCACCACGTTGGCGACCTACAGCATCAATTTCATCAATGAAAATCAAACAAGGCGCATTTTTTTCGCTTGTTCGAACATATCACGCACACGAGACGCACCAACACCAACGAACATTTCTACGAAGTCAGAACCTGAGATGGTAAAAGAAAGGCACTTTTGCTTCCCCGGCAATGGCTTTTAGCCAATAAAGTTTTACCGGTTCCCGGAGGGCCAACCATTAAAATCCCTTTTTGGAATTTTTACCGCCAAGATTTTTGGAATTTTTTTGGCTCACGCAAGAAATCAACAATTTCAGCCACTTCTTCTTTTTGCTTCATCACAACCGGCTACATCAGCAAAAAGTGGTTTTAATTTGTTCTTGTGTCATCATGCGGGCGCGACTTTTACCAAAAGCTCATAGCCTTGCCGCCACCGCCTTGCATTTGGCGCATAAAAGAAAACCCAAACGCCGATTAATAACAACATCGGGAACCAAGAAATCAGAATTTGAGATAACAATCCTCTTCTTTCCGGTGGTGTACCTTCTATCTTAATTTTTTTCTTCAATAAATCATTTAAAAGGTCTTTATCTTCCAACGGAATAATTGTCGTATATCTGGCGCCATCACCTTTGGTCACTAAAATCTCGTTATCTTCAAACTTCACTCGACGAACCTGATTATTTTCAATATCTGAAATAAAATGTTGTATAGTCCGTCACCCTCCGTTGGAAGCTGCATTAAAAACTTTGATATGCAGTCATCATCACAACTGCAACAACCACCCAAAAGAATTAAATTTTTTTACCATGTCGTTCAAGGTATTACCCCATTCATAAAGTTAACAAAATGTTGCAAGATTACTATATTTATCACTAAAGTTAAAGTTATCAAACTAATTACTTTTTATTGCTAACCCATTTAGCTAAAACTTATACCCGCTTGCTACGATATAGACTTCCCGAGAGCGATCTCGAGAGGCTTCAGGTTTCGAACTTTTCACTACACTAAACAGAGGCGAATCTCTTTTAAGTATTCATCAAAACCTTCACCCTGAAAAAAACTTTTACTACAAAACTTCCTTTATTGGCGAGAACTTGTTTACACATATCCAGTGCCAATTCCACCAGATACATCGCTCGTGGAATATCTACCGATGGCATTCCGCTGAAATTCGGCGCCATATCGGACATCACAACATCCACCTTATCTTCTCCCACTCGCTCCAATAAGGTATTCAGCACATTTTCATCACGAAAATCACCTTGTAGAAAATCTACTCCGACAATAGGATCCATTTCCAAAAATATCACAAGCGATAACCCGTCCGTTATGACCGATTTGGCTCACCACATACTGTGACCAACCGCCCGGTGCGGCGCCAAGATCAACCACGGTCATGCCGGGTTTAAATAAACGGTCAGTTTGTTGGATTTCATCAAGTTTAAAATATGCGCGGGAACGCAATTTTTGCTTATGCGCTTTTTTTGTACAAAAGGATCTTTAAAATGTTCGTTTAACCAGCGGGTAGAACTCGCCGAGCGTGCCCATAACTTGTCTTGTGTATCGTAATGTCGTTGTATATGAAGGCTCAAGCTTTACTTTTTCAAGCCTTAAATCATAATTAATAAAAAAATCCACCTTCCTTCAATTTGCGACAGAAAGGTGGCTTAAATCAGAATGACGCTTATTGTAGCAACTAAAGTGCGGTCTATAAAACGATCGTTTTATTTTTTTATAAACAAAAATCCGATCGTGCAACGCTAAATCTAAGGCGCGGCTTAATACTGTTTTTCCACATCACGCCCTGCTTTCATCATAGCTTCAGCACTGTAAGTATGATCAACATTAATCACATTTTGCATAATAATCGGACCTTGATCCAACTCATTATTAATAAAGTGCGCCGTTGCACCAATAATCTTGACACCGCGCTCATATGCCTGCTGATAAGGTTTTAGCACCAATAAAAGCCGGCAAGAATGAGTGGTGAATATTGATAACACGGTTAGGATAGCGTGCCACAAATTTTTGGATTCAACACTCGCATATACTTCGCAAGAACAATGTAATCTGGTGCAAATTCATCAATTTTTCTGCCAATAATTGATCATGCTGCTCACGGGTTAAATCTTGATGGCTAATACAAAAGAAAGGAATATCAAAAGCGCTCTGCCAGACTACGCAATGTGTTATGGTTACCTATTACTGCAGCGATGTCTACATCTAAACCGCCATAGTAATTTTTCATTAAAATATCGCCCTAAACAATGCGCTTCCTTGGTGACCAAAATAACGATCCGTTTACGTTTTTGTACTAATTAAGCGACAGTTTGTTTTTTTCTGGTAGGCTAAAATTTAAATCCGTCAGTAATGTTTCTTCATTAAAAATGCCTTGTAGTTCCGTACGCATAAAGAAATGTTTGGTTTCGAAAATCAACAAATTCATTATTATGAATAATATTTAGTTGATGCTTGTAACAAATATTTGTGATTTTTAGAGATCAGGCCTTTATCATCCGGGCAGTCAGTGAGTAATATTTTATTTTTCAATCATAGCTTCTATCATATTGATAAAAAGAAAACCCATAAAAATGGGTTTCTTTGTGAAAAGCGCAAGAAAGTAATTAAATTTCAAAAGAAGATAGGGATTTACCTTTATCCAATTGTACTTGAATAGCTTTTTGGTGTTCTACCTTGACCTGTCCAAGTTTTAACCACCCCATTTTCATCAACATATTGATATTTTGCCGGACGGGATTCTCTTTTCTTACGAACAACGTCAGAGCCTAAAATTTCGGCTAATTCATCTGCCGTAATACCTTCTTGTTTTAACAATTCTTTATATTTTGCAATACGCTCTTGACGCTCGTTTTTCTTCCTGTTGAACTTTTTAATAGCTCCTCTTTTTCTCAGCTACAACTAATTGAACTTTTTTTCTAAAATACCTTCCAACTGTTCTAGGGGTAATTCACGGGCAATGACACGTAAACTACGAATATTGTTTAATACTTTTAACACATCAGTCATTAATTTCTCTCCTCTCTATATGTACACTGATTAACATGAACGCGGGTTATAATAAACAAATTATAGGGTAAGGTAAATACGATTTTTTTCACCATAAACAATTTGCAATTTTATAGACAATTATTATTGGCATTAGTGCTTTTTTTATTGTAGTCTTATGCCATCCTACGTATGTAGAGGTGCAAATGTTATAAGTATATTTTCAGAGTGGATAACGATGAAGAAAATTGAAAGGAACATTTGCCGAAATCGATTAAAAGTCATTTTTAATCGGTTGGTGGCGTATTCGAAAGAACCGTCACTGTCATAGTATATTTACAACTATGGAGCGCTACTGGTTAGGTTAGGTCTTATTTTTACCTACCTTTTTTTAAATCATTTCTAATACTATTTTAAATATTTAAAGTCAGTGGTTCTCCCTTTATTTAGGTAGAACAACATTATGGAACTCATAAACTATTCCACTTCAATTTGGTCGATACTGCCACCGGTGCTTGCCCTGTTGCTTGCCATTGTGACACGTAAGGTATTACTTTCTTTGAGTATCGGTATTCTGGTCGGAGCAGCTATGTTGGCTGATTTTAACCCGCTTAATACCCTCATTTATTTAAAAAAATAATGTTTCATCCCTATTCGTTAAAGATGACGGATTAAATACAAATAATATAAATATCCTAATTTTCTTATTATTGCTCGGTGTTTTTAACCGCACTTTTAAGTATGTCGGGCAGTAACCGCGCTTTTTGCCGAATGGGCACAACGACATATTAAAGACCGTCGCGGTGCAAAATTGGTTGCCGCCTCTTTGGTATTTATCACCTTTATTGATGATTATTTCCACAGTCTAGCCGTAGGCGCCATTGCCCGTCCTATTACCGATAAATTCAAAGTCTCCCGTGCTAAATTAGCCTATATTTTTAGATTCCACCGCCGCACCGATGTGTGTTTTTAATGCCGGTATCCAGTTGGGGAGCTTACATCATCACCTTAATTGCAGGCTTATTAGCCACCTATTCCATCACCGGATATTCACCTATTGGTGCTTTCATGGCAATGAGCGCGATGAACTATTACGCTATTTTCTCCATTTTTTTATGGTGTTCTTCGTAGCCTATTTTTTTCTTTTGATATTGGCTCCATGGCAAGACATGAAAAGACTGGCTTTAGAAGCAAATAATACAGAAGAAGAAAAACTTTCCGGTGTTAACGGTCATGTGCGTAATCTCGTATTACCTATTTTAACGCTTATCATTGTCACTGTTTCTGCCATGATGTATACCGGCAACGAAGCCTTGGCTGCCGATGGTAAACCGTTTAGTGTATTAGGCGCATTTGAAAACACCACCGTAGGTATCTCTCTTGTTGTCGGCGGTTTTAAGTGCAGTCGTTATGGCGTCTATTTGTATTGCGGCAGATCGCCTAGTCAGCGTTCAAGAATATATCAAAGGTTGGTTACTTGGCATGAAATCCATGCTTGGCGCGATTTTAATTTTATTCTTCGCATGGACGATTAATAATGTGGTCAGTGACGTACAAACCGGTGCTTATTTGGCGTCTCTAGTTTCCGACACGTTACCATTGGCTTTATTACCTGCACTACTCTTTATCTTGGCTGCGATCATGGCCTTTTTCCACAGGGACTAGCTGGGGAACATTCGGCATTATGTTGCCAATTGCTGCTGCCATCGCCGCTCACGCAGCGGCAGGCTCAGTAGAACTTATGTTGCCATGTTTATCTGCCGTTATGGCGGGTGCCGTATGTGGCGACCACTGTTCACCGGTATCCGATACCACCATCTTATCTTCAACCGGTGCAAAAATGTGACCACATGGATCATGTAACATCACAGTTACCTTATGCCGTAACGGTTGCAATTGCAAGTATCGCAGGCTATATCGTTGTTGGCCCTAACTTACTCCGGTATCTTAGGATTTATTACCACCGGCGTAGTATTAGCCTTATTAGTGTTTATCTTTAAGAAACGCTAAATTGTGATCTAACGCACAAAAATTAAATTCAAAAGATTATTTTGTATATTTTATAAAATGCGACATAAAGTCGCATTTTTTTATGATTAAAGATTAAAAAAATTTATAAAATATCGTCTAAAACAATTTAACAGGATTTTTATATCACAAAATTAGCTAAAACATGTGTTTCCACAATAAATTATTAATAGACAAATAAACTCTTTTTCCGTTAAAAACTACTGCACGGTGAATCACAAATGCAAAAGTTCACTCTGTTGAAGTAGCACGCCATCCACATAAAGTGCGGTCAAAAATGCAATACTTTTTTTCAACATTGGCTTCATCAATGCACCCCTTAGGGTGAATCAGTAAAGCAGGCTTATGATAAAAAAATCATAGGTTTTTAACATTTCCGATAAATCGCAACGGCGATTTATAGCTAATTAAGAGGTAAAAATGAAGAAATTATCGGGTGCAGAAATGGTTGTGCAATCCTTGCGCGATCAAGGTGTTGAGTTTTTATTCGGCTATCCGGGTGGGGCGGTTTTAGACATTTATGATGCCATTCATACCCTCGGCGGTATTGAACATATTTTAGTACGCCACGAACAAGCCGCAGTACACATGGCTGATGGTTACGCACGCGCCACCGGTAAAGTAGGCTGTGTTTTAGTTACCTCCGGCCCTGGTGCCACCAATGCCATTACCGGTATTGCTACCGCGTATGCGGATTCTATTCCGTTAGTGGTGCTTTCCGGACAAGTACCATCGGGATTAATTGGTAGTGATGCCTTCCAAGAATGCGACATGGTGGGGATTTCCCGTCCGGTCGTAAAACACAGTTTTTTAGTTAAAAACCCGGAAGACATTCCGACCATCATTAAAAAAGCCTTTTATATTGCCTCTACCGGTCGTCCCGGCCCTGTGGTCATTGATTTACCAAAAGATGTTGTTAATCCATTAAACAAATTTGCCTACACTTATCCGGAAGAAGTCACTTTGCGTTCTTACAGCCCAACGGTGCAAGGCCACAAAGGGCAAATAAAAAAGCACTTAAAAGCCTTATTGGTGGCAAAAAAACCGGTGCTTTTCGTGGGCGGTGGTGTAATTTCGGCCAACTGCCACGATGCCTTAACACGCTTTGCTAAACAGTTAAATTTGCCGGTCACCTCTTCTCTCATGGGCTTAGGGTGCTTTCCCGGGCACGGATAAACAATTCCTTGGTATGCTGGGTATGCACGGCACTTATGAAGCCAACACCGCTATGCATAACAGTGACTTGATTTTAGGTATCGGCGTTCGCTTTGACGATCGCACCACCAATAATCTCGCGAAATATTGCCCGAATGCGAAAGTGATTCATGTAGATGTGGATCCCACCTCCATTTCCAAAAACCGTACCTGTGGCGATTCCGATTGTAGGCAGTGCAGAAAGCGTATTAGACGAATTTTTTTATCGTTATTAGAAGATGAAAACCTTGCGAAGTCCCAATCTGATTTAACCGATTGGTGGAAAGAAATCGAACAATGGAAAGCAGAGAAATGCCTCGATTTCGATCGTCACAGTGGTGTGATAAAACCACAACAAATTAGCTTGAAACGATTTATCGCCTCACCAAGGGTGATGCCTATGTGGCATCTGATGTGGGACAACACCAAATGTTCGCCGCCTTACACTACCCGTTCGACCAACCACGGCGTTGGATCAACTCCGGTGGGCTTGGCACTATGGGCTTTGGTTTGCCTGCTGCACTGGCGTAAAACTCGCCGAGCCGAAAGCAACGGTGGTTTTGTATTACCGGTGATGGGAGTATTCAAATGAACATTCAAGAGCTTTCTACCGCCAAACAGTATGATATTCCTATCGTCGTCATTTGTTTGAACAACCATTTCCTCGGTATGGTGAAACAATGGCAGGATTTAATTTATTCTGGTCGCCATTCGCAAACTTACATGAACTCGTTGCCGGATTTCGTGAAATTAGCGGAAGCCTACGATCATGTGGGTATTCAAATCGCCAAACCGGAAGAACTGGAAGAAAAACTCAAACAAGCGTTCAGTATAAAAAATAAACTGGTCTTTGTTGACATCAACGTTGATGCCAACGAACACGTTTACCCAATGCAAGTGCGTGGCGGCGCCATGAATGAAATGATTTTGACTAAACCGGAGAATGCATAATGCGTAGAATTTTATCAGTATTACTCGAAAATGAATCAGGTGCGTTATCCCGCGTAGTCGCCTTATTCTCACAGCGTGCTTTCAACATCGAAAGCCTCACCGTGGCGCCAACAGACGACCCAACGTTATCCCGTATGACTATCGAGACCTACGGCGACGAACAAGTGTTGGAGCAAATCGAAAAAGCAACTGCACAAATTGGTGGACGTATTCAAAGTGATTAATTTGAGCGACAGCGAACACGTTGAACGCGAAGTCATGTTAATTAAAGTGCGCGCCCAAGGTGCAAATCGTGAAGAACTAAAACGCTTAACGGACATCTTCCGCGCGCAAATTGTGGACGTCACCACGAAGTCTTACATTATCCAACTCACCGGTACCAAAGACAAACTGGACGCCTTCGTGAATACGCTAAAAGAAGAAGCCGTTTTGATTGAAATCGTCCGTTCCGGTTTGGTGAGCTTACCACGTGGAGAAAAAGGGCTATTTGTAGTCAATAAATAAACACAAAGTGTGGTCAAAATTTACAACGAATTTTTGACCGCACTTTTTATTTTTATATCATCATATCAATCACTTCCCTCACTCCGTTTACGGGCGGAGGTGCCGTAGTCAGAGGAGGAAAAATACCAATCCCTATTCGGGGTTTAGTCTAGTGTCCACCGTAAACGAAGGGCAATTATTTCGCCGCATTCCATGTCACTAAAAAAACACCCCAAATTCTCACCGCACTTTACCCCGCTAGGGTTTTTCACCAATGTCTTTATGTAATCCTTGCAAGGCATACACCGCACAATTATCCAGACTTTTCACGCCTTCCACCAAAGCTTCCGCGCCGGCAAGGGTGGTTTGGATGAACACTTTACATTGCAACGCGCCGGCACGAATGGAATGGCTATCCGCGATACTCTCTGCTTGACTGCCTACGGTATTGATCACAATGGCAATTTCACCGTTTTTAATGGCATCCACGATATGCGGGCGACCTTCGCGTACTTTGTTGACAATTTGCGTCACAATGCCGTTATCACGCAGGAATTTTGCCGTCCCCATGGTAGCACACAAGCCGTAGCCTTCTTCCTGTAAACGACGCGCCACCGGCAATAAGCGGGCTTTGTCGCTGTCGTCCACGGACAAAAACACCTTACCCGTTTTCGGAATGCGTTCGCCGGCACCCAATTCGGCTTTTAGAAAGGCTTCGAGAAGGTTTTGCCCACGCCCATCACCTCACCGGTGGAACGCATTTCAGGCCCGAGCACCACATCTACTCCCGGGAATTTAATGAACGGGAACACCGCTTCTTTCACCGAGTAATACGCCGGAATCACTTCGCCTGTTACACCTTGTTCTTTCAGGCTGATACCCGCCATCACGCGTGCGGCGATTTTTTTGCCAACGGGCGACCGGTCGCTTTACTCACAAACGGCACGGTGCGGCTGGCACGCGGGTTTACTTCAACACATACACCACGTCATTTTGCACGGCAAATTGCACGTTCATTAAAGCCCACCACCTTTAATGCCTGCGCCATAGCAGCAGTTTGACGACGGATTTCATCTTGAATGGCTTGGCTTAAAGAATACGGCGGAAGGGAACAGGCGGAATCACCGGAGTGAATCCCCGCCTGTTCAATATGTTGCATAATGCCACCGATAATCACCTGCTCGCCGTCGGCAATACAGTCCACGTCCACTTCAATGGCGTTATTCAAGAAATGATCGAGCAAAAATCGGGCTATCATTGGAAACAGACACCGCCTCGCGCATATAACGGTTTAGTTCTTCGTCGTTATACACGATTTGCATAGCGCGACCGCCCAAGACATAAGACGGGCGCACCACCAACGGATAGCCCACTTCATTTGCCAACGCCACGGCTTCCTGCGCATTGCGTGCCGTGCGGTTTTCCGGTTGTTTTTAAGTTGAGATCGTGCAGAATTTGTTGGAAACGCTCGCGATCTTCCGCCGCATCAATACTGTCCGCGGACGTGCCGATAATGTTCACGCCGTTTTCATGTAACGCATTGGCAAGTTTAAGCGGGGTTTGCCCGCCGTAATGTACAATCACGCCCCAAGGTTTTTCCCATGAATAATTTCTAACACGTCTTCTAAGGTAAGTGGTTCGAAATACAAACGATCGGATGTGTCAAAAATCCGTAGAAACCGTTTCCGGATTACAGTTCACCATGATGGTTTCAAAGCCGCTTTCGCGTAAGGCAAGGGCGGCGTGCACGCAACAATAATCGAATTCAATACCTTGCCCGATTCGGTTCGGCCCACCGCCTAAAAATCATGACTTTTTTGCGTTCACTCGGATTGGCTTCGCATTCTTCTTCATAAAGTAGAATAAAAGGTAAGCGGTGTCCGATTTGAATTCTCCCGCACAAGTGTCCACCCGTTTGTAAACGGGATGCAAACCGTAAGAAATGCGTAAATTTCTGACCGCACTTTCGTCCGCTTTTACAAGCTGGGCGATACGTTTGTCGGAGAAGCCTTTACGTTTCAGGTAACGCAAAAAAGTGCGGTCTAAATCGGCGATGTTTTTTCTTCTCAAGGGCAAGTTCTTCCTGCACCAAATCTTCGATCTGGCGTAAGAACCAAGGATCGATTTTTGCTATAATGATGCACTTCTTCCAAGCTGAATCCTGCACCGAAAGCGTCCGCCACATATAAAAATTCGATTCGGCCCCGGGTTGCCCAATTCCTGACGGATTTTTCCGGCTGTTCGGAAAGCAAGTTAAAAACCACAAATGCCCGTTTCCAAACCGCGTAAGGCTTTTTGCAGGGATTCTTGGAAAGTGCGTCCCATCGCCATCACCTCGCCCACGGATTTCATTTGTGTGGTTAAGCGGTCATCGGCTTTCGGGAATTTTTTCAAAGGCAAAGCGTGGCACTTTGGTGACCACATAGTCGATGGAAGGTTCGAATGAGGCAGGGAATCAAACCGCCCGTGATGTCGTTACGCAACTCATTGAGCGTATAACCTACAGCCAATTTTGCCGCCACTTTCGCAATGGGGAAGCCGGTGGCTTTGGAGGCTAAGGCAGAAGAACGGCTCACGCGTGGGTTCATCTCAATCACGATCATTTCGCCGTTTGCCGGGTTCACCGCAAACTGCACGTTGGAACCCCGTATCCACGCCGATTTCACGCAACACCGCAAGGCTGGCGTTACGCATGATTTGATATTCTTTGTCGGTTAAAGTTTGTGCGGGTGCCACCGTGATGGAATCGCCCGTGTGCACGCCCATTGGGTCAAAAGTTTTCGATGGAACAGACAATAATGCAGTTATCCGCTTTGTCGCGCACCACTTCCATTTCGTATTCTTTTCCAACCGAGCACAGACTGTTCGATTAACAATTCATGGGTCGGCGAGGCGTCAAAACCGCGTTCACAAATGGCTTGGAATTCATCGCGATTATAGGCAATACCGCCACCCGAACCGCCCATGGTGAACGACGGACGAATTAACGTTGGAAAGCCCACTTCTTCCTGCGCTTTCAGGCTTCGTCAAAAAGTGTGGCAAATGAAGGATTTTCGGCGTATTCAAGCCGATTTTTCGTCATAGCGTCTTTGAAACGACCGCGATCTTCCGCTTTATCAATGGCATCTTCCGTGGCACCGATAAGCTCTACACCGTATTTTTTTCAGCACGCCGTTTTTGGATAAATCCAAGGCACAGTTCAACGCCGTTTGTCCGCCCATGGTTGGCAAAAATCGCATCAGGACGTTCTTTCTCGATGATTTTTTTCCACGGTTTGCCATTGAATCGGCTCGATGTAGGTGACATCCGCCATATTCGGATCGGTCATGATGGTCGCCGGATTGGAATTCACCAACACCACGCGATACCCTTCCTCCCGCAACGCCTTACACGCCTGCGCGCCGGAATAGTCAAATTCACACGCCTGACCGATCACAATCGGCCCCTGCCCCAATAATTAAAAATCGTGTTTATGTCTGTACGTTTTGGCATTTTGTTTTCTCACTGTAAAACGATTAAAAATTACTCACAATCAAACAAGTTTGACTGTTCGCCCTTCAGGCTGTTGGTAAACCAACGTTCAAAATCCTTCGGATTTTGTAACCGCACTTTGGTTGATATTACTGATAGCGCAAGCGTCCACGCTTGTGCTGTAAATTCTGTTTTGGCACAAGCGTGGACGCTTGCGCCATCGATAGTGTTTTATTTTTTTCTTATTTCTGCTGGCGCGCGTCTCCCGACGCGTGCCAATTGTGTTGTTACAGCACGCGTCGGGAGACGCGCGCTATCGTTTGGGCTTTCCATCATGCCTTGAATAATTCCGCCGATAATTTCAATCAAAATCTCAATCACGCTTTAAATAACCTGTAAAAACGTTTTAAATTTCGACCGCACTTTTGGTTGATATTGTTGATAGCGCAAGCATCCACGCTTGTGCTGTAAATTCTGTTTTGGCACAAGCGTGGATGCTTGCGCTATCGGTGTGTTTCCCCGTATATACGTTTCACTAATTTATTCTTTTACCCTAGAAACAGATTTTATATCTATCTCATTCGATCTTATTAGGACAGACATAAAGTCTGTCCCTACAAAATATTTAGAAAACCGACCGCACTTTTACTTCGTCGCCCGCATCTGCGCAATAAACTTATCGAACAGATACGCCACATCATTCGGGCGGGCTGGCTTCGGGGTGGCCTTGGAAGCTAAACGCAGGTTGGTCAATGAGTTCGATGCCTTGTACGGAGTTGTCGAATAAAGAGCGGTGGGTTATGCGCACGTTTTTTTGGCAGGCTGTGTTCGTCCACTTCAAAGCCGTGATTTTGACTGGTGATAAGCACCTTTTGTGAAGCCAAATCTTGCACTGGGTGGTTGGCGCCGTGGTGTCCGAAGGACATTTTTTTAGTTTTGCCACCGACCGCCAAGCCGAGTAATTGATGCCCCAAGCAAATACCAAATAACGGTTTTTGCTTTGCAGTAAGGTTTGAATGGCTTGAATGGCGTAATCACAAGGTTCCGGATCGCCCGGGCCGTTGGAAAGGAAAATGCCGTCCGGGTTGAGCGCCAATACCGCTTCAGCGGAGGTTTTTGCCGGCACCACGGTGAGTTTGCAACCGCGTTCCGCAAGCATACGCAAGATGTTGTGTTTCACGCCGAAATCGTAGGCGACCACATGAAATTCGGGATTGTCAATTTTTGAGTAACCTTTGCCCGGTTGCCATTCGCCTTGTGTCCATTGGTAGGCTTCGGCACAAGTGACTTCCTGTGCCAGATCCTTGCCCGCCATGGAGCCGAAACTTTTCGCCAATTCCAGGCTTTGGCTTCGTCAATGTCGCCCGACATGATACAACCAGCTTGTGCACCTTTATCTCGCAATAAACGGGTTAAGCGGCGAGTGTCGATTTCGCTAATGGCGACAATATTGTTTTGTTTGAGATAGTCGGCAAGGGAAGATTGGGAGCGGAAATTACTGTGTTGCAATGGCAAATCGCGAATGATTAAACCGGCGGCATAAACCTGATTGGATTCAGTGTCTTCGTTGTTAGTGCCGGTGTTGCCGATATGGGGATATGTGAGGGTGACGATTTGTTTGGTATAAGATGAATCGGTTAAGATTTCCTGATAGCCGGTCATGGATGTGTTAAATACCACTTCGCCGATTGTAAAACCGGTTGCGCCAAGGGCTTTGCCATGAAAGACACTACCGTCGGCGAGGACGAGAATTGCCGCTTCGGACATAAATTACTCCTAATTTTATTTGGTCGAACACTTACGAATGTTCATTAACCTCAGTTTGAAAAACACCTTTGAAAACGACCGCACTTTTTAGTTATCGACCTGTTTTATGGGGGATTAATCAAACTGCCTCTGTTTTTGCCCCTGCCATGGCGGCAAAACGGGTTTATTCTAAAAGAGGATAGGGTTTCTGACAAGCAAAAATCCCTCAAGGGGCTAAATATTATTAGTAGGATGATATTTTTTTATAAAAATCAATTTTATGCCATTGTTTTTCTGTGGCTTTCTTGCGATTTGTCATGTTTTTAATTTTTTTATCGTTATTATCGTCGTTAATGGAAGTGTTATAATTTCACCGGGTTTAACCCAATAAAAAAATATTATTAACCTAAGAACCAATCAAACTATCTATTTCTGACATTGATAAGGAGTTAATGTGAAATTAGATGAACTTGCAAAGCTCGCGGGCGTATCCCTGTACAACCGTGAGCTATGTTGTGAACGGAAAAAGCCAAGCAATATCGCGTTAGTGACAGCACTATCGAGAAGGTGGAGGCCTTAATTAAACAATATGATTTTAAACCGAATGCCATGGCAGCGAGTTTACGTGTAGGAAAAAAAGCAAAACCATCGGTTTAATTATTCCCGACTTTGAAAATATCAGTTATGCCAAAATCGCGAATAATTTGGAAAATCGCTTGAGAGAAAAAGGCTACCAATTATTAATTTCCTGTTCTAACGACAAAGTCGAAAACGAGCAAGACTGCGTAAAACATTTACTGCAACGTCAAATAGATGCGTTGGTTGTCTCTTCTACCCTGCCTTACAATACGGATTTTTATCAAAATATCGAGATTCCTGTGGTGGGGTTTGATCGTCGAATTATGTCGCCGAATGTGGTGAATGTATTAACCGATGACGAAGGAGACGCCTATCGCTTAAGCAACTAATTATTACAACAAGCTAAGCAACAACGCATCCTGTTTTTCGGCGCATTGCCTGAATTACCAACCAGCCAAGAGCGTGAAAAGGGTTTCCGCAAGGCATTGGAAGAAAAAGACATTCCGGTGACGTATTTATATACGGATAAATTCCATAAAGATAATGCGGCGGCAGACTTTGCCCGTTGGTTGGATCAAAATGAACTGCCCACCACGATTTTTACAACCTCTTTCACTTTGTTGGAAGGCGTGTTGTTAGTGTTATTGCAACGCCAAGGTCATGTGCCGCATGATTTAATCATCGCTACTTTCGGACATTTTGAAATGTTGGAATTATTGGCAAATCCGGTGATTTGTAGTGTGCAGGATTACGACAAAGTATCCCTATCATTGTTGAATTTGGCTTTTTGATGCCATATCGAAAAACATAAAAACACGGTGAACACGACACCGTTAATGCGTAAAGACGGTTAAGTATCACTGTTCACGTTAGGAATAGTAACTCGGTGGGGAAAGCGGCTCCGGTTCCCCCAAAAAAAGTGCGGTTCTCTTTCCACCATTAAATCCCACACCGCCTGCAAACGGGCAAAAAACTCTCTCACCCGAACAAAAGAATATACTTGCGGATAATCCGCCACAAAACAAATGGCATCAATATTATGGAACTTAGCAATAAACAACGCGCGTTCGCAATGGAATTTTTGTGAAATAATCGTCAAGGAATGGGCTTTAAACACTTGGTCGGCGCGAATGACCGAATCCAATGTGCGGAATCCGGCAAAATCCAAATAAATAAATTCTTGCGGCACCCCCATTTTTTCAGATCTTTCAGCATGGTGCGAGGCTCATTATATTGAAGGGTGCGGTTATCGCCACTAATAATAGATAATCCACTTTTTCGCTTCAAATAAGCGCTGTGCAGCAAGCAGACGATTGTAATAAAACAAATTCAGCGTGTTATTGGCAAAATATTTTTGATGTGCCAAGCACTAAGCCATAAGGGCGATTCGGTATTTTTTCAATATCGTAATAAATATCCTTACGAACATAATAACCGATGGTTTGATCCACAATAATCAATAAAAAAGCAAAAAAAGCCACAAATATCGCCAAATAACGGATTGCCCGTTTAATTTGCAATAGGGTGAAGGCACTTTTGTAACTTTTTCTTTTAAATTCAATTTCATTGATCTTTCTTATGAGAAACGACTGCTGTCAAAAATAATGAAAAAGGATTGAAAATTCAAGTGTAATTTATTGATTTATAGACTTCAAAACTTCCAGATGTTTAGACGTCTAAATTTTTCTTGACAAGCTATAACTCAAGATGTAGTTTATGCGCTTATTATCTATAACAAAATTGCCGGCAATGACAATAAAAACCACCACTCTTTTTACCTATCAACCATTAGATCTCATCTTAGGCGGTCAGCTTGATCACATTGATGTGGCGTACCAAACCTATGGTGAGCTCAATGAGGATAAAAGCAATGTGGTATTAATTTGTCATGCGTTAACCGGCGACGCTGAGCCCTTATTTTTGATAAGGGAAGAAAACCAAGTTGGTTGGTGGCAAAATTTTATGGGCGATGGCTGGCGTTGGACACTTCCCGTTATTTTTTATTTGCTCCAATGTTCTCGGCGGTTTGCAAAGGCACAACAGGTCCGTCCTCTATTAACCCGAAAAACCAACCGTCCTTATGGCAGTCAATTTCCGTCCGTGATCGTGCAAGATTTGGTGAAAGTACAAAAAGCACTGCTTGATACCTTGGGCATCACTCATTTACACGCCGTTATCGGCGGTTCTTTCAGTGGAATGCAAGCAACGCAGTGGGCAATCGATTATCCTGATTTTGTCTCTAACGTGGTCAATCTTTGCTCATCGCTTTCCTTCAGTGCGGAAGCTATCGGTTTTTAACCATGTTATGCGTCAAGCCATTATTAACGATCCGAATTTCAACAACGGCGATTACTACAATGGCCCTCGGCCCGATAAAGGTCTGTCTATTGCTCGAATGCTCGGTATGCTCACCCTATCGCACCGACATACAATTAACCAAAGCTTTTTGGACGCGCTACCAAAAGCAGAAGGTGATTTGCAGGCGGATTATTTCCAAGTGGAGTCTTATTTAAGTTATCAAGGCCAAAATTCCTCGCCCGTTTTGATGCCAACAGCTATTTACACTTGTTACGCGCCTGGATTTTATACGATCCAAGCATCGGTTATGCCGATTTGAAAACCGCCCTTTCCCGCATTAAAGCCGGTTACACGTTAGTGGCGGTAGAAAATGATCAACTGTTTAAAAGTGCCGGAATTGCGTAAAAGCAAGCAATTATTGGAACAAAGCGGCGTGCGATTGACTTATCATGAATTTGCCTCAGATTACGGGCACGATGCATTTTTAGTGGACTATGCTTTTTGAAAAAGAAAATTCGAGATGGGTTGGCAGGCATACCGGCAGATTCGGAAGAAAAATTAAACCGCACTTTGATGCCAAATTTATTCATTTCAACTCAAAGTGCGGTTTGTTTTTTTAGCGTTTTTAAACTTAAAAATTGATGAAGCAAGGACAAGAATTAAGCCTAAAGAAAGCACAACCATCATCATTGCATAACCGAAAGTACCCATTTTTTACCTCATCTGTTATTAATTTTGCGTTAATCGTGGCGCATTTTAACAAAAAAATTTACGCAAAAAGCCAACCAAATCTAAAAAAAGTGTGACAATCCCCAAAATTTCTGCTTTTCCGCCCTTAACCAAAGCGGATTCCCTCTTTATAATAGCTAAAATTTTTTTACGGAGAAAAATCATGGCAACCATTAAAGACGTCGCTAAAAATGGCCGGTGTATCGACCACCACAGTGTCACACGTCATCAACAAAACCCGCTTTGTGGCACAAGAAACCGAAAAGTTGGTATTGCAAGCAATTGAAGCACTCAACTATTCCCCGAGTGCGGTGGCGCGTAGCTTAAAAAGTCAATACCACCAAATCTATCGGCATGATTGTCACCACCAGTGAAGCACCTTATTTTTGCTGAAATTATTCATGCCGTGGAAGAACATTGCTACCGCCAAGGCTATTCACTCTTTCTCTGTAACACGCAAAACAATGCGGAAAAAAATCAAAAACCATTTGGAAATGTTGGCCAAAAAACGGGTGGACGGTATTTTGGTGATGTGTTCCGAATACTTGCCGGACTCCTTAAACGTATTAACTAGCTTTGAAAGCATTCCAATGGTGGTAATGGATTGGGGCCCGAACGCCCATACGGACATTATTCAAGACAATGGTTTTAATGGCGGTTATTTAGCCACTAAACATCTTATTGAAAAACGGTCATAAACACATCGGCATTATCTCCGGCGAGCTTACTAAAACCCCTGCAAAAAAACTCGCTATGAAGGCTTTTCACACGCCATTGAAGAAGCCGGCTTAACGGTTAATCCGGATTGGGTGATGGAAGGCTTTTTGAACCGGAAGACGGCTATGAATGCATGAACAAAAATTTTTACGCCAAACAGAATTACCTACCGCCGTATTTTGTTGCAACGACGTTATGGCATTGGGGGCGATTTCCGCTATTGGCGAGAAAAGGCTTGCGCGTGCCGGATGATATTTCCATCATCGGCTATGACAATATTCACGCCTCCCGCTTCTATTCACCACCGCTTACCACTATTCACCAGTCCAAATCCCGTTTGGGCGTGCAGGCGGTCAATTTGTTATTCGAACGTATTAACCACAAATCCGATCAACGGGAAACGATCGAAATTCATCCTGAATTAGTGATTCGTAAATCGGTAAAAATGCTAAATCCAAAATAAAATCCATAGTCATGGGTAATTCCATCACCCATGGCTGTGGATAAACACTCTCCACCGAGAAATAAAGATTACCTAACCTATATTTTTAATATTCTTTAAACATTCCTATAACATTCAAAAACTTTTTCAAAAATCACCGCACTTTATTAGAAATAATCTACTTAATCCTGTATTTATTTAAACTAATAAATTAATTACGATTGATCTTTAATCTATTTTTTTGTTTATATCCTTTTATGTTTTAAGTATTTTTTTGTTTTTAATTTAGTGAGGTAACTATGATTCAGCAATACGCACAAATGCGACAGAACATCAGTATGTTGGAGCATTTTCTAGGGTGAGACCATTTGCGATGCGCAAGGCGATGCTATTTTTGCAACTCATTGAAAATATTCGGGTGTTATCAAAAATTCACGTAATGGTGATGACCAAGCGCGTCAACAGTTGCTACAAACGCTTTTCGACTATCTCCGATGACAATATCATTCCCGTCGCTCGCGCTTTCAGCCAGTTCCTCAACTAACCAATATTGCCGAGCAATATCAAACCATTTCCGTCATCATCATGATGAAGTATCTTCCAATCGTTCTATTGAAGCCTTATTTAAACGTCTGCAAGGTCAAAACCCTAGCACCAGAAGATATCATCAAAACCGTAGAAAAACTGTTGATTGAATTGGTGCTAACCGCCCATCCAACAGAAGTAACCCGCCGTTCGTTGGTACATAAAAATGTGGAAATCAACAAATGTTTGAGCCAGTTGGAGCATTCCGATTTAACCGAAAAAGAACGCAAAAGCCATTGAACGTCGCTTGTTGCAACTCATCGCCGAGGCGTGGCACACCAATGAGATTCGCACCAAACGTCCGACGCCGTTTGAAGAAGCTAAATGGGGCTTTGCCGTGATCGAAAACAGCTGTGGCAAGCGGTGCCGGAATTTTTACGTCAGTTCAATGAAAGTGCGGTTAAATATTTAGGCATTTCGTTACCGGTAGAACTGGCTCCGGTTCAGTTTTTCCTCTTGGATGGGCGGCGATCGCGATGGTAATCCGTTTGTCACCGCCAACGTCACCCGCCAAGTGTTACAACTTGCCCGCTGGAAAGCCGCCGATTTATTCTTAAAAGATATTCAACTGTTGGTAGATGAGCTTTCCATGCAACAATGCACTGAAGCCTTCCGTGCCAAATACGGCGATCATCCGGAGCCTTACCGCGTGGTTGCCAAAACTTTACGCACCAAACTTTCCGCCACTCTCACCTACTACGATGATTTATTGGCAAACCGTCCCCCACGTGCCACCAAAGAGGACATTATCACCACGAACGAACAGCTGTGGGAACCGCTGTATGATTGCTATCAATCGCTTATGGCATGCGGTATGCGGATAATCGCCAACGGATTGCTATTGGATTATTTGCGTCGCATTCGTTGCTTTGGCGTTACCCTTTCGCGGCTTGATATTCGTCAGGAAAGCACCCGCCACACCGAAGCATTGGCGAAGTACCCTGTTGCATCGGCTTGGGCGATTATGCCCAATGGAGCGAAGCAGATAAACAAAGCCTTTTTAATTCGAGAACTCAGTTCACGCCGACCGCTGATTCCGTTGGATTGGACGTCATCAGCAGAAACACAAGAAATTTTTAGATACTTGCAAAGTGATCGCAGAGCAGCCTCAAGGCGTGATTTCCTGTTACATCATTTCTATGGCACGCACCACGTCCGATGTACTTGCAGTACATTTGTTATTAAAAAGAATGCGGTGTGCCTTACCATTTTACCGGTAGTACCGTTGTTTGAAACCTTGGATGACTTAGATGCCAGCGAACAGGTCATGACCGAATTATTTAATATCGGTTGGTATCGTGGTGTCATTAACAACAAACAAATGGTGATGATTGGTTATTCCGATTCTGCCAAAAGACGCCGGCATGATGGCTGCCTCTTGGGCGCAATATCGGGCGCAAGAAGCTTGGTGAAATTATGTGAACAACAACACATTGAACCTCACTTTTATTCCATGGACGCGGTGGCACAACCGGACGTGGCGGTGCGCCGGCACACGCGGCCTTGCTTTTCCCAACCGCCACGCTCACTGAAAAACGGTTTGCGGGTAACGGAGCAAGGAGAAATGATTCGCTTCAAACTCGGCTTACCGGCTGTTGCCGTAGAAAGTTTGGATTTATACGCCAGCGCTGTGTTGGAAGCTAACTTATTGCCTCCGCCGGAACCGAAAACGGAATGGCGGGAGATTATGGACGAGCTGTCTGATTCTTCTTGCGCTATTTATCGAAATATTGTCCGAGGTGATAAAGATTTTTGTACCGTATTTTTCGCTCTGCCACCCCCGGAACAGGAACTGGCAAAATTGCCTCTCGGTTCCCCGTCCGGCAAAACGCAATCCTCATGGCGGGGTTGAAAGCCTGCGTGCCATTCCATGGATTTTTCGCGTGGATGCAAAAATCGCCTTATGCTACCGAGTTGGCTCGGCGCCGGTGCCTCCGTGCAAGAAGCCATTAAACAAAGGCAAACTGGCATTAATTGAAGAAATGTGCCAACACTGGCCGTTCTTCTCCACTCGGATTGGTATGCTGGAAATGGTGTTTAGTAAAACGGATATGTGGCTGTCGGAACATTACGATCAGCATTTGGTGAAACCGGAACTATGGTATTTGGGCGAATCCTTACGGAAACAGCTACAAGACGACATTAAAACCATTTTTGTCGCTTTTCCCATAAAGATCAGCTGATGTCTAATCTGCCTTGGATCGCCGAATCCATTGCTTTGCGTAATGTTTACACCGATCCGCTGAATTTATTGCAAGTGGAACTACTACGTCGCCTACGCGCCCAACCAAACAACCCGAATCCGGATGTGGAACAGGCGCTGATGATTACCATCACCGGTATCGCGGCAGGAATGCGCAATACCGGCTGGAGCGAAAAAGAAAGTGCGGTCATAAAAACGTTATTTTTTTCCGACCGCACTTTTCTCCGATTATGCTATGATGTGCGCCAAATTTAACTTACGGAATAAAAACACATGAGCGAACTCACCAAACTGGATCCCGATACGGCGATTGACATTGCTTACGATATTTTTCTTGAAATGGCACCGGAAAAATCTCGACCGGCCGATATTTTGTTATTCAACCTGCAATTTGAAGAGCGCGGTGCCGTGGAATTTGTAGAAAACCGCCAACAACTGGGAAGAAGAAATCGGCGTGTTAATCGATCCGGAAGAATATGCGGAAGTGTGGATTGGCTTGGTAAACGAACAAGATGAAATGGACGAGGTGTTCGCCAAATTCCTCATTTCCCACCGCGAAGAAGATCGCTAGTATCACATCATTTGGAAAAATAATTAATATAATCTAAAGGTACACCAATGAAATTTACTAAATTAATAATAAAAATTATAAAGGAATCCAAAAACATAACATTAAATATGCTTCCTTCTGGATGTGATATATTCACATTAATAGGTTTAAATGAGAGTGGAAAAACATCTATTTTGGAAGCAATTAGCCAATTTAACCCAGCATTAACAGAAGATAGTCAAGAACTAAAACAACTTTATTCAACATCTATTGAAAAATAGATCCAGTAAAAACTTATACCTAAACATTCTAAATCTAATTTTTAACGATAATATTGTAATCAAGGCTACACTAAGTTTAACTAATACAGATAAAGAAGAAATAATAAAACATATTACAGAGGATAGTAATAACCCATATATTATAGAGCATCTAAATAATGAGATAACTATTTCTCAAACTTTTTAAGTTTGAAAACTCAGATTATATAAAAACGACATAATTATATAACCTTTGATTTTTTATATAAAAAGAAAAAGGAAAAATCTTCATTTAAGAAAAATAAATCTATTTAGTGAAGATATACCTAGAAATTTCATAATATAATATACAATAAGATTAAATCTCTCATACCAAGCATTTATTACTTTCCAACTTTTTATATTTAATCAACCTGAAAAATAAAAATTTCAGGAAACAATCAAAGTTCTATTGATAAAATATATACTCGAATCTTGGAAAAATATTGCTCATTCAACAGAAAGTAAGCTTTGATCTACATAAACATATAATAGAAAGAGCATTAACTGATAACGATAATGCTGAGATGCATTACAATCATCGTTAGACCAAATGTCTGCGTTAATAACGGAAAAAAGTATTTGGCTTATGGCATAATATATTACAAGGTGATTTTTAATGGAAAGGAAATATCATTAATCTGTACAAAAAGATGATTTCGATGATGTGTATATTCAATTTCAAATAAAAGCAAGGAATATCTAGATATAATTTTATGGAGCGTTCTCCCTTGGATTTAGGTGGTTCTTTTCATTTCTATTATTTACTTTATTTAATCAAAAAGAAAAAGGGAAAAATATTCTATTCCTGCTTGATGAACCAGCATCTAATCTTCACGCAAAAGCACAAGAAGAATTATTAAAAAGCTTTTGCACAAGTAACAAGCAATGGTAATCAAATAATTTACTCTACACATAGTCATTATTTAATTAATCCAATCTGGTTAGATCAAGCTTATATAGTTTCTAATAAAAGCAACAGATTATGATCATGTAGATGATCGAAATTTACATGGTAACGAAAACACTTTAATTTCAATTGATACTTATCGAAATTATGTTACATCAAATCCAACAAAAACAACATACTTTCAACCAATATTAGATAAATTACATGTAACTCCAAGCATGCTAGATTGCATAAAACCATCCGTACTAGTTGAAGGAAAAAGCGATTATTTAATTCTAGAATATGCAAGATCAGTTTTATTAAATAAAACTGTTGATATTGACATATTACCTCTTGGAGGAGCAACAAAATGCGAAGCTCTTATTAGTATTTTAAAAGGATGGGGAGTTCCATTTTTGTATAATTTTTGACGATGATAAAGTTGGTAAGAGTATGTCTAGAAAAATTCAAGAAGATTACATTTTAGATAATAATATAGTTTTCACGTTAAAAATTTTGATGAAACGTTATCAGGTAAAGAAATTTCAAGTATATTATCTGAAGAAGACAAAGTAATTATAAAAGACTATTTTCAGAAAACATCTCTTTCACCTAAAAATGAAAAATCTTCAATCCAATTATTTTTTCAGTGAACATCTAGCAAAAAAGAACACATTAAACTTTCTGATAACTTTATGATAAAAACATATTAATGATAAAATTGAAGAATTCTTTTAAAAATAAAGCATTATAATTAAATAATGTGTAGCTTAACACTCTATATTTATAACTGGAACCTCCTTTTTCAACTAAAATAAAATAAACTGAAAAATTACAACACCAACCGCTTATTATGAAATGGCTGCAATGTGCAACGATGGCCCACACTGAGAATAATCATGTTTGGGGAAGCGGCTGCGGATGATTTTATACAGCAATTCTTCCGTCGGTTCGTCCAGTGCTGATGTGGTTTCGTCTAAAAATCACATCGGGTTGCATCAGAAGAATGCGAATAAACGCCACCCGTTGTAGCTCACCCGGTGAAAAGAATAGCTTGCCAATCGTTGGATTCGTTAAGAGACGGAATGTATTTGCTCAAACGACACTGCTCCATTGCCAACCCAATTCACCACGTTTAGGCTCAATATTCGGATAGCAAATCGCTTTCGCGTAACGTGCCTTGCGGCATATACGGGCGTTGTGGCAGAAACAGACTATTGCTACATGGACGCTCTACCCGACCTTCCGTATCAAACGGATAAATCCCCCGCAATGGCTTTGAGTAACGAGGTTTTTCCTGCGCCTGACGGGCCTTGAATTAACAAAAGCATCGCCATTTTGCAAAATCCACGTTCAAATCCTTCAATAAGACTTTTCCGTTGCCGTCTTTAATCCCGAAATGATGCAATGACACCCGATGGGAACATTCCACCGGTTGATGAATCTCTGTGCCGTCCAATTCGTCTAATTTGGTAAAAACCATACAAACGATTGAGACGCGCTTGATACAACGTGAATTCTTCATAGAACAAGCGGAAGAAAGACAACGCCCGCATAAGCCGATTGAAGGCTTGCACCGTTTGGTGCATATCGCCTAATTTCACCTGTCCGGCAAAGAAACGCGGCGCTTGCAACATGAGCGGTAGAATCATGGCAATTTGCGTCACGCCGGTATTAAACCCGTCCAACCCCAACATACGGCGCATAATTACCCAACGGTTGTGAATGATAGCGTGAAATTTCGCTTGTAAATTTGACCGCTCTTTTGTTTCACCACCGTAAAACGCAATACTTTCTGCGTTATCACGCACGCGAATTAAGGAATAACGGTAATCCCCGTTCAATCGTTCTTTATCAAAATTCAATTTAATCAGTGGGTGCCCAATCCAAACGGAAAGTGCGGTGGCGACGATGATAAAAATATAAATAAAGAACACCACGCCTTTCGGAATCGGCACGCCGAGCAACACCAATATCCCTGACAAGCCCCACAGAATAATCGTAAATTCAATGGTGGACATCACGGAATTAATCAAGCCTTGCAACATGGTAACCGTGCCGCTAATAAATTCGCGGGCATCTTGTTCGATACGTTGATCGATGTTATCCGGCAATTCTTTTTTCGTATTTCAGACGATAATAATTTTTATAGCGCAACCAACGCACCAGCATTTCATTATTGAGTTTTTTTCTAACCAACGAATTTCAAAAAAAGCTGTCGTACGAAATAATTGATAATGGAATGGATAATTTTGAACATCACCAACAAGGCATTCAGCCCGGCAAAAAAACCAAAAAGGCATCGGCTTTTTGTTCTTGTAACGAGGTATAAAGCCCGTTATAGAAAAAAGAATTCAGCACGCTGATTCGCACTTCCAGCAAAATCAAGGTCAGCAACAATAAAAGCAAACCGATAATTTTGTATGCCGACGAGGTTTGCACACAAGGTTGTGTAATCAGCCAAAAGCGTTGCCCGAAGTCTGTTCGTTTAAGCGCCAATGCCAATACCGCCAACACCGTCGATACGCCCAAAAGTGCGGTCAAAAATCCAAGATAAACTATTATTAACTTCTGTTTGCCAATCCATTTGAATATCCAAAAAGAAAGGGCGTTAAACGCCCTTTAGGGATGAATGTATTTAATTAGAATTCCACTTTGGTATTAAAGATAAACTCACGTCCATAACCTAACGCCACCGGAATCAGCGTGTTTGTTGCATTGCCTGAAGTGGATGGGAAGTAGGTTTTATCCGTTAAGTTTTTACCGTTAAGTTGGAATGACACTTTCTTGCCGGAGATTTTTGGTATCGTAGGCAATGAAGGCGTCATACACCACGGCGTGTGGCAACTTATAAGAGAGGGTATAAGTATTGTTATACGCATACCAAGATCCTAAATAACGGGCGCCACCGCCAACACGGATATTGCCGAAATCAAATTCGCCCACATTATGAGCTAAGAATAAAGAGGCTTGATGCTTCGGTACGCCGGAAAGCTGTTGATTCACCGCATCAGGGTATCTTTCATTTTCTAAGGATTTTACTTTGGTGTAAGTATAGTTCGCCGCCACGCTCAACTGATCGGTAAGCTGACCGTTTAAGTCAAATTCCACACCGCGGGAACGTTGTTTGCCGACGATATTTAATTCGGCATTAGCGCCGCTACCCACCGCTTCTGCCACATTACGTTTATTGATGTTAAATAACGAAACCGTTGCATTAAAACCGGCATTTTCATACTTTTGCACCAATTTCAACGGATTTGCCTTGTTCAGGTTTCAAATCGCCGTTCACAGGGGTTGCAACGCTCATTTGCGGACGGAATGATTCCGAGTAATTGGCAAAGGTGGCAATATTCGGCGTAAATTTATATACCGCGCCTAATTGATAAAGCAATTTTGCCATCGTGCTGATCCGTATTACCGGTCTTCGTTACGTTTTGCCCTTTTGACACATCACAATTTGCTGCATTTAAGCAATGGCGGCCGGCAAATTGGTCAAAATACTCATAACGCAAACCGCCGGTGACAATGAAGCTGTCAGTGAAATAAGCGGTATCTTGAACATAAACACCGACAGTTTTTAAATAGTTATATTGGTAAGCATTGCCGTTGCCGTTTTTTCTTCTGCGCAACAGGATTGGTGTAGTTTGGATGATCAATATTAATATCGGAATTCATGATGCCTTGGTTATAAATTGGGCCAAGATCACGAACATTACGCATCACATCCACACCAGCGACAAAACGGTTACCAATCTCACCAATACCGAATTCACCCACGATATTTAGTGTTCCGCTATGCACGCGTTGATCGCCTTGTTGTTGCTCAATGGCACGGCGGGCTTTGCGTGTATTGACATTAATATTCGAAATACGCGCTTGATTATAGAAATATTCATAACGGGCATAGTTATAACCGGCGTTTAATTTCCAGTTATCGTTAAGTTTATACTCAACTTTAAAAATCAATGTTATCGGTTTTTTGCCGTGGTTTCATTATTCGGTTCGTCTAAACGACGGGAGACCGGAATATTCGGCAGAGAATTTGTCGCCGTTAATAAATTCGTCCCACGATCAAACGGCTCAAGAATATCTTTATGTTCATACGCCACTAAGACTTTGGTGGTGTCATTTTCCCAAGAAAGAGAAGGCGCGTAAGTGGTGTTTTTAATTTTGCCGAAGTTACGCCAGTAATTCTTTTCTTGTTTGTCATAAATAAAACGATAAGCAAAAACCATTGCCTAAGCCACCGGTGAAATCCACTTGTGTTCCCCCACAAACTATGATTTCCCAATGTGCCACCCACTACATATTTCAGGGGTTTGTTGCGGTTTTTGGTAATGATATTGACGACACCACCCGGATCTTGAATGCCATAAAGCACAGAGGCAGGGGCCTTTTAAGACTTCAACGGTTTCCGTGGTGGCGCTAAAGTTCTTGGCAGGTCCGGCTTGCAAGCCGTTACGCATAATTGAGTTATCACGATTGCCGCCGAAACCGCGTTTTTTGAATAGAATCAAACATTCCGCCTAAGGTATTGGCTTGACTAACGCCACTCACATTGTAAAGCGCATCAATTAAGGGATGCTGGTTTGCGATCTTTTAATAATTGGGTGGAAAGAATATTCACCGTGTTCGGTGTATCCAGCACAGGCACCTCGGCTTTTGATACCACAGACGTCCCGGCGGTTTGATAACCATTTTGCTTAATGCCGGTATCTTCAACAGTGATTTGTTCAAGATTTTTCCGCTTTTTCTTCCGCATAAGCAGACATGGATACCGCCGTTAAAAGTGCGGTGGAAATCACGCTTAATTTAAATTTCATAAAGATTCCCTTTTCGAGTCAAAAACGGCGACAGTATAGCTGAAAAAGTTTTAGCTGAAAAAGAGAATTATTCTTTTTAAGAACAATAAAAAAACATCTTGAAAAAAACGACCGCACTTTAGATGAAAAAAGCCTGTTACAAAAGGTAACAGGCTGATGTTTATTTTTAATTTTTCCAACTGTGCCAACAGGACATCGCCTGTCTGCCCTTGGGTTTTGCGGAGACGATAAATTAATAAGGCGGCTGCTAAGGTTAAACTCACGACAAAGGCAGTCCAAAAACCTTTTGGCAGCAATGCCACCCGGCACGATAAAATCGGTGCGGGCTAACGCGTAAACCGAGTGGCATACCCACCACCCAATAGCAAAACAAGGTGATGTATAAAATGGCTTTGGTGTCTTTATAACCACGTAGCACGCCACCAATAATCACTTGAACCGTATCGGAAAATTGATATAAAGCTGCCAGTAATAACAGCGATCCCGCCATCGCAATCACTTCCGTATCTTTCACAAAGATCGCGGCAATCTGTTCCCGCAAAATTACCGTTAAAAATGCAGTAATTATGGTGATGGTTAAACCGACTGCCAGAGCGGAATAAGACACCAGTTTTCGCTCCGCGCGGGATTTTTTTCACCCTAAACGTTGACCCACTAAAATGGTTGTCGCCATGCCCAATGACATCGGTAACATAAATACAAAGGCGCTGGTATTCAATGCAATTTGATGGCTGGCCACCACGTCCGCGCCCAAAGGCGATAAGAATAATGATGTCAATGCAAATAAGGCCACTTCACAACACAACGCCACCGCAATAGGAAAGCCGAGTTTCAGCAACTTAATCAACGTGTGCATATTCGGGCGTTCAATAATATTGGCAAAGACCTGTAAATCACGTTGATTTCTCGCCCGCATGCAATAGGTAATCATTAAAAAGCACATCACCCAATTCACAATTGCCGTGGCAATGCCACAACCTACCGCGCCGAATGCCGGTATGCCAAGTTTGCCGTAAATCAAAAATATAGTTAAGGGAATGTTGAGCATTAAACCGAGGGAAAGTAATCACCATAGCCGGCTTGGTTTTGGCAATGCCATCGTTTTAAACAGCGAAAAGTTAATCATCAACAGATAGCCCGGCAAGCCCCCAAATCATGGCATGTAAATAGCTGCTTGTGATCTCCGCCAAACGTGGCTCCATATCCATGCGTTGTAGTACAAAGTCGCTATGCTGAATCAGTAAACCTAATGGAATACAACTGAAAATAACAATCCAAATACCTTTGTCGTACTTGATGAGCAATACGTTTGCGTTGTCCCGAACCGTTTAAATAAGAGATCGTCGGCGGCAACGCCAACACAGACCATGACCAAATAAAACCAGCGGCAACCAAATAGATGCCCCCACAGAAATGGCAGCCATGTCAGCCGAGCTAACCCGCCCGGCCATGATGGTATCCACCAAGCCCATGGAATTTTGCGCAATTTGCGCAAGCAAAATCGGAATGGCGATAGCAATTAATTTTTTAGCTTCAATATGATATTCTTTGACGAAGTTTACATTCATAAATAAATAGATTTCGAGGTCATTATGTTTACAGGCATTGTGCAAGGCACCGCACAAATTAAGGTCATTACGGAAGGGGCTAATTTTAGAACACACGTTGTGGAAATGCCACAAGAAATGCTGAAAGGATTACAAATCGGTGCATCTGTTGCACACAACGGCGTGTGTTTAACCGTCACGGAAATCAAAAGGCAATTTGGTGAGTTTCGACTTAATGCAAGAAACCTGAAAATCACAAACTTGGGCGAATTGCAGGTCGGTGATTTCGTGAATATCGAGCGCGCCATGCAAATGGGCTCAGAAATCGGCGGGCATATTTTATCCGGCCATGTGTATTGCACCGCTGACATCGTTGAACGCATTCCTTCCGAAAACAACCTGCAAATTTGGTTCCAACTGCCGAATAAAGACATAATGAAATATGTATTAACCAAAGGCTTTATTGCCGTGGATGGCATTAGTTTAACTATAGGTGAAGTCCGCGAACAAAGCTTCTGCGTCAACCTGATTCCGGAAACCATTCATCGTACGCTAATTGGCAAGAAAGAGGTGGGCGAAAAAGTCAATATTGAAATCGATCCGCAAACGCAAGCCATTGTGGATACGGTGGAACGTTATTTGGCACAGAAAGCAGTCTCAAAAAGTGCGGTTGTTTTTAGCGGCGTTTTTCATCAGAATTTATTGGCTAAAACGCCCGTTTTTGCTTTTAGAATCAGCCATCAATTTTTTCAACGAGATTATTATGTCTATTACATTATCAACCAAAACAAAAACAATACTTAAAAGGCCTCGCTCATCATTTAAGCCCTGTAGTCATGTTAGGCGGCAATGGTTTAACGGAAGGCGTGTTGGCGGAAATTGATTTATCCCTGAGCCATCATGAACTGATTAAAGTGAAAAATTTCCGGTTCCGATCGTGAAACCAAGCAATTGATTGTCAATGCTATCGTGCGTGAAACCGGTGCCGCGGAAGTACAAACCATCGGTCATGTGTTAGTGTTATATCGTCCAAGCGAAGAAAATAAAATCCAACTTCCGCGTAAATAACCTAAAAAGTAAACATGAAAAAAGGCAGTTTAAAACTGCCTTTTTATTATCCGTTTTAGCGAGTTTAAACATACTCTACTTCGATAATTTCAAATTCCACCACACCACCCGGTGTGGTGATATTCACGACATCATCCTGTTCTTTGCCGATTAAACCGCGCGCAATCGGCGAATTCACCGAAATCAAGCCGTTTTTAATATCCGCTTCATCATCCCCCACAATGCGGTAAGTGACTTCATCATCCGTATTGGTATTGACCAGCCACCGTCGCACCAAAAATCACTTTGCCGTTATTCGGGATTTTGGTGACATCAATACTTGGCAGTTCGCGAGCTTGCCTTCAATTTCTTGAATACGACCCTTCACAGAATCCTTGTTGTTCACGGGCGGCGTGATATTCTGCATTTTCTTTTAAGTCGCCGTGTTCGCAGCTTCCGCAATAGCTTTAATAATTTCCGGGCGGCGTTCGTTTTTTTAAATATTCTAGCTCTTTGCGTAAAAGTTCCGCTCCACGAACCGTCATTGGAATTTGTTGCATATAGGATTTTTCCCTTAATTTAGATAAAAGAAAAAAACTGTGGGATCGTCATGATCCCCAGTATAAATTAACCATGTTGCGAGAAAAACTTTACCTCGTCTGTTCGCGTACTATTATTGTTCGTCTTACAAAAAATAGCAACCACAAGTCTGAATTATGTATAAGTTTTCACCACGTCGAATTCTCTCAAAAATCCGTATTTTTTTCCTCGCGCTAACCGCCTCTGCAAATACCTTCGCCGATGTCAATTTGAATCAACACCTCAGCAATTTGCCCGATGGAGCGAGTCTCGCATTTTATCGCTAAAAACCTAAGTCAGGATAAAATTGTCGCCGATTATCAAGGACAAACTTTCATGTTGCCGGCCAGTACACAAAAAGTCTTCACTGCGTTGGCCGCCAAATTGGCACTTGGCGATTCATTTCAATTTCAGACCGCACTTTTAACCAACGGTAAAGTTCAAAATGGACAATTAGACGGCGATTTAATCGTCCGTTTCACCGGCGACCCGGATTTAACTAGCGGTCAACTCTTCAATTTGTTGTCGGAACTGAAAAAGCAAAATATCAATAAAATCAACGGCAATCTAATTTTGGATACCTCCGTCTTCACCAGCCATGATCGCGGATTAGGCTGGATTTGGAACGATTTAACTATGTGTTTTTAATTCACCACCGGCGGCAGTGAACATTGATAATAACTGCTTTTATGTGGATATTGACGCCAACCAACCACCCGGCGAGCAGGTGAAATTTAACGTGCCGTCGCAATATCCGATCCAAGTATTCGGACAGGTTTATGTAGCAGATAAAGAAGAAGCGCCTTATTGCCAGTTAGATGCTTTTAGTACACGACAACAACCGTTATCAAGTAAAGGGTTGCTTGGCACGCCAAAGTAAACCGTTCGGATTAAGTTTTTGCAGTGCAAGACCCCGATGCCTTTGCGGCGGCAATGATTCAACGCCAATTAAAACGCTTAAGTATTGAATTTAACGGAAAGGTTCAACAACCCTATCGTCAGCAGCAAGGCCAAGTATTGGCACAACATTTATCTAAGCCGTTGCCCGAACTCATCAAAAAAATGATGAAAAATCCGACAAACCAAATTGCCGATGCTCTATTTCGCACGATTGCTTATCAGCAATATAAACGCCCGGCTTCCTTCCAACTTGGTACGTTAGCCATGAAAAAAGTATTATCGCAAGTGGGTATTAAATTCGGCAATAGCATTATCGCCGACGGTTCGGGCTTATCCCGTCATAATCTCATCGCGCCACAAACCATGTTGCAGGTGTTGGATTACATCGCCAAAAATGAAGACAAATTGCATTTACTGGATACCTTCCCTATTGCCGGAGTAGACGGCACTTTGAGCGGACGCGGTTCCTTAATCAATCCGCCGTTAATAAAAAATGTGATTGCGAAAACAGGTGCGTTAAAAGGTGTATACAATTTGGCAGGCTACCTCACCAACGCGCGCGGTGAAAAAGTCGCATTCGTTCAATTTATCAATGGCTACTCCACCGGCGATCTTGAAAGCAAAACCAAGCGTGCGCCATTGGTACAATTTGAAAGCGGTGTATAACGCCTTATATCAGGATTAATTTCAGCGAATTGAAAAACTAAAAGTGCGGTGGATTTTTCGTTGCGTTTTAAAAACGTTTGAAAAATCCACCGCACTTTTTCTAATAAATGGTCTGATTATTTATTAATTAAGCTCAAAAATTCTTTTGCGTGTTTCACGATCTTCTAAGAATACTCCACCAAAGGCGGATGTCACCGTATAACTGTTGGTGTCTTTAATGCCGCGACATTTCACACAGAAATGGGTGGCCTTCACATACACTGCCACATCTTCCGTTTCCAAAATCGTTTGAAAAGCCAATAAAATTTGCTCTGTTAAGCGTTCTTGCACTTGCGGACGTTGAGCGAAGAATGCCACCACGCGATTAATTTTCGATAACCCGATCACCCAGTTTTTAGGGTAATAAGCCACGGAAACCATGCCGTCGATCGTGACAAAATGGTGCTCGCAGGTGCTGGTTAAGGTAACATCATTGACTAACACCATTTCGCTCACCTTCATACGATTGGCGATATTGGTGATTTTCAGGGAAGTTGGCATAATCCAAACCGCTAAAAATTTCATCAACAAACATTTTGGCAAGGCGGGAAGGCGTTTCTTCAATGCTGTCGTCACGTAAATCCAAACCGATTAAACGCAATACTTCGCGCATATGTTGTTCAATGTGTGTGCGACGTTCATCTTTACTTTCATCCAACACAATCATTGGCGTTTCGATTCCTTTCTGACGCAGAGCGTTACGCACTTTCTCCGCTTCAGGTGAAATGTGATTCATTTACTACTCTCAATTGGGGCATTTATCAAAATAATGCGGCATTTTAGCAAACTCCAAGGCAATAATAAAATGAAGATAATCGCTATGTAGCATGAAAACTTTTAGTATAATGACCGCACTTTTTTATTCTTAAAGGATCCAGTATGTTGCCCTTATCTCAAGCTCTTGAACAAATGCTAAATCAGCTCCCATCCCCAACTTCTACGGAAACACTCCCGATTAACGAAGCGGGCCAACGCATTTGCGCAGAAGATCTCGTTTCGCCGATTAACGTTCCTTCTTTCGACAATTCCGCTATGGACGGTTATGCCGTACGATTGGCGGATTTACAACAATCCATGACACTATCCGTTGCCGGCAAAGCCTTTGCCGGTGCGCCTTTTGAGGGAGAATGGACGGCACAAAGTGCGGTCAGAATCATGACCGGCGCAATGATCCCACAAGGGGCTGATGCGGTAGTGATGCAGGAAGAGGTTCAGGTAAACGATGACGGCACGGTGACATTTCACGCATTACCAAAATTAAAACCAAAACATTCGTCGCATTGGTGAAGACGTGAAACTGGGCGATGTGGTATTAAAACAAAGGGTGCCTTACTCAATCGCCGTTTCTTTGCCATTGCTTGCCTCTCTCGGCATCGAAAAAGTTAAGGTTTTCCCACGCTTAAAAGTGGCGGTGCTTTCTACCGGCGATGAACTGGTACCGGTAGGACAACCGCTGCAAGCCGGTCAAATTTATGACACGAACCGTTTTACCGTAAAACTGTTGTTAGAAAAACTAAACTGCGATGTGTTGGATTTTGGTATTTTGCCGGACAACGAAGCGCAATTTGAAAAAGCCTTTGTAGAAGCACAACAACAAGCGGATTTGGTCATCACCAGTGGTGGCGTGTCTGTGGGGAAGCGGATTTCACCAAACATATTTTTAGAGAAAGTCGGCAAAAATCAACTTCTGGAAAATCGCCATTAAACCGGGCAAACCTTTTGCTTTTGGAAAATTAGAAAATGCGTGGTTCTGCGGCTTACCGGGCAATCCGGTGTCGGCCTTGGTGACTTTCTATCAATTAGTGCAACCGGCTATCGCCAAGTTGAGCGGTTACAGCCAATGGAAAGCGCCGATGCGTTTATCTGCCATCGCCTCAACCAACTTGAAAAAGCCCCGGGACGCTTGGATTTCCAACGGGGTTTCTATCAACTCAACGCGCAAGGGCAAATTGAAGTGCAACCGGTGGGCTTCCAAGGCTCACATTTGTTTAGTTCCTTTGTGAAAAGCAACTGCTTTTATTGTGCTGGAACAAGAGCGTGGCAACGTCGCCGCGGGCGAAACCGTCACCATCGAGCCTTTCAACGATTTATTACGCTAATACATTGAGTTTTGTTAGGAATTAACTCATCAAGAAGAATTGCGCTACAACCGCCAAATCGTGTTGAAAGACATTGATTTTTGACGGACAAGAAACGTTAAAAAAAGTAGCAAAATGCTGATTGTCGGTCTCGGCGGATTAGGTTGTGCCGCCAGCCAATATTTAGCCGTTGCCGGTGTGGGATATTTAACCTTACTGGATTTCGACACCGTAGATTTATCCAATTTACAACGCCAAGTGTTGCACGACGACAGCCGCCTTGGTATGCCGAAAGTGGAATCGGCGAAGCTTTCCTGCAACGTTTAAATCCACATATTGAGGTCAATCCAATCCATCAATTATTGGATGAGCAACAACTTCACGACTTGGTTGGTAAATTTGATGTAGTGTTGGATTGTACCGATAACGTCGGCACACGCAATCAATTAGACACGGCCTGCGCCGCCCATAAAATTCCGCTGGTTTCCGGCGCGGCTATTCGTATGGAAGGACAGGTTTTCCGTTTTCACTTATGAAGACAACACACCGACCTATCATACCCTTAGCCGTTTATTCGGCGACAATGCTTTAAGCTGTGTAGAAGCCGGCGTGCTGGCGCCCATTGTCGGCTTAGTTGGATCTATTCAAGCTCTAGAAGCCATCAAAGTGCGGTTAAAAATCGGCAAGAATTTATGTGGCAGATTGTTGTTGATTGATGGAATGACCATGTCGGTGAGAGAAGTCAAATTGCCGAATATCAGCATGTAAAACAGTGGCAACACGCAATGGAAAATGCGTGCTGCCATTAACGTTTTTAAATTTTCAATTACACTTTTCTAAAAAAACACCTTTAAAATCCACCGCACTTTCCCCTCGCCATCCCAATCAAAAACAATCGCTTAATAAAAACGGGCTGTGTTATCTCAAAAGATGGCTTCTAACCGTAAAAATGCACCGACGTGGTGGCTACGCCCTTGTTTTTTATCATTGTAGTAATTCAGTTCAGGCTGAATAAAAAACCACTGACGTAAAAATCGGCTGACGCCAACTAATAAATGGGCCATATTGGTTAATATGAAATTTTTTATTTTCGATATCACCACCAATAAAAAAATGCCATAATTCAGACGTTTATAGTTGTTGAAAGTCGTGCTGACGATAAAAACTGTTACCCCAAGAGTTTCTTTCATCTACATCATGTTCGGACTGCAAATACAGCTGATTAGCGATAAAGGTGTTATCTGAAGTCCGATACTTATTTTCAAAGTTCGTCCGCAAATAATGTTTACTATTGCTACCGTAGCGGTAAATTTGCTCCAATCTGGTAGAGAAACGCTCGGTAATAAACCATTCTTTTCCAACTCTAAAGCGTAAATAAATATCGCTACCGGAACGAATACCCAGATCGATATCAGTATCAATGCCTAACTTTTTAATGTAGTCAGACCAACGTAAAGCCAACTGAAGCATTATCTTCCCGAGTTTGACGTCGATCATAATGTTTATTTTTTTATTCAATGGTTGGCTATAAACCTTACCGATGTGGTTTTTGTCTCGTGATTCATTATCTAAATCTTCATCACCGAAAGACCAAAGCTCAGCTGTTTTTCAAGGTCGGTAGGCGAATCTTTCCCACGGACACGTGGTTTAACGGAAAAGTGATCGTAATGATTCCACTGGCTATCCAACATGATACGCAAGCCGGCAGTCGCAGGCTGTTCGGGATCAGGCTCCCCCATCCATTCATCTAGCGTATGAGCCCAACTCCGCAGTTTGGTACGTATTTCTTGATGTTGTTCATCTACCCATGTTTTTTTCCTGCTCTTCAGCCAAAACACCTAAGGACGGTAGCAAACCGATAAAAACAGATGCTGTCAACAAATGGGATTTTTCATGTAGAGCTCCTTTACTTATGTTGATGCCGTATTAACCCTATCTTATTAGATTTAACCGCCCCTATGATAGCGCTAATCGCAATGCTTTTTGATGTCATCGTAGAAAAGTACTACCTTTAAAAGCCCCTTAAACCGATTTACGACAAACTTGCCACAAAAAAATTCACAGGTAAATGACTGATAGCGTACAAATGAATGATAGCGCGTCTCCCGACGCGGGCTGTTTTTAAAACGCAGCAATTTCTTCCGAAATGATGTGGCAGTTGCACTGAAAGCTAATGCTTCGACAAGCTCAGCAAGCGTTTTGTACATTTGCTACATAATACCGTTTTTTGTCACCGCACTTTTTCTGTAGCGCTATATTCCAACCACAAAAAAGCCACCGAATATCGGTGGCAAATTATGAAAAGACCAGTATTTATTTAGATGAAAACTTGTTTCAAGAAGGTTTGACGCGAGGACGTTAAAGCCGAGTTTTTCCGCTTCATTGACTAAATTCATCGCCTTGTTTACATCATTGGCTTTTTCAGCGCTTTAGTCACGGCCTGATTGAAATAGGCTTCGTGTCTTGATCCACAGGCGTATTCACTGCCTTTAGGGTGCCGCAGCTGCGGTGGATTTCACCGGAGCTGTAGCCCTGTCCAACAGGTTGTGAGGCTTTTTCGGATGTAAAGACTTTCGTTGGTATGCCAATAAAACGCGTACCGTTTGAATTTGTCACGTTAATTTGAATTTCGCCGTTCAAGCTGTGTTTAATCTCAATATCATTTAACGCCGGCGGCTGATGGCCTGTGCCTTTAGCATAGCTTTTTGCCGGATGCGGCATCATGGTTGTTTTGGCTAAATCTTGTTGAGTCGTGTAAATCAACAAATAAATATAATCCTGACTGGCTGCCGGTGAGATTTAACTCTGCAGAGAAACGATTCAGTGCCATTCCACGTTCTTCATGGAATTTAAAGTCGGAAGAAGGATAAACCGCCGCCACATTAAAATTGCTGTCCAAAAACCACCGCACTTGGTACAAATACGCTTTTTATTTTTCGATAGGACTAATAATTTCCACTTCTAACGTGCCTTGATTTTGCAGGGAATGCGATATGCAGCAACCGGGCTTTCTACACCGGCAAATGACGCGGTAAAGGCTTGTTTTTGCTGTTCGGATAATGTTGTTTTAACTTTTTCGGAAAAATGGCACATCCTGCCATTGAACATGAGAGAGTTGGTTCGGGTTAATATGGATAGGCGTGTCAGCCCAACTTGAAGAACTTACAGCCATATTCGCCAATAAAAGTGCGGTCAAAAATTTCATTGTTTTTCATATTAACCTCAGAAAAATGATTTTATAAAACGGATTAAAAAACAGGAAGTTGTGCTATCCGCTATTGGCAGATAGCACATTACAGTGGTGATTACCACCAAGCCTCAAATTGAACACCTGCGATAAATTCGCCGTCTTTCGCTTTGTAACCTAAGTTTGTGCGATTTTTCAGTGTTGAATTTATCGTTCCAGTGAGCGTAAGTACCGAATACACGGATTGCCGGACGCGCCCAAATGCTGTTACCGGCTTGCCATTGTTGCGCAAGAGTCACTTTAGTTAAGTCATTTTTCTTGCCTGTAGCTTGGTCTTTCACGCGGTCGTAGCCAAGCTCCATTAAAGGTACTCATGGTATTTGTCCATTTATACATTGGACGCACGCCGGCAGAATACCAAGTATTACCTTCTTTGTTATCTAAGTCGGTTTTTTGATAAATCAAGGCATACATCATTTCAACTTTGTCGCTAAATTGAACAACACCTTGATCAATTAAACGAAGCATATGACCTCGGTTATTCACTAAAGAACCTTGTGCATGACCGGAATTCCAACCTTTAGATGCCATAGAGTCTTTAGCATATTGCACGGTAAATTTATTGAAACCGCCGAAGAATTCACCTTGAGTATGTTCAATGGTGAACATGTGACCGTTTTTGGTTGCATTCTCATTCGCAAAAACAGGGTACCGTCCTTTTTATGCGCATTGGCATAATCAAAGCCGAATTCCAATTTACCATTTTTACTGACTTGTACTTCAGCTAAACGAACATCAAATACATCGTTATAGACATCTTTCTTCTCGCTACGATCACTTACCCAAGTTTTTTGGCGTGATCATAATAAGTAAACGCACCACCCGCTTCCGTATTTCGAGTTGCCGCGACAGAGAGTTTACCAAAACCTAAATCAATATTTTCAACCCCTGCGCCCGGACCGGAAATATCCCAGTAGTAGAAATCGTTCATGTGGATGTCATGACGTTGATAGTAACGCTTACCTGCCCATAATATAGCGCCCGGTAAACTGTCGGCAAAGTTTTCAAATTTCACGTTTAATTCACGCACTGCAGGGCTGGTTTCTGTCCAATCGCCTTTATGTAAATTACCACCATAGGCAATTAAGCTATCGAAATAGAAACGTTTGTCACCTTCTTTCCACAATTCTTGACCGAAACCTAATTCTGCATAGGTATCGGATTCGTTACCCAAACGATATTTGGCCGGTGCGCCGTTGGCGGAAAATGCGGTCAATTCCCCACCGCCGGATGTCCAACCAATACCGGAACGTGCATAACCGTGGAAATCCACCGCACTTGCACTTGTTGCAAACAATGCCCCACTAATGGCAACCGTTAAAAAGTGTTTTTTTGAATTTTTCATAAGAGACCTCTCTTCTTAGGTTAAGAAAATTACGTTACTTTGTTTGGGAGCGTATTAAATAGTCCCAAGCGCCTAGTTTAATATTGGCAGAATTTGCTAGTGTGTAATCCTGCCGTTGAACCCCATACCGATACTGTCCTGCGATGTCACTCCATTAAGAAAAACACAGTCACAGCCTTATCACTGAAATGAATCCCTATTGCCATGCGATACCCTTCACTTGCGCGATAAAAAGGCAGCAATTTTTTTGCCATTACGCAAACAAGGTGCTGATGTTTTTAAAGGTAAGCGGGCTTTAATTCCCTCAGGGGTAAATCGGCGTAAATTAACTGAATAAATGACCGCACTTTTTACTCGCACAGGACGTTACAGTTCCTGTTAGTATTGTGCGAGAACGGCCATGCGAGACTTCCTAAACGCCGGTTTCTCTGAATAAGCGTCTGCAAGCCGTGCCGTCTTCTTTAAATAAATGACAGCGTTCAGGCACAATACCGATGTCCATCACATCCCCTTCTTTCACCAACACCACATCATTTTGGCGATAAATTAAAGTTGGTTGTTTGATTTCCGGAATTTCCAAATGGATCTGAGTTTCATTACCCAACAATTCCACGACTTGTACCGTGCCTTTTTAGGGTAACTTCCGCGTGGTGGGAAGGAATTAAATGTTCCGGACGAATGCCCAATGAAAGGTTGTCATTGACTTTTACACCTCGGCCATCCACAGGAATCCAGAATTTATGGTGATTCGCATCCGGCAATTCGATTTGTACCCGTTCTTTTTCCACCGCCGTCACTTTCACCGGCAAGAAATTCATTTTTGGTGAACCGATAAAACCGGCGACAAAACGGTTTTTCGGGTAATGATAAAGTTCTAACGGTTTTCCCACTTGGGCAATACCGCCCTGCATTTAACACCACGATCTTGTCTGCCAATGTCATGGCTTCAATTTGATCATGGGTAACATAAATCATGGTACGTTTGAGACGCTTGTGTAACTGGAAATCTCCACCCGCATTTGTACACGCAAGGCGGCATCAAGGTTGGAAAGCGGTTCGTCTAATAAAAAAATACTTCAGGTTGGGAAACTAAAGTTCGACCAATAGCCACACGTTGGCGTTGTCCGCCTGACAAGGCTTTTTGGTTTTACGTTCGAGTAAATGGGCGAGTTGTAAAATTTCCGCCACCTGATTTACCCGCTGATCACGTTCAGCTTTGCTTGCGCCGGCCAATTTCAAACCGAAAGACATATTCTCCGCCACATCCAAATGCGGATATAACGCATAAGATTGGAACACCATACCAATACCGCGCTTAGCCGGCGGTACGTCATTCACCAATTTATCACCAATATAAAGTTCGCCGGAAGTAATGTCTTCAAGACCGGCAATCATGCGCAATAAGGTAGATTTACCACAGCCGGAAGGGCCGACAAAAACCACAAACTCCCCTTCTTCAATTTCCAAATTAATGTCTTTAGAAATATGTACATTGCCGTAAGATTTACCGACATTACGTAGCGATACATTTACCATGATAAGAACCTCTTAAATTGTCATTACGTCTGCTCAACGGATGTTGCCGCCTATCATTGCCCAGCCCTTAATTGAAAAAAATCCTCCTTTCATTATTTTTTTAGGGATTAGAACAAATAGCCTATTTTTTAATCAAGAATTTTTATTCTTCCCGAAAAACCTATTTTTTGTGATCCAGATCTCATTTTCACACTTAATTTTTTGTGATTCAGATCGCATTTTTACTAAAAAATGTTACCTTGATCACAGTGTTGTTCCGAGGGCGTAGGCGGGGGGATGATAACAAAACGCGACTTTTTATACATAATTCAGGTTATTAAATGAAAGTGGGTTGTTACCGCAATCACTCATACGGCAAACGGTGAAATCATGCCGAACGCTCCGCAAATGACGGCATTTTGGTATACAGAACATTCTGCTACTCAAATACAGTAACCGATCGCCAAACCGTAAAAACAGGCTCCGGACGAAGCAGTTCAACGTATTCGTTCCTGAATCAGTAAATCACCAACAAGGACTTACAACGATGAAAAAAACAAACTCGTTAAATTTACCTTAACCGCCGTTGCAGGCTTAGTCATGTCTTCCGCTGTCATGGCCAAAATGACCGAAGGAAAACTCGTTATTTGGATCAATGGTGACAAAGGTTATAACGGCTTGGCCGAAGTAGGTAAAAAAATTTGAAAAAAAGAAACCGGCGTGTCCGTGTTAGTCGAGCATCCGGACAGACTGGAAGAAAAATTCACTCAAGTAGCATCCACCGGTGACGGCCCGGACATTATTTTTATGGGCGCACGACCGTTTCGGCGGTTATGCTCAAGCCGGTTTATTGGCGGAGCTTTCTCCAAGTAAAGAATTCAAAAGATAAATTCGTTGATTTCGCATGGGATGCAGAAAACTACAACGGTAAAAATCATCGGCTATCCGGTGGCTATTGAAGCCCTTTCTTTAATCTATAACAAAGACTTACTCCCTACTCCGCCAAAATCTTGGGAAGAAATCGTTGAATTAGATAAAAAAATTCAAAAGCCGAAAAGAAAAAAACGCCATCATGTGGAACCTCGCCGAACCTTACTTTACTTGGCCGGTGGTTGCCTCTAACGGCGGTTATGTATTTAAATTTGCTGACGGCAAATACAATACAAACGACATCGGCGTAAACAATGAAGGCTCACAAAAAGGCCCTGCAATTTGTCGTTGATATGGTGAAAAAAATAAAGTGATTAACGCCGATATGGATTACGCCATTGCAGAAGCCTCCTTTAATAAAGGCGAAACTGCGTTAACCATTAATGGTCCGTGGTCTTGGGGCAATATTGAGAAAAAGCAAAATCAACTATGGCGTTGCGGTGTTGCCAACCTTAAACGGTAAACCTTCCAAAGCATTCGTCGGGGTGTTAAGTGCGGGAATCAACTCTGCCAGCCCGAATAAAGATTTAGCGGTTGAGTTTATCGAAAATTACCTATTAACCGATGAGGGTTTAGACCAAGTCAATAGAAGACAAACCATTGGGCGCGGTAGCATTAAAAATCTTACCAAGACAAATTGGCAAAAGATCCACGCATTGCCGCTACGATGGAAAATGCGCAAAACGGTGAAAATCATGCCGAATATTCCGCAAATCGTCTCTGTTCTGGTATGCCGAAAAAGTGCTATCAACAATGCGGTGAGCGGTCGTCAAAACCGTGAAACAAGCCTTGGATGACGCTCGCGCTCGAATCCAGAAACAGCAATAATCCTATTTATGGGTGGCTCCGGCCACCCTTTATCCCTAAAAAGTGCGGTGAAAAATAAAACGTTTTTCACGCCGACGGTTAGTTATTATTTTTTTCGAGGTGTTTTATGCAACCATCCCCGACTCAAGCGAAATCACCATCGCCGCAATGGATGAAATATCTATTGGCAGGTGCCGTGTTACTAATTGATTTATATTTAGTAATGTTAATGTATTCGCAAGGAGAGTATTTATTCGCCATTTTAACCTTAGTAATATTAACCTCCGGCGTGTATATCTTCAGCAATAAAAAAACCTACGCATGGCGCTATGTTTATCCCGGCATTACCGGCATGATCATTTTCATTCTGTTTCCATTGGTGGCGACCATTGCCATTGCGTTCACCAATTACAGTAGCACCAACCAACTTGCCTTTGAGCGGGCGGTTTCCGTATTAACGGAGCAACGTTACTTTTTCCGGCGATAAATACGACTTCAAACTTTATCCGCAAGCCGATGGCAACTATAAATTGGCGTTACACAATAAAACGACCAATCAAGATTTCTTATCCGAAGACATTAAATTAAGCGATACACAAATTACCCTCACCGAGCAACCGGCGCCGCAAGGTGAGGCTGCACCGCTAAAAGTGATTACGCAAAATCGTAATACACTGCAAGCCATGCGTGTGACGCTTCCAAGCGGCAATGAATTGACCATGAGTTCACTGCGTCAATTTTTCCGAGCAAAAACCACGTTACACGTTCAACAGTGAAACCAACCTCTTAACCAACAACGAAAACGGAAAAATCTACAAAGCCAACAACGATATCGGCTTTTTTTCCAAGCGGTGAATGAAACCGGTGAATGGTTGGGTGAAACATTGGAACCCGGTTTCACCGTGACTGTCGGTTGGCAAAAACTTCATTAAAATCTTCACTGATGCGGGTATTCAAAAACCGTTTGTACAAATCTTCATTTTGGACTGTGGTGTTCTCCCTCTTAACCGTTGCCTTCACCGTGATCCTCGGCATGGTGTTAGCCTGCGTAGTGCAATGGGAAGCATTAAGAGGTAAAGGCGTTTATCGTTTATTACTCATTTTACCTTATGCCGTACCGTCCTTTATTTCTATTTTGATTTTTCAAAGGGTTGTTCAACCAAAGTTTTGGTGAAATTAATATGATTCTGAATCAATTATTCGGTATCAGCCCGGAATGGTTTAATGATCCGTTCTTAGCCAAAAACCATGATTCTCATCGTGAATACTTGGTTGGGCTATCCGTATATGATGATTTTATGTATGGGCTTATTGAAAGCAATCCCGTCAGACTTATATGAAGCCTCTGCGATGGATGGAGCCTCCACATGGCAAAAACTTCAGCAAAATCACCTTCCCATTGCTGTTAAAACCGTTAACCCCGTTAATGATTGCGTCCTTTGCCTTTTAACTTTAACAACTTCGTATTGATTCAATTATTAACCAACGGCCGCCCGGACATGATCGGCACCACTACACCGGCGGGTTACACCGACTTGTTAGTAAGCTATACCTACCGCATCGCCTTTTGAAGGCAGCGGCACACAAGACTTTGGTTTTGGCCGCCGCCATTGCCACCATCATTTTCCTCTTGGTCGGCGGATTGGCACTACTCAACATCAAAGCAACCAAAATGAAACTGGATTAATCGGGAGAATAAATTATGGCTATCGTACAATCTAAATCCGTTCGCTACCGTTTATTGGTAACGCATATTCTTCTGATCGCATTCATTTGCTTGATTGTTTTTCCGTTGTTAATGGTTATCGGCATATCCCCTGCGTCCGGGTAACTTGGCATTAGGTGATTTAATTCCAAAACAAATTTCATGGGAACACTGGCAAGCCGCTCTCGGTTTTGATGTAGTACATGCCGATGGCTCCGTCACACCGCCACCATTCCCGGTATTACTTTGGTTGTGGAACTCCATTAAAGTGGCAACCATCACTTCCATCGGCATTGTGACGCTTTCCACCACCTGTGCCTACGCCTTTGCGCGGATGAAATTCAAAGGCAAAAAAACATTGTTACAGGGCATGTTAATTTTCCAAATGTTCCCTGCCGTGCTTTCTTTAGTTGCCTTGTATGCCTTATTTGATCGTCTTGGACAATACATTCCATTCTTAGGGCTTAACACCCACGGCGGCGTCATTTTCGCTTATTTAGGTGGTATTGCATTACACGTTTGGACTATCAAAGGTTATTTTTGAAACTATTGACGGTTCTTTTGGAAGAAGCCGCCTCATTGGACGGTGCAACCCCATGGCAAGCCTTCCGCTTGATTTTTATTACCGCTTTCCGTACCGATTTTGGCAGTGGTTTTCATTCTGTCCTTTATCGCCGCGATTACCGAAGTGCCTGTTGCCTCATTGTTATTACGCGATGTGAACAGCTACACCTTAGCGGTCGGCATGCAACAATATCTCTATCCACAAAACTACTTATGGGGCGACTTCGCTGCAGCTGCCGTGCTTTCCGCCATCCCAATTACCGTCGTATTCTTACTGGCACAACGTTGGTTAATCGGCGGCTTAACAGCCGGTGGTGTGAAGGGGTAAAAAATAACCTCTTGGAAATCCTCAGACCTAGGGTAACAAGTTACCCTAGGTTAAGCATAAGGTTGTTCCCCTTTGGAAAACTTAGCACAGCCCCAATAGGGTTAAACTCTGCGTAACATGGGAATAAATCACCCTCGGCAATGTGAGACATCACGACACCAGGAGACATCCCATGCAAAAAAATCCCTACTTTATCTTTTCCCTATTCTGCGCCACTAACGCAATGGCAACATGGCAACACCCGCAATTTAATACGCTGTCCGATAGTGCTGAAAAAAACAACTCTTTCAAGGGGCAGGCAACATTAGATAAAGGCACTTACCCTTTGCAATTTCAAACGGATAATCAATGTTTCCAACCGCAAAGTGCCGTCAAACTGAATCAAACGGTTTCTCTAGAATCTTGTCATGGTGACGCTCCTCAGTTACGCATTTTTCCGCAACGGCAATTATCTCGCTCAAATCGACACGCGTAGCGGAACACCGACATTACGCATTAGCATAGAACAACAACCTGAATCGGAGACCGTGGCAAAAACCTGTCGAAATGGGATAAAAAGCCATTGGAAATCGATGTCAGCCAGACTTTTTTCTAACGGCGATACCGTGTGTGATGCTTACTCGGGCAAAAGTGCGGTGGTGAAAAATGGTAAAGTCACGTTCACACGGATCCTCTTGCCGGTGGTTTGCTTTTTATTGGAAAAAGTGCGGTTAAAAACAAGCGTTTTTAACTGGAAAAATGCGACCGTCTATTTTGTATTAACCGACCGCTTTTATAACGGCAATCCGCAAAATGATAACAGCTACGGACGTCACAAAGACGGCATGCAAGAAATCGGTACATTCCACGGCGGAGATTTACAAGGCTTAACGAAAAATTAGATTATCTGCAACAGCTAGAATCAACGTGTTGTGGATAAGCTCTCCGTTAGAACAAAATGCACGGCTGGGTCGGTGGCGGTGAAAAAGGTGATTTTCCGCATTACGGATACCACGGCTACTATCACCAAGATTGGACGAAAATCGATGAAAACATGGGCTCGGAATACGATCTCAAAACGCTAATCGATCAGGCGCATAAACGCGGCATAAAAGTGATTTTTGATGTCGTTATGAATCACACGGGCTATGCTACTCTCGCCGACATGCAAGAATTTGGGTTCAGCTCGCTTTATCTGAAACCGGAAGAAATTAACGCTGTTCTCAGTGAAAAAAATGGACAAATTGGACACCGAAACAAGGTCAAAACTGGCACAGTTTTAACGATTATATTAACTTCGGCGACAAAAACCGGTTGGACAACATGGAGGGAAAAGATTGGGTGCGTTCCGACATCGGCGATTACGACAGTCAAAATTTGACGACCTGAAAATGACCCTCGCTTCCTACCCGATTTAAAAACCGAAAGCGAAAGTGCGGTCGATTTACCGCCTATTTTTCAGCTACAAACACACCAACGCCAAGCCATTACCAAATGCCAAGGTGCGTGATTATTTAATCGGCTGGCTATCCGATTGGGTGCGTAAATATGGCGTGGACGGTTTCCGCGTGGACACAGCCAAACATGTAGAAAAATCAACTTGGTTACAATTAAAACAATCTGCACAAGTTGCATTGCGCCAATGGCAAGAAGAACACCCGCACGAAACTCAGGGCGACGACTTTTGGATGACAGGTGAAGCGTGGGGACACGGCGTATTAAAAGCGATTATTATCAAAATGGCTTTGACGCCATGATCAATTTTCGATTTTCAAGATCAAGCGAAGAACGCTCTCGACTGTTTTGCCCAAATGGATGAGGTGTATCAAGACATGAATAGTAAGTTGAGCGATTTCAATGTACTCAGTTATCTTTCCTCTCATGACACACGTTTGTTTTTTCCACTCTGACAGCGAGAACAATGTCGCCAAACAAAAAAACTGCCGCCAGCTTACTGCTACTCGCTCCGGGCGCCGTGCAAATTTACTATGGCGATGAAAGCGGTCGAGCCTTCGGCCCAACGAGGTTCCGACCCAATACAAGGCACCCGCTCCGACATGAATTGGCAGAACTTTACCAACAACGCCGAAAAACAAGCACTTCTCACCCACTGGCAAAAACTTGCCCGCTTCCGTCAAGCACACCCTGCCATCGGCGCAGGGTAAACAAACCACCGTGAAAACGGAGAAATACTACGCCTTTAGCCGTGAATTGGATAACGATAAGGTGGTAGTAATTTGGGCGGGAGAATAAGGTTGTTGGTATAAAGTGCGGTCATTTTTCCGTGCGTTTTTCATTATCATTTCTTTTTCTTTGGCTCAACCAATCAAACAACGCAAAAATCCAAAAAAACTAACAAGCAAAGACAGCCCAACGGTAAGGTGGCTAAAAGCAAACCACCCTAGGGTGCTCGCAGAACTATTTGCTTCGTTTAATGCGCTCAAAGGGATGCCATGTTGTAACGCTTCAAAATATGCCCAAATGAGCATTACAATAAAAAGGAGAAAAGGCAAAAAGCACAATAGCAATGCTAATAAAAATAAATTGTTTAAGACGCATAAAAAGAATTTCTCTACCAAATCATTTTTGCCGACCGATTATAGCTATAAAAAGCCTTCCCGTTTGGGAAGGCTTTATTTTAATCAAGCAAATTATTTTTTTCTTCGCTTTTTGGATTTGGTAAGTCGGTGACCGAACCTTCAAACACTTCGGCAGCTAAACCGACGGATTCGTGTAAGGTTGGGTGAGCGTGGATGGTTAATGCAATGTCTTCTGCATCACAACCCATTTCGATGGCTAAACCGATTTCGCCTAACAATTCACCCTGCGTTGGTACCAACAATAGCGCCACCTAACACACGGTGAGAGTCTTTATCGAAAAATCAATTTGGTCATACCGTCTGCACAGTCGGGAAGCAATTGCACGACCGGATGCGGCCCATGGGAAAGTTGCCACTTCGTAGTTCAAACCTTCGGCTTTACATTCTTTTTCGGTTTTACCGACCCAAGCCACTTCAGGCTCCGTATAAGCGATGGATGGAATCACTTTCGGATCGAAATAGTGTTTTTTGCCTGCGATAACTTCAGCGGCAACATGGCCTTCATGTACCCCTTTATGCGCTAACATCGGTTGACCCACGATATCGCCGATAGCGAAAAATATGGGAGACGTTGGTACGCATTTGTTTGTCGGTACGAATAAAAACCGCGTTCATCAACGTTTACGCCGGCTTTTTCAGCATCGAGCAATTTACCGTTCGGCGTACGACCAATCGCAACCAATACGGCGTCATAACGTTTTAGTGATATTGCCTGCTTTACCTTCCATAGAAACATGGATGCCGTCATCTTTGGCTTCAACTGCAGTCACTTTGGTTTCGAGCATTAAATTGAATTTTTGCTCAATACGTTTAGTGAAGATTTTAACGATATCTTTGTCTGCAGCCGGGATAACTTGATCGAACATTTCAACCACATCAACGTTTGAACCAAGGGCTTGATAAACCGTCCCCATTTCCAAACCGATAATACCGCCGCCCGCGATCAACAATTCTTTTCGGTACTTCACGTAACGCAAGCGCATCGGTAGAATCCCAAACGCGCGGATCGTGGTGTGGAATGAACGGCAATTCGATTGGACGGGGAGCCCGCCGCAATAATCGCATTATCAAATTTCACGTTGGTGACATTACCGTCTTTGTCGGTCACTGCTAAAGTGTGGGAATCGGCAAATTTCGCTTCGCCTTGCACCACTTGAACTTTACGCATTTTTGCCATACCGGCTAACCCGCCGGTTAAACGGGAAACCACGCCTTCTTTACCGGCACGGATTTTATCTAAATCAATTTTTGGCTCCAGAAAATACTACGCCATGATGTTCAACGTGTTTGGCTTCTTCAATGATTTTTCGCAACGTGTAATAACGCTTTAGATGGAATACAACCAACGTTTAAGCACACACCGCCTAAGGTGGAATAACGTTCAACAATCACGGTTTCTAAACCTAAGTCGGCACAACGGAACGCTGCCGAATAACCTGCAGGGCCTGCACCAAGTACAACAACGGGTTTTAACTTCTTTACTCATTTTACCTCGTAAAAAAACGTTTAAAAACTAACCGCACTTTGCGATTAGGGATAAATTAGAAAAACGCCCCTCAGTTGAGAGGCGTTGCAGATTACATAACTAAACGACGTAAATCAGCCAATACGGAACCGATGTAGCTAATGAAACGTGCGCCATCCGCACCGTCAATGACTCGGTGGTCGAATGACAAGGAAATCGGAAGGATTAAGCGCGGTGCAAAAATCTTTACCGTTCCATACTGGTTCCATTGAAGATTTGGATACACCTAAAATCGCCACTTCAGGCGCATTCACGATTGGCGCAAAGTGCGTTGTGCCCCAAAACCACCGATACTGGAGATGGTGAAACAACCGCCTTGCATATCGGATGCCGTTAATTTACCGTCACGGGCTTTCTTAGAAACTTCTGCCAATTCACGGGAAAGCTCGATAATACCTTTTTGTTGACATCTTTAAATACAGGAACAACCAAAACCGTTTGGTGTATCCACCGCAACGCCGATGTTGATGTATTTTTTTCAAGATTAAGCGTTGTGCATCTTCAGTAATTGAACTGTTGAAACGTGGGAACGCTTCTAACGCTTTGGCAACGGCTTTCATAATGAATACAACCGGCGTGATTTTTCACACCAAGTTTTTTTGTTTTTCGGCCAAAAGCATTTTGTTCTTTACGGAAGGCTTCTAAATCTGTGATATCCGCTTTGTCGAAGTGGGTAACATGAGGAATCATGACCCAGTTACGATGTAAGTTCGCACCGGAGATTTTGTTAATACGGCTTAATTCAACTTCTTCAATTTCACCAAACTTGCTGAAGTCCACTTTTGGCCATGGTAACAAGCCTAAAGCCTGCGCCATTCGCAGCGCCTGTAGCAGAAGCCGCACCGCTTTCTAACGCTTTCACAGCAGCTTTTCACATAAGCCTGAACGTCTTCTTTTAAGATACGACCTTTACGACCGGTACCTTTCACTTTATCAAGATTTACGCCAAACTCGCGGGCAAGACGACGAATAACCGGTGTTGCATGAGCGTAGCTTTTCGCACCGGTAACATCGGCATCGGAAGCGGTTGCTGCCGGTGCAGAAGGTGCTACAGCCGGCGTAGCTGTCGGTGCAGGTGCCGCGGCGTGGTGCCGGTGCCGCAACCGGTGCGCTACCGGCAACTTCAAAGCGCATAATTAATGTACCGGTTGAGACTTTATCACCGGATTTTTACTAAAAATTTCTTTCACCACACCGGCAAAAGGGCAGGCACTTCCATCAGAAGCTTTGTCGCCTTCTACGGTAATTAAGGATTGCTCTTCCGTAATGGTATCACCAACTTTCACCATGATTTCGGTGACATTCACCTCATCGCCGCCGATGTCCGGGATATTCACATCTTTCACGCCACCTGCGACCGGGCGGCTGGCGCAGCTACCGAGTGCTGACGCAGTAGGTGCGGCAGCCGGTGCGCTACCGGCAACTTCAAAGCGCATGATTAATGTACCAGTGGAAACTTTATCGCCGGCTTTGATGATAATTTCTTTTCACGATACCTGCAACAGGAGCAGGTACTTCCATAGAGGCTTTGTCGCCTTCTACGTTAATGATGGATTGATCAACTTCAACGCGGTCACCAACTTTTTACCATAACATCAGTAACGTTAACTTCGTCACCACCGATATCCGGTACGTTGACATCAATAACTTGGGCGGTAGCAGGTGCTGCGGTTGGCGCAGGAGCGGCTGCAGATGCTTGAGCCGGTGCAGCATCAGCGCTGTCTAACACGAGCATCGGTGTACCGGTAGTGACTTTATCGCCTACTTTCACTAAAATTTCTTTTACCACGCCCGCTTCAGGTGCCGGAACTTCCATGGAAGCCTTGTCGCCTTCTACGTTAATGATGGATTGATCCGCAGTAATAGTTTCTCCAACTTTCACCATGACTTCGGTTACGGTAACTTCATCACTACCAATATCCGGAATTTGAATTTGTTTAGCCATTTGTTTTTACCTTTTAAAAATACTTGTAAAACTAACCGCACTTTGAGGTTTTTAGCACGTAAGTGCGGTCGTTTTTTCGTTATTTCTTATGCGTATAACGGATTTAATCTTTCAGGATTGAAACCGTATTTTCGCGATTGCTTCGGCAACAACTTTCTTATCAACAGTGCCTTCTTGCGCCAACACATGTAATGCAGCAACAACAACATGGTGTGCATCAACTTCAAAGTGATCGCGTAAGTTTGCACGACTGTCGGAACGTCCGAAACCGTCAGTACCCTAACACATGATAGTGTTTAGACGGAACATAAGCGCGGATTTGCTCTGCGAAAAAGTTTCATGTAGTCGGTTGCCGCAACAGTAGGCTTGTCTTTCATGACTTGAGCAACGTATGGTACACGTGGTGTTTCGGTTGGATGTAACATATTCAACGAACAGCATCATCACCTTCACGCGCTGCTTCAGTTAAAGAAGGTGCGCTATACACATCGGAACTAATACCATAGTCGTTAGCCAAGATTTGAGCCGCTTCACGCACATGACGCAAGATCGCACCGGAACCGAGCAATTGTACTTCGCCTTTATCCTTTTCCTTGTACGCTTTCAAATTTATAAAGACCTTTACGGATACCTTCTTCCGCACCTGCAGGCATTGCAGGTTGGTCATAAATTTCGTTTAAGGTGGTGATGTAATAGAACACATCTTCTTGTTTTTCACCATACATACGGTTAATACCGTCTTGCATAATAACGGCAACTTCAAAAGCAAACGCTGGGTCGTAAGACACACAGTTCGAGGATAGTTAAAGGATTGAATATGGCTGTGACCATCTTCGTGTTGTAACCCTTCACCGTTCAATGTTGTACGACCTGATGTACCACCGATCATGAAGCCGCGCGCCAATTGGTCACCGGCCGCCCACATTAAGTCACCAACACGTTGGAAACCGAACATGGAGTAATAGATGAAGAATGGAATCATCGGTACATTGCTAATGGAATAAGACGTTGCCGCCGCTAACCAAGAAGAGGTTGCACCTAATTCGTTGATACCTTCTTGCAACACTTGACCGTCTTTCGCTTCACGATAGTAAGCTACTAAATCACGGTCGGATGGCACATAGTTTTGACCATGTGGGTTGTAAATACCGATTTGACGGAATAAACCCTCCATACCGAAAGTACGCGCTTCGTCCGCTACGATTGGAACAATGTGTTTGCCCACTTCTTTGTCTTTTAATAGGGTGTTTAAGAAACGAACGAACGCCATTGTGGTAGAAATCGGACGCGGTTGCGCCTCTAACAATGCAGAGAATTCGGAAAGTTCAGGTGCTTTGAAATCCACGCTGAATTTTGGTTGACGTGCCGGCACATAACCTTGTAATGCTTTTACGGTGTTCGTGCAAGTATTTGTACTCTTCGGAACCTTCCGGGAACGTAACATAAGGTAATTTTTTCCAAATCTTCGTCTTTCACCGGAATGTGGAAGTAGTCGCGATAAGCTCTAATGCTGTCCACAGACATTTTTTAGATTGGTGTGCGGTATTTTTTTACTTTCCGCTTCAGCAATTTTATAGCCTTTCACGGAGTGAACTAAAAATTACAACCGGTTTACCTGCTGTTTTGCGCTTTCTTGAATGCAGCGAAAACTTTTAATGGGTCATGACCACCACGTTGTAATGACCCAAATTTCATCATCGGTCATGTCGGCAACTAATGCTGCAGTTTCAGGATAACGACCGAAGAAATGTTCACGTACGTAAGCGCCGTCTTTAGATTTGAATGTTAAGTAGTCACCATCAACCACTTCCATCATTAATGGGTGAGTCAATTTACCTGTAGTATCTTTGGCGAATAATTTATCCCAACGACTACCCCACATCACTTTAATCACTTCCCAACCGGCACCAACGAACAAGCTTTCTAATTCTTGAACGATTTTGCCGTTACCGTTTACCGGGCCGTCTAAGCGTTGTAAGTTACAAGAAATAACAAAAATTAAGTTATCTAAATGTTCGCGGGCGGCAAAAAGTCAACGCACCTTTAGACTCGATTTCATCCATTTCACCATCGCCCAAGAACGCATATACTTTTTGGTCTGAGGTGTCTTTTAAGCCACGATTTTCTAAGTATTTTCAAGAAACGGGCTTGATAAATGGCGTTTACAGGGCCTAACCCCATAGAAACGGTGAGAATTGCCAGAAATCAGGCATTAATTTCGGATGAGGATAAGAAGACAGGCCGTGGCCGTGGGCTTCTTGACGGAAAGTTGTTTAATTGATCTTCGGTTAAACGTCCTTCTACAAAATGCACGCGCATACATCCCCGGCGCCGCATGGCCTTGGAAATAAACTAAATCACCGCCGTTTTTTCTCAGTTGCTGCCTTGAAGAAATGGTTGAAAACCAACTTCATACATCGTTGCTGCTGATTGGAAAAGTAGATAAGTGACCACCTAAATCAAGGTCTTTTTCTGGGCACGTAATACCATCATTACCGCATTCCAACGAACATAAGAACGGATACGTCGTTCAATTTCCAAATTTCCCGGATAAGCCGGTTGCTCGGAAACCGGAATAGTATTCACATAATCGGTTGTGATTCCACTTGGTAAAGAAACACCGCCAGCACGAGCTTGTTGCATAACCTGATCAATAATAAACTGAGCGCGCTCAATACCTTCCTCACGAATTAACGAATCAATTGATGCCAACCAATCGTTAGTTTCGATCGGATCTACGTCATTTTTTTAACAATTCTGACATAGTTTTTTTCCTTATTTTTATTAAGTTAGAAGTACGTTTAACCCTACTTTTTTTGGTAGCAATTAAACAACGAATTAATAACTAAAAACGATTCAATTTGTAAAAATTTTGCCGCCTTACTGTATAAAAAAATGCGCATTACAAAATTTTTTTAACAAATAATGTAAATCTTATTAGATTTTTGAAAAAAATGGTAGTGATTTTTTTCGCTCTACGCCTGAAAATATCCCATTCGAGCTATATTTTACACATGACAAATTTACCTCTATTTTTGAAAACGTACAAAAAAATCCACCGCACTTAATATGATCGCTCAATTTTGGCTTTTTGATAATTCTCTTAATCGGAATAAAATATTGCATATTTAAAGGATTTAACCTACCATTGCACTCAACTATTTTTACGTTGGAGAAAAAATGCAAAACGAACTGATTTGTTACAAAAAAATGCCGATTTGGACCAAAGACAGCTTACCAAAAAAATGTTTCAAGAAAAGCACAACACTAAAAGTTGGCACTTGGGGAAAAAAATTACCGTTTTAAAAGGTCAACTCAAATTTTTATGTGTTAACAGAAGATGGCGATATTGTTAGCGAACATGTTTTCACTCCCAAATGAAGACACTCCTTTTGTTGAACCTCAACTCTGGCATCGAGTGAAGCCCTTTCCGATGATTTAGAATGTTTCCTCGAATTTTTATTGTACGAAAGAAGATTATTTCAGCAAAAAAATACAACATGACCGCTACCCATGGTGATGTAGTTAATGCGGCTAAAAATCATTAAGCCTTGTAAAAGTATTGGATTTAGGCTGCGGACAAGGGCCGTAACTCACTCTATTTGAGTTTGTTAGGTTATGACGTTACCTCTTGGGATCACAATGAAAACAGCCTCATGTTTTTAAACGAAACCAAAGAGAAAGAAAATCTGAAAATTCAGACCGCACTTTACAATATCAACGATGCCAACATTCAAGAAAACTACGATTTTATTGTTTCTACCGTGGTCTTCATGTTCCTCGATCGTACCCGCGTACCGGCAATCCTTGAGAATATGCAAAGCCACACCAATTCGGGTGGTTATAATTTAATCGTAGCCGCTATGTCCACGCCGGAAGTACCTTGCCCATTGCCGTTCTCTTTTACCTTCGCTGAAAACGAATTAAAAGAATACTACAAAGACTGGGAATTCTTGGAATACAACGAAAATATGGGCGAATTACACAAAACTGATGAAAAACGGTAATCGTATTAAAATGAAATTTGTGACAATGTTAGCAAGAAAGAAATAATTTGCTGATTTAGAAAAGAAAAAGACCGCACTTTGTGATATAAAGTGCGGTCTTTTTATTGTGTTTTCTAACTATTCTTCAATAGAACGCAATAATTCGTTGATACCGACTTTTCCTAAAGTTTTAGCATCTACTTTTTCACGATAACAGCACAGTAAAAGGCTGTATTTACCGCATTTTGACGGAAGACTGCCGGAGACCACAACGGAACCCGCCGGTACGCGACCATAGAACACTTTCACCGGTTTCACGATCGTAAATTTTTGGTGGATTGACCAATAAATACGCCCATGGAGATTACACAACCATCTTCAACGATAACACCCTTCCACCACTTCAGAACGGGCACCGATAAAGCAGTTGTCACCGATAATGGTTGGGTTGGCTTGTAATGGTTCTAACACGCCACCGATACCCTACACCACCGGATAAATGTACGTTTTTTTACCGATTTGAGCGCAGGAACCTACGGTCGCCCAAGTATCCACCATAGTACCTTCGCCCACATATGCGCCGATGTTGACGTAAGATGGCATTAATACCGCATTTTTAGCAATGTATGCCCCTTTACGTACGGTAGCAGATGGCACTACACGGAAACCTTCTTGTTGGAAAACGTTCTTCCGTGTAATCGGCAAATTTTAAAGGCGACTTTGTCGTAGTATTTCGTTTCTGCGCCATCAATGATTTGATTCTCATTGATACGGAAAGATAACAAGACCGCTTTTTTTAACCATTGGTGAGTCACCCATTCGCCGTCAATTTTTTCGGCTACGCGGTATTTGCCGCTATCTAAGCCTTCAATGACTTCTTCAATAGCTGCACGGGTTTGCGCATCAACTGTTTTTGGTGTAATTTCTGCGCGTTTTTCAAACGCATTTGCAATGATTTGTTGTAAATTTGACATTTTTTCTTCCTATATCAATGTGAGTTAAATGAGGGTTATAAGACGTCTAATTTGATGTTATCAAATAATTTTTTTACCGCATTATTGTCATGCATACGCTCTGCTCTTTTCCACGTTTTTCACGGGTTAAGTGCGGTGAAAAATAATTGATAAAATCATACATATAATTACGCAAAAAGAAATGCGCTGTGTTTTAAACGCGATTTGCGTCATGCTGGCGCGGAATAAATGATCCGCTTTCAGTGCTACCGAAATCTGTGTCCGCCGGCGTGTGTGCCATAGAGGCCATAATACCCACACCTAAACCTAAACGAACGTAGGTTTTAATGACGTCCGCATCAGTGGCGGTAAAGACAATGTTCGGTAAAATACCCGCGCTGTTAAAGGCATAGTCCAAGTCGGATACGCCGGTGAAACCGAAAGTATAAGTCACCAACGGATATTTACCCAATTCTTCAATGGTTAAATTTTCACATTTAGCTAATGGGTGATCGGGTTTCACAATAACGGAACGATTCCATAAATAACAAGGCAACAATACCACGCCGTCAAATAAATACTGCGCTTCGGTCGTGATCGCCAAATCCACTTCACCGGATAATAGCGCATCATAAATTTGTGTAGGTGAACCTTGGTGAATATGCAGGCTTACATCCGGATAACGCTTGGAGAAACGTTCTACTACCGAGGGCAACATATAACGGGCTTGCGTATTTGTCGTAGCAATGCGTAATACGCCATGATCCGGTTTAGTATATTCATCGGCAACGGAACGAATCCCTTGCATTTTCACCATTAACTCACGGGAAATAGCGACAATTTTTACCGGCAGGCGTCAACCCTTTCATGTGTTTGCCGTTGCGATCAAAAATTTCCAAGCCCAGTTCATTTTCCAATAAACGAACCTGTTTACTAATGCCCGGTTGTGAAGTAAATAGCGCATTTGCCGCTTCCGTGACATTAAAATTTTGATTCACAATCTCAACCACATAGCGAAGTTGCTGAAATTTCATAAGTTCCTCTTGTAATAAATACGGCTATTTTTTATAACGTTTGCTTAATTCCGAATAGCGTTTGACCGCTTTACGAATCTGTCCCGGCTTTTTTGGTTTACGACGTTGTTTATTCACGTCTAATTTTGTTTCTGTTTCCGGTGCCAAGCCCACTAAATCACGCAAATAATTCACTTCATCTAACGACATTTTCCTGCCAACCGCCACGAGGCAATGTTTTCATTAGTTTAATATTGCCGTAACGAATACGAATTAAGCGACTTACTTGAATACCTTGTGATTCCCATAAACGACGCACTTCACGGTTGCGTCCTTCCATTAAGGTGACATCAAACCATTGATTCATGCCAACACCACCGCCGAATTTAATGTCTTTAAAATTCGCCGGCCCATCCTCTAACTGCACGCCTTTTTTTAAGCGATTTAACATCGCATCATCCACTTGTCCGAAGACGCGCACGGAATATTCACGTTCCACTTCACGGCTTGGGTGCATTAAGCGATTTGCCAGTTCACCGTCAGTCGTAAATAACAATAAACCCGAGGTGTTAATATCCAAACGCCCAACGGCAATCCAACGGGCGCCGGTTAAGCGAGGTAAACGATCAAACACCGTAGCGCGACCTTCAGGATCGTGGCGGGTACAAAGCTCCCCTTCCGGTTTGTAATACATCAATACCCGACACACTTCTTTTTGCGCTTGAGTGAGGTTAATAAGATTGCCGTCAATCCGCACTTTTCACGCCTGAATGTACGTTAATGCGATCACCCTAATGTAGCGATTTTTACCATCCACGCTTACTCGATTCTCTGCAATGATCGCCTCAATTTCACGGCGGGAGCCTTGTCCGGCACGGGCTAAAACTTTTTGTAATTTTTTTCGCCCTCCACCGCAACGGATTTATTGTCAGGTTTATTGACGGATTGACGGGGTTTTACTCCCATGTTTTTTTCTTTATTGGCTGAAAAAGTGCGGTCGATTTGGCGTGCGTTTTTGTGTTGTGGGTTTCATAAATCCTCATTGTCGCTTTCCCAAGCGTCTGTTGTCGATTAAATAAATGGTGTAGTTGGTCCGCTACCTTCACGTAAAATTACCGGCGTATCATCGGTTAAATCCACCACCGTAGTGGGTTCTTGCCCCTAAATAACCGCCATGAATAATTAAAGTCCACCTGACGTTCCAAACGATCGCGAATCTCTTCAGGATCCGATTGGGTAATATGTTCTTCATTCGGTAACATCAAAGGAACAGGACAAAAATCGGCTCGCCTAAGGCTTTCAGTAAATCTAGGGCGATCTGATTATCCGGCACACGAATGCCGATGGTTTTGCGTTTTGACGTCATTAAACGGCGCGGCAATTCTTTCGTTGCCGTTAAAATAAAAGGTGTAACGGCCAGGTGTGTTATTTTTAATTAAACGATACGCGGAATTGGTCACCAAAGAATAATTGGACAATTCCGATAAATCGCTACACACCAACGTAAAATTATGACCTTCCGGAAGTTGGCGAATTTGCACGATACGATCCATGGCATGCTTATCGCCTATCATACATCCCAAGGCGTAACCCGAATCGGTTGGATACACAATGACCCCACCGTTACGCAGAATTTCGACTGCCTGATTAATTAATCGGGCTTGTGGATTTTCCGGATGGATATAAAAATTGACTCATATGCTTCACTCCCCGAGTAAATGAGGGGGCTATTATATCAGTTTAAAAATAACGCGAGATAACGGTTTATTCGGATTACTTAAACATTTCGCGCATCATTGGCTTGTTGTAAGAGTTGACTGCTTTCCTGCAAAAATTGCTCGGAGTAGTCACCAAACCAATCACGAATTTGATTAAATTGTGCAATAAAACCTGCTTTATCTTTATTCTTGAAAAACGCAAAGCCGGTTTCATAACTATTTTTCAAATGCTCAATGACGGCCAAATTTTTCCGGTTTATCGGCAATAATATCCGCATATAACGCCGCATCTTGAGCAAACAAACGCCCTACCATCGCCAATTCCAAACGATAAATAGGGTGAAGATAGCGCCAGTAATTTTCTCCAAATCCACAGATTGCTGAGATAAATACAAGCCATACACAAACGTGGAAAAAGTGGCGCAGGGCTTGAATATAAGTCATGTGATGATCATGTTCTGTCGCATCCACATGATAAATTTTCACGCCCCACATTTGAATTTGCTGTAACAGCCATTGATAACGTTCACTAAAACGTCCATCGCAACAGGCAACGATTTGTTTCGCCATACTGGCTACATCCGGCCCGAACATCGGGTGCAAACCCACGACAGGAGCCATGATGAACCTCCAGCATTTTTCTCTAACGGCGCACGCTTCACAGAGGTTAAATCCGCCAGTAGCATATTTTCGGTTAAATACGGTTTTAATTGCGCAATCACTTCAGAGTATTGGCAATCGGCACGGACACAATAACTACATCGGCATCCTGCAAAAATTTGTGCGGCTTGTGGCCAATCGTTTTTGTTCTAAGGAAACAACATTGTAACCGGAACCGGTCAAATAGCGACCGAACAAACTACCTAATTTACCGCGCCCGCCGACAATAACAATTTTGCGAATTTGCGGATTCATCGTTTTAAAACCGAACTGATTTTCGCTCACATAAGATTCCCGCATAATGCGACGCAAAATATCCTCGATTAAATTTGGGGAGAGTCCCAGTTTTGTAGCTGCTTCACGTTTTTCTGCAACATTTCACTTTCCCGTTGCGGAACATAAATCGGCAAACCGTGTTGCTGCTTCACTTCACCGATTTTATGCACGACGTTCAGCCGTTTTTGCCAGAAGCTGTAGCAATTCTTCATCGAGCGAATCAATCTGTGCTCTCAATTCCGCCAAGCGTTCCATCAGTTGTCCTCACCTAAAAAAATATTGAAAAACCGACCGCACTTTTTACTTCACGGAACCACAAGTCAAGCAATACAAATATTGCCCTTTCGGATCGTTAAAACTGTTCAATGCGCCTAACTGTTTTGGTTAAATGAGTAAATTCTTTCGGCAACCCAACACTTTCAAACATCATACTTTTCGCCCAAGCTTTAGCATCACCTTTGAAGCCGTATAGCATTTTTTTCAAGAATGAACTGTCTTCATCTACAATCCATTCCACAGAAAAGGTGCCTTCGTCGAGTTTATCTTTTTCTGCACGTTTTTCATTCACCAGTTCGATAACTTTGCCTAAAGCGGTATCTAATGTACCTAGCTCGTCCACCAGTTTACGTTCAAGCGCTTCGGAGCCCAACCAAACTTGACCTTGCGCAAGGTTATCTACTTGCTCCTTGGTTAAATGACGACCTTCGCTTACCTTAGCTAAGAAATTGATCGTAGCCATATTCAATTTCCAGTTGAATGACATCATTTAACGGAGTAGATAGTGGTGAGAATAATGAACCGAATGTTAAATCAGTAGTTTTTCACCCCATCTGCGGTCACGCCGATTTTCTTGATGGTTTTCTCAAACGTTGGTAATACGGAAAAAATCCCGATTGAGCCAGTGATGGTGTTTTTATCGGCCACAATATAATCTGCCGTGGAGGAAATCCAATAGCCGCCCGAAGCCGCCATGCCTCCCATAGAAACCACGACCGGTTTGCCGGCTTGTTGTAAATGTACCAACTCCTGACGAATCACTTCTGACGCAAACGCACTACCGCCCGGACTATTCACACGCAACACAACGCCCTTTTGACTTTTGCTGTCGTCATAGGCTTTGGCGCAATAATCTCACAACAGTATCACCGCCCACATTTTCGTCATCACTTTCGCCGTCAATAATGGCACCTTCCACATTCACTACAGCAATTTTATTCTCGGTTTCACCTAACATACGATCAGGCAAGGAGGCTAAATAGGTGTCGTAATCCACCATTTTTCGGTAGATGATCTTCATCTTCTCCAAAAAGTTCGGTCAGTTTTTATCAAAATCAAAACGATCCATCACGCCGGTAACTAACTTACGTTGCTTCACATACGCCGTTGTGTCGCCTTTTTAACGCTTTCAGTTCGGTTAAATAAGTATGAGCATCCGGTGCAACAGCGCTTTGTTTAATGTCACGATTCTCAGCCACACTTTGTTTATAACTGTTCCACATCACATTCAACCAGCGTTGTAAATTGGCCTTGGCTTCATCGGACATATCATTACGCAAATAAGGCTCTACCGCCGATTTATATGTGCCGACACGAAAGACATGCGGATTTACTTCTAACTTATCCAACATATCTTTTGTAATACAGATTTTCCTGTACAAACCCCTCAATAAACACGGCTCCAATCGGGTTCATATAAATTTCATCGGCATAGCTGGCAAGGAAATATTGAGCTTGACTATAGTTATCCGCATAAGCAATCACTTGTTTGCCGCTCTCTTTGAAATTTTCAATAGCTTCTCCCACATACTCCAATGCCGGTAAATCGCCACCTTGGAAAAAGATTCAAATCCAACACCAAACCACGAATTCTGTCGTCTTGTGAAGCAGAATCAATCGCATAAACTACATCAAAATGTAGAATATTGCTGCGGGATGTTTTGATCATCTAACTCTTTTTAATAGATTTTTCAAACCGCTTTTGCTCATCACGATTATCCGCCAAATAGCCGTCTAAATTTAAAAATAATGCGCCTTGATCGCCATTTAGTGCCACTTTATTCTGTTTATCGGCGCCGAGCATAATGCCTATCACCGACAACAACACCAAAACAAAAATGAGGAAAACAATGTTCATTACCAAGATCGCGAATAAAAATTTCAATGTACGCCAAATATATTTGAATATAGAAGATAAATTTCATATAACCTCAAAAATCAACAAGAAAAACTGACAAAACGGCGTTTAAAAATACCACAAACAGCCGGCACAATAAACCTGCGAAAAAAATAAACTATGCTATAATCCACCGCACTTTTTAGCCTGATGAAGAAAGAAGGATACTCATGGATGCATTAAAATTGCTTACCGAGCGTTATTCGGAGAAAAACTCAGCGCCCCTGCGCCAAATAAACAACAATTGACCCAAATTTTTCCAAGCGGCATTACGCGCGCCGGATCATGGCAAACTGCAACCCTATCGTTTTATTGTGATTGAACAGGATCAAATGACCGAATTTAGCGGATTATTAAAAAGTGCGGTGCATGAACTCAATTTAGGCGAAGAACGCTTAAAGAAAGCCGATGATCTAGCCACCCGAGCGCCAATGATTATTGGGGTTGTCGCCAAAATCAACCCTTGCATTAAAAAAAGTACCGGAATGGGAGCAGTTACTTTGTGCTGGTTGTGCTGCCTACGCCATTCAATTAGCCTCCAATGCGTTAGGTTTCAAAAACGTTTGGGTCAGCGGTCCTTGGTTGGAAGGTGCCGATTTGCGTGAGGCATTTCAATGCGAAACACAGGATAAAATCATTGGTTTCCTTATGATAGGCTCGGCAGCAGAGAAATTAGAACGGGAGAAAAATCCTGAGCTTGGAAGATATCGTGCATTATCTTTAATTATAAAAACAAAAACGCAGCTCAATGCTGCGTTTTATTAAATCCTACGAAAAGTGCGGTCACAAAAACAGAGTTTTTAAATGTTGGCAAAAGCCAACGGCTCCGCAGAAGCGAATAAATCAGATAAATGATTTAGGGATATGTTGACCTGCCGTTTTACTTCGGCAACCAAGCCTTCCACCTTTATTTTCGCTGTCCCGCGAGGGCGATAAAATCTTTGGTTTCTTTCATTATGGCTTGAACCCGAGGGTCGTTCCACTTCACAATCTGGTTTTTGTCATCCCGTTTATCCGACCAAATAATCACGCCATCCATGTATTTATAGCTAATTTCCAACATAGCGCGCCACGTTTTGGCATCAATAAATTTTTGAAATGCGGGCTTTGGGTAGCAGAATAATATTGCGGCCACAAATAGCCAATCACCTGTTTATCCGGAAAATGTTGGCGAATTTCTTTTACCGTGGTTTGCACATCCCGTTCCCAGTTTTTCCAGATCGGGATCGGCAATATAAAAACACCGGATTCAAATAATCGCAGAAGGACGTTGCCTGCTGACGACGTTTGCTAAATTCACGCCATTTATTCAACACCGCTTCATAGCTTTCTGTTGGGCGGAAGAAGCGAATAACACTTAAGTTTTCGGTGGGTAAACCATAGTTACAACTAAATGCACGCGGGTTTTCCTCTTTAAAAATTTGGTACATCTGTTCAAAATCCGATGCCAACTCTTCAGGCGTCAATAACTGCCCATCTTTATTACCAAACCAAGATTCAATATCGGTGGAAATCGTGCGATAGCCTTCTTTGTGTGAGATTGACGGGCCAGTTCGCGGATACGTTGTAGATCTAATACGCCGTGCTTGCGTTTCCCCTCAGGATCAGGTTTGACCAATTCGGATTCATAAACTAAAAAGACTTTGGATAATTTATCTTCGGTTAAGTCGGGCTTACCCACATAATCCATACGATCATAAATAATAAAATCTTTTGCTGTCACCATTCCCGATGTCAATGTAAGTGTTGCTAGCAACCCTCGCAATAAGGATTTCTGCATATTTTGCTCTCCGTTCATCAGTTAAATTAATCATCTTTGCCGTTAAAGTGCGGTCAAAAAGTCAAAAGATGGCTTGAATAAATAGGGTTGAAAAAAATGAATACCTCAGCTTGTGATCGATCACTTAATTTTCAAACCGCTTACTTATGACCGCACTTTTAGGCGGGCAGTTCAGATTATTTAAATACCATTGCACGGTTTTTCATCATAGCTGAAGGGAATTTTTCCAAAGGTTGCCAGCCTAATTCACGCTGAATTTTTATCGGCATTGATTGCATAACGTATATCGTGTCCCCGGCCGATCGGTCACATGTACGATTAAATCCCGGTAATATGCAACATCGATCGGTTTATTGGGCGCAAGTTGTTCCAATAAATCACAAATCGTATGCACGATATCTAAATTAGTTTTCTCACAGTGGGCGCTGATGTTATAACTTTCGCCTACACTACCCCTGTGTCAGTACCAAAATATAATGCCCGTACATGGTCATCCACATAAAAGCCAATCACGAATTTGTTGTCCGTTACCGTAAATCGGCAGAGGTTTACCATCCAGAGCATTCGCAATCATCAACGGAATGAGGTTTTTCTTTATATTGATAGGGGCCGTAATTATTGGCACAGTGGGTGATCATTGTTGGTAAACCGTAAGTACGATGCCATGCACGAACCAAATGATCCGCAGAGGCCTTGGATGCAGAATAAGGACTACTCGGCGCATAAGGTGACGTTTCTGTGGATAGCGTTGTCTCCCCTGCCGTATCTCCATAGACCCTCATCGGTAGAAACGTGCAAAAACGAAAGGCTGCCTGCTTCTCGGCAGAAAGGATATAGTAATAATGGCGGGCCGCTTCCAATAAAGAATAAGTGCCGACAATATTGCTTGAATAAAAAGCTGACGGCCCATCAATGAGAACGATCTACATGGCTTTCCGCCGCCAAATGAACCACACAATCAGGCTGATACTGCATAAACAAACGCGCTAAGGCGTTGCTGCCACAAATATCCAGCTGTTCAAAAATATAACGGGATTATCGGAAATCGTTTCCAGTGACGCCAAATTGGCGGCATAGGTTGGTTATCAACATTAACCACCCGCACATCAGTGGTTTGAATAAGATAACGAATTAAGGCCAGAACCAATAAAACCGGCACCGCCGGTGATGAGAAATTTGCATAAAATATTGTTATAAAAATACCTAATTTGACTTAACCCGATTGATCGTGTCACTTTCCCAACCGTTGTATTCACCGGAGAATTTCTCCGCTAAATTCTCAAAACGTTCAATGTAATTGAAAATGTCCTCTGTATCTAAGGTTAATTCTTGTTCAATTTTAACAATATAAAAACTTTCCTTACTGTTATCCTCATTCGTAATAGTTACCGGCATATTGCTATAACTCATGGTATTAAAGGATATGTCACCAAGATTAATATCTTCCATAAACTGGAACATCATATTTTCTTCAGGGAATTGGAATGTATGTTCAATCGTATAATTGTCTGCCAAATTACGTCTGTGTTGCACTAACATATCAATAATTTCTTCTGTGGCATTTAATTTCATTTCCAACGGTGAAGGCAGTAAGAAATCAAAATAAGTATCCCACTGGGGATCGTCTTGCACATCAACCTTATCCACACAATCCTTAAATTGAGACAACATATCAAAAAGCGGCTCCGAATCATCACAATAATAATACACCTGCAAATGACCATCGCCGGAAATATGTCCGGCATAAATCACTTCAGATAACGAGGAAGATTGCACTAAAAGCCGAAACAAATCCAACGTAATGCGCTCATGCTCTTCCAACGTTGGCATACCCTTTTTCATCGCTTTCATAAGGCATAGAAACCTGTAGTGATTTTGTTGTAGGAATCCGGTGAAAATCGTTCAACAATATCCAAATTAACCGTGCAATAAGAAATATTGCCGTTAATTAATGTGCGAGTAACTTTGCCAGTTTTGTTCGGAATCAATTATCGACATTACTTAAACTCCGCCCAAATCGGTGCATGATCCGATGGTTTTTCCATGGCTCGAATATCCAACGCAATGCCGGTATCCACACAATGCGCTACTAAGGCTTTTATTCGCCAAAAATATGATCGATACGCAAGCCACGATTATCATCAAATCCTTTAGAGCGATAATCAAAACCACGAGAATTTGTCATTAACCGTTGGATTCATGTAGCGGAATGTATCCTCTAAACCATAGGCATATAAGCGTTGATACCATTCACGCTCTTCCGGTAGGAAAGAACATTTGCCGGTGCGTAACCAACGCTTGCGATTTTCATCACCAATACCGATGTCTAAAATCACTCGGGCTAATATTCATATCTCCCATAATAATGACCGGATTTTTCCGCATTATGATCTTGTTCTAGATAACGTTGTAAATCTGCACAAAATTTTTGTTTTCGCGGGAAACTTCGTCGGATGTTCACGACTTTCCCCTTGCGGAAAAATAACCGTTAATCACAGTGAGTTGACCAAATGGCGTTTCCAAATCAATCATGATGATACGCTTTTGTGCCTCCTCACCATCTGTCGGAAAGCCTTTTTAACGGACAAAGGCGCTTTGTTTGCTCAACAGCGCTACCCCATAATGCCCTTTCTGACCATCAATGATTGACGTGATAGCCCAAATGATCTACCAGTTCATAAGGAAAAACCTCATCCGCGACTTTAATTTCCTGCAAACCAAGCACATCAGGTTGGTATTTATCAATAATCTCTTCTAACTGGTGCGGCCTGGCCCTTAACCCCGTTAATATTAAATGACATGACTTTCATTGTTTACTCTCTGTTTTACTTTTTAGGCAACATTATACTTGTAACAAAGAAAAAGCAGAAGTTTATTCTGCTTTCTTATCTTTCTAGACACTGAAATCGATGCCTTATGTCTTAATAAGCGCCATTTCGTTCCAATACGACTTTAGGCGTTCTACACAATATGGCAAAATCATTCCATAATGACCAGTTCTTAACATACCAGGCATCAAAATAAACACGGGTATCATAATCTACATTATTACGCCCACTCACCTGCCCATAATCCCGTCATGCCGGGCTTTGCCATTAAATAGTAATCTACATCTTCCTTATAATATTTCAATTCCTGTGAGACAATTGGCCTTGGTCCAACCAAACTCATTTGTCCGATCAATACATTAAATAATTGCGGTAACTCATCAAGGCTGGTTTTACGCAGAAATTTACCAATATTGGTGATTCGGGGATCATTCTTCAATTTAAAAATCCCTTTTCCACTCTGCTAATAGGCTTTTTCTAGATATTCTCGCAATAACTCATCAGAGTTTATATGCATAGTTCTAAATTTCAAACATCCAAATTTCTTACCATTTCGCCCAACTCTCTTATGCTTATAAATAATATCACCACTATCTTCTAATTTTATTGAAATACATATAAATAAGAATAATGGGAAAAGTAAAATAATTAGAAGAAAAGACACAAAAATATCTACACATCTTTTTCAAAAACCCGAGAAGAACGTTTTGCTAAATTATTATTAATGCGGAGCAACATTAATTCATAGCTAAAAATAAAAGACATATTAGTACTATATAATGGCAATCCTCTTAATGAAGGAACGACTGAAACTGAACGATAATGATGGCAAGCTAAATGGCGCAAACCAATTATCACGCTTAATATCTTCATCATCTTCCAATGCAATAATAAACTGTTCATTAATATTGATATCCCAAAGATCTTTTTCCTCTTCATCTATTACAGGGATAGAAAAAGCACATTATTTTTCAACAGGCTTACCAATAAAAACATACAACTTTCAAAACCCAAGTATTTTTCACTAGATAATGCTTGATAAGCATCAATAGCATTTTTCCTGAACCGATAATAATTGTATTTTTAAATACCAGCCTGTTTTTTTATTAGGAGTTTTTATTAAAATTCGTCCAAAAAGGAACCAATACTAAAAGTTGCTCCCCATATGCAGACCCATCTATAGCGTGAAAATGTTACATTAGAAAATACAATGATTGTTAATTCAATAATTGAAAATATAACTAATGTATTCAAAACTTCCCTTAACTCATACCAAAAAGGCTTTCTATAAGTATAATGACGTAATTTTCCCAGAACCATGCAATACAAATAACAGATATACAAAAATGAATTAAGAACTATAAAAATCTCATATTGAGAGGACGGAATCTCTGATTGTATAAGATAACAAATCCACAAGCCCACACCAAATGACAAAATCAAAAATAAAATCAGAAATAGCCAAAATATATTTACATTGAATCTGTCTTCCATTTTATTCCTGCCCTACAAACTTTCTTTTTATAAAACTTAATATTTTCAAAATTAAATTTTTGTCTTTCTAAAAGAAATAACTTTTACTTCTTTTTATTATATTGTTTTTCAATAACCAAACATTAAATAAACGCTCAGCAAGAAACCCAAAACACTCTCTTTTGATACGAGTTATAATTTGAGATATCAATTCTTTTCTTCTAATTCAAATAAAATTGTAAACAACCAGTCAGAATACTTTTCAAATAGCTCTCTCTTCATTACAAACATATTGTACAAATATAGTGTTTTTGCTCTGCATTACTGTATCAAACGCCTTAATATAATCACCATATTTATTAACTATAATTTCCCTTACTGTATCTAAGTCCTTAATATAGTGCGCATGCTGGTAATGTGAATAAACAGTTTTCAATATAATAATTTTCTCTTATATGGAACCAAGCAATCAGCCTCTTTAAGCAATCCGATTAATTCTTTGGCTGATGCAATCTTTTCTCCCTTTAACACTTAAATCTTTACCGGAGAAATAACGACGATAATGTACTATACCTACATAATCTGTATCTTGAAAAAAGTTATTTTCCCAAGACCAATACAATGCGGTTAATTCACAATAAGATTGATTTTTATCAGAAATATTAATTTCTGTATCATCGGATAAAATACCTAGCTCCAACCCTGTTAGTTTCTTTCCAACTTGTATTGGAACGTAGCATGAACCATTAGAATTCATACTTTTGTGAGTAGCAACAAGAATCTTAATTAACTTATTCATATTAAGAAAGATAAAATCTATGTTTAGTAAAGTTATTAGTAATGCCTGCTATAATGCCTTTTATCGAGATTTTTTAATTTTTGACAAGTTAAACTTCGTAAATAAATAAAACCAAAACACCTTAAAACAAAAAGAAATGCTATTAGACCTCCTTTATAATCAATAAGATTTCTAGTGTTATTACGACACATACAATATAGTTTGATTTTTAGAATCTGTATCATTAAACTTAAGTAAATTAAAAACATGGGCGAACCTAAAGTTTTCTCTCTAGGATGGAAAAACCTTGCTGATATAACAGTACAAATATTTATATCAGATTTAGAAGCTCTCCAAGTATATTCCATATCATCTCCCCAAATAAAATAGTCCTTTTTAGGAAATCTATTTTTATCAACAATATTACGTGAAAATAAAATACCATTAAAAGGCATTACAATATCAGGAATTATTTTATCGAATCGTTTTATATCATCTAAATTAGATAACACTTTATTTGTATTTGGCAAACGTAGTGTAAAAGTTAAATTTAAAGGGTTATCAATATCTAAAACCAGAGGACCAATATAATTATCATCTTTAATAAACTTTACCAACTCCCCAAAGGCAATCATTATCAGGAACACCATCATCATCCATTAACCAAATATAGTCATAGCCTTGCTCATAAGCATATTTGATACCGGCATGAAAACCGCCAGCTCCGCCTTGATTTTTCCGGTAAGCTAAGGAACGTAACACTAGAATTTTCTAAATATCCCTTGTTGTCGTAAAAAAATCTACTGTGCCGTCTGTACTTGCATTATCCACAATCACTATATGCTCTAAAGCATAACGCTGCATCTCTAAAGCTTGTAAACAACGAAGCAACAGTGCTTTTCGATTATACGTAACAACAACAGCACAAATAGATTTTTATCCATTACACATCCATATTTACATAAAAAGATTTAAGTGCGGTCTGATTTTGCAATGATTTTTTAATCTCATCTGCAGTTTCTAAGGCTTCTTTGATCGTAACATCCATATCAAGATAGCGATAAGTTCCTAAACGACCAACAAAGGTTACATTAGATTCTTGATTTGCTTTTTCAACATACTGTTGTAATAAAGTCTTATCTTTCACCAAACGAATTGGATAATAAGGAATATCATCTTTTTCACACAAACGACTAAATTCACGATAGCAAATAGTCTTATCATGTTGTTCCCCATGGCGCAAAGTGTTTATGTTCTGAAATACGAGTATATGGTATTTCTTCATCACCATAGTTAATTACCGCATTACCTTGGAAATCGCCTTCATCACGGAATGCTTCAAAATCTAAGGTACGATAACCTAAGCGACCTAATTCAAATCCAAAGTACGCATCTAACGGACCTGACCAGAAAATGTGATCAAATTCTGCTTTCATTGATTCAGCAAATGGCGTATTTAAACGTACTTCAATATTTTCATGATTTAAAAATGGCTTCTACAATCTGCGTATAACCTTCTTTCGGCATACCTTGAAATTTATGCGCAAAGTAGTTATCGTCATAATTAAAACGCACAGGTAAACGTTTTTAAAATGCTTGCAGGTAACTCTTTTGGCTCAACACCCCATTGTTTTTAGTGTAACCATAAAAGAAAGCTTTATACAAATCCTTACCTACAAAACGCATTGCTTGCTCTTCAAAGGTTTGCGGATCCGTGATAGACATATCAGCTTGGCTTTCAATTAAAGCTTTAGCTTCTGCTGGGGAACAGGTTTTACTAAAAAAACTGGTTGATCGTATGCAAGTTAATTGGGGAGAGAATAAACCGCACCTTGACTAATTGTTTTTACACGATTAACAAACGGCATAAACTCACCAAATTTGTTCACATAACTCCATACTCGCTCATTATCAGTATGGAAAATATGTGGACCATAAACATGAACCATAACATTCGTTTCAGCATCACGTTCAGAGTGACAGTTACCTGCCACATGACTACGAGAATCGATAACAACAGTCTTATAACCTTTCTCTGCTAATTCGCGAGCGATAACAGCATTGGAGAAGCCTGCCCCTACTAATAAAAATTTTTTTCATAAATACTTACCTTTTATTTATCTTGCTTGAATTGTTTTTCCAAAACTCTGCACTGGTTAAGTCATCATAAGATGATTGATACTCTTTTTAAGAGAATCATAATTCTTATATAAATTAAACGCAGCTTTGGTATATCTAATTAAATAACTAAAGAATTTTTTTCTTATCATGCTCAAGAATAAAACCCTTTTGAGTTGGCCAATGGATATAAAGCACTTTATTATAACGATAAACTTCTCTTAAATTACCGCCAAATCCTTTTAGGTTGCCACACCATACCTTTTTTTAAAAAATACTTTTTGGTAAAATATGTCCATTTAATGTTGCCCAACGGAATAATCGAGCAAAAAGCTTTTCTTCTGGTTTACCCCAAATAACATTCGACGAAAATCTCATAAGGAATATCGATAACTTTTTCAGCAGAAATTATTTTTTGAATTTCAGGTCGTCTTTCAGACATACTAACGTTCTGTTCCCCAGAAAAGCCTTTCCTTTCATCACATCTTCCATCGCTAGAATAGAAGCCAATGCTGTTTCATATTGATACGCCAATAGATTTTTTTAGGCACATTCTAGCGGTTGTTTTTTTATCACATCTTTTGCATTTCCTTGAACCAAATTATGTAAATAATGCATAATGTGATAACGAGTATCTAAATAATGAGGTAATGGTCCATTTTTTTAACGAGAAATCTTCTTGCCATGAAGAAATACCATTTAATGTTAAAAATTTTTAAAAATCGTGAACTAAACTAAATCCAGAATCATCCCCTCGTACAAAATAAGGGAAAGCATAATGCTTCACCTCTGATAATGGAAACGCAAAGAACCACCAACCACCATAATCAATATGCTCTTCTTGCTCATTGATTAATAAAGAATAAACCTCTCTTAGATCTAGATTCGGTTTAACCGCTTTACATACACCATCAAATTTTGCCCCATTTTCAAATTGACGGAACATTTCTGCTTCTCTAAGCATAGCTCCAGCTAATGCAGTCTTATGAGTCTAATGCATGCTCTAAGAAAGATATTGTACGTTTAATGCCTTCAACCTCACATGAAGCGTCATCATCCATAAACAAACAGTGAGTATAACTACCGTTTTCTTTAAGATGCATTAAACCTCGAGTAAATCCACCTGAACCACCTAGGTTTTCATTAGGAATGATATTTACACCATCAATTTCTGGTAAATTTTTGACTATTGTCTACTACATTGAGAGAAACTTTATTCTTAAAATAAGAATCCAACAACTCACTTTTTAATCTATCTAACGCAGGTAAAACATATTGTTGTCGATTAAAATGAGTAATAACAACTCCCATTGATACCGGATTTAGAATTTCAGAGCTTGTGGAATAGTAAAAATTATATAACTCTGAGTAATCTAAAGCCTCAATATCGAATGATAAATATTCCATCCTCTAAATCTTTTCCAAAACGTTAATGAAAATGAAATTTCAGATATATTATCATTTTCAAAAATACATTTCTTCAATCAATCTATGGCTAAAAATGTAATCTATGCAGATGCCAAATAATTTTAATTTTTCCCTTTAAACTTAATTGAAAAAAATAAGATCATTTACATTTGTATAACGTTTCCATTTTCCTACACTTAAACTATTAAAATATGTATCCGTACTTACTTTTCCAAATTTATCTAAGAAAAACGAATCATTTATATGCAAATTCGCAAATTGATTATTTCTAAAATAGAGATCAATTTGAGAGCATAATGAAAGTTTAGGAAAATACCACTCTGAACTATATGAGACATACTTATAATATTCCTATTAGGGCTGTACTAGATAACGACTAAATCTTTCATTTAGATTAGAATGTTCAAATGAGAAAAAGTCGCTTAAGTCAGCATAAACAAAATAAACTAATTGAACTGTTTGTCGCAGGTGTTACGGCTAGAACAGCAAGTGAGTTGGTAAATGTAAACAAAAAAATACAGCTGCTTATTACTTTCATCGATTACGTTTACTCATTTTATCAAACAAGCCTGCATTTGGAAATGTTTGAAGGAGAAATTGAAGCTGATGAAAGCTATTTCGGCGGTATTCGCAAAGGTAAGCGTGGTCGTGGCGCAGCAGGCAAAGTCGCGGTATTCGGACTTCTCAAGAGAAATGGTAAAAGTTTATACCGTAGTTGCACCAAATGCTCAATCAGCAACACTATTGCCAATTATTCGTGAGAAAGTTAAGCCTGACAGCATTGTTTACACTGACACTTACCGTAGTTATGATGTGCTTTGATGTCAGCGAATTTAGTCATTTCCGCATCAATCACAGTACGCATTTTTGCTGAAAAATCATAACCATATAAACGGAATTGAGAATTTTTGGAACCAAGCAAAACGTCATTTGCGCAAGTTTAATGGCATTCCCCAAAGCGCATTTTGAGCTGTATTTGAAGGAATGCGAATGGCGCTTTAACAATAGTGAAATAAAATCTCAAATTTCCATTCTAAAACAATTGGTTAAAGAGATTCTGGTCTAGTTATCTAGTACAGCCCCTTCCTATTTATTATATAGAGGATTATATCCTCTGCGTTACCTATTGCTCTTACAATACCTTTGTCAATCCAAATTACATTTGGACAGAGTTCTTTACTTGCTCGATAGAATGAGAAACAAATAAAAGCGTTGTACCGCCAGCTAACATTTTTTTCCATACGTTGCTTACATTTTTTTCTTGAAATGCCGCATCGCCTACAGCTAAAACTTCATCAACGATTAAGATTTCTGGCTTCACTATCGTTGCCACTGCAAAGCCCAACCGTGCAGCCATACCAGATGAAAAAGTTTTTAAGCGGCACATCCACAAAATCTTGAAGTTCCGCAAACTCAATAATTTCATCAAAATGCTGCTCCATAAAGGCTTTCTTATGCCCAAGTAAAGCACCATTGAGATAGATATTCTCTCTTGCAGTCAGCTCACCATCAAAACCAGCCCCTAACTCAATTAATGGCGCAATATTACCGTGCACCTCCACAGTACCTTTGTAAGGTTTTAGAATGCCACAAATTAACTTTTAAAAGAGTCGACTTACCAGAACCATTGGTACCAATTAACCCCCAAGACTCACCTTTCTTCACTTCAAGATTAACATCTTTTAATGCTAAAAACTCTTGGAACATAAGTTCCCCCTTTAGCATCTTAATCACATACTCTTTTAAGCCATTATATTGTTCGGTTGCTTTTATTAAAACGCACCGTAGCATTAGTGACTTTAATTACTGTTTCTTTATTCATTAGATATATAAAAATAAACTCGTCTTGTTTTTTTATTAAAATACCAAGCCCCAAGGACAAGAACCAAAATAGCCGTACCAAAACCGATTAGAATCGAATCAGTTTGTGGGAATCTTGCATGTAAAACAATATCTCTAAATTGCTCAATATAGCCATACATTGGATTTGCATTTTTGTATAACTCTTGGTATTCCTCAGGAATGATTGATACAGGATAGAATAATGGAGTAAGATACATCCCACATCGAAATAAATACGCCCCATAAATACTGAATATCACGGAAAAACGGTAATTGCAGCTAGCCATAAACCCAATCCAAGACTAAAGATTAATACTTCAAGAATAATTACAGGGAAAAATAAGAGATTCCAAGAGAATTCAGCATTAGTAAAAACCATAACTAGAAATAATGCACCAAGAGAAAAAGCAAATTCACTAATGAACTTCCCACTCTAGAAAACTGTAAAAATATATTTAGGTACATAGGTTTTTGAGTAATGATGCGTTTCCGATAATAGAGCCAACGGACATATTTGTTGCTTCAGTCATAAAATTAAACAAAAACTGTCCTGCAATCATATAAAGTGGGAAATTAGGAATATCAAAGCGAAATACATTAGAAAAAAATAAAGACAAGAACCATCATTAACATTAATGGATTCAGAATACTCCAAAGATACCCCCAAATAACTCCGTCTGTATTTCAACTTGACATCTCTTACAATTAGTTGTTTCAGCAACTCATCAAATGCATAGAAACGACGAAATTTATCTATTAACTTCATGTGCTTTATCTACCCCTTTGCTTAACAAGCAATAAAAATCTTATGGATTTTACATTAAAATTCAACCTTGAGATTATCTCCCAACCCTTTGCTCAATCCTTTTCCGCAAACATGCCAATACTAATCGCAAAATAATTGGATTTATTCCAATGCAGTAGCGTACGGAAGTTATTTGTTACAAGGAACGCTCGACCAAATTCTTTATCAGGTCTTACCAACCATAAATCCGTACCCGAAAGTGCGGCCAGTTTTTGTTGCGTTTCCGGCGTTTGATATTTTAAGGCGACACCCATATTTTGCCAGCTACTTAGGGATCGCTTTTTGCCCTCTTCCGTACCGGATAATGCCATATCAAGTGGTTGGGTCAACGTAACTTCGCCCCCCCAAGGCAGTTTTTCATTCCAGCCTACCGTGTGTAAGTAATTAGCGATAGAGGCAAATACATCGTAGTGTTCTGTCCAAATATTTTTCGCCGTCGTTATTACCATCTGCGGCATAACTTAAATAAGAACTTGGCATAAATTGGGTTTGCCCCATGGCTCCGGCCCATGAACCAAGCATTTTTATAGCGCTGAATATGATCCCGCTGTAATAGTTTCATGGCAGCAATAAATTCTTTACTGAATAATGCTTCACGGCGACCATCAAAAGCCAGTGTCGCTAATACCGATAATACGTCGTAGCTACCTTGATAATAGCCAAAACTACTTTCCATGCCCCACAACGCCATTAAATAATGTTTGGGTACACCAAATTTTTGGCTGGCATTTTTCAAGTTGCGGCAACAGCTCCCAATATCGAGTTTCGGCAATATCCACCTTATTTGGTGTCAAAACGCGATTTAAATAATTAGTCGTACCATTAGGATTAATCACAGGAGGTGCGTTCGGATCACGCTTTGCGAATTCTGCCGGCTTTGTTGATCATCCAAATCTACGGATTTTTGGATGTAATTAATATTTTTGTGCATTTAATACATCAACAGACACACCTTCTGCCGCGGCTTTTACCTTTTTAAAAAAATTCACATAATCATTGAAGTTATCTAATGTACGCGGTTTGTTATAAACTGCATTGGCACTTACCGCAGTCACGGTATTTTTCCGTTGGAGTTGTTTGGCCTTTGCGAATCAGAATTTGAAGCACAGCCCGTTAAGAAAAGTGCGGTGGAAATTGAAGATATTTTTAAAAAGTGTTCTAAATTTCATCATACTACTTTCTCAAGAATGTTTGATAAATACGCTTTAACAAGGAAGTCGGTAATAAACGGGAACCTGAACGTAATGCAAAAAGTGAATAAGCCGGAGAATACGCCTTGAATGCCTAAGCGATATTTCAACTTAAACAAACGCCATTCTGCTTTGGCTTGATTTAAAACCACGACGACGCCCTACCATGCCATTACCCACGCGGGCATAAACTAAAATATCCGGCAAGTTTGCCACTTTTTGCCCTTGTGCCACAAGCTTAATCCACAGGTAATAATCTTCCTGTAAATCTTCATATCCACCACAATTAATGACCGCACTTTTTTGATACGCCACCGTCATGTGATTGAATGGACAACGTTTTTGTGTAAATTTGACGATATCTTGCGCATCAGTCGGTACATTACGATACGCCACGATGTCTTGAATATTTTCGCCAAACTCAGCAATCTGCCCACCGAAAATAATCGTATCCGGATGTTGCCCAATAAACGCCACTTGTTTAGCAAAACGCTCTGGCACACAAATATCATCGGTATCCATACGGAAGACCCAATCGTGAGAACAATGTTTTAATCCTTCATTGAGCGCTTTGCCTAAGCCTAAGTTCTTTAGCAACTTCACTAAGTTTAAAGGGTAATTTGGTTTCGAATTCAGCAACCACGGCTTCCAATTCTGGCGTTACCGCACCGTCAAACACCAACACAATCTCATCTGCTGGATGGGTTTGAGCCACTAAACTTTCAAAACATTCTCTTAAATATTGTGGATTTTCCTTAATATATAAGGACATTAAAACTGAAAATTTCATCTTTCTCTATCTAATAAGTTATCTACATAAATCGTTTCAAATTAATTGCCAATTTGGGGGAAATTAGAACCACAAAAGGCAATCACAAGCTGCTTAATGCTTTTCGTTAATTTAAAAATCTCAAAATAGTAAAAAAAGCGGCTTTACGGGATAAATTCATAATATGTGGGTAGGCCAACATATACTGTGCATTGATAGCAAAGTTCTTTTCTTGCTGTGCCGTTTTTCACATAATTTTCACGGATATAATCAATCGCTTTTTGCGTATTAGTTGTATCGGTCGACACGCTAGAACGCTTGGTATGGAATGTGCAATAGGTCAATGGTTCTGCCACTTTTGTATGGCTTAAATGTGGGTTCCAGCGCGAGTTTCAATAAGAAATCATAGTCTTCCAATGAACGAAGTGCGGTGGATAATCCGCCTATTTTTAAAAACAGATCTTTTTCACTCCAATCATTGGCATGCCGCCGATTTTATTCGCCAGTAAAATTCTATCTACACTAATTTCTTGCGGCTCAATTGGAGTTGTTACATAGGTAAAACCTTCATTCACCATTTCGCATTTTGCCGGATGGTAAAACAAAAGTTAATATCGGCATGATCGGCAATAATATCCGCCAATTTTTGACATTTGTCGTTAGCAAAACGATCGTCATCATCAAGAAATAATAACCACTCATTATCCGCGTTTCTTGCCCCAATATTGCGGCTTTTCAGCGGCCCCTTGATTGGTTTCGTTCCGAATAACTTTAACTACAAATGGATATGATTGTGTCACTTCAACGGGTTCTTTCGAGCAATCATCCACAATCACCACATCAAAATTATACACTGTTTGTTTGGTTAAACTTTCTAGCAATGCAGGGATTTCTTCTTTCCGATTATAAGAAGGCACGATGATACTAAACATCTTTTCGGCTCCTTTTGTTTTAAATAAAATAAGCTGTTTTTCCGTGAGAGCCGAAAAGTGATAAGAACATCAGCATCACAAACATAATGCCGGGGAAAGCAAAGGTATCGGCTTTGATATTACAGAATGCCAAAATCACAAAGGCAGAAAGAATAAATTTTCCAGCTGCCATCAAACCAGTTTAAGGCGACTTTGCGCACAAAATAGAATGTCACCGCAAAACACACTAAGGCATAAGACACACCACCGTAAAGGATTTGACGTAGGAAACCGGAATCCGTATGTCCGTAATAGCGCCCTACTTCCAACTGCCCCGTCATATACATCCCATCACCATAAATAAACTGTTTAAGCGTTGGCATAAAGAGGTGATTTTTCATTAAGGTATCCGTAGAGGAACTCACAAATCCGCACCGTGTAGCAGATTAATCACAGGTTCTAAAGCATGTGCCACATAAGGATTTTCCGGTAAGAAATACGCCAATAGCAGTACTAAAAACGGCAAATGCAATCAGTGATGGCACATAGCGCCATTTGAAATACACAAAAATGCTCTACAACCGATAACAGAAGGAATGTACGTCCTGAAATCAACCCAATGCATAACATTAAAAATACCAAAATACTTGGAAGCGTATTGTGTTTAGCATTGTAAGCCAGCAAGAAATGCAACAGCATCAAATAGAATAAACTCAGTTGGAAAAAAGCGGTTGCGGTGATGTTATATAAGCGATATTCCTGCTCTGAAGCATAAAATCGTTTAGGTAATACCGCATTGGTCGAAAGCAAGAAATCAATCATAAAAAGAGACGCCAAGCAAGCCTATCACGCCCACTGCAAACTGCACCACGACACCAATTTGCAAATCTCGCGACGCTTTGTTGCCCATTAACATTGGCATAAAACGCGTTATAAAGTCCCACGCCAAAGAGGAATAAAATCAATTCCTTCACATACATGGTAATCACGGAAAGATCTTTTGTGCCATTAAGCAATAGCGGAATCACACTGAAAACAATCAACCCACCTAATACGGCAAGACTGTCTAAAGGCAGAACGATGCCTTGAGGTTTCTGTTTTTTAATGTACTGATAAGCCAAGACAACCAATGCTGCCAAGCCGGCGACGAATGACATTCGCACGACATGAAACAGCCAAGGATCGTAAAGATAAAAAGGTTAAAAAGTGCGGTCATTTTTACGTTATTTTCCTAAATTCTTTTTCACCGCCAAGATTTTTTTGAGCGGATATTTGATTAATTTCTTTACTAGATTATTGGATTTTTGAACCACGAATGGCTTCCCAAATTACTCACCAACTGTGGATTTTCAATGGCCATAAGCGGACGAACCACATTGTTACTAATATGGAATTGCGTTTCAAATAACAAGAAATCATCCGCAAGCCAAAACGGTTTTTCATTTTCTAACACCGTTAAAAATGCACGGGCAGCCGATTTTTAATTAAATACGCCACCGTACCGGCAAAGTAACTTTTATATGGATAAGCCACAGTGACATCGCCAAATGTTTTGCGTAAAACGAGAAAGTTGTCGGATAATTAATTTCTAATTCCACATCATTAAATTCCGCAAATTTTTGACTGCCCGATTAACACGATATCCGCATCACAATTTTCTGTTAAAAGTGCGGTCGTTTTTGGTGACAAATTTACATTGAATAAGGCATCGTCTTCGCATACCAAAAGCATACTCGTTTTCCGTCACATTTTTATCTTCTACAATCCGGCGATAAACCTCTAAAATGACTTAATGTACAGCCAATCTCGCCTTTTTGTGACGTTGCGTCCGTAATGTTGTTCAAACTTAGTCGGATTAAATACTTCAGCCAACTCGTCCCATTCTTTTTGCATGGTATTAATCGCAGAAAATACCACAAAATCCGCCGTATCCGACTGAGTAAAAACAGCTCACGACGCTGAACATCTTTATCTAGTGAAATCAAATATTTTATTCATAATTATCTCAATTAAAATCTATTTCCTATTTGATTATGCTAAGGTGAAATAGTTGCATAAAAAGATTGCTGATTATACTAAAGAAAACTATAATCCCCCACCTATTTTTACGGAAAAACACAAACTCAATGTCTCGCCATGTCCAATAAAACCATTGCTAAAAATACCCTGTTTCTTTACATCCGAATGCTCTTCAATATGGGGGCGATGCTCTATATTTCGCGCGTTGTGTTGCGCGTATTGGGTGTAGAAGACTTTGGGAATTTATAACATCGTTATGGGCGTGGTAATTTTATTTTCCTTCTTTAATGGCACCATGACGGCCACCACGCAACGATTCATTAATGTCGAAAAAGCATCAAACGATGTAAACCGCGTCAATAAAGTTTTTAATATCAGTATTATCAATCATTTATTTATTATGTTGGTCGTGGTCATTTTTGGCAGAAACCGTTGGTCTTTGGTTTCTCAACCATAAGCTCATCATCCCGGCCGGTCGTATGCAAGCGGCTAATATTGTTTATCAAGTTGCCCTCATTATTGCCCTCATTGAAATCATTAAAGTGCCGTTTAACGCTATGATTGTGGCTCATGAAAAGATGTCGTTTTATGCTTGGTTTGGGCTTAGCGGAAACCGCACTAAAAACTGAGCGCCATTTTCATTTTTGATGCAGATTGAGCATTACGACAAACTTATTTCTTACAGTTTATTATTATTGTGTGTCAGTATAGCGGTATTTAGTCTCTACTTCCGTTTTACCCGCAAAGCCTTTCATGCCGAAACCCGTTTTCACCTACAAAAAGATTTTGGCGAAAACCAAAGAAATGATGAATTTTTCCGGCTGGATGTTGGTGGGACAGTTGGCGTATGTCGGTTCTACGCAAGGCTTAAATATGGTAACTAACCTGTTCTTCGGCGTTGCCGCTAATGCAGCCAGTGGAATCGCAACCCCAGGTAGATACCGCCGTGTATAGTTTTGTGAATAATTTCAAGTGGCGTTTAACCCACAATTGGTGCAATCCTACGCCGCTAAAGATTACGAGCGAAACAAAAAAACTGATTTTAGGCACATCAAAATACTCTTTCTATCTCATTGCCATTTTATCTGCGCCAGTGCTGTACTTTTAGTCACACATTACTAACATTATGGTTGGGCGATCATGTGCCAATGTATGCCGAAAAATTGAGTACAGAGCTACCATTGTCTGTTCCTTAATTAGCGCTATGGCAGGTTCTTTTCTGGATGGCTGCGCTGGCTATCGGCGCAAATAGCATTAAACAATACAATATCGTCTTGGCAGTGATTGATCTTTGTACCGTGCCGCTTGCCTATTATTTATTCACACTTGGCTATAATCCTGTATATGCCTTTTATTGCAAAATTCGGCATCATGGTTATCATGCAAATTTATCGTTTGTATTTTATTAATATCAAATTTAATCGCAAAGAATTTGTCTCATACCTAATGAATATCGGCATCGTTTTCGCCTTTATTGCTAGGCTTAATTTACTTATCGGACACGCAACGCACCTATTCATTTTTGGACATTTGTGGGCGAAGCCGTCCTTTTAGAAACCATCTTAATTTTGGTGATTTTATTTGTGGGACTAAACAAAAGCTGAAAAAGGTTTTTTATTTGGCTATTTAAAGAAAAGAGTGACGAGATGAATCAACAACTTATTGATTTAAAAACAAACTTTCACCAATTGCAGACTTAATCAAAGATAAAAAAATGATGTTTTTACATAGATTATCCGTTGCATTTAAACGTAGGTGATTTATTGATTTATCATGGAACAGAGCAATTTTTTGTCGATCACGGTATTAATGTCACTTTAAGACGTAGCGAATTCGACATGAATCTTGCTGAAATAAAACGTAAATTACACCGACCACCACCATCTTATTACACGGTGGCGGTAATTTTGGTGATCTTTATCCGCAACATCAAAATTTACGGGAAACGATTGTGCAGGCATTCCCTAATAATCGGGTAATTGTGTTGCCGCAAACCCTTTATTATAAAAGCCAAGAAACGTTGGAAAAATCTGCCGCACTTTTCATGCAGCATAACGATTGTCATCTCTTGGCAAGGGATGAAAGAACCGCCAGCGCCTTTGAAAAATTTTCTCCACACGTTTATTTATCCCCCGACATGGCACATGAATTATATGGCACATTACCGACCAAAAATGCCAAAACGGGACAATCACTTTATTTCTTACGCAAAGACATTGAAGCCAGCGATATTGAGAAAAATATCACGGCGCAATTACCCGTCGGTAGCCATATTAAAGATTGGGATGATATTTTTATCCGGCCGGGATGACGTCGTGTTGGCGATAAGCTGGCGTTTAGCAAAATTTGCCAATCGTAACAATATCTGTTGGCTAAAAGATGTTGTGCATCAATTCTGGAAAAAGCTACACCTTACGCATTGTGAGCGCGTGGCAAAAACTTCCTAAGCTATGACAAAATTACGACTACCCGCTTACACGGCCACATTTTTCCTGCCTGTTGGAAATTCCAAACGTCGTATGTGATAACGCCTACGGCAAAATACCAGCTACAGCAAATTTGTGGACCAAAGCAGTGGATTTTGTGGAGTTTTATAAAGCATGATGTTCGAACTTAAAAACTGCTCACCGCCATGATGTTACCGCCATTTAATGTGTTAATTTTATGGCTGTTATCCCTTTTCTTTTCCCTATTTAAATGCAAAGTCTTCAGCCGCCTTTGTGCTTTTTAGGAATAGCCATTTTGTACGTTGTAAGTATTCCTTACACCGCACAAACGCTAAAGGACAGTTTAATCACAGAAGATCATTTAACCTTAAATGACTACAGACAAGCACAGGCCATTGTGTTGCTTGGCGGTGGCGTGCGTGATAGTAAAGAACTCTATGCGCCTCTCGCCTCTTCTGCTGTTCAATTGGAACGGTTACGTTATGCCGCTTATTTACAAAAAGAAACCCAATTGCCGTTGTTAATCAGTGGTGTTAGCCCAACCGGTGCCTCTGAAGCGAAAGTGTCCATGCAAGAATTAAAAGATTTCTTTAATGTGCCGACACAATGGTTGGAAGAAAAATCCCTCACCACCAAAAGAAAATGCACTGTTTACCCGTCAAATTCTGGAAAAAGAAGGTATTAATAAAAATTATTTTGGTCACCAACGAATGGCATATGCAACGAGCAAAAATTATTGTTTGAAGGACAAAGGATTTCAAGTGTTGCCGGCCAGCGTTGGCGAAGGCGATACACCGACAGAATATAAGCTCAACATGATGCATTTTTATTCCTCAAGCCGGAGCCATGGCGAAAAAAATATGCAATTGTTAAAAAGAATGGCTCGGTTACTTAAAAAGAGAAGTAATTCCCCTGATGTTTATTCATAAGCTCAGTCGTTCTTTTTATTATCTCCTCCTGACTGAGTCGTTGGTGTCATCGGTGTTAAAAACGTTTATTTTTGACCGCACTTTCCATCAAAATATGCCTAAAAATACGCTCTCACAAGGCGTATTTTTATTCTTTTTCTTTTTATTTTTCGATCTGCTTCACAAAAATCTTGTCTTTTTCATGGTTGCCTCTTTGCCCTATCGCTAATCTTCTTTTTTTATTTAAAGGAACATGATATGCGCCACTTCACTTCATTTTTACCTTGCTCTTTTTTTCATCTTATTTGTTACGCAGAAAAAAACCTGACCTAATGCTATTAGAATCCTATAAGAATCAGGATGTGACAGGATGGGTCATGAGCGAAAAATTAGATGGTATTCGTAGCTACTGGGACGGCAAACAACTCTTTACCCGTGGCGGAGTAACATTATCGCCACCAAAAGATTTTTAGCGGAATTTCCCCTTTTGCCATTGACGGCGAATTGTTTAGCCAGCGTGATCAATTTGCAGAAATTTCCTCTATTGTTCGTTCTCAACAGGATAAAGGTTGGCATAAATTAAAGCTTCATGTGTTTGATGTTCCTGATGCCAACGGCAATTTATTTGAACGCTTAGCCCAATTAAAAGCCTATTTAGCGCAGCATCCTTCCGCACCTATTGAAATCATTACGCAAATTCCCATTGAAAATCCGCAACACATTCAACAATTTTTACAACAGGTTGAACAAGCGAAAGGCGAAGGGTGATCATCCGTAATCCAAACGCACCTTATGAACGAAAACGCAGTACACAAATTCTTAAATTAAAGACCGCACTTGATGAAGAATGTACGGTCATCGCCCATCATGCCGGTAAAGGGCAATTTGAAAATGTCATCGGCTCGCTCACCTGTGAAAATCATCGTGGTCAATTTAAAAATTGGTTCGGGATTCAAACTGGAGGAGCGAATCAATCCGCCACCTGTCGGTTCACAAATCACCTATAAATATCGTGGTTTTAACCAACAAAGGAAAAACCGAGATTTTGCAACTTTTTGGCGAATTGCCGCTCAAGACAAAACACCTTAAAAAAATGCGTCTAAAAAAATACGTCTAAATCATTTATGTTATTTATTCATTCCTTCTGATCCGTTGGCATAGTCGACCTTCAAAAATAGATTTTTGTGACCGCACTTCTATGCCTATTCGTTTTAAATTTCAATATGATAGAATGCACAAAGATTTAATCATCTAACCTAAAAATAAGGAACTTAAATATGAAAAACCAGCGGTAGCATTAGGTGTAATTGCCGTTTTTAGGTGGTGTTTTTACCGGTGCGACTTGGTATTCCGGCAAAATGGCTGAACAACAATTTCACGCCAAAAATTAACCAAATCAATAAAAAGCTAGAACATTTTTCAACGTACCAAAATGTGGAATCCACCGGAACAGTAAAAATTGATAATGTAAAATTTCAACGTGGTTTTTAGTTCCGATATTAGCTATGAGCTCGTTTTTTCTCATCAAAGGAAAGCGAGAACATCAATACTCTCCCGTTTAACGGCAAGCTTTTATCATGGTCCATTACCGATAAATCAGCTTAGCCAATTCAACTTTACACCGGTGATGTTTTCAGCAGAAACCGAGGTCACAAAAACCGAAAAAAACAAAGACTGGTTCGGCAAGAACGGAAAAAGTCCGTTATATTTCAATTTTTTTCCGTGGACTACAACAAACAGGTATTGGGAAACCTAAATTCTGAAGTCAATACACATATTGACGGTGGCGATATTGATTGGAAAATCACGGCAAATTATGACATCGATGAGAATGGTTTTGGGAAAGTGGATATTGCCTCTCCTTATGTCAAATTAGTTTTCCCAAATATGGAACAAACAAGTCAAAATGAGGAAAAACGACATTCAAAGTATGTTTTTGAATTTACCGATTCACAAACTTCACTAAATTGGAATCGCGCATCAGCCGAACTGGATAAAATCATCGTTGGAAACTACAGCACCAAACTTGGGAATATGCGATTTAGCGCAAAAGGTAATGACAACGATATTTTGTTAGAAATAAAAAGATAGTCAATCAGACATTAACGGCAAAATAAAAAGATAACTTTGTTGATTATGACTTAACTTATAAACACGGCGGAATACGTTTTTACTTCCAATGGTCAAGAAAACTTCTTTATCAACGACAGTATTTTTAATATTCAATTTAATCATTTGGCGGCGAACCCGCTAAATATTATTCTTACCGAAACCGCCAAAGCGGCCGAGAGCGGTAAAACACAAGATGCTCCACCGGAAGAAGTATTTCAGGCATTCATAGAACTTTCCAAAAACAGCCCCAAGTGAAAATTGCTCCCTTTACGTTATCAAACAAGGGGGAAACTCAGTGCCGATTTAAATGTTGAATTTGCACCGGGTGATTTACAGGCTAAAAATCCGAGCCGGCAAGGTGTTAGAAATGTTTAAGCAATTTGCTCTAAACATCGATTTAGATAACGCTGCGATTTTAGATTTTCTTACCCAAATAAAACGTTTAGACGCCGATGCCATAAAAGAAGCGCCGGAAAAAGACGCAGAAAAAACACTACATGAATACTTATCACTCGCCGAAAACACTCCTTTGTTTGTGGTTGATGATAAAAAGCATAAAACTCAATGCTAAATTAGAAAACAACAAAATCAACCTCAATGGCAATATGCTGTCTTGGGAAGAGTTTGTTATGATGTTAGCAATGGTTCCAAACTCGATTCCTGATGAAACTCTGGAAGAATCCGAAACACCGGAAATACCGGAAACCAAATAATCGGTATAAATAAAAAGTGCGGTCAAAAATTTAAATGTTTTTGACCGCACTTTATTTTATATTTTTCTCCAACTTCGCCAAATGGGCGATCAGCCATTTAATTCCTTGATTCTGGAACGCAATTTGTAAGCGCAAATTATTGTCCGCACCTTCCACATTAATCACTGTGCCAAAACCAAATTTTTTTCGTGTTTCACTTTTTTTGCCCCATTTTCCATTCGCTTTCATTGGCAATCGGCGAAACACTGCCTACTTTGGCTTGATTTAAGGCGCGGGTAACGGTGCCGCGTAAACGGATTTCCTGCAAACATTGTTGTGGTAATTCCGTGATAAAACGGGAAGGCAAATGGAGTTCTTCTTTGCCATATAAACGACGACTTTCCGCATAAGAAATGGTAAGTTTTTGTTTGGCGCGGGTAATCCCCACATAAGCCAAACGACGTTCTTCTTCCAAACGCCCCTGATTCTTCAAAAAGAGCGGAAACTTGGGAATAATCCTTCTTCCACGCCAATCATGAAGACCCGAGGAAACTCCAAGCCTTTTGCCGAGTGCAAGGTCATCATTTCTACACAGGCTTGATGCGGTGCTGCTTGTTCTTCGCCCGCTTCTAATGAGGCGTGCGTCAAGAAAGCTGTGAGCTCTGTCATGTCTTCCGCCTCTTCAGGCTTGATAAATTCGCGGGCGGCAGAGACCAACTCTTCTAAGTTTTCAATGCGCACTTCGCCTTTTTCGCCCCTTTTTCCTGTTTATACATTTCATACAAACCGGAATGCTTAATGACAAAAATCTGTTTGTGCAAACAACGGCATTTCTTCCGTATCCCGTTGCAGAGAATTGATTAATTCCATAAAAGCGAAGCAAAGCGGTCGCGGCACGGCCTGCCAGTTTATTTTTCCTGCAATGCCAAATTGGTGGCTTGCCATAACGTGATTTGATGTTCACGAGTCAGATTACGCAAGGTGTCCAACGTGCGATCACCAATGCCCCGTGGTGGCGTATTAATAACGCGCTCAAAGGCAGCATCGTCTTGGCGATTAGCAATCAAGCGCAAATAGGCCAATGCATCCTTGATTTCCTGACGTTCGAAGAAGCGCATGCCACCATAAATACGATAAGGAATTTGTGAACGAATTAACGCTTCCTCAATCACCCGTGATTGACTGTTACTGCGATATAAAATGGCACAATCGTTGAGTTTGCCGCCGTCTTCAATCCAAGTCTTAATCTGCGAGGAAACGAACAAGGCTTCATCCAATTCGTTAAAAAGCCGCATAAATGCCTACAGGATCGCCTTGATTTCCTTCCGACCACAAATTTTTCCCTAGTCGGTTGTTGTTATTGGAAATTAACTCATTCGCCGCTTGCAAAATATTCATGGTTGAACGGTAATTTTGCTCTAATCGAATGGTTTGTGCATTGGCAAACTCTTTTCAAAAATAACTGAATATTTTCGATTTTTGCCCCGCGCCAGCCGTAAATAGATTGGTCGTCATCGCCCACAATCATTACTTTGCCGGTTTTGCCCGCCAACAAACGAATCCATTCATATTGAATTTTGTTGGTGTCTTGAAACTCATCCACCAAAATATGCTGAAAACGTTGTTGGTAACGTTGCAAAATCAGTGGCTTATGTAAAAACAATTCGTACGAGCGCAATAAAATTTCGGCAAAATCCACCAATCCTGCACGATCGCAAGCATCTTGATAAATGCGGTAAATTCGAATCCATTCACGTTCTTGACGATCGTGATGATCATCAATTTGATTCGGGCGCAAGCCTTCGTCCTTTTTATTGTTGATATACCAGGCGGCTTGTTTTGGCGGGAAACTTTTTTCGTCAAAATGATGTAATTTCATGAGGCGTTTGAGTAAACGCAATTGATCTTCCGAATCTAAAATCTGGAAATCTTGCGGCAAATCCGCATCAAGATGATGAGCACGCAGAAGTCGATGAGCAATACTATGAAAGGTGCCGACCCACATACCAAACAAACGCTGATTGCCGTCGGACAAGACGGATTCAATACGATGACGCATTTCTGCGGCAGCTTTGTTGGTGAAGGTCACCGCCATAATGCTCCCTTCGGAGACACCTTCCACGCCAATCAACCACGCGATTCGGTGCGTCAATACGCGGGTTTTACCACTCCCCGCGCCGGCTAACACCAAATAATTGCCCAACGGTGCACTCACCGCTTCCCGTTGTTTATCGTTTAAACCATCTAATAATTCTGCGAAATCCATTATTTTTTTACTCACAAATACTGTTTTTGTACAGGCGAAATTATAGCGGGTTTTTGGTAAAAACTCAATGAAGGAAAGGGAAAAAGAAGAAAAAAGTGCGGTGGTTTTTTTCCGATATTTTTTTCATAAAAAAGCGCACCGTAAAAGATGCGCTTTAGTAAAAACCAAAAGAATTAGAAAATAATGCTGCCGATTAATGCAATGATAAAACCGACAAAAGCCGATTGAGGTCTCCAACATAGTCCAGGTTTTTTTAACGTGGTTTTTGGTGTCCATTTCTAAAAAAACGACTCATTAACCAAAAATCCGCTGTCATTCACGAGAGAACACCGTGGCGCCTGAGGCGATGGAGATTACGATAAAGCATAAATCCAATTGGCTAAGATCAGTCGCCGCAACAACGGTTGGTGCGATTAATGCAGAAGCTGTAGTTAATGCAACTGTTGCCGAACCTTGTGCTACGCGCAACGCCATGGAAATAATAAAGGCAGCAATAATAATCGGCATGCCGGTATTGGATAACATAGCTGACAATTCATCGCCAATACCACCGGCACGTAATACGCCACCGAACATACCGCCCGCCCCGGTGACCAAAAATAATGGAGCAAATTGGTCCGAGCGCACTGTTGCAGAGGCTTTCGATTTGTTCGTAGCTACGTTCACCACGCAATAAAGCAATGGCGATTAACAACGTAATCAATAAGGCAATGGGCGTTTTACCAATTAAACGCAAGCTTTGCACCCACAAGGCTGAACCGTCGATGACTTTTTGCTACGCTGAGTGTATTTAAGCCGGTATCAAACAAAATTAAGAAAAATCGGTAAAACCAAGATAAATAATACGCGTCCAAACGGTGGCGGGTTTTGAACGGAAGTTTCGCTAATAGCAGAACTATTCAAAAAGGTTTTCGGCAGTTCCACAAAGAATTTTTTTGCTGATGTACATACTGAACAAATATGTCCCGATATACCAAGTTGGAATAGCACAAATTAACCCGACAAGCACCATCAACCCCATATTTACACCCAGCAAATCTCCGGAAGCGACCGGGCCGGGATGCGGCGGTAAAAAGGCGTGCATGACGGCGAAAGCACCGGCAACCGGGAAGGCGTAACGTAAGACGGAACCACCAAAGCGTTTTGCCACGCTAAAGACGATTGGCAACATCACTACCAAACCGGCATCAAAGAAAATCGGAAAAAGCGAATAATAAGGCGGCAACCCCAAGGGCAAAAGGTGCTTTTTGTTCGCCGAATTTATTGATTAAGGTATCAGCAAGCACTTTTGCTCCACCAGTCACTTCAAGCAAACGCCCAATCATGGCCCCCAAACCGACCAACAAGGCAACTGATGCCAACGTATTGCCGAAGCCGGTTAATAGCGTCGGTAAAAATCTTGTCAACGGAAATACCCGCGGCAAGTGCGGTCAATAAACTGACTAACACCAACGCGACAAAGGCGTGCATTTTAAATTTAATGATGAGTAGCAGTAATAAAAGTACGGCTGCGATCATGATGAAAAATTAACATAATTCGTCCTCATGCTAAAAAAATGTTACTGGTAACATACCTTTTATGGCAATATTGGTAAATAGACATCGTTAAGAACTGTGATCACAATCACAAAAATATATTTATGCTTAATTCATCTTCAAAAACGGACATTTTTATAGTCCAAAAAGGATTGTTACCGATAACATTTTTGCGCTAAGCTAAGTCTATTAAAAAAATCAGAGAAGGAGAAACACATGGCGGTAGGTAAAAGTTTTTATTTTTTAATGGGGGTATCCAGCACCGGTAAAACGTCTGTGGGGACGGAAGTCGCACATCGTCTGGGGATAAAACTGATTGACGGAGACGATCTGCATCCGCGTGCCAATATCATCAAAATGGGTGAAGGTCATCCATTGAACGATGAAGATCGCGCGCCTTGGTTGGAACGCATTCGGGATGCAGCATTTAGCTTGGAGCATAAAAAGCGAGATAGGCATTATTGTTTGTTCGGCACTGAAAAAGAAATATCGTGATCAAATTCGCGACGGCAACAGCAATGTAAGATTCCTATTTTTACACGGTTCTTATGATGTAATTTTTGGAACGTATGCGCCAACGCAAAGGGCACTACATGAAAGAAAGCATGCTGAAAAGCCAGTTTGAAACGCTGGAAGTGCCGGGCGCAGATGAACCGGATGTGATTCCTATTGATATTAATGCGCCTTTTGACGAAGTGGTTGAACGTTGTATTCAGGCGCTGAAGCCTTATCTCTCTTAAAACAAAAAGTGCGGTCTGTTTTTCAAGTGTTCGAAATTATGTAGCAGTTGCACAAAGCTGAAATTACGGTCACTGAGCTTGTCGAAGTGTAAGTAATTTCAGCTTTCTCCTATGCATAAAACTAATGCTTCGACAAGCTCAGCAAGCGTTTTGTGCATTTGCTCCGCTAATACTGCAAGTGTTTTTAAAACGTCTAAAAAAATCACCGCACTTTTATATGCTTTCCCCTAAATGAATCTGGTAACCCTAAATTGATGATGGCGCTTTGCGCGGGAATATTGTCAATTCGCGCCAGTAATTCCTTAGCAGCAATGCGTCCGATATCTAAACGCGGCGTGATCACCGTGGCAAGTTGCGGCGTGATCGATTGACCTACATCATGCCCGTGAAAACCGGCAACAGCAATTTGCTTGGGCACTGAATGCCTAAACGTTGACATTCAAAAAAATAGCGCCAATAGCAATGTCGTCATTGGTGCAAAAAAATACCGTCAATTTGCGGAAATGTTTCAAGTGCCTGATGCAACAATTCGCCGCCTAGCGTAAAAGAAGAATGTTCTTTAGTGGCGATAACATGTGGTGTTAATTGATGCTTTGCCATGGCGTTTTCATAGCCTTGCTGACGTAAACGCGTGCGTTTATCTTGACGCGCCGCAAAATAAAACTACGTTGCGATGCCCACGATTAATCATGGTTTCCACCATCGCTTGTGCCGCCGCAATATTGTCAAAACCGACGACCTGCTGAATGCCAACTTCCGTGGTATCCATAATTTCAATGACAGGAATATTCGCCACTTTGAGCATTTTTTTAGTTTTTTCGGAATGCTGACTTTCCGACAAAATAATGCCGTCCACGTTGTAAGACAGCAGGCTTTCAATACGACGTTCCTCTTTCTTTTCACTGTAACCGTAATGCGCCAACATGGTTTGATAACCGGCTTTTATCGGTAATTTGCTCAATACCGCGAATCACATTGGCAAAAACTTGATTAGTCAACGACGGCACCAACACACCAATTGCCCGACTTTTAGCATTGGACAAGATATCCGGTGCGCGATTAGGAATATAGCCGAAACGTTCAATGGCTTCGGCAATGCGTGCTTGTGTGCCACTCGCCACAGAATCGGGATGGCGCAAATAGCGGCTGATGGTCATTTTCGTGATGCCAAGGTAATCGGCAATATCTTGTAACGTCGGGCGTTTATTTTTTTGTCATAATGAGAAAAAGCCTAATAAATACACGAGATGATTTTTAGACTAAGGCGGAATCAATCACAAATTGCCAAACGTTCTTTGCCGCTATACACCGTTGCCCGCCCTCTCTGGCAAAACCAACGAGGGTTAAATCATACTGTTCCGCCATTTGCACGGCTAAATCTGTTGCGGCGGACATGGCGATAAGCATTTCTATGCCACATGAAACGGTTTTTCTGTACCATTTCATAGCTGGCACGACTGGTCACCAACAGGAAACCTCGAGGCTTTACCTGCTTTGGCATGCCAACCAAGCAGTTTGTCTAATGCCACATGGCGTCCCTACATCTTCACGAATCGCCAATAACTCGCCTGCTATAGAGAAAACCCCACCGCGTGAGTGGATCCGGTTTGTTTACCGAGTTCTTGTGCGTCATATAATTTTTGCAAGCAAGAATCTAATTGGGCGACATTAACCGTTAAAGTGCGGTCTAATTTTTGCTATGTTTTTATAGACTTGTTGTATTTGTTCCGCACCACAAATACCACAACCGGTACGGCCGGTTAAAGTACGCCGATAGTCTTTCAATGCCACAAAACAGCGGGTTGCCAACTCAATTCTGGCTTCCATGCCATTACACACCTCTTCAATATCAATGCCATAAATGTCGGCAGGCTTGTCAATAATGCCTTCCGTGAGGGAAAAACCCCATGGCAAAATCCTCCAAATCCCGAGGCGAACACATCATCACCGTATGGGAGATATCGTTATACACTAAAAGCAACAGGGAACTTCTTTTGCCAAACTGTCCTGTTTTTTTCGGAAATCGTAATGCTATTTTTCCATCGGTTCGGTATTTGTTAATTTTTGATAAAATTAATTGTTCTTTTTTGTGATCCAACTCAACTTTTTCCCCTTTTTAATTATTAGTGATTATAGATTTCTATAAAAAAATAGTTATTCTAGCCCCCGCTAACGAATAGATAAGCAATATTTATGTATTACGTTAGGCTTATATCGATGGTGTTTAATTGTAATACTATTTTAACAAAAATCGACTACTAAGTTATCTACTCAAATACGAATTTATAACTACTAAACAAAAATCAACAATTCATCTTGTTGATGTGGGGAGTGCTTATGCAGATCACAAGAAGAAAAATTCTTCAAGGTCTGTGCCGGCGGTATGGCAGGAACATCGGTTGCGATGTTAGGCTTTGCCCGGCTACGGCCCTTAGCTGCGCCACGCGAATACAAGTTATTGCGTGCAAAAAGAATCACGTCAAACCTGTACATACTGCTCGGTAAGTTGCGGTATGTTAATGTATAGTACAGGTACACCATCCAATCACATTAAGCGGTCACACCGCTACAAATACCCGTTCTAAATTATTCCATATCGAAGGTGACCCGGATCATCCAATCAGCCGTGGTGCATTATGCCCTAAAGGTGCCGGCGCGCTAGACTTCGTGAATAGCGAAAGTCGCAACTTATATCCGGAATACCGCGCACCGGGTTCCGATAAGTGGGAGCGCATTTCTTGAAAGATGCTATTAAACGCATTGCCCGCTTGATGAAAGATGACCGTGATGCCAACTTTGTTGAAAAAGATGCAAATGGCAAAAACCGTTAACCGTTGGGCAACCACAGGGATTATGACTGCATCAGCAATGAGTAACGAAGCCGCTTTATTAACTCATAAGTGGATTCGAATGCTTGGGATGGTGCCGGTATGTAACTAGCTGAATACTTGACACGGACCAACGGTAGCAAGTCTTGCTCCATCATTTGGTCGCGGTGCCATGACAAATAACTGCGTTGATATCAAAAACGCTAATCTTATTATTGTTCAAGGTGGTAACCCTGCTGAAGCTCACCCTGTTGGCTTCCGTTGGGCGATCGAAGCGAAGAAAAACGGTGCGAAAATCATCGTGGTTGACCCGCGCTTTAACCGTACAGCTTCTGTGGCTGACCTCCACGCTCCAATTCGTTCCGGTACTGATATCGCATTCTTAATGGGTGTGATCCGTTACTTATTGGAAACCAATCAAATTCAACACGAATACGTTAAACATTATACCAATGCTTCATTCTTAATTGATGAGGGCTTCAAATTTGAAGATGGTTTATTCGTAGGTTTTGATGAAGAAAAACACACTTATGATAAATCAAAATGGAATTACCAATTCGATGAGAATGGCTTTGTTAAACGTGATATGACCTTACAAGATCCACGTTGTGTCATTAACATTTTGAAAGATCACGTTTCTCGCTATACGCCTGAAATGGTTGAACGTATCACCGGTGTCAAACAAAAACCTTCTTACAAATCTGCGAAGAAATTGGTAAAACCTCTGTGCCAAATAAAAACCATGACGCACTTATATGCATTAGGTCTTACTGAGCACACCATTGGTACACAAAATATTCGTTCAATGGCGATGATCCAATTACTCTTAGGTAACATGGGTATGCCTGGTGGCGGTATTAATGCATTACGTGGACACTCAAACGTACAAGGTACAACAGATATGGGCTTATTGCCGATGTCTTTACCGGGTTATATGCGTTTACCAAATGACAAAGATACGTCTTACGAACAATACATTAATGCGATTACACCAAAAGATATCGTACAAAACCAAGTAAACTACTACCGAAATACATCGAAATTCTTCGTAAGTATGATGAAAAACGTTCTATGGTGATAAAGCGACCAAAGAAAACGGTTGGGGCTTTGATTTCTTACCGAAAGCAGACCGTCTCTACGATCCTATCACTCACGTTAAGCTCATGAATGAAGAGAAAATGAACGGTTGGATTTTACAAGGTTTCAACGTATTGAACTCATTACCAAACAAAAATAAAACTGTTTCCGGTATGAGTAAATTGAAATACTTAATCATTTTGGATCCGCTTCAAACCGAAAGCTCCGAATTCTGGAAAAACTTTGGGGAATCTAATGATGTAGATCCGTCCAAAAATCCAAACTGAAGTATTCCGTTTACCAACCACCCTGTTTTGCGGAAGAAGATGGTTCTATCGCCAACTCCGGTCGTTGGGCACAATGGCACCAAAAAAATCTTGTGACCAACCGGGTGAAGCGTTACCGGATGTAGAAATTTTATCTATGATTCGTGAAGAAATGCATCACCTTTACCAAAAAGAAGGCGGTCGTGGTATCGAATCTTTTGAAGCCATGACATGGAACTACAATATTCCTCATGCGCCATCTTCAGCGGAATTAGCCAAAGAAGTAAACGGCTATGCCTTAGAAGATCTTTATGATGCTAACGGCAACCTGATGTATAAAAAGGTCAACTACTCAGCGCCTTTGCACACTTGCGTGATGACGGTACGACAAGTTCCGGAAACTGGATTTATGTAGGTCAATGGACTCGAAAAAGGCAAACCAAACGGAAAAATCGTGATAATTCCGATCCGTCCGGTTTAGGTTGTACATTAGGTTGGGGCTTCGCATGGCCGGCAAACCGTCGTGTCCTTTTACAGCCGCGCGTCACTTGATATTAACGGTAATCCTTGGGATAAAAATCGTCAATTAATCAAATGGAATGGTAAAAACTGGAACTGGTTTGATATTGCCGACTATGGTACACAGCCTCCGGGTTCTGATACCGGTCCATTCATTATGTCCGCCGAAGGTGTCGGTCGCTTTATTTGCCGTTGATAAAATCAATAGCGGACCTATGCCGGAACATTATGAACCGATTGAAAGTCCGATTGATACTAACCCACTACATCCAAGTGTAGTCTCCGATCCGACTATTCGTATTTACAAAGAAGACCGTGAATTTATCGGTTCAAATAAAGAGTTCCCTTACGTGGCAACGACTTATCGTTTGACCGAACATTTCCACAGTTGGACTGCTCAATCTGCATTAAATATCATTGCACAACCACAACAATTCGTGGAAATTGGTGAAAAATTAGCTGCAGAAAAAGGTATCCAAAAGGGTGATATGGTGAAAATTACTTCTCGCCGTGGCTACATCAAAGCCGTTGCAGTGGTAACCAAACGTTTGAAAGATTTAGAAATCGACGGACGTACTGTACACCATGTGGGTCTTCCAATTCACTGGAATATGAAAGTGTTAAATGGCAAAGGCAACCGTGGGTTCTCCACCAATACCTTAACGCCATCATGGGGGGAATCCGTTACACAAACCCCTGAATATAAGACTTTCCTTGTGAATATCGAAAAAGTAGTGGAGGTAGCATAAGATGAGATCGATGGATGTACAAACGCAAGACATTATTAAGGTCTCTGCAACCTCCGGTTTAACTCCGGCACCACATGCGCGTGATCACAAAGTTGAAGTAGCAAAAACTCATTGACGTAACAACCTGTATCGGTTGTAAAGCCTGTCAGGTTGGTTGTTCGGAGTGGAATGATATCCGCTCCGACGTTAATGCTCAGTGTGTAGGGGTATATGACAACCCTGGTTGACCTTAACGCAAAAGCCTGGACGGTCATGCGCTTCAATGAAGTGGAAGAAAATGATCGTTTAGAATGGTTAATCCGTAAAGACGGCTGTATGCACTGTGCGGAACCTGGCTGCTTGAAAAGCTCTGCCCCTGCACCGGGTGCGATTATCCAATATGCCAACGGTATCGTGGATTTCCAATCCGACAAATGTATCGGCTGCGGTTACTGTATCGCAGGCTGTCCGTTTAATATTCCGCGCATGAATCCGGAAGATAACCGTGTGTATAAATGCACCCTTTGTGTAGATCGTGTTTCTGTGGGCCAAGAACCGGCTTGTGTGAAAACTTGTCCGACCGGCGCAATTCGCTTCGGTTCCAAACAAGAAATGAAACTCTATGCAGAACAACGTATTGCTGATCTTAAAGCGCGTGGCTATGAAAAATGCCGGTCTTTACGATCCGGAAGGCGTGGGTGGTACACATGTCATGTATGTGTTACACCATGCAGATAAACCTGAATTGTATTCCGGTCTTCCGAAAGATCCGCATATTGACCTGACAGTAACTGTCTGGAAAGATGTCTTAAAACCATTAGCTGCTGTGGCAATGGGTGGTTTAGCCTTAGCTGAAATCGGCCACTACTTAACCGTCGGACCGAACGTTGAGGAAGATGTAGAAGATCATCATGAAAAATTTGTAGATGAAGACAAACAGGGAGGCAAAACATGAGTAAACTTGAAATTAGCAATGATACTCGTATCATTCGCCACAGAACCCCTGCGCGTTTAAGTCACTGGTTTTTGGTAATCAGTTTCTTCTTAACCATGTTCACCGGGGTAGCTTTTCTTCTTCCCTGATTTTGCATGGTTGACAGAAATTTTAGGAACACCACAATTAGCGCGTGCGATTCACCCGTTCACCGATCTTAATGTTTGTTGCTTTTATTTTCTTATGTTCATTATATTGGCATCACAACATTCCGGAGAAAAACGATATTCGTTGGGCGAAGAACGTTCTTGAGGTATTGAAAGGTAACGAACACGCTGTTGCCGATAACGGTAAATATAACCTGGGTCAAAAAATGTTGTTCTGGACATTAATCCTTGCAATGTTTACCTTGTTGGTTACCGGCATTATCATGTGGCGTCAGTATTTCTCCCACTACTTCTCTATTCCGGTGCTAAGAATTGCCATCTTACTTCACTCTGCCAGTGCCTTTTATGCTATTTACCGGCATCCTTGTACACATGTATATGGCATTCTGGGTGAAAGGCTCTATTACCGGTATTGTTGAAGGTTGGGTAACCGTTCGTTGGGCGAAAAAAACACCACCCGAAATGGTTCCGCGAAGAAGTACTTCCTGTATTAGAACAAGATGTTGAGCGGGAAGAAAAAGGTGAACCTACTAAGGCTGTCTTCAAGAAGTTCAGTTAATTGATGATAAAGTGCGGTCAAAAATTCACCACGTTTTTTAACCGCATCTTTGATACAAAAAAATAGCACCAATTGAGGTGCTATTTTTTTATGTGTTTACATCGTGGAATTAAGCAGTCATGACCGAAATAGCTTTTAATTTGAATATACACCAATTGTCCAAGACGTAATGCCAAATCTTGAAACGCCCATTTACTGATCCCCGCCCAAATGTGTTTGCCGGCAATATCTAACTGCAATTCGACCTGATTATCCCGCTCTTGAACTTTCACGATCCGACCATAAAGAATATTGCGAATACTGGATTTTTCCGGTTTGGTCAATGTGATGGAAACATCTGAACTATGAATACAAAATCCGTACAAACTCATCTACCTCAGCCGCCAAGGCATTAACCCAAATCTGTTGATCACCCTAATGTAAGTGCGGTCATTTTATAAGTCGGATTATGCAAAAAAACAGGCAGAGAAAGCACCGCACTTTGTTGGTTTTGTTGTTTCCAAGGCAAGAATAAAGGGCTGTCCCAAACCGTTTCCAAGACATCATAGGCTTCGACTTTACCATCCATTAACAAAACCACCCGTTCTGCAAGACGCAATAATTCATCAAGGCTGTGAGTAACGTATAAAATCGGGATATTAATTTCTTTGGATAAACGTTCCAAATAATTGAGCAATTCCCGTTTACGCGGTAAGTCCAACGCAGAAAGCGGCTCATCCATCAACAAAATTTCAGGATCCGTCAATAATGCGCGACCAATGGCAACACGTTGTTTTTTTCACCGCCGGATAAGGTGATCGGATATCGCTTTTAATAAATGACCAATACCAAGCAACTCTACAATGTAATCGAATTCTTCTTTGCTGGTGTTTCTCATACCGTAACGCAAATTGCCTTTTACGGTGTAGTGAGGAAACAATCGCGCGTCTTGGAATACATAACCGATATTGCGTTGGTTAGGCGGCAAACAAATCCCTTCCTCAGCATCGAACAACACATTGTCGTTTAATGTAAATACAGCCTTCATCCGGATTAATTAAGCCACTGACCAAATTAATTAACGAAGATTTACCTGAGCCGGATAACCCGAAAAAGTGCGGTCACGCCTTGGGATGGAATGTCTAACGTTGCCTGCAGGGATAAATTGCCTAATTGTTTTTAACATCAATGTGTAGCATTATTTTGTCCTAATTTTTTTCTGCATTCGTTTTGCCAGCCATTCCGATAATAATAATGACAGTAGCGATAATATGATGGCGAAAAACGCATAAACGTGCAGCTTGTTCTTCCGCCCCCGGTGTTTGAATAAAAGAGTACATTGCCAAAGGGAATAGTTTGGGTTTCACCGGCAATATTGGAAACAAATGTGATAGTCGCGCCAAACTCCCCTAAAGAACGGGCAAAACCGAGTACAACTCCCGCGAGAATGCCCGGTAAAGATAACGGTAACGTGATGGTTAAAAACACCCGCCACGCAGAAGCCCCCAGTGTTCTGGCGGCGTGTTCCAATTTTAAATCAATACTTTCAAGGGAAAGTCGAATAGCACGTACGACCAAAGGAAAGGCCACCACCGCTGAAGCTAACACAGCACCTTTCCAACTAAATCCAAAGGTTAAACCGAACCATTGATACAAATATTTACCGATAAAGCCATTGCGTCCCATGGCAACCAGCAAAAAGATAACCAATCACGACTGGAGGCAATACCAAAGGTAAGTGAATAATCCCCCCACAATGGATTTACTATAAAAATCTTTTCCGAGCCAAAATCCATGCAACTAAAAATAGCAAAAGGCAAACTCCACAAACATGGCACTGACGGAGACTTCCAAGCTAAGACGAATGGCATCGATTTCTAATGGGCTCAAACCTAATAACAGCAGAAACTGTGTAAGCAAAATTTAATTTCCTATATAAACAAAGCGTAGCACAATGGCTACGCTTAATGAGTCAAAGTTAGTTTGCTTATTTTACAGAGAAACCGTAATCCGCAAATACTTTTTTCGCTTCAGGCGATTCTAGATATTTCAAGAAGGCTTGGGGTTCTGCATTGTTATGATCTTTTAAGATCGCAACTGGATAATCTGCCGGTTTGTAAGAATCTTGCGGAAACACACCAATTGCTTTCACGTCTTTGCTCACCTTCGCATCAGTAGCATACACGATACCCAATGGAGATTCGCCACGTTCAACTAAAGCCAATGCTGCACGCACGTCTTTGGCGCGGGCTAATTTATCTTTTACTTTGTCCCATAAGTTTAATTTGGTTAACGCTTCTTCCGCATATTGACCTGCAGGCACGTGTGCCGGGTCACCTACAGACAAATAAGAATCTTTTAATTGGTTGATCCATTCGCCTTTTCGCAATATCAACGTTTTTGTAATTTGCTGTCTTTTTGTGAAATTAAAACAAGTTCATTACCCACTAATAATTTTTTTCGGTTTCTTTTAACGGTTAACCCTTTTTCAGAAAGGTATTTCATCCATTTTGGTGCTGGCGGAAATAAATAAATCGGCGGGCGCGCCCTCTTCAATTTGTTTCGCTAAGGTTGAAGAAGAGGCAAAAAGAAAATACGATTTCCTCTTTGGGATTCACTTTTTTTGTAATCTTCAGCAACTTTCTTTAATGAGTCGGTCATTGAAGCCGCTGCAAACACAGTCACTTTCGCTTGCGCAGAAAGAGAGAAAGCCAAGCAAGCCACAGCTAAGCCGGCAGCGATTTTTTTGAATATTTAAACATAGAAAAACTCCATTTTGGTTGATTAATAAGTTATATATAGCATAAATTATACAACGAAAATAAAAAGTAAAAGGCGATATAAAAAAATATTATTTGATTCAATAAAATGTTGAAAAAGCAGAATAAAAGCTAGCGTTGAAACATTCTTATTCTTACTAAAAATATTGTATGATACAGCCCGTATAATTCACAGGTGTTACAAGGATGGACACTTATTTGAAAATGTAGGGGAGAAAAATGCGTGGCACGGAAATTTTACTTACCATTAAACTAAAACAACAACTTTTTCGCCGATCCTAAACGTATTCGTTTATTAAAAGAAATTCAAAAATGCGGTTCCATCAACCAAGCAGCTAAAAATGCCAAAGTCAGCTATAAAAGCGCCTGGGATCACCTTGAAGCCATGAACAAAATCAGTCCGAAGCCGTTACTTGAACGCAATATTGGCGGCAGAAATGGTGGCGGCACAGCGTTAACCGTCTATGCGCAACGCTTATTACAGCTTTATGATTTGTTGGAACAAACCCAAGAAAAAGCTCTTTGATATTTTGCGCGATGAAAAAGTCCCGCTCAACAGCTTATTATCGGCCACCGCACGATTTTTCACTCCAATCCAGCGCGCGTAATCAATTCTTTGGCAAAGTACAGGCATTACGCTTTGAAGATGTTCACTGCTTTTGTGGATATCGCCTTAGAAGGTTTTTCAAAATCGCTTATGGTATCCATTACAGAAAAAAAGTGCGGTGCGTTTAAAACTTGAATCTGACAGAGAAGTCATGCTGATGTTTAAAGCACCTTGGGTAAAAATTACAGAAAAACCAAAAAAAGAAACCTTGCCAATCAATTTAGTGCAACGGTGAAGTCCATCACTGACAAAGGTGATGCAGGTGAAGCCATATTAATGTTGGAAGATTCCGATATTGAATTTTGTGCAACGCTCTCAAAAAGATCAACATTTGGAACCGAACCAACAAGTTTGGGTATCAGTCGATCCCGAGCAAGTGATTCTTGCTACACTTTATTAATTTAACGTACTACCTTTTAGTAAAAAAATTCCCTCGTAACTTATTAGTTTACGGGGAATTTTATGAATATTCTATAATGTGATTTCATCAATAGACTTACCGAAACTCGGCACAAATACATGTAAGAAATAATCCATTTCCGGACTATGCCATTGATCCATTAAATTTTTCTAACCGCACTTTAGCTGATTTAAAACTCCTGATTGCCATTTTCCAGTTCAAATTTCACCTTAATACAAGCGCAGATTAAATCGGCCTGTTTCACAATATGCTTCTTCCTCAGAAAAATATTGACTATCCAAATAAGGTAAAAATCCGCCTGTAATTCTTCCGGCAATAAACTAATCAAATGCAACTCGGCGGCCGTTTCAATTTGTTTATAGGCGTGAGTAATCTCATCGTTAAAATATTTAATCGGCGTCGGCAAATCTCCGGTAAAAATTTCCGATGTGTCATGATACATCGCCAATACCGCAACACGCTCTGCGTTTAACGCGGCGCCATAAAATTTATTTTTAATCAATGCCAACGCGTGTGCTACAAAAAGCAACCTGCAAGCTATGTTCTGCCAGATTTTTCCCGTTCAATATTTCGCATTAACGACCAACGTTGAATCAGTCTGAGGCGATCCAAGCAAGCAAAAAAATGACTGGTCTTTAACTCTTTCATCACACAACCTTATTGACTAAACGTATATTCCTCAATCACCACAGGGATTGTATAAGTTTTGCCTAAACGAGAAATTTCCACTTGCACTTTTGTATTTGGACGCACATCAGCAATAAATTTCATCATTTCCGTTGGTGAACGAGCTTCTGTATTATCGATTCTCAAAATCACATCACCCGATTGCAAGCCTGCTTTAGCTGCCGGGCTGTTAGGAATCACGCTAGTAATTAAAATGCCTTGGTCGGAAGCGCCTTGTCCATTACTGAATAAAATATCTGTTTGCACTCCGAAATAACCGCGAATTACCCGACCATCACGAATAATTTTTTTCATTACATCACTGGCTAAATCAATCGGAATAGCAAAATTTAAACCTTCAGCAATTTCATTAGAGTTTTTACCAATACTCAAGGTACTGATACCAAGCAATTCACCGGCAGAATTAATTAACGCGCCACCGGAATTACCACGGTTAATAGGCGCATCTGTTTGAATAAAGTTTTGTCGTCCTAGCGCTTCACCCACGGCATTGCGTCCAACGGCACTAACTATTCCTTTGTGATACGCTTTGACCTAAGTTGTACGGATTACCAATGGCTAACACCACATCACCTACATGAACTGAGCGACTTGGGTTTTGAGGAATAGTTGATAAATCTTCGGCTTTAATTTTTAACACAGCCAAATCTGTTAAAGAATCGGAACCAATTAATGCCGCATCAAAAATATTCCCGTTCTGCAATGCAACTATAATTTGATCGGCATTTTGAATCACGTGTTTATTGGTTAATATATAACCGTCTTTTGACATAATCACACCGGAACCCAAGTTATTCACCTTCAACTGTGTAGAAGAGGATGTAAATGCTTGGTTATATACGTTTACTACTGCTGGCGAGGCAATGCGTACCGCGTCTTTATAAGAGACAATCGGCGTTTCCGGTGTAACTGGTTCCTCGGTTACTTTCGGCAAAATCAAGAGTATCACAGCGGCAGACACTATGCCGACAATTACCGAATGTAAAAATTTTTCTTTAACATTTGTTCCTCATTTTCTTATATAAATTAATTTAAGATCGTTGCCGACAGGTTCGCATAATTGTAATTCCCACAATGGGGCATCGGCAAGTTTGGTTAAGTTAGGCAAATGACATAAATCACGCGCCTGATCGCCCTAATAATTTAGGTGCCATATAAATAATCAATTCATCCACCAAATTTTTCTGCGATTAACGCACCGGCTAAGGTCGCACCGGCTTCTACCCAAAGGGTATTTACTTGGCGCTTACCTAATTCGCTCATCAATGCCTGTAAGTGGCTTTCCCCTCATTGGGGATTAATTGTAAATATTCCGTGGATGCAGGAAAACCATTTAAGTGAAATTTATCCTTGCCAGCTAACCAAACAGGTGAATCCGTTAAAAACAAATTAAAAATCCGACCGCACTTTATGGGCGGAATCCAAAATCACCCGTACGGGCTGACGTAGATTCTGCTCGATATAACGGGCTTGCACCTCTTGCGGTAATTCTGCCCACCGCACATTCAGGCTTGGATTATCTGCCAACACGGTTTGTGATGTGGATAAAATTGCCGAGGCTTTCGCGCGATATTGTTGTACATCTGCTCGCGCCTGTGCGCCGGTAATCCACTTACTTTCACCATTTGCCATAGCCGTTTTGCCATCGATGCTCATGGCTAATTTTTAATTGCACGAAAGGTCGGCCGGTTCGCATACGTTTCAAAAAGCCTTTGTTGAGCTCCTCGGCATTTTCTTTTAATAAACCCACCGCACTGTCAATGCCGGCATTAGCTAAAATTCCTAGCCCTTTACCCGCCACCAACGGATTCGGATCATACATTGCGGCAATCACATTCCGCACGCCGGCATCCACTAAGCCTTTAGCGCAAGGCGGGTACGACCGTAATGGGCACAAGGCTCAAGGGTGACATAGGCGGTTGCTCCGCGGGCATTCTCACCCGCCTCACGCAATGCCATCACCTCTGCGTGGGGTTCCCCGCTTTGGCATGAAACCCCTTGCCGATAATTTCACCATTTTTAACTAACACGCAACCTACCGCAGGATTCGGTGTAGCAGTGAACTCACCTTGTTTGGCTAAATCTAACGCCAATTGCATAAACTCGGCATCTTTTTAGGTTAAATTGAGATGTCATTTATGATCCTTTAAGTTCTCAATTTCTTGACTGAATTCGTTAATATCATCAAAACTTAAATAAACGGAAGCAAAACGAATGTAAGCCACTTTATCTAAATTTTTTAACTCGTCCATCACCAAGGTTCCCACCAATTTGCTCGGCACTTCACGTTCGCCTGTGGCGCGCAGTTGATGAATAATACGACTAATGGCTTTTTCTATATCATCGGAGCTGACCGGACGTTTTTCTAGCGCATGCTGAATGCCCTCGGCGCAATTTGTCTTCATTAAAAGGCTCCCGATTACCGTTATTTTTTTAATGATTTTTCGGCACAATTAACTCGGCCGTTTCAAAGGTGGTAAAACGCTCATGACACTGCCCGCACTCACGACGACGGCGTACCTGAAAACCATCAGACACCAAACGACTATCAATCACTTTGGTTTCTTCTGTGGAACAAAAAGGACAATGCATCTTGCCTCCCATTTATAAATAGCGAAAAATGACCGCACTTTGCGCGGTAAATCGTCGGATGATCATTTTACAAGGTATTGATGCAAAGTGCGGTAGAAAAAAATAAAAATTTTTATAACAGTCGTAAATAAACCGTGATTTCTTCTCGGTCGTGGTACAAAATGCTTGGCTTTCAACTGAAATGCCAAGCCGCGTTGCGTCAGCTTATCGGCGATATATTGCAAACATTGCTGTACTTCTGCATAGCGCTTTTTCATCGGCAATTTTAAATTGAAAATCATGCTATGACACCAACCATTTAATAACCACTTGGTCATCAGTTCGGCAATTCGACTTGGTTTTTTCCACCATGTCGCATACTAACCAATCTATTTTTCTGTCGTTTTGGCGGTTGAAACTTAAAACCGTCCTCCGCACAATGTTCAATACGCCCGGTTTTCATGCAGGGCTTGCCGCCATTTTGCCGTGATCCACCGCATACACAAGCAAGCCTCGTTTCACCAGTTGATAGGTCCAACCGCCCGGGCAAGCGCCCAGATCAACGGCATACTGATTTTTCATTGAGCCATTCCGCTTCTTTTTGACGAGGAATAAAAGTCAAAATAGCTTCTTCCAATTTTAACGTGGACCGACTTGGTGCATCTGCCGGAAATTTTAAACGCTGAATGCCCATTAAATGGGCAGAATGGTTATGGTTGTAAGAATAACCAACATAACAAGCATTATTACGTAAGAAAAAGATGCAAAAACAGACCGCACTTTGCATGATTTGGCGCACTCAGCCAGCCCTGTTTTTTTAAGGCTTGACGCAATGGCACCGTAAACTTACGGCAAAAACCAAGCAATTCTTTGGCTTCATTGGTGTCTGCGGTTTCCACCAACAATTCCGTGCTCTGTTTTTAAATCGATTTTATCTGCAATTTGTTGATATTGTTGCACTATCGGCGTAATACGATCTTGCTGCGGTAAATCCGTTAATAAATCGGAAACCACCAACATTTGACGGGCAAAAAAATTAATTGTTGAAAATCTAATTCGCGGGCTAAATAATCCGCTTCGTCTGCCTGGTAGCATTCAAAAATCACATAACCGCTATTTTTCTATCACGCGGGCAAAACCAAATACGCCTTTTTCGGCCGCTTTATCGGTGATTTCCGCCGCCATTTCACGCTCAAACCCCATGCGGCAATATAAAGCTAACTTATTCATTTAATTATTTATTTTATTCCTGATTCATAGTTTGAATAATCCAAGATCGGAACGCAATAATACGCTCGTCACTGCTATTATCGAGATGATTCACCACATAAAATGATTTAGGATCACGCAAATTGGTATCGAAGACTAACGCTAAATTGCCGTTATCCAATTCTTGTTGCGCTAAAATTCGGTTTGCCAACACAACCCCTTGGGCGTGAATGGCGGCTTGTAACGCCATAAAAGTATGGCTAAAAATAGGACCTTGTTGAATATTCAACTCATCGCAAGACAAATGATCCGCCATATACTGCCAGTTATCGCGGGTATGAATATGCACAACGTGTGATGTTTTAAATCCTGATGATCATGAATCGGCTTTTTCCGCAAGTACTTTCGGCGCGGCCAAAATCAGGAGTTTCTCTTCCACCAACCGATCCACCCTGCAAGTTATCCCAATTCCCCCGCCCATAATAAATGGCTATATCAATATCTTGGCTGAGCAAACCTTCGTCTTGATCCACGCCTTTCAGACGCACTTCAATATCGGGGTACAATTTATTAAATTCACTTAAACGCGGCACCAACCATTGAATACCAAAAGTTTGCGGCACACTGATAGTCAAGTGTTTATCGGATTTTTAAGGCAAGTAATTTGTCGGTAGCTTCCACCAAACGGTGCAAAATTTTTGTAATATCAACATAATAAGCTTTTACCAAATTCCGTCAATTCCAAGGCTCGGTTTTTCCGTTTAAATAATTCAACGCCTAGAAAAATCCTCCAAGATCTTGATTTGATGACTAATTGCCGCTTGGGTAACAAATAATTCATCAGCCGCTTTTGGTAAAACTCAAAAATCTGGCAGCAGACTCAAATGCTTTCAGTGAATTTAAAGGTGGCAAACGTTTATACATGGCTCTTCCCAATGAGTAATGATTTAAAAAAATAGATTAATTTCAGATTATTTTTTATAAATCTAATTAAAAAAATCTCTTTTGCCTATCATGGCACTTCTTCATAAAATGAAGTCATACTTAAGAAGTTGTATTTCTTATTGGTTAAGATTTTTCGGATTAAGTATGATGTTGTGTTTGCATATCGTTTGAATTTCCAAACAAAGTAACGAAAGTTACTATTTTTTTATTTCCTGTATATTCGGCTTTTTCGCCAAACACCGCTCCCACAAAAGAGCGGTGTTTTTTTATGGAAAAATTTTACCATAGTTATCTGCTTTATTTCTTGCTTCTACTTACAAAAACCTCAAAACAATGTTTTTTTCTTATTCCAAAAATTCATTTATTTTTCTCATTAAAAATATTTTTAAATCCTTATAGAATGGTGTAGATTAAAAATTACTTAAATAACAACGTAGCTATAAGGAAAGACCATGTCAGATTTACTTGATTGGAAAAATCTCGGATTCAGTTATATCAAAACAGATTATCGCTTTATCGCCCACTGGAAAGATGGTGCTTGGAGTGACGGCGAATTAAGCACCGACAGCACATTACACATTAACGAAGGTTCAACTGCACTCCATTATGGCCAACAATGTTTCGAAGGTTTAAAAGCCTATCGTTGCAAAGACGGTTCAATTAACCTCTTCCGTCCCGACCAAAATGCCAAACGTATGCAAAACACGTGCGAGCGCTTGTTAATGCCACAAGTACCGACAGAATTATTTATTCGTGCTTGCAAAGAAGTGGTCAAAGCCAATGAAAAATGGGTTGCCCCTTATGGTACCGGCGCCACGCTTTATCTTCGTCCATTCGTTATCGGCGTAGGTGAGAACATTGGCGTACGCCCCTGCACCGGAATATATTTTCTGCGTTTTCTGTTGCCCGGTAGGTGCCTATTTCAAAGGCGGCTTAAAAACCTTCCAATTTCTTGGTAACCGATTATGACCGCGCTGCACCATACGGCACCGGCGGTGTAAAAGTCGGTGGAAACTATGCAGCCAGCTTGTTACCACATGAATTAGCAGCCAAACGCCAATTTGCCGATGCGATCTCACCTTGACCCGAAAAACCCACACCAAAATTGAAGAAGTGGGTGCGGCAAACTTTTTCGGCATCACTCGTGATAACAAATTCATCACGCCACTTTCGCCGTCTATTTTTGCCAAGTATTACCAAATACTCACTACTCTACTTAGCGAAAGAACGCTTGGGCATGGAAACCATCGAAGGCGATGTCTATATCAACGAATTAGATCAATTCGCCGAAGCCGGAGCGTGCGGAACGGCTGCAGTCATCTCACCAATCGGCGGCATTCAATATGAGGATAATTTCCATGTATTCTACTCCGAAACCGATGTCGGCCCGATTACCAAACGCCTTTACGACGAGCTCACCGGCATTCAATTCGGTGATGTAGAAGCACCTGAAGGCTGGATTGTAAAAGTGGATTAATTTCTGCTTTCCAGTATAAAAAGTGCGGTCAAATTCGACCGCACTTTTTGTTTAGATCTCTATAAAAAAATCCCCACAACCTCAGGGCTGCGGGGATTTTTAATTTTTTGGCTGAATTATGGATTAACGAATTTTTCGCCTAATTCAATATCTGCACGCAATGTCGGCAACATCGCATCTAAGGCTTGTTGCTCGAAAGCGCTAAGTTTGCCAATCGGCAGGATTTCTTCCACACCTTCTTTACCGAAGCGAACCGGTTGGGCAAAGAAGCGGGCGTATTTGCCATCGCCTTCTACATAGCTACATTCAACCACAGTTTCGCCTTGTAATCCGCGTACCACAGCATTCGCAAAACGGGCTGCGGCTTGTGCCATAGATAAGGTTGCAGAACCACCACCGGCTTTTGGCATTCACCACTTCGGTACCAGCGTTTTGAATGCGCTTGGTTAACGGTTCGATTTCTTCCTCTTTCCATTCAACATATTGCACTTGAGATAATAAAGGTAGAATAGTTACACCAGAATGACCGCCGATCACTGGCACTGCGGTACGGTATGCATTTAGACCTTTTAACTCAGAAACAAAAAGTTTCGGAACGAAGCACATCGAGTGTGGTCACACCGAATAATTTACGTTTATCGTACACACCGGCTTTTTCAACACTTCAGCAGCAATAGCCACAGTAGTATTTACCGGATTGGTGATAATACCGATACAAGCTTTCGGGCAGGTTACAGCAATTTTTTCAATTAAATTACGCACGATGCTAGCGTTAATATTGAATAGATCTGAACGATCCATACCCGGTTTACGCGCTACACCGGCAGAAATTAATACCACGTCCGCGCCTTTTTAGTGCTGGGGTCGGATCTTCACCGGCAAAACCCTCCACTTTGACAGCGGTCGGAATGTGGCTGACATCCGCAGCAAACACCGGGGGTAACAGGGCAATATCATAAAGTGATAGCTCGGAACCCTGCCGGCAATTGTAATTTTAACAACAGCGCTAATGCTTGACTCGATACCGCCTGCGGCACCTAATACTGCAACTTTCATTGAGTTCTCCTTAATATAATTAAAATGGGTAATAAAAAAATCTAAAGAAGATTGTACGATTATCGACAGGTAAATTCAAACCCGCAAATGCAAATGTGAGATCTCACTCAAATTTTTTTAATTGATCTTTACATTGAAGGGGCAAGACTGCATAATAAAAAAACATTATTTTTTCTGACCGCACTTTGCAAAGCCTAAATAATAATTATTTGCCAAATCTGCTATTTTTATGCAAAATTTCTGTATCTAAATCAAACAAGAGAAGAAATCATGTTAAATGACAGTCCGGACAATTTAACCAAAACCTTCCGAGATTTACTGCGTCAAGAAAAATTCGGTTCGCAAAGCGAGATCGTCACCGAATTACAAAAACTCGGTTTTTCAGACAATTAACCAATCCAAAGTTTCCCGCATGTTGAGCAAATTCGGCGCCGTTCGCACCCGCAACACCCGCATGGAAATGGTCTATTGTCTGCCAAGCGATTTAAGCGTACCAAACACCGGTAGCTCATTAAAAGATTTGGTGTTAGATATTGATCATAACGGCATGCTTATCGTCATTCGTACCAGTCCCGGCGCAGCACAATTAATCGCCCGCTTATTAGATTCAGTCAGCAAAAAGGAAGGCATTTTAGGCAATATTGCCGGCGACGATACGATTTTCGTTACGCCGACCAAAGGCACGAATATCAAAACACTCTTAGCGCGGATTCAGCAATTATTTGATAATTCACTTTAACTTCATTGGAGGAATCTCATGAAAATTCTTATAACCGGTGCTACCGGCTTTATTGGAACCGCATTAATTCCTCAACTACTCGCTCAAAATCACCAAATCACCGCGCTGGTGCGTAATATTGAAAAAGCGCAACAGCAACTCCCCCATGTGGTTGAACTGATCAATACGCTGGATTATTTTCAGCATTTTAATCAATTTGACGCGGTGATTAATTTGGCCGGTGAGCCGATTTTCGACCGTCGTTGGACGAACAAACAAAAAGTGCGGTTAGAATCAAGCCGTATTTCTTTTAACAGAAAAACTGACACAACTCATCAACCAAAGCAATGAACCACCAGCCTGTTTTTATTTCCGGTTCAGCAACCGGCTACTATGGAGATTGCGGAGAACAGCCTATTGATGAAAAACACCTCTCCTGCCAATAATTTTGCAGCACAACTTTGCCAACATTGGGAAGCCACCGCATTAAAAGCCAATACTCGCGTCTGCGTTGTACGCACCGGTCTCGTATTAGCACACCAAGGCGGCGCGTTGGCCAAAAATGTTGCCGTTATATCGCTATGGTCTTGGAGGCAAACTAGGTTCCGGTCAACAATATTGGGGCTGGATTTCCTTAACGGACATGGTAAACGGCATTTTATTTTTTTATTGGAAAACGGCACCTGCAAAGGCCCGTTCAATTTCGTTGCCCCGCAGGTTGTGCGTAATGCCAGATTCAACAAAATACTGGGCATCATTCTCAAACGCCCCCATTTCGCCACCGTACCGGCTTTTCCTACTCAAATTCATGCTCGGTGAACGCGCCTGCTTATTGCTCGACAGTCAAAAATTGATTCCACAAAAATCTTCTCACCCATGGCTTCCAATTCCAACACCCCGATCTCGCTCAATATTTGATAGAAGAAATCTAATTTTGACGCTAAAAAATCACCGCACTTTTTAAAAATACGCTTTTCGGCGTATAAAAAAAGTGCGATAGTTTTTGTTAAAATTTGTTCATAATTTGCACTTATTTTTATTGTTCTTAAAGGCGGAAATGGCGATAATATACGGCTTACGCAAACGAATCGAACTCTATGACACATTATATTTTTACTGATCATTGGCACGGCGCTGATTAACAACTTTGTGTTGGTCAAATTCCTCGGCTTTGCCCTGTTTATGGGTGTTTCCAAAAATTGAAACCGCAATCGGTATGGGGCTAGCAACGACCTTTGTACTGACTGTGGCGGCGCTTTGTTCCTATTTAGTAGATCACTATATTCTCGCCCCGTTAAATGCAACCTTTTTGCGCACTTTAGTCTTTATTTTTAGTGATTGCCGTGGTAGTGCAGTTTACCGAAATGGTCATCAATAAAACCAGCCCGACGTTATATCGCTTATTGGGCATTTTTCTTACCATTAATTACCACCAACTGCGCCGTGTTAGGGCGTGGCATTATTAAACGTCAACCCTCGCTCATAATTTAACGGAATCCGTGGCTTATGGATTCGGTGCATCGGCAGGTTTTTGCGTTGGTATTGGTGTTATTTGCCGCCTTGCGTGAACGTTTAGTTGCCGCCAGTGTACCAATGCCGTTTCGCGGCGCCTCTATCGCCCCAATTACGGCGGGGCTAATGTCGCTTGCTTTCATGGGCTTTACCGGTTGGTAAAACTATAATGACCACGTTCTACTATGTTCTCCTTGCCATTGTTGTACTCGCATTGATTTTTCGGTGCGATTTTTGGGGTTTGCATCGGTAAAGTTGAAGGTCGAGGCTGATCCTATCGTAGAGAAAAATCGACGCTATTTTTGCCACAAAGCCAATGCGGTCAGTGTGGCTACCCCGGCTGTAAACCCTACGCAGAAGCCATCGCCAATGGTGATGTGATTACCAAATGTATTCCGGGCGGCAGACCGACAGTCATCAAAATTGCCGAATTGCTTGGCGTTGAACCGCCGGAAACGGAAGATTTAGCAGAAGATCCTGCCCCGAAAGTCGCGTTTATTCACGAAGATATGTGTATCGGGTGCACCAAGTGCATTCAAGCCTGTCCGGTAGATGCGATTATTGGTAGCAACAAAGCTATGCACACTATTATTCCCTGATTTATGTACCGGCTGCGAACTTTGCGTTGCACCTTGCCCGACTAGTTGTATTTCCATGATTAAAGTAGAAAAATATTGATACCTGGGATTGGAAATTTGATCCTAATTTAGTGATTCCGATTGTTGATACCACATCGGCCGAGAAAAAAATTGTGGTGGGTAAATAAATGGCTGATGTATTAACCCGTTTCAATAGTGGCAAACTTTTGGGAATTCGACGGTGGCATTCACCCGCCGGACATGAAATCCCAATCCAACAAGAAGCCGATCTCTACTCTGCCGTTACCACAAGATTTCTATGTGCCTATTAAACAACATACGGGGAGTGCCGGAAGTGTATTGGTAAAACGTGGTGATCATGTGTTGAAAAGGCCAACCGCTCACACAAGGTGACGGTCTGAGTTCCCTGCCTGTTCATGCACCAACCTCCGGCACGGTAATTGATGTGTTCCCCTATGTTGCCGCACATCCGTCCGGCTTGCCCGAGATTAGCGTGCACATTAAAAGCCGATGGTTTTGGATCAGTGGCGTGAGCAAAACCCAATGGACGATTTTTCTCACCCAAACACCGGAACAATTAGTCGAAAAAAATTTATCAGGCTGGCATTGCAGGCTTTTGGCGGCGCCGTATTCCCAACGGCGGCCAAAATTCATTCGGCAGAAAACAAGTTAAGTTACTGATTATCAACGGCGCAGAATGTGAGCCTTACATCACCTGTGACGATCGTTTAATGCGTGATTATGCCGATGAAATTATCGAAGGCGTACGAATTATTCGTTACATTTTGCGTCCGGAAAAAGTGGTGATTGCCGTAGAAGATAATAAACCCGAGGCTGTCAAATCACTGGAACGGGCCTTGCATGGTGCCAATGATATTGAAATCCGAGTGATTCCGACCAAATACCCGTCCGGCGCCGCTAAACAATTAATCCAAGTGCTAACCGGCATGGAAGTGCCGAGCGGTCAGCGTTCTTCCAGCATTGGCGTGCTCATGCAAAAACGTAGGGAACCGCCTTTTGCGGTAAAACGCGCCGTCATTAACGATGAGCCGCTCATTGAACGCGTGGTCACTCACCGGTGATAAAATTCCAAATAAAGGCAATTATTGGGCGCGTTTCGGCACGCCGATTTATCATTTATTGCAACAAGCGGATTATCAATATGATCAGCGCTTTCCGGTCTTTATGGGTGGCCCGATGATGGGCTTCATTCTGCCCGATTTAAATGCACCGTTGACAAAAGTCAGCAACTGTTTATTAGCACCGGATCATTTTGAATACGCACCACCGGAAGAAGAAAAAGCTGTATCCGTTGTTCCGCTTGCTCCGACGCTTGCCCGGTGAAACTCATGCCGCAACAGCTTTATTGGTTTGCCCGCAGTGAAGATCACGAAAAATCAGAAGAATATTCATTAAAAAGATTGTATTGAATGCGGTATTTGCGCCTATGTTTGCCCAAGCCACATTCCACTTATTCAATATTTCCGTCAAGAAAAAGCGAAAATTTGGGAAATCAAACATAAAGCCAAATTAGCGGAAGAAGCAAAAATTCGCTTTGAACAACGACAAGCCCGTTTAGAACGAGAAGAACAAGAACGGAAACAACGCTCGCAACGTGCCGCTGCAGCACGCCGAGAAGAACTCGCGCAACAAAAAGGCGAGGATCCGGTTACCGCCGCATTGGAACGCTTAAAAGCGAAAAAAAGCCGAAAGACCTAAGATCGATCAAAGTGAAGTGAAAAACTATCGTTGATGAAAAAGGACAAGTACTGCCGGATAACAGCGACATCATGGCGCAACGCAAAGCCCGTCGATTAGCCCGTCAGACAGAACAGGTAGAATATTCATCCTCTCAGGAAACAGAAAAACATCTGACAACAAGCAAGACTTTTTTGACGTTGGCGTTGCTAACGGTTCCGAAGAAGCGAGCAAATCTTCAGAATTTACAAGTACAAAAACGACCGCACTTGAAGATAAAAAGCGGCTGTGGCGGCGGCCCTTGCCCGTGCAAAAGCCAAAAAAAGCCGCACAGCAAGGCGAACTCACAACCACCATCGAGCCTAAAACCACAGAAAGTGCGGTTGACAAAAAAACAACGTTTTTGAACGTTGGCTCTGCCAACGGCCCCGAAGGGGTGAATAAGCGAACAAGTGAGCTTATGAATAAAAACGCCGATGAAAAATACAGCGGAAACGGATCCGCGCAAAGCCGTTATTGCCACGGCTATCGCTCGTGCGAAAGCCAAGAAAGCAGCACAACAAGACGAATCCATAGCATCAGCCGAGCCTAAAAACCACAGAAAGTGCGGTTGACAAAAACAACATTTTTTTGAATGTTGGCTCTGCTAACGGCCCCGAAGGGGTGAATAAGCGAACAAGTGAGCTTTATGAATAAAAACGCCGATGAAAAATACGGCGGAAACGGATCCACGCAAAGCCGCCATTGCCGCGGCTATCGCTCGTGCGAAAGCCAAGAAAGCAGTACAACAAGACGATTCCGTAGCATCAGCCGAGCCTAAAACCACAGAAAGTGCGGTTGACAAAAACAACATTTTTTTGAATGTTGGTTTCGCTAACGGCCCCTGAAGGGGTGAATAAGCGAACAAGTGAGCTTATGAATAAAAACGCCGATGAAAATACGGCGGAAACGGATCCACGCAAAGCCGCCATTGCCGCGGCTATCGCTCGTGCGAAAGCCAAGAAAGCAGTACAACAAGACGATTCCGTAGCATCAGCCGAGCCTAAAACCACAGAAAGTGCGGTTGACAAAAAAACAACGTTTTTGAACGTTGGCTCTGCCAACGGCCCCGAAGGGGTGAATAAGCGAACAAGTGAGCTTATGAATAAAAACGCCGATGAAAAATACAGCGGAAACGGATCCGCGCAAAGCTACCATTGCCGCCGCTATCGCTCGTGCGAAAGCCAAGAAAGCGGCGCAGCAAGCTCAACAAAATGAACAGCATTAAGGAACGATAAATGTTTAAGATGATAAGCTCACCCTCATACCCATTCGGGAAAAGCTCACCATGCGAATTATGCTTTGGGTGATGTTTGCCATGCTTCCTGCAATTGACCGCAGGTGTACTACTTTTGGCTTTTGTGTGCTTATTCAATCTGCATTGGCAATCAGTTTCGCTTTGGCGTTGGAATTGTTGGTGACATTTTTGCGTAAAAATCAACCTTTGCTTACATTTCCGATTTTAGCGTGATTTTTGACCGCACTTATTCTGCTGCAGCCATTCCACCCTTATGCGCCTTATTGATTATTCTCATCGGCACATTTTTGCGCGGTGATTTTAGGCAAACATGTTTATGGCGGCTTGGGACAAAATCCCTTCAATCCTGCTATGGTAGGGTATGTGGTGCTGCTCACGTCGTTCCCTGTTACAAATGACAACGTGGATGCCGGCCATTCAACTTTTAGCGGAACCACCAACCTTGCCGATGCCTCGCAACTGATTTTTAGCGGTTTAACCACCGATGGTTTCAGCTTGCACCAATTAACCGCTTCCATTGACGGTATTACACAAGCTCACGCCGCTAGATACAGGCAAGTTGTTTTTATTCTACCCTTGCTTCGGATAGCAACATTGATGTGGCTTATTACGACTTAGTGAAATTACCGATTTTCATGCAAAACGGTTGGGATCTTTGCACATGGTTGGTGGCAAATTAACTTGGCCTTTTTACTTGGTGGGATCTTTTTAATTCTAAAAAGTCATTCACTGGCACATTCCCGTCGCCATGTTAGGCAGTTTTATCGTATTCAGTTTTTAACCGAATTATTTTCAGGTAGCGGACACTTAAGCACGGTGAGCCAATTATTCAGTGGCGCCATGATGTTCGGTGCGTTTTTTTATTGCCACCGATCCCTGTTACCGCCTCCATCACACCTCGCGGCAAACTGGTGTTCGGCGCCTTAGTGGGAAGTCTGTTGTATTTAATCCGTTTTCACGGCAATTATCCTGACGGTGTTGCTTTTTGCCGTGTTGCTTAGCAACATTTGCGTGCCGTTAATTGACCATCTATACCCGTCCGCGCGTTGCCGGCCATCGGAAATAAGGACTCAGCCATGCAAACCATAAAAAAATCACCTCAAGATCCGGTATGTTGTTGGCGTTCGTGGCATTTTGTTGCACGGCAATTTCCAGCGGCGTTTATTTCTTAACCAAAGATAAAATCGAACAAGTTATGATCGCACAACAGCGTGAACTGTTATTGCAAGTCATTCCGCAGGACTATTTTACTAACGATTTAACCCAAGATTGCTATGTCCCGAAAACCGAGGCATTGCAAAAACGTGGATATTCAAAAAAATCTGTATGGCGAAAAAGACGGCGATATCACCGCTTATGCCTTTGAAAGCGTGGCACATGACGGCTATTCCGGCGATATTCGTATTTTAGTGGGCATGAAACCGGACGGCAAAGTGCTCGGTGTGCGCATTACGGAGCACCATGAAACGCCGGGCTTGGGTGATAAAAATCGAAACCCGCATTTCCGACTGGATTTTAGGTTTTGATCATCAAGTAATTAAGCAAGATAATTTAACGGAATGGGCAGTGAAGAAAGACGGCGGCAAGTTCGACCAATTCACCGGTGCAACAATCACCCCGCGCGCCGTGGTAAAACCAAGTGAGACGTTCAGCACTTGCTATGTTGGGTAATTTGCCGAAAGAGAAAGAATAATGGATAAAGTAAACGACATCACAGAAGTAACTGCAGATGGTCAATCTACCGAAAATAAAAAGTGCGGTAAATATTTCAAATGAAAAAGTATTTGAAAAACCATTTTCGTTCAAGGCATTTGGACCAACAACTCCACGGTGGTGCAACTTCTTGGCTTGTGCCCGTTACTTGCCGTGTCCAACACCGCCACTAATGCCCTTGGTTTAGGCTTGGCCACCATGCTGGTGCTAACCTGTACAAATACGGTGGTATCCATTTTCCGTAAACATATACCAAACGAAATTCGGATTCCGATTTATGTCATGATCATTGCGACCACCATGACCGTGGTGCAATTATTGATGAACGCCTATACCTATCAGCTTTATCAATCGCTCGGTATTTTTTTATTCCGCTTATCGTCACTAACTGTATCGTTATTGGTCGCGCGGAAGCCTTTGCCTCAAAAAAACAGTATTTCCCATTCCGCATTTGACGGCTTCTCATGGGGTTAGGCATGTTGCTTGGCTTAGTTGCCCTCGGCGGTATCCGTGAAATTATCGGTAACGGCACCCTGTTTGACGAGCATTGAAAAATCTGCTAGGCAATTGGGCTGCATTTATGCGAATTGAGTTTTTTTCCATAACGACAGTAATCTGCTACTTGCCATTCTTCCACCAGGAGCGTTTATTGGACTGGCATTGTTATTAGCCTTAAAAAAACATCATAGATACAAAAAAAGTAGTTTAAAAAAATAAATAATGCTCAGATAATTCGTCCCCATCTAATTTGCCTGAGCGACTGAGAATTTTTTAGGAAAATTTAGCTTGTTTGAGCAACCTAGTTACGAGTTCTAAATTTTCCGTAAAGAAAATTCTAACCAAGCTCAGACAAGCAAATTAGCTTGGGTAGTAGTGCATACTTTTTTTGCACAAGCAAAAAAAGTAGAAGGAAAAGTATGAATAAAGAAAAAGAATTGAGATTCTAAAACGTCTGCGTGCCGCCAATCCGCACCCAACAACAGAACTGAATTTCAGCTCGCCCTTTGAATTATTAATTGTAGTGATTTTATCGGCGCAAGCTACCGATAAAGGTGTGAATAAAGTGACGGATAAGTTGTTTCCGTCGCCAATACGCCACAAGCGATTTTGGCATTGGGCGTAGATGGCTTAAAGGAATACATCAAAACTATCGGCCTATTTAACAGCAAAGCCGAAAAATATCATCAAAACCCTGCCGTGATTTAATTGAAAAACACAATGGCGAAGTGCCGGAAGATCGCGCCGCCTTGGAAGCCCCTCGCGGGTGGGTAGAAAAACGGCCAATGTGGTGTTAAACACCGCATTCGGACACCCGACTATCGCCGTGGATACTCATATTTTTCGCGTATGTAACCGCACCGGCTTTGCTCCCCGGCAAAGATGTGGTGAAGGTAGAAGAAAAAAATTGATTAAAGTCGTTCCCTGCCGAATTTAAAGTGGATGTACACCACTGGTTAATTTTACATGGGCGATACACTTTGTGTGGCACGCAAACCTCGTTGCGGTGCGTGCATGATTGAAGATTTTTGCGAATATAAAGAAAAAAACCGACTATTAAAAATTTAAGAAATACAGGAAAACTTATGACAACAAAAAAACCGGAACGACAAACGTGGTCCAGTCGTTTAACTTATGTGCTTACCGTTGCCGGCGCAACCGTGGGTTTCGGCGCAACTTGGCGCTTCCCTTATTTAGTAGGAGAAAACGGTGGTGGTGCCTATGTATTATTATTTTGTATTGCCATGATTATCATCGGCATTCCTATGATTTTAGTGGAAAATGTTATCGGCCGCCGTTTACGGGTCAACTCCATTGATGCCTTCGGCGATAAAATCTTAGATAAAGGCAAAGGTATTTCTAAATATTGGAAAGTTCTCGGCTATATGGGTCTTCTCGGTGCATTCGGAATCATGGCCTACTACATGGTGCTTGGTGGTTGGGTCATTACCTATATCGTAAACCTCATCAGCGGTACTCTTGATATTTCCACACCTATTACCAAAGACGTCGCAAAAGATTTCTATGATTTACACATCAGCAACAGCCCTCTTGAGATCGTTATTTACACTGCCCTTTTCGTATTCGTCAATTATATTATCCTCGCCAAAGGCATTATCGGCGGCATTGAGCGCTCAGTGAAATACCCTAATGCCATTGCTGTTTATTTTCTTGATCGGCATGGTCATCCGCAATGTAACCTTGCCCGGAGCTATGGAAGGTATCACTTTCACCTCAAGCCGGATTTCAAAAAATCACTCCGAAATTATTTGTTTTTGTGTTAGGGCAAGTGTTCTTCGCCTTAAGTCTGGGTTTTGGCGTGCTAATCACCCTTTCCAGCTATTTAAATAAAGAAGAAAATCTAATTCAAACCGCCGTCATCACCGGTTTCACTAATACTATTATCGCCGTATTGGCGGGCTTTTATGATTTTTCCTGTCATTGTTTACCTTCGGTATTGAACCGAATGCCGGCCCAACCTTGGTGTTCCAAAGCCTACCGATTGTATTCTCCCATTTATGGGCAGGTAAATTCTTTGCGATTATCTTCTTCGGCTTATTACTTATCGCAGCCTTTAACCACATCTATTACGATTCACGAAGTGCTTATCACCGCGTTGCAAGAAAAAAACTCAGAATGCGCCGTAGTAAAGCCATTATCTTGACTCTTAGTGGCATCTTCCTCTTAGGTAACGTGCCCGCAATTCTCGGTGACAACCTATGGAAAGACGTTACCTTCTTCGGTAAAAAGTATTTTCGATGCCTTCGATTTTGTCAGTGGAAACATTCTGTTCATGCTCACTGCGCTTGGTTGCGCGATTTTCGTAGGGTTTTGTGTTAAAAAGACGATGCCAAAAAAAGAACTGTCCCCAACACCTAATTCCACCTTTACCAAAGTTTGGTTTAACTATGTGAAATTTGTGGTGCCGTTTATTATTTTGGTGATTTTTATTAGCAACCTGATTTAACGAAAAAGTGCGGTGAAAAATTCACCGCACTTTTTTTCTCTTTCATCATGACTAAAAACGTTAACCCCTGCTGGCGCGCGTCTCCCCGACGCGTGCCTTTTCTTAATATAAACAATATACGACGATAACAGAATCAAAACAACGTCAACGCCTGCCGTACAATATGTTCTGCCGTAAGTTCGTATTCATTCATCAAAAAGTCTAATGAGCCGACTTGTCCGTAGCGTTCTTTAATGCCAATTCGGCGCATTGGGGTTGGACAATGCTCCGCTAACACTTCCGCCACCGCCGAACCTAAGCCGTTTTGAATGCTGTGATTCTCGCAAGTGACAATCTTGCCTGTATTCTTAGCACATTGAATAACGCACGCCTGATCCAATGGTTTTAAGCGTGAACATATCCACCACGGTGGCTTGAATGCCTTGTTCTGCCAACATCTCCGCCGCCTTCAAGGCTTCCGCCACCATAATGCCGTTGGCGATTAAAGTGACATCTTTACCTTCACGGAGCACTTTCGCTTTGCCAATAGTGAACGTCTCATTTTCATCATAAATTTTGACCGCACTTTTACGGATGGTGCGCACCCAATAAAAGCCCCTTTAATGCCACCAGCTGCCGAACGAGACTTTCATCATGGCGCCGTCCGTACTTCCAACACCTTGGCATGCGCCAACCCATGGATGATTCCCATATCTTCAAAAGACATGCGTGCCGCCGTTATACACCGCCGTGACGCCAGCATCAGACGCAATCACTTTCACATTCGCCTGTTGATAATCCACCGACATAAACAGTTGATCCAAGCAACGACGACTAGCAAAAAGAAGTGAAGGAATGAAAGAACGGGATATGTCCGGCAATGGCAAGCCCGGCAGCCATGCCCACCACATTGGCCTCCATAATGCCGCAGTTAATCACCTGATTCGGCAGATTTTTCTGCACGGTATCCATGGTCATGCAGCTCATTAAATCGGCATCTAGTTCAATCACCAACGGATTTTTTTCTGCATACATGCCTGCAAGGTATCGGCGTAAATTTTGCGCATTTCTAACGCATCGCGCTCTAACTTAATCGCCATATTCCGCCTCCAATTTGTCTATTGCTAACTGAATCTGCGCACGGCTTTCATCGTTTAAACGCAAAATGATGATTGTTGGCAAGATTTTTTCGATATAAGGCACGCCCTGGCCTTTTTTTAGAATCTAAAATCACCGCCAACGGACGGCTTTGAATGGGCGGAAAATACGCGACAAAGCGTTTCAATATCATCTCCTTTCACCGTTTCCACGGCAAAACCGAAGGCCGCAAATTTCTCCTGCAAACTGAATGGATTGATGATGTCCACCAGGCAGCCGTCTAATTGCAATTTGTTGTAATCTACAATCACGCACAAATTCGTCAAATTACGGTGAGCGATAAACTGAAAGGCTTCCCAGCACTGCCCTTCATTTAATTCACCATCGCCGACAATACAAAACGTGCGATTCAATTTACCGCGTAATTGATGAGAAAGGGCAATGCCCGCCGCGATGGAAAATGCCCCTGCCCCAAAGATCCTGTGGTAGCATCCACGCCCGGTGTTTTTCAAGCGATCAGGGTGGCTTGGCAAAGAAGTGCGGTCGGTATTTAAAGTAAAAAGTTGCTCGAGAGGAAAAATAGCCTTTTAAAGCAAGGGTGGCATACAAAGCAGGCCCCGCGTGACCTTTGGATAACACAAAATAATCGCGTTCTTCCCAGTGGGGATCTTCCGGTTTCAGGCGCATAACCTTGCCGTACAGCACGGCAAGGGTTTCCATAATGGAAAGGCTGCCACCGAAGTGGCCAAAGCCCTAAATGCACCAGCGATTTTAATGTGTTAAGACGAATTTTCTGAGCAAACCGTTGAAGTTCTGCCGTATCCATCTTTTTCCACCTTATTTTTGTGTCTGTGTGAGTCGGTTTCTTCGCAATGTAGTTATACGCCACCAACACGCCGAAAAATGCCTAACACAGAGAATAAAAATCATCTCTTTGGAGAAATATTGCGCCATGTACCCCAACATGATGCCTATGCCACCGAAATCAGAATCGGAGAAGGTGGTGTTGGCGAAACCTAAAGAGCCTAATACAGGCAATAAGAATACCGGCAAGAAGGTAATCAACACTCCATGCGCAAAGGCGCTTTAAAATCGCCCCACGACGACCGCCCGTTGCATTACCAAATACGCCCGCCGTTGCGCCACAGAAAAAGTGCGGTACGACACTGGTAAAATTAACACCCAGTTTAATTGATTTAACAATGCAAGGCCGACAATGCCGCCCACAAAACTGGACAGAAAACCGACAAGCACTGCATTCGGCGCATACGGGAAGACGATTGGACAGTCCAACGCCGGTTTGGCATCCGGTACTAATTTCTCGGAAATCCCGGTAAACGCCGGCACGATTTCCGCCAAAATCAAACGCACCCCTTTGCAAAAATAATGAACACACCCGCCGCAAAAGTAATGGCTTGAATACCGGCATACACCAAATAATGTTGTCCATTACTGAATTGCGTTGTGACATATTCGCTACCGGAAGCAATGGCAAGAATAAAATAAATCACCATCATGGTTAGCGAAATCGAAATAGAACTGTCACGCAGGAAACTCAAATTTTTGGTAAGTCCATTTCTTCTGTAGATTTAGAGCCTTTGCCCACAACCTGACCAATGGCGCCGGAAAGCACATAACCCTAAAGTGCCAAAATGCCCAAAGCCCACATCGTTGCTACCGGTGATTTTCTTCATATAAAAATGCGCAAGCGCCGGGAAAAACGCCATCACCAAACCGAGAGCCACGGAGCCCGTGAAAATTAATTCCACGCCTTCTAAGCCGGCAACGGTTAAAATCACCGCAATCATACAGGCCATATAAAAGGTGTGGTGACCGGTTAAGAAAAATAAATTTCAAACGGGTAAAACGCGCCACCAAAATATTCGCCACCATACCGAAAAGCCATGATAAGTGCGGTCGCCGTGCCGTATTTTTCCACCGCCATAGATACGATCGCTTCATTGTTCGGAATAATGCCTCTGCACGTTGAAACCATGTTCAAACATACCGCCCAGAGGCGTCAACGAACCGACCAACACGCCTGCACCACTCACCCAATCACAATAAAACCAAGAATGGTTTTTAATCGTACCTTTTACCACTTCAGGAAACGGTTTTTCTGTACTAACAACCTGACCAAAAGCAATCAAACCGACCAATACAGAAGGGACTTTGAGAATATCTAAAATAAAGAAAAGTATAGAGTCCATCGCTATGCTCCTTTCATTACCGATTAAAATAGGAATTACCGATTAAAATACGCCGCCAGTTTTTCTTCAAATTCAGCCACGCTTACCAGATTTTTTCACAATGACGATCTTCTCAGCAGGAATGGAACTGCTCTCTGCAATATCGCTTGCCATAATAAACACATCGGCGTCATTCACCGATACCGATGCCAAATCTGTGTGATTCACCTCTGCTTCAATACCCAATTTCGCCAATGCCTTTTTGGCATTCATTTCCATCATAAAACTGCTTCCTAAAACCGGAACCACAAACTGCCATAATTTTTCATAATTTTTTTCTCCCTATTGGGATGTATTGATTGCATAACCAAATGCAGTCTATGACGGAATAATAGCCTAATCAATGTGCAGGTTTTAAAACTGTGATCGGGGTGGCATTTTGGCGAACGAGTGTTTGGTAGGATAAAATTATTATCAACATATTGATGGTTCAAGCATCCACGCTTGTCCCAAAGCAAGCACAAGCGTGGACGCTTGCGCTATTGCGGCGTTAAAAAGTGCGGTCAACATTCTTGGTGTTTTTAAAAACGCCCGGCATTATAGCAAAAAGCACAAAACGGTTGCCGAGCTTGTAGAAGCATTCGTTTTGTGAGATGGAGAAGCTGAAATAACTTACACTTCGACAAGCTCAGTGACCGTCATTTTCAGCTTTGTGCAACTGCCACATAATTTTTGAAAACGCCGCGAAAAATGACCGCACTTTTCTTTCATTGAATACACAGAAACCGGCTACTTCCCTTCCGCCAAATTTTTTCTTTTCTTCCAATTCTTCCCAACGCATAAACGCCGTTTCCAGTTCAGCTTCGGCGTCAGCCAGGGCTTTCAGTTTGGCGTCGGTGATGTCGTGGGATTGTTGGAAGAAATTCGGGTCGCCGATTTCAGTTTGAAGTGCGGTGATTTTTCTTCTAAATCTTCCAACAGTTGCGGGAGCTGTTCCAGTTCGCGCTGTTCTTTGTAAGAAAGTTTGACGGATTTTGGTTTATTAGAAACAGCTTTATTTTCCACTGCACTTTCTTCTTTTGGCTCAACTTTTTCTGTTTTTACAGCATCCTGTTCAGCTTTTTGAGCAAAATAATTGGCTTGTTGCTGTTTGGCATCGAAGAAGCCGCCGACATATTTATTCAGCACGCCGTTGCCTTCAAAGATGTAACATTCCGTGGCGGTGTTATCGATGAATTGACGATCGTGGCTGACGATGAGCAATGTGCCTTGGTAATCGGTCAGGATTTCTTCCAAAAGCTCCAAGGTTTCTACGTCCAAGTCATTGGTCGGTTCGTCGAGAATCAATAAATTATTCGGTTTTAATAATAATTTTGCTAATAACAGACGATTGCGTTCACCACCGGAGAGGGCTTTTACCGGCGTCATAGCGCGTTTTGGTGGGAACAAGAAATCTTGTAAATAACCCAACACATGGCGCTTGATGCCGTTGACTTCCACGTCCTGCTTACCATCGGCAACGTTATCCATCACGGATTTTTCCGGATCGAGATCGGCGCGATATTGATCAAAAATAAGCAATCTCCAATTTGGTACCACAACGAATGGAGCCGTTTGTCGGTTGAATTTCGCCGAGTAGCAATTTGATAAAGGTGGTTTTGCCACACCCGTTCGGGCCAACTAAAGCGATTTTTGTCGCCGCGTAAAATGGTGGTGTTAAAATCTTTAAGTAATTGTTTGCCGTCAATGTCGTAACTGACGTTTTCCATTTCAAACACGATTTTGCCGGAACGGCTGGAGGTGTCTAATTGCAATTTTGCGGTGCCCATCACGTCACGGCGTTGGCGACGTTCTTCGCGCATGGCTTTTTAACGCGCGCACGCGTCCTTCGTTACGGGTGCGACGGGCTTTGATGCCTTGGCGAATCCATACTTCTTCTTGTGCCAAGCGTTTATCAAATAACTCATTTTGTAACGCTTCTACCCGCAAGTTTTCTTCTTTGGTGGAGAGATATAAATCGTAGTTACCGGGATAAGACACCAATTTGCCGCGATCCAAATCCACGATGCGAGTCGCCATTTTGCGAATGAAAGAACGGTCGTGGAAATAAACACGATGCTACCGCCAAACTCCATCAGGAAATTTTCCAACCATTCGATGGCATCTACGTCCAAATGGTTAGTCGGCTCATCTAACAACAACACATCCGGGTTACACACCAAGGCACGCGCCAAAGCGGCTTTTGCGCAACCAACCACCGGACAAATCGGCAAGTTTAGTTTCCGGATTTAATTCCAGTTTTTGTAATACTTCATTAATCTTATTTTCAAATTGCCAGCCATTAGCGTGTTCCAATTTCGCTTGAATTTGGGCAAGCTGATTTAACGTCTGATCGCTGTAATGCTGCTCCAGTTGCACGGAAATATGATGATATTCCTTCAATAAATCCGCCAAATGCTCAATACCTTCCGCCACATAATCAAACACGTTGCCTTCCGCATGACGTGGCGGATCCCTGCTCTAAACGGGACACGACCAAGTCTTTTTCATACTGCACTTTGCCGTCATCCATGATGACATCGCCGGCAATGATTTTTAAGCAACGTAGATTTGCCTGCGCCGTTGCGCCCGACTAAACAAACGCGTTCGTTAGGTTCGATATGTAACTCCGCATGATCCAATAAAGGGGCGTCGCTGAAAGAAAGATATCCGTTGGTTAAGCTGATAAGTGCCACAAAAAATCCTTTAAAAATGAAAAAAATAGTCATGAAATGACTTATGCTGCGACAAGCTCAGTAACCGCCATTTCACATTTATGATAAATAACGACCGCACTTTAAAGTTGCTGATAGGCTTTCAGCGCGTAAGCGTCAGACATACCGGCAATGTAATCGCAAATCACGCGTTTTTTTACCGTTTTTCTTCCGCGTTTCGCCAGCGATTGGCGGTGTTGGTTGGAAGCAAGCGTTGCGGATCTGATTCAAAAATTTGGAACATTTCCGTCAAAATGCGCTGACCTTTGTATTCCACGCGTTGCGTTTCCACATTATTGATCACGTATTTCTGTACAAAATTTTTGAATACTTTTAATACACTCACCACTTCCGACGGTAATTCGGCGTTATAACGCAATAGCGGATCGCTAAACTCAGGTTGAATTTTTCCAACGCGCATTGGTGATGAAATAATTTACCAACGCCCCTGATAGCGTTTTTTTGCGTAAATAATGTTGATCGGAAAATAGGGTTTTTGCTGATGTCCTCGATATGTTGTCGCATCCAATCCGATTGGCCGTTTTTCAGTTCATCCAAGGCTTCTTGCCATTGTTGAACATTGACCACGCCGACTACGATCGCATCCTCCAAATCATGCACGCCATAAGCGATGTCATCCGCCAGTTCCATAATGCTACAGTCGAGGGATTTAAAACGGGTCTTTAAAATCTCTTGCGGATTTGACCGCACTTTTTGGAGTGAACCGAATAATGCACGATCACTTTCAGAAAGCGGCTCGAGCAACCAGTTAAACATGTGAAGATCGTCACGGAATAATCCTTTCCCCGGCCGCCAGTCGGCAATTTTGACATAACGGGGATCGCTATGTTGGCTTTCGGCTAGCTGAGCATATTGAGCGGAGGACTCGTCCAAAATGGTCGGGTATTTCACTATGCCGAGAATGGTACGACGGGTTAAATTCATACCGGCATTTAAGGTGTAAGGTTCAAGTTTGGTGAGCAAACGAAAGGTCTGCGCATTGCCCTCAAAACCACCGTTGTTTCTCATCATATAATTAAGCGCCACTTCGCCACCGTGGCCGAAAGGCGGGTGGCCGATATCGTGGGCGAAACATAAACTTTCGATTAAATCATTGGTCGGTAATAAAGGGCTAAGTTGTTGTTTCAACTCGCTTGTATCGGTAGAAAGTTGCTGCGCTAAGGTGGCAAAAGGCTTCGGCAAATTTTAGTTGTGCCACAAGGCTGCTGCCGATTTGCGCTACTTCCAAAGAATGAGTTAACCGGGTGCGATAAAAATCATTTTCGCCTACGGCATGAATTTGAGTTTTTGCCTGTAAGCAACGGAAGGCGGCAGAATGTAAAAATACGTCCGCGATCGCGACGAAACGGCGGACGATGATCTTTTTCCCGAGGTTGATCGGCGACAAAACGTTGTTGCCAACACGGATCGATGGATTGTTTCATGATGTGCTTTATACCATTGCGTAGATCAATTTGAAGACAAGAGGTGCCAAAATTGAGCTAATGATACCGCACAATACTAAGGAAATGGAACTGTAACTACCGGCTTTTGCATTATTTTCCATGCAACTCACCGTACCTAACGCATGAGAAATCGCCCCGACGGATAAACCGATAGCTTCTTGATTTTTTCAAACCGATTTTTTAAGAGCAGATAACCAAAAATTGAACCTTGCAAACCGGCAACCACCACGCCAACCGCAGCAACAGAAGGATCCCGCCTAAATTTTTCAGACACGGCCATAGCAATCGGCGTAGTAATAGATTTCGGCAAAATGGTGGCCACAATATCCGGTTTCGCACCCAGAAGTAATGCCAATACTGCGCCGCTAATCATAGATAAAAGGGAAGCAGACACGGTGGTAATCAAAAATGATTTGCCAATGACGACCAATTTGACGAATTTGTTCATATAACGGCACCGCCAATGCGACAATACTCACCCCCAATAAATTATTGAGTGGCGCATTACCGGCCATATAGGTGTCATAAGGCACATGAAATGCAAGCAACACCACCACTAAAAAATAATCACCGTCAGCACAAAAGCTATTTAGCACTACCGATTTCCAGCGTTTATTAATGGTTATCGCCAAGGCAAAGGCAAGGATGGTCAAAATGGTATAAGCATAAATAAGATAAGACATTATTCCTCCTTCGCCCGTTTTTTTCATGATTTTATGTTTAAGATGAGTAAAGGATTTGAGGGAAAACAGATAGTCAGACAGTATGCCGATAACAACCAAGGTCACGCAAGTACTGACAATATTCGGCACTAATAATTCTTTCATTTGATCCATGAGCAAGCCGGAATATTTGACAATTCCCACACTGACCGGCACAAATAATAACGCCATGTAACGAATTAAAAGACGGGAGGAAAACATCACCCACTCCACTTTGACGATACGTAACATTAAGCAGGTAAACAGCAGCAATAATCCCCAAATACTCGATGGAATGCCAATAGGGACGTAATGCGCGATCAATTCTCCGAAATGCAACATGAGATACAACAAAAACAGCGACCTGACTAAGTCAAAAACTTTCCGATACATAATAAAAAAACTCAACTTTTTGTTTAAACCTCAAAATAATTCTACTCCCATTTAGTTAGTAGGGAATTTTTTATTCAAAATTGATAATGTTATGAAGACGGCGCAAGGGGTAAATGCAGTAAAAATTTCATAGATAAAAACCATCAAACGTGTTGAATTTTTATACAGTTAAACAAAATTACAAAAGTTTTTTTACTTGCAACTGCAATATAAATCCTTATAATACCGCTCGTTTTTCACATGAAACTTATCAGTGTTGCCTGGGTGGCGAAATTGGTAGACGCAGCGGATTCAAAAATCCGCCGTTGAATAAACGTGTCGGTTCGAGTCCGACCCTAGGCACCAATGATAAGTTTCTGAAGAATTACAAGCCGCTTTTTCAAAGCGGCTTTTTGTTTTAAAATAATATAAAAAAATCAATAGATTATAACAATTCTAAAATTTTTCACTCAGAAAAAAACCACTGTATATATTTAAATTTATTTACTATTCATCTATGATCTGTTTAGATCGCCAATGAAGTGAATTTGCATCAAAAAAATTAGGCTCTAAAAAAATACCGGTCTTCAATAAATTAATGGTGTTTCCCAGATTCAAGCATTAAAGAGGGAATTACAAAACAAGACTAACAACTCGCTTCAACATATTGATTTACATGTTTTCTATGATGGTAAAGATGAATAACACTACTCATATTCTAAGGGGCCCCTAATGAAAAATCATATAAATCTAAAAAAATATGGATACATTTGGTAAAAAGAGAACCAAACGCAAATTAAAGGGAACTAATACACAAGAATAGAGTAAGAAAACATAAACTAAAAACTCGCTTTATTTGAAAAAGAAATTGTTGCGACAAAATATACCTTGTGTTAAGGCTCCTGATGTGCTTTTGCTTGCACCATCCAAATTAGATAAAAAAAGGAAATCCGAAGATACCGAGCATGCTCGGTTTATTAAATTTAAAAATGAACTTCAACGAACTGCTGACAAAGTTGTTGCGTCTGGCAAAAACAAATTAATGATTTCCTTTTTAAACACTTATTACTTGTATGCGGATGCCTGTATTCTCTTAATTGCCATAATTGATAGCATAAAACAGCAGTATCCGCAGTTAAGATTTTTATTGCAACGACCTGATAGATGCCTGCATAATCATAGACCAAGTAAAGATAAGCATATAAAATTTAATGTGGATGCTGTGTTTTGTCATATAGGACTCTACAAATTACTTGGATATGACTATAAAACTAACGTTCAACAAAAAAATGTCCAATCTTGGCACTATGTTTTTTTAGTGACGCAGCTGACGGAGATGTGACCTCACCAATTTTCGATCAGTTAGAGAAAATGGGATTAGCTAATTTGAGTGAGTTATATGGTGGTGTGATTGAAGGGATCGCAAATGCAGTTGAGCACGCATATAACGAACAAATCACGACAGAACGTGTTTTCCCACTACGAAGATGGTGGATGCTTGTCGCAGAATTAGAGGAGCAATTATTATTGTTTATCTGTGATCTTGGTCATGGTATTCCTAAAACGCTTAGATTTAATAAAGACCCCAAATTATTAGATAGAATTTTTCACTCTTGTTGGCAATCTAGGTAGTACTGACTGCAAAGATATAAAAGCAGCAACACTTATTAAAAAAACTAGAACACAACTTTCTCATAGAGGGAAAGGTGGGCAGGGATATAAGAACATTTATTGAAAAACTAATGGTAGTGCCATGAGAATCTATTCAAATCGTGGTGTTTATCATTATAATAATAGAAATGGAAAGTTAATTGAAAAAAATTATACGACGACAGTTTATCTATTGATGGGACACTGTTGTATTGGATTATTCCATTAAATCAAGAGGAAACGTTATGACTATAGTATATGTAAAAGAATTTAGCACCACTCCTGGTGCGCGTTATCGCCATCTTGGTAAAAGCAAGCGGAGAGGAGTTTAGAGATGATATTCTTGTACCAGCATTTGAAAGAGACAAAGATTTAATCGTTGACCTTGATGGCGTACGCGGTTATGGTTCCTCATTTTTTTAGACGAAGCATTTGCTGGTCTTGTTCGGTTAGGTAAATTTACTAGCGATGAGATAAAAAAACTATGATTGCAAATATTCGCACAACAAACTCAGATTGGAAATCTGAAGTTGAGAGCTATGTTGATGATGAAATTAAAAAAACAAATAGGAAATTAAATTGGAAAATTTCTCTTGGGTGTCATCGGTTATTATCCCCTGCATTTATTTCATTATTTTTCTAGTAGCATTATGTACATTGTTGGCGGAAGAAAAGAGAAAAACTCATATTATAATTCATCAATAGATAAAATAGAGCAAATGCTTGATGCCACCTATAATGCAGCGAAAGATATTTTTTTAGTAAAGATTATGCTGATGAAGATTACCATTTCATGGTTTATCAAAATGATAATTTACATACTGAGTTATCAAGGCTTGATAAAGAAATCGGTGTTTTTTTGAATTATCAACGTTAAAACGCATCCTAACCGATAATATCTTTCATAAGAAAGAAAAATGCAACAATGGAAAGCCTTTCTAAACAGATTCATGTTATTAAAAAGAATCTATGTAAAAGATGCTGGTAAAACTTTGAGTTTAATGTTTACATATTTCCCCGTAGTTCAACGGGGTTATTTTTTTCCTCACAGCTCCCACGCACAAAATATGGTAATTTCAGCGCAAATTGCATTATCACTTTAAACCTTTCTAATATTGGTGCTGTTGAGATCAAATCATTCAGATCTTTTAACACAAGAAAAACGCAGAAATCAGATCCATTTTTGATGTATATCATAAAAAAAGAAAAAAATAATTTAATATGAGATCTAAAATACTTTTTACGCAAAAATTGGCGCAAATAATTGAGATTGATATAATGCAACTTATTGAAGCAGTTACAAACTTATTGCCAACCCTAGGCACCAATGATAAGTTTCAAGATTCCTAAAGCTGCTGTAAAAAGCAGCTTTTTGTCACTAAATTTTATGTTTTTCTAAAATTTACTGAGAAAAATGACCGCACTTTTGGCGGTTTTTATATGTTATGTTACAACGATTTCTCTGCCTTATCTTATTGCTCTTGGCTCCCGTCCTTCAAGCGCGAACAACAGATTGCCGTGTGGTGGGTATTAGCGACGGAGACACTTTCACTTGTTTAACTGCCAATCGTAAAACCATTAAAGTGCGGTTAGCCGAAATCGATGCACCGGAAAAAACACAACCCTTCGGTAAAAAAATCCCGCCAAATGCTTGGCTCGCTTATCCACAAACGCAATGTTACATTAAATATTCAAGGTTACGATCGCTATCAGCGCACCTTGGCAACGGTGTATGATAAGCAGGGGCAAAACATCAATTTAATTATGGTACAACAAGGCATGGCATGGGCTTATCGACAATATTTGCACGATGTCACCCTATTTACAGGCTGAGCAAACGGCAAGAGAAAATCGACTAGGTTTGTGGCGCGATCGTTCCCCTGTCGAACCCCACTTATGGCGTCAACAAAGAAGGTAAAAAATGCATTTTGATCCCCTTACATTTCGTCAATATTTTCCCTATTTCACTCATGCAGATGCAGTGGTCTATCTTGATAACGCCGCGACAACCCTCAAGCCGCAGTGCTTAATTCAGGCAACGGTGGATTTTTATCAATCCGCCGGCTCGGTGCATCGCAGTCAATATGATGAAAAAAACAGACCGCACTTTATGAACAGGCACGTAGCCGGGTTAAGCAGTTAATTCATGCCGAAAGCGAACAGGCTGTGATTTGGACATCAGGCACGACCCAGGCCATTAACACCGTGGCAAATGGTTTATTGCCGTATTTAAATGCCGGTGATGAAATCATTATCAGTGAAGCAGATCATCACGCTAATTTCGTCACGTGGCACCAAGTGGCTAAAAAAACCGGCGCCATTATTCATGTGTTGCCGATATTGGATAATTGGCTGATTGACACCGATGCGTTATTGAAAAACTCACACCACGCACGAAATTGGTAGCGCTAAATTTTGCGTCTAATGTCACCGGCACACAGCAATCTGTCAAACAATTGATTGAGTTGATTCGTGCACAAAGTTCCTCTCTTGTTTTTAGTGGATGCGGCACAAGCCATTAGCCACATCAAAAATTAATTTAACAGAATTGGATGCCGATTTTATTGCCTTTTTCCGCCCATAAAATTTACGGTCCGACCGGGCTTGGCGTGTTAAGCGGAAAATTGGAAGCGTTAAATTTATTACAGCCCTTGCAGTACGGCGGCAAGATGATTAGCAAAGTTAGCAAACGACAAATCACCTTTGCCGAACTGCCTTATCGGTTGGAAGCCGGCACACCAAATATTGCTGCCGTGATTGGTTTTAACGCCGTTCTAGAGTGGTTAAGCCAATGGGATATTGGCAAAATGGAAGAACACGCCGTACGCTTGGCAGAAATGACCCGTCAACGTTTATCCTCTTATCAACAATGCAAAATTATTTAACTCACCACAACCCAGTTCGGTCGTCAGCTTTGTCTTCGAGGATGTCAACGCGTTTGATTTAGCCACGCTATTAGCTGAACAAAATATCGCTTTACGCGTTGGTGAACATTGTGCACAGCCTTATTTAGCAAGATTAGGACAGGCCGCTATCCTGCGCTTATCTTTTGCACCTTATAATATCGCCTCAGACGTTGAAGCATTTTTTAACGCCTTAGATAAAAGTTTAGAATTATTAAGATGAACATTGAACAACAATTACTCCATGCCACAACATGGGAAGAACGCTACCGTTTGATTATTCAGGCAGGCAAAAAAATCTCCCCCATACCAAATGAAAATGAATTATCCCAGATGAAAATCATTCCGGGTTGCGAAGTACAGGTATGGTTTAAATTCACCGAAAAACGACCGCACTTTTTCACTTTCAGGCCTATAGTGAAGCGCGGATTATGAACGGTTTATTATGGATTTTATTGCAGCACATTGAAAACAAAAAGTGCTGAACAATTACGCCATTTTGATTTAACTGCCTATTTCACCCAACTTGGCATTGCTCAACGTTTAAGCACGACCCGCCTAAACGGTTTTAAAACACATTGAACAGATTTTGCATAATTTATAAAAAAAATAAAGGCACGATGTTATTTCGTGCCTATTATTTTATCAACTATCAAACTGCTGCGGTTTGCAACTCATTTGTATGTTCTTCAACTGAAGATTCTTGTTCTGTTTCGGCTAAAATATCAGCTGCTTCCTCATTTAATGCCTCGGCATGTTGTGTCGGGCGAACAAAAGGTTTCGGCGTCCAATATTTTCTGACCAATTCAGCTGAAAATCCGTGCAAAACTTCTTCGGTTAAACGTTCATGATCCAATTGACGAATAGAAGTAACAATTTCATCAACCTCAATTTGATCTACACCTAAACGAATTAACGCTTCGCGTCCTAAAAAGCAAGAGCAGATTCAAAGGTCTCACGAATTTGAAAAATCAATGTTAAGTTTCACTAAATTAACCGCACTTTGTCGATCATAAGTTCTGGCAAGCACCGGTAATAACGGGTACTCATGCTTAATCTGCTTGACAATCAATTCAATACGTTTTGTATCACTAATGCCTAAAATGACACAAGACGCCTTTTCTAAACCACAAGCACGTAGCACATCTAAACGGGAACCATCACCGTAATAGACTTTAAAACCGAATTTTGCCGCAGAACGGATTCGATCGATATTAGAATCAATCACCGTAACTTGAATACCCCGAGCTAATAATGTCTGACAAACAATTTGACTAAAACGCCCAAATCCCAACACAACAACACTATTTTTCAACACTTTCAATTAAATCAATACCATCAACCTGATCCGTATTTATACTCACTAACGTATTTGGTTTTGATAATCGACGTAGCACTAATACAATTAACGGTGAAAACAACATGGAAATAATCACGGCAGCCGTAAACGTTGCGTTTAAATCTGCAGATAACACCCCTGCGGTTGTCGCAGCAGAAAATAAAACGAATGCAAACTCACCACCGTGCGCCATAATTGCCATACGCCCAATGGCTTCTTTATGATTTAATAAAGTTGCGCGCGCCACAGCATACACGCTTATGGCCTTACCTAATATATACAAGAAAACAATACCAAGTAACCATAACGCATTATGCCAAACCAATGTAAAATCTAATGACATCCCCACGCCCATGAAAAACAGGCCTAGCAATAATCCACGAAACGGTTCTATATCCGCTTCTAATTGATGTCGAAAAGCAGATTCAGATAACATTACACCGGCAACAAACGCCCCCATCGCCATGGATAACCCACTAATTTCCATTAATAATGCAGCTCCAAGTACCACTAATAATGCAGCAGCAGTCATCATTTCTCGAATATGTGCTTTAGAAATCATTCGGAAAATTGGATTCATCAGCCATTTGCCGGTCGCAACCAATCCCAATACGGCAACCAATGCCATCCCAATTCCTGTCCAATTGGTTGAATGTGATGTGCTGTCAGTCTCCGGTGAAAGAAAGGCCACAAATGCCAATAACGGAACAATAGAAAGATCTTCAAATAATAATGTAGAAACAACGCGTTGGCCTTTAGGGCGTTGAACTGATGCCGCGTTCTTCTAAAACTTGCATGACAATAGCGGTTGAAGAAAGCGAAAATCCCATCGCAGCAATGAAGGCAACCGGAAAAACTAAGATGTAGCAGATAAATACCCGCCAATGTCAATAATACGCCACAAAGCCCTACTTGCAGTAAGCCCCGTCCAAAAATCGCCTTGCGCATTGACCATAGACGCTCAGGATGCATTTCCAAACCAATAATAAAAAGAAACATCACAACGCCTAACTCAGCCATGTGAACAATACTGGAAGGATCTTGAAACAACCCAAAACCGGACGGCCCAATCAAACATCCGGCAATCAAATAACCCAGCACACTTCCCAATCCAATACGTTTAAAAAGTGGAACAATAGTGACACTGGTGGCTAATAAAACTACTGTTTTTACCAGCTCAGGATTAGATAATTCAGACATCGTAAAACCTTATAAAAAGAAAGAGAATGGATAATAGAATGCTATTAATTATACATTATGCTTGCTATAATTTTCAGGCATTTATCACATAAATTAAGAGGAGAAAACAATGAAAAAAATACACTAAAAATGACTGCAGTTGCTGTAATGTCAGCCTTTGTATTAGCAGGTTGTGCACAAAATGCACCCTAAAGGAGATGCTCAATTACAGCAACAAGCTGTGCTAGGAATTAACTGGATGCAAGAATCCGGTGAATATGATGCATTGGCCTATCAAGCATTTAATGCAGCCAAAGTGGCATTTGATCACGCCAAAGTGAAAAAAAGGCAAGAAAAAGCTGTTGTTGTTGATTTAGATGAAACTATGATCGATAACAGTGCTTATGCAGGTTGGCAAATTCAAAATAATAAACCATTTGATGGCAAAAGATTGGACCCGTTGGGTTGATGCTAGAGAATCCGAAGCCATTGCAGGCGCGGTGGAGTTTAATAATTATGTCAATGCCAATAAAAGGTAAAAATGTTCTACGTCTCTAATCGCAAAGACAGTAATGAAAAAGCAGGTACAATTGATGACATGAAGCGTCTAGGCTTTTACCGGTGTTGATGAAAACTCACTTTATTTGAAAAAAAGATAAATCTGCTAAATCTGCCCGTTTCGCCGAAATTGAGAGCCAAGGTTACGATATCGTACTTTATATGGGTGATAACTTAGATGATTTTGGCGATGCTACACATGGAAAATTAAATGCAGATCGTCGTGATTTTGTTGCTAAAAACCGAGCAAAATTTGGTACAACCTATATTGTTTTACCTAACCCAAATTATGGCGGCTGGGAAGGCGGTCTCAGCGAAAGATTATTATAAAGGTGATTCTCAAAGCAAAGTTGATGCACGTTTAAATGTTATTAAGGCATGGAGCGGAAAATAACCCCACGTCTATAAAAACCTCCAAAAAACCAACCGCACTTTCAATCACTTCCAAAGTGCGGTTTTCTTGTTCGCTAAATTTCCCGGTTATCTCTCCGTTATCTCTTTAAGTGATAACTTGTCATTCTCTTACTTTTTCCCTTTTTCTCTTTTGGCCTTTAGTCCTTCTTCAACCTTTAACTTAATCCTGTTTGTCCGCTTTGCCCAAAAATCAAAAACCCCGATGCATGCACATCAGGGGTCTATATTCAACTTAGCGGTGACCTACTCTCACATGGGAATATCCCACACTACCATCGGCATTACGGCGTTTCACTTCTGAGTTCGGTATGGATTCAGGTGGGCCCACCGCATTATCGCCGCCAAAAATTCGGTCGATGACTTTACTTCCGTCTTCTCGTATTCTCTATCCTTCAAACCAAAACAAGCTGACTCTCAACTTTCTCTTAGTATCATCACCTCTATTCCCGGTGAATCACCTACAGTCTCTCTTTATTCTCTCTTAACTGCTACCCACCCAATTCCGCTCTCATGCCTCAGGTCTCCCCAAAAACACTTGAGCGTTGTATGGCTAAGCCTCTCGGGCAATTAGTACATGTTAGCTCAATGGCTCGCACCACTTACACACCATGCCTATCTACGTCTTAGTCTTAAACAACCCTTACAGATTTATAATCTGGGAGAACTCATCTCTTGGCAAGTTTCGTGCTTAGATGCTTTCAGCACTTATCTCTTCCGCACTTAGCTACCCGGCAATGCGTCTGGCGACACAACCGGAACACCAGCGGTGCGTCCACTCCGGTCCTCTCGTACTAGGAGCAGCCCCAACCAATTCTCCAACGCCCACGGCAGATAGGGACCGAACTGTCTCACGACGTTCTAAACCCAGCTCGCGTACCACTTTAAATGGCGAACAGCCATACCCTTGGGACCTACTTCAGCCCCAGGATGTGATGAGCCGACATCGAGGTGCCAAACACCGCCGTCGATATGAACTCTTGGGCGGTATCAGCCTGTTATCCCCGGAGTACCTTTTATCCGTTGAGCGATGGCCCTTCCATGCAGAACCACCGGATCACTATGACCTACTTTCGTACCTGCTCGACTTGTCTGTCTCGCAGTTAAGCTTGCTTATACCATTGCACTAACCTGACGATGTCCGACCGTCATTAGCAAACCTTCGTGCTCCTCCGTTACTCTTTGGGAGGAGACCGCCCCAGTCAAACTACCCACCAGACACTGTCCGAGACCACGTTTCGTAATCTTCGTTAGAACATCAAACGTTAAAAGGGTGGTATTTCAGGACGACTCCACAATCACTGGCGTGACTGCTTCAAAAGTCTCCCACCTATCCTACACATCAAAATTCAATGTTCAGTGTCAAGCTATAGTAAAGGTTCACGGGGTCTTTCCGTCTAGCCGCGGGTACACCGCATCTTCACGGCGATTTCAATTTCACTGAGTCTCGGGTGGAGACAGCCTGGCCATCATTATGCCATTCGTGCAGGTCGGAACTTACCCGACAAGGAATTTCGCTACCTTAGGACCGTTATAGTTACGGCCGCCGTTTACTGGGGCTTCGATCAAGTGCTTCTCTTGCGATAACACCATCAATTAACCTTCCAGCACCGGGCAGGCATCACACCCTATACGTCCACTTTCGTGTTTGCAGAGTGCTGTGTTTTTAATAAACAGTTGCAGCCAGCTGGTATCTTCGACCGGTTCAACCTTCAGGGGCAAGCCCTTACAATCTACGCCGGCGCACCTTCTCCCGAAGTTACGGTGCTATTTTGCCTAGTTCCTTCACCCGAGTTCTCTCAAGCGCCTGAGTATTCTCTACCTGACCACCTGTGTCGGTTTTCAGTACGGTTTAGATAAACCTGAAGCTTAGTGGCTTTTCCTGGAAGTGTGGTATCGGTTACTTCAGCTCCGTAGAGCCTCGTCATCATCTCTCAGTGTTAAGGAAGTCCGGATTTGCCTAAACTCCCCACCTACCAACTTAAACGACCATATCCAACAGGTCGATAACCCTAACCTTCTCCGTCCCCACATCGCAGTTTATCCAAGTACGGGAATATTAACCCGTTTCCCATCGACTACGCTTTTTCAGCCTCGCCTTAGGGGCCGACTCACCCCTGCCCCGATTAACGTTGGACAGGAACCCTTGGTCTTCCGGCGAACGGGTTTTTCACCCGTTTTATCGTTACTTATGTCAGCATTCGCACTCTGTGATACGTCCAGCAAACCCTCTCGATTCACCTTCTTCCGCTTACACAACGCTCCCCTACCCAACAGTATTGCTACTGATGCCGCAGCTTCGGTGCTATATTTGAGCCCCGTTACATCTTCCGCGCAGGCCGACCTCGACTAGTGAGCTATTACGCTTTCTTTAAATGATGGCTGCTTCTAAGCCAACATCCTAGCTGTCTAAGCCTTCCCACTTCGTTTCCCACTTAATATAGACTTTGGGACCTTAGCTGGCGGTCTGGGTTGTTTCCCTCCACGACGGACGTTAGCACCCGCCGTGTGTCTCCTGAGTATCACTCTTCGGTATTCGCAGTTTGCATCGGGTTGGTAATCCGGGATGGACCCCTAGCCGAAACAGTGCTCTACCCCCTGAAGGTGTCCGCTCAAGGCTCTACCTAAATAGATTTCGGGGAGAACCAGCTATCTCCCGGTTTGATTGGCCTTTCACCCCCAGCCACAAGTCATCCACTAATTTTTCAACATTAGTCGGTTCGGTCCTCCAGTTAGTGTTACCCAACCTTCAACCTGCCCATGGCTGAATCACCGGGTTTCGGGTCTATACCTTGCAACTATTCGCCCAGTTAAGACTCGGTTTCCCTTCGGCTCCCCTATTCGGTTAACCTCGCTACAAAATATAAGTCGCTGACCCATTATACAAAAGGTACGCAGTCACCCTTGCGGGCTCCCACTGCTTGTACAGTACAAGGTTTCAGGTTCTATTTCACTCCCCTCACCGGGGTTCTTTTTCGCCTTTCCTTCACAGTACTGGTTCACTATCGGTCAATCAGGAGTATTTAGCCTTGGAGGATGGTCCCCCATCTTCAAACAGGATATCACGTGTCCCGCCTTACTTGTCGTTAGCTTAGTACCATAACCTGGACTTCGAGTACGGGGCTATCACCCTGTGTCGCTGTGCTTCCCAGCACATTCCTCTGTCTCTGTCATTATCACTAACAGGCTCCTTCGCGTTCGCTCGCCGCTACTAACGAAATCTCGGTTGATTTCTTTTCCTCGGGGTACTTAGATGTTTCAGTTCTCCCGGTTCGCCTCATTATCCCTATGGATTCAGATAATGATAGTGGGTTCTTCACCCACTGGGTTTCCATTCGGACATCTTGGATTAAACGCCTCTTATCGACTCATCCAAGCTTTTTCGCAGATTAGCACGTCCTTCGTCGCCTCTGATTGCCAAGGCATCCACCTTGTACGCTTTGTCACTTAACCATACAACCTCAAGTATTCTTATAATTAATTCAATTTCATAAACTTAAAAAGTTAATTTAAATCTAAAATCCACTTAAAAATCACAACATTGAATCGAAAAACACTTAACGTCGCTAAGCAGTAACAGTTAATTTATTAAGAGCAATCGCCTTTTATCAATTACTCTCACTCAGACTTTCTTGAAAGTCTCGTTTTCAGCTTGTTTCCGGTTTGTTAAAGAACAGGTTTTATAAAGAGTTTCTTTTCTTTATCATCATAGTTAAATTTATTGACTTGATACCCTTACATCTACTTATTTGGACCACAAATAACTTATCTACTTTAAGTAAAAAGAAGATAAGAATGGCATTTCTTAATAACGTGTATGCAATAAACTTAACTATGACGATATTGGTGGAGATAAGCGGGATCGAACCGCTGACCTCCTGCGTGCAAGGCAGGCGCTCTCCCAGCTGAGCTATATCCCCAATCATATCCTTTGGTTTTCACTCATACATAGTGCTTTTTGATATATTGAAAGTTAACTCACAATGAAATTAATCTACCAAACTCACCAGTCTAAGTGGTGGGTCTGAGTGGATCTTGAACCACTGACCTCACCCTTATCAGGGGTGCGCTCTAACCACCTGAGCTACAGACCCAACAGGATTTTTTGTCTTCTATAGTGTTCTGACTCTGTCTACAATCATCAGCCAAACTGTGTGGACACTTAAGTTCGTCTTTCGGTAAGGAGGTGATCCAACCGCAGGTTCCCCTACGGTTACCTTGTTACGACTTCACCCCAGTCATGAATCATACCGTGGTAAACGCCCTCCCGAAGGTTAAGCTATCTACTTCTGGTACAACCCACTCCCATGGTGTGACGGGCGGTGTGACAAGGCCCGGGAACGTATTCACCGCGACATTCTGATTCGCGATTACTAGCGATTCCGACTTCATGGAGTCGAGTTGCAGACTCCAATCCGGACTTAGACGTACTTTGTGAGATTCACTCCACCTCGCGGCTTCGTCGCCCTCTGTATACGCCATTGTAGCACGTGTGTAGCCCTACTCGTAAGGGCCATGATGACTTGACGTCATCCCCACCTTCCTCCGGTTTATCACCGGCAGTCTCCCTTTGAGTTCCCGACCCTAATCGCTGGCAACAAAGGATAAGGGTTGCGCTCGTTGCGGGACTTAACCCAACATTTCACAACACGAGCTGACGACAGCCATGCAGCACCTGTCTCATGGTTCCCGAAGGCACTCTCATATCTCTACAAGATTCCATGGATGTCAAGAGTAGGTAAGGTTCTTCGCGTTGCATCGAATTAAACCACATGCTCCACCGCTTGTGCGGGCCCCCGTCAATTCATTTGAGTTTTAACCTTGCGGCCGTACTCCCCAGGCGGTCGATTTATCACGTTAGCTACGGGCACCAAGCTCAAAGCCCAATCCCCAAATCGACAGCGTTTACAGCGTGGACTACCAGGGTATCTAATCCTGTTTGCTCCCCACGCTTTCGCACATGAGCGTCAGTACATTCCCAAGGGCTGCCTTCGCCTTCGGTATTCCTCCACATCTCTACGCATTTCACCGCTACACGTGGAATTCTACCCCTCCCTAAAGTACTCTAGACCCCCAGTCTGAAATGCAATTCCCCAGGTTAAGCCCGGGGATTTCACACCTCACTTAAAAGTCCGCCTGCGTGCCCTTTACGCCCAGTTATTCCGATTAACGCTCGCACCCTCCGTATTACCGCGGCTGCTGGCACGGAGTTAGCCGGTGCTTCTTCTGTGATTAACGTCAATCGTGATGCCTATTAAACATCACGCCTTCCTCGTCACCGAAAAGAACTTTACAACCCGAAGGCCTTCTTCATTCACGCGGCATGGCTGCGTCAGGGTTGCCCCCATTGCGCAATATTCCCCACTGCTGCCTCCCGTAGGAGTCCGGGCCGTGTCTCAGTCCCGGTGTGGCTGGTCATCCTCTCAGACCAGCTAGGGATCGTCGGCTTGGTGAGGCCATTACCCTACCAACTACCTAATCCCACTTGGGTTCATCCTATGGCATGTGGCCCGAAGGTCCCACACTTTCATCTCTCGATTCTACGCGGTATTAGCGACAGTTTCCCGTCGTTATCCCCTCCATGCAGCCAGATCCCCAAGCATTACTCACCCGTCCGCCACTCGTCAGCATAAGTACAAGTACTTACCTGCTACCGTTCGACTTGCATGTGTTAAGCCTGCCGCCAGCGTTCAATCTGAGCCATGATCAAACTCTTCAATTCAAAAAGTTTAATCGCTCAATACTGCTAGCTAATTAATCTATCTATAAATAAACGATTGTTTCGTAGCACTATTCAGTTCAATTTTAAAATTCTTTTTAAAAACGAATCTTCAAGTGCCCACACAGTTTGTCTGATTGATTGTTAAAGAACAAGAATTCTGAGAACTACAGAACTTGGAAAATGGTCGGCGAGATAGGATTTGAACCTACGACCCACTGGTCCCAAACCAGTTGCGCTACCAAGCTGCGCTACTCGCCGAGTGGGGTGGCTGATGGGACTTGAACCCACGACAACCGGAATCACAATCCGGGGCTCTACCAACTGAGCTACAGCCACCATATTGAATTGAGTCAGATTTGCATACCTCTGGCGCGCTCGACAGGATTTGAACCTGCGACCTTTGGCTCCGGAGGCCAACGCTCTATCCAACTGAGCTACGAGCGCCCTAAGCGTCGTTGCAGGGGCGTATATTAAAAGTTTCAAAACTGCTTGTCTAGTATTTTTTTATAAATTTTTATTACACGCTATTTTTTATGCAAAACGAATATAAATTGTAAAAATTATTGCTTATTTTTTTGTTTAATTTTTAAGTTTTTAGACAAAACATTATTCCTTATTTATTTCTTAAACGTTTTTGCCGCACGACGTTTCATACGGCGAATCCAGCGGTAATTTTTCCAAGCGCGTGTAATAGACGAAGAATATAAAAAGAACAAAATAATGAAGGCAATAAACATGATCCATTCATTAATATAGTAAATCTCGCCTAAAATCCCGAAGCCTGCGCATAGTGCTGCAACAAAAGTAATCAACAAAAATGTTTGGCGAGAACTTAAAACCGGCACGCACCATTAAATGATGAACGTGTAAGCGATCCGGCCGAAACGGACTTTTCCCCTTTCTTAAACGACGGTAAATAATTGCCACCATATCAACTAACGGAATAGCAATTACCCAAAGCGCTGTTACCGGATTCATTGGATGGCCTTTTACCTTGAGTACTTAAAAGCAAAATCCAAATAATGGTAAAGCCGATTAAGGTGCTTCCTGCATCCCCCATAAAGACTTTAAACTTAGGCCCTAATGGAATTCCTAAATTCATCATTAAATAAGGTAGCACGGCAATAATTAAACCAAAGCTCCAATAGGCCAAATCCATTTTGTCCATCGCGATACATTAAAATACCAATTGCCGCAAAAGACACACAAGACAGGCCGCCAAGCAAGCCATCTATACCATCAATCATATTAAACGCGTTAATAATCCCGATAGTTGCCAACACAGTGATAATTAATCCAATCGATCCTAATGTTAACTGGAATGGCCCTAAAATCTGTCCCAAATGATCGAGATATACATTCCCCATGTCAATCATCAGAATCGCCAAGAAGGCCTGGATGCCCGCGCGTAAAAAGGACTTATATCATAACGGTCATCAATGATTCCCATCAACAAAAAGCACTAAGATACTGAATAAATATAGATAAGGAAGCCTAGTTTGATCCCATTGCATGAGGTAGAAGCATAGATTCCCCATAAACAAGGAAATCCCACCAATGAGCGGGATAGCGCCTTGGTGACGTTTACGATAATTCGGTTTATCCACTAATCCAATATGGATAGCAATCGGACGCATCACGATTAAGGTTAGAAATGCGCCTAAAAAGTAATAAATAACGTTAGCAACATAAGCTCTTTCCGTGAAAAACAAGTGCGCAAAGCATATCATAAAGGAAAAATCGTACATAAATATTTTTAACAATATTCTCTTTTTTCAGTACAATAGCTTACATTTTTTTGAACACAAGGATAAAAAGATGACAAATTCAACCGCACTTTTTTCCCGCGCACAACAAGTGATTCCCGGTGGCGTTAACTCCCCTGTTCGCGCCTTTAATGGCGTAGGCGGAACGCCTGTATTTATTGAAAAAGCTCAAGGAGCTTACATTTTCGATACAGAAGGCAAACAATATATTGATTATGTAGGCTCATGGGGGCCAATGATTTTGGGCCACAAACCACCCGGCAATCTTGAAGGCTGTGCTCAAAACTGCCGAAAACGGTTTAAGTTTCGGTGCGCCGACATCATTAGAAATTGACCTTGCCGAATTGGTTTGCCAGCTGATTCCATCGATTGAAATGGTGAGAATGGTCAGTTCCGGTACCGAGGCCACTATGTCCGCCATTCGCTTAGCCCGCGGCTATACCAAACGTGACAAAATCATTAAATTTGAAGGTTGCTACCATGGCCATGCCGATTCGCTATTAGTAAAAGCAGGTTCCGGTGCGTTAACCTTAGGCCAACCGAATTCTCCCGGCGTACCGGCCGACTTTGCCAAACACACCCTCACTTGCACTTACAACGACCTCAACTCCGTCAAACAAGCATTTGAGCAATATCCGAATGAAATCGCCTGTATTATCGTAGAACCCGTTGCCGGCAACATGAATTGCATTCCGCCAAAAACAATTTCTACAAGGGTTGCGTGAACTTTGTGATCAATACGGCGCCGTATTCATTATTGATGAAGTGATGACCGGTTTCCGTGTGGCACTTGGCGGCGCACAACATTATTATAATGTTACGCCGGATTTGACCTGTTTAGGCAAAGTGATTGGCGGCGGTATGCCGGTAGGCGCTTTTGGCGGCAAAAAAGAAATTATGCAGCATATCGCACCGACAGGGCCGGTATATCAAGCCGGTACCTTATCCGGCAACCCAATTGCCATGGCTGCGGGGCTTGCTTGCCTGACCGAATTAAAGCAGGGGCAATGAGCAAAAATTGGCCCAACAAACCGAAAAATTAGCGAAAGGCTTGCAACAGCTTGCCGATAAGCATCAAGTGCCGTTTGTCGTGAATTATGCTAGGCGGTATGTTCGGTCTTTTCTTTACCGATAAAAAAGAAGTGAGTTGCTATCAAGATGTGATGGCCTGCGACACTGAAAAATTCAAACGCTTCTTCCATAAAATGTTGGCCTTAGGCGTGTATCTGGCACCTTCCGCATTTGAAGCCGGCTTTATGTCCCTTGCTCATTCCGATGAAGATATCGACCTCACTTTAGCGACGGCAGATATTGCCTTTGCCGAGTTGGCTTAGTTCGAGGAATAAAAAGTGCGGTAGATTTAAAAACACTTTAAAAATCCACCGCACTTTTTTATTACGAAAAAGCTAGTTTAAAATATGCAACAATCGCTCTAACAACGCCTTTCTTTCCATCTCGTTCAACGCCCTGCCCTCCTTATTGGTCAAAATAAAGAAGTCTTCCGCTTTCTCACCGATAGTTGTGATTTTGGCATTACACAAATTCAGTTCAAGTTCGCAAAAATACCGCACTGACATCCGCCAGTAAACCCGCTCGATCCAACGCAAACAATTCCATTTCCGTTTGATCGGTTTTTGTCGAGATTCAAAAACGCACTTCGGTTTTTACCTTAAAATGCGCCAACTGATGTTTTTCGCGTACCCGTTGCCTGTTAACCATACCGGACATTAAACTTTCCGTCAGTGCGGCTTCCAGCATACGACGACGATCAGCAGCAGTTCTGAACCATCCAATTCGGTAACAATAAAACTGTCCAGCACATAACCGTCTTTAGCGGTAATAATTTGCGCATCGTGAATGCTCAGTTTTTGCACCGATGGTGGTCACGACTTTATTAAACAAGTTCGGGCAGTCTTGTGTATAAATGAAAATTTCAGTGCCGCCACCGGAAAATCGGTTACTCACCTTCACCAATAAATCACCCTTAAACTCGGCAAGTAAGCAAGTATGCCAACTAATTTGTTGCGGTGAATTACGCAAAAATAATCCAGCGGACAACGTTGCCATAATTTTTCGATTTGTGACTCGGAAAGTGCGGTGTTTTTTGCGCGTATTTCCAATAACGCTAACTCTTGATGTTCTTTGGCTTTCGCCTGATTATCTAACAACGTTTGCAAACCTTGGCTAAACTGCTGTTTGGCATAATCATAAAGTGTTGCGATTAGAGAACGTTTCCAACTGTTCCACAGGGTTTCATTGGTTGCCACAATATCAGCCACGGTTAAACAGGTTAAATAATCTAAGCGCACCTGATTGCACACTTGTTCAGCAAAATTCAGCACTACTTCCGGATCATGAATATCGCGTCGTTGAGCCGTCACCGACATCAATAAATGCTGCTCCACTCAACCACGCCATGGTTTCCGTTTCCCGCTGGTCAAAACCATGTAGTCGGGCAAACTCACGCACATCAACAGCACCAAGTATTTCATGCTCTCCCCCCCGACCTTTGGCAATATCGTGAAATAACGCAGCGATATAAAGCAAAGTGCGGTCGGAAATTTGGCTAAATATTTGATAGCAAATCGGATGTGCCTTGGCAGATTCTTCGGATAAAACTCTCTAGTTTCAGCATCACGCGCAAAAATATGTTCATCCACCGTATAAGAATGGAATAAATCGAATTGCATTAAGCCTACAATATTACGCCATTGCGGCAAATAGGCCGTCAACACACCATATTGATGCATGAGGAAAAACGCCCGCTTGATAGCCAAAGGCTGATTAAAAAGACGAATAAATTTCTCCCGTGCCGATGGCGACTCACACAAATAACTCAGTTGATGCTCTTGCCGATACTCAAGCGTCAGATGCAATTCACGCAATACGGAAGAATGAATCTCGGCATCCGGATATTGGGTAAGATAATAAAAAGATCGAGAATGCTGTCCGGTTGCCGCTCAAAACATTGATGATTACGCAAACAAATGGCTTGATTTTATCAAGCTAAAAATTCTCATCCAATACCTGTTCATGAATGATTTTCGTAATCAATCAGAAAATGCTCCTGATAATGTTTCACCAACAATTCACTTAGCAAAGAGATCGAATGTAACGCCCGAAAAAAAGCGTTTCATCATGGTTTCTACGCCTAGATTACCTTCGCCTTGAAAACCTAATAATTCACTGACTTTCAACTGGCGATCAAATAACAAGCGGTTGTCATAACGTTTTAAAATCAAGTGCAAAGCATACCGCACTTTAAATAAAAACTGCTGACTCTTTAGCAATAGGTCGTGTTCGGCAGGATAAATAAAACCCCGCCTGTAAAATTTCCTGTAAATTTTTCGCACCGTTATGACGCAAGGCAATCCAATATAACAAATGCAGATCGCGCAACCCGCCGGGACTATATTTAATGTCGGGTTCAAGATTATAAGAGGTGTTGTTATAGCGTTGATAACGCGTTATTTTTTCTTGAATCTTCGCCTGACAAAAATCAATTTTTGACCAAAAATCTTCCTGCCTAACCAACTGCACAAGTTGCTCAAATAAGGCATGATGACCGCACAAATAACGAGCTTCCAACAAGTTAGTGGCGATGGTGATATCCGCTTTACCTTCCGTTGCACATTCTGCAAGGGTACGAATGCTGTGTCCCACATTAAAAATTGCAATCCCACAAAAATTGTACAAATTGCGCGATGTTGTCTTGTAAATCTGCAGGAATCGGCTGCTCGGTTAAAAATTAAAATATCCAAATCGGACAACGGAAACATTTCTTCCCGCCCGTAGCCGCCCACGGCAATAAGGCTTTAATGGAAGCTCTTCAAACCCGAAATACCGCCACAAATGCTGTAACAGATGATCGTAAAACGCCGTACGATTGGCAATCAGGCGATCTACGTCAAGCTCGATGAAATGAGCCAATTCAAATTGCTTTAAATTTTTCTTTTCTGAATTTTGACCGCACTTGGCGTCATTTCGGCTTCGGTGTCGTAAGGGAAAAAGCATAGGATCACTCACTAAAATTTGAGCTATATCCGTCACAGAATTTGAGCGACGGATTGAGATCATTAAACATTCACCATGAAACGCTGAATACGCCCCTCGGCGATTTCTTCATCTCGAATGGTCATCACTTCACAACCATTTTCGGTAACGACCAACTGGTGTTCAAATTGGGCGGAATGGCTCCGATCTTTGGTTTTCACCGTCCAACCATCCCCCATTAAACGAACTTCTTTTTACCGGCATTAATCATAGGTTCAATAGTAAAAACCATACCCGGTTTTAAAATCACGCCGCCGTCATCTGCATAGTAGTGCAACACTTCAGGTTCGCAGTGAAATTCCGTACCAATGCCATGACCGCAATATTCACGCACCACGCTGAACGTTTCGGATTCCGTATATTTTTGCACCGCTTTGCTGATTTCATTTAAACGGATGCCCGGTTTAACCGTACGTAACCCCACATAAAGGGCTTCTTGAGCAGCTTCCACCAGTTTTTTTACTGCGTAAATTGGTTTCGCCGATAATATACATTTTCGAGTTATCACCGTAATAACCGTCTTTTATCACCGTCACATCAATATTCACAATATCGCCATTTTTCAGGTGTTTATCAAAACTTGGGATGCCATGGCAAACCACTTCGTTAATAGAAATGCAAGTTGCTTTTGGGAAACCATGATAATTCAGGCAGAGCAGGGATGACTTTTTGTTCATTTACCATATATTCATGACAAATGCGATCCAATTCTCCGGTAGTAACACCCTCTTTCACATAAGGTTCGATCATCACCAGCACATCTGCCGCCAATTTACAGGCTTCACGTAATTTAACAATTTCCTCTTCTGTTCTTAGTGGAATACCCATATTCATCTCCCTAATAAAAATTAATGGGCGGAATTATAGCACTTACCTATTGAAAAATCCTTGATAAATTCTTGAATGCCTTAGAGGGTTATTAGATAATACGCGCTTAAATAAATAGTGGGGAATTACATAACATGACAGATATATCCGTTCCGTTAACTTTTACCGATGCTGCGGCACAAAAAGTTAAATCTTTAATCAGCGAAGAAGAAAAACCCTGATCTCAAAACTTCGGGTTTACATTACCGGTGGCGGTTGCAGCGGTTTTCAATACGGTTTTACGTTCGATGAAAAAGTAAATGATGGCGACTTAACCGTAGAAAATTCAGGCGTACAATTAGTGATTGATCCGATGAGTTTACAATATTTAATCGGTGGCACCGTCGATTACACCGAGGGCTTGGAAGGCTCGCGCTTTGTCGTCAATAATCCGAATGCCCTCATCTACTTGTGGCTGCGGTTCTTCTTTTAGCATTTAACATGGATTTCCAATTTACCTATCACAACGAGCAATACTGTGGCGACCTGTTCAATGGAACACGAAGCCTTCGCCAACTGGTTTTAATATTGAAGTGCGGTCGAATCCACAATTAATTTCCACCGCACTTTTTCATTTAGAGAACTTACCGGCGCACTCAGAACAAGACATTATTTTAAACGGCGCCGAATACAGTTTATACATCAATGCAGATGAAGTAATGGCCAAAAGCCAACAATCTCGCTATTGAAAAATCAAGATGAGCTTGAAGACGGTTTTTTTATTATTACGATCAAGAAAGCATCGCATTTTGCGGAACGGAAGATTTCGCTCACTTTTTGCAATCTTATTTAGCGTTCATCCGCCAGTAATCCCCACATAATTCAGCCCCAAACGGTAATGCAAATGGCAACAAAACAAGATCAACAAACCTCTCCTGAACAGCAATCCTCTAAGAAGAAAAGATCTTGGAAAAGTTTGCTTCTCAAAGCCGCCTTTACCGGCTTTTGTATGCTATTTTTCTATTCCGCGTATTTGGATTGGCAAATCCGCAGCAAAATGGACGGCCAAATTTGGCGTTTGCCGGCGGAAGTGTATAGCCGAATCGAAAGCATTCGGTTGAGCGATGAATTAAGTTTGGAACAAATTAAGCAAATTTTGTTGGATAACGAATATCGCCAAACGACCATGATTGCCGCGCCGGGCGATTTTAAAATTGAAGACAATACGATTGTGTTATTGCGTCGAGCCTTTCCATTTCCGGATAAGCCCGAAGCACAGCGCGTGTTCCGTTTGCGTTTTAATGACAATAAATTGGCGGTGATCGAGGATTTAATCAACGTTAAAGCCATTGAAGAATTTCGCATGGCACCGAAATTGATCGCCATGTTGCAATCGGACAAAGAAGAACGCCTGGCTATTTCTTTTGCAACAATACCCCCGCTTGATTGATCGATGCGCTCCTACTCACAGAGGATCGCCGCTTTTTGAACATGATGGTATTAGCCCGCTCGGTATTTTGCGTGCGGTCGTCACAAATATTCAAGCCGGACACACCGTGCAAGGGGTAGTACCCTAACTCAGCAATTGGTTAAAAATCTGTTTTTAAGTAACGAACGCACCCTTTAGCCGTAAAGTCAATGAGGCCATGATGGCATTGATTTTTAGACTGGCGTTATGACAAAAAATCGCATTCTAGAAACCTACCTCAATGAAATTTATCTCGGGCAAAACGGCGACAGCCAAATTCATAGCTTTGAATTAGCCAGCCAGTTCTATTTCGGTCGTTCTATTCGTGAAATCAGTTTGGATCAAATTGCCTTGTTGGTCGGCATGGTAAAAGGCCCTTCTTTATACAATCCATGGCGCAATCCGCAAAAATGCCTTGGAGCGCCGCAACGTGGTATTGCATTTATTGTTGGAACACAAAGTTATCGGTGAAGAGCTTTATCAACTCTTAAGTCAACGCCCGCTTGGCGTGCAAGATAAAGGGAAAATCAGTCGGAAATATCCCGCCTTTATCCAAACTCTGCAAACAGAGCTACGCCATCAAATTGGTGAAGGCAAAGCCGCCAATTTACTAGGCGCGCGGATCTTCTCCACGTTAGATGTCAAAACAACAGAATCAGAGCAGAACAAGCCGTTATCAATATGGTATCCGAATTACAGGTAAAACATAAAAACCCGCATTTGGAATCCGCCATGGTTGTTGCCGATTATCAAACCGGTGAAGTACGTGCCGTAGTAGGCGGTGTACAAACTCAATTTGCCGGCTTTAACCGTGCATTGATGGCGCAACGTCAAATCGGTTCTCTGGTAAAACCGTCCATTTATTTGACCGCACTTATGTACCCGGATCAATTCCGCTTGAATACACCAATTAATAACCAACCGATTACCATTAACGTAAAAGGTAGCCCGCCGTGGCAACCGCGCAATTACGATCGCAAATACAGCGGTTCGGTCATGCTAATGGATGCGTTAGTGCGTTCGTTGAATATTCCAACGGTGAATATCGGCATGAAATTAGGATTAACCAAAGTAATTTCCGTGCAACAAGCCATGGGCTGGGACAAAGTGTCTATTCCGAAAGTGCCGTCAACCTTGCTCGGCTCCTACTCTATTTCGCCTTATGACGTGACCAAGCTCTACCAAACCATTGCGAACGAAGGAGCCAGCATTCCGTTGAGTACCATCAACAGCGTTGTGGACAGACAAGGCAATGTGATTTATGAACGGGAATTTGATCCGCAACAAGTTGTTCCTCGCGAAGCAACGTTCCAAACCCTCTTTGCTATGCAACAAGTCGTGGAACGCGGTACGGCGCGTAGCTTACAAAATGATTTTGCCCACTTGCATTTGGCCGGTAAAACCGGCACCACCAATGATGCACGAGACACCTGGTTTGTGGGAATTGATGGTGAACATGTCTCCACAGTTTGGCTCGGCCGTGACGACAACGGCGATACCAAGCTCACCGGCGCGAGTGGCGCGTTGCAGGTGTATAAAGATTATTTACAACGCTCCGCCATCCGCCCATTAAAATTACACAAACCGCAAGGCATTAAATGGGTCGGCATTAATGCTTATGGTGGCTGGGATTGTAGTAGTACTCGCACTATTCCGGTCTGGGCAGACCAAAATCAATCCTTCTGCCAACCAGCCGTATTGACGCAAACCGCTAATATCGTCACCAATGCCCCAACACAAACAAATGCCAATACCACAGCAAAACCGGAAAGCGTTTGGGATGTATTAAAAGAAGACAAATCGGTACCGGTGGAAGAAGCAAAACCGGCAGATTAAAAACACCCAAGAAAATGACCGCACTTTGATCAACAAAAATCTCAAGTGCGGTCATTTTTCATTATTTTAACGTGCAGGCGTTAGCCTACAAATTCTACAATTACGACCAATATTTCTTTTTAGACGTGTGCCCGATGCCCGGGTTGAAACTGTTGGTTGGGTCAAGAGACTTATAAATTTACGTAATTCCGGTTTAGCCTCATACAAATGGCCGACGTTATGCTCCGCTGGGTATTGCGCGCCGCGTTTATCCAACAATTCCAACATTTGATGTTCCAATTCCATGCAATCATTGCCTTTTCACAATGTAATCCTGATGGAAAACATGGCACATAAAATGACCGTAATACAATTTATGGCTGATTTTATGATCAATTTCAGGCGGCAAGGTTTTCAAACCACTCACGGTCATTACGACGCAAGGCAATATCCAATGCCACAATGTCTTCTACATCTTTTTTTCATGAATCGCACGATAACGAATGGCCGCGGAGGCAACGGCAAATCGGTGCAACATTGCCGCTTGCGTTTCCACCGCGTCACATTCGAAGAAAGCCCCATTGTTACTATCGCTAAAATAAGTTTTTAAATACTCACGGGCTTCTTGCACGCCATCACCGCCCATTTTTACAATTAAGTGATGCTCATATTGTTCACGATATTGCAGAAGTTTTTGTGGTAGATGCTGAGGAAGCACATTAGAAAAGGCTTGCATGAGTTTGTCGCTTAAATGGCTAGGTAAAAAAAGCCACTTTTTCGCCAAACGATCCACTTTCGCTTTCAGCGCAAATAATTTCGGTAACCAATGCGTACCGAATTTTTTATGATCCAAAACGTATCTTTGCCATATTTTGGCCGCCACATCAAACGCATCACGATGAATATACTCACCGGAAATCGGTAACTGTTTAAAAATTCGCCAACATATGACGACGAATATCGCTCAATGCGTCAGTTTGATTGGTACCAATGTAAAATACCGCCGTGTTTTTTCTCTGCTACAAAGGTGTCCAACCGCACAGCAAAAATCGCTAACTTACCTGCGCAACCCGAGGGCTTCATAGTGACGCGCCGGATCCGCATTAAAACGCGCCGGACTGGCTTCATCCACTTGGCGCACATGGTTGCAGTAAGCATGGTCATGACCTTTGCCACAATCTAATTGGATATCTTTGCGTTGATAACGTTGGTTATCCAAATTCTCTAAAAATTTCTTCCGGCGTTTCCCTAAATCAATGCCTAGGGTGATTAACTAATTGCAGTTCACCCTGCTCCGTTAATTGGGCATAAAGCGCCATTTCCGTATAAGCCGGGCCACGTTGCACCAACGCACCGCCGGAGTTATTACAAATACCGCCGATAACCGATGCACCAATACAAGAAGAGCCAATAACCGAATGCGGTTCACGCCCGTGTGGTTTCAAAGCGATCTCTAATTCATTTAGCGTAGAACCCGGCAAACAAACTACTTGTTGTGCATCATTAATTAATTGAATGCCTGAAATGCGCATAGCGTTGATAATCACAATATCGCGATCGTAATCATTGCCATCGGGCGTGGAACCACCGGTCAAAACCGGTATTGGCGGCTTGAGCACAACAATGACATCCGCCGCCACACAAGCTTTTAAGAATCGCCCAAAATTCCGTTAAATTTCCCGGGCGCACTACCGCTAAGGCGTTTCCGTTACCAAAACGATAGCCGCTACGATAGGCTTCCGATTTGCTTGGATCGGTAATCAAATATTTGTCTCCGACAATGTGACGAAGTTGATTAATTAATTCGGTTTTTGTCATAGCTGTCACCCGTTGCAATGTTGGTTAATAAAAAGTTAACAAAATAAGTCGAAGAATAACAGAAAAATAACGGCCCAAGCACAGAAAAAAACAACCTTATTTTTAACTGCACTTGGCGCCAAAAGCGCCACAAACCTCATTTCGGCTGAAACAGTTAAGCTGTATAAATCACAAAATTTAACGAAATGTTACATTTTTTTGATAACTCAGATCACATTTTCCCAAAAATAGGTATATTTTTGAGGAAAATTCATAGAATACGCGAGATTTTTCCACTTCTAAAGGAGCAAACATGTCTTTCTTCTTAAGCGTATTACCCATCATATTACTCATCTACCTCATGGTTAAGCGAAACGCGCTACCTTCCTATGTTGCCTTGCCTTGGATTGCAACATTGGTGATGGGGGTACATTTGTTACACTTTAATACGGACATCGTCACCATCAGTGCTAACGTTACCTCTGCTATCGTAGCCGTGCAAACACCTATTACGGTAATTTTCGGTGCGATTTTATTTAACCGTTTTAGTGAAGTGTCCGGCGCGACCGATATTATGCGTAAATGGTTGGGCAACATTAACCCAAACCCGGTAGCGCAACTCATGATTATCGGTTGGGCATTTGCCTTTATGATTGAAGGCGCCAGTGGTTTCGGTACGCCGGCAGCCATTGCGGCACCAATTCTTATGGGCTTAGGCTTCAATCCATTGAAAGTCGCTATGCTCGCACTCATCATGAACTCCGTACCGGTATCTTTTCGGCGCGGTAGGCACACCTACTTGGTTCGGTTTTGGCCCATTAAAATTATCTGAAGACATGATCTTAGAAATTGGTTCCATGACTGCGTTTATCCATGCTGTTGCCGCACTTATTATTCCATTACTGGCGCTTCGTGTATTAGTAAGTTGGAGTGAAATTCGCAAAAACCTTGTATTCATTTACATCAGCGTCTTTGCTTGCGTAATTCCTTATTTATTATTAGCCCAAGTCAACTATGAATTCCTTCTTTAGTAGGCGGTGCAATCGGTTTATTTATTTCCGTATGGGTAGCGAATCGCAACATCGGTTTGGCTAAAGTTGAAAATACACTTGACAGCAATGCCGTCAATATCAGACAAGTAGTGAAAGCTTTATTCCCAACCGGTTTATTAATTGCGTTCTTAATCGTGACACGTATTCATCAGTTGCCGTTTAAAGCGATGATGAACGATACCACCGTTTGGTTCTCTACCGCCTTAGGTTCATTAGGTACATTTGAAGTCAGTAAAGGTCTTATTTTTACTTTAAAAAATATCTTCGGTTCAGATGTGTCATCAAGCTATAAATTACTTTACGTACCGGCATTAATTCCATTTATTATTACTGTGTTAATCGCTATTCCGATATTTGGCGTATCCGGCACGAAAGTCAAAGATATTTTCTCATCCAGCTTGAAACAATCAAAAATCCGTTTATCGCCTTAATGGGTGCATTAGTGATGGTAAACTTAATGTTAGTGGGTGATGAGCATTCCGATGGTGAAAAATCATTGGTCGTACCTTTGCGGAAGTGACCGGTAATGACTGGACGCTCTTCTCTTCCTTCCTTGGTGCGGTAGGTGCGTTCTTCTCCGGTTCTAACACCGTGTCGAACTTAACCTTTGGTAGCGTACAATTATCCACTGCAGAAACTACCGGTTTATCCGTTGCGTTAGTGTTAGCACTGCAATCCGTTGGTGGTGCTATGGGTAACATGGTATGTATTAATAACATTGTTGCTGTGTGCTCTGTATTGGATATTCAAAAATAAAGAAGGCACTATCATTAAAACAACTATTGTTCCGATGGTGGTTTACGGTATCATTGCAGCCCTTTGTGCAACGTTCTTAATACCGTTGTTCTCACACGCTTTAACAAAGTTTTTAAATTTACTGAAAAAACAACCGCACTTTTGCGGTTGTTTTTGTATAGAGCACTCAGTGAGAAATGTAAATTAATCGCATTTACAATTTCCACTATTTTAACTTTATTTATACTTTTTACTTTTTATTTCCATTACTGTTGGAGTATTCATTATGAACGTAAAATTTCTACGTCACCTGTATTGCCGATGTAGTAAAAAAAGCGGTGTGGCCAAAAACACCGTGCTGTTACTGGAAAAGTTGGGCTGTCAGGTCACCTTTTTAGAAAAAACAAGGCTGCTGCGGCCAACCCGCGTTAAATAGCGGCTATACCAAACAAGCTTTTTACCCGGCATGAAAAATCTTGTGGAAACCTTTGAAGTCAACGACTATCCTATCGTTGCCCCTGCCGGTTCCTGTGTGTATGCAATCAAAAATTATCCTGACTATTTTTATGCGTGCCAATCTTCCTGATTGGGCTGAACGTGCGAAAAAGTCGCCGATCGTTTCTTTGATTTAACCGATTTTATCGTCAATAAATTAGGTGTTACCGACATTGGTGCCCATTTGCCGGGCCGTGCGGTTTACCATCCTTCTTGCAGTCTCTTCCGTAAACTCGGTATCGTTGATGAGCCGATTACCTTACTTAAACATGTTAAAGGTTTAGAACTGTTGCCAATTCACAATCAACAAACCTGTTGCGGTTTTGGCGGAACATTCTCGGTAAAAAAATGGCGGAAATTTCCGGTGAAATGGTAAAAGAAAAAGTCGAACATGTTGAGGAAGTCGAACCTGAATACTTAATTGGCGCAGATGTTAGCTGTTTTATTAAATATCGGCGGTCGCCTACAACGCGAAGGCAGCAAAATTAAAGTGATGCATATTGCCGAAGTGTTAATGCAGGAGGGAAAATAAGATGTCTTTAAAAACCAGTAACCTTCCTTTTAAAGAACGAGTTGATCGCGAAGTGCATAATGGCATTATGCGTAAAGCCGTGGTGAAAGCCCAAGAAACCATTGGTGCCAACCGTCAAAGAATGGTGGATGAACTAGGCAATTGGGAAGAATGGCGCGACTTATCGAAACAAATTCGTAATCATGTATTAGCCAATTTAGACGCCTATTTATACCAACTTAGCGAAAAAGTCATGGAAAACGGCGGTAAGGTTTATTTTGCCGAAAACCGCCGAAGAAGCAAGCGACTACATTCGTAAAGTTGCGTTGGAAAAATGCTAAGAAGATCGTGAAATCCCAAATCCATGGTAACGGAAGAAATCGGTTTTAAATGCTGTTTTTAGAAAAAGAAGGCATGCAAGTCATTGAAACCGATTTAGGTGAATATTTACTGCAAATTTCCGGCGACAAACCATCTCACATCGTGGTACCTGCGATTCACAAAGATCGCCACCAAATTCGTAAGGATTTACACGAAAAACTGGGTTATGAAGGTGCGGAAACACCGGAAGACATGACCCGCTTCGTGCGTGAAAAAATTCGTCAGGATTTCTTAGAAGCAGACATCGGCATCAGCGGCTGTAACTTTGCTGTGGCAGAAACCGGATCTGTTTGTTTGGTGACTAACGAAGGTAACTCTGCGTTTAGCCACTACTCTACCGAAAACGCACATTGCCGTAATGGGGATGGAACGCTTGGCACCGACGTTCCAAGAAGTGGACGTGTTAATTACCATGCTTGCCCGTAGTGCGGTCGGCGCCAAATTAACCGGTTACAATACTTGGCTCACCGGTCCTCGCCTTGCCGGCGAAACCGATGGTCCGGAAGAGTTTCACTTAGTCATTGTCGATAACGGTCGTTCCGATATTTTGGCCTCCGAATTCCAAGAAGTTTTACGTTGTATTCGTTGCGGTGCGTGCTTAAATACCTGCCCTGCTTACCGTCAAATCGGTGGTCACGGTTACGGCTCTATTTATCCGGGTCCAATTGGCGCGGTGATTTCTCCGTTACTTGGCGGCTATGACGAATTCAAAGAATTGCCGTATGCCTGTTCCTTGTGTAACGCCTGTAACCTGTTTGTCCGGTGCGCATTCCGTTAGCGCAACTGATTTTTAAAACACCGTGAAAAATGGTCGAACAAGGCAAAACGCCGGCATTGGAACGCTTATCCATTTTCGGTTTTGGCTTTGCCAACTCACATCCAACCTTATGGAAAAATCGGTGTAAACACCGGTGCCAAATTAGCGGGTAAACTCATTAAGAACGGCAAAGCGCCAATTAAAATGGGTGCCTTGGCAGAATGGACAAAAGCCCGTGATTTACCGACACCTGAAGGCGAAAAGCTTCCGTCAATGGTTCAACAAAAGAGGAGCAAACTAATGGATTTAGCAAAAATAGAGAAAACTTCTCAATAAATTGGCAGCCAAAATGGGCAAAGAACGTCGTACTGTGCCTGAAGTCATGGCAACGCCGGTGAATACTCATCCGACAGAACGCCTAACCCATTTAACACAAGCAGAACTTTGCGATGAATTTGTAAACTTTGCCAAAGTGATGATGGTGGATGTTGTCGTAACCCTCAGAAACACAGGCAAAACAGACCGCACTTGAGCTTTGCGAAAAATACGGTGGCGGTGATTTAGTGTTAAACGACGACCCTCGTCTGGAAGAACTTGGTATTACCCAAGCGGTTCAAGAAAAATACACTTGCCATATTTGGTCACCGAACAGGCGGAAGCCAACATTACTAAATCGGAGCAAGCCAATATCGGATTGTTTACGCCGAATACGGTTTAACCGAATCGGGCGGCATTGTGTTATTTTTCACAGGCGGAACGTGGTCGTTCCGTAAGCTTACTACCGGAGAAATCCATTGTTGTCGTGCGTAAAAGCAAGGTATTGCCACGCGTGGCACAACTGGCGAAAGTGTTACACGACAAAGCGCAACAGGGCGAACGTATGCCTTCCTGTGTTAATATCATTTCCGGTCCAAGTTCCACGGCAGACATTGAATTAATCAAAAGTGGTTTGGCGTGCATGGTCCGGTAGCAAAAATTTATTTGGTCATTGACGATTTACCGACCCATTAATTGCCATTTCGGCTCAAACTAAAAACAATAGGAAAAGTCACCGCACTTTTCCTATTTTTATATAACCAACGAAAAATTCATTATTTTGTGATCTTTCTCCAATTCTCAAGGTGAATTTTTACTTGCACTAAAAATTTATCAGAGGATAATTGTTATCAATTACAAATAGAAAAATAGATTGAATTAGAGTTCAAGAGAGGGATTATGAGCATTTCTCGTTGGTATCATTATGCTATTTTTTTAGCGTTGTTATGTTGTTTTTCACCTAGCCCGCGCCGAAGATAACTATCATCAATGGGTGCAGGACATTGAAAATCGGCTCGACAAAACCGCCACACTTTATGCTGAAAATAAAGTTGACGATGCCCGTACCGAAGTACAAATGGCCTATTTTGAAGTGTTTGAAAAATCTTGAAGGCCCTATTCGTATTAACTTTTCCGCACAAAAAGCTATCAAATGGAAGCCACCTTTGGCGAAATTCGTAAGATGATTGGTGATGGACTGCCACAAGAACAAGTCAAAGCCAAAATTGACGGTCTCAAAGCCGAATTGCAAGAAGTGCTTCCTTCTTTAAAAGAGGGGCATCAACTTAACGCCTCCGGTCAACATAGCGTATATGAAAACCAAACTATCGCTCCTCATTGGCAAAAAGCTTTTAAAACCATCGATGACGTATTAGCCCAAGCCATGACGGCATATGAAGCGAAAGATTACGCAACCGCCAAAAACTGGTACAACAAGCGCAATACGATGGGTATAAAAACTCCGAAATGGAAATGTCCATTCGCCAAAATCGTTCCGCCGCCATTTCCGGCAATCTTAATCAACAGTTTTATGATTTAATCAAACTGAGCGAACAACCGGATCAAATCAGCAATTTCGGCTATCAAATCACGACGCTGTTACAAGACGTTGAAGAGCAACTACCTGAATTACCAACCACCCGTGATACACAAGTGGAACAGTCTGCCAATCAAACTATTGCCGATACCACGCAGGACAAGGACTGGTCGCAGGTTAGTACACAAGTGAATGCAGGCATTCAACAAGCGATAGCCTTATATGAACAAGGCGAAGCTAAAAAGCCATGTTGGCAGTACAAGATACCTACTTTGATATCTTTGAAAGCACTGGCATGGAAAACAAAGTGGGTTCCCGCGACAGTAATTTCAAAACCCAATTAGAAGGCTATTTCACCCGTTTGGTGAGCTTAATGAAAGCCGGCGCAGAGAAAGAAAAAGCTACAAGAACAAGCACAAGGATTAAGTCAAGATTTAAGCAAAGCTGTAGAAATGTTACAGGGCGGAGAACAAACTGCATGGAGTATGTTCTTATACAGCTTATTAATCATCGTTCGTGAAGGCTTGGAGGCGCTATTAATTGTTGCCGCCATCGTGGCATATTTAGTACAAAAACAACCATCAGGACAAACTGCCTGTCATTCGCCAATCAGTCTATGTGGCATTACTCGGTAGTGTCATTACCGCCGTGATCTTCCAACTCATTTTTCCAATTCCGGCGCCAGCCGTGAATTATTGGAAGGCTTCACTATGATGATTGCCGTGGTGATGTTGTTCATGATGAGTTACTGGTTGCTGTCGAAAGTGGAAGCGCAAAACTGGAAAACGTTATTTAGAAGGCAAATTATCCAGCGCACTAACTACCGGTTCTTTAGTAGGCTTGTGGTTCACCAGTTTCCTTGCCGTGTATCGTGAAGGCGCAGAAACCGTTCTCTTTACTACGCCCTCGCCGGCGACGCATCAAGTGCGGCCAGTTATTTTCACCTTTTTGCCGGTTTTGCCGTGGGCGTCGTGATTTTTAGCCATCTGTTATTTCATCATGCGTTATACTGTGGTAAAACTTCCGCTCAAACCGTTCTTTATGTTCACCGGTTCCTTTATGTATCTCATGGCATTCGTGTTTGCCGGTAAGAGCGTACTTGAGCTAATCGAAGGCAAATTATTCGAACCGACTTTAATTTCCGGAATGAAAGAAATTTCATGGTTGGGAATTTACCCTTATGTGGAAACCTTGGTTCCGCAAGTCATTCTACTTTATTGCTGCACTGTTCGCTTTTGGTTTATATGAAATACCAAAGTCGAAAAGCAGCTTAATTTTTGACGACAATACTTATCTTATTAAGGAGAAACTAAGTATGAAAAACGTTATTAGCCACCGCACTTTTAGCCGGCATGATCACGGCGCCAGCCGCGTTAGGTTTTAAAGAATTCCCGGTTGGCGAACCTGTTACTATGAATGAAATGGAAATCGCCGCCGTCTATTTACAACCGGTTGATATGGAACCGCGTGGTATGGGATTACCTGCAGCGAAACCGATATTCACTTGGAAGCAGATATTCACGCCACAAAAGGTAACAAAAACGGCTTTGGTGAAGGCGAATGGATGCCATACCTCACTATTCAATACACTTTAGTGAATACCGATACCGGTGAAAAACAAGAAGGCACATTCATGCCGATGGTTGCCAGCGACGGTCCTCACTATGGTGCGAACATCAAAATGATGGGTGTGGGTAACTATAAATTAACCTACCACATTGACCCACCACCCAAAAAGCCGGTATGCACCGTCACACTGACGAAGAAACCGGTGTTGGTCGCTGGTGGAAACCGTTTGATGTTAACTATGAATTCAAATTTACCGGTTTGAAATAATCCGTTTAGGTGTTAATAAAAACGATAAATAAAACACCTTGAGACATATCGAGGTGTTTTTTATTTAAGGGCATAATTCATATAGATGTCACAAAAATCATTGCCTACCACCCTTTTACGGGGAATCAAGATACTTAAAAATAGACGACATGATTCATTTTAAATTTTCGGAGTAAGCTATGAACTATTTCTTTGTCTTTCTTATTCAAACCCTACTCCCTTTTTCCCTGCTACTGGCGTGTAGCTGGGTAGCTTATCCTCAGGTTAATTTCAAAAACTGGCATGGCTTTGCCATTCTCAGTTTTATCATCGGCAGTGTAATTACGTTAAATTTACCCAATAGCCAAAACGTTAAACTCGCCCTTGCCATTTTTAGCCTGTGCATTTTACTCTTTGCTTACTTGTCTCAATTTATTCATTGGCAACGCCTAAATACCTTTTGGCACATCATGCTCGCCATATTGGCAGGAAGTTTCTGGGCGAAAGATCCAAATATTACCGCCATCACCGAAACAGATGTCATCAACACTGATTTCTTATTATACATCAGCGCTATCGCGCTCGGGTTTATTTTTCTGTTTAGTGGTTGCCGGTTGGTGTTACATTTTATTTGTGCAGAGTAAAACATCGAAAAAAACGACCGCACTTCGTCTTCTACTCAGCGCGATTATTACCCTCATTTTGATCGCCCCACTCCTTGGTGATGTGTTACTTATTTTAATGAAATTGCAAGTCATCGAACTCACCAAAGTGCGGTTAAGTTTCGTGGCAAAATCCGGCAACATCACGACTTATTTGAACTACATTAACGCAGCTATTCTTGCCGTTATCGTTCTCATTTTTGCCTTTAAATATTCATCGCCCACGCGTGCGCACTGCTAATAGCGAACAACAACCTATCGAAAAAACGCAAAGCTATTGCCGCCAAACGCACATCCGGCAAAATTATCGGCTATGGCATAACGGCAATTCTCATCATGTTGGCTACGCAATTTTACTGGGACAGAATCGCGTCCCAGCCGCCACAACTTTCCGAAGCCCAAAGAGTTACCTTAGATGCAGAAAACAACGTACACATTCCAATCGAACAAGTAAAAGACGGCAAATTACACCGTTTCCTTTGGGTTGTTGATGACGGCAAAGCGGTACGCTTCTTCATTATTAATCGCCTACCCGACAAACTCAGTCTTGCCACCGTGTTCGACGCGTGTATTTTTGTGCGGCGACCAAGGCTATGTGATGGAAGGCAACCAAGTGGTATGCGTAGATGTGGCGTCCGTATGTTTACTCCTTCCATCGGCAAACCGGGCGGTTGTAACCCTGGTGCCGATTGATGATTGGAAACAAACGGATACGGAAGTGGTCATCAACAAGAAAAACTTGGAAGAAGGCTTGAACTATTTCAGTACGATCATTGAAATTGAAGTGGTAGATCCCGTCAATGGTAAGAAATTGACCAACACAAAAACGGAACACAAATACAGCCATGAAGGCAAAACCTATTTCTTTACTGATGAAAAAGAACTTGGATCTGTTCCGTGATAATCCTGAGGCCTATTTAAACAAAAGCCGATGAAATGTCAACCGCCAAGCGAGGAAAAATAATCATGTTAGCGCGAATGTTATTTCAGTCTTGGCGTTATGGTTTAAAACGCAAGCTTCTTTGCCATTGTCACCATTTTTTCTTGCCGCCGGTTTTGATTTCCGCCTTGCTCGCCGTGTCTATCGACATTGGTGACAAAATGGCAAAAGAGCTGAAATCTTACGGTGCCAATATTTTGGTGGAACCCGCCAGCAGTGCCGTTTTGCCGGATGATGTCAGCGGTCGTAGTTCCCTCGCTACGCAAGATTTTTAGATGAAAAAGAACTGCCGAATGTGAAAGACATTTTCTGGCGCAACAACATTGTGGGGTTCGCGCCCTTACTGAGCTACACAGGTAAAAGCCAACGTGGCTAACGGTGCAGAAAACGATGTGAGCATCCTCGGGACGTTTTTGATCATAATATTCCTGTGCCGGATGAAGAGGATTACCACACCGGGCAGAAAATCATCAGCCCTTACTGGCAAGTAGAAGGCGAGTGGGTGGATGATGCTACTGATGATTTCGGTGAACAAATTCCTGCCCTGCTCGGTGCCCAGCTTGCCAAACAACAGCAATGGAAAATCGGTGATGTGATTACCTTAAGTTATCAGGCGGAAGAAAGTGCGCCACCACAACACATGACCACCATCATGAAAGGCATTGTTAAAACCGGCGGCACAGAAGAACAACAACTGATTTTGCCGTTAAGTGCGGTGCAAAATTTACTTGGATTAGAAGGCAAGGTACAGGCGATTAAAGTCTCCGCGCTCACCGTGCCGGAAAATGATTTATCCCGCAAAGCCCGTGCCAATGTGGACGGTTTAGCCGCAGAGGAATATGACCGTTGGTATTGCACGGCCTACGTTTCCTCTATTTCCCACCAATTGGAAGAAGCGATTTCCGGCGCGATTGTTCGCCCTATTTGGCAAGTCGCGGCTTCCGAAGGCGTCGTCATTGAAAAAATTCAATTATTACTCGCTGTCGTCACCCTTGCCGCACTGATTGCCGCGGCTATGGGCATTGCCTCATTAATGACCACAACTATTATCGAACGCAGCAAAGAAATCGGCTTAATGAAAGCGCTCGGCGCCTATCAATGGCAAATCGTCTTGCTGTTTTATTGCGAAGCCATCATCAGCGGCTTAATCGGTGGCATCTTAGGTTGCATTGCCGGTTGGGGCTTAGCACGTTTTATCGGTGCCACGTTATTTGGCGCACCGCTCAGTTTCGCCTGGATCGTTATCCCTTGCGTACTGGTACTTTCCGTCTTGATCGCCGTGATCGGTGCTTGGTTCCCGGCACACCGTATTGCCCGTCTTTATCCTATCGAGGTACTTTATGGCAGACAATAAACCTATCAATATGTTTTGGCGCTTGGTGTTACGCGCCTTGCGTCTGCGCTTTGCAACGGGTATTCATCATTTTTTGCCGCGCTCACTGTGGGCGCAAGCATTGTCACGGCAATGGCGGCGGTGTACTTCGACATCAACACCAAAATGAGCCAAGAACTGCGTACCTTCGGCGCCAATTTTTATATTGGCCCAAGCAACGGCAATTTAATCAAAGTGGATCAAGTGCAACAGATCCTTGACCAAGCACCGAAAGGCTTAATTACGGCTGCCAGCCCCTATTTATATGGTGTGACACGTAGTGATTTAGAAAAAATCGTGATGATGGGCGTGTGGTTTGAAGACATGAAAACCCTTGCACCTTATTGGCAAATCACAGGCAATCCTATCGGGGTGAACTTCGACGAGCGCAACGCCATGATCGGCAAAAACCCTTGCGGAACGGCTCAATTTAAAAAGTGGGCGATAAACTCACGTTAAGCCTCAATTCCGTGGATAAACACCAGTTCAATATTAAAGCCATCGTAGAAGCGGGCGATGCCACCGACAATATGTTGATCGTAAGCCTCGACTTTGCACAAAACTGGTTGAAAAAAGAAAACTTGGCCACCAATGTATTGTTAAACGTCAAAAACGATCAAGGCCAAGTGGATCAATTCGCCCAACAGTTGCAAACTAACAGTATCCCGATTTAGATATTCACCCAATTCGCAAAGTCTCCGCCTCCGAAGGGCAAATTTTAGATAAAATCAAAGGCTTGATGGGCTTGATTTCTGTGGTAATTTTGATTTTAGCCACCCTTTGCGTGAACACCACCTTAATCGCCATTGTGGGTGAACGGGCGAAAGAATTTGCGTTGCAAAAAGCCCTTGGTGCGAAAAAGCCGCGACATCATCAAACAAATCGGCGCAGAAACCTTGATTATCGCCCTTTGCGCCATTGTATGCGGCTTAATCATCGGCTATCTATTAGCACAGGTTCTCGGCTTAACCGTATTCAAAGCCCTATATTGATATGCGCCTCGCCGGTGCTCCCCTGATTACCATTACTTTATCCTTATTAGTGGCGCTTTATCGCGGTTATTGTACCGACCCGCCGCGCTTTAGAGATTCAAACCGCCAACGTATTGAAAGGGGAATAACATGGCTAAACCAGTCATTGAAACACAGCATTTATATAAAAGATTCGGCCAAGTGACCGCACTTGAAGACATTAATATTCAAATTGCCGAAGGCGAATTCGTCTCTATCATGGGTGCCTCCGGTTCAGGAAAAACCACATTAATGAATATTCTCACCGGCTTGGATACCGCGACAGAAGGCAAAGTGATTTTAGACGGATGGACGCAGCACAACTGGACGAAACTGGGCAGACAACGTTTCCGCGCGGAAAAATCGGCTTTGGTGTTCCAACAATTTCACCTCATCCCCTATTTAACCGCGCTTGAAAACGTGATGTTGGCGCAACATTATCACAGCGTGGTAGATGAAGCCGCCGCCAAAGCTGTATTAGATCAAGTGGGCTTAGCACATCGCATGAATCACCGCCCTGAGCCAACTTTCCGGCGGGGAACAACAACGGGTGTGTATTGCACGCGCCTTAGTGAATCAGCCGCCGGTCATTTTTGCCGACGAGCCGACCGGCAACCTCGATGAAACAAATGAAAATTTGGTGTTGAATTTACTCACGGAATTAAACCGGCAGGGGCGCACTATCGTCATGGTGACTCATAACCCGGATTTAGGTAAACTCACCAACCGCATTATTTACTTTGCAACACGGCAAACTATTGCGTGAGGAAAAACAATGAACCCCCAACGGCTTAATAAATTAGCGAAAATGCTTGGCATAAGTGCGGTCGTCAGCGTTTCCGCAAAGAGGAATCCGCTCAAATCGGCCAACCCGCACCGAAATTGCCGCCTTCGATCTGCAAGGCAATAAAGCCCTCATTAAGCGACTGGCAGGGCAAAACCGTGCTCATCAACTTCTGGTCGGAAACCTGTGGCGCCTGCGTATGCGGAATTAAGAACCTTGCAACAATGGGCGGAAAAATACCCGAACCAAGTGCAACTGATCGCCATGAATATCGACGGCGAAAAGGCCGATACACAAGCGATTGTCACCAAACGACAACTCACCTTACCGGTGTTTAAAGATCAAATGAAAATCACTGCCGAACGTTACCAACTTGTCGGTACGCCAACCTCTTTCGTGATCGACCCAAACGGCAAAGTGATCTATAAATTTGAAGGTCTAATCTCCGAAAACGATTTACAACGATTATTTCAACCCACAAAAAGCTAACGAAAACTCCTATGAAAAAACATTACTCTACCCTCATCCTACTCGCCTGGTGCATTTTCCCTAACGCCCACGCGGAACCTAACCCTGAACACGGTCAGAAAGTTTACAACCGCACCTGTGCCCTCTGTCACGGTAAGCAAGCTGAAAAACCGGCTATGGGTCAATCCCAAATCATCAACACCTTTTACCCAAGATCAAATCATCCAGTCACTACAAGATCGTAAAAGCGGCAAAATCGAAGGCGGCGGCAACCGCGCCAAGTCCACGCTCAGCGAACAAGATATGCAGGATGTCGCGAGCTACGTGGAAACGTTGAAGAAATAACGGAAAAAAGTGCGGTCATTTTTCAGACTATTTTTTTGATTTCAAAACGCCTGAAATTTTGACCGCACTTTGCTATAATGCGCCCCGTTTCATTTCATCCCAAATAAGAGATAGCCATGACCGATTTTCCTTATATCCGTGACCTAAAACGAACACAATCTCAACGAGATCCTCCAGCTTTCACAAACTTCCCCTCTCGTTATCACCTTTTATGCACCAAGCCACGCAGATTCTGCGGCGTTTGTGAAAACGTTGGAAGATTATGCCAACCAATATCAAGGGCAATTTGTATTAGCTAAGGTAGATTGTGAAAAAGAACAAATGGTGGCGGCACAATTCCGTATTCAAGCTTTACCGACCACTTATTTATTCAAAGAAGGTCAAGCGTTAGACGCCTTTCAAGGAGCGTTGGAGCAGGCTACGTTGCAACAACGTTTGAGTATTATTTTACCGAAAGAGGAAGAGATTAAATTCAATCAGGCGTTGGATTTGTTGCAGGTGGAAAAATTATGAACAGGCGCTACCATTGCTAAAAGAAGCGTGGGAATTATCGAATCAAAAAAATAGCGATATTGCCCTGCTCTATACGGAAACTTATATCGCCATGAAGAAAACCGAACCGGCACAGCAGATTTTGAACAAGATCCCGCTACAAGATCGCGATAGCCGTTGGCAAGGTTTACAGGCTCAAATTGAGTTGTTAATTAAAGCCGCCGACACCCTGAAATTCAGCAATTACAAGAAGAATTTGCCAAACAACCAAGCCATGATTTGGCGCTGAAACTGGCGTTACAATTACACCAAGCCAACCGCAACGAAGAAGCCTTGGAGTTATTGTTTAACATTTTACGACAAGATTTGGGCGCGGAAGACGGCAAAATTAAGCAGGAATTTTTATCTATTTTAGCCGCTATCGGCACCAATGATCCGCTGACCAATAAATATCGCCGATTGCTCTATTCATTGTTGTACTAGAAAGAAATCTTTTATAATAACGGCCACATTTTTCAATTGATATAAGGACATTTTATGTCAGACATTAAACACGCTAAACTGTTAATTTTAGGTTCGGGCCCGGCGGGTTACACCGCAGCAATTTACGCGGCGCGTGCCAATTTAAACCCTGTATTGGTAACAGGCTTACAACAAGGCGGCCAATTAACCACTACAACGGAAATCGAAAACTGGCCGGGTGATTTTCGGGGAAACTACCGGCCCGGAGTTGATGCAAAGAATGTTGCAACACGCGGAAAAAAATTCGAGACAGAAATCGTATTTGATCACATCAATCGCGTTGATTTATCTTCCCGTCCATTCAAACTTTATGGTGATGCTCAAACTTTTAGTTGCGATGCCTTAATCATTGCGACCGGCGCTTCTGCCCGTTATTTGGGTTTGCCTTCCGAAGAAAGCTATAAAGGTCGTGGTGTTTCCGCCTGTGCCACTTGCGACGGTTTCTTCTATCGTAATAAACCGGTTGCCGTAGTGGGCGGTGGCAATACTGCTGTGGAAGAAGCCTTATATTTGGCTAACATTGCCAGCGAAGTGCACTTAATCCACCGCCGTGACAGCTTCCGTGCAGAAAAAAATCTTGATCGACCGTTTATACAAAAAGTAGAGGAAGGAAAAATCATTCTGCATACCAACCGCACTTTAGATGAAGTGTTGGGCGATAACATGGGCGTGACCGGCGTTCGTTTGCAGGGATGTTCAATCCGGCGCTAAAGAAGATGTGGCATTAGACGGCGTATTTATCGCTATCGGCCATGCACCGAATACGGAAATTTTCCAAGGTCAATTGGAATTAAATAACGGCTATATTGTAGTGAAATCCGGTTTAGAGGGTAATGCGACCGCTACATCCGTGGAAGGCGTATTTGCGGCAGGCGATGTGATGGATCACACCTATCGCCAAGCCATCGCATCTGCCGGTACCGGCTGCATGGCGGCATTAGATGCCGAGCGTTTCTTGGATGCTCAGCACTAATGATGGGCGGAATTCAATCCGCCAATAACGCATTATAAAAGCGGTGGGCTAATGCCCACCCTAAATTTTTATATAAGAAAACAGTAACTTATGGATAAATCCTGTCAAAAATATTTATCAACAATGGCTACGGAAACAACAACAGCCGATTAAAAATATTTAAATCTAAATATCCTACTCGCCTCTTTCTTCCGTGATTTTTAGTGGCGCAAACCTATTTACTGGCTTCGTTATTGCATAAATTAATTATGCTAAACGAATCTGCGACCGATCTTGTACCTTATTTTTGTCGGGTTGGTTATCGGTTTTGCCTTACGTGCGTTTATCTTATGGCTCCGTGAAAAATCGGCTTTTAAGTGCGGTCAATTATTACGCAATATTATTCGCCAACAAATTTTTAGATAAAATTCACCAAGTCGGCCCGGCCACCATCAACAACAAACCTGCCGGCAGTTGGGCAAGTATTATGTTGGAACAGGTGAAAACCTACATAATTTCTATGCCCGTTATTTGCCACAACAAGCGCTTTCCGCCATTGTGCCGATAATTATTTTAATCGCCGTCTTTCCCCTTAACTGGGCAGCCGGTTTGATTTTAATGGGTACCGCGCCGTTAATTCCGATTTTATGATTTTAGTGGGTAAAGCGGCGGCAGATAGCAGTCAAAAATATGGCTACGCTTGCCCGTTTAAGCGGACAATTTTTGGATCGTCTGCGCGGTTTAGAAACCTTGCGATTATTTGACCGCACTTCAGAGCAAACCCGTCACATTGAAGAAAGCACGGAAGACTTTCCGTGAAACCACCATGGACGTATTAAAAATGGCGTTTCTTTCCTCTGCCGTGTTGGAATTTTTTACGTCTATTTCCATTGCACTCATGGCGGTGTATTTCGGTTTCAGCTATTTAGGTCAAATTGAATTCGGCACTTACGGTACGCCAATAACCCTTTTCATCGGTTTCTTCTGTTTAATTCTCGCACCGGAGTTTTTATCAACCATTGCGTGATCTCGGCACCTATTATCACGACCGTGCGGCAGGTATCGGGGCGGCGGATGCCATTGTAGATTTCTTGGAAGAAGATTATTTAATTGCACAGGTGAAAATAAAACCCCATTTGAGGCGCAAAGTGCGGTAGAAATTTCCGCTAAAAATGTGGTGGTGTTATCACCGCAGGGCAAAACCGTTGACAGAGGCATTAAATTTCCATATTCCCGCTCATAGCCATGTAGCTGTTGTCGGCCAAAGCGGTGCGGGTAAAACGTCGTTAGTCAATACTATTTTGGGCTTTCTACCCTATCAAGGCAGCTTAACCATTAACGGCCAGGAACTGCGTGAGTTAGATTTAATGCAATGGCGTAAACACATCGCGTGGGTTGGGCAAAACCCGCTGTTGTTACAAGGCTCCATTAAAGAAAACTTGCTATTAGGTGACATCCAAGCCACTGAACAAGAAATCGATCAGGCCTTAAGTTTGGCACAAGCGAAAGAGTTTACCGATCGTTTGGGCTTGGAGGCAGAAATTAAGGAAGGCGGCATTGGCGTGTCTGTGGGACAAGCCCAACGTTTAGCGGTGGCTCGCGCGTTATTGCGCAAAAGGTCACTTATTACTGTTAGATGAACCGACTGCGAGCCTTGACGCGCAATCGGAAAATTTAGTGTTACAAGCACTACAAACTATCAGCCAACAACAAACGACCTTGATGATTACCCATCGTATTGAAGATTTAAAACAATGCGACAATATTTTAGTTATGCAACAAGGGCAAATCATTCAACAAGGGCATTTCGAGCAATTACAACATGAAGGTTTCTTTGCCGAATTGTTAGCACAACGACAACAGGACATTAACTAATGCGTGCTTTACTTCCTTTTTATTCGCTTTATTCAAATTTGCTAAATGGCCATTGTTCTTGGGCGGTCTGTTAATGATCTTGGGCTTGGCTTCCAGTATCGGCTTGTTAACCCTTTTCCGGCTGGTTCTTGGCCGCTACCGCCATTGCGGGCTTTTGGCACTTATTTAACTTTTTCTACCCTTCCGCCAGCGTACGCGGATTAGCCATCAGTCGCACGGTTGCCCGCTATTTTGAGAAAGTCGTCACCCATGACGCCACCTTCCGTGTATTGGCGAAATTGCGCGTGCAAGTGTTTAGCAAAAATCATTCCGCTTAGCCCGGCTGTATTAAATCGCTATCGCAACAGTGATTTATTAAACCGTTTGGTTGCCGACGTTGACACCTTAGACAGCCTGTATTTACGCCTTGTCGCCCCATTTATCAGTGCCATTGTCGTGATTTTTGATGATGACGATCGGCTTGAGTTTTTATCAATGTGCCATTGGCGTTATTCATCGGTGGAACCTTATTGGTTTTTATTATTGGTGATACCGACCATTTTTACCGTTTAGGCACAAAATTCGGTGCCAAATTAACACAATCCCGTGCCACCCTATCGCACACAATTTGTCGAATTTATCCAGGCTCAGGCGGAATTATTGCTATTTAACAGCGAAGCTAAAGTTAAAGAAAAAAATTGCAACAAACCGAACAACAATGGCAAACCTATCAACAACGGGAAGCAAATTTATCCGGATTTTCCACTGCACTTTTATTGCTTTGCCAACGGTTTAGTGCTCTCCATTACCATCTGGGCCGCTTCTCAGGCAGATTTAGGCAACGATGAATACCGCGCCGCCTTTATTGGTTTATTTACTTTTTGCTGCCCTCGCGGCATTTGAAATTCTGCTGCCTATTGGTGCGGCGTTTTTACACATAGGACAAGTTATCGCGTCAGCCGAACGGGTAAGCGACATTATTGAGCAACAACCCCTAGTTAAATTTTCCGGCACGGAAAAAGTTGAATCCAACACCGAACAACCGTTGTTAAGCGTGCAAAATCTCGATTTTCATTATCCGCAACGAAGCAATCCGGCATTAATCGAATTGAATTTAACTATTCAAACAGGACAAAAATCGCCATTTTAGGGTAAAACCGGTAGCGGAAAAATCCACTTTATTACAACTCTTGGTTCGCAATTATGACGCTGACCAAGGACGGATTGTCTTAGCCGGTAAAGAGATTCAACGTTACAGTGAACAAAGTTTACGTCAACAATTCTGTTTCTTAACCCAACGGGTACACGTATTTAGTGACAGCCTGCGTAACAACCTGCAAATTGCTACTCATACGCCAATCAGCGATGAGAAAATGATGGAGATTTTGCAACAAGTGGGGTTAGAGAAACTATTACAACAGGAACAAGGCTTGGATTTATGGCTGGGTGACGGCGGTCGTCCGTTATCCGGCGGTGAACAACGCTCGTTTGGGATTGGCGCGTATTCTATTAAAATGACGCCCCTGATTTTATTGTTAGATGAACCGACAGAAGGTTTGGATCGCGAAACCGAGCGTAAAATGCTACAAGCTATCCTAGCACACAGCGCCAATAAGACCTTGATTATGGTGACACACCGCTTAACGGCAATTGAGCAGTTCGATCAGTTGGTGATTATCGATAATGCCAAACTTATTGAACAAGGAACTTATCAAGACTTGGTGAATAAAGAAAACGGCTTTTTCAAACAACTCACACAGAGAATTTAGGCTATTTGATAAGGTTGGAGAGGTGGAAACCTTTCCAGCTTGATCTCGGCACACGAAAAATTCTGACTTTGGCTGCTTTCTTCCGAACCTGACTGTAAATCAGACATCATTGCGAGGAACCGAAAAGGTTTCCATTGAATTAGCTAATGGAATAACCGACTAGCTAAGAGCCCGCATTATGCAATAAGCACTTCTGAATTGCAAATTTTATCACCGAATTCCTTCAGAACTGCCTGAACTTTAAACAAATAAGGAAAAAAACCATGAGTGCATTAACCCAATTAATCGACTTATTAAAATTGGAGAAAATTGACGATTTATTATTCCGTGGTAAAAGCCAAGATCTCGGTTTTCGTCAAGTATTTGGCGGTCAGGTCGTGGCACAAGCGCTTTCTGCCGCCATTCAAGTTGCACCTGAAGATCGCATTTTACACTCTTGCCACGCCTATTTTTTATCACCGGGCGACAGTCAATATCCCATTATTTATGATGTAGAAATCTTGCGTGAAGGCCGAAACTTCACGGCCATGCGGGTAAAGGCTATTCAACATAAATCGCCAATTTGCCACGTACCGCCTCTTTTCCAAACGCAGGAACATGGCTTTGAGCATCAAAGCGATATGCCACTAGTGGAAGGCCCAGATGAATTGATGTCGGAAAGCTCAGTGATTCAACAAATGGCACAAATGATTCCGGAAGCGGTGCGTGATAAATTTACTGCCGATCGTCCTTTCGACATTCGCACGAAATATTTGAACAACCCTTTCCACGGGAGCAAACTACCGCCACAACAATTTTCATGGGTTCGCACCGATGGCGAAGCGCCGACGGATTACCGCATTCAACAATGCCTGCTTGCCTATTTCTCAGATTTTTTCATTGTATTTTGACCGCACTTCATCCACACGAAAAAAAGGCTTTTTTTACAAAAAGGCATGAAAGTTGCCACCATTGACCATTCCATTTGGTTCCATCGTCCTTTTGATATGAACGACTGGCTACTCTACGCCATTGAAAAGCAATAATGCCTATGCGGCGCGCGGTTTGGCACGCGGGCAATTCTTCTCAGCCGACGGTAAACTCATTGCCACCACACAACAAGAAGGGTTAATTCGCTATCAAGCGGAAGAAAAAAATAAAACAGTAAGAAAAAGTGACCACACTTTTCCTCTAGAAATAATAAAAAAATTCCCGATAAATTTACTTATCGGGAATTTTTTTCTAAAATCGCACGCCGGTTCCTACTCCAAAGCCAACCCCAACGCCATTTGATCCGCCGCTGGCACCTACGCCGACAGAACAAGCCGTCACACTTAAACCAATAAATAACGCAAGAATGAATGTTTTTCATTTATTTTTCCTTTTTGACTAAATCAACATTTTTAAATAAACGATAAATGCCGATTAAATCTTTTTCGCAATGTATTTAAACGGTAACAACAAATAATAAATAAACCGATAATGACAAACCGTATGCATCATATCATCCCATTCTTGGGGATCACAATATGCCTGATATTTCCGCATTACATTACAAATTAATTCATCAGATAGATGTTGCTCACGGCATAAATTATAAACAAATAATAACAAATCTCGGGCTTTTTGCTCATTCAGACTATGCTTTTTCCGCATTCACTTCAAAATCAATAAATAATACATTGCCGTCTTTCCACAAAATATCGCGAATTGCCGGACGGCCATGTACTAAACCACAGCGGTGTAAATCAGCCAATGCCTTTGCCGCATCACATAAAAATCCGTTGCTTGGTTTGGTTATCAATATTACGACTGACCCAATATGCCACATTATGACCACCGTCTTCTAGCACTAGATAATCTTCACCAAATATCATCAATTTCGGCACAGGCGCCTGACGCTCGGCAAAATGCTGTAAACTATGAATTTCATTTAGAAAAGACTGTTTGGGATGGGGCTTTAATAAACGCCACACACCACGTAGCTGCTCAGGCTGTTTTAGCCAATAAGCCTGTTTTTGATAAGTAAAAATGATAGACACGCTCCCCTTTGTGCTCGGCTAACAACTGCCAAACATACTCTTTAAACGCGCTCCGTGCTGAGTCCGACATGAATATTCCCATAAACGCAAAGTGCGGTTAATTTTAACCGCACTTTTTAGCGCAACGATACAAATTACTTCTTAATTAAACTTAATTTAGCAACACGTTCTCCTGATAACTGACAATCCATTTTATAGAATTGATTACCATTTAAACGTACATCTGCCGTTAAACGAGAATTGCTATTTGCCGCATTGGCGGAACTACGGAATACTCGTTTAGTTTGAGCCACTTGCTGAATTTTTGGTAATGCATAAATAGTTCAATTTCGCATCACCACCAGTTTGCACATTCGCGGCCCCTTTGTCGGCACTGTTCGGCCCAAGCATTTTTGCAACTTGGCGGCCTCAGCAACCAAAGCTTGTTGCGCATCATTTTGCCCGCTAATGTGATAAAACCTCGCGGTTATCTTGAATTACAGAAACTTTGCCGCCTTTATAAAAAGAACAATTTATTATCAGCACCGTTGCTAACTTTTAATTAATTCCGGTTGTCCATTTAAGTAAGCAATATATTGGGTGTTATTGTGAATATATTCAAAACTTGGTAGAGCCTCGGCTTTTTTTAATTAATGCCTGAATGTCGGTGTCGCCTGCGGTAGTTACCGTAGCGGGACTTTGTGAACTGCCAGTGATAAGTGAACCACAGGCGGATAACAGTAAAACCGATGAGTATAATACTGTTTTGGTGATATATTTATGCATAAATAACTCCTATTTGTTCAAAGTGCGGTCTAGTTTAACCGTTTTTTTGGTGATTTTTAAACCTCAATCTATTTGGAGAATCAAGCATGTTTCAACGTTTAAAAGGTCAATTTTTCACGCTTTTTGCGACGTTTTTTTCTCACATTCGCCCCTATCCTCTTCTGCCTTCGCATTAGCTATCGGTGAAAACCGAAATTAACCAATTATTAGCCCATAACAACAATTATCAAAGCAACTATGGCATTCCCGGTATTGCCAGCGTAGATTACAAGCTACATGACTTTAGCGCAAAAATCGGACAAACTGCCGAAAAACGCCTGGAGCTTTAGCGGCATTGTTGACGGCTTATTTAAACTGCCAACCAATCAATTTCCTGCTAAATTAAACTTAACCTTCGACACCGTGCCTTATTACGATCCGCAAAAAGGCGCTATTTATTTAAAAAGACATCCGCATACTCAACTGGTTCGGCTCTCCGCAACAATATATGGATCAGTGCAAAGCCTGGTTCCCTTACTTACCACCAGCGTAGCAAATTATGAGTAGCACGCCAATCTACATTAGATGAGCGCAACTCACGAGATGCGATGATCAAAAAGTCGCCAAAGGCATCCGTATTGAGCAAGGTCGCTTGGAAGTAGATACGCTTGAGAATGCATTTGGGCATTAAATTTTTATGCAAGAAAAAGGCTGAATTCACTTCAGCCTTTCTTTTTAACAATATTTAACGAGACAAAAACAACGCCGCCGCGCCATGTACCCCACCAGAATCGCCATATTTGGCTTTTTGATAACAGGCACTTTAGCGGTGCGCATTAAATGCGCTGGCAAAGCTTTTGGCAGGGCTTCGTATAAATAATCGAAATTGGATAACCCCCCGCCGAGAACAATTAAATGCGGGTCAAATGCCGTGATGATGTTGCCAATGGAAATGGCGGCCAGTTCAATAAAAACGCCGACGAAATCTACCGCACTTTTATCCTCTGAATAGAAACGTTGGATGATATCTTTGGCAGATAGAGATTCACCTTTTAAGTCACGGTAAAGCATTTCAAAACCACGGCCGGACAAATAAGTATCTAGACAAGCGATATTACCACAACCACATTGATAGATCGGTGCGTTATCCCAACCAAGTAGTTTTAAGGCGTGGTAGTTGAGTTGTAAATGTCCTAACTCACCCTGCCATACCGGTTTGACCTGAGTGAATTTTTTCCGTTAATAACAAAACCGCCGCCAAATCCAGTTCCCAAGATTAACCCTAACACAGAAGGATACTGCGCATTTTTCTGCATCCCAAGCCTCCGATAAAGGCAAAGCAGTTTGCATCATTTTCGGCACGCACTTCGCGCCCTAGCAACGCCGATAAATCACGCAAAATCGGTTTATTATCCGCCACTCGAATATTGGTAATTTCCGCAATACCGCTGGATTGATTCACAAATCCCGGAATGCCTAATCCCACAGAACCTTTACAGCCAAATTTTTTTCATCGGCTTTTTTCACTAAATTGAAAATAGCATTTAACCAATCGTCATAACTGGTTTTCGGTGTTTCCACACGTTCGGAATATTGTTTTTCCAACTGAGAATTGAACACAGCCAATTCAATTTTAGTTCCGCTGATATCTAATCCGTACAGCATTTAATTCTCCTTTTAAAAATACCTAAAAACAACCGCACTTTTTCGCTAAAAATTAGCGCGCCTCTTTCTGAAAATAGTTTTTCTTGGCTAAAATTGAAAAAAATACCCACGTGAATTAGCCAAGCAATAAAAATAGAGATAAATAAATCAATCGGGTAATGCATACCGAAACGTAAGCGACTGATCAGCATTAAAATAGCCCAAAGGCTCATAAAACCGATCAGTAATTTTGCACGGCCTCTTTTATTACCGATTAATTGCATAAAGCCTACGGCCAACATTAACCAACTAGCAGCGAAAATGGTATGACCGGAGGGAAAAGGAATAACCGACTTCATCCGCATAATGACCTTTGATCCATTCCGGCACATTGCGTTGAGTTTGATAGAATTGATCGACTATTTGTGCTCTTGCTTTACGATCTTGTGCATAAAAAGCTTCAGCACTGCTACCGGTCTTTTCAGTGACATAAGTCACAAAAGGACGCGGTTCGGCAAAGACAGTTTTTAATCCTGATTTGACGCCTTGAGTAATAACCATGGAAAAAGCCATGACAGCAACAGCTAAAATCCATTGTTTACGGTTAGAAAATAATGGTAAAAAAATAGCAACGCAAAAATACCGCAGGTGATAATCGCATAAGGAACACTACCGCTTTCAGTCAACCAATACAAGGCGCGTTCGTAGTTGTCGAAGATAATGTTTCCGTTCCACTGCCAAGCGGACAACCAGACAAAATTGGGACAAGACAAAGTAATAGCGTATATATGACAATCTTTTTAACATATTTATAACCATAAATGATAATCGAACGGTTATTTTATCATTAGAACTCACTAAAAAGAAAAGAATAAGGACAAAAGGACAAGTTATGGCAAAAAAATTGAACTGGTCGCTCAAGCCAATTTACCGACGGAATTCGGTTTATTTAAAATCGTAGGCTTTTGAGTTTTCCGGACACCAAAAAAAGAACATGTCGCGTTGGTTTTGGGCGATATTAGCAACAGCGATGAGCCCGTCTTGGCGCGCATTCATTCCGAATGTTTAACCGGCGATGCATTACACAGTTTGAAATGCGATTGTGGCTTTCAATTGGCTGCCGCCTTGCGCCAAATTAATCAAGAGGGGCGCGGCGTATTAATTTATCATCGTGAAGAAGGCCGAGGCATTGGGTTAATTAACAAAATCCGTGCGTATTCCCTGCAAGATCAAGGCATGGATACCATTGAAGCCAATCTTGCTTTGGGGTTTGCCGCCGATGAACGGAATTTCAGTGTGTGTGCAGATATTTTTTTGATTTGCTTGGGGTGAAAAAATTCGTTTGCTGACCAATAATCCGGAAAAATCGAAACCATGAAACAAGCCGGTATTAATGTCGTGGAACGCGTACCGCTAAACGTGGGTGAAAATCGCTACAACACCGCTTATCTGGATACCAAAGCTAAAAAAATGGGCCATTTTATTGTGCATAATGGTGAACAGCACTTAATGGAATGCCCGTATTGCCAAGAAGAAGTACCGAAAAAATAACATAAAAACACCGCACTTGGGTGCTTTTATAAAATACTGTACAAAAACATCAAATGATAAAAAGGCGCATTTTGCGCCTTTTATCGTTACGATTTACTGAATCTTACGAAACAAATCTTTACTGTAAATCACTTCTGTTGGGTTGGATAAATAGTAACCGTTTAGTGTCGGATTGATATAAATCGGTACCATCGTTTGATATAACGGCAACACCACGTTCTCTTGTTGGAGAATTTGCTCGATTCGACTGTAAAGTGCGGTGCGTTCTGCCGATGGAATAAGTTGTAAACTTTGCTCAAACAAAGCGATCCACTTCTTCATTGCGATAACCGCTTTTTATTGTCCGGGCTATGGTTTGTAAAACAAACTTAAAAAAACGCGGCTGGATCGTTGTAATCTGCACACCAACCGGAACGGGCAATCTGAAAATCACCTTTGGCAATATTTTTCCAATAATTTCTGTCTTGGCATGCCTTGGCCAATAATTCGAATCATATCCGACTGTGACCACATACGAATCAACGATTGGGCTATTTTGCTTTTGTAATTCGGTTTGATCATAACTTAAAGTCAGTTTTAACGGCGCTTTCTCACTGATTTTACTTTGACTTAACAGTTGTTCCATTGGTGTTTTGCTCCCAATGACTTTCCACTGTTTGCATGGAAAATCGGCAAGAAATTATCACTTAAATAAATAAAGTTTTTTTGCCATCATGATTCATATTGCGGGAAGAAGCCATCATAGATAACGCCTTGCGCACCGAACTTTGCGCCAATTTAGGCTGTTTTCATATTAAAGGCATAAAAATATGTACAAAGTTGTGGGAAGTATTGCGCCCGTTCCGTTTTTGATGGATTGATAACCAAATCTAAAGCAATAGGATCTTGCTGCGTGGCAATTTTCTGATAATCCACATGTTTAAATGACACCTTATCTTGCGCCCAATAATGCGGATTTTTCCAAGTGAATAAAATGATTTTTCTTGTCCCATCACCTGATAGGCCCCATTTGTCACAATGCCTTTATGTGGCGCTAAATATTGTGGCAACAAACTGATATGCGCCAACATTTGTGGCAAATAAGGCGTGGCTTTATCTAAAGTGAGATGCAAAGTGCGGTCATTTTTCCGCAGAGATTCCTAACTTGTCAGCAGGCAACCCGCCCTTTAACACCGACTCGGCATTGGCTAAATTAATGTATGCCAAATAATGTTTTAGCGGGCTATTAGAGGTAACCAAGGCTTGCCAGCTAGCGACAAATTGTTGTGCCGTAACCGGTTCACCATTCGACCACTTGGCGTCTTGTCGTAAACTAAATTTCCATGTTTTGTTATCTGAGGTTTTGCCAACTTTCCGCCACGGCCGGGATCACATTGCCACGCGGATCATAAATTACCAAACCTTCAAATAAATCACGCAAAAACGCAAACTGTTCTGCATTCACGGCTTGGCTTGGATTCAACACTAAATCGGAATAAACCCCGCGCACCAACAACTGCCGATTGCCTTGAGGCGGTGTTGTCGGTGGTAGTACGTTTTCTGTCGTAGAAGGTGGTGTGACAGGGTTCTTGCTGCTTCTCATCACAAGCGCTCAAGGTAAAAAAATACCGCAAAAAGCACCGCACTTTTAAATGGAAAAAGACGAAAAGAAGAAAGTGGAAACTGAGCAACAGGCATGGGAATCAATTTATGAAAAAGTGAGCGCATTATATACCTATTCTTCCTCCAGCGTTTTAATCCAGAAAAAGAAAAACCAATATTTAATCAACAACACAGCGATGATCAGGGCTTTTACCGATAATGCTCGGCGTGAAATAAAAACCGATCAACAACATGGTGGTTGAGAAGGTTAAAATAGCCATTTTCGTTTTTTTGGTTAACGCCCGCTGTTCGTGGAAATCTTTCAAAATGATTTTGATAAATCTTGGTACCAACAAACCAGTTATGCACACGTTCGGAGCCTTTGGCGAAAAAAAGAATACGGTTAATAACAAAAACGGCGTAGTAGGGTAAAAACGGCAAAACAATGCCGATAAGACCAATAATTAAGAAAAGAAAAACCTAACCCAATATAGAAATACTTCATAGATACCTCAAAACAAAAATTATTCGCTAATTATCCCTGAATGGCTGGATTTTTCAACCTTGAAATCATAAAAATCCTCCCCAATTTACTTAACGTTTGCAAATCTGCATTTTTCTTTTTTTAAGAAGTACTTATGTCAAATCCACTACTTACACCAACCGATTTACCTGCCTTTTAGTAAAATTGAACCGCAATATATCGAACCTGCCATTAAACAGCTTATTGAAGAAAAATCGCGCCACTGTAGAACACTTACTAAAAACAACCACACTTTACTTGGGAAAATTTTATTCTTCCTTTAGCTGAAGCCGGTGATCGTTTAAGCAAAAGTATGGTCACCGATTTCTCATTTAAATTCGGTAAAAACAGCCCTGAACTACGCGAAGCGCATCAAGCCTGCTTGCCATTATTGGCGGAATACGGCACTTGGGTTGGTCAGCATCAAGGTTTATATGAGGCCTATTTGCAATTAAAAAAACAGCCCTGAATTCACCAATTACAGCCAAGCGCGAAAAAAAGGCCATTGAAAATAGTCTACGTGATTTCAAATTATCAGGTATTTCCTTGCCGGCAGAAAAACAAAAACGCTATGGCGAAATCGTGGCGCGTTTATCCGAACTCACCTCCCAATTCAGCAATAACGTGTTAGACGCCACCATGGGCTGGGAAAAATCGTAGAAGACGAAAGCCAACTTAAAAGGCCTGCCGGAATCCGCACTCAAGCCGCTAAACAATCGGCAGAAAGCAAAGGTTTGAGCGGCTATCGCTTTACCTGGAATTTCCAAGTTACATTCCGGTGATGACCTATTGCGAAAACCGTGAACTGCGCGAAGAAATGTACCGCGCCTTTGCCACCCGCGCCTCCGATCAAGGCCCGAATGCCGGTAAATGGGATAATTCCGCACTCATGCAAGAAATCTTAAGCCTGCGCGTAGAGCTGGCAAAACTACTGGATTTCAATACTTATACTGAGCTTTCTCTTGCCACCAAAAATGGCAGAAACTCCGCAGCAAGTACTGGATTTCTTAACCAATTTGGCACAGCGCTCCCAAAGCGCAAGGCGAACGTGAATTGCAAGAGTTAAAAGACTTCTGCAAAACGCACTATAATTTGACCGCACTTGAACTTTTGGGATTTAACGTTTTACAGCGAAAAACAAAAACAACATTTATACGCCATTAACGACGAAGAATTGCGTCCATATTTTCCGGAAGAGCGTGTACTTAATGGCTTATTTGAATTAATTAAACGCATTTTCCATATTCGAGCAGTGGAACGCCATGGCGTAGAAACTTGGCATAAAGATGTGCGTTTTTTTGATTTAATTGATGACACAAACGAGGTGCGCGGCAGTTTCTATTTAGACTTATATGCCCGCGAACACAAACGGGGCGGCGCTTGGATGGATGATTGCATCGGTCGTCGCAAAAACGATTGACGGCAATCTACAAAAACCAGTGGCCTATTTAACTTGCAACTTCAATCGCCCGCTTGGCGATCAACCGGCATTATTCACTCATGATGAAGTCACCACCCTTTTCCACGAATTCGGCCACGGCTTGCATCATATGTTGACTCAAATTGATGTAGCTGATGTTGCAGGTATTAATGGTGTGCCTTGGGACGCGGTGGAACTACCAAGTCAGTTTATGGAAAACTGGTGTTGGGAAGAAGAGGCTCTGCAATTTATCTCAGGGCATTATCAAACCAATGAGCCGTTGCCAAAAGAAAAAAATTAACCCAATTACTTAAAAGCAAAAAAATTTCCAAGCTGCGATGTTTTGTATTGCGTCAGTTAGAGTTTGCGCTGTTTGATTTCCGTTTGCATCATACCTTTGATGCCAATAAATCAAATCAAGTTCTAGACACTTTACACCAAGTCAAAGCCGAAGTTGCCGTAGTGCCAACGGTAGATTGGGGAAGAATGCCACATAGTTTCAGTCATATCTTCGCCGGCGGTTATGCGGCGGGTTATTACAGCTACTTATGGGCAGAAGTGTTATCTGCCGATGCCTATTCCCGCTTTGAAGAAGAAGGCATTTTCAACGCCCAAAACCGGCCAATCCTTCTTAGATGAGATTCTTACCAAAGGCGGTTCGGAAGAGCCAATGAAACTCTTTAAAAATTTCCGAGGTCGCGAGCCACAATTGGATGCGTTATTACGTCATAAAGGTATTGCGAACTAAAAACGTTCGAAAAAATGACCGCACTTTCACATCTTGCGCTAAGCCGAAAAAGTGCGGTCAGTATTAGAAATGTTTTTACGATAAATAAAAAAAGGCTTACTTATTATAAGTAAGCCTTTTTCTTAACTAAACTCAGTTTATTTTTTTCAAAACCAACACAACGGAATCGCCGGCAACCACTTCACCGGATTTTTTTCTCAATGTTGACTAATTTCGTCCATATTGGAAATCACTACCGGGGTCAAAACAGATTTCGCTTTTTGCTTCTAACAACGGAAGATCCAATTCGATAATGGTGTCGCCACGTTTTTACACTTTGACCTTCCTGTGCAATACGGGTGAAGCCTTCACCTTTTAACTCAACGGTATCAATACCGAAGTGAACGAACAATTCAACCCCTTCTTTAGATTCCATAGAAAACGCATGGTTGGTTTCAAAAATTTTACCTACCACACCGTCAACCGGGGCAACAAGTTTATTTCCTGTCGGACGAATAGCCACGCCATCACCAACAATTTTTCAGAGAAAACAACATCCGGAACATCTTCAATATTAACGATTTCTCCGGAAAGCGGAGCATAGATTTCTACATCAACCGCTTTCTTATCTTTTTGAGCCAAATAATTTATCAAATAAAACCCATTTTTCAATCTCCTGAAATATAAAAATTTGGTCGTATTCTAGCCTAAAAATGAGAACTTGTATCTAATTTAATGCTTTTTCAGCTAAAAAAATCAGAAATCAATTGTTCAATTTCCGCTGCTGTCGGCTGTTGTAATGCTTTTTCCGCTAATAATTTAGCATCTTGATAATTCACATTACGAATCAATTTCTTAATGCGTGGCACGGAAATCGCACTCATACTAAACTCATCCAATCCCATACCTAACAACAAGATTGTGGCGCGCTCGTCACCCGCCAACTCACCGCACATACCGGTCCATTTACCTTCGGCGTGAGATGCATCAATCACTTGCTTGATAAGATTTAGCACAGATGGGCTCATCGGGTTGTATAAGTGAGAAATTAATTCATTTCCCCGATCCACCGCCAACGTATATTGCGTTAAATCGTTGGTCCCGATACTAAAGAAATCCACTTCTTTTGCTAAGAATTTGGCATTTACGGCTGCTGACGGAGTTTCTACCATCACGCCGACTTGAATGTCTTCGTCAAACGCCTTACCTTCATTACGCAATTCAACTTTTAACTCTTCAATGACAGATTTCAATTCACGAATTTCTTCTACAGAAATAATCATTGGGAACATCACCGCCAATCTACCATATGCAGAAGCGCGTAAGACCGCTCTTAACTGCGCATTTAAAATTTCACGACGATCTAATGCGATACGAATGGCCCGCCAACCTAAAAACGGGTTCATTTCTTTCGGTAAATTCAAATATGGCAATTCTTTATCACCACCAATATCCATGGTACGCACACGACCAAATTGCCATTCATGGCTTCTACCACCTCTTTATAGGCAATAAATTGCTCTTCTTCACTTGGTAGCTGATCACGATCCATAAACAAGAATTCGGTACGATATAATCCGACACCTTCCGCGCCATTACGCTCCGCCCCTTCCACATCACGAATCGTACCGATATTGGCAACGACATCAACTTGATGACCGTCCAGCGTTAATGCCGGCAAATCTTTTAATTTTGCCAGTTCGGCTTTTTCTTCCGCCAATTTATCTTGCAACGTTTTTAAGCGTTGAATTTCTTGTTGGGAAGGATTGACATACACCGCATTATTGAGTGCATCAAGAATCAAGAAATCACCGGTTTTAACTTTTTCGGTGACGTTATTGGTCCCTACGATAGCCGGTAATTCAAGAGAGCGTGCCATAATAGAGGTATGAGATGTACGACCGCCGATATCCGTCACAAAAACCCTAATACTTTATCTAAATTCAACTGGGCAGTTTCTGACGGGGTTAAATCATAAGCCACTAAAATCGCTTCTTCATTGATCTCGCCTAAATCTACAATATGCATACCCAGAATATTTTTTTAATCAACCGATTACCAATATCACGAATATCTCCGGCACGCTCTTTTTAAGTATTCATCATCAATTTCCGACAACATCGCTACTTGTTGGTCAATCACCACATTGGCCGCAACTGCCGCATTTACATGATTTGAACGAAGGTAATCAATGATTTCTTCTTCCAACTCTTCATCTTCCAAAATCATTAAATGGCCTTCAAAGATAGCCGCTTTTTTTCTTCCCCTAAGGATTGATAAGCACGATCTTTAATTGAGTTAGCTGCTCAACCGCAGCATCACGCCCCCGCATAGAAACGCGCAATTTCGTTTTCGATTTGGCTGTCTTTAATTTTTGTGTATCAAGTACAATTTTTTTCTTCTTTAAGCACTAGTGCTTTTACCAAAAACAATACCTGGTGAGGCTGGAATTCCTGAAATCATAGTAACCTTCTTGTAATAAAATTAACTGAAAAATTCAAATTGATTAAAAATCAATCACTTATTAAATGGAATAAAAAGCCATAATTTGTCACCTCAATTGCTTTAAACCAAAAGCAATGCGCGTGCAAATTATGGCTATGTCGTATTCTAAGGTTGGAATTAACGCCACAAGATGTTCAACGGCTTTTTTCCGCATCCTCACCTTCTGCTGAGATAGTAATTACTGTGCCTTGAGTTAACGCAAGCGTTTGCAACTAAAACAAACTTTTGCACTGGCACTTTTACCCGCAGAAGACACGGTAATATCTGAGGCAAATGCCTTAGCTTCTTTGACAAATTGCGCAGCCGGACGAGTGTGCAAGCCATTAGGGTGCCGTGATTTCAACATCTTTTGAATACATGTTACTTTCCTCTAAAAGGTTAATCGAGATTCAATTATTTCTCTTAGTATTTTGGTTAAATATTTATTTAAAAACACTAAAATAAATAAGGTGCAGTATCCTGATAATAGCGTGGTTAAGCAAGGCAATTTAGCCAAAAATTTGAATCAGATCACAAAAAGAAAAGAAAAAAACTCGATTTCATTAACCTCTTTTTAACAAAACAGCCCTAAAAAATCAGAAATCCTCTCTATTCAGAAGAAAAATGACGCAGTGATTTCATCTCCTTACGACTTGCTAATAAACGATGATAATTTTTCATAACGTACTGAGCTGATTTTGCCCTCCTCAACCGCTTGACGTAATGCGCAACCAGGATCACTCAAATGCTTACAATCACGGAATTTACAGGTACCAAGCACCGTTTGAAACTCACGATAGCCTTTTGGTAATTTGTTCCTCTTCTAAATGCCATAAGCCAAACTCACGAATCCCCGGCGAGTCAATTAAACTTCCTCCTTGTGGCAAATGATATAAACAGGAGGATGTGGTAGTGTGCTGCCCTAAACCGGATGTTACACTCACCTCCCCTACTTGCGCATCCACATGTGGCAAAACGGCATTAATTAAACTGGATTTTTCCAACCCCTGACTGCCCTACAAAAATAGAGACACCATGAGATAAAAAGTGCAGTCAATTTTTCCAGATTTTTTTCCGCTCTGCGCAGACAACATTAAGGTTTGGTAACCAATTTTTTTCGATAAATCGCTAACAGCTCATCCGCCTCAAGCCACTGGGCTTCCGTCAACATATCTACCTTATTTAACACAATAATGGGTTCAATATTTGCTTCTTCACACACCACTAAATAGCGATCGATAATATTTAAAGACAGGCTGGGCAATACGGAAGAAATGATAATAATACGGTCAATATTGGCGGCGATAACTTTAATACCATCATAATAATCAGGGCGGGAAATCTCGTTTTTGCGCGGATGAATCCCTTCAATGACTCCGCTTACGCCTTGCGGTTGCTCATTGCCTTGACGCCAGATCACATGATCCCCTACCACAACGCCGGATAATGTGCGACGCAAGTTACAACGAAAAATCTCCCCCTGTGGATTTTCCACATCCGCATGGCGGGCATAGCGCGTCATAACTAACCCTTCTTGTGATTCGCCTAACATATCATCTCGCCACTCAATCTCCTTCTTTTTGGTGTCGATGTAACACCTTGTTATTATTAGATTGAATTCGACGTTTTTGATTTTGGGTTAATTTGGGTTTTACTCCTTAAAAAGTGCGGTCGTTTTTTTATAGCGTTTTTCGCTAGAATAAGAAAAATTTGCCATAGGATACCTTATATAATGGAATTAGATAAACAAAATCTGATCTGGATTGACCTTGAAATGACAGGGTTGGATCCGGAAAAAGAACGAGTCATTGAAATCGCCACGATTGTTACCGATAAAAATTTAAATATCTTAGCTGAAGGGCCTGTACTAGCCGTACATCAACCTGATGAATTACTCAATAAAATGAGCGAATGGTGCGTAAAAACTCCACGGCAAACGGTTTTGAGTCGAGGCGCGTAAAAGCGAGCAAATTAAATGAACGGGCTGCTGAATTGCAAACCCTCGATTTCCTCAAAAAATACGTTCTAAAGGCACTTCCCCCATTTGCGGCAACAGCGTGGCACAAGACAAGCGTTTCCTGTTTAAATATATGCCTGAACTGGCCGATTATTTCCACTATCGTCACCTTGATGTCAGCACGCTTAAAAGAATTGGCAGCCCGTTGAAACCGGAAATTTTTAAACGGTTTTACCAAACAAAATACCCATCTGGCGCTAGATGATATTCGAGAATCCATTAAAGAGTTAGCTTATTACAGAGAACATTTTTTTGAACATTTAAGAAACATTAAATACGATTAAGATCGTTGAATATATAAGCAGGCATTTGATTTTCTCGATTTTTATGCTTGCACTGCCTAAAAATATTCGTATAATTCCGTCTCGTTCATTTGATGTGAATGCGGGAATAGCTCAGTTGGTAGAGCACGACCTTGCCAAGGTCGGGGTCGCGAGTTCGAAACCTCGTTTCCCGCTCCATTCTCAACATCAAGTCATGCGAATAGCTCAGTTGGTAGAGCACAACCTTGCCAAGGTTGGGGTCGCGAGTTCGAAACCTCGTTTCCCGCTCCAAATTCATAGTCCCTCGTTAAATAACGAGGGATTTTTATCTATAATACTTATAAAGTGCGGTGAAAATTAGGGCATGTTTTTTTATAAGTAAAACTGACAATTCTTTACTTTATCTTTACACAGATAATACGACAAGTGTGTATAAATACGGCTTTTTTTAATCAGTAATAGCACCAAAGTGAATTAACTCACTGCCTATAAAGGAGCCTTCAAGGTTCCTTATTAGCTTAAAAACATAGCTAATTCTAACCGCACTTTAAGCATTCCCATCTAACCACTACATAAATCCCCCAAAGTGCGGTACAATTTGCCACTATTTTTGCAAGCGAATACAGCGATGACAGAACGATTTACGCAATACATTCCTAATGAAAACGCTATGTGCGCCTTTGGTGAGAAGCTCATCAAGGCCATCTGCCAAGTATCGAACAATAAAAGTGTGACGCTTTATTTAAACGGAGATCTTGGTGCGGGTAAGACAACATTAAGCCGCGGAATGATTCAAGGATTGGGACACTCTGGCAATGTCAAAAGTCCGACTTATACCTTAGTGGAAGAATACAAAATCGGAGGGAAAATAATTTACCACTTCGATTTATATCGCTTAGTGGATCCGGAAGAATTGGAATTTATAGAATTCGTGATTATTTTGCAGAGAATACCATTTGCCTCATTGAATGGGCCGAAAAAGGTGCCGGCCTGTTGGCATCAGCCGATCTGTTAGTCAACATTGCCTACGCCGAAAACGCCCGCAACATTGAATTACTTGCCGAATCCGAAACGGGTCGTCAAATTATCCAACAACTCAATTAGAATTCTATCGTACGCGAAAGCCCAAAAATATAATAAGATTTATCCTTATGCACGGCCTTCTTTTGCCGTGCTCGCTTTTACCGATAATACTTGGACGATTGCTATCGATCCCGGACATGGCGGTAAAGACCCTGGAGCAATCAGGGCGCAATCTCAAAATTTATGAAAAATGTCACCCTTTCTATCGCTCAAAGAACTTAAAGCCCTATTGGATAAAGATCCACATTTTCGTGCGGTATTAACCCGCAATGGTGATTATTATATTTCCGTCCCTCAACGTTCGGAAATTGCGCGTAAATACAAAGCCAATTATTTGGTGTCTATTCATGCCGACTCCTCTGAAACCCCCGAATTTACGCGGTGCTTCTGTATGGGTATTATCCAATCGCCGTGCCAATGATGAAATGGGACAATGGTTTGGAAAGATCATGAAAAAACGCTCGGAATTATTAGGTGGTGCCGGCAGTGTGTTGGCTTCACATAATGAAAAATATTTAGATCAAACTGTCTTAGATTTACAATTTGGTCACAGCCAACGGGTAGGATATGAATTAGGCAATATTGTCTTACGCCATTTCTCACAGATTGCGTCTTTAAGTCGCCCTACACCGCGCCATGCAAGCCTTGGTGTTTTGCGTTCCCCGGATATTCCCTCTATTTTGGTAGAAACCGGTTTTTGTCTAACCAAGAAGAAGAACTAAAGCTGAGCACTCCGGCCTACCGCAAGAGGATTGCTCAGGCCATTTATAACAGCTTAGCGGAATATCGTCGTAAAAATGTCAAAGACGAACCTAAAGTCGCTATAGCCAAACAAGAATGAAAAAAACATCGGAAAAATCCACCGCACTTGAAGTGAAAGACAGCGGTATTCGCCATACGGTGAAATCCGGTGAAGGATTAGGTAAATTAGCAGAGAAATATCATGTTAGTACAGCTGATATTATTGCGTTAAATAAATTAAAACGGAAAGCGTTGTGGGTTGGGGAAACGATTAAAATTCGGACAACGGAAACAGCCCGATAACCGAAGAAAAAAATCTGTTAAAGCCAAAAGAAAACAACAGCGTGGAAGTGAAAGACAGTGGTATTCGTCATAAAAGTAAAACCCGGTGAAAACCTGGGCAAATTGGCGGAAAAATATAAAGTTTCGTCAAACGACATTCTGACGTTAAATAAATTGAAACGAAAAGAATTATTGGTAGGTGAAAATCTTAAAATTCCGGCAACAGCTAAAGCGGAAACCGCCAATAAAACAGAAAAAGGAAAAAGAGACCGAAACGCCTAAGATCGTTGATAAATCGACTAAAACACAAGGAAAAACCAAACCGGAAGTCAAAGACGCGGTACAAAAATTCCATACCGTGAAGAAAAAAATGAAACGCTTTATTCTATTGCTCGCGAATATAAGATCGCGCCGAATAAATTGCTAAAATTGAATCCTCAACTAAAAAAATGGCACAGTGTTAAGCGGACAAAAATCAAGTTGACGGAAGACCTAGGTAAAAAAATAATGACTATTCGCGTTTTTATCACCTCAATTAGCCAACCAAATTGCTGCCGGAGAGTAGTAGAACGCCCTGCATCGGTAGTAAAAGAACTGGTGGAAAATAGCCTGGATGCCGGCGCCGATAAAATTCAAATTGATATCGAAAATGGGGGGCCGGCTTAATTCGTATTCGTGACAATGGCATCGGCATTGCCAAAGAAGAGTTGGCCCTTGCCCTTGCCCGCCATGCCACCAGCAAAATCGCCGATTTAGCTGATTTAGAAGCCATTTTAAGTTTAGGCTTTCGTGGCGAAGCTCTTGCCAGTATCAGCTCTGTTTCCCGTTTAACACTCACTTCCCGCACTGCCAAACAACATGAGGCTTGGCAAGTTTATGCTCAGGGACGAGATATGGAAACCACCATTCAACCGGCATCTCATCCTATTGGCACCACGGTTGAAGTAGCCAATTTGTTTTTTTAACACACCTGCCCGCCGAAAATTTTTTTACGTTCTGAAAAACGGAATTTTTCCATATTGATGAAGTCATTCGTCGCATTGCCCTAGCCAAGTTTAATATCAGCTTTACCCTCACCCATAATGGCAAAGTATTGCGGCAATATAAAAAGTGCGGTAACAAATGAGCAAAAATTAAAACGCGTTGCGGCTATTTGTGGTGATGATTTTATCCAAAATGCGCTGCAAATTGATTGGAAACGACGATCTTCATTTATCCGGTTGGGTAGCATTGCCACACTTTAATCGTCCACAAAATGATTTGAATTATTGTTATGTAAACGGTCGTATGGTGCGTGACAAAATTATTACTCATGCTATCCGTCAGGCCTATGCAGAATATTTAAGTAACGATCAATATCCTGCCTTTGTGTTGTTTATCGATCTCAATCCAAATGATGTCGATGTGAACGTGCATCCCACCAAACATGAAGTACGTTTTCATCAATCCCGTTTGGTGCATGATTTTATTACTCAAGGCATTAGCCATGCGCTAATCTCCGAATCATTAGATTTTTTTCCGCTACCGAAACAGAACGTAAAATTCAAGAACCGATGGGATTGTGGGAAGTATCAAGCAAACCGAATCGTTCTGCGGCAGGTCCGAATATGTTTACGCAACCAAGCACATATTCGACGGGTTACCGTGTTGAAAAACAGCCTTCTGAAGGCGCATATCATTCATCACAAAAACACCGACAAAATCCACCGCACTTTAACCGCGACAATATCACGCCAAGCGTGTTAGATGCTCATAAGCATTTGTGGATGGATTCAACCGCGCCGAGCCGATCGAAAATAACGATCAGCGAAGATAGCAAGCCACGGTCCACTTGTTTACATGCCCCTTGCATTAGTGGGTAATCATGCATTGTTATTACAGCAAGAGCAGCATTTTTATTTGTTATCGTTGTCCCGCTTACAACGGTTAAAACTTGAGCTAAATTTAACCTTAACCGCAACGTCACAACCCTTGCTGATTCCGGTGATATTTCGCTTGTCGGAAACGCAATGGCAAGCTTAGCAACAGCAGAAAGCATGGTTTACGCAAGTCGGTTTTTGATTTTTTTGGCAGAGGACGTACAACGCAAAATCACCTTACAAAAGGTCTCTGCCCACTTACGTCGACAAAATTTACAACAGTTGATTATTGCCCTACTCAATGAGCCTGTTGAAAATCTATCTGAATTTTTGACCGCACTTTTGGCGCAATTAGATTTTCCACCGATTCAGGTTTTTGGCGGATGCCGTCACAATGCTTACCGAAATAGAACAATTATTAAACAAACAAAGCCATATTCAGCTTTCCGACTTATTCTTAGAAATTAACTGGCAGCCTTATTTAACCCAATTAGCCGATTGATTATGATGCAACATTCGAACATAAACCAACTGCAATTTTTCTTAATGGGCCCGACAGCTTCCGGTAAAAACGGATTTAGCCATCCAACTGCGCCAACATTTGCCTGTAGAAGTAATTAGCGTAGATTCTGCATTAATTTATCGTGGCATGGATATTGGCACGGCGAAACCAACAGCGGAAGAATTGGCATTGGCGCCCCATCGTTTAATTGATATTTGCGATCCGGCAGAAAGTTATTCAGCCATGAACTTCCGTCATGATGCTCTTCGAGAAATGCAAGATATTACCGCGCAAGGTAAAATTCCATTGTTGGTAGGTGGCACCATGTTATATTACAAAGCCTTATTGGAAGGCCTTTCGCCATTGCCTTCTGCCGATGAAAAAGTGCGGTCGGAAATTGAAACAAAAAGCCATGCAAATCGGTTGGGGCGGTTTGCATCAGGGAATTAGCGAAAATTGATCCCATTTCGGCACAACGCATTAACCCCAATGACTCTCAGCGTATTAATCGCGCGTTGGAAGTATTTTTATTTAACAGGTAAGACCTTAACGGAATTAACAGCCAAAAAGGCGAAGCCTTGCCTTATGACATTTGCAATTTGCCATTGCGCCGGAAAATAGAGAGGTCTTACATCTTCGAATTGAGCAACGTTTTCATAAAATGATTGAACTTGGTTTTTCAACAAGAGGTCGAAAAATTTTACCAACGGTCTGATTTAAACGAGAATTTACCCTCCATTCGAGTGTGGGTTATCGTCAAATGTGGGAATATTTACGCGGCGATTATGATCATAAAGAAAATGATTTTTCCGAGGAATTTGCGCCACCCGTCAATTAGCCAAACGTCAGATTACTTGGTTGCGAGGTTGGAAATCTCCTATTCAATGGCTCGACAGCTTACATCCCACACAAGCACTTGAAAAAGTTTTTAGTTTCAGTAAATTCTTTGTCAGATAAACAATAAAAAAACACAAAGTACATCTAGTGACTTTCTGCATAATTGTTGTTATATTGGGCCTTGGAGGCATATACAGGTAGCTGTATTGTTTTTAGTTAATAAAATTTGTTTGTAGAAAATAGAAGGAAAGAAAAAAATGGCAAAAGGACAATCTTTACAAGATCCTTATTTAAATGCGTTACGTCGTGAACGTATTCCCGTTTCAATTTATTTAGTAAACGGTATTAAATTACAAGGGACAAATCGAATCATTTGATCAATTTGTGATTCTATTAAAAACACTGTGAATCAAAATGGTTTTATAAACACGCAATTTCTACTGTTGTACCCGCACGTTCCGTAGCACATCACAATGCTAACCAACAGCAACAACACCAGCAAGGTCAACAGCAAGAAGCTCCGTCTTCTGTAGAGGCCAGTATTGATGCTCAAACAGAATAATTAAGCAGAAAATATTGGATAATTTACTCAGTAATTTAACTCAAAGTGCGGTGGATTCCCAAAATGTTTCCACCGCATTTTTCTATGCCTGAAAATTCAACTCAAACATCAGATCACACCATAAATAATGCCATTGTTGTGCATTGTTTTTGAACAAAGTAAAAAAATACGGACGATTTAACCCGAATTTCAGTTACTCGCCAAAATCTGCCAACGTACATATTCTCAATGTCATTACGGCAACCCGTAGTACACCACAAGCCAAATATTTCATCGGCGGTGGAAAAGCGGAGGAGATCGCCGATACAGTACGTCAATATAACGCCGATCTAGTTTTTGGTTAATCACAGCCTAACTCCCGCTCAGGCGCGTAATTTAGAAGCGCTGTGTGATTGTCGTGTTGTCGATAGAAACGGATTGATTCTCGATATTTTCGCTCAACGTGCTCGCTCTCACGAAGGGAAATTGCAGGTAGAACTCGCTCCAATTAAAACATCTTTCCACCCGATTGGTACGCCGTAAGACAGGGGCTTGATCAGCAAAAAGGTGCTGTGGGGTTGCGTGGCCCGGGCGAAACGCAATTAGAAACCGATCGACGTTTAATTAAAGTGCGAATTAACCAATTACAAAGTCGCTTGGAAAAAGTTGCCAAGCAGCGTAATCAAAATCGTCAAACCCGACAAAAAGCCGATATTCCGACAATATCCTTAGTCGGCTACACCAATGCAGGAAATCCACCTTATTTAATTTAATTACCGATGCCAATGTTTACGCTGCGGATCAGTTATTTTGCCACACTCGATCCCACCTTACGACGTCTAACCTTACAAGATGTCGGCACAACTATCTTAGCTGACACTGTGGGCTTTTGCGCGATTTGCCTCACGATTTAATTTCAGCCTTCAAATCGACTTTGCAGGAAACCACCGAAGCCTCTCTACTGCTTCATGTGATTGATTGTGCCGATAACCGAAAATTAGAAAATATTGAGGCGGTGAATCAGGTGCTGGAAGAGATCGGTGCACAAGAGGTGACACGATTGTTGGTTTATAACAAAATCGACCAACTGGAAAACGTTGCGCCGCATATTGAATACGATGAAAAACACCTGCCAAGTGCGGTCTATATTTCTGCTAATTCCGGCAGTGGTCTTGATTTGTTGCTGGAAGCCATTCGTCTCCGTTTAACAGAGCACATTCTTAATTTACAGATTACGCTACCGCCATCAGACGGCAAACTTCGCCATGCGTTTTATCAGTTAAACTGCGTGGAAAAAAAGAGATTAATGAACAAGGCGAGTTTTTATTAAGCATTCGCCTTGAAAAAGACAGAATGGCTGAAATTGGTAAAACGTTTTACGCAGTTAATGCCATTTAACCCAATTCAGCCCGACGAAAACTAAGATTTTCCAATGCCATATTGACGTAATTTATTGGCAATAGCAGTATGGGATACACCTAAACAGGTTGCCAGTTTTCTGGAACTTGGATATTTTGCATAAAATTTATTAAGCACTGCCGCCTCAAAACGCCCAACCATCTCATCCAAAGTGTCGCCTTCCGTTATAAACTGGTCAATGTCTCTAGAATGGGGTGTTTCTGGTGCCAGCCCTAAGTCTTCAATCCTCAACAGATTGTTTTGACATAAAGAACAGGCGCGATATAACGCATTATAAAAGCTCACGAATATTGCCCGGCCAAGGATATTCTTGTAAATATCGCAAAAAATTCTCATCAAAGTGCGGTGGAAAAAAATGCCGAGTTTTTCACTGATTTCTTGAATGAGTTGATGGCTTAAAAACGCAAGATCTTCCTTACGCTCACGCAACAAAGGCAAATTTAAACTCAACACATTCAGCCGATGAAACAAATCACTGCGCATTTTTGCCTAGCTCTACATAATGTTGTAACGGCTGTTGGGCAGTACAAATCACCCGCACGTTGGCATAACGTTCCTCTTCATCCCCACACGACGAAAAGTGCCGTCACTCAAAAAACGCAACAACTTCGCCTGCAAGGTCAACGGCAACTCCTCTACCCCGTCTAACAGCACGGTACCACCATCGGCATATTCAAAAACCGATAAATTCACCGTCTTTATTTCGACGCCCAAACATCTCCGTTTCCGCATCTTCCCCGGAATGCCGGCACAATTGACAGCCAAAAAAACGCATGATCACGACGTTCGCTAAAATCATGACACGCTTTTGCAATGACATCTTTGCCCGTACCGGTTTCGCCTTGAATTAATAAGGGAACATCCAGCAAAGCAAATTTTTTAGCTTTCTCAATCACATCTTGCATTCGTGGATTTTTTACTGACAATTTGTGCAAAAGGATCGGTGTTTTTTAACGTTGTCATATATGTCTCGGAAGTTGAAAAAAACTGCCTAATAATAACCTTATGCAGAAAAAAATCGCCAACGTCTTTGGCAACTTTTTATTTACAGTTTGCTATATTATTTACACTTTATCTTTTTGCTTAAATTTTACTTGATCAAATACCGTGTTGCTTAAATGGCTTAGCAATTCTTTATGCAATTGTGATAAACGAGGCTTTTCATTTGATTGAAATGAAAGCGGGCGGCAAAACTCCATGGCTTTAATGCCTAAACGGGCAGTCAATATGCCCACGCCAATACCTTGTGCGGCGCGCACTGACAATTTCGCCGTCAGATCTTGCGATAACCAATTCACGCCTAAATCCTGAATTAATTCCGTCGCTCCGGCAAACGCCATATTCACCAAGACCATGCGCAACAAACGAATACGACTAAAATAGCCCAACTCAATGCCATAAATCTGTGCTGTTTGATTAATCAAACGAATGTTGCGCCAAGCGATGAGAAAATATCCACCAACGCCAATGGACTAATTGCCACCAACGCAGCCGATTCCGTCGAGGCTTTGGTAATCAATTTTTGGCTTGTTTATCTACAGGCTGTAGCACGTTTTGACTAAATAAATGCAAAATCTCACGGGCAGAATAGGCTTCATGAATTTGTTTTTGCCATTGCATAAAATCAGGGTTTTGCCCATCAATATGAACTAATTTGCTCACTTCTTGGCATAAGCTGACCGCCTGTTGATGTTCGGCAGATGAAAAAAACATCTTTAAAATTGACCGCACTTTTTCAGCAACTGTTGGCTTTTGCGTTTGGATTTCTGCCCGATGACCTAATTTCGCCAAACGTCGCCATTCGCCGACAATCGCCGATACGCCGAGTAAAAATTACGGCACAAGCAACCAAGGAAAACGCAAAATAAATCCATTGATTTTGTTGCCAGGCATCCACCAGCCATTGCACCGATTGAGCCACAGAGGCGACAAAAAAACAAGAGACTAACCCCACCTAATATTTTTCCACCAACGCGGTTTTAGGTTGCAGACTTTGCTCAAATTGTTGTTCTAACAATTCGCCTTCAAAAATCCCATTCTCATCCTCTGTGTCAGGTACTGCCTGCTCTTCGTGAAATTCCTGTTTGGCGATAAATGCCGATTGCGCATTGAGATCCTCATTCATATCGCTTTCATTTTGTGTAAACACTTTTTTTCTCCACGACCTGCCTCCTACAATTTATCGCCCAACAAAAATTGCAACACCGCATCCATTCGCAAGTGCGGTATATTTTTCACCTTGTTCTAAACGGCGTGGTTCAAATTGGTCGAATTCAAATTTTTGATTTTGCCAAAAAAATCGGCACTCGGCAATCTTCCGGCACACTGCCCGGATAAAGTGTCACTTTCTGCTTATCGGAAGAACGAATACCTTGCAACGCTTTAAATTGCTTACCGTTTTGATTCACCACCACTTGCTGTGTCGCACGGATAGACGCAATCGCGGTGTAATCCGTCACAATATCGGCAAATTCTACATAACGTCCGCCTTCTTGCACAATTGACGCATCAAGCCGATTAAATTCGGCAGTTGGTCTGTGGTGATATGATCCGCCTGGTGGCAATAAACATCAATTTATCAATTTTGGGTGAGAAAAAGACGATTTAAAAGATGCCGTTTGCCATAATGAAAATTACGAAATAGCTGCTGTAGTGCCTGCTGCATATCGTTAAAAAGCTTGTCGGCTATGATTTAACGGCGTTAAGCAATCCGCCAAAATGACTTGTCGATCAAAGGTCTCAAAATAATTTTCATAAAAACCCTTTCACAATATGCTGACGATAATAGTCATAGCGTTTAGTCAGCACAGCAAAATAACTTTCACTTTTCGCTTCACGTTTCAGTTGTTGCCACTGTGATGTATTCAAATGCAATAATGGGAAAGAATTGCAAGGCTGGAGCGCCTTCAAGCTCACCGGGTAACACAAATCTTCCCGGCTGAATAAAATGCAACCCCTGTTTCTTACATTGCCACAAATAATCGGTGTAATCTTTAGCCAACTGCGCCAAAATGTCTTCATCCGCCGAATCGGTCAGCTTAATTTTTTTCACTTTGTTTAACCAAGTCTGCACCAACTCAGCGTGTGTACCGTTAAGTTGTCGTTGTAATTCCAACGACCACTGTTCAAACCCTAAATCCAATAATGGCAAATCCAACAACCATTCGCCGGGATAATCAAAAATATCTAAATATAACGTGCCTTTTTCTTTCAAATGACGCAGCAAGCCGTTGCTTCGTTGATAACGGATCGCTAAGCGGGTTTCACTCACGCCTCAGGGTAGATTGCGGCCAAATCGGGGGTTCTTGAGACAAGGCATTAAGATTACCTTCGTAATCAAAAACGCGGGATCGATAAATCTAACTGGGAACCCGTTGTACCGCCAGAATTCGGTGTTGACGGGCAGCATCAAATAGCGGCAAATGCCCGTTATCCACTCGATTAATGTGTAACATTTGATTCATTAAGCTAGTAATAAAAGCGGTTTTCCCACTTCTACTCAACCCCGTCACGGCAATTCGTAAAGTACGATCTAAGCCACGATTAACCAGCTCGTTTAATTCTTTTTTTGCAGATGATTTAGCATACTCGTCTTCTTAATATATGACGTCAATAATTGGGAACATTATACCGAAAAATGAAGATGGGCTTAATTTGCTGGAAATAAAAAGAAAAGTGCGGTCACAAAAAAATATATTTTTGAGAATGGGTTTTGCCAACAGCCCCCGAGGGCGAGATAAATCACATAAAGCGATTTATGCATCATTTTCGTTACGTTTTTATTCTGCCAAAAAGCCATGTTGATACATAATGCGTTTTTGCCGTATCGGACATTAAGAACTGGAAAAATAAGCGGGTGATCACATTCTCGCTAAGTTGCGCGGCAGAATATGTCGCCTTGATATTAAATTCGGGTGGGAAATGATGAAAACGCAGATTCTCATTTGCTAATTTGTGCATATAGTTGGCGTAACCAATCATCATGTCAGCATGATTATTCTGTAAGACATACTTGGAAGCAATTTCACCTTTAGGAATCACTACGGCACTATTTTTCACCGCCGACCAACGGCATAGCACGCTGTTTTAATAAACTACCGGAAACAGGATGAAGCTTGTTCTAACAGTTCAAACAGGTGCCAAGTGTAATCCCCGCAGGATCCGCAATAGGCGTGGAGGTTGCCAAACGCAATGATTCATCAAACAAAATATCTAACGTATTGCGATGTTGATAATGTTCGGTATTTAACGTGGTGAGAATAAGTTGATTAAAGGCGAGGATTTGCTGGTTATAAATACATTTCGTGGCAGATAGGATATTGATATTTTGCAAATTGGCACTAATAAAAAAATATCACAGTATTCATCGGCCTCAAGACGTTGTCGCAACAACCCCGCCGGCGCCAAATGTAAATGAACCTCCACCGGGTTTTTCTGCTTGAAAAATCGTCACTAGCTCATTTTAAGACATGACGAAAACTTCCTGCGCTAAAAATCGTTAAATTCAACATTTTTGATCCTATGAAAGCCGCTTAATACGCTGTCGTACACGGGGACAAAATGCGTAAATCCATGGTTTTGATACTGTGCTTCCTGCACCAACATGGGCAAATAAAATAACTGCGTAAGATTCTCGGCAGTCAACACGTCATCAGTGAGGCCAAATAAAACGTTTTGTTTATTCATTAACAAGACTTTGTTAGCCACTGCAACCGCATGATTAGGTTGATGCGTCGTAAATACAATGGTTAATTTATGTTCTTTCACCAACTGTTGCAATAACGATAATACAGTATTTTTGATTCGCTAAATCCAAAGCGGACGTAGGCTCATCCAACAGTATTAATTTGCATTCGGAAACAATGGCGCGTGCAATTAAAATCAGCTGTCGCTGCCCGCCCGAAAGCGAAGCAAATTCGCGATTTGCCAAATGGGTCATGTTCAAATAATCCAGTGCCTGCATGGCGACTTGATAATCATGTGGTTTCGGTTTTGGCAAAAGTATTAATATGGGTTGAGCGCCCCATCAACAGGATATCAATACGGAATAAGCAAAAGGCGAAGAAAAGAATTGCGGCACAAAACCGATAGATTGATACACCTCAATCTTGGATAAAAAGATGAATTGGCTACAGGTAAATTGATTGAAGTGTTAAAAGATCAAGCGATTGAGTATGAAGGTTATTACCTTTACTATCCAAGTCGACGACAAAATTCCCCTCTTTTTAAAGCATTAGTTGATATGTTAAAAATTTAAGAATTGCTTTTTAACAAAAGTGCGGTCATTTTCAGCGGAGAATTTGGATAAACAGCATATTTGCTAGAATATGCATGGAATATATCTTACAATTCGGCATTATTATTTTAAGCATTCACCAGTCTATTGTTATGTTGAATAAAAATCTTTTGCGTCGTTTTTGCTCGCTGTTGCTGTCAATCAGGCAATAGCGGCACCGCGTGTGCCTGAAGAGCTAACCGACAATGGATTGATTTATTGCACCAACGCCACGGGCTTTTCTTTTAACCCGCAAACAGCTGATGCGGGAACCAGTATGAATGTGGTAACAGAGCAGATTTATAACAAACTTTTCGATATTTCCAACACTAGCGCCATTCCAACTCCCGTATTGGCACAATCTTATTCTGTTTCGCCAGATGGCACGGTAATTACCATTCATTTGCGTAAAGGGATTAAATTTCACCGCACTGACTGGTTTAAGCCGACCCGCGATTTCAACGCCGACGATGTGGTGTTTTCGTTAAATCGCGTGCTAGGGTTATGAAACCTATTTACCAACATTGGAACAAAGCTCGGTGGATTATAAAAAAATCCGCAGTATCGCATTTTTCCATGAACAAGCGAAGAAAGTGCGCTTTCCTTATTTTTGAAAGTATTAAACTGAACCAAAAAAATCGAATCGGTGAAAGCATTGAATTCGCACACGGTGCAAATTACATTATTTAAACCTGACGCTTCCATTTTATCTCACTTAGCCAGCCAATATGCCAGTATTTTTCTCGCAGGAATATGCTGTGCAACTTAATGCAGACGATAATTTGGTGCAATTAGATATATTACCGGTGGGAACCGGTCCGTATAGAGTCAAAAATTACTTCCGAAAATCAATATGTACGGTTAGAAAAACGAGGATTATTGGAAAAAAAGACGCCAAAATTAAAGATATTATTATTGATTTATCCACAGATCGTACCGGGCGTTTGGTGAAATTCTTTAACGGCGAATGTCAAATTGCCTCTTACCCGGAAGTGAGTCAATTAGAAACTTATTGAAGAAAAAAATGATAAGCGATATTATGTAAAAACCTCAGATGGCATGAACTTAGCATATTTGGCCTTCAATTTTCAAAAAGTCGCTATTCAAGATGAACAATTGCGCCGCGCCATTGCTCAAGCCATTAATCGTCAACGAATTATTAAAACGATTTATCACAACACCGCAACTGTAGCTAACAACATTATTCCGAATATTTCTTGGGCATCGAGTGTGAATACACCGGATTTTTGCTTATGATTTTAGTCCTGTAGAAGCCCAAAAAGTCTTACAGAATAAACAACTGAATTTGAATATGTGGGTAATAAACGAAGAGCAGGTTTATAACCCTGCGCCCCTTAAAACCGCCGAGCTGATTAAAGAAGATTTAAATAACGTTGGCGTAAACGTAACGATTCGTTCGGTGACGCGTACCCTTTCTCATCGATCAACTCAATAAAAAAATCTGAAGACTACGATATGATTTTTAACCGGTTGGCTTGCGGGAACCTCGATCCCGATAGTTTTTATGCGACCGATTTTTGAGCTGTAGTGCCTCTAATGAAATTACGAATCTGTCCAATTGGTGTAGTGAAAAATTCGATCAATTCATGGATGAGGCATTAGATAGTGCCAATTTGCGTGTACGCGCCAATGCATACAACCAAGCCCAAGAGCTGATTTTGTCAGAATTACCAATTATCCCAATTGCCAATGTAAAGCGGGTGTTGGTTGCCAGTTCAAGGGTACAGCACATTGAAAATGAGCCCCTTCGGTAGTCTTAATTTTTCTACATTGTCGTTACGTAAAAGGACTGAAATAATGCTTAATTCTTTAATTCGACAATGTATTTTTCTGCTTGTAACATGCTTTGTGTTGTCGCTGTTGAGTTACATTATTTTAATGCAGGATCCATTGAATGCTGAGTTGGCCACCCCACACTTTTTATAACGGTTATATTTATTATTTAACCAACCTTACCCAAGGCGATTTAGGCATTAGTTATAACGGCGGACAACCTTTAAGGTCGACAATTTTGACGGTGCTACCGCCCACCCTTGAATTATGTTTTTGTGCCATTTTACTGGCCGTAATTTTCGGCATTCCTTTGGGTTTAATCGGCGCCATTTACCAATCCCATTTCATTGGAAAAAAACCATCCGCACTTTATCTGCTGTCGGTATGGCATTGCCGGTATTTTTGGATTGCGCCGATTTTTACTTTATGTCTCTGCTATTAATTCATGGGAAATTTCTGCTATTGGCCAATATAATTTGCTCTATGAAATCAAGCCGATTACCGGCTTTTCCAATTATCGATGTTTGGTTTGTAAATGAGCCTTATCGTCTGAAAATTATTCAAAACGTACTCCAACATTTGGCATTACCAACCTTAGTACTAACTATTTTACCGACAATGGAAATCGTACGTTTAGTGCAACAACGGGCAGAAACAATTTTTGAGCAAAATTATGTAAAAGTGGCTACCACCCGAGGTTGGTCAACATTTAAAGTCTTACGCAAATATGTTTTGCGCAACACCTTACCGATATTAATTCCGCAAATGACCCGCCTCTTTACCTTAGTCATTACACAATGTATGTTGGTTGAAAGCACGTTGGGTTGGCCGGGCATTGGACGTTGGTTGATTGATGCAGTTACACAGCAGGATTACAACAGTATTTCAGCCGGCATTATCATTATCGGACTTTGTATTATTTTTTATTAAAATACTCTCCGAAGGACTGATCTTTATTTTTAGATCCGTTAAATAAGAAGGGCTGGCATGCGAGATAGAGAACCTAAAGATTTTCGCGAAAGCGCTGACATTAAAAGCAGATTTGGGACTTGTTCCGCAAAGATCGTATTGCGCTATTTGGTTTCTATGCACTTTTGTTGCTAATTTTGACCGCACTTTTTAGCCCGTTCATTGCGCCTTATTCCAGTGACACCCAATTTGTCGGACGAGGAATTAATGCCGCCATCTTGGGCTAGTAATGGGGAAATAGCTTATTTCTTAGGCACGGACGATATTGGACGGGATGTGCTTAGCCAATTATTATCGGCACCAGTTATACTGTTGGAGCGGCCCTCATTGTTGTACTTATTACGGCATTCATTGGTGGTGGACTAGGCATTTTTAGCCGGCATGTCGCAGGGCATAAAATCTCGTGTATTAGGTCATTTTTAGACGCTTTTCTCACTATTCCCGTGTTGTTAGTTGCCATTATTATCGCTACCTTGATGGAGCCTAGCCTGTTTAATGCCATGCTTGCAATTACCTTGGCATTGTTACCTTACTTCGTACATGAAATTTATCACAGCATTCAGTTGGAATTGAAAAAGAATATGTATTGATGTTGCGCTTAGACGGCATTTCCAAATGGGTTCTGCTCAAAGACACTATCTTGCCCAATATTGCCGTTCAATATATTCAAGAAATCTCACGAGCATTCACTATTGCCATTTTGGACATTAGTGCCTTAAGTTTTATTGCGTTAGGTGCGCAACGTCCCGCTCAGAATGGGGAGCTATGATAAAAGATTCTTTGGAATTAATTTATTTGGCACCATGGACGGTGATTCTCCCCGGATTAGCGATTATTTTCAGCGTATTAATCGGTTTGGTTTTCAGCAACGGATTATGTCGCGCCATTACAAAATATTACGAGTAGGTAAACATGGCATTATTGGATATTCGCAATCTTCGTATCGATATTAAAAACACCATCAGGTCTCATACGCATAGTTGATAATGTTAGCTTCACACTCAACGAAGGTGAGATTTGCGGCCTTGTAGGAGAATCCGGCTCAGGCAAAAGTTTAATCACAAAGTAATTTGTAATGCTTTTTAAGGATTCTTGGATTGTTACTGCTGATCGCTTCCGTTTTAACGATATTGAGCTGTTAAAACTCACACCAACACAACGTCGCAAAATCGTAGGAAAAGAAATTTCCATGGTGTTTCAAGATCCGCTCACTTGTCTCGACCCTAGCCAAAAATCGGCAAACAACTAATTCAAAGCATCCCGGGATGGACATTTTAAAGGACATTGGTGGCAACGTTTATTAGGTTGGAGAAAACGCCGTGCCATTGAATTGTTACATCGAGTGGGAATAAAAGAACATAAAGATATTATGAGTAGCTACCCCCATGAACTTACTGAGGGGGAAGGGCAAAAGGTGATGATTGCCATTGCTGTAGCTAACCAACCGCGTTTATTAATTGCTGATGAACCGGCCAATTCCGTGGAATCCATTACGCGCGTACAAATCTTTAAGCTATTATCCAGCATGAACCAAAACCAAGGTACATCCATCCTGCTTGCTAGCAACGACATTAACAGTATTAGCGAATGGTGCAATTCATTTATTGTGCTTTACTGCGGACAAAACGCAGAATCGGGGCCAAAAGAAAGCATTCTGGAAAACCCACACCACCCATATACACAGGCTTTATTACATTCGATTCCGGATTTTACCCAACCCTTACCCTTTAAAGGCCATTTAGGCACATTAAAAGGTACGGTCCCTTTACTGGAACAAATGCCTATGGGTTTGTCGTCTTGGACCGCGTTGCCCGTTTGCTCAAAAAAATGTATCGTAAAACCGACCGCACTTCGTATTAAACAACATGAATTTTTTTGCCATTTCCCAATAAATCTGCGGGAAAAAGAAAATCAAAGAAAAAGAGCTCATTCAACCCTTAACACTAAGCACTGATAAGCCGGAATAAAGGAAAACACGTATGCCATTATTACAAGTAGAAGATCTGACAAAATCTTTTAAAGACAGTTTCGGCTTATTCGGTACCGGCCATTTTTCATGCAGTTGAAGGAATTACTTTACATTAGAAGCCGGCAAAAACTCTTGCAATTATCGGCCGTAATGGCTCCGGAAAATCAACTCTGGCAAAAATGATCGTGGGTATAACACAGCCTACTTCAGGTAAAAATTTTTATTTAAAGACAAGGAATTAACATTCGGCGATTATAACTATCGAGCCAAACATATTCGCATGGTATTCCAAGATCCTAACACCGCGTTTAATCCACGCTTAAATGTAGGGCAAATATTAGATGCGCCGTTACGCTTAACCACCCATCTGAATGAACAACAACGCAATCAAAAGATTTTTGATATTTTAAAATTAGTCGGAATGCACCCGGATCATACCAATATCAAAATTAACACGCTTTCCGTTAGTCAAAAACAGCGTATTGCCCTCGCACGCGCATTGATTTTAGATCCGCAAATTATCATTATTGACGATGCTCTCGGCTCACTAGATGCCACAGTCAAAACACAGTTAACTAATTTAATGTTAAAACTACAGGAAAAAAATTTGGGTTAGCCTATATTTATGTAGGGGCAACATTTGGGGATCATAAAACATATCGCCGATGAGGTTTTGGTAATGGAAGACGGTAAAAATGATTGAATATGGCAACACTTATTCCTTATTTACTGCACCTAAAACTGATGTCACAAACGGTTGATCGAAAGCCATTTTAGTAAAATTTTAGACGAGATCTTCGTGGGTGATAATCTCCTTGCAACACCATAACAGCGCGGTGAAAAATTTAGATTTTCTTTATCCGACTAAAACACTATACTTTAGCTCCATAAATTTCACCACTAGGAGCGAAATAATGAATCCCTACCTAAGCCAATTAGCCAATTTCTAAAAAGAAAAAAACATATTGTGAGCTTTACAGCACATTATCGAGAAGATTTTTGGGCAGCCAACTGTTTCTACGCTTTTGATGAGCAAAAAGTACGCTTAATTGTGATGACAAAAAGCAACAACCCGCCACGCACAACTTATGTTAAAGAATGATCATATTGTGGGAACTATCGCCGGTCAACCGAACAAAATTAAGGATATGGAAGCATTCAATTCACAGCCTTAGCGCACTTGCTGGAAAATCAAGAAGAACGCAAAAAAGCCTTTGAAATTTACATAAAAAAACAACCACTCGCCAAATTAGTCAATAGTGATATTTGGGAAATTTCATTTACCGAGATCAAACATACATCAAATAAATTGATTTTTTGCCAACAAAACCCATTGGATAAGAGAAAAAATCAATAACCCACACTTATAAAAACATCCCAAAAACCAACCGCACTTTCAATCACTTCAAAGTGCGGTTTTTCTTGTTCGCTAAATTTCCCGGTTATCTCTCCGTTATCTCTTTAAGTGATAACTTGTCATTCTCTTACTTTTCCCTTTTTCTCTCTCTTTTTGGCCTTTAGTCCTTCTTCAACCTTTAACTTAATCCTGTTTGTCCGCTTTGCCCAAAAACAAAAAACCCCCGATGCATGCACATCAGGGGTCTATATTCAACAGCGGTGACCTACTCTCACATGGGAATATCCCACACTACCATCGGCATTACGGCGTTTCACTTCTGAGTTCGGTATGGATTCAGGTGGGCCCACCGCATTATCGCCGCCAAAAATTCGGTCGATGACTTTACTTCCGTCTTCTCGTATTCTCTATCCTTCAAACCAAAACAAGCTGACTCTCAACTTTCTCTTAGTATCATCACCTCTATTCCCGGTGAATCACCTACAGTCTCTCTTTATTCTCTCTTAACTGCTACCCACCCAATTCCGCTCTCATGCCTCAGGTCTCCCCAAAAAAACACTTGAGCGTTGTATGGCTAAGCCTCTCGGGCAATTAGTACATGTTAGCTCAATGGCTCGCACCACTTACACACCAGACCTATCTACGTCTTAGTCTTAAACAACCCTTACAGATTTTAAATCTGGGAGAACTCATCTCTTGGCAAGTTTCGTGCTTAGATGCTTTCAGCACTTATCTCTTCCGCACTTAGCTACCCGGCAATGCGTCTGGCGACACAACCGGAACACCAGCGGTGCGTCCACTCCGGTCCTCTCGTACTAGGAGCAGCCCCAACCAATTCTCCAACGCCCACGGCGAATAGGGACCGAACTGTCTCACGACGTTCTAAACCCAGCTCGCGTACCACTTTAAATGGCGAACAGCCATACCTGGGACCTACTTCAGCCCCAGGATGTGATGAGCCGACATCGAGGTGCCAAACACCGCCGTCGATATGAACTCTTGGGCGGTATCAGCCTGTTATCCCCGGAGTACCTTTTATCCGTTGAGCGATGGCCCTTCCATGCAGAACCACCGGATCACTATGACCTACTTTCGTACCTGCTCGACTTGTCTGTCTCGCAGTTAAAGCGCTTATACCATTGCACTAACCTGACGATGTCCGACCGTCATTAGCAAACCTTCGTGCTCCTCCGTTACTCTTTGGGGAGGAGACCGCCCCAGTCAAACTACCCACCAGACACTGTCCGAGACCACGTTTCGTAATCTTCGTTAGAACATCAAACGTTAAAGGGTGGTATTTCAAGGACGACTCCACAATCACTGGCGTGACTGCTTCAAAGTCTCCCACCTATCCTACACATCAAAATTCAATGTTCAGTGTCAAGCTATAGTAAAGGTTCACGGGGTCTTTCCGTCTAGCCGCGGGTACACCGCATCTTCACGGCGATTTCAATTTCACTGAGTCTCGGGTGGAGACAGCCTGGCCATCATTATGCCATTCGTGCAGGGTCGGAACTTACCCGACAAGGAATTTCGCTACCTTAGGACCGTTATAGTTACGGCCGCCGTTTACTGGGGCTTCGATCAAAGTGCTTCTCTTGCGATAACACCATCAATTAACCTTCCAGCACCGGGCAGGCATCACACCCTATACGTCCACTTTCGTGTTTGCAGAGTGCTGTGTTTTTAATAAACAGTTGCAGCCAGCTGGTATCTTCGACCGGTTCAACCTTCAGGGCAAGCCCTTACAATCTACGCCGGCGCACCTTCTCCCGAAGTTACGGTGCTATTTTGCCTAGTTCCTTCACCCGAGTTCTCTCAAGCGCCTGAGTATTCTCTACCTGACCACCTGTGTCGGTTTTTCAGTACGGTTTAGATAAACCTGAAGCTTAGTGGCTTTTTCCTGGAAGTGTGGTATCGGTTACTTCAGCTCCGTAGAGCCTCGTCATCATCTCTCAGTGTTAAGGGAGTCCGGATTTGCCTAAACTCCCCACCTACCAGCAAACGACCATATCCAACAGGTCGATAACCTAACCTTCTCCGTCCCCACATCGCAGTTTATCCAAGTACGGGAATATTAACCCGTTTCCCATCGACTACGCTTTTCAGCCTCGCCTTAGGGGCCGACTCACCCCTGCCCCGATTAACGTTGGACAGGAACCCTTGGTCTTCCGGCGAACGGGTTTTTCACCCGTTTTATCGTTACTTATGTCAGCATTCGCACTTGTGATACGTCCAGCAAACCTCTCGATTCACCTTCTTCCGCTTACACAACGCTCCCCTACCCAACAGTATTGCTACTGATGCCGCAGCTTCGGTGCTATATTTGAGCCCCGTTACATCTTCCGCGCAGGCCGACTCGACTAGTGAGCTATTACGCTTTCTTTTAAATGATGGCTGCTTCTAAGCCAACATCCTAGCTGTCTAAAGCCTTCCCACTTCGTTTCCCATAATATAGACTTTGGGACCTTAGCTGGCGGTCTGGGTTGTTTCCCTCTCACGACGGACGTTAGCACCCGCCGTGTGTCTCCTGAGTATCACTCTTCGGTATTCGCAGTTTGCATCGGGTTGGTAATCCGGGATGGACCCCTAGCCGAAACAGTGCTCTACCCCCGAAGGTGTCCGCTCAAGGCTCTACCTAAATAGATTTCGGGGAGAACCAGCTATCTCCCGGTTTGATTGGCCTTTCACCCCCAGCCACAAGTCATCCGCTAATTTTTCAACATTAGTCGGTTCGGTCCTCAGTTAGTGTTACCCAACCTTCAACCTGCCCATGGCTGAGATCACCGGGTTTCAGGGTCTATACCTTGCAACTAATCGCCCAGTTAAGACTCGGTTTTCCCTTCGGCTCCCCCTATTCGGTTAACCTCGCTACAAAATATAAGTCGCTGACCCATTATACAAAAGGTACGCAGTCACCCTTGCGGGCTCCCACTGCTTGTACGTACAAGGTTTCAGGTTCTATTTCACTCCCCTCACCGGGGTTCTTTTCGCCTTTCCTTCACAGTACTGGTTCACTATCGGTCAATCAGGAGTATTTAGCCTTGGAGGATGGTCCCCCATCTTCAAACAGGATATCACGTGTCCCGCCTTACTTGTCGTTAGCTTAGTACCATAACCTGGACTTCGAGTACGGGGCTATCACCCTGTGTCGCTGTGCTTCCCAGCACATTCCTCTGTCTCTGTCATTATCACTAACAGGCTCCTTCGCGTTCGCTCGCCGCTACTAACGAAATCTCGGTTGATTTCTTTTTCCTCAGGGTACTTAGATGTTTCAGTTCTCCCGGTTCGCCCTCATTATCCTATGGATTCAGATAATGATAGTGGGTTCTTCACCCACTGGGTTTCCCCATTCGGACATCTTGGATTAAACGCCTCTTATCGACTCATCCAAGCTTTTTCGCAGATTAGCACGTCCTTCGTCGCCTCTGATTGCCAAGGCATCCACCTTGTACGCTTTGTCCTTAACCATACAACCTCAAGTATTCTTATAATTAATTCAATTTCATAAACTTAAAAGTTAATTTAAATCTAAAATCCACTTAAAATCACAACATTGAATCGAAAACACTTAACGTCGCTAAGCAGTAACAGTTAATTTATTAAGAGCAATCGCCTTTTTATCAATTACTCTCACTCAGACTTTCTTGAAAGTCTCGTTTTCAGCTTGTTTCCGGTTTGTTAAAGAACAGGTTTTATAAAGAAGATGAATAATCATCTTTTATATGGCGTCCCCACGAGATTCGAACCCCGGTTACCGCCGTGAAAGGGCGATGTCCTAGAGCCTCTAGACGATGGGGACAACATATAAAGATGCTCTCTTTCTTCCTTTGCTTTGCTCTTCTCTTGTCTACAATCATCAGCCAAACTGTGTGGACACTTAAGTTCGTCTTTTCGGTAAGGAGGTGATCCAACCGCAGGTTCCCCTACGGTTACCTTGTTACGACTTCACCAGTCATGAATCATACCGTGGTAAACGCCCTCCCGAAGGTTAAGCTATCTACTTCTGGTACAACCCACTCCCCATGGTGTGACGGGCGGTGTGTACAAGGCCGGGAACGTATTCACCGCGACATTCTGATTCGCGATTACTAGCGATTCCGACTTCATGGAGTCGAGTTGCAGACTCAATCCGGACTTAGACGTACTTTGTGAGATTCACTCCACCTCGCGGCTTCGTCGCCCTCTGTATACGCCATTGTAGCACGTGTGTAGCCCTACTCGTAAGGGGCCATGATGACTTGACGTCATCCCCACCTTCCTCCGGTTTATCACCGGCAGTCTCCTTTGAGTTCCCGACCCTAATCGCTGGCAACAAAGGATAAGGGTTGCGCTCGTTGCGGGACTTAACCCAACATTTCACAACACGAGCTGACGACAGCCATGCAGCACCTGTCTCATGGTTCCCGAAGCACTCTCATATCTCTACAAGATTCCATGGATGTCAAGAGTAGGTAAGGTTCTTCGCGTTGCATCGAATTAAACCACATGCTCCACCGCTTGTGCGGGCCCCCGTCAATTCATTTGAGTTTTTAACCTTGCGGCCGTACTCCCCAGGCGGTCGATTTATCACGTTAGCTACGGGCACCAAGCTCAAAGCCCAATCCCCAAATCGACAGCGTTTACAGCGTGGACTACCAGGGTATCTAATCCTGTTTGCTCCCCACGCTTTCGCACATGAGCGTCAGTACATTCCCAAAGGGGCTGCCTTCGCCTTCGGTATTCCTCCACATCTCTACGCATTTCACCGCTACGTGGAATTCTACCCCTCCCTAAAGTACTCTAGACCCCCAGTCTGAAATGCAATTCCCAGGTTAAGCCCGGGGATTTCACACCTCATAAAAGTCCGCCTGCGTGCCCTTTACGCCCAGTTATTCCGATTAACGCTCGCACCCTCCGTATTACCGCGGCTGCTGGCACGGAGTTAGCCGGTGCTTCTTCTGTGATTAACGTCAATCGTGATGCCTATTAAACATCACGCCTTCCTCGTCACCGAAAGAACTTTACAACCCGAAGGCCTTCTTCATTCACGCGGCATGGCTGCGTCAGGGTTGCCCCCATTGCGCAATATTCCCCCACTGCTGCCTCCCGTAGGAGTCCGGGCCGTGTCTCAGTCCCGGTGTGGCTGGTCATCCTCTCAGACCAGCTAGGGATCGTCGGCTTGGTGAGGCCATTACCCTACCAACTACCTAATCCCCACTTGGGTTCATCCTATGGCATGTGGCCCGAAGGTCCCACACTTTCATCTCTCGATTCTACGCGGTATTAGCGACGGTTTCCCGTCGTTATCCCCTCCATAAGCCAGATCCCAAGCATTACTCACCCGTCCGCCACTCGTCAGCATAAGTACAAGTACTTACCTGCTACCGTTCGACTTGCATGTGTTAAGCCTGCCGCCAGCGTTCAATCTGAGCCATGATCAAACTCTTCAATTCAAAAAGTTTAATCGCTCAATACTGCTAGCTAATTAATCTATCTATAAATAAACGATTGTTTCGTAGCACTATTCAGTTCAATTTTAAAATTCTTTTTAAAAACAGATCTTCAAGTGCCCACACAGTTTGTCTGATTGATTGTTAAAGAACAAAAAAACGACGCGCTGTTTAGTGCTTTACAACGGCGCGTCGTTGTGAGAGCGTATTATAGGCTTTTATTCAACCCTTGCAACCCCTTTTTGCAATTTTTGCAAAATATTTTTTTCGATTGATTATTTTTGTTAAAACTAATGCTCTATTCAATAAAATTAGCATAAAAAAAGTGCAGTGAATTTTCGCTATGTTAAAAAAACGTTCGGAAAATCTACCGCACTTTTATTTCTTTAAAATGACTTATTCAATACTTCTCTCAATGCTGAGCCGATTTGTGCTAAACTTCTGACAGTTTTTACCGGCAGCTTCAAAGGGCTGCGAATTTCTCATCGGCGGTGCCTTTACCGCCACTAATGATAGCACCGGCGTGTCCCATACGCTTACCTTTGAGGTGCGGTAACACCTGCGATGTAGCTTACAACAGGTTTGGTCACATGCTCTTTAATGAACGCCGCCGCTTCTTCCTCTGCCGAACCGCCGATTTCACCAATCATCACAATCGCTTCGGTTTGCGGATCGTCTTGGAATAATTTCAAAATATCTACAAAACTAGAACCCGGAATTGGGTCACCGCCGATACCAACACATGTAGATTGACCAAAAGCCTTCGTCTGTGGTTTGTTTCACCGCTTCATAAGTCAAGGTGCCGGAACGGGAAACGATACCGATTTTACCTTTTTATGAATATGGCCCGGGCATAATACCGATTTTGCATTCTTCCGGTGTAATCACGCCAGAACAGTTTGGTCCAATCATGCGTACACCGGTTTGATTTAAACGTTGTTTTACCACCAACATATCAAGAGTTGGGATGCCTTCAGTAATACAAACAATCAATTTAATGCCTGCATCAATGGCTTCTAAAATGGCATCTTTACAACCTGGCGCAGGCACATAAATTACCGTTGCGGTGGCACCGGTAGCTTCTACCGCTTCGCGTACCGTATTGAAAACCGGTAAGCCCTAAATGGGTTGTGCCGCCTTTATTTGGAGAAACACCGCCAACTAATTTTTGTTCCGTAAGCTAATGCCTGTTCGGAATGAAATGTACCTTGACCACCAGTGAAACCTTGGCAAATGACCTTTGTATCTTTATTAATTAAAATTGACATTTTTACTCCTTACGCATGACCATTTGCCGCTTTTCACAGACTCTACCGCTGCATCCGTTAAGGTTTGCGCCGCAATAATATTCAAACCGCTGTTCGCTAAAATTTCACGCCCTAATGGCGCGTTATTACCTTCTAAACGCACCACAACCGGCACGTTCACACCCACTTCATTTACTGCCGCGATAATCCCTTCTGCAATGAGATCACAACGCACGATACCGCCGAAAATATTGACGAGCACCGCTTTCACATTTTTATCGGAAAGAATGATTTTTGAAGGCTTCTGCAACGCGTTCTTTGGTTGCGCCGCCACCTACATCCAAGAAGTTCGCAGGTTGACCGCCGTGTAGCTTCACAATATCCATCGTGCCCATAGCAAGCCCGGCGCCGTTTACCATGCAACCAATATTACCGTCTAATGCCACATAGTTGAGTTGGAAACTTTCAGCCAAGGCTTCACGCGGATCGTCTTGACTTGGATCTTGCATTGCGGCTAACGCAGGTTGGCGATATAGCGCATTGCTATCCACCACAATTTTGGCATCTAAACAAAGGAGATTGCCCTCTTTTTGTGACCACAAGCGGATTCACTTCTAATAAAGACAAAATCTTTTTCTACGAACATTTTTGCCATTTGGTGAAAAGATATACAAATTGTTTAACCTGCTCGCCTTTTTAAAACCTAATTTGAACGCAAGCTCACGACCTTGATACGGCATGCCGCCGGTCAGCGGGTCAATCGCCATTTTATGTAATAAGTGCGGTGTTTTTTTCAGCGACTTCTTCAATGTTAATGCCACCTTCGGTGGACACCATGAAAGACCACACGTTGCGAAGCGCGATCAATACGGCACCTAAGTACAACTCACGTTCAATTTGTGCTTTTTCCTCTACATAAATGGTATTTACCGGCTGACCATTGGCATCAGATTGGAAAGTTACCAAGCGCTGTCCCAACCATTTATTGGCAAATTCTCTCACTTCCGCTTCATTGCGCACGAGTTTCACACCGCCCGCTTTGCCACGTCCTCCTGCATGCACTCGACGTTTGATAACCCATCCGTCACCGTCCAGATGCTTAATGGCGTCTGCTGCTTCGTCTGCTGTTGAACAAGCAATCCCTTTGCTGACAGGCAATTGGTATTCGACAAAAAGTTGCTTACTTTGATATTCATGTAGATTCATAAAAAAATCCTTGGTTAAATGCACTAATTTGCGTAATAACTTGTCTCGAGACAATAAAGAACCGCCTGTCTTACAAACAAGCGGTTCTTCTCTTTTAAATTTCTAACAATAATCTGGTTGGATCTTCCAACAATTCTTTGACTGTTACCAAGAAACCCACAGATTCGCGGCCGTCAATTAAACGGTGATCATAGCTTAGCGCCAGGTACATCATTGGACGAATCACCACTTGGCCATCAATAGCCACCGGACGATCTTTAATGGCGTGCATACCCAAAATCGCACTTTGCGGCGGGTTGATGATTGGCGTGGACATTAAGGAACCGAACACACCGCCGTTAGTGATCGTAAAGTTACCGCCGGTTAAATCTTCCACGGTCAATTTGCCATCACGGCCTTTTTCTGCCAACGCCTTAATAGATTTTTCAATTTCCGCCATAGAAAGTTTGTCACAATCACGCAATACCGGCGTCACCAAACCGCGAGGCGTAGAAACGGCAATACTTACGTCAAAATAGTTGTGATAAACCACGTCATCACCGTCAATGGAGCATTCACTTCCGGATAACGTTTTAAGGCTTCCACTACAGCTTTAATGTAGAAAGACATAAAAACCCAAACGTACGCCATGTTGTTTTTCAAATTTTTTCACCATATTGTTTACGCAAACTCATAATCGGTTGCATATCCACTTCATTGAATGTGGTTAACATGGCAGTGTTATTTTTGGCTTCCAACAAACGTTCTGCAATGCGTTTACGCAAACGGGTCATCGGCACGCGTTTTTCGCTGCGGGCGGCATAAGAGACGGTGCTGACGGTATTTTCTACCGGTTTCACAGCAGCGGCACGTTTTGCAATAACCGCTTCGACGTCTTCACGGGTGATACGACCGCCCACGCCAGTCCCTTTCACCTCAGTGGCTTGTACATCATGTTCCGCCAATAAACGGCGAACTCCCGGGCTTAACACATCAGAGGTATGAGGCTCATCCGGCACTTCGGTACGACGATCCGCCGGGGTCGGTTCTGCCGTTTTTTCCATTGCTGCAGCAGCTGCTGAAACAGAATCCTCCAACGTACCGAGCAATTGTTTGCTCACGACAGTAACACCCTCACCTTGCAAAATTTCGGTAATAATGCCATCCGCTTGCGCCGGCACTTCAAGCACCACTTTGTCGGTTTCAATTTCCACAATCACTTCATCACGTTTCACCGCATCCCCTGCTTTTTTTATGCCAAGTGGCAACGGTGGCATCGGCAACTGACTCAGGCAAATCCGGCACGAGAATTTCAATAGTCATGATTTTTATTCCTTTTTGTGTATTCATTTCGCTAAGTATCAATTTATTGCACTTAAAGTGCGGTCGTTTTTCAAGACGTTTTTTTAACGGAAAAAAACAGTTTTTAAAATCCACCGCACCTTACGTCATTCGTTATTAAAGCGTTAAGGCATCTTCCACCAATTGCTGTTGCTGTTTAGTATGCAAAGACAAATAACCTACCGCAGGTGACGCAGATGCCGGACGGCCGGCGTAAGTTAATTTTTGCTTTTGTTGGAATCACCGCTTCAAAGTTATGTTTGCTGCTATACCAAGCACCTTGATTTAACGGCTCTTCTTGGCACCACACCACATCTTTTACATGAGCATATGGGGCAAGCACCGCTTTGACGTCTTCGTGTGGGAACGGATAAAGTTGTTCAATACGAATAATAGCGACATTGGTTTGCCCGTTTTTACGGCGTTGTTCAATAAATCGTAATATACCTTACCGGCACACATCACGACACGTTTCACTTTTTTCGGATCAAGTTCATCAATTTCACCGATAACCGTTTGGAACGTTCCGTTGACCAATTCTTCCATACTGGACACCGCTAACGGATGACGCAATAAGGATTTCGGCGAGATACCAATTAATGGACGACGCATTTTACGAATGGCTTGGCGACGTAACATATGATAAACCTGAGCCGGCGTCGACGGAATGCACACCTGCATATTTTTGCTCCGCGCAAAGTTGTAAATAACGTTCCAAACGGGCCGAAGAGTGTTCCGGCCCTTGTCCTTCATAGCCGTGCGGAAGCAACATGACCAAAGCCGCACATTCTTCCCCACTTTTTGTTCGCCTGAACTGATAAATTGGTCAATGACGATTTGAGCACCGTTGGCGAAATCGCCGAATTGCGCTTCCCAAATGGTAAGGGTTTTCGGATCCGTTGTGGCATAACCATATTCAAAAGCCAACACGCCTTCTTCCGTCAATACGGAATCCCATACCTCAAAGCGACCTTGATTGGCGTGCAATTGGGTTAATGGCACATAGCCGGTACCGTCTTTTTGATTATGCACCACAGCATGACGATGGAAAAAAATGTGCCTCGACCCGCGTCTTCACCGGATAAACGCACATGAGTGCCTTCATCTAATAAGCTGGCATATGCCATAGTTTCGGCCATTCCCCAGTCTAATGGTTTCTTGCCTTTTTGCCATTTCCGCACGATCCGCATAGATTTTTTTCGACACGCGGATGCGGCTGCACATAATCAGGATATTGAGACACCCGTTTTGCCAACGTTTTAAAACGCTTAATTGGGAAATGGCTTTCATATGGTGTTGTCCAATCGTAGTTAAGATATTGCAACCAATCCACTTTTGCCATATCCATTGGGCGCCATTCCGGCACAACACATTCACCGTTATCTAAAAGCATCACGGTACAAATTGGAGATTTCAGTGGCATCTTCTTCAGTAATCACGCCTTCTTGAATTAAACGATTGGCGTACACCTTCGGCGGTGTCGGGTGTTTTTTTGATAATGCCATACATCATCGGCTGGGTAGCTAATGGTTCATCAGCTTCGTTGTGGCCATGACGACGATAAGAAATTAAATCAATGAAAATATCCCGTTTAAAGACAGCACGATATTCCACCGCCATTCGGGCGGCAAACGCAACTGCCTCCGGATCATCGCCGTTCACGTGAATAATTGGCGCTTGAATCATTTTCGCAATGTCAGTACAAAAATTCGGTAGAACGGGTATCGTTCGGGTTAGAGGTCGTGAAACCGATTTGGTTGTTGATCACAATACGAATCGTACCGCCCACCTTATAACCGCGAGCATTGGACATATTCAGTGTTTCTTGCACGATACCCTGACCTGTTACCGCAGAATCGCCATGTACGGTAATTGCTAACACTTTGTTATGTTCTTTATCTTGTTTACGGGTTTGTCTCGCACGTACGGAACCAATAACGACCGGGCTCACAATTTCCAAGTGAGACGGGTTAAAAGCAAGTGTCAGATGCACTTTTTTTATCATCTACCGCAAAATCGGAGGAGAAACCTTGGTGATATTTCACATCGCCGGTGCGCTTGTTATCAGCATGTTTACCGGCAAACTCATCAAATAATTCGCTCGGACGTTTACCGAAGACGTTGACTAACATATTTAGACGACCACGATGTGCCATCCCCAACACCACATCATCCATACCGTTACGGCTGGCGTGGCGGATGATCTCTTTCATCATCGGAATAAACGCATCGCTTCCTTCCAAAGAGAAACGCTTTGCTCCGGGAATTTCGCCCTAAATAACGCTCTAAACCGTCCGCCGCCGTTAATTCTTTCAGCAAATTGATTTTTCGTCTTTACTGAAAAAGCGGCTGTTCAATCCATTTTTCTTGTTTGCTTTGCAACCAATTACGCTGTTCCATATCATGAATGTGCATAAACTCGAGACCAATGTTACCACAATAGGTTGCTTTCAAATCGCGGGCTAAATCACTGGGTTTAATGCTTTCTTTGCCATAAACGGCATAGTCAATATTGAAACTTTCATCCAAATCGGCGTCGGTTAATCCATGTTGATGATAATCTAATTCAGGTACAGAGGAAGTTTTCCAACGGTAATAATTGAGGGGGTCAAGTGTGGCTTCAATGTAGCCACGAGAACGGTATGCGTTAATGAACTGTAAAACTTTGACTAATTTCGCACTCGCTTCCGGGTCAATCACGGTAACGCTCTGCCCTCAGATTTTTCTCGCGCTAAACGACGGAAATAATCGCGTACTGTCGAATGGGGTTGCTCAGGTGCGGTGGATTTTGGCAACGTTTTCGAAAATCGCCTGCCAACTGGCATCCACGCTTTTCGGGTCTTCAAGATAGCGTTCATAAAGATCCTCAATATAAGACTGATTCGCTCCACCTAATGCACTAGAGGTGAGCAATTCCTGTAAAGAATGCTGCATACATACCACCTTTAAATTAATACGCTAACAAACAACGTGACGATAGATAAACATAGAAGAGTTCTACTCTTCAGAGAGGACACATTATGCCTGAGAAATAAAATCCATACTGTGATCCAGATTTGAATTTTTACAAAAATAACTTTTTATCTCCTTTTTGGCTACAAGTGCAGTGAACAAACGCGATGTTATAATGGAAAAATGCCGTATTTTTCACCGCACTTCATTTGTAAAAACAATTACTCCGCTTTTACATAAGGATTTGTTTGCTTTTTCGGTGCCAATCGTAGTGTAAGGGCCATGACCGGCAACAATAATCATATCATCCCCCAAGGGATATAACTTTTCACGAATAGACGCAATAATCTCTTCATAGCTTCCGCCAGAAAAATCCGTACGACCAATGCCGCTTTTTGAATAATACATCACCGGTAAAAGCGATGCGTTTTTGATGCTCGATAAAACCGATATGGCCAGGCGTATGGCCGGGCAAATGTAATACTTCAAAGGTAAAATCGCCTATCGTTAACACTTCCCCTTCCTGATCCAACCAACGATCAGGTTCAAAAAGCAGCCACTTCAAATAAGGTACCGAACTTTTTCCGATTGTTGCGGCAGGCTTTTTAAACCAATAATCGTCTTTGGAATTTGAACCTAAAATTTGCACATTGAAATGTTGCTTCAACTTTTCTGCCGCGCCGACATGATCCAAATGGCCGTGCGTAAGCAAAAATCACCTGTAAATTCAATCCTAATTCTTCAATACGCTTAATGAGTTTATCGGCCTCACCACCCGGATCAATAATAGCAGCATTGTTATTCTCATCCCAAATTAATGAACAATTTTTGCTGAAATGCCGTCACCGGAATAATTTCAATATTCATCGTCTCTCCCTGTTACCTTGTATAAAAAAACCGCAACAAAGTGCGGTTCAAAAATTGACTATTTTTCACTAGCTGCCATTCCATGTACGAACCGGACCGGTGTCCATGTGAACAAAAATTACTGCGTGGATAATAACCTACTCCACCATCTTGCAGAGATTGTACCGCATCACGCAATTTTGCTAATGGTACACCATCAATCCGGAAATCAATGGCCTGACCACGAATATGATAGCTATTGCTTGCCACACCACGACTACGACGGTGCATTGCAGCGTTACTGGCGGCAGAGCGATAACCACAAATAATTTGAATTTCGGTGTTGCGCAAACCTAACTGTTGCTGAACCCGATAGAATTTTTGTAAACAACTGTGGATCCATTTTATGTACCTGATTGGTACGTTTATCACGTAGGAAATGATCAAGAGTCGTAACGTATTGGCACTGAAACCACGACCAAGGGCAAATTCAGCGCTAATTTTTCCCCGGTATTGATGTTGCGAAAACTCAACATTCGCGGTCTTGGTGTTGAAACCGCTGCTAACACTGTATCAGGCAATAATGCTGCGCCCAACACAATTCCTCCTAGCGATAACCACTTACGACGGCCATGGTTAGTAGTACTCATCTTTTATTCCTAAATATTGTTACAAATCGTTGTTTTTGACTGATTCCGCCAAACTTAGTTCAACCCATAATTACTGAACATATTGCTTTAAAACATCCCAGTCAATATAGCTCAAATTCGGGGCTTTGTCATAACCGTAAATATCCGGCAAAAGTATGAACTTGATCTTTATCAACCCATGCGGTGACATAATATAAAAAGACCGGATTATCGGATTTAATACTGGCTGATGTGGTTTTTCGACTTTTCAACACACTTTGTTTTTCGTTCATCGCTCCAACCTGCCTCTTTCAACAAAATTGTCGCCAGTTGATCGGATTTTTCCACACGCACACAACCGGAACTTAAATCACGTTTTTATTACCAAATAAGTTGCGTTTTGGTGTGTCATGTAAAGTAAATGGCATCAGTGCTAGGGCATATTAAATTTATAGTTACCCAAAGCACTATTGTCGCTTGGTGCCTGACGTAAACGGTACGGGAATTTCTTCGCTGTCATGTTTTTCCCAGTCGATGGTATAAGGATCGATTGTATTGCCGTTGTCATCAATAATCGTATAGCCATTACGATAAATGTAACTCGGATCTTTTTCGTACTTTCGGAATAATGTCTTCGTTAATTAAACGGGTTTGGGGCATTCCACGGCGGATTCACAACCACATTACTTAAACGACTAAACATAACCGGTGTTTTACGTTCTGATTTTTCCGACAATCACGCGGGAATTTAATACCACTTCCCCATCGCGGTAATAAGTTAATTGATAACTTGGAATATTCACGAAAAATACCATTTTTGGAAAAACCGGCAAAATTCGCAAACGTTGTGCATTAATTGCCAAACGATGTAGCTCGGTAATTTTTATTTTTTTATCCACACCTTTTACAATCAACTCCTTCACTTTACCCTAAGGTTTGCTTAAACAAAGGATTATCACTGGAAAGGTTTTTTACGAAAGCCAAATTATCGTTATTTTTGACTGCACTTAGCCACGCGGACAGTTGGTTTTCATCAAACTTACCTGCTTTATAACTATTTTCCGAATACAACCACTTTTGCGCTGAACGTTGCACATTATTGGCATAATACAAATAATCTAAAAAGCATCGGTTAAAATGATATCTTCAATTAACTCCCCTTTGCCAACAGAGTCACTCACTGCATTCAACGCGCCGGAAGAACGTTTAGAAACCCCTGCGGCAACCATAAGCGCATAATCATGTAAAAATTGTTGCTTGGCTTGAGCATCCGTCCAAAAGAGGAGAAAAGTTATTCTCTGCGTAAATTTTTGCAATAAGCGGTTTAAATTGCAGCTGAGTATCACCGATACGCTCAACTAAAAAGCCAGCTCGGCTTGCTGTTGTTTTTCGGCAGCTAAACGCTCTTCTTCCGCTTTTTCTCGGCAGCTAGACGCTCCTCTTCCGCTTTATTTTCCAATTCTAACTGTTGCGTAGTTAAATTGACTTCCTGCTGCGGCAAAGGCTGTTCAGCAGTATTATCCGCAACCTGAGGCGCCGTAGGTTTAACCTCTTCAGCGGCAACATTTCCTACATGAACCGATATCATTAACGCCAATGTTGCTAATTTAAAAAAACTTTGTACTCATAAATAATAGTTCCTTAATTCATCTTCTTGAAAATTTACGCAAAAACGACCGCACTTTTTAAAAAGTGCGGTCTAAAAATAAAAACGTTTACTTATTCGCAGATTTATTCACTTCTTTTTATCTCCGTTTTTTTCTCCGCTAAATTTTTACCGCATCTACCGCAATAGCCGCCGCTTCTTTTTAAGAAGAAATCGGTGCTTCATAATCTTTAGGCAAATCGTTAATGTCTTTCAACGGTTTCTTGCCTTCACGTTTAAAGCGGGCATTTAAATCTTTCAAACGTTTATCATCGTCTTTATCGTTTTCCGCTTTACGTTTTTCATAATTCAACGATAAGAATTTACGATCACGACGTTCATCACGTACCTTCAAATCTTCATTTAATGCAATAAATTCAGGATTTTTTGCTATTCTGTCGCGATGTCTTTTCGTTAATTCGGCGACTGAATCACGCGCTTTTGCCACTTCGGAATAATTCACAGATGGAATTTTTATCCCAAGGTAAGCGTTATCTTCTTTCTCTTCGCCATATTCTTTCATATCGATGACATTAGAGAAGGTAATATCCGGTGCCACGCCTTTCAATTGTGTACTGCCACCGTTAATCCGATAGAATTTTTGGATGGTGTATTGAATTAAACCCTAATGGGGTTTGATCCAAATCATACACAAAAGTTTAATGAACGACTTTGTTGTACCGTACCTTTACCGTAAGTATTTTTGACCAATAATAATACCACGATTGTAGTCCTGAATCGCCGCCGCAAAAATTTCGGAAGCGGACGCACTAAAGCGATCAATCATCACTAATAACGGACCTGTATATTGTTGAGCATTGTCCGGATCTTCGTGAACACGAATGCGTTGATAAGCATCTCGTACTTGTACTACAGGACCATCGCTAATAAATAAACCGCTTAACCCTACAGCCTCCGTCAAAGCACCACCACCGTTTTCGCGCAAATCAACAATTAACGCAGAAACATCTTTTGGTTTGCATTTCAACAAGCAATTTCTTCACATCATCCGTTAAACCAAGATAAAAAAACTTGGAATTTTTAATAACGGCCACATTCACGCCATCAACTTTTTCAATCGTTAATTTAGCAGCTTGGTCTTCAATACGGATTTTTGTCTCGAACCAGCGTCACAATACGGGATTTTCCACCTTTGCCGGTTCTACTTCTAAGCGAACTTTAGAGCCTTTTTTTGCCTTTAATTTTTGTCAACGACATCTTCTAAACGCCAACCGACAACATCTTCAATCTCACCTTTCTCTTGGCCTACACCGACGATTTTATCCCCGGCTTTTAGTTTTTTACTGCGTTCTGCAGGAGCACCCGGGACTAAAGACTTAATACTGGTTTCATCATCTTCAGATTGCAATGTGGCACCGATACCCTCTAAAGAAAGGTTCATACTTTCATTAAAAGCTTTTTGCAGTGCGGGGGCCAAATAACTGGTATGGGGGATCAATCTCGCGGGCAAAGGCGTTTAAATAGGTTTGCACTACATCATCTGCCTTGGTTTGAGTTAAACGACGAATGGCTAAATTGTAACGTTTAACCAATTTGTCTTTAATTTCCGGCCATTTTTTATCTTTTAACTTCAAACTGATAATGTCGTTTTTAACTCGCGCTTCCCATAATTTTCTCGGCATCGGCTTCTGTTTTTGGCCAAGCAGCTTTTTCACGATCAATTTCAATTTGATCATCACTACTTAAATTTGGCTCTTTATCCAATAAAGACAACGCATAACGGTAACGATCGTAACGGCGCTTCATCATTAAATCATACATATTGAAAAGCAATATCCAATGTGCCGGCATTTAATTCGTCATCAATTTTTTTGCCATATTTTTGCACGCATTTCATCAACATCGGATTGCAAAAAGTCGTACGATTAAAAATCGAGTGCCTTTAAGGTAACGATCAAAAATCTTTTTCGGAAAAACTCGTCGTCAAGTTGAAATTTACGATAATGGGATTGTGTTAGACGGGTCGTTGCACGCTTAGTCGCAAACATATTTGCTTCAGAAGGTTGCAAAGTAACAAGATCGCTTACTTTTTAACTTTTGGTTGAACCGCATCCACAACACCGGCATCAAGAACAAAGGTTCCCTAACACAAGTGCGGTCAAATAATTTTTTTCGTTTTTAGTAAATTTCATTCAGACTTTCCTAGTAAAATACACACAAAATAAAGTTATCCGATAAGATAACTTCATTGAAAATTCAAGTTAGGCAAATAAACGATCTGCTGTAATGTTTACCACTAAGCCGTTGTCCAATTCGACACGGGCCGTGTCACTAGAAAACGCTAAAACTACGGCGTTTTTGTGCACGTTCCCCTACCTTCACTTTAACCTGTTGGCCTTTTGTAATGTTGCCATATCAATGCTAGTTAGCGCCACTTTCGGTTTTGCGCGGTTTGCGGGCAGGCTTTTTCGCCTTGTTTATCAGTACGCTTATGATGACGAGACGGGCGTTTTTTTCTCAGCATCGCCTTTGGCTGCTTTTTCAGTCACCCGTTTTTGAGCGACTGCCGCTTTGGCTTCAGCTAATTGTTGTGCAGCGTGTTCGATATGTTCTTGCTCCAACTCACCGGCAGGGTTCCCCTCCAGATCTACACGCACCGCTCCGGCTTTACAGCCATGTAAATAACGCCAGTTTGAGGTATATTGACGCAAGGCTTGGCGCAATTGGGTTTTTACTGACGCGCTCATCATCTTTTTAAGGCCTCGCTGAGATCTTGAAACAAACCGATTTTTAATGGTTTTGCTTCCCCTTCAATAGAAAAACATAGCGGAAATTTTTCCGCCAAATAAGCAATAATCTCTTTGTTATTAGCTAACTTTTTGCACTTCTGTCATTACGAAATCCTGCATAGATTTTTAAGTAGAAAAAAACTTGCCATAGTTTAGCTTAATTTCAGAAAAATGACAATTAATAATCGATTTCCTCTCAATAAATAATAAATTCTTGCCAAAAATGACCGCACTTTTTTATGTTTAAGTTATGTAGGGAAAGTTGTACAAAAAATCTAAAAATACGGTATAGAATACGGCCTCTTTTTATACTTAGGTAACATAATTATGACAGCAAATTCATCCGTAAATTTTGCCAACGCCAATTTTCTACCGCATAATGCGTTGCGGAGGTTGTAATGCGGTGGTTAGAATTTCCGCCTTACAACAAGGGGCAAAGCGCCGTTTGTCCGCGCTGTCATAATGTCTTATATGCCACCAGTCGTTGGAGCTTAAAACGTTGCTCCATTATCGCCCTTTCAATATTGATTTTTAATGCCTTTTTGCCTTAACCTATCCGCTTCTAGCATTGATTTGCTTGGCGAAAAAAATTGATGCATCAGTCTGGTTGGGCGTGTGGAAAATGGCTACTCAAGGATTTTTCTTATACGGCATTCTTTAATCTTTTATTTGCGCCGTATTTATGCCCGATTGCCTTTTGCGCTATTGGTAATTTTATTGCAGTTATCAAAAATGATGAAAAATCAAGCCGCGCAATTTGCTGATTTCTCTCGGGTATATCAAGCCCTGGGTGATGTTTGATGTTTACTTGGTTGCGCTAGGCGTGAGTATGTTTAAAGTGCGTGAATACGCTACACTCGAAGTGGATATCTATTTAATTGCATTCGTTTTTCACCGCACTTTTTAACCACGTTATTATTTATTAAAAATTAATCCTAACGAAGTATGGAACGATTTTTACCCGCAAAGCAAAGTCGTTAATGAACTGACTGAACGGAGAGCTTTGCGTTATTGCCATTCCTGCCAGTACAGTTTTATCAATCCGCTATCGGATCGCAAGGGGCGGAGATTTGTCCCCGTTGTTTTTCACAAATAGATATTCCCCCTCTATTAAGATTGCAACGCACCTGGGCATTGTTACTTGCCGGGATAATCATGCTATTCCCCGCCAATTTATTACCAATGTCAGTGGTTTATTTAAACGGTACGCCTAGTGAAGATACACTAATGTCGGGTGTAATGAGCTTTTATGGAGATGGGGAGCTATTTCATCGCCTTTATTGTGTTCACCGCCAGTATTTTTGTGCCGATTAGCAAAAGTACTGATTATGTTATATTTGCTCATTTGCGTGCATTTTCAAACTCAAACATTCCATCCGTTGGCAAATGCGCTTATTACATATCGTGCATTTCGTCGGACGTTGGTCTATGTTAGATTTATTCGTATTGGCATTAATGATGTCCTTGGTTACACGCGGACAAATTATTGATTTTTCTGTAGGTACGGCAGCGTTTTATTTCGGTGCAACGGTATTTTTAACAATGATTGCAGCGGAACAATTTGATAGCCGCTTAATTTGGGAAATATATGACAAACAACAAGCAAAACACACCAACTCATGAAACCGACGTATCGGCACAAATTCGTCAAAATAAACGAATTTCACCCTTTTGGTTACTTCCGTTCATTGCCCTTTGTATCGGCGCTATTTTGTTCTTCCAAATTGTGCAAGAGCAAGGCATTAGTGTTCGGATTAGTTTTTCCAATGGTAATGGGATTATAGCGGGTAAAACCCAGATTCGTTATCAAGGATTGCAGATCGGCGTGGTGAAAAAAAGTGAATTTCACCGATAACTTACAAAAAGTAGATGTCGTCGCTAATATTTATCCTGAAGCCAAAAGCGTACTCCGTCAAAAACACTAAATTTTTGGTTGGTTAAGCCAAGCGCTTCTTTAGCCGGAATTTCCGGTCTGGATGCGTTGGTTTCCGGTAACTATATTACTTTTACAACCGGGCAATGGCGATACGAACATGAATTTCACTGCGGAAACGGAAGGCCCAATTGCACAACTTAATCCCGGCGATTTATTAATTCATTTGGTTTCTGAGGACTTGGGTTCAATTTCCATTGGCGCATCTATCTATTATAAAAATGCCGGTAGGTAAAATCTATGACTATCATTTCACCGAAGATGGCAAAAAAGTCGAAATTGATGTGGTCATTGACAAACCTTATGCCAAATTCGTGAAAAAAGACAGCCACTTTTGGAACATCAGTGGCATTACTGCCAACATTGGTGTTTCCGGCTTAAATGTAAACATGGATAGTTTAAACTCCGTGGTGCAAGGCGCCGTTGCCTTTTGACTCACCAAACGAAAGCGCAAACGCCGAAATGAATGAGAAATATACCCTTTATTCTAATTTAGAAACGGCCAAGCGTGGTATCAATATTCAAGTGAACATTCCAAACACCGCAGGATTAGAAGAAGGCAAAACCCGTGTGTACTTCCAAAATACGGAAATCGGCGTCTTATCGAAACTAAGTGCGGTGGAAAATAACGATGAAATTTTTAAGTGGTTCATTGCTCATGATCCAAAACCTTACCAATTTATTTAAAGCCAACTCCAACATTGTGCTACGCATGAAAAAAAGCCGGGACTCGGTGATTTAACCGATGTACAAAAACTGTTGCGTGGAAAATATTTTGAAGTATTACCGGGGTCAGGCGACAACAGAATGGCGTTTGATGTTATTAAAGAAAGCGAACTGTTACTAAAACAACCTAATACCTTGGTACTCAATCTCACGGCACCGGAAACCTACGGCGTTAGCGAAGGGCAACCGCTGATTTATAACAACATTCAAATTGGTGAAATTGTGGAGCAGCATGTAGATACCGATAATGTGAAATTTAAAGTGGCCATAGCCGGAGAATATCGTCATTTAATTCATGGCGACACGCTCTTTATTGCTGCTTCTAATTTTGATGTCAGTATCGGCATTGACGGTTTGCGTTTTGAAACCGCCACACCGGAAAAAAATGGCTACAAGGCGGCATTCGCGTGGTCGCAGGCAACGCACAAAGCAAGCCTAAAGACACTTATCCGCTTTACAGTAATTTAAGCAACGCAGAAGCCGGCATTACTGATGCTCAACCTAAGCCGACAATCACCTTTAAATACCACTAATCTACCAAGTATTAGCAAAGGCTCCTTGGTGCTTTATCGTCAGTATGAAGTCGGGAAAAATTTTAGATATCCGTCCGCAAACGCAAAACTTTGCGGTAGATGTGTTTATTTATCCGAAAATATCAGCATTTATTAACGGAAAAAGCCTCTTCTGGGTGGAAAGCGCTGCACAAATTGATATTACGCCAAAAGGCATTAGTATTCAGGCCACTCCTGTCGCTCGTTCTCTCAAAAGGGGCAATCAGCTTTGATAACAGTGGCGGTAAAATAATCACACCCTTTACCCAAATGAATTACGGGCGAAATCTGCCGGCCAACAAATCACGTTAATCGCAGATGATGCCACCAACCTTAGCAAAGGCATGGCATTACGTTATCTTGGGTTAAAACATTGGTGAAATCGATAGTATTCAGCTCGACCAAAAAAATAACAAAATCATCAGCAAGGCCTTAATTAATCCAAATTATATGGCGCTCATTGCCAAAGAAGGATCGCGCTTTAAAGTGATTTCACCACAAATTTCCGCAGGTGGCATTGAAAATATCGATAGCCTGTTACAACCTTACATTGACGTGGAAGTCGGATCCGGTAAAAGCAAAACACAATTTACCCTAAGCCAATCCGTCAGTAATAGCATCAAATATACCAACGGGTTGCCACTTGTTCTAGAAACCAACGATGCACAAAACATCACAGCCGGATCACCGATTATGTATCGAGGTGTAGAAGTCGGCACAATTAAAAACTTAGAATTGAACTTCTTGGGCGACCGAGTATTTATCAACATTCTTATCGCCTCGAAATATCAACATTTGGTGCGCCAAAACTCCGAATTCTGGATCTCCTCCGGCTATGATTTCAACCTTAGTTGGTCCGGTGCACAATTTAATACCGGTAGCGTACAAGAACTGTTAAAAGGCGGCATTTCCTTCTCTACCCCATCCGGCACGGTGGTACACGGACAAGCAAAAGCAAATCAACATTTCTTGCTACAAATCAAACGTCCGGAAGGTGCACAAAAATGGAATCAGGGTGCATTACCGTCAGCAAAAATTGATGGGAAAAACGACCGCACTTTAGAAAATTACAATGAGAATAATGGCTCGTGTTTCTTGACGAGCCATCATGAGGGACTTAGCGAGCCGATAAGGTGATGACATTATTAGTCAAACCGACGATTATTGTTGATAGCGTTTTTGTCCAATGTAAAAACTTTTGTAAAACAAATAAACTTAAGAAAAATTTAAGAATTTTTTTAAGAAATCCTATCTATAATGCATAACATTCCAAGGTTGAAAAGAAACATCTGTGATTTCACCTGACAACTATCCATTATTTAGAAGGTTTCTATGAAAAATAATTACATTAGCAACATTACTTGCGTTATCTTCCTCTGCCTTTGCAGGTTTCCAAGACACCAACGCTGGAAATTACATCACCAATGTGCAAACGGCAAAAACAGTACGATAACACGCCGGTAACGTTAGAAGGTTACTTTATTCGTCAAATCGATGATGATGAATTCATTTTTCCGTGACAACAGCGGTGAAATTAAAGTAGATGTAGAAGATCGTGCTTGGTTCGGCGTGAATGTCACACCAAATGATCGCGTTCGTATTCACGGTTCCGTGGATAAAGAGTTTGCTGAAGCAACGACCATTGACGTATATCAGATACAAAAATCAACTAATCTTTTTATATTCCCCAAAATCGCACGCGTCTTCGGGCGCGTGCCGAATGAAAGTCTTACATATAATACAGCAGAACCACTCCAACAAATCGATTTTTCGCAAGGACAGCTTGATATCTGCTCTGCAAAATAGAAGTGCAAAAAAGATGCGGTCGTTTTTGGCGGCATTTTTATGCAGTTATTTTCTCATCACTAACTCTACCAGCTTCACAATCACATTCACCGCGTCTTTCATGCCTTCAAGCGTAATCAATTCATGCTTACTGTGAAAGTTATATCCGCCGGTAAAAAAATATTCGGGCAAGCCAACCCTTTTTTTCTGCTAACCAGGCGCCATCGGTGCCACCTCGAATGAGTTTATGACTCGGTGTAATCCCGCATTGTTTCATGGCGAGATCCGCCAATTCGATAGATTGAGGTACTTGTTTTACTGCCTCGTACATATTTTTATAGCTATCGGTAAGTTCTAGCTCAATCGGTTTTTGGTAAACGTTTTTTTGTTCATTAAATTGATCTACTAAATCGCGGATAAATTGTTTACGTTTTTCAAAATTCGATCGCATCAAAATCCCGAATAAGATAATGTAGCTCCGCTTTCTCAATCTCTCCCAAAAATGATTTAAATGAAAAACCTTCCCGTTGCTCAGTGTTTTCGGGGGTTTCTGCCTGCGGGAAAGATTGCTGAAACTCACAAGCCAAGGCTAATGCGTTAATCATTTTATTTTTGCCGAACCGGTGTGAATATTGCGTCCGTAAAAAGTCACTTTGGCGGAGGCGGCATTAAAGTTTTTCGTATTCCAGCTCCCCCACCGTGCCACCATCAATTGTATAAGCCCAATCACACGGAAAATCATCGAAAGGAAAAAAATTGCATACCGAGACCGATTTCTTCATCAGGTGTAAAATGCAATACGAATATTGCAATGAGGTAAATTTTCCGTTTTTAAGCGATAAAGTGCAGTCATAATTTCCGCTATTCCGGATTTGTTATCAGCACCCAATAAAGTATTTCCATCAGTTACAATCAAGGTTTTGCCAATGAGCTGATGCAAAAAAGGATAATAGACAGGGGCTGATAAATTCTTCGCCGATACCCTAAAGCAATGTCACCGCCACGATAATTTTCGATAACTTCAGGCTGTACGTTTTTGCTGCTACAATCAGGCGAGGTATCTAAATGCGAAATGAGGCCGATAGTGGGCGCGTTTAAATCCACATTAGAAGGTAAAAATGCCGTGAGAACACAATGTTTACTCAACACAATGTCTTGTAATCCCAACGCCACAAGTTCTTGTTGTAAGTGTTTAGCAAGGGCTAAGTTGACCTGAAGAGCTAGGTGAGTTTTTGCACCTAGTTTAGATTGAGTATCATAAGCAACATAATTAAAAACGTTCCAAAACCGGTTCTTTAGATAGTAAATCTTGCATAATTTTCCTCCCTTATTTTTTTATCTATTTTGCTTTCCCCAAAAATACATGAAAAATCGCATTTAGTCTAGCGGTAAAACGTAGCCAGTTCCTTGATATATAACAAATATTCTAGTTTTTTTATTAAAAAAATCACTATTAATTACTTTTCATTATGCCCCCGATCACTATATCATTAGCTCTTATTTTAAGTCGCCCCTGCATGATTTTTGCAGGTTTTTTTATTTCTACTCAGTACCAACTTATTTGGTGAAATTAGGAGAAAACCAAAGCTAGTGGAAAATCCAGTTCAAAACAAGCCAATTATTGAGCTTCGTTCTCTTACTAAATCATACGGAACCAACACCATTCTTAAAGATTTTAATCTAACTATTAATAATGGTGAATTCTCACTATTTTAGGCCCTTCCGGTTGCGGTAAAACCACCGTTTTACGCTTTACTTGCAGGTCTTGAAGAATTAGATTCCGGTCATATTATTTTTGGACGGTGAAGATATCACTAATGTGCCTGCGGAAAAACGCCACATCAATACCGTATTCCAAAGTTATGCCTTATTCCCACACATGACGATTTTTGAGAATGTCGCCTTCGGTTTGCGTATGCAAAAAGTCGCAGAAAGCGAAATTAAACCTCGCGTTCTGGATGCCTTGCGTATGGTGCAGTTGGAAGAGATGGCAGATCGTAAACCAACCCAGCTTTCGGGTGGTCAACAACAACGTATCGCTATTGCTCGCGCAGTAGTAAACAAGCCTAAAGTATTATTGCTTGATGAATCCTTATCCGCGTTGGATTACAAATTACGTAAAAAAATGCAACAAGAATTAAAAAAATGTTGCAACGCCAATTAGGTATTACCTTTATTTTCGTGACACACGACCAAGAGGAAGCGATCACGATGTCCGATCGTATTGTGTTGTTGCGTAAAGGAAAAATTGCACAGGACGGCTCCCCGCGTGAAATTTATGAAGATCCGGCGAAACCTGTTTGTTGCGCGATTCATCGGCGAAATCAACGTGTTTTGATGCTACTGTCATCGAACGCAAATCCGACAATACCGTACTTGCACAATGTGGAAGGCCGTGTGTGGTATTTACACGGATATTCCGGTGGAAAAAGATCAAACAAACTTCAAGTACTGCTGCGACCCTGAAGATATTCTGATTGAAGAATTGGATGAGCATGAGCATTCTAAAAGCCATTATCGGTCACATTATTGACCGCACTTACAAAAGGTATGACCCTTGAATCCACCGTAGAATTCGAACACAACGGTAAACGCGTATTGGTTAGCGAATTCTTTAACGAAGATGATCCGGATATGGATCACAGTATCGGTCAACGTGTAGGGCATTACATGGCACGAAGGTTGGGAGGTCGTACTCAACGATGAAGATAATCAATAATAAATTTCAGAAAATTACTGTTGCGATTATCTTCGGTTGGCTAATCTTCTTTGTGCTAATTCCAAACTTATTGGTATTAGTCGTAAGTTTTTAACCCGAGATGGTAGCAACTTCTATGCTTTGCCATTTAACTTTGATAACTACATCAACCTGTTTAATCCGCTTTATGCGCAGGTGGTGTGGAACTCATTGTATATGTCGGGCATTGCCACCATTATTTGTTTGCTGATCGGCTATCCGTTCGCCTTTTATGGTTAACAAAAATTCATCCGAAATATCGACCGCTCTTGTTATTCCTTGTGGTATTGCCATTCTGGACTAAACTCGCTTATTCGTATTTATGGTATGAAAGTATTCCTTGGTGTAAAAGGTGTGTTGAATACCATGTTGATGGATATGGGGCATTTTTGAGTGAACCGATTCGCATTCTGAAACACTGAAGTGGCGGTCATCATCGGTTTAGTCTATTTGCTGTTACCATTTATGATTTCTACCGCTCTATTCCGCGATCGAAAAACTTGATGGACGTTTATTAGAAGCCGCAAAAGACTTAGGCGCCAAATGCAGTTCAGCGTTTCTTCCGTGTGATTCTTCCATTGACTATGCCGGGCATTGTTGCCGGTTGCTTGTTGGTATTGCTACCTGCAATGGGCATGTTCTATGTAGCCGACTTACTTTGGTGGTGCGAAAGTATTGTTAGTGGTAACGTGATCAAGAGCGAATTCTTGATTTCCCGCAACTGGCCATTTGGTTCGGCAATCAGTATCGGTTTAACCATTTTAATGGCATTGTTGATTTTCGTTTACTATCGTGCAAATAAATTACTAAACAAAAAGAAAATGGAGTTGGAATAATGAGCCGTTTACTACGTAATATTTTTATGTTTGTGGTGTACGCTTATTTGTATATCCCAATCATCATTTTAGTAACTAACTCCTTCAACGAAGACCGTTATGGTTTAAGTTGGAAGGGTTTCAGCTGGAACTGGTATGAACGTTTATTTAACAATGACACCTTTAATTCAAGCAGCTATTCATTCCGTAACGATTGCTTTCTTTGCAGCTACGCTTGCCACTATTGTTGGCGGTTTAACAGCAATTGCGCTTTATCGCTACCGTTTCCGCGGTAAACAAGCTGTGAGTGGAATGTTGTTTATCGTAATGATGTCGCCGGATATCGTCATGGCAGTGTCTTTACTTGCCTTGTTCATGGTTGTTGGCATTTCATTAGGCTTCTGGTCCTATTATTAGCCCATGTGACCTTCTGTTTTGCCTTATGTGACGGTAACCATCTTTCTCCCGCCCTAAACGGCTTTGACGCAAGAATGTTAGAAGCGGCGAAAGATTTGAGGGGCAAGTGAAATAACCATTTTACGCAAAATCATTCTTCCGCTCGCCTTGCCTGCGGTGGTTTCCAGTTGGTTATTAAGTTTCACCATTTCACTGGACGATGTTGTAGTGTCCTCTTTTGTGAGTGGTGTAAGCTATGAAATCCTACCGTTGCGTATTTTTCTCCTTGGTGAAAACCGGGGTTACGCCGGAAGTAAACGCGCTTGCAACCATCATGATTGTGCTTTCATTATTACTTGTTGTTGCCAGCCAATTTATCGGCAGAAAACACAAAGACATCTAGTCATAATAATGTTTCACAAATAATTTAATAGCACGTACAATACGCCTTGACGCACAATCAAGGCGTTTTTTTATACCTGTATTTCATGCAGGTGGTTTTTTTTCACCTCTTTTACGGAGAACAAACAAAAATGAAAAAATTTGCTGGTTTATTTACCGCAAGTATGATCGCAGTTGCACTTACCGGTTGTAACGATAAAGAAAACAAACAAGCGCAAACCACGCCGGAAGCCCCTAAAGCCGAAGCGCCCGCAAATGATACCGTGTATCTTTACACATGGACTGAATATGTACCGGACGGTCTTTTAGACGATTTCACCAAAGAAACCGGTATTAAAGTGATTGTGTCAAGTCTTGAATCAAACGAGACAATGTATGCAAAATTAAAAACCCAAGGAGCCTCCGGTGGCTATGACGTAATTGCCCCAACTAACTATTTTGTGGCCAAAATGGCACGTGAAGGTATGTTAGCCGAGTTAGATCACAACCAATTGCCGGTGATCAAAGAACTTGATCCGGACTGGTTAAATAAAGCTTACGACAAAGGCAATAAATATTCCCTTCCGCAATTATTAGGTGCACCGGGTATTGCTTTCAATACCAATACCTACAAAGGTTCTGAATTCACCTCTTGGGGAGATTTAGGAAACCGGAATACGCCAACAAAGTACAGTTGCTTGATGATGCACGTGAAGTATTCAACATCGCGTTGTTAAAAACTAGGCCAAGATCCAAATACCCAAGATCCGGCGATTATCAAACAGGCTTACGAAGAATTATTGAAATTACGTCCAAATGTTCTTTCTTTTAATTCTGACAACCCGGCAAACTCTTTTCATTTCCGGTGAAGTGGAAGTCGGTCAATTATGGAACGGCTCTGTGCGTATTGCGAAAAAGAACAAAGCGCCTTTAAACATGGTGTTCCCAAAAAGAAGGCCCGTGCTTTGGGTAGATAACCTTGCAATTACATCTACCTCTAAAAACCCTGCAGGCGCACATAAACTTATTAACTATCTGTTAGGTGCGAAAGCCGCGGAAAAATTAACCTTAGCTATCGGCTATCCAACGGCTAACCTTGAAGCGAAAAAAAGTACTGCCAAAAAGAAATCACCGAAGATCCGGCGATTTATCCACCGGCTGAAATACTACAAAAAAAGCCATTGGCAAGATGATGTAGGTGATGCTATTCAATATTATGAACAATATTACCAAGAACTGAAAGCGGCAAAATAATCGATTTAAATAAATGCAAAGTGCGGTCGAAAATTTATCTAAAATATTGACTGCACTTTTTTTATCTAAAAATGCTAAGATAAGGACACGATTATCGAAAAATAAAAAGGAGATTGCCATGTCAATTCATATTTCAGATAAAATTCAACATGCTCTACACCATATTAATCCCAATGAATTAGCCCAAGACGTTTGGCATATTTTAAAAGAACAAAAATTCGTCGGATTCTTACCGCACTTTGTCGTTCAACATCTTTGTAATAAATATCAGTTAACAGTACAACAACTGGCTCTCGCGCTACTGCCTATTGCAGCCTGGTATGCCACTACACCAATTTCAAACTTTAATGTCGGCGCGATTACCACAGGCGTAAGCGGAAATTTTTACTTCGGCGCCAACCAAGAATTTAGTAGGACCGATATTCAACAAAACCATTCACGCGGAACAAAGCGCTATTAGCCATGCTTGGATGCGTGGTGAAAAACAAATCACTGACATCACCGTCAACTACACCCCCTGCGGTCATTGCCGTCAATTTATGAATGAACTCAATGGCGCAGACAAGCTACAAATTCATTTGCCACACAGTCAACATAATTTATTACATCAGTATTTGCCCTGACGCTTTCGGTCCAAAAATCTGAATATTCACTGCATCTATTGGATCAGCATGATAATCAACTTACGTTAAACACAGAAGACCCAGTGACAGCACAGGCACTTGCAATGGCTAATCAAGCCCATGCTCCATATTCCAATACCTGCAACGGCGTCGCAATTCAAAACGCAAGATCGACAAATTTATCATGGAAGCTATGCTGAAAATGCGGCGTTTAATCCAAGCCTGCCGGCATTACAGGTGGCGCTAAATCATCTCATATTAGTGGCGAAGAAGTGCAAAATATTGCACGGGTGGTGATGGTAGAAAAATCTGCATCACTTAGCTATGAAAAGCCATGGCGGAAGAACTGCTTGGTACATTGACGAATGTGAAATTGGAGTATATTGCGATCTAACGCTATCTGATAAAACACCGAAAAATGACCGCACTTGATTTCTCAAAGTGCGGTCTTCTTTTAACGTTTTTTGAACGGCTTAATGTTCGCGGGTTTTGAAGAATGTCACATCAGGGTAACGCTCTTGCGCAAGGTTGAGATTGACCATAGTCGGGGCGATATAAGTGAGGTTATCACCACCGTCTCAACGCCAAGTTTTGCTCGTTTTTACGTTTAAACTCTTCAAATTTTTTCGCATCGGTACATTCAACCCAACGCGCTGTTGCCACATTAACGGTTTCGTAAATGGCTTCTACGTTGTATTCGGATTTCAAGCGCGAAACGACCACATCAAACTGCAACACGCCCACTGCACCAACGATTAAATCGTTATTCAGCAACGGACGGAAAACCTGCACAGCGCCTTCCTCGGAAAGCTGTACCAAGCCTTTTAATAATTGTTTTTGCTTGAGTGGATCTTTCAAACGAATACGACGGAATAATTCCGGTGCAAAGTTTGGAATACCCGTGAATTTTAGATCTTCCCCTTGAGTAAACGTATCGCCGATTTGAATCGTACCGTGATTGTGCAAAGCCGATAATATCACCGGCATAAGCCTCTTCCGCATGCGCGCGGTCACCCGCCATAAAGGTTAAAGCGTCCGAAATCACCACATCTTTGCCGATACGTACATGTTTGAGTTTCATGCCTTTTTCGTATTTTCCGGACACGACGCGTAAGAACGCAACACGGTCGCGGTGTTTCGGATCCATATTGGCTTGAATTTTGAACACAAAACCACTGAATTTTTTTCCTCATCGGCAGACACTTTACGCACGTCTGCCTGACGGGCTTGTGCGCCGGCGCCCATTCTGTTAAGCCGTCAAGGAAATGATCCACACCGAAATTCCCTAACGCCGTACCAAAAAGACCGGTGTCAGTTCACCGTTTAGGAATAAATCTAAGTCAAATTCGTTGCTGGCGCCTTTTACCAGTTCTAATTCATCACGTAATTGTTGTGCCAAATCGTCACCTACGGCGTTATCCAATTCCGGATTATTCAAGCCTTTTACAATTCGCACTTCTTGAATAGTGTGCCCTTGCCCGGTTTGATAGAGATAGGTTTCATCTTTGTATAAATGATACACGCCCTTGAACAATTTGCCACAGCCGATAGGCCAAGTAATGGGCGCGCAGTGAATTTTCAACACGTTTTCCACTTCGTCCAACAACTCCATCGGATCATGAATGTCACGGTCAAGTTTGTTCATAAACGTGATAATCGGTGTGTCGCGCAAACGGGCAACTTCCATTAATTTAATGGTGCGATCCTCAACCCCTTTCGCAGAATCAATCACCATCAAACAGCTATCCACAGCGGTTAAAAGTGCGGTAAGTATCTTCAGAGAAATCCTCATGCCCCGGGGTATCCAGCAAGTTCACCAAACAATCGTTATATGGAAATTGCATCACAGAGGTGGTAATGGAAATCCCACGTTGTTTTCTCCATTTCCATCCAGTCGGATTTCGCGTGCTGCGCAGAACCTTTGCCTTTTACCGAACCGGCTTTTTTTGAATGGCGTTGCCGTAAAGCAACACCTTTTTCAGTGATGGTGGTTTTTACCCGCGTCGGGGTGAGAAATAATCGCAAAGGTGCGACGTTTGTTAACCTGTTCTTGTGGGTATGTCATGATTTGTCTGTTACTTATTTGATTTAAGAAGAATAAAGAAAACCGTCTTAAGACGGCCGATAAATTAGTCGCGCAACTATATGCTTTTTAGCCCGTTTTTTTCAAGCCTGGAAATGCAGGCCGACCATTTCTTAAAAGGTGGTAATCCATTTATTCATATAGTGCCGACAATAAAAAGTGCGGTGTTTTTCAGATTGTTTTGCTTTTAAAACGAAATTATGTAGCAGTTGCACAAAGCTGAAATGACGGTCACTGAGCTAGTCAAAGTGTAAGTCATTTCAGCTTCTCGATACTACAAAACGAGATGCTTCGACAAGCTCAGCATGCGTTTTGTGCATTTGCTCATAATACCGCTTTAAACGCATTCGATATTGACCGCACTTTTAAACTGAAAAATACAGAAAAATAGGATAGCCTTTCATTTCAAATGGAGTGAAGGAGTTTTTCACCTCATTGTTTTTAAAAGCGAATTCACACAAAAACCTTGTGATCCAAGTCACAAAATTAAAAATGAAATCCTCTCTAAATTTAAAATGATTTATTTTTATTTTTGTTAAATTTTAAAAATTATTAAATAATCTTATAAATCATACAATTACAAAAACACTAGATAAATCTTCGTTAAAAATATCAAAAATGTGATCTCAAATAACAATTTTTCATGCAATAAAAATAGTCAAAATAAATTAACACTTTGAAATTTAAACAAATTTATTTTTTTAGCAATATTTAGAGCTCAGTTGACATCATAAAAATCATTGATTAGCGTTAATTCAAAATTAAGAAATACGCCATCAAATAATAAAAAATGGAGTGAAATTTCTCAATTTTTAGTAAAGGGAATTACCATCAATTTTGTTAAAACCAACTACAAGGTGACCAATATGAAAAACGCTTATCGCATTTGCACTTGCGGCCATGGCAGCTACTTCAGCAAACGCTACTGTCATTTATAAGAATGAAGGCACAAAAATTGATTTAGACGGACGTGGCGCACTAGAAATCGTCAAAGTAAAAGGTAAACGTACCGATTTAGTGGACCGCGGTTCCCGCGTACGCGTTCGCGCATTCCAAGAACTGGGTGGCGGTTTTACAGCATTAAGTGCGGTTGAACTCCGTTTCACAACGAACGGCACTGTAGGTGACGGCGTAAAAACCCAACGTTTATTCGTGGGATTCTCACATGAAGATGTAGGGTCATTAACCTTCGGCCGCCAATTAACATTAGGCGACCACATTCCTAAAGCAAACTACTCTTACGAATTAGGGCGGCAACGTTTTTACGATTCCGCACCTAAAGCCGTTCATTTTATGTCAAATAAATTTTCCGGCTTCCGATTTGCAGCAGACTACTATTTCGGCGAAGCAAATAAATCCGAAGCCGCAAACGGTCAAGGTTACGGTGTAGGCGCATTCTATGATGGTCACTGGGATGATCTAGCCGTAAGATTCGGTTCCGGTTATGTTGAAATCATCAAAGGCATCACTCCGGCAGATGACTACAAACAAAAATGCTAGGCGTTGGCTTTGATGTAAAATATAAAACTGTCAGCCTTGGTTTTAGACTGGGCACACGGCCACTCACCCTAAAAGGTCACAGAGGTTATAATTTCAAACATAGCATGAGTGCTAAATATGAAAAATCGACCGTTTCGACTTAGGTTTTAAAGTCGAGTTAACAGAGAAAAATGCTCTTTACGGTGCATATTTATGGGGTACCGGTAAAATGAAGGACAAGCTAACGGTAAACACAGAGGCTGGGTACTTGGCGTAGATCATAAATTCAGCAAACAGATTGCCGTTTACCTTGAAGGTGGAAAAGCACAAGTTAAAGAAAACGGCAAAAAAAGTGGCTGATGCGGGTCGTGTGGGGGTAGGTGTACGTATCCTGTTCTAATTTTTAACACAATGCTACTGTCTTTTTGAGGCCGACGACGCGAGTCGTCGCTCTTTTTGCTTCTATACGCTAGTGCATTATAAAACGCGATAAAAATCGACCGCACTTTTATGATGTGCTAACACAGATAAATACAATTCATACGGTTATCCATAAAAAAATGCAAACGTTTGCGTCAAAAATGCGGTACAATACGCGCCACGATTTTTTTACGCAGATAAAAAGGGAATAACATGACACAACTTAGTCTAAAAAAATCTATTCGGGCAAAGTCCGCGATTTATATGAAATTGATGATAAACGGATGCTAATGGTAGCGACAGATCGTTTATCGGCCTTCGATGTGATTTTTAGATGATCCGATTCCGCGTAAAGGCGAAATTCTTACCAAAATTTCCAATTTCTGGTTCAATAAACTTGCCCATATCATGCCAAATCACTTCACCGGCGATAGCGTTTATGATGTGCTCCCAAAAGCCGAAGCGGACTTGGTAAAAGATCGCGCCGTAGTTTGTAAACGCTTAACCCCAATTAAAATCGAGTCCATTGTTCGCGGTTATTTAACCGGCAGCGGTCTGAAAGATTATAAACAAAACCGGTACCATTTGCGGCTTAGAATTACCAAAAGGCTTGGTGGAAGCCAGTAAATTGCCTGAGCCGATTTTCACACCGTCCAGTAAAGAAGAAATCGGCAATCATGACATTAATATCAGCTATGCCGAATGCGAAAAACTCATTGGTAAAGATTTAGCGGCACAAGTGAAAGAAAAAGCCATCGCTCTTTATACTGAAGCGGCAAAATACGCACTAACCAAAGGTATTATCATTTGCGACACTAAGTTTGAATTCGGCTTAGATGAAAACGGCACATTAACATTGATGGATGAAGTATTAACGCCGGATTCCAGTCGTTTTTGGTCGGTAGAAACCTATCAAGAAGGCACAAATCCGCCATCCTTCGATAAGCAATTTATTCGTGATTGGTTGGAAAATAGTGGTTGGAATAAACAACCACCGGCACCGAAAGTGCCTGCAAATGTCATTCAAAAAACCGTTGATAAATATCAAGAGGCCTTGGATTTATTGACGAAATAGCTTTAAAGGTATTCCCGCTATGCATTAGAATAGTGGGAGTTTTTTTATAATTGGAATAGGAGTAATATGAGGTCGGTCGCCATTGTCGGGTTAGGTTGGCTAGGTTTGCCACTAGCACGACATTTAAAAATCTAGGCTGGGATGTAAAAGGAACAAAACGAACCCACGAAGGTGTAGAACAAATGCGTTTAATGCGTTTGGAAGCCTATCATTTAGAACTCACCCCTGAAATTAATGCCGATCCTGACGATGTCAGTGCACTACTCAATGTTGATTCGTTGATCATTAATATTCCACCAAGCCAATATTTTTTTGATCTCAATCAGTACGTCCAAAGCGTACAAAATTTGGTTAACGAAGCCTTTGTTACATGGCGTTAGTCATATTATTTTTATTAGCTCCACTTCTGTTTTTTTCCTGATATTTCCGCTTATTTTGACGAGTCTGTTACTCCACAACCGGATAGCGATATTGGTCGAGCATTGGTTGAAATCGAAAACGGATTAGCTCAGATGCAAGACATTGATTGCGACATTATTCGTTTTGCAGGCTTTAGTTGGTAACGATCGCCACCCGATTTACTCTCTTGCCGGTAAACAGGAGCTTAAGTGCGGTCATTCTCCGGTGAATTTGGTCCATTTAGACGATTGCGCCCGTGCCATTCAATTATTGTTAGAAACGCCCGGAGGCTATCGCTTATACCATTTGGCCGCACCAATTCACCCGACGCGGGAAGAATATTACCGCCACGCCGCAGAAAAAAATACGCGCTGGAACCACCGCACTTTATCAGTACGGAACACGATCCGCAGCGTATTATCATGGCTGAAAAATTTGCAATGAATTAGAATTTGTTTACCAGTATCCGGATCCGAATTTAATGCTTCCAACAGAAGGATAACCATGTATTCGTTTTCTCCCCGGGGTATTAATTGCCCTGGGTTAAGTATAGTTTTCCCTTTTGGAAAATCTAAAACAGTTCTAAAAAGGGCTAAATGATGAATAACATGGGTTAATAATTGACCACAGCACACAGAAATTATCACAAACACAAATAAGGAAAGAAAAATATGTCAAATACTATTTTTGCAACACTTACCTAAAGGTGAAAAAGTCGGCATCGCCTTTTCCGGTGGCTTAGACACCAGCGCGGCTTTGCTTTGGATGCGCCAACACGGTGCAATTCCTTGCGCTTACACTGCCAATTTAGGCCAACCGGATGAAGATGACTACGATGCAATTCCACGCAAAGCGAAAAGAATACGGCGCAGAAATGGCACGCTTAATCGATTGCCGCACCCAATTAGCCCAAGAAGGTGTCGCCGCCATTCAGTGTGGCGCGTTTCATATTTCTACCGGCGGTTTAACATATTTCAATACCACCCCTTAGGCCGCGCCGTCACCGGTACCATGTTGGTGTCTGCCATGAAAGAAGATGACGTAAATATTTGGGGCGACGGTAGCACCTACAAAGGCAACGATATTGAACGTTTCTATCGCTACGGCTTAATGACCAACCCAAATTTAAAAATCTATAAACCTTGGTTGGATCAACAATTTATCGATGAATTAGGCGGCCGTTTTGAAATGTCCAACTTCTTAATCGAAAAATGGCTTTGATTACAAAATGTCCGTTGAAAAAGCCTACTCCACCGACTCCAACATGCTTGGTGCAACCCACGAAGCCAAAGATTTGGAATTTTTAAATTCCGGTATTCGCATCGTTAACCCAATCATGGGCGTTCCGTTTTGGCGTGAAGATGTGAAAATCAACGCGGAAGAAGTGACCGTGCGTTTTGAAGAAGGCGTACCGGTAGCATTAAACGGCAAAACTTTCGATAATATCGTGGAATTGTTCTTAGAAGCCAACCGTATTGGTGGTCGTCACGGCTTAGGTATGTCCGACCAAATCGAAAAACCGCATCATCGAAGCCAAATCTCGCGGCATTTATGAAGCCCCGGGCATGGCGCTATTGCACATCGCTTACGAACGTTTGGTCACCGGTATTCACAACGAAGACACCATTGAACAGTATCGTATTAACGGCATTCGCTTAGGGTCGTTTGCTATACCAAGGTCGTTGGTTCGATCCGCAAGCCTTAATGTTGCGCGAAACCGCCCAACGTTGGGTTGCCCGTGCCGTTACAGGCGAAGTCACCTTAGAATTACGCCGCGGTAACGACTATTCCTTACTCAATACCGAATCTCCGAACTTAACCTATCATCCGGAGCGTTTGAGTATGGAAAAAAGTGGAAAATGCGCCGTTTGATCCGGTGGATCGTATCGGTCAATTAACCATGCGCAACCTTGATATCACCGACACCCGCGACAAACTCGGCATCTATTCCCGCACCGGTTTGCTTTGCGAAAAACAAAGATTCCGCGCTACCGCAGTTATACAAAAAGCATAAAAAAACGCTGAAAAATCACCGCACTTTTGAGATTGGCGAACGCGCTGAACGCCTTTCTCAAAAGTGCGGTTAATTTTCGCAGGGATAAAATAACTCTGATCTCATAGGGCGCATTATATGCGCTTTTTACCACAAAAACGCCGCTAAAACCCGAGCGCACTCTCGCCTCCATTTGTAAAGATTTTGCAACTGTTCGCTATTTGCCATATTATACCCACCTCTTTTTACCCCCCATTTGAGGTAATTTATGTTTGAAATCGATTCCGTTGAAATTTTTAGGTTATGTCGCAACATTGATTGTCGCTGCGTCTTTTTATTTAAATCCATCGTTCCGCTTCGTATCGTTAACAGTATCGGCGCCGCATTATTCGTAATTTACGCCCTCATCACCCAAACCTACCCGGTGGCACTGTTGAACGCATTTTTTAGTCGTCGTACATATTTATCAGTTATGGCGTTTAAAAAAACGGCTAGTAAGATTACCCACGTAAAAATAGTCCCCCTTTTTCGACCAAAAGTGCGGTCAGTTTTTCGTATTTTTTTCATAATACATGACCGCCCTCTTTTCTTTATTCTACAAAACGAAATCACATAAAATTTATTTATCTGAAACATTAAAAAAATGGGGCTGTACTAGATAACGACTAAATCTTTCATTTAGATTAGAATGCTTAAATGAGAAAAAAAGTCGCTTAAGTCAGCATAAACAAAAATAAACTCATTGAACTGTTTGTCGCAGGTGTTACGGCTAGAACAGCAAGTGAGTTGGTAAATGTAAACAAAAAAATACAGCAGCTTATTACTTTCACCGATTACGTTTACTCATTTATCAAACAAGCCTGCATTTGGAAATGTTTGAAGGAGAAATTGAAGCCGATGAAAGCTATTTCGGCGGTATTCGTAAAGGTAAGCGTGGTCGTGGCGCAGCAGGCAAAGTCGCGGTATTCGGGACTTCTCAAGAGAAATGGTAAAGTTTATACCGTAGTTGTACCAAATGCTCAATCAGCAACACTATTGCCAATTATTCGTGAGAAAGTTAAGCCTGACAGCATTGTTTACACTGACACTTACCGTAGTTATGATGCGCTTGATGTCAGCGAATTTAGTCATTTCCGCATCAATCACAGTACGCATTTTGCTGAAAATCATAACCATATAAACGGAATTGAGAATTTTTTTGGAACCAAGCAAAAACGTCATTTGCGCAAGTTTAATGGCATTCCCAAAAGCGCATTTTTGAGCTGTATTTGAAGGAATGCGAATGGCGCTTTAACAACAGTGAAATAAAATCTCAAATTTCCATTCTAAAAACAATTGGTTAAAAGAGATTCTAGTCTAGTTATCTAGTACAGCCCCCAAAAATCAAAAACATGATCTAAGTCACAAATTCATCGCTCACCTTACTATCTCTTGTTGTTTTTAATCACAAAAAGTAGGTTAACCTCAAAGCAGTTATTGCACACACAACAGGAGAAAATATGAAAAAACTCGCCACCAAATGCTTATTTAACAGTTTAGCGCTTTCTATTGCCCTCGCAGTGGGAAGCCCATTTGCCATAGCTAATCAACCGGCTAGCACACCATCAGCAACGGAATTGGCAGCAGCGCGTTATGACAGTGCCAATGATATCTTCCATCCTGTTTATGCCAAACAGGGCATGGTTGCCAGTGAACAAGGTTTAGCCACTCAAGTGGGCGCAGACATTTTACGCCAAGGTGGTAACGCTGTTGATGCGGCCGTTGCCGTAGGCTTTGCGCTGGCGGTGGTTTTGCCTAACGCAGGCAATATTGGTGGCGGTGGCTTTATGGTATTGCACGATGCCAAAAGTGGCGGCAATTATTCCGTGGATTTCCGTGAAACAGCTCCGTTGAAAGCAGATCGTGATATGTATTTGGATAAAGACGGTAACGTGATTGACGGTCGTTCTCTTTACACTCATTTTTGCCGTAGGCGTGCCGGGCACTGTTGCCGGTATGGAATACACCTTGAAAAAAATGGGGCACAATGTCCCTCGCTCAAGTCATTGCACCGGCCATTAAATTGGCAGAAAAGGGCTTTGTAGTTGGCCCGATGTTAGCAAGTACATTAAAAAGAAGAAAAAGACAATTTAGGCAAATGGCCGCAATCAAAAAGCCATCTTCTTTAAAAATGGCGAGCCATTGCAAGAAGGCGATTTGTTAGTGCAAAAAGACTTGGCTAACTCTCTAAAACTGATTGCCAAACAAGGGGCAAAAGCCTTTTTATGAAGGCGATATTGCCAAGAAAATTGTCGCTGAAATGGAGAAAAATCAAGGCCTAATCACGCTGGAAGATTTAAAAGGCTACAAAGTTGTGGAACGTAAACCGATTGAAGGCGAATATCGCGGTTATAAAGTGGTGACTATGCCGCCACCAAGTTCCGGCGGAGTGCATTTAGTGCAAAATTTTTGAATATTTTGGAACGCTATCCGATGGCTGATTACGGCGTGAACAGTGCCAAAAGCATTCATTATTTGGCGGAAGCGATGAAACTTGCCTATGCTGACCGTTCCGAATATTTAGGCGATCCTGATTTTGTAAAAATTCCGGTAACAGGCTTAATCTCGAAAAAAATACGCTGATGAATTAGCCCAAGATATTAGCGACAGTAAAGTGAAAGCGGCAAGTGAAATTAAACCGGGTAAGCCGCAACCTTACGAAAGTGACCAAACCACCCATTTTTTTCCGTTATGGATAAGCATGGTAATGCGGTGGCGGTGACCTATACCCTCAACTTTAACTTCGGTAGTGGCATTGTGGCAGAAGGCACAGGAATTCTGTTAAATGACGAAATGGATGATTTCTCCGCCAAACTGGGCGTACCAAACGCTTTTGGGCTTATCGGTGGTGAGGCCAATGCCATTGCGCCGCAAAAACGCCCGCTTTCATCCATGACGCCAACCTTAGTGATGAAGGACAATAAACCGTGGTTAGTCACCGGTAGCCCGGGTGGCGCACGAATTATCACGACCGTGCTACAAAGTATCGTCAATACCATCGACCACAAAATGAACCCAGCGGAAGCTATCGTGACCCCGCGCGTTCATCATCAATGGTTGCCTGATGAGTTACGTATAGAAGAAGGCTTAAGTCCGGATACCTTGTCTTTACTCAAAGCACAAGGTTACAACATTAAAGAAAAAGCCCCAATGGGACGGGTTCAAATCATCCAAGCCACCGAAAAATGGCTTCTATGGTTATTCCGACCCACGCAATCCTGAAGGAAAACAATCGGGTATTAAGAGCACGCCTACTTTTTCTTTGTTGTTATGCGAAGAAAAGTAGGCAAAAAGAAAACATCCTCGGATAAATTGCTTTATCTTTTCTTAGCGTTAATTTTCCTAAAAATTAACGTATGTTTAGGCAATTTACACGGGGATTTTATTTTTGCATCAAAAAGTGCGGTCAATTTTTCTAAGTATTTTTCGAAATTATGTAGCAGTTGCACAAAGCTGAAATTACGGTCACTGAGCTTGTCGAAGTGTAAGTAATTTCGCATCTCGATACACAAAACGAATGCTTCGACAAGCTCAGCAAGCGTTTTGTGCATTTACTACTTAATACCGACATTTTTTTCAATATAACACTCAAAAATAAAAGGCCGCATTGTTACGCGACCTTTTAATCACATGGATTACAACAAAATCTCCGCCAGTAATCCGGTTCTGACACCGTTCGAATCCGTCGTATTTTTTTAACCGCACTCTATAATGATGTAGCTCAGCAATGCGGTGAACGATAGATAAACCTAAGCCACTGCCCTTTTCATTTTGTCCTGCGGGACGGTAAAAACGCTGACCGAGTTTTGCCAGATCGGCGTCGTCAACACCACCACCATTATCTTCCACTGAAATTTTTGTGTTTCTTCAACTGTACTTTTGATCCGACTGCCTTCTGGACAATAGCGAATCGCATTGTCAATCAGGTTGCGTAACATTAACGAGAGCAATAGCGGTTGCCCCTTTTTGTATAGACGGAATACCGGCTTCTTCAAATTGAATGTCGATTTGGCGTTTTTTTCCGCATGGAAATACAACTCGCCAATAAGCGATGGGATCAGTTGTTGCCAGTGAATTTCCTGCAAATCATCCAATTCTTTCAGGTTATCTAAACGGGATAAGGTTAATAATTGTTCAATAAGTTGTGTCGCGCGATCAATGCCTTTGGTGAGATTATCCAATGCCTGTTCACGTAAAACAGAATCATCGCCGGCAATTTGCGCCACTTCCGTTTGAATACGCAATGCGGCCAGTGGGCTGCGTAACTCATGAGCGGCATCGGAGGTAAAAACGACGCTCGCGCAATAACATCGTAGAAGTGCGGTCGAAAAATTGATTCAAACTGTGAATCAATGGCAACACTTCAGAAGGCAGATTGTCGGTTTTGAGCAATGAGGTGTCATCAGGCGTACGCTGTGCGACTTGCTCGCCGATTTGTTTTAGACTACGTAATTCTTTATGGATAATAAAAACAAGCACCGCCAATAAAAACGGCAAACTGGCAAACCAAATCCACATTTGCCCGAATACCATTTGATTGATCAGATCATCGCGATATTCCTGTTCTTGTCCCACTGCGATTATAAGCTGACCGTCGGCAGCCGGAAGCCAAAATATACGCCAGTCTTCATCATCACCCCGAATATGACTTTGAGAGAAGCCTTTTTTTCGGAGAAAAAAATAAAATTATCGCCATTTTCACCATCACTCAGCGCAATATTGCCATCAGGGGTGAAAATAGCAAAAGCCAATGCATCGTCATTAAATTTCGATTTTTTAAATGGTGGTCGTTTAAATTCACGATGATGGCCAATTAAAATATTGCGTAAATCGGAAGATGCCAACCGTTCGGCAAATAAGATTTGTTGTGCGTCAAAGACTTGATTGACTTCTTGGCGAACTTGAAACCACGCTACCGCTGTTGAAAGCAACCATATAAAAATAGACACTAGCGAAAAGAATTGCGATGAGCCGGAAACGCAAACTACTATTGCGCAATTAATCCTCTTCATCATTTTTTTCCTAAAGCATAGCCCCACACCATGTACGGTTCGGATAAATTGTTTACCGAGTTTTTGGCGTAAATTATAGATATGTACTTCCAACGCATTACTACTCACTTCATTATCCCAGGTGTAAAGTTTTTTCTTCAATAAAATGACGGCTAAGCACGCGCTCTTTTGTTCAACATAAACAGTTCGAGCAACTTATACTCTCGAGTAGTGAGGAAAATTTCCTGATCACGCAAAAAAATACCTTGCGTTGATTTGGCTCAAAAGCGTACCAAACTGTGTTGAATCACAGGATTGGCGTGACCATAACGGCGGCGAATTAATGCATGCAAGCGTGCTACCACTTCTGCTAAAGCAAAAAGGTTTACATAAGTAATCGTCTGCACCGCGTTGCAAACCTGTAATGCGCTCATCTACGGTATCCCGTGCAGTGAGAATCAACACCGGCACATCAATACCTTTCTGGCGCCAAGCTTGCAATACATCTAAACCATCCATTTTCGGCAACGTCAAATCTAATACGACCGCGTCATAAGGTGCCGATTGGGCGGCTTCCAAGCCGATTTTACCATCGGTGAACCAATCCACCGCAAAACCTGATTTGGTTAAGCCGATTTGAATCCCATTACCGATTAACGGATCGTCTTCAATTAATAAAATACGCATAAAAAACCTACTGCACTTTTTTATTGAAAAATACATTTACTCGAAATAAACAAAAAGTGGCATGACACCACTTTTTTGTATCTCCTTTTTATTGGAGGTTATTTTACAATTTTTCTACGCGATCAATATCAACTTCTGTTTTTTTCCCAGGATTTATCCACTTCACCGTAAAGTTTCACTTCATCATTTGGTGAAATATCTTGTCCGCGCCATGCTTTTACGCTCAATTTCTACACGGATTTCACCGGTGCTATCTTTAAAAATAAAATCGTCTTTACCCACTTGTTTTTACAATGTGTCCTTGTAAAATGATGTATTGATCATCTAACCAAGAATTGGCTTCAGAGGCCTTACTCACACTTTTGATTTGAATTGATGAAAACCACCACGTTTGAAATCATCTTTGTAATGATGTTGTTGAGGTTGCTGTTGTGGCTGTTTTACGCTTGGACCTTGAAAAACCGCCCTCGGCAAATGCGCCTGTTACGGCAACGGTTGATAATGCTAAAAATTGTTGCTAAACTAACTTTCTTCATTTTTCAATCTCCTTTGTAAGGTTAATCATACAAAGCCCCTTCGCTTTGTTGAGAACTATTAAACCAACGGAACATTAAGAAAGTATTAAGAGAATCATTTTTTTATCAAATAAGGAAAAATATGCGCTATGACCAAATGTCTGCTTTTCATTGTGATGGATATTGTACGGGAAGCAGCAAAATACCCCAATGCCATCCACTTTGAAATTGGTCAACCGGATTTGCCGCCATCGGATAACGTAAAAGCCGCCTTACAAAATGCGGTGACACAAAATCAATTTAGTTACACAGAAAGTCTTGATTGAAAGCGTTACGGGAAAAATCGCTGACTATTATGACCGCACTTATCAAGTCAACATTAACCCCAATCGCATTTTTACTTACCCCCGGTACCAGCGGCGCATTTTTAGTGGCTTACGCCCTCACCTTAAATAACGGTGACAAATTAGGTTTAACGGATCCGTCTTATCCTTGCTATAAAAATTTTGCTTATATGATGGATATTCAGCCGGAATTCATGCCGGTGGATAAACAAGATTGTTATCAATTAAGTGTAGAGCAATTAAAACGCCATCAAATTAAAGCGTTACAAATTTCCTCACCGGCAAACCCGACAGGCAATATTTATACAGCCGAACGTTTGAAAGCCCTCAACGAATATTGCCGCGAACACGACATTGCGTTTATTTCCGATGAGTTGTATCACGGTTTGGTGTATGACGAAACCGCAGCAACAGCATTGCAATTTAACGACAAGGCTTATGTGATTAACGGTTTTTCCAAATATTTCTGTATGCCTGGCTTACGCTTGGGCTGGATCATCGTGCCGGAGGATAAAGTGCGTGAAGCGGAAATCATTGCGCAAAATATCTTTATTTCCGCACCGACATTAAGCCAATATGCGGCATTAGAAGCCTTTTGATGAAGCACATTTAGCCCATGTGAAACAACAATTCCAAGCACGCCGCGATTTTTTTATACAACGCCTTAAAAGACATTTTCACCATTGAATTTAAACCGCAAGGCGCTTTTTATTTATGGGCGGATGTATCTAAATACACCGATGACAGTTACGAATTTGCCAAACAAATGCTCCATGAAATTCAGGTCGCCACGACACCGGGAATTGATTTTCGGCCAAAACGGCACGAAGCATTATTTGCGTTTTGCTTACACGCGCAATATCGAGCATTTGCAAGAAGGGGTAAACCGCATTAAACAATGGCTAGCGAATAAATAAAAATTACCCTGTTTCGGTCATTGAATGGCAAATTTATGCGCCTATAATAAGTACGAATTTTTACTTTCTATCACCCAAAAATGAAAAATTATGAGTATCCGAATCCTTCCCGAAAATGAAATTAAACACGCGGCTGCGTTTTATACCGCGCCACCACTGTTGTTCTCCAACCCGAAAAATTTATATCAAACGCCGCGCGCGCGTTTAAGAGAATTGGCACAGGAGCATCCGCTTGCTGATTATCTGTTATTCGCTGCGGCGATTGCAGATGCCCAATTGGAACTGCTGGAAAACATGCCGATTCCAAAAGAACCGCGTTTGCAGGCGCTTTCCGGTGAACAATTGGCGAATAAAACCGTTGGATATAAAAAAACTGGCAACGTGATCCGATTTGGCGAAAATTATTGACCGCACTTTTTGGAAAAAAATTGAAAACCCTCTGCCAACGACCAGATTCTCACGACAATCGAATGGTTGGAAAAAGCCGCCGATAGCGAATTGGAAGACTTTTGCCGACAACCTGTTGACACAAGAATTTGCTAACATTTCCAGCGATAAAGCAGTGTTTGTGTGGGCGGCATTATCCTTGTATTGGTTCCAATTAGTGCAACAAATTCCACATAATGCCAAACAAGAAAGCTCAGAGGAGCTACATATTTGTCCGGTTTGTAGTTCTTCCCCAACCGCCAGTATGATTCATTTAGGCACAAATCAAGGTTTGCGCTATCTGCATTGTTCTTTATGCGAAAGCGAATGGAACATGGTTCGTACACAATGCACCAACTGCGGGCAAAGCAGTGACTTGGATTATTGGTCATTCGATGAACATTTAGCCGCGATTCGTAGCGAAAGTTGCGGAAGTTGCCGTAGTTACCTGAAAGCCTTTATTCCAAGAAAAAGATCCGAAAATCGAGGTCATCGCCGACGATTTGGCGTCTATCTTTTTAGATATGGAAATGGAGAAAAAGGCTTTATGAAAAGCGGTTTGAATCCGTTTGTGTTCCCGGCGGAATAAATCAAACGGTTCAAAAACTGTGAAAAACCACCGCACTTTAACAGAAAAAGGCATCCATCGGATGCCTTTTATTTTTGGAAGAATTATTTGCCGGATAAATCAATTTGATATACCGCAAATCCCACTTCATCAGTGCCCACCTGTTTCATTGGGTATTGGGCGTTTTTCTTTGATAAATTGCGCCGTTTGTTCGCTTGGTGACGTTTCAAAGCGGACATCTAATTTATCATTGCCTTTAATTGGCACGAAGCGCCAGTTCTTGTCGGCACGTGGGTTCACTGCACCGTCTTTTTCACTGGTGGCTTTGATGTAATCTGCCAACACTTGGCGGTTTTCATCCGGCGCAGCGTAAACAATGTGCTTGTCGCCGGTGCCCGGGAATTTATTACCGTAAGCACGGTAGTTATTGGTCGCGATTAAGAATTCCCGCTTTCGGATCCACCGGTTTGCCTTGGTAAGTCAGATTCACCACGCGGTGTGCATTTGGGTTGATTAACTTGCACTCGCCGTCATAACGTGGCGGTTGGGTTAAATCGTATTCGTAATTGACACCGTCGATCACATCGAAGTTATAGGTGCGGAAGCCTTCCCAATCCAATAAAGATTGTGGTTTATCGCTCGCCGGATCGATTTGCTTAAACATCCCCGCGCTGCATTCCAACCATTCTTTCAGTTGCTCGCCACTGACTTTCACGACCACCAAGGTATTCGGATACAAATACAAATCCGCTGCATTGCGGAACGTTAACTCGCCTTTGTTCACTTCGGTGTAGCCTGTCGGATCGTTTTTACGACCGCCCGCTTTAAACGGTGCGCCCGCACTTAAAATTGGCAAGCCAGCCATGGCCGGTACGCTTGGAGCAACTTTTTCCACATAGGCTTTTTGCGCTTGGTTAACAATTTGAATGGTTGGATCATCTTGCACCAATGCCAAATAGCTATACATATTGTCGGTAGCTTTACCAATCGGCTGTGATACGAATTTACGGGTCGCTTCATGGGTTTCTTTTTAAAAAGTGCGGTCATTTCCGGGTCATTTTCTGCCAACGCCTTTTTTTGTTTTCCGCATCATAAATCGGACGTAATACCGCTTTGCCGTCGGTCACAATCCATTTGCCGTTATGCTCGCTCAATACCAAATCCACGACACTGATATTGTTCGCCCAATAGCCCGCCATGCTTTCCGGCACGCCTTTTACGGTGCCTTTGGCAATATCCGCATTTGGTGATTTGGCAAATTCTTTATTCGGGAACAAGCGGTGGGAGTGACCGAAAAATCACCGCATCAATGTGCGGCACATCGGCAAGATAGAACGCGGAGTTTTCTGCGCCCCTCATGATACGGCTCGTCGGATGGGCCGGTATGTGCTAATGCAACGATAATATCCGCGCCTTTTTTCTTCATTTCCGGCACATATTTTTGCGCACTTTTTACAATGTCGCGGGTTTCCACCTTGCCCGTTAAATTGGCTTTATCCCACACCATAATTTGCGGCGGCACAAAACCGATATAACCGATTTTTAGCTTATGTGACTTGCCTTTATTGTCCACCACCGTTTTTTCCTGAATCACATAAGGCGTGTAATAAGGCTCCTCTGTTCCCACTTTCACCACGTTGGCGTTCACAATCGGGAACTTCGCCTGTTTAATAGCATCGGCTAAATAATCCAAACCGTAGTTAAACTCGTGGTTACCCAATGTTCCCACTTCATAATGCATAGCATTTAAGCAATCCACCGCCGGGTTCGGTTTACCTTCTTTATAGCCCACTGCCGCTTGATAATCGGCAATCGGGTTGCCTTGAATCAAATCGCCATTATCCACCAACACGCTGTTTTTTTACTTCCGCACGGGCTTGACGAATCAAACTTGCCGCACGGGTAAAACCGAATTTCTCTGTCGGCGCGTCTTTGTAATAGTCAAAAATCCGTCAAGAAACTGTGAATATCGGTGGTACCGATAATGCGTAAATCGACTTGGTTATCGCTTTTCGCGAACGCCATGCGATGACAACTGAGCGCCAGTACGCTGCTCGCGCCGATTTGAATAAAACGTCTTCTATTTATCATAATAAGCTCCGTCGTTAGGAAAAAGTAAGTTAGGAAAAATACGGCGTTATTGTAAGTAAATTGCGAGGGCTTTTGAAAGGAAAAAGTGCGGTCGTTTTTGACCATAAATTTTGGCTAGGCAAGACAATAAATTTGCTGAAAAATGACCGCACTTTTAAAACAACATGGAGGTTGGCAAAAGTGCGGTCGAAATTTCAGCTGTTTTTTAAAACTCATAACGAATGCCGACGTTAAAATTACGTCCCGGTGCGCTGTAACGATCAGCATTGCCGGAAGTAATCGCCAATGGGATACTGAGCGGATCGCGACCTTGATCCTGCGTTGCTTTACTTAACAAGGCAAGATAAGAAATGTCGTTCCAGTTCCAGTATTTTTTTATTAAACAGATTGTTTACATTGGCGGTTAACGTCAGATTTTCCACCGGCTTCCAATAAACGCCTAAATCAAACAATGAATAACTGCCTGTCGGGTTGTACAAGTACGCGGAAGATTGTTCAATATCTTTATCGGATTTACCACGGTTATAAGTCCATTGAATATTGGCGCCATAGGTGTCCCCTTCATAGCCTCAAACCGAATTTCACTTTTTAACGGTTGAATACTATTAATTGGTGTTTTAACGCCGTTATTGGTGGCTCTGCCGCGACTGTAAGAAATGCCTTTCGTCAAATAGAAATCATCATAAAACGTCCATTTCACATCGGCAGTAAAAACCATACACTTTGGCCTTATCTAAATTGTCGTATTGAATAAAGGTGGTATAACCTTGCGTTGGTTTTGGATACCCAATCAATAAAGTTTTTATAGTGGTTGTAATACCCGGTGACCAAATATTGCAGTTTTTCATTTTGACCTTTCACCCCGATTTCAAAGTTATCGGCGGTTTCGGAACGCAAATTAGGGTTACCGACCACCGCGACATTAGCGGTTTGAGGCCCTAATCCCGGAATGAAATAATTAACGCTTTCAAAGAAATAAGAGGTTAATTGTTGTGGTGACGGCGTTCTTATACCACGGGAATATTGTGCATATGGAATAAATTCCGGTGCGGCACGATATTCTAAACTTAACTTCGGCGCAAATTTGGTTTCAGAACGTTTTGCCGGTTGGAATTGTGCCACGTCACTATGACTACCGGAAGGCGTCATCCGATAATGCACAAAACCGACTTGCGGCGTGACAACCCATTTTCCAAAAAGCAATTTCATCTTCAAAATAGCCTGTAATTTTATGCTGTTTCGTGTCTGATGTCGGTTTTCCATTGAAATTAGCGTGGCGCGAATTGCCGTAAGCAGGACGTTCATAGTGCAAATAATTTGTCGCTTTGGTGTGGTTGTAACTTAAACCATAACGCAGAACTTGCGGAATATTTCCATCAATAAAGCTCATTAAATTGCTGTTAATACCATACGTTTTATAGTTAACGTTAGATTCTTCAAAACGGTAATTATTCGTTCCTAAACGATGACGATAATTATCGGTACCGGCATTTTGATAATAAACCTGTGTTTTCGCATTTTGTAACCAACCGTGCTCATTATTATAATCGTGGCTGAATGAAAAACGGCTACGTTTCACGCGGTCAATGGAATAGCCTTTGGTTTGAATACCGGTGGCTCTGTCAATGTTGGTATCATTTAATGTCAGTAAATCGGTCTTAATTTTTTTACGTTGATATTCAAAAGCGGCACCAACCCGATGTTGATCATTTAGCTGATAGTAATGTTTGGTAAGAACATAATTATTTTGCGTGTCTGCCGGATTTGGTTCGGTACGGTTTACGCCGGTACCGCCATTAGTGCCTTTGTTTTTGGTTTGATCGCCGTTACGAATGGTGGTCATTACCATGCCTTGATAAGCACCGATTTTGCCTGCGCCGCCAACAGTGCCGTAAACGGAATTATCGGCGCTGTTATAACCGCTTCCAATAAAGCCGCCGAGGGCGCCCCTTCAACAAATCAACAGGTTCTAATGTGGCGAAATTCACGCTGCCCGATAAACTGTTGGCAGAACCGGCATATTGCACATCGGCGCTACGCAAACTACTCACATCCACATAATCGGCACGTCCGAATTCCACGCCATAAGAAATAAAAATGTTTGCTTTCTTGTGCTTCCGGCAATGGGATGCCATCTACCGTTGTGGTCACACGGTTCCCCTGCAAACCACGAATATTCACGCCTTCTCCACCGGAACGCGCCGTTTGCAATTGACTGACGTTGACGTCTAATTTATTGGAAAATAAATCTTTAACATCTTTTTGCTTGGCGTAAGTAAATATCTTTACGATCTACTTTGGTATTGACCAACGTATCGCTGGTTTCAATTTCAACCACAGAAATTTCTTCTAATTGACTGGTTTCTTCCGCCAATGCCATATTTTGATAGGTACAAACCGCTACAACCAATGCCGCCAACTTTGTTTTTTAAGCATAGTAACTCCATATTTATAATTAAGAATTATTCTCGATTATATAGGTGAATAATGGGATAACCAACTAAAATTCTAGGAATATGAAAAAAATCGTTTTTTAACATTCGAAAAATTTAGGTTTACCTTCTAATAAATCTCGTTAAAATACATGAGAATTATTTTCAATTATATTTTAAGGAGATTTATGATGTTGAAAAACACTGCTAACATTAACCTGTATCGCGATGGCGACATCTGCGTTAGCGAAAGAAATCAGCATTCCGACGGCGCGTGGTGATGTTACGTTAAATGCACCACCCGCCAAAATAGCGGTGTTTGATACCGGCAGTTTGGATACGTTACAAGCCTTGGGTGTGAAAGTCGATGGCGCAGCGGATGTGGCAAAAGTCCTTCCTTATTTAAAACCAACCTTAGATTCGGCAAAAAAATGTCGGTACCATTTTTTGAGCCAAACCTTGAAGCCTTAAATGAACTTAAACCTGATTTAATTATTGTCGGGACCCGCACGGCGAAAAAAATTTGATGATGTCAGCGCCATTGCAAAAACGATCGATTTAACCGATAACGGCGATAAATTAGTAGAAAGCGGCATTCAACGCATTGACAGTTTCGGCCGTTTATTTGATAAACAAGCGGCTGCAGATAAGTTAAAAGGTGAATTGGAAACCTTATTAAAAAGACACTAAAGCAGCCGTGAAAAGACAAAGGGAACGGTTTAATTATTTTTAGTCAACGGTGGCAAAATTTCCGCATTCGGTAGCGGTTATCGTTTAAGTTTTATCCATGATGAACTTGGCGTACCAATGGCGGATCCGAGCATTAAAAGGTACCGGTCATGGCCAACCGGCGAGCTTTGAGTTTATTGAAAAACCAATCCTGACTGGTTGTTTGTGTTAGATCGCATTTCTGCTATTGGCGAAGAAGGTAAAACCGCCAAAGAAGTGTTGGATAATGAATTGGTTCGTCGCACTAAAGCCTGGAAAAAAACGGTAATGTCGTTTATCTCAGTAGCGCCTCCTACTCAGCCCCGGGCGGTGCGGAACAATTAAAAACGGACTTAAACGCGATTAAAAACCGCTTTCGAGAAAAATAATCACGCTTATCGTTCTCCGTTGTATCGCCTTCATGCCAAGCGGAGAGAACGTTTTTTTATTACTAAAAACATCATGTCTGGAATTTTTCACGTTAAATCGGATTAATTTTTAATTCTTGTATTACTCGCCGCATTAAGTATTACCGTGGGCGTAGCCGATTTCCATTGGTCTCAATTTTTTCTCAACCGGAACAAATGCAAGTCCTGTTAGTCAGTCGATTGCCTCGTACCTTCGCCGTCATTTTAGTGGGAGCGACCCTTGGCGTGGCAGGCATGGTATTACAAATTGTCTTAAAAAATCGCTTTATTGAGCCGGGCATGATCGGTGCCAGTCAAAGCGCGGCATTGGGAATTTTATTAACCAGCCTATTATTTCCAAGCGCCGCCTTGCTTCTCAAAAATGTCCGTCGCCACCGTCTCCGCACTCATTGGCATGGGTATTTTTTTACCTTATTGTTACAGCAATTGCCGCCACATCAACGTCTCATGGTGCCGTTGGTGGGGATTGTGTTCGGTAATATTATTGAGGCGATGACCACCTTTCTTGCCTACGAAACAGACAGCTTACAAACCTTGTCCATTTGGTTTTCCGGCGATTTTTCCGGCATCTTGGCAGGACGTTATGAATTATTATGGCTTACCGCCGCCCTTGCTGTGGTGGTTTATATTATGGCCGATCGTCTGAGCATTACCGGACTGGGGAAAAATATAAGTACCGGCTTAGGGATTAATTATCGTCAAATGACGTGGTTTGCGTTAATTGTAGTGGCTATGATTACCGCGGTAGTCGTAGTCACCGTTGGGCAAATTCCCTTTATCGGCCTGGTTGTACCGAATATTATTTCCCGCTTAGCCGGTGACCGATTACGCCAAAATCTGCCTTCGGTTGTGTTGCTCGGCGCCAATTTGGTCTTGATTTGCGACATTATAGGTCGAGTCATTAACGCACCTTATGAAGTACCGATTTCGACCATTTTCGGCATTGTCGGCACATTGATTTTTCCTCTATTTGTTATTTAAGGGGAAAGCCAATGCAAAATAATCGCGTCATGTTATTACTCGGTGCCCTACTCACGTTTGCTTGCATCTTTTTTATGACCTATCATGCCAATGGTAACTGGGATTTCATTTTGCCGTTTCGTGGAAAGAAACTGTTGTTATTGCTGATGATGGCTTACACCATTGGCATATCTACATTACTGTTCCAAACCCTAACCAATAACCCGATTCTAACACCCAGTATTTTAGGCTTTGACTCCTTATATTTATTGGTGCAAAGCATTTTAGTGTTTCTCTTCGGCGGGATTGGATTTACGCAACTCAATGTGGCCGGCAAATTTGCTTTTGAAACTTTGCTTATGTTGCTTGGCGCACTCCTGTTATTCCGTACACTCAGCAAAAACAACAGCGACCTCGCCCGCATGATTTTAGTAGGGATTATTTTCGGTGTGCTTTTCCGCAGTGTAAATAACCTGCTACAGCGCATGATCGATCCCAATGAATTCGCCGTTGCACAAGGATCTTCCTTTGCCAGTTTTAACACGGTGAACCCAACCTTATTATGGATTGGTACTGTCATTACATTGGTCAGCGCCCTGTGGATTTGGCAACAACGTTTTAAATTAGATGTACTCCTACTGGGGCGTGAACGCGCTATCGGATTAGGCTTGGAATATCATCAATTCAGCCGCCAATTACTCATTTGCTGCGCATTTTTAGTGTCAATTTCCACCGCACTTGTGGGACCGATTCTGTTTTTAGGCTTATTGGTGTGTGCCATCGTCAATGCCATCAGCCCGACCATGCACCACAGCATTCGCATCCCAATGACGTTTATGGTGTCGGCCATCACATTAGTAAGCGGTCAAGCCGTGTTCGAACAGGTAATGAAGATGCAGGGTGTGCTTAGCGTAGTTATCGAATTTGTCGGTGGATTGGTGTTTATCTATTTGATGTTAAGACGGGCAAAATAAAGGAATGTCTTGTGATAAAAATTGAAAATATAACCTATAAAATTAATCAGGCGACGATTTTAAATAACATTAATCTCACCATCCCAAACGGTGGCATTACCGCATTGATCGGCGCTAATGGTGCCGGTAAATCTACGCTACTCTCTTTGGTTGCGCGCTTAAATCCGATTCAACAAGGGCAAATTTGGCTAAATGATATGGATATTGCCACCACGCCATCACGCACAATTGCGCAAAACCTGGCAATTCTGACCCAAGATAACGTGATTCATAGTCGCATTACGGTAAAAGATTTGTTGATTTTCGGCCGTTATCCGCACCATCAGGGGCGCCCGACGGAAGAAGACAATGCCATTATCCGCGATGCCTTGCAACGTTTTTGAATTAGCACCCTTAGCTAATCGTTTTCTTAGCGAACTTTCCGGCGGTCAACGTCAACGCGCCCTGATTGCCATGACCTTCTGTCAAAAAAACCGATCATGTACTGCTTGATGAACCATTAAATAACCTCGATATGTTCCACGCCCACGAGCTCATGCGCTTGCTACGCCAACTCACCGATGAACTGGCACTGACAACGGTAATGGTGGTGCATGACATCAATATGGCGGCCGCCTATGCCGACACCATTGTCGCCATGAAAAAACGGTGAAATTGCCATGATCGGCACGCCGGAAGAGATGATTACCAAGGAGAATTTAAAAACGGTATTTAATTTAGAGGCGGAGTGTTGGATTATCAAAGGGAAACGATTGGTAGTGCACCATATGTAACCTATGGTGCGTTTTTGACTTCATCAAAAAGCCATTCAAAAAAACACTCGAAAAACGACCGCACTTTTCATCCTTAAAAGTGCGGTCATTATTTTAGCTAAATTTATACAAACCCTAAGCCACTAATGCGGTTTGTTTCAAGCGGTTTTTGAGTTTGGTATATTCCGTTACCACATAGCGTTCTGCCCAAGCTTGGTCGTCAATTTTTTTCAATACGAACCGCGCTGTATTTGTATTCCGGCGTTCTAGAACCCGGGTTCAAATGTTCGGCAGTTAATTCGTTACATTTACCAATCCACCATTGATAGGTCATATAACAAGCACCTTTGTTGGTTCGGGTACTGACATCGGCACGGCAAATCACTTTACCGCGTGACGAAGCAATCCAAACCAAGTCATTGTTTTTAATGCCTAACTTTTTAGCGTCTTGATCGTTCATTTGTACGAATCCCGGCTCATCGGCAAGGGCGGCAAGTGCTCGGCAGTTACCGGTCATTGAACGGCAGGAATAGTGCCCCACTTCGCGCACGGTGGAAAGCACCAATGGGAATTCTTCAGACATTTCTTCCATTGGCGGTTCCCAGTCACAGGCAAAGAATTCGGCTTTACCGTTTGGACGGTCAAAGATTTGGCCTTTATACAAATATTGCGTACCTTGATCTTCAGGACCTTCATCGGTACAAGGCCATTGAATATAACCCAAGCCTTCCATTTTTTTCGTAAGTTGCCCCTTTGTAAATCGGACAAAGCTCACGCAACTCGTCCCAAATTTCTTTGGTGTTGTTATAGTGCATCGGGTAACCCATTGCAGTGGCAATTTCGCTAATGATAACCCAGTCATCTTTGACGTTGCCGGTCGGTTCAACGGCTTTATAGAACCGTTGGAAACCACGGTCGGCAGCACTATACACGCCCTCGTGTTCGGCACAGGGAGGTTGCCGGCAATAACACGTCCGCCTCCGCGGCAGTTTGGGTCATGAAGATATCCTGCACAACTAAAATTCCACTTTCTCAAAGGCTTTTTAACGGCATTAATATCAGGCTCCGTTTGTAACGTATCTTCGCCCATAATATAGAAGGCCTTGATTTTATCTTCCATGATAGCTTCCGGCACTTCACTTAACGGCACGCCCGGTTTAGTCGGGATTGATGGAACGCCCCAAGCTTTCGCAAATTTCGCATTAATTTCAGGGTTCGCAAAACTTTGATAACCCGGCAATGTGTTGAATAACGCACCCATGTCGCAAGCGCCTTGTACGTTGTTTTGACCACGCACCGGATTCACCCCAACATTTGGTTTGCCGAGATTGCCGGTGAGCATTGCCAAACTTGCCAATGCACGAACGGCTTTCTACTCCTTGACGGAATTGGCAAACCCCATACCCCACAAAATAGTTGCTGTTTCCGCTTTGGCATAAGTACGGGCGATTTCACGCAACATTTCAGGTTCGATACCGGTGATATGTTGAGTGGATTCAGGCGTATAAGCCTTTCACGACCTCATAGAACGCGTCGAAGTTTTTCGGTGTGTTCGTCAATGAATTCTGATCTTGCAACCCTTCTTCCAAAAATCACATTCATCATGGCATTTAAGAACGCCACGTTAGACCCGTTGGCAAGCGGCGCATAAATATCCGCAATTCGGGCAGTTTCGATTTTACGAGGGTCACACACAATGATTTTCGCCCCTTTTGCTTTCGCGTGATTAATTCGACGCGCCACAATCGGGTGAGAAGTAGAGGCATTATAGCCAAAGATAAACACGCACTTGGTATCCTCAATCTCAACGATTGAGTTGGACATTGCGCCATTACCCACTGATTTGAGCAGACCTGCTACAGATGGGCCATGTCACACACGTGCACAACAGTCAATGTTGTTATTGCCTAATACCGCACGGGCGAATTTTTGCATCACGAAGTTCACTTCGTTGCCCGGTCCACGGAAGACCCCGTTACCATGATGGATTCGTTGCCGTACTTTTCTTTAATTTCTTTAAGACGGTTAGCAGTGTAAGAAATAGCTTCTTCCCAGCTCACTGGGGTGAACGGTTCGCCACGTTTGTAGCGGATCATCGGTTGAGTCAATCGAGGAGTCAGGATTTTTTTGTGTCATGTACAAAGTCCCAGCCATAATATCCTTTTAGGCATAACTCCCCTTCGTTTGTTCTGCCGTTTGCACCTTCAGCTCCCACAATTTTTGTTGTTTTCCACCAAAAGATGGATTTTACAACCTGAGGGCACAATACGGACATACGGTAATCACTTTTTTTGATAGTCATAGTAATGTCCTTATTTGAGATACAACACGAGATTAAAATAATTATTTTAAGGTATATATTACCCCTAAAACCCACCTATAGACTTACAAAAACTATGGATTTATTGATTTAGAACAGGTTTTGAATAAATTCTTTTAGAAATTTTTAAGGATATTGTTTTTACGTCGTAATTATGTAAAAATTATGCAACTAAAAACATAATTATGCTAAGTAAACATAATAAAAACATAGCGAGGCACATAATGAAAGTAAAATCCGATCCGCTTTACTACCGGAGAACCGAACTGGCGGATTTATTGGTTCGCAATCTTGAAGAAGGCATTAGCTCCGCTTTCACCCTATTTGCGCCGCGTCGAATGGGGAAAACCCAATTTCTGCTAAACGATGTGAGCAAATCCGCCACGGAACGCGGTTTTTAATGTGTTCTATTTCAGTTTCATGAACGAACACAGAGAAGCCATTCAAAACGAATTTCCGCCAAGCGCTCATAAAATTCTTAAGTGAAATCAGCCCGACGTCCGCCTTTAAAAAGACATCAAAAGCGTCAATATCTTGGGCGTCGGTATCGAAAAAGCCGAAACCGACATACCGGAATTACCGATAAAACGTCCTCATTGATGAAATCGCCAAGGATAACAAACCCACATTAATGTTACTAGACGAAGTACAGGAACTGGCGCGCATTCCCAAAACCGAGGGGCTGATTCGCTCTTTACGGACAGGGTTGGATACCAATAAAAGCAAGGTTAAAGTGATCTTCACCGGCTCATCAACCAACGGCTTACGAGAAATTTTCGACGACATCAAAGCGCCGTTTTTTCCATTTTTCTCACACCATCAAATTTCCCACCTTGGATCAAAAATTTACCGATTATTTAGCCGACATTTTATCAACGCCGCACAGGAAACAAAATTGATAAAACGACATTTTTTTGCGTTATTTGAAAAACTCCAATTCACCCTGCTCTATTTGCGGGCCATTACATGAACATGATTATTGATCGAGTTTGCCCTCGAAGAGGCCGCCGAATCTCGTTTAAGCCAAATTCACGAAGGCTCGGACTACAGCAAAGAATGGCAAAACCTAACCGCCTTAGAACAACAAATTTTTGCTTTTGCATACAACGGGGCGAATCCGCTTTATACAAACAGGAAATTCGCCGACAAATTGCCGACATTCTCGGATTAAGCGGCGCCGTGTCCACCAGCACAATGCAAACGAATATAAAGAAATTAATGAATAAGGAACTCGCTACCAAGCAAATTGACGGTCGATTAACATTAAACAGCGGATTGTTTAATCAATGGTTAGTGGATCATGTGCTGGTTGATTGAAATGAATGTTCTATTTTTGTGAATCAAAGTGCGGTGGATTTTGCGGACGTTTTTTAAAAATATCCGGTATTATGCAGCAGTTGCACAAAGGTTTAACCGATTAAAAACCTTAAAATTCCTATTGAAATTTTAACTCAATAGGGATGTAGTGATCAGCTAATTCAACAGTCCCCGATAGGTTGTTTTTGTTAAAACAGGTGGCAAACCTTGATTGTAACGATGTGGGCGAACAAAATTGTAATACATCACATAAACTCTCACATCGTCCATCGCTTGCCCCAAGGTTATATAGTCGCCCTCTTGCATCCATTCATATTTAAAGCTGCGAAACCAACGCTCCATTGGGGCATTATCCCAACAGTTACCTCGGCGACTCATACTTTGGGATAAAGCACTTCAGCATTAATCCAATTCACCCAGGTGTTTTCCAATAATGGAATTAAGGGAGTGCTATCTTCAACTACTGTATTTAAGGCAGATAATACCTCTTCTAAAGACGAAGGTTGTTCTTGTATATAACTTAATAGCCAAAAGTCAAGTTCAGATAAGCGTTGTTGCAGAATATTAAAATCGCTATCCCGCCATATAACAGCTTGCATAGGGTTTTCATCAAATTGTTTAAAATCGCTTGATAAAAAATCGACTTCATAGCGTTTTAAATAAGCTGCATCAGATAACTGCATTACGCTATACTTATTCCACTCAAATTTTTCAGGTACTTTTGCTAAAGAAACTTCTGCAAGTAATTGAGTATTTTCAAAATCCATCAATGCCAGTATATTGGCGTCAAAACTCTCTTTTTCTTGACAAAATAAGAGAAATTCTCCAGCAATATCTTGAAAATAAGGCGAATGTGATTTTTCCTGTTTAATACAAAACAAATTTCTTTTTGTCTGAGACCAACTCTCAGCAGAAACGTGTTTAGGCGCTTCAACAAAACAACGGTCAATAAAACCAAAGATGTTATTTCGAACTAAACGAGCATAAACAGCAAGGCGATTCGGAGCATAACCATTTAGAGGTTGAGCATGAGCCAATCGAACTGCTGTGGCAAGTGCTTTTTGTGTTTCAATAAGCGAAGGTTTAGGCTGCATAGGATATTACCTCTTTTTGAGCATATTTTTGCTGTAGTTGTGCAATATGTTCAACTTCAGCATAAAGTTCTGCAAATGGAGGGAAATTGAAATCACGCTCTAATAATGTTGGCGGAATGACAGGTAGTCGTTGATAGGCATATTCTAATAAATCCCACACAGTACCTTTTACTGCCTCACCGTGCGTATCAATTAATAACTCTGGTAAATAGCGATATGCCCCTTTTATTTTATTAAATGATTCTCCTTCTAAATCCTCCACAACTTGTGCGGCAGAATGTTCTTCGTCGTGTCCTGCTATATGAATGTAATTGACACGTTTCACATCTACTTGATCTAAAAAAACATAAGGATCAAGTAAACCGTGATTGATGCCATTTACATAAATATTATTCACATCTAAATGAATACTACAATCCGCTTCTTGTGCAATAGCATTTAAAAATTCTACTTCATTCATTGTGCTGGTGGGAGAGTGTAAATAATAAGAGGTATTTTCTAATGAAATTTGTAATCCTAAAAAATCTTGCACATAGCGGATTCTCTGTGCTACGTGTTTTACAGCTTCTTCAGTAAATGGCATAGGTAATAAATCATATAAATGCCCTTCACATTCACAATAACTCAAATGTTCAGAAAAAAATGTCGAATTATATTGAGTCATTAATGCTTTAGTATTTTTTAATAACTCGCGATCAAGTGGTGCTTGCCCGCCTAATGAAAGTGATAGTCCGTGTACCGCAAGTGGATATCTTTCAGCGGCTTGATCAAATTTATAACGAGCAGCTCCTCCCATTTTTTTACCCAATTTTTCTGGAGCAACTTCCATAAACTGAATCGCATTATTTGATGATAAATTCAAAAAAATCATCCGCTAAATCTCGACGATACCCTAATCCTGCACCTTGTAACATAATTATTTACTCCTTTTAATACAACACTGATGTAAATTTACACCAGTGTTATGGATGGCATCTAGATTAAAATACGATTATTTAGAGCCACATTTACCTTCACCACATTTACCTTCTGCAGCTTTTGGTTTGCTCGCACCACATTTACCTTCACCACATTTACCTTCTGCGGCTTTCGTTTCGTTTGCACCACATTTGCCTTCTCCGCATTTACCTTCTGCAGCTTTTGTTTTCACACATTTATCACCCACACAAGGTGTTGCAGCTTTATCTGTACTGCTTGATTTTGGCTCAGCGTGTGCAACAGTAGCTACTGTCATCGTTAATGCTCCTGCTAATGCGGCTAAAGTGGATAATTTTTTCATTTAAATCTCCTAGAATTTGATATTGAATATATAGTTAGAGGAATTTCAACCAGCTTTTTAGTTGGATAAACCTTCTTAATAAGCGTGTCTAAAGAGAGTTTCCCTGCTCCCTGCGTAATTAAGATTAATAAAGTTACCACATAAATTAAGGGTAATTTATAACCATTATCACAAACGTTATAACCTGAATCGGCGTGAATGCTATACCACGCGACAGAGATTAAAATCGTTAAACTTAATGCACTAAAACGTGTTAGCACCCCAAATATCAGCAAGAATGGGAAAATTAATTCAGATCCCATTGCAACGTGCCAATTAATATCGGCTGGAATAAGATTAAATGGAAAAGGAAAACGATCTTGTATTTCAGTAAACCAATTTTGACCATTCCATTTTTCTAACCCTGCCTCTAAAAACTCCCATGCAAGAAAAAAGCGTAAAATCAATAAACTCACGCCGCTGCTGATACCTTGCATCTTACAATCTTTCATTTTTTCCTCTGATTGATTACCTATTTTATGAAACTATTTAGTTCATTATGGTAGGAAATGCTTCCTAGTTATTCTATTAGTCGGAGATAAGCCTTTTTTCTTACACTTTTTTTCAAAAAAATTGAAAATATTATTTTTTTGTAAAAATGCAGATAACATTAAGGGCAAAGATTCTAATAATCTTCGCCCTTTTATCTTTTACTGATTAATGTAGTGATCAGCTAATTCAACAGTCCCCGATAGGTTTTTTTTGTTAAAACAGGCGCCAAACCTTGATTGTAACGATGTGGGCGAACAAAATTGTAATACATCACATAAGCTCTCACATCGTCCATCGCTTGCCCCCAAGGTTAGATAGTCGCCCTCTTGCATCCATTCATATTTAAAGCTGCGGAACCAACGCTCCATTGGAGCATTATCCCAACAGTTACCTCGGCGACTCATACTTTGAGTTACCTGAATGAAGGTTGAGCGGAATAGCTACACCTTGAGTTTGAAAAAATGGAAAATTTATGCGGTAAATTAGTCAATTTTCGGACTTTGTGTAACTGCTACATAATACCGAAAATATCTTGAAAACCCACCGCACTTTTCCACTTTTCACAACACCGTGATCTCAGAAAAAGTCACCGTTTTTCTTTGAGAAATTGATAGAAAAAAATTCGACGGAGTCTTTCACCGCGTCGGTCATCGGGAAGCCGAAGGAAACGAGGTCGGGTTGGATGCCCCACAAAGACGATTTTTTTAATATCCTGTTCTAATTGCTCAATGAGGAAATTGAGCGGCATGTTATGCGTGCTCATGAAAAACATCTCAGCGATGGCGTCTTTTTCGATGATCCGGATTTTGCCCGGCGACAATTCCATATCAGCAGCATCGAAAATCAGCAGGGAACTCAGGCTTAAGCTCACGCACGATGTGCGCGACGTTTTTCCGGCGCGGATCCGCCGTCAAGTGCGGTCCAATTTTTCCAGCGGATTTTTCGCTCAGCAACCGATACAAATAAGGCCCCGCGCCGTCATCGCCCATCATGCTGTTGCCGACGGTCAAAATGAGGGTTTTTATTCGTCACGACGTTTCACCATAATATACATCACCGGCTCGCGTTGAATGGAAGCCAAGGTGTCCATTAAAATTTCCGCCCATTGCTGGTGTTCGGCGCCAAAATTCCCCTTTGTTTGCGTCAATGGCTTTGGCAAACAAATTTACATAGCTGAATCAATCACGATTTCGCCGAATTTCATCAAGCCCCGCCAATTTGCGTTTCGCCTCCCTTCCGGGAAACTTGCCACGAAACGTTGATAATCCTCGTAGTCGCAAATCAGCAACTTTTTTAAAGCAATCGATCACACCCACATGGTGGCCAATCGCCAAGGAATAATACATCACTTGCTGCGCTTGTTCGGGAATTTGCTCGTCGTTCTCGACGAAACGCTCGTTTAATAAATAGAAAAAGACTTTCGTTGTCATGGTATGTCCTTATAACGACGGATACGGTCTGAGTATATCCGAGAGTAATAAATTTCCCTAAAGGAAAAACTTGGCTCCCCCTCGTTTACGGGCGAAGCCCTGAGAGACAAAATCACGATTTTCAAGTATGGGTTAATTGAAAAAAACAGCCCCCTTCCGCCCTTCGGGCACGTTATTCGCAAGCTCGCATGGCTTACTTGCTCACCTCGTTGGGGCCGTTGGTAAAGCCAACGCTTAAAACGCTTTGCGTTTTGTCCCCTGCAAGCAGGGGAGGTAAAATATTTAAGAATATCAGTATATTAATAGCATTTCTAACATCTTTGCTTTCCTAATGAGTACCCTAATTTTTGCTTTCAGCATAGTAGGAAAAAGTGCAGCAATTTGAAACATAAATATATTATATTACTTATTAGTATTTATAAAATTTATAATAAAGCAATAGTTGCTATTTAAATCATCAAGAAAAAGTGCGGTGGTTTTTTGAGGCGTTTTTAAAACGTTGGAAATTTCGACCGCACTTTAATATACCTTGTTACATTTAAAACTGACCCGTTTATACTGTTGGATACTTAATTAAGTCCATTCTTCCCAGCCATCAGGGTGAGATCCAAACTGCTCCGGCAGGTGCAACGCAAATCCACCATAATAAATCAATATCCTTATCAGGCTCATCTTTACTATAGCTTTTTGGGCCAGGCTTTTCTGAATAAATCTACTTGTTCTTCAGGCGATCCTTCTAGAAATTTGCTATGTTTAGCTAGTTTTAATTCCCCATCTTTTTATTAATTCAGTCATAAAACTGAGAAACATTTCTTTTTATTTCTGGTTTTTCATATATATCACCCATGATGGCTTGATATTGATTGAATAATGAAAAATAATGGGGAGCCTTTAGAATAGTTTAATATCTCATTTCTAATGTTTTCCTGCATATCATTATCCTTACTATAAATTGTTATTTTATAAATAACTAAGTCATAAGGGCGCACTCTATGAAGAGTGCGCCGATAGAAAAATGACTAGTCTTCTATTTTTATAAAAGGGAATGTTTCCTTAAAGCGTTTTAAAATGCTTGGATGTTGGTCTAGCGCTTTTTAATGCTGCTTTTTTTAGATATTGGCATATCATATATTTCTCCAAATCGTTTTTATTCCTATTCCATACATAGCCATAATTTCACCTTTTTGTAAAATTATCACTGGTAGCAAAACCAATTATATCGTATATATGTAACTTATTTTTCTTCCTCTAAATCAATAAGATCCCATATAAAATTAGGCAGATCATCTATACTATTATTTTTTTATAACAAAATATAGATACTCTTTAAACTCATTAAATGTAATTGCTATACCTTCACAATATATAACAAACCCTAATATACTAGAATCTTCTTTATTAAATCCTTTTCATTTGTCCTCCTTAAAATCTATTTATTACCATTTTTCCATACTATTTCCTCCAATATGTCCTGTTTCAGCATGTAATTTGGATGGAACTAATTGCATTCTTCCTGTATCTTGGTGATGATGCCAAGTATAATTAGGGATTTTTTTCCTTACCAGCTTTAATAGCAGCAACTTGTTCTGCATTGAATTGTTTTTATACCATCCTCACCCAAATGCTTATACAGATCTCTTGTCGCCATTCTCATTTGTTCATTATAAGAAGAGGCTCTAAATTGGTTGATATCTAATCGCGTGTCATATTTGGCAATATCATCAAATATAGGGAAGCCTTTAACATCAAATGGAACCTTTGTTTCCGGATGTCTTTTTTCCAGCTAATTTTACATTTGGCATACTCATCAGTGGAACCGTTTTTTTGACACAATATTGGCTTTGCCATATTTGTTTTTCTAATAGATTTCTCACCTCTCTTGATGAATAAATAGATTCTACAGTATTTGGTACAACTTGATTGGCAAGAATATTTTTGTAGTCTTTCTGCTTCTTTTTACATTTCCTACTGCTTTGGCAGATTTTTACTGCAGTATTTAATTCTTTTTATTTGTTTTAACGGCACTTTTTATGGCATCCGCGCCAGGTATAAGGGCTAGGGTGCTCAACAAATAGTCGGTAACAGTTTCTGATTCATAGAATCCTTTTTATATCGCCAACTATTGGTGTCATATCTATCCCAATTTCGACCAGCGTATGAGCTAATGCCGTCATTTCCGCATCGGTTTTTGCTTTCGCTTTTTCATAAGATTCCATCTTTTTCCAGTTTGGTATAGTTCTTTAGATTCTCCATTTCAGCCGGTGATTTAGGGATAAAGAACGTATTATTTAATAAAGCGATTTTAGCAACTGATGTTGATACATTAACATCTTTATTGGTTAGTGCTGCGATTGTTCCGACAACAATGGTAGCTTTATCAATAAGTTTCTCACGTTCTATTTTATCAATATCTTTAGGATCTCTGCCGTTAAGTAAGATTTCACCAACCACTTCCCCTAACGCCGCTCCCATAGCCCCATCTTGGCATTTTCCTTTGCTCGCACTTGCGGCGGCACAACCTACGGCGGCGTGGGCGAGTTTGTGGGCGACTTCGTGGTACCAGGTGTTAGCATTGGCGCCTTCTTTTATTCCTTTGATATATTGTGCGGCTTCACCTTGTAGAGGTTTCGGCAAGCGCGGCAACAATGGCGTTTTTCCAGCGCTTTGTCTAATTTCTCGCCATTAATCGCGGTGTTGACGACAGCAGATGTTCCGGCGTTAACCAGGCTCACTTGTAGTCTGTCGGTTAATAAATTGGATTCGGTGACGTTGCTTAACCCCACTGAAGAAATAATTTGGCTTTGCAACACCGGCGGTGACGACGGAAGTCGCCAGTTGTTTTTACCGTGCTACTCTGTCCTAAATCTTTTAAGGCTGCCCCCATATTGCCTCGGTTGTTGATCATGGTAATGGAAACTTATTGGTGCTTAATGATTCAAAAGTGCGGTCGAAATTTGCCGCACTTTTCTTCTTCACTTAACGCCCTAAACCAAGAGAAGAATCCTTTTTTTCTTCTTGGCTTTTTCAGTGGCTATACGCATTCGCTCTTGCCACATATCGATCCATTCTTGTTGCGGGCGGTTATAATCGAATTCCTTCATAAAATCATACGGATCTTCATAATGAGGAAGCGGGTCATATTTAATGAGTTCTTTCGGTGCAATCGGGCTATCAATATTTAAATCGAAACCGTGGATTGAAGCGATTTTTCCATATAATACGACTTGCACTTGTAAATAAAAATCGAACCATACATTACAAGCATAAACAGCTTTTTTGCCATTTTTTTGGTTCAAGTAATTTATTTAATGCGGCTTCCATACTGATCTTATCTTGATTACATAATGCTAAATAAAAACTCATGATCAGGAATACGTTTTTGCTCCGATTTAGGGAAGTTTTTTTCTTCATTTAAAAAAACATTAATGTTCTTTCTTTTAAAATCTCCCAATCTCCAGCTAAAGCAAGTAAAGTATTGCGAAGAAAAAGCTGCTAAGCTCAGTACGCTTATAATGACCTTTAAAGCTATCTTTATGTTTAATCAAATATTCTATTAAATCTGGACTATCCGACATTATAGGGAGCAAACAAACTTCGTGTATTCGTCCTAGAAATCCAACCCAATACATCTTTAGCACCTAGAATTTCTAGTTTTTGCACCAACATATGCATCTTGTTTTAAACAGTTTTACATCGGAATAAAGTAACAAATCACTAGAAGCTTTAGCTAAATAATAGTCTGACATAATATTCATCGCACCTATAGGATTACCAATACAAGAATCAATAGTTCTTAATAGTTCATTAATTCCCTAATCTTTTATCTAAATTACATTCATACACATAATTAGCATCTTCTATCACATGTTTTCACACTATCTTGGTAATTCCTATCAGAATCACTTACTAAAAAACAGTATAGTTTTTTATTCATAATTTATTCCTTATTTTTAGTTGTTAGTGGAGTTTATTTGGTATTTTAACTGGTACTAAAAATACCTTATTATTTGTTTTATCAATTCCAGCTACAAGAGTTCTAACAGATTTATGATTTTGTTCTGCTTCTCTTAGTAGGTCTTTTTACAGGATCATTTGATGATAAGCGCTCTCTTACTGCTTTAATCCAATCTTCCGATAATTGATTTGTTTTATCTACACCATTTGGACTTAGTTGGATCGAGCCATTTCTTAGTGGTTTACTATCAATAATTACTACAGTTCCATCTTTTCCTAAAAGAACATGATCAAATCCATTGTTACTTCCATATTTGCCACCTTGTAATGGAGAATAACCAGAGCGTTGAGCCAAATCATTGATCAGCTGTTCGGTTTTTTTCTCCCTTTGGATCTCCGTTTTTTTAATAATGTCATCAAGTAATTTTTTCTCTAAAGTATTCGTCGGCTTAATTTCACAAGCTGTATTGCATACTTTAGTTGCATTTATAAAGCCGTTATTTGTTGATATGGCAATATTATCAACTTCCTTAATCACTTTGTTTAATACGGTGAAATTTGTAACTCGGTTCACTTGATGAGTTATGGTTTTACCGGCAACAGCCATTCCTTTTTCCAACCATGCGGACTCCGGTAGTTGTTGCCCCTGTCACGGGAACTATCGTCAATACAATATCACCCAGTAATCTTGCAGCCTCTCTACCTGCATTATAGGCGCCTTCCGCACCTGCTTTTTCAAGATTCGCCGTTAGACTGTCAATTCTATTGATATAGCCTTGTTTTATATTTGCGGCAATCTGTTTGAGAGCATTGTCCTGTTGTAGCATAACCTTGATAGCCTTTTAATGTTTCTATCGGACTGGAAGCCACTTCAATAATGTTTTTTTAATTCTCCTTGCAAGAATTCAGGTGCTCCGACAACCATTCCGGCAGCAAAACTTAAGTTTTGTCCTGTGCCAATGCAGCCCAGCGAACTTCTGTTTTGATTCGGCATAGATAATCGTTACAGTTAGCCAATTCGCGATTTTTGAATTTCTTGCCAGTCTGCCAGATAGTTGTTTTGAATTGTCACTGTCGCCGTATCAACCGTTTTTATATACATCAGCATGGGTTAATGCCGCAATAGAACCGACAATAATTCTTGTCGTATTTAATACGATGCGCTTTTGATCCGGGTTTAGCTGTTTGGAATTATCAACACCATAAATTTGCTTGCCTAATATTTCCGCAACCACTTCCCCTAATGCAGCCCCCCATAGCCCCATCTTGGCATTTTCCTTTGCTCGCACTTGCGGCGGCACAACCTACGGCGGCGTGGGCGAGTTTGTGGGCGACTTCGTGATACCAGGTGTTAGCATTGGCGCCTTCTTTTATGCCTTTGATATATTGTGCGGCTTCACCTTGTAAGGTTTCGGCAAGTGCGGCAACAATGGCGTTTTTCCAGCGCTTTGTCTAATTTCCCGCCATTAATTGCAGTGTTGACGACAGCAGATGTTCCGGCGTTAATCAGGCTCACTTGCAGTCTGTCGGTTAATAAACCGGATTCAGTGACATTGCTTAGTCTCATTGAAGAAATGATTTGGTTTGCAACACCGGCGGTGACGACGGAAGTCGCCAGTTGTTTTACCGTGCTGCTATGCCCTAAATCTTTTAAGGCTTCACTCATATTGCCTCGATTGTTGATAACGGCAATGGAAGCTTGACTGGCAAGGGAGCTGAATGCGGCATTCGCCATTGCGGCAGAAGCGGAACCGGCGGATAAAGCTTGTTCCTGCGATAGTACCGGCGAGAGCCGAGCCTGCGCCATAAGTAGCAACCGCAACCACAATGGCAATTAACGCCGCGCCAGCACCGGTTAACCCTTGTTGTTTATAATCCCATTTGTCATACGCAAGGGCGACTTCATTCCAATTAATTTTTCATTGGTTTGTAAGTCTTTTTAAATAGGCGTATTCAGGTTTAGCAAGCAGTTTGACAATTTCAGCTTTCAGTTTACCTTTCGGAATATCAACCACAATGCCACCGGTAGCATGAAATACCGGTTGTTTGCCTTTTGAATGTCGGCAGCGTTAAGTTTTTCTATCACCTCGCCTTTACCCGACATACTTTTGCCATACCATTGAACTGGATTTATGGTGTTCTTCCGTTTGAATCAGGGATTTCATGCCTTGCAGCAAAAATTTTGGCATCTTTCCGTGCTTTTTCGCCTACGCCCGCCTGAATATGTGCGCCTGTTAACGTGTTAGCAAATTGGGTGCCTTGCAATACGGTATCCCAACCGGATTTTAAATTGGTGCTTTGTGCCACTAATCGGCTTTGGCAACGCAGATTTCATCAGTGCCGTACTGGAATCATGGGAATGATGATAGGAAATACCGATAAATCTGGATTTCTTATGGCTTTCCAATTTGGAATAGCTGATTTCATCCACGGCATACAGGCGTAGGGCTTTTCCGGCAGTCAGGTTAATCGTGCCTTTTGGCGCGTCAAACACGGTAGCGTAAGCATCAATATTGCCGCCTGCGACGAGATCAATGCCTCCTTTAGCACTTAGCAACGTCGGTTCGGCTTTGGCATTACGATCTTCATGGATATCCGTATGGTACTTACGATTCAGGTGACCGCCGCTTTTATAACTGTATTTGTTATACGCGTAGAACTCGCCTTGTCCCGCCGGCATGACGATATCGTTATAAGCTTGCACATAAATCTTGCCGTTATCTGCTGATAGCAGGGAAGTCCCAATCACGACATTGCCGTTTTTTTGGTATCCCGTAGAAACAATGTTAATGCCGTTTTTCGCGTTTATTACGGTCGGATTATTGAAAATCGCATAAGAATAATGATCGCCGCCGCCGTATTCATAGGTATCAAAACAGCCCATTAATATTAATAGAAGACGGTGTTTGATCTTCTTTATTTGGCAATACGCCAGAAGCATAAATATTGACTTTCTGTTCGGCATTTAATTTAGCCCCTTCAATGTTAATACCTTGACCGGAGATTAAATTAATGTTTTTTGCCTTTTTAGATCGGAGAGGGTGTATTCGTGGCCTCGGGCTTTTTTTGTGTAAGGATTGATATTATTTTTGTAACTTGCTTTCTTTTTTTCTTCTAATTCTAATAATTGAGAATCAAGCTGTTTTTAAATACTTTTCTAACTCTAAAAAAATGAATCGTCAATTTCATCTAACATTCCATGAGAATAATAAAAATAGTATTCTCTGTTATAGTCGTTTTTGCGTTAATATAACTTGGATTGCTTGTAAATATCTTGATTTTTTTCTTTTTATATAAGCGATTTCTTTTTGTTGGATTTTTCATTATGTTTAGTAGTAATGTAATTGTTGAAATTTTTGTGCTATTCCATTAATTGATAACGTTCTATTTTTACTAACTAACGATACATCTCCTCTCTTAGCATTAAACTTCGCAGCATTAACCTCAACTTCATTACCAATGATCTTAATATCCTTTCCCGCTTCTAACTTAACCGGTTTTTCAATTAGATACTCGGTTGTAATCGGCGTTTTAATGGTTCTTCCGAGTCTTCTTTTTTTCTGAATACGTCGTCTCAATCTTATTTCCCAACAACGTATCCAACTTTACCTTACCATTCTTAGAATGCAATTCAATGTCTTGTTGAGCACTAAAATCCGTATTGTTTGCTACCGTGATATTTTTATCGGCGAATACTGAAATATCGCCTTTTGCCGTATTCAGTTTGCTTTCTGAAATTTCAACATGATTTTTGTGCATTTAATAAAATACCTGTTCCTGCGGATTTATCCGATTGCTTCACTTCCGTATTGGATAATTTGATGTTTCCGCTTGAGCTGAGAATGACATTATTTTTACCTTCAAGCTTGCCTTTAGTAGAGACAATATCGTTGTTTTTGTCAGAGGTTTGTACAATTAAGATCGCCGGTGATTTATCCGAATTATTGACCGCACTTATTTCCCCGCTATTTTCTAATTTGCCGGCTGCGGTTAACACCAAGCGATTATTGGCTTTTTAAGGTTCCTGCATTTTTTTACGCCAACACCGTTTTCATTGGCGATAAGTACAATACTGTTGGCATAAATTCCGCCCTAATTGCGCCACATCAATCGCCACCGTTGGTTTGCTACCGCCGCTATTGGTGGCTTTTTGCTTTATCGGAGGCATAATCAACGAGTTGTGTGCCGCTTTGTACGGATACCTGATTGGCTTGTAATTTGCCTTGAATTACCACGGCGCGACTCAAAACTTCCGTATAGTCCGTTCTGCGATTGTCTCAGGCCTTTATTACCGATAGTTACCTGACCTTTCTGTACATTAATTTCTTTGACTGTGCCGTCTTTAACCGTCGGGCTGCCGGTGGTGAGGGTCACGCGTCCTGCGTTTTGAAAACTGCCGCCATTGACTTGGATACCGGAGGGATTGGCAATAATTACATCGGCCTTGGCGCCTCTTATGCCGAGTGCGCCTTCCAGTTTGCTGGGGCTATTGGAACGTACTTCATTCAGGATTAATTTCGCCGTACCTTTTCGCGAGAAGCGGATTATCGCCCCGTTGGTTATTAAAGGTTGCCCCGTTTTGTGCTACATCAAACTGGCTATAACGGTTATGACTTAATCCGTTGGCATTCGGTGTTTGAATGTTAATCAACGGGTTGCCGCCACTGTCCTTTAGAATAATCGGGCGCTGATTCTGCGGTGCCGCCGAGTCGGCAATGATGTTGGCATAACAAGGATACATGGATTGGTACAGAAAACATAAAGTGATCAACGACACTTTGGTTTTTAATCCTTTATTGACAGAAAGCGCTGTACTTTTTCTTTTCGTTCCATCGAACCTGAGGTTAAAGTGCGGTCAGTTTTTTTCCCTGTTTCATTAAATTTAATTTTTCCCATATATCCTGGGACGGCGGTAAGAAATAACATGCCGGAATTGAGATCCTGTGGTTCAATCACAATTTGTGTGGTAATTAATCCTTTATCTATTACGATGTTTTGTGCCAAGTTCTGTAAGTACTGAATGCCATTCGCCCCTAGACACATACCCGATTTAAAAACCGGTTTGACGAGTTAATTCCAGAATAAGAGAAGATAACTCAGATATTGGATTTTTTTCAAGGATAACGCCTTGACCTGAATACAAGGTTGCTCAGGTGTAGAAAGATTAAAATGTTCGGTAGATTGTTCCGGTGTGGATAGATGAATATCGGTGCTTTACGCTAATTGTCGTTCTAATTGGTTTTTGTTGTTGCTGAATGCGGATGGATTGTTGCTGAATAGTATCAGCATAAGAAAAAGAAGAAAATGTAAACCCAGTAAGTAAAAGTGATTAAAGGTAAAAATGGACAAGAATAATGCAGATACAAATTCATGGCTCCTCCGAATCAGAGAATTAAAGTTATTTTTTTATGCTATTTATCTTTTTGGCGGAGAGTTATCTCACTAATCTAGTTTTTTTCAATATATTTCACAAAAATATAATTAAAAATATTTCATTATTTAATGAATTAAAAATAGAGACAGCACAATAGATGATCGTTTTCATTTTTTTATCCTATAAAGCGTCATCCCAAACAGATGGTACTTCTTTATACAAAGAAATTTAGTCATACCAATATACTATAGTGTTTCGAACAACCGTGGTCAGGAGACCACAGCTATTCGAAACATCATAACTACATAATAAAGGAAAACTTGGCTCCCCTCGTTTACGAGGAACTGGACGAAAGCCCTGAGGGCAAAATAACTACTTTCAAGTATGGTTTAATTGAAAAAAACAGTCTCTTCCACCCGTCGGGCCACTATTGGCAAGCTCGCATTGCTTACTTGCTTACCCTGAAAACGGCATACTTATCGCATGCAAACGCGTTACGATTTCGCTTAAGCGCGGATCCGCTTCCCGTTCCAAATATTCGCCTAAGCGCACACCAAACGGTACCTTGTCCTCTTCCGACATCATCGCCATAAATTGATTGGCGATGTCGCCGCCTTGGCGATAACCGGCAAGGCGACGGGCTTCGCGCTCAAGGCTAATGCGTAAATCCAGCGGAATGCTTGGAAAGCGCAACTTGGCTTCGGCGTTCGGGTCGGCTTTTTTTCCTGTTTGCCTTTGAGTTTTTGATCAAGCAGGCCTAACGCCATGGCGAAACCGTAAAATGGTGGCGGCCGGTGTCGGCGGGCAGCCCGGGATATACACGTCCACCGGCACGATTTGATCGGAGCCGCCCCACACGCAATAAAGATCGTGGAAAATCCCGCCGCCGCAACCGCAAGCGCCGTAGGCGATACAAATTTTCGGATCAGGGGCCGCTTGGTAGGCGCGCATGGCAGGGGTTCGCATGGCGCGGGTGACGGCGCCGGTGAACAGCAAAAATGTCCGCATGACGCGGCGAAGCCACCACTTTGATACCGAACCGCTCGGCGTCGAAGGTCAGGGGTGATGGTGCTGAAAATCTCGATTTCACAACCGTTGCAACCGCCGCAGTCCACGCGATACACATAGGCGGAACGTTGAATGTCCTTTAACAAGGTTTTTTTCATTTTGCGCAATGTTTTTCATCAACGCTAAACGGCGTTGAGATACCGTTAACCGGCATTGGAATTTGTGTGTTCATCGTCTTTCGCCTCCTGCTAAAAACGTTAGAAAAATCGACCGCACTTTCTTCCCGTTGTTCGATGCGTTTGGCAAAATTCAGCCGCACCGGTTCTTTAAAAATCGATTAATTTCATTCGCATATTGGATTCCATGTTTGCGGTTTTTCCAAACTATGCTGCCGTTTGCAAACCGGACAAGTATGCAGCACTTTTCAATTTTTGTTTGACGACTTGTGGATCGCCCAAACTTTGGTTGAATAAATCGATGGTGTAATTCAGTTCTTTATAAGAAATAAACGGTTTACCACACTCCTGACAGCTCACTGTAGAAAAAAAGTGGTTTCTTGGAAAAGATCCTGTTTATTGCTCACCGATAATTCAAAGTCTTGTGTCAAGCGAATGGCCTTAGTTGGACAAACCTCTTCACAACGTCCGCAAAAAAATACAACGACCAAGGAACAGCGACCATGTACGATCGCCCGTGACCGGATCGGTTCGCATGGTTAACGCATTAGCCGGACACGTCATCGTACAGGCAGCTACACAATACATTGATCGGAATTGAGTTCCGGTTTGCCTCTAAAAATCATCATCGACTTCGTAAGGTTTAAACGGATATTTTGTTGTCGCATCACCGGTTTTAAAGACGGTTTTAAGTAACTTAAACATTTTTCACCTCGCTTATTTCAATGGTGAATTTTTACGTTCAATACCGTAGCGTTCAATTTCTTTGTAATCTACGGTTTGTGCCTTACGTTTTCGCACATCCACCACAGTAACGCGGTCAGTACAAGAGTAGCAAGGGTCAAGACTACCGATAATAAGTGGCGCATCTGACACCGTATTGCCACGTAACATATAACGCAAGGTTGGCCAGTTAGCATAAGTTGCTGCACGACAACGCCAACGGAAAAGTTTTTGGTTATCTCCCAGCATTGACCAGTGAATGTCTTCGCCACGCGGTGCTTCCGTAATACCAAGAGCAAAGCGTCCCGGCGTATAATTGAAGCCTTCTTTTAAGATGGCACCGCTAGGCAAATTATCCACCATATAATCAATGATATTCATGGACTCAAACACTTCGTTAATCCGCACTTTCACACGGGATAACACGTCGCCATTGGCCTCGGTAAACATATTGAAAGGAACATCACCATAACCTGAGAACGGATGCACTTTACGCACATCACGCGCAAAGCCGGAACCTCGAATCATCGGACCTACCGGGCTAAAATCGCGAGCGATATCTTTGGCTAAGATACCAACGCCAACGGTACGTTGTTCCATATTTGGCGTATTCAACAAAAATATCAGACAAAGTTTTTAATTTCTTCGCGCATTTCGCCAATCAGCTTGATACATTGCTCCCGTTGATGTTTCAACATATCGCGACGCACACCGCCGATAAAGGTTAATACCGTAGGTTTTACGAGCACCGGTGAGTACTTCTGCCAAGGTCATGGATTTTTCACGCACACGGAAGAATTGCATAAAGCCGGTATCAAAAGCCGGTAAAGTGGCTTGAAAGCCCCAAGTTCAATAAGTGACTGTGCAACCGTTCTACTTCCAACAAAATGGCACGAATCCACTGAGCACGTTGCGGAATTTGAATACCTAAGGCACTTTCTACGGAATTGGCGTAGGCCACACTGTGAGTAAAACCGCAAATCCCACACACACGGTCAGCAAGGAAGTTCACTTGGTCGTAATCCATACGGGTTTCCGCCAATTTTTCCATACCACGATGGACATAGAACAAGCGGTAGTCCGCGTCAATGATATCTTCCCCATCCACAAACAAACGGAAGTGTCCCGGTTCGTCCGAAGTGATATGCAACGGACCAATCGGCACGATACGCGCTTCGCCTTTTTCGTTAATAAATTCGTACGTTTCCGTTGCGGTTGTCGGATCGGGACGTAAGCGATAATCCATAGAGTCTTTACGCAATGGGTAAAGATCATCCGGCCAATCGTCCGGTAATACCAAACGGCGTTGATCAGGGCAAGCCGACCGCTTTTAAGCCGTACATATCGAACAATTCGCGCTCACCCCAGACAGCCGCTTTGACTTTCGGTGTAACGGACGGAAACTCCAAGGTCACAGGGTCGACTAAAGGCTTTAATGGTGACAAAGGTTTTTCACTTCCCCTTCCATGGAAAGTACATAGTACACCGCATAATTGCCATGAATCGAACGCTCATCATTCCCAAACACCAAAGGTAACCAGCCATAATGTTGGTAATAAAGATATTCCACCACATCAGGCAACATATTAGTTTTAATGGTTAGCGTGACCTGATTCGGTGTTGACCACTCCTCGTCCAAAATGGTATTTTGGAAATTTAGCATTCACTGCTTCAATATAATTTTTGCCAATCATTTTTGGCTGGATCGACCGATGTATTTTTCGTTAATTCCATATATTCCCCCTCTTGTCGATCATTGCTCTAAACTTTGCCAAGGTAAAACTAACATTTCACCAAAAGACACATTAGGTTGTCCTAACACAATACCCACCGCATTTGTCAAAAGCTGTAAAATCGGTTCGGAAATATAAATCCCCATGAATAAAAAGAAGTAACAAATACGTTGCCAAAATGACAATCGAGGATTTATTCAACTCACCGACTTCAATGCCTTCTTTCGGTTTGCCTAGTACCGTTTTCAATAACATGGTGGTTAACCCTGCCAACGCGATAGTTAAGAAGATTAAACACAAAACGATTAACCATGTTTTACCGGCATAAATACCGGCAACCGCAATGGCAAACTCACTGGTAAACATACCGAATGGCGGCATACCGCCCAGTGCTAACGCACCACCGGCGAATAACACGGCAGTAAACGGCATGGTGCGCCATAAACCACTGACTTCATGAATATCACGGCTGCGATATTTCAATAAAATGTTACCGGAAGCACAAAATAATAAGGCTTTTGCCAAACTATGAGTGATGGTATGCAGTAATCCTGCAAAGGCGCCAACAGGACCACCTAAGCCAAAGGCAAAGCTAATTAAGCCCATGTTTTTCAATACTGTGATACGCCAGTTTACGTTTAATATCATGTTGCATGATGATAAAGAAGGACGCGACACCGGTGGAAAGCAAGCCAAACACTAACATGAGGGTTTGCGGGTAATCGCCACCCACGGCTTTAGAAACCAAAATGTAGTAACGCAATACCACCAACATGGCACAATTCAATAACACAGCGGAAAGTACCGCACTGACCGGGCTTGGCGCTTCACTGTGAGCGTCAGGCAACCAAGTATGCATCGGAAACAGACCGCACTTGGTGCCGAAACCAACCAAAAATAAACGCAAAGGCAAGATACATCAAACCGTGGTGTAAGTCAGAAGCCTGTTGATTGACTGCTGTCCAGAAAATGAGCTGGCTAGGATCCGCCAAGAGGTTGGTACCGTTAGAGAAAGTTAAAATCGTGCCAAACAATCCAAAAGGCCACCCCAACAGAACAAATAATAATGTACTTCCAAGCTGCCTCAAGCGAAGTCTTTTGCTTATAGGTTCCCACCAAGAAAGCGGAACTTAAGGTAGTCGCTTCAATACCCTGCCCACATTAAAATTAAGTTATTGGTTGTTACGGATAAAATCATCGTAAAGAAGAAAAGATGTAGAAATCCGTAGTAATTACAATAGGTCTTAAGATCAATGTGGCCTTCGTTAAATTCACGATTGATATAAGCGATAGAATAAACACCGGCCAGACCGCCGAACAACGCTGATTAAGGCTAAGAAGATAGCTGACAAACTGTCAACATGAATCCAGTTTCCCAAACTGCTGATTTCACCTTGTGTAAGCACACCGGCAATAACCTGCAATGAGAAAGCAAACATTAAGATGAGCCCTGTAACATGAAGTGCGGTACAAATTGTACGCGTTTTTTTGTCACACTGCAGGCGAAACTGGCAAGTGATATTGCTAAAGGTGCGATTAATAACGCGATTATCCATTGTTCATACATAGCGTTACCCCTTCAAACTCATAAGTTGTTTGGCATCTAATGAATGGAATGTACGGTAAATTTTGTTCACCAACACCACCATTATGATGACGGCAAAGATAGCATCTGTGGCAATTCCGATTTCCACTAACTCAGGTGCTTTGTTTGCCAATAAGGCTAATGTGAGATGAGAACCGTTTTTCCATCAAACAATAACCGAACACTTGTTTCACGATATTGCGTTGGCTGACGATGCACACCAAACCCTAACAAGAAGTGACTTAATGACACGGACAGCGCCGGTTTAAGATGTGCAACCAACGGCAAATCGATTGGGATGACTACAAAATAGCACAATGTCACTATCACTGCTGTGATCGGGATCAACCAAGCGACATTAATTCCGACAGGTGTTTGATTCTCGTCAATTTTTCATGGCATAGACTAAAAATCATCGGTACTAAAATCACTTTGGTAATAAATGCACTGATTGACCACATATAAAGTTCATGGGCTTGCATTTCATAGGCAAGATATACAAACAGCAATACCAATACCAAAGATTGCAAGCTATAAAATAACGCAGCTTTTTGGCGGTTCGCACCATAATTACGCAAAGAGAGGTAATAATGAGTAAACACGCAAGACCATTTATCATTAACATAGATTCCTCCTTAACCTAACCGGCCAAACCCAGCCAATATGCGGCAATAAAACTGGAGCATACGGACATCACCATAAGAACTACCAATACAACGCTCATTGAAAGTGTTATCGGTTGTGCTTTGGCAACCGCTTCTGACGGTTTACCGATCACACATTGTCCGAATTTATACAACAACCACACGAATGTCGCGGTAGATTCAATTAAGGCAAGCACCATCAACCAAGTGATCCAGCCATATTCATGACCTAATTCAAACCCGGCGGCGAATAACGGATATTTACTGAAGAATCCGTTAAACGGTGGCACACCGGCAATAGCTAAAGCCGCAACACCGAATCCTGCACCAACCATCGGCATAGTACGCATAATGCCTTGCAACAACGGCATAGAACGGGTTCCGGTGGCATAACTTAACGAACCGGCCACCAAGAAGAACAAACTCTTCGCGAAAGCATGGTTGAAGATATAGCTAATGGCGGCCACAAACGCGAGTTTAGATCCCAGTGCAGCCAGAGAAATCCCGATGAAAATATAAGAAAGTTGAGTAATGGTTGAATACGCCAATAAGCGTTTTAAGTCGGTTTGTGGCAAGTACATCAAGAAGCCGTAAATTAAGGTAATCATCGCCATGATGATGCCCACCTCGCCCACAATGTGTGGAATATCACCGGCGGATATAACAGAACGAGCGAAAATATATACCCCAACTTTCACCATTGATGCGGCGTGCAAATACGCACTCACCGGTGTCGGCGCTTCCATCGCATTCAGCAACCAAATTTGCATTGGCAATTGCGCTGATTTACCCCACGCTGCAAACATTACACCGAATAACACGATTGTTTTTCGCACTCGGATCCAAATGCTCTAACGCAGTAATAGAGAAAGTACCTGATTGGCTAAATAAATAGGCTGCGGCGATATATAACCCGATTGCCCCCACATGGGTGATAATCAACGCTTTCATCGCAGCGGCTTGCGCTTTTTGGTGTTTGATAATAACTGATTAATGCCCAAGAACATCCCCAGTAATTTCGAAGAACAACAATTGTCCGGCTAAAGTTGAGGAATACACCAAGCCCGCCATGGCCCCGATAAAAATGAGCAAGAACGCGTAAAAACGTGGTAACCCATTATGTGGGTGTTCACGGTTTTTATCGGTTAAATAACCGCAAGAATATAAGCAGATTAAGAACCCCAAAAGCCACGACGGCAAAGGCAATTAATGTACTTACTGCATCAAGGGTAACGCCGAAGATGGCAGTTTTCTCAAAAAGCCACAATGTCGTAAGTGACGGCTTGATGGCCATCGGCAAAACCACTGCCCCGCTACCAACAGGGTACCCAATGTAGCAAGGGCGGCAAATACAGTGGCAATTTGAGCAAAGTGTTTTTGTTCAAACCGACAATAAACGCGCCGACGAAAGGTAAAAATGATTGTAATCAGAGCTAAACGTTCCATATTTGTCCTCCTTACAACCCTGTGAAGTAAAACACAAACGCCAACACAGAAATGCCGAAGCCGACCACGGTTAAACGTCCTGTTAACATAAAGCGGGTACGGGAAAGCGTGTTTTCAAAGACACAAGCCAACACGAACACCACCAACAATTTTACAAAGAATAAAACGCCACCAAAAATGACCGCACTTAAGCTCATCTCGCTAGGGATACCAAACGGAAGTAACACGCTCACAAAGATAGATGCTACAACCATAGATTTTAAGCTTAAGCCGACTTTTTAATAAGGCGAGCGCCGGACCGGAATATTCGGTCAATGGACCTTCTTGTAATTCTTGTTCTGCCTCTGCCAAATCAAATGGAATTTTACCCATTTCAATAAACACGGCGAAGAACGCGGCAGCGATAGCAATCACTGTAGCGACTGGATATTGCCAAGTGTTTTCAGAAAGCGCATTACCGATAACGGCTAAATTAGTTGAGCCCGCAATTAACGCAATCACAAGGAATGCCAACATTAAAATTGGCTCCACCAACACGCCCAATGTTACTTCACGGCTGGCACCTAAACTTGAGAATGTGCTGTTAGAGTCCAAACCCGCGATAGAAAAGAAGAAACGGAACAAGGCGAATAAGTAAATCACGGTGATTAAATCACTGCCTGCGCCAAACGGTGCGACACGGGTAAATAAAGGCAAGCTCATGGCAACCACCATCACGGTGCTGATTAGCACATAAGGCATCACTTTAGAAACCCAACCTGCATTGTCCGGCCAAATGTTTTGGCGTTTCATTAATTTCGCGATGTCGCGATAATCTTGTAACACGCCCGGACCTCGACGGGATTGAATACGGGCACGGATCATGCGTGAAATACCGGAAAATAACGGAGCAAGGACAAGCAAAATCAAGGCTTGCACAATGGCAAAATACAAACATTCCGGCAGATGTTGCAATTTCTGAAGGTAACGTAATCATTTTCAACCTCCTACATCAACGCAATGGAAAGCAGTACTGCCACCAAAGCAATCACGAAGTACACGCAGTACACGCGGAAATCGCCTTGTTGCAGCCATTGAAGTTTTGTTCCTAACCAAGGAATAAAACGGGCGATAGGCATGGTCACCTTTTCTTCCCAGAACGGTTCGGTTTTTCGTCGCACCTTTGATTACCGCTTGGATACCTTTATCACCTAAAGGCGCAGGATCCAACACTTCCCGCAAGGTATAAAGCGGTTTGAAAATCGTACGTAATGGACGAGTAAAACTACCTGCAGAAGCCGCCATATCTTGTTCATAAGCATAACCACAAGCCCATGGATTGCCTTTCGCACGATCGGATAAACGTTGATTTTTGGTGAAGGCGTAAAAACTAAATGGCAAGAAGAAGAATGCCAATAGCATGATAATCACCATCGGTGTTGAAAGTGCGGTATGCGGTTCAGCTTGCGCTACCACCACGCCGTTTTGCGCTAATGTTAACGGTTCAGTATTCGCAAGTGCGGTGGAGATTTTTCGCTATAATTGGGGTTACTACAGATGCGCCCACACCTAACAACACACAACATAACGCCAACACTGCCATGGCAATCACCATTGGTTTTGGTACTTCACGTGCATTGGCTGCTTTTTCGCTACGCGGTGCACCACCGAAGCTGATACCGTACACTTTCACGAAACAAAGTGCTGCTAACGCACCCGTTAATGCCAACATAATGATGGCAATTGGACCGGCAAGTTTTAATATGAAATCATCACTTTGGCTTAATGTGAATAAGGATTGATAAGTAAACCATTCACTGACAAAACCGTTAAACGGTGGCAATGCAGAAATCGCCATGGTACCGATTAAGAAACAGAACGCAGTGTAAGGCATAAGTTTGCCTAAGCCACCCATTAAGTCCATATCTTTAGTATGCAAGCGATACATCACGGAACCCGCACCTAAGAATAACAAACCTTTGAACACGGCATGGTTAAGTAAGTGATACAACCCACCAAGTAAGCCCCACAGTTGCTAACACCGGATGATGTGTTGCAATACCAATCATACCTACGCCTACGCCCATCATAATGATGCCGATATTTTCAACGGTGTGATAAGCCAAGAGTTTTTTGATGTCATGTTCTGCCAAGGCATAAAGTACGCCAAGTACGGAAGAGACTGCACCGAAACCAAGCACGATGACGCCATACCAAACATTGGTAGAACCGAGAAGATCGACACCAACTTTAATGATTCCAAAGATACCAATTTTCACCCATCACACCTGACATCATGGCAGACGCATGAGAAGGTGCAGCTGGGTGAGCTTTCGGTAACCAGCTGTGTAATGGAATCATCCCTGCTTTTGCACCAAATCCCAAGAACGCCAAAATAAAAGACGGTAAAGGCAAGTGGTGCCCGGCAAGGTGGTTTGACGGAATGCACTAAATTCAAAGCTACCCGCATAGCAGTAGAAAATGAAGAAGGCGATCATAATCAACACCGAACCTGCATGTGCAATAAAGAAATAAAGCAAGCCTGCATTTACGGCGTTATCATCTTGTTCGGTAAGGACTAAGAAATAGGATGCCAATGACATCATTTCAAAGAACACAAGGAAGTAGAAGGCATTATCGCTGGTGACTAAAGCAACCATTGAAGCGATAAATAAATTCATAAAGAAACCCATGGAACCTGCGCCCTTGCCTTTATATTCTTTTTACATAAGAGAAAGAATAAAGTGCGGTCACAATCACTAATAAAGAAATCACGCACACCATAAACGCAGCCAATCCGTCAATACGGATGGAGAACGAAAGCAAATTCAAATGGGGTTTGGAAAACATCAACGACAGTGTCGCTGCTGATAAGAACGGGGGATGCAGGCAATGATGCCCAAAGCTCCACCAAGTACACCGGTCACGCCGGATATATTGATTGAAAGTTGTTCATTTCGTCTAACCGCAAGCGAAATAAATGCACCGACGACATAAATCAACAGGGTCGTGATGAGTAAATTGATTGGTAAACTCATAATTTCACTCCATTGATTAACGAGTTAAACAAACTAATTATCTTGGAATGGCCGGCGAAGAGACCATCGCCATTTCACGTTTTCTTTGGTTAGCTTGTTTGAGACTCTCATCACTGATAATAAACAACGTTTTTGGTCGGACAGGTTTGCACACAAGCCGGACCATCTTCACGGAAATAGCAAAGATCACATTTCACCGCAATGGCTTTCACTCCGGCTGCCATGCCAGCATATTGTGTAAATCCGTATTATCCGGCGCGGTACGAATATCCCGTGTTACCGCATCAGTGAAAAGAGAATCCCTCATAATACGCAGGTGCGTCTATCGGTGCGGAACCATGTTGGGTAATCGCGCCGAACGGACAGGCAATACCACAAAGTTTACAACCGATACAGAGACTTTCATTAAGTTGAATGGTGTCATTAATATGCGTGATAGCATGTACCGGACACACAGTGGCACATGGCGCATCATCACAATGACGGCAAAGAATTGGCACGGTTACATCGTCATTACGCATAACTTGTAATCGTGGAAAAGACTGTAATCCGAAGGCTTTTATGCACTTCGCTACAAGCGGCCATACAGGTGTTGCATCCAATGCAATCTTTCGGATCACCGATAACAAAAACGATTCATATTTTCCCCTATAAAAAGAGCCAGTAAATAACCACCCTTTTTCGTAAGGATACTCTCGCTCCAAAATAATTAATACCTCAAAAGGATTATTGTTTGACGGAGATCATGATTTTTTCATTTTTATAAAGTAGAGTAATTACAAGCAGATAAACGCAGTAAAATATCATTTGTGAAAATGAATAAGCTGTTAATAATATGACAATTTTTGTAACGTTTACAGAAAATGAAAATCTACCGTTAAATCAGGCGGCTAAAAAGATAATCACTCGGAAAAAAATTCTCGGAAAGCAACATGAAAGGGATCGAATTACGCATAAAAGGCAAGGTGCAAGGGGTCGGTTTCCGACCTTTCGTTTAGCTATTGGCAAAACAATATGCCCTTCGCGGTGATGTTAACAACGATGGACAAGGCGTATTAATTCGTCTATTAGAACCGACAGAACAACAGTTGCAACAATTTTTGCACGATCTGCAACATAAACTGCCTCCTCTTGCGCTAATCACCGATATTCAACAACACGAAAAATACTGGGAAAATCCACCGCACGTTGAAGGCTTTGAAATCCGCGAAAGCGAGAATAATGCCATGGATACCCAAATCGTGCCCGATGCGGCAACCTGTCCTGCCTGTCTGACAGATTTATTTGATCCAACTAACCGTCGCTATCACTACCCTTTCACTAACTGCACTCATTGCGGCCCGCGCTTTACCATTATTAAAGCCATTCCCTACGATCGCAAAAACACCTCTATGGCCGATTTTCCGCTATGTCCCGACTGTGCCGAGGAATACAAAAACCCAGCCGACCGGCGCTTTCACGCACAACCCTAACGCCTGTGCCGTCTGTGGTCCGAAGGTTTGGTTGACTGACAAAGATGGCGCGCTTATCGATGAAAAAAACACCGATAAAAACCACCGCACTTTTTGCTTCGCGAAGGCTACATCGTTGCCATCAAAGGCATCGGCGGATTTCATCTGGCGTGTGACGCGGCCAATCCGGTGGCCGTACAATTATTACGCGATCGCAAACTCCGCCCAAGCAAACCCTTGGCAGTAATGGCGCCTAATTTAAATGTGCTGACAGATTTAACCGAACAGGAAATCAAACAACTCAAAAGCACCGCCGCACCAATCGTATTATTACCAAAACACAAAGCGCCGCCATTAGCTGAGCAAATTGCACCAAAAACTCAACGAAATCGGCATTATGCTACCGAGCAATCCACTACAACATTTATTATTAAAAGAAACCGATCGCACCTTGGTGATGACCTCCGCCAACCCAAGTGGTCAACCGCCGGTATTGGAGAACCCAAGTGTGGTTGACAAAAAAACAACGTTTTTTGAACGTTGGCGATGCCAATGGCCCTCGAAGGGGTGAATAAAGCGAACGAGTGCGCTTATGAATAATAATTTAAGTGATTTGGCGGATTATTTCTCTGCCACAACCGCGATATTTTTACAACGTGCCGATGATTCCCTCGTGCGACTAGCGTTCGATGGTGTAGAAACTCTACGCCGCGCCCGAGGCTATGTGCCTGACGAAACTCTGTTGGATCACCACAGCCCGCGTAATGTATTGGCGCTAGGCTCCGACTTAAAAAATACTTTCTGTTTATTACGCCAAAAATAAAGCCATCGTCAGCCAACACATCGGTGACACCTCAAATGAAAAAGTGCGGTCACAATTAGAAGCGAATATCGCGCTATTTTGTCAAATTTATCAATTCAAACCGGAGCTTATCGCTATTGACGCACATGCGGGTTATTTCACCCATGAAGTGGGTAAACGACTGGCAGCACAACACCAAATCCCTTTATGTGGAAGTGCTCCACCACCACGCCCATATTGTCAGTGTAATGGCTGAGCACCATTGCCATGAACAGGTTATCGGACTTGCGTTGGACGGTATCGGCATGGGTGAAAACGGGCAACTTTGGGGTGGTGAATGTTTGTTGGTCGATGAAAAAAACACTGTCGTTATTTAGGGTGGTTTACCTGCGGTGGCATTGCCGGTGTGCGATCTCGCTGCCAAAACAACCTTGGCGCAATTGGCTGGCACATTTACATCAATTCGTGCCAAATTGGCAGAAGTCGCCCGCCCAAACGTGCGCCGACTACGACTGGCAACTGCTCTCTAAAGCGATTGAACGCAACCTTAACAGCCCACGGATTTCCTCGGCCGGGCGCTTATTTGACGCCGTGGCATTCAGCTTAGGTATTACCCGACCACAACTGAGTTGGGAAGGCGAAGCCGCTTGTCAACTGGAAGTATTGGCTGCTCAATCGGGTCTCAGCAACCAACATCAACAAACCATCAAATTGCCGACACTTATGCCGATTAACGCAGACAACAAGTTGGATCTCGCCACCTTCTGGCAAGCCTGGATTGCCCTTAATGCCTCTCCGGCCGACAAAGCATTCATTTTTCCACTATGCCCTCGCCCAAGGTCTATCCCGCCTCGTCCGTCAACAAGCCAATCAACATCATTGCAACACTATCGTGTTATCCGGCGGCGTTTGGCACAACCAATTACTACGGCGATTGGTTAAAGAGAATTTAGCAGAATTTAAGGTGTTGACTGCACATCAGTTCCCAATGGGAGACGGGGGGCTAAGTTTAGGGCAAGCGGTCATTGCAAGTGTCCAATTCAGTAAGACAGAACCGCATAGCTGACGCATGCCGAACTAAACCAGTAAATGGCACGCGTCAGGAGACGTGCGCCATTTATAGTGTCGAGGGACAACACCATCAATGGGAATATGATTTATGAAAGTGCGGTCGGTTTTCCAAACGTTTTACCTGCCATCTGCTATACTCATCACATCATTTCTTTATCTATAAACGGGAGGCTTCCTATGCTTAACAAAGATACCCAACTCTGTATGTCCCTCTCCGGTCGTCCCTGGCAACTTCGGCACCACATTTCACAATTATCTTTATCAAAAACTCGGCTTGAATTTCATTTACAAAGCCTTCACCACTAACGATATCGAACACGCCGTAAAAGGCATTCGTGCCTTAGGCATTCGTGGAAGTGCTGTGTCTATGCCGTTCAAAGAAAGTTGCATGCCGTTTTTAGACGAGATCTCACCCTCCGCGCAAGCCATTGAATCGGTCAATACTATCGTCAATGACAACGGTGTTTTACGCGCCTACAACACCGACTACATTGCCATTGTTAAGCTTATCGAGAAATACCAATTAAATAAGAACGACCGCGTGATCGTGCACGGCAGTGGTGGCATGGCAAAAAGCGGTCGTGGCGGCGTTAAGCTATTCAGGCTTTGAAAAACTCAACATCTTCGCCCGCAACGAAAAAAACAGGCAAATATTTAGCCGCACTTTATGGCTACGATTACATATCTTCTCTCGACAAACAAACTGCAGACATTCTCATTAACGTTACACCAATCGGCATGAAAGGTGGCAAAGAGGCATTCGATCTCGCCTTCCCGGAAGCCGCGATCCGTCAAGCCAAAACCGCATTTGATGTGGTTGCCCAACCTGCCAACACGCCATTAATCAAAACCGCCCAATCCTTAGGTAAACAAACCATCTCCGGCGCCGAAGTGATTGTGTTACAAGCTGTTGAGCAATTCGAACTCTACACCGGTAAAAGACCAAGCGAAGAACTTATTGCCGAAGCGGCAGATTATGCAAGAAAAATGCGTAAAGTGCGGTGGGGATTGAAGTGTTTTTTAAATATCTTGCTGGCGCACGTTTCATAACCTGTGCCTTTAATCTCAAGAGTTACAGCACACGCTGGGAAGCGTGCGCTATCGGACTGGGAATCGTGAGCTATCAGAGGAAAAAAATAAGGAATAAACTATGATTATAATGAGAAGAAATGTAAAAATTCTTAACCAACATAATAACTACCAAAGCATATATAACATAGTTAATGTTATTTTTGCCTATTATATCAATGGCAAGTATATTATTAGGCGGAGTCACGGCATTTATCTCACTTAAAATCAATAAATCATGTAAGTTTATTATCATCTTTTACAGTAACAGATTTTTGCATCAATATCATTATCTTGGTTTATATTTATTTTTTTACATATGGTTCCTATCTCATTTCCTTTTCATTTATGAATATTTATATTTTAAAAAGAAGAAAATAATAAAAATAGAATAAACAAAAAAATCCAACCCATTGATACTAAATTACATTCTAAACATTGTAACATTTTTTTGTTTCTACTACTGCACTACTATATATGTAAAAACAAAGAAAACAATTACTATTCTATTTGGTTCAATCCAGTTTTAATAACATTAACTTGGGGATACCCTATCATATTCAATCTATAAAAAAATCAAAAATATTATCCAGATTCATTAATATTTCGCGTCCTAACTCATATAGCAATTTTTAATATATCCAATAATATTTATATTCACACCCTTTTTATTTTTATATACAAAGCCTCTTATAACCATACAGATAATTACATTTTTATTTATAATGCTTTCAATGATATTTTCTAGTGTATTAGGAAATTTTTATAACTATAGATATAAAAGATCGGAAATTTAAAGACATCTTGCCTAAAATTCTTTTCTCAATTACATTAACAATATTTTTCTATAACAGCCCCATCTCAATTATTCGAGACTAATTTTAGCTATACATTACTTTCTATTTTTAGGTAAGGTCGATAAAAACGACCAAAACCTTATATTATAGATACGGAATTTATTTCAAAACAAGGGATAAAGCTAAGCAATCCAGTTAAGGGAACTAATATTTATTGTGTGAAATTAATGTTTAATTCTGGAGAAAAATATATCTTTACTGAAGATAACAAGGCACCTCAACAGTACCTAAAGTATTATGAAATATCAAATAAAAATATTGAACTATATCAAGGTGACGTTAAATGTGAAGAAAACAGCAGCAAAGAGAAAAATGATAATTTATCCTAAATTATCTCCAATAGCGCCAGCGCACACGCCGAGTGCTTCTTTGGGTACAAGCGTGGACGCTTTTTGAACCATCACGGAATTTAAAAGTACAAAAGTGTGGTTGAAATCCCAAACGTTTTTCACTGCAAAAAAACAATCTAAAATCCCACCACACTTTTTAACTAATAACGCTCAAATAAAACGAACTTCGTATAAATTGCCCGAACGACTTGGCATTTTTAGGAAAATTTCGCTTTGTTTGAGCCACTCCGATGGCGCGCGTCTCCCGACGCGAGCCTTATCTTTTGTTTTTAGCACGCGTCGGGAGACGCGCGCTATCGATGCTCCATCGGAGGGGTTACATGAGAACTGAAACTGAAATACTTGATGTGATTTTACAAACCGCCAAGGTCTTGCAAGTTGACGCCGTCGCCTTGTCCGGTTCGCGGGCCACTCCCAAGGCATTAAAGGATGAGTTCCAAGACTATGATGTGGTCTACCTCGTAGAAAATTTGGATAGTCTCGTAGACGACCTCGCTTAGCTAGACCGGTTTGGTAAACGGATGATTGAGCAGCATATTTCCCTAGAACATCGCCGGCTCTTTTCTTATGCTCTTTGAAGATGGCAATCGGATTGATCTGACTCTCTGTCCCAAGGAACATATTAAAGAGTGGCTGGATAGCGAAGCGGATTTCACAGTGCTGACCGACCCTCACGGGCTCTTTCAGGCCCATGCGCCTGCTCCCCAACGCTATTGGACGGCACCAGCGACTGCGACTGATTTTTGAAAAAAATCCTGCAATGAATTTTTGGTGGGTATCAGCCTATGTGGTCAAAGGCATTCGCCGCCATCAATTAATCTATGCCGCGGATCATCTCTATGAAATTTGTCAGAAAGAATTGCTCAAACTTTTAGCCTGGCAGGTAGCAGCAGATAAAGGGATCGGTAGATGTCGGCAAAATTACAAATACCTCTTTCAGTATTTGCCTGCTGAAAAAGAGAAGGCTCTCGTAGCGCTGTTTGACTTCTCCAACCAAGAGAATCTCACTCAATCCCTGTTGGCTACCCAAATATTCTTCCACCAAGAAGCCCAGTCCTTTTCTCACAAAACCGGCTTCTCCTATGACAAAGAAACAGCAGAAAAAGATGCTGGAATATACCAAGGAAAAGTTAGAACTGATAGATTGATTTTTTCAGCGCTAGAGATGGCGCATATTTCCTAACGCGTTCCCTGATATCATCGTGTTACAGCACACGCTGGGAAGCGTGCGCTATCGGGGAGCGGCAGATTATGCAAGAAAAAAATGCGTAAAGTGCGGTAGTTTTTTTAGAGGTATTTTGATAACATTGATGATTATAAATAGCGCTTATAAACATGTACCGACAGAGGGGGAAATATAAGTTTCGGCACGAAAATTTAACGCTTGAGCAAATACAGACAATTTATCGCGATACTAGCAAACAAATGAATAACCTACCGGAGGATTACAATATGACTGATAAAGTTTATTTGGCGTTATACAAACACAAACGTTCTTTTCGAAAAAGAACCGCTAAAAGCGGCGACTGACGCAATAACACGCTTTCTTACAAAGGGCAAATATTCCCATTGTGAGCTTGTTATTGAGAAAAATTAAACCCACCGGTGGCGACCACCATAAACAGGAGACAATATACCAATGCTTTTCGTCGTCTGTACAAGATGGCGGTGTGCGCTGTAAAGAAATCGACATGATGAGCGGCAAGTGGGACTTAATTGAATTACGTAACGCAGATCCGAACCAAATCTTGAATTATTTCTTCCAAACGAAAGGCATGAAATACGACTGGTGGGGAGCTATCGGCATAGTGATTGGTATCAAACAAAAACGGTCAAAAATATTTTTTTGTTCCGAATGGTGCTATAACGCATTGGCTGAAGGTGACCCTAGACGGATGGCGATTTAGCCCTGAATGATTTGGCCGTGATTTTTAGGCGGGGATAAATATCCAAATCGGTGATGTAGTAAAACCACCCTCATAGTTCCTAATAACGCCGAGATTCATGCCATCAATAGCGCGTTTCCTAGCGTGTATCTAAAATACCATATGGTTACAGCACAGGCTGGAAGCGTGCGCTATTGGAACCATAGGAGAAAAACATTTATGAAAAATATTAAAAAAATTTTTGCCTTATTTTTTTATGACTATCATCATTTCATTTTGAAATCGATAGGGTGTTGAATTAGTCAATTCAACAAAAAAAGCAAAATAAAATTAAAGAAGATAACCAAGTAACCAAAACTTATTCCCCTAGACCGGACTTAACCGGGAAACAGACAGGGAGTTTAGAGTTATCTTATCAATTTGACATTAAAGCAACGGGAGAATACGAACCCGAACTTGGGTTACCCTATATGATATTTATAAACGTACCAATACTGCAGATGGAAAGACGCTATTTTATGAGAAAGAATACTCTGGCGACATAAAACCCAGACCGCCTAAAAACCACCACAAAAAGGAGATAATTAAATTTATAAAAAACGGAGAGGAGCGCTGGATTACAATAGATCATTACTATGAAACCACAGGTACGCCAAGTTACATTAAACAATATCGCTTATGGGATGATATAAATAATGAAATTAAGGTGGCTTTTGACAAAGGAAAAGTAGAGAGGCTTTATATAGACACCGATAAGTTTAACGAAGTATTGGGGATATTTTTCGGACGTTAATTATATTTCCTACACCAACGGAAAACCAACTCAAAAACACTATATAACGGTGCAAAATGGAGTAAAGGAAGATCTTTATGAAAAATTATGATGAACAAGGGACACTAGAAAGCGTAAATTATCTTAAAAACACTAATTTTTATTTATACAAAAATATTTTTTTATCCAAATGGCAAAAATAAAATCATACGTAAACCATCAGAAAAAAATATTGAACAAGACTTTACTGAAAATGGGATATTAATCAAAAATTGTCAAAATAAATTTCCTCTTGTCGTCTCCAACAGCCCCCGGCGTGGACGCCGGGGCTTTCCCTCGATAGCGCGCGTCTCCTGACGCGTGCTGAAAAACTAGAAATAAGGCACGCGTCAGTAAAAGATAATCGCATCAAAACAAATGCCGTTATTGTCTGTTTTAATTGCGATAAATAAGCCTTACGCTGTGCGGTAAACGCCGACCAAGGCTTCGGATCGTTTCCTGGATAAAATCAGTTAAAAGATAAAAAGACGTCTATCATACAAGGATCATGCTGCATATCGGTTAATTCGCAAAGTGTGTAATACATGGCATAGGCATCACGCCCCTAACAAATCCTGCGGTGTGTTAATCCCCAGTTTCCGCAAATCTTCCGCAACTGCCTTGCCTACATTCGGCAAATTCGTCAGTTGGTGTAATTTATCCCGTTGGACTTTGGATGGGTTCATGTTTTATGGCTCCCTCTAGTACCAATATGATCGTTTGGACTTTTCGTAGGGACAGGCTTTATGCCCTGTCCGATAATCTGATGATATAAATAAGGACAGACATAAAGTCTGTCCCTACCAAACAAAAAAATCTAGAAGTGCGGTCGAAATCCCCAATGTTTTTCACATAAAAACAATTCCAAATTCCACCTAACCCTTTTTCGTCAATAACGCTCAAATAAAACAAGCCCCGTATGAATTGCCCGAACGACTTGGCATTTTTTTAGGAAAAATTTTTGCTTTGTTTGAGCCTCGCAGTGGCGAGTTCTCTGATGGCGCACGTCTCCCCGACGCGTGCCTTATCTTTTGTTTTTAGCACGCGTCGGGAGACGCGCGCTATCGATAAAGTGTGTTCTTTGCTACTTTCTTGCACAAGCAAGAAAGTAGAACAACCTAACAAATCCTCGGCAACGGCCCCTTTGATAGCGCCAGCGTCCACGCTGGTGCTTCTTTGGGTCCACGCGTGAACGCTTGAACCATCATAAAATTACAGCACACGCAGGAGGGAGAGCTATTGGAGGTGCTATCAGGAGCCACAATCTATTAATTATAAATATTATTGCTGAATCTCAATTTTTCCAAGATGGATTATTATTTTTATCTTTTTCCACATCCAGAACCCTCTCACTTTCTATAATATAATCATAGCATTCATTATCGTTCTTTAAAGAAATCCTCTGACATGGAACATAACTAAAATTCTTATTATCATAAAACAAATAAATTAACCCACCATTAGAGAGTTTCATTTTTATTTCTTCATCAGCCTTTTTCCAATTCAAGTAAATTATCATAATTAATTATAGAACCATAAAATGATTTAGGAAAAATTAAATAAATTTATATACTCGCTTTTTGAAAGCGCTCACTGCCAAAAAAATACTTTTTCTTAAATCTGTATATTTAAAACTGCATCCTGATAGCAAAGAATTTTTCAAATATTCCACCTGAAAAAAATCTGACTTATCAACATCTAAATTATCCATATTATTTCCAATTAAGAAACTACTTTTAAATGAAGACATTGAAACCTTACCGGACAATATAGAATATAATACATATGAATCATTAAAATTCGAATCTTCAATATTAATATTAGTTAATTCAGATTTTTGTAAAAAAATGAACCCTCAAAAATTACTACCTTTAAGAATATTAGCATCTGTTAAGTTAGCTCCAGACAGATCACTAAAAATGAACTTACCTTTAAATTTTTGCTCCAACTAAATTGGCACCCTGTAAATTTATATTTGAATAATCATCTATACAACTAAATATATCTAAGACTTCAGGTTTTTAATCCAGGGTAATTTAAAATCCATACCAGCTAAACAAAGACCAGGGAAAACCTCTGGAAATTTAATTAAATTAGTTCCACCATCAGATAATAAAACCTGAGTAATTGCTATACCTATCGGACTATGAGCCTTTTCTTTCAAATGATAAATAACTCCATTATAATCACTCAATATATTCCCACTACCATTATAACTTTTTAGTTCTATTAACTAATTCTACGAACTCATTCCTTAAATAAATCAATTGAGACAACTCATCGTTTTTGCAAAATCTTCCACAAAGATAACAATAAATTTAAAGACGATGTTCTAAAAGAATCTCCATCAATCTCCTCTATAAAAAGGCAATAAGCTATAAATCGCAGATACTTGTAATGCTATAGCGCTATCAGTTTTACTAATTGTATAAATACTTCTATCTTGCGAAGGTCTAATATACTCTCTGCTTATTTCTATAATATCTTCCTCATTTTTTCCTTTTTTCCTTTTCTATGAATTTATCTTCAATTAAATTAATTCCACTCACCCACTCTGCAAGCTTCTGGAACTCTTTTTAAGTTAATATCTTTCCTTTGATTCTCAATCTGATGATTTACATTTTGATCTCTAAAATGCCAAATAATAAATGCAACCGGAGCAGAGATTATGAGGATTGCTAAAGTCCAAAATCCATTTTATCCGGAATAGTTCAGGAGTATATTTATTTACTATATAGTAAATTAAAATTGCTAAAATACAGGATAAACCTCCCATTTGCAGTACTTTGTAATGATTTGGTACTTTAAGACATGTTTTTTTCTAAATACTTATTCATTTCATATCATCCTTAGATATTTATAAAACTCACCTATTTTTTTAGGTAGGTTAGTCCCTACAGATAATTCCTTTAGATTCAAGTATGAGACACTTACCCCTCTTTTTTTCGTCTAGAGTAGCGCCAGCCCCACGCTATCGATAAGGTGTGTTCTTTGCTACTTTCTTGCACAAGCAAGAAAGTAGAACAACCTAACAAATCCTTGGCAACGGCTCATTCATCGGCAAATCCAGCAACCTTGACTGACCGAAACTACCTAATAATCTTACTTTTTTATCCGTGGTCACTTCACCAATCACGGCGGCATTTTTACCTAATTCATGGGAATGAAGTGCGGTCAGAATTTCAGGCGTTTTTTCGGGGGAAGCGATGATCACCAGTTTGCCTTCGTTCGCAAAAGTTTAAGGGCTTCTAACCCAAGCAATTCGCAAATGCCGCGTACTTCCGGACGGATGGGTAAATCGTCTTCGTTGATTTGCATGCCTAATTGTTGAGCTGAGGCGAATTCGTGCAACACCGCATTCACCCCGCCACGGGTGGCATCGCGTACGGCTTTTACGCCCTCAATGGGGCGCAATAAATCGATGAGGGGCGCAAGAACCGCGCAATCGCTTTTGAGATCCGTTTGAATACCCAGGTTTTCGCGCAAATTAAGAATGGTTGCACCGTGTTCACCGATAGTGCCACTGACGATAATCTTGTCGCCCGCTTCAATACGGTGCATACCCCAATCGATGCCTTGCGGGATGACGCCAATGCCACTGGTGTTAATGAAGATTTTATCCACCGCGCCTTTTTGCACCACTTTGGTGTCGCCCGTCACCACTTGCACACCGGCAGCTTGGCACGCTTCTGCCATAGCTTGGATGATGTCTTTGAGTTCGGCTAAGAGCAAGCCTTCTTCTAAAATAAAACCGCAAGAGAGATATTTCGGCACGGCGCCACACACTGCCACATCATTTAACGTGCCGCACACGGCAAGTTTGCCGATATTGCCACCGGGAAAGAAAATCGGGTCGATAACGAAACTGTCGGTACTAAAAGAAAGTTGTTCCCCTTGAGCCATGAGCTCTGCTAAGGGCAAACGCGCTTGGTCTTCCCCTTGCGCAAGAATGGGATTATCAAAAGCTTCGACGAAATAGTCCTGAATGAGTTTTTGCATGGCACCGCCGCCGTTGCCGTGCGCCATGGTGATGAAATCTGTCATTATTCTCTCCGATATTGATAGTAGGCGGCACACGCCCCTTCCGAGGACACCATTAAAGCGCCATAGGCATTGTCCGGGTTACATTGCGTGCCAAATAACGGGCAATCTGAAGGTTTGCATTTGCCGGTGAGCACGTCGCCGCAACGAGAATTTGGATCATCCGCCACTTGTTGCGGTTGGCTGTGGAAATACACTTCCGCATCAAAGCGTTTATAAGCATCGGTTAGTTCTACACCCGACTCTTCAATTTCACCCAAGCCGCGCCATTCGCTGGATTTTTTTCAGTTGGAACACTTCACGCATGGCTTGTTGAGCTAGCAGGTTACCTTCGGAATGCACGATACGTTTATATTGATTTTTCAATTTCGCAACGCCCGTCCACAAATTGCTGCACCAACATGACGATGGCTTGCAAAATATCTAACGGCTCAAAGCCCGTGATGACGAAAGGTTTGTGGTATTTATCCACAATGGATTGATAAGGCGAAGTACCGATCACCATGCTCACATGCCCCGGGGCAAGGAAGCCGTCAATTTTTACATAATCTTGTGAAAGCAAACTATGTAGCGTTGGAATGATGGTAATGTTTTGGCAGACCACCCAGAAATTTTGAATATTTAATTTATTCGCCTGCTGCAAAGTCACCGCGGCACTCGGCATGGTGGTTTCAAAACCAAGAGAAAAGAACACCACTTTTTTTGTCAGGATTGTTCACTGCGATATTCATCGCATCCAACGAGTGAATACACGATTCGCACGTCAGCACCTTTCGCTTTGGCTTCCAACAAGGAACCTCGACGCCCTTTCACGCGCATAGCATCGCCAAAGGTGCAAAAATCACATCCGATTTCTGCGCAATTTCAATGCACACATCAATGCGTCCCATCGGCAAGACGCACACTGGACAACCGGGTCCGTGAATAAATTCAATGCTTTTTCGGCAACAAACGATCTAAACCGAATTTAAAAAAATGGTATGCGTATGCCCACCGCAAACTTCCATTAAATAGAGCGGATTTTTCCGCCGTATATTGCGGCAATTTCGCCATTAATTCATTCAGGCGATTGACTAAACTTTTGGCTAATTTCGGATCACGAAACTCATCAATAAACTGCATTTTGTTTCACAATCCTTATTGTGCCTGTAACCAATCCAACCAAGCCTTTAAGCCTTCGCCGGTGGTCGCAGAAAGTTGAATCACTTCAATTTGTGGATTCACCTGTTTGGCGTAAGCAATACATTTTTCACATCAAAATTAAGGTACGGCAACAAGTCGATTTTATTTAAAATCATTAACTTAGACGCTGCAAACATGTGCGGGTATTTCAGCGGTTTGTCTTCACCTTCAGTGACCGACAAAATCACTACTTTGGCTTTTTCGCCTAAATCAAATTCTGACGGACAAACCAGATTGCCCACGTTTTTCGATAAACAGCAGACTGTTTTTGTTTCGGTTCAAGTTTGAACAACGCGTCGTTGATCATTTGTGCATCTAAATGGCACCTTTGCCGGTATTTACTTGAATCGCCGCCACACCGGTGGCGCGAATACGATCCGCATCATTTTTCTGTTTGTTGATCGCCTTCAATGACACTAGCAAGTGCGGTCATTTTTCAGCGCGTTTAACGTGGTGGTGAGTAAAAGTAGTTTTGCCGGAACCCGGGCTAGACACCAAATTCAGTGCAAGAATATGTTGTTGCTGGAAAAAGAAAGCGATTGTGCGCCGCGATTTGATTATTTTTACCTAAGACATCCTGCTCTACTTTTTAACAGACGTTTTTTTGCGTTTCAGTTGCATCGGAAGATGATTCCGCCGCATGAAATTTGAAATGAGGAAAAAGTTTGGATTTTTTTGACCGCACTTTTTGTGCCGTCGCGATCATGATGAGAATGCTCGACTTCACCAATTCTGACCTGTTCCGGATGACCACAACCACAAGTCGTACACATAATATCCCCCTTAAAATAAGAACATGCTAAGGATAGCACAACATCCATGTGGGGTTTTGATTGAGATCATAAAAGTCAGAATATCGTCCGCCAATTGCGCGGTAAAGCCCCGATGATGAGACGCCACCAGCATAGGCAACGACAAGTCGCGCAAAAAGTGCGGTCAGTTTTTCGGTATTTTTTTACGATCCAATCCGTTAGTCGGCTCGTCTAACAGTAACATTTTTCGGTTGCATCGCCAACACACCCGCCAACGCCGTGAAATTTTTCCCCGCCGGACAAGGTATGTACGGTGCGATCCCTGCAAATGAGCAATACCTAGGGCGTTCCAGTTGCTGCAAAGCAACAGCATACGCCTGCTGACGCGGCAAGCCTTGATTTAATGGACCAAAGGCAACATCATCCAGTACGGTGGGGCCAAAAAGTTGATCATCGGCGTGCTGAAAACAAAGCCCCACGGTGCCACGAAAAAGGCGCAAAATCTTTTTCTTCCCGACACAACTGCCCGAATAGACGAATCTCTCCGCGAGTAACAGGCACAAAGCCTAACAAAGCAAGCAATAAGGTGGTTTTCCTGTACCGATTCCTCCCTGCACGAAAAAACGTTGTTCTGCTTCAATTTGAAAAGACAGATTATCAATAATCCGTCGTTCACCCCGTTTAATTTGCAATCCATTGACTTGTAAAACCGTCATTTTTCCCCACTTAATTTCGTTTTTCGCCGAAACGAAAACCACGACATTTAAGGGCGATTTGCGCTGTTTCGGCTTTGAGTAAAGCATGAACCAATAAGAGAGCTACCCGTTGCGCAGTGACATATAAAGTGCGTCGATTACATCCCCCATGATAACCCCGTGCACGCATCGCCAAATCCATTTTCTGTCGTAATTCGCCTAACAGCGCAATATAGCGCACCGTCAATACAAACAACCAAATCAGCTTGGGCGGCAACGGCAATTTACCGATGGCTTGTACCAACACTGCATCGTTCATTTTCCACAGCAACAACCATAACGAAAACAACAACAGGTTCATGCGTAAACTGATTAACAGTGCCGTATCCATGCCTGACGGGTTAAGTTCAACACCATCAGCGCCAATACGCCAACTCAATGTCACCCAAAGCAATAAAGTAAAAATGTTGAATACCAGCCAGCGTTTTAGATAAGGAAAATAAGGATCTCGACTACGATAAATCAAGTTCACCAATAAGATTAGGGTGATTCCGTTTAACCATAGCAACAAGGAGAGCTTCGACAAGGCGCTGATCACCACCCCCCAAAGGAATAGGTAAATCAGGCGCAAGTGAGGTGCAAAAAAGTGCGGTGTAAAAAAACGCTGAAAAGCGGAGATCATTGCTCACACCGTTCGTTGTAGCCAAGGGTTTTCGGTGAGCCAACAACAGGTTGTAACGCAGCGGGATACATTTTACCGAGTAGGGAAATCACGCCGTAGCTGATAATGCTATCCAACACGAATACAGGCAGATGAGACAGCAACAACAAGGCGATTAAATCCTGATAATGTTTGCCACCGTCCAACGCCAAGACAAGAGAGGCTAACGCCCCCGCGCCGCCTACGCCAATTACGCCGGCACCCACACCAGTGAACAGTTTCGCCATGAACCCCATGTCAGGCTGCAAATAGCCCCGTAATAAGTAATGCGCCGCCACTGCCGGCAACGCCATCACACACAAGTTTACGCCCAATACGGCAAAGCCACCGAAGGAAAAAAACAGCACCTGTAATAACAAGGCAATCAGAAAGGCCGGGAATACCGCCCAACCAAGAAACAGCCCTGCCATGCCATTTTAAAAATCAAGTGAACGCTACCGATGCCTACGGGCACATGAGATGGTACCGGCAACGAAAAAAAGCCGCAGCAAACAACGCAGTCAAAGGCAAACGTTCGCTATCCAAACGGCGCAATCCGACAGCAACACCAATCGCGGCTAAAGCAACGCCTGCCAATAACACCGGTGTATGCAATACACCTTCCGATAAATGCATTATTGATGTCCTTTTTCTTAATTTGCGGGCTTTTTAACCAAGCAGCAATGCCTGCAATGCCCACAATGTAACCGATGCCCCCTAAAAATATCGTGCAGATAAATTTTTATCGCGCAACTGTGCAATATCGCCACGCAGTAACAGCAAACTTTCATCGCTCGTTTGATTTTGCCGAGCTTGGCTTCGCGGTGATGCGATCCGCCACCACCGTTGCGCGATGACCTTCTTCCCCTTCTACCACCACTTTTTAAAAACGATATTCGGTTCTGCTTTTTAACGGAAGGTGAAAATAACCGTTATTGTCGGTTTTCCCCGTCAACAACGGCTGATTTTCCCCATGGCGTACCACCTCCACATAGGTTTCGGCGGCGGGGGTCATATCGGAATAGTAGGATTTCCCTGTTACGGCCTGCCCATCATACTGGGCAAACACATAAAGTGCGTGCGCCAAGGCATGAGGGGCAGACAATAACAAGGGGAAAAGTGCGGTCAGAATACGCAACGTTTTTTGCATTGTTGCCTACTGAGCATCAAAGGTCAGCATATATTCTACAGAGCGGCGATCGTAATCCGGATTGCTTTTTCACCTTTTCTTCAAATTCCGCCCAAACTTTGTTGTAACCTGCCTGCGGAGTAAATTCAGCAATGCCTTTGTCGTTAGTTAAGTTAAACGGCGCGTCTTCACCCAATCCCACTTTAATGTCTTTCACCGGGTTACCTTTATGCAACACTAAAATCTGCAACGGTTTTCCGGCTTTTGGTTGCGCTTGTGGCACCAGTTCATATTCCATGCCATGTGCTTTCGTTGCTTGCTCGTCCCAGTGTAATACGGCTTTACCGAATTTCACCGGATTCACAGAAGATACGGCGGTTGGTTCTTGTTGTTTAGTTTTTTTCTACATATTTGCCGCTTGGCAATTTTTGACCAAACGCCGTTATCAAAACGGATAAACACTAGTGATGCTTTATCGGCATTGAGATAGGCTTCGCCTTCTTTGAATTGATATGTTGCGTTAGAAACGTTGCCTTGATTATCTAGCAACTTAACGGCTTTCAATTTGTGTTCAGGGTAAGTTTCGGTCTGTTCATGACCGAATTTCACGACATATTGTCCGGCAGAATTAGCCTCCTTGACAGGTTCTAGCCATACGTTGTGGGCATTGGCAATAGATGCGGCGAAAAGTGCGGTACAAATTACACTTGTTTTTAGAAATTTCATTTGATCTCTCCTGGTTATCGTTGAATTTTTATCCAATGATAAAATCTGAAGCGACTTTAGAGTCAAGTGTTTTTAAAAAAATATACGAAAAAAATGAGTAAGATAGATGAAGAGGAAAATAGATTCCGCATGCGCTAATACTGCACGCGGAGAGAGAAAATAGTTAATTCAATTGTGCCAACATAGCAACAACCATGGCGGAGGATTGTTTGGCGGCGAGCGGAAGAAATTCTTCAAAAAGACATATTGGCTTTGCCGTCACCCGCATCGGAAATGGCGCGCACGACCACGAATGGCACGTTAAAAGCGTGGCAAACTTGCGCGATTGCAGCCGCCTCCATTTCCACAGCAATGACATTCGGGAAATCCTGCTTGATTTGTGCTAAACGTTCACCGCCTTGAATAAAGCTATCGCCGGAGCAAATCAAACCGCGTTTTACATGCTGCCCTAACTGTTGGGCAGTTTGTTCCGCCAATTCAACTAATTCTGCATCGGAAACAAAAGTGACGGGGCATGCAGGAAGCTGTCCTTTGGCATAACCGAAAGCGGTAACATCAGCATCGTGATATTGGGTTTCAGTGGAGACAATAACATCCCCGACACTTAATCCTTCAGCCACGCCACCGGCGGAACCGGTATTAATTACAATGTCCGGTTTGATTAATTGCAATAAGGCTGTCGTTCCCATGGCGGCGGCAACTTTGCCGATACCGGATTGCAATAAGGCAACTTGTTTACCCTGAATATTACCTTCATAAATAGTGCATGCCGCTAATTTTGTGACGTTTTTATCGGTCATTAAATTCACTAAAATATCCACTTCCTGCGCCATGGCGCCCACAATACCGATTTTTCATTTGTTTCCTTAACTACTCTTTTTATTAATTAAATAATCCAACACCGCAAGGGTGTAATCATCGTTATATAAGGTGCTGGCGGTCAACACATATTTGCCGTTGATCACCACATAAGGGAAAGTAAACACGCCATAATCTTCCGTTAAATGAATGGCGTAATCCACATCGCGCTTTACTTTTTTCCGAATGATAAACCTGTAAAAATCTATTGCGCTCAATGCCTTGTGTTTCCAACCAAGGCAATAAATTATCCATTTTTGATAAGCGAATATAATTAGGGTTTTTTTCCGCCGTTTCAAACATCAAAAGCCGATGAAACATGTTCGGCCTCTAAATGTTGCAGACTATAAAATACACTGGCAGAAAAACGGGCTTTGGCAGTGGCGACGGGATGTTCTACCAATGCGACCTTATCCCGATTAATTTGCACATAGAGTTCCAACACATCTTGTGCGGAAGAACATACGCGACAGTCATAATCGAAGAAAAACTCAATGAGAACTTTATCGAGACGTGGTGGCAATGAAACGGGCTCTACATAAGAAAAAAATAGTCTTTGCCGTCTTCAAATTGAGTAGTGTCATCATCTAATAGTTGTCGTGGAGAATCGCTAGAAAATGGCTCGCCATGTTGCGTGAAGGCAACATTACCAATACATAATAATATGATTAATAACCCGACCCGTAACATGGTTTGTACTAATTTCCTAAAGGTTCAATATAATCCACTAGTAACTGGACACCTCGATTGCCGCGAAACTCGTTGATGTCTAATTTGTACACCAGTTTCGCGTTTTTTTATTGATAAATCAGGATAATACCGCGTATCTACATTAAAGGCGATAGCGTCTAATAATGGTCCGCCCAGTTTAGGCTCCACCATCATTTTTAAGTGTTTTTCGCCTACTAAACGCTGTTGTAAAATCTTAAACTCTCCGTCAAACATCGGTTCGGGAAACGCCTGTCCCCAAGGACCGCCCTGCTGTAAAGTCTCCGCCGTAGCGAGATTTAACAAATCCGCGCTTAATTCGCCGTCCGTCCAAATCGTCCCTTGTAGCTGATCTTGCGACAACAACTCACTGACGGTCTGATTAAAAATACGTTGAAAATCCGCCAAAGCGGCTTCAGGTATACTTAAGCCCGCCGCCATCGCATGACCGCCGAATTTTAAAATCATATCAGGGTGTTGCGAATAAACCCGCTCCAACACGTCACGAATATGCAACCCCGGAACCGATCGGGCAGAACCTTTTTAAAAATACCTTCCTGTTCTTGTGCAAAGGCAATTACCGGACGATGAAACTGATCTTTAATGCGGGACGCCACAATCCCTAGCACGCCTAAATGCCAATCCGATTGATACAACACGATGCAATGAGGCGTTTCCCTTTCAAGTGCGGTGGAATTTGCAAACAAATTTTGGCAGATACTTAACGCTTCCAGTTTCATACCTTGCTCAATTTCTCTGCGCGCCTGATTTAAACCGTCTAATTCTAACGCTAAAGCACGGGCCGATTCCATATTTTCTGCCAATAAAAGTTCAACTCCGACGGACATATTATCCAAACGCCCTGCCGCATTTAAACGGGGGCCAATGGAAAAGCCCAAATCGGAGGCTACAAAACGGGAAACATCACGTCTTGCCACCTCTGCCAATGCACGAATGCCATAACGACAACGTTCGGCACGAATGCGGGCAATGCCTTGATACACTAAAATGCGATTATTTTTGATCCAACGGCACCACATCAGACACCGTACCAAGCGCCACCAAATCTAACAATTCCGTGAAATTCGGTTGATTGTTGACGGCAAAAACCCAGTTCACGGAATTTTTGCACGCAAGGCAAGCATAAGATAAAAAGTGACCCCCACGCCGGCAAGATTTTTTTGACGGAAAACCGCAATGGGCAAGATTTGGATTCACAATGGCATCGGCGTTCGGCAGCGTTTGCGGCGGCAAGTGGTGATCGGTAACAATCACCTTCACGCCTTGTGTTTTTAAAAAAACGCCACGCCCTCATGGGAAGATACGCCGTTATCTACGGTAATTAGCAGCTCAACATCAAGCGCCAAAGCCTCTTGCGCAACGGCAACACCTAACCCATAACCTTGCTCAAAACGATTCGGTACTAAATAGGTTACGTTGACAAAACCCAGTTGACGCAAGGCTAACACTGCCAATGCTGTGCTGGTGGCACCATCTGCGTCAAAAATCGCCGACAATCACAATGCGCTGTTGCTTTTGGTAGGCCTCAACCAACAATTTTACCGCACTATCCACACCCGACATCAAATTGGGGTTATGCATAGAGGCCAAAGTGCGGTCTAATTCTTGGCTATTTTTTTAATATGGCGGGAACGATAAAGACGATCCAATAATGGATCGTCACAAATGGGATTGCCGCTTGGCATTTCGCGCCGTAGGATGAGTTTATGCACGGCTAAACCTGAATTAACCTTCTAATTCAGCCAACAAGTCTGCCGGTTTTTAAATAACCGCCGATCGTTTCACCTTCGCTGGTGATAATGGTTGGTGTACCGCCAACGCCAAATTGAACGCCAAGCATATAGTGTTTTTTTCACGATATTCGGGGTTTTTAATTCTTTCGGAAGATTACCTTTTTCCGCTTCATTTAATGCAAATACCGGATCTTTTCGCTGCAAAAAAATCGCTTCCATTTGACCTGCCGTTTGACCACTGGCGCCGGAGCGTGGAAACGCTAAGTAACGAATGGTAATACCCTAAATCGTTATATTCTTTTGATTTGTTGGTGTAATAAATGGCAGTAATGGCAAGTAATGTCCATAAATACAGTGACAACATGTTTTTCATTTTTTGCCGGATAAACAATCATTTCGCCTTTTAATGCGTTCAATTTATCCGTCAACACTTTGTTGGACACGTTGCTAATGCCTTTATCGGTTAACTTGTAGATTTTGCCTTGGAGTAAATATTCGCCGTCTTCACTGGCATAGAAAATACCTTGATCACTCACTACGGTTTTCAACCCTTTAATCGGCGAAGTTTGAATATCAATATCTTTTTGCACCTAATTTTTTTCCAACTTACTTTTCAACGCAGCATCGCTTGCGGTTGCCCCCACAGAAATTGCCAAAAGAGAAAGTGCGGTAATAATTTTTTTCATTTCTATTGTTTCCTAAATTGTGAAAATGAGTGCGAATTATAAAAAGTAATTGGTGCGTTATGCAAAATCGATAACATCATACTAAATCTAATAAAAAAATACTTGACTATTGCACTCAGTTTTTTTATTCTAAAAAAACGTACAGGCTTTCTTGTACAACAACTTTACATTTTAAATTTACTCAATAAAGAGGTAATCCTAATGAAAAAAACTTTTCAAAGTCGCTGCAGTATCTGCACTCACATTAGTTTCCGTTAGCGCATTCGCTGCGTCTCAACAAGCTGAAGAAGTGAAAAAATTTAAAAGCTTGGCAAGAAACAGCCGGCCAAAAACTTGAAACTAGTTTTTGATGCAATTGCTACCGCCTCTGCAAGTAGCAATGCGGCTGCAACTGAAACTGCTGTTGCAGAATTTGATAAAAAAAGCAGCAGAACATGTAGCTGAATTAGAAGCATTAGGCATTAAAAAGTGAAGAAGTTTCACCACTTGTTGCTATGTATAAAGAATATGTGAATGCTGAAAAGAAGTAGCTCAACTAATTTTATCTCAAGTCAAAAGCACCATCTACTGACAATGCCGGTAAAGTTCCTGAAGCTGTCGCAAAAAGCAAACGCAAAAGAGGATGCCATTGACAAATTAGCAGATCAATTAGAAGAAAAAAATTCCCTGCTGACGAATAATTCATTTCTAATAAAGTAAATTTAAAACCTTATTCATTCCTTATGAATAAGGTTTTTTTATTATGTCATCACCTACCAAATCCCCGCAAAAATCCCTTTATAATCCCGCACTTAATTTAGTCTTTAAACACATTTAATTATCATGTTTGAAATTAATCCTATCAAAAATAAAATCACCGATTTAACCGACCGCACTTCGGTGCTTCAGGGGGTATCTTTGACTTCGACGCCAAAAACGGATCGTTTAGAAGAAGTCAATGCCGAATTGGAACAGCCTGATGTATGGAACGACGCAGATAAAGCGCAAGCACTCGGCAAAGAACGTGTTTCTTTAGAACAGGTAGTTAACACCATTAAAAAAATTTAGAGCAAGGCTTGGAAGATGTAGACGGTTTGTTGGAACTGGCCGTCGAAGCGGAAGACGAAGCCACCTTCAACGAAGCCGTTGCCGAATTAAACGAACTGGAACAACAACTCGCCAAACTGGAATTCCGCCGTATGTTCAGCGGAGAACACGATGCCTGCGATTGTTATGTAGATTTGCAAGCAGGCTCCGGCGGTACCGAAGCGCAAGACTGGACAGAAATGTTACTTCGTATGTATTTGCGTTGGGCGGAAAGCAAAGGATTCAAAACCGAATTAATGGAAGTCTCCGATGGAGATGTGGCCGGTGTTAAATCTGCTACCATTCGTGTTAGCGGCGAATACGCATTCGGTTGGCTACGCACGGAAACCGGCATTCACCGTTTGGTGCGCAAAAGCCCATTCGACTCCAATAACCGTCGCCATACCTCATTCAGCGCCGCTTTCGTCTATCCTGAAATTGACGACGATATTGATATCGAAATCAATCCTGCCGATTTGCGTATTGACGTGTATCGTGCCTCCGGTGCGGGCGGTCAGCACGTGAACAAAACCGAAAGTGCGGTGCGAATCACCCACATGCCAAGCGGTATCGTGGTGCAATGTCAGAACGACCGCTCCCAACACAAGAACAAAGATCAGGCAATGAAACAACTTAAAGCGAAGTTGTACGAATTGGAATTGCAAAAGAAAAATGCCGACAAACAAGCCATGGAAGATAATAAATCCGACATCGGCTGGGGTAGCCAAATTCGTTCTTATGTGTTGGATGATTCCCGTATTAAAGATTTGCGCACCGGCGTAGAAAAATCGGAATACGCAAGCAGTGTTAGACGGCGACTTGGATCGGTTTATTGAAGCCAGTCTCAAAGCCGGATTGTAAAAAGTGCGGTCGTTTTTAAAAACGTTTTTTTAAAATTGAAAATTAAAGGTAAATAAAAATGTCAGAACAAGAAGTAAAAAGAGTTAGATGTCAACGGTGAAATGTTAGTACGCCGTGAAAAAAACTCGCGGCCTTGCGCGCCAAAGGCAATGCCTTCCCGAACCGATTCCGCCGTGATTCGTTAGCTAAAGCATTACATGATCAATATGAAGCAGAAGACGGTGAAGCATTAAAAGAAAAACATATTGAAGTTGCTGTCGCCGGCCGTATCATGACCCGCCGCGCCATGGGTAAAGCCACCTTCATCACATTACAAGACATGAGCGGACGCATTCAGCTTTTATGTAGCGCGCGATAACTTGCCTGAAGGCGTTTACAAAAGATGATGTCGGCGCGTGGGATTTAGGCGATATCGTGGGCGTAAAAAGGCACATTATTTAAAACCAAAACCAACGAACTCACCGTCAAAGCAACTGAAGTGCAATTGCTTACAAAAGCGTTGCGTCCGTTGCCGGATAAATTCCACGGATTAACCGACCAAGAAGTGCGTTATCGTCAACGTTATTTAGATTTAATTGCTAACGAGGACTCCCGCCGCACTTTTTATGATTCGCTCCCAAGTGGTTGCCGGTATCCGTGAATATTTCATTTCCAAAGGCTTCATGGAAGTCGAAACCCCGATGTTACAAGTGATCCCGGGCGGCGCGGCGGCGCGTCCGTTTGTGACGCACCACAACGCATTAGACGTGGATATGTACTTGCGTATCGCCCCTGAGCTTTATTTAAAACGCTTAGTGGTCGGCGGCTTTGAACGCGTATTTGAACTTAACCGCAACTTCCGTAATGAAGGCGTATCCGTTCGTCACAATCCGGAATTTACCATGCTTGAATACTACCAAGCCTATGCCGATTACCACGATTTAATGGATAACACCGAAGAACTGTTGCGTAAACTTGCCATCGATATTTTAGGCACAACCATTGTGAAATACGGCGAATACGAATTTGACTTCGGTAAGCCGTTCGAGCGTATCACGTTACACGATGCCACCATTAAATATGGTGCGGAAAAAGGCATCGTGAAAGAAGATTTATATGACTTAGAGCGCGCCAAAGCTGCGGCAAAACGTTTAGGTATTGAAGTACAAAAATCTTGGGGCTTGGGTAGCATTGTCAATGCGATTTTTTTGAAGAAGTGGCGGAACATCATTTAATTCAACCGACTTTCTTAATGGCTCACCCGGCGGAAATTTCACCGTTGGCACGTCGTAACGATGAAAACCCGGAAGTGACAGATCGCTTTTGAACTCTTCATCGGTGGCCGTGAAATCGGCAACGGTTTCTCCGAATTAAACGATGCCGAAGATCAAAATGAACGTTTTGACGCCCAAGTGGCCGCCAAAGAAGCCGGTGATGACGAAGCGATGTTTAAAGACGAAGATTTCGTTGTGGCCCTTGAACACGGTCTTCCACCAACTGCCGGTGAAGGCTTGGGTATCGACCGCTTAGCCATGCTTTATGCCAATGCCCCATCCATCCGTGATGTGATTTTGTTCCCGGCGATGCGTCAGAAATAATCCGAATAAAATCTAAAAGGAAGTCAATCGACTTCCTTTTTCCCTCTATCGAACGATCACTGACAAGTAGGCGCTTAAAAATAATACATTAGGGCTCTTAATCCATTGCTCGAATCTCACTGCCGAAGAGACTCTCCAGAAAAACGTCCCAAAAAAGCACCGCACTTTTTTCAAGTGCGGTCACAAAATCCATTGAATTTCGAACGCTGGCTTTACTAACGGCCCCAAGGGGCGAACAAGTCACCTCTGTGATTTGTAAGTAATTTTTCCAATGTTTTTTTAACGCTCATCCAGTAATGAAATCGGGCGAGTTTGTTTACGAAGTTCTTCTACTTCGTCTAACAGACGCATGATGAGGCTTAAAGCGGGATGCTGGCATCAAAGTCATGGCTTAAGCGGTGAGCGCGGCGCACACGAGCCATTTGGAAACCGCTGAAAACCGCCTGCTCGGGACGCCCATCCACAGAAATCACGCCTTCTTCTATCAATTCCAGTAGCCACTGGCGATCAGCAGAACACACTTTCAACATTTCATTAAAGCTCAATTTAATATCAATATCTTGATTCATCATTTCAATTCCTTATTCTGTCTTATACCTGTTTGGCAGTAAAAGTGTGCCGCTAATTGCTCCCATGCAACACGGTCGGCATCATTCTCGATGGTCGGCACTACAATACGAATATTTAAATATAAAGTCGCCCGCCTCTTTGGCCGGAATGCCTTTACCTTTCAAGCGGATGCTTTTTACCGTTTTGACTGTTTGCCGGTAAGTTAATTTGTAGGCGTCCGCCAAAGGGGTAGTAACCTGAATCTTACCACCCTAATGCTGCCTGCCACGGAAACACGTCAATAGTTTGACAAACGTCTTTTTATTTTTTTACATAAAGATCAGGGCGTTCATGGAAACGAATTTTTCAAATACAAATCGCCGTTTTCGCCGCCGTTAATACCGGGTAAACCTTGGCGCGCCAAACGGATTTGCTGTCCTTCGGTAATACCTTTTGGAATTTTTCACATTTAAGGTTTTATTTTTGTTGGATAATTCTTCCATAGTCGTCAATGGTTGGCACATTTAAACTCAAAGAACGCTCCGTGCCGTCATAAGCGGCGGCAATGTCAATACTGAGTTCTGCGTACTGATCTTCACCTTTCATTGGCCCTGTTTGGCGAGTACGGGATTGTTGCTGTCCCCCGCGCCCGAAAGGCAGAGAACAGATCTTCAAAAATGAAAATCTTCTTGTCCGAACGGCTCGCCGTCACCAGAATGGAACTCATAGTGGCGGAAACCGTTGGCATTGCCGTAAGCACCTTCAAAATGGGTTACCCTGAGCTTGCGCCCGACCAAACGGGTTTGCCAACATTTCGTCATATTCTGCCCGTTTTTTGCGGATCTTTTTAAGGTTTCATAGGCTTCGTTCACCTCCGCGGTTTTCTGCACTGCATCAGGATCTTTACTCACATCAGGGTGATATTTACGCACCAATTTTTCGATACGCTTTTTTTAATGCTGTCGAGGTCGGCGTTTTTTTCAACTCCCAACACCTCATAATAGGTTTGTTTTGCCATAGTTATCCTTTTTAAATGTTAATGTTTGTCATTCGGTTTATCGTTGTTGTCGTTCCTCACTCACAAGCAACAACAAATGGACTCATCATAATTTGAGTAAATTTTTGTTCTGTTTAATATAATAACAATATGAATTTTTTTAAAGTAGTTTTTTTCATCATTTAATTACCTCAAGCAACGCCTTGTCATTTTCTCATTGCGGGTAAAATCCGCTATAATGCGAGCCATTTTTTCCGGTGCCGATTTCGACGTTTCCATGGCACATTTCATTTATAAGAGGTTTTTTATGACAACTCCTGTTGTTGCGTTGGTTGGCCGTCCGAATGTGGGCAAATCCACCTTATTCAATCGTCTGACCCGCACCCGTGACGCGTTAGTCGCCGACTTCCCCGGCCTAACCCGTGACCGAAAAATACGGCCATGCCCACCTCGCAGGTTATGACTTTTATTGTTATTGACACCGGCGGTATCGATGGCACGGAAGAAGGCGTAGAAGCAAAAAAATGGCGGAGCAATCATTACTTGCCATTGAAGAAGCGGACATTGTGTTATTTTTAGTAGATGCCCGCGCCGGCTTAACGTCAGCGGATATTGGTATCGCCAACTATTTACGCCAACGTCAAAATAAAACCACCGTGGTAGTCGCCAATAAAGTGGACGGCATTGACGCTGACTCCCACTGTGCCGAGTTTTATCAATTAGGCTTAGGGTGAAATCGCCCAAATTGCCGCTTCTCAAGGACGCGGTATCGCCAACCCTGATGGAACAAGTATTAAGTCCGTTAGCGGAAAAAAATGGCGGAAAAAAAGAGGAAGAAAGTGCGGTAGAAAATGATGATGTTTCTGAAATGGCTCAACACGATGAATGGGATGAGGATTTCGATTTTTCAAATGAAGAAGACACTGCGCTTTTAGATGAAGAATTGGCGCAGGAACAAACACCGGACAGTCAAAATATCAAAATCGCCATTGTAGGTCGTCCGAACGTGGGCAAATCCACACTGACCAATCGCATTTTAGGCGAAGATCGCGTGGTGGTTTACGATATGCCGGGCACCACCCGAGACAGTATTTACATTCCAATGGAACGGGACGGCCAACAATACACCTTAATCGACACTGCCGGTGTGCGTAAACGCGGTAAGGTGCATTTGGCGGTGGAAAAATTCTCTGTCATCAAAACGCTACAAGCCATTCAAGACGCTAATGTGGTATTGCTCACCATTGATGCACGGGAAAAATATTTCCGACCAAGATTTATCACTGCTTGGCTTTATCTTAAATGCCGGCCGTTCCTTGGTTATCGTGGTGAATAAATGGGACGGTTTGAATCAAGAGGTGAAAGATCGCGTGAAATCGGAGCTTGATCGCCGTTTGGATTTTATTGACTTTGCCCGTGTGCATTTTATTTCAGCCTTGCATGGCAGCGGTGTAGGCAATTTATTTGAATCTGTCAAAGAAGCCTATGAATGCGCCACGCAGAAAATGACCACATCCATGCTTACCCGCATTCTGCAAATTGCAGTGGATGAGCATCAACCGCCGATGATTGGCGGTCGTCGGGTGAAATTGAAATATGCACACCCGGGCGGTTACAACCCGCCGATTATCGTGATTCACGGCAACCAAGTGGATAAACTGTCGGACTCCTACAAGCGTTATTTATCCAAGCATTTCCGTCGTAGCTTAAAAATTATCGGCTCGCCGATTCGTCTGCAATTCCAAGAAGGCAACAATCCGTTTGCCGGCAGACGCAATAAACTCACACCGAACCAATTACGTAAACGTAAACGTTTGATGAAGTTTATTAAGAAAAGCAAAACGATAAACAAAAAGTGCGGTGAAAAATCACTGCACTTTTTTTATCTTCTATTTATAGAATACGCCGGTAATGGATAGCCGTCGTGCAGCATAACCTTTGTAGTCACCTCTTTCGTCATATTCAATAGTTAAATAATCAAAAAAGACCACTACGTCACCTAGCACCACATAAGGTTTGGCGTCTTTTGTTAAGATGACCAATTCATTTTTAGTGTATTTTTTTGTGAATATCCAAATTGTGTCGGGCAAACAAATCACGCAAATAGGCATCAAGATTCCATGTAACGTATTCTCCACCCTCTTTTGGTTGTATTTTTAACAAAAAATCCGGCGAGTTATTGTTGCGCAAGAAATCTACGCATTTGACATAAGCACCATTTAATTTGCCGCGCGAATCTAAAACTGCCTCCAATCCAATCTGACAATTCTCTTCTTTTGAATTAAGCTCACTAATGGTAAATCGACGATCTGCTACTTCGCCATTAAGCCACAGGAAACGGTTGTAATTCTGAATATCCATAAACTGCTCTTGTTTATTTTCAATCTCAAAATAAGACACTAATTCCTCTTGATAACCATTTGATTCAGGCAACCATTCATAAAGCGATTTTTTTCTTTCGGTATACCATAATGCTGTTTAAATTCCTCAACCCATTGTTCATCTGCCCCTAATAACACAGCATAGGTTCTATTGCTAAATTCGTCAGACAATTTAGCATCATTTCCTCGAGTCGCTGTCCATTGTTTAATGTGCTCTTCAGTTAATTTGCCATTGCTATCTAATAATTGTTGAGTTTTTACAAAATTATCAAAACGAGCCAATTGATCTTGGTAAGCGATTTGGTTTGCGTCAATCACAAAAAAACATTACTTAATAATGCTAGCAACAGCACGCCGGCAAGAAGACGATATTGCCTGATTTTCGGCACGAGCAAAATGAAGTTCCATAATGCAAGAACCATAGCCCCCATGAGTAAATACACACGATCTTGAGTAAAACCGTAATGGTGAATACGAATAGACGCGGCATACCATAACATCACCAACGGCAATAAATTGAGCCACGGCAACAGATGATAAAACTTCTGCCATTTTTTTCGTTATCCAACAGGATTTGCAAGGTATAAAGCACAATGCCAATCATCAAATAAGGAAATGCCACATTGGCGATCATGCCTTCCGGCATTTTTACCTTGGATCAAAATCGACACTGCATAAGCGTAAATAATCAGAGTATAAATCACCAACGCAGGGGATAAAATCCAGTTTAGCAGAATCTTGCTTAATTCATTAAAACGCCCGCTAAAGAGATTTTCTCGTTGCGACAAACTTAAATATGCCAGTGGGAAAATCCACCACCACGTCACTAACCAAATCCGAGAATACATCGACAAGGCATACATATCCACATGGAATAATGCTTGAATGGCTGCTGCCAATCCGTTGCCTATTCCACCGATGATCAGCGCAAACAATGTGGCAATCACAGCATTGAGCATATTATTGAGCAAGATGCTCATAAAAAGTGCGGTTGTTTTTTTGCCACGTTTTTTACACAAGAAAATTACTAATACGGCAAGGTTTAAAATACCGAAACGCGCACTTTGTGTGAAATCGTTAAGATCAACCAATGTCGCCAACACTCCAAACGCGATAGGAATAAAAAAATACTCAAACGATAATATTTATTTCCATGGGTCAAATTAACCAACATAAACGCCATTGGCGCCCATAGCAAAAAAAGTCGGCATAACGCTCCATCATCGCATTGGGTTCAGGGGCAAAAATCGGGATTGCACCACAAATTGCCACCAATAAAAAGCTCAACCGGGTGTCGAATCAAAGCCTGCTTCGCAAGTTGAACAAATTGCAAGAGCCATTTTTTTCATAAAATTTCCTTCTTTTTATTAGAGATTATTTCCGCTAGTGGCTTTTCCATAGCGAAAATGAATATAAATAAACAGCAGTAGCCCCATCGCTGCAAAAGGCCGCCCCGGAAAAAAACCGATATTGGCTAAACCAAAATGTTGCATCACTTGATTACCAAACAACGCGCCTCCTCCTATACCAATATTGTATAGCCCCGAATAAATGGCCATGGCTACATCCGTCGCATCCGGTGCCAGTTGTAGCACTCGCACCTGCAAACTCAATCCAATGCCCGAAATACCAACACCCCATACGAATGCCAGTAAATACATGGAAAATTCGCTATGACTGAATGGTAATAACAAAATCAAAGAAAATACTAAAACAGCCATAGACGCCAACAAGAATTTGGCCGGCGCAAAACGGTGAAAGCGGTTAAAGAGAAGGCTTGCGGTTACCCCTGACAACCCAAAAATCAATAAAATTGCAGTGGCTACGCCATCAGTCATTCCTCCGACACGAATGATGAAAGGCTCAATATAACTATAAGCGGTAAAATGCGCCGAAATGATAAGTATGGTTAATACATAGAGTCCCACCAATAATGGGCGCTTAAATAAGGAAGGCACGCTACTTAGCGAACCGGCGTTGCGACTGACCAAGTGCGGTAGGAATCGATAAAGTAATAAGAGGATACAAAACGCAAGAAAGGCAATAATGCCAAAGGATTCCCGCCAACCTAAAAACTGCCCGATAATCCGTCCGAGCGGCAAACCTAACACCATCGCTAACGCACTGCCCATCGCCAATAGCCCGATGGCCTGCGCTTTTTTGTCTTTCGGTGCCACACGTACCGCCAAGGATGTGGTAATCGACCAGAAAATTGCGTGAGTAAACGCAATACCAATACGGGAAAGCAACAACACCCAAAAATCCCACGCCAATACCGACAAAATATGGCTGGCAACAAAAATAATGAATAATTTAATTAACAGGCTACGCCGTTCCAATTTTGCCGTCATCAACATAAATGGCAACGACATAGGGAGACAATCCAAGCATAAATGGTAATCATCAGCCCGGTTTGCGCCACGGGGATTTTGAAAACTGTGAGCAATGTCTGAAAGTAAAGCCACCGGTAAAAAAACTCGGTGGTGTTAAATACAAAAAGCGGCAAAAGCCAACAAAACGACGCGGAAAAAAATTTTTGAGGCGTCGAACAATTCTTAAAAGCAACCATCGTTATTGTTTTTAATTTACGTTTAATAAGATCTTTAATTTTACTGCGCAAGTTTTTGTCAAATTGCACTTCATATTGCGGTGAATAGCAGCTATCAAAAAAAGCGAATTGGCAAAGTGAACTCCGCATATTTTTTTCATCAGTCGGATGCAGATTTAAATCAACGTTACATTGCATTGATTGCAAATCTACAACACCAGTTCCCTCTCCTGAAAAGAGCGGTAGTTTTTAACGACATTTTTTCAATATCCAGTTGATGCCCATTGAGTCGGAAAAGGCCGGTGGCTTGATCATACCTTGTATTCAAACCGACTTTCTCTTTAAGTTCCGCTTCATTCCAATTGATCGGCAAATACTGCCCTACTAAATCCAACAGATTCAAACCTAATAATTCGCCGTTTTTTTGGCATCAAAAAGAATTCACCATTAATAATTTGAGAATGGGCAAACTGCACGGCAATCTCTACATCAGCGGAACCGGTAATGGTTTTTCGGGAAAGTCAGCCACGTCAACAAACGTTCAATAGGATAATTTTTAGCGGAAAAAGCGACCGCACTTTGTTCCGGCTCGCTTACATAATCCAAGTGCGCAGTACAAGGCAAATTCGGTAGGCAACCGGAATCAATATCTGCAGTGAGATGTTTGGTGTATTGGGATAAATCCAACTCCGTTTTAACAAAGCCCACCTTCTCTTCATTTAAAACAACATGATCAAAAATAGGCTGCAAGTTTTCTCTCATTACTGCACTCAATTCCGCCTTTGATAAAGCGAAAATTAAAAAAATTCTATTGTTGCCGTATAACGGTTTTTGCCAACTCCACAAAAATTTGACTATCACCGTTCAACGCAATGTTGTCGGTAGTAATGTTATCCAGGGAAAAATCAGAGAAACGCATTTGAATATTTGCCGAGTTTTGCGCGTTTTCAGAGAGCTTGACGTTTTGAATGTCAATTTCTTGCAATTTGACATCACCGAAAAAAATAGTGCCGATAAGGGAAATTTACCTATCAGTTTTTTTCAATACTGATTCGGTTATGCTGAACATTATCAAAAGGAAATATAAGGTTGTGGGAAAACGCCCAGATTAAACTCTTGAAAGGTGGTTTCATGTTGTGCCAGTTTGGTGGCGACCATGGTTTCCAACTTATGAATTTGGACATAAAAAAATGCAAAGATCGCAAATATCACGACCAAAGTAATCATTGCGATCTTTTTCATTTATTTGTCCTCGTCAATGCGGCTGGCTACGGCATTTTTGTTGGTTTTTGTATTTGGCATCTTTACGGCTGTTATATGGTCGCGCCGCCGGCCCGCTTAATACTTCAAAGCTCAATGCGCCGATAATCATATTTGGGCGCAACGCCAACGGCAGTTTGCCGGAATTGTAAAAATTCCAACACAATTTTTCCTTCCCAACCCGGGTCAATGCGATGTGCGGTCACGTGCACCATTAAGCCCCAAACGCGCTAAAGAAGAACGTCCGTCCAACCAACCGATAATATTGGCCGGCAGTTTCACCGATTCCAAAGTGGTGGCAAGAGCAAGCACACCGGGGTGCAAAAAGAAGGCTTCATCGTCGCCGATAATAATTTCATCGCTCATCACCAATTCCAACTGCGCCGACACTTCTTCTTTCGGACCGCTTAAATCAATGTAAGGTGCGGAATGTTCACGAAAGACGCGGAAAGAATTCCCCAAGCGTACGTCAATGGTGGCGCCGTTAATCTTGTCATTTGACGGGCGCGGGTTGAGAGAAATCAAACCTTCGTCTAAATAACGTTCAATGTCAGTATCACACAATCTCATGATCCGTTCCTATTTTTTTACTTAATAGCTGCATAATTTGGGCTTTTAACATATTGATGGCAATACGATTTTTACCACCACGCGGAATCACAATATCGGCGTGTTGTTTGGAAGGCTCGATAAATTGCAGGAACATCGGGCGCACGGTGGCGCGGTACTGATCAATTACCGATTGAAGGGAACGTCCGCGCTCTTCCATATCACGCTGTAAACGACGAATAAAGCAAATATCCAACGGCGTATCCACAAACACGGAAATATCGGCCAATTGGCGTACGCGCTCATCGGTTAATAATAAAATGCCTTCTAAAAATCAACAATGCTTTTTGGGGTGAAATAGGTGACATCGTGAGTGCGGGTGTGATCCACATAGCTATAAACGGGAATTTCCACAGAATTGCCGGCTTTTAACGCTTTTTAGTGTTGAATCAATAAATCTCGGTCCATGGAATTGGGATGGTCATAATTGGTTTTTGACCCGTTCGGACATTTCTAAATGACTTTGATCTTTGTAATAACTATCTTCCGCAATGATGCCGATTTCTTCACAGCCCAATTCATTACATAGCTCTTTGTGTACCGTAGAAGCAATAGAACTTTTTACCTGAAGCCGAAGCGCCTGCAATGGCGATAATAATACAAGATGAAGTTTGATTCTCTGACATGCCGTTTCCCTTTCTCTTATAGACGTGAATAAATTGGCGGAATTATAAAGAAAAAAACGCGGCATATTTATAGAAATAACACTGAGAATCGATGAAATTTCTACGGATAATTCACCACGTAAGACAACTAGGGCTCATAAAATTATTATTTTTTTGTGAGAATTCTCACATTAATTTCTAAAAATTTTTGGGTAAGATGCCCTCAACCTAAAAACCACGAGCTAGTCACGCTCAATATAATATTTCTATAAATCATGGACAATAAAGAGGTTATCTGTATGAAATTAAAATCACTTTTCTCTTGCAATTTCCACTGCACTTTTAGCCGGCGGATTAATGGCGAGCCAAGCGGCTGTTGCCAAAGGTCGCTTAGTCGTTTATTGCAGCGCCACCAATATTTTATGTGAAACTACTACCAAAGCCTTTGGTGAAAAAAATATGATGTAAAAACCTCATTTATTCGTAACGGCTCAGGCAGTACCTTTGCCAAAGTAGAAGCAGAAAAAAATAACCCGCAAGCAGACGTATGGTTTGGCGGTACATTCGATCCACAAGCGCAAGCGGCTGAATTAGGCTTAATCGAACCTTACAAATCTAAACACATTGATGAAATCGTAGAACGTTTCCGTGATCCGGCAAAAACCAAAGGCAACTATGTATCTGCCATTTACATGGGGATTTTAGGTTTCGGCGTGAACACAGAACGTCTGGAAAAATTAGGCATCAAAGAAGTGCCGAAATGCTGGAAAGACTTAACGGATCCACGTTTGAAAGGCGAAGTGCAAATTGCTGACCCACAAAGTGCCGGTACAGCCTATACTGCGCTTGCCACGTTCGTACAACTTTGGGGTGAAGACAAAGCCTTTGATTTCTTAAAAGCTTTACATCCAAACGTTTCCCAATACACCAAATCCGGTGTTACCCCATCCCGTAACGCCGCTCGCGGCGAAGCGGTTGTTGGTATTGGTTTCTTACACGATTACGCACTTGAAAAACGCAATGGCGCACCATTGGAACTCGTGGTGCCATGTGAAGGCACCGGCTATGAATTAGGTGGCGTGAGCATCTTAAAAAGGTGCACGCAATATCGACAACGCGAAAATTATTCGTGGATTGGGCGCTATCTAAAGAAGGTCAAGAATTGGCATGGAAACAAGGCGAATCCTTACAAATCTTAACCAATACGACCGCAGAGCAATCTCCAACAGCATTTGATCCGAACAAATTGAACCTCATCAATTACGACTTTGAAAAATACGGTGCTGCCGAACAACGCAAAGCCTTAATTGAAAAATGGGTTCAAGACGTTAAATTAGCGAAATAACACGCTAAAGTGCGGTCGAAAAATTCATGCATTTTTTTCTCACCGCACTTTTTCTTATATTGATGGCTCGTGTCTTACGGCGCGAGCCTATCACCATCATTAGGACGCACATCAACAAAAGTGCGTTACCTCGAAATCAAAAAAACACAGGAGTGTTGAAATGAAACTCTCAAAAATTGCGTTAGCTCTTTCAGGCGTTGTACTCGGTGGGATGTTATTAAGTGGCAATGCGGCGGCAAAAGGTCGCTTAGTCATTTATTGCAGCGCACAAAATACTATGTGCGAGCAAGAAGCCATGGCATTCGAGAAAAAATATGATGTAAAAAAACCAGTTTTATTCGTGGCGGCACAGGCACTATCTTAGCCAAAATCGATGCGGAAAAAGATAATCCTCAAGGTGACATTTGGTATGGCGGTACAATGGATCCGCATTCCCAAGCGGGTGAAATGGGCTTGTTAGAACCGTATAAATCACCAAATCTGCCACAAATTGTTGAACAATTCCGTGATCCGGCCAAAACGAAAGGCAACTATTCCTCTGCTATCTATCTTGGTGTATTAGGTTTTGGTGTGAACCCTGAACGTTTACAAAAAAACTCAATTTGCCAATACCAAAAATGCTGGAAAGATTTAGCCGATCCTATGTATCGCAATGAAATTCAAGCGGCGGATCCGCAAAGCTCAGGAACCGGCTATACACAATTAGCGACCTATATCCAGCTTTGGGGCGAAGAAGAGGCCTTCAAATACTTGAAAGCGTTAAACAAAAACGTCTCGCAATATACCAAATCCGGTAACACCGCAACCCGTAATACCGCCCGTGGCGAAACGGCAATCGGCATCGGCTTTTTACACGAATATTCGTTAGAAAAAGCCAAAGGTGCTCCGGTTGAATTAGTAGTGCCTTGCGAAGGTACCGGCTATGAAATTGGTGGTGTCAGCGTGATCAAAGGTGCACGCAATCTTGAAAAATGCCAAACTTTTTCGTGGATTGGGCCTTATCGAAAGAAGCGCAAGAATTAACATGGCAAAAAGGCGAAGCCTATTCCATTTTAACCAATACCACGGCGCAACAATCGCCTTATGCGTTGGATTTTAAATCCGTTAATTTGATTAATTACGATTTTGACAAATACGGGGCAACCGACTTGCGCAAACGTTTAATCACTAAATGGGTTGATGATGTTAAATTAGCCAAATAAACCGTTGTTAGATAAAGAAGCAATGCCTATTGCATTGCTTCACTTCTACTTATGCGAGGTTGTATGAACGCAAATAAACTTCCAATAACACATTCTGCCAATTTTTTTGGATAATCTTATCCATTATTGCATTCCTTGTTCTCCTTCCCATGCCTTAGATTACGGCTTGTTCGATAGCACTGCTGATGAATTCTACGATGCCATGGGTTGGTCGTCTTTTAACATTACCGTCTTTTTGGTTCTTGCCGGTGATTTTGTACGGTTTGTTGCCGTCTCTGAAATTACCCGCCAACACCCAAGCTAAAGCGGAGCTTTACTTACTGGCAATTGCCACACTATTCACCTTTATCAGTGCTAGCGTGTTGAAAATCAGCATGGGCTATTCGGTCATCGTTTTACTCATCGGTTTCACCGCACTTGCCACACTATCGCTTCGCCAAGCTGAAAATCATGCAGGGTGATAAATTTATCATCGCTTCCCTACTGTGCATTATTTTACTGATTTTTCTTCTTTATCGTTTACCCGACATTGGCAATTTTCGTCTCCATGTTCTACGACGGAGAAACCTTTGCGCCACAACAGGTGATGCGTATTTTGACGCAAAGCTATATTGTACGCGTCATCAGCAACTCACTGTTCTTGTCAGGTTTCGTCGGTCTCGTTTCCACCGTGTTTGGTTTGGCATTTGCCCTTTATACTACGCGAATTGCACGTCGTACTGCGTTTATCGGAAAAATTTTCTCTATTTTACCGATCGTCACGCCGCCTTTCGTTGTCGGTTTAGGGGTAACCTTAATGCTCGGTCGTTCCGGTTATGTCACCGAATTTTTATCCACCTATTTTCGGTTTCACCAACCATAACTGGTTATATGGTTTTAACGGAATTGCTATTGCGCAAATTTTGGCGTTCGCACCGATTTCCTTCATGATTTTAGACGGTGCATTAAAATCCGTGCATCCGTCCATTGAAGAAGCGTCTTATACGTTGCGTGCCAACCGTTACCAAACTTTCTATAACATCATTTTCCCGTTACTGCGCCCGGCCTTGGCGAACTCGTTCCTCATCGTGTTCATCCAATCGCTCGCAGACTTTAGTAACCCGTTGGTATTAGGGGGAGCTTCGACGTTATTGCAACGCAAATTTACTTTCTACATTGCCGGTTCACAATTAGATTACGCATCCGCCAGTACCCTTGGCTCAATGTTGTTAATCTTCTCCTTGGCGATTTTTTTATCATTCAATATTTATGGATTGGTAACCGCTCTTATGTGACCGTATCCGGTAAATCTTATCGCGGCGATGTACAAGAACTCCCTGCCGGCTTGAAATACACGATTATTTTCATGCTCGGCTCTTGGGTTATCTTCAACCTTGCTTTATACGGCAGTATTTTCTACGGAAGCTTCACCGTCAACTGGGGTGTGGACTATACCTTAACCTTGAAAAACTACGCTATGTTGTTTGGCCAAGGATTAAGTGACGGCGCGTGGCCTTCCTTAATTAATACCTTAATTTACGCCGGTATCGCGGCACCACTTACCGCCATTTTTGGTTTATTAATTGCCTATATCGTGGTGCGTAAAGACTTCCAAGGGAAAAAATCCCTCGAATTCTTAACCATGCTTTGTTTTTGCCGTACCGGGCACCGTAGCGGGGGTCTCTTACATTCTTGCCTTTAACAATGCGCCAATGTACATCACCGGTACTAGCATTATCGTAGTGATCTCCATGGTGATGCGTGACTTGCCAATTGGTATGCGTGCTGCGATTGCAGGCTTGGGACAATTAGATAAATCCCTAGACGAAGCCTCCCTTTCTCTGAAAGGTAGCTCATGGAAAACCCTGTGGTATATCGTGTTGCCATTATTAAAACCGGCCTTGCTCTCTGCGCTTGTCACCAGTTTCGTGCGTGCCATGACGACAGTGAGTGCAATCATCTTCTTGGTGACTGCGGATACCCGCGTGGCAACCGCATACATCCTAAAACCGTGTCGAAGACGGTGAGTATGGGATTGCCATTGCATACGGCTCCATCTTAATCGTGGTGATGATGGCGATTATTTTATTCTTCGACTGGATTGTCGGCGACACCCGCATTTCCCGTTCCAAAGCGAAAAAAATGAATTAAGTTGTAGGTAAAAAATATGAATAATGATTTCTTAGTATTAAAAAAATGTCACGAAAGCCTTTTGGCAAATCTGTGGTAATTGATGATTTGGATTTAACCATTAAACGCGGCACCATGGTGACGTTGCTTGGGCCATCCGGTTGCGGTAAAACGACTATTTTGCGTTTGGTTGCAGGTCTTGAGAATCCGACCTCCGGACAAATTTTTATTGACGGTGAAGACGTGACGAAATCGTCCATTCAAAACCGTGATATTTGTATCGTGTTCCAATCTTATGCGCTATTCCCCGCACATGAGCATCGGCGATAACGTGGGCTACGGTTTACGGATGCAAAACGTGAGCAAGGAAGAACGTAAACAACGCGTCAAAGAAGCCTTGGAATTGGTGGATTTGGCGGGATTTGAAGATCGTTATGTGGACCAAATCTCCGGCGGTCAACAACAACGTGTGGCATTGGCGCGTGCGCTTATCCTCAAACCGAAAGTATTACTGTTCGATGAGCCGTTGAGTAACCTGGATGCCAACTTACGTCGCGCTATGCGGGAAAAAATCCGTGAGTTGCAACAAAGCCTCGGCATCACTTCGCTGTATGTTACCCACGACCAAACGGAAGCCTTTTGCGGTATCTGATGAAGTTATCGTGATGAACAAAAGGCAAAATTATGCAAAAGGCGCCGGCGAAAGATCTGTATCAACACCCGAATTCACTGTTCCTTGCCAACTTTATGGGCGAATCCAGCATTCTCCCGGCTACCTTACAGGGGAATACGGTCAATATCGGCGGTTATAAATTGCAATTAACAAACGCCGCCCAGTTCAATTTAGCGGATGGTGATTGCTTGGCGGGGATTCGCCCTGAAGCAGTTTATTTTCAAGAAAATGGCACTGAAGCACAACGTTGTACAATAAAAATGCAGTTTATATGGGCAACCACTGGGAAGTTGTAGCGCAATGGCACGGCAAGGATTTGTTGGTCAACAGCCGCCCGGAACATTTTAACCCGGCATTGCAGGAAGCCTATGTACAACTTTTCAGAGCAAGGTGTTTTCTTGCTGAAAAATGAATAAAATTAAAAAAATAATGGAAATTTTAACCGCACTTTGTATTCAAAAGATTAAAAGTGCGGTTATTATTTGCTGTATTTTTAACGTTGAATCACAAAAACTGCAGAGACAGATGTCTTTTGGTTCTTCCGCACACAATGGAAAAATAAAGCGGTTTGTCTCTATAGGTAAAATTGTACGACGAATATACGAGATCTCCCCTTAATCAAAACTTGAGGACAACATGAGTAAAAAAAGAAAAATCACCTTAACACTCGCCGCTATTATCGCTGCCATTGGCGGAGGCGCACAGTTTTATACCAACCAGCAAGTGGATCACGTTTTACAAAAAAATTCCCTTATTCTCTGGATAACCAACTCAGCCTCAAAGTTACTGAAACCTCCAAAAACTTTTTCAGTCGTGATTTAATTTTTAGTCTTGAAAACCACGATGGTAAACACACCGATGTGATTTCAACCAAACTCACTCCTCTGCCCTTTTTTATTAAGGCGGAATCCAAACTTTCCGATCAATTGGTACGCCAATTAAATAAAGATCTCAATATCACCATTGATAAAAATACCATCAACAGCAAATTCTCCCCGGTGGGTGATTATTTGCAATCGGATGTTTTAACCGAATTTCGTGATTTCACTAATAAATCACAAAATCTTTCTCTAACACTGGATTTCAATCCGAAAAAAATAAAGACGTCAATATCAAAAACCAATTTAAGTGGCTTCAATTACGATAAAAAAACAGTAAATTAGAACAAATTAACGGACAGCTCACACTCATTCAGGTTGATACCAATCAATATGATATATACAACATTGAGCTAAACGCTAAAAAGCGCCGAATTGGGTTTAATGAACGGTGAAAAATAGTAAATTTCAACTTAAAAATGCAAAATATCAGCTTGATGTGAAGAAAAATGCAGAAGTGCAGCAACGCGATTTAATGACCAAATTCAACAGCGATGTTCTTCGCGTTGCCAATAAAGAACGCACCACGGAAGAAAGCCAAACCATCATTAATGGTTTATCGCTCAATATTAAAACAACAAGATGTGCCAAGTGCGGTCAATTTTGCTGATGAATTTAAAAAGCTCACCGGTGAAAACCAAAAATATAAAAAAATGCTGTCAATTTTTAGTGGCGGTGTTGACCCAAAATCAAGCATTTACCGGTTCCCTTTCCGTGAAATCCGTTGAAGCGCCGAAAAATCAAAAAGCCTTATTTCAATTTGAATGATACGACACTTAGCCTAGAATTAGATAATCGTGCGCTTTCCCAAGCAGCTATAAACCTGCAACTGAGTGTTGGCGGTGTGAAACAGACGCCGGAAGAAAAAAAAGCAAACAATGGGAGGCAAAAAGGGGCAAAAGTATCTTATCAATTAAGTGGCATTAATTTAGAAAATGAATTAGCCATTATCCCGTTTTATTTAGACGCTTTTGCCGCCAAAAATCCACCGAAAAGAGGACAATAAGGAATTCTTAAAACTCAAAGACAAATGGGCAAAAGAGTCCGGCGGAAACGGCAGTTCTGAAATCACGTTGCAGTCTTTCAATTATGGCGATATTACCCTAGAAGCCTTGGCTATCAAAAGGTGAAGGGAAGGCAGAAGATGGACAATATACCGGCAATTCAACTTTTGCTTTCAAAAAACTGAGCTTGCCTGAAGCCCAGATGCAACTTGAAGACTTCAAAATTGAAGCCCCGCTTGTTGTAAAAGATTATGCAAAATTGGCGGAGTCCCAGTTCTGTTCAGGCATGTACGGTATTTTATGTAGCACCCATCTCACAGAGGAAACATTTCATAAGATCTTAGAAAAATCAGTGGAAGATCTCAATTTAACCACAGATAACACAAGCCTGACCTTTAATTTAAATACTTATCCCTGCAACCAAGGGTTACCCATTTAAGCTAAATGTAAACGGCGCCATTACGCCACAAAAAGACAGCCTCACTCAGCTAGATGTTTTCACTAAAAAAACACAAAAGGCACGATCAATGTTGCCTTTTAACAAGACATTGATTGATGACACCAATGAGGAAAGTCTAAAAATCAAAAAAATGAATCGCCATTTTTGGCAATATTTCCGCATCAATGTTAAACCGGAAGGTAAGCTCAACCTCATTTTTGCGGAAGACAATGATAACTACACCATCAAATTGGAAAAATGATCAAGGCACCTTCATTAACGGCAAAACCGAAGAGCAAATCAGTCAAGAGTATCTACAACAAATCGAACAAGAATCGGCCGATGATGTTCCAGAAGAACAAGTCAGCGATGCGGTAGAAGCTGTATTACCAGAAGTCAATGGCGAACAACCGGAAATGAAACAAGAAACAGTACCGGAAAAACAAATCCGATAAGGTAAAGAAAGAAGCAGACCCCGAAACTAAATCTGATGAGATAAAGAAAGAAACAGTACCGGAAATTAAGCCTGATGAGGCAAAAAATAAACAAAACAGTCAATTAGTTACGGTGTGCAAGCCAATCATCTTTTGGGTACAACACTAACTTAGTGTTTTTTTCTGTTCTTCCATTTGGACTTGGCGCAGGGAATATCCTCGCTACTACATTGATCATAGATATGTTTTGTGCTGAGTTGGGAAAAACTTACTAATGTAAGTTTGCCACGTTCATGTTAAAAACAAAAGAAAAACGACCGCACTTTTGCCAATCAAAGTGCGGTCGTTTTTACGATTATTTTAAATCATCAACTAAACAAGGTTGAATTTTTGTTTAATATTTCTTTTTAACACGCGCGGGGCACCGGCAACAATATGCCCGGCTTTTTAAGTAACTATGACCGGCGTTGTAGTCGGTAACGATTCCACCTGCCTCGCGGACAATTAAATCACCGGCAGCCACATCCCATGCTTTAATGCCATATTCAAAATAGCCATCCACTCGGCCTGCCGCTACGTAGCAAAGATCTCAACGCGGCGGAACCTGCGCGACGGAAATCGGCCACATCTTGAATGAGGCTTTCCATCATACGAAATTGCATTGGCATGTATTTGGTTTGTTTGAATGGGAAACCGGTAGCAAGCACAGCGCCGGTTAAATCACGTTTGTTTTTAACGCGTAAACGAATTTCATTTAATTTTGCGCCTTCACCACGTACGGCAGTGAATAATTCGTTACGGATAGGATCATAAACCACACCCACTTCGGTGCGGCCTTTGACGCGAATTGCAATAGAAACGGAGAAATGAGGCAAACCTTTTACAAAGTTTGTGGTGCCATCCAGCGGATCAATCACCCATTGAACATCGTTATCACTACCTTTCTAACGCACCGCTTTCTTCGGTGATGATAGTGTGATCGGGATAGGATTTTTTGATCACTTCGATAATCGCCGCTTCGGACGCTTTATCGACGTTAGTCACATAATCGTTTTTACCTTTTTCCATCGTGATGATGTCGTCACGACGTTCATAATTTTTTTGCAATAACATTGCCTGCTTTTTCGTGCTGCACGAATAGCGATATTTAACATTGGGTTCATAGATTCCACCGGATTTTTAAAGAACAAATTAGAGTCAAAATTATAAAAAGATTTAGAAGGAAATAGCTATCAGAAAAATTTTTTTAGAATTGTTGACTAAAAAAACAAAAGGGTATTATGTTAGAATACGCACCGTTTTAAATTACATAATAAAAAAATAATGTTAAAAAAATATTCGAATTGTTTTAATTGAGACCTCGCACAGCGGCAATATCGGTTCTGCAGCGCGGGCCATGAAAACAATGGGATTAACGGATTTAGTGTTAGTAGCGCCCAAACAAGGCGTAGATGATCAGGCTATCGCCCCTCGCCGCCGGTGCGGAAGATGTGGTGAAAAGTGCGGTCGTTGTAGAAAACTTTTTTTGCAGGCAGTGGCCGATTGCTCTTTGGTTATCGGCACTAGCGCAAGATTACGTCATTTGCAGAATTCGCTCATTGAACCGCGTGAATGCGGCACAAAAACAGTCACGCATGCAATGAATGGAAAAGTGGCTATCGTATTTGGGCGTGAGCGTGTTGGTTTAACCAATGAAGAATTGCTCAAATGCCACTATCACGTCACTATTCCTGCTAATCCCGATTATGCTTCACTAAATTTAGCCATGGCGGTACAACTCATCAGCTATGAAATACGCATGGCCTATTTAGCCGCTACAGCGGAAGTAACATCGACACCCGCCAATGTCGATATTTACCCGTCAATGCAGGAGCTCGAATACTTTTACCATCACACGGAGCAACTTTATCAATCCCTTGGTTTTATTCAAAAATCAAGGTGTTATGCAAAAACTCCGTCGTTTATATGGCCGCGCCGAGTTGGAAAAACGGAACTGAATATCCTGCTTGGAATGTTAAGCGCGGTGAGAAAAAAACAAAAAAATCTTCACAATGATAATAGTTGACTAAACAAGTCAACAATGTAAAAGATTTTAACGTTATTAACTAAATAGGAACACAAGAAAAATGAAATTAACCTCCAAAGGTCGTTATGCAGTAACTGCAATTTTAGACATTGCAATTTATGCCAATGATGGTCCTGTAAGTTTATCTGATATTTTCCGAACGACAACATATTTCCCTTTCTTATTTGGAACAATTGTTCGCTAAACTGCGTCGCAACAACCTTGTCAAAAGCGTACGCGGTCCCGGCGGCGGTTATAAATTGGGCTACGCGCCGAATGAAATTTCGATCGGTATGGTCATCGCCGCTGTTAATGAAAAATATTGAAACGACCAAATGTTTAGGCAAAGGCAATTGCCATAACGGAACCGAATGCTTAACCCATACTTTATGGGAAAAAAATTAAGTCTACGCATTGCCGATTTTTTTAAATGAAATCACGTTGGCCGAATTGGTTTCGCAACATAAAGACAGACATGAAAAAAACATCCTCATAAACACCATAAAGATTTTTGATAATCTTGTTGTAGTTAACAACTAATCGGCTAACATCCGCATTTAACAGGAAAAAGTGCGGTTAAAAAAATAGTAATATTTAGGAGTGAATAATGAAATTACCCATTTATTTAGATTATGCGGCAACTTGCCCGGTGGACGAGCGCGTAGCCAAAAATGATGGAATACCTGACCATCGATGGCGTTTTTGGCAACCCGGCTTCACGTTCCCACAAATTTGGTTGGCAAGCGGAAGAGGCGGTAGATATTGCGCGTAATCAAATTGCCGATCTCATTGGTGCCGATTCCCGTGAAATTGTTTTTCACCTCAGGCGCAACAGAATCGGATAACCTTGCTATCAAAGGCGCAGCGCATTTTTATCAAACCAAGGGTAAACATATTATTACCTGTAAAACCGAACATAAAGCCGTACTTGACACTTGCCGCCAATTAGAACGTGAAGGCTTTGAAGTAACCTATTTAGAGCCGGAATCTGACGGCTTAATCGATTTAGAAAAATTCAAAGCCGCATTACGCCCGGACACCATTGTTGCCTCTATCATGCACGTTAATAACGAAATCGGTGTGATTCAAGACATCAAAATCCCTTTGGTGAACTTTGCCGTGCCAACAAAACGATTTTTCCATGTGGACGCCACCCAAAGCGTGGGCAAAGTGGAGATCAATCTTGCCGAATTACCGGTCGATTTAATGTCCATGTCCAGCCACAAATTATACGGGCCGAAAGGTATCGGAGCCTTATATGTACGCCGTAAACCACGCATTCGTTTAGAAGCGATTATTCACGGTGGCGGCCATGAGCGCGGTATGCGTTCCGGTACATTACCGGTGCACCAAATCGTTGGTATGGGTGAAGCCTATCGCATTGCGAAAGAAGAAATGGCAACGGAAATTCCACGCATTAAAGCCCTTCGTGATCGTTTATACAATGGCTTAAAAGATATTGAAGAAACCCTATGTTAACGGCTCTATGGAACACCGTGTTGCCAACAACCCTCAACATCAGTTTCAACTATGTAGAAGGTGAATCTTAATGATGGCATTGCGCGATATCGCGGTTTCTTCAGGGCTCCGCTTGTACTTCTGCGAGCCTCGAACCATCTTATGTTCTGCGTGCTCTCGGACGTAATGACGAATTGGCACACAGCTCTATTCGCTTCACGTTAGGCCGCTTCACCACCGAAGAAGAAATCGACTACACTATCAGCCTAATGAAAGGTGCGGTGGAAAAATTACGCGCATTATCCCCGCTTTGGGATATGTTTAAAGAAGGTATCGACTTAAATACCATTGAGTGGTCGGCTCACTAATTTCACGGGCGAACCCGTTTCGTTCAGTTAGCAATATTATTTTTAGAATAGGAACAGAAAAATGGCATATAGCGACAAAGTTATCGATCATTATGAAAACCCACGCAACGTGGGCTCTATGGACAAAAAAAGACAGTTCGGTCGGCACCGGCATGGTGGGCGCACCGGCGTGCGGTGACGTGATGCAATTACAAATCCGTGTGAACGATGAAGGCATTATTGAAGATGCAAAATTCAAAACCTACGGCTGCGGTTCCGCAATCGCTTCCAGCTCTTTAATCACCGAATGGGTGAAAGGCAAATCCTTAGAAGAAGCGGGCGCGATCAAAAAAATAGCCAAATCGCCGAAGAACTTGAATTACCGCCGGTAAAAAGTGCATTGCTCGATTTTTGGCAGAAGACGCCATTAAAGCCGCTATCGCCGATTACAAAGCGAAAAAGGTTCTTAATGTCATAAAAGTGCGGTCGTTTTTTTCTAAGCGTTTTTTTAAACGCCAAGAAAAACTAACCGCACTTTGCCTTTTTTTAACTAGAGTAAAAACGATCACTATCAATAAGTTAAGCATTTTTATTTTTTTGATATCCCGAGTGTTACTTCTTTCTACTTATAACACTGCGAAATACCTAAGTAGCTATTTGATTTTGGAGAAATAAAACATGTCAGTCACATTAACTGAAAGCGCAGCAGAGCGCGTAAAAACATTTTTTTAGAAAAAAACGCGGGAAGGGTATCGGTTTACGTTTAGGCATTAAAACCTCAGGCTGTTCCGGCTTGTCTTACATGCTGGAATTCGTGGATACACTAAACGAAGACGATCAAGTTTTTGAACAACACGGCGTGAAAGTGATCGTGGACACCAAAAGCCTGGTGTATTTAGACGGCACCCAATTAGATTTTGTCAAAGAAGGCCTAAATGAAGGCTTTCAAATTCACCAACCCG